>Ga0209455_1000016_pt1 | contig 753097 bp, 644 predicted proteins | sample AraplaCol_mCL_r2_FD_184275 | JGI IMG/M metagenome (GOLD analysis project Ga0209455, IMG submission 184275) | Arabidopsis root microbial communities from North Carolina, USA - plate scrape CL_Col_mCL_r2 (SPAdes) (version 2) | ecosystem: Host-associated > Plants > Roots > Endosphere | place... | reverse complement strand
CGGCAAGCTGGTGCCGGTGTTCTGCGGCTCGTCCTACCGCAACAAGGGCGTGCAGCAGATGCTCGACGGCGTGGTCGACTACATGCCGTATCCGGGCGAGAACGGCGGCATCTCGATGGTGGACGAAGACGGCAACATCATCGGCGAACAGGCCGTGACGGATGACGCCCCGGTCCGCGCGCTGGCCTTCAAGGTGATCAACGACCAGTTCGGCACCCTCACCTTCACCCGCATCTACTCCGGCGTGATCAAGAAGGGCGACACGCTGCAGAACGTCACCCGCGGCAAGAAAGAGCGCATCGGCCGCATCGTGGAAGTGCAGGCCAACGCCACCAAGGAAATCGACGAAGTGCGCGCCGGCGACATCTGCGCGTTCGTCTCCTTGAAGGAAACCGAGACCGGCGACTCGCTCACCGATCAGCAGCATCCGGTGCTGCTGGAGCGCATGCGCTTCCCCGACCCGGTGATCAGCGTGGCGGTGGAACCGAAGAGCCGCAACGACATCGACAAGCTCTCCACCGCGCTCTACAAGATGGTGAAGGCCGATCCGTCGCTGCGCATGGAAGTGGACCAGGAAACCGGCCAGACCGTGCTCAAGGGCATGGGCGAGCTGCATCTGGAAATCACCATCGACCGCATGCGCACGGAACTGGGCGTGGAAGCGAACATGGGCAAGCCCAAGGTCAGCTTCCGCGAAGCCTTCGGCCAGACGGTGGAACACACCTACACGCACAAGAAGCAGTCCGGCGGTTCGGGCCAGTTCGCCGAAGTGAAGATGATCTTCGAGCCGGGCGAACCCGGCAGCGGCGTGGTGTTCTCCGATGAAGTGGTCGGCGGCCGCGTGCCGCGCGAATACATCCCGGCGGTGGAACACGCCATCACGGTGGAATCGCGCCAGGGCCAGGTGGCCGGCTACGAAGTGCTGGACTTCAAGGCCCGCCTGGTGGACGGCAAGTACCACGACGTCGACTCGTCAGCGCTGGCCTTCGAAATCGCCGGCCGCGCCTGCTTCCGTGAAGCGCAGAAGATGTCCAAGCCCAAGCTGCTCGAGCCCATCATGAAGCTCGAAGTGGTCACCGAAGCCGACTACCTCGGCGACGTGATCGGCGACATCAACCGTCGTCGCGGCTCGGTCAGCGAACAGGGCCAGAAGGGCACCAATGCCTTCGTACAGGGCTTCGTGCCGCTGGCGGAAATGTTCGGCTACATCAACTTCCTGCGTTCGGCGACCAGCGGCCGCGGCACCTTCACGATGATCTTCGATCATTACGAAGAAGTGCCGGCGAGCATGGTGGCCAAGCTGATGGAAAAAGAAGCGAAGTAATTCGCCGATACGTGGCCACCTCATCAGGCGGTCGCTGCCATACGGAACCCGGGGTGAAAATCCCGGGTTCTTTTTTTTTCGAAGGCGGTGCGCACGTTGACCTGCGTGCATGAACCGCGCGCGACAGCCCGAGGCCCTGCTTCGCGCATCGCTGCTGAAAAACTCGCCTGCAGAACTACGATCGCGCCATCGCCTCATCCAGTGCATGCAACGTCGCCGAAGCGTTCTCATCCGGCGGAAACACCGGGTATTGCACATGCACGATGCGGCCATCGTGAATCACCAGGCTGATGCGCTTGTACAGGCGTTGTCCGCCTATCATCTGGGTGGGCAGCCGCATCGCATCGGCCAGCTTGAATTCGCTGTCGCTGAGCACCGGAAAACCAAGGTCCAGACGTTGCGACATCTCCAACTGGTAATCGGGCACCTGCGAGCTGATGCCAAAGATCCGGCACCGCCGCTCGCGGAATGCTCCCGCCAGCGCCTTGTAACCGAGCATCTGCGGCGTGCAACCGCGTGCACCGGGGATATGGTCCCAATGGGGATCAATCGGCGGTTTTCCGGGTACGCCGGTACGCGGGTAGCCGGCCAATACGATCCATCCGGGCAACGCAGCAAGATCGACCAGGTCGCCGCTGGTCGCTCTCAAGCTCACCGCAGGCAGAGTCGTACCCTGCAAATGCGCAGCGGCACCGTCATCGACCGGCCGCGGCAGGTCCCCAGGCAGTTGAGTCAGGTCGCGTTTCTCGGTCGCGGTCATGACGGGTTACCTCCTCTGCGCCGTCTGCGGCTGCATTCGTAAAGACCCGCAAAGAAGCGATCCCAGACACTGGCGATTCCGCGCGCGCCGCGGATGGCGCGCTGCGATTGCGCGATCGAAGGCACGCCATGCTGCAGCACGTATTTCTCGATCTCCACCTGATCGTGCCCCAATGTCAGATCTATCAGCGCGTGATCGCGAATGGCCGCCAGGGCCGGCGCCAGCGGTGGATACAAGGCGGCGAAGTGGTCGAATTGCGCGATCACGGCCGCGCGCGTCTGCCCGTAGCGGGGCGCATGCAGGATGCCGTAGCAACCCAGATAGGCAAAGCTGTCGGTCATGGCGAGCCCGCCCATGTATTCGATCAGCGCACGCGTGGTAGGCAACGGCAGCGAACAGCGCACGCGCGCTTCCGACACACCCGCTGCGGCCAGCCCCCGCAGGATCAGCAGCGGGTGTCCACGCTCCTCGCGATTGTGCTGGCGCAACGAGTCGAGCATGCGCGGTTCACCGCAATACACTTCCGCCAGATGGTTGTGCTCGTCCGCCCCTACCGTGCGATGGAACATCTCCACGATCCAGCGGCGCACCATGGCGAGCGGCGCGTTGCCCGCGCGCACGCTCCGCCAAAATTTGCATAGAAAGATGTCGGCCGCCCAGTCATCGCAGAGGCGGAAATAGTGATGCAGCCATTGGCTGGGTTCCGACGCCGTCAACAGCGGCGCAAGATCGACCAGAATGCCCGCCTCCAGCAGCGATTCGCTGAGCGGACGCAACCGCTTGAGGCTCGCAGCCACCTGCTCGGCCGCGTGGATGGTCGAGCCACCCGCAAAGACCAGCAACGCGTCACGCAACTGTTCGGTGTTCTTGCAGCGAAGCACGACGCGCGCACGTGGAACGTCCGCAACGAGGCGTTCCGGCCATAGCCGAAACGTTGCGTGCGGCGACAGCATCAGCACGGGTTCGTGCGTATCCATCGGCTTCGTTCAGTTGGCTTCTGTACCGAAACGCGGCAAATCCAGCCCTTGCAGCGGCACCACGGTGGTACGCAACTCCGTTAGTTGTTCAAGGCCTGCACGCCCGCCCACCCGGCCCAAGCCGCTTGCTTTCATGCCACCGAACGGCGCCCGCAAATCCCGGATCACCGGGCTGTTGATGGCAATGGTGCCGGCATCGAGATCGTGCGCCAGGCGCAAGGCGCGGGAAATGTCGCGCGACCACAGGGTTGCCGCCAGGCCGTAGCGGGTGCGCTGTGCGATCCCCATGGCATGCTGCGCATCGGAAGCCTTCAAGATGGCGGCTACTGGGCCAAATACCTCGTTCTGCGCCAGCTGCATGGAAGGCTCCACTCGCGTGACCACCGCTGGCTGCAGATAAAACCCTTCGCCCAGATCGGACGGGCGCTTGCCGCCGCAGGCAAGTACTCCCTGATCCATGCAAGCGTTGGCGATCGCCCGTTCGACATGGAGGCGATGCTTGTCGCTGATCAGCGGCCCTATTTCGGTCTGCGGATCTTCCGGTGGCCCGACCCTGATGCGCCGCGTACGCTCGATAAAGGCATCGATGAAATCGGCATAGATCGCCTGCTCGACGATGATCCGGCTGCCCGCGGTGCATACTTCGCCGTTGCTGGCGAAAACCGCCAGCAACGCGCCATCCACGGCCCGCTCCAGATCGGCATCGGCCAGTATGATCGTCGGCGACTTGCCGCCCAACTCCAGGATCAGCCGCTTGTTGTGTTCGGCCGCGCGCGCGTAGACGTCCCTTCCGGTTTCCACGCCACCCACGAAGCAGATGCCGTTGACACCATCATGCGCGACCAGCGCGCGCCCCGCTGCCGCATCGCCTTGCACGATGTTGCACACCCCATTGGGCAGGCCCAGCTGTCGAATGATCTCGGCCAACACCGACAAGGTCAGCGGGGCCTGTTCCGATGCCTTGATCACGCAGGTATTGCCGGCCGCAAGCGCCGCGGCCAGACTCAGGCTCGCCACCGCCAGCGGTGCATTCCAGGGCGTGATGATGGCGATCACACCCAATGGCACACGCTCGACCAGATGCAGAAAACCGGCCTCGCCGCGCACGCATTCGCCCGTCATGCGCTCGGCTTCGGCGGCATACCAGCGCAGATGCGCCACCGCGCGCGGCAGATGCCCTTCAAGCGTCATTTTCAAGGTCATGCCGGTGTCGGCGCTTTCCAGGCGTGCCAGCGTTTCTGCATTGTCTTCCAGTGCATCGGCCAAGGCGTACAGATAGGCGCTGCGTTCGGTCGCCCGCAACGCCCGCCATGGCGCCGCGGCCCTGCGGGCTGCGCTGACGGCGTGATCCACCAGCGCCTCGTCGGCAAGTTCCAGCCGTGCGATCGGCTGCGCCGTCGCCGGGTTGATGACCGGTATCGTGCGCACCACCTTGGGCGTTGCTGTCTGCCCGTCGACGAAGGACTTGAGGAGCTTCGTCATCGGGCGTCTCCCGCATCGCCGGAAAACAGCGGATCGTCCTGCAGCAAATCGAAGGCGCGAGCGAAGGCGTCGACCGTCTCGGCAATCACCGCATCGGAATGAACCGTGCTCACCCAACCATGGGATACATGCATATCCACGCCGCTGCACAGCAAGGCCAGCCGCAGGCAGCGCAATTGCGGCAAATACCGCCGCACCAGCATGAAGCATTCGGGCGAAGGTTGTGGCGTTATGCGCGCCGCGACCGCACCGATCACCACATGGATGAGGGAGCTGAGCGCAAACATCCGCACATCCATGCCGGCCCGCGCCGCCGCCGCGTTCACACCCTGCGCCAGCGACTGTGCCTGGCGCGCCGCCAGCGCCTGCTGGCTGCCATCGTGCAACTGCGACAACGTGGCGATACCGGCGACCGCCGCCACCGGATTGCTGTTGAAGGTACCGGCATGCAACACCCTCGCTGCGCTGCCGTCGCCTCTTGCCATGCCGTCGCCGAACACGTTCATCACCTGCGCGCTGCCGGCCAGGGCACCGCCGGCAAAACCGCCGCAGAGAATCTTGGCGAGTACGGTCACATCGGGCAGCACGCCGGATAATGCCTGCACGCCACCCGGCGCATAGCGAAATCCGCTGACCACTTCGTCAAAGATCAGCAAGGTACCGTGCCGTTGCGTCAACCGGCGCAATGCATGCAGCGCGGCCAGGTCATACGGCAGCATGCCGCAACTGCCGCCGCCAGGCTCGATGATCAGGCCGGCGACATCGCCCTCCATCAGCCGCGCTTCGATCGCCTCCAGGTCCAGGCCGAACACCGCCACGGCATCCAGCACGTCGGCACGCAATCCGCCGCTGCGCGCATCGATCGTGCCGGCCAACGCTTCATCGTGCCAACCGTGGTAATGGCCATCGATGCGCAGCACCACCGGGCGTCCGGTATAAGCACGCGCCACGCGCAAGGCGAGCAAGGTCGCTTCGGTGCCCGAATTGGTGAAGCGCACACGTTGCGCGGAGGGTACCAACCGCGCCACCCACTCGGCCCATTCCAGCATCAGCGGATGCAGACCGCCGAAGTGCAAACCGTTATCCAGTTGCTCGCGCACTGCGCACAGCACGGCATGGGGCGAATGCCCCAACAGCAAGGCACCATGCCCCATCCAGTAATCGATGTAGCGCCGTCCGTCGATATCCCATTTATAACCACCCTCGGCACGCCGCCATACCGGTGCAAACGGCTGCAGCGCCCAGCTGTCGTGCGCCGCAGCGCCGGCAAGCACATCCACGGCACGCGCATGTTGGCGCGACGAACCAGCCAGTGCTTCGCGGTAACGATGTGCAATGACGCTGCTGTGCTCAATGGTCGACATGAGCGTATTCCACGAACGCGCTGCTGCGCGGCCGCCGCACCGCGAAAGCGGGCAAGGGGTCGTAATAGCGGCGGATACCGTCGAAGAACGCGCAGAAGTGCTCTGCCAGATCACGCACCACGGCGATCGAGCGCTGCTTCTCGCTCAATTCCAGCACGGCTTTGCGATCCAGCAACCGATCGAAAAAGGTGCTTTCATGACTCAAGCCAACGTCGATCTCGGTGTGCAGCCGAAACGCCTGGAACAGCGCCCGCGCATCCGGATAGAGCCTGCACAAGCCTTCGTAGAACGACGTCGCGCTCCCCTTGGAGACCTGCGCCGCCTGCATGAGCTTGAAGGTCACGCCATAAGCGAGGCTGCTTTCCAGCGCGACTTCCCACAGATAATTGATCAAGGCGCGCGTCGTCGGCAGCGGCGTCGCCTGCGCCAGCGCGTGCTCCGCCACACCGCAGGCATGCAGGCCGCAGCGAAGGATTTCGCCGTGGCCCGATTCCTCGATGTAGTGCTTGGCGATGCTTTCGCGCAGATCACCCGGCTCGCGGCAGAACGCCACACCAGCGGCCATGTATTCATTGGCAGCATCGGCAAAATGCATGAACTCCGCGCCCCAGCCCAGCACCATGGCAAGACTTGCGTTGCCGGAAAGCAGCTGCTGCCAGAACGGTTGCGCCAGGATCGCGCCATGCCAGAAGCGGCACTCGCGCTGCAAGGCGAGGCGAAATGCATCCAGCGTGCCGGCTGCCAGTGCGGCACCGCTGTCGAGCACCAGGTCATCCTCGGCCAACGGCTGCAGCAGCGCCGCCAGCGCCTGTGCCGAACAGCCACATTGCTGGGCAAGATCGGCCAAGCTTCGCTCGCCTTCCATTTGCGGCAGTGCCGGCAGCAGGATACCCATCGCTTCTTCCGGATAACCGTACTCGTATTCGCGGGCAATGATCCGCCCCGCTCCGGCTTGGCCATGGTCGATGCACCAACGCACATCGGCACGCAGCCATGGGCGTGAGTTCGCATTCAACATGAGCGCGCCTCCTCCACCGACGACGATAGATCCCTGTCATGCCATGAGCCGCCATTCGCTGCGCGCACGCCATAGCCACGTCGCTCGCCGCCCGGAGGATACGCCTGGTAGTGCTCGAGAATGTCCTGCGACCAGAATTCCAGCGTTTCCAGCAGGCTCCAGGCCGCCTGCAAGGCGCGATCGGCGCGCATGCGCGGCAATGGCCCAAGGTGCCGGCAGACCTTCTCCAGGAACAGCCCGTGCGCGTAGCTTTCGTCCAGACTTGCGTGCGCGACCATCGGCTTCACGATGCCCCGGGACGTCGGTTCGTAGTGTTCCGCGACACGTGCGAAGAACGCGCGCGCGCTGTCGCGATCGGCACCAGTCGATTCGAGAAAACCGGAACAGGCCGCATACGCCAGGAAATCATGGCGCGCCGCTTCGCGCATGCAGTTGAGCACGGCGCCGGTGCCCGGTAACGGACGCCGCCGCGCGACTTCGGCACCCATGCCCGCCGCCTGCAACGCGCTGAGAAAGAAATGTCGATGGTCGTATTCTTCGGCGAAATGGCGTACGAATACCGCGCGTGCCGACGCATCCCTGCAAGCAGCGATGCACATGGGCAGGCGGATGGTCACGCCTTCGATGAAGTGATAGGACTCGATCAGCCAGCCAAGAAAAACGTCGCGCGGCGCACTGCCCTGGGCCAGCGATGTCCACAGCGGATGGGAGAACAAACGTTCCTTCCACAGCGGAAACACGCGCCGGCACGTTTCCGTGAAAGTGTCGGGCGTCACGAAGTCGGAAGCCATCCCTGCCTCCGCCACGACACCATTTTCCAGCATGGGCGTAAGCCACTTGATCAGGCTTGCGCAGTCGGTGTGCGCAGACGCAGCAATGTCCTGCAGCGCGCGCCGTCCATCCATACCTCGCAACACGTGTTCCGCCACGTCGATATCCACGCCCTGGATACGAATTTCGCACTCCGCGTTGGATACGACCATTGCGCGATCGAATGGGGGTTTCGCCGCGCTGCTCATCCACTGCGCGTCGGGATCGAGAATCAGCACCGACTGCCCGCTCAGCGTTTCGCTGATAGCCATCTTGCCTGTCCCCCAAATAGTGGGGCGTCCGTCGGACGCATGGAAAACGCGCCGCCGGATAATACCGGCGGCGCGCAGGAGTGCTACTTGACGATGACACCCAGCACCGGCAATGCCGTAGAGCGGCGCTGTTTGCTGATTTGAACGACGATCTCGCTCTGCAGCTTGGTAGCGTCCGTTTCTTCGACCTTGAAGTGCTTGCCGGTGCCCTTGGGGACGTGAATCACCACTTCGTCCGCCTGCAGTTGACGGCGATTACCAGTTTGCTGTTCCATTTCAACCTCCGCTTGCTCACAGTCGATCGACAACGCGCCCGGGTGACACACCGCATCAACGCATTTGGAACAAAGCGAATACGAAACCACAACAAAACCAACGGACGTTGGGCAAGTCCCCGATTAGCGCAACCCTTTTCCGGCATACCGAATGCCACCGGAATATCCAGGCCACGACATTCATCTCTCGACGGCCCGAATTCGACGCAACGCCACAGCCCCTTCTGCTCGTGCACAACGATACTGGGCTGAAGCGGAACCCTCTGAACAGAGGCGTTGTTTCTACCCCCCTCCCACGGCAATTGCAAGGCATTTTGCACGCATGATCAACGCATCAACGATGCCAAGGAATGCTTGATTGCTCACGCGGCGGGTTTGGATCGATACGAAACAAATGTGGGCAGGATGGATTTTCGAATTAATGCAGGAAAAAAAGCGAAGTTTTTTTTCGCTGGGGCTTTAACAGATTTTTCCATTTTTTTTGTTTTACGCACTTGTCTCCGTGCAACATCACGTGCCACATCGTCCATGATCACTTTGCCTGCCGATCACCGTCATGCGCACCGAAGCAGTTACCACTGAATTGCCGGCCGACCTGGAGCATGACCGCGACCGTGCTTTCACACATGTGGTGCGCAGCTCATCGACGCCAGATTGGCAAGGGCAACCTTGAGTTGCTGCGAATGTCGCGATACCTGTCGATGGAACGCCATGCTGACAGGCGAGCTTCCGTGTGGTACTTCTTTTTTGGCGCGTTCCGCACCCACCAAACCAAGGGAAAAGACATGAGACTTGCTCCAGCCGTCCTCGCCGGTTGCATGGCCTTGGCGATCAGCACCGCTGCGCATGCCGCCGACCCCGTGCAGGCGCAGATGCCCGCCACCATGGACATGCTGCGCCACGCCATTGGCATGCATACCGCGCAAGGCCACGACCAGGTGCCGGCGCTCGCCAGCTACTTCGCCAAGCAGTTGGAGGCGGGCGGCTTTGCGGCCTCGGACATCGAGATCATCCCGATCGGCCATACCGCGGCCATGGTGGTGCGCTACCGCGGCACCGGCGCGGGCAAGCCGATCCTGCTTTCCGGCCATATGGACGTGGTGGAAGCCAAGCGCGAGGACTGGACGCGCGATCCGTTCACGCTGGTGGAGGAAAACGGCTATCTCTACGGCCGCGGCGTCGCGGACATGAAGACCGGCGACGTGGTGATGATCCAGACCTTGATCCGCTTGAAAAAAGAAGGCTTCAAACCCAGCCACGACCTGATCCTGTTGTTGTCCGGCGATGAAGAAACCGGCATGTCCACCACGCGCGAACTGGCCAAGCGCTATCACGACGCCGAGTTCCTGCTCAACGCCGACGCCGGCGGCGGCACGCTGGACGACAACGGCAAGCCGGTGGTCTACGAAATCCAGGCCGCGGAGAAGACCTATGCCGATTTCCAGATCACCCTCACCTCGCCGGGCGGCCATTCCAGCGAACCCAAGCCGGACAATCCGATCTACCGGCTCTCGCACGACCTGGACAAGCTCGCCGCCTATCAATTCCCGGTGATGAGCAACCCCATCACCATCGCCTCGCTGCGCGCCAAAGGCGAACACGAGCAAGGTGCGCTGGGCAAGGCCATGCTGGCTTTCGCCAACAATCCGAACGATGCCAAGGCCGCCGCGACGATCAGCGCCGATCCGGCCTACGTCGGCCAGATCCGTACCACCTGCGTGGCCACCACCATCCATGGCGGCCATGCGCTGAACGCCTTGCCGCAATCGGTCAGCGTGACGGTCAACTGCCGCATTTTCCCGGGCGTCTCGGTGGATTCGGTCAAGAACACGCTGGCGCAAGTCATCAACGATCCCACGGCGACGATCGCCGCCCTGCCGCCTGCATCGGTGGAAAGCCCTGCCTCGCCGCTGCGTCCCGACGTGGTGGCGGCTGTGACTGCGGCCGTGCATGCGCGCTTTCCGAACGTGGAAGTCGTGCCCGGCATGTCCAACGGCGCAACCGACAGCATGCACTTCCGCACCCTGGGCGTGCCCTGTTTCGGCGTGGATGGCGCGTTCACCAAGGCCAACGACACCTTCGCCCACGGTTTGAACGAAAAGCTCCCCGCCAGCGAAGTGCCTGCCGAGCTGGCCTTCTGGCATCAGTTGCTGACTACGTTGGCGAAGTAAAAGGTGGACAACTAAAGCCCGGGGAAATCCGGGCTTTAGTTAATAGAAGGCCTTACGAAGCTATCGCCGGAAGACGCCTGGCAGTGCTAGCAGCGCCGCATCAATCTTGGCTCTTTCCAGGAGCATCACTGCCGTGCGCATCGAATCAGTCGCCACGCTCAAGCAACAAACCGCGGAATTATCGGCCGAGCTGCAGTGCTATCGCCAACCCATCCTGATGACCCAGCATGGTGTGCCTAGCGCTATCTGGTCGACGTCGAATCCTTTGAAGCCATGCAGGATCACGTGAGCCTATTGGAGGGCATTGCGCGTGGCGAACGCGCGCTAGACGAAGGCCATACGCTCACGCATCAACAGGCAAAGCAACGCCTGAAACGATGGCCGAAGTAATCTGGACCTTTCCCGCACCCCGGCTCGCGCCGCCACTAGGCGCCCAAGCTACAATACGCGGTTCACATCCGCCGCCGTCCGCCCATGTCTACCCATCTGCAAGAAACCCACCGCCGCCGCACCTTCGCCATCGTCAGCCACCCCGACGCGGGCAAGACCACCTTGACGGAAAAGCTGCTGCTGTTCGGCGGCGCGATCCAGATGGCCGGCTCGGTCAAGGGCCGCAAGGCCGCGCGGCACGCCACCTCGGACTGGATGGCGCTGGAAAAGGAGCGCGGCATTTCGGTGACCTCGTCGGTGATGCAGTTCCCCTACGAGGGCAAGATCGTCAACCTGCTGGATACGCCCGGCCACGCGGACTTCTCCGAAGACACCTACCGCGTGCTCACCGCGGTGGATTCGGCGCTGATGGTGATCGACTGCGCCAAGGGCGTGGAGGAGCGCACCATCAAGCTGATGGAGGTGTGCCGCCTGCGCGACACGCCGATCATGACCTTCATCAACAAGCTCGACCGCGAAGGCCGCTCGCCGATCGAACTGCTGGACGAAGTGGAATCGGTGCTCGGCATCGCCTGCGCGCCGCTGACCTGGCCGATCGGCATGGGCAAGCGCCTCAAGGGCGTGTATCACCTGCTGCTGGATGAAGTGCACGTGTTCGAACAGGGCAAGAACTTCACGCGCCAGGATTCCACCATCTTCAAGGGACTCGACGCCCCTGGCGTGGAGGAAGCCATCGGCACGGAAGCGTGGAACGAACTGCGCGAAGAACTGGAACTGATCCAGGGCGCATCGCACCCGTTCGATCTGGAGCAATATCTGGCCGGCAAACTGACGCCGGTGTTCTTCGGCTCCGCGGTGAACAACTTCGGCGTGCAATTGCTGCTGGACTTCTTCGTGGAACATGCACCTGCCCCGCGCCAGCGCGCCACGCTCTCGCGCGAGGTCAAGCCGGAAGAAGAAAAGCTCACCGGCTTCGTGTTCAAGATCCAGGCCAACATGGACCCGGCGCACCGCGACCGCGTCGCCTTCATGCGCATCTGTTCGGGCACCTACACCGCCGGCATGAAGATGCTGCAGACGCGCACCAACAAGGAAGTGCGCATCGCCAATGCGCTCACCTTCATGGCCAGCGACCGCGAAATCGTCGAAAGCGCCTATCCCGGCGACGTGATCGGTCTGCATAACCACGGCACCATCAGCATCGGCGACACTTTCACGGAAGGTGAAGCGATCAGCTTCACTGGTATTCCCAACTTCGCACCGGAATTGTTCCGCCGCGCCCGCCTGCGCGATCCGCTCAAGATGAAGGCGCTGCAGAAAGGCCTGGCGCAGCTTTCCGAAGAAGGCGCCACCCAGTTTTTCCGCCCGCTGATGAGCAACGACCTGATCCTGGGCGCGGTGGGCGTGCTGCAGTTCGACGTGGTGGCTTACCGCCTGAAGGACGAATACGGCGTGGACGCCAGCTTCGAGCCGGTTGGCGTGGTGACGGCCCGCTGGGTGCACTGCGACGATGCGAAGAAGCTGGAAGAATTCCGCGAAAAGAACAGCATGAACCTGGCCATCGACGGCGCCGGTGAACTGGTCTACCTCGCGCCCTCCCGCGTGAACCTGCAGCTGACCCAGGAGCGCTCGCCCGCCGTGCGCTTCTCCGCCACCCGCGAGCACGCCGCGTCCGTCGAGGTCTGAGCACTCGCCCTTTCACATAACCATCACGTTTTGCCGCCCAGTACCACGCGGCAAAACATCTCGCTACTCTGATGGTCAGGGGACCGCGTCCGCTACCGGGCGCGGCATATCCAACTGTCATCTCAGCGGGATTTCGCATGGTCAGCTCCGATGTGACGCCGACGCCCAGGAAGTACGGTTGGCTGGCTCACCTGCCCATTCGCTACAAGATCATCCTTGCGATCGGGTTGCTGCTGGGCCTGTTCATCATCAATAACCTGGCCGACATCCTCGCGGAGTCCCGGCAATCGGAAACGCGGCAATGGGTGGAGCACAGCTATCAGGCGATCCAGCAGATCGAGCAGATGCAACGCACCGCCCTGTCCGGGCAGCTTGCCCTGCGCGGACTGCTGCTCGTTCCAGACCTGAAGGAACTCCCACACCTCAGGGATAGCAACAGCACGTTCCAAACGCAGCTGGCAGAAGTGCAACGATTGACCTTGGACAACGCGTTGCAGCAAACGCGGATCGACCGGGTCAAGCAGCTGTCGATGCAATGGAATCGCGAACTGCAGGACATGGTCTTGGGCCCCTTGTCGGCCGTCAAGGCCGGTGATCCACAATTTGCCACGCAGATGGCGGCCATCCGTGACAATTATCTTGCCCACCGCACCATCCACGTCGAAGACTACATGGCGACGCTGGACGACATGATCGCCACCGAACGGCAATTGCTCGACCTGCGTAGCCGCCATGCGGACAGCCAGGCCAACAACTCGCTCTACTTCAACATCGCCGGTGCGCTGATCGAGCTGACGCTCGGCCTGGTCGTGATCTCGTTGACCACGCGCATGGTGGCGCGCCCGATCCGCCGGCTGGGCGAATCGATGACGCGGCTTGCCAACCACGATCACAACATCCAGATCCGCGGCGTCGAACGGCGCGATGAAGTCGGCGAAATCTCGCGCGCGCTGCAGGTGTTCAAGCAGATGATGGTGGAATCCCATCAGCAGACGCAGCTGAAGAGCTACGCCGGCGCGATTTCCACCAGCCTGCAATCGGCCACGAACCACCGCGATTTCGCCGAGCGCCTGGTCACCCAGCTGGCCCCCTTGATCAATGCCGGCGTAGTGCTGTTCTACGGTTTCGATACATCGCGCCAGCGGCTGGACTTGCTGGGCAGCTACGGTTTGCGCATGCAGAACAGTCCGGACGCCTACATGCCGGGCGAAGGCCTGGTGGGACAGTGCGCAGCTTCCCGGCAAGCCATCGTGCTGGATGAGGTTCCGGCCAATTACTTCCGCATCGATTCGGGCGGCGGCTCGGCCTTGCCGCGCCACCTCACCATCCTGCCCTTGCTGGTGCGCAACCAGCTGGTGGGTGTGCTGGAATGCGCCGGCTTCAGCGCACCCACGACCCATCACGAACAACTGCTGGAAGAGCTGCTTCCGCTCGCCGCGCTCACGCTGGAAAACCTCAACCGCAGCGTGAATACCGAACAGTTGCTGGAGCAGACGCGCGAGCAAGCGGATGAGTTGCGCATTTCCTCCGTTACCATGCGCCAGCAACAGGAAGCGCTGCGCGGCGCCAACGACACGCTGCAGGCCAAGACCATCGAGCTGGAAGAACAATCCCAGCGCCTGTTGGCCTCGGAGGAGGAACTGCGCGTGCAGGCCGACGAGCTGCAGGCCTCCAACGAAGAACTGCGCCTGATGACCGATTCGCTGCGCCAGCAGAAACATCAGGTGGAGGAACTGCAACGCGACACCGAGCAAAAGGCCGAAGAACTGGCACGCGCCAGCCAGTACAAGAGCGAATTCCTGGCCAACATGTCGCACGAGCTGCGCACGCCGCTCAACAGCCTGCTGATCCTGTCGCGCAGCCTGGCCGACAACCACCAAGGCCACCTGGACGCGGAGGAAGTGGAATCGGCCCGCATCATTCACGACGCGGGCTCAGGCCTGTTGCGCCTGATCAATGACATTCTCGACCTGTCCAAGATCGAGGCCGGCAAGATGGAACTATCGCTGATCGATTATCCGCTGCCGAGTCTTGTCCGCAGCCTGCGCCGCCATTTCGACCATGTGGCGCGCGAGAAGAAGCTCGACTACCAAGTAACGCTCGACGACGGCCTGCCGCAGATCATCCACACCGACCCCACGCGACTGGAACAGATCGCCAACAACCTGCTCGGCAACGCCTTCAAGTTCACCCAACAAGGCAGCGTGCGCGTGCACATCGGCCGGCCGGCGGCCAACCTGCCGGTACCCGATGGCTTGCACGGCCAGCCGCTGCTGGCGATCAGCGTGAAGGACACCGGCATCGGCGTCGCTGCCGACAAGCTCGAACGCATCTTCAACGCGTTCGAACAGGCCGACACCAGCACCACCCGACAGTTCGGCGGCACCGGCCTGGGTTTGAGCATTTCACGCCGCATGGCGTCGCTGCTGGGCGGCGACATCGTGCTGCGCAGCGAAATCGGCCAGGGCAGCGAATTCGTGCTGCTGCTACCGGAACACAGCGTCGGCACGCCAGACACCAGCAAGCCGCCCGCGCCAGCCGCCAGCCACGCACCCGCGCCGCCGCCCGTGACGCGCACGATGCTGCCGGCGGAAAGCCTGCAAGACGACCGCGAACGCATTGCTGCGGGCGACAGCGTGATCCTGATCGTGGAGGACGACCCCGCCTTCGCGCGCATCCTTGCCGACATGGTGCGGCAGAAGGGTCATCGCATGCTGCACGCCCCGCACGGCGAAGCCGGACTGGAGCTGGCGCGCCGCTATCATCCGGTCGGCATTCTGCTCGACGTGATGCTGCCGGGCATGGACGGCTGGATGGTGATCGAGCGATTGAAAGCCGATCCGGCCACCCGCCACATTCCCGTGCATTTTCTCACCGCCACCGACGACGCCAGCCGCGGGCGCGAGCTGGGCGCGGTCGGCTTTCTCACCAAGCCGGTCACGCGTGAATCGATCAATGAGGCGTTCGAGCGGCTGCTGCATTTTGCCAAGGGCCGCACGCGGCATGTGCTGGTGATCGACGACGACGCCCCGGCACGCAACGCCGTACGCGATCTGCTGAGCCTGGATGACGACGTGGCCGTCGACGAAGCCGGCAGCGGCGAGGAAGCTTTGGAAAAAATCGCCGGCACCGGCTACGACTGCATCGTGCTCGACCTGACACTGCCCGGCATGTCCGGCATCGATCTGCTCGAAAAGCTCGCCACCGGCGGCAGCATTCCACCGGTAGTGGTGTATTCCGGCCGCGAGCTGAGCCGCGAGGAAAACCTGCGCATCCGGCAGTACACCGACAGCATCGTCATCAAAGGCGCCCGCTCGCCGGAACGCCTGCTGGACGAGGTGAGCCTGTTCCTGCACAGCATCCGCGACACCCCGCACGCACACGACAGCCCCGGCCCCACCCCCAGTCACGATGGCTTGCGCGATCATCACGTGCTGCTGGTCGACGACGACATGCGCAACCTGTTTGCGCTGTCCAAGGTGCTGCGCGACTGGGGCATGCGCGTGAACATGGCGCAGGACGGCCAGAAAGCCTTGCAGGCGCTGGCCGAGCATCCAACGATCGAACTGGTGCTGATGGACATCATGATGCCCGGCATGGACGGCTACGAAGCCACCCGCGCGATCCGTGCACAACCGGGGCTCGCCAGCCTGCCGATCATCGCCCTGACCGCCAAGGCCATGCGCGGCGATCGCGAGCGCTGCCTGGAAGCAGGCGCCAACGACTACCTGTCCAAGCCCATCGACGTGGATAAGCTCGCCTCGCTGATGCGCATGTGGCTGCGCAACTGAGCCGGCATCGCGACCATGGACGCCTCGGAGCTGGAACGGATCGAAATGGAGCTGTTCGTGCAGGCGCTGCAGAAACGCCATGGCTACGATTTCAGCCAGTACGCACCTGCTTCGTTCAAGCGCCGCACGCATCTGCTGGCCAACCAGCTCGACTGCCGAACCATCACCCGTTTGACCGAACGCATGCTGCACGAACCGGAGCTGCTGTCGCGCGTGCTGGAAGGGCTCACCGTCCCCATGTCGGACATGTTTCGCGATCCGGCCATGTTCCGTGCGCTGCGCGACCAGGTGTTTCCGCTGCTGGCCTCCTATCCGCACATCAACATCTGGCAGGCCGGCTGCGCGCACGGGCAGGAGGTGTATTCGCTGGCGATCCTGCTGGAGGAAGCCGGGCTGTACGAGCGTACGCAGATCTTCGCCACCGATCTCAGCGACCGTGCTTTGCAGCGCGCCAGCGAGGGCATCTATCCCGCGCAGGAAGCACAACAATGGTCGCGCAACTATCAGGCCGCCGGCGGCAAGCGCTCGCTGGCCGATTACTGCAGCGCCGGCTACAAACTGCTGAAGCTGAACCAGCGTCTTCGCCGCAACGTGACCTTTGCTGTGCACAATCTGGCAACTGACGCCGTCTTTTGCGAGGCCCACCTGATTCTCTGCCGCAACGTGCTGATCTATTTTTCCAACTCGTTGCAAAACCGGGCGCTGGCGCTGTTCCGCGACAGCCTGGTGCGTGCCGGCTTCCTGTGCCTGGGTGCGCGCGAAAACATGGAGCGCTCGCCGGTCGCACAAGCCTTCGTGCCCTTCATCGAGCCGCAACGCATCTACCGGCTCGCCAGCCACCTGGATGGCATCGTCGAATGAACGCGCCCGCAGCCATCGTCATTGGCTGCTCGGCTGGCGGTGTGGACGCGCTCATGAGCCTGCTTGGCGCATTGGATGCGCGGCTGCCGCAAGCCGTGCTGGTGTGCTGCCACCGTTCCGACACGATGGACATCCTGAGCGACGTGCTGCAACGAAGCTCGGCGCTGCCGGTGCGCGATGCGGTCGAACGCGAGCTGGCGCAACCGGGCGTGGTGCAGCTGGCCCCGGCAGGCTATCACCTGCTGGTGGAGCGCGACCGGCAGCTTGCCCTGTCTGCCGACCCGCGCGTGAACTACGCGCGGCCATCGATCGACGTGCTGTTCTGCTCCGCCGCCGAGGTGTGGCGCCAGGCGCTGATCGGCGTGATCCTTACCGGCGCCAACGCCGACGGCGCGGCCGGATTGCGGCGCATCCGCGAGCTGGGCGGCATCGCGGTGGTGCAAGCACCCGCCGATGCCCAGGCGGCCACGATGCCGCAGGCAGCGCTGGACAAGGCCGGCGCGGATTACGCTTTACCCCTTTCGGATATCGCCCCCCTGCTCAACCGACTCTGCCTGGTATGAATACACATATCCCCAAGATTCTGGTTGTCGACGACACGCATGCCAATCTCGTCGCCATGCGCCACTTGCTGGCCGACTGCGGCGCCGAACTGGTCGAGGCAAGCGGCGGAAACGAAGCGCTGTCGCGCTGCCTGGATCAACACTTCGCGCTGATCCTGCTGGACGTGAACATGCCCGACATGGACGGCTTCGAAGTGGCGCAACTGCTCGGCGAAACCGAGCATCTGCACGACACGCCGGTGATTTTCGTGACGGCGGCGTATTCCGATGACATCAATCGCCTCAAGGGCTATCGCTCCGGTGCGGTGGATTACATCGCCAAGCCGATCAACGACGTCATTCTGAAATCGAAAGTGCGCGTGTTCCTGGAACTGCATAACGCGCGCATGCAATTACAGGAAACGCTGGAGCAGCTGTCTGCCCGCAACCAGCAATTGCGCGATGAAATTGCCGAGCGCCAGCGCGCCGAGGCGCAAGTGCGCCATCAAGCCACGCACGACATGCTGACCGGATTGCCCAATCGGGTGCTGTTCCATGAACGGCTGCGCGCAGCGGTGCATTACAGCATGCTGCACGGCATCCCGTTCGCGCTGGCGCTGGTCGACATCGACGGCTTCAAGGCGGTGAACGACACCTACGGCCACCCGGCCGGCGATGCGCTGCTGCAGGCGATTGCCTCGCGCCTGACCGGCCAGGTGCGGGCCAATGATACGGCCGCGCGCCTGGGCGGCGACGAGTTCGCCCTGATCTTTCAGGGCGCCGAACAGGTCGAGCCTTTGCTGCAGCGTTGCCAGGAAATCTGCAAGGTGCTGGCGCAGCCCTACCCCTTGCAAGGCGAACACGGCGCATTCCTGGCGCACGTAAGCGCCAGCATCGGTATCGCTCTGTGGAACGCGAAGATCGATTCCGACGAAGCGCTGATCCAGGCGGCGGATCGTGCGCTCTATCAGGTCAAGGAAAACGGCAAGAACGGCTGCGTGTTGGCGGCAACGTGACCGGCCCGCCAGCCAGGACAAGGGGTGATGCGGCGGGATTGCAAGTGAGCGTAATCGGACTCAGCGCGGCTTACGTGGCGACACCCACATCGTAACGCGCGCACGGAACACCGGCGTTCCGGATGGATCGGTCACTTCCACACGAACCGGCCATTCCCTGCCGCCATCGATCGTGCCCAGCGGTGCTTCCGGCGTGGCGACCGCATGCATGCTGCCTTTCGCCCGGCTCAGGTATTCCACGCTCATGCCCTTGGGAATCCAGCGCGCATCCGCGGGAAGGGTCGCCTCGGCCATCACGCCTGCGCTCAATTCTGCAAGATTGCACAACGCGATCGCATGCACGCTGCCGATATGGTTGTGTACGCGCCAGCGGTCGCGCATGCGTACCTCGCAGCGCCCAGGTTCCAGCGCGACGAAATACGGGGCGATGGTGGCGAAATAAGGTGCACGCAGGCAGATGGCGCGGGAAAACAGCCAGTGCCCGCAAGGCCAGCGGGTCATGCGTTGATACATCGACAACAGCGATGCGCTCATGCCTTATGAACCCCCGTAGTCCCATAGGCTGGGGTGCATCAGGCCGCGTCCGCCAATTTCTTCGGATCCTTGCGCGTGATGGCCGAGCGCAGTTCCGCCGGATCGAAATCATCCACCGAGATGAATTCGAACACGCCTTCGCGCACGCGCTTGAGCAAGGCCGCTTCGGCTGCATCGATCACCCCGGCCTTCACTGCTTCGTCCAGTTGCCCAAGGTAGTCATGCGAGGTGAACTGGCCCGCCTTCTGCGCCTTGAGGAACTTGCGTTCCACCGGCTCGGCGGCGATCACGTCGGGCAGCAATTCGTTCATGCGGCCCACCGTGTTGTTCGGCGTGGGCGTGAGATAGGTCCATTCCAGCAAACGATCACGCGCTTCGCCTGGCGCCGTGATGATGGCGGCCACACGACGGCCCAGGCGATCGGACGGCGGCACTTCGCGGCGGCCGAACGGGAACACCAGTACGCGCAGCAGCCAGGACACGGGACGCACCGGGAAATTGCGGATAGCGCCATCCAGCGCCATCTGCGTGCGCCACATACATTCGTGGAACGCCCAGGCAAGCAGCGGGCGGTCCGCTTCCGGGCGGCCGGTATCTTCATAGCGCTTCAGCATGGCGCTGGCGATGTACAAATAGCTCAGCACGTCGCCCAGGCGTGCGGAAAGTTTTTCCTTGAACTTCAGCTTGCCGCCAAGCACGCCCATGAAAGTGTCCGCGCATAGCGCCAGCGCGGCCGAATACCGATTGAGCTTGCGGTAGTAGCGCCGCACGTAGGCATCGCCCGCCGACTCGCCGATGCTTGCGCCGGTGATACCGAGCACAAAGCTGCGCACCGCGTTGGAAATGCCGAAGCCGATATGGCCGAACAGCGCGCGATCGAACGTTTTCAGGCGCTCGCCATAGTCGGCGATGGACAATGCCTGCATTTCCTTCAGTACGTATGGATGGCAGCGAATCGCGCCCTGCCCGAAGATCATCAGGCTGCGCGTCATGATGTTGGCGCCTTCCACCGTGATCGCAATCGGCACGCCTTGCCAGGCGCGGCCGGCATAATTTTTCGGGCCCAGCTGCACTGCCTTGCCGCCGTGCACGTCCATGGCGTCGCCGGCGATCGCGCGGCCCCATTCCGTGGCGTGATATTTGGCGATCGCCGACGGCACCGCCGGCTTCTCGCCGCGATCGACCGCTGCCGCCGTGGCGCGCGACAACGCCGCCGTGGCATAGGTGAGGCCGCCAATACGCGCCAAGGCTTCTTCCACGCCTTCGAAACGCGCCACCGCCAGGCCGAACTGCTTGCGCATGCGTGCATAGGCGCCCGTGCCCGCGACCGCCATGCGCACGCCGCCGGTTGCGTTGGAAGGCAAGGAGATCGCACGGCCTACCGACAAGCACTCCACCAGCATGCGCCAGCCATGGCCGGCCATGTGCGGGCCACCGATCAGGGTGGACATGGGTGCAAACACGTCCTTGCCGCGCACCGGTCCGTTCTGGAACGGAATATTGAGCGGAAAATGGCGACGGCCGATTTCCAGGCCCGGCGTGCTACGCGGCAGCAGGGCCAGCGTGATGCCCAGATCGTCCTTGTCGCCGAGCAGATGCTCAGGATCGTACAAACGGAAGGCCAAGCCGACCACGGTGGCGATCGGCGCCAGCGTGATGTAGCGCTTGTCGAAATTGAGCCGCATCCCAAGGGTTTCGACGCCATCGACAACCTGCTTGCACACGATGCCGTAATCGGGAATCGAGGTTGCGTCCGAACCGGCATATGGGCCGGTGAGCGCGAAGCAGGGAATTTCCTCGCCAACGGCCAGGCGCGGCAGATAATAGTTTTTCTGCTCGTCGCTACCGTAATGCAGCAGCAATTCGGCCGGGCCCAACGAATTGGGTACCGCGACGGTGGACGCCACCGTGGCCGACATGGTGGCGAGCTTCTGCAACACCGCCGAGTGCGCCAGCGCGGAAAAGCCCAGGCCGCCGTATTGCTTGGGAATGATCATGCCGAAGAATTTGTGCTTCTTGATGAAGTCCCACACTTCCGGCGGCAGGTCGCCCAGTTCGTGCGTGATCTGCCAATCGTCGAGCATGCCGCACAACTGCTCGACCGGACCGTCGAGAAAGGCTTTTTCTTCCACGCTCAGCTCGGGCTTGGGCTGCTTAAGCAGCTCGTGCCAGTCGGGCTTGCCGGAAAACAGTTCGCCTTCGAAGCCGACCGTGCCCGCTTCCAGCGCCGTCTGCTCGGTATCCGACAGCTTCGGCGTCACCTTCGCAAAGACCTTCAGCAGCGGCGCACTGATCTGCTTGCGGCGAAAGCCCAGGTTGAGCAGCGGGATCGCGATCGCCAGCTCGATGACCAGCAACACCAGCATCGTGAGCGGTGCATGCGCCAGCAACCCCACCACGAGGGTGGCGGCGATCGTGGCGATGGCCCACGTGCGCAGATTGCTGCGATGGTAAGCGCAGGCGCCGGTCGCAACCAGCGCGGCCAACACGGTCAGTAGGACGGACATTTCAACACCTCATGGCAGATGGCTACGCCGTATCCACGGCGGATTCCAGGTCTTCGATAAAGCCGGCAATGGCGGCTGTGAATGCATCATTGGCATCGCCCGCCAACATGTGGGTCGCACCCGGTACCTGCACATGCCGCGCATGCGGCACCAGCGCGAGAAATTCTTCCACGGTGTGCTGCGAGACGACGTCGCTGCGCTCGCCCGACAGCAGCAGTACCGGCACCGCCACCTGTGCCGCGGCCGCAAGCAGGCGCGGCTGGTAGCGTTCGCTTTCGCTGATCAGGTCGCCGGCCAGCAAGGCTGGGTCCCAGTGCCAGCGCAGCCGGCCATCGGCGCCTTCACGCAGCAAAGGGCGCAATTGCTGTTCGCTCTTGCGTTCGCGACGCTGCGGCAGGTACGCGGCAATCTGCTCCGCCGCCTCGGCGTAGCTGGCGAAACCGTCCGGATGCGCTTGCATGAAAGCGAGAATACGTTCGACGCCAGCGGTTTCCCAGCGTGGCGTGATGTCCACCAGGATCAGCGCGCGGAACGGCGACGGCCGCGTCTCGCCGGCCACGACCAATCCCAGCAAGCCGCCCATCGAGGCGCCGACCAGGATCGGCGGCTCGGGCTGCGCGCGGGCGAGCGCAAGCAAATCGTCCGCGAACGACTGCATGTGGTAGCCGCCGCCCGGCACGCGCCCGCTTTCGCCATGCCCGCGACTGTCGAACGTGACGCAGCGGCAACCGCGCGCCGCCATCGTCACCGCTGCCGCCTTCCACGCACCTCGGGTCTGGCCGAAGCCATGCGCGAACAACAAGGTCGGCCGGCCTGGCACATGCTGGATCTCCACGGCGAGGGACAGGCCATCAGCCGTGTTGAACGCGGTTCGGTGGGCTTGGGCAGATTCCATACGCACGAGTATGGGTGGCGCCCCGGGGCGACGTCAACCCGCCCGGGAATCGGCCAAATCCCCGGCATCTCGCGCCTGGACCGCCACAGTTTCTTGCCGGCATGGGCTACCATACGGACATGAATGTCCGTCAAAAACCCGAACGTACGCGCCTTTCTGCCGAAGACTGGGAAGACGCCGCCCTCAACCTGATTGCCGAACAAGGCGTAGGAGCGCTGGCCGTCGAAGCGCTGGCCCGTCAGCTGGGCGTAACCAAGGGCAGCTTCTACTGGCATTTCCGTACCCGGGAAGCACTGCTGCAAGCCGCGCTGGAGCGCTGGGAGCAGTACGGCGAACGCGAGATCATCGGCCAGATCGAAGCCATCCCCGATCCGCGCGAACGTTTGCCGGAATTGTTCCGCCGCGTCGCCCATGAACTGCATGCGCATCGCGTCTACGCCGCCTTGCTCAAGGCGCTGGATCATCCCTTGGTGGTGCCGGTGATGGCGCGCGTGTCCCAGCGCCGCACCGAGTTTCTTCACACCGCCTACACCGAAGCCGGCATGCCGACCGATGAAGCACTCAATCGAGCCCGCCTCACCTACGCCGCCTACGTCGGCTTTCTGCAGCTGAATTTCACGCTCGGCCTGCCACGGCTGACGCATGACGAATTCGACACCTATGTCGAGCACATGATCGCCACGCTGATTCCTTCCTAAGCTCGCGCGGCAAGCCAAACAGGTTTCCCCAATCGCAGGAGCGGCCCTCGCCGCGCCTGCGATTTTCCGCGCCTGGTTTTCGCTTTAATCGTACTTATGCTGCACCACAACTTGCAATGCCAGTACTCGTAACTTAGCGTCGCGCCTATCTTTTATGGGCATACCAAAAGTGAGGAAAACATGACGAGCCAGCTCGCGGTGCTCGCGCAGTGGGTCAATGACGTGGCGGCCACGACCCGCCCCGCGAAGATCCACTGGTGCGATGGCTCCGACGCCGAGTACCAGGCGTTGGTGCAGCAGATGTTGCAGACGGGGGATCTCATCGAACTGAACCAGCAGACCCATCCGGGCTGCTACCTGCATCGTTCGCATCCGTCCGACGTGGCGCGTGTGGAGCACCTCACCTTCGTGTGCACCGAGCGCGAAGAAGATGCCGGCCCGAACAACCACTGGATGGCCCCGGCGGACGCGCATGCGAAGATCGATGCGCTGTTCGACGGTTGCATGGAAGGCCGCACCATGTACGTGATTCCGTATTGCATGGGGCCGATCGATTCGCCGCTGTCGCGCTGCGGCGTGGAGATCACCGACAGCCCCTACGTGGTGGTCAACATGCGCACGATGACGCGCATGGGCGCGGCAGCCTTGGCACGTATCGAGCGCGAAGGCCATTTCGTCAAGGGTCTGCACTCCACCGGCGAACTCGATCCCGAGCGCCGCTTCATCATGCATTTTCCGGAAGAGCTGTCGATCAAGTCGTACGGTTCCGGCTACGGCGGCAATGCGCTGCTGGGCAAGAAATGCCACGCCTTGCGCATCGCCAGTTTCCAGGCGCGGCGCGAAGGCTGGCTGGCCGAGCACATGCTGATCGTCGGCATCGAGAACCCGCAGGGACAGACCCACTACATCGCCGCCGCCTTCCCGTCCGCCTGCGGCAAGACCAACCTGGCGATGCTGATTCCGCCGGAGGGCTATCGCAAGAACGGCTGGCGCGTGTGGACCATCGGCGACGACATCTGCTGGATGCGCCCCGGCGACGATGGCCGTCTATACGCCATCAACCCCGAGGCCGGCTTCTTCGGCGTGGCGCCGGGCACCAGCGCAAGCAGCAATCCCAATGCGCTGACCTCGGTCTCGCACGACACCATCTTTACCAACGTCGCGCTCACCGCCGACAGGCAGCCGTGGTGGGAAGGCCTGCCGGGCACGCCGGTGGTCGACTGGCAAGGCCGCCCCTACGATCCGGCCAATGGTCCGGCCGCGCATCCGAACTCGCGCTTCACCGTCAGCGCCAGGCAGTGTCCCACCTGGTCGCCCAAGGCCGAAGATGCGCAGGGCGTGCCGATCAGCGCGATCGTGTTCGGCGGCCGGCGTCCTTCGCTGCTGCCGTTGGTGATGGAGGCGCAGGATTGGACGCATGGCGTGCTGATGGGCGCGGCCATGGGTTCGGAAACCACGGCTGCCGCCACCGGTGCGGTCGGCGTATTGCGCCGCGATTCGATGGCCATGAAACCGTTCTGCGGCTACCACTACGGCGACTACTTCAACCACTGGCTGTCGTTCGACAAACCCGGCGCCAAATTGCCGAAGATCTTTCACGTGAACTGGTTCCGCAAAGGGCGGGACGGCAAGTTCCTGTGGCCTGGTTTCGGTGAAAACCTGCGTGTGCTGGAGTGGATGATCGCCCGCGTGGAAGGCAAGGCGCGCGGCGTGCAGACCCCCATCGGCACGGTACCGGCCACGGGCGAACTCAAACTGGACGGCCTGGACCTGCCGCGCGAAACCCTGGCCGAGCTGATCGATATCGACCATGCCGGCTGGCAAACCGAACTGCACGCCATCGGCGAATACCTGGACAGCTTCGGCGACCGCCTGCCCGCCCGACTGCGGCAGGAGCAGCAACGCGTGCACCAGGCCCTGCAGATGCCGCGCAAGGCGGCGAATGCCTGATCTTCCCTTCCCTCCCCTCTCCTTTTCGGGGAGAGGGGTTTTGGGCACAACGCTGTAAACCTTCGCGCCCCCATCCGCATCCAAGCTGGCAAGATGACTGCCGCTTGTATCGCCACCGGAAGCGCCATGCCACCTGCGCTCGCTGCGGGAAACAACGATAAGGACGACGTGCGTGCCGCCGCTGCAGGCGACCGCCATGCGTTCCAGCGCCTGTACCGCCAGCACGTGGGCCGCATCCATGGCGCCATGCTGCGCCTGTCCGGCTACGATCACGCACGCGCCGAGGATCTTACGCAGGATGCGTTCGTGCGCGCCTGGCAAAAGCTGGACAGCTTTCGCGAGCAAAGCGCGTTCGGCACCTGGCTGTATCGGTTGGCGGTGAACGTGGCACTCATGGACATCCGCGCGCGCGGCGCCGATCCGGTCGGCTATGTCGACGAGGACAGCGTGCCCGAGCACGGCGAAACGCCGTTCTGCGCCGCCGAGCGCGAGGAACTGGAACGGGCGATCGGCAAGCTGCCGCCGCGGGCGCGCGCAGTGCTGGTATTGCACGACGTGGAAGGCTGGCACCACGAGGAAATCGCCAGCGAACTGGAGATGGCGGTAGGCTCGTCCAAGGCGCAACTGCATCGTGCACGGGGTTTGTTGCGCAAGGCACTGGGAGAAACGCGATGAACGAATTCGAATGGCTGCGCCAGATGCGCGGATTGAACCAGCCGGTCGCGCCACGGAGCGATCTGTGGTCACGCATCGATGCCGCGCTGGACGACGGCGCGTCGCACATTGACGCCGCACCGACGGTGCCGCCGCCTGCACGGCATGTACGCGCATGGACGATGGCGGCCAGCCTTGCCGCAATCGTGGTGCTTGCCTGCGGCGTGGTGTGGCGCATGCATGCGGTTGTGCAAGGCACGCCGCAGGTCGCCAGCCATGCCACGCAACCGCGCTGGAAACCGAGCGACCCGCGCCTGGCCGGCGCGGCGCTCGAACTGGAAGCGGCGCGCATGGAATTGCAACAGGCCATGCAGCAAGCTCCCGATTCACCTGCGCTGCAGCGCTTGCTGCAGCAGACCCATGCCCAGCAGAACTATCTGCGCGAACTCGAGAAACAAGCCGGCTGAAGCCCTTGGACATAACAACATGAAAACCGCCCGCTATCTGCCATTGCTGTTCTGCCTGCTGCCAAGCGCGCAGGCCTTTGCCGACACGCCGCTTGATGTCAGCCATCCCGCCGCCCCTACCGCGCACATCGCCATCGTCAACGTCAAAGGCGAAGTCACCGTCACCACCTGGAACCGCAACGAAGTGCACGTGGGCGGCAAGCTCGGCGACGGCGCCGAGCCATTGGCCATCGAAGGCAGCGAGAACAACCTCACCATCAACGTGCAGGCCAAGGGACACAGCGGCTGGTTCAACTGGGGCGGCGAGAATGCAATGGGCCCCACCGATCTGGAGGTGACGGTGCCGCGCGGCGCGTCATTGAAGATAAACGTGGTGAGCGCACAGGCGAGCGTGGACGGCATCGACGGCGGCGACATCGACGTCAGCTCGGTGAGCGGCCGCCTGCGCATCAATGCGCAAACGCCGGTGCTCAACGCCGTTTCCGTCAGCGGCAGCATCGCCTTTTCCGGCCATGCGGAGCAGGCGAGATTGCAGACCGTAAGCGGTGACATCCTCGCACCGTCGCTGGGCGGCAAGGTCGGGCTGCAGACGGTTTCCGGCCGCATCCAGGCTGGCGGCGGCCCCTGGCAGCAGCTCAGTCTCAGCACGGTGTCCGGCGACGTGCAGCTCAACGGGGGCCCGGCGGCGGACGGTTCCATGAGCGTCGACAGCATGAGCGGCGACGTGCAGCTGCAGTTTCCGGCTGCGCTCAACAGCAACGTTCACGTCAATACGTTCAGCGGCGATCTGCGCAGCGACTTCGGCACGCCGACGCATCCAGAGCATGGCCCTGGCAGCACGCTCGACACGATGGCCGGCAATGGCCGCGGCAAGATCCACATCGAAACCTTCAGCGGCGACGTGAGGATCAGGAAAAGCGATTGAGGGAATGCTGCGCGCAGGCCAACCACAAAAACGCCAACGCCCCGATGACGGGGCGTTTTCGTATCAGAGATCCTGGTGATACTGCACGTACGGCGTACGTGACTGATCCGGCTCCGGCGGACCGGCCGGCGTATTCACCGCATTGCCGGACGACCACAGATTCTGCGCACCGAAGCTCAGCGAACCCTGCCACGGCAAACGCCAGGTCACGCCCAGGTCGATGCTGTTCCAGCGGCGATCGGCATTGAGCATGCCCGGCACGCCGGTGCCTGGTTCGGGTTGCATGGTACGGCCGACGATGCTGGTACTGACCGCGCCGTGCTGGATGCCGAAGCTCAACGCCCGTTGATCGAGCGTGGTCAGGCCCAATTGATTGCCGGGCAGCAAGCGAATGCGCCCCATGCTTGCACCGAGCAGCACGCCGCTGTTGGCGTTCAAGGCAAAGCGGCCCTGCGCATTCAACTGCGTGGCGCTATCGAAATCCGGCAAGCCGTTGACGCCCGGCACGGCACCGGGCAAGACGCGCGGCAGCGGCGTGGCGTTGGGAACCTGATCCTGCGCCACGCTGAGACCAAGGCTGTAGCGGCCATCGTTATAAGTGGCGCCCACTTCGCTGCTGATGATGCGCGGCTGCGTGGCCCACGACCGCTGTGTAATACCCGCTTGCGCAGAAACGTTGGGTGTTACGCCATATTGCAGCGTGCTGCGATTGACGGTGCCGCCAGAAAGCGGGTTGAGCGACAGCGAAGTACTGTTGCTGCCTTGTACGTCGGCGGTGGTGTCCTTCTGGGATTGCACCAGCAGCGATCCCTGCAGTGGCGGCTGGCCGGTTTTCAGTGCGGCCGATGGCGGCTGCATCCATGCCGGATTGCCTGCCTGGTCACCCGGCAGCGTCTGCCCTGCCGCGATGAGCGGCATGCAGAGCAGCGGCAATGTGAGCAGCAATCGGCGCATGAAAATTCGAAACCGTCCTACAACCCCGTCCGTACTTGCGATCGCGTACGGAGACCCGGGATTAACTATACCTTACTTTACCTTTTACTAACACCCGGAGGAGGAAGGTTTTTCTGCGGCAGAGCCGACAAAAACGGCTGCGTGGACGCGTTTTGGCTGGCACGGCAAGTGCATAGAAGGGTGACTGCCGTACAGGTTTGTGAAAGCGGTGAGCACCGCCACATGACGGTATCTTCACTATATAGTCAGCCGACATATCGACGCATGGACCCGCTCACAGGTCATGAGTTCAATGCCAGACAGCCGCAACGCCGCCCCAGCTCCCGGTGGAACCCTGCCGGCGCCGCTGCGTGAAACGCTGGAGCGGCTGTTCCGGGCCGCCGACGCGGCCAGCGTCCTGGACATTTGTGAGACGGCGCTGGGCCAGTTGGGCCTGCATGGCACCCTGCGCTGGCTGCCGCCCGAGGCCAGCAGCAGCCAGGAGCCAGGCCGGCTCAGCTTGGCCGTGGACCCGCAAAGCCTGCAAATGCTGATCTGGGAAGCGGAATTCGTCCCCAGCCAGCAAGCAAGCGCCGAACTGGCCTGGCTGGGCCGCCTTGCGGCCATCCGCCTGCGGCAACTGAGCGAAACCGGCCGGCTCTACGAATCCATCTCCCGCCTGGCCATGGCCGAACGCCTGCAGCGCGCGCTCTACGCCATCGCCGAACTGGCCGGCACCGCGCACAACATGACCGAGATGATGCAATCGCTGCATGCCATCGTCGGCATGCTGATGTACGCGGAGAACTTCTACATTTTCCTGTACGACCCGGCCAGCGACAGCGTGCGCTTTCCTTATTACGTGGATACGGTCGACCAGAAGCCGCCCGCGGCAGACGAAAGCCATCCCTTGCAAGACATCCGCTACAGCCTGACCTGGAACCTGCTGCAAGGCGGCCAACCGATCATGGGCTCGGTGGAAGAACTGGCCCGCCAGTTGGAAGGCCGCTTCACCCTGGTCGGACCGGCATGCGAATACTGGCTGGGCGTGCCGCTGTTGCGCGGCACCCAGGCCGTCGGCGGCATCGTGGTGCAAAGCTACCGCCCCGACACGCATTACACCCACCACGACCGCGACCTGCTCAACTACGTCGCGCAACACATGCAGACGGCGCTGGAACGGCGCGAAGCCCACGCCGAACTGGAACGGCGCGTGGCCGATCGCACGGCTGCGTTGCGCGCCACCAATCGCGTGCTGCGCCAGCAGGTACTGCAGCGCCAGCGCGGCGAGCGCCTGCAATCGGCGCTGTTCCGCATCGCGGAACTGGCCAGCGCCCCGGAAAGCCAGCAGAACTTCTACGCAGCGGTGCATCGCGTGGTCGGCGGCTTGCTGTACGCGCGCAATTTCTACATCGCGCTGCTGGACGAAAGCGAACAAACCATCACGTTCCCCTACTCGATCGACGAAGCGGCACCTACGCGCGCCCCGCGTCCCGTCAGCCACGGCGTCACCGAATACGTGCTCAAGCATGGCAAGCCCCTGTTGGCCGACCGCGAGACGTTCGATCGCCTGGCCGAAGCGGGCGAGTGCCAGGAAATAGGCGTGAAGTCCGTCTGCTGGCTGGGCGTGCCGCTGGTCTGGGACGATCGCGTGAAAGGGGTGCTGGCGGTGCAAAGCTACTCACCCAAGCACATTTATGACGCGCGCGACCAGGAACTGCTCACCTTCGTCAGCTACCACATCGCCAACGCGTTGCAGCGCAAGCAGACCAGCGAATCGCTGAAGCAGGCCTACATCAACCTGGAGCGCCGCGTGACCGAACGCACGCGCGCACTGGCGCTGGCCAACCGCGACCTGCGCGAACAGATTGCCGAGCGCGAACGCGTCGAGCGCCGGTTGATGTACGAGACCCTGCACGATTCGCTCACCGGCCTGCCCAACCGCACCCTGCTGCTGCAGCGGCTGGGCCAGGCGTTGCAGGCGTATCACGCCGATCCGGCCAAGCTGTTCGCAGTGCTGTTCATCGATCTGGACCGCTTCAAGGTGATCAACGATTCGGTCGGCCACCTGATCGGCGACGACCTGCTGTTCCAGGCGGGCAGCCGCATCCGCGCCTGCCTGAAAACGCGCGATCTGGTGGCGCGCCTGGGCGGCGACGAATTCGCCGTGCTGCTGGAAGGCATCAGCGACAGCGGCAAAGCCAAACTGGTGGCCGAACGCATCATTGCCGAACTGCACATACCGTTCCGCCTGGGCGTCAAGGAAATCTTTACCTCCGCCTCGATCGGCATTGCCCTGCCCGGCCAGCATTACCAGCAACCGGAAGAGCTGCTGCGCGACGCGGATGCCGCCATGTACCGCGCCAAGGACGAAGGCCGCCATCGCGCCGCGGTGTTCGATGATCGCCTGCGCCGCGAAGTGGTGTCGCTGCTGGAGATGGAAGGCGACCTGCGCCGCGCATTGAGCCGCAACGAGTTCGTGCCGTTCTACCAGCCGATCGTGTCGCTGGAAGATGGCCGCACGGTCGGCTACGAAGCCTTGCTGCGCTGGCGCCATCCCGTGCGCGGCTTGCTCTGCCCGGGCGACTTTCTTGCCGTGGCCGAAGAAAACGGCAGCGCGGAAAGCATCGACTGGCAGATCTTCGAGCAGATTGCTGCGCAAGCCAGCGTGCTGGCCGGCGCCGAAGGTTTCGTCAGTCTCAACGTGTCGGGCCGGCATTTCCGCCAGCCCGACCTGGACGATCGGCTACTTGAATTGCTGCGCGCCCATCGCGTGAATCCGCGCTCGCTGCGCATCGAGGTCACCGAGCGCACGCTGCTGGAGAATCCCGCGCAGGTGAAGCGCATGCTCGACAACCTGCGCCAGCACGGCGTGAGCATTGCGCTGGACGATTTCGGCACCGGCTATTCGTCGCTCAGTTACCTGCACCAGTATCCGATCGAAACGCTGAAGATCGACCGCAGCTTCATCATCGAACTGGCCAAAGCCAACAGCCACAGCGTACCGGTGGTGCGCGCCATCCAGGTGCTGGCAGATTCGCTGCAAATGCAGGTGATTGCCGAAGGCATCGAGGACGACGAGCAACGGCAAATGCTGCGGCATATCGGTTGCCGCTTCGGCCAAGGCTTCCTGTTTGCCGAGCCGCGCCCTGCCGAAGTATGGCTGGGGACATAATCGGGAATCGGCAAAGCCGTCTGCAACGATTCCCGCCCACCGCTCACTGCACCGTCGAACTGGCCGCCGTACCGCCGCTCAACAGATGCTCGGCATCCACCCGATCGAACGTATACGTGCGCGCGCAGAACTCGCAGGTGACTTCGATGGTGCCGTGCTGGGATTCGAGCGTCGCCTCGATTTCCGCGCGGCCCAGCGAACGCAACATGGCTTCCACCCGCTCACGCGAGCAACTGCAGCCGAAGGCCAGCGGACGCGGCTTGAACAGACGCACGGTTTCTTCGTGATACAGGCGATACAGCAATGCTTCCGGCGGCGCGCTCAGCAATTCATCGCGCCCCAGGGTAGCGGTGAGATGCTCGACACGCGGCCAGCCGTCTTCGTCTTGCGTCACATCGTGGCCACCCTCGGCCGGCAATTTCTGCAGCATCAAGCCCACCGCGTGCTGCTCGTTGGCCGCCAGCACGAACCGGGCCGGCAACTGCTCGGACTGCTGGAAGTAATTTCCCAGCGCGCCGGCCAGGTCGGGATGCTTGAGATCGACCAGCCCCTGATAACGCTGCCCGCGCTCGGCCTGGCCGATGGTAATGGCCATCAGGGCTTGCGGCAGTTCACTCAACGCAAGCGTATCGGGAATCTGTGCATTCCAGCGCGCCAATCCACGCAGGCGGCCGGCGTCGCTGCATTCGGCAAACAACAGGCGCAAAGCGCCCTGGCTCTTCAGTTCGACCGACAACGCGCCCTCGAACTTGATGTTGCCCGTCAGCAGCGCGCTGGCCGCCAGGGTCTGGCCCAGCAGATCCAGCAGCGGCGCAGGATACTCGGCACGACCGGCCACTTCGCGCCAGGCGGAGCCCAGCCGCACGATCACGCCGCGGACACCCGCACTTTCCAACAGGAAACGATGGAGCACATCCTCGGCAAGCACGTTTTCCACGCAGGAATACCTCACGTAAACAAAGGACCAAATATGGGGATGCGGGCGGGAACGAACAATGGCCGGCAATAACAGCTTTTATACTTCACCCGCTTTCCTTGCCGATCGACACCATGCCGCATCTTCCGCTTTTTCGACGCCTGTTGCGTTACGCCGGTATCGCGGCCCTGTCATGGGTGGCCTTGAGCTGGCTGGTGGTGCTGGTCTTGCGCTTTGTGCCGCCGTGGACGTCGGCAGTAATGATGGAGCGCCGCGTGGACGCGCTGATCCACGGCGAAAAGGATTTCCATATGCAGCAGCATTGGGTGCCGTGGTCGCGCATCTCGCCGTGGGCGCCGATCGCAATGGTGGCCGGCGAAGACCAGAAATTTCCGTTCCATCACGGCTTTGACTTCGATTCCATCGAAAACGCCATCGACGCCGCCGATGACGGCAGGCGCCTGCGCGGCGCCAGCACCATCAGCCAGCAGACGGCCAAGAACCTGTTCCTGTGGAACGGACGCAGCTTCGTGCGCAAGGGGCTGGAAGCGTACTTCACCGTGCTGCTGGAGCTGACCTGGCCGAAGCAACGCATCCTGGAGGTATATCTGAACATTGCGCAGTTCGGCGATGGCATCTACGGCGTCGGCGCCGCCAGCGAGGCGTTTTTCCATGCCGCCCCGGCACAGCTCGGCCTGGCGCAGGCGGCGCGGCTGGCTGCGGTGCTGCCCAATCCGGACCGCTTCCATGTCGATCGCCCCAGCGGCTACGTGCTGGAGCGTGCACGCTGGATCGAACAGCAGGTCCGCCAACTGGGCGGCCCTGCCTACCTGACAAGCCGGCAGCCGCCGCGCGACGTGAGCCCGGCGCGGCGGCGTTAGAACAAGCCACCGTTTACACTTTGCAGGCCTTCCTTAAGTGACTTGGATATCCGGCATGCCGCGACTCACGGTTGTCGTCCCCGCCTATAACGAATCGGCTGTGCTCGCCGCCTTCCACCAGCGGCTTGCCGGCGTGCTGGACCAGCTGACGCTGAGCTGCGACGTACTGTACGTCGACGACGGCAGCCGCGACGATACCTGGGCGATCATGCAATCGCTGGCGGCTACCGATTCGCGCGTGGGCACGCTGAAACTGTCGCGCAACTTCGGTAAGGAAGCGGCGCTGACGGCCGGACTGGATCACGTCGACGCGGACGCCGCGGTGGTGATCGATGCCGATTTGCAGGATCCGCCCGAGCTCATCCCGCAATTGGTGGAGCAATGGCGGGCCGGCTACGACGTGGTCTACGCCACCCGCTCTGCCCGCGCCGGCGAGACCGGCTTGAAACGATTCACCTCCGCCGCGTTCTACCGCACCATGGAATCGCTCTCGGAAGTGCCGGTGCCGCGCGATACCGGCGATTTCCGCCTGCTTTCCCGGCGTGCGCTCAATGCCTTGTCGCAGTTGCGCGAACGGCAGCGCTTCATGAAAGGCCTGTTCGCCTGGATCGGCTATCGCCAGACCGCGGTGACGTACCTGCGCGACCCGCGCATGGCCGGCAAGACAAAATGGAATTACTGGCGCCTCACCCAGCTCGCCATCGAGGGCATCACCTCCTTCTCGAGCGCGCCGCTGAAGCTTGCCACCTGGACCGGCCTGGCGGCATCCGTGGCGGCGTTCCTGTTTGGCTTGAAAGTGATGCTGAAGGCGCTGCTGCGCGGCGACCCGGTGCCCGGCTACCCGAGCCTGATGGTGGTGATCCTGTTCCTGGGCGGCATCCAGTTGCTGGCGCTGGGCGTGATCGGCGAATACCTGGGCCGCAATTACAACGAGACCAAGCAACGCCCGCTTTATTTCATCGAGGAAAACCGTCCCGCCGCCGCACGCACGCCGGTTCACACCGACGCAACGCCGGAGCGCTAGACTGCTCCCACGCGGCCATCACTGCGGCCGCCGGGGAGGTCCGATGCGTCAGGTCAAGCATTTGCTGGACAGGAAAGGCAGCGACATCTACGCGGTTGCGCCGGAAGCACCAGTGCTGGAAGCCATCAAGCACATGGCGGAGCGCCGCGTCGGCGCCTTGCTGGTGATGCGTGGCGAGCAGCTGGTGGGCATCATTTCCGAACGCGACTACGCGCGCAAAGTGATTTTGCAGGGCAGGTCATCGGCGCAGACGCCGGTGTCGGAGATCATGAGCAACCCGGTGCTGACCGTGACACCGGAAACCGATGTGTTCGATTGCATGCGCATGTGCACCGACAGCCGCGTACGCCATCTGCCGGTCGTACAGGGCAACCGCGTGATGGGCGTCATCTCGATCGGCGACCTGGTCAAGGAAGTGATCAGCGCGCAAGCGGAGCAGATCGAACAGCTGCAGCGGTACATCACGTCGTGAAGCCGTCGATCGGGAATCGCTCTCAACGATTTACGATTCCCGATTTACGATTCCTGCCCTTTCAGGCGCCAGGTCCGGCGACGTGGCCGCCTTGCGTGCGATCCACGCCGCCAGCGACGAAGCACCGACACCGATCAGCGCAATGCTGCCTACGCCGATACCGAGCTTCACCAGACCGCTGATGCCGCTGGTGATCACCACGTCGCCGAAACGCCACACCGCCGTTTCCACGAAGTTCTTGCCCTTGTAGCGCGTCTCGCGCGGCACCCGCGTGTAGAGCGCATCGCTGGCGGGTTTGGTCATGCCGTACATGAAGCCGCGCGTGCCGACCATCATCAGCGCCAGGAGCGGGACTGCGTAACCCAGCACGCTTATCTGCGCATGGCCACCGATCATCACCATGATCAACAAGCCAAGGTTCACCAGCTGCGGCAACACCAGCGCCCAGATGGCGCCACGGTGCATGAGCAACCAGCGCGAGAATGTGAGCTGCAGCAACGCACCCAACAGATTCACCGCCAGGTCGATGTGCGCATAGAACGCCGTGCGCGTCGGCGTAGACGGGAGGTGCACCTTGGCGTAATCGGCGACCAATGCATAGGCCAGCGTCCCGACGCCATCGCCGAGCAACATCAGGATGGCCATCCAACGCAGAAACGGGCGCGACCACAGCTCTCGTATGCCCGCCCACAGCGAACCGCCGACGGGCTGCTCCGCACTGCCGCTGTCCGAGCGCTGCACGGAAATGCGCAACAGCAAGACCAGCGACACGCCCAGCATCGAAGCCGACACCAGCAACAAAGGGGCAACCCCGATCAGGCCAACCAAGACGCCGGTTAGCGACGGGCCGCTGATCGCGCCGGCCATGCCACCCAGTGCAATCAGCGGAAACACCTCTCGCGCACGCCGACTGTCAAAGACATCCGCCATGAAACTCCAGAACAGCGACACCACAAACAGGTTGAAGACGCTGACCCAGATAAAGAACACCACGCCCAAGGTACGCGCACCGATACGGTCCTGCGCCAGGAACGCCGGAATGAAACCCAGCAGGCAGACGATGAAGAAACTGTAACTCCAGCCCAGCAACTGCCGCCGCGGAAACCGCGCCACCAGCATGCCGAACACCGGCGTCAGCAGCAGCATGGCTACGAACGTGGCGAGATAGAACAGCGGCAGTTGCGTGGAGCCGACGGCCCCGCCAAGCTGATCGCGCACCGGGCGGATGATGTAGTACGAAGTCAGCAGGAAAAAGAAGGCAAGCGCCGACACCATCGGCGTGGCATCGCGGCGTACGGAATCGGGGAACGGCAAACGCACTGGTCGGCTTCCAGCGGGAGGCGGCGCAAGACTAGCATGCGCGTGCGGCACCACAGCGTTGTGAGCGTCCTTGAAGTGCAGGACAATCCGGTGCTCACCCACGGATGACCCATCAGCCCATGACCCGCGGCGGGGCAGCGCGCCCGCAAGAAGTGAGTAGCATGCAGTTTCGTAAGCTTCCCCTGCTGATCGCCGGCTTGCTCGGCATCGCCGCCACCGGGCTCCCCGCTTTCGCTGCGCGTGCACCGACGGATACGCCGTCCACGCCCGACATCCGCCCGCTCCATCAGGACCACAGCCCCGATCTCGGCGCCGCCATCCCGCCCGAACGCATCAAGGCGGCGCTGGATGCGTATTCGCACTGGCTGGACGTGGTGGCCCAGCGCAACGAAGTGGCTGGCCTTGCCACCGCCGTGGTGGTGGATAACAAGCTGGCTTTCGAGCGCACCATCGGCTACGCCGACGTCGCCACCCAGGAACCGGTCACGCCCACCACCGTGTTCCGCCTGGCCTCGCTTTCCAAGGCGTTTGCCACGGCGGTCGCCGGCTTGCTGATCGACGATGGCCGTTTCAGCTGGAATACCAAGCTGGCCGACGTGCTGCCGTTCTTCCAGCTGAAGGATGCGCAGGCGTCGAGCGCCGCCACGGTGCGCGACATCCTTGGCCAGCGCATCGGATTGCCGCACAACACCTACGATCAACTGCTGGAAGACAACATTCCCTACGAAGAACTGGTACGCAAGCTCGACGAGGTGGCGCTGACCTGCAACGTGGGCGAGTGCTATGGCTACCAGAACGTCGCCTTCAGCCTGATCGGCGATTTGATCTATGCCGAAACCAACGACTTCTTCTATCACCAGGTCGACAAGCGCCTGTTCTTTCCGCTGGGCATGTCCACCGCCAGTTACGGCCGCGAAGCACTGGAAAACAGCAAGAGCTGGGCGCATCCGAATCGCCCGCACGGCGCGCATGAGTGGGAGTCGTTCGAGCCCAAGGAAGCCTATTACCGCGTGGCTCCGGCCGCCGGCGTCAACGCCAGCCTGCGCGACATGGAGCAATGGCTGATCGCGCAGATGGGCGGACGCCCCGACGTGCTGCCGCCGTCGTTGCTGGACGAACTGCACGCGCCCGGCGTGCCGACACCGACCGAGATGCAAGGCTCGCCATGGCGCCGGGCCAGGCTCAGCTCCGCCAGCTATGCCTTGGGCTGGCGCGTGTTCACCTACGCGGGCGAAACGATGATCTTCCACGCCGGCGCCGTGGAGGGCTATCGCACCATGATCGCGTTCCTGCCGAAGTACCGCGTGGGCATGGTGTCGCTGTGGAATTCACCCGGCGCAGTGGGCACCGATCTGATGCCGATGGTGTTCGACACCATGCTTGGCCTGCCGCATGTGGACTGGGCCGGGGTGGAGAGCGATCCGCCCGCGAATCGGCCGGCGAAGGCGCGGCGCACACCGCATCGCCGCAGGTAACACGCCTCCCTTAAAGACATCGCCCCGGCATTGCCCGGGGCGATGCAGGTAACGCGTGTTTTTCAGCGAAGCGTCACTGCGACGCGGTGAGCTTGAACTCGATCCGCTTCTGCTGCTGCGACGCAACCGCCGTACCGTCGTGCATCGCCGGCGAGAACTTGGCGTGGCGCAGCGCATCGATGGCCGCATTGTCGAACACGTGCCGCGGTTCGGCGCTCGTCACCGAGATGTTGGTGACGCTGCCATCCACGTTGACGGTGTACTGCACATCCACCCAGCCTTCCTGGTTGTTGCGCAACGCCGTGGCCGGGTAACGCGGACGGATGCTGGAGATCGGAATGGCCTCGCGTGTTTCGCCGCCGCCGGCCGAGGCGTTCGCGCCTGCCACCTGGTTGCCCACCGCGGCTGACGATGCCGCCCTGGTTTGCGTTGCCTGGGTCTTTTGTTGCGCAGCCGCCAGCGCCGCCTGCTGCTGCGCCGCTTTGTCCGCCGCGGCTTTGTCGGCCAGCGCCTTTTCTGTCGCGGCCTTGTCGGCCGCCGCTTTCTGCGCCGCCAGTTCGGCCTGGTGCTGCTGGTCGAGCTGCTTCTGCTGCTCCTGGTCGAGCGTCTTGCGCTGGGCGTCCAGCTTGGAACGCAGGATGGTCAGCGTGTAGTTGGTGGGATCGACCTTGGCCAGCAGGCCGATCTCGCGATCGGCTTCGTCGAACTGACGCTGGTTGATCACCTGCTCGACATTGCTGGCGGCAAACGGGAATGTTTCGCGCAGGGCGTCTGCCGCGACCTGGTTGCCGGGCTGCTTCTGCAACACCTTAAGGTAGAACTCGAAGGCGTTGTTGCCCGCCGGCGCCAGCACGCGCTGCTCGTTCATTGCCTTGCGCGCTTCGGACAGGAGCTCGTTGATGCTCAACGCATCCACGTTCACCGGCGGCGCCGCCTGCGGCTGGCCGACATTGACCGGCGTGGAGGGGTGGCCGCCCGAGTCCGTGCTCATCAAGTCCTGGTGAGGCTTGATGATGAGGAACCAGGACAGAATGGCAAGGCCGGCAACGACGGCAATAACCGCGATGATGACGGGCTTGATGGCCCCGCGCGCAAGCGAGCGCGCATGACGATTGTTTCGGGTATCCATGATTTTTCACTACTGCAGTGGCATCAGATACCCGCGCTTCCCCCCTGTTATCCAGGTGCGGCCCTCAAGCTACGCCGCGGCGCGGATGGGGCAAAGGTATCGCGATTGGGCCGACACGGCAAATATGGGGAGGGCGGGAATCGTAAATCGTCAATCGGGAATCGTTGGAACGCATCGCGGCGAGCGGCGGGTCACGGCTCCTAACTATCTACGATTGCCGATTCCCGATTTACGCCCCCACCATTTACGCCCCCGCAAATGAAGCGTCCCGGCACAAGGCCGGGACGAAATGCTTTCGAACTACCTCCCTGCGCTGGGCACCGCAGGGAGACAAAACGAGTGAAACGTCTAGTTGTTGTGCTTACTTCTTGCTGGCCCGGGGGGCCTTGGCGGCCTTGGTGGCCTTTACGACTTTGGCAGCGGCTGCCTTCTTGGCAGTGCGCTTGCGCGTTGCCTTCTTGGCGGCCTTCTTGGCGCCAACGCGCTTGGCGGTGGCTTTCTTCGCGCCTACGCGCTTGGCACCCGCCTTCTTGGCGGTCTTGCGCGCGGTGCGCTTCTTGGCGGTGGCCTTCTTGGCGACCGGCCGCTTGGCTGCAGCTTTACGAGTGGTTTTCTTGGCGGCTTTCTTCGCCGACTTACGTGCGGTTTTCTTGGCAGTGGCCATAGTTCGTCTTAGCTCCTCATCAGTTGGCAGTGGTTGCCCAGTAAAAGCGTGGAGGAACGCCTCAACCAGCAGATCGCTGTTCGTGGCGTGCCTTAAATTGTTCACCTGTCGGTAAGTACGCAGATCCGACAGCAGTCTCAATACATGCATGGGAATGGAGACAGTGATCTTTCTTACCGCCTCCGCTTTCTCTCCATGTTCTACGTAAGGTTGGATGTATTTCGATGCCACCATTGGAAACGTTCCCCGTTTATGGTGCGAAAGCTATTCCTGAACATTTCAACTGTCAATTGATTTTTGCCATGAAATCAATCCCTTCGCCCGAACGACCGGTCGCCGGCACGGATCGGAGGATGGTATTTCGATGACTCAATGCAATGCGATCAGCCGTCCAGACATCTTGATGATTTGCTTCGCACGTTTTTAGAAAAAGGCCAAAAACAAGCTAAAAAATGTGATTTTTCTCATCCGCGGTGATACATGCATGCCGCCGCTGCAAACCATCCAACGGTGCAATGCGGCGCGCCGTTCCGACCGCCCGACGGGGTGATCCGGGAGCATGAACGAATTTAGACCGGGAGACGCCGCGACCGGTGTCGAAGGCCGTCCGGAGCATCCCGATCACCCTCGATGCGCGCCGCGACCGGCGACCGTCGCATGCATGCGATGCGCGATCGGCGCGGCACTTCGGCGGTTCGCCATGCGATGTCCGTAGAGACCGCGTTGCGTTCTTGCGGAAGTTTCTACACGTACCGCCGACATGAGAACGGCCGCCTAGGCGGCCGTTCTCGCATCACGCCAATCGCGCGTCAGTGATCTTCGTTCTCGATCAGCTCGGCGTAGGCATCGGCATCGAGCAGTTCGTCCAGTTCGCCGCGATCGCTGGCCTTCACCACGAACAGCCAGCCTTCGCCGTAGGCGTCTTCATTGATGGTTTCGGGCTTGTCGGCAAGGGCTTCGTTCACCTCGACGATCTCGCCGGAAACGGGGGAATAGATGTCGGAAGCGGCCTTGACCGACTCCACCGTGGCGGCGCCGCTTCCGGCCTGCACCGTGGCGCCCACCTCCGGCAGTTCGACGTAGACCAGGTCACCGAGCTGCTCTTGTGCATGGTCGGAAATGCCCACGCGAACCAACCCGTTGTCTTCGACACGGGCCCACTCGTGGGACTTGAGGAATTTCAGATCGCCGGGAATTTCGCTCGCGCTCATGGTCGGGTCCAGTGATTTCGATGAAGGGGTGAAAGTGCGGATTCTAACTGCTGACGTTGCGGGATGGGACATCCCGGAGCCCGTCGGACTTGAGTTGGCCGGGTTGCTAGTGCGCCGATCATTCAAGCCCGACAGGCCACTGGCGCTCAGATGCCTTCGCAGGCTTTGCCATCGCGTACGAACGGAAACTTCACCACGCGCACCGGCACCTCGCGGCCGCGGATGTCGACCCGCACGTTGTCGCCGACACCTGCCGGAATGCGTGCGAACGCCACCGACTTGTTCAAGGTGGGTGCGAAGCTGCCGGAAAGGATTTCCCCTTCGCCTTGCGGCGTGAGTACTTTCTGGCCGTGGCGCAGCACGCCTTTTTCATCCAGCACCAGACCGACCATCGCACGCGGCACGCCAACGGCCTTTTGTGCTTCCAGCGCCTTGCGGCCGATGAAGTCGCGGCCTTCGTCGAGCGAGATCGTCCATGCCAGGCTGGCTTCCCATGGCGTGACGTTTTCGTCCATGTCCTGGCCGTAGAGATTCATGCCCGCTTCCAAGCGCAGGGTATCGCGCGCACCGAGGCCGCACGCGGCGACGCCGGCTGCGGCCAATGCTTTCCAGAAGGCCACGGCGTGTTCTTCCGGCAACAGGATCTCGAAACCGTCCTCACCGGTATAACCGGTGCGCGCGATGAACAGCGGCATGCCATGCGGACCTTGCGCCGCGGCGGCGGCGAAGCGGCCGAGCTTTTCGATGCGCGGGCGATCCACCTCGTGCAGCAGGCCAAGCACCTTGGCGCGCGCGTTAGGCCCTTGCACAGCGATCATGGCGAAATCGGGACGCTCCTTGACCGTTACGCCGAACGCCTTGGCTTGTTGTTCGATCCAGGGCAGATCCTTGTCGCGCGTGGCGGCGTTGACCACCAGGCGGAAGTGTTCATCGCCCAGCAGGTACACGATCAGGTCGTCGATCACCCCGCCCTGCTCGTTGAGCATGCAGCTGTAAAGCGCCTTGCCCTGCACCTTGAGCTTGTCGACGCTGTTGGCCAGCAGGTGGCGCAGGTATTCGCGCGTGCGGGCGCCATGCAGGTCGACCACGGTCATGTGCGACACATCGAACATGCCGGCGTCGCGGCGCACGGCGTGGTGTTCTTCGATCTGCGAGCCGTAACTGATCGGCATGTCCCACCCGCCGAAATCGACCATGCGCGCGCCGAGTTCGCGATGGAGGGCATTGAGTACGGTCTTCTTGGTCATGACAAGCCTGCGGGGTGGGGAGACCGCGCATTATCCCCAGCGCTCCGCGCCAATCCAAGTTGCAGGGCGTCATGGGTGACGGTGGTGCGCGGTGTCGATCAGGCGGAACGTGAGGTTGATGCGTGGCTGCGACACGCCGACGCTTTTCGGCAGATCGTGCTGATAGTGGCGCTGGGTATCACCCGCCATGCACAGCAGGCTGCCGTGCGACAACGTGATGCCACTGGCCTGCGCGGTACGCGTTCCGCGTGGCACACGGCGGCGGAAACGGAAGCGGCGCTCCGCCCCCAGGCTCAGCGACGCGATGACGGGTTGCGCGCCCAGCTCCGGCTCGTCGTCGCTATGCCAACCCATGGAATCCTGACCGTCACGGTACAGATTGGCGAGCACGCTGTTGAAACGCGCCTGGCAAGCCTGCTCGACGCGTTCGCGCAGCAGGCGCAGCGCAGGCGTCCATGGCCTCGGTTCAAAACGGCTGCGCGAATACACATAGGTGGCGCCGGGATCGCCGATCCAGCAACTGAGCCGCGGCGCGTCGACGTCGCGGCCCATCATGCGCAGGCGATGGCGCTCCCATGGGATCTCGGCCCATAGACGCTCAAGCAGTTCGTCGGCTTCCTCGCGGGAGAGCCAGCGTGGCGCATAGCACACCTGCGCGTCCACCAATGGCAAGCGTTCCCAACGGGCATCTACAGGCTCAGAAATCATCACGCCCGACAGGATACTCAGGCGCTGCATCCAAGGTGGCCGACCACACCGCGGCCAGCTCGAGCAAGCGCAGGTCCGAACCACGCGCGCCGATCAATTGCATGCCGATCGGCAAACCGTTCGGCAGCGTCCCCATCGGAATACTCACCGCCGGACAACCGGCAAGGTTGGCGAAGCTGGTGAGATCGGCCTGCGTATCCGGCACCGGCCCGTCCAGCGGGAAAGCACCTTGGGGCGTGGTGGGCGTCACCAGCACGTCGATCTGCGCGAACAGACGGCGCATCTTGAGCGCGGCGGCGTCGAGCACGCGATCGGCGTCGGCATAGTCGGCGGCCGTCTTGCGCGCCGCATAGTCGAGCAACTGGCGGAACGCCGGGGAAACGGGATGCTCGGTATCGGCCAGCTGCCTGGCGAACGTGCCGCGCATTTCCGCTTCCATCAGCAGCAAGCCGGCGCGGCGCGAGCGCGGGAAATGCCAGTCGTCGAAATCCACGGTGCGGCGTTCGCCCAGTTCGCCGTTGAGCTTGGCAAGCGCCGCCTCGAACACATCCAGCACATCGTGCTGCACGCCCAGCGCCGACAGGTTGGGCAGCACGCCGCAACGCAACTTGCCTGGCTCCCAGTCCGGCAACGACAACGCGACGCGACGATGGCGCGAGCGCGGATCTTCCGCGTCGTAGCCCGCAAGCACTTGCAACAGCACGGTGAGATCGTCGACGCCGCGGGCAAGCAAGCCCACGGCATCCAGGCGGCGCGCGGCCGGCGTCATGCCGCGCGTGGAAATTTCCCCTTGCGTGGGCTTCAGCGCAAACACGCCGCAATAGCTGGCGGGAATGCGGATCGATCCAAGGCTGTCCGAGCCGATCGCCGCCACCGCCAAACCTGCCGCAACGGCCGCAGCGGCGCCACCAGACGAGCCGCCCGCCGTATAGCCGTGCCGATGCGGGTTATGCGTAGCCCCAAAATGCGGATTGTGGGTGACGGCGCCCAGCGCGCCTTCATCCATATTGGTCTTGCCGATCAGCACCGCGCCGGATGCACGCAAGCGCGCCACTACGTGCGCGTCATGCTCGGCCGGCCGCCCTGGCCCCGGCAAGCCGGAACGCGTTACCCAACCGGCAATGTCGAAGTTGTCCTTGATCGCAATGGGCACGCCATCCAGCCGCCCGATTACCCCGTCGCGCCGGCGGCGTTCGGCCCCTTGCGCCTGCTCTCTCGTCAACCCCGGGCTGAGGCCGACATAGGCGTTGAGCCGCGGATTGCCGCGCTCGATGGCATCAAGATAAACCTCGGCCAGCCGGCCGGGCTGCACCTGGCCCGAGGCCAGCCAGTGCAAGGTCTGGCATAACGTGGCGCGGCGTAGATCGGTGTCGCCGATCGGTGGAAAAGCATTCATGCACACTCCGGTGGCGGGGGGACATCCCATCAGGCTCGTCCCGCGACCGGTTTGCCGCGCAGCAGACGAAACCGGAGAATAGCGTCCCTGCCGCCACGGTAACCATACGTGCGCAGACCCCAAGCAGCCCATGCCACCGACGGAGCCCAGCCTCATGACCGAACGCGAGACGATGGAATACGACGTGATCGTCGTCGGCGCGGGGCCGGCGGGGCTGTCGTTCGCGATCCGCCTGAAGCAGCTCAAGCCGGACGTGACGGTGTGCGTGATCGAGAAAGCGTCCACCATCGGCGCGCATATTCTTTCCGGCGCAGTGATCGAACCGCAGCCGCTGGACGCCCTGCTCCCCGGCTGGCGCGACAACCCGCCGCCGATCTGCGTACCGGCGACCGAGGACGAGTTCTGGCTGCTCACCAAGACCGGCGGCCGCAAACTGCCCGTGCCGTCGACGATGAACAATCACGGCAACTTCATCGTCTCGCTGGGCGCGATGTGCGCATGGCTCGCGCCGCAAGCCGAAGCCCTGGGCGTGGACGTGTTCCCCGGCTTCGCCGCCGCCGACACCATCTATAACGAAGACGGCTCCGTCGCCGGCGTGCGCATTGGCGACATGGGCGTGGCGAAGGACGGTTCGCACAAGCCGGGCTACACGCAGGGCATCGACATCAAAGCGAAGGTCACCGTGCTGGCCGAAGGTGCGCGCGGCAGCCTCACCAAGCAACTGATCAAGCGCTTCGCCCTGGACAAGGACAGCGACCCGCAAGGCTATTCGATCGGCATCAAGGAACTGTGGCAGGTACCTGCGGGGCACAGCACGCCCGGCAAGATCTTCCACAGCTTCGGCTGGCCAGCCGACAACCACACCTACGGTGGCGCCTTCCTCTATCACCTGGACAAAGACCGCATCGCACTCGGCTACGTCAGCGGCCTCGATTACAAGGACCCCAACTACCAGCCATGGGAAGCCTTCCAGCAATGGAAGAACCATCCCATGATCAAATCCGTGCTGGAAGGCGGCAGCATACTTTCCGCCGGCGCACGCGCCATCGTCACCGGCGGCTACCAATCCTTGCCCAAGGTGGAACTGCCCGGCGCCTTGCTGATCGGCGACACCGCCGGCCTGCTCAACGTGCCCAAGATCAAAGGCACCCACCAGGCCATCAAGAGCGGCATGCTCGCCGCCGAACACCTCGCCGCGAACGAGCTGAAGCCCGCCGGCTTCGACGCCAAGCTGCGCGGCTCCGAGGTGATGGCCGAGCTCAGGAAAGTGCGCAACATCAAGCCCGGCTTCAAGAAAGGCCTGTGGTTCGGCATGTTGAACGCCGCGTGGGAAACCGCGATCGCCGGCAAATCGCCATGGACGTTGAAGAACAAGCCAGACTGGAACTCGCTGCACAAGCTGGGGCAATACGAAGAACCCAAGCGCGACTACGTACAGCGCGAACTGCCACCGCGCGACCGCCTGGCCGGCGTCTACTTCGCCGCCACCGAACACGACGAAGACCAGCCCGTGCACCTGCATGTGAAGGACACGTCGGTCTGCGTGACGAAATGCGCACAGGAATACGGCAACCCCTGTACCCGTTTCTGCCCCGCCAACGTTTACGAGATCGTCAATGATGAAGCGGGCAAGCGCCTGCAGATCAACGCCGCCAACTGCGTGCATTGCAAGACCTGCGACATCAAAGACCCGTACGAAATCATTGACTGGGTTCCGCCTGAGGGTGGGTCTGGTCCGAATTATCAGAATCTGTGAACCTCGATCTGGCTTGGCGCGTTGCGCGCCTGCATCAACTCATACGCCGCATTTGGGGTAGCTTGGTCCTGCGTGGCTGGAAAGCCACGCTCAGGAGAGCCGTCGAGCAATTCCGCTCCGGAGACGTCGAAGAGACTAGGAACGTAGCCTCGAATGTTCCTGCAAGCGCGCGCGAGTGTCGGCATATGCTAGTGATCGACACCATGGTGCCCAACCCCGCACGCGACTCCGGCTCGCTGCGCTTGTGCATGATGCTGCAACTTTTGCATCAGGATGGCTGGCATATCAGCTTGCTGCCCGATGATGGCCGAGTTACCTCCGGCGACGTGGCGAGATTGAGTGCATATGGCGTCCACGTGCATGGCGGAAGCGTGATGGCCTGGCTACGCGAGCATGGCGCAACACTCGATGCAATCTTGCTTTGCCGCCTGGCCGTGGCTGCGCCTTATCTGAAGCCGAGTCGACGCTTGGCGCCCAAGGCGATGTGCATCTTCGACACTGTCGATCTGCATTTCGTGCGTGAGGAACGCGCCGCGGAGGTATCGGGCAGCCAGAGCATGCTGCGTCAATCGGCTGCCTCACGTCGCCGGGAGCTGTCTTTGATAAGCGACAGCGACGTGAGCTTCGTCGTCAGCGAAGTGGAACTGGCTTTGCTCCGGAAGGAAGTGCCTGACAGCCATGTGGAACTGGTGAGCAATATTCACGAAATACATGGCCGGCACGCCCCTTTTTCCGCTAGACGCGATCTGCTTTTCATCGGCGGCTTTGGGCATCCACCCAACGAAGATGCCGTACGTTGGTTCGTGGCGGAGATATTGCCGTTGCTGCGCCTACGCGTCCCTTCCATATGCCTGCATGTCGCAGGCGATATCACACCGGAAGCAAGAACCGCGCTATCCCAGCCTGGCGTCGAGATGCATGGCCGCGTGGACGACCTGTCCGAACTGATGGAGCGTTGCAAGGTTTCGATCGCACCGCTGCGGTTTGGCGCGGGCGTCAAGGGCAAAGTGAACATGGCGATGAGTTATGGCCTGCCTGTCGTCGTCACGTCCATCGCCGCAGAGGGCATGCATCTATCCGATGGGCATGATGCCTTGATCGCCGATACCGCGGCCGATTTTGCCGAAGCAGTCTGGCGTGCGTACTGCGACGAGCATCTATGGAGGCAGTTATCCGACGGAGGCATCGCCAACGTGCAGCGGTATTTTTCGCCGGAGGTAGCATTACGCACGTTGCGTAAAATCCTGCCCGTAAAGCAGTCACCCCAATGAAAAGCCTGCTCTACTTCGCCAAGCAATTTCTGGCCAGGCGCCCTGGCCTGCGGCGCAAGATCGTCAACGCCATTTATCGCATTCCGGCGCTCGACATGCGATTGCGCGCAATCCTGGATCAACGCGATGACCTGGCCTGGCGGCGCGTAGATGCCCATGACCTGCCGGAAGATGCGCGGGTGGTCTACGAAAAACTTCGCAACCGGATGAGGCGCTTGTGAAGTTGCTGCTGGATCTTCAAGGAGCGCTGAGTCAGAGCAGGCATCGTGGTATCGGGCGCTACACCCTGGCTCTCACACGCGCCTTTCTTGACCGAGCCGCATCCGAGCATGATGTCCGGTTACTGCTCAACGCGCGTTTCGGCGAGCAGGCCGATGCACTGATCGCGACGCTGGGCGGACATGCGCGGCCGACGCATCGCCTTGTCGTGGAAGTGCCCGAAGGAATTCGTGCGCAACCCGGCGGAAACGCCTGGCTGCGCCGTGCTGCGGCCCGCGTCATGCGTCATGCCATAGAGAGCTCGGGCGCCGACATCGTCTGGTACAGCAGCATATTGGAAGGCTATAACGACGATGCTGTATTACCGGAAACACCGCCCGTCGGCATCGCCAGCGTAGCGACGTTGTATGACCTGATTCCTTTGCATGACCAGGATGCGTATCTGGGTCACCCACGCATACGTCGGTGGTATGGGCAGAACGTGGACATGCTGAAGCAATGCGACATGCTGTTCGCCATTTCCGAATGGGTACGCCAGGATGCTATCCAGCGTTTGCAGCTGCCTCCCGAGCGCATCGTCAACATAGGCGCGGCAGTGGATGACTGGTTTGCTCCTCCCGCCTCTGACCCGGCTGCCAGTGCGGCGCTGCGCTCGCGTTACGGTATTACTCGCCCTTACGTGCTCTACAACGGCGGCTTCGACGCACGCAAAAACGTACCGTCTTTGGTTCGCGCATTCGCCGCATTGCCCGAAGCACTCCGCGCCGCGCACCAGCTCGTCATCGTCGGACGTGCCGGCCAGGAGGAAGCGGCTCAACTGCACGAAGCAGTGCGCAAAGCGCGGCTGCCTGCGGACAGCGTGATCTATACCGGGTTTGCGCCGGATGAAGAACTGGTCCGCCTCTATGCCGAATGCGCTCTTTTCGTATTCCCTTCCCTACTGGAAGGTTTCGGTCTGCCGCCGCTCGAGGCCATGGCCTGCGGAGCTCCCGTCATTGCCAGCCATGCCGCCAGCCTGCCGGAGGTGATAGACAAACGCGAAGCGCTATTCAATCCGCAACGTGTCGATGACGTCACCGCATGCATGTCCCGGGTACTCAGTAACGCGCACTATGCTGACGAACTGCGGAAATACGGGCGCGAACGTGCCGCGATGTTCAGCTGGAAAAGCGTCGCCAACCGCGCTCTGGATGCGCTGCAGGAGCTTGCTCACCGGCAGAGCCGTCGAGCCACCGTAGCAATCCATGACAAGCCGCTTGCACAGGAAGAGCAACTGATTGCCGATATTTCGCTCATGGACGGCAAGCCGAGCGACGAGGATCTCGCCAACATCGCCTGCATGGTGATATCCACACGCAAACCCGAGGCAGTGCAACGTTGGCTGGTGGACGTGAGCAGCATTGCGGAAAAGGACATCCGTACGGGTGTTCAGCGAGTCGTGCGCAATATTCTTACGCATTGGCTTACCTCCCCGCCGGAAGGCGTGCAAATCGTTCCTATACGCTTCGCGCGCGGCCGTTATCGCCATGCGCGGCGTTATGCCTCCGACCTGCTTGGTCGCACGGAAAGTCACTTGCCGGAAGATGCGATTGAAGCGGTAAACGGCGATGTATTCTTCGGCCTCGATTGGGCGGTCGATACGATTGACGCCGCAGACCCCCAGTTGCGCGAATGGCATCGTCGTGGAGCGAGTCTCCAGTTTCTCATCCACGATCTATTGCCCGTCACACTGCCGGACACGTTCCACCCTTACGCCCGTGACCGCTTCGACAATTGGCTTCGACGCATTTCGAGCATTGCCGATCGCCTGGTTTGCGTCTCCCGCGCAACAAGGGACGAGCTGCATGGCTGGCTGGCCTCCAGCCGGTTGACTTATCAGTTCGAGCGTCTACCCGTACTGGCGCACTCGCCACCTGGCGTCGATGCATCATCAACCGCTACGCCTTCACAGATCCGAGTAGAGCTTGCCGCAGCCATGCAGCAACGGCCGACGGTCTTGATGGTCGGCACCCTTGAGCCGCGCAAGGGCCACGATCAAGCACTGCAGGCATGCGAGCTGCTATGGCGCAGCGGTGTAGACATCAACCTCGTCATCGTCGGTCACTTCGGCTGGCTGATGGAATCTTTTGCGGCAAACCTCGCCAAGCATGAAGAACGCAAACGCCGCCTGTTCTGGATCGAGGACGCGGATGACGGCGAGCTGCATGCGATCTATCAAGCAAGCAACGTACTGTTGGCCGCCTCATGGGGCGAAGGGTATGGGCTTCCGCTGATCGAAGCCGCGCGACATGGCTTGCCGGTGCTGGCACGCGACCTGCCGGTGTTCCGCGAGGTGATGCAGCAACGGGCTACCTACTTCAAGGCATCGTCTCCAACCGAGCTCGCCGATGTATTGCGCGAGTGGCTCGCTTCCCCGCATCGGCCCGACGACCAGGCCACCGCGACAAACTGGCCTTCCTGGAAGCAAAGTGCCGAGCGGCTGGCGAATGTGATCGCCGCAGATTCGTGACCATTCGCCAGCGCATGGTTGATCAAATCCGGTTAGAATACGCGTTTGCACACCATGTCCATACGTCCCAAGGGACGTCGGTATAAGGAAACGCAGATGAAAATTCTGGTCGGTTACAAGCGCGTGGTGGACTATAACGTCCGCATCCAGGTCAAACCCGATGGCACCGGCGTGGTGACTGACGGAGTAAAACTCTCCGCCAACCCTTTCGACGACATCGCCTTGGAAGAAGCGCTTCGCTTACGTGAAAAAGGCTTGGCCGAAGAAGTGGTGGTGGTCGGCATCGGCCCGGCCGATCTGACTGCCCATTTGCGCAACGGACTGGCAATGGGCGCCAACCGCGCCATCCACGTGGTAACGCCGGACGCCGTACAGCCGCTTACTGCCGCTCGGGTGTTCCTGAAACTGGTGGAAAAGGAACAGCCGGGGCTGGTCATCCTGGGCAAGCAAGCGATTGACGATGACGCCAACCAGACCGGCCAGATGCTGGCCGCATTGTGGGACCGTCCGCAGGCCACCTTCGCGAGCAAGGTCGAGATTGCCGAAGGCAAGGCCACGGTGACGCGCGAAGTCGACGCTGGCCTGGAAGTCATCGAAGCCGATCTGCCAGCCGTGATCACCACCGATCTGCGCTTGAACGAACCTCGTTTTATCAAGCTGCCGGACATCATGAAGGCCAAGTCCAAGCCGATCGATACCATCGAGTTCGCTTCTTTGAGCGTGGACGCGCACGATCAGTTCAGGACCACGCACTACACCGCGCCAGCCAAGCGCAGCAAGGGTGTGATGGTGAAGGACGCCGCCGAGCTGGTGTCCGTGTTGAAGCAAAAGGGGCTGCTGTAAGCAGCCGGCCAGTATTGAGGAGACATCCATGAGCAAGATCCTGGTTATCGCCGAACATCTGGACGGCAAGCTGAACCCTTCCACCGCACGTGCAGTGAGTGCTGCAGCGGCCGTCAAGCCCGGGGCCATCGACGTACTGGTGCTGAGCGACAAGGCGGGCGCCATTGCCACGGAGGCCGCCAAGATCCAGGGCGTGAGCCGCGTGTTGACAGCCGAGCGTATGGAAAATGCCCATCCGCTTGCCGCCGTGCTGGCACCGCAGATTGCCAAGGCAGCCGCCGGCTACAGCCACGTATTCGTTCCCTCCACCACTTTCGGCAAGGACGTCGCGCCGCGCGTCGCCGCCCTGCTCGGCGTGGCGCAGGTCAGCGATGTGATGAGCGTTGATGGCAGCCATACCTTCAAGCGACCGATCTACGCTGGCAATGCGATCATCACGGTGGACGCCGATCCGGCGCACGCAGTCGTGGCGACCATCCGGACCGCCTCCTGGCCGGCAGCAGCAAACGGAGAGAACAGCGCCCCAATCGAACCATTGAGCCTGGATGCAACGTTGCCGACGCATACACGCTTCGTCGAGCTCAAACAGGGCAAGAGCGACCGCCCGGACCTGCAGAGCGCAAACAAGGTGGTTTCCGGCGGCCGCGGCGTGGGCTCGAAGGAAAATTTCGAGATCATCTACAAGTTTGCCGACAAGATCGGCGCCGCCGTTGGTGCCTCCCGCGCCGCAGTCGACGCCGGCTACGTGCCGAACGAGCTGCAGGTTGGCCAGACCGGCAAGATCATCGCGCCGGAGCTCTACATCGCCATCGGCATCTCCGGCGCCATCCAGCATCTGACCGGCATCAAGGATGCCGGCACCATCGTGGCGATCAACAAGGATGGCGAGGCGCCTATTTTTGAGATCGCAGACATCGGCCTCGTCGGCGATCTGTTCAAGCTGTTACCGGAGCTTGAGCAGGCAATCGGCTAAGCCCTAACTGATCTGCAAACCAAAAAAGCGGCACGTATGTGCCGCTTTTTTTATCTTCGGATGTTGGCGCGTACCGCGTCGATGACACGGTTTACATCACCATCGGACATAGCCGGTGAGAGCGGCAAGCTGACAGTCTCGCGTCCAATCCGCATGGCATGCGGCCATCGCTCCGGTGTCCAACCGAAACGCTGTTGGTAGTACGGATGCTCCGGAATGGACAGGTAATGCACACCGGTGCCGATCCGCATGGCATTCATGCGATCCAGAAATTCGTCGCGTGTCACACCGGCACGCTCTCTATCAATCAGCACGGTATAAAGATGCCGGCCATGGCGGGTTTGCGGATCTGCCGACACCGGCAGCGAAACCGGCATCGTCGCGAAGGCTTCATCGTAGCGCCGCCAAATCTCCTCCCTGCGGCGCCAGTTCTGATTGACGCGTGCCAGCTGGTGCAACCCGATCGCCGCCTGCACGTCCATCATGTTGTATTTGAAACCACACTCCAGCACCTGGTAGTGCCTGTAGCCCTTGTCGCCAAAGCGGTGCCAGGCATCCTTGCTCATGCCATGCAAAGCGAGCACGCGCGCTCGCGCCACCTGCTCTTCATTCCGACCGAGAATCATGCCTCCTTCACCCGTAACCACGTTCTTGGTCACATAGAAGCTGAAGCAACCAAAGTCGCCGAAGGTACCCAATGGCCGCCCTCGATACTCGGCTTCAACTGCGTGTGCGCAGTCCTCGATAACCACCAGGTCATGCCGAGCCGCTATCGCCATGATTTGATCCATGTCGCATGGCCGGCCGGCAAAATGCACGGGAAGTATCGCGCGCGTGCGTGAGGTGATAGCGGCTTCTATCGCCGCAGGATAGATGTTTTGCGTGACATGATCTACATCAGCCAGCACTGGCACTAACCCGGCATGGATGATCGCGTTGACGGTTGCGCAAAAGGTCAACGGCGTGGTGATCACTTCCGACCCCGGCTCGAGCCCGGCCGCAAGCATGCTTACATGCAGCGCGGCCGTACAAGAATTGACTGCCGCGACCTGCAAGGGCTTCATTCCGCGGAAGTTCGCAAAGTCCCGTTCAAATTGCGCGACGCGCGGACCGGTCCCTAGCCATCCGGAGCGCAGGCAGGCCTCCACTTCGGTGATCTCTGCTTCACCGATCTGAGGAGCGCCGAACGTAAGAAAAGGGACTTCAGTTTCCAAAGTCAGATCCAGATAAAGGTGCAAGGTGGGGGCCAGATGCGGCAGACTGCTGGGCCTTCGACGGAATCAATGTTGCCCGTGAGGCATCACGCACGACACCAACGATTCGACCATGTCCTCAAGCGAGCTACCTCCTGCCTGCAGATGCAGCTCCGGTTTGGTGGGCGTTTCGTAAGGAGAATCGATTCCCGTGAAATTGCTGATTTCACCGGCACGTGCTTTCCGGTACAAGCCCTTCGGGTCTCGACGCTCGCACTCATCCAGTGATGTATCCACGAATATTTCCACAAATTCGCCCTCTTCAAACAGGCTGCGCGCAAATTCGCGCTCGCTCTGGAAGGGCGAGATGATGCATACCAGGACGATCAACCCAGCATCGACCATCAGGTGCGCCACTTCGGCTACACGTCGCACGTTTTCGACGCGCGCCTCTGGCGTAAAGCCTAGATCGCGATTGAGACCGTGCCGCAGATTGTCGCCATCGAGCAAATAGGTGTGATACCCCAGAGCGCACAAACGGCGCTCCAGAAGATTGGCAATTGTCGATTTGCCAGCACCAGACAGCCCGGTGAACCAAAGGCACTTCGGCTGCTGACCTTTACCCTGCGCTCGCGCCTGCTTGTCTACGTCCAGATGCTGCCAGTGCACATTGGTGGCGCGACGTAGCGCGAAATCCAACATGCCGCAGGCCACGGTTGCGTGGCTCTGCCGGTCGATCAGAATGAAACCGCCCAGCGTGTGGTTTTCGGTATAAGGCTCGAATGCAATGGGATGATCGAGATCAATATTGCAATAGCCGACTTCATTCAATTGCAGGCGATGGGCAGCAAGCTTGGCCTGCGTGTTTACGTCTACTTTGTGCTTGATTGAAGTGACGCGGGCATTGACGGTTCTGGCGCCAATCTTTAGCCAATAGCCGCGATTAGGTAATAACGGGGTATCCCCCATCCACAACAAATGCGCTGCAAACTGATCGGACTCCCGTGCCGGCTGGGCCGCGTCAGCGATGACATCCCCTCGACTGACGTCGACCTCGCGATCCAGGGTGAGCGTGATGGCTTGCCCAACTCCGGCATCTTCCAGATCGCCGTCGGCCGTTACGATCCTGGCAATATGAGCGCGCTGCGCGCCCGGCTGGACGACGATCGATGCGCCGACCCTGACGTAGCCACTGCAGATCGTCCCGGCATAGCCGCGGAAGCTTTGATCCGGACGATTGACCCACTGCACAGGCATTCGGAAGCCTGACGACTGGACTGGCTCGACCTCAATGGTTTCGAGCATATCCAGCAGAGTTGGGCCTTCATACCAGGTCATGCGCCTGGAAGGCTTGCCGACATTGTCTCCCTCAAGTGCGGAGACCGGTAGAGCCTGCACCGCGGCAAGGCCAAAACCTGAGGACAACTCTGCATAGGCACTTCGGATCGCCTCGTAGGTTTCTTGCTGGTAACCGACCAAGTCCATCTTGTTGACAGCCAGGATGATCTTGCGAATTCCCAGCAATGCACAAATGTAGGTGTGCCGCCTGGTCTGGGTCAGCAAGCCTTTACGAGCGTCGACCAACACGATGGCCACGTCGGCCTGCGATGCGCCCGTAGCCATGTTGCGCGTGTATTGCTCGTGGCCCGGGCAATCAGCAACGATAAAATTACGCCGCGAGCTATGAAAGTAGCGATAGGCAACGTCGATCGTAATACCCTGCTGCCGCTCGGCATCCAGGCCATCGGTAAGCAGCGAAAAATCCAGCACGTCGCCTTCAGGATGCAGACGACGGCTATCTCGCTGCAGCGCTTCGATCTGATCGTCCGGAAGCATGCCTGCGTCAAAAAGCAACCGGCCCAACAGCGTACTTTTGCCGTCATCGACGCTGCCACAGGTAATGAAACGCAGCAGGCTGCGGGAGGAGGCTTCGCGAGTCATCAAAAATACCCCTCCTGCTTCTTCCGCTCCATCGATGCCGACGAATCGTGATCGATAAGCCGCCCCTGACGCTCGGAGGAGCGCGATGCCGCCATCTCGGCGATGATCTCATCCAACGTGCCCGCGGTGGATTCGATGGCGCCCGTCAACGGATAACAGCCAAGCGTGCGGAAACGCACCATGCGATGCTCGATCTTTTCACCCTCCCGGAGGATAAAGCGATCATCATCCACCATGATCCAGGCACCATCACGCCATACCACCGGGCGCTCTTTCGCGAAATAGAGCGGCACCACAGGAATACCTTCACGCCGGATGTAATGCCATACATCCATCTCCGTCCAGTTGGACAAGGGAAAAACGCGTACGCTCTCTTTCTTGTGAATGTGCGTATTGTAGAGATTCCACAATTCCGGACGCTGGTATTTGGGATCCCAACGGCACTGTTCGTTGCGAAAAGAAAAGATGCGCTCCTTGGCGCGCGATTTTTCCTCATCACGACGGGCGCCGCCGATTGCGGCGTTGAATTGGTACTTATTCAATGCCTGCCTAAGCGCCGCTGTTTTCATCACATCTGTATGCACCGCCGCACCGTGCACTAACGGTGATATGCCTCGGCTGACACCCTCCTCGTTGATATGAACCAGCAACTGGACATCTCCTATGGCGGCCACCTCATCGCGGAACGCAATCATCTCCCGAAACTTCCAGGTAGTATCGACGTGCAGCAGGGGGATCGAAGGACGAGCAGGGTAGAATGCCTTACGCAACAGATGCAGCAGGGCTGAAGAATCCTTGCCTATGGAGTAAAGCATCACCGGTTTTTGGAAGCTGGCCGCCACCTCACGCAGTATGTGGATGCTCTCGGCCTCAAGGCCGTCTAGGTCTCCGGGATGCGGGCTCATTGGTCGACCGGGCGGTAAGTGAAGGCCAATTTTGCCATGTTTACATATGCAGCGCAGCGCAATTGCACCAGCGCGCAAACGATTGTGAAAACGGAGCTATAGCCTTGACCTCACTGTGGAGCGACCATCAACGGACAAATTCAAGCCGTCGCGAACTGTGGTCAAACAGACAGCCCCGACAAACGATATGAGCGTTCTCCAATGTTAGAGGCGGACCTGAATAACCTATCTTCAACCGGTCACTCTTCTCTTCGCCGTCAGTTTTCGATTATTCTTCGGTACAACTTTACCTCGTCCGCCCCCAAGAGCTTGAGGCTCCACCGGTGAGCGCCCTCGTGGTAATGGAAGCCACGATGCGCCCATGCCCAACCACATCAAGGCTACGTAGCCGTCAGTAGAGATCGACTATAGATGATCAGACTCATTGGAAAACTGACGCGACTAGGCCGCAGACTCACGTTTAATTTGTTACCAGCCTCGCTCATTTCATTCTTGATCGTCGGTTCGCTGGGAGTAGTAGTTCACTTAACCGTACTCAAAAGCACCCTGGCCCTGATCACGCATCAGTTTAAGTACGCGAATCTTACCGCATTGGTTTTTGCAGCTACGTTTAATTACGTACTGAACAACGAATCAACGTTCAGCCACAATGGCTTGAGCGGACGGCACGCCGTACTGGGTTACTTCATATATATGGGCGTTACCTCCTTAGGAATGGTGGTCAGCCTATATATTTCGACGCATGTCTATAGTTATGGAATTGGCCCCATACCCGCCGCCCTCTGCGGGATTATCGCCGGATCGATGTGGAATTATTTGATGTCATACACTTTCGTTTGGAAATTGCTTTTCAAGGGCAATAACCAGGCAGCCGATACAACTACTTCTAAATGAATCTATGACTAAAACACTCGTTTTCTTCGCCACCTATAATGAGGCAGGAAATATCAAGCCGTTAATTTCTTCCCTGGAAAAGGCGGCGCCCGAAGCAGATATTCTGGTCGTCGATGACAACAGTAGCGACGGCACAACCGACATCATTCTTGAAATGAATCGCCCAAATGTGACCCTATTGCAACGAAAAGGGAAATTGGGCCTTGGCACCGCCCATTTGTTGGCGCTCTCCTATGCGCAGAAACATGAATACGACATCGTCGTTACGATGGATGGCGACCTATCACACGATCCAGCGTACATACCTGCTCTACTCGACCAGCTAGAGTCCGGAGCAGATCTTGTTATTGGCTCGCGCTATATGCCAGGAGGCGGCTGCGACTATACCGGCTACCGTCTCTATGTCAGCCAGCTAGCCAACTTCGCCGCACGGCTGTTGCTTGGCCTAAAGCTGCATGAATTCACAACTTCGTATCGAGCGTTTCGAGTTAGTGAGCTCCGGCGCCTCAACTTCGCCGCACTGTTGGTGGGAGGATATTCTTTCTTCCTTACAACAGTAGCCGAAGCAGCAGTGCGAGGCCTTGACATCCGAGAAGCCCCCATTCAATTTCGTGAAAGGGGGTACGGAACGTCCAAACTTCCGTCTATGGAAATCTTCCGTGGGATGGCCAATCTTTTGCGGGTTGCGATTAAGAAAACTACCGGTCAACTTATACGTTCACCTATCGCAAGAATAGTCAGCTGCCCAAGTTGTGGCGTGACGTTTAGCTTGATCTCTGACACGAATGCCGAAAGTTGCGTCCAATGTGGCTTCCAATCAATACGATGATCTGTCAAAACGTCAGTTACGGATCGCAATGAACAAGCTGAAGATCAATTACTCCAAAACCTAATATCCGCGTGTCAGTACTTTGACCAGATGAGGAAGGACTAATTGGGTCGAGACTTGACAACTTGAGAGCAAGATTCCCGTTATAGGCTTGGATAGTCGCAGCAGGTATGCGCACGCGCCCCTCAGCGCTTGGTTGCTCGAGAGTTTGGATAAACTCCGCCACGTACTTTCCGTTGAGAAATATCTTAAAGCGATTCCTAGAATGACCCTTTGACAAGATAGATTGCCCATGAATCAGTAAACAAACATCACCACCTTCTACCTTATCAACTTTTGCATATAGGTAAGACCGCTCGCCGCTCGACCAAGTGCCCCATGGCTCTGGCTGGTACCAACCAAACCATTCTTTAATTGAGTTCGCATTCTGTTCACTGTTGAAACGCAAAGTACTATTCAGCAACAAAAGAGGGTGGTCAGTAATTGCATTTACACAGACGAAATCGACGATATTTTTACTCGCCATGATAAAAAAAACTGAAATACCACAATATGCCAAAATAGCAAGCAGGGAAAGACTGAAATACTTTTTATTATTAGACATAAAATTGCGCACCCAAGACCCAAAATGTCATCAGCAGCGCATTAATCATGGCTAAAGAAGCGATTAGCTGACAACCCAACCTTGGATATCTGCTGAAAAATAACGAAATCGCAATAAATAGAGGGAATATTACATCACATATTCTTATTGATGATTCAAGCGATGTTGATAGTGGCACCAATATCCCAGCCAACGAATAAATAATCTCTTCAGCGGTGAGCTCTTTCGATTTTGAAGCTATAAATAACAAAGAAAAAAATGCCGTAAACGAAAGAATTGCGCCCGTAGTGTCAGAGAAATTACGAAAATACAATAAATTGTAAAATAAGTTATGCATTGGGTTAGCCAATGACCTGCCCCAGAAGGCGTGCACCTGAGAAAAAGCAAATGCGGAATCAAATCGATAGAAAAGAAATCCCATGAACACCATCAAGGGCACAGGTATCAGTAATATTTTTAAAAAAGACTGCCAATCGTTTTCGAAGATAGGCTTTACATTGTGATTTTTTCGCAACCAATGAAGTAAAAAAATAAAGAAAAGCAATATTCCAGGTGACCGCGCTACTGTGGCGAGCGATGCTGCAATCGCACCGCGCCCGTATTGCCCCTTCTCCATATAAAAATAAGAAACAATAACAAGACCTAGATAGAGGGACTCAGTCATAAAGCCTGAATAGACGAATGAGCCAGGAAAAAAGTACATTGCGATCACGGATGTTAACGCAATCCAGCGATCGCCGAACCGCAACAGTACATATCTATATAAGAAAATACCTGCGATAACTATCATTCCATTAGATAATAAAAGGCCTGCAGCAATTATCTTTATACCCAACACATCCGATAGGGCTTTAGTTAGGAAAGGAAATAAAGGGAAAAAGGCGAAAGAAGCCTGACCGAAAGTATCACCAGTAGTTAGAATTGGGCCCGTATAGCCATGCTCAGCAATTCCAGCGTACCAAGCGGAATCCCAGTGATACCATAATCCATACCAATTGTCTGGAGATGAATAATTGGGAAAATGGAGCTGGCTCGCAAAATTCTTAGGTATTATATGCAGGGCGGTCAAGCCAATAACTACTAAGACTATGCGAGATGCAACATATGCTGAGAGCACCACGAGCGCATCTTGCGCTTTCGATATGGGCCAGTTGCCCTCCTTCTCGCTACTGACGGATGTACTTCGACGCATGGTGAACTTGCCTTCAAACATATATGTAGACCAGATTGTTCTTGGCGGAATGAGAAATTTTTTTGCCGTCTGAGGTGGATATCAGCTAATGATCAGCAAGCTGATAGCAATTCGCACGACTAAGAGCGAAGGCACACGCAATGTAAAATTTCGTCATTTATTGAGTGCCATTAGCTTGAGATCGGATTCACAGCTCGTTTATGAGATGTGCAAAGCAAGAGCATAGCCCAATGAATGCAAGACGCCAAGATGACTTATCACAAAGCGTTGCGCTCAAAGATGCAATAGATTCCACGTGGCAAGAAGCTTCTTGTTCACTGAACAGTTCGGCGCAGCGGACAAATGCTTGCAATAAGGTAAAAGCGGCCGCTAACCTCACCCAGAACAAACAATCTCCATGGACTGCGGAATAACGATACCAGTCCTTCTCTTCGAGAAAACGAAAAGGATATCCTAAAATTAAATATATCGGTCGCCAAATAGCTGTCATTTGCATGGTGATGAGCTTTGCTCAGTCCGCATTCTCCCAGCAGAGCCTCTGCAAAGGTACCCCGAATACTGGCTCTCTCTCGATTCGTGTGGTTGACTTTCGCTTGACTTGCTTTGTCCGCCGCGAGCCCGCAAGCTTGGTCGATGGAACAACTCTTTACCCAAGCGCTCGGGCTTAGCGCCCCGTGGTGCGTCGTCAGCGTCGACTTGCGACCCGCCGAAGGTGCGATCACTTCCAGATCGACAATGCCGCCAAGCGGCTGGCTTGCCCCGGTTGTTGGGCGATAGACCAGCCGATTCATGATCGACTGCAACGATCCTGGCGACACCTGAACTTCTTCCAGTATCAAGCCGTGCTGCAAGCGCGTGTGCCGCGTGTTACCTGTACGCGATGCGAGAAGACGACCCAAGTGGAAGTGCCGTGGTCGCGCGGGGGATCGGGTTTCACGCAGACGCTGGAAGCTTTCATCGTGGCCTCGTGCGAGCAGATGCCGGTATTGGCGACATCCCCAACTGCTGGGCGTGTCGGACGTGTATTGGATCACCACCTCAAGCAGGCGCGCACCAAGGAAGGATTACTCGCGGGTGCGTCGCATCAGCGCGGATGAGCGCAGCGCGCGAAAGGGCCAGCGCTATCTGACGTTGTTCTGTGATGCCGACGAACGGCGCGTGTCGTTTGCCGCGTCCGGCAAGGATGCGGCGACGTTTGCTGCCTTTGCCGAGGATCTGGCCGCACACGGCGGGGGTGCCCAGGCAATCACCGATGTCAGCATGGATATGAGCGCCGCCTAAGGGAGCCCATGGTGGCGAAGTGTCTACTTTACGATGGCCCGGTTTATAGGGGGCGGGTCAATAGCACACCGGCGCCAGCCAAACATAGTATACAATGCAACAGTCATTTATCAATGACACCTCCGGCTAGGTAACGGCCTCTCCCCTCTTCGCCTAGCGCCGCTGGATCTGCGGGCTGAGCCGCGCCCAGGGAACACGAGCCACGAGCTCGTCCGCAAGAATCATCGGTATGTCAACATCTTACGCAGGAATGCCAACAGGCTGTTCCTCGCTTCACCCCCTAGCTACTGGGATTGGGTCCCAAATCGTCGCGCTTCTCAAAACGGGGAGGACGTCGTAGTAAGTCGACGCAAGGAAGCTTACACTTAACTGACAATTTGCTTGCACTTAATGGCTCGCGGGTGTGCTTGTTCAGCTGTCGGGCCGGACTGGCATCGCTCAACAACTATCCAATGAAAAAGCTTCTCCACTTTCATCTTCCCAAAACAGGTGGTACGGCGATACGTCACCATCTGGTCAATCAACTTGGCGAAGACAACGTCACCAGAGCGTTGGCCGGGGTACGTTTAGCGGATGCGCTGATCGAATGGGATCAGATGACCGCCATTAGTGGCCACTTTTCCCTGCGGCAAGGAGATAAGCTGCCGTCGAATCGATACAGTTTTACCGCCCTCCGCGATCCGGTGGATCGCTTCCTCTCGGAGTTCTACTTTTCAAAGGTCGATAACTCAAGTAGACCTCTCGATAGAAGAACGCACACACTGGATCTCGACTCATACCTCCATAGTCTGTCTGACAAGGAATGCCAAGCATTTTCAGTGCAATTGGAAATGCTCTATCCCCTTGGCACAGACTCCCAGCACGTACTCTCCCAGAACGAAAAATTGCTGGCCGCATTAAATGTACTGAACCTCTTTAGCTCGATTGCCATTCAGGAAGAGCTGGAAGATTTCACATGCATGCTTGACACCATATTTCATTGGCCGAGCAAGCCGCCGCCTCGGGTGAACATTACTTCTTATCGTTTGAACGTGGATGAATTGAGCGTCCCGCAACGCAATCGCCTTAAGCTTTTGCTTGAACCCGAAATTGAGCTCTATCAGCGCGCCAAAGACATATTCAAAAAGCAAAGAAGGCAACTGCTAATCCAAGCCCAATGTGGCGCGGTGATCGACCCAATATTCGAGGCAACCGAACCAGCACTAAATGCAATCGCTAATCCTCCAATGAATTTTGGAGATCTTCGTTGCTCGATCAAAACGGTTCGCGCCACCGGCGTTATTTCGGGCGACGAGCGCGTTATGATCGGAGAAGAACTCTCCATTTCGATCGAACTTGAAGCAGACGTGCCAATATCGTCGTTAAACATTGGGATCGCGATCAAAGATGACCGCGGCATCCTTATGTTTGGCACTAACTCCATGCTTCTTGGTGAAGTTTTTCAGCTTTCTCCCGGCATATATGTCTCCACATATCGCATGCTCAACCGCATGCCGATAGGCAGTTATCGTTTAGACGTCGCTCTAACACCGACGGAAAGTCATTATGAAGGCTGCTATCATTGGATCGAACAGGCCGCCTCATTCGATGTATACGATGTCGCCTTGACCACGTTCGAAGGGAAAATACTGATGGACGCGCAAGTTGAATTGACGCCGACATCACGTTCCGCCTCTTGCTCGAGCTCGTCGTACATAACAGCAAACCGGACCATACGAGCAAAAGCTCGCGTAAATCCACCTCTGCACGATTTCAGGGCAAAAATTGTCGCGATGTGTTCGCCGGAGACTGTCCAAAGCGGGAGCGAGGTTTTGCTTCCAGTTCAAATAAAAAACAAGAGCAACCAAACTTGGCCTGCATTCGGACTGCAGCCTGTCACACTTTCTTATCGCTGGTATGCGGAGCGAGGCGCTCTCTTGATCGCAGATGGTTTAAGAACACAGTTACCTAATGATGTAAAACCTAACGAGAGCATAACCATAGCACTTCATGTGAAAGTCCCGGATGTGAAAGGAAGGTTGCTTCTAACGGCCTCATTAGTCCAAGAATACGTAGTCTGGTTCATGGAGCGACGAACCAGCTCATCGCTCACATTCAAGCTTAGTGTCATTTAACCCCGCGAAGCGTCCCGATCACAGTATCTACCTAAGGCGCGTCCAATGAGGGACAGAAACTTAGCTTTGCGAGATCAGATCAGAAAGAAGCTGCGTCTTCTCTCTCATCAGAGAAACATTCCCCTTACTTTCAACATTCAAACGCAGAAGCGGTTCTGTATTAGAAGCACGCAGATTGAAACGCCACTCGCCAAAATCCGCACTGATACCGTCCACGTTTTCGACCACCGGCTCCTGATTGGCGAAATAAACCATGATGCGATCTACGGTTTTGCGGACATCATTTACAGAGAAATTGATCTCTCCGCTACATGGGAATGCCATAACTTGCTTGCTGACCAGTGACCCGAGAGAGCGGCCGCTCTTGCTGATACGTTCAGCTAAAAGCAGCCATGGGATCATCCCTGAATCGCAATAGGCAAAGTCTCGAAAATAGTGATGGGCGCTCATCTCACCACCATAGATCGCGTCCTCTATTCGCATACGCTCCTTGATAAAGGCGTGCCCTGTCTTACTTTGCACTGGCAAACCGCCTGCAGCACGTACCATATCGATGGTGTTCCACGTAAGCCGGGGGTCATGAATCACCTTTGCTCCCTGATGCTTTTCAAGCAGCTGAGCAGCAAGCAAGCCCACGATATAATATCCTTCGATGAAGTCACCTTCGGCATCAAAGAAAAAACAGCGATCAAAGTCGCCATCCCACGCTAATCCAAAATCCGCGCCGTGAGCGCGAACTGCATCAGCTGTAGCAAAGCGGTTTTCAGGCAACAACGGATTAGGAATGCCATTAGGAAAACTACCATCTGGCTCGTGGTTCACCCGAATGAACTCGAACGGCAAATGCTTAGCAAGCAAATCCACCACGGGTCCTGCACATCCGTTACCCGCATTGACCACAATCTTAAGTGGCCTAAGAGCTGTAGGATCGATATATTCCAGCAAGTGACTGATATAAGCTGCCTTATTGTGATCGTGGGTCACACGCCCTTGTTGCTCAGCATCCAAAAAGCGATTCTCTTCTACCAGACGTTCCATGTCGCGTAAGCCGGAATCTCCACTAATCGGCTTGGCTCCTTCCCGCACCAGTTTCATACCGTTGTAATCCATCGGGTTGTGACTGGCGGTCACCATGACGCCACCAACAACACCACGATGAAAGGTTTGGAAGTAAACTTCTTCAGTACCGCACAGGCCTATATCAACAACATCGCACCCTGCACGCATAAGGCCCTCCGCAAGAGCTACGGCAAGCGCAGGACTGTCCTTACGAATGTCATAACCGACTACTACTTCGCCCTTACCTACAATTTGGGCAAATGCCCTACCGATTCGCTCAGCTAGCTCTGCATTGAGCTCATCGGGAACGCGGCCTCGAATGTCATAAGCCTTAAAGCTCCTAAGCGCCATGCCCTGTTCTCCAGCAGTATTCGATTTTATTCATGCGCTTCATACATCCACTGTAGCGTCTGTCGCAACGGAATCGTGTCCAATGGACCAATCAATCGCGCCAGCTTTTCATTGGAACCCGCCAATTTCGCTACCTCGTTAGCGCGTACAAACGCAGGGTTTATGCGTACCTCGATCCGGTAACCCGAAAGATCCTCCATCATTCCAATTACTTCGTTAAGTGTATGAGCATGTCCAGAACAAATGTTCACGACCTCACCGAACGCGTCAGCGTTAAGCAGCCGACGGTAAGCATTAGCTACGAACCGTACGTCCTGAAAATCGCGGGCAACGCTAATGTTGCCAAGTTCAATCACTGGCGCACGGCGCCGAAAATGCGAAACGATCTTGGGAATAAGATACTTTTCCGATTGCCCTACCCCCGTGTAGTTAAAGGGGCGGGTCATGACAATGGGCAGGCGATCACCCCAAAGACGTGCCATCTGCTCCATGGCAAACTTGCTGACAGCATAATCATTAGCTGGTGAAGCCGGCAAATCTTCCGTAAGGAGCGGCGCATCCCTATTACCATAAATGTTGGCGCTGCTTGCCAGTATTACGGCACGAGGTCGCTTGTCAATGGAAGCTAGGGCCTCCAACAGATTGCGGGTGCCTACGATATTGGTACGGTAAATGGCATCGGCGTCACCATGTGCAACAAAAGCAATGGCGGCAAGATGTATGACTGCGTCGGGCTCGAGAGCTCTAACGGCACTGATGGTGGCCTCGCGATTGCACAAGTCGACGGAAGTAGTTCCGGAAGCAGGTTCGTGCGACAAACCCACCACCCTGTAACCCGCTGCGGTCAGTTCAGCCGAAACGTATCTACCCGTGAAGCCTAAGCTCCCAGTCACCAATGCAACTGGCCGTGAGCTATCAGAATGATTGGCCACGTTCGTTCCGTTGGAGGTCAGCAGCAACCATCATGCGGCACAACTCCTCGAGGCCCGTCTTTGGTTCCCATCCCAGCTTGGCCTTGGCTTTCGACGGATCACCAATCAATAGATCGACCTCTGCTGGGCGATAATATCTAGGATTGATAACAACCATTGCCCGACCGGTTTCTCGACAAATACCTCGCTCGCCCGCGTCCTCCCCCTTCCAATCGATTGTGATGTCCACGGCCTTGAAAGCCATGGTCACAAAATCACGTACAGTTTCCGTGCGATTTGTCGCCAGCACGTAAGTATCCGGCTCGTCTGCTTGGAGCATGCGCCACATACCTTCGACGTATTCCTTCGCAAAGCCCCAATCACGCTTGGCATCAAGATTGCCTAATTCAAGCCGGTCTGTGCGTCCCAGCTTGATTTTGGCTACGGTGTCCGTGATTTTTCGGGTGACGAACTCGCGACCGCGCAGCGGTGATTCGTGATTGAACAAAATTCCGCTGCTTCCAAAAATCCCGTAAGACTCGCGGTAGTTCACCGTTATCCAATGAGCATAGAGTTTGGCTACGCCGTAAGGGCTCCTTGGATAAAAAGGAGTGTCCTCCTTCTGAGGAACTGCCTGTACTTTTCCAAACATCTCAGATGTCGAGGCCTGATAGAAACGGATGTTCGGATCTACGATGCGAATTGCCTCAAGAAGATTCAATGCACCTACTGCTGTGATTTGTGCAGTAAGCACAGGCTGATCAAACGAGACGCCGACAAAGCTCTGAGCAGCCAGGTTGTATACCTCGGTAGCTCCCGTATCCTGCAGCAATCGAACCGCAGAACCCAAATCCGTCAGATCATACTCAACCAAGTGTAAATTCGGCTGCTTATCTATACCAAGCTCTTCAATACGCCAAAAGTTGACCGAGCTCGTACGACGGTAGGTACCGTAAACAACATACCCTTTTTGAAGAAGCAGTTCGGCAAGATAGGCGCCGTCTTGACCAGAGATGCCTGTGATGACCGCTGTTTTCATGAAGTCTTTTCCTGGTTTCATATTGCAATTATTTCAGCTACGACGCCTAAGTTTAACCAGGCATCCAGGTCCTATATGGCAACCTTCCCGTAACTGCATCTAAGAACTGCTCAGCGCTTTCCTTCCATGAACTAGCTGCTATAGCCTCATGGATAGGAACTGCCCCTGTTCGAATGACAGCAAGTGACTGCTCGATGGAACTCGCCAGGTCCTCTGCGGAATTTCCCGAAAAATAGAGAATCCCGTTTCCGCCAACTTCATGGAATACAGGAAGATCGCGGGCAAGAACCGTCACTCCGTGCACAGCCGCTTCGATGATCGGCAGACCAAACCCTTCTCCACGCGAGGCCACGAGCAGCAGACTAGCTAGACCATACAGGCGGTCAAGCAGCTCATCGCTCGCTGTAGAAAACCAAGTTATCCCAACTTCCATATCCGATTGAATTTTCAGCTTTTCGATCAGCTCCTCAACGCACCAACCCTGCTTACCTACAATCACCAATTCCGCATCAACTTTTCGCGCCCTTAGTATCTCAAAAGCTTCTAAGACTTGATCGTGACCCTTGCGAGGTTCGATCGTGCCTACCATAAGCACTATATTTTGCTTTTGATGCAGTCGCCTCAAACGCTCAACTTCCTCAGAGGACATGCCCCGAGATGGAACGCTAGCCTGAACGTCTGCGCCGAGGTGGAACCAAGAAAGATCGAGAGAATACATACGCCCCGCAGAAGCTAGCCATGCCATGAACTCATCGGCTACTGACCTCGAGATGGCAACTACCCGGTCTGCAACGGCAGTGACGGTGCGATACCAAGGCTCCAAAATTGCCGGCGCATTAGGAGGAAACCACTCAGGGTGAGCTATGGGAAGCATGTCATAAAGAATGAAAGCAATTTCGACTCCCTTTGTCTTGAGCGACCTGAACATCTCGAAAGCCGCAGGGACTCCGGTGGGCGCCAGATCTAGTCCAACAAATATATCCCCGCTACAAACATCGATCGGATCGTCCTCAAGCGTAGTTTCAGGGCATTCTAGGAATGTGCAGGTGAAGCGGCGAGCATAGCGATAAATTCCGTCGCCGTTGGTATAAACAGGCTCTACGCGCCAATCAAACTCGTCTCGAGTTAGCAGCTCATTGAGTATGCTTCGTACGACGCGTTGGATACCACTCCGTGCATCGGTTCGCACTAGCTCCGATACATCGAGCAACAACTGAGGACGAGGCGCTGCCGGTCCAAGCAATGTTGAAAGGCCTAGAGCCACCGCATCTCGATCGGTGTTCGCGGGGCCGACTGTTGAGCGAATTGTCGATATCCCCGCTAGCGTATCCCGAAGAATTCTACGTGAACTACTTTGATGGAACGTCTCGATAGCTAGGCAATATTGTTGAGCAATACGCTTGGGATCATGCATTTGTTCCAAATAGTCACGCCCCGCCCGGGCCAGAGCCGAACGCTCCTCCTTAGAATCAATTAGCCTACGGATGCTTGCAGCAAGTTCCCCGCTCGAAAATTCATCTTCGAGCGTTATTACTGCTTCGCGCGGCAACTCGGCCAACGATCCATGAGCATTGACGATCGTTGGAACACTCCACGCAAGACAGTCAAGTACGGCTGCAGAGGTCTCACCACGCGATTGTCGTCTCAACTGGACGGCCACGTCTGCTGACGCTAACCAGCGACGGTAAGCTTCCACGTCGGCAAAACCGGTTATGACAACGTTACGAGCGCCTGCTGCCTTTATACGTTCGTATAACATGCCCTCCCAGGCTGGGTTGGCAGCGCGACCAACGAAAACGAGCTTGCAATCGGCACGATCGCCGAAAGAGCTAAGCCACGCATCAAGCAAAGAATCATTGCATTTTGCAGCACTAAGCATTCCAAAAGAAGCAACAACCAATTGGCTATCGTCCAGCCCTAGCGCACGTCGAGCGGCAGCGCGATCGATCGTTTGCTGCACCTTTCGCAGAAGCGGCACCTGAACAAAGCGCTGTGCCACATTCTTTCCGTACCACTGATCAGCAAGATCACGACTGTGTGCAGAGTGAACTATCGCTCCGTCAGCGGCGGAAACCACGCCCCAGTTGCACGGAAATCTAAACGCCGTGCTATTACGATCCGGCGTATCGCCCAGCGCCTTCAGAGCAGGATAACCCTGGCCTTCGTAAAGCGCCCTTTGCCATATGCCCGGGGACCGTCCAGTGTCTTGCAGCCAGTGATGCAGATTCCCCAGATAGAAGTCGTGCAACGCAATCGTTCCGCCAACTTTCGATAGCACATCGAACATGTAGCTGTGGAACTCCGAATTACCGAAGTGATATAGCACTCGGTCGAAATCGCTGGTGTTTTTTAAAAACCAAGGCACATCTCGCACGGGTAGCATCAAACCGTCGAGATGAATCGGCCTGTTGATGTCATCGACGATCAGTTCAACGTCGTAGTGGGTCATCAACTCCGGAATTAATTCCGCGCTAAAGTCTGCGATGCCTGACTGCTGCGGTGGCAGTGGTGACAAGAATGCCAACTTTGGCCTATCGCGCCGAGTAGGCAATTGTTCGCATCTAGAGGGCACAGCACGCTTAGCGGCCACTGCCATCTCAATACCCTTCCATGCTTCTGCAGCGGTTCGCTCCCAGGAAAATTTACGGCTGCGCACAAGCCCATCTAACGCAAGCTGCTTACGCAATGCATCATCCGACAAAACACGAACCATGGCATCTGCGATCGATTGCTTGTCTCTTGGATCAAAAAACTGACCTGCAGGACCCACCACTTCCGGCAGGCTGGATGTATTGGAAACCACAACAGGCGCGCCTACCGACATCGCCTCCAGAACAGGCAAACCAAATCCTTCGTGCCAAGAAGGAAAAACAAATAGCTCGCACAGGCTGTATAACGCTAGCAAATCCTCGTCGGATACGAAACCTGTAAGGACCAAAGCACCTTTGGGTAAGCCTACGCGCCGCGCAAGCGCACGCAATCGCTGCATCTCCTCCGGAGGCGCAGCGCAAACAATTGCCAGCTGGTGGGATTGAGCGAAACGACCGGTAGCCGCAAACGCCTCAATGAGCAGATCGATGTTCTTACGATGATCCATTCCACCGGTGTACATCACAAATGGCTTATTGAGTTTCAACTTCCCACGAAGCACAAGCTTCGCATTATCAGAAAGAGCAGTAGGCGCGTAACGTTCGTCTACGGCTTCGGAAATATTCAGAACACTATCTGGTGTGCACCCCAGCGCAGCAAGGACCTCCTGGCGAGAGCTTTCGGAAACCGCGAGGAGAACGTCAGCCTTTCCTAAACTCTGAAGGGTACGCAAATACCAATTACGTAGCGGCGGCTCGCGTAAGTAGACATCTGGGTAAATCCAAGGAATGAGGTCGTGAACAACAACTGCTGTTGCGACACTGCTGCCAACCGATGGAAGCGAACAGATGCAATCGTCGAGCCAGCCTTCAAAAAAACTGATGAAAAGTACGCAATCTGGCGCCACTGACGCAATCAATGCATCTCGTACCAAACGGGCTGCCTCAGCTCGCCAGCCATTAGCCTCATTCATTGAATTACGAGGCGACGGCGCAGTCCAGACATGGATATCTTGTTGCTTCACGTTTACCAGCAATTCTCGGCGCAACTCAATCGCCGATTCTTCCATATCTCCGTTGAGGAGAAAGGACATCCGCCGCCCGCTTGCTTGCCGAAGCAGCGCGCGTATGAGCGCTCTGGCAAAAATGCCAATGCCACGCTTTCCGTGTACTAGGCTCTGGCATGCCTGCAAATCTACAAGCAAATGCATGGTCTGGCTGCTCTCCTGATCCATAGATATTACGAAGACTTCATTACCCGATCTAACATCGAACGAATCACCCGTGCCCGATTCGGCAAATGGGCACACTCATCCGCCATCGTCACGGGCGATTTATGCTGAGGTGCTTCCGGGTGAGAGTTGCCAATTACAACGCGAACCATGCGAGTCTTAAATTTCGGTGTGATACTTAGAAGCATGCCGCCGATGCGCCGAAGTTGAGGCCGATTTGTAGCTGCAACAATAAGGCGAACTAGCGCGGCCTTTGATCGAACACCAGCAGTAGATCCTCTTCGCACTACTACTGTTCGAAGGACGCGTGCAAATAAGCGCAGTCCTCCTGTCATGCGCCAGGAACGGCTCTGCAGAACTTGCTGCAACTTGGCATCCAACGCACGCTCACGATTCAAACTTTCAAGCAATGCTGCGTGCACATTGTCCGCGAAAGCCAAGCGCTCATGTACATGCTCGATCGCAGTTTGCATGCCGCCGAGCCGGTTAACCAAGTGTTCCAAACGCCGCCCCTCTTCCTCAAGACGGGAAACACGTTCATCCAGTTCGACGATGCGCGCTTCATCTTCTGCAAATAGACGTGCTTGTGCTTCATTTTGAAGCCGCGCTTCGTGCAATTTCTCGATCTCGCCCTGCATGCTATCGATTCGTTTTCCTTCTTCGAAAAGCTTCCGTACCTGCTCTTCAAGGCGCGCCTCACTTTTATCGTAGCAATCGAGCAGATCGGACACCGGTAAACCATATTCTCGCCCGAATGCATCATTGAAAGTGTCCAAAGACGACACATCCGCTTGCTTTTGCGCCACAACTGCATAGTCAGGACTTGCGCCACCGAGCACTTGATCTAAAGAAACGTGCTTTGCATGTAAAAGTGCAGTGCTTTCTTGAAGGCGGACAATTTTGACGCGCGCAAAACCATAATGCTCTGGAACAAATGCCAGCAGTTCAGGAGGCAAAGGATTGCGATGCGATGGATCCATGTAGAAGCCCAGCGACGAAACTTTGAAATTTTCGGGATTCGGTGTCTCCAGGATGAGCAGTCCTGCTGGCTTCAGAACTCTCAAGGCCTCTGCTACGAGAGTCTGCAATTGCTCGAAGGGAAGATGTTCCGCGATATGAAAGCCAGATACGATCAGCTGACTTTCGCTAGGCAGCTGCCTAAGGAATTCAATAGCGTCCCCTTGAATTGCCTGCAGCCCTCGCTCGTGACATGAGCGCAACATGCCAGCATCAAGGTCAACGCCCTGTCCTTCGAAACCGTATTCCTTGAGTAACTCCAGCCACTCTCCCCGACCACATCCCAGGTCAACCGCAGGCACCACAGGGTAGATCTGTTTAAGCGGATTGACGAATGGTAGATATACCTGCAGTCGTGACAGGATCAACTCTCGTGAACCACGAAACTTGTCCTCAAACGCCCGATAGAAGTCCTTGTGACTTTGCTGCCCCGCGGATTCTGCGCTCGGCCCGGGAATTAGTGATTGGTTATTTTGCATAGATCGCTCATCACGCATATGCCGCTCAGACACAATTCATGCCTTTTAGCGGCATCATAGTATGGGGCTTTTACCGCCATGCGACCAAAACACGGATCACAAGCGCTTAACATCGATAGTCGGCGGAACCCATGCGGTGCCCACAAATCTCGCCTGGCTCAAATTGGATACCGAGAAAACCAAGGCAAGGTCACGCCATTCATAATTATTGACTAGATGCGTGTCTGTACTGGAAAGCGCAGTAGAGATCGAATAGGTGCCCGTTCCAAGGTTCATGGGAAACGCGATACGAAAGTCAACACATTGACCTGCTCTTATATTTTCCAGAGCCTGCCCAGTGTGATGTGTATTCGTGCCAAAGACTGCTTGTCCGAGCCTGTCCTTAATCATGTATCCCAAGACCAGTCTCGGAACGTCCTTATGTATCGCCGCCTTAACGCACAGCACCACGGATTGCCCAACGTCAACGAATTCTATTGGCTCCTCAGCTTCATTTAAGAGGACGATTTCCTTCACCGAAACCTCTCGCGTCCCTGAGATGGTCTGCGTTCGCCCGCTCTCATCCGTGGTTACCGTTACGGTACTATTTTCCCGCTCTGCGATCAGAGCGTTATAGAGGTCCATGACTTCTTGGGGGTTGCCATCCTGAATAAGACGCCCCCCATCGAGGAGCAGCGCGCGGTCACAAAGAGACTGCACTGCCCCGCTATCGTGTGACACGATCAGCAAGCTGGTGCCCTGCTCACGAAATTCACGGATACGCTTGAAACATTTATGCTGGAAATAGGCATCGCCGACCGAAAGCGCCTCATCGACAATAAGCGCATCTGGCCTGAATGCCGTTGCAGTCGAGAACGCCACACGCATTTGCATGCCGGTGGAATATGTTCGAGTCGGCTCATCGAAATAATCGCCAATTTCAGCAAACTCTTCTATCTGGTCGATGACGCCGTCAATCGCCTTTCGCGAAAACCCCATTAGGCCCGCCACATGGTAAACGTTTTGACGACCAGACAAATCCGGATTGAACCCCATGCCGAGTTCTAGAATCGCCGCAATGCGCCCGCTCACCGCCACGCTGCCAGTTGTTGCGCGCAGTGTTCCAGTGATCAACTTAAGCAGGGTGCTTTTTCCTGCCCCATTCTGCCCAACGACGCCTACCGCTTCTCCGCGCGCGACGCTAAAGGAAACATTTTGCAGAGCCCAATGTTCCGTTTTGGCCTGCACCTTCACGCCAAACCAGGACGCGAATCGCTTCCATTCGGTACCGTAATCGCGGTAAGCCTTACCGATAGCGTTGACAGTGAGAAGTCTATCGGTCACAGCACATCCACCATTTCAGGAGCTGCCCGCCGAAACATCATTAGCGACAAACCAAGCATGACAAGGCCGAACGCACCGACGCCCATCAACCCGGCAACGTCAGGCCCGCGCCCGTAAAGCATGATGTTCTGAAACGACACAACGATGTGATACATCGGATTAAATTGAAGAAAAGCTTTCAGCCCCTCAGGAACAATGGTTGGCATGTAAACCACTGGCGTTAACCAGAACCAGAGCTGCAATATGACCACCATGACCTGCGCCACATCGCGCACAAAAACGTTTATGACACCGAGTAACAGACCAAGCCCAAGACTGAACACGACGTTGACCAAAAAAAGCAGTGGCAACCACAAATATGCCAATGTAAACATGTGTCCTATGAGTAAAAAGACGCCGATGGCTGCAGCCAACAGAAGTATATTGTTGACCAGCGCCGAACCCGCCACGATTAATGGCAGACACACTCGCGGGAACATGATCTTCTTCATCAACCCGCCGTTTTCAACAAACATATTGACAGATCGAGACAGCAGCTCGCTGAAAAGCGACCAAGCAGTCATTCCCGCCATCAGATAGATCACATAGGCGTAACGATCGTCGGTACCCGGCAATTTCGTAGCCAACACTCTAGAGAGGATCAAGGCGTAAATCGCCACCTGAGCCAATGGTTGCAAAATCATCCAGGCAGCACCGAGCTTGCTGCGCGAAAATCTCGATCGCAGGTCATTCTTTATTGACGATACGATGAAATGTCGGTAACGCCAGATTGCAAGCAACATCTCTATCACAACAATGTCTTCCCTTGGCTGGAGTGAAGCGTTCAGCTGCAAAAGCAGACTTCAAGCGACAGCCCCGTTATTTTCTATTATTCATGGCTCTCGAATGCTGGGTATTCCTTGACATTCAACTCCATTATTTCGCAGCGAAAAATTTTACGTCGATTACTTTCAGTCGTTTACCAAGCAGAGGTTCTTAGTAGGTGAAGATGCGATCTGTTTTGAGCATAAGCACTGTTTGCGCCTGTAACGGACATTAGCTCAGCAATAACTAACCTTACGGAACTGTCCATGGACCACAAAGCCATATCACTCATTTCAGGGTAGCCGCCAGCTCTTCCTTGAGGTCCGCCACATCCTCAACGCCAACGGACAGCCGGATTAATCCATCGCTGATCCCTAAACGCTTACGGTTTGCCGGTGGAATCGACGCATGAGTCATGATGGCGGGATGTTCAATCAAGCTTTCCACGCCGCCAAGCGACTCGGCCAAAGCAAACAACTCGCAACGCTCCAATACTTTGCAGGCTCTCTTCGATCCACCCTTCACTTCTGCACTAATGATGCCTCCGAAGCCATTCATCTGGCGACGTGCGAGAGCATGTTGCGGATGATTCTTAAGGCCAGGGTAGAGCACTCTTTCAATGGCTGGGTGTCTTTCCAGCCATCGAGCAAGTTCTAAGGCGCTCTCACAATGCGCCTTCATGCGAAGATGTAACGTCTTTAAACCGCGCATAGCCAGAAACGCATCGAACGGCCCAGCGATAGCCCCGACCGAGTTCTGCAGGAACGCCATTTGCTCGGCCAGCTCCCGATTGCCTGCTACGACAATCCCACCCACGATGTCCGAATGGCCATTGAGGTACTTGGTGGCCGAATGCAGCACTAGATCTGCCCCCAGCTCCAGGGGGCGCTGCACGATGGGTGAGCAGAAAGTGTTATCGACGACCAGGATGAGACCGTGTTTTTTGGCAAAAGCTGCCACCTTTCGCAGGTCGACCAGCTTCAGCATGGGATTGGTCGGAGTCTCCGCCCAGATCATCCGGGTATTGGGCTTCAGCGAGGCCTTCAGTGCGTCGCCGTCGTTCAGGTCGATGAAGCTGAAGTCCAGACCGGCGGAGCGGCGGCGGACGCGCTCGAAGAGCCGGTAGCTGCCGCCGTACAGATCGTCCATGGCGATGACGTGGCTGCCCGAATCAAGCAGGTCGAGCACGGTGGCCGCGGCCGCCAGGCCGGAGGCGAACGCAAAGCCGGCCACGCCCCCTTCCAAATCCGCCACACACCGTTCATAGGCCATACGGGTGGGGTTCTGCGTTCGCGAGTATTCGAACCCCTTGTGCTTGCCCGGGCTTTGTTGGACGTAGGTCGACGTAGCGTAAATGGGGGTCATGATGGCCCCGGTACTGGGGTCAGGCTGTTGTCCGGCGTGGATGGCGCGGGTGCCCAATCCCAGTGTCTTCGTCTTGCTGCGACTCTTGGTAGCCATGGCGAAGCTCAGTCCCCGAGATAAAACGGTCATCATAACCTGACAGGCCGGGAATCGCAGAATCGGCGCCTGAGACTCCGTTCAGCATGCTTGCTTTGCGCATCCCTTCTTCGGCTACCAGCCCACCGTCTTCGCCGACGCAACTTTTCTTAGAACCGCCGGGGAGCCGCCCGGCAAGCGCCGGCAGTTGGCCCGCAGCCCATTGCTTACCCTCCCCGCAGACTGCTTCCCGGCCCGATCAATGGCAAACTATCCGCTGGCTGCGTAGCAAAGCAGGGCTTGATGAATTCCCCATCTTTAGACGCCAAAACCTGGCTCGTTACCGGTGGTGCCGGCTTTATCGGCGCCAATTTCGTTCTCAAGGTGATCGCCGATGGCGGACACGTCGTCAATGTCGACAAACTCAACTATGCCGGCAACTTGGACACGCTCGCCCCGATCGCCAGCAACGATCGCCATATTTTCGTTCAGGGAGATATCAAGGACCGAGCGCTCTTTCAGAACCTGCTGACGGCGCACAAGCCCGAGGCGATCATCAACTTTGCGGCCGAATCGCACGTTGACCGATCCATTGATGGTCCAGCGGCCTTTATCGAGACCAATGTCGTCGGAACGTTGAGCCTGTTGGAGGCCGCACGCGACTACTGGCGCTCAATGGAAGGCGCGGAACGCGATCGCTTCCGGTTTTTGCATGTATCGACGGACGAGGTTTACGGCAGTCTGGGGGCCGAGGGGAGCTTTACGGAAGCGACCGCTTACGCTCCTAACTCCCCCTACTCCGCGTCCAAAGCGGCTTCCGATCACTTGGTGCGCGCCTTCCATCACACTTACGGCCTGCCCACATTGACCACCAATTGTTCGAACAATTACGGGCCCTATCAGTTTCCGGAGAAGCTGATCCCGCTAGTCATCCAGAAGGCGTTGCATGGTGAACCGTTGCCTGTGTATGGAGATGGCTTGAACATCCGTGACTGGCTGTATGTGGGTGACCATTGCGCGGCCATAAAGCGGGTACTGGAGCGCGGTCGAGTGGGAGAAACCTACAACGTGGGCGGCAATGCGGAGCGCACCAACATCGACGTGGTGCGCACTATCTGTGCCCTGCTTGATGCGCGCCGCCCGCTACCCGACGGCAAGGCTCACGAAAGTCTGATCACCTTCGTAAAAGACCGTCCCGGCCACGACCGTCGCTACGCCATCGACGCCAGCAAGCTGCAGCGCGAGCTGGGCTGGCAGCCGGCGCAGACGTTCGAAACGGGCATCACGCAGACGGTGGACTGGTACTTGTCCAACCAGATCTGGGTACAGCGCGTACTCGACGGCAGCTACCGCATGGAACGGCTCGGCGCATGAATACACGCAAGGGGATCATCCTGGCCGGCGGCTCAGGCACCCGGCTCTATCCGATTACACAGGCGATCAGCAAGCAATTGCTGCCGGTCTATGACAAACCCATGATCTATTACCCGCTGTCCGTGCTGATGCTGGCGGGCATGCGCGAGATTCTGATGATCAACACGCCGCATGAGCAAGCGCTGTTCCAGCGCCTGCTGGGTGACGGTTCGCAGTGGGGTATCGACATCCGGTATGCCGTGCAGCCATCGCCCGATGGTCTTGCGCAAGCCTTCCTCATCGGCCGTGATTTCGTGGGGAGCGCGCCAAGCTGCCTGGTGCTCGGCGACAACATTTTTTACGGCGTCGGACTTACGGAGCGCCTGAAACGCGCGGCAACGCTGCCGCATGGCGCCACCATCTTCGGCTACTGGGTCAAGGATCCGCAACGTTACGGGGTTGCCGAATTCGACGGCGAAGGGCGGGTGGTGGGCATTGAGGAAAAGCCTACCCAACCGAAGTCCCAGTACGCCGTCACGGGGCTGTATTTCTACGATCAGCGGGTATGCGATTACGCCGCCAGCCTCAAGCCTTCTTCCCGTGGCGAGCTGGAGATCACCGATCTCAACCGTTGCTATCTGGAAGACGGCTCCTTGCACCTGGAACAACTCGGCCGCGGCTACGCATGGCTGGATACGGGCACACACGAGTCCATGATGGAAGCGGGCAACTACATCCAGACCATTGAAAACCGGCAAGGGTTAAAAGTCTGCTGCCCCGAGGAAATCGCCTACCTCAATGGCTGGATCGATGCGGAGCAGGTCATGCGCCTGGCCGCCCCGTTGATCAAGACCGGTTACGGTCAATACCTTACCCAATTGGTGAACCAGGGCCCCGCACGATGAAGGTCATTCAAACATCCCTGTCGGGCGTACTGGTGATAGAGCCGCAAGTTTTTGGAGATGCTCGCGGGTTCTTTTACGAGAGCTACAACGAAGCGAAGTACGTCAAGCTGGGGATTCACGTCAACTTCGTGCAGACCAATGTTTCCCAGTCGGCCAAAGGCGTGCTACGCGGCTTGCACTATCAATGGCCCAACCCGCAAGGCAAGCTGGTCAGCGTGCTGCAAGGCGAGGTCTACGACGTCGCGGTGGATATCCGCCATGGCTCGCCCTCTTTCGGGCAGTGGACCAGCGCGATGCTGACGGCCGCGAATCATCGGCACATGTGGATCCCCGCAGGCTTCGCTCACGGCTTCTGCGTACTCTCCGAGCAGGCGATCTTTACCTATCAGTGCACTGCGTTGTATGACCCGGCGGCTGACGCCTCCATTTGCTGGAACGATGCAGCCATTGGCATCGATTGGCCGGTCAGCGAACCGTTGATTTCCGCCAAGGATGCCAAGGCGCCGCTGCTGGCAGACGTACCGGCCGATCGCCTGCCCACGTTCGAAGCATGAACATCCTGCTGCTAGGTGCAAATGGGCAGCTCGGCCGCAGCTTCCTTGAACATGGCGGATTGGCGTCACGCGGGCAACTGGTGGCGGCCACCCGTGATGGCTGCCGCTTCGATAACGGCCATGCCGAAGTGGCGGATTTATCGCAGCCCGATACGTTGCGGGGTTTGCTGGATCGGTTACAGCCCCGATTGGTCATAAACACTGCAGCATATACCGCAGTAGATCGCGCCGAGAGCGAAGAAACCCTTGCCACGCGCATCAATGGCGATGCAGTCGGTGTACTCGGCGCATGGTCCGCGGCCAATGATGCGCTGGTCATCCACTATTCCACGGACTACGTTTTCAGCGGTAACGCCACCGCGCCGTATCCCACCGACGCAGCCACCGCGCCGATTGGCGCTTATGGCCGCAGCAAACTGGTCGGCGAACATGCATTGCAGAGCAGCGGTGCGGACCATTTGCTACTGCGTACCGCATGGATCTACGCGCCTCACGGGCACAATTTCCTTCGTACGATGTTGCGCCTTGCCGCGGAGCGCGAAGAAATCCGAATCGTGGTTGACCAACATGGCAGTCCTACCGACACGCTGCTGATCGTGCAAGCTACCCTTGCCGCCCTCGATAGGTGGCTGGAAGCCGATCCCGTGCAGCGCAGCCAATTGAAAGGAACCCACCATCTGGTCGCCAGTGGCGGGACTACGTGGCATGGCTTCGCGGAAGCGATCATGCGGGAGGCCAAGGCCTATGGCCTGCTTGCCCGCGTCCCGAAGCTGATTCCCATCACTACCGCTGAATTCCCCACGCCTGCTCGCCGCCCTGCGTGGTCAGTGCTGGACAATACGGGGTTCCAGCAACGTTTCAGTTATCCTTTGCCGGATTGGCGGCAGCGTTTGAACCACATCATTAAAGCACTGGTCCCTTAAAACATGTTGATTCCTCTCATTCTTAGTGGCGGCAGCGGAACTCGCCTCTGGCCGGTTTCGCGCCGGAACCTTCCCAAGCAATTTCTTTCCCTGAGTGGCGATGGCACGCTTTTCCAGCAAGCTATTACGCGCACGCAAACGCTGCCGGAAGCCACGGCGCCCATCATCGTCGCCAGCGAAGACCATCGATTCCTGGCCGCCGACCAGTTGCTCGAAGCCGGCGTCCAAGGCGCCACCATCGTGCTGGAGCCCGTCGCCCGCAACACTGCGCCGGCTATCGCCCTGGGCGCCCTCAAAGCCGTGGAGCGCGACCCGCAAGCCCTGCTGCTGGTCCTCCCCGCCGACCACCTCATCGGCGACACCGAAAGCTTCGTCGCTGCAGTGCAGCAAGCCCTGCCCTCCGCGCGCGATGGCTGGCTGGTCACCTTCGGCATCCGCCCGGATCGCCCGGAAACCGGCTTCGGTTACATCCGCCGCGCCGAGTCGATCGGCGGCAGCGCGTTCCGCGTCGAGCGCTTCGTGGAGAAGCCGGACCTGGCCACTGCCGAGGGTTACGTGAAGGACGGCGGCTACGACTGGAATTCGGGCATGTTCCTGTTCAAGGCGGCCCGCTATCTGGAGGAATTGGGCCAGCATGCGCCGGAGATGCTTGAAGCGGTGCGCAAGGCCTACGCCACGGGGCATGGCGACCTGGATTTCGTGCGCGTGGATGCCGAGGCGTTCGCCAAGGTGCCGGACAACTCGATCGACTACGCGGTGATGGAAAAGACCTCGCGCGCCGCGGTGGTTCCGGTGAGCTGCGCGTGGAGCGACATCGGTTCCTGGTCGGCGCTGTGGCTCTCGGGCCAGCATGACGAACACGGCAACCAGCGCGAAGGCGATACGCTCACGGTGAACACGCGCAATTCGCTGCTGCGTTCGCACGATCGGCACATGATCGCCACCGTCGGCGTGGACGACCTGATCGTGGTGAGCACGCCCGACGCCACGCTGGTCGCGCATCGCGACGCTGCGCAGGATGTGAAGAAGGTGGTCGACCAGCTCAAGGCCTCCGGCCGCACCGAGCACTCGTTCCATCGCGTGGTGCATCGTCCGTGGGGCAGCTACGACTCGCTGGAAGAAGGCGGCCGCTTCCAGGTGAAGCGCATCGTGGTGAAGCCCGGCGCCAGCCTCAGCCTGCAGAAGCATCATCATCGCGCGGAGCACTGGATCGTGGTGTCCGGCACCGCCGAAGTCACCTGCGATGAAAAAGTTTTCCTGCTAGCGGAAAACCAGAGCACCTACATCCCGCTCGGCAGCGTGCATCGCCTGCGCAACCCGGGCAAGGTTCCGCTGGAGCTGATCGAGGTGCAATCGGGCAGTTACCTCGGCGAAGACGATATCGTGCGCTTCGACGACGTATACGGACGCGCTTGATCTGACTAACCGTCGCCCCGGCGAACGCCGGGGCCGAGCGGCTTTCGGCTGATCCAACGCCAGGCCGTCAAACACCTTGATCCCACTGCGCAAGCCGGTTGCAATAGCGCTGCGCCACGCCCGCGTGCGCGCCACCGCTCAAGGAATCCGCATGTCACCCATTACGCTCCGCCCTGCCCTGCGCCATGCGCTGACGCGGGCTTGCTTGTACCTGTTCGCGCTGTGCTGTCCGGCCCTAAGCATGGCCACCACCACGTCCCCGCTGCCGCCCATCAAGCACGTCTTCATCATCATGCTGGAGAACGAGTCCTACCCGGTCACGTTCGGCCCGCAATCCATCGCTCCTTATCTTTCCCGCGAGCTGCCCAAGCAGGGTGCGCTGCTGCCGAACTACTACGGCGTGGGCCATTACAGCCTGGACAACTACATCGCGATGATCAGCGGCCAGGCGCCCAATCCGGCGACGCAAGCCGATTGCAGCACGTATAGCGAATTCGTGCCCACGGCGAAAAAGCCGGACGCAAACGGGCAACTGCCCGGCACCGGCTGCGTCTACCCCAAGAGCGTGAGCACCCTGGCCAACCAGCTCACCGATGCCGGCTTTAGCTGGAAGGCGTACATGGAAGACATGGGCAAGGACCCTGCGCGAGAAGCGGCAACCTGTGCCCACCCGGTCATCGGCACCACCGACATCACCGAACACGCCACGCCGCAAGACCAGTACGCCACCAAGCACAATCCGTTCGTGTACTTCCACACGATCATCGACCACCAGAAGTACTGCGACAGCCGCGTGGTGAATCTCGATCACCTCACCAGCGACCTGGCCAAGCTCGATAGCACGCCCAACTTCGTCTACATCACGCCCAACCTCTGCCACGACGGGCACGATGCCCCGTGCAAGAACGGCGAGCCCGGCGGCCTGATTTCCGCCGACGCCTTCCTGCGCACTTGGGTGCCGCGCATCGTCGCATCGCCCGCCTTCAAGCAAGATGGCCTGCTGATCATCACTTTCGACGAAGGCAATGACGGTGCCGCCTGCTGCAACGAGAAACCGCTGCCCGGCGGTCCGCAACCAGGCGGCCAGATCGGTCCCGGAGGCGGGCGTATCGGCGCCGTATTGCTCTCGCCCTATATTGCGCCGGGCACGCAGTCCGAAACGGCATACAACCACTACAGCCTGCTGCGCACGCTGGAGGACCTGTTCGGCCTGTCGCACCTGGGCTATGCGCAGGACAACAGACTGCAAACTTTCGGCAGTGACGTGTTCACCGCGCATCCGGCGGCATCGCGCCAGTAAGCCAGCGTTATCAGCTCGACCACCGGCAGGGACGCCGACGCATCTGGCCTACGCGCCATTGTTGGGTGTAGGCACAATGAATGGCTACTTCGATGATTCGGGAGATATGGTGAGCCTTACGGGACGTATCGCTTCTGATCATCGCGAACGGCAGACCCGTAGGCTGGGATTCATTCCAGCCTGTGTATGGCCGTCATTCCAGCGAAACCGGAGGCGCTTTTCAACGGCGAATGCTGGTCACTCCATCTTCGTTTTTTGCATCAAAGCAAATGGATTCCCGCTTTCGCGGGAATGACGGCCATGGGGTTACGGGCGTCGGTGACGCGACATTGCAAATCAGAAATCCACCGCCCCACTCAGCAAAAACGTCCGATGATCATCCAGCGGCACAAACATTTCATTGAACGTCGGGCTGTATAAATTCCTGGATAGCAGATTGCGCACGCCCAGCGTTACGCTCCAGCGCTGCGCGCGGTAGAACATGTTCATATCCACCCGCGCCTGCCCGGGAATCTGGATGTAGGCGCTGTCGTCGGACATCTCCCCCAGGCTGCGGCTGCGTGCCAGCACGCCGCCGGCCACGCCGAAGCCGCGCATCCAGCCGTGCTGGAACGCGTAGCTGGCCCACAGGTTGAAACGCTGCTGCGCTTCGCCCGTCGCCGAGGTGCCGTCGTTGTTGTGCACCGAGGCGCGTGTGTAGGCCGTGCTGAGATTCAAACCCGGCAGCAACTGTCCGTTGAACTCGATCTCGATCCCCTGGTTCGACTGCCCCGGTCCGCCCACGATGTAGTACGGCGGCTGCAGCGAGACCAGGTCATTGCTGTGATCGAGCATGATGCGGTACGCGGCCACCGTCAGGCGCGCGTGATGCTGGAACAGATCGAACTTGGCGCCCGCTTCGATCTGCCGCGACAGCGACGGCGGCAGCGGCGTGTTGTTCTTGCCCAGGTCCACGTCCGGCTGGAATCCGTTCGACGTATTGGCATACAGCGACAGGTCCGGTGTCAGCTTGTAGACCAGCCCGAAGTTCGGCACCCAATGCACCTTGTGCAGATTCCACGGCGTGCCATCCGGGTGCGTAAGGTCCAGTTGATAACTGGTGCGGCGTACGGCCAGCAAGGCTGCCCATCGGCTGCCGAGGTTGACCTGGTCCTGCAGGAACACGCCGCTCTCGGTGGTCCACGGCGTACCAGGCATATAGCCATTGAGGTAGTCGTTCGATGAAAACTGCGAGGTCGGCGCTTGCAGCGGCCCGTTGCTGAAGATGTTGTAGACCATGCTGGAGCCGCCGTTGCCGAAGGCGTCGATCCCGCTGCCGAGCTGGATGCGCGAATAGTCGATGCCGAGCATCACCGTATGCTGCATCCAGCCGTGGCCGAGCGAAGCGACCAGGTCGTTCTGCAAGGTGTAATACGCGTCGGACGCACGATAGACCTGCGGTACTGCGCCCGCATCGCCCGATGTATCAAGGCCATCCACCAGCCAGTTCTGCAACGCCATTGCCTCGCGCACGTACTGCGCGCGGCTGCGGAAGGTCCAGGTGTCGTTGAAGCGGTGTTCCAGCAGATAGAACAGCCGACGCGTTTCCACCGAGCTGTGGTCGTTCGGGTTGTCCAGCAGGATGCCCGGCGGCGATGCCGATGCCAGCGTGCCGTCAAACAGCAGCACGTGGTCGGGGATGGGCACGCGGTTCATCATCCACGACATGCCGGCGATCGCGGTGGTATTGGGCGTGGACCACCCGATCGACGGAGCCACATAGCGATCGCGCTGGCCGCGCATGCCCTGCGGCGTGCGATTGGCCACGTCGCCGTTCACGATCAGGCGATACGTCAGCGACCGGCTGGCGTTCAACGGACCGGCCAGGTCGAGGCCCAGCTGCTTTTCGCCGTGCTCCCCGAACGACCAGGCCAGCTGCCGCACCGGCTCGCCCTGCGGTTTTTTCAAAACCACGTCGATCAGGCCGCCGAAGTTGTTGTAGGCCGATGTATCGCCGAGCACGGCCTGCGGGCCTTTCAGTACTTCGACGCGCTCCAGCGCGATCATCGGTGGGTAATCGCCAATGCCCAACACGTTGTTCGGCATGCCATCGGTCATGCCGTTCCCAGTGAAGAAACCGCGCACGTCGAATACCGGCAACCCGCTGGTGCCGTCCACGTATTGCGCACCGGCCACGTTGCGGATGGCGTCGGCAATCGTCAGCGCTTGCTCGGACTGCAGCAGGCTTTGCGTGACCACGCTGACCGATTCCGGTTCGTCCAGCGGATCGGCCAGCATGCGCCCGGGGCCGCTGGTGACGTCGGACATGAATCCTGCGTCCCGCCCCACCAGCCCGATCGCCTGGATCGGCGGCAACAGCACTGTCGGCGATGGATCGGTAACGGTGGGATTGGACGGCTGAACGAAAACGTCCGCGCGCGGCTTGATCACCACGGTGCGCGCGTCGACAAAGTCATAGCGCATCGCCGTGCCATCCAGCAGACGCGCCAGCGCCGCCGTCGGTGTCAGCAGCCCGACCACCTCGTGCGAACGCAAGGCATTCACCGTCTTGCTGGCAGTAAGCACCTGCACATTGGCTTGTTTGCCAAATGCAATCAGCGCCGTGGACAGCGATTGCGCCGGTATCTCGAAACGCGTGCTGACCGCAGGCGCCGCCGCATGCACGGGTAATGCCGCTGCCATCCATGCAACCACCCCCATTGTCAGGCTGCCGCAAAAGGGCAACCAGGCAAACCGCCTCATGACATGCGTCGACTCTGCGCCAAAGCATGAGTGTGACATGCAGCTTGTCAGTTGACATCACCTGCCGACCACAAAAGACCATGTCGCAGTGATGCATGTCCGTTAGCTTGCGGCAAGCTTGCAATGTTCGACGGCGTACCTCGGTGGATGCTCAACGCTGCGTATGCCTTGCATCCGACAACACCACCTGGCCCGCTTGCGTGCTCACGCGCAACGGAAACACCCGCGGCAAGGCGTCCACCCAGCTGTCGATCGCATCGGTGCGGATGGTGCCGGTGTAGCTCAGCAGGTTCAGGTCCGTATCCGCGACGCGCACCGGCTTGCTGGCATAGCGGTTGAGGTTGGCGATGACCACGCTCAACGGCTCGTCGATGAACTCAAGGCGGTCGCTGCGCCATGCCGTTACCTGGGCTGGCGTGACGATGTCCACCGTCATGCTCGATGCATTCGGATCGTAGGACACGCGCTGCCCGGCCCTGGCTTCCAGCGTGTCATGCGGGCTGGCATGTACGCCCCGGTCGGCAATCGACACGCGCCCCTGCGTCACCGCAACCATCACGCGCTCGCCAGTGCGGCGCACGTCGAAGGCGGTGCCGATGTCGCGCACCGTGACGTTGCCGGCAATTACCACAAAGGGGCGGCTGCGGTCGTGCACGACCTCGAAATAGGCCTCCCCACCGCGCACCTCGACGTCGCGCTCACCGCTGCGGTAGGTCACGCGTAAACTGGACGCGGCGCCCAGCGCCACCTTGGTGCCATCCGGCAGGATGAAATCGCGGTTCTGCGCGATGCCGCTCTGATAAACCCGGGTGGTCACGCTGGCGGCACGTTGGCTCCAGGCGAGATAGACGGCGCCGCTTAGCATCGCGGCCGCCATCGACGCGGCCGCCGCCAGTGGCAGCCAACGCCGCCGCGCCGGGGCCGGGCGCGCAAAATCCCTGACCAGCGCATGCCGAGTCATCGGATCGAGCGTACCCAGGCGCTCGGCCAGGGCGCTCACCTGTTCGAACGCCTGCAGGTGTCGCTCGTCTTCACCCGTCCACGCCAGCCATTGTTCGACGACGTCGTCGCCCGCGTGGGGTTCGCGCAGCTTTGTCCACCATTCGGCGGCGACTTGCATGATCGGGTCCTGCTGTTTGCTGCTCATCACGGCACCTCCGTCTCGTCGACCTGCGCGCGGCAATGTGCCAGCGCATGCGCGACGTGGTAGCGCACCATGCGCTCGCTGAGTTTCATGGTTTGCGCGACGTGGCTGAAGTCGCGCCCTTCTATCACGTGCATCACAAAGGCTCGCGCGGTTTTGACCGGCAACTCGCTCAAGGCGCGGCGAACGCTGAGTGCCTGTTCTATCGCCACCACATGATGGACCGGACTATGCTCATCCATCGGCTCCTCCTGTGCCTGGACGACTGCAAACTCGCTGCGCACCTTGCGCTTGCGCAGGCGATCGATGGCGAGGTTGCCTGCTATCTTGAACAGATAGCCGCGCAACGAGTCGACCTCCTCGCGGTTATCCATGGTCAGCATGCGCAGATACGCTTCCTGCGCCACTTCCTGGGCATCCGACAACGAATTGAGGCGACATTGCAAAAAGGCGATCAGCGCGCGGTTCTGCTCGCGAAACAACTGCTCGATGTCGCTCACGTGCATGCTTAGCGTCACGCTCTTCATATCTCAACGGCCAGAGCCTGCCATAAGCGGGATCATCTTGTGCAGCGCGTTCAACAGCAGTTGCTCGATCTGCTGCCGCAGCGCCTCGCGGCGGCGGAAAGCGGCGCGGTGCTGGCTGGGCACGTCCGCCGCCGTTTTCTGCGGCAACGCGGCCGGCAGTGCGTACCAGCCGCCGCCGATGCGCTGGCCGCGCTGCTCTTCCCAGAAGGCATCGTAATCGGAAAACAGCGGGCGGCCGCTGCGGCGTAGCGGATGCGCGTCGTTGCCGATCGCCACCAGCCGCTCGATGCCATAGTGGCGCGCGAAGGCATAGGCCAGCGACAGCATCAATTGCTTGGGCCGCATACCGTGCAGGATGCGCGTCAGTTCGCGTACGACATCCCTGGCGTTTTCGCCCTTCGGGCCCTGCAGGCAGCCGATCATCAGCGTCGGTTTCTCGTCGGCGATCGTGAAGACGATGCTGTACAGCGGATCTTCGCTGGCGTCGCACAACTGCAGGCACAATTCGCCTTCGCAGCCCATGTGGATCGGCGGCCGCATGCACAGGGTCAGCAAGGAGCCATCCTTGGCCGTGAAGCCTCCCAGACTCGCATGGCCCATGGCATAGACCAGCTCGTACAACCCGGGCGGCAGGTGCGCCTTGGCGAAACGGTAGTGCTGCTGCAAATACGTGAGGCGATCGCGCCGGTGCCAATGCGCGTTCACATAGCGGTGCATGTGACGCTCCAGCAGGCGCGGATCGCGAAGCCGGTAAGCGTGCATGACCGGATCGGCGGCAATGAAAGCAAGAAAGCGCTGGTGCTGCGCCCCGATGCCCAGGCTGCGCACCAGGTACTTCAACGCCGAGACGCTGCGCTTGTACCAGGGGCCGCTCCAGTCCTTGCGGTGGCGTAGCGAATCGATCAGATACGCCAGCGCACCGGCATGCCTGGCGCCGCTGGCAGCGCTACGTTGCGGATCGAGGAGCGGCCCGCGACGGGGGGTATACGTACCGGCAGGCAGCAAGGCTTCGAGCCCGATGCCCAGCACACCGGCAGGTGGACGGTTGGGATTGTTCAAGGCGTACGTTCCAGGGAAGCGGGTAGCGGTCTTCCTGGTAGACGTTTCGGGGGGCGGATTTTGAAATGGGCGGTTGAAGCCCTGCTTGCGGCGATGGGCAGAACCTGGGGGCTATGGCGGCAACCTTGTAAGCAGGCATCTCACACTCGCCACGATGCGTTCCCTCCCCTGCGAAGTAGGGGAGGGGGGCGAGTCACTACAAGCACAAGCTCCTCGGCACCAATGGGATTTCACACCCCAGCCCAATCCATCAACGCCGCGTATTGTCCGCCAACGTCTCCGGCTGCGGCGTACCCATCGCCTGGAACAGCGCCGCCGTATCCGCCAGCCGCGACGCGCGCGCCTGGATTTCGGTCAACTTCGCGCTCTGCCAATGCTGTTCGCTCAACACCATCGACGGATACGAGGTGGCGCCCAGGCGGTAGCGCGCGTCGGCGTTGGCGAACGTTTGCTCGGCTGCCTTGGCGGCGGTCTGTGCGGCCTGCAGCGTGGCGGCATCCTGGTTCAAGGCCGTCAACGTGTCGGCCACGTTCTGGAACGCGTTCAACACCGTTTGCTGGTAGTTGGCGATGGCTGCGTCGTAATCGGCGATGGCCGCCTTGCGCTGGGCGATCAGCTCGCCGCCGTGGAAGATCGGTTGCGTCAGCGAAAGCCCGGCGCTCCACACCGAGCCCGCGCTGGTAAACAGGGTCGACGGCTTGAAGCCTTCGGTGCCCAGCGTGGCGGACAAGGAGATGTGCGGAAACAGGTTCGCCGTCGCCACGCCCACGCCCGCGGATGCCGCATGCACCGCCGCTTCGGCGGCCAACACGTCCGGGCGTTGCCGCAGCAGGTCGGAAGGCACGCTTACCGGCACGCTTGCCGGCAGATGCAAATCCGACAGCTGGAGATTCGCCGGCGCCTGGTCGGGCGTGCGGCCCAGCAACACTGCCAAGGCATGGCGCGCCTTTTCCGCCTGCGCACGCAAGGGCGGCAACGAGGTATCGATGCTTGCGGCCTGCTCGCGCAGGCTCAGTACGTCGTCCTGCGAGGCTGCGCCAAGTGTGTGTTGGCGTTCGGTCAGATCGGCCTGGTCGTGCGCCAGCTTGGACAGCCGCTCGCTGGTCTGCACCTGCTCCTGCAGCGAAGCGGCGTTGATGGCCGCCATCACGATGTTGGCGGCCAGCGTGCGCTTGGCCGCATCGAATTCGTAGGACTGCTGGTCCACTTGCGCCGCGGTCTGCGCAATGCCATGCCGCGTGGCGCCGAACAGGTCGAAGTTGTAGCTGAGCGACAGCTGCCCGGCGTAGACGTCGTACAGGTTGGTGGGCGGCCCGAAAGCTGGAAAACCCAGCGCACGTTGCCGGCTGCTTTGCGCCTGCGCATCTACCGAGGGCAGCATGTTGGCGCCGATCTGCGCGCGCAGCAGCTGATGCGCCGCCTCCAGCGTGTGCCGGGTCGCCGCCAGCGATGGGTTGTTGCGCAGGCCCTCCTCCACCCAGGCATCGAGCGTGTCGTTGCCGTATTCGCGCCACCATTGCGGCACGGCGCGCTCGCCCAGGCTGTAGTGCTGCGAGACACCGTCCACCTTGGCGGTATCGGCCGGCAAGGTCCCGGCGGTGTAATGCGCCGGCGTGGGCGCTGCAGGTGGCTTGGCCGGTGGCGCGAACGCGCAGCCTGCCAAGCCCAGCGCGACAGCCATCGCGGTCATGCGCAAGATGGACATCATGTTTACGGGCTTCATGTGGCAGCCTCCGGTTCGCTAGCGGGTTCATCGGCGCGTACGCGGAACCAGGCCGCGTACAGCGCAGGTAGATAGAAAAGCGTCAGCACGGTGGCGACCGTGATGCCACCCATCAGCGACGTGGCCATCGGGCCGAAGAAGTTGCTATGCAACAAGGGAATCAATGCGAGCACCGCCGCGGCCGCCGTCAGCGTAATTGGCCGGAAGCGTCGCACCGTCGCGCCGATGATCGCTTCCCAACGTGGATGACCGGCGCGGATGTCCTGCTCGATCTGGTCCACCAGGATCACCGAGTTGCGCATGATGATGCCGAACATCGCGATGGTGCCGAGCAAGGCCACGAAGCCGTACGGCTTATGGAACATGAGCAGCGCGAGGATCACGCCGATCAAGCCCAGCGGCGCGGTCAGCACCACCATGAAGGTGCGGCCGATGCTTTGCAGCTGGATCATCAGCAAGGTGAGCACGGCCACCAGCAGCACCGGCATCTGCGCATTGATCGAGTCCTGGCCTTTCGCGTTCTGCTCCACCGAACCGCCGACTTCGATGCGATAACCCACCGGCAGATGGCTGCGGATGTCCGCGAGCTTCTGGTCGACGGCATTGGTGACGTCCAGGCCTTGTGCGCCGTTGCGCACATCCGATTGCACGATGATCGACGGCTGGCGGTCGCGTTCCCAGATCACGCCGTATTCCAGCCCATAACTCACGTGGCCGAGCTGCGCGAGCGGAATCGCCGCGCCGCTGGACGTGGGTATCGCCAGGCGCTCGATCTGGTCGGGATGGATGCGATCGCCCTGCTCGCTGCGCAAATCCACCGAGATCAGCTTGTCGCGCTCGCGGAACTGCGTCACCGTGGTGCCGGACAGATTCATCGCCAGGAAGTTGGCAATGTCCTGCGAGCTGAGCCCGAGCTGCCGCGCCTTGTACTGGTCGACGTCGAAGCGCACGGAGCGCTCGGCCGGCTCGTCCCAGTCGAACTGCACATTGGTGGTGTCGGGATTCGCGCGCATCACGGCGGCCAACTGTTCGGCAATGCCGCGCACGGTGGCGATATCGTCGCCTTCCACGCGGAACTGCACGGGGAAGCCCACCGGCGGCCCGTTCTCCAACCGGCTGACGCGCGTGCGCACACCGCTGAAGTCGCGCTTCAATTCGTCACCCAGATAATTCGCCAGTTGCTCGCGCTGTTCCAGGTCCTTGGCGGTGATCACGAACTGCGCGAAGTTGGGTTGCGCCAACTGCTGGTCCAGTGGCAGGTAGAAGCGCGGCGCGCCGCTGCCGACGAAGCTGACGTAGCTGGCGATTTCCTTGCGATCCTTGATCACGGCTTCGAAACGCCTGGTCTCGCGCAGCGTGGCCGCATACGAGGCACCTTCCGGCAAGCGCAGGTCCACCAGCAACTCCGGACGATCGGAACTGGGAAAGAACTGCTTGGGCACTATGGCGAATCCACCCATCGCAATCACGAACAGCAGCACCGTCGAACCCAGCACCAGCCAGCGGTGCCGCAGGCACATGTCCAGCCAGCCACGGAAGCGGCGGTAGAAGCGCGTGTCGTAGATTTCGATGTCCTCGCCGTTGTGCACCGGCTGCACCGCCTTGGCGGCGCGCGCCTCGTTCCAGCGGCGCGGCAGGAAACGCGCCCACCATTCCTCGCCCGGCTTGCTGCGCTGGTGATGTTCCGGCAGCAAGTGATAGCCCAGCAGCGGAATCACGATCACCGCCGCCAGCCATGACACGATCAGCGCGATCGCCGAGACCTCGAAGATCGAGCGCGTGTATTCGCCGGTGCTCGACTTGGCCAGCGCGATCGGCAGAAAGCCCGATACGGTGACCAGCGTGCCGGTAAGCATCGGGAACGCGGTGCTGGTGTACGCATACGCGGCGGCGCGCACGCGCCCCCAACCCTGCTCCAGCTTCACCGACATCATCTCCACCGCGATGATCGCGTCGTCCACCAGCAGGCCCAGCGCCAGCACCAGCGTGCCCAGCGACACCTTGTGCAGGCCGATGCCGAACATGTCCATGCACAGCGCCGTGGCAGCAAGCACGAACGGTATGGAAATCACCACCACCATGCCGGTGCGGAAGCCCAGGCTGAGCAGGCTCACGAACAGCACGATGCCGACCGCTTCGGCCACCGATTCCAGGAAGTCGTCCACCGAGTGCGATACCGCGTGCGGCATGCTGGTGACTTCCGACAGCTTCAGGCCCGCCGGCAGGCGCTTTTGCAGCCCGCCGATCGCTTGGTCCAACGCGGCACCCAGATGGATCACGTCGCCGCCCGGCTGCATGGTGACGCCGATGCCCAATACCTGCTTGCCCATGAAGCGCATGGTCTGGCTGGGCGGATCGTCGTAGCCGCGCTTGATGGTGGCGATGTCGCCCAGGCGGAAACTCTTGCCGTTGATGTGCAGCAGCGTGTTCGCCAGCGCGTCGATGTTGTCGAACTGGCCGCTCGGGCGCACGTAGACGCGATCGTCCGCCGTGGTCAGCACGCCGGTGGACGCCACCGCGTTCTGCTCGCCGATCGCCTGCCCGATCTGCTGCGGGCTGATGCCGAGCTTGGCCAGCTTCGCGTTGGCCACGTCGATGTAGATGTGCTGGTTCTGGTCGCCGAAATAATCGACCTTGCCGACACCCGGTACGCGCAGCAATTCCACGCGCAACTGGTCGGCGTAGTCATGCAATTGCGCAGGCGTATAGCCGTCGCCTTCCAGCGCGTAGATGTTGGTGTAGACGTCGCCGAACTCGTCGTTGAAGTACGGCCCCTGCACGCCTTGCGGCAATTGTGTAGCGATGTCGCCGACTTTCTTGCGCACCTGGTACCAGGTTTCAGGCACCACGGCGGCCGGCGCCGAGTCCTTGATGTTGAAGAAGATCAGCGATTCGCCGGGGCGCGAATAGCTGCGCAGGAAATCGACGTTCGGCGTTTCCTGCAGCTTGCGCGCGATGCGGTCGGTGACTTCTTCCTGCACCTGCTTGGCGGTGGCACCGGGCCAGTAGCTCTGGATCACCATCACCTTGAAGGTGAACGGCGGGTCTTCCGACTGGGAAAGATTCTTGTACGACAGTACGCCGGCCAGCGCGATCAGCGCCATCAGGAAGAACACCAGCGACTGGTGGCGCAAGGTCCACGCGGAAAGATTGAAGCGTTCCTCGTGGCTCATTGCGGCGCGTCCTCGGCATGCGGCGGCGCGATCGGCGTGACCTTTTCACCGGCGGAAACGGCGTGCACGCCCTGCATCACCACCCGCTCGCCGGCTTTCAGGCCTGTGCCGATCAGCACGTCGCGCTCGCCATAGCGCGTAACCGTGACCGGGCGCAGCGCCAGCTTGGAATCGTCCGGGTTCACCACCCACACGGCCGGATGTTCGCCCTGGTGGAATAGCGCCGTGGCCGGAATGCTGATCATGTCGTCCACCGTGTTGCCGGCTTGCAGGGCAACGTCGGCGGTCATGCCGAGCTCAAGCGATGCATCCGCATGGTCGATCGCCAGCTTCACCAGGTAGGTGCGCGACTGCGTATCCGCCGCCGGGGCGATTTCGCGCACGCGCGCTGTGTAGCTGTGCCCGGGGAGAGCCGGCAGGTTGACGGTGGCGGGCTGGCCGATGGCGATGCCGCCGACACGGCTTTCCGGCACGTCGACGTAGACTTCGCGTTCGCCCGATTGCGCAAAACCGAACACCTGCTGGCCGGCCGCCAGCACCTGGCCCACTTCGGCCTGGCGGCTGGTGATGATGCCGTCGTGGTCGGCCACCAGGGTGGTGCTTTGCGCCAGCTTGTACTGCTGCGCGGCCTGGTCGCGGCCGGCGAGTGCGGCGGCGTAGTTGTCCTGCGTCTGCTGCCATTGCAGCTGGCTGATCAGGTTCTGCTTGAACTGCGCCTGGTCGCGGTCGCGCTGCTGGGTGGCAAACAGCAGGCGGTGCTCCGCCGCGTCCAGGGTGGCCTTGGCGTAGGCCAGTTGCAGGCTGGGATCGGCGGGATCGAGCTGGGCCAGGACCTGCCCCTGTTTCACCCGGTCGCCCGGGTCGACGTTGCGGGCAACCAGCCGCCCGGCCATGCGGAACGACAGCGGCATCTCGTAGCGCGCATGCACGTCGCCGGGAAAGCGGGCCGCCACGGCGCCGTCGACGGCCTTTACCGGCAACGCGATCACCGGCACGGCGGCTTCGGCTTCGGGCGCCTTATGGCCGCAACCGGCCAACAGAATCAGACAGATGGCCGCGGCGGCCGGCAGCAGCATATGCCGGGCCAGCCTGCCCGGCCGGGGAAGAAATGGATGACTCACGGGCCACTCCTGGGGATGAGGGATAGACGAATGCGGGGTCGAACTGTAATCCAGTTTCGAATTCAAATACAACATCGTATTTGAATACATGTGCCGAAGGTCCCGTGGTACCATGCCGCATGCCTCGCAAACGCCTGACCCGAGAAGAAAGCCGCGAACAGACCCGCCAGCGCCTGCTGGAAGCGGCCACGGTGATCATTGCCAAGAAAGGGCTGCCCGCCACCAGCGTGGAAGACATCACCGCCCACGCCGGCTATACGCGCGGCGCGTTCTATTCCAACTTCCAGAGCAAGACGGACCTGTTCATCGAGCTGCTGCGGCTCGATCACTCGAATATCCAGCAGGATCTGCAGCAGCTATTGGATGCGGACCTGTCCAATGAAGACCTGCAGAAGCAGCTGGCCCTGTTCTACGGCCAGTGCTACCGCGACAACACCAGCTACGTGCTGTGGGCCGAGGCGCGGCTGCATTCGGTGCGCGACGCCAAATTCCGCCATCGATTGAACGCGCTGTGCCTGGAAAAGCGCGACATGATCGCCTACTTCATCACCCAGTTCTGCGAGCGGATGGGCATGCAGCTGCCATTGCCCGCGCCCGACCTGGCGCTGGGAAGCATGGCGCTGATCGACGGCATGCTGTACTTCAACATGAGCATGCCCAACGAAATGCCGGATGCGTCCACGGCGGCGGTGCTGAGCACGATGTTTACGGCGACGTTCTTCGGGTCTCGTGCGTAATGCGTAGGTTGGGGTGCAAACCTACGTTCGGCGACGCAAGCGGTATTCGTCGTATCCCACGTAGACGCTCGCACCCAACACCATCAAGGCAAGCAGATACCAGGTGATCAAGTAACTCAGGTGATTGTTGGGAAAGTTGATCACCGTCTTGCCCCCTTCCGGCCACTGCCCGCTACTGGCCGACCCAGCATCGGCATCTACGAAATAAGGCGCCACGTCGTGCAAGCCGCGGGCGGCGGCGATGGTGGCCACGTCGCGCGTATACCAGTTGTTGCGCGCCGGATCGTTGCGGCGGAAAAAGCCGGATGGTTCGGGCATGCGCAGCAGGCCGGTCACCGTCACCTCACCGCTTGGCCCTGCTGAGCAACGGCCATCGCGGCGGCACGTATCCACCGGCGCAAAGCCGCGATTGACGAGCACGATCGAACCATCAGCCATGCGCAGCGGCGTCATCACCCAAAAGCCGCTGCCTTCGTCGGTGGCCGTCCACACCAGGGTCTGGCGGTCATACAGGAACACGCCACTGAGTCGCACGTGCAGGTACTCGTCTTTCTCTGCATTCATGCCTGGCCATTGAGCCGGCACCGGCGCCGCGACAGGCGGCGCATGCACGCGCGCGTCGACGCGGGCGATCAGGGCGCGCTTCCAGGCCAGGCGATGGACTTGCCAGTTGCCGAGCGAGACGAAGCCGATAAAGAGCGCCGCGGCCAACAGGCCCAGCAAGGTCAGCGCGAGCGGGCCGCGCGGCGTGCGCGGCGAGTCATAGGAGGAAGTGTCTTGGGCAGCCATGCGCGCAATGATCGCATGCGTCGCGGGCTGCAATCACGGCAGGTTCTGCACGTTCTTCATCATCGAGGGCATCATGTTCTGGTTGAGGTGGTACATGATCCAGATCGATCCGCTCAGCGTGATCACCACCAGCACGATGGTGAACACCAGCGCCAGCATGTTCCAACCGCCTTCGGATCTTGCATTCAAATGCAGGAAGTACACCATGTGCACCACGATCTGCACCGCGGCCAGCAGCAGGATGAAGGCATCGGCCGGCCCGGTCTTGGAGAACGCGCCGGACATCACCAGCCAGAACGGCAGAATGGTCAGGAACGCCGCCGCCGCGAAGCCGGTCATGTAGCCCTTGAGGCTGACATGGATCTGGTCCACGCCGTCGTGGACATGCTCGTGGTGGCCATCGTCATGCGCAGGCTGGGTGTGGTCGCTCATGCCAGCACTCCCATCAGGTAAACAAAGCTGAAGACACCCACCCACACGACGTCGAGGAAGTGCCAGAACATCGACAGGCACATCAGCCGGCGCTTGTTGGCGGGATTCAAGCCCTTCTTTCCTACCTGCACCAACAGCACGATCATCCAGATCAGGCCGCTGGTGACGTGCAGGCCGTGCGTACCGACCAGGGTGAAGAATGAAGAGAGAAACGCGCTGCGCCCCGGCCCCGCGCCGATCGACACCAGGTGCGTAAACTCGGTCAGCTCCAGCCCGATAAAGCCCGCGCCCAACAGCCAGGTGACGATCAGCCACGCCATCATCGGACCACGGCGGTTGAGCTGCATCTCCAGCACTGCAAAGCCGTAGGTGATCGAGGAGAGCAGCAGCAGCGTGGTGTTCACCGCCACGATCGGCAGCTCCAACACCTCCTTCGCTGACGGTCCGCCGGCATACTCGCGGCCGAGTACGCCGTAGGTGGCGAACAGGCAGGCGAAGATCAGGCAGTCGCTCATCAGGTACAGCCAGAAACCCAACAGCGTGGCATTTTCCGGGTGATGGGCTTCTTCCACGTGGAAGCGCAGCGCCTCTTGTGCACCACTGCCACCGCTCACGGTCATCGTCATATCGGACATGGGCATCAGGCTCCGGCACGCGCCGCTTCGACGCGCCCCACTTCATCGGCGGGGATGTAGTAGTCACGGTCGTAGTTGAAGGTGTGATGGATCGCCACCGCCAGCAGCGCCACGAACGATATGGCCGCGATCAGCCACATGTACCAGACCATGGCGAAGCCAAAGATAAGGCTGAGCACGGCCAGGTACACGCCCGTGCCGGTGTTCTTGGGCATGTGGATGGGCAGGAAGCCTTGCACCGGCCGGCGCCAGTTGTATTGCTTCATCTGCCACCAGGTGTCGATGTCGTGCACCTGCGGCGTGAAGGCGAAGTTGTACGGCGGCGGCGGCGAGGAGGTGGACCATTCCAGCGTGCGTCCGTGCCATGGATCGCCGGTGGTGTCGCGCAATTGCTCGCGATGCAGAATGCTCACCGCGAACTGCACGATCATCGCGATGATGCCGATCAGGATCAGGATCGCGCCGAACGCAGCGATCTCGAACCAGATCTGCAGCGACGGGTCGTCGAAATGGCGCAGGCGCCGCGTCACGCCCATCAGGCCCAGCCAATACAGCGGCATGAAGGCGAAATAGAAGCCGACCACCCAGAACCAGAACGAAACCTTGCCCCAGAACGGATCGAGCCGGAAACCGAACGCCTTCGGAAACCAGTAATTGACGCCTGCGAACATGCCGAACAGCACGCCGCCGATGATCACGTTGTGGAAGTGCGCAATCAGGAACAGGCTGTTGTGCAACTCGAAATCCGCTGGCGGCACCGCCAGCAGCACACCGGTCATGCCGCCGATCACGAAGGTCACGATGAACGCCACCACCCACAGCATCGGCACGTCGTACACGATGCGGCCGCGGTACATGGTGAACATCCAGTTGAAGATCTTCGCACCCGTCGGGATCGAGATGATCATGGTGGTGATGCCGAAGAACGAATTGACGCTCGCGCCCGAGCCCATGGTGAAGAAGTGGTGCAGCCATACCAGGTAGGACAGCACCGCGATCACCACCGTGGCGTAGACCATCGACGCATAGCCGAACAGGCGCTTGCGCGAGAAGGTGGAAGTAACCTCGGAATACACCCCGAACGCCGGCAGCACCAGGATGTACACCTCCGGGTGTCCCCACACCCAGATGAGGTTGATGTACATCATGTAGTTGCCGCCCAGGTCGTTAGTGAAGAAATGCGTGCCCGCATAGCGATCCAGCGCCAGCAAGGCCAGCGTGGCGGTCAACACGGGGAAGGCGGCCACGATCAGCACGTTCGCCAGCAATGCCGTCCAGGTGAAGATCGGCATCTTCATCATGGTCATGCCGGGCGCGCGCATCTTCACGATGGTGGCGATCATGTTGATGCCGGACAAAGTGGTGCCGACGCCTGCTATCTGCAATCCCCAGATCCAGTAGTCCACGCCGCTGTCCGGGCTGGTTGGCAATTCCGACAGCGGCGGATACGCCAGCCAGCCGGTGCGCGCAAACACGCCAATGAACAGTGATGCCATCACCAGCAAGGCGCCGGATACGGTCATCCAGAAGCTGAAATTGTTGAGGAAGGGAAACGCCACGTCGCGCGAGCCGATCTGCAACGGCATCACGAAATTGATCAGGCCGGTGATGAACGGCATGGCGACGAAGAAGATCATGATCGTGCCGTGCGCCGTGAAGATCTGGTCGTAGTGATGGGCCGGCAGGTAACCCTCGTTTGCACCGAAGGCCACGGCCTGCTGTCCGCGCATCATCAGCGCATCGGCGAAGCCGCGCAGCAGCATGACCAGCGCCAGCACGATGTACATGATGCCGATCTTCTTGTGATCCACGCTGGTGAACCACTCGTTCCACAGATAACCCCACTTGCGGTAGTAGGTGACTAGCCCCAGCACCGCGATGGCGCCGATCGCCACGCCGATGAAGGTGAAGATCAGGATCGGTTCGTGATAGGGAATATCCTCAAGGGTAAGGCGTCCGAAAATCAGCTTGCCGAGGTCGGGAGAGTGGAAGGTCATCGCGGCACCCGTGCTTCAGTTCATTGTGGATGAGCCATCGGCATGGCCGCATGGCCGCCGGAGGAAGCAGAGGTTTCGTCGCCCCCGCTCGGCCCCGGCATGCGCAGCATGTTCATGCAGGAAGGACCGGGCTGGACGCAGCGGTTGAGGATGGATGCATAAAGCCCCGGCGCCACGCTGCCGTAGTAGTGCACCGGATTCTTTTCGCTGGGCGCTTCCAGTGCGGCGTAAGTGGCATGATCCAGCGTATCGCCGTGGCTTTTCGCTTGCGCCACCCACTTGTTGAAGTCGTCCTCGCTCATGCCGTGGAAGGTGAAGTTCATGTACGAGAAACCGGCACCGCTGTAATTGGCGGACATGCCCCAGTAATCGCCGGGCTTGTTGATCACCGCCTGCAGCGTGGTCTGCATGCCCGGCATGGCATAGATCTGGCCCGCCAGCGCGGGAATGAAGAACGAATTCATCACCGTGGACGCGGTGAGGTTGAAGTGGATCGGCCGGTCCACCGGCGCCGCCATCTCGTTCACCACTGCGATGTTCTGCTCGGGATAGATGAACAACCATTTCCAGTCGAGCGCGACCACGTCCACTTGCAGCGGCTGCACGCCCACCGGCACCACCTTGCCGGCCGCGATGCGGTCGAGCGGACGGTACGGATCGAGCTTGTGCGTGCTCACCCAGGTGATCGCGCCCAGCGCAATGATGATCAGCAGCGGCGCCGACCAGATCATCAGCTCCACGATGGTGGAGTGGTCCCAGTCCGGATCGTAGTGCGCCTTCTGGTTGGAGGCGCGGTACCGCCACGCGAACACCAGCGAGGCGACGATCACCGGCACCACGATCAGCATCATCAGCACGAACGAGGTGATGATCAGATTGCGCTGCTGCAGCGCGACGTCGCCTGACGGCGACATCAGCACCGTGTGGCACCCCGATAGCGCCAAGGGCAGCGCTAGCAGTAGCAGTCCGCGGAGAGTCTTCATGGACATGACCGACGCAACCGAATGAAAAGGGGGGTACTGCTGTGTCGACAAGGTACGCCGATCAATGGGCCGCACGCAAATGGTTCCGGTGCGCGCGGGCACATGCTGCGGCATTTCGCCGGGCTGCCATGCGATTGTCATCCCCACGTGGCGAAAGCCGCGATCGGTGTGACACAGGACCGCAGGAGAAGTGGACTGGCTCGGCATACTGCGCGCAATCATGCCGAGTGGGCGCATGAATGCCATGTGTGGGTGGTGCGAAGGAGAGCTTTCCCCCTGTCTCCCGGCGCCGTCATTTTTCGCGGGGATTCGTGCTCGCCAGCATGCGCTCCCTCCCCTGCGGCAGTAGGGGAGGGCTGGGGTGGGGTTGCTTGTACTTTAGCGTGCAGCCGAACGTCGACATTACTTCGGATAGCAACAAGCACATCACGATGGGACCAGTTTCCTGCCGCTCGCTGCGCTCGCACCCCACCCTAGCCCTCCCCTACTGTCGCAGGGGAGGGGACGCGTTCTGGCAAGAGTGCAACATGTAGCCAGGTCGTCCCGGCTCTTAAGGGGCCTGAGTCATGTTGGACACAAAATACACCCAGCCCTCCCTAGCCTTGACGCCTCAACGGTGCCATGCTGTGGCCGCCGCATCCCTATCCGAGTAACGACGATGTCCAGTACGTTTGAGGATCAGCGCGAACCCGCGGGCTTGACCCCGGAAGATCTTGGGCGCATCCACGCCCATGCCCGCCTGGCACCCGGCGAAATCGCCGTCGGCGTGATCATCGGGCGAACCGCGGAATACTTCGACTTTTTCGTGTTCGGCATCGCCTGCGTGCTGGTGTTCCCGTCGGTGTTCTTTCCGTTCGAAAGCCGGCTGGACGGCATGCTGCTGTCGTTCGCGATTCTCTCGCTGGCTTTCATCGTCCGGCCGCTCGGCACTACCTTGTTCATGACCGCGCAACGGCGCTGGAGCCGCGGCACCAAGCTCACCATCGCCATGTTCCTGCTGGGCAGCGCCACCGCCGGCATGGCCTTCCTGCCCGCGTACAACACCATCGGCGGCTGGGCCATCGGCCTGCTCATGTTCTTCCGCATTCTGCAGGGCATCGCCCAAGGCGGTTCGTGGGATGGCCTGCCGTCCCTGCTTGCGCTCAACACGCCGCCGGAGCGGCGCGGCTGGTACGCGATGCTTGGGCAGCTCAGCGCGCCGATCGGTTTTCTGATTGCCAGCAGCCTGTTCCTGTTCCTGCATACGGAACTGGCCAACGACGACTTCATTGAATGGGGCTGGCGCTATCCCTTCTACGTGGCCTTCACCATCAACGTGGTGGCACTGTTCGCGCGCCTGCGCCTGGTGGTGACCGACGAATACACGCTTGCCATGGAAGAGCGCGAGCTGGAACCCATCGGCATCATCGACATGCTGCGCCAGCAGGGCTACAACATTTTCATCGGCGCGTTCGCCGCGCTGGCCAGCTATGCACTGTTCCACCTGGTGTCGATCTTCCCGCTGTCGTGGATCGTGCTGGGCACCACGCAAGCGGTGAGCACGGTGCTGACAGTGCAGATCATCGGCGCCCTGGTCGGCATCGTCGGTACGATTGCCTCCGGCGTCATCGCCGACCGCATCGGGCGACGCAGCACGCTGGGCACGGCAGCCGTGCTCATCGGCATCTTTGCGCTGTTCGCGCCGTGGCTGCTGGGCGGCAGCCAGGTTGCGCAGGATGCCTTCATCATCATCGGCTTCGGCTTGCTCGGCCTGTCATACGGCCAGGCTGCCGGCAGCGTCACCTCCAACTTCGAAATCCGCATGCGCTACACCGGCGCCGCCTTGACCTCGGATTTCGCATGGCTGATCGGCGCCGCGTTCGCGCCACTGGTGGCGCTGGGGTTGTCGGCGCGCTTCGGGCTGGTGGCGGTGAGCGTGTATCTGCTATCTGGCGTGGCCTGCACGTTGATTGCGTTGCGGGTGAACAAGGCGCTCGCTGCGCGCGAGTGAATCGACGCCGAAACGCGCGCCTGAGGCCACGCAAGATCGACGCCGCATCCACGTAACCACACCGCCCCATTCACCCGTACATGACCCGGCCCCGCGCAGGATGAAACGCCTCAGCGCATCCGGCCGCACAGCATGTCAGCGTTACGCGAACCACCACCACCGCAAGCCACGCGAGCGAGGAGCTTCCGGTGAGCACTGCCGCCTCGCAGATCGATCGCGTCGACGCGGCCGCCTATACCGTGCCCACCGACGCCCCGGAAGCTGATGGCTCCATCAGTTGGGACGCCACTACCATCGTGCTCGCCAGCATTCGCTGCGGCGACTATGAAGGGCTGGGCTACACCTACACCCACAGCGCAGCCGCCGCGCTGATTGCCAAGCCGCTGCGCGAATGCCTGCTTGGCGCCGACCCGATGGACATTCCCGCCCTGTGGCAAGCCATGCGCCGCAGCTTGCGCAACATCGGTGCGCCCGGCCTGGGGCTGATGGCGCTATCGGCGGTGGATCACGCCCTGTGGGACCTGAAAGCCAAGCTGCTTGGCGTTGCCGTGCTCACCCTGCTTGGCCGCGCCCGCGAGAGCGTGCCGGTGTACGGCAGCGGTGGCTTTACCTCGTATACGGTTGACCAATTGCAGACCCAGCTTGCCGGCTACGTGGCGCAGGGTATGCCACGCGTCAAGATGAAAGTCGGCTCGCATCCGGAAGACGATCCCAAGCGCGTGTTTGCAGCGCGCGAAGCGATCGGCGAAGACTCGCGCCTGATGGTGGATGCGAACGGCGCCTACGGCCGCAAGCAGGCATTGGCGTTGATGGATGCATTCGACGAATGCAAGGTCGACTGGTACGAAGAACCGGTGTCTTCGGATGACCTGCAAGGCCTGCGGCTGATCCGCGATCGCGTGCGCCACAACGTCGACGTCGCCGCCGGCGAATACGGCTGGGACAACTGGTATTTCAGACGCATGCTGGATGCCGGCGCGGTGGACGTGCTGCAGATCGACGGCACGCGTTGCGGCGGCTTTACCGGCTTTCTCAAGGCCGCCGCGCTGGCGCAAGCCCACGGTATACCGATTTCTGCACACTGCGCGCCGCATCTCCACGCGCATGTGTGCTGTGCCGCGCCGGGGCTGCGGCACATTGAATATTTTCATGATCACGCGCGCATCGAGTCGATGTTCTTCGACGGCTTGCCGGCCTTGCACAACGGCGAACTGGCCGTGGACGCCGCGCGTGCGGGACTGGGCCTGACATTGAAGAAGCAGGACATCGAAGCGTATCGCGTCGACGCGTGAGGAGGTCGCCATGCAGCAGCAGCTCATTCGTCATGGCCAGGGTTCCCGTACCTGGTCCATCGTGCTCGACGAAGGCGAGGACTTGAACGCCTGCCTTGAGGATTTCGCCCGCCGAGAGGTACTGGGCCCCGCCAGCTTCACCGTCAGCGGCGCGTTCCAGCGCGCCGTGCTGGGTTACCTGGATGCGGACAAGCACGATTACCGGCGCCACGCACTCGAGCAGCCAAGCCAAGTCGTATCGCTGGTGGGCGATATCGCCTTGCGCAACGGCAAGCCGCAGATTCGCATGCGCGCCGTGCTCGGCGACGACCACGGCGCCACCTTCGACGGGCACCTGCTGGAAGGACATGCGCAGCAGCGCCTGGAAGTAATCATGACCGAAGCCCCAGTGCCCTTGCACAAGGGCTACGACGCCGATGCCGGGCTTGCCTTGTTCAAGCACACCGGGCAGGCGGGGTAACGGCTGTGCCCTTCTCCACCATGGACCAGACAGGTAAGCGAGCATGAAGAAAAAACCCGAAGTAGTGGTGATCACCGGCGCCTCCGCCGGCGTCGGCCGCGCCACGGCGCACCGCTTTGCACGCAACGGCGCGTGGGTCGCCTTGCTCGCGCGCGACAATCCTGCGCTTGAACATGCCGCCAACGAAGTACGCGAGCTAGGCGGCGTGGCGCTGCCGATTGCCGTGGATGTTGCGAATGCCGAACAAGTGGAAGCCGCCGCCGAACGCGTCGAACAGGAATTCGGCGCCATCGACATCTGGATCAATTCGGCGATGGCCACCGTATTCGCCCCCGTCAGCGAGATTCCTGCTGAGGAATTCCGCCGCGCCACCGAAGTGACCTACCTCGGCACCGTGCACGGCACGCTGGCCGCACTCAAGCACATGCGCCGGCGCAACCGCGGCACCATCGTGCAGGTGGGCTCGGCCCTCGCTTACCGGGCGATTCCCCTGCAGGCGCCCTACTGCGCCGCCAAGTTCGCCATCCGCGGCTTTACCGACGCCCTGCGCGTGGAACTGATGCACGAACGCAGCAAGCTGCACGTGACCATGGTGCAGCTATCCGCCTTCAACACTCCGCAGTTCGAATGGGCTCGCAATCGCCTGGACGGCCGCCCGCAACCGGTGCCGCCGATCTTTCAGCCCGAACTGGCGGCACGCGGGGTGTACTGGGCGGCGCACCACCGGCGCCGCGAAGTGTGCGTGGGCTTTCCGGCAGTCAAGGCCATTGCGATCAACAAATGGTTCCCCTCACTGGTCGACCGAGTGCTCGCGCGCCAAGGCTACAGCGGGCAGGTGGACAAGCAGCCAGTGCCGGAGGAGCGTCCCGACAACCTGTTCGACGTGGCCCCCGTGGACCTGGGCACGCACGGGCGCTTCGATGCGCGGGCAAAATCGAACAGCTTCCAGTGGTGGTTGACGTCGAACCGGAACGCGTTGCTGATGGGCGCCGGTGCAGTGGCCGCGCTGGTGCTTGCGCGGAGACCGCATAGGAATTAGATGCGTAGGTTGGGATGAGCGAACGCGAACCCCAACGTCCCCATGCACGGTGAACGCAAGCATCCCAACCTGCTTTCATCCCAATCCAAGCGCCGCCAGATCCAGCACCCAATCCCCTGCGTTACCGCCCGAGACGCTCGCATCCCTCGCCCGGCGCGCTTCCTCCATCATCCGCACCGCGTGCTGCACGCGATCGGCATGGGTACCCTGCAAAGCCCCATGCCCGCTGTGCTCAACGAAATCGAGTAAAGCCGCACTGTGAATCAACGACAGATGCGATAGCCCCTGTGGAAAGTTCCCGAGAAACCGCCCGTTTTCCGCATCGATCTCTTCCGCGTACAAGCCCACGTCATTCGCCTGCCGCAGCATGATCTCGAACCATTCCTTCGCCTGGTCCAGCTTGCCGGCAAACAACAGCGCGTCCGCCAGCCAGAAGCCGCAGGCGACGAAGATGCCCTCGTCGCCAACCAGGCCATCCGTGTCTCGGTAGCGGTATAGGCCGCGCACTGTTGCGAGCCGCACCATCACCTCGTCGATGGTCGCCTGCAGGCAGCCGGGTGGCAACGGAAAATCGATGGTTGGTGCCCGCAAACCTACGGCATCGATGTTATCGCGGCCGTAGCACTTGCGCACGTACCCGCCGGGTGCAATGCCGCGGTGATGTACATCTTGCACGATGGTCTGCATGACAGCTTCGTAGTCGCGGCAATCCAACAGCGCCTGCGCGCGGTCGAGCGCCACCCAGCACATCATCTTGCCGTACACGAAATGCTGCGGCTCGTCGCGCTCTTCCCAGAAACCCTGGCCCGGCTCACACCAATGCTCGGCAACGTAATCGGCGGTTCGCCGCAACAATGCCAATTCGGAGGGCTGCAGCGAGCCGCCAAGCTCGCGTCGCAGCATCAGCCAGTCCATCACTTCGCCGTACACATCGAACTGGCGCTGGCGGTGCGCGGCATTGCCCACGCGTACGGGATGGCTGTCACGATAGCCACGCAGATGCGTCAGCTCGCGCTCGGTCAGGTCCAGTTCGCCATGGATGCCATAGACGATTTGCGTGGGAAAAATGGCTCCGGCGCCGCAACCAAACAGGAACTTGCAGAACGCCTCCGGCTCTTCGTGGTACCCCAGCACCGACAAGGCAAATAGCGTGAGCGTGGAATCGCGCACCCAGCTCAACCGATAATCCCAGTTGCGCCCGCCACCCAACACCTCCGGCAAAGACGTAGTCGCCGCCGCGACAATGGCTCCGGTGGGTGCGAAGGTCAGCAGCTTCAGCACCAGTGAGCTGCGCTCCATCGCCTCGGCGTACGGGCCTTTGTAGCCGCAGCGACCAACCCAGGCTTTCCAGTATGCGGTGGTGATGTCGAGCAAGCGGTCGAGCCGGGCGAAGGCCGCCGATGGCACCGCGTGCTGACCCGCCATCAACACCAGCCGTACCTGCTCGCCGGCATGCAGATGCACCACACTGCCGATATGTTCGTCGTGCAAATCGAGTGGCCTGTCGCACAACAAGCTTCCGCCATCCCACGAGACACCTTGCTGGACACGGCGAAGTTTTGGCTTGCAGGTGCCCCACGCCGCGCCCGGCCGCATGTCCAGCTCCACGTCCAGTTCGCCTTCGGTCGCACGAATGATGCGCACCAGCCACGGCAGCGCCTGTATGCGCACAAAATCCTCAGGCGCCGCAGCAGCGTGGCGGCCCAGCGGCATGAAATCCGTCAGTGTTGCCGTACCCGTGTCGGTGACGAACGTGGTCTCCAGCACGTTGGTATGCGGCAGATAGCGACGTGAGCTGCGGAATGCCTGCTGCGGACGTACATCCAGATAGGCGCCCATGCCACTGTCCAGCAAGCGGAAGCAGGCCGGCGACGCATCGAAGCTTTCCAGCGCGCACCAGTCGACGCGTCCAGCGCTGGTCACCAGCGCGATGCCGTGGCAATTGCCAACCACTGCGTAGTCGCGGATTTCGGCGTAATCCTGGCTTTCTGGCTGATCGCGCTCCATCACCGCGCCCGCCTCACATCGATTCCTTGATGCCTGCACGGATCAACCACCAGTTCACCGGATAACTGGTGATGAATCCTCCGATCATCGCCCATTGCATGGCGAACCAGAATTCCGGCCGACCGGCCGTCACGAACGAGCCCTGCAGAGGTTTGAACACCTGGTATTGCAAAAGCGCCATGACGCCGTACATGCCGATTTGCCAAGCCGTCAGCGACAGGCTGTCTGCCTTCAGCGCGGCCACCACGCCTTGCCGGGGCGAGAGACCCCTCATCGGCACGATCGCGAAGTACTGAAAAAAAATGCCGGCAATAAAGGCAAGCATGAAGTCGAGTACCCAGGCCGCGAACATCTTCTGCTGGAACAGCCAGTGCCAGCCGAACCACGTGGCCATGCCAGGGAAAATCAGCAACAGCGTCTCCGCCACGATGTCGCCAATCGTGCAACCGCTGCCGCAATGAAGCGCCCCCTTGCCCACCACTACCGCAAACGGCGGCGGCTTGCGCTCCTGCTCGCTGATGTCCTCCGCATCCTGCGCGCCGTAACGGAAATACCCGATCAACACCAGCACGGAGCCGAACAACGCTGCGATCGGCCACACCCCGTCCATGATACCCATGCGCTGCGGATGCCCGGTGATGTGCGCGAAGATCACCGCGGCGCAAAGGCAAGCCAGGCCGAGCGAGCCGAGCGCGATGAGGTGCAGCCACTGGGACACGTCATGCATGGAGCGGCGCCAGTTCCCTATTGCTGAGCTGGCCCCATTAGGCAATCTGGGTCGTGCAGGCGACGTGCCTGCATCGTGTAACCCGCGTGGAAACCTGCGATGGGCTACTTGCCGATGTAGGGCGGCCACGCACGATCTTCCCAGTCTTCCACCCGATAGCGGCCGGATTCGTGGTGAAACCAATAGACCGACGAAATCCAGTTGCGCATATTGAACAGGCAATGTCGCACCGCATTCTCTGTCTCTGGTGCGAGATGGACTTGCTCCAGGCGACGCTGGAGTGCCTGCTCTGCCTCCAGGAAATCCTGCACCCGCGCCGTAACTTGACGGCGAAGCTCTTCCGTCGCCTCCGACAGGGAGAGACCATGATGATGGATAAGGCTGATGCCCAGATTGTGCAGTTCGCCGCTGGCCAACTCTTTCGACAGGGAACAAAGATCGCTGTACCAACCCGAGAATTCCTGGCTGGCCAGACCTGCATCGCGATATTCGCACCATGCGATGACGTCGGAAGGCAAGGCTAACTCAGCCGCCAATTCAAGGCAGTCCAGCCAGACCCAGTAGCGAAGGTGTGGCATCGAAGCGCCACATAATCTTCTACCGAAGGAATATGGCGCCTAGCGCGCTCGCGGTACTCTTGATCGTAAGCCTTGATGACTGCATGGAAATGCGCTGCAAAATCCCCGTTCCATCGCTCATCCAGAGGCTTGTAGAAACGCTGCATGCAATCGACAAACCCGGCAACCAGCGGATCTGCATTCTTCACGTGTAGTGATGGCTTATCCAGCACGCGATGCAATGCGTCACGCAACCGGCACCATTGCTGATCACGCCGCTGGAGCGCATAACGTCCATGCTGATCGTCCCAGATGAAGAACCAGATGCTGAAATCCGAGATCTCCCGGAAAGCATCCGTCGGCGCTCCCACGTAATAACGGGCAACCAGGTCGACGTAACGCAAGCCATCGGCGTGGGTGTCATCCATATCCGCTGACAGCAGCCTCTGCGCAACGGTCCCATGGTGCGATTGGCTACGCACCGCAAACCGGTCGCGGTGCCAGTGGCGCATGAACTGGCTCTCCACCAAAGGAATGGCCTGTTCCGATGGAACAGCGATCGTGGTGATGTCTTCGCGCGCTCGCGTAACGGCAGCATGTTCCATGAGCAACCTCTCGGGCGTACGAGCCACCACATGCCGCAGCAAGCGGCATGTGGACTACCAAATGCGTTGCTGTGATGCGCGCTGCGCCGTGCCTCCTCCCTCCCCTACTGCACGCAGGGGAGGGAGGGCAGGTGCCGTTGGCGCCACTACGCCAGCGGATGGCTTTGCTTTCCTTGGCCTCACCGCGCATCCCGCGCGCTTCCTCCGCACACATGCCGCAAAGCCGGTGATGCAGGCGAACCCTTTGACAAGCCTTGAATTGCCCACATGCTATGGTTCGCCGCCTTAAAGCGTCGTTCGCAGTCCGTCGAGGAAAGTCTCCTTGAAAAAACGGGACCAGGTACCGTTTCCTTGGCGTGAAGCGACGCAGCCTTCATGGCAGGCGCACGGCGATTGACGGGATGCATCACGGAGCAATAGGCGTCATGAATGGATCTGATCCCAACAATCAATTGGCTCTTTCGATAGACCGCCCCTATCCTTGCAAACCAATCCCCTCACCAACCACTACAACGGAAGAAAAGCAGATGTCGCTGATCAACACCGAAATCAAACCGTTCAAGGCCACCGCGTTCAAGGATGGCAAGTTCATCGATGTGACCGAGGCTTCGCTGAAGGGCAAGTGGTCCGTGGTGGTGTTCTACCCCGCCGACTTCACCTTCGTGTGCCCGACCGAGCTGGAAGACCTGGCCGACCATTACGCCGAGTTCCAGAAGCTGGGCGTTGAGATCTACGGTGTTTCCACCGACACGCATTTCGCGCACAAGGCGTGGCACGACACCTCCGATGCGATCAAGAAGGTGAAGTACCCGCTGGTGGGCGACCCGACCGGCACGCTGACCCGCAACTTCGAGGTGATGATCGAGGAAGAAGGCCTGGCGCTGCGCGGCACCTTCGTGATCAATCCGGAAGGCGTGATCAAGGTGTGCGAAATCCACGACAACGGCATCGGCCGCGACGCCAGCGAGCTGCTGCGCAAGGTGAAGGCCGCACAGTATGTCGCCTCCCATCCGGGCGAAGTGTGCCCGGCCAAGTGGCAGGAAGGCGCCGCCACGCTGAAGCCGTCGCTGGACCTGGTCGGCAAGATCTAATGGCAAGTTTTGGCGATCCCCGCAACGGGTGATCGCCGCGGGCCCGGTACCCCTCCCCCTCCCACCGGGCTCGCACCCTCTACCTTGAGCAGTCGCCGCCCATCCACGTTTCACCGGATGCTGGCGGCGGCTACTCCACCATCAGGCTTTGACGGAGAACAGACCATGCTGGACAACGATCTGAAAGAACAACTGCGGGCCTATCTGGAAAGGGTGACCCATCCGATCGAGCTGGTCGCCTCCGTTGATGACAGCGCCGCTTCGCGGGAACTGCTCGGCCTGCTGCGCGACATCGAATCGCTGTCGCCGAAGGTGTCGCTGCGCACGAACGGCAACGAAGCGCGCAAGCCTTCTTTTGCGATCACGCGCAGCGGCACGGACGTGAGCGTGCGCTTTGCCGGCATTCCGCTCGGCCATGAGTTCACCTCGCTGGTGCTGGCGCTGCTGCAGGTCGGCGGCCATCCACCCAAGGTGGAGCCGGAAGTGATCGAACAGGTGCGCAACCTGGAAGGCGAATTCGTCTTCGAGACCTTCATGTCGCTCAGCTGCCACAGCTGCCCGGACACGGTGCAGGCGCTGAACCTGATGAGCGTGCTCAACCCCAACATCAAGCACGTCGCCATCGACGGGGCACTGTTCCAGGACGAAGTGACCGCGCGCCAGGTGATGGCGGTGCCCACCGTGTTCCTCAACGGCCAGCCGTTCGACCAGGGCCGCATGACGATCGAGCAGATCGTCGGCCGCCTGGATAGCGGCGCTGCGCAGCGCGATGCTTCGAGGCTCAACGCCAAGGCGCCGTTCGAAGTGCTGGTGGTGGGCGGTGGCCCGGCCGGTGCGGCGGCGGCGATCTATGCGGCGCGCAAAGGCATCCGTACCGGCGTGGCAGCCGAACGCTTTGGCGGCCAGGTGCTGGATACGATGGCGATCGAGAACTTCATCTCGGTGCCCTACACCGAAGGCCCGAAACTGGCCGCATCGCTGGAACAGCACGTACACGAATACGACGTGGACGTGATGAACCTGCAGCGCGCCGAGCAGTTGATTCCGGCGCAGGAAGAAGGCGGCTTGTTTGAAGTGCGCCTGGCCAGCGGCGCGTCGCTGAAGGCCAAGACGGTGATCCTTTCCACCGGTGCACGCTGGCGCAACATGAACGTGCCGGGAGAGCAGGAATACCGCAACAAAGGCGTCACCTACTGCCCGCACTGCGACGGCCCGCTGTTCAAGGGCAAGCGCGTGGCGGTGATCGGCGGCGGCAACTCCGGCGTGGAAGCAGCAATCGACCTGGCTGGCATCGTGGAGCACGTCACGCTGTTCGAATTCGACAGCAAGCTGCGCGCGGACGAAGTACTGCAACGCAAGCTGCGCAGCCTGCCGAACGTAAAGGTGATCGTGAGCGCGCAGACCACCGAAGTGGTTGGCGATGGCAGCAAGGTCACCGGCTTGAACTATACCGACCGCACCAATGGCCAGGGCCAGCACGTAGCGCTGGAAGGCGTGTTCGTACAGATCGGCCTGTTGCCCAACACCGAATGGTTGAAGGGCACGGTGAAGCTGTCGCCGCGCGGCGAGATCGAAGTGGATGCACGCGGCGAAACCTCGGTGCCGGGCGTGTTTGCGGCCGGCGACGTGACCACCACGCCGTACAAGCAGATCGTGATTGCGATGGGCGATGGGGCGAAGGCGTCGTTGAGTGCGTTCGATTACCTGATTCGCTTGCCGGTCCACGTCGACGAAAAAGAAGAAATGGCGGCTTGATTCGTTGACGGCCGGGATGAGCGTAGGCGAGTCCCAAGCCCAAGGCCGCAAGCGGAAAATACGCATGGCGATGTTGGGGTTCGGCAGAGCCTCACCCCAACCTACGTGAACGTGCAAAAATCAAAAACCATCCATGCACGCAGCACCATGAGCTTCCCCTGCACGCTTCATCGCATGACACGGCCCAGCTTCCCTACGCGGAGTTGGGCTTGATGCGCGCCATCGTCGTCATGGGCGTCACCGGTTGCGGCAAGTCGACGATTGCCGCCGCCATCTGCCAGCGCATCGGCGCCTACCTGATCGAGGGTGACGATTTCCATCCGCCGGAAAACGTGCGCAAGATGAGCGCCGGCATTCCGCTCACGGATGCCGACCGGCAAGGCTGGCTGGAACGGTTGGGGCGCGAAGCCGCCGATCGGCTGTCCAGTTCCGAGCGGGTGGTGCTTACCTGTTCTGCGCTCAAGCAGCGTTACCGCGATACGTTGCGCCAAGCCGTGCCTGCGCTCGGCTTTGTGTTCCTGGCGTTGACACCGGAACAGGCGACGCAGCGCGTGGCGCATCGGGCTGGGCACTTCATGCCGGCATCGCTGGTGGACAGCCAGTTTCGTGATCTGCAAGCGCCGTACGGCGAACCGCTGGTGTTCGCCGTGGATGCGACCAGGCCGGTCGATGCCATTGCCGAGGAAGCGGTGGCCTGGTGGCGCGCCAATGAGGGCAAGGCTAACCCAAGCCCCCACCTGCGCTAGCTATTTTCAGCGCGCCGAGCAGAAGCAATACGAATAGACGTTCAAGTGCCCCGCTTGCGCCGTGCGCAGCATTTGCAGTTCCGGCGCCAGCATCGGCAGTTGTGCGAACCAGCTCGGCAAGCGCACGCCGTAAGCCTGCAAGCCGGCAACCATCGCCGATTGGTTGAAGCTCAGCATGAAGCGCTCGAACGTGCCCATCGGCTGCTCCTGGTAGCGCACGGCGTAGTCCTTGCCCAGCTTCGCCAACTCGGCGGCTTTCTGGATGGCGGCGTCGAGCCCGCCTAGCTGGTCGACCAGGCCGCGTTGCTGCGCCTGGCTGCCGGTCCACACGCGGCCCTGCGCGATGGCGTCGATGGCGGAGTAATCCTTGCCGCGCGCCTGCGCCACACCGCCGACGAAGTCGTGATAGCCCTTGTTGATGATCGACTGGATCACCGTGCCGACCTTGGGATCGAGTGGACGGGTGATGTTGAAGGCGCCGGCCAGCGGCGCAGTGCCCACGCCATCGCTGGTGATGCCGAGCTTGCTCAAGGCACCGGGCACGGTGAAGTACATGCCGAAGATGCCGATCGAGCCGGTGATGGTGTTGGGCTCGGCGTAGATCTCGTTGGCATTCATCGAAATCCAGTAGCCGCCGCTGGCGGCGACGTCGCCCATCGAGACGACCACGGGAATGCCGACCTTGCGCGTCAGTTCCACTTCGCGCCGGATTTCTTCCGCCGCGTACACTTCACCGCCGGGCGAATTCACCCGCAGCACCAGGGCCTTGGTGCGCTTGTTTTCGCGTGCGCTGCGAATCAGCGCAGCGGTGGACTCGCCGCCGATCGAACCGGGCTGCCGCTTGCCGCCGCTGATCTCGCCTTCGGCCACTACCACGGTGACTGCGTCGTCACCCGGCGTGTCGCGGCCGGGGATGGCGGCGGCGTAGGTATCCAGGGCCACGCCACGAATGCCATGGCCATCCTTGCCGGCCGGCACGCCTTGCTTGCGCAGCATGTCGAGCAGCTCTGCACGCGTGGCCAGGCCATCGACCAGGTGCTCGTCCACCGCCAGCTTGGCCAGGTCGCCTTGCGCCGTGGCAAGACGATCGGGAAGCTCGTCGATGTCGGCGCGCACCACGGCGGGGTCCAGTTTGCGCAGCTTGGCGACGTCGTTGATATAGCCGTCCCACAAGCCGCCCATCCAATAGCTGTCCGCTTCCTTCGCTTCGGGCGAGGCGCGGTCAAGCACGAACGGTTCGGCCGCACTCTTGAACTGGCCGACGCGGAACAGGTAGACGTTCACGCCCAGCTTGTCGAGCAGGTCCTTGTAGAACAGGCGGTAGTTGGAAAGGCCGGTGATGAACAGGCCGCCCTCGGGGTCCAGCAGCACGCGGTCGGCATGCGCGGCCAGCAGATACTGGTATTGATCCAGCTCCGGGCCCCAGGCGATCACCGGCTTGCCCGCGGCGCGGAAGCGATCCAGCGCGGCGCCCACTTCGGTCAAGGCGGCAAAACCGCCGCTCTGCAAATGGCTGGGGTCGAGCAGGATGCGCGTGATGCGCGTGTCCTTGGCGGCGGCATCGATGCCGTTGACCAGGTCGCGCACCTGCACTTCCTTCGCCTCGTCGCCGGACAGCTTGGACGCCGCGCGCTGCAGCGGACTGATGCTGTACTGCTCCACCAGCCGGCCTTCCGGGCGCAGCACCAGCACGCTGCTGTCCTGGATGTCGTTGAGGTGCCTGGCAGCGCCGACCGCCACCAGCATCAGCAGGAACAGTCCGAGGAAAGCAAAGAACACCACGTTGAGAATGATCAGCCGCACGATGTTGAGACCACGTCCGAACACGCGCAGGAAAGCAAGGAATCCGTTCGGTTGCCGCGGGCGGCCCAGGGGCGGTGGGGTACTCATAAAATGCGTCGAGGTCCTTGGATGATGCGCAGGCCGGATGACAGTCCAGCCTTGCCGCGAGTTCATGGATGCCGGGACGGCATCCCAGCCTGCTTCACAAGCTCATCGTCGCATCCGTGGCGGCAGATGCAACAGGGCCAAACGTCCCGGGCCGATACCGGCGCGAACTGCGCCAGAAGCGCACGAACAGCAACAGGGCCGCCATGCTCAATCCGGCGATCAGGCCCATCCAGATGCCGCGCGCGCCCAGGCCGTGATGGAACGCCAGCCACCAGCCCATCGGCATGCCCACGCCCCAATATGCAAACAGCGTGATCGCCATCGGTACGCGCGTATCCTTGAGCCCGCGCAAGGCGCCGTTGGACGCCACCTGGATGCCGTCGGAAAACTGGAACAGGCCCGCCAGCAGCAGCAATTGTGCGGCCAGCGCGATCACGGTCTTGTCATGGGTGTAGAGCGAGGCGATCAGATGCGGAAAGCCCAGCATCAGCCCCGCTGACACCGTCTGCGTGACCAGCGTCAGCCCGATGCCGCAGAAACCGGCATAGCGAATGCCGGCCGGATCGCCGCGTCCGACCGCATTGCCCACGCGCACGGTAATCGCCATCGCCAGACCCAGCGGCACCATGAAAAACAGCGCCGCCACGTTCAAGGCCACCTGGTGGCTGGCGACCATGTCTTCGCCCATGGTGCCGATCAGCAGCGCCGCCGCCACGAACAAGCCGCCTTCGGCCAGCAGCGTGATCGCCATCGGCAGGCCGATGTGCACCAGCTTGCCGATGCGTTCGAGGTGCGGCCATTCGAAGTGATGGAACAGGCCCAGTCCCTGGTAATTGCGATGCAGCGCGATGTAGATGCCGAACGAGATCATCTCCACCCACAGCACGGTCGCCGTGGCGATGCCGCAACCGCGCGCACCCTGCGGCGGCAGGCCCAGTTTGCCGAACATGAAGATGTAGCCCAGCGGCAGCAGCAAGGCCAGGCCGCCGAAGCTGAAATACATGGAAGGCCGGGTCAGCGACAGGCCTTCCGACAAACCGCGCAATGCGAAATAGCAGGTGAGCGCCGGCGCACCCCAGCTGATCGCCCGCAGGAACTCGCCCACGTCGCCGTACAGGCCGGGCGATACGCCGATCAACTTGATCAGCGGCTCCGCATGGCGCACCGCAAACCACAGCAAGACGCCCATGCCCAACGCCAGCCACAGCGCCTGATGGAATACCTCGCCGGCTTCGTGCCGGCGGCCGGCGCCATCCAGCTGCGAAACCGATGGCGGCACTGCCATCATCATGCCGATGCCGCTGACGATGGCCAGCGACCAGATGCTCGCGCCCACCGCCACCGCGCCCAGCACGTGCGCGCCGACATGGCCGGCCAGTACCGCATCGATCACGTTGCTGCCGATCGCGGCGAGTTGGGCAAGGATCAGCGGCAAGGAAAGCCGCACCGTGGCGACGATCTCCCGCCAGACCCGGGCACGGTCGAGATGGAAGGGTTTCATGGGTTGGGGTACTCCGGAGCCAGGCATTGTAGCCGGGCGAGGTTCCTGACTCATAAGGATGGAGCCGCGCTTGCGGGCAACCGCTCTTCACGATTGCCGATTGCCGATTTACGGACCCAAGCCAGCCTGCCAAGATTCGAAGCTGCATCAGGGGAGCGCACGCACGCATGAAGGATTTGATCTCCTACGAAGGCGCGCTATGCGCCAACTGCCAGGCGCCCTTGCAGGGCGAGTATTGCCATCACTGCGGACAATCCGTGCACAGCGTGCTGCGGCCGGTGCATGGCTTGTTCGAGGAATTCTTCGAAACCTTCCTGCATATCGACGGGCGCATCCTGCACACGCTGCCGGCGCTGTTTCTGAAACCGGGTTTTCTGACGCTGGAGTATTTCAGCGGACGGCGGGTGCGCTATATCGCGCCGTTCCGGCTGATGTTCGTGCTGTGCCTGCTGGCGTTTTTCGTGTTGCATCTGGCCACCGACGTGATTGCGCAGCGCATCGAGCAGCGCCATCAGCACAAGGCAGCGGTTGTCGAGCAGGGCACGGATTTCTCGCAGGCGTACACCGCGCAGGAAGTGCGGCGCCAGCTGGCCATCAAGCTGGACGCGCTCGAAGCCACGCGCGCTATCGGCAGCACCGCCGTGGTGGCGCAGATCGACCAGGCCGAACAGAAAGTGCGCCAGCAGGCGAATGCGCGGCTGGCCCAGCTGGGCGCGCCGGCCAGCGCATCGACCGTCGCCCCATCGGCCGGCGACAACAGCGAAGGCACCAGCAAACCGGTCCACATCGGCTGGCTGCCGGACTTTGCCAACCAGCGTCTGGCCGATTTCGTCCAGCACATCCGCAACAACGCCAAGGCGCTGCGCGGGCACACACAGGCCGAGCGGCGGGAAGCCTGGGAACACGTGGCGGCCGGCATCTACGGCGTGCTGCCTGGCACCATGCTGGTACTGGTGCCGGTGTTCGCGCTGCTGCTGAAGCTGTTCTACCTGTTCAAGCGGCGGCTCTACATGGAGCACCTGATCGTTTCCCTGCACAGCCACGCCTTCCTGTTCGCCAGCCTGCTGCTGATCGTGGTCGCCGGGGTGCTCAATACCTGGCTCAAACCCGTCGCCGGCTGGGCCGCTTATATGGCGGGCGGGCTGCAGGGCCTGCTTATGCTGTGGGTGCCGGCCTACCTGCTGCTCATGCAGAAGCGGGTATATCGCCAGGGCTGGGCGATGACATGCGTGAAATACTGGTGCATCGGCTGGTGTTACGTGTGGCTGTTGATGGTGGCGCTGCTCGTCGCCGTCACCCTTGGGTTCGCCCACTGACTGTCATTTCCGAAGGCGCGGAACAGCGGTTTTGCACAGCGTCAAGGGATTGACATACTCGCGTGTCAAGCCCGTGAGCCCAACCCGAACGCCACCAAACCGGTCTTTCAACATATTGATCCGCATGGAGATTTTCAGCTGGTCAAAACTTGAACAGCCTGTCACAAGAGCCGGTTTGATGCGCGAAACGGCCCCCTCTCAACGGCACATCCACAGACTTATCCACAGTTCTTGTGGATAAACGAAAAAACATGTGCCGATGAGTCACTTAGGTGTTTTTCCTAGATGACAGGACAGCAATCGCGGGCAAGCCCGTCAGCCGTACTGCCGACCCATCGGCTGGGACAGATCTGACAGCCGCCCACGATACACTCACGACCATGCCGCTCGTTCATCGCGTCGCCCTGCCGGTCCCTCTGCCCACCTTGTTCGACTATCTGCCGCCGGCTACCGGCGCAGCGCAGGTCGGCAGCCGCGTGCTGGTTCCGTTCGGGCGTCACAAGTCGGTAGGCGTGGTGGTGCAGGCGGACGTGCCGGCGCAGGTGGGCAGCGCAAAACTCAAGCGCATGCTGCGCGTGCTGGATGACACGCCATTGCTCGACGCCGAACTGATGCAGACCCTGGCGTGGGCGGCCGAGTATTGGCTGGGCGCGCCGGGCGAAGCGTATGCCAATGCCTTGCCGCTGCTGTTGCGTGAAGACAAACCGCTGCCGGAAACCCAGGCGCCGATCTGGCAGTTGACGGTGGCCGGACGCAGCGCGCTGGATGCCGGCAGCCGCCGCGGCAGCAGTCGGGCGTTATTGCAGACCCTGCTCGCCGGGCCGATGTCCACAGCCGAGCTGGGTCTCTCCCTGCCCGATTGGCGCGCAGCCGCACGAAGATTGGCCGACGCCGGCTTGATCGAGCGCGGCGAACCGGCGCCGGCGCCCAGCTTTTTTCCCAACGCACCCAAGCTGGCGCTGCATGCCGAACAGGAAGCCGCCGTGGCGGCGGTGAACGAAGCGTTCGGCCGCTTCCAGCCGTTCCTGCTCGACGGCATCACCGGCAGCGGCAAGACCGAGGTCTACCTTTCGCTGATCGAGCGCACCCTGGCGCAAGGCAGGCAGGCGCTGCTGCTGGTGCCGGAAATCGGTCTGGCGCCGCAGACCGTGCGCCGCCTGCGCGAACGGCTGGGCGCGCCGGTGGAAGTGCTGCATTCCAATCTTGCCGAAGGCGAACGCGCACGCGCATGGCTGCGCATGCGCGCGGGCGAAGCCAAGGTGGTGCTGGGTACGCGCTCGGCGGTGTTCGCACCGTTGCCGCAGGCCGGCCTGATCATCGTCGATGAAGAACACGACGGCGCCTACAAGCAGCAGGAAGGTTTCCGCTATCACGCGCGCGACCTGGCGCTGGTGCGCGCACGCGCCCTGCAGGTACCGGTGCTGCTCGGTTCGGCCACGCCCTCGCTGGAAAGCCTCGCCAATGTCGAGGCCGGCCGCTACCAGGCCCTGCATTTGCGCTCGCGCCCGGCGGCGACGCAGCCGCCACAGGTGCAGATCATCGACATGCGCGCGCAGCGGCTCGACCACGGCCTGTCGCCGGCCCTGCTGCATGCGGTGGGCGAAGCGGTTGCGCGCGGCGAGCAGGCCCTGGTATTTCGCAATCGGCGCGGCTATGCGCCGGTCTTGCTGTGTCATCAGTGCGGCTGGTATGCGCAATGCCCACGCTGTGAACATCCGCTTACCTTGCATGCCGCCTGGCGCAAGCTGGTTTGCCATCACTGCGATCTGCAGGCGCCAGTGCCCACCAGTTGCCCGACATGCGGCGCGCAAGAACTGAAACCGCAAGGCCAGGGCACCGAGCGGCTGGAAGAAGCGCTCGTCGCGCATTTCCCGCAGGTGCCGGTGCTGCGCATCGATCGCGAAACCACGCGCCGGCGCGACGCATTCGAGCAGTTGCTGGGCAACCTGGCTGACGATGCACCGGCCATCCTGGTCGGCACGCAGATGCTTGCGAAAGGCCATGACTTGCCGAACCTCACCCTGGTGGCGATCGTCGGCGTGGACGAGGGTTTGCTCAGCGTCGACTTCCGCGCCGGCGAACGTCTCGCGCAACTGGTCGTGCAAGTGGCCGGCCGCGCGGGTCGCGCACGCAAGCCGGGACGCGTGCTGTTGCAGACCCATCACCCCGGTCATCCGCTGTTGCATACGCTGTTGGCGCGCGGCTATGCCGCCGCGGCGGGCGAACTGCTGGCCGAACGCAAGCAGACTGCTTTGCCACCGTATGGCCACCAGGTGCTGTTGCGCTGCGAAGCGCATCAGCGCGCGGCGGTGGATGCGTTTCTGTCCGAAGCATGCGCCGCGTTACCCATGACCGATGCGCTGCAGATTGCCGGGCCGATGCCTGCGCCGATGCCGCTGCGCGCAGGCCGCCAGCGCGGACAGCTGTTGATCGAATCCAGCAGCCGGCGTGATTTGCACGCCGCCGTGCGGCCATGGTCGCTGCAGTTGGCGCAATTGCCCAGCGCGCGCAAGGTGCGCTGGTCGCTGGATGTGGATCCGATTGATCTGTATTGAGCGACACGCACGCAGGTTGGGATGCAATCCCGGCCTACGTCATGCATCTACCTCGAGGAGGGTGCCTCGGTTTTCGCCATGGCGCTGCCATCAACATCCCGCGTCCATCCGCCGCCGATCGCGCGGATCAGGTCCACGCTGGCCTGCAAGCGCCGCGTGCGAATCTCCTCCGCATTGCGCTGCGCCGACAAGGCAGCCGTCTGCGCGGTGACCACGTCCAGGTAATTGACGATGCCTTCGCGGTAACGGTTGGTGGCGATGTTCAAGGTCTGCTGGGCGGCGGTGAAGGCCTGGTCCTCCTGCCGTGCTTCCAGGCCCAGTTGCTGCAGCAGCGCCAGGTCGTCTTCCACCTCGCGGAAGGCGGAGAGCACGGTTTGGCGATACTCGGCCGACGCTTGCGCGAACCGCGCATGCGCTTCGCGCAACTGGGCGCGGCGCAGGCCGGCGTCGAAGATATTGAGCGTAGCGAGCGGCCCCAGCGCCCAGAAGCGGTTGCCGATGGCGAGCAGGTTGTCCATGCCGGTGTTCTGGAAACCGTAGCTGCCCTGCAGGCTGATATCGGGAAAGAACGCCGCGCGCGCCACGCCGATCCCCGCGTTGGCGGCGAACACGCGGCGCTCTGCCGCGGCGATGTCCGGGCGCCGCTCCAGCAAGGTGGACGGCATGCCGACGGGCGTCACCGGCACCTTGGGCTGGTCCTGTTCCTGCGCGATCGAAAAACTCGATGCAGGCTCGCCGACCAGTGCGGCAATGGCGTGTTCGGCCAGCGCGCGCCGCGCCAGCACATCGGTCACCTGGGCCTGCGCATCCTCCAGTTGCGTTTGCGCGCGCGACACGTCGAGGCCGGAGGCTACGCCGCCGCTATGCCGGTTCTGCGTAAGCACGAGTGCATGCTGATAGGCGTTCAACGCGTCCTGCAAAATGCGTATCTGGATGTCGTAGCCGCGCAGGCGCACGTAATCGCCGGCCAGCTGCGCTTCCAGGCTCAGCCTTGCCGAGGCCAGATCCGCTTGCGCGGCCTGCGCCAGCGCGTGGCCGGCACTGACCTCGTTACGGATACGCCCCCACAGATCAAGGTCGTAACTGGCGCCGACGCCGACCGTGTCGCTGTCGTATTCGTTGGGCTGGTTGCTGCCGCGCAAGGGACGATTGTTCGATTGCCGCGCACGCTCCGGATTGGCGATCGCGTCCAGGTGCGGAAACAAGCCCGCACTGAATTGGCTTTCGAAGGCGCGCGCTTCGTCATAGCGAGCCAAAGCTGCGGCCAGGCTAGGGTTGTCGGAATCGAGCCTGGTTTCCAGCTTGTTCAACGTGGTGTCGCCGTATACCGTCCACCAGCTTCCATGCGGCGTTTCGTCGGCGGGCGTGGCGACTTTCCAGGCGGTGTCGCCTTCCTTGAAGCTCGCCGGCATCGGCGGCAGCGTCGGCGCGTGGTAGGCAGGCGCCAGCGAGCAGCCGCCCAGCAGCGCAGCAGCCAATGCGGCCATCAAGCGATTAGCGTGACGATTCACCGTGCTTCTCCGCGTCGTTCGCAGCAAGCTGCTGGTCGCTATCCGTATCTACGCGCACCTTGTCGCCGTCCATCAGCGAATCGGGCGGATTCTCGATCACGCGATCGTCCAGGCTCAGCCCCTGGTCGATCTGCAAGCTGGTGCCCATGTCCACGGCGATATGCACCTTGTGCAGATGGGCACGGCTGTCCGGCCCGAGCACCGCCACCTCCGCCCCTTTGTCGCGGAAAATCAGCGCGCTGGACGGTACGCTGACGAGATGCGGATCGGCCTGCAGCCCAAGTTGTACCTCGGCATAGTCGCCGGGCTTGAGCGCGCCGTCGCTGTTGTTCGCCACGAACTGGGCGAGCAAGCTGCCGGAGCTTTGATTGATGGAGTTGGAGTTGCCGATCAGCGTGGCCTGGAACGTGCGGTCCGGTAGTTCCGGCACGCTGAGCGTCACCTTCATGCCCGGCTTGATCGCATTGGCATCGACTTCCGGCACCGGCACGTAAAGCCGCACGCGGCTGGTGTCGGCCACGGTGAACAACTGCGGGCCGCTTTCGTTGTTGGCCGTGATCAAATCACCGACGTCCGTGCGGCGCGCCGTGACGATGCCATCAAACGGCGCCACGATTTTCTTGAACGTTTCCAGCGCCTGCAGGCGGTCCACATCGGCTTTTGCTGCCAATACGGTGGCCTGCGCCGCTTCGGCCTCGCCGGTTTTTTCATCGGCCTCCTGCTTGGAGACCGAATCGGAACCGAGCAAATGCTGCCAGCGCCTGGACGTGATGTTGGCGAGATTGGCATCGGCTTGCGCCTTGGCCAGCACCGCCTTGGCTTGCTCCAGTTGCTGGTCGAGTTCCGGCGTGTCGATCACGGCGAGCACGTCGCCGGCTTTCACCTTGTCGCCGATGTCCTTGTACCAGGCCTTTACGTAGCCGCTGACGCGCGCATGGATCGGCGCGCTGTACCAGGCTTGCAAATGGCCGGGCAAGGTAATGGTGTGCTCCTGGGCAGGATCGGCCGCCGACACGATGCGAACGCTGGGGATGAGCTGCGCATCGGTCCACTGCACCAGCTCGTGGTGCTCGTGGAAACGGATGCCCAGACCCAGTGCGACGGCCAACAGCGCGAGTGCAGCGCCGCCGATGCCGACCGCTTTCAGGCGCGGCGGTTTCTGCACGACTTGTACGTGGGCGGGGTTATGCGACATGGGGAATTCCCGGAACAGAGTTCAAATCGGTAGCCGCTTGCTCGCGGCCGTGCACCATGCTGAAAACCACGGGCACGAACAACAGCGTGGCGCAAGTAGCGAACAGCAGACCGCCAATCACCGCGCGGCCCAGCGGCGAGTTCTGCTCGTGCGCCAACGCCATTGGCAGCATGCCGATGATCATCGCCAGCGCCGTCATGCACACCGGGCGGAAGCGCGTGAAGCCGGCTTCCATGGCTGCCTTGACCGCATCGCCATGCTCGGCCAGGCGTTCGCGCGCAAAGCTCACCACCAGGATCGAGTTGGCGGTGGCCACACCCATGCACATGATCGCGCCCGTCAATGCCGGCACCGACAGCGTGGTGTGCGTGATGAACAGCATCCACACGATGCCGGCCAGCGCCGCGGGCAACGCGGTGATGATCACGAACGGATCAAGCCATGACTGGAAGTTCACCACGATCAGCATGTAGATCAGCACGATGGCGCCGAGCAGGCCGAACAGCAGGCCGCTGAAAGCGGTATTCATCGCGGTCACCTGGCCAAGCAGTTGCACGATGGAACCCTTGGGCCGGTTCTTGGCTTCCATGTTCAGCACGTGCTGGATGTCGCTGGAAACCGCGCCGAGATCGCGCCCTTGCACGGCGGCATAAATGTCGAACGAAGGAGCGATGTTGTAGTGCGTGACCACCGCCGGGCTGGCGGTGCGCTTGATCGTCGCCAGCGCGCCAAGGATCTGTTGCGCACCCGTGGCCGACGAGGTAACCGGCAGGCTTTGCAACTGCGACAGCGAATCGATGCGGTATTGCGGCGTCTGCGCGACGACCGCGTAGGACACGCCGTTGCGCGGATTGAGCCAGAACACCGGCGCCACCTGCAGGCTGCCGGCCAGCGAGGCCACCATGCTGTTGGTGACGTCGCGCTCGGTGATGCCCAGTTCGTCGGCGCGCACGCGATCCACGTCGACGTTCAACTGCGGCGAACCGGTCGATTGCTGCAGGCGGACATCGGCGATGCCGGGAATCTCGCGCATCTTGCGCAGCAGCTGCAGGGCGTACGCTTCGTTCGCCGCGTTGTTGCGGCCGGCGATCTTCACGTCCAAGGGCGCGGGCGCACCGAAATTGAGAATCTGGCTGACCATGTCGGCAGGCAGGAACGCGAAGGTGGTGCCGGGAAATTCGCGCGGCAGCACGGCGCGCAAAGTCTTCACGTACTGCGCACTCGGCGCGTGCCCTTCCTTCAGCAGCACCTGGATGTCGCCATCCTGGGGGCCGACGGTGCCGCTGTTGTTGTAGACCATGTTGGTGCCGCTGAGCGGCAGGCCGATGTTGTCGATGATGCTGTCGAGCTGATCCGGCGGAATGATGCGGCGAATGGCGGCTTCCACATGATCGAACTCGGCGGCGCTGTCCTCGATGCGCGTGCCGACCGGCGCACGCACGTGGATGGCGATCGCCTCGGAATCGGTGGTTGGAAAGAAATCGCGCCCCAGGAACGGCACCAGCGCGAACGACACCAGCACCACGGCGAGAAAGCCGATCACGAACCGGCGGCGCGCCGCCAGCGCCAACGACAGCGTGCCGTAATACGTATCGCGCAGCCTGGAGAAGCGTTGCTCGAAGTTCTGCTGGAAGCTCACCAGCGCGCTGCGCAGCACGCCACGCTTCAACGGCGGATGCTGGTCGCCTTCGTGGTGGTTGATGTACGGATCTTCCGGATGGTCGCCGATGCCGCGTTCCGTCACATGCGGCTTCAGCAGGTACATCGCCATGGTCGGAACCAGCGTGCGCGAGAGCAGGAACGAGGACGCCATGGCGAAAATGACCGCCAGCGCCATCGGCCGGAACAGGAATCCGGCGATGCCGTTGAGCATGAACATCGGCACGAACACGATGCAGATGCACAGCAGCGATACGAAGGCCGGCGTCACGATCTGCCGGGCGCCGTCCATGATCGCCGTCTCCACGTCCTTGCCGTGCTCCAGATGCCAATTGATGTTCTCGATGGTGACGGTGGCATCGTCCACCAGGATGCCCACGGCGAGCGCCAGGCCGCCGAGCGTCATCACGTTGAGGGTTTGCCCGAACACGGCAAGCAGCGCAATCGCCGACAGCACGGCCAGCGGGATCGACACTGCGATGATCACGGTGGAACGCCAGCTGCCGAGGAACACCAGGATCATCACCGAGGTGAGCAAGGCGGCGATGATGCCTTCGCGCGCCACCGATGCGATCGCGCTGCGCACGAAGATCGACTGGTCGCCGAGCAGCTTCACCTTCAATGAGGGCGGCAGCGTTTCTTCCGCCAGCGGCAGCAGTTTCTTGATGCCGGCCACCACGTCCAGCGTGGATACGTTGCCGCCCTTCAGGATGGGCATCAGCACGGCGCGGTGGCCATCCACGCGCACTACGTTGTTCTGCGGCGGCGAGCCGTCGCGCACGTGGGCGACCTGGCCGATGGTGATGGTGGCGCCGTCGATCGTCTTGATCGGCAGGTTGTTGAGTTCCTGGATGGCGGTCGGGCTGTCGTTGAGATCGACCGTGTATTGGTCGCTGCCGATCTTGATGTCGCCGACCGGCACGATCTGGTTCTGCGCCGCCAATGCATTGCCGACGTCCTGCGCCGACAGGCCCTTGGCCGCGAGCGCCTGCGGATCCAGGTCGATCATCACCTGGCGCTGCTTGCCGCCGTACGGCGTGGGAATGGCCGTGCCGGGCACCGAGATCAGCGTGGGGCGCAGGAAGTTCTGCGCCAGGTCGCGGATGGTCTGCTCACCCAGCTTGGTGCTGGAAAGCGCCATCTGCAGCACCGGCACGGTGGAAGCGTTGTAGTTGATGATCTGCGGCGGCGTGATGCCGGGCGGCATCTGCTTGAGCACGGTCTGCGAGATCGAGGTGACCTGCGCGGTGGCCGTGCGCACGTCCACGCCCGGCTGGAAGAAGATCTTCACCACGCCGATGCTGGGCAGCGATTGCGATTCGATGTGCTCGATATCGCTGACGGTGGAGGTGAGCGAACGCTCGTAGTAATAGATCACGCGGCCGGACATCGCACTGGGCGACAGGCCGTTGTAGCTCCACACCACGCTGATCACCGGGATGCCGATGTTCGGAAAGATGTCGGTAGGCGTGCGCAATGCAGCCAATGGGCCGACGATCAGGATGAACAACGCTAGGACGACAAAGGTGTAGGGGCGCGCGAGGGCGATCCGGACCAGACCCAACATGCGATGGCTTCCAGCGTGCTTTGACGATGGCGCCTATTATCGGGATCGCCGTGGCGCAGCACCTTTCAGCGGCATGAAGATTGTTTCATGCATGAAAAAAATTTCATGAAAACGGTCATATTGTTGTAAAGCAACGGCAGGTCATGACCATGTGCGTACCGCCCTGCCCGCCTTCGATGCGCAGATCGAAATCATGCAGCCGCGCGATCGCCGCAACGATGCTCAGGCCTAAACCATGTCCCGCGGCCGTATCGATACCGCCTTCGCCGCGATAGAAGCGCTGCCAGACCGCGTGGCGCTGCGCCTCGGGAATACCGGGGCCGCTGTCCATCACCTCGATCTGCGCGGTGCCGGGCGTGTCGCGCCTGGCGTGCAGGCTTACGCGTCCGCCTGGCGGGGTGAACTTGATGGCGTTGCTGACCAGGTTGCCGATGGCCTCGAACAGCAGATCCGGGTCGGCCTGGGCAAGCAGGTTCGGCTCCGTCTCCAACGTGAACTGCAAAGATTGGTCTTCGGCCAGCGGCGCATAGAGTTCATACACCTGCTGCAAGGTCTGCCCCAGGTCGACCGCCACGAAACCCTCGCACCGGCGCCGGTCTTCCAGCTCGGAGATGCGCAGCAATGCGCGAAAGCGCGCCAGCACTTCATCGATGTCGCTGACGCATTGTTCGATCAGCGTCGCGTGCGGATCGTCTTCGCGCATTTGCTGCTGGACGCGATACAGCTGCGAGCGCAGCCGCGTCAGCGGCGTGCGCAGGTCGTGCGCAATGTTGTCGCACACACCCTTCACCTCGCCCATCAGGCGCTCGATCTGGTCGAGCATGTCGTTGACGATGGCGGCAAGCCGGTCCAGTTCGTCGCCGCGGTTGCTGACCGGAAGGCGCCGGCGCAGATCGCCTTGCATGATCGGCCGCATCACCGATTCGATCTGCCGGATGCGGCGGCGTGGCGCGCGATTGAGGATCAGGCCGCCGATCAGGCCCGGCACGAGCGTGAACGAAAGCCCCCACCACAGCGCATGCCAGATGATGGTGCCCACTTGCGCGGCAATGCGCGTGGTGTGGGCAAGCACGAGGACCTGGCCGTTGCCGAGGCGCGCCGCAATGACCGACAGCCGCGAAGTCTTGGGTGCGAACGGACCGCTTACCACTTTGTCGGTGGGCAAGCGCCGGGTGTCGGCATCCGGCGTGACACCGGGCGGTATCTGCAGGATGTCGCCGTAGAGCCATTTTCCGTTGGCGTCGAACAAACCCCAGGCGTTGTAATTGGTTTCCTCCAGCACGACGTAGTCGTTCAAGGCCACCAGCATGTGTTCTTCGTCGAGGCTGCGCAGGTAGCCCACCTGCTGCTTGAGCTGCAGGTCAGTGCGGTTTTCCAGGTAATGCAGGGTTTCCCAGTAGATGAAGCCCAGCAGCACCATGCCCCAGATCACGAAGAACACGCCGTAGGCAAGCAGCAGCCGCGACGTGGTGGCACGCCAGTGGATCGACCAGCTTTTGGCTGGGCTAGCCAAGACGATATCCGGAGCCGCGCACGGTGCGGATCAAGCCGGGATCGCCTTCGCCGTCGACCTTGCGGCGCAAGCGCGCGATGTGTACATCGATGAGGTTGGTGCCGGGATCGAAGCGCAGGCCCCACACGCTTTCGAAGATCATCGCGCGCGTCAGCACCTGGCCCGGATAGCGCATGAGGAATTCCAGCAGGCGGTATTCCGTAGGCAACAAGGTCAGTTCGCGTGCGCCGCGGCGGGCGGTGCGCGTGATCATGTCCAGTTCCAGGTCGGCCACGCGCAGCCTGGTTTGCGCCGGGTGCTCCTGCCGGTGCCGGCGCAGCAGCACTTCGATGCGCGCCGCCATTTCGTCCGGCGCGAACGGCTTGGTGAGGTAGTCGTCGCCGCCGGCACGCAGGCCGCGCACGCGCTCGTCCACGTCGCCGAGTGCGCTGATCATCAACACCGGCGTGGTAATGCCGCGTTCGCGCAATTGCTTGACCAGGGTGAGGCCGTCCATGCCGGGCAGCATCAGGTCCAGCGTGATCGCGTCATAGTGCGGCTGCAGCGCACGCTGGAAACCTTCCAGTCCATTGTGCACGCGGTCGGCGCTGATGCCGTGGGCGGCCAGCTCCAGCACGATTTCGCGCGCTGTGATCTCGTCGTCTTCGATGACCAGGATGTAGGGCATGGATCGTCCAGGGAGGAAATCCCCGCGGACTTAAACACAGCGGCGCCCAACACAAAAGGGCCTCCGCGAGGGAGGCCCTTTTGCGCAGGCGTGTCGGTGCCGCTTCAGGCGGCGAACAACGCGCGCATCTTCTTCATGGCGTTGGCTTCGACCTGGCGGATGCGTTCGGCGGAAACGCCGTACTCATCGGCAAGATCCTGCAGCGTGGCTTTTTCTTCGTTGAGCCAGCGGCGCTGGATGATGTCGCGCGAGCGCTCGTCCAGCCTTTCCAACGCACTCGACAGGGTTTCGAGCTGGTTGTCGGTCTGGTCGGCGTCGGCCACGTTCTGGTACGGATCGGCGCCTTCGTCGATCAGGAAGGCCTCCGGTGCGGGCTTGGCGTCTTCCTCGGCATCGGCCGGGGCTTCGAAGCCGATGTCGCGGCCGGACAGGCGCGATTCCATCTCGCGCACGGTGGCTTCGGGCACACCCAGGTCTTTCGCGACCAGGCGCACTTCCTCCGCGTTCATCCAGCCCAGGCGCTTCTTGCTCTTGCGCAGGTTGAAGAACAACTTGCGCTGCGCCTTGGTGGTGGCCACCTTCACGATGCGCCAGTTGCGCAGGATGAACTCGTGCATTTCGGCGCGGATCCAGTGCACCGCAAAACTGACCAGGCGCACGCCCTGGTCGGGATCGAAGCGCTTGACCGCCTTCATCAGGCCGATGTTGCCTTCCTGGATGAGGTCGGACAGCTGCAGGCCATAGCCGTTGTAGCCGCGCGCCACGTGCACCACGAAGCGCAGGTGCGACATCACCAGCTTGCGGGCGGAGGCGAGGTCACTGTCCTGTTGGTACCGGCGCGACAATTCCTGTTCTTCTTCCTGGCTGAGCACCGGGATGCGGTGCACGGCCGAGATATAGGCGTCCAGGCTGCCAACGACGCTGGGAACCGGCAGATTGGCCGTCACCAAGGCTTGAGACATGTTGGAACCTCCTGCATAGATGGGGTGAGCTTAGCACTCGGGTACTTGGAGTGCTAAAGGCACCGATGAGTTCCGGCGCCTTTTATGTACCGTATAGTACATGAACTACCCCGGGCTTGTCCATGTGGGTGGATGCCGGGAAAACGAACTTCAAGCATGACCTGTGGCCAGTGAATGGCGGGTTTGGACCGGGTTAGCGCGAGGTGGGCGCGGCCAGAGGCCCCACTACAACTCACCCAATTGGGCCCGCGTCGGCAGCGACCAGTCGATCGGCGCCTGCCCGTTGGCCTGCAGATACCGGTTGGCGGCGGAAAAGTGCCCACAGCCCAGGAAGCCCCGATGCGCGGACAGCGGCGAGGGATGCACCGACTTCAGCACCGCATGGCGCCGCGTATCGATGAGCTGGCCCTTTCGCTGTGCGTAGGACCCCCACAGCATGAATACGATGCCCTCGCGTTCGCGGTTGAGGGCATCGATGGCCGCGTCGGTAAAGCCCTCCCAGCCCTTGCCCTGGTGCGAGGCGGCCAGGCTGCGCTCCACCGTGAGCACGGCGTTGAGCAGCAGCACGCCGCGATCCGCCCAGGGCGTGAGGCAGCCATGATCGGGCGGCGGAATGCCGAGGTCGCGTTCGATCTCCTTGAAGATGTTCACCAGCGACGGCGGCGGCGGCACGCCCGGCCGCACCGAGAAGCACAGGCCGTGCGCCTGGCCGGGACCGTGATACGGGTCCTGGCCCAGGATCACCACGCGCACCGCCTCGAACGGCGTGTGCCTGAACGCGTTGAAGATTTCCGGACCCGGCGGATAGATCACCTTGCCGGCGCGTTTCTCGTTACGCAGGAATTCGGACAGCGCGCGCATCTCCGGGCGCTGCAGGTAATCGCCGATACGGCTTTTCCAGGATGGCTCGAGCTTGATCCGTTCTTCATCGCTCATCGGGATAGTAGGTTGTTCGATCGCCATCCACGGATATTAAGGCCAATGGCACTAACTTTAGCGTGCACGCCTCGCTCGCCAGGATGCGTCCCCTCCCCTGCGAAGTAGGGGAGGGGGCGTATCACGACAAGCGTCGAGACACGCGCTTAAGTTAGCGCCATTGATATTAAGGCAACACTGAATAAGTATCGCCTTAAGAGATCACACGCTTTCGCGTGCACGCAGATGCTGCGCCACGCGCAACTGAAAGAGCAGCTTGGTGACCAGCAGCCTTTCTTCGACCGGTTTCTCCACCAGATCGTTGGCGCCGGCGCGGATCAGCGCGGCCTGGTTGTCGGGATTTTCATCGCCCGTCATCACCAGCACCGGCAGCTTGCCCTTGCCGTAGCCGAATTGGGTGCGGATACGCTGCAACAGGTCGCCACCGGTCAATTCGCCCTTGAGGCTCACGTCGGTAAGCACGACATCCGCGCCGACCACGCCCTGCGCGCGCTCGGCTTCCAGCACGGCGAGCGCGTCCTCCACGCTCACCACGTGGCGCACGGTGAGGCCGATTTTTTCCAGCATGCGGCGCGTGGCCAGCGCCACCACGCGGCTGTCTTCCACGTACAGCACCACGCCTTCGGCGGCGCTTTCCGGGCGCACGTAGCCGCGGATGAATTCCGCCAGCGCCTGGAAGCCGAGCGACTTGTCGAAGTAATCGGTGACGTGTTCGCCCAGCGCACGGCGATGCAGGCGATCGTCGACGTCGCCGGACACCACCACGATCGGTATGTAAATCTGCGGCGCCGACTCGCGCACGTAGCGCGCCAGTTCCAGCCCGTCCATGTCGGGCAGGCGCAAGGCGACGGTGATGAAGTCGAACACACCGCGATCGAGCAGCGTGTGCGCTTCGGCGCCGGTACCGCAATCCACCACTTCCGCCTGCGGCAATTCCTTCTGCAGCACGCGCGTGATCAATTGGCGGACTACCTTGGAACCGTCCACCACCAGCACACGCGGCGCGGCGCTGAGATCACGGCTGCTGATGCTTGCACTCATCAAAGAATCCCCACCATCCCGGCCTTGCATGGCTTCCATGCAGATCATTCGGCAGGCGCCCCCTGCACCTGTAGGGCGCCTATTCTATCCAGGCCCGAAGAAAGAACCGCTATGGTGACCCAGAAGCGAGCGAGGCGGTGCGAACGGCTTCACCGCTCGCCGAACCTGCCAACCTCAGGCGGCCTTGCGTAACTGCCAGGCGCTGACCAGGCGCGCGCCCAGCCAGCCCAGGAGCGCGGCGGCCGCCGGCACGGCGACCAGCAACCAGGGCGGCAGGCCGGCGACGTGCAGCTTGCCTTCGTAGACCTGGCTGAGCCTGGCTGCCGGCTCGACCAGCGCAAATTCGATCGCCAGCGCCAGCACCACCGCCAGCACGCCGCTGAACAGGCCATACCAGATGCCTGCATACAGGTACGGCCGGCGCACGAACGCACGGCTCGCGCCGATCAGCTTCAGCACGCCGATCTCTTCGGCGCGGCTGGTGATGTCCACGCGCACCGTATTGCCCACCACCAGCAGCACGGCCAGCGCGAACAACGCCGCCAGGATCAATACGGCGCGATTGCCCACACCCAGGAGCGCATCCAGGCGCTGCCGCCAGGTGCCGCTGTCCTGCACCATGTCCACGCCTTGCATGCCGCGCAGATCGTCCACCAGCCGGCTCGCCGCTTCGGCGGAAATGCCGTCTTGCGGCTGCACCTGCAGCACGAACGGCAGCGGATTGTCGTCCAGCGCATGCAAGGCATCGGAGAAGCCCTGCATCTTGCTGAGTTCGTCCAGGCCTTGCTGCGGCGTTTTCACGACCACATTCGCCACGCCGTCGTGCTGCCCGATCTGCTTGGCCAGCAACTGCGCATTGCCGGCGACCTGATCGACTTTGAGGAATACGTTGATGACCTGGTTGCGTCCCAGCGCATCGCCGAGCGATTGCACATTCGACAGCAGCAGATAGAACGCCAGCGGCAAGGCCAGGGCCAGCCCCATCACGGCGATCGTGAGCAAGCTGCCGAGCGGCTTGGAAGCCAGCCGCCGCAGGCTCGCGGCCGCGCTCCAGCCGTGATGTTCTCGCCAGCTCGAAAAAGGACGGCGATGACTGCGCTCGCTGCGTGCGGCCGGTGCGGGTGCCGGCGCCTGTGTATCGGCCGATGCACTCATAGCACCTCCTCCGCCGCCACGTCGGCGACCAAGCGGCCATGATCGAGCACCACCACGCGCTTCTTCATGCGCTTGATCAGCGGCAGGTCATGGCTGGCGATCAGCACGGTCGTGCCGAACTGCTGGAACTCGGCGAACAGGCTCATGATTTCCACCGCCAATTGCGGATCGAGGTTGCCGGTCGGTTCGTCGGCGATCAGCACGTCCGGCTTGGCGACGATCGCGCGCGCAATGCCCACGCGCTGCTGCTCGCCGGTGGACAGCGACGCCGGCAGCTGCCGTTCGTAATCGAGCAGGCCCACTTTCTCCAACGCCGCGCGCACGCGGCGGCCACGCTCTAGCGGCGCGATGCCGCCGATCACCAGCGGCAGTTCGACATTGGCGAAGACGGTGCGGTCCATCAGCAGCCGATGGTCCTGGAACACCATGCCAAGGCTGCGCCGCAGCTTGGGAATGCCGCTACGGCCGATCTTGGCCAGGTTCTGGCCATCCAGCGAGATATGCCCATGCGACGGGCGTTCGATCAGCGCCAGCAACTTGAGCAAGGTGCTCTTCCCCGCGCCGGAATGCCCGGTGACGAACGCCATCTCGCCTTTGGCGACTTCGAACGTGAGCTGCGAAAGGGCTTCGTGTCCCCCTTCGTAACGCTTGCTGACTTGATCGAAGCGGATCACGCGTTTCCCTGTCCTGCGCTGGTTGCCTGGCGGCAAGGATAAAGGGAACGGAGAACAGTGGGGAATCGGCAAAGAGCGTAGCGACGAACGCGTAACCCAATCGCTCAGCAAACCGCTCTTACGATCGACGATTCCCGATTTACGATTCCCGCCCGGTAAACAGCCGCGCGATGCGACGGAACAAACCCACTTTCTGCGGCGCAGCCTGCGGACCGGATGGCGTTTGCGCCACCACCTGGCGCGACGGGCGGTTGGCCGTTGGCGTCGCCACTTGGCTGGCGGCGGCTTCCGCCACCGGGGCCGCGCCCGCAGGGCGACGACCGCGGCCGCCGCGACGACGGCGACGCTTGCCTTCGCCGCTTGCGCTTTCCTGCGCCGGCGTTGCAGCCGGCTGCGTGGCAGGTGCAGCGGTCTTGGCAGCAGGACGCTCTTCACGCGGCTTGCGCGGACGATCCTCGCGCCGCTGCGCGGACGAGCCGGAACGCTCGCCCCCGCGCCCATCGCTGCGGCGACGACGCGAACCCGCCGGCTTGCTGTCTTCACGCGGCTTTACCTTGTCGCCGAACTCCGCGCTGTCCGCAGCGGCCTCGGCGGCGAACTGCGGATCGATCTGCTTCGGCGTCGGCATCACCAGCAATTCCGGTTCCAGGTTGGCCACCGGAATTTTCTGGCCGATGTATTCCTCGATCTCCGGCAGCGACATCGCATACAGATCGCAGGCGAAACTGATCGCATCGCCCTCGGCACCCAGGCGCGCGGTGCGACCGATGCGGTGCACGTAGTCTTCGGCATCCTGCGGCAGGTCGTAGTTGAAGACGTGGCTGACCGCCGGAATGTGCAGGCCGCGCGCCGCGACGTCGGTGCAGACGAGCACTTCAAGCTGGCCGTCCTGGAAACGCTGCAGCAGCTTCTGGCGCTTGAGCTGCGGCACGTCGCCGGACAGCGCGCCCACGCGGTATCCCTGGCGCTTGACGCGGTCGGTGATGCGCTCGGCCGCAGCCTTGGTGTTGACGAAGATGATGCTGCGCTCGGCCTGCGTGCGCTCCAGCAGGTTGAGCAGCAAGGGCATCTTTTCTTCCTTGGCCGGGAAGTACACCTGCTGGCGCACGCGATCGGCGGTGACGTTGTCGGTCTCCACCACCAGCTTCTCGGCGTTGTGCATGTGTTCGTAGGCCAGCTCCAGCACGCGGTGCGACAGCGTGGCGGAGAACAGCAGCACCTGGCGCTGCTCGCGCGCCGGCAGGCGGCGGAAGATGAAGCGCACGTCCTTGATGAAGCCGAGGTCGAACATGCGGTCGGCTTCGTCGATCACCATCACTTCCACGCCATTGAAGCCGAATACGTTCTGCTTGTAGTAGTCGAGCAGCCGGCCCGGCGTGGCGATGATGATGTCGCAGCCGTCCTTCAGCAGTTGGCGCTGCTTGTCGTAATCGACGCCGCCGTAGATCAGCGCGGTGCGCAGGCCGGTGTAGCGGCCGACGTTCTTGGCGTCTTTCTCGATCTGGATCGCCAGTTCGCGCGTGGGGGCGATCACCAGTGCGCGCGGATCGGAATCCTTGCGTTCGGCCACGGCCGGCTGGGTGAGCAGGCGATTCATCATCGCCACCAGGAAGGCGCAGGTCTTGCCGGTGCCTGTCTGGGCCTGGCCGGCGACGTCGCGGCCGGTGAGCGCCATTGGCAGCGTCAGCGCCTGGATGGGCGTGCAGCGTGCAAAGCCGGCCTCGTCGAGGCCTTTCTGCAGCAGCGGGTGCAAATCGAATTGGGTAAAGAAAGTTTCAGTAAGTACGGTCTGGGACATGTATAGGGAGTCTGATACGGGCCGGCGACCTAGCGCTTGAGCCCAGTCCCTCAGTCGGTCCGGCAAACCTTGGGACAGGTGGATGGATGCGGCGCAGCGGGCGCCGATAGCATGGGCCATACCCACCGGCATAGGTGAAGCGGCTCGTAAAAGCGGCCTCGCCTATACCGGCCGGGTTAGCTGGGGTGCCCTTGAATCGCTTGAATCGCATCCCGACTTAGGCTGCAATGGAATACATGCCGCAACGGCAGTCACTCCACCTTCCGGATCGACCCGCGCCCCATGGGCACTTCCACTAGTGTATCTGATGATCGGCACGCGGTCTTAACTTCTACCCCGCCTTGACCCTGGAGACCCCGGTGAGCGAATTGATTACCCACATCAGCGACGACAGCTTCGATCACGAAGTGCTGAAGTCCGAAACCCCCGTGCTGCTCGATTTCTGGGCCGAATGGTGCGGACCCTGCAAGGCCATCGCCCCGGCGCTGGAGGATCTGGCCAAGGAATACGACGGCAAGCTGCGCATCGTGAAACTGAACATCGACCACAACCAGAAGACCCCCCGCGACTTCGGCGTGCGCGGCATTCCCACCCTGATGGTGTTCAAGAACGGCAAGGTGGAAGCCACCCAGATCGGCGCCGTCAGCAAGGGGCAGCTCAAGCAGATGATCGACAAAGCCATCCAGGTCATGGACAAGGCTGTCTGAATCATTGGTATTTGACTCGTCGCTGCAGCCGCCCTTTACGGCGCTGCGCGACGGGTGTTAGATTCCTTCTTCAGTTGGGGCTGTTCCTGCCCCCTCGCGCATTCCGCGCAACGCTCGTCCTCCCTCCTGTCATCAACGGCGCCCCGTGAGGTTTGCCCGTGTCCGATATCGAAAGCAAAGATTCTTCCGACGCTATCCGCGCCGACGCCAAACCTGTGAGTGAAACCCCCACCCGCACCCGCTCGCCCCGCCGATCCAGCGCGGCTGCCGCGGAAGCCAGCCCTCCCGCCGAACGGCCAGCCGAAGCGCGGACCGAATTCGTCGAGCGCTCGGCGCCTCCCGCCGAAACCCGCTCCGAAGCACCGGCCCCCGCGCCCACCCAGGAACCGCTGCGTTACGGCAACGGCGCCAGTGGCGAAGCGGCCGAAGCCCGCGACAATGCCCAGGGCGGCAATGGCAACGGCGGCGGCCAGCCGCAAGGCCAGGGGCAGCAGGGCGGCAACGAACGCCGCAATGATCGAAACGACCGCAACGACCGCAATCGCCGCCGCCGCCACGAGCGCGGCCCGCGCCCGCAGGGCCAGGGCGGCCCGCCGCGCAATCCGCACGGCCTGCCGGTGGATGACGAAAACGCCGACATCGGCAGCAATGACCGCGTCATCAATCTCACCGAGCTGAAGCGCAAGAACCCGATTCAATTGCTGGAGTTCGCCGAATCGCTCGGCATCCAGGAAGGCGTCGCACGCCAGCGCCGCCAAGACGTCATCTTCAACATCCTGAAGGCCCACGCCCGCTCCGGCGGCGGCATCTGGGCCGAAGGCGTGCTGGAAATCCTGCAGGACGGCTTCGGCTTCCTGCGTTCGGCCGACGAGTCCTACCTGGCCGGTCCCGACGACATCTACGTGTCGCCCAGCCAGATCCGCCGCTTCAACCTGCGCACCGGCGACTACATCACCGGACGCGTGCGCCACCCGAAGGAAGGCGAGCGCTACTTCGCGCTGCTGAAGGTCGACGACATCAACGGCGATCCGCCGGAAGCATCCAAGAACAAGATGCTGTTCGAGAACCTCACGCCGCTGTTCCCGCGCAAGGCGTTCCACCTGGAGCGCGGCAACGGTTCCACCGAAGACATCACCGCGCGCATCCTGGACCTGGTCGCGCCGATCGGCCGCGGCCAGCGCGGACTGATCGTGTCGCAGCCGAAGTCCGGCAAGACGATGATGCTGCAGAACATTGCGCACGCCATCCAGTACAACCATCCGGACGTGCACCTGATCATCCTGCTGGTCGACGAGCGTCCGGAAGAAGTCACGGAAATCGCCCGCACCGTACGCGCCGAAGTGATCAGCTCCACCTTCGACGAGCCGGCCGTGCGCCACGTGCAGGTGGCTGAAATGGTGATCGAGCGCGCCAAGCGCCTGGTCGAGCACAAGCGCGACGTGGTGATCCTGCTCGACTCCATCACCCGTCTGGCCCGCGCCTACAACACCGTGGTGCCCAGCTCCGGCAAGGTGCTCACCGGTGGTGTGGATGCGAACGCGCTGCAGCGTCCGAAGCGCTTCTTCGGCGCCGCGCGCAACGTGGAGGAAGGCGGCTCGCTCACCATCATCGCCACCGCGCTGATCGACACCGGCAGCAAGATGGACGAGGTGATCTACGAAGAGTTCAAGGGCACCGGCAACATGGAAGTGCACTTGTCCCGCCGCATCTCCGAGAAGCGCGTGTATCCGGCCATCGACATCAACCGTTCCGGCACGCGCCGCGAAGATCTGCTGATCGAACCGGACCTGCTCGCCAAGATCTGGATCCTGCGCAAGCTGCTGCATCCGATGGATGAGCTGGCCGCGATGGAATTCATGCTCGACAAGATGAAGAACACCAAGTCCAACGACGAGTTCTTCAATTCGATGAAGCGTTGAAGCGTGTCATGAAAGAGCCGCCCCTGTGGCGGCTCTTTCGTTTCAAAGGACGTCATTCCCCCGAAAGCGGGGACCCATTTGTCCTGATGTTTCCTTGAAGCGGCATCCCGCTCTCGCGGCAATGACCACATTGAGCAAGCATGCTCAAGCCTTCTTCAGGAAACAGACCTTCAACACGAGGTCCTTGATCTTGTCGGAGTGCCCTTCGATGTGCTCCGGATCGCCATCGACCAGGCGGATGTTGCGGATCACCGTGCCCTGCTTCAACGGCACGGACGCGCCTTTCACTTTCAAATCCTTGATCACGATGACGCTGTCGCCGCTTTGCAGCACGTTGCCGTGCACATCGCGCACGACCTGTTGGCGCTCCTCCTGCGCCGCGGCGTGCTGCGGCCATTCATGCCCGCAGTCGGGGCAGATGTACACGCCGTCGTCGGGATAGGTATGTTCCATGCCGCAAACGGGGCAGGCGGGAATCTCGGCCATGGGAATATCGCTGCATATAACGGCTATACAGTGTAGCGGCCAGCTTGCGTGACGGCCCTGTGGCCTGCGCACAGACAGGGCTGGTGACGACGGCGATCCTTATTCAGTGCTGCCTTAACTGCTAGGATTCTGCGACTCCCACACCCTATCGGCTGTATGCGCATCCTGCTAGTTGAAGACGATCCCCTGGTATCCGATGCCATCGTGCGCGGCCTGGCCACGGCCGGCTACGTGGTGGATGCGGTGACCGACGCGGAATCCGTGCAATCCCGCCTGGATACCACGCATTACGACCTGGCCATCGTCGACCTGGGCCTACCCGGCGAAGATGGTTTCACCCTGGTCCGCCGCTTGCGCCGCGAGGGCAGTTCGCTGCCCTTGCTGATCGTGACGGCGCGCGACGGCCTGGACGACCGCGTCAACGCCTTGGACCTGGGCGCGGACGATTACCTGGTGAAGCCCTTCGCCCTGCCGGAGCTGGCGGCGCGCTGCCGTGCGCTGATTCGCCGCGCCACCGCCGCCACCGCCAACGAGATGGTGGTGGGCCAGCTGCGTATCGACCTGGCCGGCCGCCGCGCCATCGACAACGGCGGGCGCGTGCTGGAGCTGACCCGGCGCGAATGGTCGATCCTGGAATGCCTGGCCCACCACAGCGGCCGCGTGGTGAGCAAGGAGCGCCTGATTCAGGCCATCGTGAGCTGGGACGAAGAAATCTCCGGCAACGCGATCGAAGTGCACGTATCGCGCCTGCGCGCAAAACTCGGCGAGGCAGCCACGGTGCGCGGCATCCGCGGCCTTGGCTACCGCCTCGATGATGCATAGCGCGCAGAACCCGCCTATCGAATCGGCACCCCGGCGCGCGCGAAGCATTCGCGGCCGGTTGTTCGCTTACCTGCTGCTGCCTCTGGTGCTGTTGCTGGTAGCCAGCATCTGGGCCGACCACAAAACCTACGTCACGCCGCTGTATGACGCCTTCGACCGCGCGCTGTCCCACATGGCGGTGGCCATCGCCGGCCACCTCGATCGCGGGCCGGACGGACAGCTGCATCTGGAAAAGCCGGATTTCGGCCCTCCGCCGCTGCATCCTCCCCACGCCGGACCGCCGCCTGACGACATCCTCAACGACCATGACAAGCCCCCCGGACCATTCGGCGCACACGGCGGCCCGTTCTGGCGGCGGCTGTTTCCGGGCGCGCGGGAAAGCTTTCTCTATCGCGTAAGCCTGCCCGACGGTCGCACCGTGCTGGGTGACGAAGGCTTGCCGATTCCCCCCGGCAGCAACGCTGACGACTTCAGCTATGGCGATGCCACCTACAAGCAACTGGTGTTGCGCGTCGCCAGCTATCGCACTCAGGTAGAAGGCCAGCCGGTGATCATAAGCGTGGGGGAAACAGTGCACCGGCGCAATCACGCCGTGCAGCGGCTGGATACCATCATCGGCATCAGCGATGGCATCCAGTTGTTGCTGGTGCTCGGACTGGGCCTGTTCGGCATTACCGTGGCCCTGCGTCCGATCAATCGGCTGCGCGAGCGGATCACGCAGCGGCAACCGCAATCGCTGCAGCCGCTGCCGCTGGAGCCGGTGCCCAGCGAAGTGCGCCCGCTGGTGCAATCGCTCAACACCTTGCTGGTCACGGTGCGCGACGCCGCGCAGGCTCAGCAGCACTTCCTGACCAACGCGGCCCATCAACTGCGCACGCCGCTTACGGGGCTGAAAGCGCAACTGGAAGTGCTGGCGAGCGAAACCCACGATCACGCGCAGCAGGAACGCATCGCCCGCCTCTATGGCAGCGTGGATCGCCTGGCGCATACCGCCAATCAGTTGCTGGCCCTGGCGCGCGCCGAACCTTCCGCCAACAGCCCCGGCGATTTCACCAGGGTGCAGTTGGAGGCGTTGATCGGCACGGTGGCCGACGCGATGCTCGACCGCACCATCGCCCGCAACATCGACCTGGGCGCGGAATGCGCGCCGGTGCCGGTGCGCGGGGTGCACTGGCTGCTGCACGAACTGCTGATCAACCTGGTCGACAACGCCATCCGCCACACTCCCGACGGCGGCCGCGTCACCTTGCGCTGCGGCCTGCATGACGGCGCGCCCTACCTGGAAGTGGAAGACAGCGGTCCTGGCATTCCACCCCCGGAGCGCGAACGCGTGCGCCAGCGTTTCTATCGCGCCGCCGGCAGCGATGGACAGAGCAGCGGCTTGGGCCTGGCGATCGTGGAAGAAATCGCGCGCAGCCATCACGCCCGCTTCGAGATACTGGACGCCCTCGAAGGAAGCGGGGCGCGGATGCGGGTGACCTTTCCTGCCGGGGTGGCGCAATAGGCATGCGAGCCGCTCGGCGTGCGGCTTCTGCGGCATCCTGCCGGCGCGTTTTCGCCTCCGCCATGTAGCTGTACTGTCACGTACAATTTTTTTCACAAACCCCCTTTTCGCAGCGACACGAAGCCTCCATAGTCGGGGGCTATTCCCCTGAGGCTTGCCCCGTGTCCATACCCAGTGCCGTCAAAAGCACCCCGATCTACGGCCGCCAGCAGCTGATCGATTTCCTGGCTGCCGGCGAAAAGCCGCGCGATGCATGGCGCATCGGCACCGAACACGAAAAGTTCGGCTTTCGCACCGACGATCTCAGGCCGCCCGCGTTTGAAGGGGAGCGCGGCATTCGCGCCCTGATGGAGGGCATCGCTGCACGCCATGGCTGGGAGATCGCCCGCGAAGGCGACACGCCGGTGGCGCTGACGCGCGGCAAGGCCAACATCACGCTGGAACCGGCCGGCCAGCTGGAACTCTCCGGTGCGCCGCTGGAAACCATCCACCAGACCTGTTGCGAAGTGAACAGCCATCTGGAAGAAGTTCGTTCGGTGGCCGAAGATCTTGGGCTTGGCTTTCTCGGCATGGGCTTCCAACCCAAATGGCGTCGTGACGAAATGCCGTGGATGCCCAAGGGCCGCTACAAGATCATGCGCGAATACATGCCCAAGGTCGGCTCGCTCGGCCTGGACATGATGACGCGCACTTGCACCGTGCAGGTCAACCTGGATTTCGAAAGCGAAGGCGACATGGTGCGCAAGTTCCGCACCAGCCTCGCTCTGCAGCCGATCGCCACCGCCTTGTTCGCCGATTCGCCGTTCAGCGAAGGCAAGCCGAACGGCTATCTCTCCTATCGCTCACACGTGTGGACGGACACCGACGCGGACCGCACCGGCATGCTGGACTTCGTGTTCGAAGACGGCTTCGGCTACGAACGCTACGTCGACTACATGCTCGACGTGCCGATGTATTTCAGCTACCAGGACGGCCGCTACGTCGATCTGGCCGGGAAGGATTTCAAGCGCTTCATGGCCGGCACGCTCGACGAACTGCCCGGCGTGCGCGCCACCATGAAAGACTGGGGCGATCACCTCACCACCGCCTTTCCGGAAGTGCGCCTGAAGCAATACCTGGAAATGCGCGGCGCCGACGGCGGCCCATGGAATCGCCTGTGCGCCCTGCCGGCCTTCTGGGTCGGCCTGCTCTACGACGACGATGCGCTGCACGCCGCGTGGGAGCTGGTGAAGGATTTCTCCCGCGAAGAGCGTCACGGCTTGCGCGACGGCGTTCCCAGGCATGCGCTCAAGCTGCCTTTTCGCCAGGGCACCGTGCGCGACCTGGCGCGCGAAGCATTGCAGATCGCCGCCCATGGCTTGAAGCGGCGCAATCGCCGCAATCGCAACGAGGCGGACGAAAGCATCTTCCTCGAGCCGCTGATCGAGATCGTCGAGTCCAACCAGACACCGGCCGAGCGCAAGCTGGAGCTGTTCCATGGCGAGTGGAACGGCAGCGTCGATCCGGTGTTCAAGGAATTCGCATATTGATCGCGACACCTGCCGCTCACGCGCCACTCCTTGCAGGACTGCTGCTCGGCGCCTCGCTGATCATCGCGATCGGTGCGCAGAACGCCTTTGTGCTGCGCCAGGGGCTGCTGCAATCGCATCGCCTTCCGGTCGCACTGTTCTGTGCACTATCCGACGCCGTGCTGATTGCCGCGGGCGTAGGCGGATTGGGCGCAGCCGTGGGGCAGCATCCGCGTCTGTTGATGGTGGTGGCGTGCATCGGCGCGCTGGTGCTGGCCTGGTATGGCATCCAGGCGATGCGGCGCGCCTTCCACCCGGAAGTGCTTACCGCCGACACGCATAGCGACGCCGGCAGCGTGTGGAAGGTGCTGGCCACCTGCGCCGGCTTTACCTGGCTCAATCCGCACGTGTATCTCGATACGGTGCTGCTGATCGGCAGCCTGGCGGCGCCATGGCCTGCACCGTGGCCGCGCGCCCTGTTCGGCATCGGCGCGGCGACGGCGTCGTTCGTCTGGTTCTTTGGCCTTGCCTTCGGCGCGCGGCTGTTGGCGCCGGTGTTCCGCAAGCCGATGGCATGGCGCGTGCTGGATGTGTTGATCGCCCTGGTGATGTGGAGCATTGCGGGCAAGCTGCTGCTCTCGTTCCTTGTGCACGGCGGCCAGGCATAGGCTGGAAGTGCATCCAGCCTTGCCGTTGATCAATCGCGTGCGCGCACACCCAGCCAGCGCGCAATCAAGGTATCCAGGCTGATTTTTCCCGGCCCTGCGATCAGAAACCAGAAGAAGATCGTGATGTAGAGCACTTCGTCGGCCTCGACGTAATCATCCAGGCTCATCAAGCGCCCGGACACCACCAGCGCCAGCGCAACGATCATGTTGATGATCATCGGTATGCTGACCAGGCGGGTGAACAAGCCGAGCATCAGCAGCAGGCCGCCCAGCAATTCCGTCCATGCCGACAAGGCCGCATTGAACGCCGGATGGGGAATGCCCCAGCCGATGAAGCGCTGCGTAAAGCCGTCCAGGTTCTGCACCTTGCCGATGCCGGTCTCCAGCCAGAAGTAGCCGAACACCAGCCGTATCACCAACGGTCCCAGCCAGCGCCCTGCATGCAGGATGCCAAGCAAACGCGAAGCGGTCGTCGCCACGTAATGACGCATTGCCTATATTCCGGTTCAAGAAGTAGGTGCATGATGCGTGCGCCCACCCTTTGCCTCCATAGCCGGACGTCCAGAGTTTCTTGCCCGGCATCCATGGACGATCGGGCATAAATGCGGGATGCACGGGTGCAGCGACCGATGGAACGGAGCAGCACAATGTCCTTGTCCGCATTCGCTTCCATGCAACGGACACGTTTTCCGTGCCGCCATGCGGCGACTCACCCACTTCTTGGAGCCATAGATATGAACATCAAGACAGTCAATGCCAGCGCCATGGCCGTCATGGTGGCCGGCCTGTTCGCTGCCGCTGCGGTTTCCGCCGCACCTGCCGGAGCGCCCGCCGGCGACCACGCCATGGTCAAGTGCGTCAACTCCAGTTCCTGCAAAGGCCAGGGCGCCTGCAAGCAGGCCACCAACTCCTGCAAGGGCCAGAACAGCTGCAAGGGCCAGGGCTTCACCATGCAGAAAACCCAGGCCGATTGCGAAGCGGCCCAGGCTGCGGCGAAGAAGTAATGCTCCTACGGAATGCACGCCTTCTCGCGTGCATTCCGTCTTGAAGAGGAACGCCTCGCCATGGCCACGCCTGTCACCGAACGCCCCGATGCACTGCCCTACCTGGGCTACGGATTGGGCCTGCGCGTGGAGCATTACGAAACGCTGCTCGCACAACCGGCCGGCATCGAATGGCTGGAGATCGTTTCGGAAAACTACATGGTGCACGGCGGCCTGCCCTTGGTTTGGCTGGACCGTTTCCGCGAGCGCTATCCGCTGGTGATGCATGGCGTGTCACTGTCGATCGGCAGCACCGATCCGCTCGACGACGATTACCTCGCCCGGCTTGCCGCCCTGGCCGAACGCGTCCAACCGGCGTGGGTTTCCGATCATCTTTGCTGGACCGGCGTGCAAGGCGTGAATCTGCATGACCTGATGCCGCTGCCCTATACCGAAGAAGCGCTGGATCATGTGGCCGCGCGCGTCCAGCAAGTGCAGGACCGGCTCAAGCGCCGCATCCTGCTCGAGAACGTCTCCAGCTATGTGAGCTTTGCCGATTCGCAGTTGAGCGAGTGGGAATTCCTGGCCGAGGTGGCCGAACGCGCCGATTGCCTGATTCTGCTGGACATCAACAACGTGCACGTCAGCGCCATGAATCATGGTTTTTCCGCGCTGGATTATCTACGCGGCATTCCGGTTCCGCGCGTGCAGCAATTTCATCTCGCCGGTTACGAACAGGGCGCACAGCTGATCATCGATACGCATGACGCGCCGGTGTCCAACGCCGTATGGGATCTTTACACCGAAGCCGTGCGCCGGTTCGGCCGCGTGTCGACCATGATCGAGCGCGACGATGATTTCCCGCCGCTGTCCGAGCTCGTGCTGGAACTGCAGCATGCGCGCGCACTGGCCGAACCGCTGCTGCGAGACGCCGCATGACGTCCCTGCAAGCCCTGCAACAGCAGATGCTGCAGGCCGTGCTGACGGGAAACGCCCCGATACCCGCCATCGTGCGTGATGACGGCATCGCCGATGCACGTAGCCGGTTGGCGATTTACCGGCATGGCTACCGCGTGCGCCTGCGCGATGCGCTCAAGGCCGAATTCGCCGGCCTGCGCAGCATGGCCGGCCAGCGCTTCGACACCATGCTGGACAAATACATCGGCGCGCATCCTTCCGAGCACTACAACATCCGCTGGTACGGCGCAGGTCTTGCCGCCTTTCTCGGCTACGCCCATCCCTGGCGCGACCAGCCGCAGCTGGCGGACATGGCGCGCCTGGACTGGGCCATTTCCGTCGCCTTCGATGCTGCCGACGAAACCAGCGCGAACATGGCCGAGCTCTCTGCCGTGCCACCCGATGCATGGCCTGCATTGCGGTTTTCCCTGCAACAGAACCTGCACGTGCTGGATTGCCGCTGCAACATCGACGCGTTCCGCCGCGCCGCGGATCACGATCGGCCGCGTCCCCGCCTGCGCCGCTTCGGGCAGGCCCGGCAGATCCTGGTATGGCGCAAGGACACCACGGTGCATTACCGCCGCCTGGATGAAGACGAATGGCATGTGCTGGGCGCCGCCATGCGGGGGGAATCCTTCGCCGAACTGTGCGCCGGACTGGCCGGCCACCACGGCGAAACGGTGGCCATGCAGCGCATGGCGGTGATGTTGCAGGGCTGGCTGGCGGCAGGCCTGGTGCGCGGTTGGACGCTTGGCTAGACGTAACCCATCCAGGCTTCCGGCGAATAACAGGTGAACCTCACGCCACGGAAGCCTGTCCATGCACGTCGATGCCTACGCCAAGCTGACTGGAATTCCCCCGCTTCCTTCGGTGGCGCCCGCCTTGGAAGCCTTGCTCAACCAGTCGATGCTGCGCGTGGAAGTGGTGGCCGAACCCCGGTTCTGCGGCTCCTGGTTTGCCGATGCCCCCAATAATGGCCATGGCCTGTTCCATCTGGTCAATACCGGCGAATGCCTGATCGAAAGCGAAGCCCTGGACGAGATATGGCACCTGCAGGCCGGCGACCTGGTGGTCTTTCCGCATGGCGCTTCGCACCGGCTGCGCGCACGCGACGCGGCGACGGACATCACCACCAGCCTGATCTGCGGCGAGCTGCGCTATGCCAGCCACACCCGCCATCCGCTGAGCCATGCCTTGCCGGCCTGTTTCGTGGTGCGCGATGCGCAGGCCGACCTGCTGTTCCGGCAGCTGTCGGCGATGATGGTGGAGATCGCACGCACCGAAGTACCCGGCCGCAAGGTGCTTTTGAACAAGCTCGCCGACACCTTGTTCACGCTGGCCGTGTGCGACTACGCCCATCGCCATGCCGACCAGCAGGGCCTGTTCGCGGCCCTGGCCGACAACCGCATCTGCCGAGTGCTGCAGGCCGTGCACGAGGAACCCGGGCACGCCTGGACCATGCAGGGCATGGCGGGCCTGGCCTGCATGTCGCGCTCGGCGTTCGCCGAACGCTTCGCGCAATTGATGAACGTTCCACCCATGCAGTACGTCACGCAATGGCGCGTCAACGTCGCCGAACGCCTGCTGCAGGATCCGGAACTGTCCGTGGCATCGATTGCCGAGCGCCTGGGCTATAGCAGCGAGGCGGCATTCCGGCGCCTGTTCAAGCGCGTCAGCGGCACCTGCCCAGGCCGTATCCGGGCAGGCAGCCGCCACGGCCGGCCGCCGGACGCCGTTCGCCATTAAACCTTGCGCTTTCTTTCGTTCCCTCTCGCCCCTCTCAAACGTGGCATCATTTCCCGCAGGCGCACGGCTGAGGCGCCACAGGTTCGCGTTTCCCGCTGCGATGGCTGAACGATCAGCGGGCCTTTTCCATGGGGTGGTATTGAAGGAGAACGGCTGAATGGCATCGTTTCGAAGCAGCAGGGATGGCGCCACCAAGACCGCCCGTCCCACCCTGGCCCGGCGCCTGCGCAGCGGCGCCGGCCCGATGGCCGCACGCAACCTGCACGGGCACGTAGTGCAGGTACTTGGCCAACGCATCGTCAGCGGCGCGATCAAGCAGGGCGAGGTGCTGCCGCCGGAAGCCACCATGGCCGACGAGATGGACGTCAGCCGCACCTCCTTGCGCGAGGCGATGAAGGTGCTATCCGCCAAGGGCCTGGTTGAAGCGCGCCCCAAGGTCGGCACCCGCGTGCGCGATGCGCGTTTCTGGAATCAGCTGGATGCGGACGTACTCGCCTGGCGCTGCGCCTCCATGCCCACCGCGGACTTCGTGCAGAAGCTGTCGGAGATGCGCGAGATCATCGAGCCGGCCGCCGCCGCCAGCGCCGCCCGCCATCGCACGGTCACGCAATTGAAGCGCATGCAGCAGGCGTTCGATGCGATGGAAGCCTCGCACGACCCGGAATCCTGGACCAGCGCGGACATCGATTTCCATGAAGCGATTCTCGCCGCCACCGGCAACGAGCTGCTGATCTCGCTGTTTTCGGTGATCGAAACCACCTTGAGCAGCTACTTCACGATGTCGGCACTCACCGCCGTCAATTTCAAGTATTCGCTACCGCAGCATCGCACCGTGCTGCAGGCCATTCGCGACAAGGATGCCGACCTGGCGCAAAAGGCCATGCTCAAGGTGATTTCGGATACGAAGGAAAACCTGAGCAACAAGCGGCGCGGCAAGGGTTGAGACAAGCGGCGAGCTCGCTGGCGTTGCGTTTCATGGCAGCGACTCGATCTCGATGTAATCCAGATCGTACGCATGTTCCGCGCCCCTTACGACGATGCTGTTGTCACCGTCTTTCAAATCGACGCGCACATCCATCAGCCTCCCATTACCATCCGCCTTGCTTCCACCCGCGGCAATGAGTGTGCCATTGACACTGATCCGTGGCGTCGCGGGAAAACCTAAATCCGCGTAGCGCAGACGCAGCACTTGCGCGCCACCGCGGTCGCGATGGATATCGAACTGCAGGCTGCCGTAAGGCGCCGAGGCGATGCGCGCCATGCGCCGATTGGATGCATACGGGTTGCCGATCACCACCGCATTCGTGCGCGCCGCATCTTCCGCTTCATAACGATTGAAATCGAGCGGCGCATCGGCACACAGCATCACGTTGTAAGCCGCCCTGCTGGCCTGCTCCAGCCTGGGTGACGACGACGAGGTGATGTGCAGGAAACGGCCGTCGGGCTGTTGCAGCAAGGCTTGCGTCCAGCCTGCGTGGATATTGCCGGTGAGCTTTTGCACCGGTGCGGGCACTTCCCACCATGGTCCTTTGCCGCCGTTGTTGTTCCAGTACAGGCTGCGTCCTGCGGCGTCACCGTTGCCGCCGGCGCGCTCGGCGGACACCACGATCACGCCCTGCGGACCGCCAGCCGGAAACCAGCTCACCACCGGGCATGCGGCGGGCCAGGCGCCACCTTCGGTCTGCACCGGCGTGCCGCGATCGGCCGGGGCGCCGAAATGCAGGCCGTCGGCGCTGAATTTCAGATAGACCTTGCCGTTGTCGGGACCATCGATGTCCTCGAAATTCATCACGTAACGGTGATCGGGCAGGCGCGCCACCACCGCCATGCCGGGACGCTCCACGCCGCCGGGCATGCCGACGTCCATCACTTCCGCGCCCCAGCTTTTGCCGCCGTCGCTGGAAAGCCTATGCGCGAGAATCTGGTTGAAGCCGCTCGCCTTGTGCTGCTCGCTGGAGTAGTAGGCGATCATCCGCCCGTCATCGAGGACATGGATGTTCGGCTCCCACACGCCATGGTTGTCCTTGTCTTCCGGATGGCCGCCGCCGCGCACGATGGAGCTGCGGTAATGCCAGGTCTTGCCCCGGTCGGTGGAGACATAGAGCTGCAGATCCTCTTCCACTACATGGCCGTTGGCATCGTTGCGCGTGGCGTTGGCAGCCAGCAACAAGGTACCGCGCCGCAGGTCGCCGCTGTCGCGCCGCATTTGCGAAAGGTTCGGTTGCCAGCGCAACTGCCAATCCGGGCCGGCATGCGCCTGGTCCACCACGTCCTGCATGAAGCGCCAGCTCTTGCCGTTGTCGTCGCTGGCATACAGCGGAATGCCGGCCATGCCGCTCTGTTCGAACACCAGCAGCAGGCGCCCATCGGATGGCGATAGCCGCACGACCGATGCGTAACCCGTGCCGTTGGCCAGGAACCGGCCGCTCGCGGCATCCGGCGGCTGGTCCTGTGCTGACACGGCAGATATGCCCGCCATGGCCAACAGCAAACACACAACACGTATAGCGCGATGGCATGTCGTTCGATGCATGATGATTCCTCGAAGACAAGCGGCGGCCGCACGCATGCGGCCGCCAGGAATAAAAAAAAGGAGCACCACCGGGCGATGCTCCCGAGGGGAACTTAAGGCAACTTAAAGCTTGAAGCGGAAACCGAGATTGAGCGTGCGATCCTGGTAGCGGATGTCGCGCGGACGCGAGCTGCCGTCGCCCCAGTACTGATGCAGGTTCGCTCCGAGCAGATTGGTCATGCCCAACACCACCGTGCTGTGATCGTTGAGGTTGTAGGCGACGGACAAATCCACTTGATTGGCCGGGGCGATTTCGTCATTGACGCTGGCCACGTTCGCCGCGTTGAAGCCATCGATGAAGCGGCTGCGGTAGTCATAGGCCAGGCGGAACGACCAGCCGTACTTCTCGTACATCAGCACCGCATTGCCGTTGTGCTTGGACACGTTCTGCAGCGGCGTGGTGACCATCGGGCCGCCCAGGTATTGCGGCGACTTGGTCGATCCATTGATGTAGGTGTAGTTGACCTGCACGCCCAGTCCGTTCCATGCGCCCGGCAGGAAATCGAAGAACTGCTGGTAAGCCAGCTCCACGCCATCCAGGAAACCGTTGCCGGCGCTTTGGGGACTGCTGATCTGGTACGGCTGCCCGCCGATCACTTCATCGGTGACATAGGTCTGCACGTAACCCTTGATGCTGCGGTAGAACGCACCGGCGCTGGCGTAGCTGCCCGGCGCAAAGTACCACTCCAACGACAAGTCGTAGTTGTTGGACTTGATCGGCGTGAGATAGGCGTTGCCGCTGTTGCCGTTGCCGGCGCGGTTGATGGTGCCGGGATTGAGCGACATCGACGGATTGAGATCGCCGAAATTCGGATAGGTCACCGTCTTGGCCGCCACAAAGCGCGCCTGCAACGCATCGGTGATATGCAGCACGGCGCTCAGGTTCGGCAAATACACCGGCGCGCTGGTCGACAGGCTCAATGGCGAATAGACATTGGTCGCACTGTCATACGAATAGGCATTCAGATTGCGATTGATGTCCTCGATGCGCACGCCGATCAGGCCATCCATCGGCATGCCGAATACCGTGGTGGCGTAGGCGGTCTGCAGATAGCCGGCGAAGTCCTTCTCATCGATGTTGTAGAAGCGGCCCGGATCCACCGGTTGCAAGCCCTGGTTGGTGCCGTACAAGGCCCGAATGGCGTCGGCATTGCCGATCAGATAGTTGTAGCAGCCGCTCAGCCAGCCGCCCGGCAAGGCCGACGAACTGGGCATGGCGCAGAAGTAATTGGACGGGAACCGCGCCAGCACCTGGTTGGCCGGATTGGGATTGAGCGCGATCGCGCCGGTGCCGCCCGGCGGCGGAATCGATACCTGCACGCTGCCTTCGTAGCTGGCGCGATGATCGTCGGCGCGTACGCCAAACTGCAGATTCTGGAAGAAGCCCGAATCGAAGGTGTAAACGCCATCGGCGCGCCAGGCCAGTTCCTTGCCGCGTTGCACCGACCAGTTCTGGAACAGGCCGTTCAAGTAGTAGTTGGAAGCATCGTTCTGCGGGCTGCCGAGCAAGGACCAGTTCTGGCGGTTGCCGGCCGTACCGGTCCATACCGTGGTGATCGGTCCCTTGAGGAAGGTATCGACAATGAACGTGTTGTCCATGAACGAGCTGAGCGTCGACGACAACTCGGTCGACAGGCTCAATTGTTCGTTATGCCACTTTGCGCCGATCGCGTTCTGGATGTCATGGCCGTGCTGCGCATGCGCCTGGGTGCTGGTCGCCGCATAGCTGTTGCCGCTCCAGGTTGCGCTGGTGGCGTCGCAGATGGTCTGGCCGTAGTACTGGCCTGCCAGTTGGTTCGCGTAGCAGTGATTGCCGACGGTGTACGAGCTGGGCGTCACCACGCCGGTGGGGAAGGTGAAGAAGAACGGCTGGCTGTAGCTGTCGTGATCCCAGTCGTACAAGCCTTCGGCGTAGATCTCGGTGTGATCGTTGGGCGCCCATTGCAGCGCGTAGTTCATCTCGGGGCGGCGGCGATAGCCCAGGTTGTAGTCGGCGCCGAAGCCGTTCGGCACTTCCACCAGCGTGCCCGATGGACTGCGCAGCGGATTGCCGGATGCATCGGTGAGCAGGCGGGGGAAATCGCCCCACACGGCCTTGTAGTCGTAGTGCTGGGTGATGATGCTGCCGTTGATCAGCGCGCCGAAATCACCCCATGCGGTTTTCCAGCGGTCGCTCAGCAACAGGCTGGCCGTACCGTCGGTACGTCCGGCATTGGCGCTGTTGATGCCGGTGATGGTGCCGGCCACTTCCGGCCCCTTGAAATCGAACGGACGATACAGCTGCATATTCACCAGGCCCGCAATGCCGCCGGCCGGCAGGCTGGCGTCGCTGGTCTTGTACACCTGCACCGATTTCACCGCGGTGGCCGGCAGGTTCTGGAAGGCATACTGGCGGCCGACGCCGCTGACGATTTCCCGGCCGTTCAAGGTGGTCACCACGTTCGGCAAGCCGCGCACCACCACGCTGCTGGTTTCGCCCTGGAAACCCTGCGCCACCTGTACGCCGGTGATGCGCTGCAAAGCGTCGGCCACGCTGTTGTCGGGCAGCTTGCCGATGTCTTCCGACACGATCGAATCGACGATGTTGTCCGAGTCCTGCTTGATCTCCGCAGCAGAACCAAGGCTCGACCGCAGCGGCGTTACCACCACGGTGGACAGCGTGGCCGCGACGTTCGAGGCCTTTTTCTTTTGATCCTTCGTGCTGCCGGTCTTGTCCGGCGATGACGCATCGGCAGCCTGCACGCCGTCCGCCGCATTCGCCGGCTGGCCGATGCCCGCCGGCTGGGCCGTGGTGGTGTCCGCCTGCGCGGTCGCCAGCGACGAGGCAATGGCGACGGCCAGCAAGCTCATGGTGCAAGTGATGGTGGTATGACGCTTCATGGTCTCTCCCTTTCTCGACGTGGAAGCTCGCCTTGCAGAGCGGCTCTCCGTCGATTGATTGTGATTTTTAAGCCTAAATTGTTATTAGTACTACTATATGTCCAGCAGCGTACGGCCAGCCGGAAAGGCCGCCGCCCGGCGGCCTTTGCAGTAAAGAATTCAGGGCGACGCGTTCATGGCACGCGTGCCGTCGCCCACGGGAAACATCGCCGCATCGGCAGGCACGACACCTTTGGGCGCAGCGCTCAAGGCACGGAAGATCGCCGCTTCACGCTCGCGATACGGCGTGCCGTCCGGATTCAACAAATCGTGGAACCAGATCACCGGCGGCTGCAGCGTGTACGGCTTCTGCCAGGAGTCCCACGGGAAGATCGTCTGCATCTTGCCGGAAACGAAACCCCAATTGACCATGCCGACGTCGAGCTTCTTGCCCATCGGCAACACGCTGTCGACGGTGGAACCCGCGCTGCGCGCCATGTATTCCGTGCAGATCATCGGCCGCCCATACACGCGCAACTGCTGTACGCGGCGCAGGAAATCTTCCGGAAACCCGTAGTTGTGGAAGCTGATGATGTCCGACTGGGTAAGCTGCGTCTGCTCGATCGCATTGAGCTGCGGCAGCTTCGACCAATCGTCGTCATGCCATACGCCGCTGGTCAACGGCTGCACCGGATGCTGGCTGCGTGCCCAGGCGAACACCTGCGGCAGCAGTTGCGCCACACGCTGGAATTTGTCCTTGGGTTCCTCGGCCGCGTAGTTGCCGCCGCCATCGTTGTCCGGCTCGTTCCATACGTCCCACGCAAGGATGCGATCGTCCTTGGCGAAGCTGCCGACGATGTCCTTCACATAGGCTTCCAGTTGCGGGTATTGCGCAGGATCGTCCAGCACCTTGGTGCCCGGCGCCTGCACCCAGCCGGAGTTGTGCACGCCGGGAATCGGCGGATGCTGCGGACCCAGCACGGGATCGGGATCCCAGCACGAGTCGAACAATACGAAGATCGGCTTGATGTGATGCTTGGCGGCGATCGCCAGAAAGGTATCGATGCGCTTCTTGAAACCCGCGCGATCCTGATCCCACAGCAGGTTGTGCAGGAACACGCGCATGGTGTTCATGCCCAGGCCTTGCGCCCAGCCAAGTTCCTGGTCGATGCGCGCAGGATCGAACGTGGCGGCCTGCCACATCTCCAGTTCGTTGATCGCGTTGGAAGGTATGTAGTTGCTGCCGACCGGCCACAGCTGCGCGGCATACCAGGCCTTGGCCTGCGCAGGCGTCCAACGCTCCGTATCCGCGGCGTGCGCCACGGAAACACCAAGCAGCAGCGCCAATGCGAGGCGCCCTGCCCATCGTGTGCTCTTCATTGTCACATCCACCCTTGAATCTTTTTTTATCCCTCCCCCGCGTACGGGGTGGGTTATTTAGGTACTGCAGCGCTCCTGCGCGGCGTTGCTCCCTGTCGTGACGGCTCGGCCAGGTGTTACTTCGCGGCCTGGTCGATGCCGAAACGGTAGACGATCACGTTGCGATAGATCTCGCCCGGGGCCAGCCGCGCGGAACCGAAGTTCGGATGGTTCGGCGTATCCGGAAACAGCTGCGGTTCCAGCACGAAGGCATCGCCCTGGCGATAAATGTGGTGATCCTTGCCGACCGTGGTGCCATCCAGGAAATTGCCCGAATAGAACTGCAGGCCGGGCTTGCTCGACCAGACGGTCATCACGCGGCCGGAATGCGGATCTTCCACGCGGGCCACCACGCGCGGCTCGATTTCCTTGCGGCTGATCACCCAGTTCATGTCGTAGCCCTTGCCGAACAGCAACTGCTGCGAACGGCCATCGCGAATGTCGCGCCCGATCGGCTTGGCGACGCGAAAGTCGTACGGCGTATTCGCGACGCTGGCGATGTCTCCGGTCGGTATCGAGGCTGCATCGCTGACCGGCGTGATGGCGTCGCCTGGAATCATCAGTTGCTGGTCCATCACCGAACCCGAACCTTCGCCGCCGAGATTCCAATATGTGTGATTGGACAGGTTGACGATGGTCGGCTTGTCCGTGGTGGCGAGGTAGGCGATCTTGAGCTGGTTGTCGTCGCTCAAGGTATAGATGGCCTTCACCGTCAGCGTGCCCGGATAACCCTGGTCGCCATCTGGGCTGACGTATTCCATGGTTACGCTGGGCGTGGGGCCCGGCTTCACGTCGAGCACTTTCCACACCTGCATGTCGAAGCCTTTCGTGCCGCCATGCAGGGAATTGGCGCCGTCATTCAAGGTGAGGCTGTAGGTCTTGCCGTCCAGCGTGAATTTGCCGTGCGCAATGCGGTTGGCATAGCGGCCGACCGTGGCGCCCAAATACTGGCGGCGATCGAGATAGCCCTGCAGCGTGTCGTAGCCAAGCACGACGTCGGCGAGCTTGCCGTTGCGATCGGGTACCAGCAGGGATTGCAGCGACGCGCCGTAGCTCATGACGCGCGCACGCATGCCATGGCTATTGGTAAGCGTGACCATCTCGACATCCTGTCCATCCGCCGTGTGGCCGAACGACGCGCGGGTCGCCTGGCCGGCTGTGGCGGCGAGCGGCAACAGCAAGGCGGCGGTGACGATGGAGCGGAGCAACGTTACAGATTTCAAGCAAATCCCCTTACGAAATCCATGGAACCGGAGGCTCATATACCCTGTCGCTTCTGAGCATATTGTATGATTATATAGACGCATGGCCGTGTGGGCTTTACGCGCTGCAGCATGGTCACCGAGCAAGCAGTACCGGGGCATGATCGTAGTCGTTGGCATGAGGCGGAAGATGACGTCGACGGGGCGGAAAAGACGAGTGTTATAAGCCTGCAACGTGACAGGCAAGCATTCGTTACGCGCCACGCGGACATCCGCCACCGACCCACCGTACGCATCAGCACTTTCGCAATGCAACACGTTCATCGCTTTTCCTTCAACCGATCAGAGCACCGATGAGAGTCACCAACGCCCGCAATCTGCATGGTCACGTCACCCAGGAACTCGGGGTGCGGATCGTCAGCGGCCAGCTTCGGCCGGGCGAGGTGCTGCCCCGCGAGGAGACGCTGGCCGGGCAGATGGAGGTGAGCCGCACGGCGCTGCGCGAAGCGATGCGCGTGCTGTCGGCCAAGGGCCTGGTCGAGGCGCGGCCGAAGGTGGGCACGCGCGTGCGCGACGAGCGGTTCTGGCACCAGCTCGATGCCGACGTACTGGCCTGGCGCTGCGCCTCGATGCCGCCGGCCGATTTCGTGCAGAAGCTGGTGCAGATGCGCGAAATCTTCGAACCTGCCGCGGCCGCCCTGGCGGCGCGCCGCTGCGACGCGGCCCAGCTCAGGCAGATCGAGTCGGCGTACCGCGCCATGGAAGCGTCGCGCAATAGTGATGAATGGGCCGAAGCGGACCTGCTGTTCCATGAGGCCGTACTGGTCGCAACCAATAACGAATTGCTGGCATCCCTGTTCTCCGTGGTGGAAACCGCCTTGGGCTCCTTCTTCGTCCAGTCCGCGCGCAAGAGCGGCGACTTCAAATACTCCCTGCCCTATCACCAGCAGGTGTTCGACGCGATCCGGCGGCGGCAACCCGAAGTGGCGCGCCGCGCCATGCAACAGATGATCGTGGACTCACGCGCCAACATGACCGGCAAGCGCCGCACGAGGAAGTCCGCATGAGCACCGAGGTGCGATTGATCGGATTGGATTGGGGCACCAGCAGCCTGCGTGCCTATCTTTATGATGCCGACGGCAAGGTGGTGGCCTCGCGCCATCAGGCCTGGGGCATTCGCCATCTGCCTGAGGGCGGATTCGCCGGCGCCTTGCAGGCCATCACCGCCGATTGGCCGGCCTGCACGGCTGTGGCCGCAGGCATGGTCGGCAGCCGCCAGGGTTGGCGCGAAGTGCCCTATGTCGCGCTGCCGGCCGATGCGGCGAGCATCGCGCACGGCATGCTGCGCGTGGACGACTGCAGCAGCCATGCCTTGTGGATTGCGCCGGGGCTGCAGCGGCATCAGCCGGCTGACGTCATGCGCGGCGAGGAGACGCAGATCATCGGCGCCCTGGCGCGGCAGCCGCTGTATCAGGCCAACATGCGTTTCGTACTTCCCGGCACGCACAGCAAATGGGCCACGGTGATCGATGGCCGCATCGTCGCCTTCGATACGATCATGACGGGCGAAATGTATGCGCTGTTGATCAAGCACTCCATTCTCGGCGCCGGCCTTCCCGCCGAACCGGCGGCTGCCTTTGGCAGCGAAGCCTTCGTTCGCGGCGTGCTTGCCGCCAGGGACAGCGGTGCCGAAGGCATCTTCAGCCGCCTGTTCTCGACGCGCGCATTGATGCTCGCCGGCGAGCTGGCGCCTGTGCAGGTGCCGGATTTTCTTTCGGGCCTCTTGATCGGCGAAGAATTCCGCATCGCCCGCCTGCGCGACAACGACAGCATTTCGCCGCTGTGCCTGATCGGCGATGCATTGCTATGCCAGCGCTATGCGCTGGCCGCCCACCACTTCAGTCATGCCCCGCCCGCCGTCATCGACGACGCCGCGGCACAGGGGCTTTGGCAGCTGGCGTCCGCCGCCGGATTGCTGGCCCAGGCCAAGCTTCATCCTTTTTCCGGAGTAACAACATGATGCGCGCGTGGCTCGATGATCTTCCCCTGGTGGCGATTCTTCGCGGCCTTCGGCCTGAGGAAGCGCTGGATATCGCTAACGCGCTGGTCGCCGCGGATTTCCGCATCATCGAAGTGCCGATGAATTCGCCGCAGCCGCTGGAAAGCATCCGGCTGATGTCCGAAGCGCTGGGGCAGCGTTGCCTGATCGGCGCCGGCACCGTGCTGCAGCCCGAGCAAGTCACGGAAGTGGCCGCGGCAGGCGGCAAGCTGATCGTGATGCCGCATGCGGACACGCGCGTGATCGCCGCCGCCAAGCGCGCCGGCCTGTACTGCGTGCCCGGCGTGGCCACGCCGACCGAAGCGTTTGCCGCCATCCAGGCCGGCGCCGACGCGGTCAAGCTGTTTCCCGCCGAACTGCTGACGCCGCCGGTACTCAAGGCATGGCGCGCGGTGATGCCGCGCGACCTGCCCATGCTGCCGGTCGGCGGCATCACGCCAGACAACATGGCGCCTTATATCGCTGCGGGCGCCAACGGCTTCGGCCTTGGCTCCGCACTCTACGCACCTGGCCGTGACGCGAACGACGTCGGTCGCCGCGCCCACGCCTTCGCTCAAGCCTGGAAAACACATTCCCAAGGAAATCCCGCATGAAGATCACCCGTCTCACCACTTTCCTGGTTCCGCCGCGTTGGCTGTTCGTACGCATCGATACGGACGAAGGCATCAGCGGCTGGGGCGAGCCGGTCGTGGAAGGCCGCGCGCATACGGTTGCAGCAGCGGTCGAAGAGCTGTCCGATTATCTCGTCGGCAAGGATCCGCGCCACATCGAGGATCACTGGAACGTGATGTACCGCGGCGGCTTCTACCGCGGCGGCCCGATCCTGATGAGCGCCATCGCCGGCATCGACCAGGCGCTGTGGGACATCAAGGGCAAGCACCTGGGCGTGCCAGTGCATGCACTGCTGGGCGGCCCGGTGCGCGAGCGCATTCGCGTGTATTCGTGGATCGGCGGCGACCGGCCGGCCGACACCGCGCGCGCGGCGAAGGAAGCCGTGGCGCGCGGCTTCACGGCGGTAAAGATGAACGCCACCGAGGAAATGCATTTCGTCGACACGCACGCCAAGGTGCAGCGCGTGCTGGAGAACGTGCAGGCGGTGCGCGACGCCGTCGGTCCGGACATCGGCCTGGGGCTGGATTTCCACGGCCGCGTGCACAAGCCGATGGCCAAGGTGCTGATGCGCGAACTGGCGCCGTTCAAGCTGATGTTCATCGAGGAGCCGGTGCTTTCCGATCACCTGGAATGCATTCCCGAACTCGCCTCGATCTCGCCGGCGCCGATCGCCCTGGGCGAGCGCCTGTATTCGCGTTACGACTTCAAGCGTGTGTTCACCACTGGCGGCGTGGACATCATCCAGCCCGATCCGTCGCATTCGGGCGGCATCACCGAAACGCGCAAGATCGCGATGATGGCCGAGGCCTACGACGTGGCGCTGGCGCTGCACTGCCCGCTGGGCCCGATCGCGCTGGCCGCCAATCTGCAGCTGGATGCGATGTGCCACAACGCCTTCATCCAGGAGCAGAGCCTGGGCATCCACTACAACGCCGGCAACGATCTGCTCGATTACATCACCGACCGTAGCGTATTCGCCTACGAAAACGGTTATGTTTCCATGCCGGGCGGCCCGGGGCTGGGCGTGGAAGTGAACGAAGCCTACGTCGCCGAACGCGCGTCCGTGGGACACCGCTGGCGCAATCCGATCTGGCGTCATGACGACGGCAGTGTGGCCGAATGGTAATTGCTGCAAAGAGACCCGACCTATCCATGTTTGCCACCTATCCCAGCCTGGTCGACCGCTCGGTACTGATCACCGGCGGCGCCACCGGCATCGGCGCGGCCTTCGTTGCGCACTTCGCGCAGCAGGGCGCGCGCGTGGCGTACCTGGACATCGACACACAAAGCGCAGCGGCACTCGACGCATCCTTGACCCACGTGCGTCATGCGCCGCTGTTCCTGCCGTGCGACATCACCGATATCGCCGCCCTGCGCACGGCGATCGCCACGGCCAGTGACAAGGTCGGCACCTTCAGCGTCCTGATCAACAACGCCGCCAACGACCGGCGCCACCGCCTCGACGACACCACGCCGGAAGAGTTCGAGCAGAGCATCGCGGTGAATGTCCGGCATCAGTACTTCGCCACGCAGGCGGTCGTGCCCGGCATGCGCGAACTGGGCGGCGGGTCGGTCATCTGCCTGGGCTCCACCGGCTGGATGATCAAGAACGCCGGCTACCCGATGTACGCCATGGCCAAGTCCTCGGTGCGCGGGCTGGTGAACGGTCTGGCGCGCGAACTGGGTCAGCACCACATCCGCATCAACGCACTGGTGCCCGGCTGGGTGATCACCGACAAGCAGCGCGAGCTGTGGCTGGATGCGGCAGGCGAAGAAGAGATTCGGCGCAAGCAGTGCATGCCCGGTTACCTGGGCGTGGACGATCTTGCGCGTGCGGCCTTGTTCCTCGCCTCCGACGACAGCCGCATGTGCACGGGCCATGATTTCATTGTCGACGGAGGCTGGGCATGAGCCTGCAAGCCTTGCTGATACTTGATGCACAGAACACGCTTGGCGAAGGCGTGACCTGGTGCCCGCGCAGCCAATCGCTGTACTGGACCGACATCCATGCTTCCGTGCTGTGGCGCTATCGCCCCGCCGACGGCAGTACGCGCCGCTGGCCGATGCCCGATCGGCTCGCCTCGTTCGCCTTGTGCGAAGACGAGGGCTGGCTGCTGCTTGGCCTGGCGGGCGGATTGGCGTTCTTTCACGAAGAAAGCGGCGAACTGCGCCGCATCGCCGAGGTGGAAACCGGCTTGCCGACGCGCCTCAACGACGGCGCCTGCGATCGCCAGGGGCGCTTCGTATTCGGCACGCTGCACGAGCCAGCAGCGGGTGAAGCGCGACGTGCGGCCGGCGGCTTCTATCGGCTCAACCACGACTTGACGCTGGAACAACTGCCGCTGGGGCCGGTCGCCATCAGCAACAGCATCGCCTTCAGCCCCGACGGCGCCACCATGTACTACTGCGACTCGTGGCGGCGCACCGTGCATCGCTGCAGCTACGGCGACCACGTGGCCGATGCGCGCATGCACATCGACCTGTCGCAACAGCAGGGCGAGCCTGACGGTTCGGCCGTGGACAGCGAAGGCGGCCTGTGGAATGCGGAATGGGGGTCCGGCCGCGTCGTGCGCTATACGCCCGACGGCAAGGCGGACCTCGTCATCCGCGTGCCGGTCAGCCAGCCGACCCGAGTCGCCTTCGGCGGCGAACGGTTGAACATGCTATACATCACCAGTGCCCGCGACGGACTTTCCGCCGAGGTGCTGGCGAACGAACCGCATGCCGGTGGCCTGTTCGCCATCGAGGTGCCCTTCACCGGCATACCCGAACCTCGTTTCACCGGCCGGCCTGCATGAGCCGGCTTTTTTATGCGTCGTGAAGAAGATGAAAACATCCGCGCGACGCGCTCGGTCAGGCTGCTGAAAACAGACTGGTCATGCAGGTCATGGACGGCCTGCCGCGAATCAGGCACCTGAGTGCCTGATTTTATGCGTAGCCGGGTCCGGACTCGTGTTGGATTCGGCATGTTGGGCAAGTGTGGGGAAAGGCACTTGTTCGACCTACAACCATGACGGAGTCATTCATGAGTGCCAGCATTATTCCAACCACTGCAACAACCCATTCGGACGTGAAGCCTCACGCCAAGGCCACCGCCATCTTTACCTGTGTGCTCGCCGCACTGGCCGGCCTGATGTTCGGCCTGGATATCGGCGTGATTTCCGGCGCCCAGCAATTCATCCAGAAAGAGTTCGGCATTTCCGACCATGCACTGGAATGGATCGTCAGCTCGATGATGTTCGGCGCGGCGGTCGGGGCTCTGATGGCCGGCTGGCTGTCGTCCTCGCTGGGACGCAAGCGCTCGCTGATTCTCGGCGCGATACTGTTCGTAGCCGGATCGCTGCTGTGCGGTTTCGCGCACTCGCCGGGCATGCTGATCGCGGCGCGCGCCATCCTGGGCCTGGCCATCGGCATCGCCTCGTTCACCGCACCGATGTATCTGGCTGAAGTGGCGCCGGAATACATTCGCGGCGCGATGATTTCGGTGTACCAGCTGATGATCACCATCGGCATTTTCGTGGCGTTCCTTTCCGATACGGCCTTCAGTTACACCGGCAACTGGCGCTGGATGCTCGGCGTGATCGCCATTCCCGGCGCGCTCTTCCTGTTCGGCGTGCTGTTTTTGCCGGACAGCCCGCGCTGGCTGATGATGAAGCAGCGCGAGCCGGAAGCGCTGGACGTGCTGCGGCGCCTGCGCGGCAATCCGGACATCGTCGAGCGCGAAGCGAACGACATCCGCGAGCAGCTGAAGATGCCGCAGCGCGGTTGGCACCTGTTCCTGGAGAACCGTAATTTCCGCCGCTCGGTCGGCCTGGGTATCCTGCTGCAGCTGATGCAACAGTTCACCGGCATGAACGTGGTGATGTACTACGCACCGCGCATCTTCCAGGACATGGGCTACGACACCGCCGCGCAGATGTGGTTTACCGCCATCGTCGGCCTGACCAACGTGCTGGCCACCTTCATCGCCATCGCCCTGATCGACCGCTGGGGCCGCAAGCCGATCCTGTACACCGGTTTCGCCGTGATGGCCGTGGGCCTCGGCGTGGTCGGCAGCCTGATGGGCACCGGTTCGCATGGCATGCAGATGTTCGCCGTCGTCATGCTGCTGGTCTTCATCGTCGGCTTCGCCATGTCGGCCGGCCCGCTGATCTGGACGCTGTGTTCGGAAGTGCAGCCGCTGAAGGGCCGCGACTTCGGGATCGGCTGCTCCACCATGACCAACTGGATTGCCAACATGGTGGTGGGCTTTACCTTCCTCTCCCTGCTCAACAGCTTCGGCCACACCAACACGTTCTGGCTGTATGCGGGCCTCAACGCCGTGTTCATCGTGCTGACCTTCTGGCTGGTGCCGGAAACCAAGGGCGTGACGCTGGAGCAGATCGAACGCAACCTGATGAGCGGCAAGCGCCTGCGCGACATCGGCCGTTGAGTACGTAGCAAGCAGCAGCTCTACAGCTTTGTAGAGGGGAACTCCCGGCCGGCGCCATGCCGGCCGGTTACAACACAACAAGAACGACTATTCGGCTTTGTCTTCAATCAACCACGTGTCGCCTACGCGACACAGGAGATGGTTTATGAAACACCCGAAGCTTTGGTCGGCTTGGAGTTCCTTGTGCCTGCTGGTCCTGGCCGTGCTGCTCGTCATGGGCGCACGGCCGGTACACGCCGCCACGGGCAGCTTGTTGACCGGCAGTACGCTTTACCCGCGCGTCGTTCGCCTGCAACACAATGCAGGCTTCAACGGCATGCTGGTGGCGAGCACCAACGGCATCATCTTTCAAAGCACCAACAACGGCGCAAGCTGGAACTTGATCGGTCCGGTGCCGACGATCAGCGGCAGTTCCGAATACTGCTGCGCCACGCTGTACGAACTTCCGCAACAAGTCGGCGCACTGGCTGCCGGCACCCTGATGTTCGCGGCCACCTACACGGTGAACGGCACGCCGGCGATCGAGGTGTACTCCAGCACCAACCAGGGCGTTTCCTGGAGCTATCACAGCACGCCGGTAGAACGCGGCGACAGCTCGCATGGCTTGTGGGAGCCGGAGTTCGAAGTGGCCAACGATGGCGCGCTGGTGATGTTCTGGTCCGACGAAACCGATCCCTGCTGCAGCCAGAAGCTTGCGCAGATCCGTACCTACGACGGACAGCATTGGCAGGACGCGATCAATACGGTGGCCAGCACCGTCCAGTCCGACCGCCCCGGCATGGCCACGGTGAGCAAGTTGCCGAACGGCCACTTCTTCATGAGCTACGAGTTGTGCGGCCCCGCGGCCTGCACGGTGTTCTACCGCACCTCCACGGATGGCTGGAATTTCGGCGATCCCGCCAACACGGGCACGAAAGTCGCCACTGCCAGCGGCCAATACCTGGAACACGCACCGGTGAACGTATGGAGCCCGTCGGCGATTTCCAGCAATGGTGCGATCCTGCTGGTCGGTCAGGTGATGTACGAATCCAACAACAGCGTGTCGAGCTACAACGGCAAGGTGCTGTTCGTGAACACCAACCTCGATGGCGCCGGCAACTGGTACACCATCAACGCGCCGGTGCAGGTGCCAACGGCCTACGACAACTATTGTCCGAACTATTCTTCCGCGCTGCTGCCCGCGGCGGATGGCTCGAACATCCTTGAGCTGGCCTCGGACTACAACAACGGCGGCTGCATCACGTATTACGGCAGTGAATCCTGGAACAACCTGCCCGCCGACGGATCGATGCACGCATTCCACAACATGCAGAACACCTCGCTGTGCCTGGACGATACCGGTTGGGGTACCACCAACAACACCAGCGCGGAATTGTGGGATTGCAACGGCTTGGCCGTCCAAAACTGGACCGTGCATGCCGAAGGCGGCGGCTGGTACAGCATCCAGAACCAGTACTCCGGTTTATGCGTGGACAATACCGGCGGCAGCACCACGCCCGGCAACCTGGTCACCTTGTGGGGCTGCGTGGGCAACGCCAACCAGTCCTGGCTGTTCATGGACCTGGGCAACGGCACCTACAAGCTGATGAACCAGGCCTCCGGTTCGCTGATGCTGGACGATACGGGCGGCTCCTCCACGCACGGCACCCAGCTGCAGATCTGGACCGACAACGGACTGCCGCCGCAGCAGTGGCTGCTTGATTGAGCGTTAGTTACCCGCACCCGCAGGGCCGGAGTATGGGCGGTCCTGCGGGAACGAATTGCGCCAATACATGCGCATAACTTATTGTATTTCAGTGTGTTTGACTTGAAATATCTATTCATATACGGCCACCCGCGACATCGACAGCCTGCTAAGCCTTCTGCGCGTGCGCCAGGTCGCCACGGCCCGCGAACTGGGATCGCGCTGGACGTCAGTCAACCTATGGTGTCCCGGCTGCTGATGGCAGCGGGAAGCCAGGTGATCAAGATCGGTTCCGCGCGGAGCTCCCGCTATGCGGCGGTGCGCGAGGTAACCCGTGACCGCCATTACCGTGAAAGCGGAAGCGTTTACCACAGCGAAGCTGGTCAATCCATCTTTGCCTTTGCATTAGAGCAACAAGTGGATGCCTGCTTTCGTGGGAACGCCAGCCATACATGGGCTGGCATGACGCCGCTATAAGCTGGGGTTTCCTCCCAGCCTACTTCCGCCTCAATAAACAAAGGGCCGGCATGATGCCGGCCCTTGCTTATGCATCCCAAGGATCAGGCGTCACTTCGCCGGCGCTTGTTTCAAACCACGATGCACCAGCATCGGCTCGATGCTCGGTTCCTGGCCGCGCCAATCCTTGTACAGCTTGGCGAGTTCTTCGGTGTTGCCGCGCGAGAGGATCATGGCGCGGAAGCGGTCGCCGTTTTCGCGAGTCAGGCCGCCGTGCTCCTTGAAGCCCTCGAAGGCATCGTCGGCGAGCATCTGTGTCCACAGGTAGGCGTAGTAGCCGGCTGCATAGCCGTTGCTCCAGATGTGCAGGAAGTAGCTGGAGCGATAGCGCGGCGGCACGTAGGAAAGGTCCACGCCATCCTTCTTGAGCGCGGCCGCCTCGAATGCATCAACGTCCTGCTTCGGCTGGTCGGCGGTGAGGGTATGCCAGTTCATGTCGAGCATGGCCGCCGCCACCAGCTCGGTCATGTCGTAGCCCTTGTTGAACAGCTGGGCCTTCTTGATCTTGTCGACCAGCGCCTGCGGCATGGGCTCGCCGGTCTTGTAGTTCTTGGCGTAGTTGGCGAACACCTTCGGATCGAACGCCCAGTGCTCGTTGAACTGCGAGGGGAATTCCACGAAATCGCGCGCAGTCTGCGTGCCCGACAGCGTCGGGTATTGTTCGTCGGCGAAGATGCCGTGCAAGCCGTGGCCGAACTCGTGGAACATGGTGATCACATCGTCGGTCGACAGCAGCGCCGGCTGGCCCGGTGCAGGCTTGGTGAAGTTGGCGACGTTGTAGATCACCGGCTTGGTGCCGAACAGCTTGGATTGCTGCACGAAGTTGTCCATCCACGCGCCGCCGTTCTTGTTGTCGCGCTTGAAGTAGTCGCAGTAGAACAGCGCCAGCGACTTGCCGTCCTTGTCGAACACTTCGAACACACGCACGTCCGGGTTGTAGACGGGAATATCCTTGCGTTCCTTGAAGGTGAGGCCATAGAGCTGGTTGGCGGCGTAGAACACGCCGTTCTGCAAGACGTTGTCGAGTTCGAAGTACGGCTTGATCTGCGATTCGTCGAGGTCGTACTTGGCTTTGCGCACCTCCTCGGCGTAATGCTCCCAATCCCACGGTTCAAGCTTGAAGCTGGGCTGCTTGAGCGCGGCCTGGTCCTTGTCGATCTGCTTCTGGATGTCGGCAGCTTCCGTCTTGGCGCGCGCGACGGCTGCCGGCGCGAGCTTCTCCATGAAGCTCATGACCGTTTCCGGCGTCTTGGCCATCTGATCCTGCAACGCCCAGGCGGCGTAATCGGGGAAGCCGAGCAGCTTGGCCTCCTCTGCGCGCAGCTGCGCGATGCGCTCGATGACGTCGCGGGTGTCATTGGCGTCGCCCTTTTCGGCGCGCGTCCACGAAGCCTCGAACAACGCCTTGCGGGTGTCGCGGTCGGTCAGGTCCTGCAGCAGCGGCTGCTGGGTGGTGTTCTGCAGGGTGAGCACCCATTTGCCGTCCAGATGGCGGTCTTTCGCAGCCTGCGCTGCGGCGTTGATGTCTTCGTCGGAAAGACCGGCGAGCTTGCTCTTGTCGTCCACCACCAGTGCGCCGTTTTTCGCGGCGGCCAGCAGCTTGTTGTTGAATTGCGCCTGCAGCCCGGCCTCTTCCTTGTTGTATTCCTTGAGCTTGGTCTTGTCGGCATCGGACAGCTTGGCGCCGGCCATCACGAACTGGCGATAGACCACGTCGACAAGGCGCTGCGATTCCGGATCGAGCTTGAGCGAATCGCGCTGGTCGTACACCGCCTGGATGCGCTGGAACAGCTTGTCGTTGAGATGGATGGCATCTTCATGCGCCGCCAGCTTGGGCGCTTCGTCTTCCTGCACCTTCTGCAGGGTGTCGTTGGTGTTGGCACCGGTGACGGCGTTGAACACCGCCATCACGCGATGCAGCAGCACGCCGGTTTTTTCCAGCGCCACGTAGGTGTTTTCGAACGTGGGCGGCTCGGGGTTGTTCGCAATCTGCTCGACTTCCTGCAATTGCTGCTTCATGCCCTCTTCGATCGCGGGCTGGTAGTCGCTGTCCTTGATCTTGTCGAACGGCGGCGCCTGGTAGGGCAGCGTGCTGGCGGTGAAGAACGGATTGCTGGCCGGCGCTTCCGCGGCAGCAGTCGTGGACGCCTTGGCGGGCGCGCTGCCGGCGGCGGCCGGCGCTTGGCCGGCTTCGTTGTGGGATTGCGAGCAGGCGGCCAGCGCAAGGGCCATGGCGGCTGCGAGAAGGCGAAGAGAAGGCATGAAGATTTCCCAGGCGTGACAGTAAACCTTGGACTGTAACCACAGCCTGGGTAGGTTCCAAGCCTGCTGGAGGTCAGGCCCCGGGATAACGTTTTTTTACCTTTCGTGCTTATCTGCCGCATCCAGCGCGGCCAGCACCGCCGACCAGTCCGCATGGCCCCCCGGCACCGCGAACTGATAGACGATGCGGTGTTCGTACGTTTCGCCGGGGCGCAACAGCGTGGATGGAAAGTGAGGCCGGTTCGGCGCGTCAGGAAACCCTTGCGGCTCCAGGCACACGCCGCGCCCCAGTTCGGGATGGCTGCGATCCAGCCCGTGTCCCTCGTACAACTGCACGGCCGGTGCGTTGCTGGTGATGCGCATGGCGACCCCGCTGTGCGGCGAGTACAACTCGGCGGTGCAGCGGTGCTGGCCGGACAGCACCAGGCAATGATCGAAGCCACCACCGATCCGCAGCTGCGCAGCATCCAGCATGCGCCGCTCGTCCAACGTCATCGGCGTGCGGAAGTCGAACGGCGTACCGCTCACATCGGCGATCTCGCCGGTGGGAATCAACTGCTGGTCCACCGGCAGATAGCGATCGGCCGGCACATGCAGCATCTGCGCAGCGGCAGGAACCGCGAGGTCTCCGGCCAGGTTGAAGTACGGATGATGAGTGAGGTTGACTGGCGTGACGGCATTCGCGCTCGCACGATAAGTCAGTTGCAGACGCTGGCGTGACAGCAGGAATTCCGCATCCACGCGCAACTCGCCGGGATAGCCTTCTTCGCCGTCGGGCGAGAGGTATTGCAGCAGCAGTCGATGCGGCTCATGCGCGGCGACCGTCCAGATGCGACGACCGAAACCCAGCTCGCCGCCATGCAGATGATTGGCGCCTTCGTTCGCGCTCAGCGCGTAGCGCCTGCCTTGGAACTCATAGCGCGCGCCGGCGATGCGATTGCCGAAACGGCCCACCAGTACGCCGAGATAGTCGCGATCGCGACGATAGGCATCGAGATCCGGCAGACCCAGCACGACGTCGACCGGCCCACGCCCGGTTTCGATCCGCAGTTTGCGCAGGGTACCGCCGTAGGTCAGCACTTCTGCGGCGAGTCCGTCGCCGGCCAGGGTGATCGCATGGATGGCGGTATCGCCGATATATCCGAATTCGCGTTGCATGGAACCGCTTCACAGGCAGAAACAATCGCGCAGGATAGCCAGCTTTGCGGTCCGCAAGCCATGGCAAGAAAGGTATCCCGACGCGCCGATTCGGCATTGCGGCATTGCCGCAAATAATGCATTGCATCATTGCAATAAACATATCAATAGGGCGATTTAAATCATTAGTCTCTTATCGACTCGCCATCCCATACTCCGCCCACCGCAAGACTGTCGCAGCACGCGACAAAAAGTTCGCTGATCGCTCGTACCCAACCCGCGGTCTTCCGAGGCCGCATAAAACCGAAGGGCTACAGCCATATCGGCGCGCGGTTCGACGCACTCATCAAAGTGCACGACATAGCGATGATTTTGGAGGGGAGCAAGCACTATGCAGATCGTGAACAACCCACGGCGCGTGCGGCGCCTGATGGTCGGCGTACTGCCGGCCGCACTGGCCTTGGCTTTGGCCACCACTTCATACGCCCAGGACGGCGACGGCGCGGCCACCAGCACGACCGCCACGCCATGCAAGACCGCCACCGATGGAAAACCGTGCCGACGCACGTCCGACGTCACCCAGCTCGACACCGTGCAGGTGAATGGCGTGCGAGGCAGCGTTGCCGACGCCATCGCCATCAAGCAGAGCAGCCCGCTGATCGTCGACTCGATCGTGGCCGAAGACGTCGGCAAGCTGCCTGACAACAGCGTGGCCGCCGCGCTGCAACGCGTGACCGGCGTGCAAGTGGCGCGCAGCGGCGGCGAAGTGAACACCGTGCTGATCCGCGGCCTGCCCGACGTGGTGACCACGTTCAGCGGCCGCAACATTTTCACCACCACCGGGCGCAGCATCGCGCTGGCGGATATTCCCGCCGACCTGGTGCAGCGCGTGGACGTCTACAAAACCAACGATGCACGCAGCATCGAAGGCGGCATCGGCGGCCTGATCGACGTGCGCCTGCGCCGTCCTTTCGATTTCAAGGACGACTGGACCCTGGCCGGCACCGCCGACGGCATCTACAGCCGCAACGCCGGCAATACCGATCCCTTCGCCAGCATCACCGCCAACAAGATCTGGCATACCGATGCCGGCAAGTTCGGCGTCATGGCCGCCGCGTCGTACCAGAAGCAGCGTTATGAAGAGAGCAGCACCTTCAACTTCATTTCCGACCTGCGCGACAACCCGATGGGCACCGGCGGCCAGGTGTACATCCCCGAAACCATCGGCTCGATCTACAACCTGGGCGACCGCAGCCGCCGTTCCGCCAACCTCACGTTTCAATGGGCGCCGAACGACAAGACGGACATCTATTTCGAGAATTTCTACGTGGGTTATCGCAATACCTACGAGAACAGCTACTGGATCCCACTGCCGGTGATCGTCAACGGCAGCAACGTCACCAGCCTCACCACCAAGCCCGGCACCAACGTCGTGCAGAGCTTGACCGCCGACAACCTGTTTACGCTCACCAGCAACCAGGCTTTCAAATCGAGTTCCGACACGTTCCAGAGCGCGCTGGGCGGCAGTTGGAAAGGCGATCGCATCACGCTCTCCACCGATCTGGCTTACACCTATAGCAAAGCCGCCACCCGCGACTTCATTCTCGATACCGGCTTTATCGCGCCGCGCATCGCCATGAATTTCGACAACGGCGGCGCCACCAGCGCCAGCGTGACCAATGCCGACGGCAGCGCTTTCAACCTTGCCGATCCGTCGAATTATTTTCTCAACCAGTACTACGACCAATGGAACCGCCAGGTGGGCAAGGATTGGTCATGGAAGACCGATGTCACCATCGACGTGGATGCCGGCCCCATCAATGCCGTGGACGCCGGCTTGCGCGCCAGCTGGCGCACGGCGACCAATGTCGCCGCCGACACTGGCGGCCGGCCCAACATCAGTGGCACCACGGCCTTCGTCAGCAGCTTCCCTGGCCTGGCCAGCCTTACGCCGTCCAATTTGCTCAATGGCGCGCTGTACACCTCGCCCAATCAATGGATGGTGGCCAACCCCGATTACCTGCTGACGCATTCGGCCCAGATACGCGCCGCCATGGGCTACAGCACCGCCGCGCCGGCCGCCAATCCCGCACTGTATTTCAACGACAAGGAAGATACGTACGCCTTGTACGCGCAAGCCCGTTACGGCTTCAATCTCGGCAACGTACCGGTGGACGGCGCCTTCGGTGTGCGCAGGGTGCGGCTGAATTCCACCCTGCAAGGCACCGAGATTCTCGGTACCGAGCAGACGCCCGTCAGCATCGGCAAGAGCAGCGACGTATGGCTGCCGAGCTTCAGCGCCAACTTCAATCTGCGCGATGACCTGGTGCTGCGCGCCGCCTACGGCAAGACCATTACGCGTCCGGCGTTTGCGGCGCTCAATCCGCAGTTGTCGCTGTATCAGGCCACGGCGACGATTCCCGCCAGCGGCAGCGGTGGCAATCCCAATCTCAATCCGGTGCGTTCGAGCAACACGGACCTGTCGCTGGAATGGTATTTCCGCCCGGCGTCGCTGCTGTCGGCGGCGGTGTTCCATCGCGACATCAACGGCTACATCCAGACCTATGCCGACAGCGAAGTGGTGGACGGCGTGAGCTATCTGGTCAGCCGTCCACGCAACACCGGCAATGGCACGCTGGAAGGCGCCGAACTGGCCTACACGCAGTTCTACGACTTCCTGCCGGGCTGGCTGTCCGGCTTCGGTACGCAGCTCAACGCCACCTTCATCGACGCCAACACGCAATCGCCCACCGGACAGCGCCAGGATCTGGTCAACGTCTCCAAGCGCGCCTACAACGCCATCCTGATGTACCAGAAGGGCCCATACTCCGCCCGCCTTGCCTACAACTGGCGCAGCCGCTACGCGGTGGCCTACAACCCCGGTGGCGCCCAACCCCAATCCATCTACAACGATCCCGTCGACGACCTGGATTTTGCGGTGAACTATGACGTCAACAAACACCTTACACTCACCCTGGAAGGCACCAACTTGCTGGGACGCGTCGTGCACACGCAATTCGGCAGCAGCCAATATCTGTTTCCGCGCGATGCAATCATGATGGAACGCACCTTCATGTTCGGCGCGCGCTTCCGCCTGTGACGTTCCCCTCCGCCGCCTTCTTCGCGATGGCGGCGGTATTTTTTCCGGATAAAGAAACCGCCATGATCGCTTCCCTCACCAAGAAACGTTTGCGTCTGTCCTTGCTGTGTTCCGCCCTGATCTTTGCCTGCGGCGTAGCGCAGGCCGCCGATCTCGACGTGCAAGGCAGCCTGCACATCGATCAACCCGGCCCGCAGGTGTCGCGCTACATCTTCGGCCAGTTCGCCGAGCACCTGGGCACCGGCATCTACGGCGGCATCTGGGTCGGGCCCGATTCGAAAATTCCCAATACGCAGGGTTATCGCAACGACGTGCTGGCCGCCCTCAAAGCCATCGCCGTGCCCGACATACGCTGGCCCGGCGGCTGCTTCGCCGACGAATACCACTGGCGCGACGGCATCGGCCCGCGCGACAAACGGCCGACCAGCGTCAACACGCACTGGGGCGGCGTGGAAGAACCCAACAGCTTCGGCACGCACGAATTCATGAATTTCACCGAGCTGCTCGGCGCCGATGCCTACATCGCCGGCAACGTGGGCGATGCCTCGCCCGACGAATTGGCGCAATGGGTGGAGTACATGACCGCGCCCACGCATTCCACCCTGGCCATGCAGCGGCACGCGAACGGCCGCGACAAGCCGTGGAAGGTGGCCTTCGTCGGCGTGGGCAACGAGCTGTGGGGTTGCGGCGGCAACATGCGCGCCGAATACGCCGCCGACGTATATCGCCGCTATCAAACCTTCGTGAAGGCGCCGGCCGATCAAACCATCCTGAAGATCGCCTCCGGCCCTAGCGACGACGATTACCACTGGACCGAAGTGATGATGCGCGAGGCCACCAAGTTCATGGATGGCCTGAGCCTGCATTACTACACCGTGCCCGGCGGCTGGCCGCCCAACGCCTCGTCCACCGATTTCGACGAAACTGCGTGGATCTCGACCTTGCAGAGCGCGCTGCACATCGACGAGCTGATTACCAAGCACAGCGCGATCATGGATAAATACGACCCGAAGAAAAAAGTCGCGCTGGTCGTCGACGAATGGGGCACCTGGTACAAGGGATTGCCAGGCAGCAACCCGGGTTTCCTGCATCAGCAGAACACCCTGCGCGACGCATTGGTCGCTTCGCTGACGCTGGACATCTTCAGCGACCACGCCGACCGCGTGCGCATGGCCAACATCGCGCAGATGATCAACGTGCTGCAGGCGATGATCCTCACCGACGGCAACAAGATGCTGCTGACGCCGACGTATCACGTATTTGCGATGTACAAACCGTATCAGGATGCCACGCATTTGCCGCTGGAGATCAACGCGCCAGCCTATCACCACGGCACGTTCACGGTGCCATCGGTGCATGGCTCTGCGGTAAAGGCGAAAGATGGCCATGTGTATGTCGCGCTGACCAACCTCGATCCGAATCATGCTGCCGAGGTAAGCGTGAAACTCAGCGGCAGCGCCAGCCAGGTGAGCGGGCAGATTCTGACGGCACCGGCGATCACGTCGCTCAATACGTTTGAACATCCTGATGCAGTGAAGCCTGTGGCTTTTTCAGGAGCTCGGGTCGTCGGAGGCAAGCTGCAGGTCGCGTTACCGGCGAAGGCGATCGTGATGTTGAAGTTGGAGTGATTCCTCGCAACACCTGCGTAGGCTGGGATGCAATCCCAGTCTACGCGCTACGTCTTCGCCACACCCCACATCAAGAAAGTCCGGCTCTGTCGCATCCCCATAAGTGTCTTAGGGCCTGTCCTTTACACACACTGGAGGAAATTTATGCGTTTCAAGACCCGCTTTTTCAGCATGGCGCTCGCCTCGGTTTCGCTCGGCTGCGCGCCCTTCGCCACCCAAGCCCAGACAGCGCCGTGGACGCTGAGCGGAGCGCTCGTCACCCACGATCCGGACATCCAAAAGGAAGGCTCGACCTACTGGATCATGGAGACCACGGCCAATGGCGGCATCGGCGTGAAGTACTCGTCGAACGGCACGACCTGGACCCAGGGCACTCCCATTTTCGGCAACGGGCTCAACTGGTGGAAAGCCTATAACCCGTCGGCCGATCCGGCGCAGGTCTGGGCGCCCGGCTGCATCAACTACAACAATACGACGGCCTGTTACTACGCCGTGTCGAGCTTCGGCTCGCAGACTTCGGCGATCGGCCTGACCACTTCCGTGGGCGGTATCGCCGCCGGCAATTGGGTCGACGACGGCACCGTCATCACCTCCAACAGCAGCAACGCGTTCAACGCCATCGACCCGCAGCCGGTGGCCGACTATTCCGGCAATCTATGGCTCAGCTTCGGCTCGGCATGGGGCGGCATCTATATCAGGCAGGTCAGCAAGTCGACCTTCCTGACGGTGGGATCCTCGACCAATATTGCCCGCGACACGTCGCAGGTCGTCGAGAACTCATTCATCGTCAAGCACGTCTTCAACGGCACCAATTACTACTATTTGTTCCTGTCGAAAGGCTCGTGCTGCAGCGGCGCCAGCAGCACCTATCACATCGTCGTCGGCCGCTCGACCTCGATTACCGGTCCCTATGTCGACAATAACGGCAATTCGATGATGAACGCCGGGTCCGGACTGACCGTCGCATCCTCGGGTTCGCGCTTCATCGCGCCAGGTGGCGAAAGCGCCATCGGCGACAGCACCATGGCCTGGTATGCGCTGGATTCGCAGAACAACTACACCCCCGTCCTGTTCATCAACAACCTGACCTGGAACGCCAGCGGCTGGCCAAACGCGCTCTGGTAAGTCCCGACGTCCCGGATTTGCCACCGGCAAATCCGGGACGCATCGAGCAAACCTGCGTCGCGTTCAACGCTCCAATGCTTGCTGGTCCACCACCGGCCAGCCTTGCGCATCCCACGCCAACGGCAGAATGTGCAGCTTCGGCAAGCCTCCATCCTTGCCGTCGTAGGCATGGAAAACCAGGTAATCCTTGCCGTTGAAGGTATACGCGCCGTTCCCGCCGGGACCGGCCCAGCGCGACGTGCCGTGCAGCACTTCGCTGCCGCCGCCCTGGTCCAGCCGCTTGCCATCCTTGTCCAGGTACGGGCCTTTCAAATCGCGTGAGCGGCCGACCATGATGTGGTAATTGCTGCGCATGCCACGGCAGCAGTAATCCCATGACATGAACAAATAGAACCAGCCGTTCTTGTGGAACAGGAAGGGCCCCTCCAATGCGGCAGGTCCGGGATCGGCGTCATCCAGCAGCACGGAGCGCTCACGCTTGGCAAGCGTGTACCACTGCTGCGGTTCGGCGAGATGCAAGCGGTCTTCGCTGAGACGCACCAGCTTCAAGCCGCCCCAGAACGAACCGAACACCATCCATGGCGCACCGTCGACGTCGGTGACCAGGTTGGGATCGATCGCGTTCCACATATCGCGTTGCGGCAGGGAGCGAATGAGAATGCCGTGGTCCACCCACTTGAATTGAGGACTGGATGGATCGAGTGTCGTATTGGTGGCGACACCAATGGCCGAAGTGTTCTTGCCGCCCGCGGAAATCGCGTAGTACAGCGTGTAGATACCGTTGTGGAAGGAAATGTCCGGCGCCCAGATGTGGCCGTTGAAATCCGGCACGACTTCGCGCGCCCAGGCGGGAGTGTTGGCGAATACGGGTGGCTCGGCCTTCCAGGTTTTGAGGTTCTTCGAGCTGTAGACGGTGATGCCAGGACCCGTGACGAACAGGTACCAGGTATCGCCCTGTTGCGCGATCGCCGGATCGTGCGCCAGCACGTCTGCGGAGTAACCCTTGTGCGGCTGGGGCACGGGTGGCGCTTGCAGCATGTTGTCCGTCGATGAGGTGGCGCTGCATACCGCGCTTGCGGCCAGCATCAACGTCACGAGCAGCGCGCGCCCACGATTCATGCGACGGCATCCAATGGCCATGCCACCTCGCGCTGCGGACATCCGAATACCGGCATGCCGTGCGCATCCCACGCCAACGGATGAATGCGCGCGTGACGGTCCGGATTCCACAAGGGATCGCCTTCGATCTCCCGATAGTCGCGTGCGTGATAGATCATCAAGTCGGTATGGCCGTCCTCGCTGGTCGTGAAGCTGTTGTGGCCCGGCCCAAAAATCTGGTGCTCTGCATCGGTGACGAAGACGGGCGTGGGCGATTTGTGCCAGTTGCGCGCATCGAGCAGGTCCGCATCCGCATCGGCCCAGAGCAAACCCATGGCATAGCGTTCGTCGGTGGCGCTGGCCGAATAGGCGATGAAAACCTTGCCGTGGCGAATCAGCACGGCCGGCCCTTCGTTCACCGCAAAACCCTGCACTTCCCAGTCCAGCTCCGGCTTGGACAACAGCACTGGCGTTGCCGCCAGGCGGGTCGGCGTGGCCAGCGGCGCGATGTAGAGATTGGAATTGCCCGGGATGTCCGGATGCTTCTGCGCCCACACGTAATACGCGCGACCGCGATGGCGGAAGGTGGTCGCATCCAGGCAGAACGCATCGATGCCACTGTCGACCTGGCCGACGAACTGCCAGGTGCCGGTGGTGGGGTCTTCGGCCGGATTGCGCAACGCGTACATGCGATGCTGGAACAGGCCGTGCTTGATCTCGCGCGATGGCGCCGCCGCGAAATAGACGTACCAGGCATCGTCGAAGCGGTGAATCTCCGGCGCCCAGATCAGCGCGCTGGCCGGTCCATTCGCCGGCGCGCGCCATAGCACGACTTCCTCCGCAGTCGCCAAGCCTGCCAGCGTGGCCGAACGGCGCAGCACGATGCGATCGTATTCGGGCACGGAAGCGGTGAAGTGGTAATGCCCATCGTGGCGCAGCACGAACGGATCGGCACGTTGCAGGATGAATGGATTGGCAAGTTTCATGGCAGGCATTCCGTGGTGGCGCGCGCGAGCGGAGGCACGCGTTGCTCGTCCTGGGGCGTGGGAACCTCCTCGACGATCTTCGCCTTGAGTTCGTTGTAGTACGCGTCGGTAATGCGATACAGGTACATCAGGCCGCCCATCAACACGTGGAACGCGCCCGGGATGATGGTGAGCATCAGGGCGATGCCGGTGAGCGTGAAGCTGCTCTGCGGGCGATCGGGCACGTAATCGAAACCGGCCAGCAGCCAGCCGACGATAGCGCCGGCGATGCCCATGCCCGCCTTCTGGCAGAAGGAAATACCGCCGAAGGCAAGCCCCGATACGCGCTTGCCGTGGCGTACGTGGCCGTAATCCACCGCTTCGGCAATGGCGGACCAGAACACCGGCGCGTGCAGGTCGACCACGAACGAGATGAGGAAATACAACACGAAGGCCAGCACTACGTCGCCCGGCTTCACCACGAGGTACATGAGTACGCTCAACGCGCCGACCACCAGCTGGCTATAGCGAAACAGTTTGACCTTGCAAAACACCTTGGTGATCCAGGTGGAGGCCACCATGGCGAGAATGGCCGCCGTAACACCGGTGGCCATGAAGGCGGACATCAGGCGCGCATCGCCGTGCAGGTAATACTTGGCGTAGTACGCAGCGACCGAGCCGCGGATCACATAGCCGACGGTGCCCACCACGCACACTGCGGCGAGGATCAGCCACTGGTCGTTGCGAAACAACAGCCGAAGTTGCTCGCGCATCGGCTTGCGGGCGACCTGGTGCTGGATGCGCTCGGTGGTGCTGAAAAAACAGAACAGGAACAGCAGCGCCGCCATCAAGCCCATCAGGCCCATCGCCCATTTGTAGCCATCCGCCAGGCGCGCGCCGCCCCAGGCCACCGCCAGTTGCGGCACCACGATGGTGACGAGGAAGGCGGCCACCTTGGCGAAGAACAGGCGATAGCCGTTGGCCGACAAGCGCTCCTGCGGATCGGCGGTGAGCACGCCGATCAGGGAGATATACGGAATGGTGACGGCGGTGAAGATCAGCATCACCAGCAGGTAAGTCGCATACGCCCACACCAGTTTCATGTTGTAACTGAAATCAGGCGTAGTGAAGGTAAGGAACACCGCGATGCCGAACGGCAGCGCCATGACCAGGAAATACGGCCGGTAACGCCCCCAGCGCGTGGTATGGCGATCGGTGAACTGACCCATCAGCGGATCGGCGACCGCATCGACCATGCGCACCAGGATAAACAGCAGCGCGACATCCTGCGGCTTGAGCCCGAACACGTCGGTGTAGAAGAACGTGATGATGAGCATCATCGAGGAGATGACCACGTTCACCGCCATGTCGCCGGCGCCGTAGCCGAGCTTTTCGATCACGCTCAGTTTGCGATCTTGCATGGCATCCCCTCTCTGCGCGCTGCGCATCGAGCTTGCTTCGGCGCACGGTACTCCAGATGGAAGGCAGGCCTGGGGCCTATGGCCGCAGGTACCCACCCCTAACGGAGGCCCTTGAGTTCGGAGCATGGGGCCACGCCGGCATTCTGCGATTGCAATGGATATACAACAAATATAGATTTGGAACACACCGATATCAAAGCGCGTATCCCATGTCCGCCAATCCCTGGTTCGTCCGCGCGCGGCTCAAGACGCGCCAACTGATGCTGCTGATCGCCATCGACGAGGAAGGCAACATCCATCGGGCCGCCGAGGTGCTGAACATGTCGCAACCGGCGGCCTCCAAGCTGCTGAAGGACCTGGAAGACATGCTCGACGTACCGCTGTTCGAGCGATTGCCGCGCGGCATGCGCCCCACTTGGTACGGCGAAAGCCTGATCCGCCACGCGCGCATTTCCCTTTCCAGCCTGCGCGAGGCAGGGGCGGAGATCGAAGCCTTGAAGACGGGCCACGCCGGCAGCGTCGCGATCGGCGCCATTGCCGGGCCATCCATGACCTTGCTGCCGCGCGCACTGGCACGCATCACCCGCGAACGGCCGGATCTTCGCGTATCGCTATTGGTGGAAAGCAGTGACGTGCTGCTGGAGCGCCTGGCGCAGAATCGCGTGGATTTCCTGGTGGCGCGGCTGTTCGCCCGCCACGACAAGAGTCAGCTGCTTTACGAAGCGGTGGCGGAAGAGGAAGTCTGTGCCATCGTGCGCCCACGACACCCCATCCTGTCGCTGCCCAAGGTCGAATTGAGCCATCTGGCGCAAGCCGACTGGATCGTACCGCCGGTAGGCAGCGTGTTGCGCCATCGCTTCGAGCTGATGTTCCAGAGCGCCGGCCTGGAACCGCCGCGGCAGGTGATCGGCACGGCGGCGCTGATGTTCCTTTCCAAGATTTTGCAGGAGACCGACTATATGGCGGTGGTGCCTACCGACGTGGCCCGCCACTATGCGGAATTCGGCATGGTGGCGGTGGTGCCTTACGAATTGTCTTGCCACATGGATTCGTTCGGCATCATCACGCGGCGCGACTGGCTGCTGTCGCCGGCCGCACACACGGTGTTGAATGCGGTGAAAGAGTCGGCGGTGCAGGTCTACGGTACGACGCTGGTTTGAAACCGTAGGTTGCGGTGCAAACCCGAATGGCGCTTACCTAAGCGCAACGCCGCAAATTTAAGCATGTATCTCGCACTCGCCAGGATCATTCCCTCCCCTGCGAAGTAGGGGAGGGCTAGGGTGGGGTGCGAGCGCAGCGAGCGAGAACCAGGCGTTGCTGCCATGCGCTTCTTGCTATCACAAGTCATGGCGACATTTGGCAGCACGCTAAAGCACAAGCAACCCCACCCCAGCCCTCCCCTACTGTCGCAGGGGAGGGGGCGGATCTTCGAAAGCGTCGAGATACGCGCTTAAGTAAGCGCCATTCGGGTCTACACCCCAACCTACGAGTATCGAGATCAGGTGCTGTAGGTGCGGTCTTTCCAGCGCGAGCGCACGCCACGCCAGTAGCGGATGGCCGAACTCCAGGTCATGCCCAGGTACAGCACGGCGCCGAACGGCAGCAACAAGGCCCAGGCGAGACGCATGTGGTAATAGCGCAGCATGGGCAGGTAGCTCAGCATCATCGCGACCAGCGCGATCAATCCCAGGCGCCAGGTGGCAGGCGACGCCAGCAGTACGAACGGCAAGCCGTAGGCGAGCGCGAACAGCACCGTCACCGCCAGCAGCAGCAAGCTGGAATAACCCAACTGCGTAAACGCCGAACGCGCAACCATGTCGTGAATGGAGCCGAGACTGCCATAAGGGCGCAGGCTGACCACGCCACGGCTCAAGCCCAGCCAGGTGCGATAGCCGGCGTTCTTCACCTGCCGCGCGAGCGTGCAATCGTCGATCAAGGCATTGCGCAGGCTGGCGAACGCGCCGGCACGTTGCAGCGCTTCGGTATCGACCAGGATGCAGCCGCCCGCCGCCGCCGCGACCAGCCGCGAGGATGAGTTGGATACCGAGAAGGGATAGATCAGCTTGAAGTAATACACGAACGCCGGCAGCAGCAGGCGATCCCAGAAGCTGGTGCGCCGCAGGTCCGCCATCAGCGAGACGAACTGCCGATTGTCACGTTGCTTATGCGCAAGCAACGCCGGCAGCAGCCCGGGTTGCAATTGGATGTCCGCATCCAGCAGCAAGGTGATCGGCGTATGCACGTGCGCCTTGCCCTGCTCCAGCGCCCACAGCTTGCCTGCCCAGCCTTGCGGCAACGGCTGGCCGCTGATCACGCGGACGTTCGGAAAGGAGGCGGCGATCTTCGCCGTGTCGTCGGTGGATTGATCGTCGACGACGATCACCTGCAAGCCGCTGCCTTGCGCCTGCAAGCCGGACAAGGTGAGGCCGATGACGTCGGCCTCGTTGCGCGCGGGAATCAGTACCGTGATCTGGCTGAGGTCGACCGATCCGGCATGCGGATCGGCCTCGATGCGTTCACGCGTACTCCAGGGCCGCCACGGTACCAGCAGCAAGCCCAGCCACATCAGCGCCGGCAGCGACACGGCAACCCATCCCACTATGCCCATCGTTGTCGACGCTTTGACTCAGTGATTCGCTTCGGTACCCGTTTCGGCGCTGCGGCGCTGGATCGAGCTGATCGGAATGTGGATCGCGGTGGCGTCGGCGCGATTGCCGTATTTCACCGGCAGATCCGGCGCCATCGGGCCATCGGTGCGCGGGCCGAACATCGACACCTTCAGCGCCTTCAGCGGATGCGCGAACATGTCATCCACCGCCGTGCCTTCGAAGCCGCAATGCGCCATGCAGTTGTCGCACTTCGGATTGATGCCGACGCCGTACTTCTCCCACTCGGTGTCTTCCATCAATTCCTTGTAGGACTTGGCGTAGCCTTCATCCACCAGCAGATAGCACGGCTTCTGCCAGCCGAAGATGTTGTACGTCGGGTTGGACCACGGCGTGCACTGGTACGCCTGGTTGCCCGCGATGAAGTCCATGAACATCGCCGACTGGTTGAACGCCCACTTGCGCTTGCGTTCCTTGCCGATCTTGAAGATGTCGCGGAACAACTGCTTGCTCTCGGAGCGCCCCAGGAACACGTCCTGGCTCGGCGCGTGCTGGTAGCTGTAGCCCGGCGACACGGTGATGCCTTCCACGCCCAGCTCCATCGCGTAGTCGAAGAAGTCGGCGACTTCTTCCGGCGCCTCGTTGTTGAACAGCGTGCAGTTCACGGTGACGCGGAAGCCCTTCGACAGCGCCAGCTTGATCGCCGTCACGGCCTTCTCGAACACGCCATCCATGCATACGGATTTGTCGTGCTGCTTCTCCAGTCCATCCAGATGCACGGACCAGGTGAAGTACGGCGAGGGCTTGTATTCGTCGATGTGCTTGGGCAGCAGGATCGCGTTGGTGCACAGGTAGATGAACTTCTTGCGCGCGATGATGCCTTCGACGATCTTCGGCAGATCCTTGTGGATCAGCGGCTCGCCGCCCGGGATGGACACCACCGGCGCATCGCATTCGTCCACCGCGGCCAGCGCCTGTTCCACGCTCATGCGCTTCTGCAGGATTTCCTTGGGCTGATCGATCTTGCCGCAGCCGGCGCAAGCCAGATTGCATTGGAACAACGGCTCCAACATCATCGCCAGCGGGTAGCGCTTCTGACCGCTCAGCTTCTTCTTGATGATGTATTGAGCGATCGTGGTTTGCTGAATAAGAGGGATACCCAAGGGATTTCTCCGGAATGTCAGGACGCCTGCACAACGACGGCGTTTAAAAAGCTTAACTGTTCGGTACAGTATAAGTCACTTGGGCGGGCGCCACGGTCTCCCGTCCCGCCCGGCCGTTAATCTTTGAGCGGCGAAAACACGTCCGGGTGCTCGCGGCGAATCCGTTCCCACTCGATCTTGAACCAGGGCGTGAACGCCTCCGGCCTGGCCGCCATCTCCGCGTCCAGCGCGTCGGGGGCGATGTAGCGCAAGCCGGAAATCTCGTTGACGTTCACCGTGGGCGCATCGTCGCTGCGGCCGGCGTACACCCAGCACAGCTCGTGCTCGGCGCCGTCGGCGTCGAACTGCGCCTGGTACTCGAACTTGAACAGGTAGCTCAGTTCGCACGCCAGGCCAAGCTCTTCCTTCAGGCGCCGGTGAATGGCGGTGTCCACCGTTTCGCCGCGGCGCGGATGGCTGCAGCAGGTGTTTGACCAGAAACCCGGCCACAGGCGCTTGCCCGGGGCGCGCTGCTGCAACAGCAGCTCGCCCTTGGCGTTGAAGACGAACAGCGAAAACGCGCGATGCAGTGTGCCGTTGCCAACGTGCGCAGCAGCCTTGTCGAGGAAGCCGACGTCGCGGTCGTCGTGATCGACCAGGATCAACGGCTCGTCGTCGAACGACACCACCTCGTTCGAGTCGCGCCAGTCCTGTCGCTCCAGTTCTGAGTTATCCAATGTCGACCTCCATCGCCTGGTAGCCGGCGTCGCGAATCGCGGCCGCTACCTTTTCGCGGTTCTGCGGGCACAGCGCGACGATCGAACCGCCGCCGCCGCCGCCCGTGAGCTTGGCGCCCAGCGCGCCATGTTCGCGTGCGATCTGCACCAGTTCCTCCACCTCCCAGCTCGACACGCGCAAAGCGTTGAGCAGGCCGTGGCAGATGTTCATCAGATCGCCGAGACGTTCCAGATCGTACTGCTGCATGGCTTCCACGCCCTGCAGCGTGAGCGAGTCGATCTGCTGGAAGATGCCGTCGTACAGCGCCGGATTGCGCTGCCAGGCGGTGCGTACCTTGCCGACCGTCACCGCGGTGAGGCTTTCCTTGCCGCTGATGCCGATCACCAGCGGAATGCGCTTGGGCAGGTGCAGCTCGCGCACCATCGGCGCGTCGCCCTTCTTGCTGGCGCGCTTGTACAAGAGCGGCTTGCCGTAGGTCGCGACGGTGTTGTCGATACCCGAGGCCGAGCCGTGCGCCACTTCTTCGCAACGGAACGCCAGCGCGTTGATCTCCTCGTCGGAGAGGTTGAGCTTGTAATGCTGGTCGAGCGCGCGGATCACGGCGACCGCCATGGCGGCCGAACCGCCCAGGCCCATCGCACGCGGCACGTTCGGGAACACTTCGATGCGCATCGAGCGATCGGTCAGCTGCAGCTCGTCGAAGATGATGCCGAGCGAGCGCTGGAACGAATCGCGATGCGCCGGATCGCGGTGCAAACGGTATTCCACGCCCCAGCGCGGAATGAACATGTCCACACCGCCGGACTTGGTGTCCTGCGCCACGGCGCGCACCGCCAGCGGCACCGGCGCGGCCACCGCATGGCTGCCGTACACCACCGCGTGCTCGCCGAGCAGGATGATCTTGCCGTGGCCGCAAGCGCGGTGATCCACCGCCGGTTGCTCGGTGGTGGTTACCGGCACGCCACGCGATTCCTTGCGCACTTGCTCGACGATCTCCTGCGCCTTCCAGATCTTGATCTCGCCCGTTTCCACCAAGCGCTCCACGACCGTATCGAAAATTTCCGGCGTGGCGCCTGCCGCCACGGCAACGCTGCGTGCATGCAAGGTCATGTGGCCCTGCTGGATGCCCTCGGTGACGAGCGCGCGCAAGGCGGAGAAGTTCTGGGCAAGCCCGACCGCGCCCATGATCTCGGCAAGCTCGCGCGCGGTCTTGACGCCGAGCAGGCGCAGATTGAGCGCCACCGTGGCGTTCGACTGCAGCGGACCGCCGACGGTACCGACCTTCATGGGGATATCCAGCTCGCCGATCAGCTCGCCCTTCTCGCCCTTGTACCAGCGCGTGAGCGAGGTGTAGCGGCCCCCGCGCGCGGCATAGGCATGCGCGGCCGCCTCGATGGCGCGCCAGTCGTTGCCGGTGGCGAGCGCCACGGCGTCGACGCCATTCATGATGCCTTTGTTGTGCGTAGCTGCGCGGTACGGATCGATGCTGGCGAATTCGTTCGCGAGCACGATGCCGTCGCGCACTTCTTCGCCTTCGAAGCCCTTGCCGGTGAGCTGGTCGGCGGGAATCACGCAACGTGCGCGCACCATCGACCGATCGGTAAGGTTGGAAAGAATGCGCAGGAATACGCGCCCGCCGGTCATCGTTTCCACCAGCGAGGCGATGCCTTCGCACATGGTGTTGACGAGGTTGGCGCCCATCGCGTCGCGCGTGTCGACCAAGAGGTGCACCACCAGCATGTCGCCGCCTTCGGGGCGCGGATGCACGTGCACTTCCAGATCCTGCGCGCCGCCGCCACGCGCCACCATCTGCGGATGCAGGCTGTTGGCGAGGTTGAGCAGTTCGTCCTTGCGCTGCAGCAGCGTGGCCTTGGCATGCGCAAGATGCGGCACGTCCACCACCTGCACCTGGCCGATCAGCACCGGCTCGGTGCTCTCGACGGTGAAGCCGCCGGTGCCGCGCACCAGCTTGGCCGCCGACGACAAGGCCGCCACGATCGAAGGCTCCTCCACCACCAGCGGCACGATGTAGTCGCGTCCGTTGACGAGGAAGTTCAGACCAAGACCCACCGGCAGACCCATCACGCCGACGACGTTCTCGATCATCTTGTCGGCTTTGTGGATTTTCAGCGTGTGCTCGCCGGAGACGAGCGCCTGATAATCCTCGGCAGACAACCAGCCGCGCTCATGGATGATGCGTACACGGTCGGATACCGAGAGTTTGTAGAAGGCGGGAAATCGGGACCGCTCAGCACTCGAAGATTCGGCGCTCATAAGCCTTAAGCACTCCGTGGTGGGTCGAAAGTCACATGCGCTTGGGTCACGGCTTTGCATGCTGCGTGTGAGCCAAGGGCAGTGATCACGTCAAAATCCTTGCTGCGGGAGAGGTCGCATCCGGGTGCATATGGCAACTCAGTCCTTGGGAATCAAGCCCCAGCGGAACAACGTGCATACCTTCCGACACGATGGCGCGTTCAAATGTCGCCAACCTTTCCGGGTCTTCGGCAAACACGACGCCGAAGTCGCCGCCCGCGCCGCAAGGCTTATAACTGACATCCGTACCGGACGCCATATCGGCCAGCCGTTTTTGTGCGGGCGAGTAGATCTCCAGCCCGCATGCGGCGGCGAAACGCTGCAAACCCAAGGCATAATCCCGCGTAAGGTCGATGAAAGATTGCATGCGCCGCTGTGCAAATGCATCGATGGCTGCCGCGGAAACGGTGCCTAGTTCGTTCATGTGCGCCGCATAATCGCTTGCATGGGTCCGGCGCCATTGCGCCAGGCGCTGCAACGAATCGCTGGTCGACACCGACTGCCCGGACCATACGAACAGGCAATGCAGGCCGTCCGCGGACATGGGTTCGTAAGTGGGCTCGCGCACAGCGCCAGCCAGCTGGTAACTGATCAGGCCACCCGCCACGCTGGCGGCCACGTCCACGCCGCTGCCGCGGCCGCCCTGCCAAGCGCCATGCATGCGCAGCAGACGGCGCATCCATTGCACGCGATCGGCCATGGCATCGCCATGGCCTGCATAGGTCGCCACGGCGGAAGCAAGCGCCACCGTCAGCGCCGCGCTGGAACCCAGCCCCAGCTTGGCGCGCACGCCGCCATCGACGTGAAAGAAGCCGGAGGTATCCAGTTCCAGGTCGAAACCCGTGCCAGCCATGGGCGCAAGCCCTTCGCGCAGCATCCCATGCCACACGTGATCGACCAGCGTGAGCTTGGTCTGGGTGGCTTCATCGAGCTGCCATTGCAACGCGCCGTCGTCGCCTATGCGTGCACGCGCCTCGCTGATACCGAGGTCCGGCGCACTGACGTTGCATAGACGATCGGCACGTGCGGCCATGCGTACCTTGGCGCGGCGATCCACCGCCAGCACCAGCGCGCGCGCGCCCTCCAGCACGGCGTAATCGCCCAGCAACACCAGCTTGGCGGGTGCTTCGGCAAGAACTTCCATCATGCCTCCACGCGATCTTCGGCGATCGCACGCGCGCCTTCGCCGAGGCCGGTGTCGAGCACTTCAAGCACGCCCGGTACATCGCGCAAGGCGGCTTTTACCTGCTCGATCGCGGATGGCGCACACACCGCCTTGAGCTGCGGACCGGCATCGACGGTGAAGAACACCGGCACGCCTTGCTGACGCAAGGCACGCACGCGATGCATGCATTCCACCGTGGCGCCGTTCCAGTACAGCAAGCCTGGCTGCGCGGCCAATGCCAGCGCATGCATCTTCAAACAGCTGTATTCGGAGATGCTGGCGAGCGCATCGAAATCGCGCGCGCGAATCGCGTTGCGCGCCAGGCTCAGGTCGGCTTCCTGCGTATCGATCCATGCGGATTGATAGGGCGAGGTCTCAGCCGTGCGGCGCATGCCCTCGGTGGAGCCCACCTGCTTGGCCGCGGTCGAGGTAATAGCCACCGCCACCCGCAAGGGCCATGCGCCGGCATCCAGCAACGGGCGCGCGACCGAATCGCTGCCATCGGCCAATTGGCCGTGCGCCCATTCCACATAGCCGCCGAAGATCGAGCGCGCCGCCGAGCCCGAGCAGCGGCGCGCCAGCACCGATTGCTCTTCCAGGCTCAGCTCCAGCTTCAGGGCGCGCGCACCAGCATGCACCAAGGCGGCAAAACCGGACGCGGAAGAAGCGAGGCCGGCTGCGGTAGGAAAGTTGTTGTGGCTGGCGACTTCGGCACCGTGATCGACCCCTGCGCGCGCGCGCAGCAGGTCGAGGCACTTGCTGATGCGCCTGGTTTCGGCTTCTTCGCTGCGGCCATTGAGGCTGACGCGATCGCCCTTCTGGCCCGGCACGAAACGGACGTCCGTACGCGTCCACAAGCTTTCCAGGGTGATGGAGATGGAACCGACGACAGGCAGGTTCAGCGCAACATCGCGCTTGCCCCAGTACTTGATCAGGGCGATGTTGGGTTGCGCCTGGGATGCAGCACGCAGTTCACCGGATGCATCGGTGCGTGATTCGCGGTTCATGACGTCTCTTTGGGGAAAGGGAGCTCGGGTATGGCTGGGCACCGATGCTATTTGCCCGGTGTATCCAACACGAACGGCAGCTCGCCTGGAGCGGGCTTTCTCATGGTGACCCGGTTCCATACGGTACTGCCGCCGAACAGGCTGATGCCGATGTAGCCGTGCAACTGCAGTCGGTTCAGGCTGCGCAGCCGAACCCAGCAATTATAAGTGCGGCCATCGTCCGAGTTATAGACATGGCCGTGCTCCCACCTTTCATCCTCAGGGTTGAACTTGAGGCCGGTGAGCAACCGCAGCCCGGTCAGCGACCGGGAACGCAGGGCCGGATTGGGGTTGTGGATGTCGGTCACGGTCTTGCCGTTGAGCGCCGGGCCGTCTTCCGGGCCGTAGGTGTCGTGCAACTGCCAGAGGATATAGCCCTGGTATTCGTCGCCCACCTGCTCGATGCGGATGACCGCATCGCGGCTTTCCACCAGCCAGTCGCCGACGATGTCGGAGGGGGCTGGCGCATAGGCAGCCGTGCCATCCGCCATCGCCTGGCCAGCCAGTCCCCATAGCAGCAGGCAGGCCAGCACGCCCAGCCACGCGCGGTGCGGCAGCCTCATTGCGCTCATCCAGCGGCCTCTTGTGCAGTGAAGGCATAGCCCCCATAAGTGCCCGCTTCATGTCGACGGATTGCCGGTAGCATTGACATTTATGTCCTCGAACGGATGGGTCGACACCTTGCTTCATGCATTGGGCATCGCGCTCGCATTGGCCGCGGCAGGTTATGCCTGCGTCGCGCTATGGGCTGTGATGAAAGGATTGCGAAAGGCGCGCCGAGTTCCGCTCCCTGCCGGTTCGCCGCAGCCGGCGAGTGTACTCAAGCCGCTGCATGGTGCCGAGCCCAGGCTGTATGAGAACCTGCGCAGCTTCTGCCTGCAGACGCATCCGGACTATCAGCTGGTGTTCGGCGTACGCGACCCGGACGACCCTGCCATTGCCGTGGTCGAGCGCCTGCGCTTGCAGTTTCCGCAACGCTCCATCGCCCTGGCCATCGACCCGCGCGTGCATGGCGCGAATTTCAAGGTCAGCAATCTGTTGAACATGCTGCCGCATGCGCAACACGATCTGCTGGTACTGGCCGATGCCGACATCCACGTAGCGCCTGATTACCTGGCGCGCGTCACCGCGCCACTGGACGATCCCACTGTGGGCATCGTCACCTGCCTGTACTACGGCATCCCGGGGCGTTCGCTCTGGTCGCGGCTTGGCCGTCTATTCATCGACGACTGGTTCGCGCCCTCGGTAAGGCTCTCTAACGCCTTCGGCTCCACGCGCTTTGCATTCGGCTCCACCATCGCCCTGCGTCGCGACGCGCTCGAAACCATCGGTGGCTTCGCGGTTTTGCGCGACACGCTGGCGGACGACTTCTGGCTGGGCGAGCTGACCCGCCGCGCCGGCTTGCGCACCGTGTTGTCGGAAGTGGTGGTCGGCACGGATGTAAGCGAAAGCAACCTGAAAGATTTGTACTCGCATGAACTGCGCTGGCTGCGCACCATACGCTCGATCGCGCCGGCCGGTTTTGCCATGACGTTCGTGTGTTTCACCTCCCCTTTGCTGTTGCTTGGCCTGCTGCTGGCGCCCGGACCGGGCAGCGCCGCCCTGGCCCTGCTCGGTGGCGCGGCGCGGGTTTTGCTACACTTTTTGCAGCGGCGCATCAGCCATCAAGCCTTCGCCTGGCATGAGGTCCTGTTGATTCCCCTCCGCGACGCCTTATTACTGATGGAATGGGCAGCTGCCCTGGCCGGTTGGCAAGTAAGATGGCGCGGACAGGTACTGCACGCACGAGGCGACGGTTCAGCGCCGTAGACAAAAATATCTGAACTATCTGCCGTCCACGGGCACCATGACCGCCCCGCAGGAGTCATTCGTAATGAAAACGCTTTTTCTGCAAGCTCCTTCCTTCGATGGCTTTGATGGCGGCGCGGGTTCGCGCTACCAGGCCAAACGCGAAATCAAGAGCTTCTGGTACCCCACCTGGCTGGCCCAGCCGGCGGCGATGGTGCCCGACTCACGCGTGCTCGATGCGCCGGCCGACGAGATCTCGGTGGAAGACAGCCTGAAGATCGCCGAGGGTTACGACCTGGTGATCATCCATACCAGCACACCCTCGTTCCCCACCGACGCCAAGTTCGCCGAGCTGCTCAAAGAGCGCAAGCCGAACGTGCTGATCGGCCTGGTGGGCGCCAAGGTGGCGGTGGATCCTTCCGCTTCGCTCACGGCTTCCCCTGCGATCGATTTTGTGGCGCGCGAAGAGTTCGACTACACCTGCAAGGAAGTGGCCGAAGGCCGTCCGTTCGAAAGCATCACCGGCATCAGTTACAAGCTGGCCGATGGCACCGTGCAGCACAATCCGCCGCGCGCGATGATCGAGAACATGGACGATCTGCCGTTCGTGGCGCCGATCTACAAGCGCGACCTCACCATCAACAACTACTTCATCGGCTACCTCAAGCATCCGTACGTGTCGATCTACACGGGCCGCGGCTGCCGTTCCAAGTGCACGTTCTGCCTGTGGCCGCAAACCGTCGGCGGCCATCGCTATCGCACCCGCTCGGCCGCCAACGTGCTGGCCGAAGCGAAGTGGATCAAGGAGAACATGCCCGAAGTGAAGGAGCTGATGTTCGACGACGACACCTTCACCGACAGCTCCAACATGGAACGCGTGCACGAGATCGCGCGCGGCCTGGGCGCGATGGGCTGGACCTGGTCCTGCAACGCGAAGGCCAACGTGCCGTACGAGTCGCTGAAGATCATGAAGGAAAACGGCCTGCGCCTGCTGCTGGTGGGCTATGAGTCGGGCGACGACCAGATCCTGCACAACATCAAGAAAGGCCTGCGCACCGACATCGCGCGCCGCTTCACGCAGGATTGCCGCAAGCTGGGCATCACCATCCATGGCACCTTCATCCTCGGCCTGCCGGGCGAGACGAAGGAAACCATCGACAAGACGATCCAGTACGCCAAGGAAATCAACCCGCACACCGTGCAGGTGTCGCTGGCGGCGCCGTATCCGGGTACCTCGCTGTACAAGCAGGCGGTGGAGAACGGCTGGCTGAAAGAGAACGAAGCCGTCAACCTGGTCAACGACAAGGGCGTGCAGCTCGCGCTGATCGAGTACCCGCATCTGTCGAAGCAAGAAATTTTCCATGGCGTGGAAAAGTTCTACCGGGCGTTCTATTTCCGTCCGTCCAAGATCTGGGAAATCGTCAAGGAAATGCTGTCGAGCTGGGAGATGATGAAGCGCCGCCTGCGCGAAGGTGTGGAGTTCTTCCGCTTCCTGCGCGCGCACGAAGCGTAGTCCTGGCATCTTCTGTTGGGCATGGCTATCTATCCACCATCCCGCCATGCCCCATTCTCCTTGCCGGCACTCCCGCGAAAGCGGGAGTCCAATTTGGCGCTGCATCAGCAAGACGGATTGACCAGCTTCGCTGTTGAAAGGCGCCTCCGCTTTCGCGGAAATGACGGCCGGGCAAGATTGAGCGCTGCATAGATGCCCATGAATGCCCTCATGAATTCACTTTCTACACAAGCCACGACGCAAGCACGCCCGCGCCTGATCGTCACCGCCGACGATTTCGGCCTGCACGAAGCCGTCAACGAAGCCGTCGAACGCGGGTACCGCGACGGCGTGCTGCGCGCCGCCAGTTTGATGGTGGCCGCACCGGCGGTCGCCGACGCCGTGGCGCGCGCCAGGCAGAATCCTGGTCTTGCGGTGGGCCTGCACCTGGTGCTTGCCGATGGCCGCGCGATGCTGCCGCCCACGCGCATTCCCGACCTGGTCGATGCGAAAGGCATGTTCAATTCGAACATGGTCGGCAATGGTTTCCGGTTCTTCTTCCTGCCGCACGTGCGCCGCCAATTGGCCGCCGAAATCCGTGCGCAGTTCGAGGCGTTTGCCGCCACCGGCCTGAAGCTGGATCACGTCAACGCGCACAAGCATTTCCATCTGCACCCCACCATCCTGAGCTTGATGCTGACGATCGGCCGCGAATACGGGCTGCGCGCCATCCGCCTGCCGGCGGAGCCGGGCATGGGTCCGTGGCTGCGCCCCTGGCTGGCGTTGATGCGCTGGCGGCTCGAACGCGCCGGCGTTACCTACAACGATCACGTGTTCGGCCTGCGCCACAGCGGCGGCATGGATGAGGCGGTGATGCTGGCGATACTCAAGCAGTTGCCCGAAGGCCTGTCGGAGGTTTATCTGCACCCTGCCTCACACGGCCACATCACCGAAAGCATGGCCGATTACCGCCATGCCGACGAACTCGCTGCGCTGCTGTCGCCACGCGTGCGCCAGGCCATCGCCGAGCGCTATCGCTTATGCGACGGCTTTTCCGACCCGGCGGCCAGCGCAGCATGAACATGAAATTCCTAAGTTATATCGCCGGCCTGCTCGGCCTGGGCGTGGCCATCGCGCTGGTGGCCCATCAGGGCTGGGCTGAAATTGGCGCGGCGATCGACCGGGCCGGCTGGCCGCTACTATGGCTGCTGCCGTTCCACGTGCTGCCGCTGCTGTTCGACGTGCTCGGCTGGCGTGCACTGCTCGCGCCGCGCGATCCACAGCGGCAGGCGACGCTGCCGTTCCTGTTCTGGGTGGCGGCGGTTCGCGAGGCCAGCAACCGGCTGCTGCCAGTGGCGAACATCGGCGGCGAGATCATCGGCATCCGCCTGGTGAAGTGGCGCGGCATCGGCGGCGCGGCCGTCGCCGCCAGCGTGATCATGGAAGTGCTGCTTACGCTGGTGAACCAGTACCTGTTCACTGCGCTGGGCATCATTTTGCTGGTCGAACTGACCAGCAACATCAGCGCCTTCAGCACGGTGCTCTCCGCCCTGGCGGCGAGCGTGCCGCTGCCGATCTTCCTGATCATCCTGCTGCGCCATGGCAAGGTGTTCTCGCGCCTGGAAGGCTTTGCCGAGAAGCTGCTGGGCGGCCGCTCAAAACTGACCGAGCTGATCGACGGCGCCAATCTGGACCAGGAGATTCGCGAACAGTATTCGCGTCCGTTGCGCCTGATGGTAGCCACCGGCTGGCAGTTCGTGGGCTACGTGGTGGGCAGCTTCGAGACCTGGCTGGCGCTGCATTTGCTTGGCTATCCGATCAGCGTGTGGGATGCGATCGCCATTGAAGCGGTGACGCAGGCGCTGCGCCATATCATCTTTGTGGTACCCGCCGGCCTTGGCGTGCAGGAAGGCGGCCTGGTGCTGTTCGGCAACATCATCGGCCTGCCGCCCGAAGCCAGCGTGGCGCTGTCACTGGTCAAGCGCATGCGCGAAGTGGCATTCGGCGTGCCCGCCCTGATTTCCTGGCAGTGGGCCGAAACGCGCAGACTCTATGCGGGAACATCCGCGCGCGCCGGCTCCGGTCAACCGCCTATCTGAAGAGAAGCTTTAGTCATGACGTTCGAACGCGAGGCCTTTGACCCGGAAGCCCTGGTGCCCGGCTACCACGAACCGGTACTGCCCACGGTCGAGCCGGATGCCGCCACCATTGCCGCCTCCGAGGCACGCACCCGCCACTGGTCGAGCGACCGGCAAGGCAAGCGCATCAAGTACGGCTCGGACGAGCACAAGCAGATGATGTGCCGGATGTTCGCGGACACCTTCAACCCCTATCGTCCGTCCGTGCTGAAATGGCCGACCCTGGACGACGCCGCCTTGCATCGCATCACCTCGTTGCCGATCTGGGACATTGCGGTGCAGACCGAAGGCAAGGCGCGCCTGCGCATGGCCGCCTACGCACGCACCGTCACCGATCCGGAAATGCGCAATGCGCTTGCGCAGAACGCATGGGAAGAAAACCGGCACAAGGAAGTGCTCTCGAAAATGGTGCAGCACTACGGCATTCCGCTGGTGCCGGAACCGCCGTACGAATATCCGAAGGACCCGGAATGGGCCTACCTGGTCACCGGCTACAGCGAATGCATCGACAGCTTCTTCGCCTTCGGCCTGTTCAAGGTGGCGCACGATTCGGGCCTGTTCCCGCCCGAGCTGATCGACACCTTCGAGCCTGTAATGCAGGAGGAATGCCGGCACATCCTGCTGTTCGCCAACTGGGTGGCCTGGCATCGGCGCAACCTCAATCCGTTCCAGCGCATCGCATTCGAATGGAAAGTGTTTCGCGTGTGGTGCTTCCTCGGCATGGAACGCATGGACCTGGCCAAGAGCCTGGACGCCGACGGCAACGAACAGGCGCAGGACAACAACTTCACCGTGACCGGAGCGCAGTCCGTCACGGAACAGGAACTCAGCGTGGCGAAGCTGATGGAAACCTGCCTCATTGAAAACGATCGGCGTTTCGCGGGCTACGATCCGCGCCTGCTGCGGCCGACGACGATGCCGTTCCTGGTGAGGTGTGCGTTGCCGGTGTTGCGGTTCTTTGCCAAGCGCGGGAATCGTAAATCGTAAATCGGGAATCGTCAGAGCGGCGTCTCGCAAGCTCGCGGGCCTCCGCTCTTCACGATTTACGATTGCCGATTCACGATTCCCGCCCCTTGAACCACCACACCGCATCTTCCAGCGCCAGACGCGCCGGACGCGCCGTATAACCCAGCTCGCGCTGCGCCTTCTCGCTGCTGAAGAACATGCGCTTCTTCGACATACGCACCTCTTCCACCGTGGCGATGGGAGGCATGCCGGTGAGGCGCGCCCAGGCTTCGGCGACGTAGGCCACCGGCATCACCGCGGCGTGCGGCAACCGCACTTTCGGCGGCGACCGTCCCGCGATGTCGGCAATCTCGGTAAGCACCTCGCGCAGGCTCATGTTGAAGCCGCCGAGGATGTAGCGCTCGCCGACCACACCGCGCTCGTACGCCAGCCAGTGGCCCTCGGCCACATCTTCCACGTGCACGATATTGAGGCCGGTATCGACGTAGGCCGGCAAGCGCCCGGACATCGCATCACGGACGATGCGGCCGGTGGGCGTGGGCTTGATGTCGTAGGGGCCGATCGGGGTGGACGGATTGACGATCACCACCGGCGCGCCTTCGCTCGCGAACTGCCTGGCCACTTCCTCGGCCAGGAACTTGGAGCGCTTGTAGTGGCCGATCATGTCGTCCACCGTCACCGGCGTGGTTTCGCTGCCGGGCGCGCCGTCCTTGGGAATGCCCAGCGTGGCCACGCTGCTGGTATAGACGATGCGCTTGACCCCGACGCGCCTGGCCGCTTCCAGCATGGCGCGCGTGCCATCGACGTTGGCGCGGTACAGCTCCGCCGGATCGGGCGCCCACAGGCGGTAATCGGCCGCCACATGGAACAGCGCATCACAACCTTCGCAGGCGGGCAGCAGGCTGGCCGGCTTGGTGAGATCGCCCTCCGCCACTTCCACGTCCAGGCCCTGGAGGTTGCGCCGATCCGAGCCTGCGCGTGCCAGCACACGTACGCGATGACCATCGCGCAAAAGCCGGCGCGCCACGGCCGAGCCGACAAAACCGGTGGCACCGGTAACCAGCGCCCTCACGATGGCCTCATTTGGCCGGCACTCAAACACATGCAAGCAGCGCCGCGCGCAGTCGGAAAAGTCGGGGTCGTCATCCGGCAATTATGGATGAAACGCTGCAACCGATGCGCGTCCATTCATCCCGTTTTCCTTTCGTCTGCATTTCAAGGTGGCGTGTCAGCGCTTACCCTGTCGTCGTGCAGGCTTGTTCAAGCACCTGATGTGCTTCAGCATATTGCGATGCCTACCCCACCCCGCCAGCCCCAAGCCAGCGTGTGCATACCGCATATGGCACTTTCCCGCACGGCCGCATCAACTGCCGTTCCGGATTCGCACCCGTACGGGTATGTCATAATTCCGGCGCTCGAGGCATACCAATGATCGAATTACACAATGCCACCGCCGGTACCGGACGCGGGGAGGCCGATACCTATCAGGACGCGATCCTGCCCAAGGTATCCCGGACTTTTGCGCTGACCATCCCGCAGCTTCCGCCGGAACTGCGGCGCGCGGTTGCGAATGCGTACCTGCTATGCCGCATCGCGGACACCATCGAAGACGAACCGGTGTTCTCGGCCGAGCAGAAACGCGCCTTCGAAAACGCCTTCGTCGATGCGGTCACCGGCGATGTCGATCCCCAAGAGGTCGCGGACGAAGTCGCCCCCCTGCTTTCCAGCAGCACGCTGGACGCGGAGCGCGACCTGATGCAGCAGTTGCCGCTGGTGCTGGAAGTCACGCGCAGCCTCTCGCTCCCGCAACAGGCCTCGATCATCAAGTGCCTGCGCATCATGTCGCACGGCATGCATGATTTTCAGCGCAAGGCCGGCCTGCATGGCCTGCCCACGCTGCATGACCTGGATCGCTATTGTTATTGCGTGGCCGGCGTGGTCGGCGAAATGCTCACCGAGCTGTTCGTCGATTTCGAGCCGATGCTGGCGCCGCATCGCAACACCATGCTGCGCCTGGCAGTGTCGTTCGGCCAGGGCTTGCAGATGGTCAACATCCTCAAGGACCAGTGGGAAGACCGCGCCCGCGGCGCCTGCTGGCTGCCGCAGGACATGTTTGCCCGCCATGGCGTGAAGCTCGCCACCTTGCAGCCCGGCAAGCAGAATGCGGGCTACGCGGCCACCATGTCCGAACTGGTTGGCGTTGCGCATGCGCATTTGCGCCAGGCGCTGGAATACACCCTGCTGATTCCCACCAAGCATGCTGGCATTCGCCGCTTCTGCCTGTGGGCAACCGGCATGGCCGTGCTGACGCTGCGCAAGCTGCAGCAGAACCTCGACTTTTCCGCCGGCACGCAGGTCAAGATCTCGCGCAAGGACGTCGCCCGCACCATCCTGATGACGCGCCTGCTGTGCAAGTCGAACACGGGCTTGCGCTGGCTGTTCTCGGCGACGGCGCGCGGTTTGCCGCTGACCCCGCTGGCGACCGAATGGAGCGAGCCTTCCACCCCGGCCCGCACCTGGCCGAAGCGCTCCATGCCGCACATTACCGACGCCGCTGCCTGGCGCGAGCCTGCCGACGTAGAAGAAGCTCGACACCGATGAACCCGTCCACGCCAAAGACTGCCATGGCTCCCGACGACCTGACCGCTGACGCTCTGCTTGCACCTGCCAAAAGCAACACGCTGGACCAGGCGATCGAGCGCGGTCGCAAGGCGCTGCTGGCGCGCCAGCACGAAGACGGCCACTGGTGCTTCGAACTGGAGTCCGATTGCACGATTACCGCCGAATACATCCTGATGATGCACTACATGGATGACATCGACGACGTGCTGCAGGAGAAGATGGCGCGCTACCTGCGCGCCACGCAGGTGCAGGACAGGCATGGCGGCTGGCCGCAGTACCACGGCGGCGACATCGACCTGTCGTGCACCATCAAGGCGTATTACGCGCTGAAGGCCGCCGGCGACGATCCCGACGCCGAGCACATGCGCATCGCGCGCAAGGCGATTCTTGCGCATGGCGGCGCCGCCAAGGCCAATGTGTTCACCCGCATCCTGCTGGCGCTGTTCGAACAGGTGCCATGGCGCGCCACGCCGTACGTGCCGGTGGAAATCATGCTGCTGCCGCGCTGGTTTCCCTTCCACATCGACAAGATTTCCTACTGGGCGCGCACCACGCTGGTGCCGTTGACCATACTGTGCTCGCTGAAGGCGAAGGCGGCCAATCCGCGCAAGGTGCATATCCGCGAACTGTTCATCACGCCGCCGGAACAGGAGCGCCATTATTTCCTGCGCGGCGGATTGTTGAACCGCGTCTTTCTCGCGCTGGACAAGATGGGTCGCGCGATCGATCCGTTGATTCCAAAATCGGTGCGCCAGCGCGCGGTGAAGAAGGCCGTCGACTGGTTCATGCCGCGCATGAATGGCGAAGACGGCATCGGCGCGATCTTTCCGCCGATGGTCAACAGCCTCGAAGCGATGGCGCTGCTCGGCTACCCGAAGGATCATCCCGCGCGGCAGACCTGCCTGCGTTCGATCCAGAAGCTGGTGGTGCATCGCGCGGACGGCTCGGCGTATTGCCAGCCCTGCGTATCGCCGATCTGGGACACGGTGTGGAGCGCATTCACGCTGATGCACACCAGCGAGGATGCGCACACGCAAGGCGCCATCGACAGTTCCGTCGACTGGCTCGTTTCCAAGCAGGAACTGGATTTGCAAGGTGACTGGGCGGTGCGCGCGCCGGATCTCAAGCCGGGCGGCTGGGCCTTCCAGTACAACAATGCGTACTACCCCGACATCGACGACACCGCGGTGGTTGCCGCATTGCTGCACATCCACGATCGCCACCGCAGCGAACCGGGGCGGCATCGCTTCCATACCGATCGCGCTGCCGACTGGATGGTCGGCCTGCAATCGAAGAATGGCGGGTTTGCCGCCTTCGATGCGGACAACACGTATTACTACCTCAACGCGATTCCGTTCGCCGACCACGGCGCCCTGCTCGATCCGCCGACCGAGGACGTATCCGGCCGCGTCGTCGCCGCGCTAGGCGTGCTGGGGCGCCCGCAGGATCGCGAAGCACTGCGCCGCTGCATCGACTACCTGCGCACCACGCAACTGGAAGACGGCAGTTTCTGGGGCCGCTGGGGCAGCAACTACATCTACGGTACCTGGAGCGTGCTGGCCGGCCTGGCGCTGGCCGGCGAGGACCCCAACCAGCCGATGATCCGCAAGGCGGTCCAATGGCTGCGCTCGCGCCAGAACGCCGACGGTGGCTGGGGCGAGACCAACGACAGCTACATCGATCCGGCCCTGCGCGGCACCCACGACGGACTGAGCACCTCGCAATCCACCGCATGGGCCTTGCTCGCGCAGATGGCCGCAGGCGACGTACATTCGGAATCGGTCCGGCGCGGCATCGAATACCTGCTTGCCCAGCAGCAGTCCGACGGTTTCTGGTCCAACCCCACGCACAATGCGCCGGGCTTCCCGCGCGTGTATTACCTGAAATACCACGGCTACACCGCGTACTTCCCGCTGTGGGCGCTGGCGCGCTACCGCCACCTGCGATCGGCTGCGGCTTGAGTTCAGCGCAAGCCATCCGCACCACCGGCATCGTCGTCGCGCTGGCATCCGAAGCCGGCACGCTTGGTTTGCGTACCGCCAAGCCTGGCCGCATCACTGCATTGAACGATGGCGCGGCGCTGCAGCTTTGCGGCATGGGTCCTGCCGCGGCCCGGCATGCTGCGGAAATGCTGGCCGATGCGGGCGCCGCGGCGCTGGCCGTGTTCGGCGTGGCCGGCGCGCTCGCTCCGCAACTGCGCAATGGCGCGCTGTTCTGCCCGGAACGCGTGCTGGATGAAGACGGCCACACGTATGGGACCGATATGGGGTGGCGTATCCGCTTGCAACAGCAACTCGACATGCCGTTCCAGATGCAGGGCGCCCTGCTCAGCGTTGCCTCTCCCTTGCTGACAGCCGCGAGCAAAACGGGCGCTTATCAGCAATACGGCACACTGGCCGTGGACATGGAGAGCGCCGCGGTCGCAGCGGTGGCGCAGCAGCGCGGCCTGCCGTTCCTCGTGTTGCGCGCCATCATCGACGAATGCACAGATACGATTCCCGCGGCGCTGGACGGCAGCGTGGATGCCTGGGGACGTCCGCGCCTGTTGCGCCTGCTGGCCGCGATCTGCCGGCATCCGTCGCTATGCGGCGAACTGCCCCGACTATACTCACGCATGCAAACAGCCACACAGGCGCTGCGCGCCGCCGCCACCGCGGCGGGACCGAGCCTGGGCTGGCATCGATAAGCTCATCGAATCGCCGCATCCGCGGCAATGTCTTTAGGAGAATCCACCATGTCCCCGCGTCATCGTCTTGGATCGTTCCTGCTCGCCACTGCCTGCACGCTCGCCAGCATGGCCGCGTCCGCCCATGCCATCCTGGTCGACAGTTCGCCCAAGCCGAACGGCACGCTCACCGCCGGCCACGTGCAGATGGTGTTCAAGTACAACAGCAAGATCGACCAGCATCGCTCGCGCCTGGTGCTGATCGGCCCCGACAAAAGCGAAAAGGTGCTGGCCATCGCCACCGGCGGCAAGAGCAACGAGCTCGACACCAGCGCCGATGTCGTGCCCGGTGCGTACACGCTGCGCTGGCAGGCGCTGGCGCTGGACGGTCATATCACGCGCGGCGACCTGTCGTTTACGGTCGTGGCGAAGCAGTAGTCATCCGGCTGCATCGCTGCGTAGGTTGGGGTGAGCCTATGCGAACCCCAACATTGCCATCTCCAGCGCATCACGATGTTGGGGTTCGCATGCGCTCACCCCAACCTACGCAGCACGTCGCGACATCATCGCAAAGTTGGCCTCTCACTTTTCCTGAGCATCCCCGTGGAACTTCTCGTCGACATCTTCGGCTACCTCAGCATCATCCTGCACGGTCTGACGATCGTCGCGCAGTCGATGATGCTGGGCGGCATCCTGTTCCTGGTTTTTCTGGTGCGCCCCTTCATGCACCTGCTGCCGCAAGGCGCGGAGCTGGAACGGCGCATTGCGCGGCTGACCATCGTCAGCGCGATCGGCCTGGTCATCGCCGAAGTCGCCGGCGTCGGCTTGCAGGTGGCGGTGGTGACATCCACCGTCGACCTCGGCTTGCTGGACGTGATGCAGGCGCCGTTTGCGCTGGCCGGCACGATCAAGACTCTCTGCGCGCTACTGCTGATTCCGTGCCTGGGCCGGCGCATGTCCACCGGCCTGCTCGGCGCCGTGCTGCCGTTGCTGCTCGGCGCGGCGGAGCTGACCGCCGCCACCTTCACCACGCACGCCTATGCGCGCCTGGACCACAACGTGCTGCTGCTGTGCGTGGAAGGCCTGCATCAGTTCGGCGCGGCGATCTGGATCGGGGCGATTCCGTGCTTCGTGCTGGCGCTGGGCAAATTGCATGATGCAAACGGCTGGCGCATCGTCGGCGCGCGCTTTTCGCGCATGTCGATGATCGGCGTGGCCAGCATCATCGTTTCCGGCTCGGTCATGTGTGTGTACTACATCGGCGACATGCAGGGCTTTTACGGCACGGCCTACGGCGTGATGGTGGGCGCGAAGATCGCCATGTTCCTGGCCTTGCTGCTGCTCGGCCTCGGCAATCTGCTGGTGACCGAGCGCCTGCGCAAGAACCAGGACACCTCGGTGATCCGCCTGCGCCGCTTTGCCGAAGTGGAAATCGGCATCGGCTTCACCATCTTCTTCGCTGCCGCTTCGCTGACCTCGGTGCCGCCCGCGGTCGACCTCACCACCGATCGCGTCACGCTGCACGAAATCGCCGTGCGCAATGCGCCGGCATGGCCGCGCCTTACCTCGCCCGATCACGACCAGCTTGCGGTTTCGCAAGCGCAGGCGCAGCTGGATCGCGAAGCCGAGCAACGCCATCAGGTTGCCGCGCAAGCCATCGTGCCGGGTTCGGGCGTGCTGGCGCCGCGCAACGCCGACGACATTGCCTGGTCCGAATACAACCATCACTGGGCCGGCATCTTCGTGCTGCTGATCGGCCTGCTCGCCCTGCTCAACCGCGCGGGCGTGGGATGGCTCAGGCACTGGCCGCTGCTGTTCCTGCTGATGGCGGGCTTCCTGCTGGTGCGTTCGGATCCGGAAGTCTGGCCGATGGGCCAGGAAGGCTGGTGGGCCGCATGGCGCGACGTGGAAGTGTCGCAGCATCGCTTCTTCGTGGCGCTGATCATCCTGTTCGGCCTGTTCGAATGGGCGGTGCGCACGGGCCGCCTGCGCAGTCCCAAGGCGGCGCTGGTCTTTCCGTTGCTGGTATCGGTGGGCGGCGCGATGCTGCTCACGCACAGCCACCAGATTTCCAACGTGAAGGACCAGTTGTTGATCGAGCTGACCCACACGCCGCTGGCACTGGCCGGCGTCGCTTCGGGCTGGGCCCGCTGGCTGGAGCTGCGCCTGCCCGGACGCGGCGGCCGCATCGCCGGCTGGGTGTGGCCGATCTGCTTCATGCTGGTCGGCGTGATCCTGCTCTGGTATCGAGAAGCCTGAGCTAAAATCGCGGCCTGCCTGCCGAGCGACTGGGCAGACCGCTCCACTTCCCGCTCGCTATTCCCCGGATTTCGAATGAGCCTGACTTCCCCCGCGGTTTCCGCCTTTGCCGATCGCGTACCCGCCTACCTTGCGCGGCTGGAGCGCAGCACGGACGCCCTGCTTCCCCCTGCTTCCACCGATCCGGCGCGCTTGCACGAAGCCCTGCGCTACGCCTGCGAAGGCGGCAAGCACCTGCGCGCGCTGATGGTATATGCCGCAGGCGAAAGCCTGGGCGTGGCCGCGGAAAAGCTCGATGCCGCCGCCTGCGCGGTGGAACTGATCCACGCCTATTCGCTGGTGCACGACGACCTGCCGGCGATGGACGACGACGACCTGCGCCGCGGCCGTCCCACCGTGCACAAGGCCTATGACGAAGCCATCGGCATCCTGGTCGGCGATGCGCTGCAGACGTCCGCGTTTGAAGTGCTGGCGACCACCGAAGCGCTCGATGCGCAGCAGAAGGTGCACATGATCCGCGCGCTGGCGCACGCCTCCGGTTCGATGGGCATGGTCGGCGGCCAGGCGGTCGACATGGCGTCGGAAAACAAGACCCTCACGCTGGCGCAACTGGAATCGCTGCATGCACGCAAGACCGGCGCGCTGATCCTGGTCACCTGCCAGCTTGCCGGCATCGCCGCGAACGTGGCCGAACCGGCCAGGCATGCGCTGGAACGCTACGGCAAGTGCATCGGCCTGGCCTTCCAGATCCAGGATGACGTGCTCGACCAGATCGCCGACACCGCCACGCTGGGCAAGACCGCCGGCAAGGACCTCGCCCAGCACAAGTCGACGTTCCCGTCTTTGCTCGGGCTGGAACAGGCCAGGCAGCGCGCGGATGCCTTGTTCGACGAGGCACGCGACGCGGCCCGCAGCATTTCCGATCGCGCCGAACCGCTGCTGTGGCTGGCGGACTTCATCCAGCAGCGTGATCATTGACCGCAGGTTCCTCGCAGCGATAGACCTTTCGCACAGGAACGTGTGCAGCTTTCGGCCAGGTGATGCACGCCCGGCCTTACCGGCAAATCCGAAGGGTGGCGGATTTGCCCAGCCAAGGACGTTACAGGCATGACGGTATTCACATCCATCACCGGCTTCTGGCGCAAATGGCGCGACGCCCTGCATACCGGTCGCCAGATCGACGCCCTGCTCGCGCACGCCGATCCGCGTGCCGAATTGGCGGCGCGCAACGAATGGCTGGTCGAGGTATCGCACTGGCTGCATCGCGAAGGCCCGCTCGCCCGCGATGCGCAGCAACCCGATCAGGCGCCCAAGTATCCGCCTCACGTGCGCCTGCGCTACCTGCTGCAGTTGCTCGACCGCAATCCCGAATGGAAGGCACGCGTCGCGCTGAGCTTGCAAAGCATCGTGCGTGAGATGGATGCGATGGCGCTGTTGTGCGATTCGGGCATGCCGGCGCATTCCGGCTTCACCGGCGCCCTGATCGAACGCCTGCAGGATTCGCTGATCCCGATTGCGCCCAACAGCCGCGATCTGTCGAACCTGTTCCGGCTGATGTTTCCCTCCGCCGACGACGCGCAATGGGTCGCCGCCTTGCCGCGCGAACTGCTGGAGAAGCTGAGCGAGCTGTTTGCCTATCGGGAAGCCACGCAAGACGAAGCAACCGCCGCGCAAAGCAGTGAGGACAACCAGGCGCCTCGCGCATACGGCCGCCTGTCCATCGAGCTGCTGGCTGCCATGCATAACCTGATCGGCCAGGTCGGCTCCACCGGCCTGTCGAAAGCGATCCGCACCCGCCTCAGCGAGAAACGCCTGGAGGCGCTGCCGTTCTACAAACTTCCGCGCGCCATGCTGGGCATCGAAACAGCCGCCGAGAATGACACGGCGGATGAAACCGAAAGCCGTGCGCGCGTCAGCAAGGGCTTGCTGCAGGAGGTGAATTACCTGCGCGCCCTGCTGGACGAATGCCATCGCGCCTTGCGCGACGTACACGCACATCTGGACGAAAACGGCGTCAACGTCGACATCGTGTTTCAGCTCGAACGCATGCGCGCACGCATCGTACGCACCGAACGTTTGCTGGAGGCGTGGCTGGCGATCCGCCAGCATGGCGATTCGGCCCAACCCATCGCCAGCCTGTTTGCCGACCTGATCGCGGCCAACCATGCCAGCCACAGCGTCACCGGCCTGATGCGCAGCAATTTCTCCCTGCTGGCGCGCAAGGTGGTCGACCGCAGCGCGGAGGACGGCGAACACTACGTCGCCTACGACCGCAAGAATTACCTGCACATGCTGTGGGCCGCGTTCGGCGGCGGCCTGGTGATGGCCGCCGCGGTCTACATCAAGTTCTTCATCTTCAGCCTGCACATGCATCCGATGGTTGAAGGCTTCTTTGCCGGCGTCAATTACGCCAGCGCGTTTCTGCTGATGCATTTCCTGCACTTCACGCTCGCCACCAAGCAGCCGGCGATGACGGCGCCGATGTTGGCGCAGAAGCTGGACGGCATCGGCACGCCCCAAGGCATGCACGACTTCGTACAGGCCGTGGTGGCGCTGATCCGCACGCAAGCGGCGGCCATTTTTGGCAACCTGGTGGCGGTGCTGCCAGTGTGCCTGCTTGTCCAGCTGCTGGCGCATGCCCTGTTCGGCGCCAACCTGCTCAACCCGGACAAGGCCCGCGCCACCATCCATTCGTTTTCGCTGCTGGGCGCCACGCCGTTGTGGGCCGCCATGACCGGCGTGCTGCTATGGGTGTCGAGCCTGCTTTCCGGCTGGGCCGACAACTGGTTCGTGCTGCATCGCCTGCGCGACGTGCTTTCCTACAATCGCCGCCTGCGCTTCGTCTTCGGCGAGCGCGGCGCAGCACGTTTTGCGAATTTCTCGCGGCACAATGTCGCCGGTGTCGTCGGCAACTTCACGCTCGGCATGATGCTTGGCCTGATGCCGGCGATCCTCACCGCGTTCGCCTTGCCCTACGAAGTACGCCACGTCACCGTCGCGGCCGGTTCGATCGGTACTGCCATCGGCGTGCTCGGCAGCGCGGCCTTCGCTACGCACGACATCTGGTGGTCCTTGGCGGGCACCGCGGTGATGGCCATGCTCAACGTGGCGGTGAGTTTCACCCTGGCATTCCAGATGGCGTTGCGGGCAAGGCCGATGCAGCGCCGTGCGCGGCGGGAAATCAACCGCGCAGTGTGGCGTTACGTCTTGAGCAATCCGCTGCAGCTGGTGTTTCCGGTGCGTACCAAGGCGATTGCCGATACGGTTTGAAGGCCGTCAATCGGGAATCGTCAATCGTGAAAAGCGGTACCGACCGAGGATTGTCGATGCACGTCGCCTATGCCGGGCGCACGTCGTGCAATTGCCAGCACGATCCGACCAGCCAGTTCAGACGTTGCCGCACGATGCTCATCGGCAGATCGGTGATCACGTCCAGGTCGGTGTTCAAGTCCGCAACCTTGGCGCTTACCGCGGCCAACTGGTCGGTGACGCCCAGCCGCTCGTCGACGCTGTCGGGATCGGGCTGCAGCGCGCGCCAGCGCTGGAACAACAGCGGGCTGCGCAGCGCTTCCTGCAAGGCCGCCGCCAGATCGTTCGGGCCGGCGCCGTCGTAGCTCAAGGCGGGTTCCGGACCGCGTGCGTGCGCAAGATCCTTGATTTGCATGTAATAGTGAGTGCGATTGGTCATGGTTTCTCCCTTTGCAGTGACCGTTCCCCGTGAATCCTCAGAGCACGCCCTGCTTGAGCAGGCTCGCGGCGCGCGCGGGCGCCAGGCCATGTGGCAGGATGCCCAGGCATGGTGCCGGCAGCAACGCGTGCAGTGTGTCGATATTTTCCCCGACTGCCGCCATCTCGGGGTCGATGCAGTTCCCAATCCAGCCGATCAGCCGGCAACCATCCGCAGCGATGGCCTCGGCGGTAAGCACGGCATGATTGAGGCAGCCCAGCCGCAATCCCACCACCAGTACCACCGGCAATGTCCACGCCTTGGGAAGGTCCGACGCAAGCAGCTTCGGCCCCAGCGGCACGCGCCAGCCCCCCACGCCTTCGACCACCACGGTGTCATACCGCGCCACAAGGGCATGGAACGCGGCTTCGAGCGCCGGCAACGCAATCGTCACGCCTGCGTGCGCGGCGGCCAGATGCGGCGACAAGGGTTCGCGCAAGGCGATGGGATTGATCTGCTCGTACGCAGGCAGCGGCTCGCTGCTGGCCGCCTGCAAGGCCAAGGCATCGTCGTTGCGCAGGCCTTGCGCGGTGTCGACGCAACCGCTGGCCACCGGCTTCATGCCGCAAACACGCCGGCCTTCCGCGCGCAGGGCGTGGATCAAGGTGCAGGCCGCATGGGTTTTGCCGATGCCGGTATCGGTGCCGGCGACGAATAGCGCAGGCGTCATACGCGATTCGCCTGCAACGCGCCCGGAAGATTCGCTCATAATGACCACCTTGCCACTTGTGATGGGCGCCAAGCAGCCCATTTTAAAACCTCATGTTCGAGATCAAAGCCAATCACACCACCAGCAAGCGCGAACAGTACGCGGAGCTGGTGGAACAGGCCCGCGGCATGCTCGCCGGCGAACCCAGCCTGATCGCCAATGCCGCCAATTTCGCCGCGCTGGTGTTTCACAGCTTGCCCGACTTCAACTGGGCCGGCTTCTATCTGTACGACGGCAAGGAATTGGTCGTGGGACCGTTCCAGGGCAAACCGGCCTGCATCCGTATTGCGCTGGGCCGCGGCGTCTGCGGCACCGCGGCGCAGACGCGCCAGACCCAACTGGTGCGCAACGTGCATGATTTCGACGGTCATATCGCCTGCGATGCGGCATCGCAATCGGAAATCGTGGTGCCGCTGGTGAACGCCGACGGCAGCCTGCTGGGCGTGTGGGATGTGGACAGCCCTTCGGTCGGCCGCTTCGATGAAGAAGACCGCGCCGGCATGGAAGCGTTGTGCGCGGTCTTCATGGAAAACGTTCGCGTGTAATAAGTTGGGTTCGCACCCAACCTACAAATGACGCTCGCCGCCTTCCATCAAGCGCATGACCGCGGCGCGCGCTTCGTCCACGCCGGTTCCCTCCGGCGCCGAAAACACCTGCATGGTCACCGGCACGTCCGCGTCGAGCTCCTTGCGCAATGCGTTCAACGCCTGGTTGGCCTGGTTGCGTGACAGCTTGTCCGCCTTGGTCATCAGCACATGGCATGGCAGCAAGGTGCGCACGCAGAAATCCAGCATCATCCGGTCGAATTCCTTCAGCGGGTGACGGATGTCCACGATCAGCACCACGCCGCGCAGGCTGTGGCGCACGTGCAGGTAGCGGTCGATCTCTTCGCGCCAATGCTCGCGCAGCGCTTCAGGCACCTTGGCATAGCCATAGCCGGGCAGGTCGATCAGGCGCGTCGGTACCTGCGACGTTTCACCGCGCACCAGCGGCGGCAGCGAAAACACCACCATCTGCTGGGTGCGGCCGGGCGTCTTGGAGGTGCGCGCAAGCCCCTTGTGACCGGTCAACGCATTCAACGCGCTGGATTTGCCTGCATTGGAGCGGCCGGCGAACGCCACTTCGGCGCCTTCGTCGGCGGGCAGTTGCTGGACACGATGGGCGGCAAGCACGAATTGTGCGCCCTGCAAGGGATTGATCGGCATGAGTCGTGGTTTGACCGGCTAGTATGGGGTGGTGATAATTTCGAAGCTCTGCCAGTCACGGTACGCTGAGGGTGCGCACCGTACATCAACTGCAGTTTCCTGGAGGCAAGTGTATGAGTTTTCGGCTCGCCGGTTGCCGGCCCGCTGTCGTGAATGCAGTCGCCCTGGTGCTTGCTCTCTCTACCGGCGCCATCCTTGCGCAGAACACCAAGGCCCCCGCCCCGGCCGCAGCGCCCTCCGGCCAACCGGCGCCCGCCGCCAGCGCTCCGGCCGCCGCCGTGCCGACCGCCGCCCCGCATGACAACAGCTGGATGATGTCCACCAAGCCTGGCGATGCCACCGCCGGCCAGGCCAAGGCAGCCGCCTGCGGCGCCTGCCACGGCATGGATGGCAACTCCACCGACCCGCAGTACCCGAAGCTGGCCGGCCAGCACGAGATGTACGTTGCGCACCAGCTGCACAACTTCAAAGACGGCGATCGACAGAACGCCATCATGCTCGGCATGGCCACGCCGCTGTCCGACCAGGACACGCGCGACATCGGCGCCTACTTCGCCAGCAAGCAGTCCCTGCCGGGCGTGGCCGACCAGGCGCTGGTCGAACACGGGCAGACGCTTTATCGCCAAGGCGATCCGCAGCGCGGCATTCCGGCCTGCATGGCCTGCCACGGCATCGATGGCCGCGGCAATCCGGGCGCCATGTACCCGCAGCTCACCAGCCAGCATGCGCAGTACGTCGAAGCGAAGCTGAAGGAATTCCACGACGGCACCACGTGGGGCCACGAGGCCCACGCGCAGATCATGCCGACCATCGCCAAGAACCTTGACCCGCAAGACATCGCGGCCTTGGCCAGCTATATCGAAGGCCTGCACGTGGCGGACCATGGCGCCGCTGCCACATCGCCGTAACTTCGCGCCGGCAGCGTTGTCCCAGGGATGCTTTTGATCCATTTTCCGTAAAATGAATCGGAGCACCCCCACCCCGTTTCCCATTTCCGTCCCCCGAGGCCAGCCATGCTGAAGCGTTTGTCTTTTCTCTGCGCGGCGTTGATCGCGCTAGCCGCCTGCAGCCACAACGGCTCCGATAGCCCGGCGCCGCAGCCAGCACCGGCCCAGACTTCCGCACCAGCCACGACGCCGGCCCCGGCCAGCACGGCACAGGCGCCAGCCGCCACCTCCACGGCGGCATCCGCCAGCACCGCCGCTACGCCGGCCGCCGCATCCACCGCGCCGGCGCCGCAGAAACCTTCCGCACCGGCCGAACCCTTCGTCGACAACGGCAAGTGGGTGCAGGGCAAGAACTACTTCACCATCGAGCCGCAGCAGCCGACCAGCAACCCGGGCAAGATCGTGGTGACCGAGGCGTTCTCCTACGCCTGCCCGGCCTGCAATGCGTTCCACACCACCGCCGACCAGATCGAGAAGAGCCTGCCGTCGAATGCGGTGATGACCTATCTGCCGGTGTCATTCCGTCCGGACGAAAATTTCCCGCTGTTCCAGCGCGCCTACTTCGCGGCCAAGGCGCTGGGCGTGGCCGAGAAAGCCCACGACGCGATGTTCGATGCCGTGTGGAAGACCGGCGAGCTGGCCTCCGACGACCTCGCCACCGGCCGCCCGAAGCCGCAGTCGGCATGGCCGAAACTCGATGACGTGGCAAAGTTCTACGCCAAGTACGGCGTCGATCCCAAGCAGTTCGTCGCGGTGGCCAATTCCTTCAGCATCAACACCCAGATGAAGCGCGCCGACGACATGGTGAAGGCTTATGGCGTGGATGCCACACCCACCATCATCGTCAACGGCAAGTACCGTTTCACGATTGGTGACGCCGGCGGATATGCCCAGTCCATCGAGCTGACCAAGTGGCTCGTCGCCAAGGAAGCCGCGGGCAAGTAAGCCCGGCATGCACAGCGCCCAGTCCGCCGGGCGCTTTTGTTTTGACCAAGGGATGCTCTGATTAATTCAGCGTAGGTCGCAGAGACCCTGTGTGTTCGCAAAGCACGGGGTCATCGGCGAAGGCAGACTGGCGCATCGTCGAGGCGATGGACCGAAGCTATGCGGACTCACAGGGTCGCTGCGGCCTGCGGTGGATTGAGTCAGAGCATCCCAAGTACATTGATGAACTTCGTCATCAGGAAGAACCATGTTCAAGACCACCCGACTCCGTCTCGCCACCCTGCTCTGCGGCCTGCTGCTGACCACTGCCTGCAGCGCGGCCGGCCCCGACGTCGCCGCGCCGTACAGCGACGGTGACCAGTACGTCACGCTTTCCGCGCCCTATCAGCGCGACAGCAGCAGCGGCAAGGTGGAAGTGGTGGAGGTGTTCTCCTACGCCTGCATTCACTGCGCCGAGTTTTCCACCTACGCCGACGAGCTGCGCAAGACGCTGCCCAAGGGCGTGGATTTCAAGCTGGTGCCGGCGCCGTTCAACGACACCTGGGTGCCGTTCGCGCGCGCGTACTACGCGGCCAAGAAACTGGGCGTGCTCGACCGCACGCACGATCTGTTGTTCGAAAAGAAATTCAAGGAGCAGTACCCGATCAACTCCATGAATGAAATTGCGGACTTCTACGCCAGCCAGGGCGTCAACCGCGACGAGTTCCTGAAGATCGCCAATTCGCCGGACGTGGATGCGCAGATCAAGAAAGACCTCGCATTGATCCAGGCCTGGGGCGTGGACGGTACGCCCACCATCGTGGTCGATGGCAAGTACCGCACCGCCAACGTCAAGAACTTCGACGAGCTGGTGGCGCTCACCAAGTGGCTGGTGCAGAAGGAATTGAACGCCAGACATCAGTAAGCGGCAGAGCTGCCAGTTTTCGATGCGGTTTTTTCACCATAGCCGCATCGAGAACCGATAGGATGCCCCGGTTCACCACGCGAGCATCCTCCGTTTCCACTTCATGACACGCGCCCCCGCCAAGCAACAACGGCTACGTCTCCTGAGCTGCAACATCCTGGCGGGGGCAAGCGTGCAGCGCTATCACCAGTACGTGACGCGCGGCATCAACGCCGTACTGCCTGCACGCAGCAAACTGGACAACCTCGATCGCCTGGCGGAACTGCTGCCGCAGTTCGACGTGATCGGCCTGCAGGAGGCCGACGCCGGCAGCCTGCGTTCCGGCTTCCTCAACCAGACGCGCTACCTGGCCGAAACCTCCGGCATGCCGTTCTGGAGCCATCAGCCGAACCGCCCGGTCGCCCAGCTTTCGCATACGGCCAATGGCCTGATCTGCCGGCTGGAGCCGGAAGTGGTGGTCGATTATCCGTTGCCCAGCCGCATTCCCGGGCGCGGCGCCTTGCTGGCGCGTTTCGGCGATGACGCAAACGGGTTGGCGGTGGTGATCGCGCATCTGTCGCTTAGCGCGCAGGCGCGCGCGAAACAGCTCGCCTTCATCGCCGAGGTGTTGCAGGATCATCCGCATGCCGTCTTGATGGGCGATCTCAACACCGACACGCGCAGCGCGGAAATGCGCCACCTGTTCGCCCATTCGAGCCTGCAGCCGCCGGAGCAGCACGTGCTGACGTTTCCGAGCTGGAAACCGCGGCGCGCGCTCGATCACATCCTGGTGTCGGCGGACATTCGTATCCACAAGATGTGGACGCTACCACAGGCGTTCTCCGATCATCTGGCGCTGGCGGCTGACATCCAGCTCCCCTCTGCTGCAGGCAAAACGCATCAATGAGCGCACGACGTTTCGTTCCGATCGCCCTTCCCTGGTTTCTGCTGGTCGTGGCAGGCCTGCTCAGCGCGTGGTTGCGCTATGGCTTTATCGAGCCGCCTGGGCTGGCCCATCTTTGCGAGGACGGCGATGGCCCGGCATGGTGTGGCGTACGCAGCGCCATCGTGATCGGCTTCAACAGTTATGGTTACGGCATTGCCGCCCTTGTCGTTACGGCGCTGGCGCTGATCTCCAAAAAGCCATGGCTGGCGTGGCTGGCGGCAACGCTCGGCGTCTTCGCCTTGATGCTGTATTGCTATTACGCCGGCGCGATCGCGCTGCTAATCGGCGGCCTGCGCCTGGTACGGCTGCAGGCGAACGGCTCGGTGGCAACGCCAGGCCACCCACACCGGCACGGCGATCGCCAGGTTCAAACCCAGCCATAGCCACGTCACCTTGTTCATGCCCGCTTCCTGCACCACCGGTGCGATCGCGAGCAGCGGGCCTACGAAGGCCATGAACCGCTGCTCCGCCGAAGGCATGGCGAACTCGCGCGTCAGCAGGCCGAACACACCGTAAGCCACGCACGGCAGGCAGAACAGGCCCATCGGAAAATCCATGTAGCGTCCGTCGAACGCCAGCAGGATGTCGTACAGCACCAGCGCGAACAACGCGCAATAACGCCACCACTGCGATGGTTCGGTGTGATCGTGATGATCTGCCAGATGCGCCGCAATGCGCCGCGCCAGCGCCGCGGCAATCGCCACCGCGCCGAGCAGGCACGCCACCGAAAGCAGCCATTGCCACCACCATTGGCAGGCGTACATCATCTGCCGCCATTGCCATGCCGCCGAGGTGCCCGCGGCAAAACCCGCCATCACCAAGGCCAGCCAGCCGCGAACGCCATGCCAGCTGCGGCGCCTGCCGCCCACATAGGCAAAAACCGCTGCACCCACGACACCGGCAAGCCATCCCAGCCACCACTGCGGTTCTTCCGTGACCGGTCCGAACATGGGGAATTTCGGCTTTGCATTCGAATCGAAGATGCCCCAATAGCCGCCCACGGTACCTTCCAGTTCGCGCTTCCATGGCTGGTCGAAGGTTTCGATCACGTTGTACGGCATATGCACGTTGGCGGCATAGCGCAGAAAGCTGCGCAGATACAGCGCCTCATCCACCAGGCTCGGTTCGGCGGAGCGGCGCAGGCGGCCTTCGCTGGGCCAGCCGGTTTCACCGATCATCACCTGCTTGCCGGGAAACTGGTGCTGCATGCGCGCGTACACGTCTTCCACGTGCTTGACGGCGTGGATCGCCGCCACGGGATCGTTTTCCCAGTACGGCAGGATATGGATGGTGACGAAATCGACCACGCCCGCCATTTGCGGATAGCGCAACCAGTTTTCCCATACGTCGGCATAGGTAACGGGAATCGTGGCCGGCGCGGCTGCGCGTACGCGGCGGATGTATTCGGCCAGGCGCTTGGGTGACAGATCGCCGCGCAGCAGCACTTCGTTGCCGACGACGATGCCGCGGATCACTGCAGGGTTCGCCGCGGCGGTGGCAAGCCCTTGCTCGATCTCTTTTTCATTGGTCTTCGCCACGCTGCCCAGCCAGATGCCCATCAACACCTGCATGTGATAACGCGCGGCAATCGCCGGGACGGCGCTCAAGCCATTGCTTTGCGAATAGGTGCGCACGCAGTCGAAACGTTGCGAGAGCGCGCGCAGATCTTCATCGATGCGCTCGGGCGTAATCACGAAATGTGGATTGAACGGTGTTTCGCCCGGCTTGCGGAACGGCGCGTACGACACGCAGGCCATGCGTGCGGACGGCGCATCCGGCACGTCCACCGCCCGCCCGATCTGCCACCACCATGCCAGACCCGCCAAGGTCGCCAGGATCAGCGCCAGCCAGGCAAGACTGTAATGGGCGGCACTCTTGGACTTGGGCGGCATGCAGACCTTGTGCGCGTCTTGGGGCAGAACGCTGAAGCATAAGTGGGGAACGGGCAACAGGGAACGGGCGCGGTGAAATTCCATGCGTGTGATTGAAGCCGGCGGTGCGAAAACCAAGACATCGACTGCGCGTGAAGCGCCGTTCATACCCGCAAAAACCCATCGATTACACTGCCTGCGATTGCCCGCAGGAACAGGAGTCCTCATGGCCTCGCCAGCCACATCGCGCCTCGGCCGCTATCTGTTGACGTTCATCGCCAGCGGGATGCTGGCCGGGGTGGTTGCCGCACAAACCGACGATGCATCCCTGGCCGCGCAACGCGCGGCGTTCAAGCAGGCGTATGCCGCCGCCAGCCAGGGCGGCGACAGCTGGCGCGCCTTGGCCGAAGGCCTCAAGGATTACCCGCTTTATCCCTATTTGCCGGCGGCCTCGCTGGAGCACGATCTGCAGCAGGTGGATCGCCCCACGGTGGAAGCCTACTTGCGGCAGTACCCCGACCTGATTCCCGCCAGTGACCTGCGCCGCGATTTCCTGCAGGAGCTGGCGCGCCGCCAGGACTGGACGGATTTCGTCGCGATGTACCAGCCAGGCCTGGGCAACGCATTGAGTTGCGACGCCCTGCAGGCGCAACTTGCCGGTGGCGCCACGCTGGATTTCAACCGCGACCTGGCCGCCCTGTGGAACGAGCCGGCGCTGCCCTCCGCCTGCGATCCGGTGCTGCAGGCCGCCCATGACCAGGGCCTGCTGACGCCCGCGCGCCTGTGGGCGCGCATCGATGCCGCCGCCGAAGCCGGCAAGGCCGGCACGATTTCCGGGCTGGCGCAGTGGCTGCCGCCCGAAGACGCCGAGGCGGCCCGCAACCTCGCGCTGGCGCTCAACGATCCGGCCGCGGCGGTGCTGGCGGCCAGGCAATGGCCCGACAACGCGCGCGCGCGCCAAGCCGCCGCACTGGCGCTGGTGCGCCTGGCGCGTCGCCAGTCCAGCATGGCCGACGATGCCTGGCAGCAGTTGCAGACCCGCTTCCGCTTCAGCTCCGAGCAGCGCGACCGCGTGCTCAACGCGCTGGCCGTCTTCCATGCCACCGATTTCGACGACAACGCGCTCGCGCGCCTGGTCAACCTGCCCGCGGCCGCGCAGACGCCAACCAGCCGTGAGTGGCGCGTGCGCGTCGCGCTGGCGGAAAAAGACTGGCAAGCAGTGCTGGATGCGATCGCCGCCATGCCGCCCGCGCAGCAACAGGACGACGAGTGGCAATACTTTCGCGCACGCGCCCTGAGCGAACTGGGCCGCACGGAAGAAGCCCAACGCGTGTACGCCAGCGTGGCCGAGCAATCGAGCTATTTCGGTTACCTCGCCGCCGATCACCAGAACGCGCCCTACGCACTATGCAGCACGCAGCCCGCGGCCGATGCGCAAATACAGCAGGCCGCGCTGGCTATTCCGGGTCTTCACCGCGCCTTCGAACTGTTTGCCGTGGGCATGCCCAAGCCGGCACGGCGCGAATGGAGCCTGGCGCTGGCCAACGCCGACGCGCAGACCGTCCAGCAGGCGGTGCTCCTTGCCAACCAGCGCGGGTGGTACGACCGCGCCGTGTTCTCGTTCAACAAGGGCGATGCACTCAGCTACTACCCCCTGCGCTTTCCGCTCGCCAGCCAGGATGGCCTGGTGCCACAGGCGGAGCAGGCCGGCATCGACCCATCCTGGGCCTACGGCATTCTGCGCGTGGAAAGCGCGTGGATGAGCGATGCGCAATCCGGGGCCGACGCGCGCGGACTGATGCAATTGCTGCCCAGCGCCGCCGCCGAAGTCGCGCGCCGCAACGGCCTGCCCTGGAACGGCGGCGACAGCCTGTACGACCCGGCGGTGAACATCGAACTGGGCACGCGCTACCTGGCGCAGTTGGCCGCACGCTTCGATGGTTCGCCGTGGCTGGCCAGCGCGGCGTACAACGCCGGCGCCGCGCGCGTAAAGCAGTGGCTCGCCGCCCGCGACCTGCTGCCGCCGGACTTGTTCGTGGCCACCATTCCCTTCAAGGAAACCCGCGAATACGTCGCGCGCGTGATGTATTACAGCGTGATCTACGACTGGCGCCTGCATGGCAACGCCGCACCGATCTCCACGCGCATGCCGCCGATCGGGCAGGCGTCCGGCCAGATCGATCCGCCGAATCAACGCAAGGCGCTGACCTGTCCGGCGCCGGTCGTGGCTGCTGCGCCAGCATCGACCGGCTCGACGGCAAGCAAGCCGGCGAAGGATGTCGCGCACTGATGGCCGTGCATCGCATGATGGCGTTGGGCTCGCCACCGCGATCCACGTAAAATCCGTGCAAGGCTGATTTCCCTCCCCCTACGTCAGGAGGATGCTCGCCATGCAACCGCAACGCATCGTCATGCTCGGCGGCACCGGTTTTGTCGGCAGCCACCTGCTGCCGCGCCTCGCCGCCGACGGGCACCAGATCACACTGCTGTCCCGCAATCGCGAACAACACCGCGCGCTGACCGTAGTCCCCGGCATCGCCATCCGCAGCGCCGATGTCTACGACGATGCGGTGCTGCGGCGCCATTGCGAAGGCGCCGATACGGTGATCAACCTGATCGGCATCCTCAACAGCAGCGGCCACCACACTTTCCAACGCGCGCACGTGGACATGTCGCGCCGCCTGGTCGATATCTGCCAGGCCGCAGGCGTGCAGCGCCTGCATCAGATGAGCTCGCTCAAGGCCGGCCAAGGCCAGTCGCAGTACTTGAAAACGCGCGGCGAAGCAGAAGCGCTGGTCAGGCGATCCACGCTGAACTGGACCATCTACGAACCCAGCGTGATCTTCGGGCCGGGCGACGGACTCATCACGCGCTTCGCCAGCCTGTTGCGCAAGACGCCAGTGCTTCCGCTGGCGCGCGCCAACTCGCGCATGGCGCCCACCTATGTGGGCGACGTCGCCGAAGCCATATCCCGCTGCGTCGCCGACGACAGGCGTTCCTCCCGCCGCTGCTTTGAACTCTACGGGCCGGAAGTGCTTACGCTGGGCGAGATCGTGCGGGCCATCCGCGATGCCGCCAGCCTGCACACACGCATCGTGCCGCTGCCTGACAGCCTTGGCCGCTGGCAGGCGCGCATCGCCGGCGCTTTGCCCGGCAAACCGTTTTCGCTCGACAACTTTCTTTCCCTCGGCACCGATTCGGTCGGCAACGCAAATGGTTATGCGGCGCTCGGCATCACGCCGCAGCCGTTCTCTGCCTTGCTGCCGCATGTCATAAAGGGCATGCCACGGCAGCGCCGCCTGGATGCCTGCCGGCAGTCCTTTCGCCACCATGGCCTATGAGAAGTCCATGGCACAATGAGCCATGCGTACTTACCTGGTCGGCGGCGCAGTCCGTGACAAACTGCTGGGGCGCCGCGTGATCGACCACGACCACGTGGTGGTCGGTGCGCGCCCGGAAGATATGCTCGCACTGGGCTACAGACCGGTCGGCAAAGACTTCCCGGTATTTCTCCACCCGCAAACCAGCGAGGAATACGCCCTCGCCCGCACCGAACGCAAGACCGGGCGCGGCTACCATGGCTTCGCCTTCCACGCCGATCCCGACGTGACGCTGGAACAGGATCTGGCGCGGCGCGACCTCACCATCAACGCCATCGCCGAAGACGAGCAAGGCCGGCTTGTCGATCCTTACGGGGGCGCACGCGATATCGAGCAACGCGTCTTGCGGCACGTCTCGCCCGCCTTCGTCGAAGACCCGGTACGCCTGCTGCGCGTCGCCCGTTTCGCCGCGCGCTTCGCACCGCTCGGCTTCACCGTCGCCGCGGAAACCATGGCCTTGCTGCGGCAGATGGTGCGCAACGGCGAAGTCGACCACCTGGTGCCCGAACGCGTATGGGCCGAGACGCGCAAGGCATTGGGCGAAGCGCAACCGTCGGCCTTTCTGCGCGTACTGCGCGAAACAGGCGCACTCGCCGCGCTGTTTCCCGAAATCGATGCGCTCTACGGCATCCCGCAACGCGCCGAATTCCATCCGGAAATCGATACCGGCATCCACGTGGAAATGGTGCTGGACGCCGCCGCCACGCTGGCCCCCGGCAACGACCTGGTCGGCTTCTGCGCGCTGGTCCACGACCTGGGCAAGGCGCTGACCCCCAGGGAAGAACTCCCGCGCCATGTCGGCCACGAACATCGCGGCGTGCAGCCTTTGCGCGCGCTGGCCGCGCGCCTGAAAGTACCCACCGACTACGCTGAACTCGCCGAACTGGTGTGCCGTGAACACCTCAACGCGCACCGCGCCTTCGAGCTCAAGCCGGCCACGGTGCTCAAACTTCTGACCGCACTGGATGCATTGCGCCGTCCCGAACGCCTGCAGATTTTTCTCACCGCCTGCATGGCCGACAAGCGCGGTCGCCTGGGTCACGAACACGACGACTACCCACAGGCGGCCTGGCTGGACCAGGCACGAAACGCTGCCGTGTCGATCACCTCGGCGCCATTCGTCGCGCAAGGATTGCAGGGACCTGCCGTTGGTGCGGCGATGGAGAAGGCGCGCGTGCAAGCGATCGGGGCGCTAAAGAGCAACCTCACAAAGGAATAACCCGTTTGGCCAGGGAAGACATCTCAAACATCACCAAGCCGCCCTCCTTCCAACGCCTGCTTCTGGTGCTTTGCCTGGCGTGGGTGGCACTGAACGCATCGCTGCTGATCGGCAAGTCAGTCATGCCATGGGATGCCATGGACGAGTTTTATCCGACTGTCTTCTTCAACGCGCACAGCCTCCGGCTTGGACTTGCTCCATGGTGGAACCCCTATATCTATTCGGGCTATCCGCAAATAGCAGATCCCCAGGGCATGCTGTTTTCGCCGTTGTTGATGGCCTGGATGCTGCTGCGCGAATCTCCCAGCCCGGTCTGGTTCAGCTGGGGCGTGCTGCTGCATCTGCTGATGGGCGGCATCGCCATGCTCGCTTTCCTGCGGCGAGACAAGGTCAACGCCGCAGGCGCGCTCATCGGCGCCACCGTATACATGGCCGGCGGCGTTGCGGCGTCCCGGCTCGAACACACGCCCATTGTCATCGCCTACGGCTACGCGCCTGTCGTGCTGCTTTTTCTACGGGATTTTCTTGATCGACCGAAACTGCGCCATGCTGTGCTGCTCGGCCTGACGGCGGGTGCGCTAGCGGTGCACCTGGTGCAGGTTACTTATCTTTTCGTGCTTGCGTTGATCGCTTACTGCCTCATCGGAACGGCACAACGGTGGAGGAACTACAGCACCCAGGACCGCTGGCGATGGGCTGGTGGCATGGTCGCTGCATCGGTGTGTGCGCTTGCGCTGGCGCTGCCGCAATTGCTTTTCAGCTGGGCCTTCATGAGCCTGTCCAACCGGGCCACGATGACCCTGTCGGACGCAGCGGGCGCCTCCCTGGATGCACGCGCCTTTTTAAGCCTGTTTGCACCCAATGCCTTGCACGCCTTGCGCGGCAGCTACGATGGCCCAGCCAGTGTGGTCGAGGCTTATCTGTACATCGGCGCCCTCCCTCTGCTGGCCATGTTCACGCTTTCCCGTGCATGGCGAGATCGCCACGGCAGGTCATCGCTGGTCTTTTTCAGCATCGTGGCCCTGTTCGCGTGCCTGTACATGTTTGGCGTCCACACGCCGCTCTATCGCGGGCTGTATGACTGGCTGCCAGGCATGCAGCATTTTCGCCGTCCCAGCGATGGCGCTTATTTGTTGAATTTCTCATTGGCCATCATGGCCGGCATCGCCGCTGGCCAGTTCAACCTGCAATCCCGGCAGCAAATCACCATCCTGCTCACTGTTGCCATGTGCTGGTTGGCAGGCACCAGCCTCGATATGCGCGTGGAAGGAATGCGCTGGCCGGCATTTACCATGCTGGCAGCGGCATGCGCCGCACTGGCGCTATGGCGTTTGCAAAAGCCCGGCACCACATGGCGCGCCACGTTATGGCTGCTGGCGATACTGATCGTCGATTACCGCTGCTTTAATTTGAACGGCCGCTTCAACCAGATGAAGGACACGGCCCAGGCGTTTCAGAACAGCCAGATCGTGAAATTCCTTGCCAAGGAAATGCATGAAAGCCCTGCTACCCTGGCGCCTCGCATCGAGACACAAGACACCACCGCCTCATGGGACAACATGGTGGCTGTCCAGGGTCTGTTGTCTACCCAAGGCTACAATCCGTTGCGCTACGCGCTGTACGAGCAATGGTATGGCGCACACGAGAGCAGCGCCGCGGCGGATGGAGCGACACCGTTCAACCCTGGCCCAGGTGGTCCGCTGAGCCGGCTTCTGGGTGCCAAGTACCTCGTCATAGGCCGTGGTGAGGGCGCCACGACGTTGCCGCCTTCCAACGGCTACCGGCGAATGCTTTCTGATCAGGACGCCGAACTGTGGAGCACGTATCTGGCCTATCCGCGCCTGCTCAATCCCACTCAGGTACGCTCGTTTGCACCGGGGGTCCTTCCGGACGCATCGTTGTTCGCGGCTACCGATTTTCGAAACATCCTGTTGCTGACGCCGCGCGATCACGACGATGCAAGCACGGAACGCCCGCTTGCTTCATCATGTACTGGCCGCGTCAACGCCTCCCTCGCAAGCGCAACACCCACGCAACAACACATTCGCGTGCAGGCGCGAGACCGTGGCTGGGTGGTGGTCAGCGAACTGGATTTCCCCGGCTGGCAAGCCGAGTTGGATGGCAAGGCGATTCCAATCCATCGCGGCAATGGCATGTTTCGCGCCGTCTGCGTTCCTGCCGGCGAACATGATTTGCACTTTCGTTTTCATCCATGGGCCATGGTTGCCTACGCTTGGCTGCATGCGGGGATAAAGCAATAAACCGCGATGAGCAGCCCCACCGTGGTCCTTATGGGATCAAGCGTGGACGGACGCCCGATATGCTCCTGCAGCTGCAGTGCTCCGAACCTAAGACCACGGCGTGATGCTTCGTAGGTTGGCGGTGAGCGTATGCGAACCCCAACGTTGCCATGCAGATGACGATGTTGGGGTTCGGCGTTGCCTCACCGCCAACCTTACGCAAGCTTTTCTGCATGACCTGCGTCTTAGCTTCGACGCTGCCCGCGCCTAAAGCCGCCCACCCTGGTCCGCTGCCAACAACTCCGCCGGCAGCGGCAATGCAGGCAGGCCACGCACCAGCAGCATCGCCTGGAACCGCTCCCCCATCTGGTCCGGCAGGGTGAGTTTTTTCACTTGCTGGGCGAGGCGATGGCGCGCCGCGTCGTCGGGGGCTTGTTCGTAGGCGTGCTCGAAGACGTCCTGCAAGCCGGCGGCAATCAGGAAATGGGCTTGCGGCAGATAGGCCGCCACGTCAAAACCGGCGCTGTTGCAGGCTTCGGCCAGGGCGGTGAAATCGACCGACGCGGTGAGGTCGTTGAGACCCGGCAGATGCAGCGGATCGCTGTGGGCGCGGTGGCGGTAGTGCGCCATCAGCGTGCCGTCCTGCCGCTCCGGCAAATAGAACTCGCGGCGCACATAACCGTAGTCGATGAACAGCATCAGGCCCGCTTCGAGCGAACCGGCGATGGCCTGCATCCAGTAGGGCAGTTGCGGCAGGATTTCCGAGCGATAGCCTTCCGCCAACGGGTGGCCGAGGTCGCGTTCGACGTGCCGCACGGCGCCGGCCACCAGGGCGTCGGCAGGACGATCGACGCGCATCAGCCGCGCTTCGCCATCGAGCGTGACGTATTCCTCGTAGACCTCGCCATCACGCATGACGAAGCGCGTGGTGGGCAACGCGTCGATCACTTCGTTGGCGAACAGGATGCCGCGCCAGTTTTCCTCGGGCGGACGATCGATCCACGCCACGCGCGTGCTCACCTGTGCCGGCAAGGCGGCGGTCAGCCGCTCGCGCTGGCGCTCGCGCAGGTCGGCGCTGGGTTCAAGGATCAGGTAGCGACGCGGCAGTACGCCCTTCTCGGCAAGCGCCAGCAGCGCCGCTTCAGCGAATGCGCCGCTGCCGCCACCGAGTTCGAGGAAATCCGCCTCGCTGCCCAGCATGGCCAGCACCGGCTGCACGGCTTGCACCACGCAGCGTGCAAACAGCTCGCCCAGTTCCGGCGCTGTGACGAAATCGCCGGCTTCACCGAACTTGGTCTTGCCGGCGCTGTAGTAGCCGAGCCCCGGCGCATAGAGACAACGCTCCATGTATTGCGAAAACGGCATGGGCCCGTGCGCGGCGATGGTTTCGCGCAAGTACTGCAGCAATTGTTCGGAATGGGCCAGCTCGTCGGCGGCGGGCTCGGGCAGGCGCGAAGATCGGTTCATCATGGCTGGGACGGCGCATCGGCCGCATTCGGCTTCAGCCAGCGCACCGCAAGCACACCCAGTTCGTAGAGCAGGCACATGGGAATGGCCAGCATGATCATCGAGGTGATGTCAGGCGGCGTCACCACCGCGGCGATGGCGAATGCGCCGACCACCGCATAGCGCCGCCCCTTGCGCAGCTTGTCCAGGTCCACGATGCCGACGGCCGCCAGCACCACCACCGCCACCGGCACCTCGAAGCACAGGCCGAAGGCAAAGAACATCAGCATCACGAAGTCGAGGTAATGCGTGATGTCGGTCATCATCTCCACGCCCTGGGGCGTGACCGCGGTAAGAAAGCGGAACGCGGCCGGCAGCACCAGGAAATAGGCGAAGGCGCAGCCGGTGTAGAACAACACCAGCGCGGCCACCAGCAAGGGGCGCGCGAGGCGTTTTTCGTGCTTGTACAAGCCGGGGCTGACGAAGGCCCACAGCTGGTACAGGATCACCGGCATGCTGATGAACAGCGCCGCGTAGAACGCGAGCTTCAGCGGCGTGACGAACGGGCTGGCCACTTCGGTGGCAATCAGGTGCGCGCCTTCCGGCAGGCGCGAGACCAGCGGCGCGGCGAGCCAGGCGTACAGGCGGTTCGCAAACGGCACCAAGGCCGCCAGCACCACGGCCAGCGCGAGAATCGCCTTGATCAGGCGCGAACGCAGTTCCAGCAGGTGCGAGAACAAGCCCTGCTGCAGGTCCATTTCGGGCTCAGGCGTTGCCATGCGGCGTTTCCTTGGGCGCCTCGGCCTGCAGGAGATCCTTCTGCACCTCGGCCACGCTATCGCGCACGTCCGTGGCGGCGCCTGCCATCTGTTCGCGCGTCTCCCGGGCGGTCTTGTTCATCTCCGCCTGCATGGCCTCGGCGCGTGCCGCCGCTTCGCGTGCGGTGCGTTTGAGATCTTCGATTTCCAGTTCGCGCTCCACCTCGGCCCGCACGCTGTCCCAGCCCTGGCGCAGGCGGCGCACCAGGGCGCCGGCCGTGCGGGCGGCCTGTGGGAGCTTTTCGGGGCCGAGCACGATCAGCGCGATCAGCGCCAGCAACATCAGCTTGCCGAGGCTGATCTCGATCATGTTGCTTACCTAGGCGTACGCGCTTATTTGGATTCGCTGGAATCGCGCTGCTGGCTGGCCGTGCTGTTGGCGCCGGCGCCGGGCACGGGGTCGGCCTGCAGTTTTTCCTGCGCCTTGCGCTTTTCCTCGTCCTCGTCGCCCTGCATGGCCTTCTTGAAGCCGCGCACGGCGTTGCCGAGATCCGAGCCGACCCGCGTCAGTTTGCCGGTGCCGAACACCAGCAGGATGATGACGAGCAGGATCGCCCAATGCCAAATGCTGTCCAAACCCATGAGAAACCTCGTTGCGGAAGGGTGCCAGGTGCGCCCGCGGGAGTGCGGGCACCGGCTTTCCGTCATGTGAAGAGCGCGCTCGCGCAGTCTTACCGCGCAGTGTACTCCTCCAGCGTGTCACGGAAGCGCACGACCGCCGCCGGGACGTTGCTCACACCGCCCTCGAAGATACGACGCGGGGTGATGCCCTTGCCATAAACCTGTTCGTTGGCATCGTAATCGATCTTGATCACCGAGCCATCCAGGGCTACCCCGGCGAACAGGCCGCGGGCGCGGGAATAGGAATAGATTTCCGCCTTCAGCTGCTGGTCGGTCGCCGCGGAAGCCGTACGGCCCACCGGGCCGGCCGCCGCCGAGGCATCGGCCCCGAGGGTGAACTTGCCGTTGACGATGGAATCCACCCCGCGCTGGGTGCGGAACACCAGGATCACGTCGGTCTTGGACACCCCGATCTGGAAGCCCACGCTGCCGCCGCCGAAGGAGATGAAGCTGGGGTTGGACCAGGTGCCGTCCGGATTCTTCACCGAGATCAGGCCTTCGCCGCGGCGTCCGCCGAACACGAAGCCCACCTTCAGCACGTCCGGAATCACCGCAATCGCCCGCGCATCGCGCAGCAAGTCGGTGGGGATGGATTTGTCCGGCGCCTGCTCGATCTCGTTGAGCACGCGCACGGCATTCTGCGCGCGCTGCTCCGGGGTATCGTCGCCGGCATGCGCTGCGGCAAAGGGCAGCAACAGCGCAAGGGCGACAAACGAAAGGCGACGCAATGGCTTGAACATAGATAGCTCCCGATCTGGATGACTCAATCGCGGTCGCAAACGGCAGCGAGCATAGCCACGTATTGCGAAAGGCATGTGGCAGCTTATGGCAGACTTGACCGGTTCGTCTGCTGCCCACGCCACCATGCCGACTCATCACTATACCGGCCTTGCCGGCCAATCCTACGACCAACCTGCGAAGGCTGGCGTATTGCTGGTGAACCTCGGCACACCGGACGCGCCGACCGCGCGCGCCGTGCGGCCGTATCTGGCCGAATTCCTGGGCGATCCGCGCGTGATCGAGTATCCGCGCTGGCTGTGGTGGCTGGTCCTGCACGGCATCATCCTGCGCATCCGGCCGCCTCGTTCGGCCCATGCCTACGCACGGGTGTGGACGCCGGAGGGCTCGCCGCTGCGCGTGGGCTCCGAGAAACTCGCCGCCGCCCTGCAGGCCCGGCTCAACCAGGCCGCAGCAGGCCCCGTGCGCATCGCGCTGGCCATGCGCTACGGCAAGCCTTCGGTGCGCGAACAGGTCGCGCAGATGCAGGCCGAGGGCGTGCGCCGCTTGCTGGTGCTGCCGCTCTATCCGCAGTACTCCGGCACCTCTACCGGATCGGTCATCGACGCCGTCGCCAATACCTTCAAACAGCTGCGCTGGCCGCCGGAGTTGCGTGTCATCAACGATTACCACGACGACACCGGCCACATCGACGCGCTGGCGCAATCCATCCAGCACTGGTGGGCCAGCCACGGCCGTGGGGACAAGCTGCTGCTGTCCTTCCATGGCATTCCGCAGCGCTACGTGGCGAGCGGCGACCCCTACCTGCAACAGTGCCAGGCCACGGCGCGCCTGCTGCGCGAGCGATTGCAGCTAGACGAAACGCAGCTGCTGGTGAGCTTCCAATCCCGCGTCGGCCGCGAACCCTGGCTGCAACCGTATACGGATGAAACCGTCAAGCGCCTCGCCCGCGAAGGCGTAAAGCGGCTGGACGTCGCCTGCCCCGGCTTCGCCGTGGATTGCCTGGAAACGCTGGAAGAAATCGCCATGCAGAACGCCGAGTTCTTTACCGAAGCCGGCGGGGAGGCACTGCGCTACATCCCCGCGCTCAACGACAGCGACGAGCAGGTGGCGAGTCTCGCCGCGCTGATCCTGCGGCACAGCCAAGGCTGGCCGGAATTCTCCTCGCGCCAAGCACCATGACCGAGCGCATGCACGCCGATGCGCCGATCGAACAGCGCATCACCCTGTCGCATCATCTCTCGCTGACCGCCCTGATCTGGGGCGACGCCGCCGCACCACCGCTGCTGGCCTTGCACGGCTGGCTGGACAACGCCGGCAGCTACGCCTTCCTGGCGCCGAAACTCGCCGCGCGCTTCCGCGTGATCGCACTGGAATTGCCCGGCCACGGCCACTCCAGCCATCTGCCGGCCGGCATCAGCTATCACTACGTGGACTACGTCAGCGCCGTGCTCAGCGCCGCCGATGCATTGGGTCTTGAACGCTACGCCCTGCTCGGCCATTCGCTCGGCGCGGGCATCGCCTCGCTCGCCGCCGCGGCCACGCCGCAACGTATCGATCGGCTGTGGCTGATCGAAGGGCTAGGCCCACTCGGCGACGACGGCGCCAACACCTTGCAGCGTTTTCGCGACGCCTACGCGGCGCCCGCGCCAAGCAGCAAATCGCTGCGGCTGTTCGCCAGCGTGGAACAGGCCGTCAGCGCACGCACCATGGCCAGCGGCTTGCGCGCCGACCTGGCGCGCCCGATCGTGGAACGCGGCCTGGCCGAGGTGGAAGGCGGCTACCGCTGGCGCAGCGATCCGCGCCTGACGCGCCCCAGCGCCGTGCGGCTGGCCGAAGCACAGATTCGCGCGTTGCTTGCAGGTATCGAAACACCCACCTCACTGCTGCTTGCCACACCCACCACGCCCTACCTGCCCAGCGCGATGATGCAAGCGCGTGCGCAGCAGGTGCCGCATATTGACGTCACGCATCAGGAAGGCGGCCATCATTTACAGTTGGAGCATCCAAACGGCGTGGCAGAATGGCTGCTTGAGTCATCGGTGAACATGACATCATGAGCACAAAGAATCAGCTCGACAGCATGACGATCAAGGGCTTCAAATCCATACGGAGCCTGGAAAACCTGCGGCTATACAACCTGAACATCCTGCTGGGTGCGAATGGCGCAGGAAAAAGCAGCTTTGTGTCCTACTTTCGCATGCTCAGCGAAATGGTCGAACTACGACTCCAAAAATGGACCGCGCTCCAAGGGTCCGCGGACCGCATCGTGAGTTTCGGCGTCAAGGAAACCAGCAGAATCCATTCCTTCGTCAGATTTGGCTTGAACGGCTATCAGTTCGATCTGGAGCCAACGGTGGACGGCGGTTTCGTTTTTGCCAGCGAAAAACTTTATTTCAATGGACCTTACTATGGCGAAAAATGGATATCGCTTGGATCTGGACACCAGGAAGCCAAACTCAAAGAGAAATTCGCGTCATCGCCCAAGAACAGCGAAGCGGATTACTGCTACAGCTCGATTTCAAGCTGGAAAATATTCCACTTTCACGATACCAGCGACACAGCCGGCGTCAAACGCGTGGGAGACGTTCAGGATTACACCTACTTGCGCCCTGATGCTTCAAACCTTGCGGCCTTCCTGTACTGGATGAAAGGCGAAACCCCCGAAGTTTACGAACAAATTCGCAAGACAGTGCAACTGGCCATCCCCTTCTTCGACGACTTCGTGCTGAGGCCTCAAACGCTAAAGAACGGAGATGAACAAATAAGGTTGCTGTGGCGGCAAAAGGACAGCGATTACACGTTGTGGCCGAGCCAGCTTTCGGATGGCTCGATCCGTTTCATCTGCCTGGTTACGGCTCTACTGCAACCGGACCCTCCCTCCACGATCATCATTGACGAGTCGGAGCTTGGCCTGCATCCCTACGCAATTACCCTGCTTGGCTCCTTGCTTCGCGCCTCTTCATCACGAATGCAGGTAATCATTTCCACGCAGTCAGTGCCTTTGGTCAACGAGTTTTCTATCGATGACCTGATCATCGTCGAACGCCATCAGGGCGATAGCGTATTTAGACGCCTCGATGAAACAGAGTTTCAAGAATGGATGCAAAGCTATTCAGTGGGCGAGCTGTGGGAAAAGAACATCCTTGGAGGGAGGCCAAGCAAGTGACTCGAATTCACGTCATCTGCGAGGGCCAAACCGAAGAAACGTTTGTGAATGAAGTGCTGATCGACGCCCTCCGGCCCAAAGGTATCGAACTGATACCAGCATTGCTTGGCAAACCAGGCCATAAAGGTGGCCACGTCAATTTCGAGCGGGTACTGACCGACGTCAGAATTAGGCTATTGGGTGATCGCAAAGCCTGGTGCACGACACTATTTGATTTTTATGGACTTGCTGCAGACTTTCCGGGCAAGGCTGCCGCCCAACACAAGACGAGTGCCGCTGCAAAAGCCTCATGTGTGCAAGCCGCACTGACGGAAGCATTGCTCGCAAAGCTGGGAGACGAAGCCATGCGCCGCTTCATCCCTTATGTGCAAATGCACGAGTTTGAAGGTCTTTTATTCAGCGACCCGAGCGGACTGGCACAAGGCATAAATCAACTCGCGCTGGAACAAGATTTTCGACTGATACGTGAGCAATTCGACACCCCCGAATCGATCAACGACAGCCCATCCACTGCCCCGTCCAAGCGCATCAAAAAGCTCTTCGCTGCCTACGACAAACCGCTGCACGGCGCGTTGGCCGCCATCGAGATCGGACTACCTACCATCCGCGAACAATGCACCCATTTTGATGACTGGCTTTGCTGTATTGAAGCACTGTCGCGATAGCTAATGCTCTGGATTTAGAGGTGGTCCCATGCTTTCTCTCATTCGTCACCCCGGCGAACGCCGGGGTGACCTCTGTCGACGTCCACCCACACGACAACACCTACGCCGATATCGCCAACCGCTCCGACCGATACGCCCACGCTGTCGCCACCATCGCCACCATCGCCACCGCCAAACCCGTAACCACGCAGCTGGCGATCTGCGTTGCCGTTACCGGCTCGCCGCGCAGCAGTCGCATGATGCCGACCTGTTGCCCGAGCAAGGGTACGTAATACATCCAATCGGCGATTTTCATCGGCGTTACGCTCAGCAGGATCGACGGGAAGATCGGCACCATCATCAGCACGGACTGGTAGGTCTGCGCCTCGCGGTAGCTCTTGGCGAATGCGGATACCAGCGTCTGCAGGCAGGCCAGCAGCATCACCAGCGGCAGCATCATCAGGACGACCTGCGCGGCGAAGGAAACGCCAAGATCCATGCGCATGCCGAGCCGCTCGATCGGGATCAGCTTGCCGCAGAAACCGAATGCGACCACGCAGATCAGCAGGCTGACGAGGGAGAACGCGCAGGTAGCCGCCAGCTTGCCGAGCAGGATCTTCCAGCGCGGCACCGGGTTGGCGAACAGCGGTTCCAGCGATTGCCGCTCGCGCTCGCCGGCGGTGAGGTCGATGGCCAGGTACATGCCGCCCATGAATACGGTCAGCACGAAGAAGTACGGCAGCATGCCGAACATCAGCCCGGCGCGCGATTGCGGCGTGGACTGGTCGCGTTCGTCCACCGCCACCGGCGCCATCATGGCAGGTGAAAGGCCGCGCGCCACCAGGCGCATCGCGCCCTGGCGCCGGCTGTAGCTTTCCAGCATGCCTTTCACGCGCCCGACCGAACTGCCGGTGTCGCTCTGCGAGGAGTCGTAGATCAGCTCCACCTGCGAGGTTTCACCCTTGCGCCAGGAATCGCCAAAACCTTTGGGTATGCGCAGCACCACGTCGGCGTCGCGGTTGTGCACCGCCGCTTCCGGATCGGCCATGGCGGGCTGCGGCACCAGGCCTTGCTGCTTGAGTGCATTGACCAGGTTCGGCGCGTATTGCGCACCGATCACCGGCACCTTGATGGGCTGGTCGGCCTTGTTCAATTCGCGCGTGAGCACCACGTTCATGATCATGATGAAGATCATCGGGCCGAGCAGTGGCCCAAGGATCAAGGCGCTCATGATGGTGCGCCGGTCGCGCAGGTTTTCCTTCACTTCCTTGAGAAAGACGGTCAGCGTGGTGTTCATGCCGCCAGGCCCTCCTCGCTGCCGATGATCTTCACGAAGGCATCCTCCAGGTTGGCTTCGCCGGTCTGCGCGCGCAGCGCATCGGGGGTTTCATCCGCCACCACGCGGCCGTGCGCGATCACCACGATGCGATCGCACAGCGCTGCCACCTCCTGCATGATGTGGCTGGAAAACAGCACGCAGCGCCCTTCTTGCTTCAGCTGGCGCATGAACTGGCGCATGCTGCGCGTGGCCATCACGTCCAGGCCGTTGGTGGGTTCGTCCAGGATCACATTGCGCGGATCGTGCACCAGCGCGCGCGCAATGGCGGTCTTCACGCGCTGGCCTTGCGAGAAGCCTTCCGTGCGGCGATCCGCAATATCGGCCATGTCGAGCGCCTTGATCAATTGTTCGCGACGCGTGCGGACCAGCGCTTCGTCCAGGCCTTGCAGGCGTGCGAAGTAGTCGATGTTCTCGCGTGCGGTAAGCCGCTTGTACAGACCGCGCGCATCCGGCAGCACGCCGAGCTGGCGGCGCACCGCCAGCGCATCCTTCGCCACGTCGATGCCGTCGATCAGCACCTGGCCACGGTCCGGTTGCATCAGCGTGTACAGCATGCGCAGGGTGGTCGTCTTGCCGGCGCCGTTGGGACCAAGCAGGCCGGTGATTTCGCCGTCGCGCGCCACGAAGCTCACGCCATCCACCGCTTTCACGGCGCCGAAATGCTTGTGCAGATCCTTCACTTCGATCATGGCGAGGCTCCGTTGAAGTCGATGAAGGCCGGCGTTTCGCCGAGCTTGTCCAGGCAGCTGGCGTCCAGTTGCCTGGGATCGGGCTTGTCGATGAACTTGCCGAGCAGCTGCGGCATGCAGCCGCGTCCCAGCAGCGAGTGCCCCTGCCCCTTGAAAATCAGCTGCCGTGCATCCGACAGGCCAGGCAGGATTTGCTGGCCGTAACGCGACGGCGTGACCGGGTCCAGCTCGCCGGAAAGCATCAGGATCGGCTTGCCGCTTTTCAGCGGCGCGTGGAAATCGTCGGGACGCGCGCCATGCGGCCACACATCGCATTGTGCCTTGATGGCATCGACGAGGTGATTGCCGAGGATGGTGTTCTGGTCTTGCGTCCGCGGCTGCAGCAGATCGGCATCCTCGCTGCAGATCACGCTCATCGACATGCCGTTGTTCATGTCGCCGCTGAGATCGCCGCTCAATATCTTCGCCTGCCCAAGCAAGGGGCCGACATCGCCATGCGCGGCAGCGTTGATCGACAACGGCAGCAGCGCCGCCGTTTCCGGCTGGTAGGCGAACATGCGTACCACGCTGGCGAGCGAGAATTCGCTCAGCGGGCGCTCCACTGTTTCGTAGGTTTCCGGATCACGGAAGCTGACCTTGTGCGGATTGGCGCGCAGCGCATCGCGCAACTGATACAGCGTCTGCATCGAATCGCCAAAGCGTTGTTTGCAGGCAGGCACGGCGGTGCAATAGGCGAAGTCCTTCTTCAATGCATCGTCCAGGTTGCCGGCGAAATCCTCGCCCAGCACGACCTGATTCGGCACTACCGAATCCAGCACCGCGCTGCGCACGCTGTTGGGGTAATGCTTGATGTATTGCTGCGCCATGCGCGTGCCGTAGGACACGCCGACCAGGTCCAGCTGCGGCGAACCCAGCGCCTTGCGCACGTCTTCCAGATCCTGCACCGCGATGGTGGTGGTGTAATAGCGCGGATCGGCCTTTTGCTTTACTTCGTCCAGGCAGGCGGCGACATCCTTGCGCATCGTGTCCAGGTCGAGCTTCAGCACATGTTGATCGGAAGCCTGCTCCGCACTTTTGCAGCTCAGCGGATTGGAACCGCCGGTGCCGCGCTGGTCCAGCAGCAGCACGTCGTGGTGCTTGCGCACCTCGCCAAAGGCCGGCGCTTCGATCACCCACGCCTCGGTGGCCGCCTCGCCGGGGCCGCCGGCCAGCAGGGTGACCAGGTCCGGCTCGGGCACTTGCGCATCGCTGCGTGCGATCGCCAGTTTCAGGCGGATGTGGCGGCCGTGCGGATCGTCGCGATTTTCCGGCACGTCGAACGTGCTGCACCACGCCTGCGCACGCGCGCCGCTGCCAGGGCGGCCAAGCTCGCACGAGGTAAAGGTGAGCGACCCGCGCCGCCAGCTGCGCGCCATCTGCACGGGCTCCTTGGTTTCGACGGGCGGGACAACCTGCGCGGCGGCGTCGGCGGCGGCCTGTTCGCCAGGCCGATGCCAATGCTGGTAGGCCAGCACACCGAGCGCGGCCGCCGCGACGATCACGCGAAAAACGGTTCTTGCCTTCAAGGCCATGGTTCCTTCACTCCTCCCCGGGCGCAAAGATCATTTCGATCGGCATGCCGAACAGGCGTGCGATCTTGAAAGCCAGCGGCAGACTCGGATCGTACTTGCCGGTCTCGATGGCGTTGATGGTTTGTCGCGATACATCCAATTGTTGCGCGAGCTCGGCTTGCGACCAGCCACGTTCACCGCGCAATTCGCGTATGAGGTTGTTCATGCCGGGGGCGGTTGCTGCGGCCTCTCGGATGCCAGCGTGGCACGATCAGTCATGGCGGTATTTGCGCCTGTACCACAGCCTTGCCATGGGCACGCCGCCAAAGGCGATCATCGCCGCCGCTGCGCCATACAGGAACGACCGCCGCGCATCATCCAGCCGGCCCGGATACAGCAAGGCGACCGCCATCAGCACCACGCCAAACAGCACCAGGTACAGATACGGCCGGATGCCGGTCTCCTCGCACAGGGCGTTTCCCCCGTAACTGCGCACCAGCCGCCAGCGGACCGCGCCGTAGCAAAGCACCACGGCGGGATAAACCAGCAACAAGGTCGAACCATCCAGCTTCACCACGCCCGCGGCGGCCAGAAAACCACCGATGAACGTCAGCGCGCCCACCACCGCCGTCGCCGTGCTCAAGGCAACCAGGTGCGTGTGGCGCTCCAGTTCGTCGCTGTTGCGGATAAGCCGCGCCATTTGCGCAATGACGTAAAGCACCGGCAGCGTCGCCGCGAGCGCCAGCAGGGCCTTGAGCGGCATGCTTGGCGTTTTGCCCACCCACGGCCAGACAAGCAGCATGAAAGCGGTGTAGATCGCCATGGCGACCAACACCCGCGATTGATATTGCTTCGACGAAAACCTTGGCATCACCCCTCCCCTTCACGCTGTCCGCCGCACGAGTCCATCTGCGCGCAAGCCCCTCACCCGCGGTGACAACTCTCCGTCACATGTCAAGCATGCTTGACAGAAAGCCTACGGGCAGCAGCCCGTCCGTGTCAAGCACACTTTACAAATGGCGCCATTGCCGTCCTGTCCGCTGACACTGCACGTCACTTTTTGACGGCACCCCGCCCAGTCAGGAGACGCAGTTCACACTTTTTCCCGACAGAAAACAGCAAATGTTTTGGAAATGTGTAGGCGTTGTGTAGGAAATAGGCCGGATTTCACTGACAATGTGATAGGGGTCACGCTTTGGCCTGAATGTTGCTGAATCGCTGCGCGAGGCGTGGGCCTGCCCGTAAGGGGGCGGGAAAACGCCCGGCCCGCCGCATTTTTTTACCGAACGCTGTAAAGCCCACCGACACGTTAAACAGGGAATCCGCATGAAGAAGATCGTACTGTCCGCTGCCCTCGCCGCCACCTTCGGCGCGGCAGCATTGTTCTCCACCTCGGTGGCTGCCGCAGACGGCACCATCACCATCACCGGCAAGGTAGTCGCCAACACCTGCGCATTCAGCGTGAATGGCGGCAGCGCCAGCAACACCGTGCAACTGCCCGTGGTGTTCACCACCGCCCTGAACGCAGCGGGCGCCGTGGCCGGCAACACCCCGTTCACCATCAAGGTGAGCGGTTGCGATCCGAACCTGACCAGCGTGCAGGAACAGTTCGGCGGCAGCAACATCAATGCCACCGATGGCAACCTCAAGAACATTGCTTCCGCCACCGCGCCGCAGACGGTTGCCGGCAATGTCGAAGTGCAGCTGCTCAGCGGCACCGGCGCCGTCATCAACCTCAACAACAACAACAATTCGCCGGTGGGCACGCTCTCCAGCGGCGGCGTGACGCTGAACTACCAGGCGCAGTACTACGCCACGGCTGCGGCTTCGGCCGGCCTGGTGAGCACGACCGTCACCTACACGACCCAGTATCAATAAAAAAAAATGCTGCACCGGCACGCTGCGGCGTGCGGCAACCGCCGCCGCAGCGTTCGCCCTGTATGCCTCGCCGCTGGTTGAATCCCGAGAGCCCATCGATGAACACCTTCCTCCGCGCAGCCCGCGTGGTCCTGCTAGCCACGTGCCTTTTTACTGGTGCAGCGAATGCCAGCGTCCTGATTGCCGGCACGCGCGTGGTGTTTCCAGCCGAGGATGGCGAAGTCACCGTACGGCTGACCAACGACAACCCCCATCCGGCCTTGGTCGAGGCCTGGATCGACAACGGCGACCCCAAGTCCACGCCGGACAAGGTCAGCGTGCCGTTCCTGATCACGCCGCCGCTGTTCCGCATGGAGGCGCACAAGGACCAGGACCTGCGCATCATTTCCACGCCTGCGCAGTTGCCCACTGACCGCGAGTCGCTGTTCTGGCTCAACGTTCTGGAAATACCGCCCAAGCCCAGCGCTGCAGAATCCGCTGGCAAGAATCTCCTGCAGTTCGCGATCCGCTCGCGGCTGAAACTTTTTTACCGCCCAGCCCATCTGCCCGGCAACGCTCAAACGGCGCCCGGACAAGTAACCTGGAAGGCCGTCCCCGACGGCAAGGGCTATGCGCTGGAAGTGCGCAATCCCACGCCCTACCACGTCACCATCGTCAAACTGTCCTTGGATATCGGCGGCAAGTCGTACAGCGGCGACATCGGCATGGTCGATCCGCTCGGTTCGCTGCGGCTGAAAGTGAAGGAACTGACGACCATGCCGGCAGCAGGCACGTCGGTTGCCTATGACATCGTCAACGATTACGGCGCGACGGCTTCCTTCAAGGGCAGCCTCTTGCCGTGATGCAGCGGCGGCGCACATCGCATGTGTCCAGACATGGTGTGTGTCGCCAGATTTTGCTGTGCGCGGGCATTGCGGCTGCGCTGAGCAGTTGGACGAACGTTTCTGCCGCTCCGGCCGCTGCCAGCGGTGCGGACGCCAGCGCCAGTGGCGGCTATGCCGATTTCGACCGTAGCCTGCTTGCCGGGGCCGGACAGAACACTACCGACCTGTCCCGTTTCGAGCACGGCAATCCCGTGCTTCCTGGCAGCTACAGCGCAGACGTCTACCTCAACAATGTCTGGGTTGGCCGTAGCGACGTGCGGTTCGCCGCCCCTTCCGCCAATGTCAGCGCCACACCGTGCATCGACCGGAAGTTGCTGGATCAGCTCGGCTTGCACCCCGCGAAGCTATCGGCTGAAACCATTGCGAGCCTGAGCGACCCCAAGGCCTGCGTGAGCATGGAAAGCCTGATCACGGGCGCAACCATCACCTTCGACATGACGCAGCTGCGCATCGATGTGACCGTGCCGCAGGCCTACCTGGGCCAGGTGGCGCGCGGCTATGTCAATCCCGAATACTGGGACGCCGGCGTGCCGGCCGCCCTGTTGAACTACAACTTCAACACCTATCGCAGCAGCAACCGCGGCCAGACGCAGACCACCTCGTATCTGGGGCTCAATAGCGGCCTCAATCTTGGCCCCTGGCATTTCCGCGAAGACGGCACCCTCAACTGGCAATCGGCGTCCGCCGGCTCGCCGTCCCGCCGCCAGTGGCAGAACATCAATACCTACGTGCAGCGTGACCTGTCGTCGCTACGCGCAAACCTGACCATCGGCGACAGCTTTACCGATGGCGCAGTATTCGACAGCTACGGCATTCGCGGCATACAGCTGGGTACCGACGACCGCATGTTGCCGCAATCGCTGCAAGGCTATGCGCCCGTGGTGCGCGGCGTTGCGCAAACCAATGCCAAGATCACCGTGCGGCAGAACGGCGTGGTGATCTACGAAACCACCGTCTCGCCCGGCCCGTTCCTGCTCAGCGACCTCTACCCGACCGGTTATGGCGGCAACCTGCAGGTGACTGTCACGGAAGCCGATGGCCATGTAAGCAGTTTCTCGGTGCCTTATGCCTCGGTAGCGCAGTTGCTGCGTCCCGGCATCACCCGTTTCGATATCGCCGTCGGCCAGCTGCGCGACGCCACGATCCACGATAAGCCCGCCGTGCTTCAGGCCACGGTGCAGCATGGCTTCAACAACCTGTTGACGGGATACGCCGGCATTGCCGGATCGCAAGGCTACGGCGCGCTGCTGGCAGGCGCTGCGATCAATACTCGCTATGGCGCATTCGCGATGGACGTCACCCAGGCCAACGCGCATATCCCTGGCTATTCGACCCAGTCGGGCCAGAGCATGCGCCTGACCTACAGCAAGATCATTCCGTCGACACAGACGACGCTGTCAGTCGCCACCTACCGCTATTCCACGGGCGGATTTCTCAGCCTGACCCAGGCCGAAGAAGCTCGCAATGATGCGCGCCAGGGCATCGATGCCTTCAACGTCGTCACGCAACCCGTCGTACCAACCATCGATGGCGTGCCGGTGCAGAGCGTGCTCACGCCGGCGCAACAGGCCGCACTCACCGGCAGCGCGTTCACCAGCAATCCGATCATCACGGCAACGGGCGTGCAACGGCAGCGCAGTAATTTCACGCTGTCGCTCAACCAGCCGCTGGGACACATCGGCGGATCGATCTACGCCAACGTCTCCGCAAGCAACTATTGGAACCGTCGCGGCAACGATACGCAGTTCCAGATCGGCTACAACAACCATTTCCGCCAGCTGACCTATAGCGTTTCCGCGACGCGTTCAGTGGATCCGCTAGGGCACTACGACAACGCATACTTCGTCAGTTTTACGCTGCCGCTCGGGCACAACACGAACTCACCGGCCTTTACGCTGAATTTCAATCATGACCAGCAGACTGGTTCGCAGACCCAGGCGATGCTCAACGGCACACTGGGAAGCGACAGCCAATTCGACTACAACGCAACGGTAACGCACGGCAGCAACGGTAGCGGCAATACCGGCTCGGTGAACGCCGGCTACCGCAGTCCGTACGCGGTATTCAATGCCAGTTATGGTGACGGCGGCGGCTATTCACAGGCATCGGTAAATATGAGTGGCTCGGTGATTGCACATCCAGGCGGCGTCACCTTCGGCCAGCCGCTCGGCGACACGGTCGGCATCGTGTATTTGCCGAACGCCGCCGGTGCACACCTGGCCAATGCACCCGGCGCACGCGTCGATCATTTCGGCTATGCGGTGGTGCCGTATCTGACGCCCTACCAGCTCAATAACATCCAGATCGATCCCAAGGGATTGCCGCTGGACGTGCAACTCGACGCCACCAGCGCGCAAGTAGTGCCCTATGCTGGCGCAGTGGTGATGCTTAAGTTCAAAACCGAGAGCGGTCGCACGCTCATCGTCCAGGCTCGCCTGAAGGACGGCCAGGCGTTACCGTTCGGCGCAGAAGTGTTCAACGAGAAGGGTCTCTCGTTGGGTGTGGTTGGGCAGGCGGGACAGATTCTATTGCGCGGCGTGGAGCAAGGAGGACGACTGACCGCGCGCTGGCAGGACGACAAGGGAACGCAACAATCGTGCGCCTTCGATTATCGGCTTGGTCCAGAAAACAAGCACAAGCAAACCGCGAAGCAATACGAGCAGCTCACGACAGTCTGCGCGGTGCCTGTCGCCGCCGCGTACCATTGAGGAGCGACGCATGAGACACGATATGTTTATCTCCCATGCAACCAAGTTCATATTCGCGTTGCTGCTCGTCGTTGGCCTGCTATTGATTGCTGTGCGCCCCGCAGAAGCGACCCAGTCCCCTGCATGTACGGCGTCGCCCAAGAACCAAACGATTACCATACCGACCGTTGCCATTAAGGCTGGGCAAAGCAATGGCCCCATTGGTTCGGCAGTGCAGGCAACCATCAGCGTTAACTGTCAACAGGCTTATGCCAACACGCCAAATTATTACGATAGCTTCAATGTGCAAACAGGCCAGTTAGCGGCCCTGGATTCAAGTAATTCTCCTCCCGGAGGGCAAGGCATCCTTTTCCAGACCAATATTCCCGGAATCGATGTCCTTCTCACGGCGCAAACGGTTCAAGCAAGCAGCGGAAACGGTGGTCCCAATGGAACTTCCGGCTGGTCCATGGGAACGATCAACTGCAATTTCGACAATGGCATTGAAACCTGTAGCCCAACTTCCGTTTCCGCAACGTTCACCGCGCAGCTCTTCAAAACCGGACCGGTTACACCTGGCACGATAACAAGCCTGAACTTGCTGCAGATTTTCGAAACCGACACGGTTGCACCCCCGCCTCCCTTTTGGGGACAGACCATTTACTACAGTGGCGCCTCCTCTTCGTTCGGAACGCTCACGCTAAAACCTGTAAACGTGTCGATGAGTACCTGCAACGTCTCAGCAGGCTCAGTCAATCTCAGCGTCACGCTGCCAACCGTGGACGTAAACGCATTGCCGACCACTGGCTCCGTGGCAGGTCAGAAATCTTTCCCAATTCAATACAGTTGCCCGTCCGGCTGGGCGCTGTACATGACCATGAGCACCGCCAATCCCGCCGCGGCAACCGGTGTCATCATGCCGTCGGCATCGTGCGCTGCCGGCTCGCCGGCGGCGAACGTCGGCATCCAGTTGCTGCAAAGCAATCAGCAACCCGTGCAATTCAATACCGCGCAGTCGGTTGGCAACTCGCCCAACGGCACGCTCAACCTCACCTACTACGCGCAGTATTACGCCACCGGCTCGCCCATCGGCGCGGGTCAAGTCTGCGGTACCGCCACGTTTACAATGTCCTATCAGTGACCAATGGCGCTAACTTAAGCGTTATTGCTCCATGGCTCGCCACGATTTGCCCCTCCCCTGCGACAGTAGGGGAGGGTTGGGGTGGGGTTGCTTGTGCTTTAGCGTGCAGCCGAATGTCGCCATGGCTTCTAATAACAAAAAGCAATGTGCCAACGGCAGGCTCTTGCCGCTCGCTACGCTCGCACCCCACCCCAACCCTCCCCTACTTCGCAGGGGAGGGGGTGCATCACTGCAAGCGTCGAGATACACGCTTAAGTTAGTGCCATTGCTATCAGTGACGATTCGACACAGCCGGCTGGATGGGCGCGCGAATCGGCGCTCAACTTTTGCGTGCTTCGTGCCGATAAAGCTTGAGTGCTACTCGTAGGTCTGGGTCACCAACACCGGGTCAGCCGACGTAGGCTGGGCAGTGCGAACATAGTTGGCGAAATAGTTGAGCACCCGATCGGGCTCGGCACCGGACAGATGTACGACATCTACCTCGTAAGGCCGGGAAACATTCGTTGCTGCAGCTGTGGCCGTGGTGGTCGAGCAGCTTCGTTGAACTGAAGGATGCGCCTGCGCGGCGCCGAGCACCTGATTCAGGTCGCCAGACGCGGTTAGAACGCTGCAAGTCGGTTCTACGACGGCACCGACGAAAGTGATCGTTCCACCCTCGATGGTTCCACCGCCACCTGCCCGCACGGCAGGTGAAGCGAACACCATCGCCACGGAACAACCCACCAGAACAAGCCAACGCGCACCATGCATATTGCTGCCCTCCACCGGTACCAGCGCGGATCGCGCGTACCTGTAGGCACCATCGGCTGCGGTGTACCGGTGCTTGAGAGCCTCCGCCGAGTCTCCTTACGGAAATGCCAAGCCCATCACATAAATCATGCAATAGGACCGTCAAGAAGCCTGCGCGAGCGTTGCATGACGGCAATTGTTTAGATGGCGTGAATTCCTTGTGAAACAGGGGCTTGGGCGGCTGCTTGTGGGTGTTGGCTTTTCGTCGCGAGGCGCATCGTCACTTGAGCGGGCTCCTGGCGCGCCACTTCGCCGTCCGGAGGGCGGGGGACGGTTGAGGGGTAACGCCGGAGAGCTCGGAACGTCATGACGATGACGTTTGCGCAATGCGCTGCATCCTCGCAGTAGCTTTATCGGCAAGATTCCGACGCGCTTTAATTCGGCACGAAGATTTTCTTGCTGCTGGGATGAAATCCCAGCATTGCCATGCTCAACGCGACGAGATGTACTTCTCGCGCCGAATCTGCGGCACCGGCAAACCGAATTCCTTCAAGGTGTTGAAGGCGGCGTCGACCATGTTGGGGTTGCCGCACAGATAGGCGATATCCCTATCGGCAGCCGGTTGCAATTCCTGCAGCACGCTTTGCACGTGACCGGGGCGATCGTTCGGCCGCGGCACGGCGCGCGGCTGGCGGCTGAGGCAGCCGTAGAACGAAAAGCCCGGGTGCGTCTGGGCGAACACCTCAAACTCTTCGCCGTACAGCAGCTCGGTTTCGTTGCGGGCTCCGTACAGCAGCACGACTTCGCGGTCGCCCTTTGCCAGCAGTTTCTCGAACGCCGGCAGCATGGCGCGGTAAGGGGTGACGCCCGTGCCGGTCGCCAGCAGCAGGTAGCGCGGATGCGTGTCGCCATCCTGCAGGCAGAAGCGCCCATACGGGCCGCTCGCCTCGATGGTGCCGCCGATGTCCAGCCCGCTCAAAAGCTTGGTGGCGGCGCCCCCTTCCACATAGCTCACGGCAATCTCGATGCGCTGCACCGGCGAATGCCCGTCGCCGACGGTGGCCACCGAATAGCTGCGCTTGGTGGCGGTGCCGTCGTCGTAGTGGAAATGGATCTGCAGGAACTGGCCGGGAATGAAGGCGAGCGGCTGTCCGTCGGCGCGTTCGAAGCCCAGGTGGCGCACGCTGGGCGCAAGCATGCGGCTGTCGACGAGACGGAGGGTGAAGTGTTCGGCCATGGGGTGTCCGGCGGGAAACAGTCAGTACGCCCCGCCGAGCAGGTCGTGGGGACAAGGCCCGCTATAATAATTGGCTTAGCCCCCACGGTGCAGCCCATGTCCCCCACCCCCGCACTCGTTGTCGAGAACCTGCGCAAGACCTACGGCAACGGCGTCCAGGCCCTCAAAGGCATCAACCTTACGGTGCAGCCAGGCGATTTCTTTGCCCTGCTGGGCCCGAACGGCGCCGGCAAATCCACCCTGATCGGCATTCTTTCCTCGCTGGTGAACTCCACCGAGGGCGATGCGCGCATCTTCGGCGTATCGGTGAACAAGCAGCGCAACGAAGCGATGAAGCTGATCGGCCTGGTGCCGCAGGAGATCAACTTCAACCAGTTCGAAAAGCCGTTCGACATCTGCGTGAACGAGGCCGGCTTCTACGGCATCCCGCGCAAGATCGCCGCCGAGCGCGCCGAAAAATACCTGAAGGAACTGCGCCTGTGGGAAAAGGCGCAGGAACAGGCGCGCACGCTGTCCGGCGGCATGAAGCGCCGCCTGATGATTGCGCGCGCGATGATGAACGAGCCGCGCCTGCTGATCCTGGACGAACCGACCGCGGGCGTGGACATCGAGATCCGCCGCTCCATGTGGCAGTTCGTCAGCGGCATCAACGCCGCCGGCACCACGGTGATCCTTACCACGCATTACCTGGAAGAAGCCGAGCAGCTGTGCCGCAACATCGCCATCATCGACCACGGCGCCATCGTGGAAAACACCTCGATGAAGCTGCTGCTGTCGAAGCTGGACGTGGAAACCTTCGTGTTCGACGTGAACAACCTGCCCGAGCAGCTGCCCAGCCTGCCGGGCATCAGCTTCCGCCGCGTCGACGCACACACACTGGAAGCCGAAATGCCGCGCACGCAAGCCATGAACGCGCTGTTCGATGCGCTCACCGCCCACGGCATTACGGTGCTCTCGATGCGCAACAAGACCAACCGGCTGGAAGAACTGTTCGTACGTCTCGTCGAGAACGGTCGACAGGACCCCAAGGAGAAAGCAGCATGAGCAACCTGTCCGGCAACCTGATCGCGCTGCAGACCATCGTGCGGCGCGAGATCGTGCGCATCATGCGCATCTGGACGCAGACGCTGATTCCGCCCGCGATCACCATGACCTTGTACTTCGTGATCTTCGGCAAGCTGATCGGCAGCCGCATCGGCAACATCCAGGGCGAATTCAGCTACATGCAGTACATCGTGCCTGGCCTGGTGATGATGAGCATCATCACCAACAGCTACGGCAACATTTCCAGCTCGTTCTTCGGCGCCAAGTTCCAGCGTTCGGTGGAAGAGATGCTGGTGTCGCCGATGTCGAACTGGGTGATCCTGCTGGGCTACGTAGCCGGCGCGGTGGCGCGTGGCCTGGTGGTGGGCCTGCTGGTGCTGCTGATTGCCTTGTTCTTCACCCACCTGCAGATCGCGCACATCCTGATCACGCTACTGTCGGTGCTGTTCGGCGCCACGATCTTCTCGCTGGCCGGGTTTGTCAACGCGATTTATGCGAAGAAGTTCGACGACATCGCACTGGTGCCCACCTTCGTGCTCACACCGCTCACCTATCTGGGCGGCGTGTTCTATTCGGTGAACATGCTGAGCGAACCCTGGCAGGCGATTTCGCGCATCAATCCCATCCTGTATATGGTCAACGCGTTCCGCTTTGGCGTGCTGGGCATCAGCGACGTGCATATCGGCGTGGCGTTCGGGGTGATGCTGCTGTTTGTGGTCGGCTTGTCCTGGATTGCGTTGAATCTGCTGAAGCGTGGCGTTGGCTTGCGCTCCTGATCGCTTGCCGTGATCTGCCCCCTCCCCTGCGAAGTAGGGGAGGGGACGCATCCGGTAAGCACGAACTTAAACGATGCTGGCAGCCTACCGGCTCAGATGGCGCATTCGATCGCCTTACCCTCCCGCCAGGACTGCGTCGCCAGTTCCGCCAGCTCCAGCGCCTTGATGCCATCCTCGATCGTGGTGCGCACCGGCGTGCCGTTCACCAGGGCATCGAAGAAATGCTCGATTTCCAGCGCGTACGCCGCGCGATAGCGTTCCAGAAAGAACGCTTCGGGCTTGTCGCTGCGGATGGCGTCGCTGCTCCATGCAACGACCTCGGTCGGGCGCACGTTGCCGGCTTGCAGGAGGCCATGGCTGCCCAGCACTTCGAACCGTTGGTCGTAGCCGTACGCCGCGCGGCGCGAGGTATTGATCTGGCATAGCGCACCATCGCGCGTGCGCAAGGTAACGGCGGCATGGGAAATGTCGCCCGCCGCAGCAACGTCCGGCATGTTCGGGCAGCCGCCGGTAGCGTGCACGCTCACGGCGACGCCGCCGAGGATCCAGCGGAAGATGTCGAAATCATGGATCAACATGTCCTTGAATACGCCGCCGGAGTGCGCGATGTACGCAGCCTGCGGCGGCGCGGGATCGCGGCTGGTCACGATCAATACTTCCGGCTGGCCGATCTCGCCGGCATCCAGGCGCTGCTTCAAGGCCGCAAAGGTTGGATCGAAGCGCCGCTGAAAACCGATCATGCAGGTGACACCAGCCTGCTTGACCGCCTCCGCGCAAGCGCGCGCACGCGCCACGTCCAGGTCCACCGGTTTCTCGCAGAAGATCGCCTTGCCCGCCGTTGCAGCGCGCATGATCAGGTCCGCATGCGTATCCGTGCTGGAGCCGATCACCACCGCGGCGACACCGGGGTCGGCCAAGGCCTGTTCCATTCCGGCAACCGTTGCGCCGTGCTGGGCCGCCAGCGCTTCGGCGGAGGGACGGTGCACGTCCACCACGTAGCGCAATTGCGCATGCGGATGCCGCGCGAGATTGGCGGCGTGGATCTTGCCGATGCGCCCAGCGCCGAACAGCGCAACGCCCATGCGTTCAGTCATCGTATTCTCCGGTGTGCGTGGTTTCTTCCACTTTCAGTTCGAGCTTGTAGGCCAGCGCCACGAACAATGCCTGGCACAGGCAGATGGTGCTGGTAAGCGCACGGAAGGCGAACGCGCTGCCTTCCTGCACCAGCAGCGTCACGTGCGCTTCCCTGCCTAGCGCACCCAATGCGCTGTCGGTGATCGCCAATACCTTGGCCTTGTGCTGGTGCGCCACGCGGCTGCAATAGAGGGTTTCCTTGCCGTAAGGCGGATAGCTGATGGCGATCAGCACGTCGTTCTTGCCGATGCTGCGGATCTGTTCGCGATACATGCCGCCCAGCCCGCTCACCAGATGCACCCGCTTGGCGGTGTGCTGCAAGGCATAGGCGATATAGCTGGCGATGCTGAAGGTGCGGCGCACCGCCACCACGTAGATGTTCTCGGCCTTGGCCAACACCTCGACGGCTGCCTCGAACTGTTTTGCATCGAAGGATTTCACCAGTTCGTCGAGGCCGTTGCGGCTGGCATCGATGAAGCGCAAGGCCATTTGCGAGGCCGGCAGCTGCCCTTCGCCTTCGGCGATCACGCGGCGGATGCGCTGCTGGTAGCTGCGCGCGGGCGTCACCGCCTCGGTGTAGTCGCTGCGGAACACCGCCTGCATTTCGCTGAAGCCGGAATAGCCGAAGCGCTGCGCGAAGCGCACTACCGCCGACGGATGCACGTCGCAGCCCGCCGCGATCTCGTTGATGCGCTGGACCATGATGTTGGCCCGCTCCCGCTCCAGGTAGCTGGCCACGTTTTGCAACTGCCGCGGCAGGTTTTCAAAATCTTGCGCTATCCGCTGCAGCAGTCCGTCGACTGCGCCCTGTTTGGCCATGCGTGGCGTCCGTTGGAGGTTCGGCGTGCATCCTAACGCCGCTTGGAAAATTATTTCCAGAAATTTCCATTGTGCAATGCAAATTGCAATTGGCGGAATAGCGTTCCTATGCTCCAGGCCACGGCGCGGGCCATTTTCCCCTGGCGCGCCCCTCTCCGGCCGGCGCAGGACGCGGCCACCACCTTGGAGACGCTATGCGCACACGATGGATATGGACCTTGCTGGCAGGCATGCTGGCCGCCAGCGCGGCAACGGCGGCCACGGGGCCGCACGCCAACGAGCGGTACGTGCTGATCAGCCATGCCGCCGATTCCGACGTGTGGTGGAACACGGTGAAGAACGCGATCAAACAGGCCGGCGCGGATTTCAGCGTGCAGGTCGACTATCGCAATCCGCCCAATGGCGACCTTGCCGACATGGCCCGCCTGGTCGAGCAGGCCGCCGCACGTAACTATGACGGCGTAGCCTTCGATATTGCCGATGTCGACGTCCTGGCCAAGCCCGCCATGCGCGTGACCGCCAAGCGCATTCCGCTGATCACCATCAACTCCGGCACCCAGCAGCAAAGCGAGCAGCTCGGCGCGATCATGCATATCGGCCAGCCGGAATACGAAGCGGGCAAGGCAGCCGGCGAGCGGGCAAAGGCGGCAGGCATCACCTCGTTCGTATGCGTCAATCACAATGCCGCCAACGCCGCGGCGTTCCAGCGCTGCAAGGGCTTTGCCGATGCCATCGGCGTCGATGCGCGCAGCTCGATGATCGACACTGGCGTGGACCCCACGGTGGTGGAAAACAAGGTGAGCGCGTACCTGCGCAACCATCCGCGCACGCAGGCGATCCTCGCGCTGGGCCCCAATTCCGCCGATCCCAGTCTGCAGGCGCTGCAGCGGATGGGGCTGGCCGGCAAGATCTACTTTGTCACCTTCGATCTTTCCAGTGCGGTCATCGATGGTATTCGCAAGGGCGTCATCAACTTCGCCATCGATCAGCAGCCGTATCTGCAGGGCTACATGGCGATCGCGGCACTGGCGATCGCCCATGAGGACAACACGCGCGACCCCGCCGCAATCATCGCCAAGCTCAAGGCCAATCCGGCATTTCAGTCGCGCCTGAAGGAATACGGCCTGCAACCGGTGTACACCAATCACGGAGTCAGCTCGGGCCCGGCCTTCGTCACCAGGGAAAACGTCGATACGGTGGCCAAGTACGCCGGCCAGTATCGGTGAAAGCCACCTCACGGAGACGAGCATGAGCAGCACCACGCCCCACCTGCCCCTCACGACCAGCAAGGACAAGCCTGCCATGCCGAGCAGAGCCATGCAGACCGATGAGCGGGTACGACGCATTTCACCCTGGCGCAGCTTCATCGGCCGGCCGGAATTCGGCTCCATCGCCGGCACCGTGCTGGTGTTCGTGCTGTTCGGCATCTTTGCCGGCGATTCGGGCATGTTCAATCTCGATGGCGTGATGAACTGGGCCCAGGTGGCGGCGTACCTGGGCATCATCGCGGTGGGTGCATGCCTGCTGATGATTGCCGGCGAATTCGATCTTTCCATCGGCTCGATGATCGGTTTCGCCGGCATGATGATGGCGGTGCCATCGATGTTCATGGGCTGGCCGATGTGGGCATCGGTGCTGTTCGCGTTCGCCGGCTGCATGGGGCTGGGCTGGTTGAACGGCTACCTGGTGGTGCGCACGCGGCTGCCCAGCTTTATCGTCACGCTCGCTTTCATGTTCATCCTGCGCGGACTCACCCTGGTGTTGTCCACGTATTTCTCCAACAGCACCATCGTCAGCGGCGTGGGCGACAAGGTCGGCAGCGACCCGCTCGTAAGCACGCTGTTCCAGGGCAGTGCGCTGCATGGCTTGTTCGCCTGGCTGGCGCAGGCGAGCATCATCGCCAAGCTGCCCAATGGCAATCCCATCGTGGCAGGCATTCCCAAGGTCTTGCTGTGGTGGCTGCTGATGGCGGCCGCTGCGGGCTTCGTGCTTTCGCGCACGCGCTTCGGCAATTGGATCTTCACCGTGGGTGGCGATGCCGTGGCCGCGCAGAACGTCGGCGTGCCGGTGCGCCGGGTGAAGATCAGCCTGTTCGTGTTCACTGCGTTCTGCGCCTGCCTGTTCGGCGTGCTGCAGGTGGCCGACGTGGGCTCCGCCGCGGCGGACCGTGGCCTGCAAAAGGAATTCGAAGCGATCATCGCCGCGGTAATCGGCGGCGCGCTGCTCACCGGCGGCTACGGCTCGGTGGTCGGCGCATGCTTTGGCGCACTGATCTTCGGCGTGGTGCAGATCGGCATCTCCTACACCAGTTTCGATTCCGACTGGTACCGCGTATTCCTGGGCGCCATGCTGCTGTTGGCGGTGTTGTTCAATCATTACGTGCGCCTGCACGCGACCCGCAGCAAGTGAGGGTATCGCCATGAGCGACGACTACATCCTTCAGCTGGAAAACGTCAGCAAGTTCTTCGGCACGGTGATCGCCTTGCAGGATGTCACGCTGCGCCTGCGCCGCGGCGAAGTGCATTGCCTGCTCGGCGACAACGGCGCGGGCAAATCCACCTTGATCAAGACGCTGGCGGGCGTGCATCCACCCAGCGGCGGCCGCTACCTGGTGGAAGGCCATGACGTGCATTTCAGCTCGCCGCGCGAGGCGCTGGATCGGGGCATCGCTACGGTGTACCAGGATCTGGCGCTGGTGCCGCTGATGAGCGTGGCGCGCAACTTCTTTGCCGGGCGCGAGCCGATGCGCAAGTGGTTCGGCCTGATACCGGTGATGGATGTCGACTACGCCGCGCGCGTCGCCGAAGAAAAACTGGCCGACATGGGCATCCACGTCCGTTCGCCGCACCAGGCCGTGGGCACCATGTCCGGCGGCGAGCGCCAATGCCTGGCGATCGCGCGGGCAATCCATTTCGGCGCAAAGGTATTGATCCTGGACGAACCCACCGCCGCGCTCGGCGTGAAGCAGAGCTGCAACGTGCTCAAGCTGATCCATACGGCGCGCGCGCGCGGCATCTCGGTGATCTTCATCACCCACAACGTGCATCACGCCTATCCGATCGGCGACAGCTTCACCTTGCTCAACCGCGGGCAATCGATGGGGACCTTCGCCAAGGATGACATCAGCAGGGAAAGCCTGCTGGACATGATGGCCGGCGGCAGCGAGATCCAGAGCCTGGTGGCAGAGCTGGAGGGGCGGGCCGCATGAATAGCGAAATGCAACGTAGGTTGGCGATGAGCCCCGGACTTGATCCGGGGCGAACCCCAACATCGCCGCGCGCATGGCAAGGTTGGGGTTCGCATGCGCTCACCACCACCCTACGACGCATGCAGGGTACGTCACGCATCTTGATGAGCCTCACGCCATGACCGAACCTCGCTACGACCTCATCTGCCTAGGCCGCCTGGCCGTCGACCTCTACGCGCAGCAACCCGGCGCACGCCTCGAAGACGTGATGAGTTTCGCCAAGTACCTGGGTGGCTCGTCCGCCAACGCCGCTTTCGGCGCGACCAGGCTGGGCTTGCGCACCGCCATGCTGAGCCGCGTCGGCGACGACCACATGGGCCGCTTCCTGCTCGAAACCCTCGCGCGCGAAGGCTGCGATACAAGCCACGTGGGCATCGACCGCGAGCGGCTTACCGCATTGGTGCTGCTGGGCATCAAGGATCGCGATACGTTTCCGCTGATCTTCTACCGCGAGAACTGCGCGGACATGGCGATCGACGAAGCGGATATCGACGAAAACTTCATCGCCTCCAGCCGCGCGCTGGCCATCACCGGCACGCATTTGTCCACGCCGCGCGTGCACGCGACCAGCAGCAGGGCCCTGGCCTTTGCGCGCAAGCACGGCGTGCGCACGGTGCTGGATATCGACTATCGCCCGGTGCTGTGGGGCCTTACCGGCCGCGGCGACGGCGAGACGCGCTTCATTGCCGATAACGGCGTCACCGCGCACCTGCAGGCCATGCTTGCGCAGTTCGACCTGGTCGTCGGCACGGAGGAAGAATTCCACATTGCCGGTGGCGAGCGTGACCTGCTCAGCGCGCTGCGCGCCGTGCGCAGCATCACCAAGGCCACCCTGGTGGTGAAGCGCGGCGCGCTTGGCTGCAGCGTGTTCGAGGCGGCGATTCCCGCCAGCCTCGACCAGGCGCCGATCTATCGCGGCAAGCGCGTGGAAGTGCTCAACGTGCTCGGCGCAGGCGATGCCTTCATGGCCGGTTTCCTGTACGGCTGGCTGCGCAACGAAAGTATCGAGCGCAGTTGTGCTTATGCGAATGCCTGCGGCGCGATGGTGGTCTCCCGACATGCCTGCGCCCCGGCCATGCCGAGCCGGGCAGAGCTGGATTATTTCCTGGCCCATGCCGACCGCCTGCAACGGCCGGATCAGGACGAGGAACTGGCGCACCTGCACCGCGTGAGCGTGACGCGTCCGGCGTGGAACGACCTGCACATCTTCGCCTTCGATCACCGCAGCCAGTTCTACGAGCTGGCCTGCGAATGCAACACCAGCGAATCGCGTCTGCCGCGACTGAAACAGCTGCTGGTGGAGGCGGTGGCGAACACCGAGCGCGAACTCGGCCTGCAGCATCGCGTGGGCGTGCTGATCGACCAGCGCTACGGCGAGGATGCATTGCACGCAGCCACGGGACGCGGCTGGTGGATCGGCCGTCCGGTGGAACTGCCCGGCTCCCATCCGCTGGAATTCGAATACGGCCGCTCGATCGGCAGCCAGTTGCTGCAATGGCCGCGCGAGCACACGGTGAAGTGCCTGGTGCAGTTCGATCCGGATGGCGATGCCGAAACACGGCTCGAACAGGAAACCCAGTTGCATACGCTCTACGGCGCCGTGAAACAAAGCGGCCACGAGCTGCTGCTGGAAGTGATTCCACCCGCCAATCCCGCCGCCACCGGCGCGCCCGGCGAGCGCGTGCTGCGTGCGATGAAACGCTTCTACAACCTCGGCATCCGGCCGGAGTGGTGGAAACTCAAACCCTTGCCGGCGGCGGACTGGGCCGCCATCGATGCCTTGATCGCCGAACGCGATCCGTATTGCCGCGGCGTGGTGCTGCTCGGCCTCAACGCGCCCTTCGATGAGCTGGCGGAAGGTTTCGCTGCCGCCGCACGCAGCACCAGTTGCCGCGGCTTTGCCGTGGGCCGCAGCCTCTTCTACGAACCGGCGCGCGCCTGGCTGCGCAACGAGATCGACGATGCCGCCCTGGTCGAGCGCGCCGCACAGCAGTTCGCCCGGCTGGCCGGCATCTGGCAGCAAGCACGCCATGGCGTGCCGCGAACAACGGGAGTGGCGGCGTGAGCACGCTACGACTGACCATGTCGCAAGCACTGGTGCGCTACCTTGCCGCCCAGTACGTGCACGACGAGGAAAGCGGCGCACGCCTGCCGCTGTTCGGCGGCGTGTTCGCCATCTTCGGCCATGGCAACGTGGCGGGACTCGGCGAAGCGCTCTACCAGCACCGCGAGCAGCTGCCGACCTATCGCGCGCACAACGAGCAGGCCATGGCGAACGCGGCCATCGCCTATGCCAAGGCGCACATGCGCCGGCGCATGATGGCGGTGACCACCTCGATCGGCCCCGGCGCCACCAATCTGCTGACTTCCGCCGCGCTGGCGCACGTGAACCGCCTGCCGGTGCTGCTGTTGCCGGGCGACATCTTCGTATCGCGCGCGCCCGATCCGGTGCTGCAGCAATTGGAGGATTTCGGCGACGGCACCGTCAGCGTCAACGATTGCTTCCGTCCGGTCTCGCGCTACTTCGACCGCATCGTGAAACCGCAACAGTTGCTCACCGCCCTGCCCCGCGCGATGCACGTGCTGACCGATGCGGCCTTGTGCGGACCGGTCACCCTCGCGCTGCCGCAAGATGTGCAGACCGAAGCCTTCGATTGGCCGGAAACCTTCTTCGCGCCACGTCTGCACAACGTTCGCCGGCTTCCACCCGCGCAGGAAGACATCGGCGCCGCGGTGCAAGCACTGCGCCATGCAAAACATCCGGCATTGATGGCCGGCGGCGGCGCGCTGTATGCGCAGGCGAGCGATGCGGTGCGCCGCTTCGCCGAAACGCATGGCGTGCCGGTGGCCGAAACCCAGGCCGGCAAGGGCACGCTGTCCTGGCAGCATCCCCTGCAGCTCGGCCCGGCAGGCGTGTGCGGCTCCACCGCCGCAAACGAACTGCTCGCCGAGGCGGATGTGGTACTTGCCGTGGGCACGCGCCTGCAGGATTTCACCACGGGCTCGAACGCGCTCTATCCCGGTGCGCGCATCGTCACGCTCAACGTCAACGGTTACGACGCGCTGAAAGGCGGCGACGTACAGCTGCTGGCCGATGCGCGCTTGGGTCTGGAAGCGCTCTCGTCCGCGCTCGATGGCTGGCACGCGGATGCGGACTGGAAAAACCGCGCCGAGCAGCTCGCGCAGGCCTGGCGCAACACCGTGGACGACATCACTTCGCGCCGCGAGCTTGCCCCCGGCACGCTGCCCTACGACGGCGAGATCATCGGCGCCGTGCAACGCTCGCATCCCGATTCCGCGCGTCACGACATCGTCGTCTGCGCCGCCGGCACCTTGCCTGCCGAACTGGAAAAGCTCTGGCGCACCGAGATACCCGGCGGCTACCACATGGAATACGGCTACTCCTGCATGGGCTACGAGATCGCCGGCGGCCTGGGCGTGAAGATGGCCAAGCCCGAGCGCGAGGTGATCGTGATGCTCGGCGACGGCAGTTATTTGATGCTCAATGCGGAAATCGCCACCTCGGTGATGCTGGGCCTGAAACTGATCATCGTGGTGCTGGACAACCGCGGTTTCGGCTGCATCAACCGCCTGCAGCAAGCCTGCGGCGGCGCGCCGTTCAACAACATGCTCGACGATTGCCTGCAGGGCGCCGATGGCGCACCGGCGATCGATTTCGCCGCGCATGCACGCTCGATGGGCGCACATGCCGAACACGTGCACGGCATTGCCGAACTCGAGCAGGCGCTCATGCGGGCGCGCGCATCGACACGCACCTACCTGATCGCCATCGACACCGACCATCGGCGCACCACCGAAGCGGGCGGCGCCTGGTGGGAGGTCGCGGTGCCGGAAGTCTCCGCGCGCGACGCGGTGAAGGACGCGCGTCGCGCCTACGAAACCGCCAAGCAACAGCAACGCCCCTATCCAGGCAAGCCTCATGACGCATGACCGTTTCGACGTAAGGATCGGCATCAACCCGATCGGCTGGAGCAACGACGACCTGCCCTCGCTGGGCGGCGAAACGCCGTTGTCCACGGCACTCGGCGAAGGCCGCGAGATCGGCTATCAAGGTTTCGAGCTCGGCAACAAGTTTCCCCGTGATCCGGCGGAGCTGCGCCAGTTGATGGCGGGCTACGGGTTGGAGGTGGTATCCGGCTGGTACTCCGGGCGCCTCGCTGCCCGTTCGGTGGACGAGGAAATGGCAGCAGTGGCCCCGCATCTTCGCCTGCTGGCCGAGAACGGTTGCAAGGTGATGGTGTATGGCGAAGTGGCCGATGCGATCCAGGGCGAACGCAGCACGCCGCTGTACAAGCGGCCGCGTTTCCGCGACGACGATGCGTTCAAGCGTTACGGCGACCGGCTCACCGCGTTTGGCCGGCACCTGCTCGGCCAAGGCGTGCGGCTGGCCTATCACCATCACATGGGCGCCTATGTGGAAGCGCCGGACGACATCGACCGCCTGATGGCCGCCACCGGCGATGACGTCGGCCTGCTGTTCGACAGCGGCCACGCCTACTTCGGCGGCGGCGATCCGGTGGCGATCCTGCGCAAGCACATCGACCGCGTCTGCCACGTGCATTGCAAGGACGTGCGGGCGGCGATCGTGCGGCACGCGCGCAATCGGCAGTGGAGCTTTCTCGACGCGGTGTTGAACGGCGTGTTCACCGTGCCCGGCGATGGCGCGATCGATTTCGCGTCGATCGTCGACACTCTGCGCAATCATGGTTACCGGGGCTGGCTGGTGGTGGAGGCCGAGCAGGATCCCGCGCTGGCGCCGAGCTATGCGTATGCACAGAAGGGCTATCGCACTTTGCGTGCGCTGGTGGATGGCGCACCGCTGAAGGAGGTGGCATGAGCCTGTTGGTCAAAGGTCACGCGCAAGGGCGCGACATCGTCACGGTGACGCCCGCATCCGCCGGCTGGAAACACGTCGGCTTTGCAGCCTTTCGCCTTGCAGCGGGCGAAACGCTGCACCTCGCCCTGCCTGCGGATCGCGAAGGCTGCCTGGTGGTGCTTGTCGGCCATGCGGATATCCGCGCAGGCGACCAATCGTTCGAGCGGCTCGGCGGCCGCGCGAGCGTATTCGACGACTATTCGCCCGATGCCGTCTATGCGCCGCCCGGCACGCTGCTGGATGTCACCGCGCAGGATGCCGTGGAACTGGCGCTGGCCACCGCGCCGGCCAAAGGCAAATATCCCGTACGCCTGCTATCAGGCGCGCACATGCGGCGCTCCGTGCGCGGCCAGGGCACCAACACCCGCTACATCTGCGACATTCTCCCGGAAACCGAAGCCGCCGAATCGCTGCTGGTGGTGGAAGTGGTGACACCTGCCGCGCATTCCTCCAGCTATCCGCCGCACAAGCACGACACCGATGCGCTGCCACAGGAAAGCGCACTGGAAGAAACCTATTACCACCGCATCGACCCGCCGCAGGGCTTTGCCTTCCAGCGCGTGTACACCGACGCGCGCGACCTCGACGAATCGATGGCGGTGGGCGACCACGACGTCGTCATGGTGCCGCGCGGCTATCACCCGGTAGTGATGCCGCACGGCTACCGCGGCTATTACCTCAACGTGATGGCCGGCCCGCAACGCGCGTGGCATTTCAAGAACGACCCGGCGCACGACTGGCTGATGCAGCGCTGAAACATCCAGAGGATCAACCGATGTCCGCACAAGCTTCCCAACTGTCCGCACCGCAAGCCATCGGCCATTACATCGGCGGCCACCGTCAGGCCGGCCGCGGCGCCAGCATGCCCTCCTACAACCCTGCCACCGGCGAAGTGATCGGCGCGGTGGCGATGGCGACGGCCGCCGAGGTGAATGCCGCAGTGAAAGTCGCCGCAGAGGCGTTTCATGACTGGTCGCAAACCTCGCCGTTGAAACGTGCGCGCGTGATGTTCCGCTTCAAGGAGCTGATCGAGCGCGACATGGACAGGCTCGCCGCCGTCATCACGCGCGAACATGGCAAGGTATTGTCCGACGCCAAGGGCGAACTGATGCGCGGCCTGGAAGTGGTGGAGTACGCCTGTGGCATTCCGGAGCTGCTGAAAGGCGAATACACCGAACAGATCGGCAACGACATCGACGCCTGGACGATGCGCCAGCCGCTGGGTGTCTGCGCGGGCATCACGCCGTTCAATTTTCCGGCCATGGTGCCGATGTGGATGTTCCCGATGGCGCTGGCCTGCGGCAACAGCTTCGTGCTCAAGCCCTCCGAACGCGATCCCTCCACGTCCTTGATGCTGGCCGAGCTGCTGCAGGAAGCCGGCTTGCCGGACGGTGTCTTCAACGTGGTGCAAGGCGACAAGAGCGCGGTGGATGCACTGCTGGATCATCCCGGCATTCGCGCGGTGAGCTTCGTAGGCTCCACGCCGATCGCCGAATACATCTATGCGCGCGGCACCGCCGCCGGCAAGCGCGTGCAGGCGCTGGGCGGCGCGAAGAATCACATGATCGTGATGCCGGATGCGGACATCGAGAAGGCCGCGGATGCACTCGTGGGCGCCGGCTACGGCGCGGCGGGCGAACGCTGCATGGCGATCTCGGTGGCCGTGGCGGTGGGCGATGCCACGGCGGACCAACTGGTCGCCAGGCTTGCGCCGAAGGTGCGCGCCTTGCGCATCGGCAACGGCGTGGATGCACAGGTGGAGATGGGGCCGGTGATCACCGCCCAGCACCGCGACAAGATCACCGCCTATATCGAAGACGGCCTCGCCGCCGGCGCCGAGCTGGTCGTCGACGGACGCGGCCATCGCGTGGCGGGTTGCGAGCAAGGCTTTTTCCTGGGCGGCAGCTTGTTCGACCGCGTTCGCCCCGACATGCGCATTTATCGCGAGGAAATTTTCGGCCCGGTCCTGTGCGTGGTGCGCGTGCCGGATTTCGCGGCGGCGCTCAAGCTGGTCGACGAGCACGAGTACGGCAATGGCACCGCCATCTTCACCCGCGACGGCCATGTAGCGCGCGAATTCGCGCATCGCGTGCAAGTCGGCATGATCGGCATCAACGTGCCCATTCCCGTGCCGATGGCCTTCCACAGTTTTGGCGGCTGGAAGAAGAGCCTGTTCGGCGACCATCACGCGCATGGCCCCGAGGGCGTGCGCTTCTATACCCGGCAGAAGGCGGTGACGCAGCGCTGGCTGGCGAGTGACGGCAGCCGCGGGCCGGAGTTTGCGATGCCTACGCATTGATGGGTGTCCCAGTTCGCCGGATCCGCTCCCTCCCCTACGTGTAGTAGGGGAGGGAGCTAGATGTCGCGTAACTGAGACATGGCGCTAACCCAGGTACTTGGCGAGGAGGGAACACGTCCGAGCGAGCAACAAACGTCAGCAATCACTTACACCACAAATAGCCCGCTTTTTCGTATCTGTCTGAAAGACACGACACAACGACGCCGAGAAAATCGATTCCACCTATCACTAGCTGGAGTCCGCAATGGAAATGCCTTCTCGTTCAAAGAACGCGCCCGTCGCCCGCGTTTTTACCGCCCTGCTGGGACTCGCCGCCGCACCGGCTTTCGCCGCCGACGATTCACCGTACCTGTTCGGCGACTGGAACAGCGAGCGCACCCGCCTCGCCGAAAAAGGCATCCGCTTCGACTTCGGCTACACCGGCGAAGCCGCGCACAACGCCGGCGGCGGCACGCGGCGCACCACGCGCTATTCGGATCAATGGGTGTTCGGCAGCACGCTCGACCTGGACAAGCTGTGGGGCTGGCGCGGCGGCGAATTCCAGCTGGTCGTCACCAACCGCAATGGTCGCAACCTCAGCGACGATGCGAACCTGGGCGTGTATCAACAAGTGCAGGAAGTGTACGGCCGTGGCCAGACCTGGTTGCTTACCGTGTTCGCGCTGAAGCAACGGCTCCTGGATGGCAAGCTCGAATGGCGCGTAGGCCGCCTGCCGGTGGGCACCGATTTCGACAGCCTGCCGTGCGATTTCCAGAACCTCACTTTTTGCGGCTCGCAGCCAGGCAATATCGTCGGCGATTACTGGATCAACTGGCCGGTGAGCCAATGGGCCACCACGCTGAAGTGGAACACCACCGACCAAGCCTACGCGAAGCTCGGCGCGTACCAGCTCAACCCGCGCTACGTGGACAACACCTGGGCGCGCGCCAACGGCTGGAAGCTCAGCTTCCCCGGCGGCACCACCGGTGTGCTGTTGCCGTTCGAATTCGGCTGGACGCCGAATCTCAACGGTCTGCCGGGCAGCTACAAGCTCGGCGGCTGGTACAACAACGCGGGCGGCGAACACCTGTATTACGACCGCAATCATCAACCGATCGTCTTCACCGGCGAAGCGCCGCTCCAGGAAAGTGCGCGGCGTGGCGGCTACATCGCGCTGCAGCAGCAGGTCACCGGCGAAGCCGGCGGCAAGGGGCTCAGCCTGTTCTTCAACGGCACCCTGGCCGACAGCAATACCTCCGCGGTCGATCGGCAGTTCGCGCTGGGCGCGATGTTCAGCGGTCCGTTCAACCGCAGCAAGGACCGGATCGGCGTGGCCGTCGGCACCACGCATGGCAGCCACGAACTGATTCGCTACGCGCGGCTGTACAACCAGCTCAATCCCGATACGCCCATGCCGGTGGCCGATACCTACGAATTGGCTTCCGAGGTGTTCTACGACTGGTATCCGATTCCGTCGCTGAGCGTGCGGCCGAACCTGCAGTACGTGGTCAACCCAGGCGGCATCACGCAAAACCGCAATGCCTTCGTGCTCGGCCTGAAGACCAGCATTGCGTTCTGATGCAAAAAAGGCAGGGCTGCCGCGACAGCCCTGCCTTGCTTCGATGTGCTTCCATGCATGGCGACGTTGGGGTTCGCTTGCGCTCGCCGCCAACCTACGCGTTATTGCGCATTCAACTTGACCTCACCCAGCACGAACGAGGTTTCGTTGCCGTTGGTGCCCTTCTGCGTGCCGGTGAACTTCAAGGTGAAGGTCTTGCCGATCAGCGAACTGACGTTCACCGAATGGCTTGCGTACCCCGAGTTGGCATTGAGGTTGGAATACGTGGCCAGCGTGGTGGTGGTGCCGCCGCTGATGGCCTGCACTTTCAGCGTGTCGATGGCCGACGACGAGGTCTGCGTGGTGTCGATGTGCAGCTGATAGGTCAGCGTCGCCGTGCTATGCCCGGACGGAATGCTCACGGACTGCGACAGCGTATCCGTATGCGCCACCGAGTAGCCATCCAGCCACATGAACCAGCTGCCGGTGTACGGGCTTTCGCCGGTGCAGTAGTACGAGCTGCTGCTGTTGCTGCTGCAGAGCACACCCGAGCTTGCCGTCCATGACGTGCCGTTGGTGAAGTCCGGGTTGGCGATCACCTGCACCGATCCACCGCCACCGCTGCTCACCGTGACTTGCTGGCTGGTGCTGTTGGTGGCGCCGGTGTTGTCGGTCACCTTCAGGGTTACGGTATACGTCCCGGCCGTCGTATAGGTATGGCTGGGGCTCGCGCTGGTCGAGGTGCCTCCGTCGCCGAAGGTCCAGGCGTAGGCATTGATGGTGCCGCCGCTGTCCGTGGACGTGTTGGTGAAGTTCACGGTCAGGCCGCTCACGCTGTCGGTAAAGCTGGCCACAGGATTGCCACCCGTGCCACCGCCGCCATTGGCCACGCTGGCCAGCTGATTGACGACCGTGCTGCCCCAGCCGGTGGTGTAGTCCCAACCAGTGGCGGCATTCTCGCCACTGTTGTTGCCGGAGGTCACGTCATGGAAGGCAGCCGCATAGTTGCTCGATGACGACTGAGCCGCCTTGTAGATCACCGGCGCGGCAAAGCCCAGGCTGGTGCCGTCGGCTTGCAGCACGCGTGCCCACATGCCCACGGCCAGCGGCGCGGCCAGGCTGGTGCCGCCGATCTGCTGGTTGGCCTGACCATCCACGTAGACCAGCGCGCCACTGACGGGGCTGGCGTCGAAGGCGATGTCAGGCACGCCGCGGTAGGTCTGGTTGGTAATGCCGGAAACACCCTTCTGCCAGCTCGGAATCGGCTCGAATGTGCTGGGACTGCCGCCCGTGGCGCCTTCGTTCGAGCTGAGGTTGTTCCACACCGTTTCACTTTGCCAGGTGGTGTTGGGGCTGGTGTACAGCTCGGTGCCGCCGACCGCCGTCACGTATTGCGAGCTGGCCGGCCAGCTGGGCGTGACGCCGCCATTGCCGCATTCGTCCGCACCGGAATCGCCGGACGAAACGAAGAACGTCTGGCCCTGCGCGACGGCCTGCTTGAACGTGGTGTCGTTCGAGGCGGCGGCGCCGCTCGACTGCGCGGAGGTTTCGCATTCGCCCAGCGACACGTCGATGGCCTTCAACAGGTTGTCCGACACGATCAGGTTGTAATCGGTTTGCAGGCTGGCATCGGTGAGGTCGGTCGCCACGTAGAAGGTGTATTGCGTCACGCCCGCCATCGGGATGATGTCCTGGGCATCCAAGTCCCATTCGCCATCGCCGCTGGTGCTGCTGCCGCTGGTGCTGCCTTTGTAGCTGACGCTGACGCCCGGATCGGCTGTCGCCAGATCGCTCTTGATGTTGCTCATGTTGCCCGAGGAAACCGAGCCCACCGCCACCGAGGTGGCGGCCGCCATGCTGCTGGCGCCGTAAATCGAGGGGAAATCCGAGGGCGCATGGCCAACCGCCGAGCCCGTCGCAAACGGCTGCACCGTATTGCCGTGCACGACGTTCGGATTGAGCCGCTTGGCGAACACGTGCGCCATGTGCACGTTCTGCATGCCGAGCACGGCGTTGACGCTGCCTTGCAGGCTGGCGGGAATATGCACGGGGCTGTTGTTGGCGAAGGCATCGCGGCCGTCGTGCGTTTTCACGTGCACGAAACTGGTATTGAAAGCGGCCTGGGCGGTGTCGGCGCGGCCGTCGGCTTCGACCAATGCGTGGTTGGGTGCGATATGCACGTTGCTGAAACCTGCGCGGGTCAGGTAATCGGCCACCGCTTGCGCCTGCGCGGCCGTGGGTGCGTACTGGGCGTTGAACTGTTCGGAGGTCAGCGGCTTGAAGCCCGGCTTGGCGATGTATTGATCCAGTTGCTGTTCATTACGCAGCTTCAACGTCACCACGACATGCATGGGATGCGAAAATGGCAATGCACCCAGCACTTGATCGTCGCTGCGCAAACTGACCGCAGGATGGATCGCCACCATGGCGGAACTGGCTGCTGCCGGGACGGCGTTGTCGGCGGTCGGCAGCGGGCTGGCTTCCACATAGACGGCACTCATCGAAACAAGGCCCAATGCAACGAGCATGGCCTTCATGCGAAAACGGCTGTACATATCTCACTCCCCAGGAATGTTGAGGACGCACGCACCCGATGAGGTCGCACGTACCCCATGACAGTGAAGTCGCACTTGCGTGCGACGCCGTTGGAACGATGGACGCTTGCGATTCCAAGAGCTTCGGCACGCTGTTGCTCCCCCTGCGCTCCCATGGCAGGCCGTGCCGATTACTGCGCTCGAACGACGCATCCCCATTTGCAAGCTGGCGTCGTCCAGGAATCATTCGCCGTGCCAATCCTGGCGGCGAATACATTTGAAAGTATCGGGCGCAAAAATCCGCGTCAATCAAACGGCGGCGTGAAACACCGAAAGAAATCATCTATACATGAAATTCACGGCATGCCATTGCCTTTTGCTATCGCGTATGGCGCCCGACTGGCAAACCGCGCTTTAAAAATAGTGTTGATAGACAGTCGCTTTCTTCCACCGGCGTCCCTGTCCAGCGCAGCACGCGTGATTTCATTCGCCCAACGATGGGCTATTTGATAGATCACAACAATCGCCGTGCCAAAGACCGTAAGTCACGCGAAAGCGAAGGGCATCATGCATGCACCTCAATTTCACGTTCCCACGATCCAATCTTTCTTGCTTTCGCGCACTGGAAGTTAACGCGTGCCCACAAGCATGAATGCCAGCTAACGTGCCCTGCTTTTCAATGCTCGATGCGCACGCCCAGCTCGGCGAGCCGGCGCAATCCGTCCGGCGTCGGCAACAGCGCGCGATTGCGCTGCGCACGCCGCAGCCAGCCGGCATCGAGCATCGCGTCGGTGATGGCGACGCCGAGCGGACCGCCCAGGTGCAGACGGCGCTCGGTCCAGTCCAGGCAACCGCGTCCACGCAATTGCAGCAGCGGATGCGTGGACGCCGATGGCCAGCCGGCATGCGCCAGCGCATCGGCCGCACCAGGCAGCAGCCGCATCCCATTACTCTCCGCACGCAACCAGCCGCACTGCAGCCATGCTTCGCACAGCGCAACACCCAGTTGCCCGGCAAGATGCCGGTAGCACGTGCGTGCGCGGCATAACGCGGCGTCGCGCACGGCCGGCGTCGGCGCAGCGCGTGTCACGTTGGGTACTGCCATCGATTCCAGCCACGCCGCCACGTCGTCGTTGGCCAACCGGTAGTAGCGATGACGCCCCTGTTCGTGCAGCCCAAGCAAGCCGCCGTCGAGCAGCCGCTTGAGATGGGCGCTGGCGGTGGCGGCGCTCACACCCGCGATGATCGCCAGTTCACCCGCCGGGCGCATGGTGCCGTCCATCAAGGCAAGCAGGATCGCAGCGCGCGCCGGCTCGGCCAGCAGCGCGCCCAGTTCGGCCAATTGATAACGGGTGAGCGGGCTGGCTTGGGTCATGGGGACAGTCTAGCCATCGCGTGGGATCAACGTTTCGCCGCTGTCCGAAGCGTCGCGCGACGGGGTTTTGCCTGCGACGGCGTCGCCGCGTACTCGATCAACGCAGCAGCAAGGTGATCGTACAGCGCACGCATCAGCGCATGGCGGCGCAGATCCTCGTGCATCACCACCCATGTCTCCATGCTCAGCTGGAAACGGTCGCCAAGCAGGCGCAACAGTGCCGGATCGCGCTGCGCGATGCCGCATTGGCAGAAGCCGATGCCATAACCGGCACGCAACGCGGCCAGGGCGGCCAGGTCGTTGTCCGTACGCAGCGCGAAATGCTCCCGCGTATAGGGCATGCCGGCCGGACGCATCGCGCGGATATAGGGTGTTTCATGATCGAAACCGATCAACGCGTGCGACGCCAGGTCCGCGAGCGTGTGCGGGCGACCGTGCGCTTTCACGTAGCGCTTGTGCGCGTACAGGCCCAGCATGATGCTGCCCACGCGCCGCGCAACCAGCGCCTCCTGCGCAGGCCGACCCATGCGAATGGCGATATCGGCGTCACGACGCAGCAGGTTTTCCACCTGGTTCGACAGCGAAAGCTCGATCACGGCGCCCGGATGCCGCTCCCGAAACGCAGCCAGCATGGGCGGCAACACTTCCACGCCGATCACGTCGCTGGCGGCGATGCGCACCACGCCGAACATGGCGTCGTGCCGCGTGCTGGCGGTGCGGCGCAAGGCCATCGAGGCCGACGCCATCGCTTGCGCATGCGGCAGCAAGGCATGCGCCAGGTCGGTGGGCGACAAGCCCTGCGGCGAGCGCGCAAACAAGGACACGCCCAGCGTTTCTTCCAGCTCGCGGATATGCCGGCCCAGGCTTGGCTGCGTCATCCCCAGCATGCGCGCGGCGCCAGAGAGGCTCCCTTCGCGCATGACGGCGAGAAAGGATCGGTACAACTCCCAACCGGGCTCTTGATAAGGCATGCATATTTGTATAGCAGCTCTACGGCATTAGGCAATTTTCTTTTAGCCAGTCCAGCACCAGACTTTGCCCGTCCAAGTGGAGAACCCGTCATGAGCACATCAAAAACAGCCCTGGTGATCGGTGGCAACGGTGGCATTGGCCGCGAAGCCTGCCTGGCGTTGAAGCGGCATGGATGGCGGGTGCGCGCCTTGGTGCGCCGCCTTCCGGCGCAGCGCGACGGTATCGAATGGGTGCAGGGCGATGCCATGCAGCGCGCCGACGTGCTCGCGGCCGCCGAAGGTGTGGAAGTGATCGTGCATGCGGTCAATCCGCCCGGTTACCGGCAGTGGAACACGCTGGTACTGCCGATGCTGGACAACAGCATCGCCGCTGCCAGGGCAACCGGCGCACGCATGGTGCTGCCCGGCACGATCTACAACTTCGGCCCCGATGCATTTCCGCTGCTGCGCGAGGATTCGCCGCAGCATCCACACACCGAAAAAGGCCGGATCCGCGCCGAGATGGAACGGCGCCTGGCCGAAGCATCGCGCGCGGGTGTGCGTACGCTGGTTCTGCGTTGCGGTGACTTTGTCGGGCCACACGCCGGCAACAACTGGTTTTCGCAAGGATTGCTGCGCCCCGGCAAGCCGGTGACGACGCTTCGCTATCCGGCCGATTATTCGCACCCGCATGCCTGGGCTTATCTGCCGGATGTCGCCGAAACGATGGTGCGTCTGCTGCAAAACGAGGATCGGCTCGCCTATTTCGAGGTATTCAACTTTGGCGGCTATTGGCTGGATGGCCACGCATTGGCCGATGCGGTGCGCCACGCGGCCGGCAATCCGCAGATGGCATTGCGCCGCTTTCCTTGGTGGCTGGTAGCCGCCATGGCACCGTTTATCGAAACGCTGCGCGAGATGCGCAAGATGCGCTACTTGTGGAAGGAGCCGGTGCGGCTGGACGACAGCAAGCTGGTGAGGTTTTTGGGTGGGAAGCCTTATACGCCGATCGATGAGGCCTTGCGTGCGACGCTGCTGGGGCTTGGATGTACGAAGTGACACCGGCGCTGTCACGCAGGCTGGGATTGTCGTCCCAACGTTGCTTTCTACATGACAACGTTGGGGTTCGCTGCGCTCATCGCCAAACCTACGCAAGGTTACTGCGATGCGTGACGTTGCTCAGGTCCCCCGCGGCTTCGCCCGGTGCGTCGGCGTCGCCGTCCACGGATCGTCCGGCCAGGGATGCTTGGGATAACGTCCTTTCAATTCCTTCTTCACTTCTGGATACGTGCGTTCCCAGAAGCCATGCAGGTCCTGTGTCACCTGGATCGGCCGCCCCGCCGGCGACAACAGATGCAAGGTGACGGGCATGCGGCCGTTGGCGACGCGCGGCGTGTCGGCCAGGCCGAACAGTTCCTGCAGCTTCACCGCCAGCACGGGCGGTTCGCCGGGGCTGTATTCCAGCCGCCGCACCTGTCCGCTCGGCACCGTCAAGCTGTCGGGCGCTTGCGCATCCAGTTGCTTGCGCTGCTCGTAGTCGAACAAGGCGGCGAGCGCCTGGGAAAGTTCGTCTTGCGAGAGCGCGTCAAGTTTGCGCTTGGTTTGCAGATAAGGCGCGAGCCAATCTTCCAGCGTGTCCAGCAAGGCGGTGTCGGAGACATCCGGCAAGCCGAGTTCCGGCATCCATGTGCGCAAGGCTTGCATGCGCAGACGCAGGCGGCGCGCCGACTCGCTCCATGGCAAGGCGTCGATACCGCGATCGCGAACCGCGGCCAGCAAGGCAGGCACGGCGTCTTCGGCTTGCACGGGAACGCTGCGGCGCTCCAGCACGATCGCGCCGAAACGGCGTTCTTCAAACGCTTCCACCGCAGCGCGTTCTTCATTCCAGCGCACGTTGCGCACGCGCTGGAACTGTGCGGGATAGTCTTCTTCCAGCACGCGCGGATCGAGCGGCGCCGCGGCGAGCATCAAGCTGTCGCGCGCCTCATGGCGAAGATCGAGCGCGACCAGCCATGGCTCGCCCAATAGCGCAGTCTGTTCGTGCAAGCGCGCGCCGCGGCCATTGGCCAGGGTGTAGCGCAAGGGATTGCTTTCGTCCTGGCGCGCGATGCGGTCGGGAAACGCATGCAGCAGCAGATCACCCACGGCGTGGCTGTGCGGCACGCCGCTGGCCGCACTGCGCACACCCAGGCGCTGGCGCCAGCCTTTGCTGGCCTGCTCCACCGCGGCGAGCGCACCGGCATCGGCGCCATAGCTGGAACCGGTGGCGCTGCGCCGGTCCCGCCATGCATGCAGCGCCGTGACGCGCGCACGGAAATCGTCGGTACGCGCGTGCTCGCCGCGCAACGGCGAACGCGCTTCCATCAAGGCAAGCAGATCCGCGACCAGGGCGTGCAAGGTTTCCGGCGCGCGCAAGGCGGCGGCGCCCAGCCGCGGCGTGGCGCCCAGCTCCAGCATGCGCCGGCCCAATGCCGTGATGCGTTGTTGAAAATCGAGCGCGCCGAGCCGCACCAGCAATTCGCGCGCCTGCGCCAGCGCGCCGGCGGGCGGCGGATCGAGCCAGGGCAGCTCGGCGCTGCCCCACGCCGCCAATTCCAGCGCCAGCCCCGACAACTCCGCCTGCGCGATTTCCGCCGTGCGCGATGCATCCAGGCGCCGGCTTTGCGGCCACAACCGATATGCCGTGCCCTCGGCCACGCGACCGGCGCGGCCGGCACGCTGGTCGGCCGAAGCCTGGGAAATGTTGACCGTTTCCAGCCGCGTAAAGCCGGAGTTCGGATCGAAGCGCGGCTCGCGTGCAAGCCCGGTATCGACCACCGCGCGAATGCCCGGCAGCGTGACGCTGGATTCGGCCACATTGGTCGCCAGCACGATGCGGCGCATGCCCGCTTCCGCGGGCGCCAGCGCAAGCTGCTGTTCGGCCAGCGAGAGTTCGCCGTGCAGCGCGACCACCTCCAGGTCGTCGCGCTGCAGCGCCTGCATCATGCCCTGCACGCGCGCAATTTCGCGCCGTCCCGGCAGAAAGGCCAGCACATCGCCGGGATTTTCTTCCAGCGCTTGCCGCACGACACGGACCAGATGTTGCTCCGTACTTTCCTGCGTACGCGCAGGCGGATATTCGACACGCACCGGAAAGCTGCGCCCGGGACTGCTGATGCGCGGCGCATCCAGCCATTGCGCGATGCGCTCGCCATCGAGCGTGGCGGACATCACCACGATGCGCAGGTCCGGCCGCAAGGTGTGCTGGATATCCAGCGCCAATGCGGCACCGAGATCGCCGGCCAGGTGCCGCTCGTGGAATTCGTCGAACAGGATCGCGCCGATGCCGGTGAGTTCCGGGTCGTCCTGGATCAGGCGCGTGAGGATACCTTCGGTCACCACTTCGATGCGTGTCGCCGCACTGACGCGCGACTCGAAGCGGATGCGATAGCCCACCGTCTGCCCGACCTGCTCGCCCAACTGTTGCGCCATGAATTGCGCGGCGGCGCGCGCGGCGATGCGGCGCGGTTCCAGCATCACGATCTTCCGGCCTTCGAGCCACGCTTCGTCGCGCAGCGCCAGCGGCACCTGGGTGGTCTTGCCGGCGCCGGGCGGCGCTTCCAGCACCAGCCGCGCCTGGGCGGCCAATGTGTTGCGGATATCGGGCAATAAGGGGGTGATGGGGAAAGACGCTGCGCTCATGCGCGCCATGATAGTGGGAGCGCTGCCCGCTTCGGCAGGCTTTCGATGCGTTGCAAAAACTGTCTTGGAGCGCGATACGCAGAGACATGCATGTTCACAGCGACTGTCATATAACGCAGCGCACCATCTTTTGCCGGCGCTGCGTGCTTGCCACGTGGATGCTTCTGGTAAATGATAGCGCTAACATTTTATGCGCCCTGCCACCGTGCAAGACGCCATCGAGCCCCTTCCCCATCCTTCGACCGGACTGATTTATGAGCACGCCTTTGATTGGATCACGCGAATATTTTCCCGGCATCGGCCGCATTCCGTTCGAAGGCCGCGAATCGGACAACCCGCTGGCGTTCAAGCACTACGACGCCAACCGGAAAATCGGCGACAAGACCATGGCCGAGCACCTGCGTTTTGCGGTGTGCTACTGGCACAGCTTCTGCAATGCCGGGCACGATCCATTCGGCCCCGGCACGCGCAACTATCCGTGGGATGCCGGGCATTCGCCGATAGCGCGCGCCGAAGCCAAGCTGGACGCGGCGTTCGAGTTCTTCACCAAGCTCGGCGTGCCCTACTACTGCTTCCACGACATCGACATGGCGCCGGATGCCGACGACGTCGTCGAGTACGAAAACAACCTCAAGCACATGGTTGCGCTCGCCAGGGAACGCCAAAAGGCCAGCGGCATCAAGCTGCTGTGGGGCACCGCCAACCTGTTCAGCCATCCGCGCTACATGAACGGCGCGGCGACCAATCCCGATTTTTCGGTGGTGGCGCGCGCCGCGGCGCAGATCAAGGCGGCGCTGGAAGCCACCGTCGAACTCGGCGGCGAGAACTACGTGTTCTGGGGCGGACGCGAAGGCTACGCATCCCTGCACAACACCTACATGAAGCGCGAACTGGATCACTTCGCGCGTTTCCTTACCATGGCGCGCGACTACGGCCGCAGCATCGGCTTCAAGGGCAACTTCCTGATCGAGCCCAAGCCGATGGAACCGATGAAGCATCAATACGACTTCGATTCCGGCACGGTTGCGGGCTTTCTGCTGCAACACGGCCTGGACCAGGATTTCAAGCTCAACATCGAAGCCAACCATGCCACGCTAGCCGGTCACACGTTCGAACACGATCTGCAGGTGGCGTCCGACCATGGCCTGCTCGGCAGCATCGACGCCAACCGCGGCAATGCGCAAAACGGTTGGGATACCGATCAATTCCCCACCGATCTCTATGACACGGTCGGCGCCATGCTGGTGGTGCTGCGCCAGGGCGGGTTGGCGCCGGGCGGCCTGAACTTCGATGCCAAGGTGCGCCGCGAATCCACCGATGCGGATGACCTGTTTCTGGCGCATATCGGCGGCATGGATGCCTTCGCACGCGGCCTGGAAGTGGCGCACGCGTTGCTGACGCGCTCGCCCTGGGAAGCGTGGCGCGCCGAACGCTATGCCAGCTTCGACCAGGGTGCGGGCAAGGATTTCGAACAGGGCAAGTTGAATCTTGTCGACTTGCGCGACTTTGCAGCGAAACAAGGCGAGCCGGCCAAGCGCAGCGGCAAGCAGGAGCGCTACGAGAACCTGCTCAACCAGTACCTGATGCGCTGACATGCGCAAGCAGGCATCCGTGCCATCGCAACGCTTCGGCTTCGTGCGGAAAACCGCTGCGGATCTAGGCTTTTTTGCCGGCTGCCGAGCGCAGCGGCGCGACCGAGTCGCGCAACACCAATTGATGCGCAGCCACCTGGTGCACCACCACGCGCGGCTCGCTTTCCTTGCGACGGATGGCGCGCAGCAGGATGTCGATGGCCGCATCCGCCATCGCCAGGATCGGCTGGCGGATGGTGGTGAGCTCGGGCCATACGGTGGTGGCCGCCGAGCTGTCGTCGAAGCCCACGATGGAAAGATCGCGCGGCACGTCGATGCCGCGCCGGTGCGCCACCGAGACGGCTGCGGCGCCCATGTCGTCGTTGCCGGCGAAGATGGCGGTGGGCGGCTTGCGCAAGGCGAGGAGTTCTTCCACCGCCGGCAGCGCGGAGCGGTAGGTGAAGTTGCCTTGCCGAACCAGCGCCGCATCCGGCGCAATGCCCGCCTCCTTCAATGCCGCCTGATAGCCCTCGAAACGACGCGCGCTGGCGCTCTGGCTGGGATTGCCCTTGATGCAGGCGATGCGCGTGTGCCCCATCTTGATGAGATGCTCGGTGATTTCCTTGCCGGCCAGGAAGTCGTCGATGCGCACGCCGGAAATGTCGGGGTTGAAGCGGCCCGCGGCGATCGCCACCACGTGCACGCCGGCCTTGACCAGCTCGTCGATCACCGTCTTGGATTCGCACAAGGGCGGCGGCAGGATCACGCCGGCCACTTTTTTCGCCAGCGCACGCGCCGCCTTGCGCTCGGTGCCGGCGCCAAGTTCGTCCCAATCGGCAATGACCAGCTGCGCCGCCGAACGCGCGGCGCCGTGCAGGGTTCCCATCAGCAATTCGCGCAGGTATGCGCCGCTGGGGTCGGTGTAGATCAAGGCAATGCGCGCGTCCTGCGCCGCCGCCAGCGAGCTTGCCGCGGCGTTGGGCACGTAGCCCAGCTTCTTGACCGCTTCCATCACCCGCTCGCGCGTCGCATCGCGTACCTTGCTGTGGCCATTGACGACACGCGATACCGTCATTGGCGACACTTTGGCGAGCGCGGCCACTTGATCGATGGTGACGGCACCGCCTTTGCGGCGTACCGATTTCCTGCCTGCCCTGTTCAAGCCTGCCGTATTCGAACCTGTTTTCTTCAAGGCCATTTCCTTTCTAGCGCGTTCGTGAGGACCAGGAGCACAACGCGGATATGCATGCATTTTTGCACATGTTAGCGATAACAAAAGCACCCGGCGAAGGGATGGACAGGCGCAGGCGAACCGGCTTGGCGCTGCTCTCCAGCACGCTGGCCTTTGTCGCACTGCTATGCATGGCCCCGGTGCATGCCGAAGACGGCTACGAACTGTGGCTGCGCTATCACCCGCTGGCCGCCGAACAGGTCCAGCACGACCGCAGCCACGCCTCGCAACTGATCGCCGACGCCGCCACGCCCACTCGTGCCGCGGCCCGCACCGAACTGCTGCGCGGCCTGCGCGGCTTGCTGGGGAGCGCGCCGCCCTTGTCGGATACGGTGACGCGCGATGGCGCCATCATCGCCGGCACGCCGTCGTCGTCACCGTTGGTGGCGCAGCTGCGGCTGGATACCTCCAAGCTCGGCAAGGAAGGCTACCTGATCCGCAGCGTCACACTGCATGGCCGCCCCGTGACGGCGATTGTCGGGAATGATGATATCGGCGTGCTGTATGGCAGCTTCCATTTCCTGCGCCTGCTGCAAACCGAACAACCGATTGATCATCTGGACATCACCGAAGTACCGCGCATCAAGCTGCGCGTGCTCGATCATTGGGACAATCTCAATGGCAGCGTCGAGCGCGGTTATGCCGGCGCGTCGATCTGGGATTGGTGGAAGTTGCCGGACTGGGTCGCGCCGCGCTACACCGACTACGCGCGCGCCAATGCGTCGATCGGCATCAATGGCGTGGTGCTCAACAACGTCAATGCCGATCCGCTCATTCTTACGCCCGCCTACCTGAAGAAAGTGGCTGCCTTGGCGGATGCCTTTCGCCCCTATGGCATCCGTGTGTATCTCAGCATTCGTTTCAGCGCGCCGATCGAAATCGGCGGCCTGAAAACGGCCGATCCGCTCGATCCGGGCGTACAGCGCTGGTGGCGCGGCAAGACCGACGAGATCTACAAGCTGGTGCCGGATTTTGGCGGCTTCCTGGTCAAGGCCAATTCCGAAGGCCAGCCGGGCCCGCAGGACTACCACCGCACCCACGCGGATGGCGCCAACCTGTTCGCCGATGTGCTCGCACCGCACGGCGGCGTGGTGATGTGGCGCGCGTTCGTCTATTCGCAGGACAGTACGCAGGACCGCGCCAAGCAGGCATACAGCGAGTTCAAGCCGCTCGATGGCCGCTTCCACAGCAACGTGCTGTTGCAGGTGAAGAATGGGCCGATCGATTTCCAGCCCAGGGAGCCCTTCAGCCCGCTGTTCGGCGCCATGCCGAAAACACCGTTGATGATGGAATTCCAGATCACCAAGGAATATCTCGGCTTCGCCACGCACCTGGTGTATCTCGGTCCGCTGTATGAAGAAGTGCTGTCGGCCGACACCATGGCCAAGGGCAAAGGTTCCAGCGTCGCGACAGTGATCGACGGTTCGCTGGAAGACCATGCACTGACCGGCATGGCGGGCGTCGCCAACATCGGCAGCGATCGCGATTGGAGCGGCTCCGATTTCAACCAGGCCAACTGGTACGTCTTTGGCCGCCTCGCCTGGAACCCGACGCTCTCCTCGCGCGCCATCGCCGAAGAATGGGTACGGATGACCTTCAGCAACGACGACGCCTTCGTCAAACCCGTCGTCGACATGATGATGGGTTCGCGCGAAGCGGCGGTCGACTACATGACACCGCTCGGCCTTGCCCACCTGATGGGACCGGGCCATCACTACGGCCCTGCGCCGTGGGACACCAGCCTGTCGCGCGCCGACTGGCGACCGCCCTATTACCACCGCGCAGATCGCCAGGGCATCGGCTTCGACCGCACGCGCAGCGGCAGCGACGCCGTGGATCAATATGCATCGCCCCTTGCATCCGAATTCAACGACGTCGCGCAAACACCGGAAAGCCTGCTGCTGTGGTTCCACCATGTGCCGTGGGACTACCGCATGCGATCGGGACACACGCTGTGGTACGAGCTGGTGGCCCATTACACGCACGGCGTCGATCAAGTGAAACGGATGCAGGAAACCTGGCGCCATCTGGACGGCCATATCGATGCGGAGCGCTACCGTAAAGCCGCCACCTTCCTGGCCATCCAGGAACGCGAAGCGCAATGGTGGCGGGACGCCTGCATCGCCTACTTCCAGGGCATTTCCGGCCTGCCGCTGCCGCCGGGGTTCGCCCCGCCGCAGCACCCGCTGGCGTATTACGAATCCCTTTCCTTCCATGACGTACCGGGATATTCCGCATGGTGAATACGATCTCGCTTGGTAGCTTCGTCGCAGTGCTTGCGCTGCTGTCTGCCGGTACCGTGCAAGCCGCGGACACGCTGCTCAATCCGCTGTTCCAGGATCACGCCGTGCTGCAGCGCGACCGCGCCGATCCGATCTGGGGACAGGCCAAACCCGGCGTAGAAGTGACCGTTTCCTTCGCCGGCCAGGACATCCACGCGCAAGCCGATGGCAACGGACGCTGGCAGGCATCGCTTCCCGCACACGCCGCGGGCGGTCCTTATACGCTTACCGTCACCACCGCCGATGGCGCCACGCAAACCATCCATGACCTGCTGGTTGGCGACGTGTGGCTGTGTTCCGGCCAGTCCAACATGGTGCTGCCGGTGAAGCGTGCGCTGGATGCGCGCGCAGAAGTGCAGGATGCGTCGAACGATCGCATCCGCGTGCTGACGGTGGACAACGTCAGCAGCGTCAAGCCGCTGGCATCCATCCCAGCCTCCGATCATTGGTTGAAGACCACGCCGGACACGGTGGCCGAGTTTTCCGCCACCTGCTACTTCTTTGCGCGCGAGCTGCAAAAGAATGTGCCGGTGCCGATGGGCCTGATCGTCGCCGCCTGGGGCGGTTCGCGCATCGAACCCTGGATGAGCGATGAAGCCCTGCGCAAAGTCGGCGGCTACGACGCATCGCTGGATCTGCTCGCCGAATACCGCAAGGATCCCGCACGTGCCGGCCAGCAATGGAGCCGCCTGTGGCAGGCATGGTGGCGTTCCCGGCCCGGCATGGCGAAGAACGACGAGCCGTGGAATCCCGCCGATACCTCCACGAACGGCTGGCTCGACGCACCCATCGAGCAGGGCGCGTGGCAGCATTGGGGCAAGCCGGAGCTCGCCAACTTCACCGGCATGCTGTGGTATCGCACCCACGTCAGCTTGACCAAGGCACAAGCGGCGCAGCATGCCGTGCTGAACTTTACCGCCAACGAAATCGACCAGACCTGGGTGAACGGGCACTGGGTCGGCACCGGTTATGGCAACGGCGATGTGCGCGGTTACGCCATCCCGCCGGGCGTGCTGCATGCAGGCGACAACCTGATTGCCGTCAACGTGCTCAATACCTATCGTGACGGCGGCATCTACGGTCCGGCATCCCAGCGCACGCTGCGCCTGGCCGATGGTTCCAGCGTAGCGCTGGGCACCTGGCAATACCGCGTGGTGCCACTCGCCTACGGCGCGCCGCCGAACGTGCCGTGGCAGTCGACATCCGGCTTGACCACGCTCTACAACGGCATGATCGCGCCGCTCGGCCGCTACGGTTTTCGCGGCGAGCTGTGGTACCAGGGCGAATCCAATACCGGCGATGCCGCCAGCTACCGCAAGCTGCTGGAAGCGTGGCGCAGCGACCAGCGCGCACGTTTCGGTGCCGAGCTGCCGGTGCTGATCGCGCAACTGTCGAGCTACGGTCCCTCGCCCACGCATCCGGGCGAAAGCGGCTGGGCCGACGTGCGCGAAGCGCAGCGCCTGGTGGCGACGGAAGATCCGCACTCCGGGTTGGCGGTTTCGGTAGATATCGGCGAACGCTACGACATCCATCCGGCCAACAAGCAGGAACTGGGGCGTCGCCTGGCGCGTGCGGCGCGCCACGTCATCTACGGCGAAGCGTTGCCACCTTCGGGTCCCACGCCGGTATCGGCAGAGCAAAGCGGCGATACGGTCACGCTCGACTTCGATGACGTCACCGGCCATCTGGTTGCCTACAGCGCCGACCACCCGATCGGCTTCGAACTGTGCAACGCCAAGGCGGACTCCTGCCGCTACGCATTGGCCGACATCCACGACAAACAGGTCGTCCTGCATGCGCAATCGCCAGCAGACAGCGTGACACGCGTGCGCTACTGCTGGGCCGACAGCCCGATCTGCACGCTCTACGACCAGGCGGGCCTGCCGGCCAGCCCATTCCAGCTAACCCTCACACCCACCGGTTCCCACCCGTGAATATCGCCATGAGTGCTTCCCCTGCATCTGCAACAACCTCGCACGGTTCCCATCGGGATCGCGAGATCGTCGATGCGCGCGTCATCGTCACCTGTCCCGGACGCAACTTCGTCACGCTAAAGATCGAAACACGTTCAGGCATCGCCGGCCTGGGCGACGCCACGCTCAACGGTCGCGAGTTGGCGGTGGCTTCGTATCTGCAGGATCACGTCGTACCGAACCTGATCGGCCGCGATGCCGGACGCATCGAAGACATCTGGCAGTTTCTCTATCGCGGTGCGTACTGGCGGCGCGGGCCGGTGACCATGACGGCGATCGCCGCGGTGGACGTGGCGCTGTGGGATATCCTCGGCAAGCTTGCCGGCCTGCCGCTCTATCAATTGCTCGGCGGACGCTCGCGCGAAGGCGCGCTGGTCTACGGCCACGCCAACGGACGCGACGTCGCCGAAGCCAGCGACGCGGTCGGCCGCTTCATCGAGCAAGGCTTTCTTGCGGTGCGCGCGCAATGCGGCGTGCCTGGCGTAAAGAAAGCCTATGGCATTTCCAGCGGCAAGGCGTATGAGCCGGCGGAAAGCGAATTGCCGCTGGAAACCGTGTGGTCGACGCCAAAATACCTGGAGATCGTGCCGCAGCTGTTCGAACGTCTGCGCAGCGATCACGGCAACGATGTGCATCTGCTGCACGACGTGCATCACCGCCTGACACCGATCGAAGCGGCGCGGCTCGCCTGCAGCGTGGAGCCTTACCACCTGTTCTGGCTGGAAGACGCCACGCCGGCGGAAAACCAGAAATCCTTCGAGCTCATTCGCCAGCACTCCACCACGCCGCTGGCGGTGGGCGAGGTGTTCAACTCGATCTGGGATTGCAAGCACCTGATCGAGAACCAGCTGATCGACTACATCCGCACCACCATCGTGCACGGCGGCGGCATCACGCATCTGCGTCGCCTGGCCGATTTCGCAGCGCTGCACCAGGTGCGCACGGGTTTCCACGGTGCCACCGATCTGTCGCCGGTGTGCATGGGCGCGGCGCTGCATTTCGATACGTGGGTGCCGAACTTCGGCATCCAGGAATACATGTTCCATACCGACGAGACCAATGAAGTGTTTCCGCACGACTACGTGTTCCGCGATGGCCGGCTGCATTGCGGCGAGGCACCGGGGCATGGCGTAAGCATCGATGAAAAGCTGGCGGCGCGGTTTCCGTATTCGCCCAAGCAGTTGCCGATTGCCCGGCTGGAAGATGGGACGATGTGGGATTGGTAGAGGCTTATTCCATCAACGCGAGTTACGGTTGGACTCCCTCCCCTGCTAGCAGGGGAGGGTTGGGGTGGGATTGCACGCGCTTGCTGCACGGTTTGAATCCGCCGCGAGGTTGCTTCACCCCACCCCAACCCTCCCCTACTGCACGTAGGAGAGGGAGCCGATCAGGCAAGACCATGCGCTATCGGTAAAACCTAAACGCGAAATCAGCCAACAAGGAATTTCCATGTACAAACGGCGTCGCCACATTCTGCTCGCAACCATGTTCCTGGTGATGAGTTCCATGGCATGGTCGCAGACGGCTTCCTACAAGAATCCCGAGCTGAACTTCGAACAACGCGCCGCCGACCTCGTCTCGCGCATGACGCTCGAAGAAAAAGTTTCGCAGATGCAAAACGTCGCGCCTGCGATCCCGCGCCTGGGCATTCCCGCCTACGACTGGTGGAACGAAGGCCTGCATGGCGTGGCGCGCGCCGGTCAAGCGACAGTCTTTCCGCAAGCCATCGGTTTGGCGGCCACGTTCGATACGGCGCTGATGCACCAGGTCGCCACCGCCATCAGCGACGAAGCACGCGCGAAGTACAACGACTTCCAGCGCCAGGGCATGCACGCGCGTTATGAAGGCCTGACGTTCTGGTCGCCCAACATCAACATCTTCCGCGACCCGCGCTGGGGCCGTGGACAGGAAACCTACGGCGAAGATCCGTTCCTCACCTCGCGCATGGGCATCGCCTTCGTGCAAGGCATGCAGGGCGACGATCCGAAATACCGCAAGCTGGACGCCACCGCCAAGCACTACGCCGTGCATAGCGGACCGGAATCGGAACGCCACCGCTTCGACGTGCATCCCAGCGAGCGTGATCTGCATGAAACCTACCTGCCCGCCTTCCAGGCCTTGGTGCAGGAAGGCAAGGTGGATGCGGTGATGGGCGCCTACAACCGCGTCGATGGCGCATCGGCCTCCGCCAATCCGCGTCTGCTGCAGGACATCCTGCGCAAGCAATGGGGCTTCGACGGCTACACCGTTTCCGACTGCGACGCGGTGGAAGACATCTACAAGCATCACAAGATCGTGCCGACCGCCGAGCAGGCCGCCGCGCTGGCGGTGAAGAGCGGCATGGATCTCAACTGCGGCAACACCTACGCCGCACTGACCCAGGCCGTGCACGATGGCCTGCTTGCGGAAAGCGACATCGACCACGCGCTGACGCAACTGATGACGGCGCGATTCCGCCTTGGCATGTTCGACCCGCCGGGAGTCGTACCTTGGTCGCGCCTACCGTATTCGGTCAATCAATCGCCGCAGCATGACGCGTTGGCGCGCCGCGCCGCCGATGAATCGATCGTGCTGCTGAAGAACAATGGCGTGCTGCCTCTGTCGCCCGACGTGCATCGCATTGCGGTGATCGGCCCGACGGCTGACGACGTTGCGCCGCTGCTGGGCAACTATCACGGCACACCGAAATCGCCAGTAACGATCCTGCAGGGCATACGCGCTGCCGCGCTGCACGCCGAGGTGGTCTATGCACACGGCGCGGACCTGGTCGAAGGCATCAAGGGCGGCACGCAGCATCCGGCTGAGGCATGTGAAGAAGCGTTGCGTGCGGCGAAGAATGCCGACATCGTGATTTTCGTAGGCGGTCTCACCGCTGATCTGGAAGGCGAGGAAATGGACGTCGACTACCCGGGATTTGCAGGTGGCGACCGCACCGACTTGCGCCTGCCGGCTTCCCAGGAACAGCTACTGGAAGCGTTGCAAGCCACCGGCAAACCGGTGGTGCTGGTGCTCACCACCGGTTCGGCGCTGGCGGTCGATTGGGCGCAGCAGCATGTGCCAGCCATCCTGCTGGCCTGGTATCCCGGCCAACGCGGCGGCACGGCGGTGGCGGATGCCTTGTTCGGCCGCACCAATCCAGCCGGCCGTCTGCCGATCACTTTCTACAAGGCGGAGGAAAAGCTGCCGCCGTTTGACGATTACCGCATGGAGGGCCGCACCTATCGCTATTTCAAGGGTGAGCCGCTCTATCCGTTTGGCTTTGGCTTGTCGTATACGCGCTTTGCGTATTCCGATCTTCAACTCGATCGCAACCAGGCTGCTGCGGGTAATCGCATCAAGGTGACGTTGAAGGTGAAGAATGCGGGCGAGCGCGCGGGTGATGAAGTGGTGCAGCTTTACCTGCAGCCGCTGCATGAGCCGCATGCGCGGGTCAACCGGGAATTGCGCGGGTTTCGGCGCGTGCATCTGCAACCGGGTGAGGAGCAGAGCGTATCTTTCGATATCTCGCCCGCCGTTGACTTGAAGTATTACGACGATGCGCAGCATGCGTATGCGGTCGATCCAGGTAGTTACCGTGTGCAGATCGGGGCATCCAGCGCGGATATCCGGCTCACGAAAGATTTCGTGGTCACACCGCAATGAGCAATGAAATTCCAGCATCGTACCCGTCAGGAGAGTTGGGATGTCATCCAAGCCTACGTGGCGCGACTATCTCCCCATTGGCGAAGATCCATGCCCTCCCCTGCTTGCAGGGGAGGGTTAGGGTGGGGTGCGAGCGTAGCGAGCGGCGGGGGCCTGACATCACTTGCACGTATAACGGCTCGGTAGAGGTCACGGCGATCCGGCTGCGCGCTGAAGCCCAAGCAACCCCACCCCAGCCCTCCCCTGCTTTCGCAGAGGAGGGAGCCGTTCCTTGCGAGCATCAAGCTTCTCGCCTTGAAGTCAGTGTCATCGCAAAATCAAGCGGACCCAACGAACATGCATGACGCTTCCAGAGCAAGCACCCGCATCGTCTGCTTCGGCGAACTGCTGATGCGGTTATCCCCACCGGGCTGTGAGCTTCCGCTCCAATCGCCATACTTCAACGTCCACTTCGGCGGCGCGGAAGCCAACGTAGCCGCGTCGCTGGCCATCCTCGGCCACTACAGCGTGATGGTCAGCACATTGCCAGACAACATGCTTGGCCGCGCCTGCGCCGGCGAACTGCGCAAGCATGGCGTGGACACCAGCAGCATCCGTTACACGGAAGGGCGCATGGGCGTGTACTACCTCTCTCCAGGTGCCATGCATCGCCCCTCGGAAGTGCTCTACGACCGCGCGGACTCTGCCTTCGCACGCACGCCCTCGGATAGCTACAACTGGCCAAGCTTGCTGGCTGGCGCGCAATGGCTGCATCTGTCGGGCATCAATCTTGCCCTGGGCGAAACCACGACGCGCGCCGCGCTCGCGGCCGTGCATGCGGCGCGCAAGGCGGGCATGTCGATCTCGTTCGATTGCAATTACCGTGGCAAGCTGTGGGGTGCTCGCGCACCGCAAGCGCCTGCGCTGCTGCGAGAGATCGTCGGCGAAGCTGATCTGCTGTTCGGCAACGACCGCGACGTTGCCTTGATGCTTGGTACGGAGTTTCCCCAAGCCGACGCTGTCGAACGCTTTCGTGCCGCCACGGATGTCGCCTTTGCCACCTGGCCACGCTTGCGCCGCATCGCCGCAACCGAGCGCCTGCATCGCACCGTCGACGACCAGGATCTCTTCGGCCTGATGGCCACGCGCGAGCACACGCTGACCACCGCGACGCACACGCTTGCGCACGTCATCGATCGCATCGGCGGCGGCGACGCATTCGCTGCAGGTTTGTTGCATGGCCTGTTCCGCGGCATGCCGGATCAAGCCGCGCTCGAATTCGCCATGACCGCGGCATGCCTGAAACACTCGATTCCCGGTGACGTAAACCTGCTGCGCGAAGACGACGTGCTCACGTTCCTGGCGCAAGGCGGCTTCGAGGTGCGGCGCTGATGGCCTGTCACCCGAAGCGATTGTCCGAGCAGATGCTGGCCCGGCTTCCGGCAAGCGTGGCGACGCCCAACTATCGACTGGCCGATACACGCATCGGCATCGTGCATATAGGCGCCGGCGCCTTTCATCGCGCGCATCAGGCGGTGTATGTCGATGATCTGCTGGCGTCACATCCGGATTGGGCGATCTGTGGCGTATCCCTGCACAGTACCGATGTGCGCGATGCGCTGCGTCCGCAGCAAGGCCTCTATAGTTTGCTGTTGCTGGGGCAGGAAAGTCGGCTGCGCGTGATCGGTTCGATCCGCGAGCTGCTTTCCGCGCGCGATGAATCCGCTGCCATTCTCGCGCGCCTGGCTGACCCAAACGTGCGCCTGGTTACGCTGACGGTCACGGAAAAAGGCTATTGCCTGGCCGGCCAGGATCTCGACGCCACCCATCCGGATATCGTGCATGATCTCGCCGCGCCGAATGAACCGCGCAGCGCCGTCGGCTACATCGTGGCCGGCTTGCGCGAACGCCGAAGGCGAGGACTCGCCCCCTACACCGTGCTCAGTTGCGACAATCTCGCTGAGAACGGTCACCGTCTGCGCCGCGCGGCGCTGCAATACGCTCGACGCATCGACACCGCGCTGGCCGGTTGGATCGAAGAACAGGTGAGTTTTCCCTGCTCGATGGTCGACAGCATCACCCCGGCCACCGACGATGCCTTGCGCGAACGCATCAGCGGCGAACTGGGTTGCATCGATGCCTGGCCGATCCAGCGCGAAACCTATGCGCAATGGGTGATCGAGGACCGCTTCTGCAACGTGCGCCCGCCATTCGAATTGGCCGGCGTCACCATGAGCCACGACATTGCCGGCTACGACCGCGCCAAGCTGCGCCTGCTCAATGGTGCGCACTCAACGCTGGCATATCTTGGTTCGTTGATGAACCTGGAGACCGTCGCCGATGCAATGAAGCAACCCTTGCTCGCCGGCTTCGTGGAACGCCTGATGCGTGAATCGATCGCACCGGCGATCGCACTGCCTGAAAGCCTGGACGCGGCCACGTATATCGATGCGATCCTCGCGCGCTTCCGCAATCCCGCCATCCGTCATCGCCTGGCGCAGATCGCCTGGGATGGCTCCCAGAAGTTGCCGGTGCGCCTGCTAAGCACGATTGCCGATGCGATCGCGGCAGAAAAGCCCATCGATGCCTTGTGCCTTTCCATCGCCGCATGGATGCAGTTCGTGCGCAGGCAGGCACGCAATGGCGTGGCGCTGGCCGATCCATTGAATGAGGCGCTGACGACCGTCGGCCTGGCGTGCAACGGCGATGCCGCTCGCGACGTGGACGCTTTCCTGCAACTCGATGCAGTCTTTTCCGCGCCGCTATCGCAGGATGCGCAATTCATCCAATCCCTTTGCGCCGCCTATGCCGCGCTCGCCGATAGTTCACCCGCATCGACCTCGCAAGCGTTGGCCGCCGCGATGAACAAGGAGAAACGATGAGGCTCCTCACCATCCTTGCCTTGCTGGCGCTGCTGGCAGCTCCCGCCACAGCGACGGAGCTGCCGAAGGTCGTGATGCAAAACGGCGCCAGCCAACTGATCGTGCACGGCAAACCTTATCTCATGTTTGGCGGCGAACTGGGTAATTCCTCCGCCGGCACCGAAGCACAGGCCGAAGCCATCCTCCCGCGGCTCACCAAGCTGCACGTCAACACCGTACTGATGCCCGTCGCCTGGGAGCAGACCGAGCCGACGGAAGGTCACTTCGATTTCAGCCTGCTCGATCATTGGATCGATGCCGCCCGAGCGAACCGGATGCATCTGGTGTTGCTGTGGTTCGGCACTTGGAAGAACGGCTTTTCCGATTACGCGCCGGCCTGGGTAAAGGCCGACACCCGCCGCTTTCCCCGCGCACGCGCGATCGACGGCGCGCCGCTGGAAATCCTCTCCACCTTCGGCGAAGAAACGCTGCGCCTGGACAGCCGCGCTTTTGCGGCGCTGCTGGCGCACGTCCGCGCGAAAGATCCACAGCAGACGGTGCTGATGGTGCAGGTCGAAAACGAGGTTGGCCTGATCGGCGACGGCAGGGACCGTTCCGCGGAAGCCGACCGCGCGTTCGCAAGCGCGGTGCCGCCTTCGCTGATACAAGCGCTGCAGGCAAAGCGCGCAGCGTTGACGCCCGAACTTGCGGCGCAGTTCGATCCGCAAGGACGCAACTGGAAAGAAGTGTTCGGCGACGCCGCGGACGAAGCCTTCATGGCCTGGCGCTACGCCACCTATGCCGATGCCGTGGCGCGCGCAGGCAAGCAGCAATATGCGCTGCCGATGTACATGAATGCCCAGCTGCCGGCGCCGCTGGAGCGTGCGGGTGAATATCCCAGCGGTGGTTCCCATCCCTATTACCAGCAGATCTATCGTGCCGTCGCCACGCATATCGACTTCTATGCCCCGGACATCTACTGGCCCGATTTCTCCCACTGGGTGCAGCGCTACCGGGCGCTGGGCAATCCGGCATTCGTGCCGGAAGCGAAAATCGACAGCGCACCGTACAACGCCTTGTATCTCTACGGCGAGGCCAAAGGCTTCGGCTTCTGTCCGTTCGGTATCGACAGCCTGAGTGCGCCCAAGGACACCACAGACACGATGCCGCTTTTGATGCAGGTTTACGCCGCGCTCGACCAGCTTGGCGACGACCTGGTGCAGGCACAGGCGGCGGGCCGCACGCGCGGCCTCGTACTGCATGCAACCAGCCCGCGCCCAACCCAAACCGTTGCGTTGGGCGGCTATCTCTTCACCGCGACACTTTCGCGTTCATGGCCGGACAAGCACCTGCTCACCAAGGACGGCGCCATGCTGGTGCTCCAGGCGCGGCGCGACGAGTTCTATATCGTAGGCAGCGGACTCACCGTCACTATGACGCGCGATCCGGATACGGATGCGCGCGTGGCCGGCATTGCGAGCATTGAGGAAGTGTCTCGAACGGGCAAGGCTTGGCATGTCGAGCGGCGATTGAACGGCGATCAAAGCAACCAGGGCAGGCAGCTGAGCATGGATGCCAACCAGATACGGATATATCGCGTGCATCTGTATGCGGCTGGGCGGTGATACGTGGACTGGGAACGCATCCCAACCTACGCGGGCATTACAACTTATACGCGCGCTTGGGCAGGCTGTACGCAAGATCGACCACCAGCTCCGCCGCCTCATCCTCGTCCAGCCGATGCTCGGCCACCAGCTTGGCGAGAAACGCGCAATCCACGCGGCGTGCAACATCGTGGCGAGCGGGAATGGACAGGAACGCGCGCGTGTCGTCGTTGAAGCCAACCGTGTTGTAGAAGCCCGCGCTGCTCAGCGTCCACTCGCGAAAGCGCCACATGCCTTCCGCCGCATCGTGGAACCACCACGCGGGCCCAAGGTGCAGCGCCGGGTAGTGGCCGGCCATCGGCGCCAGTTCACGGCTATAGGTGCTTTCGTCCAGCGTGAACAGGATCAGCCGGAAGTTCGGTTCGTTGCCGAAGCGATCCAGCAGCGGTTTCAAGCCGTGGACGTAGTCCGTGCGCAACGGCAGGTCCGCGCCCTTGTCGCGGCCGTAGCGCTCGAACAAGGCGCGGTTGTGATTGCGAAAGCAGCCGGGATGCAGTTGCATGACCAGGCCATCCTCCACGCTCATCGCGGCCATCTCGGTGAGCATCTGCGCGCGAAACAGTTCGGCATCGTCGGCGCTGCCTTTGCCGCGCACGATCCGGTCGAACAATTTGGCGGCTTCAGCGCTGGAAAGGTCCGCGGTGGCGGCGGAAGGATGTCCGTGATCGGTGGAGGTTGCGCCGGCCTTGGCAAAAAACGCGCGGCGCTGGCGGTGGGCGCGCAGGTAGCCGCTCCAGCTGTGCACGTCTTCGCCGGTAATGGCGCCGAACGCCTCCAGCGCGGCGGGAAACTGCTCGTGCTCGGGATCGATCACCGGATCGGGGCGGTAGGCGGTGATGACGCGCCCGTTCCAGCCGCTGGCGCGAAGGCTGGCATGGTAGTGCAGCGGATCGAGCGGCGATTCCGTAGTCGCCAGCACTTCGATGCGAAAACGTTCGAACAGCGCGCGCGGGCGGAACTCCGGCCGCGACAGGGCGGCGGTGATGTGGTCGTAATACGTGTCCGCGGTGCGCGCCTCCAGTCGGATGCGCAGACCGAACACCTCGTGGAACACGTGGTTCAGCCACATGTATGAAGGCGTGCCGCGAAACAGATGGAAGTTCTGTGCAAGCAATCGCCACGCCTCGCGCGGATCGGTGTCCGCGCGCGAGCCGTCGCGGCGCGGAATGCCGAGGGCGTCGAGCGGAATACCCAGGCTGTAGAGCATGCGGAACACGTAGTGATCCGGCACCAGCAGCAATTCCGTGGCGTTGGCGAACGGTGCGTTATCCGCGAACCACGCCGGATCGGTATGTCCATGCGGACTGATGATGGGCAGGCCGGCAACCTGTTCGTACAACCGGCGGGCAATCGCCCGCTGCGTAGGATCGGATGAGAAAAGACGATCCTGATGCAGTTTGAAGGGAAGCATGGCGAGTTTCATCACGGCAAGACATTCCAGGTAGTGAAGGATAATCCGGACAGCTCACGACGATGGGTTGGCGCCGCCGGCCGGTGCGAGCCGTACCGGCTGCAACCGCGGTGCCAACGCATGCACCACGGCAAGTGCGATCAGGTAAGCGGTACCTGCCAGCATGAATACCGGCACGTAGCTGCCGGTGGCTTGCAGCAGCAATCCGATCAGCGTGGATATCAGCATGCCCCCGACTGCGCCGGCGAAGCCGCCCAGGCCGACCACCGACGCCACCGCGTGGCGCGGAAACAGGTCCGAGGCCAGCGTGTAGACGTTGGCTGACCACCCTTGATGTCCCGCCGTGGCCATGCCGATAAGCGCAACCGCCAGCCAGAGATGGCTGGCTTTTGCCGCAAACACGACCGGCACGACCAGCAATGCGCAGACCAGCATGGCGCCTTTGCGCGCACGGTTGGCGCTCCAGCCGAACTTGATGAAGCGGGCCGCCAGCCAGCCTCCGCCAATGCTGCCCAGATCGGCCAGCAGAAAAATGCTGACCAGCGGCAAGCCCAGTTCCAGCAGGCTGAGCCCATATCGCGCATGCAGGAATTTCGGCAGCCAGAACAGGAAGAACCACCAGATGGGATCGGTGATGAACTTGGCCGCGACCATGGTCCAGGCCTGTCGGTGCCGCAGCAGCTGCGACCACGCCACGCGCGCCTGCGCCGTGGACGGTTGCTGCCCGATGTAGGCGCGCTCGGCGGCGGACAACTTGGGCTGGTCGTTGGGCGAACGATACGTGCGCAGCCACATCGCCAGCCACAATGCACTGAGCACGCTCGTGCAAAGAAAGGCCGCCTGCCAACCCCAATGCGCGGCAACCACCGGCACCAGCAGCGGCGCAACGATGGCGCCGATATTGGAGCCGGCGTTGAAGATGCCGGCCGCCAGCGCACGCTCCTGCTGCGGGAACCATTCGGCCACCGCCTTGACCGCAGCCGGGAAGTTGCCGGACTCGCCCAGGCCCAGCGCAAACCTCGCCACGGCAAAACCGACAACGCCGGTAGCCAGCGAATGACCGGCCGCCGCAAGGCTCCACACGCCGATCGCCAGCGCATAGCCCAGGCGCGTGCCGAACTTGTCGATGATCGCACCGACACCGAGCAGGCCGATCGCATACGCCGCCTGGAAGGCAGTGACGATGTAGCTGTACTGGATTTCGTTCCAGCCCATCTTTTCCTGCAGGAACGGCGCCAGCACGCCCAGCACCTGGCGGTCGGTGTAGTTGATGGTGGTTGCCAGCAACAGCATGGCGCATACGCGCCAACGGTAGGTGCCGACGTTGACGGCACGCGCCGGCGCCTTACCGGCCTGGCCCGGCTCATCCGCGCTGCGTGCAGCCTCGCTTGCATCCGGCCGCATCCGCAGCCCCTCCTCGATCATCGGCATGTCCCAGTCGAACCGGCATGGCGCCTTTGCGGCGTATCGCCCGATAGCCCGGCGGCCCGCCTGTTTGTTAGCGCTATCATTAACACACGCAGATGCAAAAGCCACCTTGCATAGCCGCAACGCAGCCGTCGGGTGCATGTAAATCCTGTTTGCAGCCTTTTTATGGCTTAACCACACATTCTCAGCGCCAAGCCATTCATGTTGCCCTGCAGCGTGCGAGCCAAAAATGTTAGCGCTACCTTTCGACCACCCTCGGGACACCGGCAAACCAGTCGCCCATGACGGCACCGCTCCACTTCACCGGACGTTCGAGGACACAACCAAAGCCATAAGAATCGGGAGGGGAGTACGGTGGAAAAAGCATTTGCAAAAACCCTGCTGTCGCGTGCCATGACGTTTGCCCTGCTGGGCGCCGCGACTGCGGCCTACGCGCAAAACACGCCTTCGACAACGCAGGCAGAGAACCCTGCACCTGCACCCGCGGATGCGAGCCAGACACCCGCGCCCTCCCCGAGCCAAGCCAAGCAGCTGGCAACGGTCAACGTCAGCGGCGGCTATCGCAACAGTATCGAGTTCTCCACCAACGCCAAGCGCGATGCGACCAACGTGGTGGATACGGTGTATGCGGAAGACATCGGCAAGTTTCCCGATACCAACATCGCCGAGTCGCTGAACCGCGTGCCCGGCGTGCAGATTTCGCGCGACGTGGACGGCGAAGGCATGAACGTGCAGATTCGCGGCCTCGGCACGGATTTCACCAAGGTCCTGCTCAACGGCGACCAGATCGCGGTCGCTTCGTCCGGCACCTTGGGCGCCCAGAACCAGAACCGCGAGGTGGACCTGGACCTGCTGCCGAGCGAGTTCTTTACGCAGTTGACGGTCAACAAGACGCCGCAGGCGGATATGACCGAAGGCGGCGTCGCCGGCGTGGTGGACATGCGCACCACGCGCCCGTTCGATAACCCCGGCACCCACCTGACGTACTCGGCGCAGGGTTCCTACAGCTCCATCGGCCACGATACGCAACCGCGCGGCGCCGTCATCGGCAGCTGGACCAACAAGTCCAATACGTTCGGCGTACTGGTCGGCCTGACCGCTTCGCGCAACGACTACGACGTGCGCGGTTTTGAAACCATCGGCTGGACCACGCCCTCGCCCGCGGGAGCGCAGTGCGTCGGCATCACCGGCGCTTGCAGCAGCCCGGGCGGCAGCAGTTGGGTGATTCCTCGCACGGTGCCGGCGAATGCCGGCAACGGCCTGGTTCCCGGCCAGGCGATCAATAGCGCCTGGTTGCTGGAGCACAACCCGGGCCTGACCGCCTCGCAACTCGAAAATGCGCTGATTCCGCGCCTGGCGCGACAGTCCTACATCCAGGGCACCAACGATCACCAGGCCGGTTTGCTGTCGCTGGAGTTCCGCCCGAACGAGCGCGCGCATTTTTACCTCGACACGCTGTTCTCCAAGCAGGAGCGCGACTTCAACCGCATGGACATGGACCTGATCGGCCGCAGCGGCTCGATGATTCCGCTCAACATGCAGGTAGACCAGAACAACGTGGTCACCAACGCCACCTTTGCCAACGCACAGTATTTCCTGGAAGCCATTCCCTACCGGCAACATGTTCATTTCTACAACATCAACCCCGGTGGCGAGCTGCTGTTCGGCGACGATGAAAACATCAAGCTCGACTTCCAGGGCTATACGCAGCGCAGCTGGTACACCAACTACCAGCCGACGGTAGGAGTGATTTCCCCGCCGACGACGGTGGATTTCAAGAACACCGGCGGCGCTTTTCCCATCATCACGCCCAGCCTGGATCTCAACAACCCGAATGCGGGCTGGACCTGGTATCGCCTGCAGGTGGCGAACGAAACGCGCGTCACCGCCAACAAGGGCACGCGCGAAGACCTGCAGTGGGGCGATGACGACAACAATCTGCGTGCCGGCATCGCCTATGACGATATCGCGCGCCAGATCAAGGCCTACGTAGACAGCACCGCGTGGCAGGGCTATGGCGAAAGCGCCATTTCCGCGGCATCGATCCCGTCGTACTTCATGTCCGGGCCGGCTGGCTTTATCGCGCCGAACTACGACGCAGTGCTGGCCGCCACGCACTACCCTTACTACACCTCGGTCGCGCCGCTGGCGACGGGCGCGGTCACCGGCGCCAATGCGGGCGGTATCGAGGAAAGCACCTGGGCCTGGTATGTGGAAGGCAACGGCAAGTTCGACCTGGGCGGCCACGCGTTGCGGCTCAATGGCGGCGTGCGCCACGCCTATACCGACCAGACCGTCACCGGCCCGGTGATCACCTCCACCGGCAAGGTCGGCGCCGGCAGCGTGGTGGACAAGCACGCCTACGGCATCTACCTGCCATCGTTCAACGCGGCCTTCAACGCCACCGACAATATCGTGTTGCGCCTGGCGGCCTCGCGCTCGATGACGCGGCCCGATCCCAGCGCGATGGTGCCGGGCCTCAACTACACCGATCCGGCCGCGGAAATCGCCAGCGAAGGCAATGACAAGCTCAGGCCGTACCTGTCGACCAACCTGGATTTCGGCGGCGAGTGGTATACCGGCAACGAAGGCTATGTGGGCGTGGATTTGTTCGGCAAGCGCATTACCGGCTTCACCGTCAACGAAACCAGCCTGGTGCCCTTCAATTCGCTCGGCGTGCCGTTCGACAGCCTTACTCCCACGCAGCAGCAATCGCTCAACTTGCGCGGCGGCCCCAATGCGGCGCAGGTGCAGGTGACCCAGCAGATGAATGCCGACGGCACGCTGTTCATCCGGGGCGCCGAGGTGACCTGGGTGCAGCCGCTGGATTTCATCTACAAGGGCCTCGGCATCCAGACCAATTACACGGTGGTCTCGCAGAGGAATATCGGCTCCGGCGTACCAGCGCAGGCGATCGGCATTTCGCCGCATGCGTACAACCTCACGGCGTACTGGGAAGGTTACGGCACGACATTGCGGCTAGCCTATGTGTGGAATTCCGCCCAGATCAGTTCCACGCCGAACCAGAACGGCCTTCCGTTCGGGCAGATCAAGACGGATGCGCGCGGCCAGCTCGACTTCGGCGCGAGCTATCAGTTCGAGCACCTGCCGTCCAAGCCGATGATCACGCTGGATGCCACCAACCTGACCAAGGCGGATTTCCGCCAGACCTTCACCTACTCCAACGCCACGTATTCCTACTACACGCCAGGTTTCACCATCATGTTCGGCGTACGCGGCAGCTTCTGACCATGCCAAGGCAACCGTGGCCCGCTACGCTCAATCAGCTTGACGGGCGGGCCGCATCGCATCCGACCTTCGACGCGCCATGCGCTCATCGCTATTCCGCCCTTCCAGGGAGTAACCAGTCAACGCGCATGAACAAGCCTCCGCGAACGCTCACCGCGCTTGAAAAGATCGGCTACAGCCTCGGCGATCTTGCGGCCAACCTGATTTTTCAAACGCTGGTGACGTTTCTGGCGTTCTTCTATACCGACGTGTTCCAGATTCCCGCAGCGACGGCCGCCAGCATCATCTTCGTGGTCGGCATGCTCGGCGCCTTTGTGTTCACGCCCATCGTCGGCCTGCTGGCGGATCGCACGCATACGCGCTGGGGCAAGTTCCGGCCGTGGGTGCTGTGGACGGCGATTCCGTTTGGCGCGCTTTCCCTGCTCGCCTTCAGCACGCCCGGCCTGGGTGCGCAAGGCCGGGTGACGTATGCCTGGGCGACCTATGCCCTGTTGGTGTTCGTCTATGTCGCCAACAACCTGCCGTATGCCGCGTTGAGCGGCGTGCTGACGGGCAACATGGCAGAGCGCAACAGCCTGTCGTCGTACCGCTTCGTGGCAGTGATGGTGGCGCAGTTCATCATCCAGGTGCTGCTGCTGCCGCTGGTGCTGATTCTGGGCCATGGCGACAAGGCGCGCGGCTTTCACCAGGTGATGATGCTGTTCGCCATCGCCGGTACCGTGTTTTTCTTGATTACCTTCTTCACCACGCGGGAACGGATCGTTCCGGATAGCCGGCAGGCGTCGAGCGTGCGCGCGGATCTTGCCGACCTCAGCCGCAACCGGCCATGGCAGGTGATGCTGGCGGTCACCGTGCTGGTGTTCGTCAATCTCGCGCTGAAGGGCGGCATGTATATCTATTATTTCAAGGATTATCTCAGCGCAGCGCAACTCTCCTCGTTTCTCGAACGCATCGGCTTCAACGGTTTCATCGCGGCGTTGAACGGCTTGCTCGCAAACCTTGGTCTGACCGCGTTCCAATGGCCGAAGGATGCACCGACCTCGGCCTTCAGCCTGTTCAATGCGCTTGGCATCCTCTGCATGATCGTGGGCATAGGTTTCTCCAAGCAGCTTGCCGACCGGTTCGGCAAGCGCAACGTGTTCGGCGCCGCCTTGCTGGTGTCCACGCTTTTTCTGCTCGCCTTCCGCGCCTATCCGCCGGATGCGGTCGGGCTGGTGATGGTGTCCTACATCTTTCACGGCTTTTTCTACGGCATCACCATCCCGCTGCTATGGGCGATGATTGCGGACGTAGCCGATTACTCCGAATGGAAAAACCGGCGCCGCGCCACCGCCATCATCTTCTCAGCCATGCTGTGCGGCTTGAAAGTGGGGCTCAGCGTCGGCGGCGCCCTGGTCGCCGGCATCCTGGCTTTCTACGGTTACCACGCCGATGCGCCGATGCAATCGGCCGATGCCGTCGCCGGCATTCGCCAGGCCGTAAGCCTGCTGTGCTCGATACCTTTCCTGGCCGCGGTGGCCTTGATGTTCCTGTATGAGATCGACAAGCCGTTGGAGCTGCGTATCGAGCGGGAGCTGGGCACGCGCCGGCTGGAAGCGGCTTTGTCTTCCTGAATTCCCATACCTTTCCCGATGGATTTGTTCGATGTCCGACGAAACGGAAAAGCGCGACCTGCCCTCCTTGGCCGCCAGCGCCATCTCACCGCCCCTGGTCACGCACCTGTATACCGCCGATCCTTCCGCGCACGTTTTTGACGGCGCCATCTATCTCTATCCTTCGCATGACATTGAAGGCGGCGAGCCATTCAACGACAACGGCGATCACTTCTGCATGGAGGACTATCACGTCTTCCGCATGGATTCACCGGACAGCAAGGTGGTCGATTGCGGCATGGCGTTGCACGTAAAGGACGTACCGTGGGCCCAGCGCCAGATGTGGGCGCCGGATGCCGCCCGCAAGCAGGGGCGTTACTACCTTTATTTTCCGGCCAAGCGCGCGGACGGCATCTTCCAGATCGGCGTCGCAGTGGCCCAGCGCCCGGAAGGGCCATTCATGGCGGAGCCCGAGCCCATCCGCGGCAGCTATTCGATCGATCCGGCGGTTTACGAAGACGACGATGGCGCCCACTACATGTATTTCGGCGGCATCTGGGGCGGCCAGCTGCAGAAGTATCGCGACAACCTGTACGCCGACAGCAACGAAGAACCCGCCGATGACGAGCCCGCGCTGGGGCCGCGCATGGCGCGACTCAGCGATGACATGCTGCAGTTTGCCGAGGCGCCGCGCGAAGTCGTCATTCTCGATCAGGATGGGCAGCCGCTGCGGGCCGGCGATCATGCGCGCCGCTTCTTCGAGGCACCATGGCTGCACAAGCACCAGGGCACGTATTATTTTTCTTACTCCACCGGCGACACGCATTTCATCTGCTACGCCATCGGCGACAATCCCTATGGGCCATTCACCTACCAGGGACAGATCCTGGGCGAAGTGGTGGGCTGGACCACGCATCACTCGATCTGCGCGTTTGCCGACAAGTGGTATCTGTTCTATCACGATGCGATTTTGTCGGGTGGCGCCACGCACCTGCGCTCGATCAAGATGACGGAATTGCGCCATGATGCGCAAGGAAGAATCCTGCGCATCGATCCTTATGGAAGCTGACGCCAGGCACGCTCCGCTACGTGACGTTGCACTGACGCCGCTGTCGCCTGGCTCTCGCCTGCAGATTCGTTACGGCGCACTCGTTGTCGACATTGAGCCATATCCGCGTGTTTTTTTGCTGGAATGGCTGAAATAAGACGAATCGGCACGTACGCTGGGATGACAATCCCTGCATCCCCTTGCATGGGAACGTTGGGGTTCGCGTTCCGCTCACCCCAACCTACGCGGTATTTGCCGAAGGCGTTGAATCAACGCGATTCGCACCGCCGACATCAGCGCCGCAAAGGATATTCCAGCGGAGGAGCCTTCCCTCCATGCAACGGCGCGAGCGACTGGAATTTTTCCTGATATTCGTCGGTGATCTGCTTCGCCTCGTCGCTGTTGGTGATCACGCGCGGCGTGATCAGTATGATCAGCTCCGAGCGATTCTTATTTTTGCTGGTGGAGCCAAACAACTTGCCCAGAATAGGAATGCGGCTCAAGCCTGGTACGCCCACGTTGGTATCGCTGTCGGTTTGTTGGATCAAGCCGCCGAGCAATACGGTCTGACCGTTCTGCACACCCAGCTGAGTAGCGATCTGGCGTTGCGAAATGGTGTAGTTGCCCTGGCTGTTGGGGTTGCCGTTGAGCGAGCTGACTTGCTGATCGATATTGAGATAGACCAGTCCGCCCGGATTGACACGTGGCTGCACGTCAAGGATCACGCCAGTAGGTATGTATTCCACCTGCCCCACCGTCGTGCCTGTGCCCGTCCCCAAACCGGTGTAATAGGTCTGATTCACCGGCACCTGATCGCCGACTTGGATATGCGCCACCTGGTTGTTGAGCACAACCAAGGAGGGTGCGGACAGCGTCTTGGTGTTGCCGCTGGTTTCCAGCGCGTTGAGCGCAACCTGGAATTTTCCACCCGGGCTCAAGAATGAATAGTAGAACGGCTGCCCGCTATACGTGTTGGTAGCGGTGCTTCCATTCCCGATACCGCCACCCAAGCCGATCCAGCGGTGCGCACCAGGATAACCTGGCGTATATCCATTACTGGTTTCCTGTCCGCCAGCCAGCCCCTGCAAATACCACTGCACGCCGAACTGGAACTCGCCCGTCAACGCGACCTCGAACACCCGCGTCTCGATCTGCACCTGCAACGGCGGCACGTCAAGCTGCTTGATCACGCCGAGAATCTCTTGCCACTGCGCGGGACGCGCACGAACCAGCAATTGGTTGTTGCCGCTTACGGAGCCGATGCGGATGCTGCCGTCTTTGGAACTGTAGCCCTGGTCCTGGTTCTGCGAATTGGCCAGCCCACCATTCATGCCAACGCCATTGACGGCTGTGCCGCCGCCAATCCCGCTGGTGCCGGACGAAGACGAGCCCAGGCCGCCATAGGAACTACCACTGGTGCCTCCCAGGCCGCCGCTGGAAAGCCCGCTAGAAATTCCACCGGCACCCGAAGTGGAACTGCCAAAGCTGCCCGCCGTGCTGCCCATGCCACTGCTATTGCCGCTCGCATTGTTGCCCACGCCAAGCGTGGTTGCGCCACCCGCGCCCGGCGCCACGCTGCCTCCGCGATCGGAGCCACCGCCTGCGTTGTCGGTATAGATCTGCGCCAGATAATGCGCCAGGTCCGCTGCGCCGATGTTGCGCACGTCGTAAACATAGAGCTGCGGCTCGTTGCCGCCACCCAGGTCGATTTTGGCGATCCAATCGCGGATTTCGCTGAGGTAGCTTGGCTGCGTGCTGATCACGACCAGCGCATTGGTGCGCTTGATCGGAATGAAGCGGAACATGCCTGCCAGTGGCGTGTCGCCCTTGGGGCCGAACATGCCATCCAGCTGCGGCATCAATTCTTCGACGTTGGCATGCTGCAGATTGAACACGCCGACCGACATGCCGCGCAGCCAATCCACGTCGAACGTGCGGATGGTGCGACTGTAGTTGTCCAGTTCATCCGGCGTACCGGATACCACGATGACGTTGCGCGCATTGTCGACCAGCAGGATCGAATCGGCGCGCGCGAATGGCTTCAGCAATTTCTGCATCTGATCGGCAGCAATGTAGTGCAGCGGGAACAACCGCGCCTGCAGCCCTCCTGCTGGTGCTATTGCGCCGAGGCTCGGTGCAACATTGCCTGCGACCGCCTCCTTTTCCGGCATCACGACATACCGGCCATCGGTTTTCACCAGCGCGTTGTGCGTCCACGACAGCAGTGTTTCCAGGATCGGCATGGCCTGGCTGCTGTCCACCGGCTCGGAGGTGGAGAAGGAGATGTTGCCCTGCACGCCCGGCACGATGGTGTAGTTCTCGTGCAGCAGATCGCCCAGGATCGCTTTCACCACCGCCTGCACCGGCTGGTTTTCGAAGTTGAAGGTGACTGCGCCAGCACCGGAGGCGGCTCGGCGTGGCGTGGCAAGCCCGGTGGGCTTGACGAACTGGCCGGTGCCCTCCTTGATGCTCGCCACGGCAGGCGCCGGCGGCGTGTTGTTGAGGTTGTTGTTCAACGGCTCGGGCTGTGGCGCTGGCTTTTCGGTGCCGGCCACGGCTTCGCGTTCCAGCTCGTGGTTGTCCTGCACCATCGGCTTGTTGGCCGCACAGCCGCTCAGGAAGACCGCCAGCGCGATCGCGCCGATGCGCAAGGCATGGCGGGGGTAAGGTTGCGTGCGCGTGTGTGACATGTATCAGTGTTCTCCCTGATTCCCTTGCTGCTGTTGTTGCTGCTGTTGGGAACGCTGCTTAAGAATGGCGGCCCTGAGTTTTTGCAAGCGCTCCGCTTGCGCTTCGTTTGGCTGGGGTGACGGCGGTGGTACCGCACGCATCATCTCGCGGCCTTGCGGTTGCGGTGTTCCCGGCCCCGGGCCGGGCGGCGGGTTCATCGGCGCCGCGCCTTCTTGCGCATTGGGCGCACCCGCTGGCTGATCGATGGGAGCGCCGGCAGGCAGTTTCAGTTCCGTGCGTCCGCTGGGCGAGGCGAAAATGGCCGAGCGAGGTAATACCTGGATCAGTTTCCAACTGCTGTCGGGCAGCGTCGCGCCTTCGCGTACGCTCACTTGTTTGTCGTCGTCGCCCTTGCCATTGACCGGGCCCAGCAAGGCCATGTGCAATTTGGAGGTGAGGATGATGCCGGTGAGCTGCAGGTCGCCCAGGCTCACCCCTTCGCTGCCGCCGCCCTGGGTGACGATGGGCTTGCGGTCGGCGCTGAACAGGGGATGCTCCCAGGTTTGCGCATAACTTGGCAGGGGTGGCGGAACGGGCAGAGTCACGGCATGCGCGGCGGGCAGCGGCGGCACCGGGCGCGGCGGGTTCCAGCTCACGCCGCGTCCCGCGCCGATCAGCAGCGACACCAGCACCACGCCAAGCACCGCCGTGACGATGCCGAAGGCAGGGGTGAGACGGCGTTGGGCGGCCGCGTTCATTCGTCATCTCCCGCCGGCTGCTCGGTCGGCCCCGCGGCGTTGCCGTTGGCCGCTGGCGTACCCGGCGCGTTGGAGGTGCGCACGTAGCCGGCCAGCGTGAATTGCACTTCCAGCGGCGCGACATTCTTTTGCTGGTTGACCAGCGGATTGCGATACACGCTGAAATCCTGCACGAACAGGTACGGCTTGCCTTTTTCCAGCGTGTACAGCAAGCCGACCAGCGGTTGCATGTCGCAATGCAGGCTGATGCTGACCACCACCTTCTGGTACGGATCGGTGGAGGCCGCGCCCGGGTTGTTCACCGGCATTTTCTGGCTGACTTCGCAGCTGCCTTCCTGCGCAAACTTGGCGGCATCGTCCACCACGCGCTGCATCAGTCCGGCGGATGCGGCGTTGGGGTCGGTTTCCGGCAGGAAGGTGCTGCTGTCGCTCTGGTTGTGGCCGAGCTGTTCGATGCGCTTGAGCAATTGCGGCTTTTCGGCAATCGCCGCGGCGTAACGGCTTTGCGTATCGCGTAGGTCGTCCATCTGGCTGTCGATGTCGCGCAGCGGCGCCACGAACCACCAATGCAGCAGCAGGAAGTAAGCCAGCACCAGCACCAGCACCAGCAGGCCGATCGCGGCGATGCGGCTTTCCGCCGGTTTCATGGGACGCATCTTCATGGCGCGCCTCCCGTGCTGCTGCTGGCGGCGGGCTTGCCGGCGGCGGGCTTGTGCAGCTGCGCATCCATGAAGAAGCGCTCTTTGTTGGTGGCCGGGTCGCGCTGGATCACGCCCTGGAAGTTCGCGCCGGTCAGCAGCTTGCTGCCCTGCAGGACGTCGATCAGCGAGGCGGCTTTCGCGCTCTGACCCTGGATGCCGACGCGGCCGGAACTGTCGACCGTGAAACGTTCCAGCCAGGTGTCGTCCGGAATGCGTGCGGTGAGATCCTGCAGCACGTCCACCACGGCGACGGAATCAGTCTTGCGCTTGGCCAGGAAGCCGGCGGCGCCGGTGCTGTCTTCCAGTTGCTTGCGCAACTGCGCGATCTTCTGCGCGTCGGCACGCATGTCGTCGACCTGGGTCTGCATGGCGGCAAGCGCTTCCTGGCGGTTGTGCAGGTATTGGCCCAGGCACAGCACCAGCAGCACCAGCGCGGCGGCGGCAAGCGCGAGATTGAGCCGGCGGCGCGGATCGCGATGCGCACGCGCACGCTCCGGCGGCAGCAGGTTCACGCCGAGGCGGGCGTCGCCCTCGCACAGGTCCACGGCGTCGATGGCGATGCCGGCGTTGCGCAGGTGTTCGAGCTTGGCGTCCACCGCGGCGCGCGGGGCGACCACCAGTTCGGCGGCGATGCGCCCGGCCGGCGCGGGGCCTTTCAGCTCGCGCAGGTCGTAATACACCTGGTCGACGCGGAACGGCGTTTGACGGTCCATTTCGAACGCGCCGATCTGGCGCAGGTTGTCGCGCGCGGCCTCGGGCAGCAGCAGGCGCCGGCGCAATACCGTCTGCTGCGGCAGGCACAAGGCCAGGCGCAGGTCCTGGCGATCGACGTCGGCCACGGCGGCATTCAACAGCGCTTGCTGCTCGGGCGCGTCCAGCGCATCGTTCCACGGCGCGGACGCCTGCGGCTGGCCGCTGCGGCGCACGGACCACTGGCCGTCGTGATGATGCAGCAGGCACCACACGTTGCCGCCACTGAAAAACGCCTGCCAGCGCAGCGGCAGCAGTGCGCGCAACTGGTCCCACCACCAGGCGAAAAAGCCCGGCAACGGCGAGCTGCGCCATGCGCGGCGTGCGCGTTCAAGCTGCGGTTGCAGTGTCTGCGTAGCGGAATTCACTCCCCTTCTCCCTCTTGCCAGCGCAGCACCGCAAAAGCCTGCGAGCCAGGCCGATATCCCTGCAAGCGTACCGTGACGCGCAGGATCGCGCGCGTGCCGTCGGCGAGCACCGCCTCTGAACGAATACTATGCGTGATGCCATTGTTGGCGACCAGCCCCGCGGCGGCGTTGGCGCCTGCCGCAGACGTTGGACGCGCCGCGATGATTGCAGCCGCGTGTTGCAGATCCATGCCAGGTATCGAAGCCAGCGCGAGCAGCGGCGCGGTATTGGGATCGGGGCTGGCCCGGCCCGACCAGATCGTGACGTAGGGCGCAATTTTTGCGTACAGCTCGGGCGTGACGCCGAGCACCATCTGCAGTTCTTCCACGCTGGCAAACGGACCGTTGCGCGGCGCATAGTCGCGGCCGGCGGCGGTGTACGCCGCCGTGCGCTGCGCGATCTGCTGCGGCGAAATGGGAAAGCTGCGCCAATCCACGATCGCCTGCGTGATCTGGCTTGCGTGTTGCGCATCCACGCCTGCGTTCTGCAACAGGCGGGTGAGCACGTCGGGCGAGGCGGCATTGAGGTCCACCTTGCCGCTTTCGGACGTCACCGACACCCCGACCTTGGCGTGCTCGAACTCGAACGGATAGATGCGGCCGTCGGCGATCCAGCGGTCGTTGACGTTGGGTGCCTGCAGCGCATAGATCGCGCGCATCACGCCCGCTTCCGCCGCGTAATGCGCCCGCGCCTCTCCGAATTGAAAATTGGCCTGCAAGGTTTCCGTGTGCGCCAGCACGGCGTAGCCGCCCAGCAGAATGGCGAGCAAGGTGCACGCCCACATCACCAACAGCAAGGCGACGCCACGTTGATGCCGGCCCCATGCGCGCATCACGGCACACCCGGTCCGCGCAAGCCGCGCAGCAAATTGCCAGGCCCCTGCATCGCCGCCGCGTTCACGCGCAAGGGCACGCTCAGCATCGGCCACGGACGGCGCTGGTCGAGCGCCAGCTTGATCGTGACCAGGTTCGGCATGGTGGCGGGGGCGTTCCAATCGTTCTGCCAGTCCATCGGCTGGCCCTGCTGGTTCAGGCCGCGGTAGCTGAAGCTGCCGTCGATCACGCCGTCGAGCAGCACCTGCGGCTCGCCCAGCGCCTTGGGCGCGCTGCCATCCGGCGGCAGCACGGCGAGGCTGGCCACCAGCTGCTTGCCATGTTCGCCGTTGACCAGTTTCACCTCGATCAGCTGCGGACCCATACGGCCGAGATAGCCAGGCAGCGGCGCGACGAAACGCATGCTGTCGCCGGTGCCGACGAAGAACACGCCGTTGCCGTCGTTGTCGTGCCCCATCGGTTGCGCCATCGCCTGCGCCAGCTCGCGGCGCAGGAATTGCTGGGCGGCGCGTATTTCATCCAGTTGCTCGATCTTGATGCTGCCGGCCTGCACAGTGTGCGTGGCCGAGCGCACGCCGGAGTACACGCCCAGCAGCAGCAGCGCAAGCAGGGCCATGGCGGCGAGGACTTCTAAAAGGGTGAAACCTTTAGCGTAAATCGGGAATCGTAAATCGTGAATCACGAAAAGCGGCGTACCGCGATCTGGGAGCTTCGTACGTTGCAAGTGGCTGGTATGCCGGCGCGCGCTCCACCGTACCGCGCCGCGGTTCCGATTGACGATTGACGATTGACGATCCATGGCCTTCACGGCGCATTGCTCCCAATGCGCAGCGTGCTGAAGCGCGCCGTGTGCTCGAACGGCGCCGAGCCCCACATCACGTCCAGGTCGAGCTTGTACATCTTGAAGGCAAACGGCGTACCGGCCGGCGAGCTGTTCGGCAGCGTCCACGGCGTCACCTGCAGGCGCCAGCGGTAACGCTTGTCGAAGTTGCCCTGCGTCACGCCGGGTTGCAGCGGTTCCAGCACGAAGCGCGTATCCAGCGCCGAGCGCGCCCACAAGGCCGCCTGGGTATAGTCGGATGATTTTTGCGTCAGCCGGATCGAGCCGCCGGCCACTTGCATCAGCGCACCGAAGGCGATCGCCAGCAGCATGATGGCGGCGATCACTTCCAGCAGGCTGAATCCGTGGACATGGCGACGGGCGCGGCTCACGTGTGCTTCGCCGTGTCGAAAATGGTGATGGCGCCGGTCAGCCACGACACGTTGACGTGCCATTCGCGCTGGCCGCTGCGCAAGGTGATGCGCCCGCCAGTGGAGCTGCCATCGGGGAAGAAACGAATGCGCGCGGTCTGGCCGGCGGATTGATCGCTAGCCGCGCTGGTGATGGAAAGCTCCAGGCCCTTCGGCAGGCGCACGTCGCGCTTGTCCGCGCCGCGATAGGTTTCGCTGCCGGTATCCACTTCGAACACGCGCTGCTCGCCATGCATGACCGCCTGCGTGCGCGTCGCGCGCAGCGATGCGGCCAGTTCGCCCGCGGCGGCATTGATGCGCGCACTGGCCAGGCCGTGCGCCACCGAGATCGACACCGCCGCGGCGGCGATGCCGATGAGGATGATGACGGCGAGCATTTCCAGCAAGGTAAAACCTTGCTGGGAACGGGGAACGGGGAACGGGGAACGTGAGGCGACCGGTTTTGTCGGATCGCTAGCAAAAACAGGCGTGGAAAAACAAAAGGCAACCCGCCGCAGCGCGCGCCCCCGTTCCCCGTTCCCCGTTTCCCGTTCCCCGCTCTTCATTGCCAGTTGCCCACATCCGCGTCATAGCCCTCCCCGCCGGGCTTGCCATCGCGGCCATAAAAAATCAGGTCGTAATTGCCATGCTCGCCGGGGTACTTGTAGCCAAAGTCGTGGCCCCACGGGTCCTTCAGCTGCGATGGCTTCACATACGGGCCCTGCCAGTTGGTGGCATTGGCGGGCTTGTTGACCAGGTCCGGCAGCTGTCCGGGCGGCGAGCCGTTGTCCAGGGCGTAGGCATCGATGGCCTGGCTGAGGGTGGTGAGCTGGGCCTTGCCGGCACCGAACTTGCCCTTGTCCACGCTGCTGCCGACCTGGCGCACCACGATGGCGCCGACAATGCCGATCAACACGATCACCGCCAGCATTTCCAGCAAGGTGAAACCGGCGCTGCGGTGGGGATGGCGCAGCTGCCGCGTCCGTGGGTATCTGTACTGCATAGGTTGGTTTCTCCGTATCGAAGCGTGGAATAAAAAGTTATGCACGTCGGACAACACCGTTCACTGGATGTTGCTGGTAAGGCTGAGCAGCGGCAGCAGGATGGCCGCCATGATGATGGCCACGAAGAACGTCATCACGATGGTAAGCGCCGGCACCAGCGCTGCCAGCAGGCGGTCGATGGAGCGGCGGCTTTCCAGCTCGAAGGTATCGGCCACTTTCAGCAGCATGGTGTCGAGCTGCCCGGCCTCCTCGCCCACCTGCACCATCTGGATCGCCAGGCGCGGGAAGCGCTGCGATTGCCCCAGCGCCAGGCTCAGGCCGTTGCCGCCCTTGACCATCTCGGTGGCCTGCACCAGCGATTCGTCCAGCGCGCGATTGGAGGTGACCATGCGCGCAATGCTCAAGGCGGAAAGCAGCGGCACGCCGTTCTTCACCAGCGTGCCCAGCGTGCGCGCCAGGCGCGCGGTTTCCACCTTCAGCACCAGCGGGCCGACCAGGCGCATCTTCAATAGCCGTTCGTGCCAGGCCAGGCGCGATACCGGATCACGCATGCGCGCACGCCACACCATGACGCCGCCGACCACGATCACGATGATCAGCCACCACCAGTCCTGCATGGTGGTGCCCAGGGCGAGCACGGCGCGGGTGATCCAGGGAATCGGCACCTGCATGTCCTGGAAGATCGGCACGAATTGCGGCACCACGTAGGTGAGCAGCAACAGCAGCGAACCGAATACGCCAACCATCAGGAAGGCCGGATAGATCAGCGCGTTGATGATGCTGCCGCGCAGTTGCTGCGTGCGTTCGAGGTAATCGGCCAGCCGGCGCAAGGTATCTTCCAGCGAACCGCCCACTTCGCCCGCGCGCACCAGCGCGATGTAGAGCTTGGGGAACACGCCGTGTTCCTCGTCCATCGCCTGCGACAGCGGCGTGCCGCCGCGTACGCGGTCGCGCACGCGCTCGATCAGTTTTTTTGCATGCTCGCCTTCGGGCAGATCCATCAGGATGCCGAGCGCGCGATCCAGCGGCTGTCCCGCGCCAAGCAAGGTAGCCAGCTGGTGCGTGAATTGCGCCAGTTGGTCGCCGTTGAAAGGCCCGCGCTTGAACAGGCGGGCCAGCCCGCCACCGGCGCCTTCCGCGTCGGCAGGCTTGGCTTCCAGCGGCGTATGGCCCTGATCCTGCAGGCGCACGATGACTTCATCGAGGCTGGCCGCCTCCATCTGCCCTTGCACGATTTCGCCGGAGGCGCTGACGGCGCGGTAGCGGAATTGGCTCATGGTGGCGACGTCCGTCGCCGGGAATCGTGAACCGTCAATCGTGAATCGTTGAAAGCCGGAGCGCGAAATCGCCCTGGCGATTTACGATTGACGATTCCCGATTGACGACACTCAGCCTTCCTGCGTAACACGCAACACCTCCTCGATCGTGGTGATGCCCGCCACGGCCTTGGCGATACCGTCCTCGTACATCGTGCGCATGCCTTCGGCGCGCGCCTGGCGTTCGATTTCGCTGGCGTCGGCGCGTTGCATCACCAGGCGGCGCAGGGCATCGCTCATCACCAGGAACTCCATGATGGCGCGGCGGCCACGGTAACCGGTGGGATTGGACGCGCTGGTGCCGGGTTTCCACAAGCGGATCGGACGCTCGCTCGTGTATTTCTCCAGCTCGAATTCGGCGACGACTTCCGGTGGCGCCTCGTAGGGGATGGCGGTTTCCGGATCGAGCCGGCGCACCAGGCGCTGCGCCAGGATGCCGTTGACGGTGGAGCCGAGCAGGTAGTCTTCCACGCCCATGTCGAGCAGGCGCGTGACGCCGCCCGAGGCGCTGTTGGTGTGCAGTGTGGACAGCACCAGGTGGCCGGTGAGTGCGGACTGGATGGCGATGCGGCAGGTTTCCAGGTCGCGCATTTCGCCGATCATGATCACGTCCGGATCCTGGCGCATGATCGAGCGCAGCGCGTTGGCGAAATCCAGGCCGATCTGCGGTTTCACCTGGATCTGGTTGATGCCTTCGAGCTGGTATTCCACCGGGTCTTCCACGGTGATGATCTTCACGCCCGGCGTGTTGATCTTCGACAGTGCGGTGTAGAGCGTGGTGGTTTTACCCGAACCCGTCGGGCCGGTTACGAGCAGGATGCCGTGCGGACGTTCCAGCACGTCGATGAAGCGTTGCTGGAAGCTGTCGGTGAAGCCCAGCGAGGCGAAATCGAACACTACCGTTTCGCGGTCCAGGATACGCATCACCACCGATTCGCCGAAGCTGGTGGGCACGGTGGATACGCGCAGGTCCAGCTCCTTGCCTTGCACGCGCAACTGGATGCGGCCGTCCTGCGGCAGGCGGCGCTCGGCGATGTTGAGCTTGGCCATGATCTTCACGCGGCTGATCACCGCCGCGGTGGAACTGGACGGCGGCGCTTCCACTTCGTGCAGCACGCCGTCGATGCGGTAGCGCACTTTCAGGCGGTTTTCGAACGGCTCGATGTGCACGTCCGAGGCGCGCTGCTCGACCGCGCGCTGCAGGATCAGGTTGACCAGGCGAATGACCGGCGCTTCGGACGCCAGGTCGCGCAGGTGCTCCACGTCCTCTTCTTCCGCGCTGCTGCCGTCCAGGTTTTCCACGATGGCGCCCATCGCGGAGCGGCCCTGGCCGTAGTAGCGCTCGATGAGGTCGTCGATTTCCGAACGGATGCCGATGCACAAGGACACCGGCTTGCCCGAGGCAAGCTGCACGGCGTGCAGCGGGTAAGGGTCGGCCGGGTCGGCGACGATCAGCACGATGCCGTCCTCGCCCGCGCGCACGGGCACCACATGCTGCTGCTTGAGAAAACGCACCGACAAGTCGAGGTCGGCCGGCGGCATGTCCGGCGCATCGCGCGCGGCCAACAGCGGCGCGTGCAGGAGTTCGGACCAGGCTTCGGCCAGATCGCGCTCGGATACCAGGCCCAGCCGGGCGAGCAAGGCGGTAAGCGTGCCTTCGGGGGCTTCCTCGTGCAGGCGCCTGGCGCGCGCCAGGTCGTTGTCTTTCAGGCGGCCACGCGCGACCAGCAGTGTGCACACGGCCGATTCGTGGTCTTCCGTGGCTTGGTTCGTCCCAATGGACGCCGGCTTCAAGGCTGCCGACATGATTCCACCCCGTCAGGTTTAGCTATGTGAGGATGCAGCCCAGCCAACGCCCGCGCGTCGAAAGGCGATTCCCATTGGTAACACACACCAAAGGGGCTGGCGAGCCTAACTTCGTGGCGGTGTTCACGTGCTAAGAGACTGTGAAGACGCATGCAACGGCATGGATCAGGCCGTTCACGGATGAGACAATTAACGTTTTGAAGGGTTCGCCATGCAGCTCGTCGATATCGGAGCCAACCTTACCCACGAATCGTTCCGGCACGATTTCGATGCTGTGCTGCAGCGCGCCCATGCGCATGGGGTGATTCAAATGGTGGTCACCGGCGCGTCACACAGCGGTAGCGATCACGCCATGGAGCTGGCGCGCCGGCACCCTGGCACGCTGTATGCCACGGCGGGCGTGCATCCGCATCATGCGGTCGATTACAGCGACGTGACCGATGCGCATCTGCGCGAACTGGCACGCGCGCCGGAAGTGCGCGCGGTGGGCGAAACGGGACTGGATTACAACCGCAATTATTCGCCGCGCAATGTGCAGCTGGAGGTGTTCGAGCGCCAATTGCGCATCGCCGCGGATATCGGCAAGCCGCTGTTCCTGCATCAGCGTGATGCGCATCACGATTTCCTCGCCTTGCTCAAGCGCTACCGCGACAAGGTACCGGCAGCGGTGGTGCATTGCTTTACCGACACGCACGAATCGCTGCGCGACTATCTTGCCCTGGATTGCCACATCGGCATCACCGGCTGGATCTGCGACGAGCGGCGCGGCACCCACTTGCGCGAATTCGTACGCGAGATTCCCGCCGATCGCCTGCTGATCGAAACGGATGCGCCCTACCTGCTGCCGCGCACGGTCCGGCCGCAACCTAGCCACCGGCGCAACGAGCCGATGTATCTGAAGCACATCTGCGAGGAGATTGCGCGAGACCGCGGCGAGTCGGCGGAAGAAACCGCGGCGAACAGTACGGCGGCGGCGCGGGCGTTCTTTGGGTTGTGATCCTGGACTCGTCATTCCGGCGAACGCCGGAATCCAGTCAAATTAATGATGTGCGAGGCACACTACATAAAGATTTTGTGTGCTCCGCACGGCGTATTTAACTGGATTCCGGCGTTCGCCGGAATGACGACATCACCGCAAGAGCACGCGCGTCTCGCCAGGCGCCAATCCATCCAGGGCGTAGCCGCCCATGCTTACCCGGATCAGACGCAAGGTGGGAAACCCCACCGCCGCCGTCATCCGGCGCACCTGGCGATTGCGCCCCTCGCGCAGCGTAATCGACAACCAGCTGGTGGGAATGCTCTTGCGAAACCGTACCGGCGGATCGCGCGGCCACAGCCATGCCGGCTCATCTGCCTGTTCGACGATGGCCGGCAAGGTCAGCCCATCGTTCAACACCACGCCGCGGCGCAGCGCCTGCACCGCTTCATCGCCGACTGCGCCGTCGACCTGTACCAGATAGGTTTTCGGCTGCTTGTGTTTGGGATCGGTAAGGCGATGCGCCAGTGCGCCGTCGTCGGTCAACAGCAGCAGGCCTTCGCTGTCATGGTCCAGGCGGCCGGCGGGGTAGACGTCTTTCTGCCGCACATAATCGGCCAGCGTCGGGCGGCCATCGTTGGTGGTGAACTGGCACAGCACGCCGTACGGCTTATTCAGTGCAATGAGCATGGTGTACGGCGGTCGTAGGCTGGAATGAAAATCCCAGCTTTTCTCGCAACTTCGGAAGCTGGGATTGTCATCCCAGCCTACGCGCTTCAATGGCTGGCAGTGCTGGTCGGAGCCGGCGTCGGCGGTGCCTTGTTCACGCCAACTTTCACGAACCGCAAGGTCATGCGATCGGATTCGCCGATGGCCAGGTACTTGTCGCGATCCTTGTCGCCCAGCGTAAGCGTAGGCGGCAGCGTCCACACGCCCTTGGGATAATTCTTGGTGTCCTTGGGATTGGCGTTGATCTCGCTCTGCCCATCCAGCTTGAAACCGGCGTCGGTGGCGAGCTTGATCACGTAATCGGTGGGCAGGTAGCCGCTGCCTTTCACCGCATCCAGGGTGGCGCCCGGGGCGGCGCGGTGATCGACCACGCCCAGCGTGCCGCCGGTCTTCAGCACGGCATAGAACGCCTTGAACATCGCTTCGGCACTGCCGGCCATGGTCCAGTTATGCACGTTGCGGAAGGTCAGCACCATGTCCGCCGAGCCGGCCGGACCGAATACCGGCGCCTTGGGATTGAAAACTACGACGCTGGCCTTGTCGTATTGGGCCGGATCGGCCTTGAACTTGGCGCGCAGGGCGTCGGCGTCCTGCTTGTCCTCGCCATTCTTGCCACCGGATACCGCGGCAATGTAGTGGCCGTTGTCACGCAGCAGCGGCGCCAGTATCTCGGTATACCAGCCGCCGCCGGGAGTGATCTCGATCACCGTCTGGTCCGGCTGCAGGCCAAAGAACTGCAGGGTGGCCTTGGGGTGGCGATAGACGTCGCGCGCCTTGTTGTGCTCGGAACGCCAGGTGCCGCCCAGCACCGCATCGAGCTGGCCCGACGTGAAATCACTGGCGCTGGTCGGCGGCACCAGGTCGCCGGCGGGCTGGTCCTGCCCCGCTTGTTGCGCGTGGACCACGCCGGCGAACAACAAGGCAATGGACAAACCGAAGGCGAACCGGGTCTTCATGACGACTCCTCATTGGCGATGCGCGGCAGCCTGCCGCAACCCCTGTACAGCGAGCGTGGACATTTTACGATTAGTTTACGAATCGCGCACTGTCCGCTGCGCACAGGGGTGCCGCGGGCCGCGGCCCGCTAAAAGGGTCGCGGGCAGACCGATTGCAGGCCGTCGATGTGCTCGTGCAGGTCCGGCGCAATGCCCTGCCACATCGGGTCGAGAATGAAGTCGATGCCTTCGTAACGCGCGAGCTTGGCGGCCGGAATGAAATCGGCGTCGCCCGCCACCAGAATGATCTGGTCCACCTGCTTCTTATAGGCCAGCGCGGCGATGTCGATGCCGATCTTCATGTCGACCTGCGTCTGGCGCATGTCCGGCTCGAAGTGCTCGTCGCTCAGCTCGTCCCAGTACAGCGATTCGTCGCGCAGCTGCTGATAGGCCTGGTGCTTGAGCTTCCATTCGCCGCGGTCGGTGAGCCGGCCCAGGCGCAGCGCCATCTTGCGCTGACGGCGCAGCTGATCGTGCAGATCGCGGCGGAAGGCGGCGGCGCCCGTGCGCGCGTAGTCGATGCTTTCGCCGCTGATCGGCTTGATCAGCACCTTTTCCAGAGGCGGGCAGTCATAGAAAAAAATGCGGTACAGCGCTTCGCGCGGACGATCCAGCGCCTTGAGATGTTCCAGCGCCATGCCGAACAGCGTCTTGGCGACCGTGCGCGCGTCATTCGCATCGCGGTCGCCCCATACCTTGCGATAGCGGGCAAGAAAGAAAGCGCCGTCGACGAGGATGGCGGTACTTGGCATAGGGAATCCTTATTGAAGTGCTACGAGAAAGTGATGTATCGCCGATCGATAATGTTCGGCAATCGGCAGTTTACGATATGTGTAAGCTTCTCGTAACCATTTGGCGGATTTAGCGACTTGTCTTGAAAGGCCACCCAAGCATTTGGGCGGCTATACTTCGGCGCAAACTTGCAAGGGGAATGGCATATGGAACGATGGATGATAGGTGTGCTCTTTGTGCTGTTAGGCGGTGTGGCCTGGGCGGGCAGCAGTCCCAACGAGGTGCGTAAAGCTGCCGAAGCAACCATGCTGGTTACCGGATGGATCGAGGTGATGCCCGATGGCACTGTCCACAACTACACCCTCGATCACCCTGAAATGCTTCCGCCGCTGGTCGTCGAACTCATCCAAAAGAACACGCCCAATTGGAAATTTCAGCGCAACGACCACATGGATGCCATCCTGAGGGCGAAGATGAACTTGCGCATCGTCGCCAAACACGTGGATGACGAGCACGACTCGATCGCCATTTCCAGCGCCAGCTTCGGCAATGCAGGGACGGTCTCCACGGACGAGATTTCTGCCAAACAGTCGCGAATACCCCATTACCCTTTTGATGCCATCAAGGGACGCGTGGATGGCACCGTATTCGTATACGCGCGCGTCAACAGGGCAGGCAAGGTCGAAGACATCGCGGTAGAGCAAGTGAACCTGGGCGAATACGGTAGCGAGTCGCAAATGCGTCACTACCGGAAGATGCTGGCTGATGCGTCACTCGACGCGGTCAAGGACTGGACGTTCAACCCGCCTACTACCGGGAAATCCGCGATGGCCCCCTACTGGGACGTACGCATCCCCATCACATTCGACCTCAATGTGATCGGCAGCCCTGTCCGTTACAGCTACGGCAAATGGAGAGCCTATATCCCCGGCCCGCGCGAATCGATTCCGTGGGCAAAGAGCAGCCAGTTCGCTTCGTCATCCGACGCCATTCCGGACGGCAGCATCTCTCAGGCTGATCAACCGTTGCAGCTGACGACTGCACTTGGGGGTACCTAAAGCCCTAGGCCGCAGCTTCATCCCGCTGCGGCTGCGGCATCTCGCGGCAATACGCATCCGCTTCCTCGTGCAGCCACGCGCGGAACGTCGCCATGCCGCGGTGATCCTCCGAGCGCGGCGGATACACCAGGTGGTACGCCTCCGGCACCGGCAGATAGCGGTCGCCGAGCACCACCAGCCGGCCTGCGTCGATCCATGACTTGGACGTCACCATGCGTCCGAGCGCCACGCCAAGCCCTTCCAGCGCAGCCTGTCGCAGCGCATCGATCGTATCCACGTGCGCAACGTAGCGGTGCGGCGGTTCGCCGCCGTAGTGCGCAAACCAGTCGTTCCAGCGATTGTTGCGATTGGGATCGCCGATCAACGGCCATTGCGCCAGATCCAGCGGGTCGGCGCCCGCCATGCGCGCGACCAGTTCAGGCGCGGCCACCGGAGCGATCCACTCGCCGAACAGATACTCGCAACGCAAGCCTTCCCATTCGCCCTTGCCGTAGCGCACGGCGGCGTCGACCGCTTCGCGCTCGAAGTTCACCAGCAGGTTGGTGGATTGCAGATTGAGCTCCAGCTCCGGATGCGATGCCAGCAGCCGCGGCAGGCGCGGCATCAGCCAGCTGGAAATGATGCCTGGGCTGGCGCTCAAGGTGAGCGCATCGTGGCGCCGCACGCGATAGCGCGCCAGCGCGTGCTCGATACCGTCGAAATGCTCGCCCACCGCCTCGAGCAAACTGCAGCCTTCCACCGTCAAGGTGACGCCGCGCGGACCGCGCTCGAACAGGCGGCGTTCCAGGCGCTCTTCCAGCTGGCGCATCTGATGGCTCAATGCGCTGACGGTAAGGCTGGCCTGCTCGGCCGCGCGCGAGAGATTGCCCAAGCGCGCCACCTGAACGAACTGCTGCAAAAGACTGAGCGGTATCCGGCTCATATTGAATGCCCGTCAAACCAGGCTTGCGAATATATCGCTTTTTCTTGTGGGACTAGCCCATTACCTTGCGCCTACCCACACTCGATCAGGACACCGCCGCCATGCGCTCGCCATGGGTCGATTTGTTGTTCCTTCACGGGCACATCACCCCTTCCAATCTGAACTGGCATGTCGATACGCCGCTTGGCGACCGCGAAACCAAGCCGGCCCACGTCGAGGTGGACGTGGCGCGATTGCCGCTGCCTGCCAAACCGCGTGACAACCTCCCCTGCTGCGCTTGATTAAGGCGGGCTTGTACCCAAGCTCGGCAAAGATGGCACGCCGCCGCAAGGCGGATGCCTTGTCCCACTGCCGAGGATTGTTTCCATGGAACTGCGCCAATTGGGCCGCTCTACCCTGTCTGTTGCTCCGCTCGCCTTGGGCGGCAACGTGTTCGGGTGGAGCGCCGATGAGCAACAGTCGTTCGACGTGCTCGATGCCTTCGTCGACGCCGGCCTCAACCTGATCGATACCGCCGACGTGTATTCGGCATGGGTGCCGGGCAACCGCGGCGGCGAGTCGGAAACCATCATTGGCAAATGGCTCAAGCGCAGCGGCAAGCGCGACAAGGTGCTGATCGCCACCAAGGTCGCCAAATGGGTGGAGCATCGCGGCCTTTCGCCGTTGAACATCCGGCAGGCGGTCGAGGGTTCGCTGCAGCGCCTGCAGACGGATCACATCGACCTGTACCAGGCACATGAGGACGACGCTACCGTACCGCTGAGCGAAACCCTCGGCGCGTTCGCCCGGCTGATCGAGGAAGGCAAGGTGCGCGCGATCGGCGCCTCCAATTACGGAGCCGATCGCCTTGCCGAAACCCTGAAGGTTTCCAGCGAACACAAGCTGCCGCGCTACGAAAGCCTGCAGCCCGAATACAACCTGGTCAGCCGTACCGGTTACGAACGGGAACTGGAGCCGCTGGTGCGTCAGGAGCAGGTCGGCGTGATCAGCTACTACGCACTCGCCAGCGGCTTTCTCAGCGGCAAATACCGCAGCGAAGCGGATCTTGCCAAGAGCAAGGCGCGCGGCGGTGCGGTGAAAAAGTACCTCACGCCGCAAGGCTTAAACGTGCTGGGCACGCTAGATGACATCGCTGCCGCGCACAAGGCGACGCCGTCACAAGTGGCATTGGCATGGCAGATGGCGCGTCCCGGCATTACTGCGCCGATCGTCAGCGCCACGTCCGTAGCGCAGTTACGCGAACTGGCCGGGGCGGTGGAGCTTTCGCTGGCCACGGAAGAAATCAGCGCCTTGAACGAGGCCAGCGCAAGCTTCTGAGGGCTTTGAACGTGGGCTGGGATGAAATCCCAACCTGCGATTGCCGCCTGCGTTACTCCGGCGCCTCGACGGTATAGCCGCGCGCCTGCAACTGCGCCAGATAACCGTCCGGTGACAGCACTTGCTCCATCGGCAGCACGGCGAAGGTTTGCGTGTTGTTGGCCAGCGCCGCCTCCGCTTCCTTCAGCCACGCCTGCTCCATGCGCTTGGGCAAATCGCTCAAACCAAGCTCTTCGGCAAACTCCGCATTGATCACCGCGATCAGGCAGGATTGGTAGCGGTCGTCCCCGGCATAGCTGCGCAGCCTCTGGATATCGCCCGTGGACCAGGCGTTGGCCCGCTCAGTCAGGACGGCCATGTCGTTCTGCACCGTATCCAGCGTCTGGTTGAAGCAGCTGATGTCGTGCAGGTTGGTTTGCTTGAGGGCGTCCAGTGCCGCGCGCGGGTGCTCCACCACCAGCTTGTATTTCACCGGCACCCGTTTCACGCCGTGCTTGTCGGCCAGATTGAACACCAGCTTGTTGATGTCGTTGCGGCTGGTAAGCCCGGCCTTGGCCAGCGCCTTCTTGTAAAGCTCAAGCGCGACCAGGATCGGCCGCCAGGATTCGATGCGGCGATCGTTGCCGAAGTATTGCGGTTTCACCGCTTGCCAGCGCGCGTACATCTGCGCCGGCAGAATCTGCTGCAAGCTGGCGCCGCCGGGATTCTTGCGCGCGCTGTACACCGAAGGCATCAGGAACAGCTTGCCAAAGAAGCCGATATCCGCCTTCACTTCCGCCTTGGGCGCCTCCAGCACTTCCTGCGAATGCGCCACGGTGTCCTCCACTTCCGAGGAGCGCCATTCCATGCCCTTGGGCAGCGGCGTCAGGGTGCCCAGCACCCACATCACGTGATCGCCCTTGCTTACCTTCCACAGGCCGGGGCCGGGTTGTTCGCCGGTGACCGTTACGGCCGGAAGGACGGTACTGGCATGCGGCGATGTCGAACTGGAAGAAGCCGGTCTCGATTGCGACCATGCCTGCATCGCCACCACAAGAGCCAGGCATCCTATTGCCAGGGAAACACGCATGATGGGAGTTCCTGCATGATGAATCGTCCGCGGTGATTCTAAATGCTTCTCTGCCACGGATCCCGTCGTGTGCATTCGGATAAAAAAAGGGAGCCCGAAGGCCCCCATTTTTCTCCTCGCCGGTCGCTACTTACAACGCCGCCAGCGCCTGATTGAACGTCTCGCTCGGCCGCATCGCCTTGCTTACCAGCGCAAGATCGGGATGGTAATAGCCGTGGATGTCCACCGGCTTGCCTTGGGCGCCGTTGAGTTCGGCCACGATCTTGGCTTCGCTTTCGGTCAAGGCTTTCGCCAGCGGGGCGAACTTGGCCTTGAGCGCGGCATCGTCGTTCTGCTCGGCCAGGGCCTGCGCCCAGTACAGCGCCAGGTAGAAATGGCTGCCGCGATTGTCGAGTTCGCCGACCTTGCGCGCAGGCGACTTGTTGTTGTCGAGGAACTTGCCGTTGGCCTGGTCCAGCGTATTGGCGAGCACACTGGCCGCCTTGTTGTGGTAGCGGTTGCCCAGGTATTCCAGCGAAGCGGCAAGCGCCAGGAATTCGCCCAGCGAATCCCAGCGCAGGCAGTTCTCTTCCAGGAACTGCTGCACGTGCTTGGGCGCCGAACCGCCAGCGCCGGTTTCGAACAGGCCGCCGCCGGCCATCAGCGGCACGATGGAAAGCATCTTGGCGCTGGTGCCCAGCTCCATGATCGGGAACAGGTCGGTGAGGTAGTCGCGCAGCACGTTGCCGGTCACCGAAATGGTGTCCTGGCCCTTGCGGATGCGCTCCAGCGAGAACCGGGTGGCGTCGACCGGCGACAACGTGCGGATGTCCAGGCCGCTGAGGTCGTGATCCTTCAGGTAACGCTCCACCTTCTTGATGATCTGCGCATCGTGCGCGCGGTTCGCATCCAGCCAGAACACGGCCGGCGTGTTGCTGAGGCGGGCGCGGGTTACGGCAAGCTTCACCCAATCCTGCACCGGCGCGTCCTTGGTCTGGCACATGCGCCAGATGTCGCCCGCTTCCACGCTGTGTTCCAGCAACAGCTTGCCGTTTGCGTCAGTGACGCGCACCACGCCGTCGCCGGCGATCTGGAAGGTCTTGTCGTGCGAACCGTATTCTTCGGCGGCCTGCGCCATCAGGCCCACGTTCGGCACGCTGCCCATGGTGGTGGGATCGTAGGCGCCGTGCGCCTTGCAGTCGTCGATCACGGCTTGGTACACGCCGGCGTAGCTGCGGTCCGGAATCACCGCCTTGGTGTCCTGCAGCTTGCCTTCGGTGTTCCACATCTTGCCGGAGTCGCGGATCATCGCCGGCATCGAGGCGTCGATGATCACGTCGCTGGGCACGTGCAGGTTGGTGATGCCCTTGTCGGAATTCACCATCGCCAGCGCGGGACGCCTGGCGTATTCGGCATCGATGTCCGCCTTGATCTGGGCCTGCTGGTCAGCCGGCAGCGAACCGATGCGCGCGTATAGATCGCCGATGCCGTTGTTCGGGTTGAAGCCGATGCTCTTGAGCGTATCGGCGTGCTTGGCAAGCACGTCCTTGTAGAACTCGTTGACCACCTGACCGAACATGATGGGATCGGAGACCTTCATCATGGTGGCCTTCAGATGCAGCGAAAACAGCACGCCCTGCTGCTTGGCCTCTTCGATCTGCGCATCGATGAAGCTGGCCAGCGCTTTCTTGCTCATCACGGCGGCGTCGATGATCTCGCCCGCGGTGAGGCTGGTCTTTTCCTTCAGCACCGTGGCGCTGCCGTCCCTACCGATCCATTCGATCTTGACGACCGTGGCCTGGTCGACGACGGTGGATTTCTCGCTGCCGTAGAAATCGCCGCCGCCCATGTGCGACACGTGCGTTTTCGAATCCGCACTCCACGCACCCATCTTGTGCGGATGCTTGCGCGCGTAGTTCTTCACCGAAAGCGGTGCGCGGCGATCGGAATTGCCTTCGCGCAGCACGGGATTCACCGCGCTGCCCTTCACCTTGTCGTAGCGTGCGCGGATATTCCAATCGCTCACGTCCTTGGGATCTTCCGGATAGTCCGGCAGCGCATAACCCTGGGATTGCAGCTCCTTGATCGCCGCCTTCAGCTGCGGCATGGAAGCGCTGATGTTGGGTAGCTTGATGATGTTGGCTTCGGGCGTGGTCGCCAGCTGGCCAAGTTCGGTGAGGTCGTCGGAGACCTTCTGCCCGTCTTTCAGCGTGTCCGAGAATTGCGCCAGGATGCGGCCCGCCAGCGAGATATCGCGCGTCTCCACCGCGATGCCCGCCGTGGCGGTGTACGCCTTGACGATGGGCAGCAGGGACTGGGTGGCAAGGTACGGGGCTTCATCCGTCAGCGTGTAGATGATCTTCGGCGTCTGGGACATGGGTCGGGCAACCTCTTTAGGCAACGGCGTGATACGTAAGGGAAGCGCCGCTGGGCCCAAAGACAGGACAGGCGACGACGCCCCACGCTAGTGGCGGCGGATCCGCCGAAATCAAGCTGTTGGCATGGCGGCGGGGTCCTATGAAAATCCACCCATTGTCGCGTTTTCAGAAGGTTGGCGGAAGCGCGAGGATCAGGCACGCGCGGCTGCGGACATCCGGTGGCCGGGAGTGCAGGCCGCATCTCACTTGTCCCCATGGCTTGCCGCTACCATGCGGCCCCGTTTCGTGTTCGTGCCCCAGGGGAATCCGCATGACTGGACTGAGCCAACGCATCGTCAACTACATCGCCGAACTGAAGCCGCTGTGCACGTTCCAGTTTGCGGATGGCCACGATTGTGCGCTGTCACTGGCGGACGGCAGCTTGTACATGCCGGTGGATGAGTCGCATCACGAAAGGGAAGAAGGCTGGATCGCCGTGCTCTGGCAGGGTGATGCGCACCGCCGATCGGAGTTGCCCGGTCCGTTGCTGGCTTATCACGCGGCACTGCGTTGCGTGGAGTTGCAGGGTGTCGGGAAGCCAGACTGGGAAATCTCCGTACATCGCGAAATGTTGCTGATGCGGCTGCGTGGCATCTGCGGCAAGCTCCCGCATATCGAAACGATATTGCGCTCCTGATAAATAACGGATCGCGCACATGCCATTGGATTTGGCGATACGCACATTGCCAGGGGCCTCGGCCAGGGCCAGATTGGACGTAATCGTCGCGACGATAACCGTGGCAATGCGACTGGCATTGAAGGGATTGGATCGAACGACAAGAACAGGCCGCTTATAACTCGACCCGAGCCGACGGGTTGGGAAGATTGGCCCATCAGACTTCACCAGGCTTCATGGCCGACAGCTCCAAGCTGAGCACTTGCCACGACAGGGTCGACGACGGACTTCTCCGTTGCATAGACGGCGTTCAGCTGCTCGGTCACAAGGGTATCCTGACGTTTACCGCGATACTCCTCGATCGCCCGAGCGTAGAGCCGACTCCGTGACACCTTCAAACAACAGCTGATACTGGAGCCTAATCCCACGGCAGTTTAGGCAGCGCACGCAGGTCATGGGTATATTTGGCATTGTCGTACTCTCGCCCATCGTGCATCACTGCGTAGATTTCGCAAACAAGCACGCAAGCGATGAGCCGGCGCGCTTCCTGCTCGGCGTAGCCGTTCGCAAGCAGCCGATCAAGCGTCTCGCGAGTTTCTGGTGGACTACCCAATCTGAGTTGGTTATCGAGAATCTCGAAGATCGCCGCGCGGGAGATGTCAGAGTCGTCGCTCACAGCAATATCACCGAGTAGATTCCAAATCGCAGGTCACGGCAACACGGAATAAGTATCGCTATTTCGCGCGGAATCTGCACTGCTGCGACCGGTGCCCGACCACATCAAGACTCGCGCACAAGCACCCGCTGCCGATGGCCTTTTCGTTCCCGCCTGCGCGCACGCCATGCCGCCCAGCGCTCGCCGAGGCAGGAGAAAATCACATACAGCGCCGGCGTGCTGAGCAAGGTCAGGCTCTGCGAAATCAGCAGGCCGCCGATCAGGGCAATACCCAGCGGACGGCGCAGGTCGGAACCCTCGCCAAGGCCGATGGCGATCGGCAGTGCGGCGAGAATCGCCACCATGGTGGTCATCATGATCGGGCGGAAGCGCACCAGGCTTGCCTCGCGTGCAGCTTCCAGCGGGGTCTTGCCGTGTTCGCGCTGCGCGACCAGCGCGAAGTCGATCATCATGATGGCGTTCTTCTTCACGATGCCGATCAAGAGCACCAGTGCGATCTGCGCGATCACCGACAGGTCCGTGTTGGTGAACCACAACGCCAGCAGCGCGCCCACGCCGGCTGCGGGCAGGGTCGAGAGAATAGTGACCGGATGGATCAGGCTTTCGTAAAGAATGCCAAGCACGATGTACACGACGAGGATCGCACCCAGGATCAGCCACAGGCCGCCGCTCTGCGTTTCCTGGAAACGGCGGAAGTCGCCGCCGATGTCGAGCTTGATGTCGCCCGGCATGCGCATGTTGTTGGCGGTGGCCTGCACGATCTGCAAGGCTTCGCCCATGCTGACACCCGGCGCGAGATTGAAGCTCAGGCTCATGGTGGTGTACTGGTTCATGTGCGACACCTGGGTCGGCGCCAGCCCGGGCTCCTGATGCGCAAACGCGGATAGCCGCACCATGTTGCCGTTGCTGGAGCGCACCAGCACGTCGTCGATCGAGCGTGGCGTGGCGGTTTGTCCGGGCAGCGCGTTGACCACTACCTTGTATTGGTTGAGGTCGGCGTAGATGTTGCTGATCTGGCGCTGGCCAAACGAATCGTAGATGGCCGAGTCGATGGTGCCGACGTTGACCTGCAAGCGCGCGGCCCGGTCGCGATCGATGACGATGTTCTGCTGCAGGCCGGCATCGTCCAGGTCGCTGCCCACGTCGCGCAGCTTGGGATTCTTGCGCAGCTCGTCGACCAGCTTCGGCAGCCATTGTTGCAACTTGGCGGAGTCGTCGCCCTGCAGCGATACCTGGTATTGCGCGCCCTGGCTGGTACCGCCGCCACCGAAGCTGGGCAGGTCCTGGATGGCGCGCAGGCGCACATTCAGGTCGGGATATCGCGCAGCTTTCTTGCTGAGCCGCGTCAAGGCGGTGAAGGTATCGTCCTTGCGTCCCTGCGCGTGCGTCTTGAGCTGGATGTCGAAAGAGCCGGCCGTACCGGTGCGCGTACTGCCCAGGCGCGAACCCACCACGGCCACGTCGTGGTCGCGCAGCAGCATGTCGATCAGCCGCTGCTGGCGCGCCACCGAATCCTGGAAGGAAACCGTGGCGCCGGAGGTGGCGCGGCCACGAATCAGGCCGGTGTCCTGCATCGGGAACAGGCTGCTCTTGATCTGGCCGGACATCACGATCATCACCGTCAGGCCGATCAGCACCAGCGGCGTCAGCGACAGCAGCAAGGCATGGCGCAGCGAAAAATCCAGCGCGCTCGCATACACCGCCACCATGCGCTCATGCATGCGGTCGATGGCCCGCCCGAGTTTGGAGCTCGCCTGCGCGTCGCGATGGCCTTGCAGGAACAAGCCGCACAGCGATGGCGTGAGCGTGAGCGATACCAACGCGGAGACGACGATCGCGCCCACCAGGGTCAGGGTGAATTCCTTGAAGAACATGCCGGTGATGCCGGGCATGAACAGCAACGGGACGAACACGGCGACCAGTGATGCCGTGATCGAGACGATGGTGAAGCCGATTTCGCGCGCACCGGTCAGGGCCGCCTGCATGCGCGTCATGCCCTGGTCGATATGGCGGATGACGTTTTCGATCACCACGATCGCATCGTCCACCACGAAGCCGATGGCGATCACGCCGGCCAGCAAGGTGAGATTGTTCAGCGTGAAGCCCATCGCGTACATGATCACGGCGGCGCCCGCCAGCGATAGCGGCACGGCCACGGCCGCGATCAGCGTGGGCGCCAGCCGGCGCAGGAACAGCGCCATCACCAGCACCACCATCGCCAGGCTGATCAGCAAGGTGGCCTGCACTTCGTGCAGCGAAGCGCGGATGGTGGGCGTGCCGTCGAAATACGGCGTGAGCGTGGTGCCGGGTTGCAGATAATCGCGCAGCAGCGGCACTTCGGCTTTCACGCGGTCGGTGACGTCGATGATGTTGGCGTTCGACTGCCGGTACACGTACATCAGGATGGCCGGCTTACCCTGGAACCAGGCCGCCTGATAGGCGTCCTGCTGACCGTCGTACACCTTGGCCACGTCCTTGAGCCGCACCGGCACGCCCTTGCCGCTGGTGGAAATCACCAGGTTGGCGAAATCGTTCGCGGTATGCAGCGCATCGTTGGCCTCCACCGCCATGGTGGTGTTGCCGTTGGAAAGGAAGCCCTTCGGCTCGAATACGTTGGCGGCGGTGAGCGCATTGCGCACCTGGTCGGGTGACAGGCCCATCGCGTTGAGCGCGCGCAGATTGATGTCGATGCGCACGGCCGGCGTGGCGGCGCCGAGAATGTCCACTTCCGACACGCCGGGCAGTTGCCGCAGGCGTTGCGCCAATAGCGAGTCGGCCACGTCGTACAGATCGCGCGCGGACTGGGTTTCGGAGGTGAGGGCGAAGGCGATGATCGGATCGTCGTTCGGGTTGGCCTTTTCGTAACTCGGTGGCGCGTTGAGGCCGGATGGAAGATCCGCCTGCGCCGCATTGATCGCCGCCTGCACGTCGCGCGCCGCGTCGTCGATGTTGCGGCTGCCGTCGAAGATCAGGAACACCAGGGTGCTGCCCAGCGAACTCACCGAGCGCATGGTGTCGATGCCGGGTACCTGGCCCAGATGGCGTTCCAGTGGCGCGGCCACGGTGGCCGCCATGTTTTCGGCACTTGCGCCGGCCTGATTGGCGCTGACGAAGATCACCGGAAACTGCATGTTCGGCAGCGCGGCGACACCAAGAAGGGAGTAGCAGATCGCACCGATCACGAATACGCCCATGGCCAGCAGGGAGGTACCGATCGGGCGGCGGATGAAGGGGCCGGAGATGTTCATACGGAAAACAACGTGCGATGGGCAAATCGGTTGAGGCTTTCACACCCTCCCCGTGTGCGCCCATGGAAATCCGGAAATCGCCGCCCCGGCAAAAGGCAGGGCGGCGACAGCAAGCCAAGCAGATTGGAGTGAAACGCGGCCGAACGCCAAGGCGATCGCGAGCATGGCGATGTTGGGGTTCGGCGCTGCCTCACCACCAACCTACACGGCATCACGTGCCGCGTGACGCAGCGCGCGCCGCTCGCGGCGCGCCTGCAACCACTCCGAGAACCGCTCCATGTACAGGTAGATCACCGGCGTGGTGTACAGCGTGACCAGCTGCGACAGCAACAAGCCGCCCACGATCGATACGCCCAGCGGACGGCGCAGCTCGGCGCCGATGCCGTTGCCCAGCGCCAGCGGCAGCGCGCCGAGCATGGCGGCGGCCGTGGTCATCATGATCGGGCGGAAGCGCAGCAGGCATGCGCGCCGGATCGCTTCGCGCGGCTGCATGCCGGTGCGCTGCGCCTCGATCGCGAAGTCGATCATCATGATCGCGTTTTTCTTCACGATACCGATCAGGAGCACGATGCCGACGATGCCGTCCACCGACAGGCTCATGTTGCACAGGATCAGGGCCAAGAGCGCACCCACGCCGGCCGGCGGCAGGGTGGAGATGATGGTGATCGGATGGATGTAGCTCTCGTACAGCACGCCCAGGACGATGTAGATCACGATGATCGAGGCGAGCAGCAGCAGGGCTTCGTTGCCCAGCGAAGAAGAGAACTCCGCCGCCTTGCCGATGAACTGCCCGCGCACTTGCGGCGGCAGGTTGAGTTGCTTCTCCACGTTGTGGATCGCATCCACGCCCTCGGACAGCGAATAACCCGGCGCCAGGTTGAACGAAATGGTCACCGCAGGCAGCTGTTGCTGATGGCTGATCACCAGCGGCGCGGTGGTCACCTGTGCGTTCACCAGCGAAGCCAGCGGAATGGTGCCGCCCGCGCCGATGATGATGCCGGTGTTGGCCGTGGCAATGCCGGTGGTGGTGGAGGAATTGCTCGACGCGGCCTGGCCGAAGGTAGTGGCATTGCTGCCGGTAAGCGCGCCGCTGCCGTTGCTCTTCACAGTGAGCTGGTTGAGCAGCGAGGTGCTGGTGCGGAATTGCGGCTCCACCTCCAGCACCACGCGGTACTGGTTCAACTGCGTGAAGATGGTGGAGATCTGGCGCTGGCCGAACGAGTCGTACAGCGTGTCGTCGATGGTCTGCACCGGCACGCCCAGCGTGCTGGCCTTGTCGCGATCGATGGTGAGCTTGAGCGCAGTGCCCTGGTCGGCCAGGTTGTTGTCCACGTCCGCCAGTTCCGGCAGCTGGCGCAAGGCCTGGGTCATCTGCGTGGCGTACTGCGACAGCTCCTGCGAATTCACGTCGGACATCGAGTACTGGTATTCGGTGGCGGCCACACGCGTATCCAGCGTCACGTCCTGCACCGGCTTCAGGTACAAGGCCACGCCCGGAATATTGGCCGCATCGCTCTGCAAGCTCGCCACCACGTCATCCAGCGCGCCGCGCTTGCTGCGGTCCTTCAGCACGATGCTGAGCTGGCCCTGGTTGAGCGTGGGGTTGATCGAGCCCGCGCCGATGAAGGCGGCCACGCCGGCCACATTGGGATTTTTCTGCAGCGCATCGGCCACCGCCTTGGTGCGCTGTTCCATCTGCGGGAAGGCGACGTTCTGGTCGGCCTGCACCACGCCGGTGATCAGGCCGGTGTCCTGCTCGGGCAGCAATCCCTTGGGAATGACGATGTACAGGAACACCGTCACCGCCACGGCCACCACGGCCACCAGCATGGTCATGCGCTGGTGGTCGAGCACCCAGTCCAGCGTGCGCTCGTACAGGCCGACCGTGCGCGCCCACACCGTGCGCTTGCCGGCAGCGAGATGGCGCTCGTGCGCATCCTCGCCCTCCGGCAAGGCGTCGGGCTTCAGCAGGTAGGCGCACATCATCGGCGTCAGCGTCAGCGACACCAGCATGGAGATCACCACGGCGGTAGCGAGCACCCAGGCGAACTCGTGGAACAGGCGACCGGTAACACCCGGCATCAGCAGCAGCGGCAGGAACACCGCGATCAGCGACACGGTCAGCGACAGCACGGTGAAGCCGATTTCCTTTGCGCCGATTTCCGCGGCCTCCTTGCCGTCCTTGCCTTGCTCGATGTAGCGCACGATGTTCTCGATCATCACGATCGCATCGTCCACCACGAAGCCGGTGGCCACGGTCAGCGCCATCAGCGAGAGGTTGTCCAGCGACATGCCGGCGAAGGCCATCACGCCGAAGGTACCCAGCAAGGACAGCGGCACGGCGACAGATGGAATCAAGGTGGCCCACAGGCGGCGCAGGAACACGAAGATCACTGCCACCACCAGGAAGATGGTCAGCACCAGGGTGAACTGCACGTCTTCCACCGAGGCGCGGATGGTGATGGTGCGGTCGGCGAACACGTCCAGGTGCACGTCAGCGGGCAGCACGCTGCGCAGCTGCGGCAGAATGTCGCGGATGTGCTGCACGGTCTGCACGATGTTCGCGCCCGGCTGGCGGCGGATGTCCAGCAGCACCGCCGGCTTGCCGTTGGCCCAGGCGGCGAGCTGGTCGTTCTCGACCCCGTCGACCACCTTGGCCACGTCGGACAGACGCACCGGCGCGTTATTGGTGCTGCTGTACGAAATGATGGTGTTCTTGTATTCGGCCGCGGTCGCCAACTGGTCGTTGGTGGAAATGGTGTACGACTGCGTGACGCCGTTGAGCGTGCCCTTGGGCGCGTTGACATTGGCTTCGGTCAGCGCACTGCGCACGTCTTCCATGGTGAGGCCGAGGTTGGCCAGCTGCGCCGGGTTCACCCGGATGCGCACCGCCGGGCGCACGTTGCCGGCGATCGACACCAGGCCCACGCCCTGCACCTGCGACAGCTTCTGCGCCAGGATCGAATCGGCCAGGTCGTTCACGTCGCGCAGCTGGCGGCTGTCGGAGGTGAGCATCAGCGTCATGATCGGCGCATCCGCGGGGTTCACGCGGTTGTACACCGGCGGATACGGCAGCGTGCTCGGCAGCGTGCCGCGCGCCTGGTTGAGCGCTGCCTGCACGTCTTGCGCGGCCACGTCGATGTCGCGGTCCATGTTGAACTGCAGCACGATGGTGGACAGGCCCGCGGACGAGTCGGAGGTCATCATGTCCAGGCCGGAGATCTGGCCCAGCTGGCGCTCCAGCGGCGTGGTGACCAGCGAGGCCATGGTGGAGGCGCTGGCGCCCGGATACGTGGTGGTGATCACCAGGCTCGGGGCTTCGATTTCCGGCAGCGCGGAGACAGGCAGCTCGCGATAGCCGAGCACGCCGAGCAGCATCACCGCCACCATCAAAAGCGAGGTGGCGATGGGGCGGCGGATGAAAAGGGTCGAGAATCCCATGATCGTCGGACTATCCGTGGTCAGAGCCTGATTGAAGCCCCGCCCCTTCCATGAGAAGGGCTTGGGGTGAGAGTGCATGCAGGACCGGATGAAGCGCGCAAGGCGTACCGAGACGCGTCGCCCGAACCCGCACCCCCGGCCCTTCTCCCGCCGGGAGAAGGGAGTGAGTGGCGCCCAGCGATGTCAGCCTGCGCTGCCACGGCGCTGGCCGCCCTGCTTGCCCTTGTTGCCGTCCGAGGTCACCTGCACCGGCGGCACCTCGCCCGGCTTCAATGCCTTCACCTTGCTGCCGGGCTTGAGCCGGAACTGGCCTTCGGTAACCACCTGGTCGCCGTCGTTCAGACCGCTGCTCACCATCACCTGGCTGTCGCCAACCTCGCCGGCCACGTGCACCGGCTGCATCGCCACCGTCTGATCCGGCTGCAGCTTGTAGACGAAATCGCCATCCGGACCGCGCTGCACCGCCTGCGCAGGAATCACCAGGCCGCCCTGCACGGTGCGCACGCGCAGGCGCACGTTCACGAACTGGCCCGGCCACAGCGTGCTGTTGGGATTGGTGAAAATCGCGCGCAGCTTGAAGGTGCCGGTGGCGGTATCGATCTGGTTGTCCACCACCTGCAGTGCGCCGGTGGTGTCGAGCGGATGCGCATCGGTGCGATCCAGCGCAATCACTTCCAGCTTGTCGGCGCCGTTCTGGAACGAATCGCGCACGGCTTCGAGATTCTGCTCCGGCAGGCTGAAGACGATGTAGATCGGCTGGATCTGCGTCAGCGTGACGATGTTGGTGGTGGTGCTCACCACATTGCCCGGATCGACCTGGCGGATGCCGGCCACGCCGTCGATCGGCGAAATGATCTTGGTGAAATCCAGCTGCACCTTGGCCGAGCGTACGGCGGCCTCGTCCGCGATCACCGTCGCCTTGAGCTGGTCGACGTTGTTGCGGTACGTGTCGATGTTCAGTGCCGCCACATAGCCGTTGGCGACCAGCTTCTGGTTGCGGTCCAGCGTGCTGATGGCGGTGGCCAGCGAGGCTTCGTCCTGCTTCTGCTTGGCCACGGCCTGGTCGTAGGCGGCCTGGTAGGTGCGCGGATCGATCTGCGCGATCACCTCGCCCTTCTTCACCGGCTGGCCTTCCTTGAAATTGATCGACATCAGCTGCTGGCCGCCGATCTGCGGGTTGACCGTCACGCTGTTGAGCGCCGTCACCGTGCCGAGCGCGGTGAGATACACCGGCACGTTCTGCTTGACGGTGGGCTCCACCGTCACCGGTACCGGCGTATTGTCCTGGCCCTTGGCGCCCGGCGCGCCTCCATTCTGGGCCGATTGCCCATGGCGACCACCCGCTCCAGCCTCCGCCCCCGGCTTGTGCAGCAAGCGGAAAGCGACTCCACCCACGATGAGCACGGCGACCACGATCAACGCGATCTTCCAAAAACGCGACATGTAAAACTCCTGGATTGAACGGCGGAGCCACCCGACCCCGCACAGCGCGAATGACGCTACATCTTGCGAACAAGCATAGGCGTTGCCCCGCGAGCTTGGACAATGCCGGTTGACACAGGTGCCGCATGACCGATGGCATGGTCCCTCCGGAAGGGTAACAGCCAAGCGTGACCGATTGCCTGCGACGCGCCTGTCGATCTACATAACTTTACTAAGCCCTCGGACAAATCGCCGCGGCATGACGCCGACGATCCCGTGGGCTGCCATCTCAACTTGTTGCGAGCTTCGTCTATACTCCGGCCTTGTTGTGCGCAGCGACCGGGCCAGTCCGACCCGCCGCCGCATGGTCGCCAGGGGCGCCAAGGTACGTCACGGGGGAAAACGTGGCGGCTGTCCAGACTAATCATTTGATGACTGGAGTACTTGCGTGAGCGGTTCCATGAGCAAATCCGACCAGAGTTTCCTGCGTCAGTTCTCACTGCTTATCGCCGGCCTCGGCGTACTGACCCTGGTCCTGATCTTCACCGCATGGACGATCTACGAGCACGAGCCGAAGGAAACCAATCCCGAGGCGGCGCAACAGCTGGCGGCCAGGCTCGCTCCCAACGGCGCGGTCTACGCGGGCAACACCGGTCGCGCGGCGATGCTGGCCGCGCAGGAAGCCGCCGCCAAGGCCGCCGCCGCGCAAGTGGCCTACGGCGGCACCACCGACGGCAAGACCATCTACGACAACCTTTGCCACAGCTGCCACACCGCCGGCGTGGCCGGTGCGCCGGTACTGGGCAACAAGTCGATGTGGGGGCCGCGCATTGCCCAGGGCCTGGATACGCTGGTCAAGCACGCCATCGACGGGTACCACGGCCCGGATGGCAACACCATGCCGGCCAAGGGCGGCAACCCGGCGCTGACCGACGCACAGGTGAAAGCGGCGGTGACGTGGATCGTGGATCAGGCGAAATAATTTTCGACCACAGCTCGCCCGCCGACGCCGCCTTCGGGCGGCGTTCTGTTTTGCCCCTTCCATGCCTGCAGCGCGTACGCATCGGCAAGCCACATGCGAAAAACGCGGCGCCGCTATCATTGGCCCCATGACCCAAGCCGCCTCCTCTCCCGATCCGTCCGTTTTCCCGGACGCTCTCGCCGAATTCATCCTGCAAGGTCCCGTCGGCGCCCTCGAGGCGATCAGCGACGTGGCCGAGCGCCCCGGTGCGCGCCGCGGCGTGGCGGTGATCTGCCATCCCAACTCCAAGGATGGCGGCACCATGCGCAACAAAGTGGTGACCATGCTGGAGCGCAGCCTGCGCGAATGCGGGCTCGACACGCTGCGCTTCAACTTCCGCAGCGCCGGCGAATCGGCGGGCGAGTACGACAACGGCCGCGGCGAGAGCGACGATCTCGCTGCGGCGGTGGCGTGGGTGCGCAAGGTGCGCCCCGACGACCAGCTATGGCTGGCCGGCTTTTCGTTCGGCAGCTACGTCACGCTGCGCAATGCGGTGGCGCTGAAGGCCGAAGCCCTCATCAGCATCGCACCGCCGGTTGGCCGCTGGTCGCATGAAGCGCTCAGCTTGCCCACCTGCCCATGGTTGGTGGTGATGGGCGAGGAAGACGAAGTCGTGGAACCGCAAGCCGTGTTCGACTGGATCGACAGCCTCGAGCAGCCGCCGGAACTGGTGCGCATGCCGGAAACCGGGCATTTCTTCCATCGCCGCTTGATGGATTTGCGCGGTGCGGTGAAACACTGGATGCAGGATTATCTGCCGCCTGCACGTGAGTGATTGACCAGCACTGCAAGCACCCACCATGCCTTCTGGCCGTCATTGCCGCGAAAGCGGACATGACGGCCATGGCGGTACAGATCAACGTTTACGCACGACTGCTTCTTTCATGACCGAACTCTCCCCCAGCGCGCGTTACCAGGAAGGCGTTGCCGCCCACCGCTGGAACACCGATCCCGCGCAACTTGCCGTGCTGCCGCAATTCGATCGCATGCAGGCGGCGCTATGCGCACCCGCCAACGGCAACGGCCTGTTCGGCCGCCTGAAATCCCTGCTCGGCAACGAGGAACGCCAGGCCGTGCCCGGCCTGTACCTGTGGGGCAGCGTCGGCCGCGGCAAAACCTTCCTGATGGATCTGTTCGCGGCCAGCCTGCCGCATGGCGTGGCGCTGCGGCGTCACTTCCATCGTTTCATGGGCGAAGTGCACGAGAGCCTTCGCGAACTGGGCGAGCGGCAGGACCCGCTGGTCGACGTCGCCGCCGGCATCGCCCAACGCTGCCGCGTGTTGTGCCTGGACGAGTTCCTGGTCAACGACATCGGCGACGCGATGATCCTGGCCAATCTGCTGGAAGCCTTGTTCGCCCGCGGCGTCACCCTGGTGACGACCTCCAACACGGCCCCCGACAACTTGTATAAAGAAGGCTTGCAACGCGCACGCTTTCTGCCGGCGATCGCCTCCATCAAGCAGCACTGCCATGTGCTGGAAATGGTTTCCCCGCACGATTGGCGCCTGCGCGCGCTCACGCATGCGCCGGTGTACCACACGCCGCCCGGCGCCGAGGCCGAGCGCGAACTGGCACGCATCTTCGCCAGCCAGGCACAAGGCGATGTGGTCGAAGGCGGCGACATCGTCATCAACGACCGGCCGATTCCGGTGCGCAGGCGCGCCGGCTCGATGCTGTGGTTCGACTTTGCCGCGCTGTGCGATGGCCCGCGCGCCGTGGCCGATTACATTGCGCTGGCCAAAATGGCGCCCGCCGTCATCGTTTCCAACGTGCCGCAATTCACCATCTACAGCGAAGATCCCGCCAAGCGCTTCGTGCAGTTGGTCGATGAGTTCTACGACCGCCACGTCAAGTTGATTCTTTCCGCCGCCGCGCCGATCACCGAGCTGTACGACGGCGAGCGCTTGCGTGCCGAATTCGGCCGTACCGAATCGCGCCTGATCGAGATGCAGAGCCAGGAATACCTGGCGCTGGAACATCGCCCGAATTCGTAGGCCGCGGCGATCACGTCCACGTAGCGACGGGCGTTTGGGTGGCTTCACCCATGGCGGCACCAGGTGCTAGGGTGCGTGCTTCGCTTCGTCACGGAGTTGGCGGCATGCTGATGTTCCTCGCAACCACGTTGCTTGCAGCCGCCTCGTCCACCGCGGCGCCTTCTTCTGCAGATACGTTCACCAGCCGCGTGTATCGCGCCAAGCTGGTCGAAGCCGGGCCCACCGGTCCCGCCTATCAGAAACAGTTCTGGGCCAAGACCGGCAACCCGATGACCGATGCGTTGCGCACCTGCCTTGGCAACCGCGCAACGGCCGACAAATCGCCCTTTACGCTGGTGGCCGACATTTCTGCCGACGGACATCCCATGAACGTGGAAGTGCGCGCCCCGACGCCGGTGGCGAAGTGCCTTGCCAGCCAGTTCAGCGCATGGACGTTCCCGGCGCCGCCCAAGCTGCCCGACTCGGCGAGCTACCCCATTGAAATCGACGTAAGCATGTAGGAAGGGAAGGCATGCGCGCACCCACCGGTTCAGTCGTCGGCCTCTGCTCCGCCTCCGCCACCATGTCGGCGATGGGCATGGCCTTTCTCGGCTACTGGGGCGTGCACGAACCCACGCCCTGGAACACGCGCGACATCGTGGTGGTATGCCTGGCCTTCCTCAGCTTCTTCGCCCTCGGCGCGACGATCTGGATCGCCACCACGCCGGTGGCGGACGACGCCGCCGAACGCATCGGGCCGGCGCGCCGCAGCTTCGCCGCCGGGCTGGTGCTGATGTGGCTGGGAATCATCGTCGCCATCGCGCGGTAGAAAAAAATTCTGCGCCGGCCGCAGGCCGCTTGGCGGCTGGCATCGCACCGCTTATCCACCGGCTTATCCACAAATTATTGGGTTGACCGGCCAGGGCGACCCCGATATGTTGTGCCTCGTCGGTTGCCACTTCGGACGATTTCGAGGTGGCTCGGGAATCCGGTGCAAGTCCGGAACTGCCCCGCAGCGGTAAGCGGAGACCAAAGCCCGATCCACGCACTGGCTGTTGCGGCCGGGAAGCGGGGCGAGTAGGCGGATCGCGAGATCCACATCCGCAAGTCCGAAGACCTGCCGACACGACATGGCCGGAGCGCCATGCCGCTGGTGACGGCCTCCGCGGGAGGGGCGTGTCGCGCGACGCGGATGTCAGCCGTGTCGGGCGAGCACGACCACGACGGCAGCCGCCGCCTCAGCCCTGCGCGCGGGAGCAGGTGGTTGAGTCCAAGGAGCCTGTCCGCACCCACCGGCGTCCGCCGGACGGACCGGTTCCGCAGCCTGGAGCATCCGACATGCAACCTGTAGATACCGAATCGCGCGAGCGCTCTGCCGATCGCGCGGAGTCCGCCGTCTTTTCCGCCGACGCCAATGCGCCGGCCCTAGCCAACCCGGTCACGATGTCCACCACTGCCGAAGCACCCTTCACCCTGACACCGCCGCACAACCCGGGCCAGATGCGCGTCACCAAGCGCAACGGCCGGCACGAAGTGGTCGACGTCAACAAGATCGTCCGCGCCGTCACGCGCAGCGCCGAAGGCCTGCACGCCGTCGATCCGCTGCGCGTGGCGTTGAAGACCATCGGCGGCCTGTACGACGGCGCCACCACGCAGGAGCTGGACCAGCTTTCCATCCGCACCGCCGCCGCGCTCACCGCGGAAGAGCCCGAATACGGCCAGCTCGCCGCGCGCCTGCTCGGCGCCTTCATCGACAAGGAAGTGAGCGGCCAGGAGATCCAGAGCTTTTCGCAGTCGATCGCACGCGGTGCCGAACTGGGCATCGTCAACGCGCGCCTGCGCGATTTCGTGGCGGCCAATGCGCGCAAGCTCAACGACGCGATCGATCCGCTCGCCACGCGCCGCTTCGAATACTTCGGCCTGCGCACGGTGTACGACCGTTACCTGTTGCGCCATCCGCAACTGCGCAAGGTGATCGAGACGCCGCAGTACTTCTTCATGCGCATCGCCTGCGCACTGGGCGGCAACGAAATCGGCGAAACGCTGGAGCTGTATCGCCTGCTCTCCTCGCTGGAATACATCGCCAGCTCGCCGACATTGTTCAACGCCGGCACCGCGCACGAGCAGCTGAGTTCCTGCTTCCTGCTCGATTCGCCGCTGGATTCGCTGGAATCGATCTACGAGAAATACGGCGACGTGGCCAAGCTCAGCAAGTTCGCCGGCGGCATCGGCCTGGCGTATTCGCGCGTGCGTTCGCGCGGCTCGCTGATCAAGGGCACCAACGGCCATTCCAATGGCCTGGTGCCGTGGCTGAAAACCTTGGACGCTTCCGTCGCCGCGGTGAACCAGGGCGGCAAGCGCAAAGGCGCAGCGTGTGTGTACCTGGAACCGTGGCATGCGGACATCGAGGAATTCCTCGAACTGCGCGACAACACTGGCGACGAAGCGCGCCGCACGCACAACCTCAACCTGGCCAACTGGATTCCCGACGAATTCATGCGCCGCGTCGAACACGACGGCAACTGGTCGCTGTTCGATCCCAAGATCGTGCCGCACTTCGTCGACAGCTGGGGCGAGACGTTCGAGCGCGCGTATCATCAGGCGGAAGCTGCAGGCCTTGCGGTAAAGACGGTGAAGGCGCGCGAGTTGTATGCGCGCATGCTGCGCACGCTGGCGCAGACCGGCAACGGCTGGATCACCTTCAAGGATCGCAGCAATGCCACCAGCAACCAGACGGCCAAAGCGGAAAACGTCATCCATCTGTCGAACCTGTGCACCGAGATCCTGGAGGTCACCAGCGCCGGCGAAACGGCGGTGTGCAACCTGGGTTCGGTCAACCTCGCACGCCACGTGGTCGATGGTGCGTTCGATTTCGCCAAACTCGCCGCGACCGTGCGCACGGCCGTGCGCCAGCTCGACCGCGTGATCGATCTCAACTTCTACCCCATCGACACCGCCGCCACCGCCAATCGCAAGTGGCGTCCGGTGGGCCTGGGCGTGATGGGCCTGCAGGACGTGTTCTTCAAGCTGCGCTTGGCCGTAGATTCGGCCGAAGCATTGGAGCTGTCCACGCGCATTGCCGAAGAGATCTATTTCAATGCGCTGTGGCAGTCGAATGCACTGGCCGAGCAGCATGGCCCGCATCCTGGCTTCGATGAAAGCCGTGCAGCCAACGGTGAATTGCAGTTCGACTACTGGCCGAACGCAAAGCCGCACGATGTCGCACGCTGGAATGCCTTGCGCGAAGCGATCAGGGCGAAGGGCCTGCGCAACTCGCTGCTGATCGCAATCGCACCCACCGCAACCATCGCTTCCATTGCCGGCTGCTACGAATGCATCGAGCCGCAGGTCAGCAACCTGTTCAAGCGCGAAACGCTGTCGGGCGACTTCCTGGTGGTGAACCGCTACCTGGTCGACGAGCTGAAGGCGCTGGGCCTGTGGACGTCGGAAATCCGCGACGCGATCAAGCTGGCCGAAGGTTCGATCCAGGGCATCAACACCATTCCGGAACGCCTGCGCCAGATCTACCGCACCGTATGGGAGCTGCCCCAGAAAGCCCTGATCGACCTGGCCGCCGCGCGCGGTGCGTACATCGACCAGAGCCAGTCGCTGAACCTGTTCATGGAGAACCCGAACATCGGCCAGCTCAGTTCCATGTACATGTATGCGTGGAAGGCGGGGGTAAAAACCACGTATTACCTCCGGTCGCGACCGGCGACGAAAATTGCCAAGACGACGGTGACAGCGACAGCTGCCGCGGCGCCTGTAGCCAGTGCGCAGGAAGAGGCTACGGCTGCGGTGTTCTGTTCGCTGGAGAATCCGGAATATTGCGAGGCTTGCCAATAGGCCTCAATCGTCACCACTCATGCCCAGGTTGAAACCCTATCGCAATCGCAGCGGCCGCTCCGGCGTGAGCGCGTATGCGATCGGCGAGGGTTTCATCCTGGTGCACTTCGTGCGCGACGGCACTTACGAGTACACCGATGCCAAGCCCGGCCGCATGCATGTACGCAACATGCAGACGCTGGCCCAGGCAGGTATCGGCCTTTCCACCTACATCAGCCGTTTCGTGCGCGGCAACTACGCGCGCAAACTCGGCTGACTACCCAGGAACATCCATGTCCGAACACATCCTCGATCCCGGCTTCGAACTCACCCTGCGCCCGATGCGCTATCCCGAGTTCTACGAGATGTACCGCAATGCGATCAAGAACACCTGGACGGTGGAGGAAGTGGATTTCTCGCTCGACGTCACCGACCTGAAATCGAAGATGACCGATGCGGACCGCCACCTGATCCATCGCCTGGTCGCCTTCTTCGCCACCGGCGACACCATCGTGGCGAACAACCTGGTGCTGAACCTGTACCAGCACATCAACGCGCCGGAAGCGCGCATGTATCTGTCGCGCCAGCTGTACGAGGAGGCGCTGCACGTGCAGTTCTACCTCACCTTGCTGGATACGTATATTCCCGATCCGAGCGAGCGCAACAAGGCGTTCGCGGCAATCGAGAGCATCCCGTCGATCAAGCAGAAAGGCGCGTTCTGCTTCAAGTGGATCGACTCCATCCAGCACCTGCAGAAGCTGGAAACGCGCGAACAGCGCCGGCAATTCCTGCTCAACCTGATCTGCTTCGCCGCCTGCATCGAAGGCCTGTTCTTCTTCGCCGCATTTGCCTACGTGTACTTCCTGCGCTCGCGCGGTCTGCTGCACGGCCTCGCTTCGGGCACCAACTGGGTGTTCCGCGATGAATCCGGCCACATGGCCTTCGCCTTCGAAGTGGTGCGCACGGTGCGCGCGCAGGAGCCGGACCTGTTCGACGAAGACATGCGCGCGCAGGTGGAAACGATGCTGGAAGAAGCGATCGCCTGCGAGACGCAATTCGCCGAGGACGTGCTTTCCGGCGGCGTGGCGGGCCTGTCGGTAAAGGACATGCGTCAGTACCTGGAATACTGCGCGGACCAGCGCCTGGCCCAGCTCGATCTGCCGAAGAAGTACGGCGCCAAGAACCCGTTCGACTTCATGGATCTGCAGGACGTGCAGGAAGTCACCAACTTCTTCGAACGCCGCGTGTCGGCGTATCAGGTTGGCGTGGAAGGCGAAGTCGCCTTCGACATGGCGTTCTGACGCATAATCCGCCGCATGGGCGCACCGAACATCACGCTTACCGACGCCCCTGACGCCGAAGCGCTGGGGGCGATCCGCCAGGGGCTCGATCAATTCAATCTCGCCGCATGCGGCGTGAGCGACCAGCGTCCGCTGGTGTTGCTGGTGCACGACCCTGTTACGCAGGAAGTGGTGGGCGGACTCAACGGCCGCACCTCGCGCGGCATGCTGTTCATCGATGTGTTTTTCCTCCCCGCCTCGATGCGCGGCCATGGGCTTGGCAGCACGCTGCTGCGCATGGCCGAGGAAGAAGGGCTGCGCCGCGGTTGCCACAACGGCATCCTGCACACCAATAATTTTCAGGCGCCCGGCTTTTACAAGAAGCATGGCTGGCGCGAGTTCGGTAACTTTCCGTCCGATCCGCCGGGCACCAGCCGGATTTTTTTCTGCAAGGACCTAGGAAACTAGCCTAGCTGGCGACGCCTGCTTGCCAAGCGGACCTGACTTCCTACCTTGATCCTCTCCCCACCTGGGGAGAGGACATGCAGGCGCTGATCACGTCCAGCTATTGTCGTCATCAAAACTGCCGCTATCGAAATTCGCATCGTCGAAATCGTTGCCGGATGCGAAGTCCTGATCGCCGCCGCTCGACAGCTGGCTGTTGCCGTCGTCGTAGAAGTTGTTTTCGGTGACGTTCTCGATCACTTCGGGCTGGCCGCCAAAACCGCCGCCGAAGAAGCCGCCGCCGCGATGGCCGCCGAGCAGGCTTTCGATGCCGTCGAACAGGAACATGCCGCCGGCGACGCCGGCCGCGGTGGTGGCTGCATTGGCAAAGAAACTGGAACCGCCGCCCTGCTGCGGCGCGGCCGGTGCGCTGCTGCCGAACAGACGTTCGCGCCAGGTCGGTGCGGCAGCCGGGGCTGCCTGCTGTTGCGGCGGGAACGGCGGCGGGTTGGTGCCCCATGCGGACGGCGACTGACCACCGAGGAAGCTGCCGCCGCCCTGCTGCTGTCCAGCCAGTTGCGCCTGCAATTGGGCAATCTGCGCTTTGGCCGCATCCAGCGCGTGCTGTTGCAGCAGGCAGCGTTGCACCAGCAAGTAGATGGCATCGGGCTGGCTGGCCAGGCGCTGGCGGATCAGCGCATCGGCTTGCGCGTCCTTGTTCACACCGCTCACGGCGGCCAGGCGCTGGAGGAAATCGTCGAGGAGGAGTTGTTCCTGGGGAGTCATGGATTCACCGATGGTTTCGTGACGGCAGGATGCCGGCAAGGGGGAAGTATGCGCGGGATGCATGACCTCAAGAGTGCCGGTCGTCGTGGTCGCGGCCAGCGGTTCACGATTCGGTGCAAGATGGCCTATTGACTACAGCTGTAGTCAGAGAGTAGCGTGATTACACGTGTAGTCACCCAAGCCGAAGCCATGCCCAAGCCATCCATCGGAGACCAGGAGCTAGCGCTCCTGCATTACCTGGCCGAACACGAACCCGTCAGCGTGGGCGAAGCGGCCGCCGATTTCGGGGAGGCGCGCGGCCTGGCCCGCTCCACCGTGCTGACCATGATGGAACGCCTGCGCAGCAAGGGTTACCTGAAGCGCCGCCACGTCGAGGGCGTGTATCGCTACAGCACCGCCACCGGCCCCAGCGAAGCCTTGAGCAACGCGGTAGGCCAGTTCGTCGAGAAGACCTTGTCGGGCTCGCTCTCGCCGTTCGTCGCCTGGATGTCGCAGCGCGCGGAAGTCAGCGACAGCGAACTGGCCGAGCTGGAAGCGCTGGTGACGAAACTGCAATCGCGCCGCAAGGAGGACTGAGATGACCGGGTTGAACGCTCTCGCCGATGTCCTGCTGTTGCGACTGGCCTGGACCAGCGCCCAGGCCGTCGTATTGATTGCCACGCTGTGGCTGGTCATGCGCTGCCTGCCGCGGCTGTCGCCGGCCGTGCGCTGCATGTTGTGGTGGCTGGTGGGGGCGCAGCTGCTGCTGGGCATGACGCTCAGCACCCCCGTGCAATTGCACTGGTTGAAGCCGGCCGAACAAAAACCGCTCGCCGTGCCGCACGCCATCATCATGCACACGGGTGACAGCGCCGCCGCGGCGACGCCGGCCGCGCAGGCGATCACTCTCGCTTCGCCGGCGAGCCATGGGAGCGTGCCATGGTCCGAAGCCGTGCTTGGCTTGTGGCTGTCGATCATCCTGCTGCAAGTGATTTTCGCCCTGCGGCATGGATGGCAAGCCCGCGCCTTGGTGCGCGAAGCACGCGCGGCCACCGACGATACCCTGCTGTCACTATGCGCGCAGCAAGCCAGGGCGCTGGGCATGCGCCGTGCACCGGCCTTGCGCATCTCCGATGCCATCGTATCGCCGCAGGTCACCGGCTGGTGGCGTCCGGTGGTGCTGCTGCCGGCGGAGCAAACGCTGTCGCAAGACGAACTCGCCATGGCGATTGCGCACGAACTGGCACACATCCATCGCGGCGATCTGTGGCTGGGCTGGATTCCCGCGCTGGCGCAGCGCTTGTTCTTTTTCCATCCACTGGTGACCTGGGCGATGCGCGAATACGCGATCTACCGCGAAGCCGCCTGCGATGCGCAGGTGCTGCAACGCCACGACGCCACGCCCCAGCACTACGGCCATCTGCTGGTCCGCCTGGGCGTGGTCAATCCCGTGCATTCCAGCCTTGCCGGCGCGTCCTCCACGTTCCTCCATTTGAAGAGGCGATTGATCATGTTGCAGCAAAGTGTCAACGACACCACACCCGGCTTGCGCAGTTGGCTGCTGGTCATGGCTGTTGCGCTGGTCGGCGTGCTGCCATATCGCGTCACCGCCAGTGACGTTGCGACGCAGAAGCACGCCACCCCTGCCGTCGAAAGCATGCCAGCGCCGCCTGCGCCGCCGCCAGCACCACCTGCGCCACCCGCCACACCAGTGCCGCCCGCACCCAACGTGCCGCCCGCACCGCCACCTCCCGCACCGCCGGCTGATCTGGGCGTCCATGCCGACCATACGCACATCCATACTCAAGACGATGCAAGCCGCAGCATGGTGCTCTACGACGGCGGCACCTTGATCGTGGATGGCAAGGACGCCGACGTCGACAGCATTCAGCGGATGGGTAAATCGGGCAGCCCGCTGCTGTGGTTCCGACGCGGCGGCCGCGCCTATATCAGCCACGATGCCGGCCTGATACGCCAGGCCGAGAACGCATACGAGCCGTTCAATGCCCCCACACGCGCCGAAGCAGCGCTGGCAGCCCAGCAAGGCGAACTGGCCGGGCAACAAGCCGCGCTTGCTTCGCGTAACGCCGACCTGGCCAACCGCGAAGCGGAATTGTCGAGCCAGCACGCCAGCATCGATGCGCAACGCGCCGCGCTGGCACGCCTGGACCCGCAGGAGCAGCGCATCCAGGAGCAGACCCTGCAAGGCGAGGAACGCGGCATACGCGCGACGGAGGCGGAAATAGACCGCGAGCACCAGACGCTGAGCCAGGAGAGCACGGCGTTGTCGCAACAGGAAACGCAACTGTCCGCGCGCGAAGTCGCTATCTCGCGCCAGCGAACCGCAGAAACGACACAAGTGAACCAGCAACTGGACAAGTTGTTGGATGACGCCGTGGCGAAAGGCCTGGCAACGCCGGCCGACCGCTGAGCAGCACGAACTAGGTACTACTACGTAGACGAACAAACGCCCGCCTGGCGGGCGCCGGGCCTTTGCGCGCCTTTTTCAACCAGAGAACGTTCACCATGTTCCGCTACTACCTCTTGCTTGCCATCTACAGCTTTCGGCGCAGCCGCATGCTTACAGTGCTGATGATCTTGGCCATCGGCTTGGGGATAGGAGCCAGCATGACCATGATCACCGTGCTGCACGTGATGTCCGGCGATCCGCTGCCTGGGCGCAGCGCGCAACTGTACGTGCCGGTGATCAATCCTGACCCGGTCAGCAGCAGCAAGCCCAAGGACACCGCCGTGGATGGCGCCATGACCTGGCCGGATGCGATGTACCTGCTGCATGCCGCACGCGCGGACCGGCAGGCCGCGATGGCGCCTGGTGCGCTGCCAGTGCGCCCGGCGCAGGCCTCGCTGCGGCCGTTTTTCGAATCGGGACATTACGTCACCGCCGATTTCTTTCCCATGTTCGGCACGCCGTTTCGTGCGGGAAGCGGCTGGACTACGCAGGACGACGACAGTCATGCGCGCGTGGTCGTACTCAATGCCGGCTTGAACCGCAAACTGTTTGGCGATTCGCCAAGCATCGGCCGCAGCGTGCGCCTGAAGAACACCGATTTTCGCGTGATCGGCGTGCTCGACGACTGGCAGCCACAGCCCACCTTCTACGCGCAGATCAACAGTGGCGCCTTCGGCAACACCGACCAGTTCTTCCTGCCGCTGGCGACGGCGCAGGAACTGGACTTCGACATCGCCGGGCGCATGTCGTGCTGGGGCAGCGGCGGCGATGCGCGGCTGAGCGACCACTGCACCTGGCTGCAGTTCTGGGTGGAACTGGACAGTCCGGCCAAAGCGCGCGCCTATCGCGATTTCCTCGCCGGCTACTGGCGCGATCAGCAAACGCACGGCCGTTTCCCACGTCATGAAAACGCGCAATTGTTCGGACTGATGGACTGGCTGAGCAACCAGCACGTCGTGCCTGGCGACCTGCGCCTGCAGCTATGGCTGGCGCTCGGTTTCCTGGGCGTGTGCATGCTCAATATTGTCGGCTTGCTGCTGGCCAAGTTCCTGCGCCGCAGCGGCGAGATCAGCGTGCGCCGTGCGTTGGGTGCACGACGGCGCGATGTGTTTCTGCAACTGGGCATTGAAGCCGGCGCGATCGGGCTGGCCGGCGGCGCGCTGGGCTTAGGGTTGGCCGAGCTTGGCTTGTGGAGCGTGCGCCAGCGGCCGGACGGCTATGCGCACCTGGCGCAGATGGACATCAGCATGCTGCTGGGCACATTCCTGCTCGCCATCATCGCCGGCGTGTGCGCAGGCGTGATACCGGCCTGGCGCGCTTGCAACGTGACGCCCGCCCTGCAACTCAAAACCCAATGAGGTGTGTGCCGTGCCATTACCGCCGCTCGTCGCCAGCCTTACCCGCCATAAACTCACCGCCCTGCTGCTGGTGCTGCAGGTCAGCCTGACCTGCGCCATCGTGTGCAACGTCGCCTTCATGATCGTGGAGCGCGTGCAGCTATTGCGCCAGCCTAGCGGCGTGGCAGAAAACGAGTTGGTGTCGATCGACAGCACCGACCTGGACGACAACGCGCAACCGCTGGTGCGACACGACACCGACCTGGCCGCCTTGCGTGCCATCGCCGGCGTGAAGTCGGCGGCGGCGGTCGATGCGCTGCCGTTCAATCACCACGACTGGACCAATGGCATCGCGCTGGTGCAAGACGGCCCCACTCGCGCCACCGCCACGGCGTTCAACGGCACGCCGGATGAACTGGCCACGCTCGGCCTGCACCTGGTTGAAGGGCGCAGTTTTCTGCCGAACGAATACGTGCCGTTGGGCAGTTCGCACGACTGGAGCGGCATCGACCAGGTGCCGGTCACCATCGTGACGCGTGCCCTCGCAGAAAAACTCTTTCCAGGCCAGGACCCGCTCGGCAAGGCGATCTATCCGGATGAGAAGCCGGTGCGCATCGTCGGAGTGATCAATCATCTGCTGCGCCCGCAGGCGCACGAGAGCGCCGACAACGACTACGCCACCGTATTTCCGATGCTGCCCGACGCAAACAGCGTGACGTATGTGCTGCGTACGGCACCGCAAGACCGCTCACGCGTGCTGAAGCAGGCCACTGAGGCACTCGATCGTGTCCATGGCAATCGCATCCTTCGCCACGCGCAAACGTTCGAGCAGTTGCGCGCCGATTTCTTTCACCGCAACCGCACCATGATCGCGCTGTTGATCGCCGCAGCCATGGGCTTGCTGATCGTCACCGCGCTGGGCATTGCAGGCCTGGCGAGTTTCTGGGTGCAGCAGCGCAGGCGTTCCATCGGCATCCGCCGTGCGGTCGGCGCAACGCGGCGCGACATCCTGCGTTATTTCCAGTGGGAGAACTTCTTGATCGTGGGCACTGGCGTTGCTCTCGGCGCGGTGCTGGCCTACGGCTTGAACATGCTGTTGATGCAGCAGTATGAGCAGCCGCGCTTGCCGATGCTTTATCCCGCCATCGGCGCCTTTGCGCTGTGGCTGCTCGGCCAGCTTGCCGTACTCGGCCCCGCGTTGCGCGCCGCCTCGGTACCGCCGGTGGTGGCGACGCGTACGACATAAACGGGGCGAGTAGGCTGGGATGCAATCCCAGCCTACTCGCCGATCTGCTGCAACGCAGCCAAGACTTGCGTTTCGGCCTGCGCCGGCGACCACGCAGCGATCTGCGCCAAGGTGTGGGTGCGGCGCAGATAACGGATCACCTGCAAGCCCAGCCAATAACCGCTGCGATTGGGCAGGCCTTGCTGATACGGCCTGGGCGCGGCGTTGAACCAGCGCTTGAAGGTGTCGGGGTGGTCGGGATCGATCGCCTTGCTGCGCGCGTCCGCCAGGAAGCGCCGGGCGATATCCGGCAAGCGGCTGGCGGGAATGACGCCAAGCTCATCCTGCAGCAGCAGCTCGCCATCCGTATGTCCCGGCGCAAGCTCGCCGCTCACATACGTGGCCAGGCCTTCCTCGAACAGCGGCAAGCTGAGCGGCGCATCCGGCATCACGCCATCGTTGCGGATGCCGGCATGCCGGGCGTGATACAGGTGAAACAGTTCGTGCGGCACCACGATGTCGAGCCGGGCGTGCTCCAGCAGCAGCGAATCGGCCGCGAACGCCAGCACGGGCTTGCCGTTGCCGAGCACGCCGCTCTTGGCGTCGAAGTTCGGCGCCAGCAGGATCGTTACCGGCGGATGCGCATCCGCATCGGGAAACAACGTCTTGAAGCGCACCGATTGCCGGGCAATGGCGTCCTGCAGCGCACGCACTTCGCCCGGGATGCCTGCCGCCAAGGCGGGATATTTCGCGAAGCGCGCACGCAGCCAGATCTGCCGGCGCGCCTGCCAATACGGATCGTGCTGCTTTTCCCACACCACTGTGTCATAGACGGCCTGGCGCGGCGCTTCGATATTGCGATTCCACGCCTGCTCCTGCTGCAGGAAGGGCTTGCCTTCCGCGGCGGGCCAGAACGCAGCAAACGAGGACGCGATCGAAGGCGCGCCGGCAGCACCAACCGGCACGAAGCCCGCGAGCAGCAGGATCAGGCATAGCGCCTTGCTACCGCTCGCGGCCATTCCGTCAGTTCCACGGCCACGGCTTGAGCGCATACGCCTGTGGCGGCGTATCGCCGGCAAGGTATTGCACGAAGTAATCCCAGCGGCGGCGGGTGATGTACGGCGTGTCCGCGCCATAGTGATGGGGCTGGTTAGGCAGCATCAGCATGTCGAAATCCTTGTTCGCCTTGATCAGCGCATCCACCACCAGCAGCGTGCTGTACGGCGGCACGTTGTCGTCCAGGGTGCCGTGCACCAGCATCAGCTTGCCCTTGAGGTTCTTGGCGATGAGCTGGTTGGCCTGGTTGTCGTAGTTGGTGCTGCCGTCCGGGTTGGTCACCAGCAGGCCCTGCCACTTTTCGCCCCAGTCGTCTTCGTATTCGCGGTTGTCGTGGTTGCCGCTTTCGGCCCAGCCCACCTTGAAGAAATCCGGATAGCGGAACATGGCATCCGCCGTGGTATTGCCGCCGCCGGAGTGGCCCCACATGCCGACGCGATCCAGGTCGATCCACGGATAACGCTGGGCGAGCTGCTTGATGGCAGTGACCTGGTCCGGCAGGGTGTTGTCGCCCATGTTGCCGTACCACGCATCGTGGAAGGCCTTGGAGCGCCAGGGTGTACCCATGCCATCGATGGCCACCACGATGAAACCGAGTTCCGCCAGCGACTGGTTGTCGTATTCCGCAGGCGCAAAGCCGAAGGTCCGCACCGAACCGGTTTGCGGGCCGGGATAGACGTAATCGATGAGCGGATATTTCCTGGCCGGATCGAAATGCGTGGGCTTGAACATCAGCCCATACAAATCCGTCTTGCCGTCGCGCGCCTTCACCACGATCAGTTCCGGCGGCTGCCAGCCGGTGGCGAGCAGGCGCTTGATGTCGGTCGTGGCTACCGTCGCGATGGTGTGGCCGTCGCCGGCATCGCGCAGTACGGTGATCGGGGGGTTGGTGTTGGTGGAGTAGCTATCGACGAAGTACTTGCCGTCGGCGGACATCGTGATGATGTGGTCGGCAGGTTCCGGCGTGAGCAGCACCGGTTCGCCGCCGTCCAGGCTCACCTTCCAGAACTGCTGGTAGTACGGATTGACGCCCGGCGTGCGGCCTACGCCGCGGAACCACACCGTGCGCGTTTTCGCATCCACGCGCAGCACTTCGGTGACGTTGCCCTGGCCGGTGGTGATGGCGCGCTTGGGCTGGCCGTTGTTGAGGTCGTAGAGATACAGGTTGCCCCAGTTGTTGCGCTCGCTGAACCAGATCGCTTCGTGCGTATCGGGCAAATAGCGCCAGTTCACCGCACCATTGCCGCTTTCGTAATAGGTGGCGACGTCTTCATGGAACACCGTGCGCACCTCGCCGCTGTTCGCATCGGCGATGCGGAAAGTCTCGTGCTTGTGATCGCGCGAGGTGGACACGAAGGCGAGTGTCTTGCCGTCCGGCGCCCACTTCACGTCGTCCCAGCCGCCGTTGTCGCCGCAGCTCACGTCGTCGCACAAGGTGGAACGATGCTGGTCCGGCGGCATCTTCAGGCGCACCACCTTGTGGGCCGGCACGTCGATGATCACGCGCTCGATCATGGTGACGTTCTTGTCGCCCGCCAGCGGGTATTTCCACGCCTGCAGTTCCGGATGGCCCAGCTTGGTGGTGACCAGGTACATGTCGCCGGTCTTGCGCTGGTCCTGCTGGAAGGTCGCGATCTGTTTCGAATCGGGCGACCATTCCAGAATCGCCTTGTCGCTGTGCTGCCAGCCGGCGTTGTCGGTGGCGTAGCCGAAGTTTTCCACGCCATCGGTGGTGAGCTGGGTTTCCTTGCCGGTGGCGACGTCGCGCACCCACAGGTTCCAGTTGCGGATAAAGGCCGCCTGCTTGCCGTCGGGCGACAGCACGCCCGGCTCCTTGCCGGTCTTTACTTGGGTTGCGCGGTCCACACAGGTGCCGGCCGTGCGCAGGTCGCACAGGTAATGCGTGCCGCCGATGGTGATCTCGTCACGCCCGTCGGCGGCGACGCGGTAATCGCTGATGCCGAGCTTCTCCGCCTTGATGTCCTTGTTGCCGGCCTTGGCCAGCGCCGCGGCGAGTCTGGCCTGGTCGAGCAACGGGACAGCCTTGCCATTGGTGGCGTCCATGCGCAGGTAATGATCGCCGCTGGCGTCATGATCGACATACCAGAAATGCGTACCGTCCAGCCAATGCACGCTGCGCACCATGTGGTCGACCAGCGGCGCGGTGCTGTACGGCATGTAGCGCTCGGCCTGCGCATAATCCTGCGCGGTGAGCACGCGGCCTGCAGCGACAGCCCCGCCCGCGGAACCGAGGGCCAGCAGCCCGCATACAAGTGCGCCGTACAGACGCGACGTGCCGATGATCGAACGCATGTTTGCTCCCATTGAAAACAGACGGCCGCCGCGGCGGCCTCACGCCATCTTGCCATGACCGGCCATCGTAGCGGTTGATGCCCGCACGCCGCCCCTGCCGAAGGTCCCCGCAAGGCGCATCCATTGTGCGTATGCAACACGAAGACTGTGTACGCTATGCCAGTACCCGATACGCGATTGGAGCCAGAACATGTCGCAGCGCTACACCATCATCGGCAACTACATTTCACCCTATGTGCGCAAGGTCCTGGCATGCCTGGAGCTGAAAGGGCTGGATTACGAGATCGACCCGATCACACCGTTCGTCGGCAACGACGCCTTCACCCGCATCAGCCCGCTGCGGCGCATCCCCGTACTGATCGACGGCGCATTGGTGCTCAACGATTCCAGCGTGATCTGCCAATACCTGGAAGACAAACATCCGCAGCATGCACTTTATCCGGCCGATCTCGCGCAACGCGCCAAGGCCCGCTGGCTGGAGGAATATGCCGATACGTATCTGGCCGACGTATTGATCTGGCGACTGTTCTATCAGCTGGCCGTGCGCAAGCACGTTTTCCACGAGGCCACGGACGAAGCGGTGGTCCAGCACGCGCGTGAGGTGGAAATTCCCGCCGCGCTCGATTACCTGGAAACACAACTCCCAGCCGATGATTTTATCTTCGGGACCTTGTCGATCGCCGACATCAGCCTCGCCTGCTATTTCCGCACGGCTTCGTTCGTGCGTTATGCCGTGGATGCAGCACGCTGGCCGCGCACCGCGACGTTCGTGCAACGCATGCAGGCCTTGCCGGTATTCCAGCAACTGGCGCACTGGGAAGACGGCGTACTGCGCGTTCCGGTGACCCAGCAACGCGAAACGCTGGCGGCGATGGGAGCGCCGCTTACACGCGAGACGATGGGCAGCCAGGTGCCGCGGCATGGGTTGCCGCGCGGGTGAATCTTTCTACACAGGGGGACTGGCCGTTGCTGGCCTGCTCGGATGGCTGCCATATATTTCCTCCAACCACCCCACCCCAGCCCCAATGCTCCGAACTTAACGCTAGCCGGAAGGTATTTTCCGCCTCACGCCATTGACCAGCTTCGCTGTTGTAAAGCGCCCGTCACTGTGCTTTCGAACCTGACGCCTCCAGATCATCCAAGGCTTTCAGATTCTGCACCGCATCCTGCGATCCTTGCTTTGCAGCCGCCTCAAACAGCGCACGCGCTTTTCCATAGTCTTTGGCAACCGTTTCTCCCTTGGCATATAGATCGCCCATGTAAACCTGGGACCAAGCATCTCCCAGGTCGGCTGCTCGCTGAATGTCGGCGATGGCTTGCTTATGCCGGTCCAATTTAAGTTCGCTAATACCGCGGAGTTGAAAGAGCGTCGCGGATTCAGGCGCAACTTTCACTCCAAGCTCCGCATATTTAAGAGCGGATTTGTAGTCATCGAGCTGGAACGACAAGGCACCAGCCCTGGTTAACAAGGTTACGTAAAGCGTGGATGGGAGCCATGTGGAATGTGGTGCGATCAACGCAATCGCCTTTGCATAATCATCGCGCGTGACCACATCTTCGATGCCCGCATCGTCCCGGTCGAATGCGTCGTTTTCCAGTATCTGGGCCTGCAAGAAGTTGAGTTGCCCCCGTTTGAGGCCGTCGGCTTTGCAGCGTTTGTAAAACGCCTGCATGTCGCCTTCGCGCCCCAACCAGCGCGGCTGCAGCATTTCCATGTACTTCATTCGCACAATGAAGTTATGCGGATCGGCGCGATTGCCGGCAGCCAGGTAGGCATCCGCAGCATCGCGATCGCCTTCGTGCGCAGCGATGTCGATCAGATGAACATAGGTCACCACTGGCTTTTTGGTAAGCGTCAGCGCCTTGTTCAACTCCGGAAGTGCGGAGGAAAAGGCCAGGTCCATCGAAGCGAAACGCCCCGGGCTGGTTTCGGATGCCCAAGCGCCTCCGCGCGCTTTACGCCCCTGGTATTTGTAATAAATGCCAAGCGCAAGATGGGCTGCATAGGAATCCGGATAGCGCTTGCGCCACTCGACGAAATACGGCTCCAGGGATGGGTCGGGCTGGTAAAAGGCGCGAAAGACGGTGAGTACGGCCATATCGTCCGTCTTGCCATGCTCGTATGCGGACTGGAGTCCGTTTAACTGGGCATCCAGTTCGGCATATTTGCCTGTCTTCAGGAGCTCAAGCGGCGCACTTGCGGCGACTTGTGTCTCTACCGCTTTGCTGGTCATGGCTACTGTCTGACATGACAGAAAGGCGCAAAACAGAATCCCCCACCATCGCATCATTTGCTGCCCCCTTTTTGTGTGCGATCGAGTCTAACATCAACGTTAAAAGGACTAAGAAGCCCTTCGTTTCCTGCACGGCGAGCTTCGCATTCGAAGTCTCGGCGGCAGCCGGAAGGCGCAATATTGCTGCCGAGTCAATGACGATTTGAAATCGCTATATGATGTCCCGCATCTTCAAGGGACTCAGGGGAAAAAGCATGTCGACCATTCTCAAGCGCTGCCTGTTGGCCTTGCCGCTTTGGCTGTCCATGACCGCCGCCCAGGCGCATTTGGCCCCCGGCGATACGCCGCCGGATTTTCTGGGTAATACGCGCGCCGAAGATGCCGTGCACGTCAGCGACATGCGCGGCAAGGTGGTGGTGGTGACGTTCTGGGCGTCGTGGTGCCATTACTGCCAGGAAGAGTTGCCTAGTCTTGCGGGGATCCAGAAGCTGGTCAGTCCCCAGCAATTGCAGGTGGTAGCGATCAACCGGGACGATCGCGACACCTTCCTCAAGCTCAACCGCTACCTGGCGAAGAAGACGCCCGACTTGATCCTCACCTTCGACCCCGGCGCGGTGGGCAAGGCTTACGGCATCAACGGCATTCCCAATACGTTTCTGATCGATCGCGATGGCAAGGTGGCCTATGTGCATACGGGCTACGGTGACGACATGCTCGATGGCATTGCCAGCGAAATAAACAACTTGCTGGCGCGGCCGACGCAGGCGTCCGCTGCGCCATCGCCGTGACACGCAAGTCGCCTGCGCATCGATGATGATGCGCGAAGGCATGTTTGCACCTTCTCCCGGACGTCCGCGCCGTTGTCCGCGGACGCACTTGGGCAGCCGCTCATCCATGCCAAATGCTTGATTGGAAAAGCACTCACGCGTTGGCACGTGATTTGCCCCTTGAGCACAACACTTTCTTGGGGAGAAACGTCTTGAGCACGTTCCGTACGACGCTGGTCTTCATGCTTGCGCTGGCTACAGGCATTGCCGCTACATCCATCCATGCCGAAGAGGCACCAGCGCAAGGCAAGCCGCCCGCGTTTACGCGCGAGCAGGTCACGCGCATCCTCGATAGCAACCGCATGATCAGCACGCCGCAGGGTGTGAACGAACGGATCAAGCTGCGCATCGGCGGCATTGATCAGTGGGTGTCGATCCGCGGCAAGGATCGCCGCAATCCGATCCTGTTGTTCCTGCATGGTGGGCCGGCGTCGCCGGCGATGCCGGAGGCCTATACCTTCCAGACGCCGTGGGAAGACTATTTCACCGTGGTGCAGTGGGACCAGCGTGGCGCCGGCAAGACGTATGCGGCCAACAGCGAAGCCGCCATGGATCCGGGCATGAGCGTGGATGGCATGACGCACGATGCCGCGGAACTGGTGCAGTACCTGCGCAACCGGTTCAACAAGCCGAAGATATTCCTGCTTGGCCATTCCTGGGGCACGATCCTCGGCGTCACCCTCGCCCAGCAGCATCCCGAATGGTTCTATGCGTATATCTCCGTGGGCCAGGTAGTGAACGGGCGCCGCAATGAAGAAGTCGGCTACAACTTTGCCTTGCGCCGCGCACGTGAGGAGGGCAACCAGACGGCCATTCGCGAACTGCAGGCCATTGCGCCTTATCCGGGCACCAAGCCGACGATCGATAGCGTCGGCGTGCGCAGCAAGTGGGAGATGTATTACGGCGGCCTTGCCTGGGGTCGCAAGGACTATCAGTTCGAGGACGATGCCGAGTCGCTATCGCCCGACTACAGCCGCGCCGGCCTGCAAGCCATCGGCAAAGGCAGCCTGTATTCGCTCAACCATCTGCTGCCAGCGCTGCTGGCGACGAATTTCGATCACGTCACCACGTTCCATTGTCCGGTGATCGTCTACGTGGGCGCGCACGATTACACCACCTCGCACGAACTGGCCGAAACCTGGTTCACCCACATCGAGGCGCCGTCGAAGCGGCTGGTGGTGTTTGCCGATGCCGCGCACATGATGATGCAGGAACAGCCGGGCCGCTTCCTGGTGCACCTGGTCACCGATGCGCTGCCGCTGGCGCAACAGGCCGGCGATGCCGCGCCCGCCGAGGTCGTGCGCACGCAGTGATGTAAAAGACCAATGGCGCTAACTTAAGCGTCATGGCTCCATGGCTCGCCACGATTTGCCCCCCTACTTCGCACCTGAATAGCGCTATGTCTCAGTTGCGCGACGCATGGCTCCCTCCCCTGCGTCGGCAGGGGGGCTGGGGTGGGGTTGTTCGAGCTTGCTGCATGGTTTGAACGTGTCGCCAGGTTGCTTCACCCCACCCCGCCCCTCCCCTACTACACGTAGGGGAGGGAGCAGATTCGGCGAACTGAGACTCGCCGCCAATCAGATACTTCGCAGGGGAGGGGGCACATCATTACAAGCGTCGAGATACACGCTTAAGTCAGTGCCATTGATGTAAAAGACCGCACGCCAATACGTGCGCGAAGCGCTCACAGCTGCTTGCCCATCACCTCTACCAGCCAATCCACGAATACGCGCAACCGCGCCGGCATCTGCCGGTGTGGTGGATACAGGACGGAGACCGGCAAGGGTGGCGGCGGCGTCGATGGCAGCAGCTCCTTGAGCTGCCCGCTCGCCAGCGCGCCGGTAAGGTGATAACGCGGAAATTGCGCAACGCCCAGACCTGCCTCGCAGCAAGCCCGATAGGCTTCCACGCCGCTGACGGTGACGCGCCCAGGCAGGCTTATTTGCCGCAGCTTGCGGCCGACCATGAATTCCAGGGGTTCCACGCGATGCGTGGTGGGCGATGCCCAGTTCACCGCGTCATGCCCATCCTGCAGTTCGGCCAGGTTGCGCGGCACGCCGTGGCGGCGCACGTAATCGGCGCTGGCGACGGTGGCTTGGTCCAGCGCGCCGACGCGCCGGCCGACCAGGCCCGAATCGGGCAAGTTGCCCACGCGCAGGACGCAATCGACGCCTTCGCGCAACAGATCCACGAAGTGATCGCCGGTGCCGATGTCCAGCTCCAGCAGCGGATAGCGCACAAAAAAGGCCGGCAGCGCCGGAATCACCCACATCCGCGCCAACTGGGTGGGGAGGTCGACGCGCAATCGTCCACGCGGTTGCACCGCGGCCTGGCGAAAATCCGCTTCCACGGCGTCGACGTCGGCCAGCAACCGCACGCAATGGCGGTAATACGCTTCGCCGTCGCGGGTGGTGTGCACGCGCCGCGTGGTCCGTTGCAACAGCTGCGTGCCCAACTGCGCTTCCAGCCGCTTGATGGTGTGGGTGACGGTGGCACGCGGCAGGTTCAGGTCATCGGCCGCAGCGGTAAAACTGGCCAGTTCCACGATTCGCGTGAACAGGCGCATGGCATCGAGGCGGTCCATGGATTGTTGAGGCTGGTGAAATAGTGAAGCTCATTATTGAGCATTTATCACAGGGCCGCATCGGCCGATGATGCTTCGGCTTTTCCTCTCCCCAGTCGCGAGATCACCCATCATGCAGACACGCACACTCGGCAAGCACGGTCCCAGGGTTTCCGCCATCGGCCTCGGCTGCATGGGCATGAGCGAGTTCTATGGCGCGCATGACGATGCCGAATCTATCGCCACCATTCACCACGCGCTGGCGCGTGGCCTGAATTTCCTGGACACCGCCGACGTCTACGGCCCCCACATCAACGAGGAACTGGTCGGCAAAGCCATCAAGGGACGCCGCGAACAGGTGTTCCTGGCGACCAAGTTCGGCATCGTGCGCGATCCGGCCAACCCCAGCTTCCGCGACGTCAACGGCCGCCCGGAATACGTGCGCGCCAGTTGCGACGCCAGCCTGAAACGCCTGGGCGTGGGTCACATCGACCTGTATTACCAGCACCGCGTCGACCCGAACGTGCCGATCGAAGAAACCGTAGGCGCCATGGCCGAGCTGGTGAAGGCCGGCAAGGTGCGTTACCTGGGCTTGTCGGAAGCCGCGCCGCAGACCATCGAGCGCGCCGCCAAGGTGCACACCATCACCGCGCTGCAAAACGAGCTGTCGCTGTGGACGCGCGACGTGGAAGAAAACGACACGCTGGCCACCTGCCGCAAGCTGGACATTGCATTGGTGGCGTATTCGCCGCTGGGCCGCGGTTTTCTTACCGGCGCAATCACCTCGCCCGACGATTTCGAAGAAGGCGATTTCCGGCGCAATAACCCGCGCTTCCAGGGCGACAACTTCGCGCGCAACCTGCAACTGGTGAAGCAGGTGGAAACGCTGGCCGCGGAAAAAGGCTGCACGCCGGCACAACTCGCCTTGGCCTGGGTGCTTGCGCAAGGGCAGGACATCGCGCCGATCCCGGGTACGCGCCGGCGTTCGCGCCTGGACGAAAACATCGGCGCCCTCGACGTGCAGCTGGGCGAGGACGAACTGGCGTCGATCGACCGCATCTTTCCGGCCGAGGCGGTGGCCGGCGCACGCTACGCGCCAGGCGCCATGGCGCATATCGGGCGGTGAACCGCGGTGGCCACGGGCCAACGCATAAATCGACGCGGCCGTCGTAGGTTGGCGGTGAGCGAAAGCGAACCCCAACGTTGCCATGTTGAAACCGGCGTTGCGGTTCGCTGCGCTCACCGCCAACGGCCAGAAACAGCTCAACGGCGGGCAGACGGGCGCACGCATTAGAATGTATGCATGACCACCCCCGAACACTCCCCCCTCGGCAAGCACACCGTCTACGCCGACCGTTACGATCCTTCCCTGCTGTTCCCGATTCCCCGCCAGGCCAAGCGCGAGGAGATCGGCATCGGCGAGCCGCTGCCGTTCCAGGGCGTGGATATCTGGAATGCCTACGAGCTGTCCTGGCTGGACATGCATGGCAAACCGGTGGTGGGCGTGGCGGAATTCCACGTGCCGGCACATTCGCCCAACATCATCGAATCGAAGTCGTTCAAGCTGTACCTCAACGGCTTTGCGCAGGAGCCGCTGGCGAACGTGGCGGCGCTGAGCGCGCTGTTGCAGCAGGACCTCACGCGGGCGGCCGGCGCGGTGGTGACGGTGACAATTCGCCCGCCACGCGTCGCACCGCATACGTTTGCCGACCTGCAGGGCGAGTCGATCGACGGGCTGCCGGTGACGATCGATCATTACGGCCCGCCGCGCCCTGATTATCTACAGGCCGATGCGCAGGCCGGCATCGTCGAGGAAACCCTGGTTTCCGACCTGCTGCGCTCCAATTGCCCCGTTACCGGGCAGCCGGACTGGGGCAGCGTGCAGATCACCTACCGCGGCGCGCCCATCGACCGCGCCGGCCTGCTGCGCTACCTGGTTTCGTTCCGCAGCCACAACGAGTTCCACGAGCAGTGCGTGGAGCGCATCTTCATCGACGTGATGAAGCACTGCGCACCCGAGCGGCTCAGTGTGTACGCACGCTACACGCGCCGCGGCGGGCTGGACATCAACCCGTTTCGCAGTACCGAGAAGAGCCTGCCGGGCAATGCGCGCGGCGTGCGTCAATAACGGTAGACTCTGCGCCCCGGCCTTCGGCACGGTCATCGGCACTTCAGATCGGGGGCGCTAGCCTTGCCAGCTGCCTCGATACCGCCGGTCTCCCGGTAACGCTACTCATCATTTTTTCGGAATCCCGCACATGAAACTTTCCGCACGTTCCGCCGCCTTTTACAGCGTGACATTGGCCGGCCTGCTGGCGCTCAGCGCCTGCGGCAAGAACGAGCAGCAGCCCGCCAACCAGCCGGCTGCCCCGAGCACCGCACCGGCGCCGGCCAGCACCGCCGCGCATCCGGCGCCGAGCGCCACGGCCGCTCCGGCCCACGCCGCCACCGCGCCTGCACCGGCTGCAACTGCCGCCCCGGCCGCGGCCAGCACGGCGGCATCGGCTGCCGCGCCCGCCGATGGCTTCCAGGTCAGCAGCATCACCCTGGGCGATGCGGTCAACAGCGACCACAAGGTGAAGAAGGAAGTAACCAGCTTCTCGCCGAGCCAGAAGACCATCTACGTCAGCGTCGAGACCACCGGCAACACGCCGGGCGCCACGCTCAGCGCCAAGTGGACCTACCTGGACAAGAACCAGATGATCGTCAGCACCAGCCAGTCGATCATCGCCGACAGCCCGAGCACCACCACCTTCAGCATGAAGAACCCGGACCTGTGGCCGGAAGGCAAGTACAAGGTGGACATCTCGGTCGACGGCAAGCCGGCCGCCAGCAAGACCTTCGACGTCAAGAAGGGCTGAGCCTCGCCGGTCAGCGGCATACCGGGCGCTCCGATCGGAGCGCCCTTTGTTTTGATGGGAACGTGTCACCAGCACGTCCGCGCTGGCAGGCCGCAAGTTACTGCCTGTCATGCCATGTATGGCACCATCGCGGTCTGGGGAATCGAGAGGCAGTCGTAGCGTGGAGCAACAAGGCGGGGCCCAAGTCCTTAGCCAGGAAGACGCCCTGAGCCGCACCGGGTCGGTGTGGCTGCGTCGATTCGCAGGACCGGTACTGTCGGTGCTGATGCTGTGCCTTGCGCTGTGGGCGCTGTATCGGCTGGCCGGCGAGGTGAGCTACCATCAGGTGGGCGAGTACATGCACCACCTGCGCCGCGGACGCATCGGCCAGGCGATCGTGTTGACCGCGCTCGGCTATGCGGTGATGCCGCTGTATGACCTGTTCGCCCTCGACGCCATCGGCCGCAAGCTGCCGAAACCTCACGTGGCGCTGATTTCCTTCATCAGCTACGCCTTCAGCAACACGCTGGGCATGGCGATGCTGGTGTCCGGTTCGATCCGCTATCGCTTCTACATCCAGGCCGGCCTGTCGACCCTGGACGTGGCCAAGGTGGTGCTGTTCTGCACGCTCAGCTTCTGGCTGGGCCTGTTTGCCATTACCGGCGCGACGCTGCTGCTGGTGCCGATTCCGCTCGGTTTGCCCTTGGGCCATTGGCGTCTGCTGCTGGGCATCGTGCTGTGCCTGATTCCCCTGCTGTGGCTGGCCGGTGGCGCGCTGTTGCGCCGCCCGCTGAAAGTGTGGCGCTGGAAAGTGCAGTTGCCGCCGCTGGCGACCGGGCTTCGCCAGGTGTTCGTCGGCGCGCTCGACTGGGGCCTGGCCGCCGCCGTGCTGTACGCGCTGATGCCCGATTCGCTGGCGCTGCATTTCGGTTCGTTCCTGGCGATCTTCGCGCTGGCGCAGATCGCCGGCCTGATCAGCCACGTGCCGGGCGGCCTGGGCGTGTTCGAAGCGGTGATGCTGGCGGGCTTCGGCGCCACTGGCAACCAGGCATTGTCCGCGCCGATCCTGGGGGCGTTGGCGGCGTTTCGCGGCGTCTATTATTTGCTCCCGCTGTGTGCGGCCACCATCGTGGTGGTGATCCGCGAGGCGCGCGGCTTGCGCCAGGCGGCCTTGCTCACGCCCTGGTTCAACGGGCTGCTGCCGCCGTTCTTTGCCGGCCTTACGCTGGTGTCCGGCGCAGTGCTGCTGTTCTCCGGCGCCACCGCCGTGCTGCCGGGCCGCCTGGAACTGTTGAGCGACCTGTTGCCGCTGCCGGTGCTGGAAATATCGCACTTCCTCAACAGCGTGATCGGCATGTCGCTGCTGATCCTGGCGCGCGGCCTGCAACGCCGGCTCGATGCGGCGTACTGGTTGACGCTGGTGCTGCTGCTGGCCGGCGCGGTGGCTTCGCTGCTCAAGGGCATCGACTACGAAGAAGCCGCGTTGCTGATCCTGCTGGCGGTCGCGCTGGCACCAGCGCATCGCCTGTTCTATCGACGCGCTTCGCTGTTCGACATCACCTTCTCGTTCGGCTGGCTGCTCGCCTGCGCGACGGTGCTGGGCTGCACGGTGTGGCTGGTGCTTTTCAGCTACCAGCACGTGGAATACAGCAACGATCTGTGGTGGCAATTCAGCTTTTACCACGGCAACGCGCCGCGTGCGCTGCGTGCGCTGGTGGGTGCGGCCGGCGTGGCGTTCCTGTTTGCGCTCACCACGCTGATCCGCTCGGCCCGCTCGCGCCCCACCCTGCCGGACGAAGCGGAACTTGCGCGCGCCATACCGTTGCTCAAGCAGTTCCATTCCGCGCAGGCCCATCTCGCCTTGATGGGTGATAAAAGCCTGCTGTTCGACCAGGAAGGCAAGGCGTTCATCATGTACGGCATCGAAGGCCGCAGCTGGGTGGCGATGGGCGATCCGGTCGGCAACGATGATCGCGCGCGCCAGGAACTGGTATGGACCTTCCGCGAACGCTGCGAGCGCGCCGGTGGCTGGCCGGTGTTCTACCAGGTGCATCCCGCCGACCTGGATCTGTATCTGGAAGTCGGCATGAGCCTGCTGAAAATCGGCGAAGAGGCGCGCGTGCGGCTTGAGCAGTTCAACCTCGACGGCAAGTCGAAGAAGGTGCTGCGCAACACCGTGAACAAACTCGTGCGCGAGGGCATGCGCATGCAGATCGTGCCGCAGGAACAGGTGCCCGCGCTGCTGCCGCAACTCAAGCCGATCTCCGACGCGTGGCTGCGCGAAAAACGCGTGCGCGAGAAAGGCTTCTCCCTCGGCGCATTCGACGCACGTTATCTCGCGCGCACGCCGATGGCCGTGGTGTGGCAGGACGACAAACCGGTCGCCTTCGCCAACATGTACCTCACCGACAGCATGGAAGAGGCCTCGGTGGACCTGATGCGCTATCTGCCCGATGCGCCGCCCGGATTGATGGATTACCTGTTCCTGGAACTGATGCAGTGGTCCAAGGCCCAAGGCTATCGCTGGTTCAACCTCGGCATGGCGCCGCTGTCGGGCTTGCAGAGCCGCCGCCAGGCGCCGCTGTGGAATCGTTTCGGCGCGCTCATCTTCGGGCGTGGCGAGCGCTTCTATAATTTCCAGGGCCTGCACCGCTACAAGGACAAGTTTGATCCGGAATGGGAGCCGCGGTACCTGGCCGCCCCGGGCGGCATAGCGTTGCCGGTGGTGCTCACCAATGTCGCCAGCCTGATCTCGGGTGGCTTAAGCGGAGTCGTGCGTCGATGAAGTTGCGTATTGCGGTGGTGGTGGTCGTGCTGGCGATCATCGCCGCCCTGGCGATCTGGAAACCTTTTCCGCACCCAAGCCTGGAAAATGCCACCGTCAAGCTGATGCCCACGGCGCCGGCGCCCGCAGGCCACGACGACGTGGTAGCCATTTTCTATTCCGGCGACGGCGGCTGGCGCGACCTGGACCAGGAACTGGGCAAGCGCTTGCAGGCGCACGGCGTACCCGTGCTCGGCATCAGCTGCCTGGACTACTACTGGCGCATGCGTTCGCCAGAAGAATCGGCGCGCGACCTGGATGCGCTGATCAGCAAGTACACCACGCAATGGCGCAAGCAGAAGGTGTGGCTGATCGGCTTCTCGTTCGGCGCGGACGTGCTGCCGACCATCGTCAACAAGCTCAGCCCGCAAAATCGCGCGCGCATTACGCAGATGGTGCTGCTCTCGCCCAGCCAGGACGTGAACTTCGAGATCGAAATGGAAGGCTACATCATGGTGCGCGAGAACTGGTTGAAGACGCACCTGCAAGAAATCAAGCAATGGGTCAACCCGGTACCGCACTACCCGGCACTGCCGGCGATCGCCGCGCTGCAGGACAAGCCACCGCTGGTCTGCTACTACGGCCGCGACGATGGCGACGACACCGTATGCAACGACCCCAAGCTGCCGAAGTGGGTGCAGGTGTACGTGAAGCCGGGCGACCATCACTTCGACTACAACTATGACGGCCTGGCGATGCAGATGATTGCGGATCTGCCGAAGGATGCGCCGACGCCGGCTGCGTCATCCAGCACGCACTGAGTTCGCGCTCAGAAGCGGCAAAAACCGGCTGATGTGTGGTGTATTTCACGCAGTCCACACCACCACTCCACGCCCGCCGCGCACAATTTTCATCTGCCTGAACAACCCATGCGGCAGGTACGCAGCACGTACGCCTCGTTCACGGCGGCACTGGTCGAATCGACCATGCCAAACGCGGCAACGCGCGCGGCTATCCACCCATCTGCACGGAGATCGCCATGCTTTACTGGGCCGCCGTCTTTTTCATCATTGCCATTATCGCCGCCGTGTTCGGTTTCGGCGGCATTGCCGCGGGTGCGGCGAGCATTGCGAAGATCCTGTTCGTCGTGTTCGTCATCCTGTTCGTGTTGTCGCTGATCTTCGGGGGCATACGCCGAGGACCACGCCCGTAGGCAAACATACGTTGCTACGCGATCGAGCGATTGCGGCCGCGGCACCGCCGGGTGCTGCGGCTTTTTTTGCGGCCTTCGATAAGCCTAGCGGCTGCGGAACAAGGCAGGCCGCCGTGGATCGCAGGCATCGTCGGTCGCCAGCCACGGCTCCTTCGCCAGCACTTCCGTGCAAGGGCCGAGGCTGCAAAGCCGAATGACGCGATGCTCGGCTTCACGCGCAAGCATGTCGAGTACCGTGCGCAACAAGGTGCCGGTGAACGGCGTGTACAAGTAAAACACGCTGCCTTCCGATAGCCGCGCCTGCCGCACGTCCTGGGCGAGGAAGATCGCATTGCGCACATTCAACGCCTGCGCGCACTGCTGCGCGCTCACCACATAGGCACGCTGCCATTCGATGCCGATGCAACGGGCAGGTGTGCAGATAGCCGTCAGCAAGGTGACGTGCCCCAGGCCAGCACCGAGATCGATGACGGTATCGCGCACATCGATCTGGGCGCGCGCGATGAAGTCGAAGATGTGCCGTGCCGGCGTGGGCTGGTAGAACACCATCTCCGCTTCAGGCTCGGCCACGTCGGAGGGTTCGGCAAGATCGAGCACGCCGCTGACCAGGGCATCGAGCGGATCGTAGCTTTCCGCATCGCCATCATGCCGCGTAGCGGCCACCCATGGCAGCAGGCTGCTGGCTCCCTGCCCACGTTGGATGTCTTCGCGGATGGCGTGATAAAGCCGCTGGTTGATGGCCTCCAGCTCCTGCATCAAGGCTTCGGCACGGCGCGCAAGCGGCGGCGCCATCGCATCGCCATAATGGACAAGCCAGCGCTCCAGCTTCTCCAGCATGTCGATGCGACGGCCGAGTTGGTGGGACTGCTGCCAAGATCGATCCTGTAGCATGCCGTCGAGCAGATTCTGCAAACTGGTGACCATCCGTTTATCCAGGGAATGCCGCATGTCCAAGCCGTTCGCGATCAGGCCGGTGCAGAAGACGGATTTTTCCGCCTGGCTGCCGCTATGGGAAGGCTACAACGCCTTTTACGACAGAAGCGGCGCCACCGCGTTGCCGATGCCGATCACGCAAACGACGTGGCAGCGTTTTTTCGACGCCTACGAGCCGGTGCATGCGGTGGTCGCCGAGCAGGAAGGACGTTTGCTCGGCCTGGCCCATTACCTGTTTCATCGCAGCACCATCCAAGTCGAACCGAGCTGTTATCTGCAGGATCTTTTCACCCACGCTGCGGCACGCGGCCAAGGTGTGGGGCGCGCGCTGATCGAGGCGGTTTATCGCACCGCCGCCGATGCGGGTTGCCCGCGCGTGTACTGGCAGACGCACGAAACGAATGCCACCGCCATGCAACTGTACGACAGCGTGGCGGAGAAATCGGGCTTCCTCGTCTATCGAAAACAGCTTGCCTGATCGTTGCTCGCCGCCCTGCACGCGTCACGGGTGCGTGCGCCGCAACCATTCCTGCAATTGCGCCAGTACCTGGTGCCGACCGGTCTCGGTTTCGTTGAACAGCTCATGGAACAAGGTATCGAAGAAGCGGCTGGTAAGCTGCTTCGTGGCCCAGGCGCCGTTGGAGAAATCGCGGCTACCGGACGGATCCACCAGCCGATCGTTGCCGGCCGCCAGCAACAAGCTGGGCACGCGCAGCCGCCACGCTTCGCTGATGCAGGACGCACCCGCGCGAAAAATGAAATCGGCCAGGCGCGGCGTGATGCTGCGCGTGCATAGCGGATCGTTGCGGTAGGCCTCGATCACTTTAGGGTCATGCGTCAGCGCATCCTGCGGCAGGCCGTTGCGCAGCGGGAGATTCGGCAACACGCGCGTGAGCAGCGCCGCCAGGCGGCGCTGCCATGGCGCTGCATAAGCGCGCAATGCTGGCGACGACAACACCAACCTGGGCGGTTCCACGCGGCCGTCGAGCACCGCACGCAGTGCGACCAGTCCACCCATGCTATGGCCAAGCAACATGGGAAAGCGCCCCAGGCTGGCCGCATAGTGTTCGTACACGGTCGCCAGATCGCTCAACAAATCGTCACTTCGGCGCAAGGCGCCGCGTTGCCCCGGCGTGCGGCCGTGCCCGCGCTGGTCGTAACTGCGCACCGCAAAACCGTGCGCAAGAAACCATTGCGCCAACGCTTCGTAACGCCCGCTGTGCTCGCCAAGCCCATGCACGATCAACACCGCGTCGTGTGCGGCAGGCCGCGGCCAATCGCGCAGGAACAGCTGCTGGCCATCGGCCATGGTCAGCCATAGCGCGCCGCCGTCTTGCCTGCCCTTACCCGCCACGGACTCCGCCCTTACCTGTCGTTCCATAACAGTCCCCCTTACCGGCCTGCCTACATTAGCCCTTGGCCGCGAACTTGAGAACTCCTTGGGATGCTCTGATGGGTAAGGCGCCTGGCACCGGGGCGATGCCAGGCGCGCCGATCATGTCACGCAACACCCTTGGCGCTGGCTTCACGCAGTTTTTGCGCGCATTCCTCGCAGCACACTTCCACCGTCTGCCCGCCAAGGGTGACCTGGATGGCCTTGTCGTCCAGTGCGTAATCGCACACCGCACAGGTTTTCTCTTGCATGGGATATCTCCGGTTGTCCGCCCGTCAGTGGGCGGCCAGCAGGAAACCATGCATGGCCATTGCGCGCTGTCGAGTTCTTTAGTTGTTTGCGAATAGATGGCGCGAGCGGGTTGTTGGTGGCTCGCCGAATCTGCTCCCTTCCCTACGTGTAGTAGGGGAGGGAGCCAGATCTCGCGTAACTGAGACATAGCACCAATCAGGTACTTCGCAGGGGAGAAAACGCATCCTGACTAACACGAGCTACGCGCTTAGCCATTGCCCTCAAGCCCGCCCCATCGAACCTACACCTTTGCCGCACGCCGGAAATCAGTCGGCGAACGACCAAACGCCTGCCGGAACGCGCTGGCGAAATGGCTGTGGCTGGAAAAGCCCAGCTCAGCGGCGAGCGCGGCAAGGTCGTGCGATCGCCCGATAAGGTCGAGCGCACGCGCCAGGCGCAACTGCAGCTGGTAGCGATAGAGCGGCACGCCCTCCACCTGCCGGAACACCTGGGTGAGATACACCGGCGAGCTGCCGATGTGCTTGCCGATCTCGGCAAGGGTCCAGCGTCGCGACAGGTCGCTGGCCAGCAACACCTTCACGCGATCGGCAAGACGCCGGCGCGCATGCGTCGACGCCAATAATCCCGACGACCGCGCTGCAATGTTGCGCGGCCCCAGGCTGCGGCACACCAGGGTCAGCACCAATGCTTCGGCTTCCAGCGGCTCGATGGTGCCGTTGTCGAGCGCGTGACGCAGCAGCGCCACCAGCGCCTGTGCGCGTGCATCGATGCGCTGCGATTGCGCACGGAAGCTCGCGTCGGCGCCCTCCTGCAGCAGCGCCTTGGGCGCCAGTTCGGCGAGCAGCGCCTCGTCCAGGCTCAGCGAAAGGCAGGCATCGCCGCCGTCCACCGGGTGGCTGACCTGGTAGCCCTCCTGCGCATTGAAGAACAGCACATGGTTGGCATCTGCCACCGCCTGGTCCTTGCCCAGGTGCCGCAGATAAAGACCGCGATAGGGAAAGACCAGCTGCGTGGCGGATGCGCACTCTTCCGCGCTGCGGTGCCGGCACGTGCCCGTGCACTGTACGTTGCGCAGCGTCAGCGAATCCGTCGACAGCAGAACCTTGGCGGTGAGGCTGGACATGCGATGGCGGCAGCGGCTGTGAGCAGGCCCGAGCTTAGCAAGCCTGCGCCGCCCCGGCCTGTGCCGGCAGGGCAGTAGCTAAAGATTCTGACAGCGCGATGGAAGCCGCCATGCTCTCCTTTATCTGCCCAATCAACGGTACGGATACGCCAACATGCATCGCGAACAGAAAACACGCGCCGAATACTTCCATCAACTGCATGCCGGCCCCGCGCCGCTCATGCTGCCCAATGCCTGGGACGTGGCCAGCGCACGGGTGATCGAGAACGCCGGCGCCCAAGCCATCGCCACCACCAGCGCAGGCATGGCCTGGTCATTGGGCTACGTCGACGGCGAGCAGATGCCCGTGCAGGAACTGCTGGCCGCCTGCGCACGCATCTGCCGCGTCACCGCGGCGCCGGTCAGCGTGGATATCGAGCGCGGCTACGGGCGCAGTGCCGAAGACGTCGGCAGCCTGGTCGATGCGCTGATCCAGCTTGGCGTAGTGGGCATCAATATCGAGGACGGCACCGATCCCCGCACGCAGGTACTGGCGCATCCTTCGGTGCTGCGTGCGCGCATCGCCCGCGCACGAACGGTGGCGAAGCAGCACGATCTACGTTTCTTCATCAACGCACGCATCGATACGTACTGCACCAAGGACGTGGACGCCGCAGCGCGGCTGGAGGAAACACGGACGCGTGCACTCGCCTATATCGATGCCGGCGCCGACGGCATCTTCGTACCCGGCCTGGCCGATCTGGCGGAGATTGCCACGCTGGCCCGATCGCTGCCCGTGCCGCTCAACATCTACGCCGGATATCCGGGCGCGCCCGCATCACCGGTACTTGGCGAACTTGGCGTGCGCAGGATCAGCCTGGGTTGCGGCACCATGCAGGCCAGCTTGGCGCATCTGGCGAACATCGCCTCCGAAGCCATTGCCGACGGGCGCTACGACACCATGGGCAAGGCGATGTTGACGGTGGCGGAAGCAAACAGCCTGTTCGCGGCAGCCGGTACCCATCATGATCGCGTGGCATCAGCGGTGTTCACTCCTGCGCTCGCATCGAACCCCATGCCATAGCCGGAACACGCGGCGAAGATGTGCGCGCATGTTCGGCGCACATCGCTCACCGTGGTCCAGCCGCTGCGACCACACGCCTGGCAATATCGGCGTAGATAGCGTCCCGCTCCGCCTTGTCCGCACGAGCGGCGGTGAGAAACGCGGCAACGACGACGGTGTGGCCGTTTGGCCAAGTGAGGATGCCGATGTCGTTATACGCGGCCGTTTCCCCTTCCAGCGACATCGAGGTTCCACACTTGTCGGCCAGGCTTACCTCCTTGGGCACGCCTGCGCGCAAGCGATTGGGAATGGTCTGGCCGTCCATAAGCTGTAACAAGCGCCGCGTTGAGGCTGCCGACAGCAGCCGGCCTTTCCAAAGTTGCTGCAGGAATTGCGCCGCGGCATCGGGCGTTGTCCGGTTGCGCGGATCATCCAGATAGTCGCGATAACCGCGACGCCATCGCGCGAGCTGTTCCTGTGCCGTTTCGTTGGCAGGAACCTGTTCTCCGTGCGCCACGCCCTGGAAGATCCGATCGATGCCCGCCTCATCCAGGTCCACGCGCATGCCGTCAATGCCGTGAGTCCGCAGAAACGCCGTCACCACCTTGGCGCCGCCCACCAGGCGAACCAGGGCATCGGCCGCGGTGTTGTCGCTTTCGCTTATGGTGGCAAACAGCAGCTGGCTTACCGTGAACGTCATGCGCTCGCCTTGGAAGTGCGCGCCGATGGACGGAACGGCCGAACCACCCACCACGTCCGCGCGTGTCAGCGTTACTTTTTGATCCAGGGAAAGCCGCCCGGCGTCTACCTGGGAGAGCACCGTGGCCGCCACCGGCGCCTTGAATACGCTCATCATCGGATAGGCGCGGTCGGCGTTGATGTGCACCTGCGCACCGCTATCCAGGTCAAGCACGGTGATGCCAAGCACGCCCGGGCGCGCACGCGCCGCAAGCTCGCTCAATGATTGCTGAAGTGGCGTCTTTGCTGCCTCTTCCGCAGACAGTGCGGAAACAGGTTGCCATGCACACGCCACCAGCAGCATGGCGCCAATCAGTGATTTGTATCTGCGGATCATCGATATCGTTCCGGGTTGAGGTTTGCCGTGCTGCATGGGCTTAGTTGGTGGAAAGCGAACTGATCGTGACGTAGTAGCCATCGAGATCCCGCAGCGAAAACTCCATCGTGCCGGTATTCGGGTTCAAGTGAGGCTCCTCTTCGAACCGCATGACAAGCTCGCGCGCTCTCGTCAGCGTCATGTCGAAATCGTCCACCCGGAAAAACAACAGCAGGCCGTTGCCCGGGTTTCCATGACCAGGACTGGTCAATGAAGGGTGGTCATGATCGCCCCAACGATGAAGGCAGAGCAAGACTGTGCCATCGGCATCGAGGATTTGCCCGAAGTAGGTATGGGCAGGAGCCGTTTTCGCCTGCCCGAAGAGCGATTGGTACCAGTTGAAGCTGGCAGCCACGTCGCTCACCCCGATGATCGTCCACGTGCGTTTCATTTGCTCACCTTCGTCATATACGATGCTTGGGCAAACGTCCGCTTGCCGATGCAGCGCTCATCACATCGTCCCACTGCCACTTGCACGAAGGATAAGACATGAAGCTGTTGCCGAAAGTCCTGGTATGGGTGTCCACTTTCGCTCTCGCCTCCCCGCTTGCCATAGCTGCCTCCCCAGCGTCGCCAGCAAGCGTCCCTTCGACACGTTCGACGGCTGCTCTCTTGCTCGGCAGCTGGTTGCTGGACACCTCACGCATGCCCATGCCGCCCGACCAGCGCCCGAAAAACGTCGTACTTACGTTCGGCAATGCGGGCGACGGCAAGTGGACGGTGCACGTCGACGTCGTCTACGCACCCGGCAACGAGGTCCATTCCGTTTCTACGTCCACGCTCGACGGAACGACGGCTGCCGTGGAGAACAGCCCCGAGGCGGATCGGGTGGCACTGAAACAACCCGCGCCCAACGTGCTGGTCATGGCGCTGCTGAGAAAAGGCGTGCTTGTTTCGACGCGCATCTATTCGGCCATGCCGGGCGGTCAAAGTCTCGTCGAGACCGCGGTTTATCCCGGACAAGACGGAACGCCGGTCATGAAAACGAATTACTTCACGCGCACACGCTAGCCAGCCGGCAGGCGCCTCGGCCTGTCACTGCCATGTCATGCCCTGCATGCCGATCCAATTTTCGCTTTCCAGATGCCCCAGTACGGTATCAATCTGCATATTGATCGACTGAAAAATGAAATACAGCTCCGCCCTGCCAATGGTCATGACGGCGCTGCCGCTTTCGGCGTTGCGCTCGTTATAGGTGATGCGCGCCATCAGGGTCAGCATGTCCTGCAGGTGCTTCAGGGTTTCGTAGCCGTCGCTGGACAATAGATAGAGTTGCGGTCCGCAGCGGCCGCCTTGCATGTCTTCCACGTTGTTCTCCGCTCGCTTAGGTCACGCCGCGTGTTGCGCGCGGCGTGAAGGGCTTCAGGAAAAATCCTGCTCGCTATGTCGGAATCAGCTGCTTCCGTTTTGACGAATGCCCACTTTGGCTCGACGCCGCACAGCCTGCGCGGCGGTGAAGCAGGGGAAATGCACCAGGGCGGGAGCACGAAGGCGTGCGGGTGCCGTATGATCGAGGATAACCATGATCAACTCTCCGTTAGTCGGTTGTGGCCAGCGGATCGTTTGGGGGGCAACCCAGGCGATCCGCGCTACTTCACTCATGTCGGGCGTGTCGCGTTCATCTCCAAGGATGGGCACGCCCGACTGCCACACCTTCGCATAAAGCGCGTGCTGCAATCTGTCGGACACAAGTGCTTCAACGCGCTGGCGAAGGCCTACGTGATGTACGTGGAAGAGCTTGTGTGGCTAAACGGGGATGGTCGCGGTAGCGAAAGGTGCGATGACCGTCCAGCCAAGACGCGCATACAAGCTGCGGCCATCTTCCGTCGCAACCAGAAGCTGACGAGCCAGGGCGGATTTCCTTGCAGATCCAAGCGCACTCATGACCGCGATGCCCAAGCCTTTTCGCCGGTGGTCCGGCGCCGTTTCGATACGATCGTAAACAAAGGCATCCATGGTTTCCGCGGCAGAGCCGCTGGCGGCGATGTCTCCATTCGGACCGGCAATATGCACGCGGGCAACCGGTCCAGTTTGGTGAAGTTCCATGATGTAACCATTCGGCAAAGGGTTTGCTTCGCGGACAATCGCGGTCGCTTCCATGAAGTAGTTCTGCGGCTGAATCTCCCACCTCGCCGCAACTGCGCTTAGCAGTTCCTCATTGGTACCGCACAACTTCAGATAGTGCCGCGGGGCCGAAATATCGCGTGCGATGCTGTACAGCCCATCGCACAGCTTCGGAAAAACCCAGCGCTTCACTTCCTTTTCCGAATGGGTGTCCACCCTGAAGCCGCCGCGGTCGTGAACAGGGGGCGGCGAATTCCGGGCCAGCGAATGCGCTGTCTGCCATGCAAAAACAAGTTTTGGGTCAATATGCGCATTGGCCATCATTCGATCCATGTGGCGCCTGGGTTTGGGGTTTGGGGTGTTGCGTGTTCCTGATGCTCTTGACGATGCCAGGAGCTACGGCGGGCGTATATCTGCGAGCTTGCTTGGCGACGGCAGCTACTTCGACCAGCAACCCCATCTGTCTCTGAACCGATATGAGATACCTTCTTCGAAGGATCTCTTCTTCATCAATGCAACGAGCCCTTCGAAGTTGGCTACACCATCGCCTATCAGGCGCAGCTGTTTATTGGCTTTGTCATACAGGGCGAGCACATACCTTGGACCTCGCCCGCCACCCTCCAGAAGAGAAATCGCTCCCATGGACGAAAAGGAATAGGTACGCGATTTGATCAATCCATGAACCACAACCGCCTCGGCCTGGACCTCTACGGAGTATGCCTTGCATGCCAAATATCCCAAATAGAAGCACAAAAAAAAGCACACCCCCAATGCCGAAAGCCCTATTAAACCGGTTCCGGTTGGGCGTGGAGAAGATGCCAGATAGATGATCGGGGCAAAGAGTGCTGAAAGCGCCATGAGCACCTTCATCAGATTGAGTGCTCCTTGCGAGTACCGGAAAACACCTACCTCACCAGCGCAAGAGCCACCCGCCGTCTTCCATTCGCGCGACGGGTCCGCCGGCCCAACCCCGGGAGCGGTCGCCCGTCTGAATCGCCCGTATCCGTCAAGCATCAAAAGGGGGATAACAAGTCCTAACAAGAGAAAGGCAGCCCCCTGTTGACCGTTTACCCACGCACCTGCCGCACAGGCAAAGAAAGTCAAGCTGGCCGCCAGCGTTATCCATTTTCCGCTTTCCATGACTCCCCCGAAAAACCAATGTAACGTTTCGCTTTGGATGGAAGCGTACATGCCTCTAGATACTGGCGGAATCACCACGACGATTGGCGCTGGCAATGTCCGTCAACGTGTCAGCGAGGGTGCCGAAGTCGACAAGCATTCCGGAAATGACGATTTTCCGTGAGGAACGAAGCCCGATGATAAGCTCCGCGCTTCGAGACCCTCGCTTCAAACGCACGGTCGCAATGTCTTGCTATGTTGCTGGGCCGTCGTCAACAGATTCGCTCGCCATAGCTGACGAGTTCTTCTGTGCTTGAAGGTCATTAATGGCTGTAATGACGTTCAAGATAACAGGCACGGCGATCAGGGCAAAGGTTACGTAAGTTCGACCGTAATGCCCGAACTCTCGATTTATCGTTGGTATCTCGAAAAAAACAGTAAGGATGATGAGAGCAAGGAGCGCATTGCTCACCAAGCTTAGTGATGGAAGCCATCGCATTGGGTGATAGTGACTGAGAAGCGCCAAGGCAAAAGGTATACCCAGAAAAAATGTCTTCTCATCAGGATGCTGAAAGCGAATGTTGACCATCAATTCCCCCAGAACGACAAATGCCACCATCACCCAATTAAGTACAATGCCTACCCTCTTCATGACACCCTCCCCGCTGGACCGAAAGTAAACATCTCTTGCCGCACAGACCGACCTGTCAGTCTTCAACGATTTTCCAACTGGCTATTTTTTACGCGATCCAGGAAGCTTTTTCCCCTGCCGATTATGTCTGGTTTGGATGAAAACGGAGCTTCCGCCTAGTAGCCGGCTCAAGACGATTTCCGAGCCTACGGCTCGAAACACGACCATTTCGATCTCCGAGTAATGTTTGTTGAAGAGTACGAGAGATTGCGGACCGGGCGTACCAGCGATCTGAAGGGGCACTACCGAGACCCGCCGTCTCCCGAAACACCAAAGTCCACATCGGCGGCCGCCGCGATGGTGTTCATCCGGCCAGGATAGGCAAGCCAGCGAATAGCGACATTCAGCTCGTCCACGATATCCCGCGCAGGAATGACTCGCCCGTCCGATAGTGTCAGGTCATCCGTAGTATGGGCATCCTCCACCAGCGTAAGGTCGTAGCCGCGCTCAAGCGCAGCGTAGGCCGTGGACCGGATACACCAGTTGGTGAGGGTGCCGGCGAGCAAAAGGTGGCTGATACCCAGGTCTTTCAACTGCTGCTCCAGCTCGGTCTGCTCAAAGGCAGAATTGAAGGACTTGTCGATCACTGGCTCACCGCCAACAGGGCGGAGTCCGGCGACCAACTGCCAGGGTACGGAACCTCGGGGCAATTCGGAGTCGTTGTGTTGCACCCAGATCACCGGCACGCCCGCGTCGCGGGCACGCGAAACCACGTGAGCGACATTGGCGATGACCCTTTCTCGTTCCCAGGCCGAAGCGAGGATGCCCGCTTGCATGTCGACGACGATGAGCGCAGTCCTGCTTCCGGGGTGGAGGATCGTCATGAATTTAACCTCACGTTAGATGAAACGAGCGTACGCAGCCCATGCAGGATGACTTCCAACGTGCCGAGAATGTCCGTTCTGAGTCCAGCCAGGGTGAAAACGCAAGTCGGTCAACATGGACGCGTTCTACGCAAAATCTGACCTACTTGCTGACTGCGCTTTTACACAATCTCGGTCGGAAACGTACATCCATCCTCCGGCCAAAAAAGTAATTAGCTCTGCCCACTCCCGCTATCTTTCTGCGAGCCGACGCTTGCCTCACGTGGCTTTCGCGTCACCCGCCGCCAAAGCCATCGCCAACCCAGCGCCAGCGGAAAAGCCAGCAATAGGAAAGGAATACCATATGCAAGCATCGAGAGGGTATCGCGAATGCCGTCGTATAGTTGATCGGTCCATTCTCCGAGAGAGATACCGAGATGGTGGCCGTGTGTTGAATCGATGAAATCCATTTGCAGCAGGTTCGTGTCGATGCGCCTTTGCTGCTTGGCCGCGTCACTTTGTAGATTTTCGTGCTCCATCTGAATCTGCGCGCGCTCATGACCCAGTGCAATGAGGTCGCTGGCCGAGAGATCCTTGCGCTGGGCAAGCTGCTCTATCTGCGTCGAATAGATTTCAAGCTGCCTCAGCTTCTGTTGATTGTCGTTGACTGCCTCGGCCAGATCTTCTGCCTGGGTCTTGCGCCAAGCCAGCTTGCCGCTTTGACTAGCCAGCGCACTTAGTGGCTCGACGCCGGAAGGGATGACCCGCACCGTCAGCGATCCGCCCTCATCGCTCTGATCGAGGCGCAACACGTTGCATGCGCCGAATCGAGCCGACTCACAGGCCTCGCGTACAGCGGCCATACGCGGCGCAATCTGCTTCTGCTGCAATTCAATGCGCAATTGATGCTCGTAGGCGAGCTTGGCTCCGGCTTTTCCCGTTTCACCCGCAACACGCAATGGCCCGGCTTCCTGCTTTTTCGAACAGCCCGCGGCAACTAGCACCAGTGCAGCCACCAGCATCCAACGCTTCGTAGCGAACATGCCCCCTCCCAGTAAATGTAGATGCCTGCTCCGGTTGGCGGACATAACTATGCCGCCGAAAACCGTTAACGCCTCAGTGGGCGCTCCAGTATCCAACCGAAGAAGTAGAACATTAGAGCGCCCCAAAGAACATCCAGAACGGCCGCCGACCACCCCAGCACGTCGTAGGACAGTCCGAACGAGGAGTGCGCGTGATCGGTAAGAAGAACAACCAAATAGGATATTGGCAATGTCAGGAAACTAAGAATCCACATGGGATCGCCAACTCCGCGCGCGGTTGCGATGAGGCACCAGGTCGCGAATGTCAAGAAGGAGGCCGAGAAGACACAGCCGGTAGGAGACCACCTTTTCATTGCCAACGCCCCTAGTCGTCCTGCTCGACCAATAGCTTGAAATTAGCAAGTACGTAGAACGCCCCCCAATAAATGAACGCACTGGCGAATGCCGCGAACCACGCGATGAAGGGCATGCTCACGGGGTCTTCGATCATGCCGGCGATTGACCATATGGAATGGATATTGTCGGCCGCGATCAGACCGCCATTGAAGAAAGTCGGGAAATGAATAATGGAGAAGTCACCCAGCATGTAGGCGACAGCAAAGGCCAGGAATCCAACTCCTCGAAGAAACATATGTCGCGTTGACTTCATGGCCAATCTTCTTCGAATTGCAACACGTATTGTCGGTGCTACTGGAAAGTAACCGACAAACAGTAAAATTGTATAAGCGCAGAACAATAACCACTGGATGGTCATCACAAAACTGCATTTTTCAGGATGTGGCGAGAAAGCCAAGGATTTCGCAATGGCCGGCACATGGTTGGCGCCAAATGCACCCATTTCTCCTACCAGGGCAACTCCCGAAACCAAGTCGAATAGCATGGACGATAGATAACTCAATGCAAATGTCGCCGCCGCAGCGACTACGATAGGAGTCAGGTACACCTTCCCTTCGAGGGCCAGTTTTCGCCGCTTCGAATACGAACCGATCATCAGATTCCCCCCCCCTGAGTGCCGTCGCAGGCAATGTTACAAGCGTTGCTCCCGCTTCCTTCCACGCTTTCATCGGCTCATTCAACGCCAGAATCGCTTTGTAAGTCCGTAGGCTGGGATGAAGTCCAGCATCAAGGGCTTCAACAAAGCTGGGATTTCATCCCAGCCTACGGGCTTGCTAGCGATTTAATGAGCTACCGGGGGCGGCGGCGGTACGGGTCCATTGAAACGTGACACGGTTTCCTCGAAGGTCACCGCTTGCACGCTATCTAGATCGAAGAAGCTCAACGCAGCACCGCTCGAATGGAGCGCCGCGAAAACACGGTCCTTGTCGGACACCGATCCCATGAACATGAGTGTGGCGCCTTTGGCCCAGTTCGGCGGCGCGTGTTTAAAACTGTCTATCATCATGTTCGCGGTGACACGCGAACGCGGGCCGCCCAAGGCCAGGATGTCGCCGGGCCGGAGCCTTCGATCGGCGATCCAGTCTTTGAAGATACTGTTCTCGCGCTCTCGCAACGCCACGCCCAGCTCGCTTTGGCCGATCAACACTGGCCATCCACCCGGCCACGCCCTTGGCGACACGTCGCGCTGGAAGACCGCCCGGACGAAGTCAGTCCATTGATCATCGTCGTCGTCCTTCTTCGGGCGGGACACCGTGATCAACAGCTTATACGGAGCCACGCTCCTGCGAGTGACATTGGGTCCGTAATAGGTGTCCGCCACATGGGCGTAATAGGAATCCGCCACATGGTTAGTACCTTGCGCGATGGCGGTCGAAGCGAATAGGGCGCTCGCAACCGCAATCACCCCCCATATCCACCGCAGCAGCCGGCAAGGCGCCGAGCGATCGACATCATTTTGTTCCATAAAACGCCCCCTTCCATCAAACATCGGTGATGCGCACCCGTCGTCGCCTCGCGAGAGCACGCGCCCTTTTTAAGCCTTACTTTAAACGTCGCCTGTTCAGGAAGTCGTTATCTGCAATGTCCACCATGGATGGCGAGCCCACTCTTTTCGGGTATAAGAACTAGAGAACGAACAAGCGCTTTACACCCACCGCCTCGCACACGACCTAGCTATAAAACGGCACCGCAGAAACGCAAAACTTTGCACACGAACGCTCTCGCATCGAGGGCACAGTTTATGGCTAAACGAAATAGCGGAATGAATTCGCGCGGCAGCAAGCGCTTACAGCTGACGGGACCAATGCATGATCGAACACACTGGCCAACACCACATCATCAAATGGCGCGCCCGGAGGGATTCGAACCCCCGACCAATGGCTTCGGAAGCCACTACTCTATCCGGCTGAGCTACGGGCGCGTGGTGGGCGCTGGCGCGAGGGTTCCCAGAGGGAGGGCGCCGAGCGGAGGGGAAGTATAGCGGAGGTGGGTGGGGATGCCCATCGGCAGCACGAGGGCACCCCGCACACTGGCCCTCTCCCCTGGGGGAGAGAGAGCGGGCGAGATCACTTCGCCTTGATGAGCTGGCTCAACGTATCCGGCTTGCCGCTGACACGCTCCAGGTGCGGATACTTCAGGCCGCCGTGGTAATCGATGCGTACGGTCTTGTACTCGTCGAAGTTCTTCACCAGCAGTTCGATCGGCTGGCTGGTGTCCTTTGCGGCGGCGGTGACGGCATCCTTGAGCGCATCCGGGTCGTAGCTGCGACCGTTGACGGCGACGATGCTCATGCCCGGCGAGATGCCGGCGTTGAAGGCCGGGCTGTCCCACAGTACGTCGTTGATGGAGCCTTCCTTGCCCAGGGAGAGGCCCAGCGAGTACATGAAATCGGCGCTCTTGCGGAAGGCCTCGACGGCCTTGATCGCATCGGAGGGCTTGTCGTTGTAGACCAGCGTCCAGCCGTGCGCTTCGACGCCGCCGATCAGCGGGCCATGGCCGTCGAGGCGCATGCGCAGGTAGGTTTTCCAGTCGTACGGTGCGATGTCGTTGAGGGTCTTGACCACATCGTCGAAGGTGTAGGTGTCGACGTCCCACGCGCCCGGGTTCACGCCGAAGAAGGCTTTGCCGAAATCGTCGATGGTCTTCTTGTTGCCGGTGAGTTCGCGCAGCTTGCCGTCCACGTCCAGCCAGATCATCTGGCCGGCGGAGTAGTAATCCTCGCTGCCTTGGTAATTGCGGTAGGGCAGCGGGCGGCGCATGGCGATGGTGGGGTCGTTGGTGGTGTCCTGCACGTTGCGCCAGCTGGCCAGGCCGGGGCGGCCCTTGTCGTAGGCGGCGGCGACGGCGGCCAGCATTTCTTCAAATTGCTTGTCGCTCCACAGGCCAGAACGCGCAGCCATCACCTGGCCCCAGAACTGCGTCTGGCCTTCGTACACCCATAGCAGCGAATTGCCCATCGGCACGTTGTAGTTCGGCGTGGCCAGGTCGAAGCCGCGACGGTATTTGCCGTCCCAGGAGTGATTGAACTCGTGCGAGAGCAGGTCGCGCATCACCCAGCTCTTGTCCCACTCGGTGAAATAGCCGGTGGGCGTGCCGTCTTCGCTGGAGCGGTGGTGTTCCAGGCCGTTGCCGCTCATTTTGTCGCTGAGCGAGAACAGGAAGTCGTAATGGTTGTAGTGGTGCGCGCCGTACAGCTTGTACATCTGCTGCACCAGCGCGCGATGGGCTTTCAACTGGTCGGGCGTGATCGCCAGGTATTTCGGATCGTCCGCCACCAGGTCCATGTGTACCGGCGTGCTTGCGCCCGGGTCGAGATCGACGCGCTTGAAGTACTTGCCGGCGTAGATGGGCGAGTCGACCAGGTCGTCATAGTTGATCGGCTTGAAGTGCACGGTGCCGCCGTCCTGCGCAGCCACTTCCAGCGCCGACCCGAACTGCCAGCCGGCCGGCAGCGTGACGCTGGGTTCGGTCTGGATCTGGCGCGCGTAGTAGCCGGCTGGGTACAGCGTGACGGTGTTCCACTGCAGGTCGAGCATTTCCGGCGTCATCACCACGCGGCCCTCGCGGGTGTCCTGCGGCGAGAGGAACTGGAAATCCACGTCCACGCTGCTGGCTCCCTGCGGTACGTCGACGTTGAACGCATACACGTTGTACTCGTCGCGCGTCCACGGCAGCACCTTGCCATTGGCCTTCACCACCAGGCCGGCGAGCTTGTCGATCGGGCCGGTGGGCGAGTGGTTGCCCGGAATCCATTGCGGATACAGCAGCGTGAGCTTGCCTGCCGCCGCCACCGGAATGGTTTCATGCACGCGGAATACGCGGTGGGCGAGATCGGTGGCGTCCACGTCGATCTTCAGCGCACCGGCGCTGTAAGGAACGTTCTGCGGCGCAGACACGTCATCGGCATGAACGACCAGGGCGGTGCATCCCAGCACGGTGGCGAGAATGGCGGCGGCAAGCGGGGTACGTTTCAAAGGGGTCTCCTGATGCGATGCCACCAAGCTGAACGCGAAGGCGGCGCAAGGCCACGATCCTAGCCACGCGCACACGCTCTGCCCCCCTGCCAGAGGTCACGCGCAGGCCTTGCAGGGCATGGGATTGCGTGCGGAAGAGGATCAGGTCGCTTGGACGGCAAAGCTGAATATCAAGCGGCCCGCGAAATCTCCGGCGAAGTTTTGTTCAGGACTTACGTTACAAACTTGTTACGTCGTGTATCCCCGCACGGCCCTTCGCCCGCGACTTCCCCATCGCGCCGAAGGTACATAACAAAGAGATGGAGTCCCTCATGAATAAGCTAGCCCTCTCGGCCGCCGTGGCCGCGCTTGCCCTGTCCCCTGTGCTGAGCCAGGCCGCTCATGCGGACGACAGCACCCCTACCTACGGCGCCAACGTCAATCCCAACTGGCAAGACAACTTCTTCGTCGATGGCCAGCTCGGCCAGACCCAGGCCCGTACCAGCCTGCTCGACCACAACAACAGTGTGTTCCAGAACGTGCGCTTCGGCTGGCGCTGGAACGGCATCGTGGGTCCGGAAATCGGTTATGCATACCTGGGTCGCCCGAAGGCTGACGTTACCGCCCTCGTCGGCCAAGACGCCTCCATGTCGGTCAAGCCGCGCGCGCTGACCATCGGCGTCAACGCCAAGTACAACGTGTACGAGAACTGGTTCGTCACCGCGCACGCCGGCTACCTGCGTTCGAAGACCAAGTTCGACCTGGTCTCCGGCGGCAATGGCGCCAACTACACGACCTACAACAATGGCGTGTATGCGGGCCTGGGCGTTGGCTACGACCTGACCAAGAACGTCAGCGTGGGCCTGAACTACGACAACTACCGCATCAACTCCGGCAACAGCACCAGCGAGCAGTACGTTGGCGTGGGCCGCAATCGCACGAACGTGGCGGCGTACTCCGCTTCGGTGGAATACCGCTTCTGATCCACCGCCGCACGCAAGTGCGAGCTGTTCGAGAACCCCCGGCTTGCCGGGGGTTTTCTTTTGGATTCTCGGGGCATCGCCTGTCCCTAAAGTTCGCGTGGCCCGCGCCGATAACTGTTTTCGATCGCGCTCCCACAGCGCACGCCGCTTTTCTCCCTCTGAGGTCCAATCCATGAAAACCGTGCTCGCCGCGACCTTGCTGCTGGTCGCTCCCATCGCCGCCCACGCTTGCGCCGCCAGCGATTTCGCCATCCAGGATGTCAAGGTGGCCGCCGTCGGCAGTGGCATTTCCACTCGCCTGAGCGTCAAGGGCAAGCTGGTCAACAACTGCAGCTCCGCCGCCGCCGCGCAAGTGCGCCTGGATGCGAAAGACGGTTCCGGCAACGTGCTGGCCTCCAAGGTGGGCTGGCCCGCCGGCACCACCAATGTCAGCCCCGGACAATCGGTGGAATTCGACCTGGGCCGCCTGCTGCATTACCAGGCGGACATGCAGAGCTATTCGCTCAGCGTGGTCGACGTGAAGTCCTGGTAAGCCCCACAACTCGCCTGTGAATCTGCCGACGGCATATGCCGTCGGTTTTTTTATACATGCCCGGCTGCGCATACAACGGATGCGGCGGCTGCATGCGTGTGCCCTAAAGTTTCGGACCGCTCAGGCCGATAGTGATTACAAGCCGTGCTCTTGGCGAATCGACCCTGAGGACTGACCGATGAAAACCGTACTTGCCGCGACCCTGCTGCTGATCGCCCCCGTTGCCGCCCATGCCGCCTGCGCAGCTACCGATTTCGCCATCCAGGATGTCAAAGTCGCCGCCGTCGGCAGCGGCATTGCCACCCGCCTCAGCGTGAAAGGCAAGCTGGTCAACAACTGTTCCGCGCCTGCCGCCGCGCAAGTGCGCCTGGATGCGAAAGACAGCTCCGGCAACGTCCTCGCCACCAAGATGGGTTGGCCCGCCGGCACCACCAACATCAGTCCCGGCCAATCGGTGGACTTCGACATGGGCCGCCTGCTGCATTACCAGTCGGACATGCAGAGCTACTCGCTCACCGTGGTCGACGTGAAGGCCTGGTAAGAAGACGCCATCCCCAAAACATTGCGTGTGAACCTGCCGGCGGTGCCAGCCCACACCGTCGGCTTTTTTTGCGGCGAGAAAACATGCAGCTGGCTTGCCTACGAGTTAGCCCGCATCGTCGGCAACAAAACAAGCAATCGGCTATTTCGGCTTGGTGGATTTCAGCACCCAGAAACGTACCTTGCCGAACTTCGGGCCAGCCCAGGCATCCCACACTGTCTTGTCGCCGTCACTCTTTGCACCCGGCCAACTTCCCAGTGCACGTGACATGGAGCGTGCATACAGCCCATGCGAGCGCATGATCAGCGTCTTTCCGTTGGATGAATAGGCGTAGCCGCCTGATTCTTTTACATCTCCCGGATATACCACGAGCACGTGGCCGTTTGGATGATCCTCGCTACCTCCCACCACCAACGCCCCCGCCTTGGCGAGGTCTGCCATCGCGCGACTGTCGTTGGCATCGAGCGCCTCCCAGTCGGAGCTGCGCCCCAGAAACTTCACCAGATCATTGGCTACCATGTAGGGCTGATCGGGCACGTAGGCCTGAATCACATGCCAAACGAAATTGCTGCAGGAGTGCAGCGAGTCGGGCATGTTGTAAGCAGCGCCTAGTACAGCTTTCAATTCCGGCATGTCATGTCATCCTTGCTGTATTCATCGGTTGCGTCCTGTGCGACGTATGCATGTTGTGCAGGTGCCCATCGCAGCACGGGCAAATCGTAATCCCCGCCAACCGCCGGGTTGCTCACATGCACACGGATTTCGGCCGGCATGCCATCCACCGATGGCCCATAGCGCAAGTTCAAAGTGCGTGGCTCATCGAAGGGAAACAGTTCCGGCAGGCGCGCCAAACAGTGACCATCCGCAGTAACCAGCAACGGGCGAGGAAAATCCGGCCACGTCGTTTCGCCGGGATGGTCTTTGAGGTAGAGCTGCGCGAATACCGTCAACAGCCACAATTTGGCTGGCGTCTTCGCCGAAGCGCCCAAGGGGCACGCCCTGATATAAGTTTTGTAGGTACCCCAACCCGCCGTTTGCGGCCCGCCATACCCCGCTTTGGACGGCGTGATGCATTGCGCTGGGGACAAGGTATGAAACGAGGACGCGCCAGGGTTAGGGGATGCCAGGGCACATGCCGTCAAAGCCGCGCCCCATGAGGCCAAACACGCCTTCGCTACCCTGGATCTTGCAAGCTGCCAGTACATGCCATGGTCCTTCACGTTATGCAGGCCTACAACTTTATCCGATAACCCTACCCCACGCGCAAGTTCGTAGGCCAGGATGAAAATCCCGGCATATGAGCTGCGCTCGCAACCCACCTCCCCACAACATCAGTGCAGCGTAAACAGCTTGTCGAACCCCGCCACGCGCAAGGTTCCACGCAACGCACTGCTTGCATTGACGATGCGGATCTCCGCCCGATCGCCACCGGCGTGTTCGCGCAGCAGCAGCAGCATGCCCAGGGCGGAGCTGTCCATGCTTTCCACTTCGCCCAGATCGATCACATAGCTGCGCACCGGCTTGTGCTCGCCCAGGCAGGCTTCGTGGAAGCTGCGGTGTACGCTGAAGTCGAAGCGGTTGCTGAATTGCAGGGTGAGGCAATCCTGCTCGGTGTCGTGTTGAACGTGCAGGTTCATGACATGGGCTCCTTAGAACAATTCGATTTCGCCGGCATCCATGCTGTTCTGCAAGGCCGGGCCGCGCGAACGGATGCGGGCCTTTTCGCGCTGCAGCGCCAGGCGCTCACGCACGCGCTCGGAATGCTGGCGCAGCACCTGCGCATCGAACGACTCGCACGCCAGCGTTTCGATGTCGCGCGTGGTCTCGGCCGCAACGCCCTGCAGTTCCACCAGCCGCGTCCGCGTCTGGTTGAGCAGCTGGCTGAGGATGTCTTCGAACTGCAGCGAGCGGATGGTGGTGGATACGTCGGTACCCAGGCCGCGGTTGATCTCCACCACCTTGTCGGCAACGGCGGTGGTGCGCGCATCGCTTTCGGTGACGTGCGCCATCATGGCGTCGATACCGCCCTTGGCCGACAGCGCCACGTTCAAATCCTGCGAGGCCAGTTCGCCGACCAGGTCGCGCACCTGCTCCATCGCGATGCGCGCGCGTTCCACGTGGCTGCCGATCTGCTCGTTGAACTGGTTGGAATGGCTGGCGAGGTTGCGGATTTCCCCCGCCACCACGGCGAAGCCGCGGCCTGCCTCGCCCGCGCGCGCCGCTTCGATCGCAGCGTTCAACGCCAGCAGGTTGGTTTCCTCGGCGATGGTGTTGACGTTCTTCAGCAATGCGAACACCGCGTCCATTTCCTTCGACATGCCATCGATGCGGTACACGATGCGCAGGCTTTCGCGCGAGAGCTGCACGATCAGGCCGACGAAGTGTTCCAGCAGGTCGCCGGTGCGCGCTGCGAAATCCTGCACCGACACGCCGCCGTTTTGCACGTCGATGATCTGCTTCAGCAGCGACTGCTGCAGGCCGGTTTTTTGCGACAGGCCGTCGAAGCCGCCGCCGAGTTCAGATACCGCATCGCGCAGCAGATCCAGCGCCTGGTGCAGTTCGCGCGAGGCGTGGCCGAGTTCGTCGACCAGTGCGCCGCGCACGTCTTCCAGCGCCTCGCGCACCGGCGCGGGGTCGGGCGCCGGCGCGGCTTCCACCACGATGGCCGACGCCGACAGGCGCCGGCATTCGAAGATCCACACGGCGCACACGGCGGTGACCAGCACCGGCGCCATCCACACCGGATTCCAGATCAGGCAGAGCAGCAAGGCGACCAGGCTGGCGCCGATGCCGACGAGAGGGCGTGGAGCGGAAGCGGGAAGAATGGCGGACATAAGCAGTTCCGATACGTCAGGATGCGGCGCGTCGTGCGCCGGCAAAAGGTTGATGCGCCAGCACCAGCAGGCGTGCGGCGATGTCTTCGAGCGGGAGTTTTTCGTCGGCGGCGCCAAGCTTCCACGCAGCGCCGGGCATGCCCCACACCACCGAGCTGGCTTCGTCCTGCACCAGGGTGGGCGCGCCGCTTTCGCGCATTTCCAGCAGGCCGCGCGCGCCATCGTCGCCCATGCCGGTCAGCAGCACGCCGATGGCGGCGGCGCCGATGCTGGCGGCGGTGGAACGGAACAGCACGTCCACGCTGGGCTTGTGGCGATTCACCTGCGGGCCGTCATGCAGGCGACAGACGTGCTTGGCGCCGTCCCACATCACCAGCAGATGTTCGCCGCCTGGCGCGATATAGGCATGGCCGGGCTGGATCGGCTGGCCGTCGCGCGCTTCGCACACGCGCATCGCCGAGCAGTTGTTCATGCGGGTGGCAAACGGGCCGCTGAAAGCCGCGGGAATATGCTGCGTAATGACGATCGGCGGCGCGTCCGGCGGCATCGATTCCAGCAGCACGCGAATCGCCTCCGTGCCGCCGGTGGAAGCGCCCACCGCGATGATACGCAGGCCGCCGCGCGTACCGGGCGATTGCGAACGCGGCAATACCGCATCGGCGGAAAGGCGCGGCGGCACGTCGATTTTCTGCACCTGCGTGTAAGCACGCGGGCGCGTGCGCGCGGCCAGCTTCACTTTCGCGCAGATTTCCTGCGCGCTCTCGGCAAAGCTGTTGGCCAGGTCGCTCGACGGTTTGGTGAAGAAATCCACCGCGCCGATTTCCAGCGCGCGCAGGGTGACTTCCGCACCGCGCTCGGTCAGGGACGACACCATCACCACCGGCATCGGCCGCAGGCGCATCAGGTTTTCGAGAAAGGTCAGCCCGTCCATGCGCGGCATTTCCACATCCAGCGTGAGCACGTCGGGGTTGAGCTGCTTGATCTTGTCGCGCGCAATCAGCGGATCGGCGGCCACGCCGACGACCTCGATACCGGGATCGGAATCGAGCATGGCCGACAGGAGCTTGCGCACCAGTGCGGAATCGTCGATGACCAGGACACGGACTTTTTCCATTACCGCCTTCTCGCTCAATGCCTCTACGCAGGGGAGCCTCAAAACAGCTCCACCTCACCCTTTATCGGATCATTCGCCAAACGCTTGAGGTAACGCTGCTCGTTGGCGGCCAGTTCCGCGTCGCGCTGGCTGCGCAGCTGCCTCACGCGAACCCTGCCGCTGACCGGAAAAAACTGCAGCTGGCGCGGGTAGATGTCGCCCACGTCCTCGGCCACCACCGGCAGCCGCTCGGTTTCCAGATAGCGCTTGACGAAGCTGATGTTGCGCTGGCCCACGTCGGTCATCTGCGCCAGCACGCGGCCGCCGCCGAAGATCTTCACGGTGAGCGCCTCGCGCCGGCCACCGGCTTTCAGCACGGCATTGATGAGCTGCTCCATGGCGTCGCTGCCATAGCGCGCGGCACGGCCCACCGCCAATGACCAATCGTTGCGCTCGCCGCTCATCGGCTCGGGCAGCATGAAGTGGTTCATGCCGCCGATGCGGCGCTCCGCATCGCGCACGCAGGCGGAGACGCAGGAGCCCAGCACGGTGGAGATCATTTCCTCCTGCGTGCTTACGTAGTACTCGCCGGGCAGCACTTTCACCGTCATGCAGCTGTGGGTGGGATCCCAGAACCGGCGCATGTGCTCGAAACCGGGCAGCACGGGCTCGCTGGTAGTGGGCGCAACGGCAACACCGCGTACGGGGGCTGTCATGCTGAGAACCTATCGTTTCCGGTAGACGGTACGGCCGACCAGTTCGAACGAATCGCTGAGGCCGTACATCGATTCGGAGTGGCCCAAAAACAGATAACCGCCCGGCTCGAGCAAGCCGGCATAGCGCTCGAACAGGCGCTGCTTGGTCGGCTTGTCGAAATAGATCACCACGTTGCGGCAGAAAATGGCATCGAACGGTCCGCGCATCGGCCAGTCGTGCAGCAGATTGAGCGGCTGGATGGTGACCAGCTCGCGCAGGCGCGGATGCACGCAGGCGGTGCCTTCGTAGCGGCCTTCGCCGCGCAGGAACCAGCGGCGACGGCGCTCGTCGCTGATGCCGCCCATGCGCTCCAGCGCATACATGCCGCCGCGCGCATGCTCCAGCGCCTGCGGCGAAAGATCGGTGGCGAGGATGCGCGCGTCGACCTTGCTGCCGGTACGTTCCAGCGCTTCGGCCAGTACCATCGCCAGTGCATACGGCTCTTCGCCGGTGGCGCAGCCGGCGGACCAGATGCGCAGGCGGCCGTCGTTTTTCTTCGCCGCCAGCCAACGCGGCAGCAGTTCGTCCACCAGCAGGTCGTAGTGATGCATCTCGCGGAAGAACGAGGTGACATTGGTGCTGATCGCACTGGCCAGTTCGCCCAGTTCGCCGTCCGGGTCCTGGCGCAGCACCTCGCAATAGCCGCCAAAATCCTTCAGGCCCAGCGCACGCAGGCGGCGCAGCAGGCGCCCCTGCACCAGCTGGCGCTTCTGTTCGCTAAGCGAGATGCCGCAATGCTTGTAGACGAAATCGCGCAGGAACTGGAACTCGCTGTCGCCAAGCAACGGGCCGCCGGCGCTCGTCATCGCAGCATGAAAGTCGGATGCGGTTGCGGTGTTCATGGCCCCTTGTCTCATGGTGCGAGCGGATGAGGCCGCTCGAAATTGAGTGATCTGTGCGCTCCCGTTGCGCTGGCGTAGCTCCCTATCGCTGGCCGGCAGCGTCCCCAGGCAACCGGCCAACGGCATCTCCTGCAACGGTGTCTTCCTCTGCGCAATGCAGAGGAAGGGCTACATCAAAATTCCTTCCACACATCGCTGTCGGTGGTCGCCGGCACCGGCGCGCGGCGCGCGGCGGCAACCGGCGGCGCGGACTGGCGCACGGCGGCGAACACGGCTTCGGTCTCGGCCAGGATTTCCGCGGCCTTCGGCTTGGCTGCGGCGGCTGCCGCCTCCTCGCCGAGGCGGAAGAAGCCCACCTGCCGCGACAATTCGCCTGCCTGTTCGTGCATGGCGCGGGCGGCGGCAGAAGCTTCTTCCACCAGCGCGGCGTTCTGCTGCGTCATCTCGTCCATCTGCGACACGGCGTTGTTGACCTGGTCGATGCCGGCCGACTGTTCCTGGCTGGCCGCGGCGATCTCGGCCACGATGTCGGTGACCTTCTTGACGCTGTCGACGATGTCGGCCAGGGCCTTGCCGGATTGATCCACCAGCTCCGAACCTGCGCGCACCTTGTCGGCGCTGTCGTTGATCAAGAGCTTGATTTCCTTCGCTGCACCCGCGCTGCGCTGCGCGAGGTTGCGCACTTCCGTGGCCACCACCGCGAAGCCGCGGCCCTGTTCGCCGGCGCGCGCCGCTTCCACCGCGGCGTTCAGCGCGAGCAGGTTGGTCTGGAAGGCGATTTCGTCGATCAGGCTGACGATGTCGGAAATCTTGCGGCTGGAGCTGTTGATCTCGCGCATGGCGGTGACCGCCTGCGCCACCACTTCGCCGCCGCGTTCGGCCTGTTCGCGCGCACCGCGCGCAAGCTGGTTGGCGTGGCTGGCGTTTTCGGCGTTCTGCTTCACGGTGGAGGTCATCTCCTCCATCGACGAGGCGGTTTCCTCCAGGCTGGAAGCCTGTTCCTGCGTGCGCTGGCTCAGGTCGTCGTTGCCGCGCGCGATCTGCTGCGCGGCCGTGCTCACCGCATCCGAACCGTTGCGCACTTCGGCCACGATATCCACCAGGCGCTGGTCCATGGTGCTCAGCGCGCCAAGCAGTTGCGCCAGCTCGTCGCGGCCCTTTACCTCGATGGCGTGACCGAGCTTGCCGCCGGCAATTTCATTGGCCACCTTCATCGCGTAGCTCAGCGCATGCGAGATCGAACGGATCAGCAGGACGGAACGCAGTACCGCGAACAGCAGGCCCGCAGCGAGTGCGATCAGCGTGATCATGCGGATGCGCTGATAGCTCTTCACCTGGCCTTCGAAGATCTGGCCGGCTTCATCGCTCTGCACCTTCACCAGCTTGGCCAGCGCGTCCTGGCGTTGCATCAGCAGCGGACGCAGCTCCATTTCCACCAGGTCGGAGGCGCCATTGTCGGACTGCTTGATGGCGTCGAGCACGTCCTGCTTGGCCTGGTCGTAGTCCTTGTCGCTGGAATGCCACTCCTTCGCCGCGGCGGCGACCGCCGGGCTCAGCTGCAGCTTGCCGAAGCGATCCTTGTAGTCGTTCATTTCCGACTGATAGCGCTCGAACTCCGCCATCTTCTGCTTCACCTGGTCCGCCTTGCCGACCAGCGTGGCCGCTTCGCTGAGCGTGAGGAACGACTTCAGCGAGTCGCTGCGCACCTGGTCCAGTATCTGGCTTGGCACCATGCCGGATTGGTAAATGCGCTGCGTGCCGGCATTCTGCTGCGACATCGAATACAGCCCGATGGCCGCACCCGCCAGCAACATCACGCCGAGCAGGCCGACCAGCATGACCAGCCGCGCGCGTACCGTGAGCGATTTGGATTTGAATGTGGGAAAACGCAATTTCATGGGTGTTGTCCTTCAGGCGACGGCTTTCACATCAGCAGCCGCATCGAGCGCGGCATCGAGCATTTGTGCATCTTGCGGTTGCAGCAGCTTGTCTGCGTCGAGCAGCAACACCATGCGGTCGCCGACCGAGGTCAGTCCTTTCAGATATTCGGTATCCACGGTGGTGCCCATGTCCGGCACCGGGCGAAGCGCATCGTCCGCGACATCGAGCACGTCGGAGACCGCATCCACCACCACGCCGAACTGGCGCCCGGCCACGGTGATGATCACGGTGACGGTGGTGGCGTTGTATTCCTCGCGCGTGAGGCCAAAGCGCAGGCGCAGGTCGATCACCGGCACGATCGCGCCACGCAGGTTGAGCACGCCAAGCACGTAGTGCGGCGACTGCGGAATGCGCGTCACGGGAGTCCAGCCGCGGATTTCGCGCACGGCCAGGATGTCGACGCCGTATTCCTCGTGCGCGAGGTTCACGGTGAGGTATTGCGCTTGCTCTGACATGGTTCGCCTCGTCGTGGGAGCGCTCATGCGGTGCTCCTGTTCGGAAGAAGAATCGGCGGCCTGGGCGGAAACTTGAGGTGGGGCGGCGCAAAAAAGCGGTGCGGATGCGTGTCAAAACCTTTTTGCCATGCGCTCTTTGCTCCCTCCCCTACGTGTAGTAGAGCCTGCCCCGGACTTGATCCGGGGGGAGGGTTGGGGTGGGGTGAAGCAAGCTCGCGACACACTCAACTCATGCTGCAAGCACGAGCAACCCCACCCCAGCCCTCCCCTGCAAGCAGGGGAGGGAGCCGTCCGCGGCAAAGCTGCAACTTATTCGCCGACCGCCGCCAACACGCTCGTCGCCAAGGCTGGCCTGCGTGCCGCCACAGCGTTCCCGGCAGGCGCAGGCGCTCTCTGCGCCACTCCACGCACCCGGAAATACCCCATCTGCGCATGCAGCCGGTCGGCCTGCTCCTGCATCGCCCGCGCCGCCGCGGCGGCTTCTTCCACCAGGGCGGCGTTCTGCTGGGTGACTTCGTCCATCTGCATCACGGCGCGGTTGACCTGCTCGATGCCGCTGGATTGCTCCTGGCTGGCCGCGGAGATCTCGTCGACGATGTCGACCACCTTCTTCACGCTGCCGATGATGCCGGTCAACGCCCGACCCGATTCGTTCACCAGCTGGGTGCCGGCCTGCACCTTGTCGACGCTGTCGCTAATCAGCGTCTTGATTTCCTTGGCCGCGCGCGCACTGCGCTGGGCCAGGTTGCGCACCTCGTCGGCGACCACCGCGAACCCACGGCCGTGTTCCCCGGCATGCGCGGCTTCCACCGCTGCGTTCAAGGCCAGCAGGTTGGTCTGGAAGGCGATTTCGTCGATCAAACCGACGATGTCGGCGATCTGCGTGCTGGCCTGTTGGATGTCCTGCATGGCGCTGCTGGCGCGCGCGGCGACGTCCCCGCCGCGCTCGGCCTGCACGCGCATGGCCACGGCAAGCTGGCTGGCGTGCTGGGCGTTGTCGGCGCTCTGTTTCACGGTGGAGGTCATTTCCTCCATCGACGCGGCGGTTTCTTCCAGGCTGGATGCCTGCTCCTGCGTGCGGTAGCTGAGATCGTCGTTGCCGCGCGCGATCTGCTGCGCGGCCGAGGTCACCGACTGCGCGCTGTGCTGCACCTCGCCCACCACGTCCGTCAGCTTGCTGCGCATGCGCTCCAGCGCATCGAGCAGGCTGCCGGGCACGGAAGCGGTTGTGCCCTCGTGATGCAAATCGCCGTCGGCGATGCGCGAAGCGATCGCCAGCGCCACGCTCGGTTCGCCGCCGATGCTGCGACGGATGCTGCGCATGGATTCGCCCACCACCAGCAGCACCAGCAAGGCGACGATGCCGGCGCGGATAAACCTGCGTATCAGCATCTCCCGGAACGTCGCGTTGATGTCCACGAAATACGCACCGGCCGCGACATGCAGATCCCACGGCTTGTAATACGAGGTATAGGTGATCTTGTGCTGGTCGCCCTTGGCGCCGGGCATCGGCCACATGTATTCGGTGAAACCGTGACCGTCCTGCCGGTCGGCGGCAAGCATTTCGCGATACAGGTATTTGCCGGTGGAATCGTGATCGTCGCGGATGCTGTTGCCATCGCGCTGGGGCATGATCGGATGCATGCGCATGACCAGGTTGGAATCGAACACGTACACATAGCCGGTGCCGTTGTTCCAGCGCAGCGCGGACAGCGCCTGCATCGCCTGACGTTGCGCTTCGGTTTCGTTGAACTCGCCTTTCGCCGCACGCTGGCGATAGCTGTCGATCAGCGAAGTGGCGGTGGCCACCTCATCGCCCAGGGCGCGTTCCCGCGCCTGCATCAGCAGGCCGCGGCCATCCAGCGACGACATGATGGTAAGCGCGAGCAACCCGGCCACGGCGACGCCGATAACCAGCCACACCCGCGCCGAGAGGCTGAGGCGTTCGAGCACTTTCAATGGGGACTTCATAACGGCAACCTTCGATGACATGGGAAGACGGGGCACACGGCCCACCGCACTCCATGCACGGCCTCGCGCTACTTCTTATGCGCGAGTTTCGAAAATGCGGAGCTTCCCTCCCAAGCCCCGCGGTGTTCTTGCTACGCCGCCTTGCGTCGCGACTGCAGGCGGATCAATCCGGCCACGTCGACGATCAAGGCCACCGAACCGTCGGCCAGGATGGTCGCGCCGGAAATACCGTCCACACGCCGGTAATTGGCTTCCAGGGATTTCACTACGGCTTGTTGTTGGCCGACCAGTTCGTCGACGAACAGTCCTATTTGTGTACCGTCTGCTTCGACCACGATCACTAGGCCGTCCTCGATCCGCTGCCGCGCATCGGCGCAGCCGAACTGCTGGTGCAGACGCACGATCGGCAGGTATTCGCCGCGGAAGCGGAACAGTTCGCCGCCGCCGGTGACGCTGCGCACGGCGTCGGCGCCCAGTTGCACGGATTCCACGATCGACACCAGCGGCACGATGTAGCACTCGCCGCCCACCGCCGCGCGCAAGCCATCGATGATCGCCAGCGTCAGCGGCAAGGTGATGGTGAAGGTGGTGCCCTGCCCCGCGCGGCTCTTGATGCCTACGCTGCCGCCCAGGTCCACTACGTTGCGGCGAACCACATCCATGCCCACGCCGCGGCCGGAAAGATCGGTGGTGACCGCCGCCGTGGAAAAGCCCGGCTGGAAGATCAGCTCGCCGACCGCGTCGTCACTCAGCTCGTCGCCGCTCTTGATCAAACCCTTCTGCACGGCCTTGGCGATGATCGCGTCGCGATTGAGCCCCGCGCCGTCATCGGAAATCTCCACCACGATGGAGCCGCCGCGATGGAAAGCTTCCAGGCGCAGCGTGCCCATGTCGCCCTTGCCGGCGGCGCGGCGCTTGTCCGGTGTTTCCAGGCCGTGGTCGATCGCGTTGCGCACCAGGTGCACCAGCGGATCGCCGATTTTTTCCAGCACCGTCTTGTCCAGTTCGGTGTGTTCGCCGACCAGATCCAGCTTCACCTGCTTGCCCAGCTTCTGGCTGAGATCGCGCACCAGGCGCGGAAAGCGGTTGAACACCGAACCGATCGGCAGCATGCGGATGCCCATCACGCTTTCCTGCAGCGTGCGGGTGTGGCGGGCCAATTGCGCCAGGCCGTGTTGCAGCATCGCCAGGCGCGACGGATCGAACTCTTCGCGGAACTGATCGAGCATGGCCTGCGTGATCACCAGTTCGCCGACCAGGTCAATCAGGCCGTCGATCTTGTCGATCGCCACGCGCACGGAACCGGCATCGTTGCTGCTGGCCGACGCGGCACGCGTTGTCCCTGTCGCGCCGCCTGCACCCGCGGCCGGTGCGGCCACCGCCTCGACGGCGGGTGCAGGCGGCGGCGCGGCGGCAACGAGCGGCTCGATGATGAGATCGCATTCGTCTTCGACCCACTCGAACACCGTCTTGATCGCGTCCTGGCTGACCGCGCCAGTCAGTTCGATGCGCCAGCCCAGGTGGCATTCGGAAGGGTCGAGCGCGTCCAGCGTGGGCACACGATCCAACTGTGCCTCGACGACCAGCTGACCGAGCGCAGCCAGTTCACGCACCAGGCGCAACGGGTCGTTGCCGCCGGCCAACATGCCGGCGTGGGGACGGAATTGAATGATCCAGCCGCTGGAAGCGGCCGGTTTTACCGCAGCTTTCGTCGCCGCGGCGGGGGTATGGTTGCCGGCTGCGGCGGCAAGCTCCTGCTTCAGGCTTTCGCTTTGCGCATCGGCCAGCGGCTGGCCGCTCTGCGCGCGGTCGAACATGCCGCGCAGGCAATCCACCGTGCGCAGCATCAGTTCGATGATCGGCTTGTCGATCGGACGACACCCGTCGCGCACCTGGTCGAGCAGCGTTTCGGCTTCGTGCGTGAGCGCGGCCATGTCCGGAAAACCGAAGGTAGCCGAGCCGCCCTTGATCGAATGCGCTGCACGAAAAATGCTGTGCACCAGCTCCGCATCGCCGCCTTCGTCGAGCGCCAGCAGCGCCGCCTCCATGGCATCGAGGCCTTCCAGGCTTTCCTCGAAGAAGGCTTTGTGGAATTGGGCGATGCTGATGCTCATGGGAAGCTCAACTCTTCAGGAACTTGCGTAGGTTGGGGTGAGCGCAGGCGAACCCCAACATGGATGTGTATGCGCATGGCGACTTTGGGGTTCGCTTGCGCTCACCCCAACCTACTTTCAACCAAGCACGCGTTTCACCGTGGCCAACAACTGCTCCGGATCGAACGGCTTCACCAGCCAGCCCGTCGCACCGGCCGCCTTGCCTTCCATCTTCTTGTCGGTGTTGGATTCGGTGGTCAGCATCAGGATCGGCACGCCCTTGTATTCGGCGCGCGTGCGCAGTTCGCGCACCATGCTGATGCCGTCCATCACCGGCATGTTCACGTCGGCCAGCACCAGGTCGAACTTGGAGGATGCCGCCGTATCCAGCGCCATCTGCCCGTTCTCCGCCTCGCTCACGTCATAGCCGGCGCTGCGCAGCGTGAATGCCACCATGCCGCGCATCGACGCCGAATCGTCCACTGCAAGAATCTTCGCCATCTTCCACCTCGAGTTCAGGCCGGCTTCTTCGCCGGCAATGCCAATGCTTCCACCAGACCCAGCTGGCTCGCCGCGTCATGCAGCGGTGCGCTTGCGCCCGCCCATTGCAACTGGCGTTCGCGCTTTTTCGCCTCGCGCTGGAACACCACCAGCAATTGCAGTGCGGCCGTGTCGACGCGATCCACCGTGCTGCCGTCCAGCACGATCTGCGAGGATGCCAGGGCGTTGCGCAGTTGCGTGTGCAGCGCGCCCACCTCGGCGATACGGCAATCGGCAGGCATGCTTACCCGCGCTTCGCTTTTGCTTTTGCCGCCCATGGTGCTCGCCTCGCTGGGTTGTCTGTTGCGAGATTTATCGGCGGAAAACCGAACAGCTTTAGATGGTCACGCAGGCTGGGATGAAATCCCGGCATCGCCATCCGGACAAGGGCGGCGGCTTCAGGCCGCCCCTAAAGTTTCCCCCGGGCAGGCCGATACCCACTCCAAAGGTTCGCGACCCATGTGCCCACCGGCGCGTCGCTGGCCAAGGAGCCAAGCGTGATCATCCAGCCAACCAGCGTTGCCGCACTGACCTGGCTCGGTGCTGCCGCCGGCGCCAGCTCTGAGGGCTGGCGCATTGGCAACGTGTTGTCCGCGCGCCCGCTTGGCGTCAACGAACAAGGGCTGCTGGTGCTGCAGATCGGCGCGCTGACCGTCGAGGCCGAGGCGCCCGGCACCAGGCTGCCGCCCCAGTTCCAGGTGCGCGTGCTCAGCGTGGGCGCGCAGCCGCAACTGGAAATCCTGGGCGTCGATGCGCATCCCGACAGCACGGTTCATCAGGCACTGCGCGAACGGCTGCCGCAACAGAACGGCTACGCCCCGTTGCTCGCCACCGTGGGCGCACTGTCGCAATGGTCCATCGCCAAGCAATTGCCGCCCTACCTGCGCTCTGCCCTCGCCTTGCTCGAACACAGCATGAGCACACCGCGCGAACTTGCCACCGCCGAAGGCTTGCGCCAGGCGGTAAATCGCAGCGGGCTGTTTCTCGAAGCGCAGCTCGCCCAGGCCCCGGCCAACGACGCCACCACCGCGCACGACGACATGAAAGGCGCCTTGCTGCGCCTGGTCGCCATCCTGAAAGGCCAGTCCATGCTCGGCGAAAGCAGCGGCAGCGAGGTGGACCCGCCGCTGCTGTACCGCGGCGTGGTCCCTCAAGGTCGCGTGCCCTTGTCGCTGGAACTGGCCAGCACCACCGACGCCACCGAACTGCTGCCGCGCCTCTACACCGACGTGCAGGCGGCCCTGGCGCGATTGGAAGTGGCGCAGCTGCAGGCCAATCCCAATCACTGGATCGTGGAAATCCCCGTCCAGACCGACGAAGGCGCCGACGTGCTGCAGCTGTCGCTGAAGCACGAGCCGGATGCCGAACAAAGTTGGAGCATGGGCTTTTCGCTGGACCTGCCTACGCTAGGCCCGATCGTGGGCGAACTGCATCTGCGCGGTCTGCGCCTGTCGGTGCGGCTATGGGCGCAACATCGCGAGACGGTGGACCTGCTGGAAGCGCAATTCGACGACATGCGCCAGCGGCTCGACGCCACCGGCCTGTTCCTGGATCAACTGAGCTGCCAGTTCGGCCTGCCGCAAACCGGCAGCGGCATGAGCGCCGTCTTCCTGAAGGCAACCGTATGAGCGCCCCTTCGCTACCCGCCCCGCAACGCAAGGTGGTGCTGCGCCTGCCCGGTGGCGCCGAGTCGAATGCGACGTCGCCCGGCGCGCAGGCGCATGACGTGGAGAACCTGCTCAAGCATGCGACTGCACTGGGCCTGCCGCTACATCATGACCTGCAGATAGCAGCGTTGCTGGTATCGCTGCGGATGAGCGCGGACGTGCCCCCGTTGCTGTATGCGGCGGCGGCGGCGGTGCTTGCGAGCATCTATGAGGCTTCGCGCAAAGGGTAGGTTGGGTAAACCATCGAGATGACAGAACCGCTTGGCCGCTTCGTTCTTGGCGTGAACCAGTACCGCGCGAATCCCCTGTACCCTGTGAAGCAATGGCAATCCTGCGCAGCGCGCCGGCGAGCATGTCGGCGCCAAAAGCACGAGAAACGGCTTTCGTTCTTCAAGCCTTGTGTCGCAGCCAGTCAGCCAGAAGCCGCCCAATCGAATCCCGAAAGATCATGCTCAGCGGCAACCAGAGGCCGACGTGCCGATCAGGCGGTCGCCTGATCTACTTTCGCCACACGGGGACCCGGCGTAGCAGCGACTTGAGCTTCGCCCCTCGTGCGGGGGGATTATCGAGCGCACGCATGAAGCTGTCATAGCGCCTGGCATCCAGCCCAAACGTCCGCTGGTCGAGCAATACGTCGATCGCCTGCCGCCGCGCAAACTCGACCATGAACTTAGACTGCGTTTTTCCCAATTTTGCCTGGCGCATGAGAGGCTTCCGCTCCCTACTTTTCGCTAGTGTTCTTCCAATAAATCTTTATAGAGCGCAGCGGACCGACGGTCTTGATCCTCAGCCTATCGAAATCAGCATCCACAGGAATTTTGTTCGTAGACTCCAAAATCTGATCTTACTCCAATTCCACGGACACCCGCTTAAACGACACAATTCGCTACACACTACTGAACATGTCCTCGCATAGCGTCGATTGCATACTCTCTAAGCTCGCTTGGCGCACGAGGCAAATACGATCTAATTGTCGCCTCCACATCGCTGGGCCGGGAAGAAAACCAATGCCCAAGACCGTGAAGAGCAGATTCCTGACATGCCAGATTGCCCATCTTTAGGATCGAGCTAATCGTGCTACATATGACAGTATCGGTCTCTTCCAGATCAGGTCGCCTGGGGACACCGTGCCGTGGAAACATGTCCCACCACATGTAACACATTTCTCTATAGCCCAGGGTCTCACCGCCATTAATGCGATACGGACCATGCTCATCACCAAGATTTGCGAATAGGTCTCTAAATACCGTCCGCATGCTCACTATAGCGTTTGAACGAATGGAAAAGTCAATCGAAGTATCCATATACAGATAAGCGATTGATCCGCAACTTGGATTGACCAAGTACCGCAAACCCATGCATATCTGCCTCTCACTAAATTTAGCTGCCGCCTCTGCGACATTATTGAAAGCCTGCGCCGCCAACTGGACAAGCTCTTCCTTAGGCAAGATTAGATCCTCATTCTCGTCGCTAAAATACCACTCAATTCCATCAACAGGTCTGTCGTAGAGATACAGGGTAAATTCGCCAATATTCATTCGATATTCCCGCCTCAATGCTTGTCACACGGTTTGCACACGCGGTCGATCGTGCGACGATACCGATCTATTTCTCTATCAAGCTCATCCATGCGATCAGAATGACCTTTATCGTATATCCCTCCAAACCATTTATCAGTCATCTTTTGCCTGACCGCCTTACACCGTAAAGCTTTGGTGAGTTTCCACCTGGCTAACTCACAATCATTCAAGTTTGTTGGTGGGGGCTCATCGCAAATTCTATGGACCTCTTCATGATTCGCTTTTTTTGCGATCTCATCAGCGAGACTATAGCCCCCAACGCCCACTGCAAGAATATCCCCAATGAGATCCTCGGGACCGCCGCCCGCCATATCAATAACTCCCGCCCGTTTAAGCGCCTGTCCGAGTGGACCGCTAGTATCCAACCGGCCATCGGAATCGACGTAAATCCCTGGGTTGGAATGCACGTAAGCATAAGTCGATGAGCCAGCGAGCAAGCCTAAAGGGTCGCTTTCGACATAGCGCCCTGAATTCGGGTCGTAGTCACGATTGATGTTGTAGTGAAGCCCGGTCTCTGCATCGAAATACTGACCAGGGAAGCGCAGGTTGTAAACATAACCATTGCTGGTCGGCTGCTGCTCACCCCATGGATTTCCTGGATACGCCCACGTCCACACCGTATTGCTGTTGGCGTCGGTTATCGCACGCGGTGTTCCCAGCTGGTCGGCCGTGACGTAGGCAACTGACGTGGTCGTTCCTTGCGTATCGAGGTTCGCCACCGGAATGTCATCAAGATAGACGTATTCCCGGCTGGTCGAACCGTACTCGCTCAGCAGCTGGCTATCCTCGCCGTAGTTGTAGCGTTCCGCTGCGCCGTTGGCGGTCTTGGCGATGCGCTCGCCGTCGTCGTTGTAGCTGTAGGTGGCAACCGTGCTTTGGTTGAGCTGCGCCAAGGCCATGCGGTTACGCGCGTTGTAACCAAATCCGTACGTATTGCCCGCTTGGCTGATCGCCGTGGTGTTGCCATTGGCGTCCACCGTGCGTGCCGCGTTACCCGTCGCAACCAGCTGGTGCGTGTTGGGGTTATAGCTGTAGACGCCCGTCGCCAGGCCATTGCCGGTCTTGCTCAGTCGATCGCCCGTTTGGTTATACGTCACGCTCTCCAGCGTGCTGCCATCGGCTTCCGTGACCGCCGTCAGGCGATACAGCGGGTCGTAGCTGTACGTCTCGGTCGCCGGATTCGCGCCTGGGTTGTTGCCGATGGCCGTGATATCGCCCATCGCATCGCGCGCCACGTGCAAGGTAAACGCCGGGCTGACCAGATCGGTCAGCCGGTAATTGGCGTCGTAGGTGCGCGTGATGGTTTGGCCGTTGCCGAGCGTGTAGCCGCTTACCGGCCCGAACGGCAGGTAGGTGACGTTGCTCACCAGGGTGGTGGTGCCGCTGGCCGTCGTGGCGGTCACGCCGCTGACATGGCCGTCCGCATCGTAGCTGTAGGTGACCTGGTTGCCGCTGGGATGGGTGATGCTGAGGATCTTGCCGCCCGGACTGCGGCTGTAGCTGGTCACGTCGGTGTGGCCGTTGACCGTCTGGCTCTTCTGGGTCACGTAGCCCTGGGCGTTGTAGCAGAACACCGTGCTGACGGCGTTTTCGACGACGCGAGTCAGGTGGCCGATGGGGTACGACGTGGTGCAGCCGGTGACGCTGTTGGGTTCGTCGTAGGTATAGGTGATGTTCTGGGTGCTGTCGGCATAGCTGGCACTCAGGCGACGGTCGCTGGCGTCGTAGGTGTAGGTGACCGTGTTGCCGTTGGCATCGGTGGCGGTCAGCACGTTGCCAGCGGCGTCATAGGTCTTGGCCGTGACGCCGGTGTCGGGGCTGGTGAGTTGCGTCTCGTCCGACAGGCCGTCGTACTGGTAGGTCGTGTTGAGGCCGCTGGGATCGGTGACCTGGGTGAGGCGGTCCAGTGCGTCGTAGGTGTAGGTGGTCTTGGTGTTGGCGGTTTGCGCGGCCAACGGTGACGCACTGATGGCGATCACCAGACCGAGCAGGATGCCCGCCAGCGGCTTCTTCCTTCCTGTCATGAGGTTGCCTCTTGTTCCTGTTCGCTTCCCAATTTCCATGCGCATATTTATGTTCACAACGGCAGACGAACCCATCACTGCGTGTCCTTGATCCATGGCGGCGCCCCTGTCAGTTCGTGCCGTTGTAGTTGTCGATGGTCTGCACCAGGCGATTCAGCGCGTCGTAGCCCATCTGGCGCCGGATGCTTAAGCCATCGGCGCTTTGCACCAGGTTGCCGTTGGCGTCGTAGCTGTTGCTGGCGCTGGCGTCGAAGATGGTGTGGTTGAGGCCGTCCATCACCTTGGTGAGCTGACCGAGGGTGTTGAAGCTGCGGGTCAGGCTCTTGTGCAGCGTGCCGCTTGAGTCGTAGACCTGCTCGGCGGTTTTGTTGCCGGCCGCGTCCAGGGTGTATTGGATGTAGTTGCCTTGGGCATCGGTGATCTTCACCAGACGGTGCGCGGCGTCGTAGCCGTAGGTGGTGGTGACGCCGTCCGCATCGGTCACGGTTTGTACGGCGCCATAGGGCATGTAAGTGAAAGACGTGATGGCGCCACCTACGCTGCGCGAGGCGAGCCAGCCGCGCGGGGTGTAGGTCATATCCGTGTTGATGCCATTGGCATCGGTAATACGGGTGACACGCCCTGCACCGTCGTACGAGGCGATGGTGGTGATGTGGCCGGAGGGATCGGTAATGGTGTGCAGATCACCCGGCTGATGACAGGCCGAGCCGGGCGTGCCGCAGTTGGCTGCGCTGCTGGCCAGGTAATAGCTGTAGCTGGTGGTTTGCGTGGTGTCGGTGCGTGGGCCGGTAGCCGTCAACATCAGACCCACGATGGGGCATTGCGTGGTATCGACGGCGGTGCAGTAGGTGTAAGTCCAGCGACGCACGCCGGCAGGAACGGTGCCTGTGTTGCTGCAGGTATAGCCGGGGGCGGCGCTATTGGCCGGATCGATCTCGCAGCGGGCAAGCGTTTGGCCGGCGGTGTTGTAGACCCACTGCATGGCGCTGACGGGGTTGCCACCGACATCCAACACTGTGCGTGTGAGCGGCACGCGCAGCGTGGTGTTCCAGGTGAAATTGGTGGTGCGCTGGCTGACCGTGCCGGAGGCCTCTATCTGCTGGTCGAGCAGGCCGTTGGCCTCGTAGGTGGTCTTGGTAAGGTTGCCGTTGAAGTCGGTGTAAGAAGCCAGGTAGCCGTTACTGTCGTAGCTATACCGCTTCGATACCGTCGTACAGCCCGTGCAAGTCTCCGTCACCGTCACTGGCCGGACCGTACCCAACAGATATTCGGTGGTAGAGGTTTCTACCTTTCCGAGGGGGTCCGTCACCTGCTGTATGAGGGTTCCAGCACTCGTGAAGGTATACACAAGGCTTGTCTGACCAATGCCATTGGGCCCGGAGGTGGATGTCGCCCGATCCGATGCGTTGTACTGCGTGGTATCGATACGATTGCTGCTCTCGTCGACCACCCCCGTCAGGTCATTGCCGCCTGCGCCATTTTCGCCGTAGACCAGGGTCAGAACGCTTGAATCGGGATACGTAATGGTTTTGAGGTTGTTGCTTGTATCGTAGGCAAAGCCGTAAGTCGATCCATCCGGCGTTTGCAGGCTGCCAATACGGCCATGGCCGTCGTACGAAAAAGTCAGCGACCTCCCCTCGGGATCGGTGACCGAGGCCAGGGTGCCGCTGGCGTTATAGGCCAACGTCTGGGTAAGGCCGCCGCGGGTCGTCAGTGCCGTAAGTTGTCCGGCGCTGTTGTATGTCTCCTGGTCGCCATTGCCCGTGGTGTACGTCCATCCGGTAATGGATCCATCGGCGGCGTAGCTTGCTGCCAGCGTATCGCCGACATCGGCATCGGCGATCCAGCTTGTACCGCTCCGATTGAACCCCAGGACTTTCCCATCAGGACGCAGCGCGTAAGCGGTTGCGGTGACCGCATTGCTCTCCAGCCGAATTATTCGCAGATAGCTGTGCACCCGGCGTGCGCCCAAGACAAGTTCAAGGGGCGTCTGAATACCGCTATTGCCGTTTTGGCTGTTATAGGAAATGGAAAAATACAGCGGAAAAGCGCCTGATCCTCGATAAACGTCTATCGCCTCAAATTTGTTGCCAGTGGCAGGATTGACGGGATCGCCTTTCAACGTACAAGGGCATGCCGGTATGCCACGGCTTTTGTCTGGATCTACTTTCGGTGCTGGGCACAAGCTATTCGGATATTCATCCGCTGAATAGCCATACCGATCCGCCGAGTTTCCATATTGATCAACACCTCCGCAGTAGGCCCATCTGCGTGCATCGGAGCCATATGTATACGGACCACTGTCTATCGCGCAGGTATATTCGTTCTTTCCATAGTAATAAGCGCCGTAAAAAGTTCCATCTTCGTATCCTGATGCATGAATGGGATACGTTCCGTCAAAAACATAACAAGGATGACAGCTCATACAATCGCCCACACTTGAATCCCATGGGATCACAAAGGCATCGTAGGGCGTTGCATACCTGATATGATAATAATCGCCCCCGAAATTGGGCACGTTGTAAAAAATGATCGGCGCATGCTGCGCTTGTGCAATCCCGGTTATCAGGCTGATGACGATGAGCAAGGGAAGCAGTACCCGCGATCGTAAAATTCGGCGTGCTCCTTTGCGGAAGACAGGCGTGCTGGATCGCGCAGCAGGATTTAACTCTGGAACGAGGTATTTTGTCGCGCCGCTCCAAAGCATCGACGCCCATCGCCCAAGCAGCCCATGCTTCTTGGAAGGTTGGGCAGCAAGACGGCGCATCCGCGTAACGCTCTCCGTGTTATCCATTCATCACCCCTGATTTTGCTTTTGCGCGACGATTTGCCCCGCATAGGTAGCCGTGAACCGCATGGCTCGGGGATGCTGCGGGTGTCGCCATATCACGCAGCAACAGAGTCATCTAAAGTGAGGCTGGGCTTTTAGGCTCGATCGCAGCGATGCGCGGACGGCATATTCGTCCCCATTTCTGGGGTGTGGCCCATTGCCGGGTATTGAACCAAAGACCACGGACGTAGCCGCGCAAGACGCTCTCAACACATTCCATTGGATTTCCCTGTTGTTGTCGACAGACCCCACTCAAGATTCCCCCGGGTCTGGCGGCCATTTATAACAGCCTCTTTGACCGTTGTCTGCCGGCCTCGACGAGGGAAACGAATGATTTATGCAGTCAGCGATTATGTCAGTTGCGTTACGTCAAGCTGCACAACAGGCCCAAATGCGGGATTCAACAGCGCGCCAACTGGTTGCCCATCGTCCACATCAAAAAGATCGACCATGGATGCTTACCGCCACAGCTTGCGGAAGTCGATCTCATTGTCGATGTAGTTCTGCAAGAACTCCTCGCGCACGCCGCCGTGCAGCGACTGGTTCTCCAGCAGCATGGTGTGCTCGACCGGTTTGAGCTGTTCATTGGCGACTTTCCTGGCTTGCTCCTGCACGATGTCCTCCAGCGACGTGTTGGGCACGAGCGCGTAGACCAGGGTGCATTGCATCGCTTCGGCCGCCTTGCGCAATGTCGCCAGTCGTATCGAGCCGCTGATTTCCGACGCCTCCAGCCCGCTCAGCGTGGCTTGGGTGACCCCCATGCGCTGACCCAGCTGCTGCGCCGTCATGCCCAGCGCCTGGCGGATCGCGCGAATCCAGCCCTGGTTGGGGCGTGCCAGTTTCTGGCTGAGGGCTCGCCCATCCGCAAGCCGGATATCCAGGTTTTTCCTGGCCTTGGCGGCCGTTGAGGCGGTGGTTTTCATAGCCTTTAACCTATATTCGCACAACGAAACTATAGTCTATAAGCTATGATTTATCCAAATTCATATAGGCCATAGCCTATTAAACGAATACCACAGATCAGGCCGCTTCCTTCGCCCCACGATCCAGCCGGCAAAGCTTCGCCACATCCAGCAGCGCCACGAATCCGCCTTGCCAGCCCATCACCGCCTGGACCGGATCGTCCACACGGCCAGAGCGCAGCGGTGGCGATTCGATGGCTTCGGGCTTGGGTTGCAGCAACTCGCCGACTGCGTCGACACGCACGCCCACGCGATGGGACTCGTGCGTGCACACCACGATGCGCGTGGCGACCGGATCGATCGGTGTGGTGGTGTTCAAGCCCAGCCGGCGGCGCCCGTCCAATACCGGCACGATGTTGCCGCGCAGGTGGCAGATACCGAGCAGGTCGCTGGCGGCGCCGGGGACTGGCGTTGGGGTGTTGTCGCGGATGACTTCGCTGACGCGGCTGAGCAGTACGGCGTAATGCTGGCCATCCAGTTGGAAGGACAGCCAGGGTTCGCGGGCGATGGCAGCGAGATCGGGAACGAGGCTCATGCGTTATCCCTTGTTGTCGGGCGTGGCCACATGGGGCGCCGCCTCGGGCGTGGTGATCAGCGATGCGATCGGCGTGATGACTTGCGGCGCCGGCAAGGTGGCTGGCGGGGTGACGACGAGCGGCGCCGTCTGCACGGCCGCAGCCGGTTGCGCGGCCACGCCGGGCGTGGGCGATGCAGCCTGGTCGCTGCCGCCATCGCCGTTTGCATCGGCGGTCTGGTTGATCTGGTCGCCGTTGGTGTAGAAGCGGCGCGGCGCCGCCTTGTCGCTCAGCACCACCACCAGCACGCGGCGGTTGCGGTTGCGGCCTTCCACGCTCTGGTTGTCCGCGGCGGGGCGGTACTGGCCCCAGCCGACTATCCCTAAGCGTTCCGGATCCACGCCATGCTCGGCGAACAGGCGCGCGACGCTCGCCGCACGCGCCGCGGATAGTTCCCAATTGGACGGATAGACGGCCGTATTGATCGGCATGTCGTCGGTATAGCCTTCCACGCGCAACGGGTTGGCGAATGGCGCGAGGATGTCGCCCAGGCTGGTCAGCACTTCCGTCGCGGAGGGCGACAAGGTGGCGACGCCGCTGGGGAACAGGATGTCTGTACGGATTTCGATCTCCAGCCAGGTGGGCGTGCGCCGCACGATCACCAGCTTCTTGTCGATCAATGGCTGCAGCGCGTGCTCCACCTGGTTGCGGATGCGCTCCAGATTCTGCTGCTCGTCGCTGAGCTTGGTCTTGTTCTGGTCGGACGGCGTGCCCTGCGAGGTATTGGGCGTGGCGATGTGCTGCGTCAGCACCGGCAGCAGGATCTGCGCCAGCGGCGTGCGCGGAATGGGTGCCGGCTTGTTGGTCGGCACCGGCATGCTCGACTGCGGCGCATTCGGCGTCATCGGCTGGATCACCGCACGTGAGCCGTTGAACGCCGCCGAGATGGCTTGCGCCAGCGCACGGTACTTGGTGGTGTTGACGCTGGACATCGCATACAGCACCACGAACAGGGCCAGCAGCAGCGTAAGCAGGTCCGCGTAGGGAATCACCCAGGCTTCGTGGTTGGCATGCTCTTCGTGCTTGTGCCGGCGTCTCATACGAGGTAGCCCTGCAGCTTGCTTTCGATCTGCCGCGGGTTGTCGCCTTCGGCGATCGAGATCAAGCCTTCGATCAGGATTTCGCGCACCTGCGTCTGCTTGTTGATCAGCGCCTTCAGCCGCGCGCCGATCGGCAGCAGCAGCAGGTTGGCCAGGCTGATGCCGTAGATGGTGGCGACGAAGGCCGCGGCGATGCCGTGGCCGAGCTTGGCCGGATCGGTGAGATCGCGCATCACCGCCATCAAGCCCAGCACGGCGCCGATGATGCCCATGGTGGGCGAATACACGCCGCCTTGTTCGAATACCTTGGCCGCTTGCAGATCCGCGTGTTCGCGCGTCGCCACTTCCAGTTCCAGCGTGGTGCGGATGGCTTCCGGCTCGCTGCCGTCGACCAGCAGCTGCAGGCCCTTCTTCACCAGCGGATCGTCTTCGGCATCGATGTGCGGCTCCAGCCCCAGCAAGCCCTGGCGGCGCGAGATTTCGCTCCAGCCGATCACGCGGCTGATCAGGTCGGAAGGATGCAGTTGCGGCGGCCGATACACCATCTTCAGCATGCCGGCCGCGCGCTTGAGCACCTTGCCCTGCGTGTGCAGCAACAAGGCGGAGATGGTGCCGATGAACACGATCACGAAAGCCGCCGGATTCCACAGCGCGGAAACGTCGGTGCCCTTGAGGATCGCGCCGACGATCAGCACGACGAAGGCGAGGATGGTGCCGGCGATGCTTACGACATCCATGTCAATATTCCTTGCTGGCTGGTGGTCCCCCGCACTGCTTGCACCTGATTAGCGCCGAGTCTCAGTTCGCCGAATCTGCTCCCTCCCCTACGTGTAGTAGGGGAGGGTTGGGGTGGGGTGAAGCAAGCTCGCGACGCGTTCAAATCATGCGGCAAGCTCGCACAACCCCACCCCAGCCCTCCCCTGCAAGCAGGGGAGGGAGCCGTAGCTGGCACCACAGAGCATCTGTTGTCGTTGCAGGGACCTATCACGCTGACACCTTCAACGATGGCAGCAGCCGCCCCTCGTCCTGCGACAACGCAGCAAGATCCAGCACCAGCGCAAGCCGTCCGTCGCCGGTCACGGTGGCGCCCGCCACGCCCGGCACGCCTTCGAACAGCGGCCCCAGCGGTTTCACCATCACGTCTTCGCGGCCGATCACTTCGTGCACCAGGCAACCCAGGTGCATGTGGCCCACGTGCAGCACCACCACGTGGCGCCCGCCTGGGCCGGGCACGCCGGCCCAATCGCCAAGATCGCCCAGCACCAGCGCACGTCCGCGGTGCGCGGCGACGCGGCGGCCGTCGAGCATGTGATCGTGCTGCGGATTCAATTCGAACACTTCGCTGACGTTGCCCAGTGGCAGCGCAAACAGGCGATCGCCCACGCGCACCATCAGCACGCGCAGGATCGCCAGCGTCAACGGCACGGTGAGTTCCAGCGTGCTGCCGGAACCCAGGCGCGAATGCACCTGCAAGGTGCCGCCCAGTTCGGCGACGCGCGTCTTCACCACGTCCATGCCGACGCCGCGGCCGGAAATATCGGAAATCTGCGCCGCCGTGCTGAAGCCGGGGCGGAATATCAGTTCGTAGCATTCGACTTCGGACAGGCGCGCGGCCTGCGTCGCATCGATGATGCCTTTCTCCACCGCCTTGCGGCGGAGTACGTCCGGGTCCATGCCGCGGCCGTCGTCGCTCACCGAAATCACGATGCGTTCGCCGCGCTGGCTGGCCGAGAGCTTTACCTTGCCCTTGCGCGGCTTGCCGGCGCGTTCGCGCCCGGCCGGGTCTTCCAGGCCATGGTCGACCGCGTTGCGCAGCAGGTGGATCAGCGGATCGGCCAGGGCTTCGACCAGGCTGCGGTCCAGGTCGGTCTCTTCGCCTTCGGTGATCAGCTCGATCTCTTTGCCGAGCTGGCGTGCAAGATCGCGCACGATGCGCGGAAAGCGTTGAAACAAGCGCCCGACCGGCTGCATGCGCATGCCGAGCACGGCGTTCTGCAGATCGTCGGACACGCGATCGAGGTCGCCGGCCACCGCCGCCAACATCGAGTTGTCGCTGCGCGAAGCCAGGCTCAGCAGGCGATTGCGCAGCAGCACCAATTCGCCGGCGCGGTTGACCAAGGTATCCAGCCGCGTGGTGTCGACGCGTACGGTGTTTTCCGCCGTCGATGATTTTGCCGTCGCCGGGCGTGCCGGTTCCGGCGCGGGAACGGGCGAAGCAGCCGGCGCTGCGGACACCGCCACGGGTTGCCCCGGCGCCGCGCCCTTGCCATGCAGGTTGTCCAGCAGGGCTTCGAATTCATCGTCGCTGATTTCTTTCTTTTCCGGCTCGGCGGCTTTTGCTGCGCCGGGCGCCGCACCTTTGCCGTGCAGCGCATCGAGCAGGTTTTCGAATTCGTCGTCGTTGATGTCGTTGGAAGCGTGCTTGGTGGCGCCGGGTGCGCCGCGCTGCCCGTACAGCGTGTCGAGCAGGGCCTCGAATTCGGCTTCGATGGGATCGGCCGAACGCGCCGGCTTGGCCGGTTCGCTTGCCGGCACGGCGTTTTCGACGGCAGGCTGCAGACGTTCGAGCAAGGCGGCGGGCGGCGGCGACATCGCTTCGCCGCTGGCCAAGGCGGACATCATGCCGTTGAGCAGGTCCAGGGCTTCCAGCAAGGCATCCATGTGCGCCGCGTTCAGCACCAGCTTGCCGTTGCGCGCGTCGTTGAGCAGTTCCTCGGCGCAATGGCACAGCTGCACCATCGGCTCGATGCCGAGAAAGCCCGCGCCGCCCTTCACCGTGTGGAAAACACGGAACACGGCATTGAGCAATTCGCGATCGTGCGGCGAGGCTTCCAGCTCGATCAGCTGTTCGCCCAGCCGTTGCACCAGTTCCCCGGCCTCGACCAGGAAATCGTCACGCAGCTCGCTGTCGAGGTTGGCGTCCATCAAGCTCTCTTTCCGGTGACAACCATCAAAAACCGAATTCGCTCAGCAGACGATCCACTTCGTCCTGGTTGTGCACCTTGGCCACTTCCACCGGCGCTTCGCGGCCGGCCAGCGCACCGGTAAGGCGCACCAGTTCCAGCAGCGACGATTCCACGCTCTCGATGAAGCCGACCACTTTCTTCACGCGCTGGCCGGCCAGGTCCTGCCAGGACTGCACCAGCACCATGTCGTTGAGGCCTTCGCTGCAAGCGCTGGCGAACACCTGCGCCTGGCGCGCCAGCACCGCGGCCGGATCGGTGGCGCTGTTGTTGAAATCCAGCACCGCCTTGGCGTTGCTGGACAGCGCCTCGGCTTCCGGACGGATGCGGTCGACGAAATCCAGGCTTCGATGCGCCGCCTGCGCACTCATCTCCAGCACTTCGGCCAGATGGTTGCGCGCATCCACCATGCTGTCGGGCACGCCTTCGTTGGCCAGGTCGCTGCCCAGGCGCGACACCGCGCCGTGCAGGTCGCGCGCAAGCACGCCGAGCGCGCGGAACAGGTGCTGCTCGCGCTGGCGCACCATCGCGTCGAGCGCCTGCTCGAAGGCGGTGCCGTCCTTGCTGTTGAGCAGGTCGAGCACTTCGCGCGGAAGGGTCTCGTTGACGGGGACGGTCACGGCATTCATGCGGAAGCTCCACTCGCGGCCAGGCGCTCAAAGATCTTGTCGAGCTTTTCCTTGAGCGTGTTCGCCGTAAAAGGTTTGACGATGTAGCCGTTCACGCCGGCCTGCGCGGCGGCGATGATCTGCTCGCGGTTGTTTTCGGCGGTGACCATCAGCACCGGCAGGCCTTTCAGCTTGGGCTCTGCGCGAATGGCCTGCAGCAGCTCGATGCCGGTCATGTTCGGCATGTTCCAGTCGGTGACGACCATGTCGAAGCTCGCGGCCTTGAGCATCGCCAAGGCATTGTTGCCGTCGTCGGCCTCCTGGATGAGCGGGTTGCTGAAACCCAGCTCCACCAGCAGGTTGCGAACGATGCGCCGCATGGTGGAGAAGTCGTCCACCACCAGGATTTTCATGTTCTTGTCCAAACGCTTTTCTCCAGCAAAGCCAATGGGGAGGGGGAGCTTTGTGTCAGCCGCGCCAGTCGCCCATGCGCGCGCGCAGCCTCACCAGCGCCTGCCCATGGATCTGGCACACGCGCGATTCGGTCACGCCGAGCACCAGGCCGATTTCTTTCAGGTTCATCTCCTGCTCGTAGTACAGGGACATCACCAGTTGTTCGCGTTCCGGCAGCGTGCCGATCGCCTCGGCCAGGGCTCCGCTCAGGTTTTCCTGCTCGAAGCTGTCCTGCGGGCCGAGGTTGTCGTGGTCGATCACATCCAGCGCGCCAGCCTCGCCGCCTTCGCCGTCATCCGGCGCCGTCAGGCTCAGCAGTCGCGCGTTGGTCGCGTCGGACAGCACCTGGTGATACTCCTCGGCGGTCATGCCGAGCCGTTTCATCACCTCGGCGCTGTCCGCATCGGCGCCGGTTTCGTTTTCGATCTGGCGCGTCACTTCCGCCACTTCGCGCACCTTGCGGTGCACGGAGCGCGGGGTCCAATCGGTGCGCCGCAGTTCGTCCAGCATCGCGCCACGAATGCGGATGCCCGCATACGTTTCGAAGCTGGCCGCGCGATCGGTCGTGAAGTTCCGCGCCGCCTCCAGCAAGCCGATCATGCCCGCCTGCATCAAATCTCCTACGTCCACGCTCGGCGGCAATCGGCCCATCAGGTGATAAGCGATACGCCGCACGAGCGGCGCATGCTTGCGCACCAGTTGGTCCGCGTCCTCGCGTTGCAGCTGCAGATATTCCGAAGCCACGTTCATGTCACCACCCCGCAGCCGGCAGGCTCTGCCCGCTGAAAAAGGCAATTCGGCCCAGGTCCGGGTACGCGGGTTTTCCCCATGTATCGACCGCACCTGCCAATTGCTTGAATCCGACCGCCGCACGGCTGGAAGGCCACAGGTCGACCACCGCACCCTGGCGCCGGATCGCCTGCCGCAACCATTCGTCGTGCGGCACCATGCCCATGTAGTCGAGCGCGATATCGAGGAAGCGCCCGCACACGCGCGCGAGTTTTTCAAACAGTTTCTTGGCGTCGCCCGCCTGACGCACCATGTTGGCGACGATGTGGAAACGCCGCACGCCGAAGTCGTGGGCGAGAATCTTGATCAAGGCGTACGCATCGGTGAGCGAGGCCAGTTCGTCGCACACCACGATCAGCACGTCGTCAGCGGCGGCGGCGAACATGGCGACGTTGTCCGCCACGCCGGCGGCCGTATCCACCACCAGGAATTCCGGCGGCTGGCGCAGTTCGTCGAAGGCGCGGATCACCGCGGCGTGTTCGCCGTTGCCCATCTTGGCCAGGCGGCGCACGCCGGAGCCGCCCGGCACCACTTTCAGACCGTGCTGCGCGGGAATGACCAGGTCCTGCAGCGTGCACAGGCCTTCCAGCATGTGCCCCACGTGGCGGCTGGGGTTGAGGCCGAGCTGCACGTCCACGTTGGCCACGCCCATGTCGGCGTCCAGCAGCATCACGTCGCGGCCGGCCATCGCCATCGCCATTGCCAGGTTCACCGCCACGGTGGTCTTGCCCACGCCGCCCTTGCCGCCGGCCACCGCGATGGTGCGCGTGATGCGCGAGCGCGGCACGATCGGCCGCAGGCTGGCCGCCTGCGTAAAGGCGTCGAATTCTTCGCGCTGCGCGCGGCTGGCGGAAAACAGGTTCTGCAAACCGGTTGCCTGGTTCACTTGCAAAGCCTCGCGGGTGATCGGCTCATAGGTCATCGGCTTGGTCGTCATAGGCCCGCCACCGCCATGCCGAAGCGTTCGGCCATGTCCAGGTCCTCGCCCGCAAAGCCGAGCTTGCGCTGCTGCTGCGCGGCGCGGCATACCAGCACGCGCGCATCGGCGGCGCTGATGTCTTCGGGCACGCGCTGGCCATCGGTGGTGCAATCCAAGGGAATGCGATGGCGGATCAATACGGAAAGCAGGCCGCCCAGGCTCGGCGCTTCGTCGAGCTTGGTGGCGATGCATACGCTGGGTTTGAGCGGCAGGTAGGCGCGCACCGAATCGTCCAGCGCGGGCGCCTGTGCGTTCGCGCCCAATACCAGGCAAGCGCGCAGCGTGGTGGCGCCGTGCGCGGCGGCTTCGCGCAACACGTCCATCTGCTGCTGCAGGCGCGGATCGTTGCCGGCCACGCCGGCGGTGTCGACCAGCACGGTGTGGTGGTCGCGCAGCAGGTGCAGCGTCTGCGCCAGGCCGACCGCATCGTAGGCGGGATACACGCGCACGCCGAGCAGGCGGCCGTAATGTTCGAGCTGCGCGGCAGCGCCGATGCGGTAGTGATCGGTGCTGACCAGCGCCACTTTGTTCGGGCCGTGATGCATCACCGCACACGCGGCCAGCTTGGCGATGGTGGTGGTCTTGCCCACGCCGGTGGGGCCGACCAGTGCGATCACGCCGCACACGTCGGCCAGCGCGCGGCCGCTGACTTTCAGGCTGCGGCTGAGCAGGCCAAGCGGCAGGTAGCGCGCCTGGTCGGCATTGATTTCTTCGGGCAGCTCATCGATAAGCTGGCGCGCCACGTCGGTATCGATGCCCAGGCGCGACATGTCGCGCAGCACGCGGGCGCGCATCGGGCTGCGGCGCTCCATGTCGTTCCACGCCAGGCTGGAAAGCTGCTGCTCCAGCAATTGGCGCAGGCCGCCCAGTTCGGTGCGCATGCGCGCGGTTTCCAGCGCGTGCTGTTCGAACACCGGCTGCAATGCGGCCAGTTCGGTGGCAGGCAACGGCAATGGCGGCGGTGGCGGCGGCGTGATGGCGCGCGTTTCCCTGGCCGGCTCCTTGATCGCTTCCTTGGCGATTTCCTTGAGGCGCTCCTTGGGGGTTTCCTTTATTACCGCTTCCTTCACCGGCGGCTTGCTCGGCGCGGGTGCGGATGCAGGTACCGATGCCGGTGCGTTGACGCGCGCGGCTTCGCGCATCAGTGCTTCGTCGTAGTCGACGGCGGCGATGATTTCGATGCCTTCTTCCAGGCGGCGCGTGGAGAGGATCACCGCATCGGCGCCTTGCTCGGCGCGCACGTCGCGCATGGCCTGGCGCATGTCGGGGGCGATGAAGCGTTTGATTTTCATGTGGCGCTCCTCAACGCCAAATCGAAGCGCACGTCATTCCGGCGAAGGCCGGAATCCAGTTGAACATGCGTCCGAAGGACACAGCCGTTTTTATGCTGAGTGCTGCGCACAGCGTATTTGCACGGGATTCCTCGCTCCTCAAAGCCGAGGACATCCCTGTGCTCTCCCCGCGTGCAGGCCTTCGCCGGAATGACGGTGAGGTGAGTGCGCAGCTGCTCGAATCCCTGCGACTTTTTCGCAAAGAAAGCGAGCAAAGCTTCCACGTTCGATATCATCGCCTGCCTCACCATCTCACCCTCTCCAATCGCTACCGTCCGATGGCTTGAACAAGCCGCACGCGACGGTTATCCGGTACTTCGTTGTAGGCCAGCACATGCAGGTTCTGGGCCACGTGGCGGGTGAAGCGCGAGAGCCACGGACGCAGTTGCGGTTGCACCAGCATCACGGCCGGTTCGCCGTTCGCCTCCTGCCGGCGTGCCGCTTCGGCGACGCTCTGCTGCAGGCGATCGGCAAGCCCGGGCTCCACGGCCGCGCCGGCCGCACCACTGCTCGAGAGGGATCCGAGCAAGATCTGTTCCAACTCCGGAGCAAGGGTGAGCACGGGGATTTCCGTGCCCAAACCTGCGATCTCCTGCACAATCTGGCGGCCGAGTGCGACACGCACATAGGCGGTGAGAGCGCCAGGATCCTGACTTTGGCTGGCGTGCTCCGCCAAAGACTCGACAATGCTGCGCATATTGCGCACCGGCACTCGCTCGGCCAGCAGGTTTTGCAGCACTTTCACCAGCACGCCGAGCGACAGGCGCTTGGGCACCAGGTCTTCCACCAGCTTGGGCGCGGTCTGCGCCAGGCGGTCCAGCAATTGCTGCGCGTCCTGGTGGCTGAGCAGTTCGTGCGCGTGGTTCTGCAGGATGTGCGAGAGATGCGTGGCGATCACCGTGGCCGGATCCACCACCGTGTAGCCCAGCGCCTGCGCATGGTCGCGCTGGTTGTTGTCGATCCACACCGCTTCCAGCCCGAACGCGGGATCGCGCGTGGGCACGCCTTGCAGCGTGCCGTGCACGCGGCCGGGGTTGATGGCGAGATGCCGCTCGGCATACACCTCCGCCTCGCCCATCGGCACGCCCATCAGCGCGATGCGATACGTATTGGGGCCAAGGTCCAGGTTGTCGCGGATATGCACCGCCGCCACCAGAAAACCCAATTCCTGCGAAAGCTTGCGGCGCACCGACTTGATGCGCGACATCAGCTCGCCGCCCTGGTTCTTGTCCACCAGCGGAATCAGCCGATAGCCCACTTCCAGGCCCACCGGATCGACGCTGGCGACGTCTTCCCAGCCAAGTTCCAGGCGCTCGGTGGCAGCCGGCGCCGGCAAGGCGTCGGCGGAGGCCTTGGCCAGGCGTTCCTTGGCCTCCTTCTCGCGCTTGATCATCAGCCACGAAGCACCACCGCAGACGGCGCCCAGCATCAGGAAGGCGATGTTCGGCATGCCGGGAATCAGGCCCATCGTGCCCAGCACCACGCCGGCCACCGCCAGCGCGCGCGGCTGCGCAAACACCTGGCCGACCACCTGCTTGCCCATGTCGTGCGCCTTGGACACGCGCGTGACGATCACCGCGGTGGCGATCGACAGCATCAGCCCCGGCACCTGCGCCACCAGGCCGTCGCCGATGGTCAGCAGCGTGTACGTGCGCGCCGCTTCGCCAGCACTGAGGCCGTGCTGCAGCATGCCGACGAAGAAGCCGCCGACGATGTTGATGAACAGGATCAGGATGCCGGCGGTGGCGTCGCCGCGCACGAACTTGGACGCGCCATCCATCGAGCCGTAGAAATCGGCTTCCTCGCGCACTTCCTGGCGGCGTTCGCGCGCCTGTTCCTGCGTCAGCAAACCGGCGTTGAGGTCGGCGTCGATGGCCATCTGCTTGCCGGGCATCGAATCCAGGGTGAAGCGTGCGGTCACTTCCGATACGCGCGTGGCGCCCTTGGTCACCACCACGAAGTTGATGATGGTGAGGATGGCGAACACCACCAGGCCGACGGCGAAATTGCCGCCGATCACGAATTCGCCGAACGCCTCGATCACCTTGCCCGCCGCGCCGGCGCCGTCGTGGCCGTGCAGCAGGATCACGCGGCTGGAGGCGATGTTCAGCGCCAGGCGCAGCAAGGTGGCGAGCAGCACCACGGTGGGGAACGCCGCGAATTCCAGCGGCCGCATCACGTACACCACCGCCAGCAGGATCACCAGCGACAACGCGATGTTGAAACTGAAAAGCATGTCCAGCACGAACGGCGGCAGCGGCAGCATCAGCATCGCCAGCATGGCGAGCATCACGATCGGCGCGGCGGCGCCACGGCGGCTGACCTGCTTGAAGGTGTCCAGAACGCTTGCGGTGGCCATGCGGATCGCCTTTTACGGTTGACGGTGGTGCACAACGCCACGGCCGTCATTCCCGCGAACGCGGGAATCCATTTGCTCCGATGCAAAAGCAAAGATGGATCCCCGCGTTCGCGGGGATGACGGCCATGGGGACATGTTGCTAATCAGGCATCTCATCATTTTTCCCTCATGCCTCGGGCCGGTAACGGCCTTGCAGCTCCGGATCGATATCCGGCCGCGGCACATCGGGAATCGGGCCGCCGCGTTCGGTGGCCTGCTTGAGCTGGTAGACGTAGGCGAGGATCTGCGCCACCGCCACGTACAGCGCGGACGGAATTTCCTGGCCGATCTCGGTGGTGGCGTACAGCGCGCGCGCCAGCGGCGGCGCTTCCACCAGCGGAATGCGATGCGCATCGGCCACCAGGCGAATCTGCATGGCCAGCACGTCCAGGCCCTTGGCCACCACGCGCGGCGCGCGCATGCGCGCATCGTCGTAGCGCAGCGCCACGGCGAAGTGCGTGGGGTTGACCACGATCACGTCGGCCTTGGGCACATCCTGGATCATGCGGCGGCGCGCGATCTGCTGCTGCATCTGGCGGATGCGGCCCTTGATGTGCGGATCGCCTTCGCTTTCCTTGTGCTCGTCCTTCAGTTCCTGCTTGGACATGCGGTGCTTGCGGTCGTAGTCGAAACGCTGCCACAAGGCATCCAGGCCACCGATCACCCCCAGCAGCACCGCGAACAACAGCGCCGCATGCGCCACCAGCGACAAGGCCTGCGCGATGCCTGCGCCGATCGCTTCGCGGCCGGTCGCCATCACCGCGCTTTCGTCGTGGCGCAGCAGCAGCACCAGGGCGACGCCGATAAAGGCGACTTTCAGCAACGACTTCGCCAGTTCGACCAGACCATTGAGCGAGACCAGCCGCGTCAACCCGCTGATCGGATCAAGCCGCTGGAAGTTCGGCACCAGCGCCTGCGAGCTGAAACTCAAGCCGCCGATCAGCACGGACGAACCCACCGCGGCGATCAGCGTGGCGGCGAACACCGGCATCAGCAAACCGAGCATGTCGCCGAGCGCCGCGTGCAAGGCGCGCGACATCAGTGCATCGCTGAACAAGGCATCGCGCGAATAGTTCAGGCCCAGCCCGTAGATGTGCCGCATATGCGCATACATGCTGGCGCTATAGGAAAGCAGGATGCTCGCGCCGGCCAGGACCACCATGGCGCCGGAAAGATCGCGCGAACGCGGGATGTCACCTTTTTCGCGAGCTTCCTGCAGGCGCTTGTCCGACGCTCGTTCGGTGCGGTCCTCGTGTTCGGTCTCGGCCATGGCGCTACATCCCCGCCAGATGCCGCATCACGTCCCAGCCCACGGCTTGCAGCGCCGAATACGCGCTGGTCAATCCACGCAGCGCCAACCACAGCGCAATGAAGCCCATGCAGATGCTGATCGGAAAACCCACCGCGAACAGGTTCATCGCCGGTGACGCACGGCTGGTGGCGGCGAAGCCGACGTTCACCAGCAGCAGCGCCGTCATGGCCGGCAAGGCCACGCGCAATGCGCCGGAGAAAAGATCACCGCCCGCCATCACCAGCACCCACAAGGATTTCGTATCCATCCCCGTCACGCCGGGCGGCAGTCCGCGAAAGCTGTCCGCCAGCAGTTCGATCACCTGCAAATGGCCATCCATCGCCAGGAACAGCAGGCTCACCATCACCATGTAGAACTGTCCCAGCACCGGCACGCTGGTATTGCTGGTCGGGCTGATCAGTTCGGCAAAACCCAAGCCCATGCTTTGCCCGATCAAAATGCCGCCATATGACACCGCCTGGAACACCAGCTGCAGCACGAAGCCGATGCTGGCGCCGATCAACATCTGCATGGCCATCGTCGCCACGCCTGCGGCGCTGAGCAGATCCAGCTGCGTCGGCGCGAGCGGCGCCAGCACCAGCGTAAGCACGAGGGTCAGCGCCACGCGAATGCGCGCCGGCACCACCGTGGCGTTGAAGATCGGCGCCGCCATGCAGAAGCCGCCCACGCGACCGAGCGCCCAGAACATGCCGGACAGCCAGTGGATCAGCGTGGCCAGCTCTATCGTCATTTGACCGCCTCCGGCAGGCCCACAATGATGTCGTGCGTGAATTGCACCAGCGTGTGCAGCATCCACGGGCCCGCCACCAGCCCCACCGCCGCCATCGCCAGCAGCTTGGGAATGAAGCTCAGCGTCATTTCGTGGATCTGCGTGGCGGCCTGAATCACGCCGACCAGCAAGCCCACCAACAGCGCGGTCAGCAACAGGGGCGCGGCGACGAGCATGCCGATGTAGAGCGCATGCTGGCCGAAGTGGATCACCCATTCGGGAGTCATGGGTGTTGCCTGCGGGGAACGGGGAACGGGGAACGGGGAACGTTTGCATGGCGCGAGGCAGCAGTAGGACACAGCGCATCAACCACCCCGAAGAAAGCACTGCGTGACGCAAACGATGGTCTTGCGGCGCTTCCCCACGTTCCCCGTTCCCCGCTCCCCGTTCCCCGCCCCTTAAACATAAAAGCTCCCCGCCAGCGTTCCCATCAACAGCGACCAGCCATCCACCATCACGAACAACATGATCTTGAACGGCAGCGAGATGATCGACGGCGACACCATCGCCATGCCCATCGACATCAGCACGCTCGCCACCACGATGTCGATCACCAGGAACGGAATGAACAGCAGAAAGCCCATCTGGAACGCGGTCTTCAATTCACTGGTGACGAAAGCCGGCATGGCCACGCGGAACGGCACGTCGTCCTTGCTGGCATAGGGTTGTTCCTTGGCCAGGCGGGTGAACAGTTGCAGATCCGCATCGCGCGTCTGGTCCAGCATGAAATGCTTGAACGGCGCGGCGGCGGCGGGAATCGCAGCCTCGGCGCTGATCTGGTGATCCATGTACGGCTTTACGCCGCTCTCGTAGGCGCGGTTGAGCACCGGCGACATCACGAAGAAGGTAAGGAACAGCGCCAGTCCCAGCAGCACCTGGTTCGGCGGCGTGGATTGCGTGGACAGCGCCTGGCGCAGAAAACTCAGCACGATGATGATGCGCGTGAACGAGGTCATCATCAGCAGCACCGCCGGCAACAAGGTCAGCACCGTCATCAGCGCGACCACTTGCAGCGACAGGCTCCAGTTCTGGCCGCCACCGGCGTTCTGCACGGTCAGCATGGGGATGCCGGCGGCGGGCGAGATGGGGGCGATGGGTGCGATCGGGGTAGTTGCCGTCGAGGTGGTTGTGGTTGCTGCGTGTGCACCGAATGACATCAGTGCCAGTAGCGCCATCAGCAGCAAGCCCACCAGAAGCCTCCCGATCCCGTCACCCCGGCGCACGCCGGGGCCCAGCGCCTTTGCCTGCGCCGCCTCATGGAATCTTGCGCATGCGAGGTCATTCATGACTTGCGCCCCAAGCGCCCCAGCAATTCCGCAAAAGGCGGCAGCGGCGCCGGCGCCGGCGCGGCCTCCACCGGCACCGTGCCTTCATAGACATGCAGCGCGCGAATGCCGCCGGCACCGACGCCGACCAGCAAGCGCTTGCCATCGGCTTCGATCAGCAGCACGCGCTCGCGCGTGCTGATCGGCATCGTTTCGATGCAGCGCAGGCGGCGTCCGCCACCCACCTGCCGCGCCTGCAGGCGGCGTGTCAGCCAGCCGGCAGCGACGATCAGCGCCACGATCGCACCCAGGCTCAGCATCACCCGGATCAATTCGCCGGTCACGTTGATATCGGGCACGCTCGCCACCGGCGCGCGCGCCAATGCGGTCATCATGCTGCTCATCTCAGCTTGCGCACCCGTTCGGCCGGGCTGATCACGTCGGTGAGGCGGATGCCGAATTTCTCGTTGATCACCACCACTTCGCCGTGCGCCACCAAGGTGCCGTTGACGAACACGTCCAGCGGCTCGCCGGCGGCGCGGTCCAGTTCCACCACCGAGCCCTGGTTGAGCTGCAGCAGGTTGCGGATGCTGATGCGCGTGCGGCCCACTTCCATCGCCAGCGTCACCGGCACGTCCAGGATCATGTCCAGGCTGACATCGGCCTTGTCGCCGCCCAGGCCGTTCAAGGTATCGAACTCCAGGGGGTGCTCGCCGCCTTTGGCGTTCAGGCCATGTGCTGCATCGAAGTTCTGGCTCATGCGATTTTTTCCGGGGCAAAGTCGAAAGTGGGAAGCGGTGCGCGGCGGCCGGCCGCCTTTTTGTAGCGAACGGCGTAGCGGCCGTTGGTCTGGCCGTATTCGCCACGGAAAATCGGGATGTCTTCGGCGAACACGGTAGTGACGTCAGGCAGGGTGATCGGAATCACGTCGCCGATGCGCAGGCTGAGGAATTCGCCGATGCTCACTTCGGTTTCCAGCAGCAGCGCGGCGAGCTCGACTTCGGCATCCATCACTTCGTCGTGCAGGCAATGGATCCAGCGTTCGTCGCGCTCGCCCATGCGATCGCTCTGCACGCCGGCGTCAAGCATGGTGCGGATCGGTTCCACCATCGCGTACGGCAAGGTGAGATGCACCTCGCCGCCGCCGCCGTCGAGCTCGACGTGGAAGCGCGACACCACCACGGTTTCGGTCGGGCTGACGATGTTGGCGAACTGCGGGTTGATCTCGGAGTTGATGAACTCGAATTGCACCGGCATCACCGGCGCCCAGGCTTCGACCATGGCGACGAACACTTCCGCAAGCAGTATCTGGATCACGCGGTTTTCAGTGGGCGTGAAATCGCGGCCCTCGATGCGCGCGTGATAGCGGCCGTCGCCACCGAAGAAATTGTCGATCACCGAGAACACCAGCCGCGGCTCCATCACCGCCAGCGCGGTGCCGCGCAGTGGCTTCACCTTCACCAGGTTGAGGTTGCTCGGCACGTTCAGGCCGTGCACGTACTCGCTGAACTTCTGCATCTTCACGCCCAGCACCGACACTTCGCAGGTCTTGCGCAGCACGCCGAACAGCTGGGTGCGGAAGAAGCGCGCGAAGCGGTCGTTGATCATTTCCAGCGTCGGCAGGCGGCCGCGCACGATGCGGTCCTGCTGGGTGAAATCGAAATCCAGCACCGTGCCCGGCGGTGGCGGCACGTCGCTTTCGGTTTCGATCTGGCCGCCATCCACGCCGTTGAGCAGGGCGTCGATTTCTTCCTGGGTAAGCAGGTCGCTCATGGGCGCGCTCCCGTCACTGCATCACGAAACTGGTGAAATAGATGGCGTCCACGTCCGCCTTGCCGGTCTTGTCGGCGACGATCTTGCGTACGGCGTCCAGCGCTTCGGCCTGCAGCTTCTTCTTGCCATTGATGTCGCTGAGCCCCGCGTAGGTCTGGCTGCTGAACAACATCACCAGCGCGTTGCGGATCACCGGATCGCTGTCTTTCATCGCCTGGATCGCGGACGCATCGTGGGTCATCACCGTCACGCCCACCTGCAGGTAGCGCGTGGCGTCCTGGTCCTGGAAATTCACTACGAAGGCAGGGTCCAGCGGCAGGAACAATTCCGGCGCCTTCGGCGGCGTCACCGCCGCTTGCGCGCCATGGCCACGGGTGTAGAGATAACCGCCCGCGCCCAACAGCACGAGCGCCGCGATGCCTGCAAACATCATCGCGCGGCCGCCCTGCTTCTTCTTTGGCGGCGCAACGGAGACTTCATCATCCATATCGTCGGCGTTAGCCATGAACAACCCCATTCCATACAAGACGTGACGCCGCGCTTCGAGCGTGAAGCGGGCTTGGCTAGAGGGGTTTTAGCAAGCGGCGTGCCACGGTTTGAAAGCACGTAGTGGCGCGGTTTGCGGGGCTTGGGGAGCTGGCGGGCGGCGTTTTATTGACGCGTGTCGGGATGTGGGCGCGGCAAGGCGCGTGGTGATTTCGTCGCTGCTCACGAAGAAGCTGAGCATGCGGATCGGGCGAGAGGCAACCCCTTATGCGCGGAGATTGGACACTCGTCATTCCGGCGAACGCCGGAATCCAGTTAAATACGTCGTGCGGAGCACACATAAAACTTTATGTCGTGTGCTGCGCACAGCATTCTTCACTGGATTCCGGCGTTCGCCGGAATGACGATCCGCTTTGTAGTGGCATCGACGCGAACCTTAAGTTGCGTCTATCGCAACAACAAACATGAAAATCAGGCGAACGCGTCAACCAAACCAACCGCCACACGCGTAACCGTCGCAATCGACGTATCAGTCACATCCTCACCGGCGTTGGCCGTCGCTTGCCCCTGCTGCCCTTGCTGCCCACCCAATTGCTGCTGTGATTGCTGCCCCACCGTCGCGTGACCGAGCGACAAGCCCTGCCCGCCCAGCATCTGGTGCAGCTGTCCCAGGCTTTGTTGCACGGCTGCGGTGGTATCCGGATGCTGCGTCACGAAGCTCACGTCCACGCGGCCGTGTTCCACGCTCACTTTCACATCCAGCGGCCCGAGATCCTGCGGATGGAGGCGGATCTGCGCCTGCTTTACGTCCTGGCCGCTGAGCCAGGTGATCTGCTGGCCCAGTTCCTTCGCAAAGCCGGAGGAACCGACCGGAGCGTCCATCGTCAGACCATGCGTAGCACTGGTGCCGGAAGGCACGACCGGTGCGGTGGCGGCGAGACTGCCCAGCGCGGTGATGCCGGACGTGCTTTGCGAACCGTTGTCAGTGAAGGTCGCGGCCACCGGAAGTGCCGCGTGGCTGGTTGCGGCGAGGCTGCCGGCGAGTGCCTGCGTGCCGTCGCCTGGCACTGGCGTCACGCTGCCGGCATCCGCAGGCGCGTTTGTTGCTGGCGTGTCGGCATCGCTGGCGGAAAAACCATCGTCCGGCTTGAGATCTGTTTTGGGCGACAGGCTGCTGCCGATGCCGGCGAGCGCATTGCCCGTTTGCGGCGTATTCGTGTTCGTGCCGGCGGGCGTTGCCACCGGCGCGATGGCCGGCAGCGGGACCGGCACCATGCCGGCCATCGGCGTTGGCGGCTGCGGTGTGGCGGGTGGTTGTTTGCTGGCCGTGCCCTGCTTGCTCGTGCCGGATGCGGCACCGGCATGGGTATCGCCGGTCGCATGATCGATCAGGCTGAGCACGGTGCCGACGAGCGTACCTACGCCGCCGGTGAGATCGATGCCGGGGCCGTTGTCGCTGGCCGCATCATTCTGCAGGTTGTTGGCATCGGCGCCCGGCTTGCCCGCATTGGCTGTTGCATCGCCGGTTGGCGCGGCGGCCTGCGCGCTGCTGCCTGGTGTCTGATCGTTGTTTTGCGCGCTGGCCTGGCTGTCATCCCGTGAGGCCTGCTGCTGGCTCTGCTGCGCGGATTGCAGGTGCGAGTGGAAGCTGGGGCCGCTGTGCTGGACGTGGCTGTTCGTGGGCTGCGCCGGCTGTGCCGGCGCCGGGTTGATCGGCAATGCGGGTAGCGGAGTGGCGCTCATGCGCGGATGCTCATCGTAGAGATAGACGCAGAGCAGCAAAAACCAAGCCAGCACCCTGCGCTGCTCATGGACGACGCCCGCGGTGCTGCATGCGCTCATCCACTTCGGCTTGCTCCTGCCGCTGTTCGCGCTGGCTTTCCTGCTTGCGCAGGCGTTCCACTACGCTATCGAGCGCGTTTTCGCGCGCATGCGCCTGCAGCCAGCGTTCGCGGGCGCCGTCGAGCTGGCGTTGCAGGCGTTCGACCAGCTTGCCCTGCTGCACGATGGCCTGGTCGATGCGATCGACGAATTGTTGACGGTTGAGCAGTGCGCTTACCGTCAGGCCGCCGTCGCTGAGACTGTAGTCGCGCCGGTAGCGCTGCAGTTCCTCCAGTTGCTGTTCGGCCTGCGCCAGTTTTTGCTGCTGATCGGCCAGGCGTTGCAGCGCGTCCTGCTGGCGGCGCTGCGCCTGGTCTACGGCCGGTTGCAGTCGATCCGAGCGCGATGGCATGGCTTGGCTCAACCCTCTGCGGTGATGGATGCGAGCCGTTCCTGCGCAGCGCGCAGTTCGACCGGTTCGTCGACTTCCTGCTGCAGGAACCGGGTCAGGCGCGGATACATCGCGATGGCCTGGTCCACCTGCGGATCGGAACCTTTCTGGTATGCGCCGACCGCAATCAGGTCCTGGCGCTGGCGATACGCCGAATAGATCTGGCGAAAACGCTGCGCCGCGCGCATGTGCTCCTTGCTCACCACCGCAGGCATCACGCGGCTGATCGAGGCTTCGATGTCGATGGCCGGATAATGGCCGGCCTCGGCAAGATCGCGCGACAGCACGATATGGCCGTCCAGAATCGCGCGCGCCGCGTCGGCGATCGGGTCATGCCGATGATCGTCGCCCTCGGTAAGCACGGTGTAGAACGCGGTGATGGAACCGCGCCCTTGCGCATCGTTGCCGGCGCGTTCGACCAGCGCCGGCAGCATGGCGAATACGGACGGCGGATAACCCTTCGTTGCCGGCGGCTCGCCGATCGCCAGCGCAATTTCACGCTGCGCCTGCGCGTAGCGCGTAAGCGAATCCATCAGCAGCAGCACGCGCTGGCCGCGATCGCGGAACCATTCGGCGATGGCAGTGGCGTATTCGGCGCCGCGCAAGCGCTTCAACGGCGGCGCATCGGCGGGAGCGGCCACGATCACCGCGCGTGCGCGGCCTTCGTCGCCCAGCGTCTGCTCCACGAATTCCTTCACTTCGCGGCCGCGTTCGCCGATCAGGCCGACGACCACGACGTCGGCGTCGGTGTAACGCGTCATCATGCCGAGCAAGGTGGATTTACCCACGCCCGAGCCGGCGAACAGGCCGATGCGCTGGCCGCGTCCCACCGTCAGCAAGGCGTTGATCGCGCACACGCCAGTATCAAGCGGCATATCGATCGGTTTGCGCGCCATGGGATTGATCGGCTCGCGCTTGAGCCCCGCGTGATGCTCTGCATACAGCGGGCCTTCGCCATCCAGCGGCAGGCCATCGGCGCCGACCACGCGGCCCAGCAAGGCCTCGCCCACCGGCAGGCCGCCGGTACGCGCGCACGGCCGCACGCGCGCGTTCGGCAATACGCCATGCATTTCGGTCACCGGCATCAGCAGCAGGCGTTCGTCGGCAAAGCCGACCACTTCGGTATCCAGTTCGCTGCCGTCCGCCGCATCGACCAGGCAGCGCGCGCCGAGCGGCGCTTCGCAGCCTTCGGCTTCCAGCGTCAATCCGACTACGCGGCGCAGGCGGCCTTCCACCGTCAGCATCTGCGCTGCTTGCGCATACTGCGCGCGCACGGCGAGCTGCTTGCGCCAGCGCTGGTCGCGGCCCGGCGCGGTGCCGATCACGCGGAAACCTCGTCCGCGCCGTCGTCCAGGTCGTCGCCGATGACGGCATCGACCACCGCGGCAAGGCGCGTGCCGACGCGCGCATCGAGCCGCGAGCGTTCGCTTTCCAGAATGCAGTCGCCGCGCTGCAAGGCCGGATTGGCGCCGAACCGCCAATGCGGTTCGGCCGCGCCGAGTTCGCGCAGCAGGTCCATGTCGCTGGGGTTGACCCATACGCGCAGTTCGCGCGTGGCCGATGGCAAGGCCGCGGCGGCTTCGCGCACCGTGCGTTCGATCAGGGCGGGATCGAGCTGCAATTCGCGCGCGACCACGCGGCGGGCGATCACGGTGGCGAGCAGCGCCAGTTCACGTTCGACGGCGTCATCGAGTTCGGTGAGCGGACGCGCGGCGGCGGTGCAGATGGCATCCAGGCGCGCAAGACGGTCGTCGAGTTCCTTCCTGGCCGCGGCGCGGCCCTCGGCCAGGCCGGCGGCATAACCTTCCTCACGCGCCTGGCGTTCGATTTCTTCCAGTTCGTAAATAGTGGGGCCAGGCGGTGCCGCCGGTTCCACTTTCGCTTCGCCGCCGACCGACGGCGGCTCCCAGCGGTCGAAGCCGGCGATGACGTCGCGGGACAGGATGCCGCCCATCACACGAACTCATCGCCGCCGGCCGACAGGCTGATCTGCCCCGCATCCGCGAGCTTGCGCGCAATCTGCAGCACTTCCTTCTGCGCGGCATCGACGTCGCTGAGCTTGACCGGGCCTTTCACTTCCAGGTCGTCGCGCAACATGTCGGCGGCGCGCTTGGACATGTTGGCAAAGATCTTTTCGCGCACCGACGGTTCGGAACCCTTCAACGCCACGATAAGGCGCGCGGACGGCACCTCGCGCAACAGCGTCTGCATGCTGCGGTCGTCGATCTCGGCCAGGTCGTCGAACACGAACATCAGTTCTTCGATCTTGGTGCTGAGGCCGGCGTCGTGGTTGCGGATGGCGCCCATCAACTCGGCCTCGCGCGTCGATTCCATCGCGTTGAGGATGGCTGCCGCGGCTTTCAGACCGCCGACGGTGGCGGATTTCAATTTGGTGGAGGTGCCGGAGAACTGTCGCTCCATGATCTCGTCCAGCTCGTTCAGCGCCTGCGGCTGCACGCCATCGAGGTTGGCGATGCGCATCACCGCATCGCTGCGCACGCGTTGCGGCAGGTAACCGATCACTTCGGCGGCCTGGTCCGGCTCCAGGTGCGCCAGCACCAGGGCGATGATCTGCGGATGTTCCATGCCGATCATCTCGGCGATGGCACGGCTCTCCATCCACTTGAGCGATTCCAGGCCCTTGGTGGAGCGGCCGAGCAGGATGCGGTCGATCAGGCTGCCGGCCTTGGTTTCGCCCAGCGCGCTGACCAGCACCTTGCGGATGTATTCCTCGGTGCCCACGCCCAGCGCGGTCTGGCGGCCGATGTCTTCGTTGAGGCGATTGAGCACCTGCTCGACTTGGTCGCGCGAGATGTTGCTGAGCGTGGCCATGGCGGTGCCGACCGCCTGCACGTCGCGCGCGCTCAAGTGCTTGAGCACCTCGGCGGCATCTTGCTCGCCCAGGGTCAGCAGCAGGATCGCGGCGCGCTGCGCGCCGTTGACCGCGTTGTTCTGCTCAGCTGCCATCCTCACCCACCCAGTTCATCACCACTTGCGCGACTTGCTTGGAATTCTCCTGCACCAGCTTGCGTGCAACGCCGATCTTCTGTTCGTACGCCATGCTTTGAATCTGCGGCGAGGTGATGCGCACGGCATCGTTCCGATCGTCGCGATCATCATCGGCAATGCGCACCGACACGGTAGGAATGGGCCCGGCCAGCGCCGGCATCGGCTGCGGCGCGCGCAACAGGCCCTTGAGCAGGGGCCGCAGCAGGCCGAACGCGATCAACAGCGCAATCAGGATGCCGGCGCCCTGCTTGATCAGGTCCAGCATGCCCGGGCGCATCCAGAACGGTTGCGCCTCCGGCGCACTGTCGACGACCGTGTCAGCGGAGAACGCCTGGTTGATCACGGTGACGCTGTCGCCGCGCTGCGGGTCGAAGCCCACCGCGTTCTTGGTGAGATCGGTCAGATGCTGCAGGTCCTGCGCGCTGAGCGGAATGCTCTTGCCCTTGCCGTCCGGCGCAGGCTTGTTGTCGACCACCACGGCCACCGTCACGCGGGTCAGGCGACCGGCAGGATCGGTGACGTGGCTGATGGTGCGGCCGAGTTCGTAGTTGCGGGTGGCGCTGGAAGAGCTGTCGGTCGGCGTGGTGTTGGCCGTGTTGCTGGCCGCGGCATTTGCCGCCGGCGGCGTGCCGGCATTGGGCTTGGCCGCAGTCGGCTGCGCCACCGTGTTCGGCGGTTGATTGCTGAGCGCGCCGGCGATCTGGCCGCTGCCGCCATCACGCTTGGTGTCGCTGCTGGTCTGCTCGCTGCGCAGCGCGGGCTTGTCGCCGTCGTAGCTTTCGCTGGCTTTTTCGGTCTCGCTGAAATCCAGCGCCACGTCGACCTGCGCGCGCACGCGGCCGGCGCCGACCAGCGGCGTAAGCAAGGTTTCGATGCGCTGCGCATAGCTGTTTTCCATGCGCGTGACCAGGCGCATGTGCGCGTCGCCGACCGCGCCGGGGCTGTTGGGATCGGATACGGTAAGCAGGGTGCCCTGCTGGTCCACGATCGAGACTTGCGCGGGATCCAGGTCCGGCACGCTGGACGACACCAGGTGCACGATGGCCTGCACCTGGCTGCTGTCAAGCTGGCGTCCTGGATACAACGTGAGCAATACCGACGCGCTGGCCGGATGGTTGTCGCGAATGAAAGCAGACGGTTTGGGCAAGGCCAGATGCACGCGCGCCGCGCGCACGAACTGCAGGCCGGCAATGGTGTTGCCCAGGTCCGTTTCCAGCATCTCGCGATAGTGCGTGCTTTCGGCCAGGTCGCTCATGCCGAACGGCGAATCGCTTTGCGGCAAGGTCGCGCCCGCGGTACTGCCTTGCGGCAAACCTTGGGCGGCGAGTTTCAGTCGCGTTTCGGCCAGCGCGTCGGCCGGCACCGAAATGGAAGCGCCATCCGCGCCAAGGCGGAACGGCGTGTTGCTGCCCTGCAAGGCCTGGGTGACGGCAGCGGCGTCTTTCGGATCCAGCCCTGCGTACAGCAATGCGTAGTTGGGACCACGCGACCACAACACGATACCCACTCCCAAGGCCACGGCCGCAGCGACGCCGACCAGCAACATCAGCAAGCGTGCGGTGGGATTGCGCAGCAGGTTTTTCAGCTGGTCCTGGCGTGCGTCGGTGGTTGCTGGAATGTTGTCGGCCATGAATCGTCGAATCGAACGTTATGAGTTATGGCCACTCCCTCTCCCCATCCCAAACCAGGGATGGAGGAGAGGAAATGCAAGGAATCAAACCGGCATGTTCATGATGGTGGTATACGCATCGACCAGCTTGTTGCGTACCTCCACCAGGCCGCGGAATGCTAGATCCGCTTTCTGTCCTGCGATGGACGTCTTCACGATGTCGGCGCCAGGATCGCCGCGCTCGAACGCGGCAACCTGCTGCTGCGCTTCATTCTGTTGTGCAGCCACCGAACCGATGGACTGCTTGAACAGCGTGCCGAAATCCATCCCTGCGCCACTCGATACGGCATGCGAGGAGGCACTCGGCATCGCACCTGCGGCGAGCGAACCGAGCGCGCGCATCTGCGAAAGCACACTGTTGACGTCGATCTGACTCATGTCGGTTTTCCAACGCTTGAGCGGTGAGTAAGGTGCTTCAAGCAACGGCCGTGCCACTGTTCTCCGGCGATGCATCGCTGCTGCGGCAGGCGGCTTGCAAGCCGTACTTGCGCAGCTTTTCCACCAGCGTGGTGCGTTGCATGCGCAACAGCTTCGCCGCATGCGCCACGACGCCATCGGTGATGTCGAGCGCTTGACGGATCAGCCCCACTTCGATGTCGGCCAGGTGGTCTTTCAGGTCCACGCCGCCTTCGGGCAGCATCACTTCGGTATCCAGCAGGCTGCGGTGGTGCGACGGCGCCGACGGCTTGGCCTGGCCGTCGAGCATGGCGCGCACCACGCTGCCGCCGGTTTCGTCGATTGGCTGCACGCCGCGGTATTTTTCCGGCAGGTCGCTGGCGCGCACTTCGCCGTTCGGATAAAGAATGGCCAGGCGCTCCACCAGGTTGGACAGCTCGCGCACGTTGCCCGGCCAGCTGTGCTGGCGCAGCGACTGCAGCGCGCTGCCGCTGAAGCGCACGCTCTGCAGGCCGCGGTGGTGCAGGCGCTGGTTGAACTCGGCGATCAGTTCCGGCATGTCTTCCAGGCGCTCGCGCAGCGGCGGCATCTCCAGCGGGAACACGCTGAGGCGGTAATAGAGGTCTTCGCGGAAACGGCCCTCGGCGGTGGCGGTTTCAAGATTGCGGTGGGTGGCGGCGATGATGCGCACGTCGCAGCGCTGCGTGCGGTTGCTGCCGACGCGCTCATACATGCGCTCCTGCAGTACGCGCAGCAGCTTTACTTGCATCGGCAGGCTCATGTCGCCGATTTCGTCCAGGAACAGCGTGCCGCCCTCGGCCATTTCAAAACGGCCCTTGCGCGTGCTGATGGCGCCGGTGAACGCGCCTTTTTCATGGCCGAACAATTCGCTTTCCAGCAACTCGGCGGGGATGGCGCCGCAGTTGATCGCCACGAACGGCTTGTCGCGGCGCGGCGAGCTGTCGTGGATGGCGCGCGCCACCATTTCCTTGCCGGTGCCCGATTCACCCAGCACCAGCACGCTGGAGTCGAACGGCGCCACCTGGCGGATCAGCGCATTGACGCGCCCCATGGCCAGCGAGCTGCCGACCAGGCGCAGCGGCGCCGGGCTGCTGCCTGCGGCGCGCACGGCCGGCGCGCGGCGGACGGCTTCGGCCAGGCGTTCGTAGCGCAAGGGAAAATCCAGCACTTCAATCTGCGCCGCGCAGGGCGACCCGGTTTTGGTCAAGCGTTCCAGCTGCGGCGAGTCGGAGCCGACCAGCACCAGCAGCTGGTCGGCCGGCACTTCGAGCGAGGCCAGCAATTGCTCGCAAAGTTCGGCATCTTCGATGCCTCCGATATAAACCGCTCGCCAGTCGTGCGTATTCGAATTCATCGGCAGCGATGCGTCCCAGCGCTGCGGGAAAAAACCCATGAACTGCATGGCCGAGGTAATGATGTCGGCGCGTGTTGCGTTGGATTCGATGATGAGTACGTTGCTATTTGGCATGGGCACGAGTCCTGCTGCGTTACTGCGACTGCTGATGATTTGAACAACGACGCCTACCGCTCCATCCCCAAGTCGTGTGTCCCCTGGTGTGTCAGCTATCCGTCGTGACACGTTTGCCAATCCAGCAAGAAGAACGCCAAAAATTTCGCAGCAAATCGACCTGTGCGGCGCTTCCGGTTTGCTACGTGACGGAATTCGCGCACCGTACCTCGACGCATTCACATTCGCCGTTGACAAAAGAAACCGTGTACTTCAAGGGTTTAGCCGGATTTATCCGACAAGTAATATCGATGGTTCAGGTGCCGCCCAACGTCACCACCCACCCTGGCATGCCGGGATTCCGGCGTGGATGAATGTTTCGCCGCGTGATAACCATCACATTCTGTGCTTGTGCCCTGGCACAGTTTCCGTCATTCCCGACAGGCGCGCTTCGGCCACTTTGCGTCTGTGGTGACAAAAAACGAAACGTTCCAACCCATCCTCGACCGCTTCGCTCAGTTGGCGAAAACAAAGGAAAACGTTGTCATTGTCGAGTGCTTTCCCATGCTGCGCCGGCAGCTCCAGCGGCAAGGCGCGGCAAGCCTCGAAGTGCAGTCGGACGAGCAAGCATCCGTCAGGCGGAAGCAGGCTTGCCGGCACGACCAGTCCCACGGCGTTGAAGCTCACCGGCTGACGTGGCGGCAGCAGGGTGGAAGGCAGCAGCAGGCGGTCGACGATGTCCAGGAGCACGTTGAGCTTGCTGTCCATGCGCTGCAGCTCCTGCATGACCGGGTCGTCATCGTCGGCGATGCTTTCGAGCCGCCGCTCGTCCAGCGAGGCGAGCGTCCTCAATACATGCAGGCTGCGTTCGTTGAGGCGCGCCACCTCATCCGGCCTGGGCTCGAACGGCTCGACAGCCAGATGCGGATACCCCTGCCAGGTCACCCGCTCGGCATACGCCTGCCAGCGTTCTTCGATTTGCGTTTGCATGATCCTCCCCTTGTGCCGGCTTTATGACGGAATGGCGGCTCAGGGCTATGGCATTCATGAGGCGTGCCATTGCTGCATTTATTTCTCGAAGAATCGCAAATTTTGGAATGAAATCGAGACTTTATGGCGGCATGCCTTGGCGAGATCGCGTTCCGTCTACCCGGCTTTCCGTCTCATTTTCAAATCTTGGGAAGCGCCCTACTACACGCAGGGGAGGGTACGCATCGTGGCGAGTATCAAGTTGTCATGCTGTTAGACGAACAGCAGACAATTTGTCGAAGCGCCTTCATGACGATCGACGTTCACGGGCCGTCATGGTAGTCCAGTCGCGCGTATTGGCCTTTCCTGCAGGGATCGCCTTTGGCTCCGGCCGCGCAGGCGCGGATTTCGTCCCGCAAGAACTCACCGCGACGACGAAACGTAACGCTGCAATGCCCGAAAGTTGTACTGATGCTGGCTGAGCTGTTGCTCCACCGCCTCGCGCACCTCGTGGGCGCGTTCCAGCACGGCGCGGTTGTGGGCTTCCAGGGAGGCCAATGCGTCGCGGTGCCTGATATCGAACGAGGCGTCGTGCATCTGCTGCAGCGGCAGCTGCCGTTGTTCGTCGAGCTCGGTCACCAGCGCCCAGTTGCCGGCCGCGGCCGCTTCGCCCATCCGGATGGTGAGCAACAGTGCTTGCTGCAATGCGTCCTGGGCTGGATGGCTCATGGCACGGTGGCGGGCGCTTTCGCTTGCGCGATTTCCGCCAGGTAGGGTTCGCGGATGGCGTGCCAGGCTTCGCGGATCGGTGCGATCAGGCGCTCGCATTCGTCCAGCGCGCGCAGGTCGTCATTGAGCTGGGCATGCAGCAGGCGCCGGGTGATGTAGTCGTAGAGCGCGTCGAGCCGGCCGGTGAGCGTGGGTTCCACGCTGTGATCGAGGCTGCCGCGCAAGGTGTTGAGCATGGCGATGGCCTTGCCGAAGGCCTGGCCCTTGGCGGGAACGTCCCGGTGCAGGATGTGGCCGCGCGCCTGGTTGATGCGATCGACCAGGCCGTCGAGCAGCATCGCCAGCAACTGATGGCGATCGGCCCCTTCGACGCTGCCTTGGGCGCGCGTCTGTGCGTACAGCGCGCTTCCATTGCGTGACATGTAACTCATGATCACCCCTTGCTGCTGGTGCCAGTCAGTGCATTCATGGCCTGGGTAAGGTACGAACTGGTGTTGTTGAGCGAGGACATCAGCGAACTCAAGCTGGTGTACTGCTGCACCAGCTGCTTCTGGTACACCGCCATGCGCGCGTTCAGGGCGGTTTGCTGCGAAGACAGGCCAGTCAGGTCGCTATTGAGATTGTTGATGCGCGACTGCAGCACCCCGCTGCTGCTGTTGAACGTGGTGACCAGCGAACTCAGCTGCGTGGCGATGCCACTGCTGCCCGAAAAAAGCTGCTGCACCGATGAGGGATTGCTGGCCAGCGTATTGGCCAGCGTGATCGCATTCGACGCCAGGGTCCCATCGGCGTTGCGCGTAATGCCCAGGCTGGCCAGGCTCCCGATGCCGCTGGTGGAAACAGTGCTGCCCAGCACCTTGGAGATCTGGCTCTGCACCGCCGAGAGGGTGGCGTCGCCCAGCAATACACCGGCGACCTTGGTGGTGCTGTTGTAGCTCTGCAGCTGGTTCACCGTGGACGCATACGTGTTGTACGCGCTCACGAAATCGTTCACCGCGGTGCTGATGGGCGTGGTGTTCTGGGCCACGGTGAGCTGCGAGCTGCCCGTGGCGGCAAGGTTGAGCGTCACGCCGGTCAATGCGCCGCTCACACTGTTGGTGGGGCTGCTGACGGCGATGCCGTCGATCGTCAGCTGGGCGTTGGCTGCTGTCGTGCTTGGCGTGTTGAGCGCATTGGCCAGCGTGCTCACGTTGCTGCTGCTGCCGCTGCCGGCACTTACGCTGAAGGCGTTGGCGGTGCCTGTGCTGGTGGAAGTAAGCACGAGCTGGCTGCCGTTGACGCCGGATACGATCGTGGCGGTGACGCCGGGATTGCCGCTGGCGTTGTTGATGTTGGTGGCGATCGCCGAAAGCGTATCGGTGGCGCCCACCGGCACGCTGATGCTCTTGCTGCCCACCGTGATGTTGAGCGTGCCGGTGCCTACCGTCGCCGCGCTGGGTTGCGCCGCGCTGATGCTCTTCTGCGCCGTGGCGAGCTGGCTCACGCTGATGTCGTAGGTGCCGGGCGAGGCGTCCGGCAGCGTGCTGGCGGTGCCGAGCGCGGTGTTGGAAAGCGTGGTGCTGTACGTGCTGTAGGTGGTGCTGGAAGTCAACTCGTTCAGCGCGGACTGCAGGCCCGACAGCGACGTCTGCAGCGCGGTGAGGCCGGCGATCTTGTTGTTGTCCTGATTGGTCTGGTTGGTGATCTGCGCTTGCGGACCGGCTTCCTGCGCGTTGACCAGCGCCTGGATGATCGAGTTGACGTCCAGCCCCGTGCCCAGGCCCAGCGAGCTGAGCAGGCCGGTACCGCTGATGCTGGTACTGCCGCTGCTGCCGGACGTGGCGGTGGAGGAGCTGCCGCTGATCGCACTGGAAAGCGCGCTCGAGCTACTGCCTACACTGGAGATGCTGCTCATGGATGGCTCTTTTTATGCGTGAATCGTGAATCGTCAATCGTCCATCGTTTAAAGCTGGCACTCATGCCGTGACCTGCTTTTACGATTCCCGATTCACGATTCCCGATTTACGGCTTCCTCTGAATGACGATTCCCGATTTACGGCTCAAAGCAAAAACCCGGCCATGGCGATAACCGCCATGGCCGGTCGTACCGATCAACCCAGCAGCTTGAGGATCTGCTGCGGCTGGGCGTTCGCGGTGGCGAGCACCGAGATACCCGCCTGTTGCAACACCTGCGACTTGCTCAACTGCGCGGTAGTGGCGGCAAAGTCGGTGTCCTGGATCGAGCTTTGCGAGGCCGTCAGGTTGGTCTGCTCCGCACCCAGGGTGGCGATGGTGGACTGGAAGCGGTTCTGCACGCCGCCCAGCTGGCTCTGGAAGTTGCTCACCTGGGTCAGCGCCACGTCGACGCGCGAGATCAGGTTGTTGGCATCGTCCACCGTCAAAACATCGCCGCCTGCCAGCGAACCGGAGGAGGTGATCACCGAGCCGTCGGTATAGGTCGCACCCGTGGCCGCAAAGCCCGTGGCGGAAGAGCCCACGCCGCTGGCGCCGAATGCTACTGCGCCGTTGGTCAGGTTGAATGCCGTACCCGCCGCACCGGTGAGCGCTGCGCCGCTGACGGCCAGTTCGCCGGTGGAGTAGATGTTGATGCCGCCGCTGGCGTTCACGGCCGCGCTCACGCCTGCGATACCCGCTGCGTTGATCGAATCGGCCAGGCCCTGTGCGCTGCTGGCGCTGGCGCCGCTCAAGCTGTAGGTCTTGCCGTCCGCGCCTTCGATGCTCAGGCCGCTCAGGCTGATCGACTGGCCCGACACGCCGCTGGCATTGACGAACGCACCACTGACGTCGGCCGTGGAGATTTCCGAGATCTGGCCCAGCTGCGAGGTGGTAGCGCCCTGGCCCAGCTGCACGTTGATCGCCTGGCCCACGTTGGAGCCGATCTGGAACGACAGCTGGCCGACCGATCCATTCAACACGTTGGTGCCGTTGAAGCTGGTCTGGTTGGCGATGCGGGTGATTTCCGACAGGTACTGCTGCACCGAGGTGTCGATCGCGGCGCGGTCGGAAGCCTGGTACGTGCCGTTGGCCGACTGCACGGCCAGGTCACGGATGGACTGCAGGTTGGAGGTGATCTGGCTCAGCGCGGAGCCCGCGGTCTGCGCCAGGTTGATGGCATCGCTCGCGTTGGTGCTGGCTTGTCCCAGGCCGCCGATCTGCGTCTGGAAACGTGAGGCAATCGCAAAACCAGCGGCGTTGTCCGCAGCGCTGTTGATCTTCAGGCCCGACGACAGGTCGCGGGTGGCGGTAGACAGCGCGCTGCCCGACTTGCTCAGGTTGTTCTGGGCGGTCAGCGAAGCAATGTTGGTATTTAGAACGAGTGACATGGAAGTCTCCTGAAACCGGATAAGTGGTACTCAAGCCGGCGGGGTCCAGTCACGTTTGCTGTGCCGACCGCCTCAGGGACTTTTTCGGCGCTGGGTGCGATTACTTGAGCCGCCGCCAAAAACTTTTTGCTGTTGGCCCAACAAGATAAGCGCAAAAACTGTGATGGATGGCGCTAAAGGTTTCAGCGTTGCGGCCGAGGCGCGCAACATCCCGCAAGGGCATCTAGGCTTGGCACCAACATTGCTCCCACCCTCGCATACCGGCCCGGGATGCGCCGGAGGCGTCAGATTTCCGACGCCTGCGCATCCCTGCCTTATCGATCAGACGAGGAATCCACATGCGTTGTGTGCTTGCGATTTGCGCCGTGTTCAAGGACGAGGCCGCTTACCTGCGCGAATGGGTCGAATTCCATCAGCTGATGGGCGTGGAGCGTTTCTATCTCTACAACAACAACAGCACCGATCGTTACCTGGATGCGCTGCAGCCGCATATCGCCTCCGGCGCCGTGGTGCTGCACGAGTGGCCGCGCCACCCGGCGCAGCTGCAGGCGTACGAGCACTGCCTGAAAACCCATGGCAGCGACGCCGACTGGATCGCCTTCATCGACGTGGATGAATTCCTGTTCGCGCCCGACGCCAGGCGGCTGCCGGACGTGCTGGCCGATTACGCCGACCACCCGGGCGTGGGCGTGAACTGGGTGATGTTCGGTTCGGCCGGACATAAGCAAAAACCGGCCGGCGGCGTCCTGGAAAACTACCTGCGCCGCGGCGATCTGCACGGTGGCGTGCCCTATGCGCACCTGCGGTTGCCGGACGGCAGCTACCGTTCCGAGAACGCACATATAAAAAGCATCGTGCAGCCGTCCAAGGTGGTGGCGTGCAAGAACGCGCACTTCATGCTGTACGCCGACAACGGGCGTGCGGTGGACGAAAACGGCCAGCCGATCGATGGCCCCTTCACCGCCAGGGTGTCGGTCGACAAACTGCGCATCAACCATTACTGGAGCAAGTCGGAAGAAGAATGCCGGCGCAAGTTCGACAAGGGCTTTGCGGACGGCAACGGTTCGCGCGACTGGAATGAATTCCTCGCGCACGAAGAAGTGCTCAACAGCGTCCACGACGACACAGTGTTGCGCGTGGTGGCGCAACTCGGCGTATTGCCGCCGACCTGGCCGCTGGAAGCCTTCGTGCAGAACGGCGAAGGCGTGTGGCATTCGCCGCTGCGCGATCGCCGTGTGCATGCGTCGATCCATCCGCTTGCCACGCAGCTGTACGAAGTAGTGAAAGACGCTGCCGATACCAGCGTGTATTCGGCGGTGCTGGCCAAGGAAATCCACAGCCGCACCAGCGCCCTGCATCTTTCGCCACGACGCGCCAACCTGCTGCAGGCATTCGACAGCTTTGCGCCGGGTACGCGCGTGCTGGAAATCGGCTGCGGCGGCGGCATCGTGACACGTGCGTGGGTCGAGCGCGGCTGCGCGGTGGATGCGGTCGAATTCGCGCCGCATTGGGCGCGCGTCGCCGCTGCACGCCTGCGCGATTGCCCGCAGGTGCGCGTATTCCAGGCCAGCCTGCGTGAACTGGCCTTGCAACCGGACTACGACGTGGTGTCGCTCACCCTGGCTGACGACTACGCCGAAGCGTGGCCGCGCGGCGATGCGCTGTGCGAGGCGATTGCGAAGGCTGCCACGGCCTTGAAGCCCGGCGGCATCCTTGTGCTGGCGCTGCCCAACCGCCACGCCTCGCCCGAGCGCCACGACGTTCCCTCGCGTAACAAGATCGAAGCCACCTTGCAGGCCGCAGGGCTCGCCGACGTCGAGACGCAACTGGCCTTTCCCGATGCCCTGCTGCCCGAAGTACTGATTGCCGCGTCGGCGCCAGCGTTGGCGCCCGTCTTGCGGCTGGACGACCTGATCGCGCAGCGCCCCTTGCTGCGCGACGCCGGCAGGGAAGCCATGCAATGGGAAATGCACTTCGAGGCCGGCACGCTGGCCGAACACGCACCCGGCCTGCTGCTCGTCGCACGCCGCAGCGGCATGCCGTCGCGGTTGCGCAGCCACGTGCTTGCGCAAAGCTTTGCCGACCATCGCATGCCGGCCGGCAATACCGTTACCGAATACGTGCTGCAGGACGGCGCGGTGCAGGTGATGCCGCGCGCCATGTCGCCCGAGGCACGCTGGCTGGGTTCGGCATTCGATCCCGTGCGCGAACCCTACCCGCTCGCCCCGGGACGTTCGCTGCTGGTGCTGATCCGCAAGGCGATCCACGCGCAACGCGCCGACCTGCTGGTGGCGCTGCTGCGCAAATGGGGCGCCCTGATCTATGCCCAGGCCGACGATGAAGACAAGATTCCCGGCACCTGGCTGGACGCCCTGCCTGCGCACGTCTACCTGGAAGCGGACGGCGAGAGCCTGGCCTTCCACGGTGGCGAGTGGCGCGCGCGGCAGCCGGTGGAAAAGCAGATTCCGCTGTACGTGGGCCTGTGGCAGATCGCGTACGAGGCCGGCCTGGATGCGCTGCTCGGCCTGGATGCGCCAGCCGAGCGCGTCACCTGGCTGTGCAAGCGCCTGGCCGTCGACGCCTCGGCGGAATGGATCGGCCATGGCCGCAACATCAACGAAGCCTTTGCGCGCGAAATCCACGAGGGCGATGGCTGGAACCGCACCGACCGCCATCTGAAGATCGTGCCCGAATGGCTGATTCCGCCGCCGCCCTCGAATCTCTACAAGCATTGGCAAGCGCAGCAGCAACTGAGCGCAAGCGTGGTGACCCAGGCGATGCGCCGCATCGAGGCCCACGGCGCCCCGCGCGTGCAGGTGATCGTGATCGACCACGGCAACGACGTGGAAGCCGTGCGCGCCGTGCAGGACAGCCTGGAAGCACAGCACTACCCGCATTATCAGTTGAGCGTGATCGGCAGCGACGGCGACCTCATGCAGCGCCTCAACGGCGAGATGGCCGCCAGCGATGCGGACTGGGTGCAACTGCTGTATGCCGGTGACCGGCTGCATCCGGCCGCCTTGCTGCTGCTGGCCGAGCGCGTGGTGTCGCATCCGTACCTGCGCGCCGTGTACTTTGACGAAGATTCCTGCGTCAACGGTGTGTTCGAACAGCCGATCTTCAAGCCGGATTTCAACCTGGACATGCTGCGCAGCTATCCCTACGTGGGCCGCGGGCTGGCCGTGCAGCGCCGCCGCTGCGTCGAGCTTGGCGGCCTGCACGCGCACTACGGCGACATGGCGCCGTACGACCTGCTGTTCCGCCTGATCGAAACGGATGGCCTGCAGGCCATCGGCCATATTGCCGAAGTGATGTATCGCGCCGCGCTGCCGTACGGCCAATGGCTGGGGTCGGAGACGGTGAAGGCACATAGCGCCGCCATCGCCGGCAACCATCTCACGCGCATCCGCGTGCCGCATCGCATCGAGCCGGGCGCCCTGCCCGGCTTCAACCGCGTGATCTACCAGCATGCGCAGCAGCCGCTGGTGTCGATCATCGTGCCGACCAAGGATCAGCTGCCCTTGCTCAACGGCCTGATCGACAGCCTGCTGTCCACCACCGCCTACCTCAACTACGAACTGCTGATCGTCGACAACAACACCGGGGAACCGGCGGCCTGCGCCTACCTCGACGGCATCGAACGACTGAACAGCCAGCAGTTGCGCGTGTTGCGCTACCCGCATCCGTTCAATTACTCGGCCATCAACAACTTTGCCGCCGCGCACGCGCGTGGCGAGTACCTGATCCTGCTCAACAACGATACGGCCGTGCTGCATGCGGACTGGATCGAGGCCTTGCTCAACCATGCGCAGCGGCCGGAAGTCGGCATCGTCGGCGCCAAGCTGCACTTCCCCGACGGTCGCATCCAGCATGGCGGCGTGGTGCTGGGCTTGCGCGGCCCGGCCGACCATCCGTTCATCGGCCAGCCGATGGAAGCGGACGGCTATATGCATCGCTTGCGCGTAGACCAGAACTACACGGCTGTCACCGCGGCCTGCCTGATGATCCGCAAATCGGTGTATGAAGAAGTCGGCGGCCTGGACGAGCAGGATTTCAAGGTTTCCTACAACGACGTCGACCTGTGCCTGAAAGTGCACAAGGCCGGTTACCTCGCCGTATGGACACCGTATGCGCGCCTGATGCACGTGGGCAGCGTCAGCCAGACCAAGGTGGACAAGACCGCGCAGGAGGCCAAGCAGAAGCGCTTCGAGGGCGAACAGAGTGCGATGTACCGCAAGTGGCTGGCGCTGCTGGCGCGCGATCCTGCCTACAGCACCAACCTGAGCATCGACGGCGTGGGTTTCGAACTGGACCCGCTACGCAGCAAGGCCTGGCAACCCTTTGCCACGCCGCTGCTGCCGCGCATGTTCTGCGTGGCTGCGGACGAACACGGCTGCGGCCATTACCGCATCCGCCAGCCGTTCGCCTCGATGCAGCGCGAGGGCATGGTCGAAGGCGTCATCGCCGGCGTGCATTTGAACCCTGTGGCCATGGAACGCTTCCAGCCCACCTCGCTGGTGATGCAGCGGCAGATCAACGAGCACCAGATCAAACTGTTGGAAAACTATCGCGATTACTCCAGGGCCTTCAAAGTGTTCGAACTGGACGACCTGATCCAGCAGATTCCGGTGAAGAGCATGTTCCACGGCCTCATGCCGAAAGACGTGGTGAAGTCGCTGCGCCGCGCCTTGTCCGCCATGGACCGATTCGTGGTGTCCACCGATACGCTGGCGGAGGAATTCAAGGGCTTCCATGGCGATATCCGCGTGGTACTGAACCGCCTGCCGGTGGATTGGTGGAGCACGCTTGAATCGCAACGCCGCGTCGGACGCAAGCCGCGCGTGGGCTGGGGCGGCGGCTCCAGCCACCGCGGCGACCTGGAACTGGTCGCCGACGTGGTGCGCGACCTGGCCGGTGAAGTGGAATGGGTGTTCTTCGGCATGTGCCCCGACAAGCTGCGCCCCTACGTGCACGAATTCCACACCGGCGTGCCGATCGAGGAATACCCGCGCAAGCTCGCATCGCTCAACCTCGACCTGGCGCTGGCTCCCTTGGAAGAAAACGCATTCAACCAATGCAAGAGCAACCTGCGCTTGCTCGAATACGGCGCCTGCGGTTTCCCGGTGATCTGCACCGATATCGTGTGCTACCAGAACGACCTGCCCGCCACGCGCGTGAAGAACCGCTACAAGGATTGGGTAAGCGCGATCCGCATGCACCTGGACGATCTGGATGCCACGGCGAAGATGGGCGATGCATTGCGCGATGCGGTGTTGAAGGACTGGATGCTGGAAGGCGACAAATTGACGGCTTGGCGGGATGCGTGGATGCCGAATTGATTGGTGTAGACGTGTCTTCTCACAAGCGTGATGCCATTCCCGGCTAGCGTCCCGGAAGCGCGATATTGCTCAGATTTGCATTCCTAAGTTTAGGGATTAGGTGCGTGGGCCGCCTTTCCTCCTACGCTGAGCAAGGAAAAGTACGTACTGAGATAGACCAGCGCACCGATAGAGCGCGCGACCGACTGTTAACTATAGTTGACTATCTGACAACTACAGTTGACAATAAATCGTGGTCGAAATCATTCGAAGCGCAACCTTCGACCTATGGATGCATAGCCTTCGGGATCGTCAAGCCATAGCACGGATTTTGATGCGAATAGATCGCCTGAGCCTGGGCAATCCCGGTCAACATCGCAATCTGGCGAACGGTATCAGTGAAATGAAGATCGATCACGGCCCCGGCTACCGGGTGTACTACACAATGCGAGGCTCAAAGCTTATTGTTCTGCTTTGCGGTGGCGACAAGACCTCGCAGCAAGAAGACATCGCCAAGGCCATTCGCATTGCGGATGCCTGGGAGACATGAACATGGCATCGAAGAAAGAGAGCTTTCGCCGTTACGACTCAGCGGATTACCTCAAAAGCGAACAAGACATCGCCGCCTACCTGGAAGCGTGCTCCGAAGCAAACGATCCGGTGCTGATGGCCGTTGCACTCGGCACCGTGGCTCGCGCGCGAAACATCAGCCAGCTTGCGCGGGTGACCGGACTCACCCGCGAAGGGTTGTACAAGGCATTGTCCGCCGAAGGCAATCCGAGCTTGGCGACCGCCATGAAAGTGGCCAATGCGCTCGGCTATCAGTTGCGACTGGTCCCGGCAGGACATTGACGAGGCGGCCGGATACGTGGATGCCGAATAGATCGCGACTTCATAGGCCGGGACGAAGTCCCGGCATCATGAAGCTTCAAAAACGCGGATGGGCACCCTGCGGCCTTATGGCGACAACGCCCTGGCCACCACCGGACTCAGGCCACGCATGAAGGCCTCGACATCCTCGGTATAAGCCGAAGCTTCTCCAAGCTCCGCGTTGATCTGCTCGTGCGTGAGATCTTCCGGCAGCACTTTTGCCTGCGAGCCGAATGACGCAGCCTTTGCGGCGAAGCGCTGCGCCTGCGGGCAGGAGTTGTTGCGGCGCGTGGAGCAGACGGCAAGCAACGGCACGATACGGCCATGCATCTGCTGATAAGGCGATACCGCCACCCAGCCGGCGTAGTCGCTGCCGAAGGCACGGTCATACAACGGCAAGTGCCGTTGCTGCATCACTTCCACCACGTTCATGGCAGCGCTGTCCAGGGAGATGGTGCCCAGCCAGGGTTGCACCCCGTTGCGCTGCGCGATGGCCGTGTCCGTGCTGATCAGCGACACGAGATGCGCGCCGGCGGAGTGGCCCATCACGATGAACTGCGAGGGATCGCCACCCCACTCCTTGGCATGGCGTTGCGCAAAGGCCAGCGCGCGGGCGACGTCATCGGCCTGCGCCAGCGGCGGCGTGTCGGGCAGCATGCGGTAATCGATCGAGATCAGGATGAAGCCGCGCGGCAACCACCGCGCCGCCTTGTTTTCCACCACGCCGCGCACGCTCTTGTTGCCGAATGCCCAGGCACCGCCGTGCACCATGAAGATGACTGGCGCATTGCTCACCTGCGCCGGCCGGTAGACGTCGAAGCGCTGGCGCGAGTCGTCACCGTAGCTGACGTTGCTGTAGACACGCGTGCCAGCCGGCAGCGCCGGCTGCTGCGCCGTCGCGCGCTGGCCGAAAAGCGTGGGCCGCTGCGGTGCGGCCTGCGCACAGGCAACCCCTGCGAGCAGCACGATGGAAGCAATCAAAGAGAGGCCTTTGCGGTTCATAGGAAGATCCTGCTTTCCGGGCGATTGGCGAGACACAGTTTATGGGCCGCAGGGAACCGTCGCGCCAGCGGCGTTCGTGCACGAACCGCTATGCGTGATGCCCTGCCCCTTGGTGTAGGTCGTCTGGCCGTTATAGGTGATGCCGCTGGCGGTGTTGGTGGCGGTGGTGTCGTGAGTGGTCACGCCGTTGGCGGTGTTGGTGCTGGCGTCATACGAACCGCGTGGGCCGCTGGCGTTGGTCTGCGAATTGCCAGTGATGGCGCCGCTGGAACTGCGCGAATAAGCGCCGTTACTGCTGTAGCTTCCGCCGGCTGCAGTGGTGCCGCTGAAGCTGTGGCTGCTCGATGCCGATCCGTCCGCATTGCGTGTCTGGCTGTTGTGTCCGGCGTAGCTGGCGCCGTTGTTGCCGCGCAGGTAGTGCGCACCGTTATGCATAACGGTGCCGTTCTTGACCGTGGTGTAGCCGCCGCCGATGGCGGTACCGCGCGGACCGCTGCCGCCGCGCAGGTGGAAGTGGCCCTGGGCGCTTGCCGTGCCCGCGACGGACAAGGCCAGGCAGGCCAGAAGGATCGGTGTACGGCGGAGAGTCGATGACAGGGACATGACGCACTCCAGATGAATGGGAAGGCGCAGGCACGATGCCTGCGTGGCGCCATCTTCCACGCACCGCACCGCCGGAGTGTTTCCAAATCCGCCCAAGTGTGAGCGTTTGTTGCGGAGTCCGGCGCCGGAAACATTTGCTTACATCTGCCGCCGGCGGGCGCTTGTCCGGGCCTTGGCGCCCGCGAGATAGTGGCAGCATGGAAACCGTCCACATCCTTGTCGTCGATGATGACCTGCGGCTGCGCGACCTCATCGAGCGCTACCTCACCCAGCAGGGCTTCCACGTCCACGGTGCCGGCCACGCGGCGGCCATGCGGCGCGAACTGGCCGCCCACCATGTCGACCTGATCGTGCTCGACCTGATGCTGCCTGATGCGGATGGACTGCAGCTATGCCGCGATCTGCGTGCCGAGGGCATCGACACCCCGGTCATCATGCTGACGGCGAAAGGCGACGACGTGGACCGCATCGTCGGCCTGGAAATCGGTGCGGACGATTACCTCGCCAAACCCTGCAACCCGCGCGAACTGGTGGCGCGCATCCGCGCCGTGTTGCGCCGCCGGCCGCGTGCGCCGGTGGGTGCGCCGCAAGCCGATCAGGCACCGATCGCGTTCGGGCGCTTCACCTTCGATCTCGCCACACGCCAGCTGATGGATGATGGTGCGCCGATCAAGCTCACCAGCGGCGAATTCGCCGTGCTGGCCGCCCTGGTCACGCATCCGTTCGAAACCCTGAGCCGCGAACGCCTGATCGCCATCGCGCGCGGCCGCGATCATGAAGCGTTCGACCGCAGCATCGACGTGATGGTGTCGCGCTTGCGACGCTATATCGAAGACGATCCGCGCCAGCCACGCTGGCTGCAGACGGTATGGGGCGAAGGCTATGTCTTCGTGCTGGAGGGAGCCAGCGCATGAAGCGGAGCCCCTCCACCTTCTCGCTGATCTTCGGCCTGCTCGCCCTGGCGTTGCTGCTGGCGCTGTCGCTCGCGTCGATGCTCACCACGCGCATCACCGTGAAGGCAGGCAGCGAAAGCTATAGCCGCCTGGCCATCGCTGCAGCGTTCGCCGCCGACGAACTATCGGCGCGCCACGATCAGGATGCCGTGCAGACGCTGCGCCGACTCGACGAAGCCGGGCTGCATTTCTCCACCACGCCCCCGCCGCCTGCCACGGTTCGCATATCGCCCATGCTGAGGGACATCGGGCTCAAGGTGTCGCAGATGCTGGGCGATCCCTCGCGCGTCGCCGTGACGCAGACGCCGGAGCCGCAGATATGGATACGCAGCGCCCACGATCCGCAGCGCTGGATGGTGCTGCACGCGCTGAGCTACCGGCGCCAGGTGATCGCAAGCAGCATCCTGGTGATGCTGCTTGCAGGTGTGATCGTGCTGATCATCGCCTCCGCGGCCGCGCGATTGCTGACGCAGCCGCTGGAGCGTCTTGCCGCGCATGCGCAGGGACTGCTGGCCGGCGAACCCGTGGTGCAAACGCAGTTGAAAGGCAGCCCGCGCGAGGTGCATCAGCTCGCATGGGCGATCGGCCAGGCCGGCGAGCGCCTGCGGCACGCCGCGCGCGAACGCGAGCTGATGCTTGCGGGCATCTCGCACGATCTGCGCACACCGCTGGCGCGCCTGCGGCTTGCGCTGGAACTGGGCGACGCCAACGACCCTCAACGCCGCGAGGCCATGGTGGCCGACCTGGAAGAACTCGACAGCGCACTCGAACAATGCCTGGCGTTCGTGCGCGACGGCAGCGACGAACCGCGGCGCGACATCGACGTCATCACCTTGATCGGGCAATTGCTCGCACTGCGCGCCCAGCCCGACGACTGGCAATTGCGCGGCCCCGCGGTGTTCCAGGCCAAGGTGCGCCCCAGCCTGCTCCGCCGCGCCATCGGCAACCTGATGGACAACGCCGAGCGCTACGGCGCCGCGCCGTTCGAGGTAACGCTGGATACCGGCGATACGTTCTGGTGCGTGAGCGTGATCGATCACGGTGCGGGTGTGTCGGCCGAACAGCAGGAGCGATTGGGACGTCCGTTTCAGCGTGGCGACCAGGCGCGCGGCCATGGCGGCACGGGGCTTGGCCTGAGCATCGTCGCGCGCGCTGCGCAGGTGCATGGCGGGACGTTGACGTGGGGGAATCGTGCGCCGAGGGGGTTTGTGGCGTCGATTCGGATTCCGGTGGTGGCATGAGGGGTGGCTGGTAACTATTGTTCGAACAATGACGCTGACGTGAGCCCACAAATGGTTGTTCGCGAAGTTCTGCTCCCTCCCCTGCGAAGTAGGGGAGGGCGGGGGTGGGGTTGCATGTGCTTTAGCGGGCGCCCGAATAACAGCATGAGTTTTGAATAAAGAAGCACGTCGCAGCATCGCTGCTCCTACCGCTCGCTGCGCTCGCACCCCACCCTAGCCCTCCCCTACTTCGCAGGGGAGGGAACGCATCCTGGCGCGCTGGAGATACACGCTTAAGTTAGGCCCATTGCTTTTGATGGCGGCAAGAGGATGGCATCCCGGCCGGCAAACCTACTAGCGCAAATCGTGAGACCGCTACGCTGCAAACTCGCGCGCATCCGCCCCTCACTATTCACGATGGCCGATCGACGATTCCTGCATACACGGACGACCCCGCATGCTCACCACACTGGCCATAGCCAACTACCGCTCCCTGCGCTCCCTCACCCTTCCGCTGGGCCGATTGAACCTGATCACCGGCGCCAACGGCAGCGGCAAGTCGAATCTCTATCGCGCTTTGCGCTTGCTGGCCGAGACTGCGCATGGCGGCGTGGTGAGCGCACTGGCGCGCGAAGGTGGCCTGCCCTCCACGCTCTGGGCCGGCCCCGAACGCATCTCGCGCAGAATGTTGCGGGGCGAAGTACTCGTGCAGGGAGGGCCGCGCCAGGAGCCGGTGGCGCTCAAGCTTGGCTTTGCCGGGGACGACTTCGGTTATGCGATTGACCTGGGTTTTCCCCCACCGCCCGATCCGCCCACGGCCACAGCTTTCAGCCTCGATCCGGAGATCAAACGCGAAGCAATCTGGGCCGGCCCTTTCTTGCGCTCATCGAATGTAATGGTCGATCGAAATGGTGCGCTCGCCAAGGTCAAGGAAGGGCGTAGCTGGCGTGTCGTGGCCAAACATCTCAACAAGTTCGAGAGCATGTTTACCCAGCTGGCCGATCCAGAACGCGCGCCGGAAGTGTTGACGATGCGCGAGATGATCCGCGGTTGGCGTTTCTACGACCACTTCCGCTCAGACCGCGACGCCCCGGCGCGATTGCCGCAACTGGGTACGCGGACACCGGTATTGAGCCACGACGGCGGCGATCTCGCCGCGGCATGGCAAACCATTCGCGAAATCGGCGACGCTGCGGCGCTCGAAGGGGCCGTCGAGGATGCATTCCCGGGCGCATCGGTATCGGTGGAAGTGAATGATGGCCGCTTCGGCCTGGTGTTCAAGCAACACGGCCTGTTGCGTCCGCTCTCCGCCAGCGAATGGTCGGATGGCACGCTGCGCTACCTGCTGTGGATCGCCGCATTGCACACGCCACGGCCGCCGTCGCTGATGGTGCTGAACGAACCGGAGACCAGCCTGCACCCCGACCTGCTGCCGGCGCTGGCGCGCCTGATTGGGAAGGCTGCAACGAAAAGCCAGCTATGGGTGATATCGCATGCTTCCCGGCTTATCGCCGCGCTCGAAGACCTGCCCATCTGCCATGCCATCGCACTCGAAAAAGAATTGAGCCAGACGCGCATCATCGGGCAGCGGGAACTGGATGAGCCGGCGTGGCATTGGCCGGAGCGATAGCGGCTTCGGTCACGAAAGATGGAGAAATGGCGAAAAAAACGTCTCTGCGGACAAACGGCACTGACACGAACGGCCGCTCCTTCTAGCCTGCGCCAAGGCTCTCAAGGAACTCCGCCATGCTCCATCCAAAAAACAGCCACCACCACGACGGAGGCCTGCAACAGGACCTCGACATTCTTGCGCGGCGCATGCGCGAACGCCGCCAACTGCTGGGCTGGATCGCCACCGGCAGCGCCGCCGCCTTGCTCGGCGTTTGCACGGGCCGCATCGGCAAGCCGGAAAATCGCTCTGCATCGCGCTCGCAGCCGGCAGCATCCTGCCTCGCCGACCCCATGGAAACCAATGGGCCGTTTCCGGCCGACGGCTCCAACGGCGTCGACGATCGCATCGCCAATATTCTTTCCAGCCAGGGCATCGTGCGCAGCGATATCCGCAGCAGCTTCGGTGTGTCCAACAGCACGGCGCCGGGCGTGCCGCTGACGCTGAAAATCAGGCTGGCCGACGCCAATGCCGGATGCGGCGCACTATCGGGCCATGCCATCTACGTGTGGCATTGCAATCGCGACGGCGACTACTCCCTGTACGCCGACAACCTTCGCAACGATAACTATCTGCGCGGCGTGCAGGTGACCGATGCCAACGGTGAAGTCAGCTTCCGCAGCATTTTCCCCGCCTGTTATGCCGGGCGCTGGCCGCACATCCATTTCGAGGTGTATCGCAGCCTCTCGGCGGCGACCGGTTACGACCAGGCCATGCTGGTATCGCAGTTCGCCTTGCCGCCGTCCATCTGCGAAGCGGTCTATGCAAAGGCCAATGGCTACGGTGCGAGCCAGGCCGAGCTCGCCGGCCTCGGCCTGGCTGACGACATGGTCTTTGCCGACAGTACGCCGGCTGAGCTTGCGCAGATGACGCCCACCATCACCGGCGACCTCGCCAACGGTTATGTCGCCACCGCGCTGGTCGGCGTGGGCCGCCCATATAGTTGACTGAGTCAACTATATGGGCGTAGCTTGCGCACATCGCTCGCGAGGTGCGTTCCATGCCCGTTTCCGCATCGCTTTCCCAGCAGGCCGAAGCCGTCCGCGACTTCAATCGCTTCTACACCCGCCAGATCGGCGTGCTCGACGAAGGGCTGCTGGCCAGTCCGTATACCTTGACGCAAGCACGCGTGCTATTCGAACTGGGCACGCGCAAAACCATCACCGCGCGCGAAATCGGCGAACTGCTGGGCCTGGACGCTGGCTATCTCAGCCGCCTGGTGCAGGGCTTCATGGCCGATGGTCTGGTGGCGCGAAAGCCGTGCAAAGAAGACGGCCGGCAATGGCTGTTGTCGCTCACCGCGCAAGGGCGCAAGGCCTTCCGCGAACTGGACCGCGCATCGCACCGGCTTACGGCGACACATCTATCCCACTTGTCGGAGCCGGGCAGGCATCGCCTGCTGGCGTCGATGCAGGAAGTGCAGCGGCTGCTTTCCGCCAGCAACGACGGCGGCAAAATGATCATCCGCACGCATCGCATCGGCGACATCGGCTGGGCGATCGAACGCCACGGCCAGCTGTATGCCGACGAATTCGGCTGGAACGGCGAGTTCGAAGCGCTGGTCGCCACACTGTTCGCGCAGTTCGTCAGCAAGCATGATCCAGCCACGGAACGCATGTGGGTGGCCGAGGTGGATGGCGAGCGCGCGGGTTGCGTATTCGTGGTGCGCAACGCGGACGATCCCTCCGCCGCGCAACTGCGCTGCCTGCTGGTCGATCCGAAGGCACGCGGCCTTGGCATCGGCAAGCAACTGGTCGACCAATGCCTGGACTTCGCCACCAAAGCGGGCTACGTCAGGATGCTGCTATGGACCAACGACATCCTGGTTTCGGCCCGGCGCATCTACCAGGCCGCCGGCTTTTCGCTGGTGTCGGAGGAGCCGCATCGCAGCTTCGGCCACGATCTGGTGGGGCAGGTGTGGGAGCGCCCGCTGCGGTGAAACCCTCTCCAAATCAGGTGAAAAAGTGTTGTATACGTGACATATCGGTTTAAATGTGTCATATACAGCACATGCCCCCGATGCCACTCACCCGCCTAGGCCAAGCCATCCGCAGCATGCGCCAGCACCGCGGCCTGACGCAGCAGGATGTCGCGTCCCGCGCCGGCGTCCCGCGGCGAAAAGTCATCGAAGTGGAACAGGGCTCCGCGCGGGTCGCCATCGAAACCTACGCCAAGGTCGCCCATGCACTGGGCGGCGAGCTATCCGTGGTACCCGCGCGCCGCCCCACGCTGGAGGAGCTGCGGGAGATCTTCACCGATGAAGACTAAAACCATCGAGCATTTGCGCGTCGGTACGCCGCAGGGCGACGCGGGTTCGCACCGACTCGCGTCAAACCGGTGCGCCCACCCGTTTCCGTTACTGATTTTGAAAATACGCTTCGTTTAGTCTGATCGCCGGCTCCAACAGCACTAGCAGCTGTGCGGCTTCCTTGCGAAGCGGCTCCCATGCTGGATGACTCATGGCCGTGATGCATCCAATGTGGCCGGTCATTTTCATGTGCGGCATTGATAGCGCTTCCTTTGGTATGCGCCTGAATGCGGCGACCAAGTCGACAATTTTTTAGCTTGTTCCCAACTTAGATAAGGCGCCGATAAACGTAAAGACCCCAGGCCGCTACTGGTCGTATCATGCTGGATTTCCCAAGGCGGGTTGTAGTTGTTCATCTCCTCACATTGCGTAGTGGCATCGTGAGATAAAACTTGCAGCGCTTGGATAAAGTGAAGGAAGCAGTTTTCAAACTCTTCGCGAGCATCCATTCCTTCGGAAGCCATGGGCATTCCGGTTTTGCAGTGATCGGTGTCTTCATGGAATGATCAGGTCAATAATCATAGATTCCAACATCTGGTGGTGCAGGGAATCGTCTGGCCTTTCAATGGAAGGCAGCAGCATGAATTTTCTGGTCCAAAGCAACGTCGCTGCTTAGGATGCGTCTTTCCATTCAATTCGCAATGAAATACTATTTTTCAGCTGATTCATTTTGAGCGAAGACCTTTAAAATCTCGCCCTCGGCGATAATTCCCCTTTCCCAGAGCTTAAATCTACGCCCCACTTTCAATCGATCGACTACAAGTCTTGGGGCCAGAAAGACGATAGGAACCTCTACTGTCTGGCCAGGGCTGACAGGGCCGACGTCTGTAAGAATCAAACGGCAGTCATTCATTTGCTCATCCATGAAGAAGGGGCATCCGAAAAAATTCGGTGGAGTCGGACTTTTACGTCCGCCTTCTTCTGCATGAAGAAAAGCTACTCTGGCAAAAATTTCAGGCGTCACTTTATCTTCCAAGCAGCGCGTTGTAAGGGGGCGACAATGGGGTGATGTCAGGGTTGCCATCCCCGCCTGCGAGCTAAATGCCGTGAACGTAAGGAATCATTGGATTGTGACCAAATATAAGGCTTCGGGAAAGATTGAGATAAAGTCCGAATGCAGGCGTCTTTTGTAAACAAGTAGTTGCCATTACAAGCCCGCCTCAAGAAGCAAGAGGAATAACGCCAAAGATGCGCTTTCTGGATCAAGCGCAGCCACACAGAACGCAGCTTTTACGGCATATGCTTGTTATATCCCCCACTTACCGCAACCACCCAGAAAACCCCAGCTGCCAATAAGCCGGCAATTCCGCCCATAATCGGAAATCCATTTATTAAGAGTAAAATGGACCTGCCATGGCTGGCACTCCAGTTTTTAATGGCATCCGGCAGAAATATTAGGGTACCGGCCAAAGCGCCCATGACGAAGCCCGCAAACAGATATGCGCCTAGCGACATAATTCTACGATAACACAGCAAAAGATATGTCGGGACGCCAAATACTAACGCAACTATGTAGCCAATAATTAAAAAAACGGCACCTCCCCATTCCGCCTCCCACTTTTTAGAGACAAACAGTTGCCATGCGTACAATACGATCGCAGGGATAGCTGGAGAGATAAGGAAGCCAAAAAATATGCGAGTTTTAGGGGCGTTCACATCATATTTCCTATTTTTTGCAGGAACAAGCTTTTATAGCTTCGCCTGTTAGTCCGTACCACACATTGTTTATCAATGAATCCCTGAGGGGATTTTCGTCGCTCTGCAACAAACTCGTACCTTCACCGAAATTATCTACAGTACTTCCCAAATCGGAAGAAGTAACGGTGCGCGCAACATAGCCAGGAAAGAGGGGATGACCAGGCAGCGTTACATTTACAACGTAAGCGTCACCCAATCTCACCTGGACACACCGCCACGGCCGCGATCAACCGGCAGGCGCTGCTACCCAATGTCCCGGAAGCGGCAAAAGCGTGCTGATATCACGGTCGAGCGTGATAGGGAGGCGAGTGAGTACATCGGTCAGCCACGCATGCGGGTCCAAGCCATTCGCCTTGGCCGTAGCCAACAGACCCATGATGTCGGCGGCGCGCCGTCCGGCGCGTTCGGCGCCGACAAACAGCCAGTTCTTTCGCCCGAGTGCGATCGGCCGGATCGCATTCTCGACCGGATTATTGTCGATCGGGTAACGGCCATCCTCGACGTAGCGCGCCAATGCATCCCAGCGCTTGAGGGTGTAGTCCATCGCTTTGGCCGTGTTGCTCTGACCCACGGTCGTCTTGCGTTGTTCGATGAGCCACGTCTTGAAGGCGTGCAGCACCGGCATCGCGTGTTGCTGGCGATGGGCGAGTCGTGCCGAAGCATCCATCCCTGCCGCTTCCTCTTCGATGCGATACAGCTCGGCGATGCGCGCCAAGGCTTCCTTGGCCAAGGCGCTGCCACTGGCTTGGTACTGCTCGAAGAATTTTCGGCGCGCATGCACCCAGCATCCCAGCTCGGTGATGCCCTCACGGAACAGCGCCTTGTAACCGCCGTAGTCGTCGACCATCAGCGTGCCGCGCCAATCGCCCAGGAAGCGCCGGGCGTGCTCGCCGCTACGGCTGGTGCAAAAGTCGAACAGCACGATCGGTGGTCCGGTCGCGGTGCGATAGGCAAACAGGTACGCCCGCTTGGTCTGGCCGCTTCCCGGATCGAGCATGCCCACCGGCGTCTCGTCCGCATGCAGAATGGCGACGGCTTTCATCTGCTCACGCAGGCGATCGGCCAAGGGCTGCAAGGCCACGCCGCACGCGCCGATCCATTCGGCCAGCGTTGCCCGCGGCAGCGCGATGCCGCTGCGCAGGTAGATGGCTTCCTGACGATACAGCGGCAGGTGATCGACGTATTTGGCGATCACTACCTGGGACAGCAGGCTCGGTGCGGCCATCCCACGATCGATGATGGCCGGCGCCACCGGTTCGCTGACGATGGTCTCGCACCGGCGGCAGGCGTATTGGGGATAGACGTCCCGCTGGACGTAAAACTCAAGCGGCTTGCAGGCGAGTTTTTCGTTGATGTGATCCCGCACGTGCACCAGGTCGTGCCCGCAATCGGCGCAGCAGCAGCTCGCCGGCGCATGCCGCGTCTCCACGCGCTGCAAATGATCCGGCAGCGGGCGGCGCGGGCTCGCCTTTTTGACACGATCGGGGGTGTGCTTGGGGGATGCCTCGGTATCCAGCTTCGCCAACGCGGCCTCGACCGCCGCGATCTCCTCAGCCAGCGTCTCCTCGAACAAGTCACGCTGGTCTGTGGGCAATCGTTCCGAGCGGGCCGCAAATTGCAGGCGGCGCAAGCGCGCGTTCTCTGCCTTCAGTGTCGCGATGATGGCATCTTTGGATGTCATCGCCTGGTGTTGCCTGGCGTTGATGTGCATCTGTTCCAGCAGCAAGGCACGCAGCTGTTGCACGTCGTCCAGGTTGGCGATGGTGGCCTGATCCATAGCGTGCAGCGTAACCGATCAAAGCTGCTGTGCAAGAGTGGGCGACGCGCTTAATCGTTGCCAATCCACGCCAGCGCATAGCCAGGCGAATTGCGCCTCGCTCACCGACCACATCGTCTCCCCCGAACGAGGCCACACAAAATGGCCTTGTTGTAAACGACGCACGGCCAGCCACACGCCTTGCGCATCGGCATGCAGCAGCTTGATCCGCGAGGCGCTGCGATTGCGAAACACATACGCAGCCCCCCGCGAAAGGATCGTGACCTAAAGTCTGGCGCACGTAGACCAGCAGGCGGTCCATGCCGCTGCGTAGATCCATCGGCGCGGTGACCAACCACCAGCCTGTCGGGCTCAGCATGCGGCCAACTCGCGCAGCAGTGGCAAGATGTGAAGGCGCTCAGCACTGGCTGCAAGTCGGACCGACCATCCATTGGGGAGACGCACTTCCACCTGCGTCTCGAGCGAAGGCTTGGCCACAAGGATGGGTAAGGCCGCTGGGGGCGGCGTGGACTCGGTGCGTCGATGCAGCCAGTAGCCAAAGCTCGATAGTGATAAACCGTGCTGCTTGCAGTAGCCCGCCTGGCTCAGGCCGCTTTGACGCCAGGCGTCCAAGTGCGTTTGCCAATACGTTTGCTTGTTAGCCATCGAATCGTTCCCGTTGAAAGTCGATGGCGATATCAAACAAGATGCATGCGATCGTCGCGAGATGAGATGGGGTGACGCTTACCTGGGGTCGGTGACCTGCGTGAGGCGGTCTAGGGCGTCATAGCGATAGGCGGTCTTGGTGTTCTGGGTGGCGCTATCGGTGCCGTTGTAGTTGTCGGTGGTTTGCACCAGGCGGTTCAGGGCGCCGTAGCCCAGTTGGCGCTGAATGCTTAAGCCATCGGTGCTTTGCACCAGGTTGCCGTTGGCGTCATCTCGTTTGATAGGTACTAAAACCACGCGACGCATGCATTTCTCAATCATAGAAGTGAGCGCCGATAAAAAGCTGGGATTTCATCCTAGTCGACGAACTAATTATTCAATTGCACCGGCTGACCATCTATTGATGCCTCTAAAATTTGCCAACTTCCATTAGTTTTTTTCGCAAAGACTTTAATGGTGGCACTGCCCTTCTCGCCCACTACATCGATCGTCATATAAGCGGATTTATTTGCGTTTACAAATTTTTCCTTATAGCCACCAACTGGGTCAAGAGTAATTCGTTTAATTGCACCAAATCTAGTTACCACCACAGAGGAAGAAGCTATCCTCTCTTTAACGAATTTGAACCCTTCTCCATGAGAAGCTGCTAAATAGATAGATGTATAGAGTATCACTCCAAAGAGACATGCGGCCAACACCCACTTCGCTAGAGACGATTTCATTCTTAATGTGATCCATTATAAACAGTTAGTTGCCCGCCAATAGATGCACTAGCTCCAAGCCCCCAAGTCTCGCTTGTTGCACCATAGCTCGGACCGCCATAGATAGAGGATTCTTCATCTCTATAGTTTCTCGCAGCCCCAATCTCTGCACTGGTATTAATTGGGCCGGCATTAAAACCTGCCTCGGCGGAGGCCGAAAGAATTTCTCCTGACTGACACCGATTTTTTGGTGCATCGCCAGGCAAGCCACCGTTTGGATCATAAGAGGCACCTATACCAATCCCGAGGCCTATGCGCGCAGTCATGAAGTGGTTTCCGTTGTCATTTCCAAACGTAATCTCGATGCCTGCCCCCATATAGCCGCCAAACGTAAATGACCACAATCCTAGTGGATCAAGATAATTTACTGGGTCACCACCCACATAGGCATATGTGCTGTTCTGGCTACCAAACAACCCGATAGGGTCGCTCTGAATATATCTCCCGCATCCCGGACAGTAGTCACGGTAGCCATTGTGCACCAGCCCCGTTTCGGCATCCGCATACTGACCTGCAAATCGCAAGTTGTAGGTATATCCGTTACTCGCCGGCGACTGCTCTGCCCATGGATTTCCCTGATAGGGAAGCTGCCACATGGTGTTGCCGTTAGCGTCAGCGATGGCACGGGGCGTACCTAGCTGATCTGCCGTGACATACGCCATCGTGCTACCACCACTCGACGTATCGATGTTGGCCACCGGGATGCCGTCCATCCAAATGTAGTCCCGGTTGGTGGCACCATATTCGGCGAGCAACCGCCCCGCTTCATTATAGACGTAACGCTCGGTTTGCCCGTTGGCCACCTTCTGGATACGCTGCCCGAAGGCGTCGTAGGTGTAGTCGGCAATGGTACTGCCGCCCAACTGCGCCACCGACATGCGGTTACGATTGTTGTAGCCGAAACCATAGACGCTGCCGCCCCCGCTGATCGCCGTAGTGTTGCCGTTGGCATCGACCGTCAGCGCCGAATTGCCGATGGTGACCAACTGGTGCGTATTTGGGGTGTAGCCGTAAGCCCCCGTATAGAGTCCCGAGCCCGTCTTGCTAAGACGATCACCCGTTTGGTTATACGTCACGCTCTCCAACGTTCTGCCGTCCGCCTCCGTGACCGCCGTCAGGCGATACAGCGGGTCGTAGCTGTACGTCTCGGTGGCTGGGTTTGCACCTGGGTTGTTGCCGATGGTCGTGATATCGCCCATCGCATCGCGCGCCACGTGCAAGGTAAACGCGGGGCTGACCAAGTCCGTCAGCCGGTAATTGGCGTCGTAGGTGCGCGTGATGGTTTGGCCGTTGCCCAGCGTGTAGCCGCTCACCGGTCCAAACGGCAGGTAGGTGACGTTGCTGACCAGGGTGGTAGTGCCGCTGGCCGTCGTGGCGGTGACGCCGCTGACGTGGCCGTCCGCATCGTAGCTGTACGTGACCTGGTTGCCGCTGGGATGGGTGATGCTGAGGATCTTGCCGCCCGGACTGCGGCTGTAGCTGGTGACATCGGTGTGGCCGTTGACCGTCTGGCTCTTCTGGATCACGTAGCCTTGGGCGTTGTAGCAGAACACCGTGCTGACGGCGTTTTCGACGACCCGCGTCAGGTGGCCGATGGGGTACGACGTGGTGCAGCCCGTGACGCTGTTGGGTTCGTCGTAGGTATAAGTGATGTTCTGGGTGCTGTCGGCGTAGCTGGCAGTGAGACGGCGGTTGCTGGCGTCGTAGGTGTAGGTGACCGTGTTGCCCTTGGCATCGGTGGCGGTCAGCACGTTGCCGGCGGCGTCATAAGTCTTGGCCGTGACGCCGGTGTCGGGGCTGGTGAGTTGCGTCTCGTCCGACAGGCCGTCGTACTGGTAGGTCGTGTTGAGGCCGCTGGGATCGGTCACCTGGGTGACGCGGTCCAGCGCATCGTAGGTGTAGGTGGTCTTGGTGTTGGCGGTTTGTGCGGCCACCGGTGATGCACTGATGGCGATTGCCAGGCCAAGCAGGATGCCGGCCAGCGGCTTCTTCCTTCCTGTCATGAGCTTGCCCCTTGCTCCTGTTCGCTTCCCAATTTCCGTGCGCATATTTGTGTTCACAACGGCCGAAGCACCCATCACTGCGTGTCCTTGATCCATGGCGGCGCCCTGTCAGTTCGTGCCGTTGTAGTTGTCGATGGTCTGCACCAGGCGGTTCAGGGCGTCATAACCCTGCTGCCGCTGGATGCCTAAGCCGTCGGCGCTTTGCACCAGGTTGCCGTTGGCGTCGTAGCTGTTGCTGACGCTGGCATCGAAGATGGTGTGGTTGAGGCCATCCATCACTTTGGTGAGCTGACCGAGGGTGTTGAAGCTGCGGGTCAGGCTCTTGTGTAGCGTGCCGGTGGCGTCATAAACCTGCTCGGCGGTTTTGTTGCCGGCGGTATCCAAGGTGTATTGGATGTAGTTGCCCTGGGCATCGGTGATCTTCACCAGGCGGTGCGCGGGGTCGTAGCCGTAGGTGGTCGTGATGCCGTCTGGATCGGTCATAGTGTGTACGGCACCATAGGGCATGTAAGTGAAAGACGTGATGGCACCACCTACGCTGCGCGAGCCGAGCCAGCCGCGCGGGGTGTAGGTCATATCCGTGTTGACGCCATTGCTGTCGGTGAGCCGCGTGATACGGCCAGCACCATCGTAAGAGACGACGGTGGTGAAGTGGCCGGACGGATCGGTGACGGTGTGTAGGTCACCGGCCTGGTAGCAGGCCGAGCCGGGCGTGCCGCAATTCACCACGCTGCTGGCGAGGTAGTAGCTGTAGAAGGTGGTTTGGGTGGTGTCGGTGCGCGGGCCGGTGGCCGTCAGCATCAAGCCAACGATGGGGCATTGCGTGGTGTCGACGGCCGTGCAGTAGGTGTAAGTCCAGCGGCGAACGCCGGCAGGAACGGTGCCGGTGTTGCTGCAGGTATAACCGGAAGCGGCACTGTTGCTGGGATCGATTTCGCAGCGGGCCAGCGTTTGCCCGGTGGTGTCGTAGACCCACTGTATGGCGCTGACGGGGTTGCCGCCGGCATCCCGCACCGTGCGCGTCAGTGGCTCGCGCAGCGTGGTGTTCCAGGTGAAGTTAGTAGTGCGCTGGCTGGACGTGCCCGAGGCATCGACGCGGCTATCCAAAAGATGATTGACGTCAATGGTGTATAGCGTTTGATTACCATTGAAATCGGTCGTGCTAGTGAAATCGCCTGCCGAGTTGTACGCATAACTGGCAAACAATCCGCAGCTGGAACAGCCTGCTCCAGAAACAGTACTTAGATGATTAACATTTAAAAGGTTCTGCACCGCATAGGTGCGGGCCTCGCCCAGCCCGTCGGTAACCGTTGTCGTTCCATCGCTGTTGTAGGTGAGCTGGTTTGCGTCAGCGCTGCCCGCGTGTGCGCTGAGAGTTGCACGGGAGTTACTGTCGTATTGATACGTTGCAAAGCGCTGCTCTGCTTCATCCTGAATCCCCGTAAGCATGCTGGGATTCGCCCCAGCGGCAACATTGGCTGACTCATCGTAAAAATACGTGCGAATGAAGTTGCCCGGGTAAGTTACAGTACTGAGGTTGCCCGCCGAATCGTAGGCGTATGCCACCATCTCTCCATCGGGAAGGGTTAACTGGGATAGTAGATTCGAAGCGTTGTAGTTGAGCGTCAGCTTACGTCCGAACGCATCCATGATCGTGCTGAGGCGACCACCCGAGTCGTAAGACAGGGTGTGACTCAAACCTGTGCTATTTGCTTCAGAGAGAAAGCGGCCGGAGCCGTCGTAAGCCTCTGTCACCTGACGCTCATCCGTGTACCGCCAACCTAAAATATTCCCATGGCTGTCGATTTGTTCCGTCAGCGTTCCAATTTCATCGGCCGTCGCGCACCAGCTCGATCCACATTGCTCAAAATAGCGAATTTCACCATCGTCACGATAAAGCTTGACTTCCGTCAGGCTCTGCAAGATGAGCGTGCGACTATAAGTATGGCCCCATCGGTTTCCTATGGTCCCGTCACCTGAGCTTGCGCTGTTGTAGTACCTATGAAATGAAAGCGGAAATCCCCCTTCTCCGTCGTAGTCATCCTGATCTTCGAATTTGTTACCTGTGGAAAGATTGACAGGGTTTCCAATCATCGTGCCGCCGCATGATCCGCACCCTTTGAATCCTAAGTTTCGATCAACGATGGGAACGTCTTGACCATGGGAGACTATGCCTAGAGGGGAGCCCTCCAAGCCGCCGTTTTGTGAATTCCACCATATGGTTGGCTCGCCATATGAATTAAAGCTCACATATAGAAATGTGAGCTTTCCTGCATTCTCATAGGACTCGAGGCCCTCGATATAGCTCGTTTCAGAGCAGCTCCTGAGGGCACTGATGGAGCCATGCGGACACTGCTTTGTGATAGTAGTGCCATTAAAATTAAAACCTTCACAGAGTCCGCCAACGCAATAATAAATCGGCGCCGTGGAGCCTTGCGCGCCAGACGCATTGACCAATCGAGGAGAAAATACACTTAGCACCATCAGTAGCGCCGCGAATACCGAAAGCGCGTAGCGGCACCACATCGACGACATTATTCTGTGAGAGCCGAAAAGCGTTATCTCCATCACTTCCAACCCTTCTTCTTTGTAAATTGACTGACTGATGTGATTGTGCGTATGTGTAGGCTCAACGACTGAGGAGCTCATTAATGCTGATCCTCGGTCTGTGGCGACGCCGCTATGAGCTCGTGACGTTGCAATTGTTGAGATTCTGCGCCAAGTGGTTCAGGACGACATTGCCCACTTGGCGCCAGATACCCAAGCCATCGCCGCTTTGCCCCAAAATTGCCATTCGTGCCGTAGCTGCTGCTTGTGCCGGCGTCGAAGACTGCATGACTGAGGCGATCCGTGACCTTGGTGGGCTGATACAGCGAGTTAAAGCTTCGGCTCAAGCTCTTATGCAGCTTGTCGCTGGCGTCATTCGTCTGCTCCACAGTTTTGTTGCGAGCCGCATCCGGGGTGTATTGCCCGTAATTGTCTTGGGCATCGGTGAACTTCACCAAACGATGCGCGGCGTAGTAGACGTGAGTGGTGGTGACATTGGCTTGGTCAGGCATATTTCACCCCCAAGGTGCGATTCGTTGCCGAGTTCCGGACCCAAAGCCACGCACGCAGCCGCGCAAGACATTCTCAACCCATTCCATATGATTTCCCTGTTGTCGTCGCCAGACCCCGCATCAAGGTTCCCCTGGGGCCTGATGGCAACTTATAGCAGCCTCTTTCGCTGTTGTCTGCCAGCCGCGGCGAGAAAATGCACCATTTGTGTAATCAACGATTATTTCAGTTGCATGACCTTCCGCCCACATAATCATCCCAAATGCGGCACAACCCTCCTCAGTGGCGTGCCGCAGCAGAGAATCATACGGGCGCGAACGGTTTATCCGCCCGGCTCAGGGTCGAGCGTATCGGCGTGTTGCAGCAGGAAGTAAATGGCCACGTGCAACCCTGTTGTGTGCACTGGGTTGAGTGGCCAGATGCCCAGCATGCCGGGTTTGTCGGGCGCAGCGTGTCGTTTGATGGATTCGCTGCGTGCTAGCAAACCGCGGATGACGCCGATGGCCAGTGCGATGCCTGCGCGTTTCGAGCCGTAGCTTTCCAGCTTTTCCAGACCAAGGTTCAGCGGGTAGGGCTGACGGTCGATGAATGGGTCGGGTGGGGATAGTGGTTCGTTGCGAACCGGAAGGCGTGCGTGTGCCGTATGATCTATGGAGGCCATGATCAACATCCTAGTGTTGGTTGTGGTTTAGCGGGTCGTGGGAGCGCCAACTCTCACGATCCGCGCTTCTCCAAGCATTGCTGCAAGGGTCATCGACGTTGCACGGATTAGGATGGCGTCGATGACGGGGCGAACGTAGCAATTTTTGTTTGTGCTTGTCTGTAGGGATTAAATGACAGGCCATGTGCGCGGTGTTTACGCCGGCAGCGAAAGAGGGCTTGACTCGTCGCTCGGGCGACGGTCCGCACCCAGCCTCTAGGTGGCCATGCAAAGTCGCTCGGTTGCAGGATTGACGCTTCCGCCTGTTTACATCAGCTTGAACAACTTCCCCGGCACATTCTGGAAACCGGTCGCGCTCGCCAGCATCGTGCCGCGCTGATATGAAAAATTCTTGTCCGTGGTCGGCTGGAAGAATTCGATGAAATCCAGGCTGCGCTTGCCGAGCACGAAGCCGCCGATCAGCGGCGGGTTGACGGCGTACATCATCGGCACCAGGGCCATCATGGAACTGGCGGGTACGCCGATCAGGTGTTCTTCCAGGTCGCCGCTTTGCTGGCTGTGCTGCGGGTAGAACCACAGCGGCGTGCTGATGAAGAGGAAGGCATTCTCGCCCATGCTGGTGAGCAGGGTGCGCAGCAGCCACTTGGCGGTTTCCGCGTTGAGATGCTCGATCACGTCCAGCAGGCAGATGATGTTGTAGCTGGCAAGGCGGTCGGAAGGAATGCTTTGCGCCAGCCCGTGCCAGGCATTGCGATAGATTTTCCGCTCGAACAGCGCCTGGTTGTTGAAAGCGCCTTCGAAACCATCCACCGCGTCCACCGACCAATGGCGGGTCGCAGGATGGCTCTTGATCAATTCACCCAGGCCACCCTTGCCGAAGCCGATGTCCAGCACTTCGACGTGGGCGGCGTTGTCCTGCATGATGTGGAAGATCAGTTCCTTGGGCGCCGCCGATTCGCCGCCGGGCAGCAGTTGCGTGGCGATGGCGTCGATCTGTTCGTAGTCTTTGAGAACTTGCCGCAGCATGGCGTGGCCTTCAATAAATAGCTTGCCGATAAGTGGCCGATCAGCGGAGATAGTCGAACAGGCTGGTGCCCTGGATCTTGGCGAACACCTGCTGCGAGGCCTGTAGCGCCGTGGATTGCAGCGAGAGATTGCTGATGGCCGAGGCCATGTCGACGTTCTGCACGTCGGACAGCGCGCTCTTGTAGGTGATGCTGAGGTCGGAATAGCTGCTGCTCTGCTGCTGCAGCGTATCGATGCGGCTACCCACCGAGACCTGCGCGTTGGACACCGCATTCATCGCCTGGTTGAGCGATTCGAGCTGGCGGTTGAGCGTGTTGGTGATGGCGGTGGAGCTGCCGCCGCTCTGCAGGGCGGCGATCATGTTGTTGAGCGTGGTGAACACGTCCTGCGTGTTGGCCGCCGTATCCGACTGCAGCTTGACCGTGTCGCCGCTGTTGGGCGTGCCGTTCATGTTGATGGTGATGCCGTTGAAGCTGATGCTGCCGCCATCGGTGTAGGTGCCGGTGACCGGGTTGCCGCTGCTGTCGGTGACCGGATTGCCGGCGGCATCGGTCACGCTGTAGCTGCCGTTGGCGCCGAAGGTGATGGTGTCGTTGATCGGCCCGGCGGCGGTGGCGGCGTTCCATGCGGCGGTGTCGGTCACGCTGTTGGAACCCACCACCAAGGTGCCGGTGTTGGCGCTGCTGGCGCTGGCGACGAAGGAGCCGTTGCCCGCGGCGAGGTTCATGAAGATGGCGCTGCCCGAATCGCTGCTGGCTAGCTGCAGGCCGCTGCCGATCGCGGTGAAGGATTGCTGGTCGTTGCCGGCATAGGTCACCGCGCCGCTGTTGCTGTTGCTCACGAACGGCGTGGTGGTGGTGCTGGTGCCGGCAAACAAGGCCTGGCCGTTGCCGTCGGTGGTGTTGGCAAGCTGCACCAGCTGGTCGCGGTACTGCGTGAGCTGGGTGGCCATGTTGTTGAGATCGGCGGACGACATCGCGCCGTTGATGCCGCCCAGGGCGATGTCGTTCACGCTGCTCAGCAGGTTGTTGACGGTGGTGAGCGTGGTCGACTCGGTGGACAGGCGCGTATTGGCCGCATTGATGTTGCTGGCGTACTGCGTGTTCTGCGCCAGGATATGGCTGAGCTCCACCACCTGGGCCGCGCCGGTGGGATTGTCCGACGCCACGTTGATGGCATAACCGGTGCTGATCTGGTTTTGCGTCTGCGCCAGCGCACTCTGCTGGTCGAGCATGGTGTTGAGCTGCTGCTGGTACATCCAGGAGGTGGAGATGCGCATCGTGAAACCTTGGCTCTTAACCGGATTGAATGGCGGTGATGAGGCTGGTGAAGATCTGCTCGGCGGTGGAGATCACTTGCGCCGACGCCTGGTAGGCCTGCTGGAACTGCACCATGTTGGCGGCCTCCTGGTTGAGGTTGACGCCGGCATAGCTTTGCTGCGTGCTCATCGCCTGGTTGTAAATGCTGGTTTGCGTGGTGAGGTCGGCGCTGGCCAGGCTGCCCGCGCTGCCGATCTGCGCGGTGAGATTGGCGTAGCTCGCTATCACCGACGTCTTGCCGCCGTTGGTCACGCCGGCATTCGACAGCGCAGCCAGCGACAGGGCATTGCTGTTGTCGTTGAGGCCATTGCTGTTGGCCGCCACCTTGAACGTATCGCCACTGGCTGGCGTGCCGGTGAGGCTGAGGCTCCAGCCGTCGGCCGTGATCGGCTGCCCGGCGGTGTAGGTGCCGGTGGTGGTATTGCCCGCGCCATCGGTAATCGAATAATTGCCGCCTGCGCCGAAGGTGATGGTGGCGCCGGCCAGCAGGTTGCCGTTGGCCGCATTGGTTACGTTCACCGCGCCGGCCTTGCCGGTGCCGGTGTTGCCCGTGCCTGCCGACGCAGTCAGCGCGGCTGCAGCGGCAATGCCGTTCGGATCGGTCATGGCGACCGAGAGCGAGGTGGAGGCGCCGCGCGTGGGCTGGATTTCGTAGCTGTCGCCGGTCTGCGCCGTGCCGGACACGCTGAAGGTAAGCCCGTCGGCAGACAGCGTGCCGTTGGCGTTGGCGGTAAGCGCCACGTTCTGGCCGCTCCTCGTCGCCAGTGACCAGCCATTGGTGCCGGTGCCTGCGCCCGTGTAGCGCAACACGTAATCGGATGCGGTGAGCTGCGAAACATCGCTGACCGAGGCCGTGATGCTCGCGCCACCCACCGAATTCTTGCTCGACGGCAGCACGGCGGGCGAGCCGACACTGAAGATCGGCTGGCCTTGCTGGCCGTTGAGATCCAGCCCGGCGGCCTGCTGTCCGTTGACGCTGGAGGCCAGCGCAATCGCCGACTGGCCCAGCGCGTTTTGCGCGGGCTCCAGCACGGTATCGCGATAGTTCACCAGCGCCCCGAGCGTGCCGCCGCTCAGCTGCGAAGTAATGTCGTTGCCCGCGCTGTCGTACACATCGGTGCTGCCCGGGTCGTATTGGTTGGCGCCACTGGACAGCGCATACGACTGTGCGCCGCTCACCAGGGTGCCGCCGGCCGAGGTGTAGACGCTGATCGAGCCGTCGCTGTTGGTCGACGCGGAAATACCGGTCAGCCCGGCCAACTGTTGCACCAGCGTATCGCGCTGGTCGAGCAGGGCATTCGGGTTGCCGGTGCTGCCGGCCTGCAGGATCTGGTTGTTGAGCTTGGCGATCTGCGAAGCCAGGTTGTTGATGCTGCCGACCGTGCCGCCGATCTGTTGATTCACCTGCGCCGATTGCGTGCTGAGCTGCTGGCCGAGCGTGTTGAACACGCTGGTCAGCGACGATGCGCTGCCCAGGGCCGCCTGCCGCACCGAGGAAGAGCTGGGTGAGTTCGCCACGCTGCTGAAGCCGCTGTAGAGGTTGTCCAGCGCGGTCTGCAAATTGCCGCTATTGGCGAGGAAGCCATTGAGCGAGGTGGTGAGATTGTTGGTGGTGGTGGCGCCTTGCAGGTTGCTGTTGCTGCTCCACACCGCCTGGGTCAGGTATTGGCTGTAGGCGCGCTGCACCGCCGTCACGTTCACGCCGGAGCCGATCGTGTATTGGCCGTTGCTGCGCCCGATCGTTTCCGACTGCAGCACGCTTTCCTCGCTGTAGCCGCTGGTGCTGGCATTGGCGATGTTGTTGCTGACCGTGCTCAGCGCGACCTGGGCGGCGTTGAGGCCGGAAATGCCGATGTTGAGGATGCTGGACATGTGAGGGGCATTTCCTTGGTCAATGAGCCGTCATTCCGGCGCAGGCCGGAATCCAGTTTGAATACGGCGTGCGAAGCACACAAAGCCTTTTAATAAGTCGTGTGCTGCGCACTGCATGTTTAAACTGGATTCCGGCCTGCGCCGGAATGACGACGGCGAGAGAGTGTGGTACCCGTCGACTAGTCATAAATTCGGCACCCCCACCGATTTCTTGAGTGCATCCAGGGCTTGCCGCATCACGCTGCTATTGGCGATGGCCGCCACCTTGCCCGCGTACGAGGGGTCGGTGGCGTAACCACCCTCCACCAGAGCCTTGGCATAACCCAACACGTCGTCGCCATGGCCGAGCGCACTGGCGTAACGCGGGTCCTTGCCGATCAGGTCGGCGTAGTCGGCCAGCGATTCGGCCGTGGACTTATAGGAACGAAATTGCGCCTGCTTGCGCACGGCGACGCCGCCTTCGTATTCCAGCGTCGGCACGTTCACGCGCGAACCGCCCCAGCCACCGCCGGCCTTGATGCCGAACAGGTTAAAGCTGCTGCTGCCGTCGGCATGCATGGGCATGTGTTTGCCCCATTGTGTTTCCAGCGCCGCCTGCGCCAGCACGGTGCGTATCGACAGACCCAGTTCCTTCGCCACGATGCTGGCTTGCGGGGCCAGTTCGCGCACGAAGGCTTCGGCATCCTGCGGCACCCATGCCATCGCTTTGCGCGCCGCCGACTGCGTGGCATCCGCCAGGTCGAACAAGCGTTGTTTCCAGTTATCGACGAGGCCGGCGGCATTCGGATCCACCGCGCCGCTCTTGCTGGCATCGCCCTGGCCATGGCCACCAAGCTGATGGATCAGCAAGTCGGCAATGCCCAGGCCTTTGCCATGCTGGGAGAGATTCAATGACAGCTGCTGGTCATACATGTCCTGCCAGGCATCGGTGGCCTGGCTTTCGAACAAGGGATCACCGAAGTTCGCTTCACGCATCGACTTCATCAGCATGTCGGTGAACATCGATTCGAATTGCTTGGCGACCGCCGGCAACGCGGCATTGCTGTCCGTATCGGCTTGATGGCGCAACGCGCTGAACCCGGACAGGTCGGTCCAGGTGCTGAGCGTTTGCGCAGCAACGTTGCCGATGTCGGCCATCAGATCACCACCAGGTCCGCATGCAGGGCGCCGGCTTGCTTGAGCGCTTCCAGAATCGAAATCAGATCCGTCGGCGTTGCGCCCACCTGGTTCACCGCACGCACGATCGAATCCAGGCTCACGCCGGGACCGAACTTGAACATGTGCGCACTTTGCTGGGTCACCGAAACGGAGCTGTTCGGCACCACCTGGGTGGTGCCATTGCTGAAGGGGCCCGGCTGGCTGACCTGCGGCTGTTCGCTGATCGTCACCTGGATCGAACCATGCGCCACCGCCGCCGCCGTCACGCGTACGTCCGCACCGATCACCACCGTGCCGGTGCGCGAATTGACGATCACGCGCGCAGGCGCCTCGCCGGGGTCGACATCCAGCGCTTCGATCGCGCCCAGCCACGCCACTTTCTGGCTGGGGTCGACCGGACCGCGCACCGCGACCGAGCCGCCATCCAGCGCATGCGCCGTGCCGGCGCCGTAAAGACGGTTGATGGCGTCGACGATGTGGTTGGCGGTGGCGTAATCGGCGGTGTCGAGGTTCAGCACGATGTCGCCGCCGTGGCTGAAGGAATTCGGCACCACGCGCTCAACCGAGGCGCCGTTGGGAATGCGGCCGCTGGCGGAAACATTGATCTGCACGCTGGAACCGCTGCGGCCCGATGCACTGACACCGCCAACCACCACGCTGCCCTGCGCGATGGCGTAGACATTGCCGTCCGCACCGCGCAAGGGCGACATCAGCAGCTCGCCGCCGCGCAGGCTCTTGGCGTTGCCGATCGAGGCCACGGTGATGTCGATGGTCTGTCCGGGCTTGGCGAAGGGCGGCAGCTCGGCGGTGATCGTCACCGCGGCGACGTCCTTCAGCTGCGGCTGGATGCCGGTGGCGGGAATCGACACGCCGAATTGCTTGAGCATGTTCTCCAGGCTTTGCGTGGTGAACGGCGCCTGCGTGGTCTGGTCGCCGGTGCCGTCCAGGCCTACCACCAGGCCGTAGCCGACGAGCTGGTTGCTGCGTACGCCGGCGACTTGCACGAGGTCGCGGATCTTGTCGGCGTGGGCTACAAAGGGAACAGCGAATGCAGCGAGCAGTGCACAGGCTTTTACTGCGCGACGTAGCCGGCTTGCCCGAGACCGCCCCCTCCCCTGCGTGTAGCAGAGCCTGCCCCGGACTTGATCCGGGGGGAGGGTTGGGGTGGGGTTGCCTGAGCTTGCTGCCTTGCTTGAACTTGCCGAAAGGTTGCGTGACTTCACCCCACCCCAGCCCTCCCCTACTGCACGTAGGGGAGGGAGTTGTTCGAGGCTAGCGATGGAAATTCGTGCGTTCATCAGAACGGCATCCACTTGGAATTGAAGAACTTCGCCAGCCACCCCTGCGTATTCGCCTCGTTCAAGGTGCCGCGGCCGGTGTAGGTGATGTTGGCATCGGCCACGCGGGTGGAATCGACCGAGTTGTCCTGCGCAATGTCTTCAGGGCGCACGATGCCGGAAATGCGGATCAGCTCCTGCCCCTGGTTGATGGTCAGCCACTTCTCGCCGCGCACCAGCAGGCCGCCGTTGGACAGGCGCTTGGCCACCGTCACGGTGATCTGGCCGGTGAGCTGGTTGCTCTGCGTGCTGCTGCCGGCGCCATCGAAACTGTTGGCGGAGTTGAGCGCCGAATTGGCCGTCTGCCCGGCAATGCGCAGCGACTGTCCGAGAATCTGCGGCGCACCCACATTGACCTTGTCGGTCTTGCTGGTAGTGGTTTCGGATTTCTTGCTGGCCTGCATCGCTTCGACCAGGTTGATGGTCAAAATATCGCCGACGCGATGCGCGCGTGCATCGTTGAACAGTTCCATGTTCTGCATGTCGTGATAGATCGAGCCGTCCGGCGGCGGCGGCGAGGTCTCTTCCACCGGCTGGGTGGCGGCCCACTTGGCGTCATCCTGCTTCTGGCGTTCCTGGATCGTGCCGCAGCCGCTCAATGCTGCAGCGAGCAGTGCAAGCGAGGCCACGCGTAGCCATAGCGACGAATAAGACATAAGTCACCCATCAGGTCTTGTTGATCACGAACTGCAACATGTCGTCCACGGCGCTGATCGACTTGGAGTTCATTTCATAGGTGCGCTGGGCCTGGATCATGTTCACCATCTCCTCCACCACGTTGGTGTTGGACGATTCCAGCGAACCTTGCGCCAGCGTGCCCATGCCGTTGATGCCGGGCTGCCCGGTCTGCGCCGTGCCGCTGGACTGGGTTTCCAGATAGAGGTTCTGGCCCATCGGCTGCAGGCCGGCGGGGTTCACGAAATTGGCCAGTTGGACCACGCCCAGCGTGGTGGACGTAGTGGAGCCGTTGCTGGTGGCGCTGACCGTGCCGTCGGTGCCGATCGTGACGCTGTTGACGTTGGCGGGCAGCGTGATCGCCGGCACCAGCGGATAACCGTCGGCAGTGACCAGCTGGCCGGTGGAATCTTCATGCAGCGAACCATCGCGCGTATACGCGATAGTGCCGTCGGGCATGGTCACCTGCAGGAAACCATTGCCTTGAATGGCAACGTCCAGCGAATTGCCGGTCTGCGTGATCGCGCCCTGCGTGAACAGTTTTTCGCTGCCCACCACTTTCACGCCGGTGCCCAGCAGCAAGCCTGACGGTGCTTCCGTCTGCTGCGTGGTCTGGCTGCCGGGCTGGCCTTCGTTCTGGTACATCAGATCCTGGAACGAAGCGCGCGAGGTCTTGAAACCGGTGGTGCTTGCGTTCGCCAGGTTGTTGGAGATCACGTCCATCTGCGTCTGTTGCGCATCCAGGCCGGTCTTGGCGATCCAGAGAGAAGAGAACATGGGTTACTCCGTATGCGTTAGCTGTTCTGCAGCAACTTGGCGCTGTCGTCCGCGTCGTCTTCGGCGGTCTTGATCGAGCGCACCTGCATTTCGTATTGCCGCGACAGCGAGATCATCTTCACCAGCTCGGACGACGGATTGACGTTGCTCGCTTCCAGCGCGCCGGAAGTGACTGTCACCGTGGGGTCGGCATCGGCGGTGCTGCCGTCGTTCATATGCATCAGGCCATCGGCGCCCTCGCTCATCTGCGTGGGGTCCGGATTGACCAGCTTGATCTGCCCCACCGCGGCGATGGTGTTGGGCCCCTGCCCCATCGGCACCGTGGAAATGGTGCCGTCGCTGCCGATGCTGATTTTTGCGGCGTCGGGAATGGTTACCGGGCCGCCCGAACCCATCACCGGATTGCCGCGCGCATCCGTCAGGCTGCCGTCGGGGCCGAGCTGCAGGTCGCCGGCGCGGGTATACGCTTCGCTGCCGTCCGGCGCCTGCACCGCAATCCAGCCGTTGCCGTTCACGGCAACGTCGAGCGAACGGCCGGTGTGCTGGATCGAGCCTTGCGTTTCGTCTTCGCCCACGCCTTGCGCCACCGCGTTGATGCGCGTGCTGGCGCCCGGACCGAGCACCGGCACGCTTTGAAACGCGCTCAGTTCGCTCTTGAAACCGGTGGTGGATGCGTTGGCCAGGTTGTGGCTTACCGCATCCTGCGCACGCATCGTCTGCGTGGCGCCGGTCATCGCGATGTAGACGGAACGGTCCATGCGCTAGCCCCTCATCACCCGCGGCTTACTGCCTGGAACAGGGTTTGCGACAGCGAGTTCACCGTGCCCAGCATCTGCGAATTGGCTTCGTAGTCCTGCTGCGCCTGGATCATGTTGACCAGCTGCGCGGTGGTGTCGGAGGTGTTGGAGGTTTCCAGCTGGCCCTGCTCGATGTTGCCGAACTGGCCGACGCTGGCCGTGCCGAGTACCGCCGTGCCGGACGACTGCGTCGCCAGCCAGCGGTTGTTGGCCACTTGCTGCAAGCCTTGCAGGTTGGCGAAGTTGGCCACCGCGATCTGGCCGAGCTGGCTGGTCTGGTTGTTGGAGTACACCGCAGTGACGGTGCCGTCGGTGCCGATTTCCACGTTTTCCAGCACGCCGGCTTCATAGCCGTTCTGGTTGATCGTGCCCGGCGCGTACGCCGTGCCGAACTGCGTGGTGTTGGCCACGTTCAAGGTCATGGTGGCGGGAAACGCCGCGCCGTTGGTGGGCTGCACCGGCGTAAAGCTGAGATTGCCGTTGGCTGGCGCGACCAGCGCGCCGGCGCTGTTGAACGTCATCGCCGCGCTGCCGGCGTTGTTGCCGTCGATGTAGAGATTGGCGTTCCAGGTGTTGTTGCCGGTCTTGACGTAATACACCGTGGCCGAATGCGAACCGCCCTGCGAGTCGTACACGGTGAGCGTGGACGCATTGTTGTAGCTGTTCACATCGGTCGGACTGAACGGCGTATCGACCGGCAGCGACGCACCCGCCGGCAGGTTGGAGCTGACGGTGATCGCGCTGGTCGGCGTCGCCGCGCTCTGCGCGGTGTTGAGCTGCAGGTTGGTCAGCGTGCTGGTGTTGAAGCCGCCGGCTGCATTCGGCGGATAGACCTGCAGGTTCGCGCCATCGGCGGTGACGACATAGCCGTCGGCATTCTCATGGAACGCACCGTCGCGCGTGTACTGGTTGCCGGTGCCGTTGTTGACGATGAAGAAACCGTTGCCGCTGAGCGCCATGTCCAGGCTGCCGTTGGTGGTTTCCAGGTCGCCCTGGGAAAATCCCTGCGCCACGCCGGTCAGTTCCGCGCCGCTGCCCACCGCCACCGAACTCAGGTTGAGGCCGGTCACCGCATACACTTCGGCGAACTGCGCGGTGGAACCCTTGAAGCCGACCGTGCCGGCGTTGGCGATATTGTTGGAAATGACGTTCAACTGGTCCTGGGCCGCGTTGATGCCACTGAGCGCCTGATTGAGAGCCATGCTTTTTGTACCCCCTGGGTGATGACGATGCGCGCGATCGGTGCGTCGTCAGTTGATCTGTGCGACCTGGCTCAGCGGCACGCCGCCAATGCCCGCCACCTGCAAATACGTACCGGTGCTGCTGCCGCCGTAGCCCACGCCGGTGACCGAACCGGCCACGTAGGTGGTCAATGCCGCGCTGGTGCCGCCGTTGTTGGCCGACACGCTGTAGGTGCCATTGGCCACGGCATTGCCGCTGCTGTCCTTGCCGTTCCAGCTGAATTGGGAAAGGCCGGCGGGCTGCGTGCCGAGATCGATGGTGTTGACGACGTTGCCGTTGGCGTCCTTGATGGTGACCACCACGTCGCCCGGCGTGCTGACGTTCACGCCGCCGTTGACCGCGCTACCGCTGTAGGTGATGGCGTTCGACGGCACCAGCACCTGACGGCCGACCAGGCTGGCGGAGCTGAGCACCTGCGCACTTTGCGCATTGGCGCTAATGCTGCTGCTCAAGCCCGTGAGGCTGCTCTGGATGTTCTGCAGCGTGCCGAGCTGCGCGAACTGCGCCATCTCGGCAGCCATCTGCGAGTTGTCCATCGGCTTGGTGGGGTCCTGCGCGGTGAGCTGCGTGGTCAGCAGATGCAGAAAATCCGACTGCGTCATGACCGAACCGGTCGGCGTGCTGGTCACCGTGCTGCCGGTAAGGCTCAGGCCCGAGACCGAATAACTATGAGTACTACTGCCGACGGCGCTCATGCTCAGCTACCCAGGTTGATGGTCTTGATCATGAGCTGCTTGGTGGTGTTCATCACTTCCACGTTGTTCTGATAGGAACGCGACGCGGAAATCATGTTCACCAGCTCGTCGATCGGATTGACGTTGCTGCCGTAGACGAAACCGTTGGCATCGGCCATCGGGTTGCCCGGCTCGTAATGCGACTCCACCGGTTGCTGGCTTTCGGTCACGCCGGCCATGCGCACGCCGACGTTGGCGCTGGCATCGCCCGCCGCCACGCCGCTTTGCTGCTGCAGCAGCGGCGCGAACATCAGTTCCTTCGCTTTGTAAGCAGTATTGGGACTGCTGCTGACGCTGTCGGCGTTGGCGAGGTTGCTGGCGACGGTATTGAGCCGCAGCGATTCGGCGGACATGCCGGAGCCGGCGGTGTCGAAGATCTTCATCAGGGACATCAGCTTTGTCCTCCACCATTGATGGCCAGGCGCAGCTGCTGGATCGTGCTGTTGATGAAGCTCAGGCTGGCCTGGTAATGCACCATGTTGCTGGCGAATGCCGACTGCTCCGCCTGCGCATCGACGGTGTTGCCGTCCATGCTCGGCTGCAGCGGCACGCGGTATTTCAAGGCATCGGCCGATTCGCTGGTCACGGTGAGCTGCCCGGGCGTGGGCGTGCTCAAGGCAAGCGACTGCGAAGGTTCTCCGCTCGCTTGCTGCAGCACCTGGCGAAAGTCGACGTCGCGCGCCTTGTAATCAGGGGTATCGGCGTTGGCGATGTTCGACGCGATCACTTCGGAACGGCGCTGCCAGACATCCAGTGCCTGGCCGCTCAAACCGAACACGTTGTCGAGAAGATTGCTCATGTTTGCGTCCCCGCGGCCGATAACCGCCTGCGGAGGGATTTGAGCAAGTTGCATGCCACGGCCCGGCAACGCCGCGGAAACCGCATGGCATCGCCATTTGCGGTGGTTTAGCTGATATGCGCATGCGATGCGGCGACGTTATACCGGCGCGCCGGGACGGATTCCCGACTTGTATGCCTTGAATCTCCCCCTGCGCGGACTTCTTATGATTCGTCGCCCCGGCGAAGGCCGGGGCCCAGTGCCTTTAGCTCCAATGGCACTAACTTAAGCGTGTATCTCGACACTTGCAGTGATGTGCCCCCTCCCCTGCGACAGCAGGGGAGGGTTGGGGTGGGGTTGCTTGTGCTTTAGCGTGCAGCCTAATGTCGCCATGGCTTCTGATAATAGGCAGCAATGCGGCAACGTCGGGCTCTTGCCGCTCGCTGCGCTCGCACCCCACCCCAGCCCTCCCCTGCTGTCGCAGGGGAGGGAGCACATCGCGGCAAGCATGGAGCAATGGCGCTTGAGTTAGTGCCATTGCCTTTAGCTCTTGATGCGCGTCTGGATCAGATTGAAAGTTGCTGGGCCCCGGCCTTCGCCGGGGCGACGGATATCTGCGAGGGAGAGGAAGGGCCTCGTCAATTTGTTGACAGCTCCATCAAGTCCAGCACCGTCTTCGCCAATAGATCGGGCTGGAACTTCGCAATGAATCGGTCGGCGCCGACGTCGCGCACCAGGCTTTCATTGAATACGCCGCTCAACGAGCTGTGCAGCACTACCTTGAGCTGGCGCAGCGCAGGCGTTTCGCGAATCGCACGCGTCAAGGCATAGCCATCCAGGCGCGGCATTTCGATATCCGAAATCACCAGCGTGATGCGTTCGTCGCTTTCCATCATATGAGTAAGCAGCTCCAATGCTTCCTGCCCATCCTGCGCAATCACGCAATCCAGGCCCACCTGCTTGAACAGCTGGATCAGGCGGCCCCGCGCCACCACCGAATCGTCCACCACCATGATGCGGCGCGCGGACAACTGCCGGCGCTCGGCCTGCTGCTGCAGATGCGGCGACACCTCCGTCGCCACGTCCTCGATGCTGGCCAGCACGTGCTCCACGTCCACCACCGCCATCAGTTGGCCATCGATGCGGCTCACCGCGTTGACGCGGTTGCCGAAACCCAGCGTGACCGAAGGCGCTTCCAGCGATTCGCCCGTGCAATGCACGATGCGCTGGAAATCCATCACCAGAAAACCCTGCACGGAGCGGCTGAACTCGGTCACCACCACATGCGCCGACGCCACCTCGTCCAGCGGCGGATAGCCCATGGCGACGGCCAGGTCGATCACCGGAATGGTTTTGCCGCGGTAATCGAAACTGCCGGCCAGCCAGGCATGCATGCCCGGCAACTTTTCCATCGCCGGCTTGCGCAACACCTCGCGCACCTTGAACACGTTGATGCCGAACAGCTGCTTGTCGCCCAGGCGGAACAGCAGCATCGCCACGCGATTGTGGCCGGCCAGGCGGGTCTGGCTTTCGACGTTGTCGAGGAGCGCGCTTGCGGTCATTGGGGGCTGTTGCTGAAGTGGATGAAGAAGTATCGGCTGGGTCTGCGCGGGCTTGAGGCGCATGGCGCGCGCTCGTAAATCGGGAATCGTAAATAGTGAAGAGCAAGAACCGCGCTGTATCGGCTTGCTGGCGACCCGCTCTAAACGATTGACGATTTACGATTGACGATTCCCGCAAAAGTGGCACACCGCTTGCTTCCTCAACTTTCGCACGCCGCCGCCGATCTCAAGGCATCCCTGAACGGAACATCACGAACCATGAGTCTGATCCGCAGCCAGCATCTGGCCGCCCTGATCCAAGCCGCGCTGGCCGGCGACGAGGCCGAACTCGCACGCCTGCGCCACAAGCACCCCCGTGCGGCAGCGTTGCTCGAGCCGGTGTTCGCGCGGCTGGCGCCACGTGCGCCGGCGGTGGTGGCCCTGCAGTCGCTGGAACAACAAAGCCTGGTGCTGACGCATTCGCAGACGCTGCATCGCGAGCAGTCCGCGCTGGAACAATCCATGGGCGAAACCCGCGACAGCGTCGGACAGTTGACGGAGGGCAGCGCCGGCATGTCGGCGACCTTGCAGCAGGCGCAAGGCGGCCTCGAACAAGCGGCCAAGGCCGGCGAGCACAGTTCGGCCAACGTCAGCGAGCTCAACGGCCAGCTGCGGCTGTTGCGCAGCGCGCTGTCGGCGATGAACCAAAGCCAGAGCCTGCTCACCGAGCAGGTAGCGCAGATTCGTGCGCTCACTACCAACGTGCAGGACATCGCCCATCAAACCAACCTGGTGGCCTTGAACGCCGCCATCGAGGCGGCGCGCGCCGGCGATGCCGGCCGCGGTTTCGCCGTGGTGGCCGACGAAGTAAAGCAGCTTGCCGAAAAAACCGCCCAGGCGACGGCGGAGATCGAAACCGTCACCAGCTCGATCGGCGAATTCTCGCTGCAGATGAACGGCAACGTGCAGCAGAGCCTGCAACGGCTGGAGCGCGCGCAGACCGGCGTGAGCGCCACCGAACGCACATTGCAGCAAGGCAGCGAAACCTTGCAGGCCGCGGGCGACCGCCTGCGTACGCTGCGCGACAGCCAGGATGCCTGGCACGTGCGCGCCACGGCGGTGAAAGCCACGCTGGGCGCCTTGCAGCGGCGCGCGTATGAGTCGCGCCGCCACGGCGAGGCGCTTGGCCGCGCGGCCGCGCTTGCGCATCGCCTGTGCCTGGGCTGGCTGGAAGGCGAAAGCGGCAACGACACCGCCAGCCTCAGCCTTACCGTGCGCGAATCGGTGATCGGTTTGCGCCAGAGCATGGAGCTGGCCTTGCAGGAACCCACCTCGCTCGACCGGCGCTGGTTCGACACCGACGTGCTCAAGCGCAGCCTCGACCGGCTCGCGGCGCGACATGGCAACCATCCGTCGAACACAAGCCTGCAGGAGTCGGCCGCGCGCCTGCGCGAGCATGGCGAGGTCTTCCTGGAATTGCTCGGCAACGGGCAGTTCGAGCAGGCCGCACAACTGTCCGAAAAGCTGGAGAGCGAGCGCGAGGCGATCAATAGCCAGCTGGCGATGATCCTGGCCGGTGAGGGTGCATGAAGCGATTGCGGGCTCGCGCGAAGCACGTAGGTCGGAGTGAAAACTCCAGCTTCCTGCCTGCCGCGATCAGCCCCCTCCCCTGCAAGCAGGGGAGGGGACGGCCCTTCGCTGCTTTGGCGGCAGCATCGCTCGCAGCACTCACCACCCTCGCCCACGCCGACACCACCGCCGCCGACCTGCGCGCCGCCGCCGAACAAGCCGTGCGCACGCAATACGGCAGCACCGGCAACCGCGTGGTCATCATGCCGACCCGGCTCAACCCGCGCCTGCATTTCGCCGCCTGTCCGCATGCCTTGCAGACACGCCTGCCGATGCGCCAGGGCGTGCCCTCGCGCGTGGCGGTCGCCGTCAGCTGTCCCGGCACGCCGGGGTGGAGCATCCAGGTACCGGTGCAGATGCAGGTGTTCCGCAACGTACTGGTCACCAGCCATCCGATGGCCCGTGGGGACATCCCCGGCCCGGGCGACGTGCACGGCGAGGAACGCGACGTCGCGCGGCTCGGTTATGGCTATATCGAAAGCCTCGACCAGATCCTCGGCCACTCGCTGGGCCGGCCGCTGATTGCCGGCGTGGTGTTGGAACCGGGCGACTTCAACGGCCGCGAGACGGTGCATTCCGGCGAGGAAGTGGAGCTGGTGGCCCAGGTGGACGGCATCGAGGTGCGCACCCATGGCATGGCCCTGGACGGCGGGGACACCGGCGCCCGCCTCAGGGTCCGCAATGACAATTCCGGCAGGATCATCAATGGGGTGGTGATTGGGGAAGGGCAAGTGAAAGCCCTCCCGTAAGGTTGGACGAACCGACATACTGGGTGGTCGGCGCCCCTTAAAGTTTTCCGGGGACACGCCGATACCTTTAGCAAGGCATATCGAGAGAACGCCAAGAACCATGAATACCACCATCTCGTCCAACGGTTTGCCGCAGCTCCCGCTTGCGACCACCAACGCAGAAAACAGCGCCGGCCAGGCCGCCACGGCCGCGCCTTCGACCAGCGCCTCGGCCTCGCCGGCCGATGACAGCGTGCACCTGACCGACTCGGCCCGCGCCCTGCACGCGGCCAGCAGCGCCAACGCGCCGGTCGACACCCAGAAGGTGGAGCAGATCAAGCAGCAGCTGGCCGCCGGCGCCTACAAGGTCAATCCGCACGCCATCGCCAGCAACCTGCTTGCGCTGGACAGCCAGATCGGCGGTTCCAAATAAGAACCCCATGCCATGAGCCCGAACCTGCAGGCTGAACTCGGTGCCGCACTGCGCGCCGTCCTGGACGAGATGAGCGCCACCACCGCGCAGCTCATCACCGTGCTGGACGAAGAACGCGAAGCGCTGAACGTCGCCGACGCCAAAGCGCTCAACCGCTCGGGCGAAGCCAAGCAGATGCTGATGCGCCGGCTCGAACAGCTCGACGTGGAACGCCTGCACCTGTGCAGCACCTCGGCGGAAGCCGCGCAGCAAGTCGAGACGCAATGGCAGGAGCTGCTGAAATCGCTGACGGTTTGTCGCGACAAGAATCAACGCAACGGCGCGCTGGTCGGCCAGCGTCTGGGCCAGGTACGGCGTGCGCTGGCGGTGCTTACCGGCGGCGATGCGCAAACCGGCACCTACGGCCAGAACGGCGCGCTGCAGGATACGCACCGCTCGGTGCAGCTTGCGCAAGCATGAAAGGCCGGGAATCGTAAATCGGGAATCGTAAATAGTTACAAGCAGAACGCTGCAGGCTAGCGATATACCGCTGTTCCGATTCCCGATTGACGATTGACGATTCCCGGTAAAGCCATGACGACGACCTCAGCAGCCCCTGCAACCCGCCCCTCCAGCAACGAGACCTCCACCCTGAGTGACCTGCTGCTGCCGGTGGTGCGCAGCCCGATGCTGGATCGCGAGGAAGAGCTGTTCGCCTACGAGTTGATCTTCTACCGCCAGGGCGCCGGCACCGATGCCGACACCACGCTGGTGGGCGGCGTGCTTTCCGGCATCACCGATGGCGCGATCACGCGGCTGGTGCGCGGCAACCGCGCCTTCCTGCGCCTGCCGCGCACCTTGCTGCTGGAAGAGACCGACATCCTGGCGCATACGCCGCGCCTGGGCGTGATCATGCATCCGATCCACGTGCGCGACGCGGCCGTGCTGCAGCGCCTGCAACAACTGGCCATGCGCAAGTGTCCGCTGTTGCTCGACCTTGGCGACGTCGATCCCAACACCAGCGAACCGCACGGTGCGCTGGAACCGCTGCTGCGCCTGGCCAGCTACGTGCGCCTGGACGCCAAGGCGCTGGACGCCGATACGCTGGCAAGCCGCTGCAAGCAGTTGTTCGAGCGCGGCATCGGCGTGATCGCCGGCAATGTGGACGATCACATCACTTACGCGCGCTGCAAGGAACTGCCGTTCCAGGCGATCCAGGGCCGTTACCTGCTGGTGCCGCAACAGATCGAAGTGCCGGTGCTCACGCCCAGCCGGCTCAGCATGCTGCGCCTGATGGGCGCCTTGCAGGACAGCAATGCCGGCCCGGTCGAACTGGGCGACATCATCCGCGACGACGCGGTACTCAGCTACAAGCTGCTCGGCTGCGTGAACTCCGCGTATTTCGCGCTGCCGCGGCAGCTGAAGTCGATCCAGCAGGCGGCAATCTTTTTCGGCGTGGCGCGCCTGCGCAACTGGATCTACACCATGGCGCTGGCCAGCACCGACGATCGCCCGCCGGAACTGCTGCGCACCGCGCTGATCCGCGCGCACATGTGCGAAAAACTGGCGCAAGGCCTGCCGAACGGACAACAGGAAATGGCCTTCATGGCCGGCCTGCTGTCCTTGCTCGATACGCTGCTATGCGCGCCGATGGAATTCGTGCTGAGCCACCTGCCGCTGGCCCCGGAAATCCGCGATGCGCTGGTGGAAGACCGCGGCCCGTTCGCCCCCTTGCTCGAACAAGTCTATGCATGGGAAGCCGGCGATCTCAAAGGCGCGCACATGCAGCCGCACAACATCCGCAGGATGGCCGGCGCGTACTACGCGGCCACGCAGTGGGCGGACCAGGTGTACTCCTTTGCGGAGCAGCGGCCGAATTGAGGGCGGTTTTGTTCGGGCGATAAACGCACGGGCTCATGCGTGCCACCTCTTCGTGCAGCAGCGCGTGCTACGCTGTGCTGACCGTGTAACACATAAAAGGTGAGGCCATGAGCGAGGCAACCTTTACATTCCGGGTCGATGAAGACCTGAAAAACGCGTTCTCCACCGCTGCAAAGGCTCATGATCGCACCGGCGCGCAACTGTTGCGTGACTTCATGCGCGACTATGTGAAGCAGCAAGAGGAAGTGTCGGACTACGACACATGGCTACGTGCCAAGGTGCAGAGATCCCAGGCCTCTGCCGACGCCGGCAATCTGGTGCCGGGCGCCGATGTCGAAGCCAAGTTCTCCGCTCGGCGAGCGGCGACACGGCGCAGGCTTGAAGCGCCGAAATAATGAAATTGTTCTGGACGCCTGAAGCCATCCAAGACCGAAACGATATTTACGACTACATCGAGGCCGACAATCCTGTCGCCGCCTTGGCCCTTGATGAACTGTTTTTGGAAAAAGCGGCGCAATTGATCGACCATCCGAGTACGGGTCGGCTTGGCCGTATTGCTGGCACACGCGAGCTGGTGGTGCACCAGCACTACCTATTGATCTATGACGTTGTCGGCCATCTTGTGCGTGTACTCAACGTCGTACACGCCGCCCGTCAATGGCCAGCAAAATCGTAATCACATGGACTCGCCCATCAGGGCGTCTGCGCCAGCTCACCGGCAAAGCGCATCGGCAAGTCCCCGCTCAATCCTTGCGGATGGTCCTCCGGTACGGCAAAGCGCCAATGCCGCGCAATCTCCATCGCATTCGCATCCAGCACGCTGTCGCCACTGGATTGCGCGACCGAGGTGGCAGTCACCTGACCTTGCCCGTCGATGGTTACATGCAATACCACATTGCCAACCGCATGATCTTTCATGCGTGAGGTGGGCACAGACGAAGTGGGCGTTGCGATCGGCACCAGCGTGACGGTGGGAGTGACGGGTGTGGCGGCCACTTCATCTTGCGCCGGTATGTAGCGTGGTCGCGCCACGATCCATGCAGGCTTGGGGCGCGCGACGTTGCGGTGCGTGGCATGTACCGCGTGCAGCGGCCCGGTTTCCGGCGGCGTGGCGCGCCCGGCGGTCTGGTCGCTCAGCCACTGCGTGCCCGCCGCACCGATCACCAGCGCAAGCAGACTCAAGGTAGCGGTGACGCGCAGCCGAGGCATCGGGAACTCAGCGTTCGAGAATCGCCACCACGCCCATGCCGCCGGCGGTGCAGATGGAAATCAGGCCGCGGCCGGCGCCTTTCTGTTCGAGCAGTTTCGCCAGCGTGGCGACGATGCGCGCGCCGGTGGCGGCGAAGGGATGGCCCACCGCGAGGCTGGAGCCGTTCACGTTGAGCCTGGCCGGATCGATGCTGCCCAGTGGCGCATCCAGTCCCAGGCGGTTCTTGCAGTAATCGGCCGACTCCCACGCGCGCAGCGTGCACAGCACCTGCGCGGCAAAGGCTTCGTGGATTTCGTAGAAATCGAAATCCTGCAGCGTGAGGCCGTTGCGCGTGAGCAGGCGCGGCACGGCAATGGTGGGCGCCATCAGCAGCCCTTCGCCGTGCACGAAATCCACCGCGGCCACTTCGGCGTCGCGCACGTACGCCTGGATGGTCAAGCCGCGCTTGGCGGCCCATGCATCGTTGGCCAGCAACACGGCGGCGGCGCCATCGGAAAGGCCGGTGGAATTGCCGGCGGTGAGCGTGCCGTGGCCGGAGCTGCGGTCGAACGCCGGCTTCAAGCCGGCCAGCTTGTCCATGCTGGTATCGGGACGCAGGAAACCGTCGCGCTTGATGCCGCGGAACGGGACGACCAGGTCGGCAAAGAAGCCGGCGTCATACGCCGTCGCCAGCTTGCGGTGGCTGTCCAGCGCCAGGCGATCCTGCGCTTCGCGGCCGATGTGCCATTCGCGCGCCATCTTTTCGCAGTGCTCGCCCATCGACATGCCGGTGCGCGGTTCGGCCACGCCGGGAAAGGACGGCTTCAACTCGCTAAAAGAAAAACCGCGCACGGCGGTTTTCAGCTTGTCCAGCGGCGTCTTGGCGCGGTTGACCGCCAGCAGCCGCTTGCGCAGGCGCTGGCTGTAGACGATCGGCACGTCGCTGGTGGTGTCCGAACCGCCCGCGATGCCGGCCTCGATCTGGCCGGTGGCGATCTTGTTGGCGATCAGGATGGCGTTGTCCAGCGAGGTGCCGCAGGCGCGCGCGGTGGTGATGCCCGGCGTGGTCGGCGCCAGGCCGGAACTGAGCAAGGCTTCGCGGGCCAGGTTCCACTCGGAGGCATGCTTGATCACCGCCCCCATCGCCACTTCGCCCAGCTCCACGCCATGCAGCCCGAAACGTTCGACCAGCGAACCCAACACCTTGACCGACATGCCGAAATTACCGACGTCCGCGTAGGCGGTGTTGTTGCGACAGAACGGGATGCGCACGCCGCCGATGACGCCAACGCGCTGCTGCGTGTTTTCCATAGCCTTGAATGGGTCCCAATGCACCGATTCAGCAAGGCTAACCCGCGCGGCGCCCCGGCGGAACCCCGCGCGGAGCGCCGATCAGCGAATGTTAGACTTGTGGGCTGTTTTCTCCGATTCGACGTCAGCGAATCCCAAGGTATCCAGACACGTGGAATCCGCCAGCTCTCTCGTCGCCCTGCCCGCCGTCCTGGCGCTGGAACTCTCCCCCGGCGAACCGCCGCAACGCCTCACCCTTACCCGCGACGAAGCCGCCGAGCTGGCCGCGCTGGTGGCGGACGACCTGCATGCCCTGGTGCCCGGCGTTGCGCAGGCCCGCCTGACCTTGAGCGGTGCCCTGTTCGATGCGGTGGAGTTGCTGCGCCCCGGCTTTCCGGTATGGGCCACGCTGGACGAACTGGCGCGCCGGGTGCCGCGCGGCCAGCTTGAGAACGTGGTCGCCTTCGGTCATTACCAGGGCCGCATGCCGGCGCAACCGCTGGAACCGGACCCCGCCTACGCGGACGGCCCGATGCGCTTCCTGCCGCTGAGCCTGCTCGCTGCCGAAGAACTTGCCGGCGCGCTGTCCGAGCGCCTGGAAGTGGAGCTGGTCGGTCGCGGCGAGGCCGGTGCGCGCACCGCCGACTGGCTGATGCGCACGCTCGGCGTCCGCCTGGAACATGCGCGTTATCTCAGCCGCAACGATCTGCTCGCGCTCACTTGCGTGCAGTACGAACACGTGAATCTCGCCGCGCTATGGCAACTGCTGGAAGCGGCGCTGTTGACGCCCTACCGGCCCGAAACCGCATTGAGCGCACGCGGCCTGGCCTTGCGTTATGCCGACGGCAAGGTGTGGATGCAGTCGCCCGCGCAATGGCTGGCGGCGCAGGATGGCGACACGGCCGAGCGCAGCCATGCGTTCGCCGGCGCCGTGTTCGAATTGCGCCAGTACGCCGCCCTGTTGCAGGCACACGGCCTGGCGTTGCAGCTGGATGGTGAATCCGCCCAGCCCGAACCCGGCTGGCTCGCCGAAACCCTGGTGCAACCCGATCCTGTCTACGGCGCACCCACGCTGTTCGCGCACGAGGCGCCCGGCCTCGGCGTGGTGGCGGTCACGGTGGCGCAACGCGGCCCGGCAGGCAGCGTCCGCGTGCTTGCGCATGGCTATCCGCTGCAGCCCGCCGCGCTTGGACCGCTGCTGGCCACGCTGGCCGATCGTTTCGGCGCAAACGGCGATCTACATGCGCTGGGGAAGATCCAGCTCGATGCGCAGGGCGCGCTTGCGGCGCCAGCCGTCGCCTTGCACTGAAACTGAACCGGAAAGTAGATGGCGTTTCCATGCATCACCCACCAGGCCGCGCCGCAGGTGCAAACGAAACGCGATCCGGCGCATGATGTGCCCAATCACGGCCGCACCGGAACCGCATGACCAAGGTGATGCACCCCGTCGAAGGCGATTTGTCGGCCCCGGAGGCTGGCCTGGATCTGCTGGCGCACGTCGTTCAGGGGGTACCGGCGCTCATCACGTATGTCGACCTGCACGAGCATTTCGTGTTCGCCAACGAAGCGCATCGCCGCTGGTTCGACCTCGACCCGGCCCAGATCATCGGCAAGCCGCTCAGCGACGTGCTGGACCCGGAGAGTTACCTGCGCGTGCGCGCTGCGCTGCTGCAAGCCTTGGGCGGCCATCATTCCAGCTATGAAGGCCCGCTGTTCGATCGCAGCCAGAACCGCTACGTGCATGGCAGCTTCACGCCCGACCGCGATCGGCAGGGCCGCCTGCGTGGCGTCTTCACGGTTTTCACCGACATCACCGAACGCCACGCGCTGGAAGAGCAGCTCCGGGACAGCGAGCACCGATTCTCGCAGGCCTTCCAGCACGCCGCCGTCGGCATGGCGATGATCCTTCCCGACGGCCGCTACCAGCGCGTGAACGCCGCGCTGTGCAACATGCTCGGCTACAGCGAAGCGCAGTTGCGTGCGATGACCTGGCGCGACGTGACCCATCCGGACGATCTGCCGCTGAGCGAAGCCCTGGCCACGCAGGTCATCAGCGGCCGGCGCGAGGCGTTCCAGACCGAAAAGCGCTACCTGCACCAGGACGGCCACGTGGTGCACGTGCTGCTCAGCGTGGCGCAGGTGCGCAGCGATGCCGGACAGCTCAATTACCTGGTCAGCCAGGTGCAGGACATCACCAAGCGCAAGCAGTACGAAGAAGCGCTGTTCCGCGAGCGCCAGCTGGCCGAGGTAACGCTCAATTCGATCGGCGATGCGGTCATCACCACCGACGTGGCGCTCAATGTCACCTCGCTCAATCCGATCGCCGAGGCGATGACCGGCTGGTCCAGCGCCGATGCAAAAGGCAGTCCGCTGGACGACGTATTCCGCCTGCGCGACATCAACAACCGCCAGTTGCTGGACAATCCGCTGCGCCAGGCGATGCGGCGCAATGCGATCGTGGATTTCAGCGGCCGGGCGATCCTGCTTCACCGCAACGGCTTCGAAACGCCGATCGAAACCTCGTCGGCCTTGATCCACGATCACACCGGCATCGTCACCGGCGGCGTGCTGGTCTGCCACGACATCAGCGAAACCCGCACGCTGGCGCTGAAGATGATCCAGCTGGCCCAGCACGATACGCTCACCGGGCTACCCAATCGCACACTGCTGTATGCGCGCATCGAACAGGCCACCACCATGGCGATGCAGCGCCATCGCCAGTGCGCGGTGCTGTATCTGGACCTGGATCACTTCCGCCGCGTCAACGATACGCTCGGCCATGGCGTGGGCGACCAGGTGTTGCAGGCGGTGGCGCAACAGATTCGCAGCGTATTGCGCGACAGCGAAGACATGGCCTTCCGCTACAACGGCGACGAGTTCGTGGTGCTGCTGCCACGCGTGGACGATGCGGACGAGGCGGCCAGTTTTGCGCGCCAGCTGCTCGATGCCTGCGCGCAGACGCAGCTCGCGCAGCTGCCGCCGCTGGAACTGCGCGCCAGCGTCGGCATCAGCCTGTTCCCGCGCGACGGCGTGGAGCCGGATGCGCTGGTGCGCACCGCCGATGCCGCCATGTACGAAGTCAAAAACCAGGGCCGCGACGGCTATTGCTTCTACGCGCCGGAGATGAGCCAGCGTTCGGTTGCCAGCCAGCGCATCGAAAACGTACTGCGCCACGCGCTGGCGCACAACCAGCTCATGCTGCAGTACCAGCCCAAGGTGGATGCGCAACTGGGCCGCATCGTCGGCGCGGAGGCATTATTGCGCCTGTACGTGCAGGGCGAAGAAGTGTTCACGCCCGATCAGTTCATCCCGGTGGCGGAAGATACCGGCCTGATCGTTTCCATCGGCACCTGGGCCTTGCGCGAAGCCTGTGTGCAGGCGCGCACCTGGCAGCGCGAAGGACATCCCATTGCGATCTCGGTGAACGTGTCGCCGCTGCAGTTCCAGTACGCCGGCTTCTACGAGCGGCTGGACAGCATTCTCAACGAGACCGGCCTTGATCCGAGCCTGCTGGAACTGGAATTGACCGAACGCACCATGATGAGCGGCGGCGACGGCACCATCCGCCTGCTGCGGCGTATCCGCCAGCGCGGCGTGCGGCTGTCGCTGGATGATTTCGGCACGGGCTACAACAGTCTTTCCTACCTCAAGCATTTTCCGGTCGATGCGTTGAAGATCGAGCGCGCCTTCGTGCGCGACATTGCCCACGATGCGGAGACCGCGGCGATCACCCGCGCCATCATCGGCATGGCGCGCAGCCTCAACAAGGACGTGATCGCCGAAGGCGTGGAAACGGAAGTGCAAAGCGCGTTCCTGCGCGACGCGGGTTGTTCGCACATGCAGGGCTTTCTGTTTGGCGCGCCGATGCCGGCGGAGAAATTCGAGGAGCGGCTGGCGGCCAGTGTCGATTGATGGGCATCCAGCCTATGCTCTGAACATCCTGCGCAATTCCTGCTGCGCCCGCTCCACCAGCACGTCCGGCAAGCGATCCGACCGCACCGTCGCCGGCGGCGTGGCGCGGTCGATCACGTGATTGTCGGCCAGCATCTGGATCATCGCCAAGTGATCGGCGGCCAGCAGCGCATTGCCCAATTCCGTCACCGGCGCCTTGCCGCGCACGTCCAGCCGTTCGCGCAAGGCCACGATCACGTTCGGCGGCAATTCCCAATGCTTGGCCGCGCGCAAGGTGAGGTGATTGGCCAGGTGCACGAAGTTGATCAGGAAGGCGCGGCTGAATACGCCAAGCGTGGGCGGTGCCTCCTGGTCAAGCACGCGGATCATCGCGCCGACGCCCGCATTGCACACGATGCCCGCAAGATAGGCTTCGAACGGATCGCCCTGGCCGCGCGCAAGATACGTGCTGGCGTGGGCGCAGCGTTCCGCGTGGTCCCATAGCCGTTGGCCGGCAGCATGGCCAAGCATGCCGGCGCTGGCCTGCAGGATCGGCTTCATCACGTGCTGGGTCACCATCTGGCGCAAGCCATCGTGGCCGAGCAGCACCACCGCGTGCTGCAGGCTGCTGATCGGCCGCGCCGTGCGGTAGTGCGCGCTCTGGCTGACCCGCATCACTTCGCCGACCAGCACCGGATCGCGCCCGATCAGCTTGGCCACCTTGGTGCCGTCGGAGCTGTCGCTCTTGAGCAGGCGCAAAAGCTGCGGCAGCACTTCCGGCAGGCGCGGCAGGGTGGTGATGTCGAAACGGTCGCCACCGCACAGTTCGTCCAGCCGCCGCAGCATGACTTGCTCCTGCGGGCGCATGTCGGCCACGTCGGAACCGGGCATGCCCAGCACCAGGCGGTAGAACCAGTCCTGGACGTCCACGCTGCTCAACGCCGGCGCGGGCTCCGGCGGCTTGTTTTCATCGGGCCACGGCAGGACCACGCTGAGGCGCGGCCGTGCCTTTTCCGGCTCTTCTGCCGCAAACAGTCGTTTCCAGAATCCGCTCATAAGCCGCCCAGGTGTCGCCCCTGGGGAAGGTATCGGCAGGGATTTGCGGGGCTTGATGGGGGGCGAACTTGGAGGTTTGAGTTACCGAGGTCCGTCACCCCGGCGAAAGCCGGGGCCCAGTGACTTTAGGGTCAATGGCGCTAACTTAAGCGTTATTGCTCCATGGCTCGCCACGATTTGCCCCCTCCCCTGCGACAGTAGGGGAGGGTTGGGGTGGGGTTGCTTGTGCTTTAGCGTGCAGCCGAATGTCGCTATGGCTTCTAATAACAAAAAGCAATGTGCCAACGGCAGGCTCTTGCCGCTCGCTACGCTCGCACCCCACCCCAACCCTCCCCTACTTCGCAGGGGAGGGGGTGCATCACTGCAAGCGTCGAGATACACGCTTAAGTTAGTGCCATTGACTTTAGGGTGCTTCTATAAATTGCACCCAAGCGTAGCGAGTATCTGGATCATCGCGAGAAACCATTCCCTCCCCTGCGAAGTAGGGGAGGGAGCGCATCATGGCAAGCTTCCGCACTGCGCTATTTGCTTCGCGCCTTCAGGATATCGTCCAGCAGATCCTTGCCATCGGCGCGCACCAGATGCGGATAGCGCAGGCCTTCGTGGTAGTCGATCTTCACCGTGCTGTACACGTCCACGTTCTTCACCAGCAACTCGATCGGCGCCGATGAAGTCTGGGCCGCGGTAACCGCTTCTTTCAGCGCATCGGTGGAGAAGTCGCGGCCGTTGACGGCCACGATGGTCAGGTCCGGCACCAGGCCGGCCTTGAACGCAGGACCATTCCACTGCACGTCGCCGATGTGGCCTTTCTGGCTGACCGTCAGGCCCAGCGAGTAAGCCAGGTTCAAGCTGTGGCGAATGTTCTCGTAGGCTTTCTGCTCGCCATTGGGCGTGTCGTTGAACACCAGCTTCCAGCCGCCGCGCTGGATGCCGTGCTCGGGCAGTTCGCTGCCGGTGTAGTCGAGGCGGTCGCGCAGGAACTTCGCCCACTCGAACGGCTGCACCTGGTTGAGCGTGTTGACCACGTCGTCGAAGGTGTAGGTCTTGGTGACATAGCTGCCGTTGTCCATGCCATAGAAGGCATGCGCGAAATCATCCAGCGAATGCTTGCCGTTGCTGAGTTCGCGGATCTTGGTATCCACGTCCAGCCACAGCAGCTGGCCTTCCGGGTAGAAATCGGTATCGCGAATCCAGTTGACCCAGCTTTGCGAGCCGTAATAGGTGAGCGGCGCGGCATCGGCGGTGTCCTGCAGCGAGCGCCAGGCGCGGCCGGTGCGATAGCTCATGGCGCCGGCGATGTTGGCGATGGAATCGCGGTATTGCTCCGGCGTCCACAGCCCGGCGCGCGCCGTAAGAATGCCGCACCAGTAATCGGTCAGGCCTTCGTACACCCACAGCAGGTCATCCTGCATCGGCACGTTGAAGTTGGGCGTCCACAAGTCGGCCGGACGGCGGAATTTGCCGTTCCACGAATGCACCATCTCGTGCGGCATCAGGCTGGCGGCCACCAGGTGCATGTCGTCGTCGGTGAAGAAATCTTCCCACAGGCGGTCGTCGCTGGACTGATGATGTTCCAGGCCGAAGTGGCCGGTATGGTCCGACAAGGTCAGCAGGAAATCGTAGTGCTGGTAGTGATGCGCACCGAACAGCAGATTGGTCTGCGTCACCACGTTGCGCTGCTGCTGGAGTTCCTTGTCGCTGAGCTTCACCGCCTTGGCCGAATCGCCGACGACGTTCAAGTACACCGGCGCGCCGCCCTTGGGCGTGAGATCGACGCGGTTGAAGTGGGCGCCTGCGATCAGCGGCGAATCCACGAAATTGTTGAAGCTCAGCGGCTTGAACCGGATGCTGTTTCCCGACTGGCTATCCACCTCCAGCGCGCTGCCGAACTTCCAGCCCACCGGCAATTGCACGGTCGGCTGGATCTGGATCTGGCGCGTGTAGTAACCCGCCGGATAGAACGCTACCTGGTTGAACTCCATGTCGACCAGGTCCGGCGAGGTGGATACGCTTGCGCCGAAATTGCTGCCCTCGCCTTCGCCCGGCGACAGGAACTGGAATTCCAGATCCAGCTGGCTCGCGTCCTGCGGCACGTCGACGTGGATCGCATACATGTCGCGCAGGTCGCGGCGCCACGGCAACTGCTTGCCGTTGGCGCGAATGATCAGGCCCGAGATGTTCGACACCGGACCGGACGGCGCATGCTCGCCGGGAATCCACTCCGGATAGAACAGCGTGAGCGCGCCCGGCTTGACCGGAATGGTTTCGTGCGAGCGGAAGATGCGCTTACCAGCATCGGTGAGATCGACGTTGATGGTCAGCATGCCCGCATAGGGCTGATCGACCGGTGCCGGCACGTTGCCGGAATACGCCGATTGCTCGGCAGCCGTGGCAGACAGGGAACAGGCTGCCATCACAGCGGCGGCGATCAGGCTGAAACGCAAGGCTTGGGACTTCACTCGACAACTCCGGCAGGCGCCGTCCCTGCGGATGGCCCGCAAGGACAACAGATGATGATTGCCGCCCATCAGGCGGATTGCCGGCGATGGTAGAGCGAAGACCCTACACGGCCTCCCCTGCCAGAGGTCATGCGTGCGCGCAGCGGGCGCTGCCGCGCCGCACCACGCAAAAGCTTGCGCCTGCCTATTCCTGCAGCGGGATCAAACGTGTTTATCCACGCGGCTGTGGCGCATGCCGTAGCCGAAATAGATCACGCATCCCAGTGCCATCCAGATGATGAAGCGCTCGAAGGTGATCCACGGCAAGCCGCCGATGCGGTGCCAGCCGTCGGTATCCGACCACGGCACGCCAAAGATCAGCAGCAAGGAGAACAGCACGCCCAGCGGCGACACCAGCGCCAGCGCCGGCGCGCGGAAACTGCGCACCACGTGCGGCTTGCGGATACGCAGCACCAGCACCGCCGTGCAGATGATGATGAAGGCGCTGAGCGTGCCGATGTTCACCAGCTCCGCCACTTCGCCGATCGGCAGCAAGCCGGCGACTATCGCGGTGAACACGCCAAGGATCACCGTTGGCCGCGCGGGCGTGCCGAAGCGCGGATGGATATGCGCAAACCAGGCCGGCAACAGGCCATCGCGCGCCAGTGCAAACCAGATGCGCGCAGCCCCCAGCATGAAGGCGAACAGCACGCTGGTGACGCCGATCACCGCGGCCACTGCAATCGTTACGCTCAACCAGTGCAGGCCGATGGATTCGAACGCCTGCGACACGGAAGCATCCCCACCAAGGTTGCTGTAGTGCGTAATGCCGGTGAGCACCAGCGACACCGCGATATACAGCACCATCGCCACCGCCAGCGACAGCAGCACCGCGCGCGGCAGGTCGCGTTGCGGGAATTTCGCCTCTTCCGCCGCGGTGGTGAGCGTGTCGTAGCCGAACACCGCAAAGAACACCACGCTGGCGCCGGTGAGCACGCCGGCCCAGCCGAAATGCCCGATGCCCTGCGCATCGATCACGCGTGCCGGCACAAACGGCTGCCAGTTCGCCGCATGCACGTAGAACGCGCCGACCAGCACCACCAGCAGCACGCCGATCACCTTGATCGTCACCACCAGGGTATTGAAGCGCGCGCCCCATTCCGTGCGGATGGTCAGCAGCGCCGCCACCAGCAATGACACCGTGGCGGCGATCACGTTGAAGCGATGTCCATCGCTGGGGCCCGCGATGGCCTGGCCGCCATGCACGCCGAACAATTGCTGCAGGTAGTACTCCATGGTCTGCGCGCTCATGCTCTGCTGCGCCCATACCGGCAAATGGATGCCCACCGAGCCGAGCAGCACCTGCACGTAGCCGGACCAGCCGATCGCCACCACCGCGACCACCAGCGCGTATTCCAGCAAGAGGTCCCAGCCGATGATCCAGGCCACGAATTCGCCGAGCACCGCGTAACCGTAGGTGTAGGCGCTGCCAGTGACCGGAATCAGCCCGGCGAATTCGGCATAGCACAGCGCGGCGCACGCACTGCCAAAGCCGGCGATGATGAAGCTCAGTGCGACGGCCGGCCCCGCGTTGGCCGCGGCCTGCTGCCCCGCCAGGACGAAGATGCCCACCCCGATGATGCCGCCGATGCCGATCGCCGTGAGCTGCCACAAACCCAGTACACGGCGGAAATCGCCACGCCGCCCCGCGTCCGCTTGCAATTGTTCCACGGACTTATGGCGCAGCATCCTGCTGAGGACACTCATCGGCGACTCTCCTAAACGTAAAGCGCCGATCATAGCGAAAGCGGGCACCCGCGACGGCTGCCGGAAGAACTATCCGGCCATCCGTTCCTTGCTGCGATGCAACGCGTCGCAGGGCTTAGAGCCTGTTCAATATCTCAGCGTGGTTCGCATAGCGCCCGAGTGGCCACCAGGTGGTAGCGCGTGGCGCAGCGCCAGACTGGCCGTCTGGTCAAGCTACGCGCTGCCGCATGGCGGCCACTCAGGCGCTATGCGGGCTGCGGGGAGGTATTGAACAGGCTCTTACCGGCGATCCATCGAATACTTGCCCGGCCCGGTCAGACACAGCAGCAGCAAGCCTCCTGCAATGCCCATGTTCTTGTAGAAATGAATCATGGTGTCCAGGCGCAAGCCACCTGTGAGCGCCCAGAAGCGGTGACCGAGCAGGGCCGTGATCAAGGTGTACAAGCAAAGCAGGAAGGCCAGCGGCCGCGTATAGAAGCCAAGCAGGATGGCCACGCCCACCACCAGCTCCATGATCAACGCACTCGCGGAAGCCAGCACGGCAAACGGCAGCCCCACGGACTCCATGTAACTGACAGTACCCGAGAAATTCAGGAACTTGTCCCAGCCGAAGATCACGAACAACGCCATGAGCAGGATGCGGGCAATCAGCAGAAGAACATCCTTGTAACGTTCGAACAGCGGTGTGTAACGCATGATCATTCTCCTTTGGAGAACAACACGCGCCCGGCCAGGTAGCGCCAGGCCGGACGGACCCTCTGGCGCACACTATGGAACAAACCGCCCTAATGTTCCAACTGATTGGCAAGCAGATTTCACGACGGGTTTCGCATCGGCGCGCTCAAGGGCACTTCTATAAATTGCCCGTTACTCGTCTAACAGCGTGACAAGGCGGTGCAACTTGATACTTGCCGCGATGCGCCCCTCCCCTACGGAAGTAGGGGAGGGAACCGTTTGTCGCGATGATCCAGATGCCCACTTCGTTTGAGCGCAATTTATAGAAGCGTCCTCAAGTGCGCAGGCGGAGATAGCCGGACGCGAGCGCAACTCGCATCCGGCTCCCTGGCGCCGCTTAGAACTTGGCGTTGATGTTGAAGAAGTACTGCCGTGGCGCACCGGCCTGCAGCGTCTGGTTGTAGCCGTTCGGATCGGAGGCCACGTAGCCATTGGTGCCGGTGGTGGCAAAGTAGCGCTTGTTGGCCAGGTTGGTGATGTTGAAACCCAGGCTTACGTCTTTCAGGATCGACAAGGCGCCCACGTCGTAATTCACGCCCGCATTGAACAACCAGTACGCGGGTACGGACGAGTCGTTGATGTAGGTGATGTAGCGGCGGCCGGTGTACTTGCCGTCGAGGTTGAAGGTGAAACCGCCGAGGCTGTAGCTCAGCGCGCTGGTCAGCATCCACACCGGCGTGCCCACCACGTACTTGCCGGAGGTTTCGACCACGCCATTGTCCAGATAGTTGTTCTGGTATTTGGAGTTGTCGTAGGACAGCGTATTGAGCCAGCGCATGTGCTCGATCGGCTTCCAGATCAAGGCCAGGTCGACACCCTTGCTCTTGACCGAACCCACGTTGTTGATGATGGCCGAGCAGGTCTGCACGGCGCTGCACGGCGTCACCGCCAGCAGGCGATTGGTGAAGTGCGTGAAGTACGCATCGGCCGAGGCTTCGAAACCCGCGCCCTGCACGCGGTAGCCGAATTCGAAGGTCTGCGATTCTTCCGGCTTCAGCTTGGACTTGGCGCCGTCGAACGAGGTCTGCGACTGCGAGAACGGCAGGAAGCCGTAGGCGGCCATGTTCTTGGTGTAGGACGCATACACGTCCTGGTGCTCGTCCAGCTTGTAGTCCACGCCGGCCTGCGGCAGGAAATTGTCCCTGGCAGTGACGCTACCGGCCGACAGCGCACTGGTCGGCGCCAGCGACTTGGCGGTCGTGGACACGTCCAGCGCCTTGGTGCCGAAGTTCAGCGTCAGGCGATCATCCAACAGGTGCAGTGTGTCCTGGATGTAGCCCATGCGCGTGGTGGTCTGGTAGTTCTGCAAAAAGCCGCGCGCGAACGGTTGCTCGGCGTCGTAGAAATTGCTGAGGAAGGTGTACTGCCCGTTCAAGTAGAAGTAATTGCGTTCCTGGTTGGTGTTGGCATCTTCCACCCAGGCGCCGATTTCGATGTCGTTGTTGGCGACGTTGAAATTCAGCGAAGCCGTGCCGCCGGTGCGATCCAGGCCATAGTCGGTCGTGCGCATGGCGATCGGCACGGTCGCCGAGGATGACACGTACGGCGTGGCCCACTGCCCTTCGCCACGGTCGTTGTGATAGTAGGTACCCAGATTCAGCGTGGCGTTGCCGCCCACGTTGAACTGGCCGCTCAGGCCGACCAGGTTGTCGCGACGGATGCCGCCGCCAGCGTAGTAGTTCACATCGCCCTTGTCGTAATCGGCCGGCAGGCCGTTCAACGAGGCCGGATACGAACCCTTGCCCTGGATCGCCCACGCCGTCTGCACCGCGCTGGCCCAATCCGGCTGCCAATAATCGTAGTTCCAGCCGAGCACGCGCGCGCTGGTCAGCGACAGATCCTGGTAGTCGTATTCCTTGCGCTTGGAGCTGTCGAAGAACAGGCTGACGCGATTGCCGTCGCCCCACTGGTACAGGCTCTTGAGGTTCAGCTGGTTGTCGACCTGGTCGCCGTAACCCTTCCACTTGCCGGTATCGGCGCGCGCGAACGACACGTACATGGAGTAGCCGTGGAAATCGCCGCTGTCCAGGCGCACGAAGGTGCGATAGGTGCTATCGGAAGCAAACGCCTGGTTGACGCGCACACCCGCAACCGGGTCGGGATCGGCCGAATAGAACTGCACCGTGCCGCCCAGGTTGGTGCTGGACGGCGTACCCAACGCGCCTGCGCCCTGCGCAATTTCCACCGAACTCAAGTTGTCGCTGGTGATCGCGCGCGTCACCTGCAGGCCGTTCGTGACGCCATAGCTCATATTGCCGAGCGGGATATTGTCCAGCGTAAAGCCCAGGCGGCTCTGGTCGAAACCATGCAGCGTGATCTGCGTGGACCACTCATACGCACCCCACGGATCGGACGACTGGAAGTTCACGCCCGGCAGCTCGTCCAACGCCTTGAACGCACTGCTGCCCGGCGGCAGCGCCTTGATGTCCACGCTGGAAACGCTCTGCACCTGGATCGTCTCGCCCGGCGCCACCACCGAGATGGCATCCAGCGACTTGGCCTTGCCCTTGTCGCTGGCCGAGGCATCGGCAGGAGCCGCCGCACCGCTGGCAGCGTCGCCCGCAAAAGCCGCCACGCCATGCAACGCCGCCACGACAGCGAGCGCGAGCCCGGACATGCGAATCGAGAACCTACGTACTGACATGCGTAAATATCCTTTGCGCAGCCGGCCCTGCAGCAGGCCGCCGCATAACGTGTTGTATGGATTCGGGACAGAAAGAACGCCGCCCAGGCGTCAACGGCACTTAACTTAAGCCGGGAAAACGTGACGTGGTGATCGGCACCCTCCCCTGCGTGCGGCGGAGGGAACGCATCCTGGCGATTGCGAGCCACACGCTTAAGTCAGTGCCATTGATCCAGGCGCGCCGTTAAGTGTTCATCACATAGATGAAGGCGTCTTTACAGAAATATGGATGAATGGGGACGCCCATATTTAAGCGTCATGTCGTGCATGTTTCAGTACGGATTGGAATGCAAGCCACGCGCAAGCACATCTGTCCCGCGGGGACATCCGTTGAACATGGCGACAAGTCGCCAACGCCTGCTGCTTCATATGTAACGGGGACAGAGCCTTTCACATTGGCGCTGGGATCGCGTGACATGATCGGCCCCGCACGGCTTTCTACGCATGCGATCGCATGGCAAGGGCATGGGGAGACTTACCTGCCAGCCATGGCCTGCGCATGCCATCAAGCGTCAAAACCTTGAAGAGGAGCAAGCCCATGTTCCGCAAAACTGTGCTGAGAACCCCATGCACCCTGCTCGCCATGTCCTTCGCCCTGGTTTTCATGCAGCCGACCAGGGCCGATACCTTCAACCCGGCTCCGTGGACGGCGCTGCTGCTGCCGGCGCCACTTGGCTATACGCCGGACAACACCACGGTTTGCATCAGCGGCGACATCGCCTGCGTGGACAACGTCGACGGCAGCCTGCAGGCGCAACTCGCCTCGTTGCTGCCAAGTTGCGACCACAAACTGATCTTCACCTTCTTTCTTCAACGCATGGTGGAGGCCTACCGCAGCGCGGCCGTCACGCCCGGTTACTTCGAAAACACCGTCTATACCAACCAAGGGGATGCACTGCTCGCAAGTTATTACTCCACGCAATACCAGGCATGGATCAATCATGACCTGTCCCAGGTGTCGCCCGCGTGGCAGATCGCCTTCTCCGCCAACGACCATAAAACCGTGAGCGCACTGGGCGACGTCCTGTTATCCATCAATGCACACCTCAACCACGACGCACCTTATGTGCTCGACCAGCTTGGCCTGGTCTATCCCAACGGCGACTCCGCCAAAGGCGACTACGACAAGCACAACGTGTGGCTATACGCCGCCGAAACGCCCACCCTGGATGAAGGCACCCGCCGCTTCGATCCCACCATGAACCAGCCTGCCTTGATCCTGCAGCCGCCATTCAACCTGCTGGACTTCCAACTGATTGCCGGCTGGCGTGAGCAAGCGTGGCGCTTTGCCGAGCAATTGAAGCTGGCCGAGGAAACCGGCGATCCGGTCGCCTACCAAGCCACCGAAGCCGCCATCGATGCCTATACCGTGGCGCAGGCGGACATCATTCTGACGGCCACCACGATCACGCCCGCGCAAACGGCCGATCGTGATGCTTACTGTGCGGTGCATCGCTACGATCCGTAAAGCTTTCGAAATGAGGGTACCGTCGCTTTGCCAGTATGGAACAGGCAGACCGGCGACTATTTACTAGAGCAAATGGGTTACTCAGCCTGCCGATTATCCTAGCGTGCTAGTTCCAATATACTTTTGGAATATAGTATTGGTGAGAGCAAGCCCTATGCGGAAGCGCCTTCGCACCGGGCTTTATGGATTTGGCGCATTACGGATTAAGGCCAAGGAGCGCACGTGCCCTATTTGCTTAAGGTAGATCAGAACGCAGTATATGGAAAAAAGAAGTACGTAAACGAAAAGGGGAACACCGAATGTGTTGAGTTTATCCGTCAGACTACGGATGCGCCCGCGACAACAAAATGGATTCGTGGCAGGTTGGTTAGGTCATTCAAACCAGGAGAATTGGCGAGTGGCACGGCCATTGCAACGTTTGATAGCAAGGGAAAGTATCCGACTGACAAGCTGGGGAAGCATGCAGCGATATATCTGAGGACGACAGATGAGGGGATCGAGGTCCTTGATCAGTGGGACCGGCAAGGCGAGGTAAGGAAGAGGGTCATTCGATTCAATCGAAAGCCCGGCACTTCCCGCAGCGATGACGCAGACACGTTTTATGTGATTGAATAATCATGGAGATAAAGATGAAATATTTTCTCGCTGCCGCCATATGCGTGCCTGCCATTGCCTGGGGCGCGCCACAAACTGTGACATGCCCGGCAACCCTTGATGTAAAGAGCTCGGCAACACCCACGGCAGAATGGCAGGTTTTTGATTCGCCGGAACCTCATGTGCTCGATCACATCGGCCTGTACTCTGGCCCACCCTCTGAACTGGCTTCCTTGGTGCCGGAGACGATTCGTAACAAAAAAGGCGAATCGCAGGATGTTTGGACTATTCCCGCGGATACTCAGGAGAGGATCTGGATTTCCTGCATATATACGGGCACTTCGGTGTTTATAGCCAAACCGATCGATAAAGGCTCCAAGCGCTGCCAGGTTCGGTACAAGACAACGCCTACGGGGACGACACTGAGCGTCATTGACGCGCACTGTGAGTAGACGAACCGCGTCACGATGAAAAAAGCGACAGAATCAGATTCTGATTTTGCCCCATTATTTCCGCTTGATTACGACTCGCGAAGTGACCTGCCTGCGGAGATACCACTTATGTATGGGCGGTGTCCCCGCAAGACATTGAGGGAAGGCGGCGCATCAGCATCTTCACGGCTTGGTCTTGCTCGCCTCCGACGGCTTCAGCGATACACGATCGAAAGCGTACAAAGGTCCGTCAGTCGGCGCGGTGAACACCAGGCACAAGCTGTGCTCGCCATGTTGCGCGGGCAAGGTGGCGTCGAGCGTGAAGCGGCGCGCGCTGCTGGCCGGGTTGGGCAACGGCGCCGTCGCCACCACCGGTCCGTCGCAATGGTCCAGATGCGCGACGAATTCGCCGTATGGCGTGCGATGCGGCCGCGACACTACCAGCTTGATGTCGTGTGCGAGCGCGTAATTGCGTTCCAGGCGCGCTGCCTCCACGTGGATCGACGCGACGCCATCGAGTGGGGTGGCAGGATATTGCTGGCAGGTGTCGAAGATGTTGACGGCATAGACCGGCAGCATGCTGGTGGCGTCCGGCATGGGCTGCAGGCGCAGGCGGAAATCGCTGCCTGCGCAGTTGTGAAGTTCCACGCCGGCACGCGACAGCAGAGGGTCGCGATCGATCACTCGCGTACGCACCGCCGCCAGCGCACTGCCGTCGTCCGCATCGGTCACGGCCTTGATGGTGACCGGCCAGGTCACCATGAATGGCTTGCTGTAAAGCGGCGCGCGGCTGTCCGGCATGCTGCCGTCCGTCGTGTAATGGATGGCGCCGTAGCCGGCCTGGTCGGCAAGCGTCACCAGCGCCCTGCCGCTTTTCAGCGCAGCATTGGCATCGAGCTGGAAGGTGGGTGCGAAGGCGCTGTCGGCATAATCGATCTGCTGCGCGGCATAGCGCTGGAACTGCGCCGGCAAGCGCGCAAGGAAGTTGTTCCAGTCATGCGAGGAAGCGGGCGACCATGCCACTTCGCTCAAGGCATCCAGGCGCGGGAAGGCGGCATGCTCCACGTGGCGCATGCTCGGCATGTGTTCGGTCCACAGGTTGGCCTGCACGCCCAGCACGTGCGTGGCTTGTGCTGCGGTGAGCACGGACGGAACGGGGCTGAAGCGGTAGACGTTTTCCAGGCTGCGGACCGGATCGCGGCCGGCCGCCTCATCGGGAAGATTGCTTTGCAGGCTGTCCAGGTAGAGGTCGGGCGCGGGCGACATCACCACGTCGTGCCCCAGCCTGGCGGCCTTGATCGCGCCATCGGTGCCGCGCCAGGACATCACGGTGGCATCGGCAGGCACGCCGCCATCGAGGATTTCGTCCCAGCCGATCAAACGCCGGCCGTGCGCCGTGAGGTAACGGCCGACGCGGCCGATAAACCAGCCTTGCAGCGCATCTTCGTCTTTCAGGTGCAGCGCGCGGATCTTCGCCTGGATGGCGGGCGATGCCTGCCATTGGTCCTTGATGGCCTCATCGCCGCCGACGTGGATGTAGTGCGATGGGAACAAGGCCAGCACTTCATCCAGCACGTTGTCGATGAACTGGAAGCTGGCATCGTCCACGTTGTAGAGGTACGGATTGACGCCCCAGTCGACCGATACCGGCGGACGCTTGCCGGTGACGCCGATGTCCGGATACGAGGCCACCGCCGCCTGTGCATGCCCGGGCATGTCGATTTCCGGAACGATGGTGATGTGGCGTGCAGCCGCATACGCCACCACGGCACGAATCTGGTCCTGCGTGTAGAAGCCGCCATAACGTTGCGGTTCGCCATCGTGCCCGGCATCCGGCGGTGTGCGCCATGCGCCAATGCGCGTCAGCTCCGGATAGCGCTTGATCTCGATGCGCCAGCCCTGGTCATCGGTGAGATGCCAATGGAACACGTTGAGCTTGTGCTGCGCCATCTGGTCGAGCAGATCTTTCACCTCGTCCACGGACTGGAAGTGACGCGAGGAATCCAGCATCACGCCACGCCAGGCAAAGCGCGGCCAGTCGTTGATATGCAGCGCCGGAACCGGCACGGCGCCTGCCTGGGACGTCAACAGCTGGTACAAGGTGACGGCGCCGTAGAACAGGCCGGCGTCGTCGTGGGCCTGGATGCGGATGCCTTGCGGCGTGACGTCGAGCGTGTAGCCCTCCGCATGCAGCGCCTTGGGGCTGTGCTGGAAAACGATGGCATGGTTCGCGGCGCCTCCGCCTTCCTTGATCGCGAGATGCAAGCCGCGCGTGCGTGCGACAAGCTCGGCCAGGTAGTGCGCCGATGCCTGGGCGGCCTTGTCGTGCGGAGGCACGATGATGGGCGTGCCGTCATCGACGCTGAAGGAGCCCTCTGCCCGCTGGAGCTGGGCAGGTAGCGGGATCAGCGACAACGGGGCGGCGTCGGCCAGGCCGCATAGAGTCAGGCAGAAGAGTAAAGCGGCGAATCGCATGCGTGTTCCTGTTGGCTCAATGGTTGGGCGCAAGCTTGATGGCGTGTGGCGGGGATGTCCTTCCCAGTCCTGAAACGTCAGCGTATCGGGGAAAGACAGGCGTCCATTCAATCATGCGGCAAACTCACCGCATACAGATACCACGCATCGTGCGGCAACCACTGTTCGGTCCAGCGCCAATCGTCGTCCCGGCCGGTCTGGGCGTAGCCGAGATCGAAGGCGATGCCATCTTCGTCGTTCAAACCGGCCGTGATGCCATTGATGATGGCGCCCGGCGCGCTGGTGTATTCGTAGGAGCGGAAGAACATGTACTGCGCATTGCGCTGCCCGCTGCCCATCAACATGCTGGTGTCGTACGGGTTGCGGCCGAGTATCCAGTGCAGCTGGTTCCAGGCGTAGTTTTTCAGCTTCGCCTGGAACGCCGGATCCTCGGCGAACAGCGGCTCCGCCATGCGTGCTGCAGCGGCCAGGGAAGCGATGCGCGCGTTTTCGCCCTGCCACCACGGCGCGGCCTCCGTATCGTGCGGGAAGAAGAAGGCGGTGCGCAGCGTTCCGTTGCCCATCCGCACGAACTGCCGCGCGTAGCCGAAGGAGTTGTTGACCGCATCGGTCACACGCAGCTCATAGCCTAGCGAGCGACGCACGACGTCACGTACGGCTGCCTGCTGTGCCGGTGTGGCGATCAGTTGGTACTCCAGCAAGGCCACCACAGGCAGGCCCGCATCGGTCGGATGGAAGAAGGGGCGCGTGCCTGCATCGGCGCGCCAGTAGTCCCGTTGTCCGCCATGCGTCACCAGGCGCGCCATCAGGCTTTGTGCGCGATGGTCGGCAGCCCGGCGCCAGCCCTCGTCATGCGTGGCGCGATAGAGTTCGGTCGCCGCCAGCAATGCGCAGTAGTCATCGACGATGTTCTCTACGCCGTCGTTGAGCAGCTCCTTGTTGTGCGCATCCAAAAAGCGGTAGGCGTCTTCGGCAGTGCGCAAATAATCCTGGCGGGTGAAATCGCCGTCGAGCGGCATGCTGCTGGCGAGCGCCAGGGCAGCTATCGCCATGCCGCCGCCCGCGCGAAAGCTGGCTTCATAAGCGTGCGGCCCGCGGGCCGGCTGTTCTACCTCGGCACCGACGTCGCCAGCGCTGCGCTTGATCTGCGTGCGCCAGTTCGGATCGCCGATGCGGCGATCCTGCGCCAGTTTGTCTTTGCCGGGCGCATCGATCGATTGGTAAAAGGAACCGCCCGGCCGCTTGTCGCGCACCAGGAAATCAGCGCCGAACAATCCCTCGTCGAGCAGGCGGCGCAGATACTGCGTGAAGTTCGGATCATGCCGCGCATCGAGCTGCTGATAGCTGCGCAGCAGGCTCCACGCCACCAGCGGCAACTGCTGCGTGTTGAAATAGGAAGTGAGATTCTGGTGCGAAAGGTGAATGCCGTAATCGCCGGTCGCGTCGTACCAGCCGCCGTGAATGTCCAGCGTACCGGGCTGGCCATCCGGATGCGGCAGGTGGCGATCGGCCTTGTCCATCTCGCCGCTGGCGCGCTGGCCCTTGAAGTAGTAGATGACGTTGGAGAGCGTGTTGCGCTCCAGTACGTTGTCCTGGATCAGGAACTCGTCGGAACGCAGGCATCCGTCGCGATCCTTGAGCTCAAGCACATAACGGCCCGGCGTTTTCAGCGAAGAAAAATCGGCGCGCCAGTAATGCTGTTTACCCCAGTTGTAGACGGAACCCATGTCCCGCAGCGTACCGGAGTACACCGGCTTGCCCAGGCTCGTGTCGACAATCTGGAAATCATGCAGGGATTGGCCGGCATCGACTGAGATGATCGCCTGCTTGTCCGCCGTTCGTTCGTAACCGACCTGGTCGACCAATATCGTTGGTTCGTTCGCCCATGCCCGCAGCACACACAAACCAAGACTTGCCGCGAACAACCGCACGACACGCTTCATCAGGCAACTCCTGCAAGGCAACCGCCGTCCTGAAAAAATGGACCTGGCAAACCATCACCAGGCCCTTGGCGGGGAAGAAAAAATGGTGGTGCGTCGTGGACGAGGGAGAACCCGCTTCCAGCAAGGCCCGTCCCTCGCCCGTCCCTCCCCGCATGGGGAGGGACATCACAGCAACATCAGAACTTGAAGTTCGCCTTGAGCAGGAATTCGCGGCCAGTCACATACTCCTCGGCCAGCTGCGTCTTGCTGCCCAGGTAGGCGTAGTACTTGTAGTTCAACAGGTTCAGCATGTTGAGCGTAATGCCGAAGTTCTTGTTGAACTGGTAGCCCACCGAACCGTCCAGTTCCTTGAAACCGTCTATGTAGGTATCGGCTGCACCGGCCACGTAGCCGCCGGCGAGGTACGCACTGCGATAGTTGTAGGAAAGGCTTGCGCTGTACGGACCTTGCTCGAAGTACGGCCCGATGGTGTAGGAGTTCTTCGAGTTGTACGGCAGCCAGGTGTTCTTGGCGGTGGTGCCGTCCGAATAGGTGTAGTTGGCGCGCATGCCGAAGCCGGTGTCGCCAAACGCCTGCTGGTAGCTCAACGCAAAGCCCTTCACCTTGGCGCGGCCGCCATCCACCGGGGCGGTGACGCTGTATTGGCAAACGCCTGCGGCGGTACACAAGCCTGCTGCAACCTGCGCGTTACCGGTGCTGTTGAGATAGCCGGGCAGCGTCCAGGAACCGTTGATGCGCGCTTCCGTGGTGGCCTGGTTGACGATGTAGTTCAGCACGTCCTTGTAGAACACCGAGGCGGCGATCAACGAATGGTCGTTGAAGTACCACTCGGCCGAGCCGTCGAAGTTCCAGGAGCGGTACGGCTTCAGGTTCGGGTTGCCGGCGGTTGCGGTGAGCACCGTGTCATTGGCTTCGAAGTACGGCGCCAACTGGTTGTACGGCGCATAGGCCACGGTTTCCGACAGCGCGCCACGCACGATGAAGTCCGGCGTTACGTTGTAGGCGATGTTGAACGCCGGCAGCCAGTTGGTCTGCGTGCTTTGCTGGCCTACGTAACCGAAACCGGTGGGGAACGGGCAATTCCAGGTATCGGCCGAAAGGCAGGCACCCGGAACGTTGTAGCCGTAGGAATCGATGATCGTGTGGACCAGGCGCACGCCGATGTTGCCGTGCAGGTTGTCGTTGCCGTAGTTCAACTGGGCATAGGCAGCTTCGTTCTGCTGCTGCACGTTCCAGGTGTTTTCGTAGGTGGAGTTGGCGTCATGCACCGACGGAAAGCCGGGGCTGTTGAGCACGGCGCCGAAGATGGCCGCGCGGCCGGACGTCTGTACGTGCTGAATCATGCTGCCGGAAAGACCGAGATCGGATGCGCCGCTGAGGTTGGTCAAGCCGCCATAGCCGATCTGCGACAGCGTTTCAGGCGTTGCACCGCCGTATACGTTCTCGTCCTGGCTTTCCCAGTGCGAGGCGTAGCGGATGCCCACCAGCAGCTCATTGAAGAAGCCGTCGAAATCCTTGGAGAAGTCGACCTGCGCATAGGTGTCCTTGGCCTTGTACAGCAGGGTGGCGTAGTTGCCGCCCCAGCCGTAATCCGCCCAATAGGCCGGATTGTTGGCCGTGGATGGATCGAGGAAGGTGAAGCCGTTGTTCAAGTTCCAGTTGAAGCTGCCGCCATAGGCGATTTCCTTCAACGCCGAGGTCATCGGGTTGCGCGACGTGCTCACGCCGAAATCGCCGCTCAAGCGCCAGCCGTCACCGTAGTAGGTACTCTGCCAGTCGATGCCCTTGGTGGTAACGGTGGAACCGCGTGCAAAGTTGTCCGACAGCGTGATCGCCTTCTGGCCGCAATTGCCGGCGGTATCGCCGGCGCAAGGCGGATTGGGATCGATGCTGGTGCCGGCGGTGATGATGCCGTTCGGGCCTTCCGTCAACGAGGTGATGCCGCCCGGCCGCAACGCCGCCCACGCATAGGTGGACTGGTTGAGGTTGTTGAGGTTGTCCTTCATGTACATCAGGCTGAGCGTGGTCTCGAACTGCTCGCTCGGCTTCCACTGTGCGTTGACGATCACGCTGTTGCGTTTTTCGATCTGCTGGAAGTAGGAAGCGCTCAGCTCGTTCGGCATCATGTCGGATGACTTGATGGTGCCGGCATTGAGTTCGTTCTGGATGGCCGTATTGCCGGATGCGAGCGCCGCGGTGTTGAGCGAGCCTACCGAGCTGTAGCCGTAGTTTTCCATGCCCTGGCGGGAGGTGTATTGCTCCTGGTGCTGCGCGGAGACATCGATGCCGAAGGTCTTGGCATCGTTGTGCCAGCTGTAGAACACCGAACCGGTGGGACGGTGCGCGCCGACCATGTCGTTGTAATCCACGCCGAAATCACCGCTGACCGTATTGGCCGGCACGTCGAGCGGCTTGACCGTATGCATGATCACGGTGCCGCCGAGGCTGCCCTCCACCAGGCGCGCTTCCGGGCTCTTGTAGATTTCCAGCGAGCCGAGGATTTCCGCCGGCAGCAGCGAGTAGTTGAAGCCGCGGTTCGGGTTGTCGCCGAACAGCCACATGGCCTGCGCCACCGGATGGCCGTCGAGCAGCGTGACGTTCAAGCTCGGGTCCATGCCGTCGATGCTGACGCGCTGCGTGGCGGGGATGCTGCGATCGAGCGTAACACCCGGCACCTGCGACAGCGCTTCGGCCACGTTGGTGGCCGGGAACTTGCCGATGTCTTCGGCGGTGATCGCATCCACGATGGCGTCAGCGTTGCGCTTGGTATCCATCGATGCCTGCAAGCTGGCGCGGATGCCGGTGACGGTTACCGTCGAAAGTTGGGTGGCGGGTGCTTTTTGAGCGCGCTCGCTCTTTTGCTCCGACTGACCATGGGTGCCGGTCGTGGCGGCTTGGCTCGTGTCCTGCGCGTTCAGCGCACCAGAAAAACAACATAGGCCGGCGATAATGCTCGCGGCAAGCAGGCTCTTGCGTTGTGACATGACTTCCTCCCCTCAGAGGCGTTTTTCAGTACGGAAACGTTCGCGGCATGTCCGTACTGCGTGGCATATGGGCTTGCGCCCGGTCGTTTCAGAACACTTCCTCAACCCTTTACATCTTTCGCGCGCATCAACACGCATCAATGCGCGTGATGACCATCCAGATACAGGCCAGCGGCGCCGATCACGCCGAGCTGGCCGTGCTCCATCAGTCGAACCGGTACCTGCTGCAGAAAAGGGCGCATCACGCCCTTGTTGAAGTAACGCTCGGCAAAGGTGCTCGACAGCAACAGGTCGCGGATCTGCGGCAGGATGCCGCCGGCGAGATACACGCCGCCGCGCGCGCCGTACAGCAGAACGAGATCGCCGACGAAGCTGCCGAGCAGCCCGCAGAACACGTTCAAGGCTTCCACCGCTGCAGCGTCGGTGCGCTCCACTGCGCTGCGTGTCACGTCGGCCGGCCGTTGCAGGTTCGGCGTTACGCCACGCAAGGCGCAGATGGCGCCGTAAAGATTGAGCAGGCCAGGACCCGACAAGGCATGCTCGTAGGAGACGTAGGCGCGATCGCGCGCCAGCCAGCGCAGGATTTCCATTTCCAGCTCATTGCCAGGCGCCAGCGAAACCTGTCCCGCCTCGGTCGCCAACACGGTGGCGTGTGGCTTGCCGGGCAGCAGCACAGCCGAACCCAGGCCGGTGCCAGGCCCCATCACCAGCACGGGGCCTGCCACTTGCGGTGCGCTGCTTTCGATCACCGAAACGGTGTCGGCTTGCGTCATGAACTGGGTGGCGTAGGCGACCGCTTCAAAGTCGTTGATGACGGCGAGGCTGGAAATGCCCAGGTTTTCGCGGATGTCGCGGATCGATACCGGCCACGGCAGGTTGTCGTTGACGATGGCGTCGCCTAGTACGTAACCGGCACTGGCCACGGCGCAATGGTCGACCTGCACGCCGGCGCTCAGTTGCGCGACGAAATCCTTCAGCACCGCGGTAAGGCTCGGCCATTCGGCGCAGGCATAGCGGCGGTATTCCAGCACCGTGACGGGACGGCGGCCGTCCGGATGCGGGCTGACCAGCCCGATGCGCGCATGCGTACCGCCGACATCGGCCGCCAGGAACGCCGGTTCCGGTGATGGCGCCGATTGCGCCTTGCCATGTACGACAGCCTGAGCCACGCCCCCTCCTCACGCTATTTGCCGCGCCTTGCCTGCAGAACGTGCAGGACAGCCCTCAAGCGCGTTTCGATGACGGAGTCTGGTCAGGAATGACAACGCTGTCAACAGGCGGTAGCACAAGCACGCCAAGGACCGGTGCCGCAATGCGATATGTCATGCCGCATGGTTGCAGATGCAAGTTTTTAACCCTTTGACATAGCGTTATTTTTGGATCAATCATGTAGGCCAAATGGCCTAGCCTTGAAGCTGTTGCGACGCACCACGTCGAAACGTTCGATGGGACCGAATGACGCACGTTGTCGGTGCTGCAGGAAGCCTTCAATTGACAACGTTGTGCCTTGGGGACAATAAAGGTCGCGGGTGATGTCGGTTGCCGGCATCGGGTTCATCCACGGGGAAAGCGCTACATGTCGTCCACCACTTACACCACCGACGCGCCACGCACGTCGACCTTGCTGCCGATGATGATCATCGGCGTGCTGTTCTTCATCATGGGTTTTTTCACCTGGCTCAACGGACCGCTGATTTCATTCGTCAAGGTGGCTTTTACGCTGGACGACATCAACGCGTTCCTGGTGCCGTTCGCCTTCTATGTTTCGTACTTCGTGCTGGCGTTGCCGGCCGGTGCGGTGCTCAAGCGCACCGGCATGAAAAAGGGCATGGTGCTGGGCCTTTTCATCATGGCGATCGGTGCGGCGCTGTTCGGCGAGTTCGTGCGCATTCGCATCTATCCCGGCGCGCTGGCCGGCTTGTTCGTGATCGGCGCGGGGCTGTCGCTGCTGCAGACGGCGTCCAATCCCTACATCAGCATTCTTGGTCCGATCGACAGCGCCGCGCAGCGCATTGCGGTGATGGGCATCTGCAACAAGGTGGCCGGTGCGCTGGCGCCGTTGGCGTTCGGTGCGCTGGTGATGGCCGGCATCGACAGCTTCATCGGCACGGTGAGCGGCATGGCCGAAGGTCCGGCGCGCGAAAGCCTGCTCAATGACTTTGCCGCCCGCGTGTTCTGGCCGTACATGAGCCTGGCCGGCTTGCTGGTGGTGCTGGCGATCTGGATCCTGCTTTCCTCGCTGCCGGAAATCAAACCTTCCGGCGCCAACAGCGAGCGCTCGATCGGTCATGGCCAAGGCGGCATTTTCAGCTTCCCGCATCTGTGGCTGGGCGTGCTTTGCCTGTTCCTTTACGTAGGCGTGGAAGTGATGGCGGGCGATGCCATCAACACCTACGGCCAGGGCTTTGGCTTGCCGCTGCAGATGACCTCGCACTTCACCACCTACACCATGGTGGCGATGCTGGCCGGCTACATCCTCGGCTCGGTGCTGATTCCGCGCTTCATTTCGCAGCAACGCTACCTGGCCGTGTCGGCGGTGCTCGGCGTGGTGTTCGCCATCGGCGCCTTCGTTACGCATGGCATCGTTTCGGTGGGCTTCGTGGCGGCGCTGGGCTTTGCCAACGCGATGATGTGGCCGGCCATCTTCCCGCTGGCGATCAAGGGCCTGGGCAGCCATACCGAGCTGGGCTCGGCGGTGCTGATCATGGGCATCGTGGGCGGGGCGCTGCTGCCGCAGGCGTTCGTGCATCTGAAGCAGCACATCGATTTCCAGCTCGCGTTCGTGATTGTCATCGTGCCGTGCTATCTCTACATCCTTTACTACGGGATGCGCGGCCATAACGTGGGCACGCACGCTGGTTGAGGCCTGAAGGCACGTTGTGAAGTCAGCCGCACACTCTTTCACCACCATCAATCCGGGGCACTGGGCTACGATGCCCACCCGATACCCGGGAGGATCACTCGTTGCACAGCCCCACCATCAAGGACGTCGCCAAACACGCCGGCGTTTCGTTGAAGACGGTTTCCCGCGTCATCAACCACGAGGCGGCGGTACGTCCCGAGACCCGCGAAAAAGTGGAACGGGCGATCGAGCAGCTTGGCTATCACCCGGATCCGTCCGCGCGCAGCCTGCGCAGCAGCTCGCACGCCTATGCGATCGGCCTGGTCTACGACAACCCGAACGCGCATTACGTGATCGACATGCAGAACGGCGTGCTGTCGGCCTGCCGCGAGCGCGGGTTTGGTTTGCAGATCTATCCCTGCGATTCGACCGCGCCGGGCCTGGCGGACGAGCTGGTGTCGCTGGTACAGCGCGCACGCCTGGCCGGCCTGATCCTGGCGCCGCCGATGTCGGAGCAATCGGCCCTGCTCGCCACGCTGAAGGCGAGCGACGTGGATTTCGTGCGCATCATCGCCGCGCGGGAGGATCCCAAGGACGGCATGCCTTGCGTGTACGTGGACGATCACGACGCGGCCTATGCGATCACCGAACACCTGATCCAGCTCGGCCACACGCGCATTGGCTTCCTGTGGGGCGAGCCGCACCATCGATCCAGCCCGGAGCGTTACCAGGGTTATGCGGATGCCTTGAAGGATTACGGCATTGCGCTCAACCGCAAGATGATCCTGCCCGGCCGCTATGCGTTCGACGACGGCTTTCGCGGCGCACGCAAACTGCTGGCGCTGAAGGAGCCGCCCACCGCGATCTTCGGCTGCAACGACGAGATTGCCGCGGGCGTGCTGGCAGCGGCGCGTTCGGCGGGCCTGGACGTGCCGTGGGATCTCTCCATCGCCGGCTTCGAGGACAGCCCGTTCTCCAAGCAGGCATGGCCGGCGTTGACCACGGCGCGGCAATCGACCAGCGAGATCGGACGGCACGCGGCCTTGCGCCTGATCAGCGGCTTGCAGCACGAGAACAGCAACGAGCTGGCCAACGAAGGCTTCATGCCGGAGCTGGTGGTGCGCGGGTCGACGGCGCCGCCGCGGCAGACCTGAGTGCGGGAAGCGGGAATCATCCATCGGAAAGGGTGAAGATCGGCCAGCCGCGAGCCGGCCATCTTCCGATCCTGCGCTCCCTGTTCCCACGTTATTTCTTTCCAACCTGACGGGCACTGGCGATGGCGAGTCGGCGATAGTCATGGCGAAGCGCATCGCGCTTTGACCACTCCCGATTCACAATTCCCGATTCCCGGCTTCACCCGGAGCTTTCATGAAATCCGCTAGCGACACCCTGATGTACAACGAGGCGCAGGAAAGCGCCGCTACCGTCGAACGGCAGCTTGCACAGAACGCATCGATCCTCAAAGCACTCGGCGAACGCCTGCGCGCGCATCCGCCGCGCTTCATCGTCACGTGTGCACGCGGCAGCTCCGATCATGCCGCGGCGTATGCAAAATACGTCTTCGAAACGCGGCTGAGCCTGGTTACCGCTTCCGCCTCGCCATCGATCGCTTCCATCTACGACACCAACCTCAAGCTCGACGGCGCACTGTTCGTGGCGATTTCGCAATCCGGCAAGAGCCCCGATCTGCTGCGCAGCGCCGAAGCAGCCAAGCAGGCCGGCGCGTACGTGGTTGCGCTGGTGAACGTGGAAGATTCGCCGCTGGCCGCCCTGGCCGATACGGTGATTCCGCTGCGCGCAGGCCCCGAGCGCAGCGTGGCTGCCACCAAGAGTTATCTCGCCACACTCGCCGCCGTACTGCAGTTGACGGCGCATTGGTCCAATGACGAGAAACTGCATGCGGCCGTCGCGCGCCTGCCGGATGATCTGCGCCGCGGCTGGGACAGCGACTGGAGCGCACTGGAGCAAGGGCTGGTCGGCGTGCACAACCTGTTCGTGGTCGGACGCGGCTATGGTTTCGGCGCGGCGCTGGAAGCGGCGCTCAAGCTCAAGGAAACCTGCGGCCTGCATGCCGAAGCGTTCAGCGCCGCGGAAGTGAAGCATGGGCCGATGGCGCTGGTGGGCGAGGGCTTTCCGGTGCTGTTTCTGGCACAGGACGATGGCACGCTGGAAAACACCTTGGCCGTCGCCAATGATTTTCGCTCGCGCAACGCGCGCGTGTGGGTGGCGGCGCCCGGTGCGCAGGGCCCCGATGCGCTGCCGCTACCTGACGGCATCGATCCGCTCGTGACGCCGCTGCTGGCCGTGCAAAGCTTCTATCGTGCCGCCAGCGCCTTGTCGCTGGCGCGCGGTTACGATCCGGACGTGCCGCCACATCTGCGCAAAGTGACGGAGACGGTGTGATGCCTCCGAATCCGCTGATCGCCCTCGTCAACGGTCGCGTGCTTGGTGACCATGGTCCACGCGAAGGCTTGGCCGTACTGGTGCGTGGCAAGCGCATCGTCGCGATCGTCGCACATGACGATCCACGCCTCGGCGATGCACGGAAGCATGATCTGCACGGCCATCTGCTGCTGCCGGGTTTCATCGATGTACAGGTCAACGGTGGCGGCGGCCTGCTGTTCAACGACGATCCCAGCGTGGAAACCTTGCGCGGCATCGCCGCAGCGCACCGCACGTTCGGCACCACCGGCATGCTGCCGACGCTGATCACCGACACGGCGGAAAAAATGCGCGCCGCCCTGCAAGCAGTAGACGATGCGATCGAGCAGCGCATACCCGGCATTCTCGGCATACACGTCGAAGGCCCGTTCCTTGCCAACGCGCGCAAGGGCATCCATAACGCCGACCTGTTCCGCCTGCCTGACGATGACGACGTCGAGGCATTGATTGCTCCGCATAAAGGACCGGTCATGCTCACGCTGGCACCGGACCAGGTGCCGCTGCCGGTGATCGCACGCCTGGCTGGCGCCGGCGTGGTCGTGGTGGCCGGCCATACCGGCGCCGATTACGCCACCACGCGCGCCGCGCTCGATGCCGGCATCTGCGGCTTCACCCACCTCTACAACGCCATGACGCCGCTTGCCAGCCGCGATCCGGGCGTCGTGGGCGCCGCACTGGACGACCCGCACAGCTGGTGCGGCCTGATCGTGGATGGCCATCACGTGCATTCCGCCACCTTGCGCGTGGCCATCGCCGCCAAGCAGCGCGGCAAATGCGTGCTGGTCACCGACGCCATGCCGCCGGTGGGCAGCGATCGCCCCGATTACGTGCTCAACGGCCAGACCATCACCATGCGCAACGGCATCTGCCAGAACGAAGCCGGCGTATTGGCCGGCTCCGGCCTGGACATGGCCAGCGCCGTGCGCAATGCCGTGCAGATGCTCGGCCTGCCGCTGGCAGAAGCATCGCGGATGGCGAGCAGCTATCCGGCGGCGTGGATCGGGCTGGAGCGCACGCACGGGCGGATTGCGGCCGGGTACCAGGCGGATTTCGTGGTGATGGATGACGGGTTGGCGGTACGCGGAACGTGGGTGGGCGGCGAACCCCAACCCGGGATCGCTTGATCGTTCACGCACTGACATTGAAGCGTCTTCCCATTGGCACTAATCTGGCGTCCGATTAGCATTAATTGGTCGCCGCCATGTTGCAGCCCATCAAGCTCGAAACGCTCCGCGAACTCATTGCCGCCGGAACCGTCAAGTCGGCCACGATCCTCGGCAAAAGTGGGGGCTATGCCGTGCTCACCAGCATTGGGGAACAACAACGCCCCCTCGGCACCAAGTTCGGCACCACGCGAATGTTCAGCACCATCGACACCGCCGTCAGGGTCATGCGCGAGCTTGGTGTGCAGCGCTTCCAACTCGACGTTACGAACTTTGAAAAGGGCCGCCTGCGCGCGGCCCGCCCCGACGTGGCGGTCAAGGCCAAGGCCGCAAGGGATGCGCTTGCCCATGACAAATGGTTCCGTGCACAGGTGAATGAGGCACTGGCGGAAGACGCGCGCGGCGAAGCCACCTGGCACGAGCACGACGCCATGTGGGATCAACTGGAAGCCGAGACCAGACAGCGGCTTGCCGAGCGCGACGGCACCCCGCAGTCGAAACCGCACACAAAAAAAGCTTCCGCAAAAGCGGCAGGCGGCAGGAAATCGGGCGTACGACGCAAAAAGGATTAAGCGGTGTCACTTATCTACATGGAACGTGCAAAGAACGATCTGCGCCAAATCATTGGCTATCGCATCGACAATTACCTGACTGATCCGCTCGGCTACGCCCAGGGACTTCGCGCCCGGATAAAACAGCTCTACGACGTACGGCACCCGGGCAAGCGTGGCCGTAAAACCGGTACACGCGAGTGGATGCTCGCCCCTTTTCCCTACTACGCCGTGTTCAAGCAAAATCAGGAAGACATCAAGGTCTATCGCATACTGCATGGCTCACGGCAGTGGCCGTGAGTGCGCAGGCTGGCCTCGAACGCGTGCCTCTATTGATAGATGCGCAAACGATTGAATACCCACCCGTAATAGGACTTCACCAGCGGCTTGTCCGCACAATCGGCGTACAAGCCATGGCAGCGCTCGCGCAGTGACGTCAACGCAGAGAAATACGCATCCATCGGCAAGCCGGCCGCTTTCAGCACCATGCCGGGCAGATGCGCGATATCCAGCATCGGATACGTCGGCAGCGCCGCACCAGGCACGTTGCTCTTGATCATGTAGTAGGTCAGGTAGTCCTGATATGGCACCAACGCCGGCGGCAGGCTGCGCGGCAGCGTGCGCATCAGGTCGTCGAACGATGGCTGGTGATCGCCGAAATGCACCAGCACGGTCGGCTGTTCGCGATCGAGGAAATCGTGCTCCAGGCCCGTCATCGCCACGTCGGAATCGTGCAGGCGCTGCAGGTAGGTGTCGAAGTTCAAAGCGGCAGCCGCCGGCAAGCCTTGCAGCAGGTTCTGGAACGGCTTGGGCAAGGTCGACATGGGATCGTCGTGCGGCCCATGCTGGTTGATGGTGAGGATCATCATGAAGACCGGCTGGCCCGGCTTCTTCAGCTTGTCGTAGACGCGCTTGGCGGCGTCGAACATCTGCGCGTCCGTTTCGTCCCAGTCGTCCAGGCCCAATTCGCCGGCGCCGTAGAACTGGTCCACGCCGTACGCCTTGTATGCATCGCGGCCGTTGAGGAATTCGCCATGCGTGGGATAGACGGCTACGGTGAGATAACCGAGCTTTTTCAGCAGCCGCGGCAGCGAGTCATGCACGTGCGGGGCGAGCACGTACGGCGCGTACATGCCGCCAGGCCCGAAGATGTCCTGCGGCATGCCGGTGAGTGCGGCGAATTCGCTCACCCAGGTGCCGCCGCCGAAGGTATGCACGCGCATCACGCCGGTACCGCGCGTGCGGGCATCGGGCTTGAACATGTCCGGATGACAGGCCGGAACCGTGCAATGCGTAAACGCCGCGGGGTCGAAAGTGCTTTCTTCCAGCACCTGCACGATGTCGGGATAGTGGCTGGGGTCGATCGCCGACGGGATGGCAGTGGCCGTGGGCTGCCAGTCACGCACGGCGGTTGCATCGTCGGATGCCGCAGGCACATGCACACTGGAGTCGCGCAGGTTCACGAAGAAGTTGGTGAGGTCCGCGTCGTCGGACATCTTTTCCCAGGCACCGCGCGCATGCACCTGCTCGAACGGGCCAGTGGGCAACAGGCAGAGCCAGAACACCCCTGCGCATAATGCAATGCCCGCCACGCGCACCAAGGCGCGCGGCGCCTTGCGCCAATGCAGCAACAGCGAGCGATCGCAGTACCACGCCAGCCACAGCACCACCGGCACGGCAATGCCCACACACAAGCCCACGCTGTAGATGTTCGGATAGCGCCGCAGGGTTTCGAACAGGCTGGAACGCACGTAGTACACGAAATCCGCCGGCATCAGCGGGGATTCCAGGTACTCCTCCTTCAACACGGTAATCGCGCGCAACAACAGGAACAGGGCGCCGCTGAACACCAGTGCAAATGCCATGCGCGCGAACACGAACAGCGACACGCCGGACACGCACAACATCAGGGTAAACACGAAGGCGCGCTGTTCGGGCAAGGGCTCCTGCCAGGCGGTCAACCATACGCACACGGCAAAGAAGCCCCACGCGCAAACAGCAGCTATGCGGTTCCGCGGGGCGCGAAACGGAATCAACGGCATGGATGTCCCCTTATCGGCGGCGCCGGCGACGGCGCTTTCTTCTGATTGTCAAAGTGGCGTCATTTTAGTGCGTTTTGGCTGCCCTACGCGCCGCACGGCAGACGCGAACTGTCATCCATATCTGCTAGGTTCATGCGTTTGACGCTGCCGAAGCCTTGCCCCATGCGCCAGCCTTCCCGTATTGCCGCCCTTGCCGCCGCCCTCTTGCTGGCTGGCTGCGCCAGCCAGCCGCACCCCGCCCAACCTCGCGCGCAAGCCTTGCCGGACGGCCTGCGCGCCGACGTCGCCGTGCTTGAAACCACCGACCTGCACTCCAACCTTGTGAGCTACGACTACTACAAGCAGAAGGCCGATCCGACCCTGGGCTTCGAGCGCACCGTCACCTTGATCCGCAAGGCGCGCGAGGAATTCACCAACAGCATGCTGTTCGATGCCGGCGATACCATCCAGGGCAGCGTACTGGCCGACTACCAGGCGCAGGTGCAAAAGCCCGGCTGCGGGGAAGAACTTGCGGTCTACCGGGCCATGGATGCGGTGGGCTACGACGGCGGCACCATCGGCAACCACGAATTCAACTATGGCCTGCCGTTCCTCTCGCAGGTGACCGGCACGCCGATGAACGTGGACGGCGGCGCCAGTCGGCGCTGCGCCGGCCCGCACTATCCGCTGGTGCTGGCGAACGTGAACAGCGTCCGCGACGGTAAGCCGGTCTTTCAGCCGTGGACCATCATTCACCGCAAGATCGCCGCCTTCACGCCGGACGGCAGCAAGCTCAGCGTGCCGCTGAAGATCGCCATCATCGGCTTTACGCCGCCGCCGATCATGCAGTGGGACAAGCAGAACCTGCAGGGCAAGGTGACCGTCACCGGCGTGGTGGAAGCGGCGCAGACCTACATGCCCGCGATCCAGGCGCAGCACCCGGACCTGGTGATCGCGATTCTGCACGGCGGCATGAATACCTCGCCCTACAGCGCCGAGATGGAAAACGGCGGCTGGTACCTGGCCGGCGTGCCGGGCATCGACGTGCTGCTGATGGGACACGAGCACACCGACTTGCCGGGCCCTCGTTTCGAACACATGCAGGACGTCGACGACGAGCACGGTTTCGTGCGCGGCGTGCCGGCGGTAATGGGCGGCTTCTTTGGCAAGGACCTGGGCGTGATCCGGCTGGCGATGGTCCGCCAGCAGGGCCGCTGGACCATCGACAAGAGCAAGACCTTCAGCCAGGTGCGGCCGATTTGCCCACCCGTGCTTATCGCCGGCAAGCTCGCGGTGTCCGCATCGAACTGTGTGCCGGCCGATCCGCAGATTTCACTGGTGGTGGGCAAGACGCAGCAAGCGGCGATCGATTACGTGAACACGCCGATCGGGCAGAGCGCCGTGCGCATGAGCAGCTATTTCGCCGACGAGGGTGACATGACGGCGCTGGCGCCAGTGAATGCGGCGCAGATCGATTACGTGCGGCGCGAACTGCCTGCCGCGCATCCGGAATTGGCGAACGTGCCGGTACTTGCGGCGGCGGCCGCCTTCCGCAACGGTTTTGGTGGCCCGGACGACTACACCGACGTAGCACCCGGCCCGCTCAGCTTGCGCAGCGCGGCGGACCTGTATTTCTATCCGAACACGCTCTCGGCAGTGCAACTCGATGGCGCCGGACTCAAGGCGTGGCTGGAAAAATCCGCCGAACGCTTCAACCGCATCGATCCGCATGCGGACGGCGAGCAGCAACTGATCAACACGAAATATCCGGGTTTCAATTTCGACCAGATCCAGGGCGGCGTCAGTTACGTCATCGACGTATCCAAACCGATCGGGCAGCGCATCGAACAGCTGCGCTATCGCGGCAAGCCGGTGCAGCCCGCGCAGGCGTTCGTGGTGGTGACCAACAACTATCGCGCGAGCGGTGGCGGACGCTTCCCCGGCCTGGACGGCAAGAACATCGTGCTGGCTTCGCCGGATGGCACGCGCGAGATTCTGGCGCAGTGGCTGAAGGCGCATCCCACGCTCGGCGCCGGCGACCTGCCGCCGGCTACGTGGCATTTCGCGCGACTGAAAACACGCGGTGCCGTGGTGTTCACCTCGGCCAGCGACAAGCAGGCGGTGGCCGAGACCGACGGGTTGCACAACGTGCGGCAGGTGCGCGACAACGGCGACGGGACGGCGGTGTACGCGATCGATCTGTCGCATTGAGCGCCTCCCGTTCCGCGCAACGGTTTCCCCTGCAACTTTTATCACTTGACCTCATGCAATAGTTTCATTAGGCAACTGTTGACAGCCGCTGCAACGCACAACTATTGTCGAGCCCATGTCGCACGCCTACACGCCAGCACGCATCGCATTCGCACCGGTTCACACCGGTCGTGCCGGCATGGTTGCGGACACCCACATCGCCACGATTATTACCTCCACTACCGGAACCGGAACGACCGGTTCTGGGGTGGTGTCTGTGCGCGAATAGTCTTCATACGCAAACGGTCCCGCCCTCGACGAGGCGGGCCGGCATGCACCGAACCGCCAGCGAGTAAGGGGCCTCAACCGGAGGCCGTCATGGAAAGCTGTGCATCACTCATCGCTGAACATCCCCACCATCTGCCTCCGCTGCAGGCCGCCGTGTCGCGACGACGAACGCTGGCCGTCGGCCTGATCGGTCCCGGGCGCGTCGGCGGCGTATTGCTGGCCCAATTGCGCGCGGCGCAAGCGCGCTTGCTGCGCGATGCCGGGCTGGAGCTGAAACTGTGCGGCGTGGCCGCCAGCCGCCGCATGTGGCTCGATTGCGACGATCCGGAACTCAATGCCCAGCACGACGCGCAGACCTGGCGCCCCACCGACCTGGACCAATTCACGGCCCACGTCCGCGGCGACGACGGCCGGCACGCGATGCTGATCGACTGCAGCGCGAGCGATGCGGTGGCCTCGCAATACCCTTACTGGCTCGCTTCGGGCGTGCACGTGGTGACGCCGAACAAGCTGGCCAGCAGCGGCCCGCTCTCGCGCTGGCAGGCGATCCGCGCCGCCAGCCAGCATGGCGGACGCTTTCGCTATGAAGCGACGGTATGCGCCGGCCTGCCGGTGGTGCAGACGCTGCGCGACCTGCTCGACACCGGCGATCAGCTGCTCTCGGTGGAAGGCATGTTCTCCGGTACGCTGGCGTGGCTGTGCTGCCATTACGACGGCAAACGCCCGTTCTCCGCACTGGTGCGCGAAGCGCATGCGCTGGGCTATACCGAGCCCGATCCGCGCGACGATCTTTCCGGCATGGATGTGGCACGCAAGCTGGTGATCCTGGCGCGCGAAGCCGGCTGGCCGATGTCCTTGCATGACGTGTCCGTGGAAAGCCTGGTGCCGCCGGAACTGGCGGAGGTTCCGCTGGAGGAATTCATGGCGCGCCTGGACGAACTGGATGCGCCCATGGCCGCGCGCCTGGCCGAAGCCCACGCTTGCCAGGGCGTACTACGCCACGTCGCCAGCCTCGACCGCAACGGCCGCGCCCTGGTCGGCCTGCAGCCGCTTCCCGCCTCGCACCCGTTCGCGCACACGCGGCTTACGGATAACATCGTGCAATTCCGCACCCAGCGTTACCGCGACAATCCGCTGCTGGTGCAAGGCCCCGGCGCCGGTCCGGAAGTGACGGCGGCCGGCATCTTTGCCGATCTGCTGCGCATTGCCGAATCGCTGGAGGTGCGCGCATGAACGCTCCTCTTGCCGTGAAGCCCCCCATGTCCGTGCAACGTCTGCAAGCCGCTTCCGCCACCGCTTTTGCCAGCGTGGGCAACGTGGGCGTCGGTTTCGATATCCTTGGCCACTGCATCACCGGGGCAAGCGATCGCGTCGACGTGCGGCGCATCGATGCACCCGTCGTGCGCATGGCCGCCATCGACGGCTGCGTGGAAGTGCTGCCGATGGACGCCGCGCAAAACACCGCCGGCGCCGCCCTGATGGCCTTGCGCAAGGCGCTGGGCTTGCAGCATGGCTTCGAGATCTTTTTGCACAAGGGCATTGCGCTGGGCTCGGGCATGGGCGGCTCGGCCGCATCGTGCGTGGCCGCGCTGGTGGCGGCAAACGCGCTGCTGGAACGGCCGCTGTCGCGCGAATCGCTCTACGGTTTTGCAGTGGAAGGCGAAGCCGTGGCCAGTGGCGGACGCCACGGCGACAACGTCGGCCCGATGCTGCTGGGCGGCCTGGTGCTGGCCACGCGCGAACGCCTGGTGCGCCTGCCGGTGCCGCCGAGCTGGCATTGCGCACTGGTGCATCCGCACGCCGTGCTGGAAACGCGCAAGGCACGCGCGGCATTGGCTGGCGACTACGCCTTGGGTGAATTCGTGGCGCAATCGGCCAATCTCGCCCTGGTGCTGGCCGGTTGCTTCCGCGCCGATGCGGAGCTGGTGCGCGAAGGCTTGAAAGACGTCCTGGTGGAACCGCGCCGCGCGGCGCTGATCCCGAATTTTGCGCGCGTAAAGCAGGCGGCACTGGATCACCATGCCCTGGGCGCCAGCATTTCCGGCGCCGGCCCCAGCGTATTTGGCTGGTTCGAGCAGCGCGCGCAAGCCGAGGCCGCGGCCGAAGCCATGCGCAGCGCCTTCGCTGAAGTCGGGCTGGATAGCGACTGCTTCGTTTCGCCGGTGGATGGCCCTGCCGCTACCCTGGTGCCTTCCGTCGATGCAGGTGAACACGCATGAGTGCAGCGTTGCGTTATCTCAGCACGCGCGGCGCAAGCCCCGCGGCAAGCTTGAGCCAGGCGATTGCCGCCGGACTCGCGCCGGATGGCGGTTTATATGTGCCGGACCACTTGCCGGCGCTGCGTGTTGAAGACTTCAAGACCGACGGCAGCCTCGCCGACACCGCGGCCAGCCTGCTCGCGCCGTTTTTTGCCGGCGATGCACTTGCTGCCGAATTGCCGGCCATTTGCGCCGAAGCCCTGACGTTCCCCACGCCACTGCGTGCGCTGCCGCAACATCCGAACACCGCTGTGCTGGAGCTGTTCCACGGCCCGACCGCCGCGTTCAAGGATGTCGGTGCGCGCTTCCTCGCCGCCTGCCTGCGGCGCGTTCGCGGCGATAGCGCCACGCCGCTGACCATCCTGGTCGCCACCTCCGGCGATACGGGCGCCGCGGTCGGTGCCGCGTTCCATCGGCAGCCTGGCGTCGAGGTGGTGATTCTTTATCCCGATGGCCGCGTCTCTCCGCGCCAGGCACATCAACTGGGCTGTTTCGGCGACAACGTGCAGGCGTTGCGCGTGCAAGGACGCTTCGACGATTGCCAGCGCATGGTGAAAGCTGCATTGAACGATGCCGCGCTGCAGGCGCATTCGCCGTTGTCCTCCGCCAACAGCATCAGCCTGGGCCGCCTGTTGCCGCAGATGAGCTACTACGCGCATGCCGCGTTGACATGGTGGCGTGCACACCGCGAACCGCTGAACCTCATCGTGCCCACCGGCAACCTGGGCAACGCCCTGGCCGCGGTGTGGGTGCGCGCCATGGGCCTGCCGCTCGGGCAGATCCGCCTTGCCTGCAACGCCAACGAAACACTGCCGGATTTCTTTGCCGGCGGCGATTACACGCCGCGTGAAGCAGTCGCCACCCTGGCCAATGCGATGGACGTGGGCGCGCCCAGCAATTTCGAGCGCCTGCGCTGGACCTATCCGGATGCCGAACAACTGCGCCAGTCGTTCAACGCGCAGAGCGTGGACGACCGCACCATCGCCGCAACAATTTCCCGGCATGCGCGCGAGCACGGCGAAGTGTTCTGCCCGCATACGGCAACCGCCATGCACGTGCTGGATCAGCTGCGCGCCTCCGGCGACCGCGCGCCGTGGGCCGTGGTGGCCACCGCCCATCCGGCCAAGTTCGAAAGCGTGGTGGAGCCGCTGATTGGCAAGCCCGTCGACGTACCCCCTGCCCTGGCGGCGATGCTGCAGCGGCCAGCGTCGGCGGAACCGATGAAGGCCGAAGATTCGGCGCTGCGCGAATGGTTGCTGGAGCGTGCAGCGCAGCATGTAGCCTAGTCGAGTGCAGCTGTCTTGATAGGAGGCTGGGATGACATCCCAGCTTTCCGCTACGTCAGTTTTTTGGCCACTGTATGCACCGTGTAAAAAGCGGACGACCCTAGAGATGCATCCCCTCTACGCCAACGCCGTGCCATTCGTTTCGATCACCTTCGCATAGAATTTCGCCGATGCTTTTGGCGCGCGCCTCAGGCTGGCGTAATCCACGTGATACAGGCCGAACCGCTTGGCAAAGCCCAGCGACCATTCCAGGTTATCCAGCAGCGACCAGGCGTAATAGCCTTTGAGGTTGATGCCGTCTTCGATGCATTGGTGCAACGTGCGCAGATGCTTGCGCAGATAGGCGACGCGCAGCGGATCCTCCACCACCTCGCCTTCCGCTACCGGCGGATCGTAGAAAGCCGCGCCGTTCTCGGTGATGTACAGCGGCAGGTCGCCGTAGCGTCGCTTGAACCACCGCAGCGTATCGGCCAGCCCTTGCTCGTAGACTTCCCAGTCGGTTTCGGTATGCGTGGCATGCCGTTGCCGCACGCGTGACGCGCGGCACGGGTAGCCTTGCTCATCGTGCTTCACCACGGCGCGGGTGTAGTAGTTGATGCCGACGAAGTCGACCGGTTGCCGGGTGAGCTGGAAATCATCGGCGGGAAAATCGGGCCAGGCATCGCCGAAAATTTCCTTCAACGCCGGCGGATACGAACCTAGCAAGGCCGGATCGGCGAATTGTTCGTTCATGTAGGCATGCGCACGCTGGGTTGCGGCCACGTCATCCGGCTGCTGCGAAGCGGGGTACTTCGGCTCGATATTGAACACCACGCCGATCTCGTGCCGCCCTGCTGCGCGATACGCCTGGATGCCTGCGCCGCTGGCGCGCATCAGGTTATGCGCGGCGATGGGCGCTTCGTATCGGCTGCGATGTCCGGGCGCAAGCACGCCGTGCAGATAGCCGCCGTCGGTCACCACCCATGGCTCGTTGATGGTGGACCAGTGTTTCACGCGGCCATCCAGTGCCTTGAACATCACGCCGGCGTAATCGGCAAACCAGTGCGCGCTATCGCGGTTCAACCATCCGCCGCGATCGTCGAGCGCCGCTGGCAGATCCCAATGAAACAGCGTGACGTTGGGCTGGATGCCGTTCTGGAGCAATTCGTCGACCAGGCGGGAGTAGAAATCCAGGCCTTTCTGATTCACTCGGCCGGTGCCTTCCGGCAGCACGCGCGCCCATGCGACGCTGAAGCGGTAGCTGTGCAGGCCCAATGCCCGCATCAACTGCACGTCTTCCTTGTAGCGGCGGTAATGGTCGCAGGCGGTGTCGCCGTGATCGCCGTTGGCCATCATGCCGGGCGTATGCGCAAAGCGCTGCCAGATGCTGGGACCCGCACCATCGGCCAACGGCGAGCCTTCGATCTGGTAGGCGGAGGTGGCTGCGCCCCAAACAAAACCGTCGGGAAAACGGTAGCGGCTCATGATGCGACACTCTCCATGCCGCAGCGCGGCTTGATGTAATCGATTACGCTGGGAGAATAGCCCAACGCTGCAGGCCAATGGGGCAATGCATTTCGATGGCGACGGTCAGTCTTGAGCAGGTGCGCAAGGTCTATTCCAACGGCCATGTCGGCGTCGACGCTGCCAGCTTCGACATAGCCGATGGCGAATTGCTGGTGCTGGTGGGCCCTTCCGGCTGCGGCAAGACCACGCTGCTGAGGATGATTGCCGGGCTGGAATCGATCTCTTCCGGCACATTGCGCATCGATGGCCGCGTGGTCAACGAGGTGGCGCCGAAGGATCGCGACATCGCGATGGTATTTCAGAACTATGCGCTCTATCCGCATATGACGGTCGCGGAAAATCTTGGCTTTGGCCTGCAGTTGCGCGGCATGTCCAAGGTGGAGATCGCGCGGCGCGTCAGCGAGGCAGCGCAGTTGCTCGAGCTGGCGCATCGCCTGGATGCGAAGCCCGCTGCCTTGTCCGGCGGCCAGCGCCAGCGCGTGGCGCTGGGGCGTGCACTGGTGCGCGAGCCAAAGGTGTTTCTGCTCGACGAGCCGCTGTCCAACCTCGACGCCCGCTTGCGCCTGACCATGCGCGTGGAGATCGCGCGCCTGCATCGGCGCCTGGGCACCACCACCGTCTACGTCACGCACGATCAGGTGGAAGCGATGACGCTGGGCGAGCGCATCGTGGTGCTGGATGGCGGCAGGATCCAGCAGATCGACACGCCGATGCGGCTGTATGAGAAACCAGCCAACCTGTTTGTAGCCGGCTTTGTGGGTTCGCCTGCGATGAACCTGCTGCGCGGCACCTTGCATCGACACGCGGGCTGGCAGTTGGTGATGCCGCACGCCGTATTGCCGCTGGGCGACTTGCCGGGGCAGGCGGCTGCATTGGCGCCATGGCAGGATCGCGCCATCGTGCTCGGCGTGCGGCCGGAAGATCTGCAGCCGGTGATGCCGCATGCAAGCGTGTTCGAGGCGCAGCTTGAAGTGATCGAGCCGGTGGGCAATGAGGTGTTTCTCAACCTGCGCTTCGGCGAGCAGGCGATCGTTTCGCGCGTGCCTCCGCAGCAGATGCCTGCATCGTGCCACTCGTTGCCGATGGGCCTGCATACGGAGCGCCTGCACTTCTTTGATGCAGACGGTGGCCTGCGGATTGGATAGTGCGGTGCGCATTCAGCCTTTGACGCTGCCCAGCAGCAGCCCCTCCAGGTAATACCGCTGCAAGGCCAGGAACAGCAGCAGCACCGGCACGACGGTGACCACCGAACCGGCCATCATCAGCTCGGTATCCGTTGCATGTTCGCGCGCCAGCGAGGCGAGGCCGAGCGGGAGCGTGTAGTGGTCCTGCCCGGTCAGCACGATCAGCGGCCACATGAAGTCGTTCCATGCAGTGAGAAAGGTGTAGATCGACAAGGTCACCATGATCGGCTTCAGCAACGGCAGCACGATGCGCACGAAGATGCACAGCTCCCCTGCCCCATCGATGCGCGCCGCTTCCAGCAATTCATCGGGAATGCCGCGCGCATACTGGCGCACCAGGAAGATGCCGAACGCGCTTGCCAGCGCCGGCACGATCACGCCGCCGTAATGGTTCACTAGCCCCATGGGCTTCAGCAGCAGGAACAACGGCAGCATCGCCACCTGCGCAGGAACGGCCAGCATGCCGACCACGCCTTTGAACAAGGCATCGCGCCCGCCAAAGCGCAGCTTGGCGAACGCATAGCCGGCCATCAGGTTGAACGCGAGCGACAGGACGGTAATGGCGCTGGACACCAGCAAGCTATTGAGCCAATAACGGCCCATGCCTGCACGCAGGAACAATTCCCGATAGTTATGCAGCGTAGCCTGCGCGGGCAGCAGCGGTGGCGGCAGATTGCTGGCTTCGCCCGGCTGCATCAGCGAGACGGACACCATCCACAGCATGGGAAACAGCGCGACGATGGCGCCGCCGATGAGCAAGCCATTGATCAACGCCTTGGCTAAGCGCGGCGTCATGTCCCGGCCTCTTTGCGGCCAATGCGTAGCATGAGCTCTGTCACGGCGAACATGATCACGAACAACAGGAAGGCAATCGCCGAGGCGGAGCCCAGGTTCCACCACGTGAAGCCTTCGTCGTACATCAGGTACAGCACGCTGACCGTGCTCTGCAGCGGACCGCCTTCGGTGATCACGTAGGGTTCCGCGAACAGCTGGAAATAGCCGCAGACGGTGAGAATGCCGACCATCAACAGCGTTGGCGCAAGCATCGGCAGCGTGATGTGGCGGAATTGCCGCCAGGCCGATGCACCGTCGATACGCGCCGCTTCGTACAGTTCGGCCGGAATCGCCTGCAATCCGGCCAGCAGGATGATCATGTTGTAGCCGAAGTTCTTCCACACCGCGAACAGGATGATGGCCGGCATCGCCCAGTGCGGTTCGCCCAGCCAGTCGATCGGATGGATGCCGGCGCTGGCCAGCACTTCGTTCACCAGGCCGTACTTGGTGTTGAACAGGTAGCGCCACACCACCGCTACCGCCACCACCGTCGTCACCACCGGCGCGAACAGGAGCGTGCGGAACAACGATTTGCAGCGCGCCAACGGCGAATGCAGCAGCAAGGCTGCGCACAGGGAAACCAGCATCGACAGCGGAACCCCCACCGCAACGAAATAAACCGTATGCCCCAGCGCTGCCCAGAACAGCGGGCGGTGCAGCAACGCCCAGTAGTTGTCCAAGGCGACGAAGCGCAGGTTATGGATGTCAGCAAGCGCGTAGAGATCGTAATCGGTGAGGCTCAAGGCAAACGCACCCGCCACCGGCAGCAGAAAGAACACGCCGAGCACGACCGCGGCAGGGGCAAGCAGCAGCCAGGCCGCGTGCTGGCGGCTCATAAGGCCTCGCTCGTTGCGTGTCGCGCGTGGTCGAGCATCCATCGCCGCTTTTCCAGAATGCGATCGGCGCGCCGGTCGATGTCGGCGGCGGCCTGGTCGATGGTGAGATCGCCCGCCACCGCTTGCGCCGCCACCTGTTGCATTTCGTTGGCGATCTGCTCCCATTCGGGCACGGGCGGCGTGGGCTTCAATCGCTCCAGTTGCTCGCGAAACGCCTGGATCTTGGGATCGTTGTGCAGACTGCCCTGGCTCCACGAACTCCGACGCGGCGGCATGTCGCCGAGCAGATCGTAAAAGCGGCCTTGCACATCCGGGCGCGACAGATATTCGATCAGCTTCCATGCAGCCTGTTTGTTCCTGGCCTTGCGGAAGATCACCAGGCTGGAACCGCCCGCCACCGATGCGCCAGGGCCAGCCGGCCCCGGCAGCGGTGCCGTGTTCCAATCCGCCTGCTCCGTCTCGGGCAGCCGCTTGCGGAACTCGCCGATGTTCCAGGGACCGGAAAAGTAGAAGCTGTACACGCCGCGCCCGAATTCCTCCCACGGATTGCCGGCCTCGATATTGGTGATCGGCGGTGCCTGGTGCAGGCGAAACGTATCGACGTAGAAGGTCAGGGCGCGCTTGAAACCCGCGCTTTCAAAGTTGCCGTAGCGACCACCGTCACGCAGCAAAGGATCGGATTGCTGCAAGGCCAGCGACATCAACTGCTCGTATTCGTTGGTGGGCAGCAGGATGCCGTAAACGCCGCGCTGGGAATGGCTTAGGGCAGCAAGCATGCGCCGCCATTGCGTCCAGTCGCGCGGCGGCGCGTCGAAGCCGGCGGCTTTCAAGCGATCGCTGCGATAGAACAGCAGCCGCGTGTCGACGTACCAGGGGATGCCATAGAGCACGCCATCGTAGACATTGGTGGACCAGATGCTGGCAAAGTAATCGTCGGGGTGCACGATCGGCGAGTGCGCGACGCGCGTCTGCAGCGGTTCGAGTGCGCCCAGTGCGGCCAGTTCCGGCAGCCAGGTATTGCCCAGCTGGGTCATGTCCGGCGTCGAGTCGCCGGCGAAAGCCGTGAGCAGTTTTTGATGCGCGGCGCTCAACGGCAGCTGCTGCAGTACCACGTGGATGCCAGGGTTTTCACGCTCGAATGCGGGCAGCAGCTGGGTGATGGCTTCGCCTTCGCGGCCGATGGTCCAGAAGGTGAGGGTGTGGGAGTCCGTATGAGGTGAGCAGGCGGCGAGGCACGTAGCTATCGTCAGAGCGATCATGCAGCAAAGCGCAGCGCTTATCCTCGTCGCCCAGGCGAAAGCCGGAGCCCAGCGACTTTGGCTTACCAAGACACTGGCCCCCGGCGGCGAAGGCAAGGCAAGTTCTTTCACGTTCCCTCCAAGCGGCGAAACACGTGCGACCTAGTGCTGCTGGTCCAGCCATCCTCCGGTAAAACCTGCACGCAACAAGCCCTTGCGAATATACGGATTCCTGCGCATCACCTTCCACACGAAGCCACTGCGCCAGTTTTCGATCATCAGCACGATCGGCCCCTGGTCGATGCCCAGTTGCTTGGTGTCGAACCAGCCGTCAGCAATATAGCGTCCGGATTCGGTCGTCACCGCGCCGTCGAAACTGGGATTGAATGCGTCGACAAAACCGTATTTGTCGTAGACGTTGCCGCCATAGCGCTCTTTCATCGCCAGCAGCGCGGGAACCACGACTTCCGGCGCGAATACGATGGAACCGGCGGCAGCAGCAGGTGCGATGGTGCCATCGTCCGAAATGTAGTCGAGCCCGGCACCGCGCGCGGAATAGCTGAAGAATTCGCGCGTGGCGCCATCACGGCCTTTCAACTTGACATCGCCAGGACCGTCACAGGCCGTCAAACCCCAGATGTTTGCGCCGTAGTCCTTCCAGTGGCCGGGATTGGCAATGGCATAGGCGCGTTGCGCATAGGTTGCTCGGCGGCCGTTTTCAGCATAATCCAGGCCGTGCGCGCGACCCCATGCATCACGAATGCCGCGAAAGTCGACCCAGGCTTCACTGAATTGGTGACCGAACAGTGGCGCGAAGTTGAGAAAAGTCTGCCCGTAAAACTGTCCCCATTGCTTGGGATAGGTGCTGGCCCACGCCGCCCAGGCCTGGTCGGAAATCGCATGCGTCGGCGAACCCAGCGCAAGGATGTAGACCAGCTTGCCTTCGTCGTAGCCCTTCCAGTCCGAATCGATGAACTTACCGCCCGGTGTCCAGCCCATGCTGATCAGTGGCGCGCGGGGTTGCATCCAGGTCCAGTCGACGCGGCGGTAAAGGTCATCCGCCAGTGCGCGAATTTCCTTTTCTTTGGGCGTATTGCGATCGTAGTAGGACTGCGCAAACAGCACGCCACCCAACAGCAAGCTGGTATCCACGCTCGACAGTTCGATGGCGCGCGTGAACCGCTTGCCGGTACGCATGTCGAGGAAGTGGTAGAAGAAACCGTGATAGCCGGATGCATCGTCCTCGCTGTCGTTTTGCGGCGCGCTGGCGAAGAAGCGCAACGTGGCCAGCGTGCGATCGACGGCTTGCTCGCGGGTTATGTAGCCACGCTCCACACCGATGCCATAGGCAGTCAAGCCGAACCCGATGGACGCAATGCTGGAGAAGGAAGACCCAGGATAGTGGTCCGGTATCAGCCCGTTGGCGGGATTGGCGCTATCCCAGAACCATTGAAACGTGCGCTGCTCCAGATCGTCCACCATCGCCTGCTGGGCTTTGGGCAGATGCTGGTAGTCGTACCTGGCCGTTTGCGCCGGTGCCGCCACGCTGCCGAACACCAGCGCGGCAATCAGCACGTTCAGTGCAGCACGGCGGAAGAGGCGGAAGATCATGGGCAAGCACTTTAATCAACGAAGGGAGGTAAAAAAAGGAAGCGAATCCCGGTACACAGAGGGGGTCCGTACCGGGATTCGCCGCGCACCCTGTCCCTGGCGCGCAAGCGCTAGAACTTGATACCCAAGGTCAGCTTCACTTCGCGCGGCGTGCCATAGATGTTGCCAGTCGGGTTGTAGGTGACCGGAATGCGGTTCACCACGCCGTTTTGCCCGTAGTTGTAGATGTAGTCGCTGTAATTGTTCCAATTGAAGGCATTGAGCAGATCGAAGCGGACGTACGCGCTCAGGTTGTCGTAGATCTTGAAGTTCTTGGTGACCTGGAAGTCGATCGAGCGATAGCCAAAGATCGGCCCGCTCAGGAACCGCGAACCGGGCGGCGTAGATGAATACGGAACGCAGCCGCTGCCCAGACTGCCATTACCCGGCGGTGGTGCACCGTAGCAACCCAGGTTGATGCCGGGGATGGTCGTGGCCAGGGTGAGCTTGTAGCCGAACAGCAGACCCCATGGCAGATCGTTGGAACCGGAAACGACCAGGCGATGCTTCGCCACCGCCGAATCGACGTAGGGGTAATCCTGGATGGTGGCTTCGTCGAAGGCGTATTGGTCGGTGACGTCCTGGTTATCGTTGTTCTGCTTGGCCTTGGTGTAGGTGTAGGCGATGTTGATGCCCCAGTGCGATTCGGGCGTGTAGGGCTTCTGGACCGACACCAGCACTTGCTGCGTCTTTTGCGTAAGGCCGTTGTTGGCGATGATCAGGCTGCCAAAGCCGGGAATGCTTTCGCCCCATGGCTGGCCGCCGTTTTGCCAGAACGCGCCGTTGGGCCAACGATTGCCCAGCGTGAACACCACGCCGTTGAAGCGGTTGATCTGCGCCCAGGTGACGTCGGTAATCCAGTCGCCCAGCTGGTTGCGCATGCCGATGCTGATCTGATCGGAGTAGGGTGTCCTCAAATTGTTGTTCATCAGGTCCACTTCGCGACCGGCGGTGGTGCCGGTGAGCAGGCCCTGCAACACCCCAATGCCGCCCAGGTAAGCCGGATTCCACGGAATGCAGCTAAGGCTCGGCGTGCATGGGTGATATTGATTCGGGAAGTTGATGGTCGCCTCGGCCAGCGCCAGCTTGGTTTCCTCCAATTGCAGCACTTCGTAGATGGTGCGGTCGTAAGAACGTCCCGCGCCACCATGGATCACGTGTTGCTGATCGCCATTGATGTCATACGAGAAACCGAAGCGCGGCTGGATCTCGTTCTTCTGTGCGTGTCGATTGTGGCCGTTGCTGATGTAGTCGTTGACGTTGACGCCGCCCAATGCCAGTGATTGCGCATAGGTGACGCCTGGCGCCGCATCGGGGTTTTGCGAATACAGCGCATTGACCACCGCTTGCGGCGTCACGAAGTTGAGGTAGGAGGGCGTTTCTTCGTAGTCCCAGCGAATACCCAGGTTCAGGGTGAGATGTTCGTCGACCGTCCAGTCATCCTGGATGTAGGTGCCGAATTGGCGGTCATTGGTTTTCACCAGCGGGCTGGTGCCGGGCAGCGCGATCGGAAACAGCACCTGGTAAGGCGTCGACAAGGTGCCGGTAGGCGTCACGTCGTAGCTGAATTGCGGATTGAATTCGCCGGCATCCTGCGCGACAAGCTGGATCAGCTTGTACTTGGCGCCCATCTTGATGACGTGGTCGCCATGCCATTCCAGATCGTTGAAGGTGAGATCGTCCTGGATCGACGGCCCTTTCTGGCCTTTGTCCTGCGTACCACGCGGATCGGCGGCGCCAATGGTGAGAATCGACAGGTTCTGGTTGTCCGAAGGCGTGTAGGTGGAACCGTTGCCAAGGTTGATGGCGGTGGGCTTGAAGAAGGCGTTCTCGTAAGTCGCCTGCAGGCGGTTGAACCAGCTGTCCGCGCTGTGATCCCAGCGGATGTCGAAGCGGCGGTCGTAGTTGATCTGGTTGAGCGCCGAAGAGGCGGCAACCCCGGTACCGGTACCGGTGATGGCGTTTTCAGTGCGATCCTTGCCGCTCACTTCGATGCGGTCGCGATTGGTCGGCTCGTAGTCGATCTTGAGAAACCACAAGTTTTCCTTGAACGGCAGGCTGGCCGGGCCAAGCTGCGCCAGCGCGTTGGCCGGCAGCTGCGAAATGAGCTGCGGCGAGGCGGCACCGGGTGTCACTGCGATCGGCGTGTCGTATTCCTTGCCCTCGTAGGCCAGGAAGAAATGCGCCTTGTCCTGGATGATCGGGCCGCCAAGCGAGAAACCGTATTCCTTGTCGTGCGACGGTTGTTTTTTCTTCTGCGCCGTCTCAGAGGGCGTCATCGAACGCATGCGCGTGTCGGTCCAGTCGCCGAACACTTCGCCATGGAAATCGTTGGTGCCTGACTTGGTTTCCGCGATCACCGCGGCGCTGGAAATCTGGTCGTACTCGGCCTTGTAGTTGGAGGTAACGACCTTGTATTCGCCGATCGCCAGCTGCGGGAATGGATTGCCCTGGCTGTTGTTCTGGCCGGTGATGCCGCCGCCTTCCACATAGTTCTTCTGGCCCACGCCATCGATATACACGTTGATGCCGGCTGGCGCCTGGCCACCGGATTGCAGGCTGGTGTTGCCGTTCTGCTGCACCGTAAACACCATGCCCGGCACGGTGTCGGCAAACTCCAGGAAGTTGCGCGTGATCTGCGGCACCGTGACAATCTCACGCTGCGAGATGGTGGTGCCCACTTCCGAGGTGGTCATCTCCGGCAACGCGGTGGCGGTCACGGTGACGCCGCCGAGATTCTTCGCATTCGCGGCGGGCGCGGCGGCGACCAGGTTGAGGGTGGAAGTGGAGGCCACGCTGAGCGTGACGGTGTGCTCGGTGCCGGGGCCGGCATCCACCCGATACGTGCCGGGCGGCAGGCTTACCAGGGCATAGCTGCCGTCCTTGCCCGAGGTGGTGGTACGCGTGTAGCCCGTGGCAACGTTTTTCGCCGACACGGTGGTATTGGGCGCAGCCGTACCGCGCAGGTTGGCATCCGAGCTTTGGGCGAACGACATCGTCGGCAAGGCTGCGGCGGCGATCGATGCAGCGATCCATCGCGCCAACATCAGTTTCCTGGACTTCGATACGGCATGCATGGCTCTCCCCTTCCCGCATGTGTTGCGGGTTTCGTTATGTTGGTAATGGCCTTGGTGATTTGCGGGGCTTGCGCGGTACGGCAGCGGCGCGCGCCTTTCCTCCGCAGGATTCGCGGATGACGATGTCGCATCCCAGCGTGTCGACCGATGCGGGCGTCTTGTCGGTCGGATGGAGCAGGGCCGCCAGGCGCTCCAGCGCGATACGGCCCAGGTCGGCGATGCGCACTTGCACCGTGCTCAAGGGCGGCGTGACGTAGCGCGCAATCAGGATGTCGTCGAAACCGGCCAGGGCGATGTCGCCCGGCACCTCGACGCCGGCTTCCTTGAATGCGTAGAGGCAGCCGATGGCCATCATGTCGTTGGCGGCGAACACGGCTTGCGGGCGTGGTTTCCTGCTCAGCAGTTCGCGCCCGGCACGGTAGCCCGATTCTTCGGTGAAATCGCCGTCGACCACGGTCAAGGCTGCGCCCGGCGCATGCTTGGCCATGGCGGCGCGGTAGCCTTTCTCGCGCTGCTGTGCGTCGAAGTTGGTCTTGGGCCCGCTGATGAAGGCGATGTGCTGGTGCCCGGCTTCGGCCAGATGCCGCACCATGGCGATGGCGCCAGCGCGGTTGTCGATATTGAGCACGGGATAGCGCGTGCTTTTTACCGGACTGTCCAGCAGCACGGCCGGCAATTTCTCGGGCAGGTTTTCCGCCAGGAAGGCGGCATCGACGTATTCGGAAAGAATCAGCATGCCGTCGACGCGGCCGCGCATGGCGCGCACCGCCGCGGCGGCATCCTCCACACCATCGTGCGAACTGGATACCAGCAGGTGCAGGCCGCGCGCGCGCGCGGCCAGGTCGATGCCGCGGATCAGTTCCGAGAAGAATTCGCCATACAGGTCCGGCAGCACGGCGCCGATGGTGTGCGTGCGCCCGGTGATCAGGCTGCGCGCCGCACTGTCCGGCACGTACTGCAGGCGCGCGGCGACTTCGCGCACGATTTTCTGCGTTGCGGGTGTCACGCCGCCCAGGCCGTTGAGTACGCGCGACACCGAAGCGACCGAGACTTTCGCCTCGCGCGCCACGTCCTTGATGGTTGCGTTCTTGGTCGTCATCGAAGCGTCCCCTTGCGTAGTGGATGTCCGTACATCCTAACGGCGGCGCAAACGTAAACGTTTTCATGGATGCTTGTAAAGGTTTTCATGGCCGCTTGTAAAGGCAAAGCCCGGACGCGTTGCGCTGCGCCGCAAAAATCGGCGGCGCGACTTAGCGCGCGGAAAAGCTGGCGTTTGGCGTCAGAAGGGCCGGCGCGGGGAAGGCCGGCATGGCGCGGCGATGCAGCATCAGGGAGAGGACGTGGCAGCCGGGGCGCGTGAAGAGCTTGTGGCTTGCGCGTGCAGAGATGGTGTGCGGCGGATGCCTCGGCTTTCGTTGCCGCTGAACATGGGGCACATCCCTATGCCCTGTTGGCACGACGAGCTTGCGGCGGACGATCAGCCGAGCATGTCCAGAACCTGCGCGGTCGAGCGGATCCGGCCCAGCCGGGGGAAGATGTTCTTGGTGGCGAAAGCATGCTGTTCGCCGCTGGCTGCGCTCATCGCGTCTTCGGCGAACACGATGCCGAAACCCAGTTCCCACGCATTGCGCGCGGTGGATTCCACGCCAATGCTGGTGGAAATGCCGCCAAGCACGATGTGCTCGATACCGCGGCGGCGCAATTGCAATTCCAGCTCGGTGCCGTAGAAGGCGCCCCATTGGCGTTTGGTGACATGGATGTCGCTGTCGGCCGCGCCGAGTTCGGCGGGGAAGTCCCACCAGTCAGACGGAAAATTCCTGGCCGGCGGCGGCTGATCGACAGGCTGGCGCAAGGCATCGCCGCCATCGGCGGACCAGCCGACGCGCACCAGCACCACAGGCGATCCCAGCTCATGGAAGCGGCGAACCAGCACACCAGCTTTTTCCAGCACTTCGGCGCCGGTATAGGGGCCGCCGGCGAGCGGTACGATACCCTTTTGCAGGTCGATAAGAACCAGCGCCGTACGGCGCGGATCGAGCTTTTCCACGGCAATCTCCAACATACAAAGATAAAAGGTGAGGATATCCTCACTTTGGAGTTTATGAGGATGTCCTCACATAAATCAATCGGGCCGCGCCGCCAGCCGCAACGCCAGCGCGGCCACGAACGGGTGGCCGCATTGCTGGAAGCGGCCGGCGCCTGCTTCCTCGAAAAGGGCTACGAAGGCACCACCATGACGGAAGTGGCGGCGCGGGCGGGTGCGGCGATCGGTTCGCTGTATCAGTTCTTTCCTACCAAGGAAGCGCTGGCCAATGCGTTGCTGGCGCAATACGCGCAGGCCGCCTGCACCGAACTGGCAAGTTTGGCGGAGCCGTCGCGGCGCTGGACCACCGAAGAGTGGGCCGAGCGCTTGTGTGCTTTTCTTGTCGCTTTCCGCAAGCGCCACCCTGCATTCCTGCCGCTGGTGGAATCCGTGCCGACGCCTGCGGCCGACGGCTTGAGCATTCGCCGCCGCATTCGCGCCGAGATACAAGCCTTGCTGGCGCGCCGTGCATCCCACCGTTCGGAGGCGGAAATCCATGCCGCCGCCGTCGTCGTGCAGCAGATGATGAAAAGTGCGGCAGCCATCCAGGGGGAGCCCGGCATGTCCGGGCGCCAGGCCGCGCTGGCGCAAATGCAATACGCCATGCAGGTGTATCTGCATGGCGTATTCGCAGCATAGGCTGTTACCGGTAGCTGTCGATCAGGCGGCGCATGGCGCGATCGAGCTGAAGCAGGGCGCCTTCGCAAGCGGCGACGGCCAGGCTGCGCAGATCTTCCTCAAGACATTCGCAGAGCGCCGCGGCCTGCCCTTCCCCAAATACGATGAGCGCACCCTTCAAGGCATGCAGCCGCGTCAGCAGCTCGTTTTTATCCTGCGCACGCCAGGCGCCCAGGATGGCGCGCAAATCGGCTTCGCAACTGCTGACGAAGATCTTGCGGACTTCTTCGGAGCAGGCAAACGGACCGGGATGAGTGGGGTTTGGGCACATGCTTGGGCGGCAACGACGCAACTTTGCGTAATTTCTGGCAGTGTTGCCGTACCTAGGCCGACAGAGGATAGGAATAATTTGAAAACACTTGCAGGCCGGATGCTCACGGCACGCATCAGTGTGCGCTGTCGCCCGGCTCGAAGTAGCGTGCCATCGCTTGTTTCAGTGCCTGCAACGTGGCTTCCATCTGTTCGGTCCCGGCGGCGGTCGCGTTTCTTGCAGCCTGTTCGAGCCGGTCGGCCGCATCGGCCATCTCCTGCGCGTCCAGCATGAGCGCCGCGCCCTTGATGCGATGCGCGAAGTGCGCGGTCTCCTCGCCTTGCCTACGTTGGATGGCCTGTTCGATAGCGAGGATGTCTTCGGTCATGGACGTCTGATACAGCGCGCGCAGGTCGATGTCGGAAGATTCCTCGCGCGCGGCGGCAGCTTCATCGGTCGGGTGGGGCGCGTGCTCCAGCCACACCTGCAGGATGGCTTGCAGTTCTTCCAGGCGCAGCGGCTTTTTCAGCACGCCATCCATGCCGCTATCCACGCACATTTCCAGATGCCGGGCATCCGAAGCGGACGAGACGGCAATGATGGGTACGTGGGGCAGTCCTTGCTCGGCCTCGCGCTGCCGGATGCGCCGGGTGGCTTCGCAGCCGTCCATCTCTGGCATGTGGCAATCCATCAGGATCAAGGCCGGGCGTTGGCGCGCGGCTTCCGCCACCGCCGCGGCGCCATCGGACAGGCCCACCGGCTCGACGCCCAGCGTCTTGAGCTGCTCCAGCAGGATGAAACGGCTCTGCGGATGATCTTCCACGACCAGGACGCGTGGCGGTGTGCCCATCAGGGCATCGCCGGTGATCGAAGCAACAGACACTTCGGTCGCTGCGGGTGGGGCGACAACCCCATCGGTGGGAAGCCGCTCCGGTTTGGAGAGGCCCAGCACGCCGTCCACGCGCCGCAACAGAGCTTCCGCTGCCGTGGACGCCGCATGCGCAAGGCGTTGCTGATGTTCGCTGAGCGGCGTCCGCTGCAGCATATTGATGGAACCGAGAATCGCATGGATGGAGGGGCGGATTTCATGGCTCATCACCGACAGCAAACGCGACTTCAGCTTTTCGCTATGCATTGCATTTTTTCTGGCGACCCAGGCGCGCCAGGCAAAGAAAGCCAGCAAGGCAACGCCGAGCGCGAACGAAGCGATTTCCCACGCGTAGTCGCGCAGCATGGATCGGACTGTCGGTGTACCGTCGTCCGCCGCAGCCAGCGTCCACGAACACATGAATGCGAGCAGGCCAACCCATCGGCCAGCCATGGCCTTGCGCGGGTTCATGGCTTGTCCAGCAGATGCCTGATCTTGAACAGCTCGTTATTGGTCCGGATGCCCAGTTTGCGAAAGGCGGAATTCTTCTGCGCGCTGATGGTGGTGATGCCGCGGGAAAACTTCGCCGCAATTTCCGTGACGGACATGCCGTCGAGCACGCAGCGCAATACTTCCCGCTCGCGCGGAGAAAGCTTGGAATAGCCAAGCAGTTCGTCCCCCGCTTCTTCGCCGGATTGCGCGGTCGAGCCGATGGCGGCAGCCAGGTCACGACTGAGATAGGTGCGGCCGGAGGCGACCGCGCGTATGGCCAGCATCAGGTCGGCCTGGTCCTGGCCCTTGCCGACGAAGCCATGCGCGCCCGCCCTTATCGCCAAAGCGACCGTGGCGGGATTGTGATGGGATGACATCACCAGGATCCGCTCGTGCGGAAAACGAATCTTCAGGGCACGGATCAAATTCAGGCCGTCGACATCCGACGGCCCCAGCGCGTAGTCGGCGACTACCACATCCGCACGGGTGTCCTTGAGCGCCGCGAACAGTTCACGACTGGTGCGGAAGCTGCCTACCACATCGATCGCATATTCCTGTTTGAGCAGTAGTTCCAGGCCACGACGGATCACTTCGTGGTCATCGAGCAGCATCACGCGCAAGCGCGCTCCCATTGGGTCCGACATTCCCTACTCCTTGTGATGCAAGCGGCTATTCAACGGCCTGAAAGTACACCGGCGATAGCGGCATGCAGCAAGTAGAGCGCAAAGCTGTGCATGCCGTTCTGCCTTCCAGGCGCGAACAACAACGTCCTTATCGCTTCACTCCCCCAACTGAACCTGCCATACGGAGCGGAATCACGCTGCCGTACGCGGCAGACAAGATAGCAAAAACCGATGCTGGCGTTGCTGTCTTCACGAAAGACATTTCGTACATCTACTAGGTACACGCGGACAGTGCGCATCGATACTTTTCAGGCTCGCCAGCAGCCTCCTGCACTCTCCTTTCCGCGGCCATGCCCATCCTTCGCAGCCAAATTCGCTCGCTTTGCCTGGCATGCTGGCTGTCGGCATGTTGGTTGCTGTGGCCATCGTTGGCTGTTGCCCAAAAAACCGTCGAACGCTACACGCCGCAGGAAAAAGCCTGGATCCAGGCCAATCCGGTCGTCCGCTTTGCCGTGTACCCAGGCGGCCGCCCTTTCATACATATGAAGGGGGGTCAGCCTGCCGGCGTGGCCATGGAGTACCTGCGCGCCATTGCCGAACCGAGCGACCTGACGTTCGAACCTGTCCATGTCGCGAACATCCGCGAAGCCAGGCTGGCCTTGCAGCGCAACGAGCTGGACCTGCTGCCGGTCGCGCCCACGCTCCAGGATGGCAGCGCACCCGATGATGCCCTGCTGACGACCCGCCCCTACTTCGTGGGAACCGCCGTCATCATGACGCGCGCCTCCACCGCCAATATCTTTCGGCTGAGTGAATTGGAAGGCCTGCACGTAGCGGTTCGTCGTGACAGTCTCCTTCACCAGCTGTTGAAGAACCAGTTTCCGGCCATCACGCTGGTCCCCGTCACCGATGCGCAGGACGAACTGGATGCCGTCTCCAGCGGCATGGCCGACGCCGCGATGGACGTGGACACGGCCTTGCTTCCGCTCTGGCGGAAGACGTACTTCAGCAACCTGCATGTGTCCGGTGCGATCAGCGACATGGTTTTGAGCTTTCGCATGGGCGTACGTGCCGACGATCCCATGCTGGCGTCGATCATCGACAAGTCGCTGGCTTCACTGACCGCCAAGCAGACCGATGAGATGATGGCGAAGTGGATGGAGGACTCCGACTACGGGGTCACCTCCTGGCGCGTGCATTACCGCTTCCATGCGCTGGAAATCACGGCTGCGCTCATGTTGTTGGTAGCCCTCGTCTACCTCTATGGCCGTGCACGCAAGGACCGCCGGCGCGCCGAGCACAGCGAAAAGGAGAAGGCGATGTTCCTGGCGGTGATGAGCCATGAAATCCGCGTTCCGCTGAGCGCCGTGCTGTCTTCGGTCGAACTGCTCAGGCTCACGCGCCTCAACAAGAATCAGCGGGAGTTGCTGCTCACCTCGAGCTCCGCCGCCGATGCACTGCTCAGGCTGGTCGATGACGTGCTGGACCTTTCCAAGCTCGAAGCGGATGGCCTGACGCTGGACTACACGCCCACCGATGTTCGCAAGCTGGTGCATGACATGGTGCAAATCGTCAGGCACCGCGTTGACGAAAAAGGCCTGCAGCTCAATCTCAACATCGACGCTCCGGACGACACACACCTGCTGTTGGATGCCACCCGCATCCAGCAAGTAGTGATCAATCTGCTGACCAATGCGATCAAATTCACCAATCACGGCAGCGTGACGCTCGACATCGCACTGAATCGGCCCGGCAGCGACGCCACGTCTGGCCAACTCTCCGTAAGCGTTTGCGACACCGGCATCGGCATTCCGCCTGAACAACACACCCGGCTCTTTCACGCCTACGTGCAAGCGGACAGCACGATAGCGCGCCGCTATGGCGGAACCGGGCTTGGCCTGAGCATCAGCCGGCAGCTGATCGAGCTGATGGGTGGCACCATCACGCTGCACAGCGAAGTGAACGTAGGCACCACCATCTCGTTCTGCATTCCGGTACAACTCGTGCCGGCGGCGGAAGCACCCGCCGCGGAAAGCCGTCCCGGCCAGTGGGACAAATCGGGCAAGACCAAGGCTGTCTCCGTGCTGCTGGTGGAGGACCATCCTGCGATCCGCTTCGTGTTCGAACAGCAACTGCGCAGCATCGGCTGCCTGGTCACCGCGTGCCCGGATGGCGGGACGGCACTGCGCATGTTCGATAGCAAACCCTTCGACCTGATCCTGATGGATTGCGGCCTGCCGGACATGAGCGGCTACGAGGTGACGCGCAGCTTGCGCGCGCGCGAAAAGAGCGGTCGGCACACACCGATCCTGGCGCTGTCCGCGTCCACCGATGCCGCCCACAAGATGGCATGCATCGAATGCGGCATGGATGGGCTGCTGAAGAAACCGCTGGAATTATCCCTGCTGCGTTCGGAAATCCAGGTCTGGTGCGATGTCGAGCTGCCCGAACCTGCCTCGCACTACGACGGCAGCGCCGAGGCGGGCCGCTGACCGTCGCAAAACGCGGCCTGATGCACAGGCCGCCTCCGAACGAATACCGTCAACCGCCCTTGGCAGGATAGGTCTGGAAGCCGCCACCCTGCTGCGGCGGTGGCTGCACCGACGATGGATTGCCCGGGTTCTGCCCAGGAGCCGGCGAGTAACGGGGGCCGACCTGGCGGCTGCCGCATGCATAAGCCTCCCATGCTTGTGAACCCTCGACCGGATCACCCAGCGGCTTGATCGTGTCTGCATGCATGCCCAACGCACTATTGCGCGCTTGCACCTGCAATTCGTCGCGCACCTTGATGTCGTTGCGATCGAACGGCCCCACGCGGCTCATCACCGACACGGTGATCTTGCCCAGATCGCGGCAGCCGGTCACATCGCCCGTCCACACCGTGCGGACGCTGTTCGAACCTGGATCCGGGTTGATGCCCCAGGTACAGCCGCCGAGCAACACGAGCGGTGCGAGCAGCAGCAGAGACTTGCGCATAGGTAACTCCGTCGAAGCGAGTGGAAACGTCCGTCCGCAGAACATCGTAGCGCGTCGCCGTTGATTGTCGCCTAACGCCGGCTTAGCGCAGCGGCGGCGGGCATCACCCGGACAGTGTCCGATCCCCGCTGTCCGGTGTCCGCGGACAGCCACGCCGGCCCATTCGATGGACGAAAATATCCTTTGTATCAGGGTGTTGCGTTCGCAGACCGGCTTGGCACACGGATTGCTGATTCAAGGACAAGGAACTTCCCCCTGATGAGTCGGAGATGCGGACATGAAATTCGAAACAGTCATCCTGCGCAGCCTGTTCGTGGCATGCATGCTGGTCTGCGGCCTGATCCTGGCGGCGATGGTGATCAGCAAGCCGGGGCCGATGCAGTTGGCGGCCAATACGTCCATCGCCTCGTTGCTGGCAGCGGCACCTTCCAGCTGCGTACTGCCGCTGGTCGACGACATGATCTGCGTGCGCGCTTCGATCTGACACTTTCCCGGAATCTTTTAGGACCCACCGCCATGAACGTCGAAAGCTTGCTTCTTCGCGGATTGTTTGGCGCCAGCGTGCTGGCTTGCGGACTGGCACTGGCCGCGATGGTCACCGCCAGCCCCGCCTCGGCCGGGACCGCCAGCAGCCACACAGTGGCCGGCACCACCACGGCCACGTCGGCAACTGACACCGGCCACGCGGGCTGATTGCGGCACGCCATCGCCAGTCCGCCGATAATGGCGGCATGCTGCATGTCATCCTCTTCCGCCCCGAAATCCCGCCGAACACAGGCAACGTGATCAGGCTGTGCGCCAACACCGGCGCCTCGCTGCATCTGATTCGTCCCCTGGGTTTCGAACTCGATGATGCGCGCCTGCGGCGCGCAGGCCTCGACTACCACGAATATGCCCGCGTCAGCGTCCACGACGATCTCGATGCATGCCTGGCATCGCTCGGTCACCCACGCGTTTTCGCGTTTTCTACACGCGGCCGCGCGTGGCATGTCGACGCACGCTTCAGCGAGGGCGATGCCTTGCTGTTCGGCTGCGAGACGGCCGGGCTGCCGGACGCCGTGCTGTCTGCACTGCCGGCTCGGCAACGCTTGCGCTTGCCGATGCGCGCGGACAGCCGCAGCCTCAATCTTTCCAACAGCGTGGCCGTAGCGGTGTACGAAGCGTGGCGTCAGCTCGGCTTTCCCGGCGCCGTTGATCCTTGAGACAGGCTGCGCTCCCGGCAAGGCCGGCTACAATCGCGGCATGACTGCCGCCCCCTCCCCGCAACTGCTCCCCCGACCGCTGCGCAAGCTTGCCGGCCGTGCACTGGAAACCGCGCTCAATCACGCGCTTTCGCTCGACCCGGAAACACAAGCCAAGCTTTCATCACTTCAGGGCCGCAGCGTGCAGTTGCATTTGCAGGGCATGGAGCTGGCCTTGGCCGTGACGGTCGAGGGCAACCGCCTGAAAGTCGGTCCCGCGCCGGAGCGCAGCGATCTGCGCGTCGCCGCCACGCCAGGCAGTCTGCTGTCGATGCTGTTCCGCCGCCAAGGCGAGGGCATGGCGCCCGGCAAGGTGGACATCGCCGGCGATGCCGAACTCGCGCGCCGGCTGGAAAAGCTGGCCAGCGGCTTTGCGCCGGACTTCGAGCAAGCCTTCGCCCGCAGCTTCGGCGATGTGATCGGCGTGCCGCTGGCCAAAGCCGTGCGTGAAGGCCTTGCTCACGCGCGCGAAACCGCCTCGCATCTCGCGCAAGATGGCGCCGCGTGGCTGCGCGACGAAACGCAGGTGGCCGTCGCACCTGGCGAAGTCGAAAGCTTCCTCGACGACGTCGACGCCCTGCGCGAACGCACCGAACGACTGGAAGCGCGCCTTGCCCGGTTCGAGCGCCTGCAACGGGGTAGCCGCTTGTGACGCCGTTGAAGGTCGTGCCGGGCTTGCTGCGCGTCGCGGTCGTACTGCTGCGCTATCGGCTCGATGAACTGGTCGACGCCACCCATCTGTTCCGCCCGCTCAAGTTCGTGCGTCCTTTGCTGGGCCGTCCCGTGGTGGACGTGCGCCCGCTGTCGCGCGGCGCGCGCATTCGCCTGGCGTTGAACGAGCTTGGCCCGATCTTCGTCAAGGCCGGCCAGATCCTGTCGACGCGCCGCGATCTGGTGCCTGGCGACATCGCCGACGAGCTGGCCCTGTTGCAGGACCAGGTCACGCCATTTCCGGGCGACCAGGCCCGCGCCATCGTCGAACGCGAATTGAAGCGGCCGATCGAGCAGATCTACGCCAGCTTCGATCCGGTACCGCTGGCCTCCGCCTCGATCTCGCAGGTGCACGCCGCAACGCTGCACGATGGCCGCGCCGTGGTGGCGAAAGTGTTGCGCCCGAAGATCCAGGAACGCATCGCGCGCGACGTCAGCCTGCTGCATTCGCTGGGTGAAATGGCGCAGCGCTGGCATCCCAATGCCGACAAGATCCGACCACTCGAGGTGGTGGCCGAAGTCGAGAAGATGCTGGAAAACGAGCTGGACTTGCAGCGCGAGGGCGCCAACGCCAGCCTGCTGCGCCGCAATTTCATCAGCGGCGTGGACCTGTACGTGCCCGAGGTGCACTGGGAACTCACTACGGCCGGCCTCTTGACCCTGGAGCGCGTGGTCGGCATCTCTTCCGATGACGTCGCCGCGATCGACGCGGCCGGCATCGACCGCAAGCGGCTGGCCGCCAAGGGCGTGCGCCTGTTCTACGAACAGGTGTTCCGCGACAACTTCTTCCATGCCGATGCGCACCCCGGCAACATCTGGGTGGACCCCACCCGCAAGGAAGAACCACGCTTCATTGCACTTGATTTCGGCATCATGGGCTCGCTGCCCGAAGCGGACCAGTATTGGCTCGCGCAGAATTTCATCGCCCTGTTCGAGCGCGACTATGCGCGCATCGCCAAGCTGCATGTCGATGCCGGCTGGATGCCGGCGAGTGTGCGGCTGGATGAACTGGAAGCGGCCGTACGCACGGTATGCGAACCCTACTTCACGCGTCCGCTGTCGCAGATCTCGCTGGCCGAACTGGTGGTGAAGCTGTTCCAGACCGCGCGCCGCTTCGAACTCACCTTGCAGCCGCAACTGATCCTGCTGCAGAAGACGCTGCTGAATATCGAAGGCGTCGGGCGCATGCTGGACCCGGACATCGACATCTGGGCGGTGGCGCATCCGGTGCTCAAACGCATTCTGCGCGAACGCTACAGCCCCCGGCGCACGCTGCGCGAAATTCGCAAACGCATTCCGGAATGGTTCCATAACGCCCCGCAACTGCCGGAACTGGTGCGCGACGCTTTGCGCCAGGTGGCGGTCGGCGAGCAACGCCTGCTCGCCGATGCGGACGAGCTGAGCCACCAACGGCAGCTGGTGCGCAAGCTGATGCAGATGATGGGCAGCGGCTTGCTGGGTTCCACGCTGATCATCTGCGGCACGGTGATGTGGACGTTCGGGCAACAGCATGCGCCGTTGCTGCCGCTGGGCCTGGGTGTGTGCGGCCTGCTGTCATTCGCGTACGGATGGCTGCGGCGTTAGCGCGCTGCATGCGCTGAGCAAACATTCCTGATGCTCGAGATCCTTTATCACGATGAAGCCCTGGCAGCGGTCAACAAGCCCGCGGGTCTCGCCGTGCATCGCTCGAAAATGGTGGGCAATGCCGACACGTTCCTGATCGACCTGCTGCGCGAGCAACTTGGCGGCACGCTTTACCTGGCGCATCGCCTCGATCGCGCCACCAGCGGCGTGTTGCTCGTCGCGCGCTGCACCGAGGTCGCCGCGGCGCTGGGCGAGCAGTTCATGGGCCGCGACGTGCATAAGCAATACCTGACGGTGGTGCGGGGCTGGCCGGAGCCGGCCGAGGGCATGATCGATTATCCGCTGCCCGGCTCACGCGAAAGCGGGCCGCGCCGCGAGGCCCGCACCTGCTATCGGCGGCTGGCCACGGTGGAGGTGCCGATCGCACTGGGCCGCTATTCCCAACAGCGCTACGCATGGGTGCTGGCGGAACCGCAAACCGGCCGCTTCCGCCAGATCCGCAAACACATGGCGCATATCCATCATCCGGTGATGGGCGATTGCCAGCATGGGCGCAGCGATCACAACCGGCTCTACAAGCAATATTTCAGTTGCCATCGCATGCTGCTGCATGCCTGGCGGCTCAGCTTCCGGCACCCGGTTGACGGTCGGCCGATGGTGCTGGAGGCACCGCTGGACGCGGCCTTCCAGGCCTTGTTGCAGCGCTTTGATTGGTCACTGCCGGACGCTGAAACCATAAGTGCCATGTCGACCAGTTAAACTGGCGGCATGTTGCCCGTAAGCCGATCCATCCACCTGCCGGAATCCGAGCTGGTCGTGCGCTTCATGCGCGCGGACGGCCCTGGCGGCCAGCACGTCAATCGCACGGAAAGCGCGGTGGAGCTGCGCTTCGACGTGCTGCATTCGCCGTCCCTGCCGGAAGAGGTGCGCGAACGCCTGCTGGCGCGCCGCGACCGGCGCATGACCGACGAAGGTGTGCTGGTGATCCAGGCGCGCCGCTTCCGCGATCAGAGCCGCAACCGCGAGGATGCGCGCGAACGCCTGCTGGACATCCTGCGCGCTGCACTGGTCGCGCCCAAGAAACGCATTGCGACCAAGCCTTCCCGCGCGTCGCAGCAGCGCCGGCTGGAAGGCAAGCAGCAGCGGGCAAAAATCAAGCAAGGCCGATCACGCTCGTGGGGCCACGAATGAGCGAGCCGATGCTGCCGGCCGTGCCGCCGCAGGCCCCGTTGCTCGACAGCCGGTTCTGGCCGTGGTTGATGCGCGGCCTGCTGCGCCTTTCCGGCTGGCGCCTGCTCGGCCAATTGCCGGACGAACCCAAAGTGATCCTGATCGGCGCACCGCATTCGTCCTACTGGGATGGCGTGTGGGGGTTGATGATCAAGATCGCGCTGGGCATCAACATCAACATCATGATCAAGCGTGAAGTGCTCGAAGGACCGCTCGGCATCATTCTGCGACCGATCGGCATGATTCCCATCAACCGCAAGGCGGCGTTGAACGTGGTCGGCCAGATGGTGAAGCGCTTCAACGAACGGGAACGCATGTGGCTGGGCATTACGCCCGAGGGCACGCGCAAGCATGTCCAATTGTGGAAATCCGGCTTCCTGCGCATTGCGCGCGAGGCGAATGTGCCGATCCAGCCGGTGTTTATCGATTATCCCAGCAAGACTTTTACGCTCGGACCGCTGGTTCGCGCCAGCGATGATCCCGACGCGGACATGACGGCGATACGCGCGATGTTTCGGCCGTATCGCGGCAAGCATCGCAACACGGAAGCAAGCTGAAGGGGCCACCGATGGACAGTTTCGGCATCCAGCACTACGACGCTTTTCTGCTGGCCAGCATCGCGCTCAATCTCACGCCGGGGCTGGATACGTTCTACATCCTCACGCGCAGCGGCCGGGAAGGACATGGCGTAGGCATGGCGGCGGCACTCGGCATCAATGCTGGCTGCATCGTGCATACGCTGGCGGCGGTGCTGGGTATTTCGGCCATCCTGATGACCTCGGCGTTCGCCTTCAGCCTGCTGAAATACCTGGGAGCGGCTTACCTGGCATGGATCGGCGTGCGCATGCTGCTATCGCGCACGACCGTGCGGCCACCGACCGAAACGCGCGGAAAAGGACTGGCTGCAGCGTTTCGGCAAGGCATGCTGACCAATGTGCTCAATCCCAAAGTCGCGCTGTTCTTTCTGGCTTTCTTGCCGCAGTTCGTGTCGATGCATGCGCCGCATGCTCAGTTCGGCCTGATGCTGCTTGGGCTGAGCTTTATCGGTACCGGCCTTACCTGGTCGACCGTGCTGGCCTTGATGGGAGGCCGCATTCATCGCCTGCTGACGGCCCGGCCGCAACTCGGGCAATGGATGGATCGCCTGTGCGGGACGGTGTTGCTGGCGTTCGGCATCAAGCTGGCGCTGCAGCGGCGGGCATGAGTGTGGGCTAGGAGCCTGTCGGACTTGAATTGGCCGGGCGGCAAATCCGACTGCGCGGTCCATATGTCCGTCGATGCTTGACCCATGGAACCACTATGGGCCGGCGCATCGCCGAACATCTGTCCTCGCGCAGTCGCACTACGCCTCGGCCATTCAAGCCCGACAGGCTCCTAGCGCTCGGAGTGCCCGGGCTCGTCGTAATCGCGATGAGTCAGCCCCGGCTTGATCAGATCGATGAACGCCTGCGCTTCCTTGCTGAGAAACTTGCCCTTGCGCATCACCACGCCGTAGCTGCGCTGCGGAAAGTACTGGCGCATATTGCGCACGGCTAGCCGCTGGCGATCGGCCTCCGTAATGCAGATGCTGGTGACGATGGAAATGCCCATGCCCATGGCCACGTATTCCTTGATCACTTCCCATCCGCCAACTTCAATGGCGACGTGGTAAGGCACCTGCCGTTGCTGGAACACCAGATCCACCAGCCGATAGGTGGAGAGGCGCTGCGGCGGCAAGATCAGGCCGTACGGCGAGAGATCCTCCAGCATCACGTTTTGCCGGCTTGCCAGCGGATGATCCTGAGGTGCGATCAGCAGCGGGTCATAGTGATAGATCGGCGCCCAGGCGATGTCGTTGGGCACGTCGAGCAGGGAGCCGATTGCGAAATCCGCCTCGTCCGCACGCAGCAGGGCCAGGCCGTCCTTGCCGGTGACATTGGCCAGTTGCAACTGCACGTCAGGGAAACGTTCCCGGTACCGCCGCACCAGGCTGGGGAGCAGGTATTGGATGGTGGAGCTACCCGCCGCGATGGTGAGCTTGCCCGCCTGGCGTCCCTTGATCTTGGCCTGGAACTGCCGGTCCAGGTTTTCCCAGCCCTCCACCAGCGGGCGCGCCAGTTCGTATAGGGCTTCGCCGGCGTCGGTGAGGTTGATGCGCCGACGGCTGCGGTGCAGCAGCTCTACCCCCAGCTCCCGTTCCAGCGCCTGCAACTGCAAGCTGATCGAGGGCTGGGAGAGGTACAACGCCTCCGCTGCGCGGCTGAGCGTACCCAACTTCACGGTGGTGACGAAGGCGCGCATCTGCTTGAGGCGGTTGCCCTTGTAGTAATACCGCCCGGCCTCCGCCGGAGGTACGGCAAGTTTTCGCCTCGACGCACGCTTCACGTTGCTGGGCAGCAGCTTTTTTGCCACGTCACGCCTCCAGTCAAGCCCTTGGATGGTAGCTTAATCAATAATTTAGAGTACGTATTGATATTTTGAATATGAAAAATTGAAACATTTGCTTTGTCAAATTTAATCCGAATGACTAGCGTGCTCCTAAGACCCGTCATCCAACAAGCTGGAGAAGCAGACCATGGCAGTACCTAGCGAAAAGCTTGTCAGCCGGCCCATCGAGATCCACGCAGACACCACCGGCTACGAAACCATCCTTAGCCCCGAGGCACTGGCCTTCCTGGCCCGCCTGCACCGCTTCGCGGAACCGCGGCGCCGGCAGCTGCTGGAGGCCCGGCGTCAGCGCCAGGCGCGCTATGACGCTGGTGTGCTGCCGGATTTCCGGGCCGACACGCACGAAATCCGTACCGCCGACTGGACCGTGGCGCCCATTCCCGCCGCGCTGCAGGATCGCCGCGTAGAGATCACTGGGCCGGTCGAACGCAAGATGATCATCAACGCGCTGAACTCCGGCGCGAAGGTGTTCATGGCCGACTTCGAGGATTCCTCCGCCCCCAGCTTCGCCAATCAGCTGGACGGCCAGGTCAATCTGCGCGACGCCGTGAATGGCACGCTGGAATACCGCTCCCCCGACGGCAAGCACTATCGCGTCGGCGCCAATCCGGCGGTGCTGGTGATACGTCCGCGCGGCTGGCACCTGCCGGAGCGGCACATCACTGTGTACGGCGAGCCCATTGCCGGTGCGCTGGTCGACTTTGGACTGTTCGCTTTCCACAACGCGCATGCCCTGCAGGCACGCAACCGCGGACCGTACTTCTACCTGCCCAAGCTCGAAGCCATGGAAGAAGCGGCACTATGGAACGACGTGATGGCCCTGGCCGAGGACGAGCTCGATCTGCCCTACGGCACGATGAAAGCCACCGTGCTGATCGAGACCCTGCCGGCGGTGTTCCAGATGCACGAGATCCTGCACGCATTGCGTGAGCGCGTCGTCGGCCTCAACTGCGGCCGCTGGGACTACATCTTTTCCTACCTGAAAACCTTCCGCTGCCATCGCGACCGCTTGCTGCCTGACCGCGGCCAGGTAGTGATGACGGTGCCGTTCCTCAAAGCGTATTCGGAACTATTGATCCAGACCTGCCACCACCGCGGCGCCTTTGCGATGGGCGGCATGGCCGCGCAGATCCCGATCAAGGGCGACGAGCAAGCAAACGAACAGGCGATGGCGAAGGTGCGCGCCGACAAATTGCGCGAGGTGCAGGCAGGCCACGACGGCACCTGGGTGGCGCATCCCGCGTTGGTGCCGGTGGCGATGGAGATTTTCGATCGCCATATGCCAACGCCGAACCAACTGCACGTCAAACGCGACGACGTACAGGTGGATCGCGACACGCTGATCGCGCCTTGCGCAGGCACCATTACGCGTGCCGGTTTCGACAACAACGTGGAAGTGGCGCTGCGCTACACCGCGGCGTGGCTGGAAGGTCTTGGTTGTGTGCCGATCCATAACCTGATGGAGGATGCGGCAACCGCCGAGATCGCACGCGCGCAGCTGTGGCAATGGCTGCATCACGGCAGCCTCGAATTCACCGATCACGCGCCGATCGACATGGCGCTGTTCGACCAGGCGCTGGCCGCGCACACGCATCGCCTGCAAGAAAGCACCTTGCCCGGCGCACGGCGCGCCGCGGACGCGGCCAAGCTGCTGGCGGAACTCACGCGCGCCGACGAATTCAGCAACTTCCTCACCCTTCCTGCCTACGAACAGCTCGCCTGATCGCGCGCAAAGATGCTACGGAGCACGTGATATGAAAACCAACTTGCCGACCGCCGAACAGATTGCACTGGACTGGCAGAACAACCCCCGTTGGGCTGGTATCCAGCGCACGTATACCGCCGAGGACGTGGTGCGCTTGCGCGGCACGGTCGCGGTCGAACATTCGCTGGCGCGCCGTGGCGCGGAGCGGCTGTGGAAATCCCTGCACAAGGAATCCTTCGTCAATGCCTTGGGCGCGCTCACCGGCAACCAGGCCATGCAGCAGGTGAAGGCAGGCTTGCAGGCCATCTACCTCAGCGGCTGGCAAGTCGCCGCCGACGCCAATGTGGCCGGCGAAATGTATCCCGATCAATCGCTGTACCCGGCCAACTCGGTGCCGCTGGTGGTCAAGCGCATCAATAACACGCTGTTGCGCGCGGACCAGTTGCATCATGCCGAGGGCAAGGACGATGTCGACTGGATGGTGCCGATCGTCGCGGATGCAGAGGCCGGCTTCGGCGGCGTGCTCAATGCATTCGAGCTGATGAAGGCGATGATCGAGGCGGGTGCCGCCGGCGTGCATTTCGAGGACCAGCTCGCTTCGGTGAAAAAGTGTGGTCACATGGGCGGCAAGGTGCTGGTCCCGACGCGCGAGGCGGTGGAAAAGTTGAATGCCGCACGTCTCGCTGCCGATGTGCTCGGCGTGCCGACCATCCTGGTAGCGCGCACCGATGCGGACGCTGCCGACCTGCTCACCTCTGACGTCGACGACAACGACAAGCCCTTCACCACCGGCGAACGCACCGTCGAAGGTTTTTTCCGCGTGCGCGCTGGGCTGGAACAAGCCATCAGCCGCGGTCTTGCTTACGCAGCTCATGCCGACCTGGTCTGGTGCGAAACCAGCCAGCCGAACCTGGAGCAGGCACGCCAGTTCGCCGAAGCCGTCCACGCAAAATTCCCGGGCAAGCTGCTCGCCTACAACTGCTCGCCCAGCTTCAACTGGAAGCGCCATCTGGATGACGCCACGATCGCCAAGTTCCAGCGGGAACTCGGCGCAATGGGCTACAAGTTCCAGTTCATCACCCTCGCCGGCTTCCATAGTTTGAACTACAGCATGTTCGAATTGGCGCACGGCTATGCACGCCGGCAGATGAGCGCGTTTGTGGATTTGCAGGAAAAGGAGTTTGCCGCTGCCGAACTGGGCTTTACGGCCGTGAAGCACCAACGCGAAGTGGGCACGGGGTATTTTGATGCCGTGACGCAAGCGATCCAGCAGGGCAAGTCCTCGACGGTGGCCTTGAAAGGTTCCACCGAAGAGGCGCAGTTCCACCGCGCATCGGCGGCCTGATCGACATGCGGCCTTTCTCTTGGGATGCTCTGATTTAATCCACCGCAGGCCGCAGCGACCTACGCTGAATTAATCAGAGCATCCCTTGGGGAAGGCCGCTCTTCGGCATGCGCTAATCGGACAACAAGGAAATCCGCCGATATTGCAGGGCTTCGGCCAGATGATGCCGGTCCAGGGCTGCGGCTCCGTTATCCAGGTCGGCGATCGTGCGCGCCACGCGCAGTGTGCGATGGTAGGCGCGCGCCGAAAGTCCAAGCCGCTCCAGCGCGGTATCGAACCATTTGCGTTCCGCCGGCCCCAGCGCGCAATCACGCTCGAGTTCGCGGTTGCTGATTTCCGCGTTGGGCCGTCCTGCCCGCGCCAGCGCATGATTACGCGCACGAATGACACGCTTGCGCACCGTGGCCGAATCCTCGGCATGCGCGCTGCGCTGTGCGGTCAAGTCGCTCAAGGGCACGGTCGGCACCTCTACGCAAAGATCGATGCGATCGAGCAGCGGGCCGGAAATGCGCGAACGATAACGCTGCACCTGGTCCGGCGAACAGCGGCAGCGTTTGCGTGTGTCGCCGGCATAACCGCAAGGACAGGGGTTCATCGCCGCCACCAATTGGAACTGGGCGGGAAAGCGCAGCTGCCGCGCCGCGCGCGAGATCAGGATATGCCCCGACTCCAGGGGTTCACGCAATACCTCCAGCACATGCCGGGTGAATTCAGGCAGTTCGTCGAGGAACAGCACGCCATTGTGCGCCAGCGAAATTTCCCCGGGCCGGGGCTGCGAACCACCACCGACCAGCGCCACGGACGATGCCGTATGGTGCGGTGCCCGGAATGGACGGCGCCGCCACTGCGCCGGGTCCACCTGCTGGCCAGCCACCGACAACACGGCGCAGGTTTCCAACGCTTCGGATTCGCTCATGGGCGGCAGAATGCCCGGCAGGCGCTCGGCCAGCATGGTCTTGCCGGTGCCGGGCGGCCCCACCAGCAGGAGGTGATGGCCGCCGACCGCGGCGATCTCCAGGGCGCGGCGCGCCTGCAACTGCCCACGCACGTCGATAAGGTCCGGCCCGGCATCGTTGTCGGGCGTCAAAACCAGCGCCGATGCGGGTTGCATCAGCTCATGGGAGCCGTGCAGCCAGCCACACACGTCGCCCAAGCTGTCGGCTACCCGCACGTCCACCTCTGGAATCAGCGCCGCCTCTTCCGCGTTGGCAAGCGGCACCACCACGCGCCGACCACGTGCGCGTGCCCGCAGCAGTGCGGGGAGCACCCCGGAAACGGGACGCAACTGACCGGAAAGCGCCAGCTCGCCGAGGAATTCACAATCATCGAGCTTGTCACGGGGTACCTGGTTGCCTGCCGCCAGGATGCCCAGCGCGATGGCCAGGTCGAAGCGGCCGCCGTCCTTGGGCAGCTCGGCCGGGGCGAGGTTCACGGTGACCTTGCGGTTGGGGTATTCGAAGGCGGCGCTCTGAATCGCCACGCGCACGCGATCACGCGCCTCGCGCACGGCGGCCTCGGGCAGACCAACAATATGGGTACTAGGCAAGCCACCGGAAAGATGGACTTCCACCATTACCTGCGGTGCGGCCACCCCTTCCTGTGCGCGGCTTAACGTGACGGCCAGACTCATGGTGTAAGGCCATCACCCAAACGGGCGGAGTCGCTGGTTGATCGATCCATCGAGCGACTCCGTGGAATCTCGGCGGAATGAAAAACGGCCGCCCCCGATTCCTTGGGGTGATGGTGACGAATCGGGGACGGCTACCGGAACTGATCAGCTCCGTGAGACGAGTGGGCGGCTTCCAGCTCCGCCACGCGCCTTTCAAGGTCTTCGACCCGAGCGCGCGTACGCGCCAATACCTGGGCCTGGACGTCGAATTCTTCACGGGTAACCAGCTCGAGATGGCGCAGTCCCTGCGCCAGGATATCGCGAAAATTGGCGCGCAGGTCCTTGTGCGCGTCTACCATCCCTGGAGGAACCAACGAGACAAGTCGAAGGGCAATTTGGTCGATATCCTGCCTCCCCATCATGGTAGGCACCTCGAACTCGTCGGGGAACAGTCTATGAAGAACGTGCAAAGCGGCGCCATCGGTGTGCTCCATCAAAACGTGTAGGCATTTTCCTACAAGACGGGATGGGCTGCCTTTGGGGTGCAGAATCGCTATGCTCCGCACCGCATGGCAGGCCCATCGGGGCCGTTGAGGAAAAATTTCATGAAACTGGTGGTGGCTGTCATCAAGCCGTTCAAGCTGGACGATGTCCGCGAAGCGCTCGCCGAGGCGGGTGTGCAAGGGATCACCGTGACCGAGGTAAAGGGCTTCGGCCGTCAGAAAGGCCACACCGAACTTTACCGTGGGGCCGAGTACGTGGTCGATTTTCTGCCCAAGATCAAGGTGGAAGTGGCGGTGGACGACGACCAGGTCGAGCGCGTGGTGGAAGCCATTTCGCAATCCGCCCGCACCGGCAAGATCGGCGACGGCAAGATCTTCGTCAGCAACCTTGAGCAGGTGATCCGCATTCGCACCGGCGAATTGGACCACGACGCCCTGTAATCAGGCCGGCTCGCGCAGCTCCGGCCGGCTGCGCACCAGGCGCTGGTGATGGATCAACAGCCCTGCGTAGTAGCAAACGTAATATCCCACGACCAGGCCGAACGTGAACATGGTCAGCGGGCTCTGCCCCATGGCAGGGCCATGGATGGGCGGTGTCGCGCCGGTGGGGTCATGCATCTGCGGGGAGAGCATGGCGAAGCGCCATACCAACCGCGCCAGCAGCAACGCGGTGACGATGGCGCCGATGTAGGGATTGGGCACGTAGCAATCGCCCTTCACCGGATGCACCTCGAAACGGCTGAGGCGGAGTCCGATCAAACCAAGCGCAGCGCCGGCAACGAAGCCGCCAGCCAGCCCGAACAGGAGCTGCATGTCGTGGATGGCCGCGTAGCCGATCAACCCGGCGACCAAGGCAAAAATCACGATGCGCGCCGTCATCCGCTTACGCCTGATCGGCTGCGGACCAAACTGCATGCGCACCCGCCGCCACACGGCGAATGCAATCACCGGGATCAAGACCAGCGGCATGCTGAAATGGGGTGCCATAACGTCCGCTCATAGCAAGTAGCCACAAGCAGATTAGCAGTGCGCTGCATGACAGGCGATTGACACCCGTCATGCATTTTTCGGCAGCGCCTTTACTTGGCCTTGCCCTGGTTGGCTACGGCGGCCATCTTGGCGGCGATGGCGTCGGCGTCGCCCAGGTAGTAATGGCGCTGGGGCTTGAGTTGCTCGTCGAACTCGTAGACCAGCGGCACGCCGTTGGGAATGTTCAACTCGACAATGTCATCGTCGGAGATGTTGTCCAGATATTTCACCAACGCGCGGATCGAATTGCCGTGGGCGACCAGCAGCACGCGCTGGCCGCTGCGAATGGCCGGCGCCAGCACTTCGTTCCAATACGGCAGTACACGGGCGACGGTGTCCTTCAGGCACTCGGTGTCGGGTATCAGCTTGGGATCGAGCCCGGCATAGCGCGGATCTTTTAGCGCGGGATTTTCCTCGCGTGCCAGCGGCGGCGGCGGAATGTCGTAGCTGCGGCGCCAGACCTTCACCTGGTCCTCGCCGTACTTGGCCGCGGTTTCCGCCTTGTTGAGACCGGTAAGGCCGCCGTAGTGGCGTTCGTTGAGGCGCCAGTCGGTGATCACCGGAATCCACATCAGGTCCATGGCGTCCTGCACATGCCACAGGGTGCGCACGGCCCGCTTGAGGACGGAGGTGTGGGCCACATCGAAGTGGTAGCCAGCCTTTACCAGCAGTTCGCCCGATTCGCGCGCCTCGGCGGCCCCTTGCTCGGTAATGTCCACATCGGCCCATCCGCTGAAGCGGTTCTCGAGGTTCCATTGGGATTGGCCGTGGCGGATCAGGACGAGCTTATGCATGGTTTGGATTCGAGTGAGGCGGGACAAGTGAAGAATGGTGAAGGCCGTGCGCGGCGGCGTCAATTCCCGGCTGTGCCGAAGGTCACGCTAAACCCAGGCCCGGACGCGCGCATCCTATGCCTGTTCATCCCACGGAGTTCCGATCATGCGCTTTACTACACCGGCTCTAGCTTTGGCCCTGATGCTGCCCCTGGCCGCGACGGCACAGGACATCAGCAAGATCAACGGCTCGGTTTCCGTCGACGCCGGGCAACATGTGGGCGACGCGCATAGCGTCAACGGCTCAGTCAACATCGGCGACGGCGCAACCGTACAGGACGCCAGCACGGTTAACGGCGCCATACACCTCGGCGCACGCGCGCAAGCCAACAGCCTGCACACCGTGAACGGGGGAGAGGCCCTTGATCAAGGCGCCCAAGTCCGTGGCGAGGTACGCAGCACGAATGGAGGCATTTCGCTGGACCCGGGTGCAGATGTGACCGGCGAGGTCTCCAACGTCAATGGCACGATCCGGCTCGATCATGCGCACGTTGGCGGCAATATCGAGACCACCAGCGGTGACATCACCATTGGAGAGGGCTCGCACGTGGATGGCGGCATCATCGTCAACGAGCAGCACGGCTGGAATACCTTCAATCGCCCGCCACGCATCGTCATCGGCCCGCATGCCGTGGTGCGCGGCACGCTGGATTTCCATCGCGAGGTTGTGCTGCAGGTCAGCGACAGTGCGCAAATCGGCCAGGTGAAAGGCGCCACGCCAACGCGCTTCAGCGGTGCACAGCCCTTGAACTGAGCCTTATATCCACTCGCGCGGCTTGAGGTATTCGGCAAGCCGCGCTTCGGCGGAACCTGCTTCCGGTTGATAGGCATACTCAAAGCGCACGCGCGGCGGCAGACTCATCAGAATCGACTCCGTCCGTCCGCCGGATTGCAGGCCGAACAAGGTGCCGCGATCGTAGACTAGGTTGAACTCCACGTAGCGGCCGCGCCGATAGAGCTGAAATTCGCGCTCGCGTTCGCCATAGGGAGTGTGCTTGCGACGCTCGACGATCGGCACGTAAGCATCGAGAAAACCTTGTCCGACCGCCTGCGTGAAGGCAAAGCAGCGCTCGAAGCCGCCATCGTTGAGATCGTCGTAAAACAGGCCGCCGACACCGCGCGTTTCGGCGCGATGCTTGAGATAGAAATACTCGTCGCACCATTTCTTGTAACGTGGATAGACGTCCGTACCGAATGGCGCACAGACGTCGTGCGCCACACTGTGCCAATGCCGTACGTCGTTATCGAAGGGATAGAACGGCGTCAGGTCGAAACCGCCGCCAAACCACCACACCGGCTCCACCCCTTCCTTTTGCGCTTCGAAATAGCGCACGTTGGCATGCGTGGTGGGTACGTAGGGATTGCGCGGGTGCAAGACCAGCGACACGCCGGTGGCGATAAAGCCGCCGCCCGACAGTTCCGGGCGATGCGCCGTCGCGCTGGGCGGCAGCTTGTCCCCATGGACCAGCGAGAAGTTCACGCCGGCCTGTTCGAACACGGCGCCTTCGCGCAGCACGCGTGTACGGCCGCCGCCACCGCCGGCGCGGCTCCATGCGTCTTCGACAAAACGGGCTTGGCTATCGACCTGTTCAACCGTCTTGCAGATGCGGTCCTGCAGTTCGCGCAGGAAATGTTCGACGCGTTCGACTTGCTCGCTTTTCATCCGTCCACCCGGCGCTGTTGGTCAGGGCCGCAAGCTTAGCAAGAGCTTGTTCGCGGAACCTGAGCCATATCAATGAACGCCAGCCGCAGCACCGGCGGAACAGCATCTAGGCAAGCTCCAGTGCCGTGGCTAGGCTCATGACATGCGTGTGACCACTCTTCCGCTCGCAGTCTCGGCCTATACCGCCACCTCCGCGCTGGGTGTTGGCCTGGATGCGCACCTCGAAGCGCTTCGCCAGCAATACAGCGGCTTGCGCCCGAACGATTTCAGCAGCGCCCCGTTGCCCTGCTGGATCGGTCGCGTGGTCGGCGTGGAAGAGGTTGCGCTACCGAGCAACCATGCCGAATGGGACTGCCGCAACAACCGCCTTGCCTGGCTCGGCTTGCAGCAAGACGAGTTCTTCGCGCAGGCCCATGCAGCGCGGGAGCGCTATGGCGCGGCGCGCCTGGCATTGCTGTTGGGTACGTCGACGGCGAGCATCGGCGCAACCGAAGAGGGTTACCGGCGCCTGGACAACGAGCGGTTGCCGCCCGACCTGCATCGCACCCACATTCACACGCCGCATTCGCTGACCGCCTTCGTTGCCGCGGCACTGGATATCAAAGGTCCTTGCCTGACCATTTCCACCGCATGCTCTTCCAGCGCAAAAGTGTTTGCCAGCGCGCAGCGGCTCATTGGCCTGGGGCTGGTGGATGCAGCCATCGTAGGCGGCGTCGATTCGTTATGCGACAGCACCTTGTTCGGTTTCAATGCGCTGGAACTTGTATCGCCCGAGCCCTGCCGTCCCTTCGATGCCGCAAGGCGTGGCATCTCGATTGGCGAAGCGGCCGGCTTCGCACTACTGGAACGGATCGACGCGCAAACCCATGCGCCCCTGCATTTGCTGGGCTGCGGCGAATCGAGCGATGCCCATCACATGTCGACGCCGGATCCATCGGGCATCGGCGCGGAGCTCGCCCTGCGTGATGTTTTCGATCGCGCAGATTTCGATGCAGCACACGTGGATTACATCAACCTGCACGGTACGGCGAGCCAGAAGAACGATGCGATGGAGGCTGCGCTGGTGGCGCGCATGTTCCCGCCCCGCACACGTGTCAGCTCCACCAAGGGTCTGACCGGACACACCTTGGGTGCAGCCGGCATCGTGGAAGCGGTCGTCACGCTGCTGGCGTTGCGAGACGGTTTCGTGCCGGGCAACGCAGGCGCCAGCGAACCCGATCCGGCTTGTTCGGAACACTTTGCATGGCATAACGAGACACGCCCCTTGCAGGTCGCACTCAGCCATTCGTTCGGCTTTGGCGGCAGCAATGCATGCCTCGCCTTTGCCCGTGCGGACCGCGACCCATGCACACGCTGACCGTGCAAGTGGAAGGCATTGGCGTGTGGTCGCCGCAACTGGCCGATTTCAGCGCCTTGCGACGTCTGCTCGCCGGTGAAGCGCCTGCCGTTTCCGGCATGCGTCCAGCTGCCGCCGCGCTATCGCCAAACGAACGCCGGCGCGCACCAGAAAGCGTGCTCGTGGCCATCGAAGCCGCTTCCCAGGCAACCGCCATGAGCGGACGCACCATGGAAAACCTGGCGTGTGTATTCGCCTCGGCCTACGGTGACCAAGCCACGACCGACTACCTGTGCCGCGTACTGGCACGCGTGCCCACCGAGCTTTCACCTACGCGCTTCCACAATGCCGTGCATAACGCTTCGGCCGGCTATTGGACGATCGCTACCGACTGTCGAGCCCCCTCCAGCGCCATCTGCGCCGGCGACGCAAGTTTTGGCGCCGGGCTCCTCGAAGCCGCCGTCCTTGCTTGCGCCGACAATCGTCCGGTGTTGCTGGTGTGCAGTGATACCGCCGGTATCGGTCCACTCGGTGAGTTGATCGGGTGCACCGGCACGTTTGGCTGCGCGTTGGTATTGTCGCCCAGCGCCAGTGCTGGCGCGCGGTTGCGCCTTGCCGCGACGACGTCCCCGCCTCGCCATCCACCACTGCCGGCCGAGTGGGTGGCGTGGATGCAAGGCAACCCGTCAGCGGCTGGCCTGCCGCTGTTGGCCATGCTGGCGCAGGGTGGTGGCGACTGTGTGCTGGCCGCCGCGGACCATCTCCGATTGCATGTACATATGGAGACGAGCGCATGAATAGTGCATCGCGTTGGTGTGTGCTGATCCCCTGCCTCAACGAGGAAAAGGCGATCGGCGCGGTGGTGAAATCGACGTTGCGCCTGGGCGTGCCGGTGATCGTCATCGACGATGGCTCCGACGACCGCACCCCGGAGATCGTCAAGACCTTACCGGTGACCTTGCTGCGCCATGACCGCCGCCAGGGCAAGGGCGAAGCCCTGCGCACGGGTTTTCGCGCAGCATTGCAACAAGGCTTCGACGCCGTGGTCACCATGGATGGCGACGGCCAGCATCTGGCCGAAGACATCCCGCGCCTGGTCGATGTGGGCCAGCGTTTTCCCGATCACATCGTCATCGGCGCGCGCTTGCTGCAGCGCGAACAACAGCCCAAGGGGCGCCGCCGCGCCAATGCGTTGGCGGATTGGGGTATTTCGTGGGCCTGCGGGCAGCCGGTGGCCGACACCCAAAGTGGGCAGCGCTGGTATCCGCGCAGCGCCTTGGAGCTGGTCGAGCTGGATGCGCAAAATTTCGTGTTCGAAGCCGCCGTATTGATCGCGGCGTCGCGCGACAAGGGCTTGGGGATTGTTTCGGTACCGATCGCTTCACGGTATGACGGATCGTTGCGCCTGAGCCACTTCAGCCCGGTGCGCGATGTGATGCGCATTGCCGTGTACACCGCCAGGCAGGTATTCCGGTACGGGCAGGTCTGGGCAAGCTACACCCGCTCCAGGAGGGCTCCTTTGATCGTCGACGACATCTATTCGCATCGCGCCGCTTAGCTGGCGTACATCACCGTGAGACGTCCCGACGCAAGCCGTCGCCCGTGCTGCTCGACCTGGAATGCATAGTGCGCGCCGCGCTGGTCGGCGGCGAGCCGTTGCGCCTGGACGTCCAGACGGCCATACGCAAGGTCAACGTAATCGACCGCCAGTTGAACGTCGCGCAAGCTCACCAACCTGCCTCCACGCACATCCACGTCGCCAAGTAGCGCCGAATGCACGGCTGCGGCCTGGGCGCCATATTCGATCAGATGCACCGCGTGGAGACCCGCCGCGTTGCGCAGAGGGTGCCCATCCGCGGAATGTCGCTCCCCCGTCGCATGGATGGAGCTTGCATGCCATGCCTCGACCGTGTCGATCAGCGCCATGTCTCCAGCGTGCGGAATGAGGGCGGCCCAGGTTTCCCGTGTCAGCAGGCTCATGCTTCACGCACGGTGCGCGTCGCCACGCGCGGGTTGTGTGTCGGGTCCTGCTGCCAAAAGTCGTAGAAGTTGAACCAGTTGTATGGCTCCTGCCGCGCATAGTGCTCCAGGCGCTGCGCATAACGCCGCAAAATAAGATCGATCGCCTGGTAGCGAGATTCGCGAGGAAGGTCCACGCGCTCCATGAAAAGCTCGAAACTCAATGCGTAACGACGACCGCCGCGATAAAGACCAAAGCACAGTATCACCGGCACTTGCAGCGTACTGGCCAGCAGCCAGGGGCCTATCGGGAACGGCGCCGGTTTACCGAGAAAATCCGCACGCCTGAACGTTTCATGCGCACGGCCGCGATCGGCCAGCAGCGCTACCATGCCGCCGGCGCGGCAGGTTTCAGCCACTGCCAGCGTAACCGCCGCGCCGCCTTGTGAAACATCGATTACCGCCGCGCCCACGTCAGGCGCCAGCGCTTCCAGCAACTCGGTCATGGCCGGGGTTTTTTGCTTGTCCAGCAAGACACGCAACGGCACTTCCGGACAACGCGCCGCCAGCGCTCGCAGCACTTCGAAGCTGCCCTGGTGCGATCCGACCAGCAATACGCCGCGCCCTTGCGCGATGTAGTGCTGCAGTTGCTCCAGCCCCGTCACCTCCACGTCGAAATCGCGCTCGCCATGCGCCAGCAGATAAATGCGGTCGAGCAAGGTGGTGCCGAAATAATGGATGTGCTTGAACACTTGCCAAAAGCTTGCGCGCCGACCGAACAGACGCGTGAGATAGTCACGCGAAGCGCGCCGCTCGGCGCCGCGGCGCAGGAAGTAATACAGGCTGATGAGATAGAGAAAGTGGCGCATGAAACCATGGCCAAAACGCAGCGCGGCGGCCACCAGTACGCCTAGCCAGAAGCGGTTGCCGCCTTCGCGCTGGCTCTGCCAATGACCACTCATGCAGCTGCACCTTCAACAATGCCGCGCGCCAGCATCTGTCCGTCACGCCGCAGTTCGAACCGCAGCTTGCCGGCATGCTCCTGCAGTTGCAGCTCTGCCCATTCGTCAGGATGCAGCGGCGCGAGGAATTTCACTTCGCTGATACCCGCGAGACGTTGCCCACGCCAGGCATGCAGCGCCTGCGCGACGTGTTCGAGCAGGACCACCCCCGGCACCAGCGGATAACCAGGAAAATGTCCGGCAAGACAGGGATGCTCCGGCGCAACGCGAAGAGCCCTTCGGTAGATGGCTTGGCTGGAAATAGGCAGATCCACGTGCGCAACGCTGCTGGAAGATCAGGCGATGATGCCTGTTCCAACGGCCAGGCGGATTAATGCAGCCTCAAACTGTACGCTCGCGTTCAATATGTTCGGAAAGCGCGCGCAGGCTGCTGAAGATGTGCTGGTTGTCCGGATGGTCCGAACGCAGTTGCATGCCGTAGCGCTTGGAAACCGCCAGGGCAATCTCCAGGGCATCGATGGAATCCAGGCCCAGGTCGCCACCAAACAGCGGCGCTTGCGGGTCGATCGCGGCAGGGTCGAGGGTTTCTAGATTGAGCGCTTCCACGATCAGGATGGCCAGTTCGTGTTCGGCAGCGGTCTGCGTGGACATGCTTGGTTTCGAAGCTCCGGATGCACGCCAGCCCCAGGCAGCGGGGGTGGCCGGCCAGTGTAACATAGGGGTCTTTCGTCTCCGGTTGCTGCTTCCGAGCATGGTTCAGGCAAGCGAAAATCTGCAGGCACACCCGGCCCTGCCGCGTACCCCCCGCGTGACGTATCGCATGACGACGCCCCAGGCGGCTTTGGCCGAGACCGGCACCTTGGCGGCATTCGGTTTCGGCGCGGGCGCGCCTGACAGCGACGATCCGCGCTGGCTGCGCGTTCCCCTGGAATGTTTCGATGCGCCCGCGCCGTTGGAGGTATGGCAGGTCGATGGCGATGTCTTGTGTGGCCGCCAGCACAATGTGTGCTGGTCCGCCGGCGGCGGCTGGCTGTTCGCCTCGATCGAGCTGGACGAACGCGCCACAGGTGGCATCGAAGCGGCGGCCCGCCAGGCCTATGCCGAATTGCGGCAATTCATGCGTACGCGCCATGAGCGTTATGTGCTGCGCATTTGGAATTACATTGCCGACATCAATCTGGGCGAAGGCGACGCAGAACGTTACAAACAGTTTTGCGACGGACGTGCGGCCGGCTCCAACGATTTCTTCGCGGACGGCTTTCCGGCCGCGACGGCGATTGGCCACCACTCTCGCAGCCCGGTTTTGCAGATTTATCTGCTTGCCTGCATCGAAGACGGTGCCGCCGTGGAAAATCCCCGTCAGACGAGTGCGTGGCGCTATCCGCGGCAATACGGCCGCACATCGCCCGGCTTTACGCGCGGCATGCTGATGCCGGCGCGTGATGTGTTGGCGATTTCAGGCACGGCGGCCGTGGTGGGCCACGCATCCGCACACGAGGGTGATCCGGAAGCGCAACTCGAGGAAACGCTGGCCAACCTGGACGCCCTGCTCGCCACGGCGGACATGCCCGCGGGCTTCGACACCCATTCGCCGCTGAAAGCCTATGTACGTCATGCCACCGATGCCGCACGCGTACGCGACACGTTGCAGCGACGCCTGCCTGGTGTACCGGTATTGCTGGTACATGGCGACGTATGCCGGCGCGAATTGTTGGTGGAGATCGACGGGTGGCGATTTAGATAGCTGCGCGGAGCGCTGGCCTTGCATGGATGCGATAACAATGCTCCATCAGGTTTTCTTTTCTGGCCGCTTCCATCCGTGCAACGTCGTTTGACGACCACGCGCAACGGTCAGTTCGCCCGCGGGAGCGTCCTTCGTAATCACCGAACCGGCCCCGATCGTGGCGTGCGCGCCGACGGTTACCGGCGCAACCAGCGCGCTGTTGGAGCCGATAAACACGCCGTCTTCGATGGTGGTGACGAACTTGTTTACCCCGTCGTAGTTGCAGGTGATGGTGCCGGCGCCGACGTTGACGTGCGCGCCGACCACGGTATCGCCCAGGTATGTGAGGTGATTGGCCTTGCTGCCCTCGCCGATACGCGCCTTCTTCGCTTCCACGAAGTTGCCGATGTGTACGCCTGCCGCCAGTTCAGTGCCCGGGCGCAGACGTGCAAATGGACCAATCAGGCACGGACCGTGCGTCACGACGCCTTCCATATCGCAATGCGCATGCACGACGGTACCGGCGGCGAGTTGCACGTCCTTCAGACGCGAATACGGACCGATGCGCACGTCTTCACCAAGCTGCACGTTCCCTTCCAGGATCACGTCGATGTCGATTTCCACATCACGCGACACCCGGACGTTGCCGCGTACATCCACTCGCCGCGGATCGGCAACACGCACGCCCTCGGCCATCAGCGCCTGCACGGCGCGCAGCCGATAGGCATCCTCCAGCTCGCTAAGTTGCCAAGGGTTGTTCGCACCGGCTGCTTCCGTCGGATCGTCGCATTCGATGCACTGCGCGGCACGATCTTCCTCGGCCGCCATCTGGAAAATATCGGTGAGGTAGTACTCGCCTTGTGCATTGTTGCGGCCCAGCCTGGCAATCCACCGCTTCAGCGCTCCCGCATCGGCGGCGACGATGCCGGTATTGATCAAGTTGATGGCGCGCTGCGTATCGTCGGCATCTTTCTCCTCGACGACCGCGCGCACCAGGCCGTCGCCGTCACGCAGGACACGGCCATAACCGCGCGGATCGGCAACGCGGGTCGCGAGCATGGACAAGCTGGTTTCGGTTTGCACGAGGCGCCGCAGGGTTTCGGCGCGGGTCAGCGGCACGTCGCCGTAGAGCACGAGTACGCGCGCCTGATCCGGCACCTTGCTCAGCGCCTGCCCGACCGCATGACCGGTGCCCAACTGCTCCGTCTGCAAAGCCCATTGCAGGTCCGGCTGGCCGTCGAACACGGCCTGCACTTGATCGCCGTTGAACCCGTAAACGACGTGAATGACTTCCGGCCGCAAGGCGCGCGCCGTTTCCAGCACGTGCACCAACAGCGGCCGCCCCGCCAGCGGCATCAGCACTTTGGCTTTCTTTGATTTCATGCGCTTGCCTTCGCCGGCGGCGAGGACGATGACGTGCAAAGAGGGCTGGCTCATAAATGGGTCGCTGTCTGGGTCACGATGATCGGTAAGGATACCTGCACATGCCGGCGCACTTTGGGGCGATCCGGCGTCAAGGAAGTGTGCAAACAAAAACGCCGGCACGAGGCCGGCGTTTTTTCGGATACCGCAGATTCAGTGCTTGAGGTTCTTGCGCAGGCGTTCCAGCGCCTGCAGCTGGGCCAGGGCCTGGGCCAGCTTGGCCTGTGCCTCGGCCACGTCCACGGTGCCCGTGCGGTTGGCCAGCGCCTCCTCGGCTTCCTGCTTGGCGCGCTTGGCGGCAGCCTCATCCAGGTCGGCCGCCCGTGCAGCGGTATCGGCCAGCACGGTGACCACTTGCGGCTGCACTTCGAGAATGCCACCGGAGACGTAGAACTGCTGGCGCTCGCCACCTTCCAGCACCACGTCGATGTGGCCGGGCTTGAGGCGGGTGATCAGCGGAGCATGGCGGGGCGTGATGCCCAGCTCGCCCAGCTCGCCGGTGGCGACGACCATCACCGCGTCACCGTGGAAAATCTCGGCTTCGGCACTGACGATGTCGCAACGAATGGTGCTCATAGTTTTCTCACTTCGTTCGAAGGGAACGGGGAACGCGGGACGCGGAGGCTACGGAAAACGTGGAGGGGTCTGGATGCCGTAGCCGCATTGCATTGCCTGCCGCCGGCATTTCCCGTTTTCCGCGCTTCGTTACGCCGCCTTCTTTGCGCCCATTTCCTCGGCCTTCTTGATGGCCTCGTCGATGCCGCCGACCATGTAGAACGCCTGCTCGGGGATGTGGTCCACTTCGCCTTCCACGATCATCTTGAAGCCGCGGATGGTTTCCTTCAGCGTCACGTACTTGCCCGGCGCGCCGGTGAACACTTCGGCCACGTGGAAGGGCTGCGAGAAGAAGCGCTCGCACTTGCGTGCGCGGTACACCACCTGCTTGTCCTCCTCGGACAGTTCGTCCATGCCGAGGATGGCGATGATGTCCTTCAGCTCCTTGTAGCGCTGCAGCGTGCCCTGCACCTTGCGGGCCACTTCATAGTGCTCGGCGCCGACCACGTTCGGGTCGAGCTGGCGGCTGGTGGAATCCAGCGGATCCACGGCCGGATAGATGCCCAGCGAGGCGATCTGGCGGCTCAAGGTAACGGTGGAGTCCAAGTGGGCGAAGGTGGTGGCCGGGGACGGGTCGGTCAGGTCGTCCGCGGGCACGTACACGGCCTGGATCGAGGTGATCGAACCGGTCTTGGTGGAGGTGATGCGTTCCTGCAGCACGCCCATTTCCTCGGCCAGCGTCGGCTGGTAGCCCACCGCCGACGGCATACGGCCGAGCAGCGCGGATACTTCGGTACCGGCCAGCGTATAGCGGTAGATGTTGTCGACGAAGAACAGTACATCGCGGCCCTTGCCGTGTTCGTCCTTCTCGTCGCGGAAGTATTCGGCCATGGTCAGGCCGGTCAGCGCCACGCGCAGACGGTTGCCCGGCGGCTCGTTCATCTGGCCGTACACCATCGCCACTTTCGATTCCGGCAGGTTGTCCAGCTTCACCACGCCGGCTTCCTGCATTTCATGATAGAAGTCGTTGCCTTCGCGGGTGCGCTCGCCCACGCCGGCAAACACCGACAAACCCGAGTGCTGGGTCGCGATGTTGTTGATCAGCTCCAGCATGTTCACCGTCTTGCCCACGCCGGCGCCGCCGAACAGGCCGACCTTGCCGCCCTTGGCGAAGGGGCACACCAGGTCGATCACCTTGATGCCGGTTTCCAGCAATTCGTTGCCGAGTGCCTGCTCGTCGTAGGACGGCGCTTCGCGGTGGATCACCCAATGGTCCTGGGCGCTGATCGGGCCAACTTCATCGATGGGGTTGCCGAGCACGTCCATGATGCGGCCGAGGGTGGCCTTGCCGACCGGCACCTTGATGCCTTCGCCGGTGTTGCGCGCGACGAGGCCGCGCTTCAAGCCATCGGTGGAACCCAGGGCGATCGTACGCACCACGCCATCGCCCAGCACCTGCTGGACTTCCAGCGTGATCTCGGTGCCGTCGATCTTCAGTGCGTCATACACCTGCGGCACCTGATCGCGTGCGAACTCGACGTCGATGACCGCGCCGATGATCTGTACAACTTTACCCTGGCTCATGGATGTGCTCCGGATGGATCTTTGAGGTTCTGTTTCGGCGCCGCCAACGCGTCGCCACATAATGTTTGGGATCAGACCGCCGCCGCGCCGCCGACGATTTCCGAGATTTCCTGCGTGATCGCAGCCTGACGCGCCTTGTTGTAGCTCAGCGTCAGCTCGGCGATGACCTTGCTGGCGTTGTCGGACGCCGCCTTCATGGCCACCATGCGTGCCGCATGTTCGCTGGCGAGGTTTTCCAGCACGCCTTGGTACACCACGGACTCGATGTAACGGCCAAGCACGTGCTCGAGCACCGCAGCCGCGTCGGGTTCGTAGATGTAATCCCAGTCGTGCGATTGTTCCAGCGCGACACCGGCGACATGCTGCGCTTCCAGCTCTGCGGCAACCGCCGGCAGCGGGAGCAGCGCGTCGAGCGACGGCTTCTGCGTCATGGTGTTGACGAAGTCGTTGTACGCCAGGAAAACGCGGTCCAGCTTGCCTTCGGTGTAGGCGTCCAGCACGACCTTGATGACGCCGATCAACTGCTCGACTTTCGGACGCTCACCCAGATGGGTGGAGGTACCGATCAGGTTCACGCCCTTCAGGCGACGGAAGAACTGCACCGCTTTCTGACCGATCGCGACCACGTCGACCTGCACGCCCTTGTCCTGCCACTCGCGGATGGCGGGCAGCAGGCGGCGGAACAGGTTGGAGTTGAGGCCACCGCAAAGACCGCGGTCGGTGGTCACCACGACATAGGCCACGCGGGCGACATCGGTGCGCTCGACGAGGAACGGATGCTTCAGTTCCGTGCTGGCCTGCGCAATATGTGCAATCACCTTGCGCATGGCGCGCGCATAGGGACGCGAGGCCTTCATCAGGTCTTGCGCTTTGCGAATCTTGGAGGCCGAGACCATTTCGAGCGCGCGCGTTACCTTGCGCATGTTCTGCGTGCTCTTGATCTTGGTTTTAATTTCGCGTCCGCTTGCCACGTTTGCCTCAACCTGTTGGGTCCGATTCGGTCGGCTGACCGACGTGCGGTGCAGCCATCCACAACGGACGACTGCACACCCTTTATTGCTTACCAGCTGCCCGTCTTCTTGAACTCGTCGAGGCCGGCCTTGAACGTGCCCTCGATATCGTTGTTCCAGTCACCGGTGGCGACAATCTTCTTCATCAGCTCGCCATGGTTCTGGTGGAAGAAGGCGTGCAGGCCCTTCTCGAATGCCAGCACCTTGTTCACCGGCAGGTCGTCCAGATAGCCCTTTTCAGCGGCATACACGGACAGGGCCAGTTCGGCGATGGAAAGCGGCGCGTATTGCTTCTGCTTCATCAGCTCGGTGACGCGCAGGCCGCGGTCGAGCTGGGCGCGCGTGGCCGGATCGAGGTCCGAGGCGAACTGCGCGAACGCCGCCAGTTCGCGGTACTGCGCCAGCGCCAGCTTCACGCCGCCGGACAGCTTCTTCACGATCTTGGTCTGCGCCGCACCACCCACGCGCGACACCGAGATACCGGCGTTCACGGCCGGGCGGATGCCAGCGTTGAACAGGTCGGTTTCCAGGAAGATCTGGCCATCGGTGATCGAGATCACGTTGGTCGGCACGAAGGCGGACACGTCGCCGGCCTGCGTTTCGATGATCGGCAGCGCGGTGAGCGAACCGGTCTTGCCCTTCACTTCGCCGTTGGTGAACTTCTCGACGTATTCCTCGGACACGCGCGCAGCGCGCTCGAGCAGGCGCGAGTGCAGGTAGAACACGTCACCCGGATAGGCTTCGCGGCCCGGCGGGCGCTTCAGCAGCAGCGAGATCTGGCGGTAAGCCACGGCCTGCTTGGACAGGTCGTCGTAAATGATCAGCGCATCCTGGCCGCGGTCGCGGAAGTATTCGCCCATCGCGCAACCGGAGTACGGCGCAATGTATTGCAGCGCGGCCGATTCGGAAGCCGACGCGACGACGACGATGGTGTTGGCCAGCGCGCCGTTCTCTTCCAGCTTGCGTACCACGTTGGCGATGGACGAACGCTTCTGGCCGATCGCGACGTAGATGCACTTAATGCCGGAATCTTTCTGGTTGATGATCGCGTCGATGGCCAGCGCGGTCTTGCCGGTCTGGCGGTCGCCGATGATCAGCTCGCGCTGGCCGCGGCCGATCGGGATCATCGAGTCGACGGACTTGTAGCCGGTCTGCACCGGCTGATCCACCGACTTACGCCACACCACGCCCGGCGCGACTTTTTCGATCGGCGAGCCGAGCTTGGCATTGAGCGGGCCCTTGCCGTCGATCGGGTTACCCAGCGAGTCGACCACGCGGCCGAGCAACTCCGGGCCGACCGGCACTTCGAGAATGCGGCCGGTGGTCTTGGCGGTGTCGCCTTCGCGCAGATGCTGGTATTCACCGAGCACCACCGCGCCAACGGAGTCGCGCTCGAGGTTCAGGGCCAGCGCAAACGCATTGCCCGGCAGTTCGATCATTTCGCCCTGCATCACATCGGCCAGGCCGTGGATGCGCACGATGCCGTCGGACACGCTGATGATCGTGCCCTCGTTACGCGCTTCCGCGCCGAGCTTGAATTGCTCGATGCGGTTCTTGATCAGTTCGCTGATCTCGGACGGATTCAGAGTGGTGCTGGACATGGTCGTTATCCTTGGGTTTGCGCCGCGCTAACGGCACCCGGTGATTTTTGAAATCTGTTAATGCGTGAGGGCGCTAGCCAGGCGCTGCAGGCGACCGCGGGCGGAGCCGTCGATCACCTCGCTGCCGGTATCGATCACCACGCCGGCCAGCAGCGAAGGATCGACCTGGGTTTCCAGTTCGATCTCGCGCTTGAAGCGGCGCTTGAGCGATGCCTTGAGCTGTTCGGTCTGCGCGGCATCCAGAGCCATCGCACTGGTGACCTTCACCAGCAGCTGCGATTCGGATTCGCGTTTGTAGGTTTCGTACAGCGCGGCCACATCGGCGAGCAGCGGCAAGCGACGCCGTTCGGCCAGCTCCGTCAGGAACTTGCCGAAGGGGTTGTTGGCCTGCGTGTTCTCGGGCAGATGCAGCGCGACGAGCTGCTCCGGCTGCACGCGCGGATCATGGCTGATCGCGGCCACGCGGGAATCCTTGGCGACCTCCGCGGCGAACGCCAGCGCGTGCGACCAGGCAGCCAGAGTGCCTTCGGCCCGCGCCAGCTCGAAAGCGGCGCGGGCGTAGGGGCGAGCAAGGGTGATCGACTGTGCGGCCATCGATCAGATCTCGGTCGCGAGCTGGTCGAGCAACGCCTTGTGCGCGGCCGCGTCGATTTCGCGCTGGACGATCTTCGATGCGCCCTGCACGGCCAGCGCGCCGACGCGTTCGCGCAGTTCTTCACGTGCGCGCTGCGCCATCGAGGCGATTTCGTCCTGCGCCGCCGCTTTCTGGCGGTTGATTTCCGCCACAGCATCGGCGCGGGCCTTGTCCAGAATCTGGTTGGCCTGCTGCTGCGCGCGGTCGATGATCTCGGCCGCCTGCTGGCGCGCCTGCTTGACCTCGGCGGCAGCCTTGTTGTCGGCTTCCCGCAACTCGGCATGCGCGCGCTCGGCGGCATTGAGACCCTCTGCAATCTTGAGCTGGCGCTCTTCGATGGCCTTGGTAAGGTGTGGCCAGATGAAGTGCACGCAGAACCAGATCAGAATGGCGAAGGCGATCATTTCGCCGATCAGAGTGGCATTGAAGTCCATCGCTGCGTTACCTGTGCGTACGAGTTGATGCGGACACGGGCGGCAAGCGCCCGTGTCGAGCTGGCGGCGCCGAGGCGCCGCCCAAGGATTAGCCGGCAGCCAGCTTCGACAGCAGCGGGTTCGCCACCGCAAAGTACATGGCCAGCGCCACGCCGATCAGGAACGCCGCATCGATCAGACCGGCCAGCAGGAACATGCGGCCCTGCAGCAGCGGAACCAGTTCAGGCTGGCGGGCGGCGGCTTCGAGGAACTTCGAGCCCATGATGCCGATGCCGATACAAGCGCCCAGCGCGCCGAAACCGATGATCAAGCCGAGCGCGATGGCGGTGAAGCCCTGGACCTGAGCAATATGAGCAACTAGTTCCACGATGATCTCCTCAAGAAAAAGAAAGCGGTAGTTCTAACGAAAGTGAACAAAATCAATGATGATCGTGAGCCATCGAGATATACACGATGGTGAGCACCATGAAAATGAAGGCCTGGATCGAAATGATCAGAATGTGGAAGATGCCCCACACGGCGTAGCCGATGATGCCCATGCCGAACAGCAGCCAGCTGCCGGCGCTGAACAGGCCGGCGATCAGCATGAACACCAGCTCGCCTGCATACATGTTGCCGAACAGTCGCATCGCCAGGCTGACCGGCTTGGACACCAGCTCGACCAGGTTCAGCGCGAAGTTGAAGGGGGCGAACCACTTGCCGAAGGGCGCAGTGAAGAGTTCGTGCATGTAGCCGCCAAAGCCCTTGGCCTTGAAGCTGTAAAAGATCACCAGCAACAGCACGGTAATGGACATCGCGAACGTCATGTTGACGTCGGCGGTCGGCACGGCGCGGAAGTGGCCGACGCCAAACTTTTCGGTTATCCAGGGAAGCAGGTCGACCGGCAACAGGTCCATGGCATTCATCAGGAACACCCAGATGAACACGGTCAGCGCCAGCGGGCCGAGGAAGCGGCGATCGCCATGAAAGACGTCCTTGACCTGGCCGTCGACGAATTCGAGCACGATCTCGAGGAATGCCTGCCCTTTGCCTGGCACCCCCGCCGTCGCTCTGCGCGCGTACAGCCAGAACCACAGGCAGAAGATGACGCCAAGCGCCAGCGACACCGACACGGAATCGAGATGGAATGACCAAAAGCCATTGGGACTCACCCGGAAGTTCAGGTGCGTCAAATGGTGCTGGATGTATTCGGTAAGACCGCCGTGCGGCTCGCTTGCCATCTCTTAACCCTTAAATCTGAACGCCAGCAGATTAACCGCGTACGCAGCCGCCAGCCCCGTAATGGCAGCCAGCGGCGGCAATTTCCATTGAAACATGATCGCAATCATCCCCCCGATGATCACCATCCATTTCAAGATCATGCCCGTCAGCAGATGCCCCAGCGCCATACCGGCGCCGCTCACCCGACTGAAAACCCTCATCGACAGCAGCGCAGTACCTGCCGCCACAACCGTCGCCCCAGCCGCCGCCGCTATCGCCTCACGACGCCCCTGCGTCGCGAAAACGAGGCCCACGATGACCGCCGCGCATAGCTGCCATCGCAGCAATCGCAGGGCAAGGCGTCGACCGGAAGCAAGACTGTTGAGCACGTGAGGTTCCCGCGGTGTCGCTCATGGCAATCAAACCCGCCACGGGTCACGATCCAATCTAAAAAAGTATATCAGTGCTGCTTTTGGAGCAGCAAGACGAGTTCGTGCGACACGCAGTCTCGGGGGGAATTTCGGACAAGAAAAGGGCCGGACGTTGACGTCCGGCCCGAGGGCATATCGCGAGGGGAGTCGCGATATGCAGAAGGAGATTACTTGGCGGCAGCCGCAGCCTTCTTGATGGCGGCGACCGGAGCAGCCACGGCCTCGTTGGCGGCCTTCTGCTGTTCCTGGACCAGGGCATTGAGTGATTCGGCCGTCTTCTGCGCCACGGCGATCACTTCCTTGGTGACGGAAACGGCGCTTTCGGCCTGCTCGCGGGTCAGCGAGGCGCCCTTTTCCCACAGGCCACGCAGCGCGTCCACATCACGCACCTCGACCGCCTGGGCGATGAAGTCGGCCGTCACCTGGGCCTGCTTTTCCAGCGCAGCGAGCTGCAGCTCGGCAACCTGCTCCAGGCCCTTGATGGCCAGGGCGTGCGCCTTGAACGCGTTGTCGGACAGCTGTTTGGCGTAAGCGAAAACCTGGGTGTTCAGTTGCTGTGTCATGGCTATGTCCCTCGCGGCGGGATGTATTAGAGAGTGGAACAAAGCCTAACAGGAGTTTTTGTGCAATGCAATATGTTTTTTGTTAAGAGACCGAACCGTCACAAAAATTTCAAACACGGCAGACAATTAGTGACGAATACGTGAATATTGCAGTGCGTCAAAAACTCGCGCGGGAGCAGCTGGCGCCCGAGGTACACGTCTCATGCACCACCACCTCGTCCAACCCTGGCAGCACGGGTTCGAGGCGACGCCAGATCCACCGCGCCAGCATTTCGCTGGTGGGATTCTCCAGACCCTCGATGTCATTGAGGTAGTGATGGTCGAGCTGTTCGTAAAGCGGAGCGAAGGCCGCCTTCACGTCCGCGAAATCCATCACCCAGCCCAGGGCAGGGTCTGGTTCGCCACGGACGTGGATTTCGATACGGAAGGAATGGCCATGCAGGCGCGCGCACTTGTGTCCCTCGGGCACGTTCGGCAGGCGGTGGGCGGCTTCGATCTGGAAAATTTTGAAGATATGCATGCGGGTATGTTACCCGCTCCGCCGTGCGGCCTTTCCCAGGCCCTAGACCTTTCCGTTCTGCGCAATCGATCGCCACATATGTCCTGGGTCGAGCAGGCGGTGCTGGCTGGTCGGCCCTTCCGATCCGGAGGCATAGAAATCCGGCGTTCCGTGTTGCCAGGCCTCCAGCACCGGCATCAGCAGTTTCCATGCCCATTCCACTTCGTCGAACCGCAGGAAATGCGTGCGGTCGCCATCGATGGCGTCGGTCAACAGCTGCTCGTAGGCGGAAAATTCGCGGTCTTCGGAACTGGCGTAAGGCGCCGTCAACGTTACCGGCCGGCCGGCCAGCTCCAGGCCCGGCCGCTTGGCCGTCACCAGCAGGTCCATCTGTTCGGTGGGCCGAATCCGGAAGATCATCCAGTTGTTGCCCGCATGTACCGCCTTGGGCAAGGCGCCGGGCACTTCGCGGAACTGCACGGCAATTTCCGAATAGTTGGTCGCCAGTCGCTTGCCGCTGCGCAGGTAGAACGGCACGCCGCGCCAGCGCCAGTTATCGATTTCCAGGCGCAATGCGGCGAAGGTTTCCGTGCATGAGCTGCGTGCAATACCCGGCTCGTTGCGGTAGCCGGGGACTTTCTTGCGCCCGATCTGGCCCGCGCGATATTGCCCGCGCACCGCGTGCCGCTCCACGCTGGCCGGCGTGATCGGCACCGTCGAGCGCAGCACTTCCACCTTGTGATTGCGCAGCACTTCCGGGTCCCATTCGGCCAACGGCGCCATGGCCGTCAGGCTGAACAGCTGCATCAGATGGTTCTGCAGCATGTCGCGCAGCGCACCGGCCTTGTCGTAATACGCCGCGCGCTTTTCAACGCCCAAGGTTTCGGCATAAGTGATCTGCACCTGGGCGATATGCTGCGCGTTCCAGATCGGCTCGATGAAGCGATTGGCAAAGCGGAACACCATCAGGTTCTGGGTGGTTTCCTTGCCGAGGAAGTGATCGATGCGCAGGATCTGGTCTTCCTCCCAATGCGCATGCATGGTCTGGCGCAAGGCCTGCGCGGAGTCCAGATCGGTGCCGAACGGCTTTTCCACGATCAGCCTGCGCCAGCCATTGCGCGGCGCCTTGGCGAAACCGGCGTCGCCGAGTGCCGCGGCCGCCGGACCGAACAGCGGCGGCGGCAAGGCAAGATAGAACAGCGTGGCCGGGCTCAGCTTGTCCTTGAGCGCGAACAATGCATCCGCATGCAACTCACCGCCGACGTAATCGAGCTGGCGTCGAAAGCTGTTCCAGCGCGCCGGCGAGTAATCGGGCGCGAAGGATTGCAGGGCTTTCTGGATGTGACGCTCGAAATGCTCGCGGCTCCAAGGTTCCATCGCATAGCCGACAATGCGCAGGTCGCGCGTCAAACCCAGCGTATGCAGGCGATACAGCGCCGGCATCAGCAGCCGCTTGGTGAGATCGCCGCTTGCGCCCAGAATCACCAGCGTGGTCGCCATGGCTCAGTCCTTGTTGCCGGTTTTCTCTTGGTGTCCGCCGAAGGCGTGGCGCATCGCCGACATCACCTTGTTGGCGTAAAGATCGTTCCCCTGCGAGGTGAAACGGCCGAACAGCGCAGCCGTAAGCACGGGCACCGGCACGCCTTCATCGATGGCCGCTTGCGCCGTCCAGCGGCCTTCGCCGGAATCGGAAACGCGGCCGGCGTAACTGTGCAGGTCGGGATCGCGCGCCATTTCGGCCGCAGTAAGGTCGAGCAGCCAGGAACCGATCACGCTGCCGCGCCGCCACAGCTCGGTGATATCGGCAATCGGAAAATCGTATTGATAGAGTTCCGGGCGCTCCAGCGGCGCGGTTTCGGCGTCGGCGGTGCGCTTCTGCTTGCCGGCATTGGCGCCCTTGAGCACGTTCAGGCCTTCCGCATACGCCGCCATCAATCCGTATTCGATACCGTTATGCACCATCTTGACGAAGTGCCCGGCGCCATTCGGCCCGCAATAGAGATAGCCCTGCTCGGCCGGTGACGGCTCGCCACTGCGGCTCTCGCTGCGTGGCGCGGCGTTCACACCCGGCGCCAAGGCTGCAAATGCGGGCTCCAGGCGCCTGAAGGCCAGCTCGGGGCCACCGATCATCTGGCAGTAACCGCGCTCGCGGCCCCACACACCGCCGCTCACGCCTACGTCCACGTACATCACCTGGTGCTTGCTCAGAGCTTCGGCCCGACGCAAATCTTCCACGTAATGCGAATTGCCGCCGTCGATCACGGTGTCGCCGGCGTTGAGCAACGGGGCAAGTTGATCCAGCACCGCGTCGACCACGGCGGTCGGCAGCATCAGCCAGACCGCGCGCGGACCGTCGAGCTTGGCCACCAGGTCCTGGATCGATTCGGCCGCCGTCGCACCATGGCCAGCCGCTTCACGACGCGCATCGACATGCGTGTCGAACACGACGCAATCGATGCCTGCCTCGAGCATGCGCCGCACCATGTTCAGGCCCATGCGACCCAGGCCGACGAAACCCAGTTGCAGCTTCTGTGCTTTCCCGGCACTCATGTCTTGTTCTCCCATAAACGAAAGCCGCCCGCGAAGGCGTTGTGATTGTCGCCACGACGCACGCCGGCGGGCAACTCAGCCAGATGCTGCACATTGCCTCCTCCCAGCACGACGTAATCCGGCTCTAACGCCGCTTGCAGCTGGCCGACCACGTCAAACACGTGCGCGTGCCACTTCTTCTTGCCGTGCTTCTTGAGACCACGCGTGCCGACATAGTCTTCGAACGTGCCTTTTCGGTACGGCAGATGCGCCAACTCCATCGGTTCGATGACGCCATCGACGATAAAGGCCGAGCCCAATCCGGTGCCCAGCCCAAGGAACAGCATGCGGCCGCCTTCATAGCTGCCCAACGCCTGCATCGCCGCATCGTTGATCAGCTTTACCGGGCAGCCGAAGGCCGCGGCGAAATCGAACCCGACCCAGCCCTTGCCGAGGTTGTAAGGTTCACGCGCAATGCGCTCGTGGAGCACGGGACCGGGATAGCCGATGCTTACCGCATCGTATTTCCAGCCGCGAATGGCCGCACGCAGCTGCTTGATCATCTCGGCCGGCGTGAGCTTGCGATTGGATTTGATCTCCACCTCGCGCTTGTTGCCGCTCATCATCGCCTTGACGTGGCTGCCGCCGATGTCGATCACCAGTACCTTGTGCTTGGCCTCTGCCGCGGTGGCGCCGGCACCTTCTCCGGTTTTGCGGCGCGCCTTGCGATACCAGGTGATCGCCGCATTGGTGGCGCTGTCGTGGCCGAGCGCCTTGCGCGGCGATTCGATTTCATCCACCACGCGCAGCGCAAGCTGCTTGCCAAGCTCCACGCCCCACTGGTCGAACGGATTGATGTCCCAGATCGCCGCCTGCGTAAACACGATGTGTTCATACAGCGCAACGAGCGCGCCCAAGGCATGTGGCGTCAGCCGTTCTGCCAGCAGCAGGCTGGACGGGCGATTGCCTTCGAACACGCGATGCGGTGCAAGGCTCTCATCGACACCTTCCGCCTGCACTTGCTCCAGCGTCTTGCCCATGGCCAGCGCTTCGGCCTGCGCAATCATGTTCGCCAGCAGCAGGTCATGATGGCGACCGTACGGATTGAGCGATTGGCCAAAGCCGATGAAATCGCAGGGAATCAGCCGCGTGCCCTGGTGAATCAGCTGGTAGAACGAATGCTGCCCGTTCGTGCCCGGCTCGCCCCAATACACCGGCCCCGTGGCATAGTCGACCTGCGCACCACCGATGGTGACGTGCTTGCCGTTGGATTCCATCGTGAGCTGCTGCAGGTAAGCGGGAAAACGCTTGAGGTACTGCTCATACGGCAATACCGCTTGCGTTTCCGCATCGAAGAAATCGGTGTACCACACGCCGAGCAGGCCCATGATCACCGGCAGGTTGCGTTCCAGCGACGCGGTGCGGAAGTGCTCATCCATCGCATGGAAGCCGGCGAGCAGCTCCGCGAACGCATCCGGGCCGATCGCAAGCATGGTGGACAGGCCGATCGACGAATCCATCGAATAGCGGCCACCCACCCAATCCCAGAAGCCGTACATCTGGTCAGTGGAAATGCCGAACTCTTCCACCGCCTTGGCGTTGGTGGACAGTGCGACGAAATGCTTCGCCACCGCGCCCTTGTCGCCACCGGCCGCCTTCATCAGCCAATCGCGCGCGCTGTGCGCGTTGGTCATGGTTTCCAGCGTGGTGAACGTCTTGGAGGCGACGATAAACAGCGTTTCGTCCGCGCGCAGATCATGCACCGCTTCGGCGAAATCGGTGTAATCGACGTTGGATACGAAGCGCACGGTCAGCTTGCGATCGGTGTAGTGCCGCAAGGCTTCGTAGGCCATCACCGGCCCCAGATCGGAACCGCCGATGCCGATATTGACGATGTTGCGGATGGGCCGGCCGGTAAAACCCAGCCAGCTTCCTTCGCGAACCGCATTGGCGAATGTACGCATGCGCGCGAGCACCGCGTGCACGTCAGGCACCACGTTGACGCCGTCAACCTTGATGACTTTGCGCGCCGGCGCGCGCAGGGCCACGTGCAAGGCCGCGCGCTGCTCGGTGGTATTGACCTTTTCGCCCGCAAACATGGCGTCGCGGCGTGCTTCCAGGCCGCATTCGCGCGCCAGGGCGAACAACTGCTCAAGCGCCTGGTCGTTGATGCGATGCCGGGCATAATCCAGGCGCCAGCCTGCGGCATCCGCGCGATAGCGCTCGGCACGGCCCGGATCGGCCGTGAACATATCGCGGAGATGTTGGGTCGCCAGCTCCTGGCTTTGCGCTTGTAGTGCCTGCCACGCTCTCTTCTCGCGCAAAGCGCTCATGCAACAGCCCCTATGCGCCCGCTTACCGTATCGATCAGTTCGTGCCAGGACTTGACGAAGGAATCAGCGCCTTCCTGCTGCAACACCTTGGCCAGCGGTTCCACCTGGATGCCATGCGTTTCGAACTGCGCCAGCGTGCCGGCAACGCCGGGGTCGTCCAGCGGCATCAGCCGCTCCGCCTTACCGTGATCGGCAAACGCGAGCAGCGTTTTCTCCGGCATGGTGTTGACCGTGAGCGGCGCGATCAGGTTCTCGATGTACATCACATCGCTCGCCTTCGGGTCCTTGGTGCCGGTGCTGGCCCACAGCAGGCGCTGCACGCGCGCACCGGCGTTCTGCAGGCGCTGCACACGCGGCGAATTGATCAGCTCGCGGTACTTGGCGTAGATCTGCGCGCACACTGCAAAGCCGAGCTTGTTGTGCAGGTCGGCCGGCACCTTGTCTGCCACCTTGACGTCCCAGCGGCTGATGAACACCGAGGCGACCGAGGCGATATCCAGATCCAGGCCCGCCTCGTGGCGACGCTCCAGGCCGCGCAGCCATGCTTCGGCAGCGGCCTGGTACTGCTCAGGTGAGAACAGCAGCGTGACGTTGATCGGCACACCGCGAAAGATCAGTTCTTCGATCGCCGGCACGCCGGCCGGCGTGCCCGGCACCTTGATGAAGAGGTTGTGTACCGCTGCCTGCTTGTGCAGCGCAACCGCCTGCTCGATGGTGCGTTGCGTGTCGTCTGCCAGCAGCGGCGACACTTCCAGAGACACCCAGCCATCCACGCCGTGCGTCTGCTGATACACCGGCTCGAAAATGGCTGCTGCGCGGCGCAGGTCGTCGATCGCCAGGCCGAAGAACACCGATTCCGGATCCGCATTGGCCATCCCGCGAATGGAAGCATCGTAATCTTTGCCGGCCTTGATGGCCTGGGCAAAGATGGTCGGGTTGGAGGTGAGACCGGTCACGTGCTTCTGCTCGCGGTAGCCGAGCAAGGTGCCGTCACCCAGCATGCCGCGGGTGATGTTATCCAACCACAGACTCTGTCCGAGCCCATGGAGCGTGCGGGTCGGTTGTTCCATTGCAGTGCTCCTTCGTGAAGTGAGACGAGTATTCGATCGGGCCGCAACGGCAAGGCTTGGCAGGCGTGCCGGCGAATCAGCGGCAGGGTAGCAAGACGCATGTCACGGCCTCATGACCGTTAAGACTATACGCTCGTACGCCATGCTCCCGGTACCCGGCGATAGAGACGGTGGCCACGCAACGGCCCGCTGTCTGGGTCAATGACATTTCTCGCTCACGCTTGCAATCCGGCGCATCAAATTGGCGTTTGCAAACAGAGGCCAACCTTTTAACCGGATGCGAACAAGCACACCGTTAGCCTGAACTTCCGCGACGCACCATCGAGGAATGTTTATGGCTCCCACGATGTTTGACCTGCCGCCCACCCAAGTGGATCAAGACACTGAAACTCGCCGTGTCTCAACCGAACCCGCCGAAGGGTATGTGCTGGACCCCTGGTCCGGCCTCTATCTGGAAACCGACCTCGCATTCAGACACCGCGTTGCGCTGAAAGAGCCGGCGTGACGATCACGCGCACGCCGGCGTTGAGCCGGCCTGCTGCTCGAGGGGAATGCGCGCGGTCGCGGAGCACTGAGGCAGTGCCCTGATCTCATCAAAATAAGGTGTGGTGGCTATGGGTGGACTCGAACCACCGACCCCAGCATTATGAGTGCTGTGCTCTAACCGGCTGAGCTACATAGCCAAGGGGTGCGCCGTCCGGGATCCGGAACCGGGCTGTAATCAGGCGGGGCGCGGCAGTTTAATCGGGCTGCCCTCGTGGTTCAAGTAGTCGGCTTGCTCCGGCTTTGTAGGCTGTGGTTGAATCGATCCAGGGTCACGCACGCTGACGTCTGGCATAGACTGCAGCAACGAGCCCCGAGGAGGCTGGATGATCGACGCAGATGGCTACCGTCCGAATGTTGGCATTGTGCTGCTGAATGCAGACGGCCGGCTGTTCTGGGCGCGCCGCGTCCATCGTGACGGCTGGCAGTTCCCCCAGGGTGGCATGCGCAGCGATGAAACCCCGCTGGAAGCCATGTACCGGGAGCTGCAGGAGGAAACCGGCCTCCTGCCTCAGCATGTGGAGGTGCTCGCCAGTACCCGCGGGTGGCTGCGCTACAAGCTGCCCAACCGCTACATCCGCCATCACCAGCATCCCATGTGCATCGGGCAGAAGCAGGTGTGGTTCCTGCTGAAGCTGGTCGGTGGCGAAGATGCGCTGTGCCTGGATGCCTGCGAAAAGCCCGAGTTCGACCTTTGGCGCTGGGTGGATTTCTGGTACCCGGCCGCCCACGTGGTGAATTTCAAGCGCGACGTCTACCACCGCGCCCTGCGCCATTTCGCGCCCCTGGTGGAAACCTTGCTGAGCATCCAGCTGGGGCCGCAGCCCCAGTCGCAAGGCCGTCCCGGCCGTGGCCGGCGCGCAGCCGCCTGATCGACATCCAGATTGCGTCCGCCCAAGAGGCTAGAGGGCTTCGCAGTAATCACTAGCGCTAGGTGCAAACAGCGTGCCGGCGTTCCTACTCCCTCGATCAGCCGTTGGGCCGAAAAGCCACGCTGCACGCCATGCACCTTCGCCCACTTTAGGCACGTTCACGCCCTTTTCAAACATCGAAGGCTGGTGTAGGTTCAAAGAGTCGGTGTGTAGGGGGTGGCTTACTGCGCCAGGTATCACACAGCAGTAGCTGTCAGCAATTCAGGGATGTGTATTGCAGGATGACGCCGGAGGCGTCTTCGACATGAGGGAAGACATTGGCGGCACTGCTTGATCTCTACTGTTTTCCTTATGCGGGGGGCAGTTCATGGATTTACCGTGAACTTGCGCGGCTGCTTGCCGGCCGGATGCGGCTTGTGCCGGTGGAATTGCCCGGTCACGGTACGCGCCGCACTGAACCCCTGGTGGAACGTTGGCCTGAGTTGACCGCGCAGCTTGCGGACGAGCTTGCGCCCAGGCTGAATGCGCCCTATGTCTTTTTCGGATACAGCCTCGGCGCCCTGATTGCGCTTGAGACGCAGAGGGAACTCAACCAGCTTCACGCAGGGCATTACGCACAAGCACTGGTTGCATGCGCGGCGCGCGGCCCGCGTGCGATCCATCACCAGCGCCTGATGCATCGCATGGATGACGTGGCGATGTTTGAAGCCGTGCAGACACTAGGTGGCATTCCCGAGGCCGTGCTGCAATCGCCGGAACTCATCCGGCTCACTGCCCCGCCGATGCGAGCCGACCTGTGTCTTTTCGAAACCTATGAAACGGGAAGAACGCCGCTGGACTTGCCCGTTCACGCCTACTACGGCCGCAACGACACCAGCGTCGGTGAACATTATCTCGCCTGGCAGCACGAAACGCTTCGCCCGCTGTGCAGCCGCGCTTTCGATGGTGGCCACATGTTCCTGCACGAGGCAGGGGTTGCACTTGCAGCCGCTCTGACGGACGACCTGATGCCGCGCGCCGATATCGGTGACGCCTCGTCAGACGCCAAGCACGCTCATTTCCATAGCCGTCCAGCAGGTCTCGGCACGCCATTGGAATCTACGGAGGAATCATGAGCGACAGCACTCATTTCCAGGTGCAGGCTGATGCTGCACGCAAGCCGAGTGTTGCACGCAATGGCTTTGGACCTTTCCCCGCTTCGCCATCGCTTCCCGCGGCTTTTGCCAGGGTGGTGCGCGCTTTCCCGCATAAAACCGCGGTGTTGGCCGGAGAGCATGCGTGGACGTACGAGCAACTGGATCGACTGTCCAATGCATGCGCGTTGCGCATTGCTCGCTCGGGCATCGGCCGCGGCGATTGCGTGGGCATCCACATGGAGCGCTCGGTCGAGGCGGTGATTGCCATGCTGGCGATCCTCAAGCTGGGCGCCGTGTACGTGCCCTTCGATCCCGCTGCCCCGGGGCAGCGGCTTGCCAAGCAGGCCGTCAACGCAGGCGTGAGGACCGTGCTTGTATCTGCCAACCATCATGCGCCGGAGTGGTTTTCCGGCACGGTGCTCGACGTCCCAGTCCATCGCGACGCCCTGGACGAGGATCTGCCACAAGCCGAAATCCATCCTCTGGAGTTGGCTTACGTCATCTACACCTCCGGCTCGACGAACGAGGCCAAGGGCGTATGCGTGCCCCACGGTGCCGTGCTCGATCTGATCCAGGGGGCGAGTTATTGCAGTTTTACTCAGGACGATGTCGTGTATCACGGCATGTCCATTGCCTTCGACGGCTCCACCTTTGAAATCTGGGGCGACCTGTTGAGCGGCGCTACCCTGGTGATCGCGCCGCATGGCCTCTCGCTCAAGGGCATTTGCGACCTGGTGGAGCGGCATGCCGTGACTGTGCTGCTCCTCAGCACCGGCGTGTTCAATGCCTTCAACCGCGACATGCTGCACAAGCTGTCCGGCGTTCGCGTACTGCTGGCCGGCGGCGACGTGATGTCGCCTGCCTCGGCAACGCAGTTTTTCGAAGCGGGCGGCAAGGTGCTGGTGAACGGATACGGCCCTACAGAAGTCACGACGTTCTCGCATTGCCATGTCATGACGTCCCCCGCACAGACCATGGGCGCCATTCCTATCGGAGGCCCCATCAACGGAACTGCCGCCTATGTGCTCGATGAACGCATGCGCCCGGTGGCGCTGGGCGACGAGGGCGAGCTGTACATCGCGGGCAGCGGCTTGGCCCAGGGCTACCTGGACAACCCCGCGCTGAGCGCCGAGCGCTTTCTTCCCGACCCTTTCGCGACTGATGGATCGCGCATGTACCGCACCGGCGACCTGGTGCGGCAGGCACCGGGCGGCAGGCTCGATTATCTCGGGCGCATCGATACCCAGGTGAAGATCCGAGGGTTTCGCGTCGAGCTGGGCGAAATCGAAACCTGCCTGCGCTCGCTGGGTGCGTTGGTAGATGCTTGCGTGATCCGCGGCGGCGGTCCGGAAGCATCGCAGCTGTACGCATTCTGCGTCGCCGAACGCGGCGACGTGCAGGACGAGACGACCCTGCTCGACAAGCTGCGCCGGCGATTGCCCGACTACATGGTTCCCAGGCGCATTTTCTTCGTGGAAGCCCTGCCCTTGACCATCAACGGCAAGGTCGACCGCCGCGAGCTGGCGGCCCGCGTGTCGGATGTCGCCGATGCGAACTCAATTGCGCTTCTATCTACAAGCGACCCGTTGGCGCAGGAGGTGCTCGAAGTGCTGCGTCGCCTGCTGGGCGATGCACAGATACAGATGTCCGACCATTTTTTCGAAGCAGGCGGCGATTCATTGGTCGCGATGCGCTTTTGCGCAGACATCGGCCAGATATATGCCATCGATTTGCCGCTGGCGACACTGTTCGATGCGCAGTCCATAGCCGCACTGATCGAAGACATTCGCAAACTCGTACAGGTTACGCCCGGGGAGACATCCGCCGCCTGAGGCAGCTGGCGGCAAGCCCCGGTCCACAAACCCGTTAAACCAGTCAATCAGGATGACGTATGCAAACAGCCGACGAAGCGCACTACTGCGTGGTAGTGAACGACGAGCAACAGCATTCCATCTGGCCGGCCGGACGTGAGATGCCGTTAGGCTGGAAAGTCGATGGTTTTGAAGGGTCGCGTGCCGATTGTCTGTCGCATATCGAGCAAGTCTGGACCGACATGCGGCCGCTGAGCGTGCGCCGCCACATCGGGGCCGCATCATGATCGCCGCGCACACGCAGCGCTCCTGGTTCGAGGCATTGTTCGAAGCCATCGACACCACGTCGTGGCACGACCTCCCCCGCTTTTTTCATCCTCACGTGGTGTACGAACGTCCCGGCTACCCGCCGATCGTCGGGCTGGACGAGTTGCTCGGCTTCTATGCCTCCACGCGCATCATCGCCGAGGGCAAGCACTCGCTGGAAGGCAGCCTGCGCAACGAAGATCAGGCAATCTGCTGGGGACAGTTCAGCGGTCGCTCGAAAAACGGCGAAGCACTCGCCGAGCGCTTCGCCGATGCCTATCAACTAAAGGACGGCCTGATCAAACAGCGCACCACTTATTTTTTCAGGGCCGCCATTTAACCGTTCACCACGTCTTTTGGATTTATCCATCCGCAACGACGCGCGCGGTGCATGATCGGGGAGCAAGGCATTGGATTACCTGTATTGGTACGGCAGCGAATGGACCTCCGAGCAGCGTCCGCTGCTGGGGCTTCGCGACAACAGCTTCTGGATGGGCAACAGCGTCTTCGACGGCGCGCGCGCCTACGATGGCGTTACCCCGGATCTGCAACTGCACTGCGAGCGCCTGTTGCGCTCGGCCTCGCACATGCTCATGCGCCCGACCATCGATGCCGCAGCGCTGGCGGCTGTCTGTCGTGCTGGCGTAGCGCATTTCGAAACCGGCGCGGAGCTGTACATACGTCCCATGTTCTACGCCCGCGGCGGCTTCATCGTGCCGGACCCGGACACCACCGAATGCGCCGTGGTCATCCATCGCGCTCCACTGCCACGCGAGGGCTTCAGCGCGTGCACCGCACCGTTTCGGCGCCCTTCGCCCGACATGGCGCCGACGCTGGCCAAGGCCAGCTGCCTGTATCCGCTCACCCAGCAGGCGCTGCATTACGCCAAGCAACGTGGCTTCGACAACGCCCTGCTGTGCAATGCCGAGGGCCATGTCGCGGAGTTCGCGACCTGCAACATCATGATCGCGCGCGACGGCGTGGTGCGCACGCCTCGGACGGACGGCAGCTTTCTCGCCGGCATCACGCGCGCCAGGGTGATGGAGCTGCTGCGCCAGGCGGGCGTCGACGTCGTCGAATGCAGCTTGCGCGTCGAGGACGTAATGCATGCCGACGAGGTATTCAGCACCGGCAACTACGCCAAGGTACTGCCTGTGTTGCGCGTGGATGAGCGGCATTATCAGGCAGGCCCGATCGCAGCCCTGGCGGGCCGGCTCTATCGGGATTTCGCACACGCGACCGCGCGCACCACGGCAGCGGCCTGACATGAGCGACATCCCGACGCATGGATCCTGCGCTACCTCGGGCGGTCCGGTCGAAGCCACCCTTTCTCCGTTTCCGCTGTCGTTCGCACAGGAACGCCTGTGGATCATCGACAAGCTGGTTGACGACAAGGCGCTCTACAACGCCTCCATGTTGTTCAAGCTCGAAGGAGAACTGGATGCCGACGTACTCGAGCGCGCCATCAAGGAAGTGGTGCAACGCCATGAAGTGCTGCGCACCGCGTTTGCCGAACAGGATGGGCAACCGCGAGCTTTCACTTTGCCGGCCATCGATTGCCGGCTGGCCCGCGAAGACCTGAGCGGTCACGATGACAGCGCCACGATTGCAGGCGAACGACAAACCTTGGCGGCCGCCGAGCCTTTCGACCTGGCGCATCCGCCGCTGCTGCGCGCGACGCTCTACCGCCTATCGCACCACTCGCACGAACTGCTTCTGACCGTGCACCACATCATCTTCGACGGTGCCTCGATCGATGTGCTGTTGAACGAACTTGGCAGCCTTTATCCCGCCTTCGCTGCCGGAAAACCATCGCCCCTGGCGGAGCCGCCCGTGCAAAGCGGCGCGCTTGCCGCTGCCGAGCGGCAACGCATCAGCGGCGCCCACAAGGAGCGCCTGCTGGGTTACTGGCAAGACCAACTGGATGGTGAGCTGCCGGTCCTGTCACTGCCTACCGATCGGCCTCGCCCTGCGCTGCAGACGTTCCGTGGCGCGACCTTGTGCAAACCGCTGCCGTCCGCGTTGGTATCGAATCTCCAGGCGCTCTGCCGCAGCGAACGCACTACTCCGTTCACGGTCATGCTGACGGCCTACGCGATATGGCTTTGCCGCTACGCAAACCAGCAGGAGGCCGTGATCGGCGTGCCGTATGCATTGCGCGCGGACGGCCCATCGAAAGGCGCCATCGGCTTCCTGGTCAACACCATGGCCCTGCGGATGCGTCCGGACGGCCGCGCGTCGTTTCGCGAGTTGCTGCGCGAGAGCCGCAACCGGTGCCTGGACGCATATCCCTACGGAGAACTGCCGTTCGGTGAATTGCTTGGCGCGCTTGGCGCGCATCGCGAGATGACCCGCCCACCGGTGTTCCAGGCCATGCTGGTCGTGCAGAGCCGGCGCCCGACCGTGCAGCTCGGCTCTGCGCTGAACATGCGCTACGCCGGCGAGGTGCCCACCGACAAGGCCCGCTTCGATGTTTCGATGGTGCTGGATTTCCTGGCGGACGGCGCCACCCTGTCACTCGAATACAACCTGGATTTGTTCGAACCGGCGACGGCCGAGCGCATGCTCGGGCATTTTCTCGTGCTGCTCGACGCAGCACTGCAGCAGCCAGAGCTGCCGGCATGGCGACTGCCGCTGCTCGCTCCACAAGAGCGCCAGCGCATCCTGGAGGATTGGAACGACACCGGTCACGCTGCACCGGAAGGGCTCAGCCACGCGTTGTTCGAGGCTCAGGCCGCACGCACACCTGACGCGGCGGCACTGATCCACGGAGACACTGTGTGGACCTATGCGCAGTTGGAGCAGCGCGCCAACCAGCTCGCGCATACCCTGCAATCCATGGGCGTGGGCCAGGAGACGCCCGTCGGCGTGCTGCTCGAGCGCAGCCCTGAACTGGTTTGCAGCATGCTGGCGATCTTCAAGGCCGGGGGTGTGTACGTGCCGCTGGATCCGGCCCATCCGGACGAGCGCCTGGCCTACATGGCTGGCGACGCACGCACGCATGCCATCGTTACTGGCCAGGGGCTGAAATCCAGGCTGACCTCCCTGCTCGATGCCGCGCGGGACGTCCTGCCGCGGCAGCCGGTCCTCGTTGACTGGTGCGAAGACTCCGCCGGGATGGCAAGGCAGCCTTTCACCCCACCCCCGAATGGTCCGCAGCCGCGGCAACTCGCCTATGTGATCTACACCTCCGGCTCCACCGGGCGACCCAAGGGCGTGGAGATCGAGCACCGCGCCTTCTACAACCTGGTGCTGGCCAAGATCGACGGTTTCGGGATCTTTCCGGATAGCTGCGTGTTGCAGTTCGTGTCGTTCGGCTTCGACGTTTCCGTATCGGACGTCTGTATGACCTTGGCCGTCGGCGCACGGCTGCTGCTACGGCCCGCCGACGTGGTCGGCGGCGAGCCGCTGGCACAATTGCTGAAAGAACATGCCGTGAGCGTGATCGTGCTGCCCGCTTCCGTGCTGGCCACGCTGCCGCCGGTCACGCTGCCCGCGTTGCGCTCGGTGATTGCCGGCGGTGAGGCCTGCTCGGCCGAGCTGGTCGATCGCTGGGCCCACGACCGTCGTTTCGTCAACGCCTACGGTCCGACTGAAGCGACCATTTGCACCACCATGGCACGCTGCCAGCCTGGAGGCGGCCCGCCGCCGATCGGCAGACCGATCCCGCACGCGCGTACCTACGTGCTGGATGTGCACTTGCAGCCGGTGCCGCCCGGCGTGACCGGCGAACTCTACATAGGCGGCGCGGGACTGGCTCGTGGTTACCTGGGCAGGCCGGCCATGACCGCGGAACGTTTCGTACCGCATCCGTTTGCCGCGAAGCATGGCGGCGTTCCTGCGGGCTCCCGGCTCTATCGCACCGGCGATCTGGCGCGTTATCTGCCGGATGGCTCGCTGGTCTTCGTGGTGCGCGCCGACGACCAGGTAAAAATCCGGGGCTTCCGCATCGAATTGGGCGAGATCGAAGCCACCCTGCTGCTGCACACTGCCGTGCAGGACGCGCTGGTTACCGCGCAACCGCTGGGCGTGGGCGGCCCGCAACTGGTCGCCTATTACGTCGCAGCCGGCGACAACCGCCCCGATAGCGCCGCCCTGCTGGCGTTCCTGCGCGCGCGTCTGCCGGAACACATGATTCCCGCGCTGCTGATTCCGCTGGACGCCTTTCCGCGCACGACCAGCGGCAAGATCGACCGTCGCGCGCTACCGAAGCCGGACGCGTGTGCGAACCTGTATTCGGGCGAACCCATGCCCCCGCGCACGCCGGCCGAAGAGATACTCGCCGCAGTGTTCGCCGAAGTGCTGCAGTTGCCGTCGATCGGTGTGGAGGACGACTTCTTCGCGCTGGGCGGGCAGTCGATCCTTGCCACCCAGGCGATGGCGCGGCTGCGCGAGCGTTTGGAGCTGGACCTTTCGGTGCGCCTGCTGTTTGAGGCGCCGACCGTCGCTGCCCTGGCCTTGCGCGTGGAAGATGCGCTGGCCGCGCAGATCGACGCCCTGGACGACGAACAGGTGGCGCAAGCGCTCGAGCGCGATGCGTCTCCCGTTTCCTATCCGATGAGCGAGCCTGCCGAATGAGCACGCCAGGCCTGGATGCCCGACGTGCCCTGCTGGAACAGCGCCTGCACAAAGCGCGGGCCAAGGAGCGCAGCCATGCAGCGGCGATCAAGCCGCGCCCGCTCGAGGCGGGAACGCCACTGTCCTCCGCACAGCGACGCCTGTGGTTCCTCGACCAATGGGAACCGGGTAGCGCCGCCTATCACATTCCACTGGCGCTGCGCCTGACCGGCAATATCCGCACCGATCTGCTCGAACATGCGCTGCGTGAGGTGGCTGCGCGCCATCCGGTACTGCTTACGTGCTACGCCGTCGAGCAGGGCGAGCCGGTTGCGCGGAGGCTGCCGGTATCGGCCGTGCAGTTGGCGGTGAAAAGCGCTCCTGCCGACATGACCGCCGAACGCTGGCAGCAATGCCTGGTGGACGAAGCACGCCGTCCGTTTGCGCTGGACCAGGAACCGGCATTGCGCGCCACGTTGTGGCACGAGGATGCGGAGCACGCGGTCTTGTTGCTCAACCTGCACCACATCGCTGCCGACGGCTGGTCGATCGGCCTGCTGGTGAAAGAGCTGAGTGCCTGTTACGCGGCAAGCCTGGATGGCAGGGCACTCGCAGAGCCACCGGCGCTGCAGTATGCCGACTTCGCGTACTGGCAGGCCCGGCAGCTGCAGGGAGACGCACTGCGCAAATCCTTGCAGATCTGGCAGCAGCACCTGGCCGGCGCGCCTGCCTTGCTCCAATTGCCGACCGATCGCCCTCGCCCGGCGATGCAGGCCACCCGTGGCGCCATCGAGCCGTTCCGTTTCAGCGCAGCCACGACGCAGGCGATCCGTGCGCTCGGGCAACGCGAACGACTGACGCCCTTCATGATTCTGCTTGCGGGCTTGAGCGCGCTATGCCAGCGCTATGCCGGGCAGGACGACATCGTGCTCGGCACGCCGGTGGCCGGTCGCGACACGGTTGAACTGGAAGGCCTGATCGGCTGCTTCGTCAATACGCTGGCGATCCGCACCCGGCCCTTGCCCACGCGCAGCGCGCTCGATTTCCTGCATAGCGTGCGCGAGCAATGGCTTGCCGTGATCGACCACCAGGATTTGCCGTTCGAACAGCTGGTGGAAGCGATCGCGCCCGAGCGTCAGCTTGGCCATACGCCTGTCTTCCAGGTCATGCTCTCGGTCAACAACGTGCCGCGCGCCGGACTGGAACTGCCTGGTGTCGCCGTCACGGAATGGCCGGTGGATACGCGCACCGCCAAGTTCGATCTGAGCTGGGCAGTGGACGATCTGGGCGAAGCGATCACCGGTGCGGTTACCTACAATACCGATCTGTTCGAGCGCGGCACCGTGCAACGCATGGCGCGCCACCTCGAGCAATTGCTCGCCGGCATGGCCGCGAACCCCCACTGCCCGCTGGCCGAGCTGTCGCTGCTGGATGAGGCCGAACGCGCGGCACTGCTCGACACCTTCGCGCGCACCGACACGATCTATCCCGACATATGCGATGTACTGCAGTGGTTCGAAGCACAAGCCGCAAGCACGCCGGATGCGCCAGCGGTGGCTTTCGAGGGCCACGGCTACAGCTATCGCGAGCTCGACGGGCATGCCAACCGACTGGCCCATCACCTGCTTTCCCTGGGGGCGACGCCGGAACAGCCGATCGGCCTGTTCATGGAGCGCTCGCACGAGACCGTCGTGGGGCTGCTCGGCATTCTCAAAACCGGCGCGGCCTACCTGCCTGTCGATCCGGGTTATCCGGCGGAGCGGGCGCGTTTCATGCTCGAAGACAGCGGCGCCAGCCTGTTCGTGAGCGAGGCGGCGTTGGCCGCATCGCTCGGCGATGTGCCTGCGCTGCGCGCGGTCTGCCTGGACCGCGACTGCGAAGCCATCGCCGCCCAGCCGGCTTCGCCCGTGCAGACGGTGCGCCGCGCGGATGCATTGATGTATGTGCTGTTCACTTCCGGCTCCACGGGACGCCCGAAGGGCGTGGGCGTGGAACACCGGCATTACCTGAATTATCTGCATGGCGTGATGCGCCGGCTGGACGTGCCGGCCGGCAGCCATTTCGCCATGGTCTCCACCTTCGCCGCGGACCTCGGCACCACCATGCTGTACGGCGCCCTGTGCAGCGGCGGTTGCGTGCACGTGCTTTCGCATGACCGAGTAGCCGATCCGGCGGCGTTCGCCGACTACATGCGGCGGCATCGCATCGATGTGCTGAAGCTGGTGCCCAGCCACTTTGAAACACTGCGCTCGATGGTGTCTCTGCACGACATTCTGCCGCGCCTGCGTCTGGTCTTCGCTGGCGAGGCATGCAGCTGGGAAACCGTGGCGGCGGTGCGCCAGGTCGTGCCGCAGCTGATTGTGCAGAACCACTACGGCCCTACCGAAACCGCGGTGGCCGCGTTGACGTACCAGGTGCCGGAACAATTGCCGCAGACGCAAGGCACCCTTCCGCTGGGACAACCGCTAGGCAACGTGCGCATCTATGTGCTCGATGCCGGACTACGGCTGCAACCGCTCGGCGTGGCCGGCGAATTGTGCATCGGCGGCGCCGGCGTGACGCGTGGATACGTGGGCCGTCGCGCGCTGACCGCCGAGCGCTTCATGCCCGATCCCTTCGATCATCGGCCCGGTGCCCGGATGTATCGCACCGGCGACCTGGCACGCCTGCGCGCCGACGGCACGGTGGAGTTTCTCGGCCGTATCGACCATCAGGTCAAGGTGCGCGGCTATCGCATCGAGATCGGGGAAATCGAGGCGCTGCTCAAACACCCTGCCGTACAGGACGCACGCGTGGTGCTGCGCGAGGACGCTCCCGGCGACAAACGTCTGGTCGCCTATCTGGTGATGCCCGGCAAGCCTCCCGCGGAAACGGTGGCCGCTGTGATCGAAGCGCTACGCACCGGCCTGCGCGCAGCCGTGCCCGACTACATGTTGCCGGCCGCCTTCGTTGCCATTCCCAGCCTGCCGCTCAATCCGAATGGCAAGCTCGACCGCTTTGCCCTGCCCGCACCCAGCGCCGTGCGCGATGCGCCCCATGGCAGCAGACGTGCGCCGCGCAATGCGCTCGAAGCGGGCATCGCTTCGGCGTGGTCGGAAGTGCTCGGCATCGACGCGATCGGCATCGACGAGAACTTCTTCGAACTGGGTGGCGATTCGTTCAAGGCCGTGCGAGTGGTACGCGCCATCGGTCGCGGCGTCAGCGTGATGGATCTGTTTCGCCATCCCACCGTGGCTGCGCTGGCTGCACGGTTATCGCAGGGCGGCACCGATAGCGCGGGCCTGCTGCATCGCCTGACCCCCTCGCCGGCCACAGCGGATGGCGTGACCTGGGTATGCGTGCCTTTCGGTGGCGGCAGCGCCATTTCCTACCTGGCGCTGGCCAACCATATTCCTGCCGGCGATGCGCTGTACGCGGTGGAACTGCCGGGCCACGACTATGCACGCCCCAGCGAACCCTTGCAGCCGTTCGACGCCGTGGCGCGACAGTGCGCGGACGACATCCAGCGCGAGATCGCGGGCGCCGTGATGCTGTATGGGCATTGCCTCGGTGCAGCGATGGCGGTAGCCGTGGCGCAGCATCTGGAAGCGCGCGGCGTGCCATTGCTGGGCGTGATGGTGGGCGGATCCTTTCCGATCCCTCGACTGCCGGGCGCCGTGTTCGATGCGATCAGCAAGATACTGCCCACCGACGGGCTGGTCTCCACCCGCTCGATCATGGACGGGCTGCTCGTTACCGGCGGTGCGTCTGGCGACGAGGACGAACAAGAACTGGAGTTCCTCGTACGCAACATGCGTCACGATGGGCGTGAAGCCGAGAACTACTACACCCGTCACTATCGCGATCCGAACGCGCCGCTGCTGGATGCGCCACTCGCCTGCATTGTCGGCGAGCGCGACCGCGCCACCGAATTCCATCGCGAACAATTCCTGGAGTGGCGGCGCTTCAGCCGCAACGTATCACTGCAGGTAGTGCCCGGCGCCGGGCACTTTTTCCAGAAACACCAGGCGCGTGAGCTGGTCGAACTCGGCACTGCGCAGGCGGAGTGCTGGCGCCAGGAAGCTGCACGGAAGGACGCCCCTATCGTCGTCGCCGATCCGCCCGAAAAAAAACGCAAGGAACGCGAGGCCCAACCCAGCCTGCCGCTGTTTCTGCGCGTGTCGCTCGGACAGTTGGTCTCGGTGATCGGTACGGGACTGTCCACGTTTGCGCTGGGTGTATGGATCTACCAGCAGACCGGCGTAGTGACGGACTTCGCCATGATGTCTGCGCTGGGCCTGCTGCCCGGTATTCTGGTGCTGCCGATTGCAGGCGCCTTGGCCGATCGATGGGACCGCCGCAAGATCATGATGGGATGCGACCTGCTTGCCATGGCCGCAGTGACGATAGCTGCCGGACTCGCATGGTCGGGCCGATTGCACCTCGGCGCGCTGTACGCGGTCTCCACCACCTGCGCTATCGCCAGCGCCTTTCGCCAGCCGGCGTATGCCGCTGCCGTCGCCCAACTGGTGCCCAAGCGCTATCTGGGCCACGCCAACGGCTTCGTGCAATTGGGAAGTGCCTCGGGGCTGCTGGTGGGACAGATGTTCGGCGGCATCCTGATGCTGGCACTGGGCTTGAACAAGATCCTGCTGGTGGACATCGCCAGTTACGTCGTTGCGCTCGCCACGCTGCTGGCGGTGCGCTTCCCCTACAGCTTGTTCCGGCGCCAGGAAGAGCCGTTCCTGCGCGAGGTGACGCGGGGCTGGCGCTATATCCTCAAGCGGCGCGGCATGATCGCCCTCGCCCTGTTCTTCGCCCTTGGCAATTGCCTGGCCAGCGTGGCGACGGTGCTGGTCACACCGCTGGTGATGTCGTTCGCCACCGTTGCCGCGCTAGGCACGGTGATGGCCATGAACGGCGCCGGCATGCTGCTGGGCAGCCTGGTCATGAGCCTGTGGGGCGGCACGCGCCGGCGCATCGTCGGCATGGTGGGCTTCGTCGCGCTGTTCGGCATTTCAGCCGTGGTGCTGGGCCTGCGGCCTGTCTTGGCGTTTCCCATGCTGGGCATGTTCGGCATCGGGGTCTGCACCGCGTTCATCAACGCGCATTGGCTGTCGCTGGTGCAGGTGAAAGTGGGCCTTGAGCTGCAAGGCCGCATCCTGGCCGCAAACCAGATGCTGGCCCGCTCGCTGATGCCGCTCGGCACGCTGCTGGCCGGCTGGCTGGTCGACAGGCTATTCCAGCCATTGTTTGCGCACGCCAATGCCGCCGCGCGTTTCGCGCCCCTGGTCGGCAGCGGCCCCGGGCGCGGCACCGCGCTGGTGGTAGTGATCGCCGGATTGCTTTCGCTGCTGCTCACGGCTGCCGGGCTTGCGTATCGACCGCTGCGACGGGTCGAGGACGAACTGCCCGACGCCATTCCTGACGCCGTCATTTTGGACAAGGACGCATTGCAAAGGCAGGCAGACCTGCAGCTGGAGCAGGCACCATCGACAACACCTGTACCCGTATCGACATAAGCCGCTGGCTGTTCGATACGGCGGACTTTGGACGGAACGACTCCGCAAGTCGTGAATGCGGCCCGGCAGGCGGCCGCCTGGGTGCGCCGCCATGCGGCACCTGAACAGGGCTCCGGGACAGGAGCAGAACCTAGTTGACAATCATTCGCATTCGCGTTGAAATGCGCGCCATGTACATCTGCCTGTGCAACGCCGTTACCGACCACGACATCCGCCGCGCCGCCGCGGAAGGTGTGCGCAGCTTCGCCGAGCTGCAGGCCCGTACCGGCTGCTCCGATTGCTGCGGCTGCTGCGAGACTGAAGCCCGCGCCACCCTGAACAAGGCGATCGAACAGGTCACGCTGGATCTCCCGATCTTCGTCACCGCCTGAAACCAAATCCGGCCGAATTTCCCCAACGCCATCGCGACCAAGCGGTGGCGTTTTTCGTAGCGAATCATTCTCATTGCGACAACGCGCCGCGCTGCGCACGTATAGTTCCGCATCAACCCCGTTACGGAGAACAACCATGAAGGGTGACGCCAAGGTCATCGAGTTCCTCAACAAGGTGCTCTACAACGAACTGACCGCGATCAACCAGTACTTCCTGCATTGCCGCATGTACAAGAACTGGGGTTATCTGGAACTCGCCGAACATGAATACAAGGAATCGATCGACGAGATGAAGCACGCCGATCGCCTGATCGAGCGCATCCTGTTCCTGGAAGGCCTGCCCAACCTGCAACATCTGGGCAAGTTGCGCATCGGCGAGAACGCGCTCGAATGCATTCAGTGCGATCTCGATCTGGAGCTGGCCGCCGTGCAGGATCTGCGCGCCGCGATTGCCCACAGCGAAGGCGTCGCCGACTACGTAAGCCGCGATCTGTTCCGCTACATCCTCGCCGCCGAGGAAGAGCACATCGACTGGCTGGAAACGCAGCTCAGCCTGGTGAAAGACATCGGCGCAGAACGCTACCTGCAGTCAAAAATGGAAAGTTAAGGCAAGGAAACGCCGGCGAGAGCTTTCGCATCCCGGCGCACATGCAGCAAGCGCCTATGTGCGTGCTGCATGAGGCCACTGTCGGTCTGTACTGACAGGCTTTCGCGCAAAAACGTTAAGAAGCCATTGCGCCGCGATCGCGCCGGGCGATCTGCCGCACAACGCGGCCTTTGTTTCCTTGACGGTCTTATCACGGACGGGCTATATCCAACGTTTTGCCCGAAGAGCCACGCATGGCTTCCCGCCCACCGCCCCGCTACGTGGTTCGTCCGCACGACGCTGTCAGCCAGCGCCGCCGGATGCTGTGGCTGGGCGTGGCGTGGATGGGCAGCTTGATCCTGGTGGCCATCGTCACCGCATTGTTGAGCGGCGCATGGAAAAGCGTAGGCCCCAGCCTGTCGGACCGACGCGCCCTGCGTACGCTCACCACCGAGAATGAACAGCTCAAGCAGCAAGTTGCCAACGTGCAGCGCTCGCAACAAGTCGGCGACGTCGCCAACCAGGCGCTGCGCAAAACCATTTCCCAGCGTGACGAAGAAATCAGCGGCCTGCGCGCCGATCTCGGCTTCTACTCGCGCCTGGTCGGCGGCGATGCGCAACGCGAAGGCTTGAAGGTGCAGGAAGTCTCGCTGCAGCCGGTGACGCATTCGTCGGCATGGAACCTCACCATCAGCCTCACGCAAAACGTCAAGCGCGATGACGATACCAGCGGCACCGCCATCGTCACGGTGGAAGGCCTGCGCAACAACAAAGTGGTGCAACTGGACTGGACCACGCTTGGCGATGCTGCCGAGAAGAACGGCATTCCGTTTCGCTTTCGCTATTTTCAGCAACTGCATACCACCATCGCGCTGCCCGCCGATTTCCGCCCGACCAGCCTGCATGTCACAGTCCGGCCGGAGAATGGCGACTCCGTCAGCCGTACCGTCACCTGGAACGACGCCCTCTCCAGCCCTGTCACGATCACCCAAGGGGAATCCGATGCTCAGCCGTAAACGCCATGAACCCGCCTCACCCTCCTCCCGCCATGCCGAGACCAGCCTGATCTCGCAAGGCACCATCATTCGCGGCGATGTTCGCTTTACCGGCACGCTGCACGTGGAAGGCCGCATCGAGGGCTCGGTGCTGGGCGAGGGAGCGAATGCGGTGTTCACGCTGAGCGAACACGGGCAGGTTCAGGGCGAGGTGCGCGTGCCGCACGCCATGATCAACGGCCAGGTGAACGGCGACATCTACGCCAGCCAGCGCCTGGAACTGGCCACCCAGGCCCGCGTGGTGGGCGACGTTCGCTACAGCTCGCTGGAGATGGCTGCCGGTGCGCAGGTGAACGGCCGGATCGCGCACCAGGGCGAGGAGCACGTCCAACGCGAGCTGCCCGCGCCGGAAGTGCGCGGCGAAGCAGCAACCGCCTGAGGGCACGGCGCGGTACCCGGGCTCTTGCTGATATGCTTGAGCCAGCAGCATCAAGGCCCCATATATCCGCGCTATGGAAACCATCGTAGCCATCCCCGATTACCGCCAGGCCGGCGCGCCCCTCGTGTTCACCGAGGCTGCCGCCCGCAAAGTGCATGAACTCATCCAGGAAGAAGGCAATCCTGAGCTGAAGCTGCGCGTGTACATCACCGGTGGCGGCTGCTCGGGTTTCCAATACGGGTTCACCTTCGACGAAACGCAGGCCGAGGACGATTTCGCGCTCGCCCGCGAAGGCGTCACCCTGCTGGTGGACCCGCTCTCGCTGCAATACCTGACCGGCGCCGAGATCGACTACACCGAGAACTTCAGCGGTTCGCAGTTCGTCATCCGCAACCCGAACGCAAAGACCACCTGCGGCTGCGGCTCCTCCTTCTCCACTTGATGCGCCTCGGCCGGGCCGGATGATCGCGACGAAACTCAACACTTTCGCCGGACTCAGCCTGATTCTCGACCGCGTCGCCGAACAACGCGATGCCGCCGACTGGGTCCGCACCAAGGCGGCCGCGCACGATGCACGCTACCTGTTGCTGGATGCGGCCGGCGACGCCTTCCTGCACAAACACGAAGAAGTGCTGCGCTGGCTCGATGCCGGCGAACGGGAGCGCCTGCTGCCGCATGCATCCTGGAGCATGCTGGGCATCGTCGACGGGCAACCACACTTCGTGCTGCTGCTCGACCAGGACGACGACGTCGCCGCGCTGGAAACCACCCTGGACGCACGGCGCATGGGCCTGCGCGAGGCCGGCCTGCTGCTGCCCGCGGATGAAGCCGGCCTGTTCGCCTATGCCAAGGGGCTGGCGCACTGGCAGCGCGAAACCCGTTTCTGCGCACGCTGCGGGGCGCCCTTGCAGCTGGTTTCATCCGGGCACCGCGCGCAATGCACCAACAGCGAATGCGGCCGCCTGCATTTTCCGCGCACCGATGCCGCGATCATCGTGATCGTCGAATACCAGGGCGCCTGCCTGCTCGGTCGCCAGGCCGGCTGGCCGCCGGGACGCTATTCGACCCTTGCCGGTTTCGTGGAACCCGGCGAATCGCTGGAAGATGCGGTGCGGCGCGAAGTCGCCGAAGAAGCCGGCGTGATCGTAGGCGATGCGCATTACCACTCCTCGCAACCCTGGCCGATGCCGGCCTCGCTGATGGTGGGCTTCACCGCCACCGCGCTTTCCCCCACGATTCGATTGCGTGATGGCGAATTGGAAGACGCGCGCTGGTTCACGCCGCAACAAATCATCGATTCGCTGGCCGACGGCAGCTTGAAAACCCCGACTCGGCTTTCCGTCTCCTACCAGCTGCTCTCGCACTGGCTGCAACAGCGCGCGGGATTGGATCTGGATGCATGGGTAGCGCGCTGAGCACCTCGTCAGCTCGTGAATGAGTCACATCACTCACTTACAATCGCAGCCATCTGAGGGAGTGCATTGCTCATGGCCATTCGCCTGCTTGCCGCGCTGATCGCTTTGGGGTTGCTGCACATGCAGCCGCAGCTTGCCTGCTGGCGCGGCGATGCCGGCTTCCGGCGCTGGGTGCACCAGCTGGCCGATACCAGCGGTGTGGGGCGCGTGGCGCTGGCGGTGCTGGTGCCGGTGGTCGTGTGCGCCCTGGTGATCTGGATCCTGCATCGACTGCCGCTGTCGGCGCTGCTGCTGTTGATCTTCGCGCTGGCCGTGCTGCTGTTTTCGCTTGGCCCGCACGCCTTCGAAGCCGACATGGAGGCCATTCTCAGGGCGCCCGATCAAGGCAGCCGCGAAGCCGCCGCGCAGGTCCTGTCCGATGATGGTGAAACGGTGGCCTGGCGCACGGCGGACCTTGGCGAAGCCACCGCCTATGCCGCCTTGCGCCGCCGCTTCGGCGTGCTGTTCTGGTTCTTTGTGCTCGGCCCGATCGGCGCATTGCTCTATCGCCTCGCTCGCCAGCTGGGCCACGACACCTCGCTGGCGCTGGATGCCGATGCCCGCATCAAGGCGCGCTACCTTGCCAACGCGCTGGATTGGCTGCCCGCGCAATTGATGGTGTTCACCCTCGCCCTCGTCGGTCATTGGGATGCCGTGATCGGCGCGTGGCGCCGCTGGCACCAGCAAGCGGCACCGAACAGCTGGTATCTGTCCAACCCGGATTTTCTCGGCGCGGCGGCGCGTGCCGATGTGCTGACGGATATCGAAGGCGGCGACGGCTACGTCGAAGAGCGTACCGATCCGCTGCACGAGCTGCGCCGCTTGCGCGATGCGCTGTTACGCGCCTTGCTGGCGTGGCTGAGCGTGGTGGCGCTGATGGTGATGGGCAGCTGGTTGCACTGATTGCGCGAAACTCGCCCTCACGCCATCTCGCCGCGCAACACCCGCACGCGATCTTCCAGTACCGCCGCATTGACCTCTTCCGCCCGCCGCGGCGCATCCAGCACCAGTTCCACCCGCGCACGGAATCGCCGCGGCAAACGCGCTCGGCGCAGCATCGAATTGCGCCGACTCCACACACTGCCCCACAAACCGCGCAACGCCATCGGCACCACCGGCACCGGTCGCCGCGCCAGAATCTTCTCCACCCCGGCACGAAACGGTGCGATGTCGCCGTCCTTGGTCAAGCCGCCCTCGGGGAAAATGCACACCACTTCGCCATCCGCCAGGGCGGCATCCACGGCCTCGAAGGCTTGCTGCAGCACCGCTGGGTCTTCCTTCTGGCCTGCGATAGGAATCGCCTTTGCGGTCTTGAACACGAAGTGCAGCAGCGGGATCTGGAAAATCTTGTAATACATCACGAAGCGCGCGGGGCGGCGCAGGTTGGCCATCAGGATCAGCGGATCCATGAAGCTCACATGATTGCAGACCAGCAAGACCGGCCCTTCTTCCGGCAGATGCTTCATGCCATCCACGCGGATGCGGTACAGCGTGTTCACCAGCACCCAGGTGATGAAGCGCATCAGGAATTCGGGCACCAGCGTGAAGATATACGCCGCCACCAGCACGTTGAGCAGCGCGGCGGAAAGAAAGATGTGGGCCGCGCTCACCCCCAATCGTTCCAACGTCAGCCCGAACAGCGACGCCAGCACGATCAACAAGGCGTTGAGGATATTGTTGCCCGCGATCACGCGCGACAACCGGCTACTCGGCGCACGCGATTGCACGAACGCAAACAGCGGCACCACGTAAAACCCGGCGAACACACCGATCAAGGTGAGATCGAGCACGATGCGCCAGCTGCCTGCCGCCTGCAGGAACGTAAGCCAATCCATGCCGCGCACCACCGCCGCGCCAGGACGGGCCAGAAACAGGTCTACGCCAAAGGCGGTAAGACCGAACGCGCCCAGCGGTACCAGGCCGATTTCCACGCGTTTGCCGGACATCTTTTCGCACATCAGCGAACCGACACCGGTGCCGATGGAAAACAAGGTCAGCACCAACGTATTCACCGTGCCGTCGCCGCCCAGGTTGATGCGCGTATACAGCGGCAACTGCGCCACCAGCACGGTGCCGAAGAACCAGAACCAGGAAATGCCCAGCACGGCGTTGAACACCGCGCGATCCTCCCGCGTGATGCGCAGCACCTGCGCCGTTTCCGTAAGCGGATTCCAGTTGAACGTCAGGTCCGGCGCGGTAGCCGGCGCAGGCGGAATCCGCCGGCTGATGAGGTAACCGATCACGGCGACGCCGATGGTCAATGCCGCGGACAGATGCGGCCCCACGCCCGCCATCAGCATCAGCAGGTTGCCGGCCGTCATGCCGATCAGGATCGCCATCTGCGTGCCCATTTCCACCAGGCCGTTGCCGCCGACCAGCTCGCTCTGCTTGAGCGCCTGCGGCAGGATCGCGTACTTGATCGGGCCGAATACGGTCGAGTGCACGCCCATCATGAACAATACGATCAGCAGCAGCACCAGGTGGTGCGTGATGAAGCCGTAGGCCGCCAGCACCATTGCCGCAATCTCGAACAGCTTGACGTAGCGGATGATGCGCGTCTTCTCGAACTTCTCCGCCAATTGCCCCGCGCTGGCGGAAAACAGGAAGAACGGCAGAATGAACAGCGCCGGCGCCAGGTTGGTGTACAAACCCACGTCGTGATCCGACAGGCCCATCTGGAATGCCGCCAGCATCACCATCGCATTGCGGAACGCGCTGTCGTTGAACGCGCCGAGCGCCTGGGTCCAGAAAAACGGCGCAAAACGTCGACTGCCTAGCAGGGCGAACTGGCTCATGCGGGTCCTTGGCAAACGGGTCGCCACTAGCGTAGCGTGAAAGTGACCGCGGCCACGAGCGGTGCCGTGCGCACCGCATGCCCATGTACCTGGCTTTCGCCGACGCCACCCTCGCCTTGCACCTGGCCTTTATCCTGTTCGCCTGCCTGGGCGCGCTGCTCGCGCTGAAATGGCGCTGGGTTCCCTGGCTGCAGTTGCCGGCAGCGGCATGGGGCGTGTTCGTGGAAGCGACCGGCTGGATCTGTCCGCTGACCTCGCTGGAAAACCATTTTCGCGCGCGTGCCGGCGAGGCTGCGTATCAAGGCGACTGCCTGGGGCACTATCTCAGCGCCACGATCTATCCGGAGGGGCTGACCAGGAATATCCAGTACGCACTTGGCGCATGCGTGCTGATCATCAATGTCTGCGTCTACGCCTGGTTGCTGCACCGGCGATCCATGCGCCGCCGATAAACCATCGCGTATGCTTGCGCGCGGGACACGTCATGCAATGAGCTCGCCATGCTGATCGTCGGAAGCTGCCACTGCGGAAACATCCGCTTCACCCTCGCCTGGGCACCCGACCCTGCGGACATTCCCGCACGCGCCTGCACCTGTACGTTCTGCCGCAAGCATGGCGGCGTGTGGACGTCTTATCCGGCGGGCTCGTTGCAGGTCAAGATCGAAAACGCAGCGCGGGTATCGCGCTACGCCTTCGACACCGCAACGGCCGACTTTCATGTCTGCATGCAATGCGGCGTCGTGCCGCTTGCTACCAGCGCGATCGACGGCCAGGTCTACGCAGTGGTGAACGTCAATACCTTCGATAACGTGGATGCGTCGCTGTTGCGGCAGTCGCCATCGACGGTCGACGGCGAAAATTCCGCCGACCGCCTGTCACGGCGCAAACGGAACTGGATCGCCGACGTAAGTTTTATCTAGGGCCGCCTTATCCGCGCCGCAGCGCACGATGGGCAATGTCCTTGCGGCAGAACGCACCATCGAAATGGATCTTCTTGACGCTGTCGTACGCACGCTCGCGTGCCACTGCAATGTCCTTGCCCAGGGCACAGACGGTCAACACACGACCGCCAGCCGTGATGGCGTGGCCATGCGCATCGAGCTTGGTGCCGGCATGGAACACCTTCACGTCGGCGCCGAAGTCGGCATCCAGGCCGTGAATCACGTCACCGGTCTTCACCTGGGCCGGATAGCCGCTCGCCGCCATCACCACGCCGATTGAAGGACGCGCATCCCATTGCGCATGCGTACGGTGCAGCTCGCCATCCAGCGCCGCTTCGATCAAGTCGACGAAGTCGGATTTCAGGCGCAGCATGATCGGCTGCGTTTCCGGATCGCCGAAGCGCACGTTGAATTCGATCACCTTGGGCGCGCCGTGCTTGTCGATCATCAGGCCGGCGTACAGGAAACCGATGAACGGCGCCCCTTCGGCGGCCATGCCGTGCAGCGTCGGTTCGATCACTTCCTTGAGGATGCGTTTCTCCACTTCCGGCGTCACCACCGGCGCCGGCGAGTACGCGCCCATGCCGCCGGTGTTGGGTCCCAGATCATTGTCGTCCCGGCGCTTGTGGTCCTGGCTGCTGGCCATCGGCAAGGCGTGCGCGCCATCGCTCATCACGATGTAGCTGGCTTCTTCACCGTCCAGGAATTCCTCGATCACCACGCGCGCGGAGGCATCGCCGAAGGCGTGCGCGCCGAGCATGTCATGCAAGGCCAGTTCCGCATCGCTCAGCGTGAGCGCCACCACCACGCCCTTGCCCGCGGCCAGGCCATCGGCCTTGATGACGATGGGCGCACCGTGCTCGCGGACATAGGCAAGCGCCGGGTTGAGTTCGGTGAACACTGCGTAGTGCGCGGTGGGGATGTTGTGGCGGAGCAGGAAATCCTTGGCGAAAGCCTTGGACCCTTCCAACTGCGCTGCAATGGCGCGCGGCCCGAAGATGCGCAGTCCCGCGGCGCGGAACTTGTCGACCACGCCGGCCACCAGCGGCACTTCCGGACCGACGACGGTCAACTCCACTTTCTCGGCCTTGGCGAGCTTGAGCAGGCCTTCGATATCGGTCACGGCCACGTCGGCATTGCGCACGCCATGTTCGTGCGCCGTCCCGGCGTTGCCGGGCGCCACGATCACTTCGCTGACGCGCCGCGATTGCTTGAGTTTCCACGCCAGCGCGTGCTCGCGGCCGCCGTTGCCGATCACCAGAACCTTCATGCCTGCTCCAACTGCCTGACCACACAAGAGCGCGCATTGTAGGCTGGGAAGGCAATCCCGGCACGCAAAGGTACGGAATGCTGGGATTGGCATCCCAGCCTACAGATCCCCGGTGGCTCAGCTATGGAGCATCTCGAGCAACGCCGCGCGCGGCAACTTGCCCGTCTCGTTGCGCGGCAGGCTTTCCACCAGGCGCAGCGGACGCGGCAGGAAGACCGGGTCGATCGAGGCGCGCAGGGCGTCGAGAATGACGTGTTCGTCAAGCGCCGGCGCCACTGCCAAGGCAGCGATGCGCCGCACGCCGATGGCATCGGCGTCGTCCAGCTGAAAAACCACGCCGTCCTCGACCCCGGGAATGTTCAACAAGCGGCGGGTGAGATCACCCAGCGAGGCGCGCTTGCCGGCGATCTCCAGCAGGTCGGCATGGCGTCCGCACAGTTCGAACCGGCGGCCTTCGTCGTGCAGGCTCACGATGTCGGCCAGCACGGCCGGCGCATCCAGTTGGGGCGCCTCGATCTGCGTGCCATCGGGCTGCGGGTGCAGATGCACGCCGTGATAGAGCGACCAGCGGCTGTCGACGGTCACGCGCCGCCAGGCGAACGCACAGGTTTCGGTAGAACCGAACACTTCCAGCAGCGGCGCGTGGAAACGCTGCTCGGCCTGCATCGCCAGTTCGGGCGGCATGGGCGCCGTGGCCGAGAGCATCGCGGCAACGGGCGGCAAGGCGACGCCCGAGGCAACGAGGGCGCGCAGATGCACCGGCGTGGTCACCAGCACACGCGGCGCCGGCATCTCTTCCAGCGCGGTGGCGATGTCGGCCGGAAAGAACGGCCGTCCCGCATGCACCTGCACATCGCCAAGCAGGGGCAACAGGATCGACATCTCCACGCCATAGATATGTTGCGGCGGCACCGTCGCCACCACCGAGAACCGCTCGCCCACTACCTGTTGCAGCATGCGCAGGTTGCCGGCCGTGCTCGCATGAAAGCTGCGCCAGCTCTTGGCGTTGGAGCGCGGGGTACCGGTGGAACCGGAGGTATAGCCGACCGCGGCGATCTGCAGCGCAGGGATTGCCGGCCAGGCGATGTCGCCGCTCACCGCTTCATCCACCGGCAACGGCGGCAGTACGTGGTAGTGCTGCGGCGCCGGATGCAATGGCCGGTCGCCGACGGCGTGGCAGCCCGGGTGCGCGGCCATCACTTCTTCCACCGCTTGCGGTGCGCGCGATGGCGGCAGCAGGTTGGCCTGGCCGCGCAGGGTGATCGCGCAAAAGACGACGAGAAAGGCGTAGCGGTCTTCGCACAGGTTCACCGCCGCAGGCGCTTCGGGCAATTGCGCGGCCACGCGCGCCACGTGCGCAATGAATTGCGCGGCGGTGATCGCCTGGCCATCGTGCAACGCGACCACGCGGCGCGGATCGTCGACCTTCAACAGCGGCAGCAGCCGCGCCGCTTCATCGCGCTGATAGGTGTCGTAGACGATCGCCACACGCAGACTCCTGGTTGCTGCCCATGCAAACCCCTAGGCCGGCCAGGTCGGTCGGTGGCTGCCGGTGTTCGGAATGTGCCCCTCATCCTCGCGCTGACGGCTGAATCGGCGCCCACCGCGCCGCGCCCGTGTTCCGCAGGATTCAGCTTCGGATGATACCGCCAGTCAATGCATCCCGGATGGTGGTGGGTTGGGATGCGCCACCCAGCGGCGCGTCGACGATGCCATCCAAGCGCTCGCCGAAGTAGGCCGTGACGGTGGCCAGGTCGCGAGCCGGCGGCTGGCCATGCGGGTTGGCGCTGGTGGAGACCAGGGCGCCGCCGAAGGCGCGGCACAGGGCAGCGGCCGGGCCGTGCGCGGTGACGCGCAGGGCGATCCCTTCATGGTCGCCCGCGACCCAGTCCGGCACCTCCGCGCTACGCGGAAACACCCAGGTGAATGGCCCGGGCCAGCTGGCGCGCACCTGGGCCAGCACGCCCTGGGGCACTTTCGCCATGTCGACGTAATGGGTGACCTGCGCGAAATCGGCGGCGATCAACAGCACGCCTTGCGTGGCCGGGCGCTGCTTGAGCGCGAAGATCCGCTCGAAGGCAGCGCGGTCATGCGGATCGCAACCGAGGCCGAAGACCGCTTCGGTGGGATACGCGATGACGCCGCCGTCACGGAGGAGATCGGCAGCGGCGGGAATGTCATCGAGCGCGAAATGTCTGGGCATACATGGCTTTTCTTCCTCGTCCCGGCTGGGGGAGGAAGTCGATCACGCGAGAGTCAAACACTGGCTTTCTTGGTGGCGGCTTTCTTTGCAGCCGTCTTTTTCGTCGTCGCCTTCTTCGCAGCGGTTTTCTTGGTGGCCGCTTTCTTGGTCGCGGTCTTCTTGGTCGCAGCCTTCTTCGCTGCAGGCGCCTTGGCCGCCGTCTTCTTGCCGAAGCGGCCCTTTTTCGCCGGTGCGGCGGCCAGCAGTTCCAGGCACTGCGTTTCGGTCAGCTCCTTTGGCTCTTGGCCCTTCGGAATGCGCGCGTTCTTGTCGCCATCGGTGATGTACGGACCGTAGCGGCCGTTGAGCACCTGCACGCCGTTGCCAAAATCCTGGATCACGCGGTTGGCGAGCAGCTCGAGTTTTTCCTGCACGATCTGCAGCGCACGCGGCAGTTCGATGGTGTAGGGATCGTCTTCGACTTTCAGCGAGGCATAGGTACTGCCTTGCTTCACGAAGGGACCGAAACGGCCAACGCCCACACTCACTTCATCGCCGTTTTCGGCATGACCCAGCTTGCGCGGCAGCTTGAACAGCTCCAGCGCGTCGGCCAGCGTGATGGTGTGCATGCTCTGGCCGGGACGCAGCGAGGCGAACTGCAGCTTTTCGTCGGTGTCCTTGTCGCCGATCTGCGCGTACGGCCCATAGCGGCCCAGGCGCACGGAGATCGGCTTGCCGCTTTTCGGGTCGGTGCCCAGCTCGCGCGCGCCGGTCGCTTCGCTGCGGTCGACCGACTCGGTCTTTTCTTCCACCTGCTGCTTGAACGGTTCCCAGAAGCGGCGCATCAGCGGCACCCAGGCTTCTTCGCCGCGGCTTACCGCATCGAGCTCGTCTTCCAGCTTGGCGGTGAAGTCGTAGTCGACGTACTGGGTAAAATGCTGGGTCAGGAACTTGCTCACCGCGCGGCCCACGTCGGTGGGACGGAAGCGGCGGTTGTCCAGGAACACGTATTCGCGATTCTGCAGCACCTGGATGATGCTGGCGTAGGTGGACGGACGGCCGATGCCGTATTCCTCCAGCGTCTTCACCAGGCTCGCTTCGGAGTAGCGCGGCGGCGGTTCGGTGAAGTGCTGGTCGGCCAGGATGTCCTTGAGCGGTACCTGCTCGCCCTTGGCCAGCCGCGGCAGGCGGCGGCCTTCGTCGTCATCCTCGGCGCTCTTCTGGTCGCGGCCTTCTTCGTACACGGCGAGAAAGCCCGGATCGACCACGGTCGTGCCGGTGGCGCGGAACGCGGCATCGCCACCCTTGACGTGCTTGAGGTCGAAATCCACCGACACCGTGTTCAAGGTGGCGTGGATCATCTGGCAGGCCACGGTGCGCTTCCAGATCAGCTCGTACAGCTTGCGCTGGTCGTCGTTGAGGAAGGCGGCCACTTCGCGCGGCGTGCGCATGGCCGAGGTGGGACGGATCGCCTCGTGCGCTTCCTGCGCGTTCTTGGACTTGGTGCGATATACCTGCGCGTGATCGGGCAGCGCCTTGTTGCCGAAGTCGCGCGTGATGAGCTGACGCAGTTCGCCCACCGCTTCGTCCGACAACGCGGTGGAGTCGGTACGCATGTAGGTGATCAGGCCGACGTTGCCCTCGCTGCCCAGGCCCACGCCTTCGTACAGGCCCTGCGCGATCTTCATCGTGCGGGTGGTGCCGAAGCCGAGCTTGCGCGCGGCTTCCTGCTGCAGGGTGGAGGTGGTGAAGGGCGGTGCCGGGCGGCGCTTGCGCTCCTTGCTGCCGACTTCGCTGACGGTAAGCTGGCCGTGCGCCGCTTCCTTCAGCGCCGCGCGGGCGGCCATCGCATCGGCCTCGTTGGTGAGGTCGAATTGCTCGAATTTCTTGCCGTGGAGCTTGGTGAGGCGTGCGCTGAAGTCGCCCTCGGCATGCTTGAGCTGGGCTTCCACCGTCCAGTATTCGCGCGGCACGAAGGCTTCGATTTCTTCCTCGCGCTCCACGATCATGCGCAGCGCCGGGCTCTGCACGCGTCCGGCGGACAGGCCGCGCTGCACCTTGCGCCACAGCACCGGCGAGAGATTGAAGCCGACCAGATAGTCCAGCGCGCGGCGCGCCTGCTGGGCATCCACCATGTCGTGCGAGAGCTTGCGCGGCGCCGCCACGGCGGCCTTGATCGCGCGCGGCGTGATTTCGGAGAACACCACGCGATGCAGCTTCTTGCCGTCGACCAGGCCGCGCTCCTTGAGGATCTCGCTGATGTGCCAGCTGATCGCCTCGCCTTCGCGATCCAAGTCGGTCGCCAGATAGATGTCGTCGGCCGCCTTGGCTGCCTTGGCGATGGCGTCGACGTGTTTCTCGTTGCGCTCGATCACCTCGTACTTCATGGCGAAGTCGTGCTCGGTGTCGACCGCACCTTCCTTCGGCAGCAGGTCGCGCACGTGGCCGTAGGAGGCCAGGACCTGGAAGTCCTTGCCGAGGTATTTGTTGATCGTCTTGGCCTTGGCCGGCGATTCAACGATGAGCAGATTTTTTGCCATGTGGCGTGGGGTTCCCGAAGTCCTTGCTGCAGCCGTTCCTGAACGGCCGCCTATTTATAGTTGGAAGCATGCCGGCTTGATCGCTGTCAAGCTGGCGTGCGTGAAAACGCGGTGCAGACCGGTCTTTCCAGCGCAAGCTAGATGCCCGGCAACCGTTGGTAACGGCCGCCTGGCAAGCCTTCCACGCAGCCTTCCAGCTCCAGCATGAGCAACATGGATGACAGCTCGGCGGCACTTTGCCCGGTGCGTTCCGCCAGCTCGTCCAGGGCCAGGGGATCGTGGCCGAGCACGTCCAGCAACTGCCGGTATTGCGGATCGTCGCGCCAACCACCAACCGCCTTCCTGGCGCTTGCGGCCGAAGCCGGTGGCGCATGCTCCAGGCGCAGCGCCAGTTCGGCACCCAGCGCCCGGGCCGCCGGAGCCAGGGTTTCGGCAACTTCCGCAGCGCTTTCGATCAGCCGCGCACCATCCCTGATCAGGCGATGGCAGCCACGGGCGAGCGGATTATGGATGGAACCGGGGATGGCGAATACCTCCCGCCCCTGCTCGGCCGCCAGCCGGGCGGTGATCAGCGAGCCCGACTGCAGCCCCGCCTCGATCACCACCGTGCCCAGCGACAGGCCGGCGATGATGCGGTTGCGGCGCGGAAAATGGTCCGCCCGCGCCGCCGTGCCGGGCGGAAACTCGCTGACCAGCGCGCCGTGCGCCGCAACCCGGGTGGAGAGCTCGCGATGCTTGCGCGGATAGACCAGGTCCGGTCCGGTGCCGATCACGGCGACCGTGGGCCGGCCCGCCGCCAGCGCCGCTTCGTGGGCCGCCCCATCGATGCCGTCGGCCAGGCCGCTGGCAATCACGAAGCCGGCCTGCGCCAGATAGCGGGCGAAGGCCTGGGCGTTGCTCTTGCCGGCCGTGCTCGCGCTGCGCGCGCCCACGATCGCCACCTGGGGGTGCAGCAGGAGGCTGGCGTCGCCGGCCACGAACAACGCGGCAGGCGGCTGCGGGATGGTTTCCAACTGGGGTGGGAAATCCCCGTCAGTGCAACGCAGCAGCCGGTGATCCGGTTCTCCCAGCCAGGCCAGATCCGCGGCGAGTCGGGCTTCGTCGGGCCGCTCCAGCCACGCGCCGGCCCCGGGGTCCAGCGCCGATGCGTGACGCTTGAGCTGCACCAGCACCTCGTCGATGCGCCCGTTGGCGGCGGCCAGCCGCTCGCGCAACCCACCCGGCCCCAAACCTGGCGTGCGCAGGGCCACCAACCAATCGCGCAGTTCCGCTTGCTCGTTCATGCGGCGAGTCTACGCGAGCCCGGAAACGACGACGGCGCGGGATATCCGCGCCGTCGTGTGGGCCTAGTCGGGAACCTCAGCCTTATTCGGGCAGCCTGATCCGCGCCCCCTTGCGCACCGGCTTCAATCCATCCATCACCAGGCCGTAGCTCACGCGGTCGAAGGTGCGGAAGACCATCACGTGGCCGACGTATTCGTCGGGCAGCTTCACCCACTTGTGGCTGTCGCGCATCCAGCTGCTGTGGTTCACGTCGTCCGGCACTTTCTCGCCCGGTTGCCACAGCGAGAAGGTCATGCCGTTGTCCACGCCATCCTTCGCACCCACCGACAGCACCACCACGTCGTAGGGGCCGACCTGATCCAGGTGTTCCTGCGCGTAGGCGATCACGCGGCCGTTTTCCGGCAGAGTCTTGGGCGGATGCGGGTAGTAATACGGGTCGTAGGGAGTTTCGTCGACCGGCATCAGGCGATCGCCGGCGCGGATTTCCATGGTCGAATTCAGCAGCAGCAGGGTGGCCGGATCGCCGCCGCGCAGCACTTCGGCCTGGCCGATCACCGCCACTTCCATGCCCACCGTCTTGCCGCGGGTGGCATGGTTGGGTGTGACATTGCCCAGGTCGGTGGCCCATTCCTCCACCCACGGCGTGTCGGTGATCGCCACGTCGGCATCGGCGACGTTGGCCGCCATGTTGTCGCTTTGCTCGGCCTCGTCGCCGCCATAACTGCGGAACACGTGGGTGGGCCGCACGATCGCCCAGCGCTGGCCGGGCTGCGCATCGAGCTTGCGCACGTAAATATTGCGTCCCGGCGTACCGGCGAGACTGGCTTCTTCGAAGCCCATCACGTACGGCGCGTTTTTCACGGCATCCGGATCGACCACGCGCGTGTCTTTCAGGAATTGCTTGATCTGGTCGAGCGGCACGGCGGGAATGGCTTCGCCTTCGCGATGTGCCGCCGGCTCCAGCCGCAGCGACGGGCCGCCGTTGACGAAGGACAGATCGAGCACGTCACCCGGATAGATCAGGTGCGGATTGCGAACCTGCGGATTGGCCTGCCAGATTTCCGGCCATAGCCACGGCTTGGACAGGAAGCGCGCGGAAATGCTCCAGAGGGTGTCACCGCGACGGACGGTGTAGCTGTCGGGGTGATCGGCACGAAGCTGGGTGCCGGCCGCATAGACGGCCACGGTGACCAGCATGCCGGCCAGCAGCCCGATGGACTTTCTGATCATAAACGGGATTCCCCCCTCCCCCTGCGCTCGGGCGAGTGTAACCGAAGCATTAACCCAAGCAACACCGCACCAGTTGGCAAAATCGTGCGCCGACAGCACGTTGAAGCACGTACAATATCTACATTCTAGACCGCGGCCGGGGTGGCTTTTTACCAATTCGCCCGCATTTCCGGCGTCCGAGGTGTGTATCCATGTCTGTTCTGACCATTCTTGAATTCCCCGACCCGCGACTGCGCACCAAGGCCACGCCGGTGACCGAGTTCGATGCAGCATTGAAGCAGTTCGTCGACGACATGTTCGAGACGATGTACGCCGCCAACGGCGTCGGCCTGGCCGCCACCCAGGTGAACGTGCACAAGCGCGTGCTGGTGGCCGACATGAGCGAAGAGCGCGACCAGCCGCTCGCCCTGATCAATCCGGAGATCCTGGAGAAGGACGGCACCCAGGTATACCAGGAAGGCTGCCTGTCCTTTCCTGGCCTGTTTGCCGACGTCACTCGCGCCTTGCGCGTGAAAGTGCGCGCGCAGGACGTGGAAGGCAAAACCTTCGAACTGGACGTGGAAGGCCCGTTGGCCGTGTGCATCCAGCATGAGATGGATCACCTGGCCGGCAAGGTGTTCGTCGACTACCTGTCGCCGCTGAAGCGCTCGATCCTGCTCAAGCGCCTGGAGAAACAGCGCAAGCAGGCTGCGAGCGCGTGAGAGTCGTTTTTGCCGGCACACCCGAATTTTCCGTTCCCTGCCTCGAAGCCTGCCGCGCCAGCGGTGCGGAGGTCGTCGCGGTCTACACGCAGCCGGATCGTCCCGCCGGCCGTGGACGCAAGCTCACGCCCGGCCCCGTAAAGCAGGCGGCGCTGGCCGCGAAGCTTCCGGTCGAACAGCCTGAAACACTGAAAACGGCCGAAGCGCGCGCCACGCTGGAAGCCTACCGGCCCGACTTGCTGGTGGTGGTGGCCTACGGCTTGATCCTCTCGCGCAAGGTGCTGGCGATACCGCGCCTGGGCTGCTGGAACGTGCATGCGAGCCTGTTGCCGCGCTGGCGCGGCGCGGCGCCGATTCAACGCGCGATTCTGGCGGGCGACAGCGAATCGGGCGTCGACCTGATGCAGATGGAAGCCGGTCTCGATACCGGGCCGGTGCTGCTGGAACGCCGCACGCCGATCACGCGCGAGGATACCGGCGGCTCCTTGCATGACCGGCTGTCCTTGCTGGGTGCGGACGTGCTCGCCGAAGGCCTGCGCCGCACGCTTGCGGGCGAAACGCTGCGCGCCACGCCGCAATCGGAACAAGGCGTGATGTACGCGCGCAAGTTGGAAAAGGCCGAAGCGCGGCTCGATTTCTCGCGCCCGGCGCTGGCGCTGGAACGACAAGTACGCGCCTTCGATCCGTGGCCGGTGGCGGAAGCGGATGTCGCCGGCGAGAACCTGCGCATCTGGGTTGCACGCGCCATCGACCAGCCACACAGCGCCGTACCCGGCAGCGTGATCGGCGCACAACGCGACGGCATCGACATTGCCTGCGGCGAAGGCGTACTGCGCGTCGCCGCCCTGCAACGCGCCGGCGGCAAACGCATCAGCGCCGCCGATTACCTCAACGCCCGCCCCGAGCTGCGCAGCGCCCGATGAACGATACGCGTGCCCTGGCCGCGCAAGCGCTGGCCGATATTGCGCTGCGCGGCGTGTCATTGCGCGAAGCGATGGATCAACGCGCGCCGAAGCTGCGCGATCCACGCGATCGCGCCTTGTTGACCGCTTTGTTGAACGATGGCGCACGCTGGTGGCTGCGCTTCGATGCCGCGCTCGATCGCCTGCTCGAGAAGCCGTTGCGCCGGAAGGAACCCGAAGTCCATGCGCTGCTGGTGCTGGGCCTGGTGCAGCTGGAAATCCTGCAATTGCAGGATTACGCCGCGGTTGCTGCCACCGTCGAAGCCACCCGCGCGCTCAACCGTCCGCGCCTGGCCGGGCTCGTCAACGCAGTATTGCGGCGCTGGCAACGCGAGCGAAGCACCCTGCTCGCCGAGCTGGATGCGCAGCCATCCACGCGCTACGCCATGCCGCCGTGGCTGGTGCAAGCCATCACTGCCGATTGGCCCCAGCAAGCCGATGCGGTGCTGGCCGACAGCGATCGCGAGCCGCCGCTGATGCTGCGCGTGAATCGCCGGCGCACTTCGCGCGATGCATTGATCGAACAGCTTCGCGCCGCCGGCTACACCGCCGATGCGCATCCCTGGCTGGCCGATGCCATCGTGCTGCCGCATAGCAGCGACGTCACGCGCATGCCCGGCTTTGCGCCAGGATTTTTCGCCGTGCAGGACGGCGCCGCACAGCTGTCGGCCGATCTGCTCGATGTGCGCGACGGCCAACGCGTGCTGGATGCCTGCGCCGCCCCAGGCGGCAAAGCCTGCCATCTGCTGGAACGTGCGGACGTGGCGCTGACGGCGGTGGAGTTCGATGCCAGCCGCGCAGCACGGATTCGCCAGAACCTGGAGCGGCTTGGCTTGCAGGCCGAGCTGCGCGTGGGCGATGCCGCCGATCCTTCCGCCTGGTGGGATGCCAAGCCGTACGACCGCATCCTGATCGATGCCCCCTGCTCCGCCACCGGCGTGCTGCGCCGCCGCCCCGACGTGCGCCTGCATCGGCGCGCCAGCGATATCGAAACCTTGGCCGCGCAGCAGCAGCGCATCCTCGCCGCGCTGTGGCCGTTGCTGGCACTGGGTGGAAAGCTCGTTTACGTCACCTGCTCGCTGTTGCGCGCGGAGAACGAAGCGGTGATCGCAGCGTTCCTCGACGGGTGTGATCAGGCGCATGTCGCGCCAGTGTCATTGCCGGTAGGGCAAGCTGCCGGTATCGGCTGGCAGATCCTGCCCGGCGATGGCGACCTCGACGGCATGTACTATGCCGTGATTGAACGTCGCTGACCTTCAGGCTCTTATGAAAGCTCCCCTCTCCACCTCCGGGGAGAGGGCCGGGGCGAGGGGCGAATCTTGCGGCGAACCTTCATCAGGCATCGCCAGACTTTGTAAACGACGTCGCGACACATTATGGGATCTATGGCCAGCGCAGCCCCTCACCCCAACCTTCTTCCGCACGTGGAGAGGGCGCTTGAAGGACAAGACCGCCGCCAATTCTGGCTACTCGCCTTCTTCGCCATCCTGATCCTCAGCGTCGGCATCGGCCTGCGTGATCCCTGGCCCTCCGACGAACCGCGCTACACGCTCGCCGCCAAGCAGATGGTGGAAAGTGGCGACTGGCTGTTCCCGCACCGCGGCGTGGAACTGTATGCGGACAAGCCGCCGATGCTGATGTGGCTGGAGGCGGCCAGCTTCGAGCTGGTGCGCAGCTGGCGAATCGCCTTCATGCTGCCATCCTTGCTTGCCGCACTGGGCACGCTGTGGCTGATCTACGATCTCGGCCGGCGCCTGTGGAATCCCCGGGTCGGCCGTTACGCGGCGATGGGTGCGCTGATGTGCATCCAGTTCGTGTTCCAGGCCAAGCGTGCGCAGATCGATCCGTTGGTGGTGTTCTTCATCACGGCGGCGAACTGGGGCCTGTTGCGTCACCTGTTATGCGGACCCGACTGGCGGCTGTACTGGTTCGGCTGCTTCTGCGCAGGCCTCGGCGTGATCACCAAGGGCGTGGGTTTTCTGGCGGTGCTGATGCTGCTGCCTTACACGTGGGCAGTGCTGCGCCGCTGGAACGGCATCGCCGCGATCGATAACGGCAGGTGGTGGCGCTGGCTGCTCGGCCTGGTATGCCTGCTGCTGGCCATCGATCTGTGGTTGCTCCCGATGCTGCTGGCTGCGCGCGCGCATGCCGGCGATCCGGCGTATGCGGCCTACGTGCACAACATCCTGTTCAAGCAGACCGCGCACCGCTATGCCAATGCCTGGCATCACCTGCATGGGCCGCTCTTCTATTTGCCGTTGATGCTCTACAACTGGCTGCCGCTGTCGCTCACCTACCCAGGCACGCTGCCGCGCTGGTGGCGGGCGCTGAAGGCGAAGGATGCGCGCATCCTGCTGCCGCTGGGCTGGATAGCAGTGGTGTTCGTGTTCTTCAGCGCTTCCGGCGGCAAGCGCGACGTATACATCCTGCCGATCGTGCCGATGCTGGCGCTGATCACGGCGCCGTACCTGGACGAGATGCTCGCCAAGCGCTGGCTGCGCGCCCTCGGCGCGATCTTCCTGCTGCTGGTCGGCGGCGGCATGCTGGGCTTTGGCGTGTATGCGCTGGCCACGCACCCGGCCTTCGCCGCCAGGCTTGCTTACGATCGCGGCTTCGAAGGCTCGGCGGACAGCCTGTGGTGGATGTGCGTAGTGATCGGCGCCGCGCAATGGCTGGCGCTGGCGATCTTTCGGCTTCGCCGCGTGCACTACGCCGTGGCCGGCGGCATGCTCGCGCTATGGATGGTGTGGGGCCTGTGGGCCTATCCCCTGCTCAACGACAGCAGTTCCTCGGCCGGCCTGATGGAGCGCGTCGAAGCACGCCTGGGGCCGCACGATGAAATCGGCCTGGTCGACTGGAAAGAGCAGAACATGTTGATGCTCGACCGCCACGCCGCCGACTTCGGCTTCAGCGCGCCCACCGCGCTGCAATTCATGCTCGGCGTGCAATGGCAGGCCGCCGCGCCGGCCACGCGCTGGCTGTTCGTGCAGGAACCGGCAATGGGCAACTGCGTGGATCGGCGCAAGGCCATCGACGTGGGCCATGCGAACCGACGCGACTGGTGGCTGTTCCAGGCCGATGCGGTGATCCCCGGCTGCATGCCGTCCAGCCATGACGACGAAGCGGAATAGCCGCGCATGAACGGCGTCGCCAAGTGGCTGCAACATGTCGGGCGCGTGCAAAGAACCTTGCTCGACGCCAAGCCTTCCAGCGCCGCATTCCGGCTGGAAGCATGGATGCTTGCCCTGGCAGTGTTCGTGCTCCATCAACTTATCGAGTGGCTGGTGGCGGTGCTGTTCGGTCACCGCATGTTCGACACCTGCAGCTGGGATTGCCTGCGCTATGTCGCCATAGCCGAGCACGGGTACCCGGCGGCGCCCACGGTCGTCGACCACATGGAGAACTGGGCGTTCTTTCCCCTGTTTCCCTTGCTCATACGCGCCACGGCGATGGTGAGCACGTTGCCCGCCCCGGTTGCTGCCATCGTGCTGGGCAAACTGCTGTTCCTGGGCTCCATCTACGCCTTCATTCTCTTCGCCGGGAAATACCGCGAGTCGACTCCCGCTTATTACGCGGCACTGATCGTGGCCTTGAGCCCCTACGCCGTGTACGGAAACAGTGGTTACACCGAACCGCTGTTCCTGCTGCTGAGCTGCATCTTCTTCGTGTTCCTCAAGGATCGCCGCTACCTCGCCTGTGGCCTGATCGGCATGCTGCTTTCGGCTTCGCGCGTGCAGGGTGTGCTGGTGGCCGTGTCGTATGCGCTGGTGGTGCTGCCGCAGTTGCGCGCGGCCACTTGGGAGCAGCGCAAGGAAATGGTGCTGGGCGGCCTGCTGATCCCGCTGGGAATGGGCTTGTTCATGCTTCATCTTTACCGCCTGACCGGCGACGCGCTGGCCTTTCTCCACGTGCAAAAGGCGTGGGGGCGCATCTTCGGCAACCCGCTGACCGTCATCGCCGATGGCATCCACAAGGGCACCATCCACCTGGACTGGGCCTTGATGTCGCTGGGCGCCATGCTGGCGGCCTTGCTGCTGATCGTCCTGCGCGATACGGCGCTGGGCGTGTTCTCGCTGTTGAGCGTGTTGATTCCGCTATCGTCCGGGCTGCAGTCGATGCCCCGCTACATCTGGTGGCAGGCGCCGCTGCTGCTGTTGCTGGCGCAGGCCATGAAGTGGCGCGCCATACGCCTCGTATTGATTCCTTTGTTCATCGCCGGGCTGGTGTACATGTACCTTGCCTGGATGATGGGGAAGTCCTGGACCACATGAAGCGACTCTACCCTGTACTCATTTTGGCGCTGCTCGCGTTTTACGCCATGCTGGCCTGGGATGCCTTCCATCCTGCCGTCAGCACCGCCTACCGACAGATCTACCTGGAGTCGTGAGCAGGTGCCAAACCCCATTGAATCGATGCATTGCCAGCTGATCGGCCGCGACAACGGCGCGGGACTCAGCCGCGACCTCACCTTGCTTGCGCAAAACTTGCGTGGCGTGGGCGCGCAGGCGGAAACGGCGGCGCTGCCGCATCGCGGGCGCCTGGCCGAGTGGATCACGCAATGGCGGCTGCTGGGCCGCGCGCCGGCGTTCGATCTCAACCTCATGCTCGAGCGCATCCGGCCCGAGTACCTGCGTGCGGCACGGCGCAATGTGCTGATTCCCAATCCGGAATATTTTCGCCCGCGCGATCGCGCCGCCTTGGATCGCATCGATGCGGCCTGGGTGAAGACGCGCCATGCCGAGCGGCTGTTCCGCGCACTCGGCACGCCCGTGCGCTACATCGGCTTTGCCAGCATGGATTGCCTGCGCGCCGAGGTGCCGCGCCAGGCCGGCTTTTTCCACGGCCCCGGGCGCAGCAACAACAAAGGCACGCAGGCGTTGCTCAAGCTGTGGGCCGAACACCCGCAATGGCCCACGCTCACCGTGGTATGGCGCCGCAAGCGAACCGGCTCCGCCGAAACCATGTCGCTGCCCGCCAACGTCCGGCTGGTCCGCGAGCACCTGGATGACGATGCTTACCGCCGCCTGCAGAACAGCTATCGCTTCCACCTGTGCCCGTCGCAGACCGAAGGCTACGGACACTACATCGTGGAAGCGATGAGCTGCGCCGCCGTGGTGATCACCCTGGATGCCGAACCCATGCACGAACTGGTCGCGCTGGAGCGCGGTATTCTGGTACCGGCACAGCCGTGCGGGCAGCAGGACCTTGCCACTTTGTACGGCTTTGAGGCGAAAGATATGACGACGGCGATCGAACGCTGCATCGCCATGTCCACCGCGGAGGCCGAGGCTCTTGGCACGGCCGCCCGCCGCTGGTACGACGAGGCGATGAGGGCTTTTCCACAACGATTGAGCGAGGCGCTGCAGACCTGACCCGACCAGCCATCTTCCCGTCAGCGTTCTTCGACTAGTTTGTCGCCCTCCCCAACGCGAGTCCCCTGCGTGCACGAACAAACCCACCCGAGCCAGAAGCGCTATTGGATACTCTCCATACTGCTGGCCTGTATGCCGCTGTGTTTTGCGGTGCCCTATAAAGCCAAGGTCCTGCTGATCGCCGCGCTGTGGGTGAGCGGGCTGGTGTTGCTGGCGACCCGCCGCGACATCCGGCAGATCTACGGCAGGATCGGCGCCATCGCCCTGGTCTGCGTGCTCAACATCCTGTACACGGCGGTGAACATCGCCGGCCATCATTCGGGCTGGGCGGCGTTCGACATGCCCAGCCAGGAACTGCTGTTCCTGGGCATGGCCCCAGTCTTCGCGTTGCCGCTGCGCTGGAGCCTGGTGTGGGTGGGCTTCAGCCTCACGGCCTGCCTGCTGGGCGGTACCAGCGTCGTGCAGTATTACGTGCACGGTGTGGATCGTCCCTACGGGCTCAACAACGGCGAATGGGGCGCGATTGAATTTGCGATGTTCCTGCTCGTGCTCGCCCTGCTCGCGGTGATCCAGCTGATGCGCAAGCAAACGTCGCGGCCCGAACGGGTGGTGCACGTGCTGGGCGCGGGTCTTGCCGTATACGGCGCGCTGCTGAGCCAGAGCCGCGGGCCGTTGCTGGCTTTCCTCGCCATTTTCATTGTACTGATGCTGATCCATGGCAAACGCGTCGGCCAATGGCGGCTCACGCTCTCGGTGGTCGCGCTGCTGTTCACCAGCGTGGCGCTGGTTTCGGTTTTCGTGCAGCCTCAAATCATCGAGCGGTTCGCCCAGGCGCATACGGAAGCAGACAGCTATGACTCCCGGCACGACGCCGTCGGCTCGGTGCGCGAACGCCTGGAGCTATGGCGCACCGCCAAGCAGGCGTTCGAGGAACATCCGCTGGGGGGTATCGGCAGCGGCCAGTTCGGCCAGTACGTCCGCGACCAGGTGCGGCTGGGGCGCAGCAACGAATCCATCGTGCAATACGAGCACGCCCACAACGAATACCTGGAAGCTGCTGCCACTGGCGGCATTCCTGGCCTGATCCTGATCTTGCTGGTATTGGGTGTGCCCCTGGTCTATTTCCTTCGCCGGCTCATGGCTGCCGACGAAGGCGTCGCGGCAGCGGCCATGTGCGGCTTTGCGGCGAGCGGCACGTACGCGCTGTGTGCGCTGACCGACAACGTGTTCTATCGCGCCATGCCGCATTCGCTGTATTTCTTCCTGGTCATCGGGCTTGCCGTGCTGGTGGCGCGGCAGCGGCGCAGCGCCTGAGCATGGCGCGCATCAACCTTATCGCCTGGGACAATTCCCGCGGCCTGAGCCACGACCTGCGACTGCTGCAGCAAACCCTGCTAGCACTGGGTCACCAGGTGACGTTCACCGACGCCGGCCCCAAGCGCAAGCATGGCGCCTGGAAAGTGCGCTGGTTGCGCGTGCGCATGACCATGCGCTGGCTGTTGAGCATGGGCCGCCAACCGCGGCGGTTCGACGTCAACATCTTTCTCGAGCACGTACGGCCGCACGCACTCAAGCTCGCGCGCCGCAACGTGATGATTCCCAATCCGGAATGGTTCTCCGAACGCGACCGCCGCTGGCTGCCGCGTTTCGATGCCGTGTTCACCAAGAGCCACGCCGCCACCGAGACGATCCGTGCGTGGGGCTGTCCGGTGAGCTACATCGGCTTCCTGAGCATCGATCGCCACGATCCGCAGGTGCCGCGCGAGCCGGTGTTCCTGCACCTGGCCGGCGCCAGCCGCATGAAAGGCACCGAACGCCTGCTGGCGGTATGGCGCCGTCACCCGGAGTGGCCTCGCCTGATCGTGCAGCAATCGCCCGCCACGGCGACGGTTGCCGAAGGCACCGCGCCGGCGAACCTGGATCACCGTATCGGCTATCCGCGCGATATCGCCGAGATCGCACGCCTGCAAAACCGTTGCCGGTACCACCTGTGCCTGTCCGAAGCGGAAGGCTGGGGGCATTACATCGTCGAAGCGATGGGTTGCGCCGCGCTGGTGATCACCTGCGACGGTCCGCCCATGAACGAACTGGTGCGACCCGACCGCGGCGTGCTGGTGCAGGCGCAGGATGCCGGCGCGCTGAACGCCACCCATCGTTACCTGTTCGACGAAGCCGCCCTGGAAGCGGCCATCGAGCGCATCGTGCGCATGCCCGATGCCGAGCGCGATGCCATGCAGCAGCGCGCACGCACCTGGTTCCTGGCCAACAACGAGGGCTTCCCATCCCGCCTGGCGGATGCCCTCAAGCCGCTGCTGTAAACTGGCGCGATGTCGACTCTTCCATTCACGCTTGTTGTGATCACCCGCAACGAGGCGCAAAAAATCGCGCGCTGCCTCGACAGCGTGCCCTTCGCTGCGGAAAAACTAGTGGTGGACAGCGGCAGCACCGACGACACAGTGGCGATCGCCCGCGCCCACGGCGCGCGCGTGGTGCATCAGGACTGGCTGGGGTTCGGCCCGCAGCGCAATCTTGCCGCCACGCACTGCAGCCACCCCTGGATACTTGCGCTGGACGCCGACGAATACCTGACGCCGGCGCTGGCCGACGAACTGCAACGCCGCCTGCCCGCCGTGCTGGAAAGCGACAGCGCCGCGGTGATCCTGCGCCGGCACTTGATCTACATGGGCAAGCCGATGCGCTGGTACCGCCCTGCGGTCGGCGAAAAAATGGCGCGCTTCTACCATCGCGACCGCGCCCGCTGGAGCGACGTGCGCGTGCACGAATCGCTGCAGTTCACCGGCACATCGCTCACCTTCCACGCGCCGTTCCTGCACGACAACAATCCCAGCCTGGTGGAGAAGCAGCTCAAGGTGCTGCTTTATTCCGAGCTGAAATGCCGCGACTGGATGGACAAGAACAAGTCCACCCGCATGTGGCAGACGCCGTTCGTGTTCGCGCTGGCGTTCTTCAAGGATTACATGCTGCGCCTGGGCTTCCTCGACGGCTGGCGCGGCTACGCGATCGCGCAAACCGCCGCCAGCTATGCCGCCTACAAACGCATGCGCTACTACGAAATGCGCATGAACCCCGCCTCCCGCGACACCGCGGCGGCGGCGCTGACCCGTAGCGGACTGGACCACTGATGCCGAAACATTATTTGCTCTACGGATCGGAACGCTATGCGCTGGCCATTCTGCGCCCGCTGCAGGAAGCGATCCGCGCGCGCGGCGACGAAACAGCGTGGTTCTTCGATGGCCCCGGCGCGGAAGACCTGGTCGAAGGCGAGCGCCTGCTGAGCGTGCGGGAAGTGCGCCAGTGGCAACCGATCGCCGTCGTCACGCCGGGCAATCACCTGCCGCACTTCTTCCCCGGTGTAAAGGTGGAAGTGTTCCACGGTTTCAATGCCGGCAAGCCGCGGCATATCTATATCCGCGGCTTTTTCGATCTGTATTGCACCACCGGCCCGCGCGACACCCAGGCGTTCGGCGAACTGGCGCAAAAGCTCGGCCATTTCAGCGTCACCGAAACCGGCTGGCCGAAGCTCGATCCCTTCATGCGCGCGATCAGCGGCCCGTTGCCGCCGGTGCGCACGCCGCCGGTGATTCTGTATCACTCCACGTTTTCGCCCTCGTGGAGCGCGGCGGAAACCTTGTACGAAGAAGTGAAGCGCCTGTCGCGCGACGGCCGCTGGCGCTGGATCGTCACCTTCCATCCCAAGATGGATCCGGACACGGTGGCCAAGTACAAGGCGCTGCAGAACGAATACCTGAGCTTCGCCGAGAACGACAACATCCTGGAGCTGTTCCCGCAGGTCGACATGATGTGCTCGGACACCTCCTCCGCGCTGAGCGAATTCCTGCTTACCGGCAAGCCGGTGGTGACGTTCAACAACCGCGCGCCCGGCCCGCAGCTGATCGATATCCACGATGCCACCGATTTCGAGCCGGCGATCGAGCGCGCCCTGTCGCGCCCGCCGGCGCTGATGGAGGCGATCAAGGCGTTCGGCGAGGCGATCCATCCGTATCACGATGGCCGTTCGAGCGAACGCGTGCTGGATGCGATCGACGCGTTCATCGCCAACGGCGGCCGCAACCGCAAGCCGAAGCCGCGCAACTGGTGGCGCAAGCTGAAGTTGCGCAAGCGCATCGGCTATTGGGGACCGGCCTGATCGCGCTCGTGTAGGTTGGGTTCGCCCCAGACTCGATCGGGATGAACCCCAACGCAGGATCGGCATGGCGATATTGGGGTTCGGCTACGCCTCATCGCCAACCTGCGAGACATCCGCATAGGCGGCATATAAGGGCTGCGAAACGCGATCCGGCTAGAATCCCGTCCATCCTCACGCAAAGCCGCCACTGTGCCCACACCCAACACCTACCGCCGCTCCGAAGCCTTGCGCAGCCTGTGGCCCTGGCTGCCGCTCTGGACGGTGGCGGCGCTGCTGGCGATCTTCTCGCACGGGCCGATGCCGCTGTTCTCCACCCGCACGCTCGCCGTGGCATGGGAAATGTGGCACGGCCACCAGTGGCTGGTGCCGCACATCAACGGCGAACCCTACAGCGAGAAGGTGCCGCTGCTGTTCTGGCTGATCCATGCCGGCTGGCTGGCGTTTGGCGTGAGCGATGTGTGGCCGCGCGTACTGGAAGTGATTTTCGGCGGCGTGCAGCTGGTGCAGCTGTCGATCCTCGCGCGCCGCCTGTTCCCCGCGCGCCCATGGGTGGAGAAAGCGGCGCCATGGATGCTGCTGGCGCTGTCCTACGCCTTCCTGTTCGGCCTGCAGATCATGTACGAAGTGCTGCTGGCCAACTGCGTGCTGGGCGCCCTGCTATGCCTCACGCCCACGATGCGCCGCAGCGAACCGCGCTGGCTGCTGTTTGGCCTGCTGATCGGCGCCGGCCTGCTTACCAAGGGCCCGGTGATGCTGTTGCACATCGTGTTTCCATGGCTGCTCGGCCCGCTGTGGAACGAGTGGGCGCGTGAACATCGTGCGCGCTGGTACGGGCGCGGCGTGCTGTCCGTGCTGCTGGGTTTCGCCATGCTGCTGGCGTGGGCGATTCCGGCCGGCTTCGCCGGGGGCGAGGCGTACCAGCATCGCCTGTTCTTCACCCAGACCGCCGGACGCGTGGTAGACGGCACGCCGCAATCGCAATCGCTGCAAAGCCATCCGCACTGGTTCGGCTGGTACCTGCTGTGGCTGCCGATGCTGCTGTTTCCGTTTACCGGATGGCCACGCGCCTGGGTGGCGATCGGCGCGTTGCGCAAGCCGTTCGACGTGGGCATCCGCTTTGCGCTGTGCTGGTTGCTGCCTTCGTTCGTGGTGTTCTCGCTGATCAGCGGCAAGCAGTGGTACTACCTGCTGCCGGAATTCGGCGGCTGGATGCTGCTGCTGGCCGGGGCGATGGCTATCCTGCGCGAGCGGCATGCGCCATTGGCGGAAAACTACTGGCTGGGCAGCTGGCCGCTGGGCGTAGGCAGCATCCTGTTTGCAGGGCTGCTGTTTGCGCTGCCGTATGTCGCGTTCAGCCACGCCTTCCATAACGAGTGGGCGGAAGGCGCCGCGCCGTACAGCCGCACCTTCAGCATCGCCTTCCTGTTGCTCGGCTGCCTGCTGCTGGTGCGCGGCCGCGGCGAGATGCGCCGCCTGGCGATCGCCGGCCTGCTCGGCGCACTCGCGCTCAACACCTTGTTCACGCTTACCTTGTGGCACAAGTACGACCTGAGCCCCACCACCGCGCTGGTTGCCGCCGCGCAGGCCGAAGGGCATGCGGTGGCTTTCGAAGGCAACTACGAAGGCCAGTTCCACTTCGCCGGACGGCTGACCCGGCCGCTGACGGAACTGCACGATGGCGCCTCGCTGCAGGCGTTCGCCCGACAGCACCCGGATGGCCTGATCATCACCCATCCCGACCAGTTGGATGCCGCGGCCTTGCGCTACGCCCTGCTGGCGCAGCCCTTCCGCTCGGCGTGGATCGTGGTGTGGTCGGCGCCCACCATCGCCATGCTGCAGGCCGGGCGCATACCGCCGGAACCCGCGCAACCGCCGCGCGTGTTTCCCGCCGCCGAGCAATCGATCTCCATACCGCAGTCGTGAATACCTCCCTGATCGATCGCCTGCGTGCGCAATGCGGCGGCCCCCGCGACGGTGCGTTGTTGCGTTTTTCCTTGGGCAATGCGTTGCTCGATGTCGGCGATCACGCGGCGGCGATCGAGGAATTGCGGCGCGCTGTGTCGTTTGATCCGAATTATTCCGCGGCGTGGAAGCTGCTCGGCAAGGCATGCCTGGCGGCGCAGGACCAAGCCGGTGCTGCCGACGCATGGCGGCAAGGCATCGCCGTAGCGCAGCAGCGTGGCGACAAGCAGGCCGAAAAGGAAATGACGGTGTTCCTGCGCCGCGTCGAAGGCGCGTAAATAGCCGTCAATACGGGCTCGGCCGGTCGTCCGCCGAATACCGCTTGTAGTGCCACTGATACTGGGCAAAGGCGAGATTCACGCAACGCTCTACCCCCCGGTTGAGCGCCCCGCAGGCCTGCGGCAGATCCGCATCATCCAGGCCTTCCGGCGCCGGCAGAAAATGGATGCGATATCCCTCGCCCCGCGGCAGGCGCTCCGCAAACGCGAACAACACCGTGGCGCCCGTGCGCGCCGCCAGGCGCGGCAGCAACACCATCGTCATCGCCTCGCGCCCGAAGAACGGCGCAAACTCGCCCTCGCCCTCTCGTGGCTTCTGATCCGGCAGGATGCCCACCGTGCCGCCGGCCGCCAGCCGCTTGTACAAGGTGCGCACGCCAGCGCCTTCCGCCCGCACCTGTTCCGGCGCCAGCGCACCGCGCACCTTGCGCAGCAAGGCTTCCACCGCGGCGATGCGCGGCGGGCGATACAGAATGGCCATCGACGTCTTGCGGCACAGCCAGTAGTTGAGCAGTTCCCAGCAGCCCAGGTGCGGCGCGGCGATGATCACGCCCTTGCCGGAGGCCAGCGCCGCATCGAACAACGCCTCGCCGCGCACCTCGCGTACCAGGCCAAGCGCACGCTCCGCACCGGCGCCCCAGATCTTCACGATCTCGGTGATCGACTTGCCGCCCTCGATCATCGCCTCGCGCACCAGCGCAGCCCTTTTTTGCTCGGGCAGTTCCGGCTTCACGATGCGCAGATTCACCGCCGTGTAGCGCGCCATCCTCCCGCCACGGCGCAACGCCAGCCGGCCGAGCAACGCGCCGAAACCCTGCAGCCAGCGCATGGGCAGCAGGCCGAACAGGCGCAGCAGCAGGTAGACGAGATAGATATCGGGGCGCATGGTCTGCGTGCGGGAGGAGAGGAAGGAGACTGGGTAAACTTCCATTGTGCCGTAACGCGGCACTTTCGCTTACTTCTCTTTCTCCGCTGCCCACTTCCGACGCCATGATCGCCCTTATCCAGCGCGTGCTTTCCGCCCGCGTCGATGTCGACAATGAAACCGTGGGCGCCATCGGCCCCGGCTTGCTGGCGCTGGTGGCCGTTGAGCCCGACGACGGCGAAGCGCAAACCAAGCGCATGCTGGAACGCCTGCTCGGCTACCGTGTGTTTTCCGACGAAGCCGGCAAGATGAACCGTTCACTCACCGATACCGGCGGCGGCCTGCTGCTGGTGAGCCAGTTCACCCTGGCTGCGGACACGCGCTCGGGCATGCGCCCCAGCTTCACCAGCGCCGCCTCGCCCGAACATGGCCGGACCTGGTTTGAACGGCTGGTGACCTTGGCGCGCGCGGCGCATCCAAGGGTGGAAATCGGACGCTTCGGCGCCCATATGCAGGTACATCTGATCAACGATGGCCCCGTCACCTTCCGGCTGGAGGTGCGTTAGCGCCGGTCATGCAGACAACCTACACAAACGCTTCCATTTACGCCGAAAACCGCTATTTGGCGCGATTTTTGCGTGTTAATGCCAGCGAATGGCAGCGAATTTTTCTCTTGAAAACTGGTCAAAAAAGCATCACATCGCTATACTGATTGGTTCCTATCCCGCGGCGGACGGTATGAATAACAAAGCCCACGAGCAACAGTCGGAAATCAAAGCCCTCATCTCCAAAGGCTTGGAGCAAGGCTATCTGACTTACGCCGAAATCAACGATCACCTTCCTGACGACATCGTCGATCCGGAGCAGATCGAAGACATCATGGCGGTGCTCAAGGGCGTGGGCATCGACGTGCACGATGCGGCGCCCGACGCCGACCCGCTCGCCGACAACGCCCCCGGCGCCACCACCGACGACGAAACCGCCGCCGAAGAAGCCGTCGCGCTGCTCTCCGCCGTCGACTCCGAAGTGGGCCGCACCACCGATCCCGTGCGCATGTACATGCGCGAAATGGGCACGGTGGAACTGCTCACCCGCGAAGGCGAAATCGCCATCGCCAAGCGCATCGAAGAAGGCCTTACCCAGGTGCAGACCGCCCTGGCCAGCTTCCCGCTGACCATCGAGCTGCTGCTGGAGGAATACGACCAGCACCTGGACGGCAAGCGCCGCCTCAGCGAAATCCTGGCCGGCTTCGCCGACCTTGAGCAGGCCGCCGACGCCGCCCTGGCCGAAGCCGAACTCGCCGCCGCCGAAAGCGACGCCGAGGTGGACGAGGACGAGGAAGAAGAAGCCGCCGGCGGCGACGACGAAGAGGCCGGCCCCAGCGGCCCCGATCCGGAAGAAGTGAAGCGCCGCATGGAACTGCTTCGCGACCACTACGGCAAGTTCCAGAAGGCCGCCGCCAAAGCCACCGACATCAACGACAAGAAGGTCACCAAGCTGCGCGACCAGATGGCCGAGGAGTTCCTCAAGCTCAAGCTGCCGTCCGCGCTGATCGACAGCTTCGTGCGCCGCCTGCGCGAAGTGGTCGGCGACATCCGCCATCACGAGCGCGTGCTGATGGACATCTTCGTCAAGCACGTGAAGATGCCCAAGGCCGAATTCCTCAAAGCCTTCCCCAGCAACGAGGGCAACCTCGCCTGGGCGGAAGAGCTCGGCCGCAAGCGCCAGAAGTGGTCGCCCAATGTCAAGCATTACCGCGAACAGATCGACACCGAGCAGCAGAAGCTGCTGGACATCGAGAAGAAGCTGTTCCTGCCGCTGACCGACATCAAGGAAATCAACCGCAGCATGTCGGTGGGCGAGGCCAAGGCACGCCGCGCCAAGAAGGAAATGGTGGAGGCCAACCTGCGCCTGGTGATCTCCATCGCCAAGAAGTACACCAACCGCGGCCTGCAGTTCCTCGACCTGATCCAGGAAGGCAACATCGGCCTGATGAAGGCGGTGGACAAGTTCGAATACCGCCGCGGCTACAAATTCTCCACCTACGCCACCTGGTGGATTCGCCAGGCCATCACCCGCTCGATCGCCGACCAGGCGCGCACCATCCGTATTCCGGTGCACATGATCGAAACGATCAACAAGCTCAACCGCATCTCGCGCCAGATGCTGCAGCAGTTCGGCCGCGAGCCGACGCCGGAAGAACTGTCCAAGGAAATGGACATGCCGGAGGACAAGATCCGCAAGGTGCTGAAGATCGCCAAGGAACCGATCTCGATGGAAACCCCGATCGGCGACGACGAGGATTCGCATCTGGGCGACTTCATCGAAGACACCAACGCCAGCTCGCCGATCGACTCGGCGACGGAGACGGGCCTGGTGGAAACCGTGCGCGACGTGCTCGCCGGCCTCACCCCGCGGGAAGCAAAGGTGCTGCGCATGCGCTTCGGCATCGACATGAACACGGACCACACGCTGGAAGAAGTCGGCAAGCAGTTCGACGTCACCCGCGAGCGGATTCGTCAGATAGAGGCCAAGGCCCTGCGCAAGCTGCGTCATCCCAGCCGTTCGGAACAGCTGCGTTCGTTCCTCGACATCGACTGAGCCGCACGCCGCTGGCGACAAACGCGAAGCCCCGCACTTGCGGGGCTTTTTCTTTGCTTTGCCTTTTAACGCCCTTCCTTGCGCAGCGACTCGATCTCGCTACCGTCTTCATCTTGCCTTGTGGTCATTCCGGCGAAGGCCGAAATCCAGTCCAGACAAGCCGTGCGAAGCACACCACATAAAGCGCTTCACTTCACCGACAAGCTGGTGCAACTTGGATGCGCGCCCTCCCCCCGGATCAAGTCCGGGGGGAGGGAACCGTTTGTCGCGATGATCCAGATGCCCACTTCGCTTGAGTGCAATTTATAGAAGTGCCCACAAGAAGGGCGCATCGAGCGCCTCCTCAAGCGGCTCAATGCACATCGTAAAAAAACTGCTCCTGCACAATCTTGTCGCCCTTGACGTGATACACGCAGATCTCGCGCATATCCTGGCGCCCGCGTCCTTTCATGGTGGCGTCCAGATGCATCGCCACACTGAACCAGCCATCCGCCACCACCGGATCGCTGACTTCGTTCTTGTGAATTTTCTCCACGTTCGCCTGGAACTGATGCCCCTTCTCCAGGATCGCCTTCAAACCCTTCACGTTGCCCAGCGGGCCGTTCGCCGTCTCCTGCGGTTCCAGGCTGATCGCGTCCTTGGCATACAGCTCGTTCTGCGCCTGCTCGAACTTGCCCTCGCGACACAGCGACACCAGCCGCTTCGCGACCGTTTCAGTGCTCATGATTCCACCTCCACGTTGAAAGGGGCCAATAATCTAAGCCCGGCGACGTTAAGAGAACCGAATCATTTGCCAGCGCTCTCCGTTTTTCACGCCGTGGGGGCGGTCCCGCATCCGCCGCCATGCTGGTATCATCTCCCGCGAGATAGGGCCTATAGCTCAACGGTTAGAGCAGGGGACTCATCGAAAGGTGCCGTCGCGCAGTAATGCGCGAACGGGATCGGGATGAATTCAGGGAACCCGCAGCGACGCCAACGCGGATCGGCGGCAACCCTGAGCCAAGCCGGCGGTACACCGCCGGAAGGTGCAGAGACTACCTGAGGGCTTCAGCGCCCTTCATAACAGGCTCGAGCGTCCCGCACCCCACCCGCACGCAACACGCGGAGGGTGAAGAGATAGTCCGCGCCAGAGGGAAACCTTTGGACCACGCGAATCCCTTGGTTCCAGGTTCGAATCCTGGTGGGCCCACCAATCAGTCGTTCAGAAGGTTTCTCGCTGTGCGAGATCTTCTTTCGTAACAAATGCCAGGGCTCCCGGCGAAAATGGGTACAGTTGCGAGGAACCCATAAATCGACGCCTACCATTGAGGCGTTAACGGCAAGAGCCCGATTGGTTGGAGAGCGGACACCGCAGCATGCCATCCAGATATCAGCCGCCTTATACGTTGACCAGCGAAATCGTTTCGTTGGTGGCTGACATCGCCGAACAAGTGGGGCGGCTGAGCGCCACGCATGAATTCAACATGGATCTGCGCCTGCGCCGCATCAACCGTATCCGCACCATCACCGGTTCACTAGCAATCGAAGGTAATACACTCACCGAAGAACAGATCACCGCAATTCTGGAAGGCAAGACGGTGTTGGCTCCGCCGCGCGAATTGCAGGAAGCACGCAATGCATTGGCCGTCTACGAGCAATTGCCGCAGTGGAATGGTCACAACGAGCGCCACCTGCTGGCCGCGCACAAGCAACTGATGTACGGCTTGCTGGATCGTCCCGGTGTTTATCGCGCTGGCGGCGTAGGCGTGATGGCCGGGAAGAAGGTGTTGCACATGGCTCCGCCTGCCGGCCGCGTGCCTCTTTTGATGTCGCGCTTGTTCAACTGGCTGCGCAGTAGCAAAGAGCACCCGCTCATTGCAAGTTCCGTCTTCCACTACGAATTCGAGTTCATCCATCCCTTTGCCGATGGCAATGGACGCATGGGTAGACTGTGGCAAACCTTGTTGCTATCACGCTGGCAACCCGCATTTGCATGGTTGCCAGTGGAAAGCCTCGTCCATCGCCAGCAAGCCGCTTATTACCGCGCCATCAATGCAAGCACCGCGGCGGCAGACTGCGCCCCGTTTATCCGCTTTATGTTGGGATGTATCCACGACGCCGTTACCAAAGCCGGTCCCAAAACGACGGTAGAAACGACGGTAGAAACGCCGGTAAAAAAGGTCGCCAAGACACCACAACGGATACTGACCTTGCTTCGACAGCAGCCGGAATTGACGCTGGCGGAAGTCGCCCAGGCGATTGGGCGTTCGCCGCGCGCGGTGGAGCGTGCTGCCGTCAAACTTCAGCAGGAAAACAAATTGCGCTACCACGGGCCGAAGCGAGGCGGGCATTGGGAAGTGGTGTAGCAACGCTGAGATCGCTGCTTGCCTGGCTGGCCAGCCCAAACGGGTTTATCGAATAGCTCAAGAACTTTACAGCGAGAGCTGCACGGCTCAATGGCAATCCTGAGTCAGGCGGCATCTGCCGTCGTCGCGTTGCAGAGAACTTTGCGCTTGCCTGCTGCGCTTAATCAAACTTCCCCTAGCGAACCGAATCCGACGGCCTTATAGGCGGCGCCTCTTGCGCTATCTCTCGCAACGTCAACCAACCGGTTGGGCTGCTCTTGTCCTGTACATAGACAACCATCGACCGCCCCCTTCCTATGGATGGCGCCCCTCCGCTCCTCGGCGTTGTCTTGATTGAAAAAACGACGGCCTGTATCGCGATATTTCCAACGAAACAGGTGTTTTCAACGGTGTTTTCAACGAATTCCACTTTCGCCTGCTTGAACCAATCCCTCGCCCCCTTTTCCACGGCGTCTCGCCCTACTAAAACGTTGTTTCCCCCGAAATATTTGACGACATTCGGGCTATGCAGACGCCCCACCATTGCGGCATCACCTCTGCTGAAAGCGTCCCTGACTGCAGCAGTTGCCTTCTCCAGCGATTGTCTCAAGGCCGCGGGATGGGGATTGCATTGCGCATGAGCATGGATCGAAAAAAACATGACGATGAACATCAAGAACGTCTTTTTCATATGATCCTCCGTTAAAGAAATCATGGCTTGCTGATCATAGTCCTGCCACCGCGGTGGGTGCCCGGTGTTGGTCGATCAGTCGCCATCGCTACGTCAACTACAAGGGCTGCCTCATCTCAACTTGGACCAATCGCCCATACCGCGCCGGCGACGTTCCCACTTGACGCGCAAAGGCAACGCTGAACGTACTGGCGGAGCTATAGCCAACGCGCTCGGCCACCTGTGCAATATCGAGCTTGTCATCGCGCAACAGGCGTTTGGCGAGCGCCATGCGCCAAGCCAGCATGTATTCCATGGGGGCAAGCCCTACCGTTCGGCTGAAGCGCGAAAAGAAGGCGGAGCGCGAGAGCGCCGCTTCGCTTGCCAGCTCGGTGATCGTCCAAGGGTGATGGGGGCGCGCATGGAAGGCGCGTAACGCACAAGCCAGTCGCTCATCGGCCAAGCCGCGCGCAAGACCGGGTGCGGTGGAGAGGCCCGTGCAGCGGAGCGCTTCGATCAATAGCACTTCAAGCAGGCGCTCCAGAACCAGTTCCCGTGCGAGACGTTGCGCGCGCGTTTCCTCGCCGACCAATTGCACCAAGGTCGCCAGACGCTTCTCACCGCGAACGTGAATTACCTGCGGAAGGAGTTGCACGAGAAGTTCCGCATCCGGCGAACCGAAGCTGCAATGTCCCACGCGCATGCGAACGTCGGCGTGCCCATCTTGTCGGCCGATGCGGAATTGGCCGTCGCTGATCTCAACCGGCGTATGCGATGCATCGCCTGCGGGCGGCTCCAGGCTTTCGTTCACCATGCTATGCATCGCTGGCACCAGCACGAAATCGTCGGCCTGCAGCGTCATGGCGGCCTGCCCTTCCACCGTCAACCGGCATTGGCCTTCCAGTACGGCGCAGTAAAACGGCTCGCCCATGTCGATGCGGCGAATCCGCCATGCTCCGGCGCCTTCGACCAGTTTGGAGAAGCGCGCAATCGGTTGGAGCAAGACGACCACTTCAGTCAGCGGGTCGACCATGGCGGGACTCTCGCGAAAGAATCGAAGACTTTGGAGTGTAGTGGGTCTTGAAGGCAAACCCTATCTTGGGTCTTCCCTTTCATCCCAAGGAGCCCCGTCCTCATGCCCACCGTACTCATTACCGGCTGCTCGTCCGGCTTTGGCCTGGAGACCGCAGGCTTGTTCCTCGACCGCGGCTGGAAGGTGGTGGCCACCATGCGGCAGCCGCGGCCGGATGTCTTGCCTGCCTCTGATCGCCTGCGCATGTTGGCGCTGGATGTCACCCAAGCGGACAGCATCGCCCAGGCGGTGTCCGATGCGGGGCCGATCGACGTGCTGGTGAATAATGCGGGCTTTGGCGCGCCGATACCCGTTGAATTGACGCCGCTGGAAACCGCGCGCGCCTTGTTCGAGACCAACACGTTCGGCACCTTGGCAATGACCCAGGCCGTGCTGCCGCAATTCCGTGAGCGATCGGCCGGCGTAATCATCAACGTGACCTCAACCGTCACCCTGAAACCCTTGCCGCTGGTGGGTGTGTACCGGGCAAGCAAGGCGGCGGTAAATGCCTTCACCGAATCGTTGGCGGTGGAAGTGGAGCCGTTTGGTGTGCGCGTGCGGCTGGTGCTGCCGGGGCGTTCACCTGAAACGCGCTTCAGCGCCAATGCACGCGAGCACATGCATGGCATGGACCATACTGCCTATGCGCCGCTGTTCCAGCGCGTGCTGGCCGGCTTTCAGGACACGTCCGGGCCGATCACCCATGCGCCCGATGTGGCAGAAGCGATTTGGCGCGCCGCTACCGATCCTTCGACACCCATGCGCATTGCAGCGGGCGCCGACGCCGAACTTTGGATGGCGCAAGACGGTTGAGCGAGTTGCGCGCCTGCCGAAGCGGAGCTGTCAATGCCAAGGCAGGTTTCCGTCGCGATCACGGCGGAAACCGCATTTCGACGCATCTTGCATAAAAAAGCCCGGCATAACCGCCGGGCTTTTTTTAATCCATGGGCAGGAAGCCTTAGATCACTTGCACCTGTTCTGCCTGCAAACCGCGTTGGCCCTGGGCCACGCTGTACGAGACTTTCTGACCTTCGACCAGGCTCTTGAAGCCCGAGCCCTGGATCGAGCGGAAGTGCACGAATACGTCGTCACCGCCCTGGTCGCGGCTGATGAAGCCAAAACCCTTGGCGTCGTTGAACCACTTCACGGTACCGGTTTCTGTCTGGGCCATGTTTATTTCTCCTGGAACAAGTAAAGCCGCATAGCGGCGGAAAGCTGGTCACAAGGAGAAAGGGGTGCAACGGTGTAATGGACTTACAACATCGGGCCACAATTCACGGTGACCCTTGAAACTCAGCCCCGCCACCTTATAGGGCTTTGGCCCAAAGCGCAAACGATTGTTTCATGTGCGGTACTGGACGATACATCCGCCTTGGGTGGGTGAGTTGACGAACTCACGCCCTGCGAGATCGCGCACCATTACTTCAACCGCGTCAAATCAGCCTTGAACGCGGTGGCCCAGGTGCGACCGCCGTCCTGGGAATAGGCGATTTCATAGCGGTGCGAACGGGGCGTAATGTTTGACCAGACACCGCGTACCAGCACCGAACGGCCCTTGTAGACGGTGGTACCGTAAAACTCGCCCCGCCCGTCCTTGAAACTGCCGATGGTCGGCGCTTCCATGTCTCCCGAGTCGCCGTCGACGTAAGTCTGGCTCCATTGCCCGGCTTTTTTGTTGTAGACGAAAAGCGTCGCGCCTTCCCAATGTCCGTTAGGGCCATCGGCTTCGATTTCTTCGAGCCACGCGCGGCCATTCCAGACCGGCCTTGCCGTCTTCGTACCATCCATGACGACCGTGTGGGTGCCGCCATCGAATGGGTCGAGCACTTGCGTGGCATGCGTATGCCACACGCCGCGGCAGAAATCGAAATCATGCGAGCCATCCCGAGGCGACTGTGCTCCTGCAGCCAACGAGGTACATGCAAGAACGCCGGCAAGCATCGCTTCACGCAACCATCTCCACTTCATTGCAGTCTCCGCGCCATCAATCTGGAACCAGACTTTAGGCAAAGCCGATCGCCGCAGTAGGGCCAATCGGAGAAATTTCGCATGGGCCATTTTGGCCGGTGCTGGTTAGAGCGCGCGTCGCAATACCTTGAGGCCCTGTTCGATACCGTTGAGGTCGACGGCGCCATAACCGAAAACCAGGCCTTCCGAGGTGGGCGTGCCGAAGAAATAGCGTTCGAAGGTATGCAACTGCACGTTCGATCCCAACAATTGCGAGGTGACGCGTTTCAGCTGCTTGGCATGTGTCGCAAACGCCGCCACGTGCATGCCGTAGTGCGATTGCATGGGCGACAGTTCTTGCGGGAAATCCGTGCGGAGTATGGCCTCGATCAGGTCCCGGCGCTTTCGATAGACATCACGAAGCTTGCGCACGTGTCGCGCCAGGTGCCCCTCTGCGATGAAACGGGCCACCGCCATTTGCGTCAGCGTCGGGCAATGCCAATCGAGGCCGTTCTTGGCCATGGTCAGCGCCGGCATCGCCCATTGCGGCGCAACGACAAATCCCAAGCGCAGCGCAGGCAGCATGCATTTGGAGAAGGTGCCCACGTAGAACACGTCATCGGCCGTCGCCGTGGATCGCAACGCCTGCAGCGGCGTGCCGTCGTAGCGGAATTCACCGTCATAGTCATCCTCGACGATAACGGCGCCATGGGTGCGCGCAAACTTGAGCAATGCCGCGCGCCGTGGCGCGGACATGGATACGCCGAGTGGAAACTGATGGGAGGGACATACGCAGACGATCTGCACCGGCGTCGGCAGCGCATCGACCACCAGCCCTTCCGCGTCCACCGGCACCGGCACGATCTTGGCGCCCGCAGCAAGAAATGCCGCGCGCATCGGCGGGTAGCCGGGATCTTCGATGGCGACCGTCGTAACGCCTGGCGTTACCAGTACGCGCGCGAGCAGGTCGAACGCCTGCTGCGCGCCGGCGGTTACCAGCACATCGTCGGGTTCGCACACCACCGCGCGCGAGATGCCCACGTGTGTCGCGATGGCCGCACGCAGCGGGTAGTGCCCCTGGTTGCCCTGCGGACTCTTGAACGCCGGCGGTTTCAATTCCATGCGCCGAAGCTGTGTGGCGCTGACGCGGCGAAACAGCTCGAACGGGAATAGCCGCGGGTCGACCAGCGCGGGCCGGAAATCCAGAAACGCCTGGGCGCTTGGCGCGTCTGCACGCGAACGGTCGTGCCAGAAGTTGAGCGCCTGGGCCAGCTCGGGCCGCGACCACTGCGCATTCAGGCGCGGATCGGGTGTGTGCCGCACCGGAGAGCGTTCGCGCGATGGACGGCTTTGCTTCGGCGCCACATACGTTCCCGAGCCTTGCCGCGGCTGTACCAGGCCCTCGATCGCCAACTTTGCATACGCCCGCGCCACCGTGTTTCTGGAGACGCCGAAAAAGATCGCCGACTGGCGTTCCACCGGGAGTTTGGATCCAGCAACCAGACGACCATCGAGAATGGCAGCACGCAATTGCGCGTAGACGGATTGCGCTGCTCGACGGCTTCCGCTGGGCGGCGGGTCGAACGCGATTTCGAACAGCTTGCTTGTAGCTTCTCCAGCGTCTGCCACGACATTTCCCTCCGGCGTAAAGAAAGTACGCGAACGTCATCCCGACATGAACGGTTGGCGGTGAGGCGCAGCCGAACCCCAAGGTTGTGATTCGCATGGCACCGTTGGGGTTCGCTTGCGCTCACGGCCAACCTACCAGGCCTTACGTCCAGCCGCGCATGAGACTTCTGAGCATGAAACTGCGCCATTCAGGCATTAAGGAGATCGAATCCGGGCTCTACAGTGCATGCACCTCAACCCAACCCAAGGTGCTCCCATGTCTCGCATCGACAAAGCCATCGTGACTCTCTCCAAGACATCGCTGTTCAAGAACGATGTCGGTTATCACCTGGTACGTGCGGCGATGGTGTTGACGTTCGCCATCTTTGGCTATCAAAAGTGGTACAGCTTCGAAGCCCATCAAATCACACCGTTTATCCAGCATAGTCCGCTGGTGTTCTGGCTGATCCCGGCGTTTGGCATCCGTGGCGCAGGTTACTTTCTCGGCACGACAGAATGGCTGTTCGGTTCGCTGATCTTGCTTGGATTCTGGAACCGCAAGCTCGGCATCCTGGGCGCGATCGGTTCGACCATCACGTTCGCCGGTACTGTCACCATCATTCCGTTCTTGCCGAACGCCTGGGCGGTTGAGGCCGGCGGCTTTCCGTTGATGTACCTGCCGGTTGCGTTCCTGATGAAGGACATACTGTTCCTCGCCGTATCGATCTATCTGCTGCAAAAGGATGTGGCGCGCGCGGCGCAGGAAATCGTGGGGGGCTGAGCGCAGCCCCTCAATGATTTCCCCGGAAGGCATTTATGATTTTCACCAACGCAAGCGAAGGGCTGTCATTTGCACGTGCTTTTTCGGGCAATGCTTTCGCCCATGGCTTGCGCTGGCTGCGGCCGGCTGAGGATGATAGGCAAGTCACAGAGAACCATTCCTGCAACGAAGCCCCGCGCTGCCAAAGTGAAGACCTCGCCCATGCTCACTGCCTTCATGCGTACACGCTGCATTCTTCCTGCTCTCGCTATCGCACTTGCCACCACTGCCGTTGCGGCTGCCGACGCGCCGCCCACCGTCAGCACCAGCAACGGCAAGCTTGCAGGCGCTCACGACAGCAAGACCGGATTGAACGAATTCAAGGGCATTCCCTATGCCGCGCCACCGGTGGGGCCATTGCGTTGGAAGCCGCCGCAACCCGCAGCCGCGTGGACCGGCGTACGGCAGGCCGATCGCTTCGGCCCGCGCTGCATGCAGCGGCCCATTTACAGCGACATGATGTTCCGCTCCAACGGCGTGAGCGAGGATTGCCTGTATCTCAACGTATGGACGCCCGCGCATAGCGCGAACGCGAAACTGCCGGTGCTGGTGTACTTCTATGGCGGCGGCTTCCAGGCCGGCGACGGCTCCGAGCTTCGCTACGACGGCGCCAGCCTTGCGCAACGCGGCATTGTCACCGTCACCATCAGCTATCGTTTGAATGTGTTCGGCTTCCTGGCGTTGCCCGAGCTCGCGGCCGAATCGTCGAACCACGCAACCGGCAACTACGGCCTGCTCGACCAGACGGCCGCCTTGCGCTGGGTCCATGACAACATCGCCGCGTTTGGCGGCGACCCGAACCAGGTCACCATCGGCGGGGAATCGGCCGGTTCCATGTCGGTATCCGCGCAGATGGCGTCGCCCTTGTCGAAGGGCTTGATGCAGCGTGCGATCGGCGAGAGCGGCTCGGTGCTTGGCAATCTCAAGCCGAGGCCGTTGGCGCTTGCAGAACAGCAGGGCCAGGATTTCGCCAAGCGGGTGGGCGCGCACTCGCTGGCGCAGCTGCGTGCCATGAATGCCAAGGCATTGCTCGATGCCACCGGCGACAAGGACGTGCCGGAGTTCATGCCCACCATCGATGGCTATTTCTTTCCGCGTTCGCCGGAGGCCGTCTACCAGGCCGGCGAGCAAGCGCATATTCCGCTGCTGGTAGGTTCCAATTCGCAGGAAGGCGATTACCGCAACTTCCTCGACAACAAGCCACCCACGCCAGCCAATTATCGCGCCGCCATGGAAAAGCGCTTCGGCAAGCATGCGGCCGAAGCGTTGAAGCTTTATCCCGGCAACACCGAAGCGGAAGTCAAGGCGTCCGGCACCGCGTTCGCGGGTGATGATTTCATCGCCTTTGCAACCTGGCGCTGGATGGACATGCAGCACAAGACCGGGCAAGCGCCGGTGTATGACTACTATTTCACGCAAGCGCGGCCGGCGAAGCGCGATGGCAGCGCCGGCCCGGATGCAGGGGCGGTGCATAGCGGCGAGATCGAATATGCGCTGGGCAATCTGTCCACCAATCGCGTCTTCGCCTGGACGGCGGCCGACCAGCATGTATCGCAGATCATGGAAGGGTACTGGGCCAACTTCATCAAGACCGGCGACCCCAACGGCGCCGGCCTGCCGAACTGGCCGGCCGTTGCAGGCAAGGACGGCGGCTTGCTGCGGCAGGTGATCGGCGTGGATACGCACGTTAACGTGGACCATAACGCGGCGCGGTATGAGTTCATGCAGCGGGCCGATCCGGATGCGCATCTTTGATGCGCTTTTCGTTCAACCCCTTCTTGCCGCACCAAGCAACATGGCGCCGATATGCAACAGCCCTGAGCGAACATAGCGATAGATCAGCAGGGTGACGGCCGCCATGACGGAGCCGACGATGCTGGGCAGCACGCCGCCAAACGTATAGGCCATGCCGAGCACAAATCCCAGCAGATATTCGGCGCGATAAATCGGAACGAGCAGCGCGGTCACAAACAGCGATTCGAACATGCTGCCGGTCACCGGCTCGTTGCCGAGCGTAAAGAAGACCGATAGCAATACGCCAAAAAGCGCCGCGCTGATGAAACCGATCAGCGCGTAGCGCTTGGCGGCGTCGCCCTGCATACCGATGCGCTGTTGCACGCGGCCGAGCAGAAGCCAAGTCATCGCGGGAAGCAACAAACCTCCCCACCAATTCGAAAACGCCGGCAGGTCGGCGCGATCCAGAAGGTGATGGCTGGGCACGCCGCCGTGAAAGTGCTGCCAGACGAGAAACATCCATTCGGCAACCGCTACCGCGACTGTCGAAGCAAGCCGTGTTCGCAATAATCGTCGGTCATTCATCGCGCCCCCGCCACATGCATCGTTGCCAAAGCCCCTGCTGCATATGCCTCGATACGCACAAGAGAAACGTACTCAAGCCGATCATCACGACCGCACATCACGGAACACAGTGCCATTCGTCACCGGATCGGCCCGGCTCTGTTTGAACGGGTCCGCTTGCTGTCCGGACAACGCGGACAAACGTCCGCGGACACCGCAGCATCCGCTGCCAAATTTGAGGAAATGGCTCTCCCATGCGGTTTTCCAGGGGTGCTCGCACTTGGCACGAGCCTTGCCATATCTATCTTGCAAAGCTCATTCACTCACGGAGAACCGCCATGAAATTCGAAACCCTGATGCTGCACAGCCTGTTTGCCGCCTGCCTGGTGATCTGCGTTTCGACGCTGGGTGCGATGCTCATCTGAACCCGCTCGGCCGCTGAGCGCCGTATAGCGGCACTTGCAAGTCTGTTGAATTCGCATAGCTTCAGCCTCTTCAGTAACCCGCAGCGGACTGGCTGGAGAACGCATGAAGATGCTGATGCTTGCACTCGCCCTGACCCTCGCCACGGGTAGCGCCGCTGCGGAAGACGCCTCCACGGCCAGGATCGATGCCGTGTTTGCACACAGCGTGGCAGCCGACGCGCCGGGTTGCGCGGTCGGCGTGCAGTTGGGCAACGCTCCTCCGCTGCGGCGCGCCTATGGCATGGCCGACCTGGAGCAGGCGGTGCCCATCCGCGTGGATACCCTGTTTGAGGCAGGCTCGGTGAGCAAGCAGTTCACCGCGGCGGCCACGCTTATCCTGGCGGGCGAGGGCCGGCTTTCGCTCGACGACGACATTCGCAAATACCTTCCCGAGCTGCCGGATTACGGGCATCCCGTCACCATCGCCGAACTGCTGGGACACACCAGCGGGCTGCGCGACTGGGGCGATCTGGAAGCAATTGGCGGCTGGCCGAGAACCGAGCGGGTTTACGACATGGCCGACGTGCTGCACATCACCGCGCGCCAGCGCGCCTTGAATTTCACGCCCGGTACGGCGTGGTCGTACACCAACACGGGCTTCAATTTGCTGGCGCTGATCGTGCAGCGGGTGAGCGGCATGCCGTTCATGGATTTCACGCGCGAGCATTTGTTTGCGCCGCTCGGCATGACGCATACGCAATGGCGCGATGATTTCCGGCGCGTCGTGCCCGATCGGGCCATCGCTTATCACCGCGTATCGCCGGGTGTGTATGAGCAGATGATGCCGTTTGAAGATACGTATGGACACGCCGCGCTGCTGACCACCGTCGGCGACCTGCTGCGCTGGAACCAGGCGCTGGACGAGGGACGCCTCGGCGCGTTCGTCACAAAGGCCATGCAGACGCGCACGCTGCTGTCGAACGGACAGCCCACGGTCTACGCGCGCGGACTGTTCTTGCGCCACTACCGCGGCATGCGCGAGATATCCCATGACGGCGCCACCGCAGGCTATCGCGCGTGGCTGGGCCGCTATCCCGACCAGCATGTGTCCATGGCCATCCTGTGCAACGCGGACGACGCCGTGCCTTCCAATTACGCTCATGCCATGGCCGATGCCTATGTGCCCGGCGCAAAGCCCGAACCCGCGATTTATACATCCACGCCACCGGCAAACCTGGCAGGCATCTACGCAAGCCAGCGCGATGGCGTACCGCTGCGTTTGCTCTTGCACGATGGCCGCTTGCAGACCGACAACGGCTTCGTCGTGAAAATGGGGCCGCATGGAGCCCTGGCGCTTGAACGCGCCAATGGCCTCGTCGCTTCGACCGGCGCCGTGCTTCCCGACGGCCGCTTGCGCCTGGATGCCGAAGGCGATGCGACGTTTTACGTTCGCAAACCGGCCTATGCGCCCACGCCAGCCGAACTCGCACGGATCGCCGGCCGTTTTCATAACGACGAAGTACCGGTCACCTATCAGGTAACGGCCGTGGCGGGCGGGCTGCAGGTGGTGGCGGAAGGGCGCCCCGGCAAACAGCGCCTGTTCGTACCTGTTTACTCGGATGCGTTCATCGCGGGCGATGTGCTGCTGCGTCCGGTGCGTGACGCCGATGGGCAGGTGACGGGGATCCGCATTTCCGACGATCGCGTGTGGAATCTGCCGTTCGATCGCGTGCGCTGATCTGCGACCGAAGCGTGTAGGTTGGCGGTGAGCGTATGCGAACCCCAACGTTGCCATGCAGGTGGCGATCAAGCTGGCAACGGCAGGTAGCATCACCCAGCATTATTCGGCGTGACGTGACAAATAACCGCTTATCGGTGACGCGCTCCATCCTCCACTGTTGCCCCCGGCGGCAGATGAAGTCGGGGATGCGGAATCAGCCCGCCAGGCAGCGGCAAGCTACCGGCATGCATGTTGCATCAATTTTGAATTGCGTCAGCATGTCCATCCACGCCGCCACCGAAGCCTTGCCCATGAGCACATTGATCCTCCCCGCTAACGATACCTGCCGCGGCAGCCTCGCCTGCGTCGGCCTGGGCATGACGCTCGGCTCCCACCTCACGCCACTGGCACGCAGCCATATCGAGCGGGCCGACGTGGTGTTCGCCGCGCTTTCCGATGCCATCGTGGAAAAGTGGTTGCAGCGCATGCATCCGGACGTGCGCAGCCTGCAGCCCTATTACAAGGAGGGCAAGTCGCGGCTGAAAACCTACAAGGAATGGGTTGCGCTGATGCTGGCCGAGGTGCGTGCCGGCAAGCGCGTCTGCGGGGTGTTCTACGGCCACCCCGGCATCTTCGCCTGGTCGCCGCACAAGGCGATCGAGATGGCACGGGCGGAAGGCTTTGAGGCGCATATGGAACCGGGCATCTCCGCCGAGGATTGCCTGTATGCCGACCTGGGCATCGACCCGGGCCGGTTCGGTTGCCAGCATTTCGAGGCCAGCCAGCTGCTGTTCTACGAGCGGCGCATCGACCCTGCCGGCTACCTGGTGCTATGGCAGGTCGGGCTGGTCGGCGACTGGTCGCTGGCGCGTTTCCAGACCGGGCCGGCATACCGGCAGGTGCTGGTGGACCGGCTGAGCCAGGACTATCCGCTCGATCACGAGGTGATCGTCTACCGGGGCGCCACCCTGCCGATCGAGAAACCGCGCATCCGCCGCGTAGCCCTGCGCAGCCTGCCCGATATCGCGTTGACCGCCGAGGAAACGGTGATCCTGCCCCCGGCCGAAACCTTGAAGGCGAACCTGGCGATGCGGGAGCGGTTGGATGCGTTGGATAGGCTGGAAAAGGCGGGTATGACGGCCGAGGCGTAGCGAAGCCTCGTCAGGGAACGATCTTTGCTTGAACCGCGTCCGTTGGGAAAATGCTGCCGCCTATGTACGCACCGCCACCATCAGGCGTAATAATGGCCTGTATGAGGGGTTTTGAATAAGGGCAGCAAGGCACTCGCGTGCCGCCATTCGGCGGCACCATAAAGCAGTACATAAAGAAACAGGGGAAAGTCACATGACAGACACGATCGATTTGCTGGAGGCCATTGGCCAGGATGCTTCGCTGCGTTATGCGTCGACTGAAGCATTGACCCACGTACTTGAGCAAGCAAAGGCATCCGCGGCATTCACTGCGGCGGTGGCGTTTGGCGAGAGCTCGCATTTGTTCGAAGAATTCTGCTCGAAGTGGAATGCAACAATGCAAAGCAACACTCGTCCTGCTCACGAAGAGGAACCCGATGAAGAGCAACCACTGGAAGTTCCAGTTCCAGATAAAACTCCTTCCCCATCTGGCAAATAGGCCATAACAGATGACAGGGCTACTGCGCCATACCTGCTTACGGTTTGCGATAGCGGCCGTAGCATGGTGTTTGACTATGCAGCCCGGTTACGCCGCCAGTTCCGCAGCAGAACCAGCGAAACTGCTCGCGCAGGCAGACAGCGTACGTTCGAAACATCACGCACAATTCCTGCAGATCATGGCGCAGTTACATCACGAGGCTTCCTCGCTTTCCGAAAGCGAGCAGTGGTACCTGCGTTACCTGGATGCATGGAACGCCGAGTTCGATGGAAACTATGCCGAAGGTGAACAAAGGCTTCGACAGGTTATCGACCACTCAGGAGACTCAAACTTGGCGGCCAGGGCTTCGTCACTGCTGGTGAAACGCCTGTCAACCAATCGACGCTACATGGAAGCTTTTGCGCTGGCCAATCACCTTGCCTCCCTCTTACCAGGGATCAAGGACCCGGAAACACGTTACGAATTGTTGACGGATTTATCGGAAACGCTGAATTTTGCCAATCAAACCGATGGGGCAATCCAGTACGCGCGTATGGCGAAAGGCGCCCTTCCACCCGGAGAAACGGAGTGTCTTCCTCTTATGCTGGAAGCTGCAGCACTCCTCACCGCCAATCGATTAACCTCCAACAGCCAGTTGCTGCATCAAGCTACCGACGTTTGCACGGCCGCGCGGGTAACGGTTACAGCCAACATCACCTGGCTCATGTTGGCCACTCTCTACATCCAGGAAAACCACGCAAGCAAGGCTATAACGGTACTTGATCGGATCGCTCCTGCCATCCGCAGCGGCGATTATTACCCAACTATGCTGTCTTCACAGGTAGAACGTGCGCAGGCCTACCTTCAATTGGGCAATCTTAACGAAGCAAAAAAAGCCGCCTTGGCGGCCCTGGCTATAGTGCACCCCGATGACACCGGCCACTGGGTTATGGACGACTACGAAGTTCTCTACGAAATCGAAAAGAGGCAGCGCCACGAAGCCGCCGCGCTGATCTACCACGAGCGCTACTCCGCGCTGGAAAGGAGCCACCTCGACGATCTCCACGCGCGCGCGCTGGCCTACGACATGACCGAGCAACACCTGCTTGTGCAAAAAATGCAGGCCGATGACCTGAGCAAGGCCAACGACGTCCTGCAGTTGCAGCAGGCCCTGGCCACCAAGGCCGTCGAAACCAGCCGGCTGTATATCGCCCTGCTCTCGCTGCTGCTGATTTCCGTGGTGGCATGGATGTTTCGGCTCAAACGCTCGCAGCTTCGCTTCAAGGAGCTGTCCAGCGTGGACGGACTTACCGGCATCTTCAACCACCAGTATTTCATGGGCGAGGCCGATCGCGCGCTCCATCTGCTGGAAAAACGGCGCGGCATCGCCTGCCTGATCGCCATCGACCTCGATCACTTCAAGCAAATCAACGATACGCATGGCCACGCGCTTGGCGATATCGTGCTGAAACGCACCGTGACCATCTGTCGGCAACACCTGCGCCCGCTGGACTTGTTCGGCCGGCTCGGCGGCGAGGAGTTCTGCATCCTGCTGCCCGATTGCCACCGCGACCAGGGCATGGCGATAGCCGATCACATCCGCGCTGCACTCGAAGCGGCCCTGATCGAGACCGACGGTGGTGTCATAGCGTTTTCCGCCAGCCTTGGCGTGGCTTGTACCGATACGTGCGGATATGACCTGTCCTGCCTGTGCCGCGACGCGGATGCAGCGCTCTACAGGGCGAAACGAGGCGGACGCAATCGGGTGATGGCAACGGCGGATATCCAGGACAGTTATTTGAAGCGGGCCGGATAAATTCATGCCACCATGCATGCCGGCAGCCGCATGCTGGAATGAAAATCCCAGCTTCGTCGCGCATATGAACGCTGGGATTTCATTCCAGCCCACGAAACCAAGAGAATCACGGCAAACCGCTTGCCTGACATCCTTCCCCTGCCATGCAGGGGAAGGAACAGCCAGCAGCAGTCGCTGCTTTCGCCGCTATGGATGCGATCCTGTCATCGACCACGCGCCCGCTCCGGCAGTGGCCTGCACGAAGAAGCTGTAACTGTCCCCCGCCATCGCCGTGTAACTCACCGTCAACGGTCCGCTTCCATCCGTTTCGGCGATGGCCTGGTTGGTCGTGGCGTTATCCGCAACAAACCGCCAGCGGGTGCCGGCCGGCACGTTGAGCGTGGCCGTCACCGTTCCCGCGCCGCTGGTGAAGCTGGGCGTATAGGAGTAGTCGCCCTGCGCGGCGACAGTGCCGGAGAAGTTGATGTTGTTGCCGCCGCTGGTGCCTGCCGTGCCGGTAAGGCTGGCCACCTGTGGACTGTTGCTTGCGCTGTCGGTGACGGTGATGCTGCCGTTGTACGTTCCATTGGCCGTCGGGTGGAACAGCACATAGATCACGCATTGTGCGCCGGCGGCGAGCGTGCCGCTGCAATAGCTTTGATCGACATACGCGGCATTGCTCGCCGTGACGGCGCCAATCGACAGGGAGCTGGCGCCGTTGTTGGTCAGCGTCACCGCTTGCCAGCTGCTGTATCCGTTCACGGCAACGTTGCCGAAATCGATGCTCGCGGGGCTTAGTGTTGCCGTGGCACCGCCGCCGCCGCTTACAACGACCGCCACCGGATTGGAGGGTATGCCGTTGGCGACGACGTACAACGCGCTTGCGCCCGCTTCGATGTTGGCGGGCACGTCGAAATAGGTGGAAACGGCGGCGTTGCCGGTCGCGACGCCCATGCTGCTGTGTCCATGCGTGCGGCAGTAGAACACGTGCCCGCTGGCCGAGTTGACGATGCGCACCAGCGGATAGTTGGTCGCCATTTGCTGGTCGTCGCCGTACGCGGCCCCTTGCGACAATCCGTTGAACTGCGTGCCGGAAACCGGATAGGTGCTGCCCGGCGCCAGCGTGGTGGCCACGGCGCTGACGGTGGGCTGCCAGGCGGGCTGATACGTGCCGGCCGGCGTCCACACCTGCAGGTTCTGGCTCAGGTCGGAGAACAATATCTGGCCGTTCGGCAATGCCAGCATGGCGCCGTACCAGGAGGAATCGCCCGCTGCCGTGGACGGCGCCGGCACCACGGTCAAGCTGCTGCCGTTCCATTCGAGGAAGGTGGCCGGTGCCTGGTAGATGCCCGGGCTGGCCATCATCAGCACATTGCCGTTGGTCTCCACCGCGGCGGGGCCGTCGGCGATATCCAGGCCGTTGGGAAAATCCGGGCCGGCCGTCCAGGTGCCGGTGCGGGTGTCGTAGATCGCCGTGTGGCCGGCGCCGCAGGCATTGGCGCCGGTGGCGAACACGGTTCCATCAGGCCGCAGGACCATCGGGCCAACTTCATAGCTTGCCGCGCTTTCGCCGCCGCAAGCGGCGGCCGAATCCCACAGTTGCACGACGGTGCTGCCGGCGTCGCTCCATTGTCCGGTACCGGGGTCATAGATTTCAGATCTGGTGCCGGCCGGGTTGTAGAGCGAGTACGCATAGGTTTCGACGTTCAGCACCTTCCCGTTGGGCAGCAGGATCCAGTTTTCCTCGATGTTGTAATCGGGCTTGTTGGTGCCGGTGATGCTCCAGCTGAGATGGGTTTCGTCGAAGAGTGCGCTGTTGAACAGCCCTTGCTGCCCCATCATGAACGTGCCGTTTGCCAGGATGACGCCGGAAGCGTCGCCGATCTGGCTCCAGCCGGAAGGCGGCGATACGGACGTCCATGTATTGGCGACCGGGTCGTAGAGGGCGCCGAGGTTGGATTCCACGTCTTGCGCTTCGTTGTACTCGCCGCCCTCCACCAGCAGTTTGCCGTCGGCCAGTACGCCACCGGCGAAATCGATCGGCGCATAGCCCGATGGCATCGAAGCGAGCTGGCTCCAGGTGCCGTTGACGTAACTGCCGTTGATATCCGGCGTGAGCTTGTACCACTGTGAATCGGCGGAAGAGAACGTTCTGGCGTGCGCCAGCACCGTGCCGTCCGTTGCCAGGGCGATGTAGCCGATGTCGACCGGTGGTGCGTTTTTCAGCGGCGTCCAGGTTTGACTTGCGGCCGTGTTGGCCCAAATGGCGAGCAACGCCAGCCAGGGCAGGAATCTCGACATGTTCATGGTTTTTCCTCGTGATAGTGAATGATCGGTAGAACGAGGAGGCGATGCGATGCCCGCAGAAATTGGGAAAAAACGCTCTCTCCACGCGAGCTCCCGGCCCGCGCGGTTTGCCATAACGTGTTGGATCTCCCCGCCGTCGCTGTCGATGCCCACCGGTCAAACAGACTTTGCAGCCCCTCCCAGGCCCGCATCCGTCACTCAAACATGCTGCGTAAAGGCGATGACAGCTTCGGCGATGCATGCTTGTGCAAAGCAGACCTTGGCGTCTTGAGGAATCGAGACGATTTGGGCGTGGAAATTGGCATAAATTCACGCCCGCCATGCAGGTCGCGGTGGTCTAAGCTAAGGATGCTCTGACCTGTTTTGGGGCTTGCCGATGCCTGATGCCGTTGCATTGATCGAACGCCATGACGCTGCCTTCCATCGTGGCGGTTGGCACGCGCTGCGCTGTCCAGCCACAGGAGCGCCGCCATGACGCTGCACATCCTCACTTGCGCCGGCGAAGCGGTGGCGCCCTATTTGGAGGACGTGGCCCGCCTGCGCAGCACCGTCTTCCGCGATTATCCCTATCTGTATGACGGCGGCACGGAAGTCGAGAGCGACTACTTGACGGCGTACGCGCGCTCGCCGCGCAGCGTGTTCGTATTGGCGCTGGATAACGAAGCGGTGGTTGGCGCGGCGACCGGCCTTCCCTTGCTGGACGATCAGGCGGTTTTTCAGCTGCCTTTTCGCAAAAAGGGTTATGCGCTGGAGACGATTTTCTATTTCGGCGAATCGGTGCTGCTGCATCCCTACCGTGGCAAGGGCATTGGCCATCGCTTTTTCGACGAGCGCGAAACGCATGCGCGGCGCAACGGCTTCAAGCTGGCGGCGTTCTGCGCGGTGGAGCGCGACGAACACGATCCGCGCCGCCCGCCGGATTACCGCGCCAACGACGCGTTCTGGGCCAAGCGCGGTTATCAGCGCCAGCGTGATCTGTTCTGCGAGCTGTCGTGGCGGGAACTGGGCCAACAGGAAGCCAGTCCTCACATGCTGCGATTCTGGCTGCGGTCGCTGGAGTTTTTGGCGCCTGGCTCCGACATGCACGGCGCCTGAGGCGAAGCTGTCTTATACCTGACGAATTGCATTTCGTTCTGCTGCGCCCAGATTTTCCCGGCATGTACACGCCACAGGGCAGCTATCCATCGCCTTGCAGCGGAAGATGCCGATCGCCCTCCATCCGCGAAACATCCAGCCGGCTGCACATCTCCGTGCTGTCGATGCGGAACTTGAAATAGGCGGTGACCTCCTCGTTATTGCCGATATGCAACCTGCCGCGCAAACCGCGCCCATCGCTGTCGATGTGTTCGATGCCGGTGAAATGCATGATCCCGACGTTGTCGCGGGAAAACTGCTGAAAACCCCGGCGCTTTCCGTTGTCGAACAACTTGGCCGAGGCGGTGAAGCAGGTCAGCCACCTGAGTTTGTCGCCCCCTTGCAAGGCGGAGATCGCCTTATGCACCGTTGGATGTAGGCGCGCCTCCAAATCGATGGCCATACGACACGCGTCCTCCGAGAATGAATCGCTGCAAAGGAAGGTCAATCATGCACATGCCTGCACAACCCGAGATCGGGACAGGGGTCCATGGGACGACGCGGGAACTCGGTGCCGAATACATTTACCAGGACGATGTCTTGGCAACGTGATCATTCACGCTTTCCCGGCCACGGCACCGTGGAGGGATACGCTTCATTTACGTGAATATTCCGCGACTGCTGTGTGCCTGGTTAACCTGCGTGTAAAGCTCGTCACGGTATGCTCGGGCGGTCACCAACAAGAAGACACGAGGTGCACGAGTGACAGTCATGCATTTAACAAACGTGCTGCGTTTCGACGAATTCTTGAACAAGGGCGGCCGCCACCTGTTCGAGATCACCGCGGATGAAATGCCGGAATTGCAGAACGTGCAGGACGTGCGCCAAGGCATCAGCATTGCCTGCAAGGCGTCTGTCGCACCCGCAAGGCAAGGGACGTGGGCCAGGATCGTGGATCAGCTCGCTGCACGCAACGGCAGCTGTCTTTACAAGCAGGTGGCGTCCAACACTTACCGGGTGGTGTGCATCATTCCGCAAAGAACGGCGGGGGCCGGCACTGCTAGCCCGGCATCGCGGCCACGGTAGCTGAATCGGTCCCGTTCGTTCGCTTGCGCGGCACATCGTTTTCACAAGCGCTGGATAATGCCGCCGCCACAGTATGCGGCAGGTCTTTCGCACTGGCTGTGCAGCGCCTTGCCGACGTTTTATCTCCCCTACCCCGCGATCGATTCCACCGAGAGCATTCTGGTGGATGGTGACAGGACGATCCGTTTCCCCACCCGGAAAGATGCGCTTGCTTTCGCCATGGAGCGTTGCCGCAACGAGAAACCGGGCATCGGTGCACACCACGCAGTCATCAGCATCGAAGGGCGAGACGGTTTGTGGCGATCGTTTGATACGCATTTGAAGCCGGCGATGGAGCATGGTTAGCGATAATGCTGCATGCACTTTTTTACTCGTCGCGAGGTTGCTTCACCCCATCCCAACCCTCCCCTACTACACGTAGGGGAGGGGGCAGCTCCGGCAATATCAATGTCACTCGCGTGGCTGCTGGTTGAGCCAGCTTTGCCAATCATCCGCTTCACCGCCATCCAGCTTCTCGGCCATGAAGGCATTCGCCAGCTGCGCCAGCGATGAGAGGGCATTGCCGCCATCGGCACCCAAGGCAATCTTCGGCACGATGGCAATCTTCCCTTCGCGCAAGGCGTCGGCAAACTGCTTGCCGAGGTCGTTGATCAGTTGCATGCGCGCGCCTTCGCCGGTCAAGGCGTCGGCCTTGGCGCGGATCGCGCTGGCTTCGGCCTTGCCCACCGCTTCGGTGGCGGCGGCCTTGCCTTCGCCCACGGCGATCTGGCGTTTGCGTTCGGCGTCGGCGTTGATGTTGATCACCTGCGCCTCCTTGCTGGCGGCGGCGATGGCGGCATCGCCCTCGTTCGTCTTGATCTTCACGTTGATCTCGGACTTGGTCAGTTCGGCCTGGATCTGGTTTCTGGCCTGCGCTTCACGCAGGGTGCGTTCCTTGATGGCGGCCTGCTGTTGCTGGTCGAAGGTTTCCATTTGCTCCTTGGCCACCTGGCGATCGCGCAGTTGGTTGAGGATGGTGTCGATGCGCTGGCCGGAGGTGGCGCCGGCGCTGCCGTGCGGCGTGCCGATCAGCACTTCCTGCAAGTCGAGGTTGTAGGCGGCGAAGCGTTCCTTCATGTCGGTGCTGGCCCGTTCCTGGATTGCCGAGCGTTCCTGCAACAGTTCGATCAGTGTCTTGGTCTGGCCGATGTTCTTGAAGTATGCGGACACCATCGGGTCCAGCGTCTGGTCGACCAGGCGCTTGATGTCGCCGAAACGCTGCACCACCAGCGGCGCCTTGCGGTAATCGATATGCACCACCACCGACAGCGGCATCAGCGGTTCGAATGCATCCTTGGTGATCAGCGACACCTCGGCGAGGTTCTCGTCGTATTTATGTGCGTTGGTGACTTCGGGCGACCATTTCAGGATGAAGTTGGTGGTCGGCACCAGCTGGATCTTGCCGGCAAAGGTATTGAACGCGTACTTGCCCGGCAGCAGCGGTTCCTTCCACACGCCACGGCAACCGGTATCGACCAGCTCGCCGTGCGAATAGTTGTCGCCGGAGCGATCGTCGCCCGCCTTGCCGAAATACGAGACCACTACGCCTACGCTACCGACCGGCACCGTGGTCTTCCTGATGAACTCCACCGTGGCGAACAGGCGGTTGAGGTAATACGTGCCTTCCACCAAGACCTGGTGCTGACGGCCGCGGCGGCCGCCGGCGCGCAGGAACGCGTTGATGTTCTGGAAATTGTTGTGGAAGGTGGCCTTGTTGGCGGGATCTTCGCCCACGCGCGGCGCGACGATCTCATCCGGCGGCAGCACCGGGCCATCGTGGATGGTGACGACGCCGAGCACGTCGCGCGGATCGTCATCGGATCGGTCGGATTTCTCCGCCGCGACGGTCGATGCCAGGCCACCGATCACCACCGGCACGAAGCCATTGCGATCGCGCAGCACCTTGCCCATCTGGTCGATGGTGTCTTTTTCTTCGCTGGATAGCAGCAGGCCATGTACGCGCGCCGAGGTGATGATGGCGAACTGCGCGACATTGATCGCATGCGTACCTTCACGCAGGATCGTGCGCTGCGGACCTTTCTGGCCGCCCGCCTTCAGGAAGGCCGCGGCGTCTTCAATGCCGGTGTCGACGATCGCCCCCAGGGTTTGGCCGTCCACCAGCTCGTGGCCGTCGCGCGCAAAGATGTAGCCGATCTCGCCTTGCGGAATCGTCACCAGGTCGACTTTATGCACGCGATATTGGAACGGAAAGAAATAATGCAGGCCGCCGCGCAGTACATGCGGTTGAAAACCCACTTCGCCATTCAAGGCGATCAGTCCGCGGGTGAGCGATGCGGCGCCCCACAATCGCTCCACCACGCCGACCCGGTCGTTGGGAATGTAGACGATGGCGTTGGAGAGAAAGACCAGCATGGCGAGTACTACGACAGCTACGGCTATTACGATTAACAGAGTCATTGCTGTTTGTCCTTGAAGAAAAGAAACCTGGCGCGCGGCCAGGACCGTTTTTCGGCTGCAGAGGGCCGCAACCCGCGTCACTGACGGGTTGTTGGCGATGAGGTCTGGAACGGCTTATTGCCTGGGTATTGCGCGAACGCGGCTATGGATGCCGTCGTCGGCCAGCGCATCGAACAGCGGCAAGCCATCCGCTCGGCAATGGCCGAGTCGTTATCGGGAACGCATGGGATGAAATGAACATGGCGATGACCATGAGCGCGCGAACGCTCTCAGTCGTACCTGCTTGAAGTGGGAGGAGTGGAAGTTTTGCCCCGAGGGAACAGGCTAAGGCCTGTCAGTCTTGCTAGCTGCGTCCAGGTGGGCGGGACACTGAAGGATGCGGTGCATGTCGGCCAGTCGGTTGACCTTGAATGGCGCGCATTTTACGCCGATTTTTTGCGGACGGGGGTGACGTTATAACAGTCGGTATTTTCCAGCATGCCTGCGCAATGTTCGTCATTCCGGCGAACGCCGGAATCCAGTTTGAATACTGGCGTGCGAAGCACACAAAAACTTTGTGCCGTGTGCTGCGCACGTCATCTTTCACTGGATTCCGGCGTTCGCCGGAATGACGATCTCAGTCGTCACGGCGAACCATGGCGCACCGGAAAATCAAAGTACGTGGCCGGATACGGTTCGTCCTTCAAGGTGAAATGCCACCACTCCGTTTCCAGCGGCACGAAGCCGGCATCCATCATCAAACTTTGCAACAGCAGGCGATTGGCTTTCGCTTGCGAAGAAATCGCCTGATACGAAGGATGCGATACGGGACTGAAGCAATCGAAGCCAGTGCCGAAATCCAGGCTGTTGTCGGGCGCACGCTGCGCCTTCGGCGCCACGCAATTCACCAAGGGCATGCCGGCCCCGACCTGTGGCACGCTGCTATCCAGCGGAACGATGGTGAGATCGATCGTGCTGCCGCGGCTGTGGCCGGAGTGCGCGGCGATATAGCCATCGTCGAACAGGCGGTCCTTGGGCACGGCAGGATAGAACTCCGCCTGCATGCGCGTGGCTTTCGCATCCTGCGCCCAGCTGACGAAATCGTCGACCGCGCGCTGCGGCCGATAGCAGTCGTAGGCTTTCAAGGTAAGGCCCATAGGCAACAGCTTGTCTTCTACCCTTTTCAGAGCGGCAGCTGCAGGCTGGGTGAGCAGGCAGGCCGCTTCTTCGTAACCGTGGATGCGGCGGCCGACAAAGTTGTGGCTGGAGGCATAGCGGATGTCGAACTGCATCTGCGGAATCGCCTTGCCGACGTCCACGATGTCGGCAGGTCGCGCGCTTTCCACGTGGTAGAGCTGATCGGCAGCGATCACGGCGCATGCAGCAAGGCACGCCATCGCGCCGGTCAAAACCCTTGCATGCTTGGCCATCGTCGTGCGCACCGGAAACCTGGTTGCCTTACTCATAGCACAGCGGGCGGTTTTCGAGACAGCGGTATGCGCCGGCGTTATCATCCTTCGCGTTTTATCCGTCGATACATGCCCATTCCCCGCAAAGAGAACCCAAGCATGTCGCCACCGCTGGACTGGCTGAGCCGCCTGCTGGAAATAACGCCCGTGCGCGGGCAGCTCGATTTGCGTTGCATGTATGGCGCACCCTGGCGCATCGACCAGAGCGAATCCGCGCCGGGAGAAATTCCGTATCACGTGGTGTTGGGCGGAACGGCAGTGCTGGAAAATCCTGCCGGAGGCAAGCCGCGGCAACTGGCGGCAGGCGACATCGTGTTGCTGGCCGATGGCGATGCGCACACCCTGCACGATGGCGGCGGCAAGCGCGCGAAGCCGTCGCGCGAGCGTGCCGTGGCCAACCTGGTCTTGAGCGAGAACGCCGGCAATGGCGCACGGCTGGACATGCTGTGCGGACGTTTCGTGCTTGCTCCCGGCCATGCGCGCCTGCTGCGCGGCTACCTTCCATCACGCTTGATTGCACATGCTTCGGCGCAACCGGGAACGGCGACCGACACTGGCCAGCAGCTGTCGAACCTGCTCGGCTTGATGCGCGTGGAAACCAGCGGCGACAGCCTTGGCGGACGCGCCATGCTCAATGCGCTGTCCACCGCATTGTTCGCCTTGACCCTGCGCGTTGCCAGCGAGTCTCTGGAAGCGCCGGAGGGATTGCTGGCCCTGGCGGGTTATCCGCGCCTGGCGCCGGCATTGGAAGCGATGTTCCACGACCCCGCGCATCCTTGGACGCTGCCGGCGCTGGCGCAGCTGTGCAATATGTCGCGCGCGACCTTCGTGCGTCTGTTCCAGGAGAAGCTGGGGCGTTCGGCCAGCGAGCTGTTGACGGACATCCGCATGACGATGGCGGCGAATGCATTGCGTACCTCGTCGGCCTCGACGGGCGCGATTGCGGAGATGGCGGGCTATCAGTCGGAGGCGGCGTTCCAGCGGGCGTTCAAGCTGCATATGGGGATGACGCCAGCGGGTTGGCGGCGAGGCTAGCTACCCTCCCCCACTGCACATGAGGGAGGGCGTACCGGCAAGAGAGTGCAATCCGCCTTACACCCGCTCAACCGCCGGAAAATCCAGCGTGGTGTCGTTGATGCGGTTGAACACGTTGGTAAACGTAATGGCTGCAATTGCCAGGCTGATCTCCACCAGCTGCGCATCCGTATAGCCGACCTTCTTGATCGCGGCGAAATCCTCCTCGCTGACCGTGCCGCTGCCTTTCACCAGCGTGAGCACGAATTGCAGCAGGGCATCGCGGCGGGCGTCGCCGGTGGCTTCACCCTTGCGGATCTGCTTGAGCGTATCGGGCTTCAAGCCGGCCAGCTTGCCCAGCAGGCTATGCGCCGCCTCACAGTAATCACAGCCGCTGGCGGCGCTGACGGCCAGCTTGATGGTTTCGATGTCCTGCTTGGCCAGCGTGCCGCCCGCCAGCACGGCGTCGGCTTGCAGCATGGCCTTCAATGCCGCCGGGTTGAGCGCGCCGATGGCGGCGTAGGTGTTGGGCACCTTGCCGGCGGCTTTCTTGATCTGGGCGTACACCTCGGCGGTGGCGCCGGTGGCGGTATCGACGGCGGGGGTATGGATGCGAGACATGGCGGTAACTCCGTGGTTGGTTGGGACGGTGGTCACTTTAGGAAAGCCGGCCCAGACGCTTAATGCCCCCCCACGCTCAGAATCATGCTCGTTCGTCTCATTCTGCTGCCGCGCGGTTGGGCCACGCGCGGCGATTGAACCGAACCGCCCTCGAGGCGTATGAACAGCCATGAGCACCAATGCTTGGGGCATGGCCATGCGCAAGAAGCGGGCAGATCCGGCAGGAGGGTGGCAAGGCGCCTCGGTGGACGAGGAAACGGCCTTGCTCGGCCGCGTAGCGGCTGAGGAAAAGGATGCGTTCGAGGCCTTGTACCGCCTGTACAGCCCACGCCTGCAGCGCTTCGTGCGCGGCGTCACCAAGCAACCGGCGCTGGTGGAAGAAATCCTCGACGACACCATGCTGGTGGTGTGGCGCAAGGCTTATACCTTCAACCATGGCTCCAAGGTATCCACCTGGATTCTCGCCATTGCCTATCGCCAGTCGCTGAAGGCGCTCAAGCGCCTGGGCCAACTCAGGGAGACGGAGCCCTGCGAGCAGGCCGACGCATCCACGCCAGGCCCCGACGACGCCCTGCAACAGCAGGAGGTGCGCAAGCATCTGGACGACGCGCTTGCCGCCCTATCGCCCGATCAGCGCGCGGTGATGGAACTGACCTATTACTTCGGCTACGCCTGCCGTGAAATCGCCCAGATCATGGGCTGTCCGGTGGATACGGTGAAGACGCGCATGTTTTATGCGCGGCGCAAGTTGAAGGCATCGCTGGCATCGCAGCGGGAGGCCATATGAACGGTCGGGTGATCAAGTTCGAAGGTTCCGCGCATGCGCACACCGATCGGCTGTTGCCGTGGTACGTGAACGGCACGCTGGATGATGCCGAGCGCCGGCAGGTGGAACAGCATCTGGTGGAATGCGCATGCTGCCAGCAGGAAGTGGCATGGCTGCGCGAGGTCCACGAAGCATTCGCCACCCAGGCCGAGCAGGACGACGTATCGCCGAAGCCGCAGCAATTGCAGCGCCGCATCGAAAAGCGACGCCGCAGCATCGCGCCCATGTCGCCGGTATGGCGGCGCCGCGAGCGGCGGCTGGCCTGGCTGGTTGCCGTGCAGGCGGCCGTCATTCTCGGCCTGGGCATCGCCCTGCTCGGCCAACCGCACGTTCCTTATCGCACCTTGAGCGCGCCGAGCGACAAGGGCGCCTTGCTGGTGGTGGTGTTCCAGGCGCAAACACGCGAGGCGCAGATGCGCGAGCTGGTGCGCGCCAGCGGCGCACGCATCGTGGGCGGGCCCACGGCGCAGGGCGCGTACGTATTGCGCGTATCGGGTACGCGCGAAGCGATGGCACGCAGGATGCTGGCGGCTTCACCGCAAGTCAGCCTGGTGGAAGATTTGAGTTCGGGCGGCAATCCATGACTCGCATCGGGCTGCTCGCCACGGTATGGCTTGGTGCCTGCATTGCGATGAACGTGCAAGCGCACGCGCCCACGCAAGTGCTGGTGATGCTGCGCGCCGCGGCACCACATCTGCGTGCCGCGGATGGCTATGCCGTCAGCTATGCCGCCTCGCCCGGGGAAAACGCGCGCCTGCACACGGCGCACGAACTGGCGCAGCACTACGGCCTGCAGGTCGTCGACAACTGGCCAATGCCGGCCCTGGGCCTGGATTGTTTCGTGATGCGCCTTGGCCCTGGCATGACCGCAAGCGATGCCGTGCGGTGGCTCTCGCACGATGCACGGGTAGAGTCGGCCCAACCGCGGCAGACGTTCCACACCCTTGCCAACGACGATCCGCTCTATGCGCTGCAACCCACGGCCAGCGCATGGCACCTGGCCGAACTGCATGCGATCGCCACTGGCCGCCACGTTGCCATCGCGGAAGTGGATAGCGGCGTCGACACCAGCAACCCGGACCTGGCCGGCCAGGTGGCCGAGCAACGGAATTTCGTGGATGACGGCGCTTATCGCGCCGAGCTGCATGGCACCGAGGTGGCCGGCATCATCGTTGCGCGCGCAGGCAATGGCGTGGGCATCGCCGGCGTGGCGCCGCAAGCGCGCCTGCTCGCCTTGCGCGCCTGCTGGCAACTGGCGGACGACAGCCCGGCTTCGGCCTGCGACAGCTTCACCCTGGCCAAGGCCCTGCAATATGCGCTGGAAAAGCACGTGCAGGTCATCAATCTCAGCCTGAGCGGGCCGGATGACCGCTTGCTGCAACGCCTGCTGGATGCCGCATTGGCGCAGCGCATCACCATCGTGGGCGCGGTGGACGACAATGCTGCCGATGGCGGTTTTCCAGCCTCGCACAAGGGTGTGCTGGCGGTGGCCGGCGAACATTCCATCACGCAGGCCTCCGAGGTATTGCTGGCGCCGGCCGAGGACGTCCCCACCACCCAGCCCGGTGCACGCTGGAACCTGGTGAAGGGAGCATCCTTCGCCGCCGCCGAAGTCAGCGGCCTGGCTGCCCTGCTGCGCGAACTGGCGCCGGACATCACGCCGACGCAGCTGCATGACGCTTTGCACGCGCGAACTGCGCTAGGCTTGGTCGCAATGCGGCCGATGACAATCGATGCATGCGCGGCCGTGGCGCAGGTCAGCCACCGTTGCACTTGCGGCTGCGCCGCGGCGCATGCCTCCCTGGGAGCGCCGCGCCGATGAGCATGCCTGGTGTTGCGGATCGTCGTGGCCATCCTTGTCGCGTTCATGGCGCTGCAAGCCCGCGCCCAGGTAACGGGCAGCGCAAGCTTCGTTTCCGATTACCGCTTTCGCGGCGCATCCCTCAGCGACGACCGCCCGGCTGCGCAGCTGGCGTTCGATGCCGATTGGCCATCCACCGGCTGGTATGCGGGAGGCATGATGTCCAGCGCACGCATTGATTCGCATCCTGCCGTGCAAATGCTTGGCTACGCCGGCTACGTGCATCGCCTGGGTGCGGACCTGAGTTGGGAAGCCGGCCTGCGCTATACGCGCTTAACCGGCCGCGAAGCCTATGCGTACGCCGAAGCGTATACGGGGTTCGCGTTTCGGCAGCTGGTCGGCCGCATCTATTACGCGCCGAATTATTTTCACGCCGGCAGTGGCGCGTGGTATGCCGAACTCAACGACAGCCATGCGCTGGCCGGCAACTGGTATGCGTTCGCGCACGCAGGTTACCTGCGGCGCAATGGTGACGTGGCCGAGTATCACGTCAGCCGGTTTCGTTCCGATCTGAGCGCCGGCATCGGCGTGGCCGTGCAACCGTGGAACATCCAGCTGGGCTGGACCACGGCACACGGCGCACCGGATGCCGCGCTTGGCTATCCCACCGCTGCGGACAGCCGCCGCAACGCCTGGGTTCTCAGCCTGGCCTATGCGTGGTGATGCTATGGGTGTGCGTATCCCACTGATCTGAATTCATCGCCAGCGTTTGCTGCTGACCTTCTCATGCGCGCCATGAGAGGGACGTGGGCTGTTACGCCCTCGATCGACATCTTTCAAGTCCACACAAAGGAGGACATGCCATGACACGCATTCTGCGCAACCAACAACTCGCACAGGCCGTGCTTGCAGGCCTGCTCGTGACCGGCGTGGCAACCGGCGCGCTGTATGCCCGGCCGGCGGCCGCACAGAACGACAACGGCCACGTATTGATCGCCGATCAGTTCAACAACCGCGTGATCGAAGTCGACCGCAAGACACACCAGGTGGTGTGGCATTTCGGCAACGGTTCCGATCTGCCCGGTCCGCACAGCGTGGTCGGCACCAACGATGCCGAACGCTTCGGACCGTTCACCCTGATCTCCGGCACCGGTACGCCGCCAGGCTTGCCGGGGTGTTCGGATACGGTGAACGGTTGCCCGGACAATCGCGTGTTCATCGTGGACCCGAACGGCACCATCATCTGGCAGTACGGCCAGGCCGGCGTGGCTGGCTCGGGACCCAACCAGTTGAACACACCGGTGCAGGCGCTGTTTCTGATCAGCTTCCCCGGTCACCTGGGCCCGCACGTGCTGATCGCGGACCAGGCCAATCAGCGCGTGATCCTGGTCAACCTGCACCATCAGATCGAATGGCAGTACGGCAGCACCGGCGTAAGCGGCAACGGCCCGAACCAGCTCAACAGCCCCAACAGCGGCGAAGTGCTGGAGAACGGGCACATCCTGATTGCCGACGAAGGCAACAACCGCGTGATCGAGGTGAAACCCAACGGCCAGCTCGTCAAGCAATTCACCGCGGGCGGAACGGTCAACGGCGCTGCGTTTGCCAGCCGCCTGCCCAATGGCGATACCTTGATCACCGATGCCAACAACAACCGCATCGTGGAAGTGGATGGCCACGATCAAGTGGTATGGCAGTACTTCACCAACCTGCAGCCGGGCAGCAACCCGACGCCGTTGCCGACACGCGCGGTACGCCTGCACAACGGCGATACCTTGATCAGCGATCAATTCAATGATCGCGTCATCGAGGTCACGCCGGGCGGCAAGATCGTCTTCAACCAGGGCGATCTCAATCTGCCGGGTGCTGGATTCAACCAGCTCAACGGTCCGTACGATGCCAAGCAGATCGGCGACTTTACCGGCCTGACGCCGCCGTTCGACCTGTTTTGATCGATCGATTCGCTCCGATGTACGCCCTCTCCTGCTCTTCGCAGGAGAGGGCCGGCCTTTGCATGCCTGAAGATTGCGAAACGGTTCGCAATCAGGAGCGTGACGGGGACGGACAGCGTTCAGGTGATCGGGCTAGTCTTTGCCTTGCGGCACTACAGCCGAATCACCCACACGGATTATCCGTATGAAACGACATCTTTTGGCGCTGGCCCTGCTTTCCTCGCTGCCGCTTGCCATGACTGCGACGGCTGCCTCCGCCCAGGACTACCAGGATCATGGGGACCATGGCGATCACGGCCACGGCTGGGATCACGGCGACCGTCACGACGATCGCGATCACCGCGACCACGATGACCATGGCCGGCGCGATGACCACGATCGCGGCTGGCATGAGGACCATGGCCGCCACGTGGGCTGGGACAGGCATTACCGCCGGGGCGAATACCTGCCGGAACGCTATCGCGCACGCGAGTATTACGTGGACGATTACGCGCGCTATCACTTGTACGCCCCGCCGCGTGGATATGTATGGGTGCACGGCGACGAAGGACAGTTCGTGCTCGTTGCGGTGGCCACGGGCCTGATCGTGAATGAGTTGCTCGGGAATTAAAGACAACACTGAAAACGCGCTTCATAGGCTGGGATGCAATCCCAGCCTATGAATTGCGCGTCGCGCGGTTTATGACTGCCGCAACAGCACCTGCTCTTCCTGCATCGCCACCGCCGCACGCTCGCTTTGCAGCCACTGCAGCCATTCGCTCAACACGACCAGGGTCCAGATCGCGCGGGCATGGTCGTTGGTGCGCGCCTGGTGTTCGGCAAACAAGGCTTGTGCAGCACGCGTATCGATGCCCGCCGCAGCCAGCTCGCCGCTGGCCAGGTGCGCCTGCGCCCAGTCGCGCAGCGGCCCGCGCAGCCACGCCGCCAGCGGCACCGACAAGCCGCGCTTGCGGCGCGTCACGACGTCTTTGGGCAGGTAATCCAGCGCGTAGCGCTTGAGGAACACCTTGGTGGTGAGGCCGCGCACGCGCGCCTCCACCGGCAAGGTGGCGGCGAATTCGATCACGCTTTGGTCGAGGAACGGCGCGCGGATTTCCACGCCGTGCAGCATCGCGCCGCGGTCGGCTTTCGCCATCAGCGCATCGGGCAGCGAGTGGCCGAAGTCGTAGCGCTGGATGGTATCGATCAGGCGCGTGGCGTCGTGCTGGGTGTCGTCGATCGGCGGCTTGATGCCGAGCTTGTGCTGCCATAGCGGCGGAACGCTCGCGGTCCACAGCAGATGCCGCGCCAGACCGTCCAGGTCCTGCCCGCGGATGAAGCGCTTCAACAGGAACGACAGCGTGACCTTCTTGTCGCTGGTGGGCAGCGCTTCGATCGCGCGCTGCGCCAGCGCTTTCATCGGTGCCGGCAGGTTGGCGTAGTGGCTGGTCCAGCGGGCGCCCAGGTAGGTGGGATAGCCGCCGAACAGTTCGTCCGCGCCCTCGCCCGCCAGCAGCAGGCGCACGTCTTGCGCGGCGCGCCTGGTGACCAGGGACAGCGGAATCCACGCCGGATCGGCCAGCAGTTCGCCGTTGGCGCGGATCAGTTCGCGCAGCGTGCGCGGCACGTCCTGCGCGGTGACGTTCACTTCGACAAAGTTGCAGCCGAGCTGCCGCGCCAGCTGCGCCGCATGCTGGCCTTCGTCGAAGGACGCTTCCGAAAAGCGGATGCAGTATGCCGAGAGCGGCTTCTCCGGCCGCACGCTGCGCGCAACCGCGGTCATCAGGGCGGAATCGATGCCGCCGCTGAGCAGCACGCCGTAGTCCACGTCGATCTCACTCTGGCGCCGCACCGCTTCGCGGAAGATCGGGTCGAAGCTGCGCACAGGCGGCGCCGTGGTGGCTTTTTCCGCCGGGAAGTTCCAGTAGCGCATGCGGCGGATGCCAGCCGGATCGATCACGATCATTTCGCCCGGGCTCACTTTGTGGATGTGCTTGAGCGGGCTGTTCGGCGCGGGGCAATAGCCGGAGCGCAAATAATGCGCAAGGCCGGCGGTGTCGATCTCGATGTGCGGCTTGCAGGCTTTCGCCAGCGCAGCCAGTTCGGAGGCGAAGTACACGGTCTGGCCGATCACCGCGTAGTAGAGATGCCGCTCGCCGGCGCGGTCGCGCGCCAGGATCAGGCGTTGGTGGCGGTCGTCCCACAAGGCCAGCGCGAACACGCCCTGCACGTGCTCCAGGAACTCAAGCCCTTTTTCCAGGTACAGCGGCGCCAGCACGGCGACGTCGGTGGTGTGCGTGATCGCGTGGCCGGTTTCGGCCAGCGTGCGGCGCAGTTCGTGGTGATTGTCGATCTCGCCGTTGCAGGCCACGATCACGCCGGCTTCATATTCCAGCAGCGGCGGCTGATGCCGGTCCACGCCGCGGATGGCCAGGCGATTGGTGGCCATGGCCAGGTTGGACCGGGAAACGTAGGCATCCCCATGCGGCCCGCGATGGGCCAGGGCCTTCAGCATGGTGCTCGCTTGCTGCTCCAGGTATGGCGGCGGATGTCCTGCATCCCGACTCAAGATTCCGCAAATTCCACACATGTAAGGCTGCTCTGGTCGATTCCGCGGGCGTGCGTCGCCCAGTCGAGCGATTGTAAAGGAAGGGGGTGGAGGCCGGGCTCGACGCGGTGTGAAGCCCTTTCCGGAGGGAGAGGGGAATGAGCGCTAAAGCTCGACCAGTTTCAACGCATTGCCGCGCCATGTGCCCAGCTCGCTCACCCGCGCCGGGCAGCGCGCCAGCGCCGGCGCAATCGCCCCCGCGCCCAGGTCCGGATCGATCACCACCAGCGCCTTGCCCTCGTTGTGCAAGGCGTGGCACAGCGCATCGGCGCCCTCCGGCGCCAGCCAGGCAATGCCGTAGACCGGCTTGCCCAGGTACATGCGCAGGCCCCACGGCGTGGCCTCCTCGATGGTGTAACCCTGCGCGGTGTTCTCCACGAAAATCAGCGCCTTGTAGGGCGCCGCCGGCACCGCGGCGCGCAGCTCGACGGCCATCTGGCGGTTGTCGTCCTTGGGGTGCCAGGCGTACGCCGCACCCGCCTTGATCCCCAGCAGAACCACCACCCACACGGCCAGCAACAGCTGCTGGCGGGGCCGGCGCAGATCCACGCGCTCGCGCAGCTCCAGCGCAATCAGCAGCGACAGCGGCACGAACAGCGGCAGCATGTACAGCGGCAGGCGCGATTGCACCAGGCAGAAGATCACGAAGGGCACCAGGAACCACAGCACCAGCAACAGCTCGATGCCCGCATCGGCTTTGGCGCCCCAGCGCCCGGCCGATGCCCAGCGCCGGATCACCCGGCCGACCGCCGGCCACCACGGCAACAGCCCCACACCCAGCACCGGCAGGTAGATCTTGATCCAGCCGAACCATCCCGCATTGCGCTTGTGCGCGGCGGTGAAGATGCGGTTGTACACCTCCTGGTGCAGGAAATAGTGCAGCAGGCCCGCATAGCGCACGATCACCACCGCGTACCAGGACAGGCCGATCGCCAGGAACAGCACGATGCCGCTCCATGGGAAAAACCGCCGCAATCCGCCCCAGCCGTCGCGGCGCACGATGAAGGGAATGGCCGCCAGCAAGGGCATAAGCCCCGGCGGCCCCTTGGTGAGAAAGGCCAGCCCCCAGCCCGCCCACATCAGCAACACGTCGCGCTTGCACGCCGCGGCGTCCTGGGTGAACGCCGCGCGCACGAAACCCAGCATGGCCAGCGCCTCGCACAAGGTCAGGAACGCATCGGTGCTGACGATGTTGCCGGCCATGAACGGCGCCGCCGCGCAGCCGTACACCAGCCCGGGCAGCCAGGGCTTTTCCGGCAGCACGCGCCGGCCCATCGCATACAGGATCAGCAAGGTCAGCACGAAGGCCAGCGCATAAGGGGCGCGCACCGCCCAGCTGTTGCGGCCGAACAGCTTGATCGAGCCGGCAATCACCCAGTACGTGGTGGGCGGCTTGGAGAAATTGACCTCGTCCGGGCTGTAGGCCGGCGCCAGGTAATTGCCGGTATCCAGCATCTGCAGCGCGGCCACGGTGTAGCGCCCTTCGTCCGGGCTCCACAACCCGCGCGTGCCCTGGAAGGCAAAGCCGAGCAGCAGGCCAAGGCAGATCAGGGCGATCAGCGGCCAGCGCGAAGCAGGCGCGGTGATGGGCCGCAGGCGGTGTTCCATGGTGCGGTCGTTCGGCATGTGGGGATTCCGGATAAAGCGCCGCGTGCTTCACGCAGGCCAAAAGGGTGACATTGTAAGCGACGCAGACGCCATGCCGCGTCCGCAGGTGGGTGGTGAGCGCACGCGAACCCCAACGCCGCCATGCGCAGGATCACATCCGGCACCCAGCGCAAGACCCTGTTAAACGTGCCCGGCCAGCGCAGCGACATCGCCCGGCGGCGGCGCGGCATTCGCATGCTGTTCCGGCTCTGGCCCATCGAACAGCTCGGGATAAGCCGCCATCACGCGCCGTGCGGCACTCTGCGCCGACATGTCGCATGTCACCAGCGAACGGCTGCGCGCGCCATACGGACCGTACACCTTGGCATCGGTCACGCTGAACAGCCCCATCGTCGGCACGCCCGAGGCCACCGCCAGATGCATCACGCCGCAGTCGGCGCTGATCACCAGATCCATCGCCGCCATCACCGCGCCCATGCGCCGGATGCTGCTGGAGTAATAGCCGGGCCAGCGCGAGCCGAGCATGGAGCGGCCATGCATGGGCACGATCTCGACCAGCGCGCAGTGTGGCGAACGCTCCTGCAAGGTGGTGAGGAACTCGTTCCACCAGTCCTGCGGATAGCACTTGTTGCCGGTGGCGTCGGCAAAAATGCCGATGGCGTGCCGCGTATGGGCCGGCGCCTGCTCGGCCAGCAACTCGCGCACCACCGCCTTGCCGCACGCCCGCTCGCCTTCGGTAAGGCGGATATCCATCGCCAGCATGCCCAGGCCGTCGCTTTGCGCCGGCTCGGCCTGCGCGCGCACCAATGCCACCGGCCGCTGCGCCATATGACGCGGCGCCACGCTTGTCGGCAGCAGATGGGTGAAATGCTCCGGCTTTTGCATGTCGCCAAAGCCGAGCTTGTAACGCCCGCGGAAAATGCGCGCGAGCGTACGGCTGAAACCGGAACCGAGACAGGGATCGATGATCAGGTCGTAATGCGTGCGGCGAATGCGCGAGATCAGCGCAAGAAAGCTCGGCGGATGCTTGAAGCCGCGCCGCGGCAGGCAATAGATGTTCTTGACGCTGAAGTAGGTGGCGAACACGTCGTTGGCCAGCGGCCCTTCCGCCACGATGTCGATTTCGGCGCCTTTGTACAGGCGTTCCAGTTCGGCGATCAGCGGCGTCATCAACAGCATGTTGCCGAGCCGATGATTCGGCCGGCACACCAGGATGCGATAGATCCCCCGCTGGGGAATGGCGTTGAAAAGAGGATGGCTGCTCACTGCGCTCAATGGACACCTGACATGCTGATCGCTGATGCGTTTTCGACGCGAGCAGGCGGCGCCTGTCACGCAGCACGTCCTTGGCAAACGCAGGGTCCAGTGTGGTGGGCGAAACTTATCCCAAACTTACACCCACGTTACGAACTTGTAAGTCGGCCAAGGCCGTTACGCATTGCTATAGTCGCCACGGCGCCGGCATGAGCGGCCGACAGCTTTTTGTAAGGAATCGGATGCATGCCTCTGTCCGAACAGCCCAGAGCATCTGGCACCGACTTAAGCGTGTATTTTGACGCTTGTAGTTATGTGCCCCCTCCCCTGCGAAGTAGGTGAGGGCCGGGGTGGGGTGCGAGCGTAGCGAGCGGCAAGAGCCTGACGTTGCCACCTTGCTTCTTGTTATTAGAAGCCATAACGACATTCGGCTGCACGCTAAAGCACAAGCAACCCCACCCCAGCCCTCCCCTGCTGTCGCAGGGGAGGGAGCAAATCGCGGCAAGCCATGGAGCAGTGATGCGTAAGTTAGTGCCATTGTCCTAAAAAGAGGGAACTGTTCTGAACGTGCTTATCGTGGAAGATTCGGCACGCCTGCGCGAATCGCTCTCGCGCGGGCTGACCGCGGCCGGATTCACCGCCGATGGCGCCGCCAACGGCATCATCGCCTGCCAGCACCTGGATACCTACGAATACGAACTGGTCGTATTGGACCTGGGGCTGCCCGGCATGGATGGACTGGGCGTGCTGCGCCACCTGCAAGGGCGCGCCACGCGCCCGCGCATACTGGTGCTGTCGGCGCGCGACCAGATTTCCGATCGCGTCGACGCGCTCAATCGCGGCGCGGACGATTACCTGGTCAAGCCCTTTTCCTTCGATGAACTGGTGGCGCGGCTGCACGCGCTGGCGCGCCGCTCGAAAGAAGCGCAAGCGCCGCAATTGACGCTGGGCGCGCTGGCGCTCGATCCGACGGCGCGCAACGTATACGTCAACGGGCAGGCGCTGACGCTGACGCCGCGCGAGTTTTCGCTGCTGGAATTGCTGCTGCGCCACCGCGGCCGCACCTTCTCGCGCAGCGAGATCCTGGAACGCCTGGCCGGCTGCGAATCCACCGCGTCGGACCGCAGCGTGGAAGTGCTGGTGTTCGGCCTGCGGCGCAAGCTGGAGCACGCCGGCATGGGCGAGCTGGTGCAAACGCGCCGCGGTTTCGGCTACCTGATTCCCAAAAGCTGATGACCTTGCTCAGCGCCTCCAGCCGGCTTGCCATGTCGTTGCGTTTTCGCACCACGCTGCTGGTGATTGCGGCAATCGTGGTGGTGCTGGGCGCAGCCACCCTGGTCATCGATTTCCGGGTGGACGACGAAGTGGCGCAGCGCGCCGATACCGACCTGCTGGAACACGCGCAGGCGCTGGCGGATATTTTCACCGCACGCACCAAGGCGCCCGCGCAGCCGTTTCCGTCGGACTGGATTCCATCGTTCCTGGCCGACGACGGCACCATCTATTTCCGCATCGATTGCCGCGGCCAGCATGTGGTGTCGTCCAGCGACGCCGCATTGCTCGCCTGGCCGGCGCCGGCGCAGGAACAATCCATGGCGTTCGCCGACATGACCGACCGCCGCGGCACCAAGCTGCGTGCGATCGCCTTGCGCTTCGTGCCCGACCTCAATGCCATGCAGGACACGTCTTCCGGCCAGGATGCTGCCAGCGCATCGGGCGGCGCATCCGCATGCCTGCTGGGTTTGGCCGCCGACTACAGCGAGGTGCTGGATTTCCAGCACTCCATGGATCGCATCGAATTCGGCAGCGTGGTGCTGGGTTTCCTGATCGTGGCCATCGTGACGCCGCTGCTGGTCACCCGCAGCCTGCGCCCGCTGGCCGGCCTGGCCGAAGCGATGGACAAGATCGGGCCGGACACACCGAGCATGCGCCTGCAAAGCACGCCGATCCGGGAGCTCGCACCACTGATTGCACGCTTCAATGCGGTGCTGTCGCGCATGGAAGAAGGCCTGCTGCGCGAGCGCCAGTTCGCCAGCGGCGTCGCGCACGAACTGCGCACGCCCCTGGCGGAACTGCGCACCGCCATCGAAGTGGAGCTGCGCTATCCCAGCGGCCGCGACCCGCAGGAATTGCTGGCGGATGTCGGCGAGATCGGCGCAAAGATGGAACGCATCGTGGCGGCCCTGCTGTTGCTGACGCGCATCGAGGCCGGCATCGAGCAGCTTGCCTTGCAAGCCGTGGACGTCGGCGCACTGACGCATGCATGGGTGGAACGGGATCGCCAGCGCCTGCTGGAACGTGGGTTGCAGTTGCAGCTGAACATCGATCCGGACGTGGCATGGATGGCCGATGCGACCCTGCTGGACGTACTGCTCGGCAACCTGCTGGGCAACGCGATCGCCTATGCGCCTGCCGGCAGCACCATCGTGCTGTGCTGTACGCCGCGCAGCTGGTCGGTGAGCAATGCCGCACCCGACCTCACCCATGACGACGTCATCCGCATGCAGCAGCGCTTCTGGCGCAAGGGCAAGGATCCGGGCGTGCATACCGGGCTGGGCCTGGCCCTGGCAGCTTCGGCGGCGCGTGCGCAATCGTTGCGGCTGGAGCTGGTGCTGCGGGAGGGGCATCTGCAGGCAAGCGTGATGCCGTGAATCGCCGCAACTTACCTGATCAGATCGTTCCAAGTCGTATCGAGCGTGCAGATGCACGCGCCGCCTCTGCAACACACGCATGACGGCTGGCAGGCATCATCTTCTTCGGCACCATTCACGCTGCAGGCAGCCATAGGTTGGAATGAAATCCCAGTGTCGCCACTGCCCTTACTTGAAGTAATGCACGAACCCGATTTCGAATCCACCCGGCAACCAGCTGATGATCAGCGGCGCATGCCGCCGCGATGCATAGATGCCCAATCCCACGCCCACGCCGGCACCGACCAGCACGTCACTTTGCCAATGGCCTCGCGTTTTCACCCGCGCCACGGCGTCGTACGCCGGTAGCAAGGCCAGTGCGTACACCGCCGGATGATCTTCGCCATAGCTGGCCATGAACGGCGTCACCGCCGCGGCGATCGTCGCCACTTCGCCGCTGGGAAAACTTTGCGCATGCGTGCCGCGGAAGAACAGGTTGGGATTGGACGTCTGCGATGGCCGCTCGCGCTGGAAGCTGTATTTCATGGCCTCGGTCGCAACGCCCGTGAACACCATCGCATCCACCGAACGCCACAGCGTGTCGCCAAATTTGTCCTGGTCGCCAAACGCCAGCGCGCCAAGCCCGATGGACGCAACGGTGCCGTACAACACACCGCTCTGGGTGCTGCGGTTCCAGATGCCGCGGTTGTCGTAGGCCACTCGATGATCGATGCCGAGAAATCCGCCGCCGGCCCATGCGCGGCCGGGCATCATCAGGCATGCCGCGCACAGCATCGTCAACGAACACGCATGAGACCGGGAACGCAAGGCAGTCACGACACGCCGCTCATCGTCCGCGCAAACTTTCGCGCAAGCTGCGAAGAACCTATGCCTTTCAGCTTTGCGTTGGCTTAGCGCGCGGTGAAGTTTGCGCTAGGCGTTGGCATTTCCCGGTACGGAAGCGGTAACGTTCGCGGGTGTGCGTTCTCCGCGCCATTTCCCGCCAAGAGTCTTCGTATGCTGCTTCGACGCGTTCCGCCGTATGCCGTATTGCTCGCCGCGTGCCTGGCATCGCCTTTGGCACACGCCGACCTCACGGATGAGATCCAGGTGTACGACGACAGCATCAACCGGCAGGGCCAGCTTGGCCTGGAGCTGCATTTGAATAGCACGCTGGAAGGACGCTCGCTGCCCGGCTACCCCGGCGAGATTCCGCCCGATCGCGGTTTTCGCACCACCATGGAATGGTCCTACGGCATTACCGATACGCTGGAAGCCGGGCTTTACCTGCCGTTTTTGCACGATGCGGCAGGTACCAATTACTTCGCCGGCCCGCGCGTGCGCCTGAAATGGATCCCGCTGAAACCCGCCGAAGGCGGCTCCGGCCCCTTCCTTGGCTTGAACGTGGAAGTGTCGGCGGTGAACGAACGCTTGGAGCAAGGTCGCCCCGCGGTCGAGTTGCGGCCCATCGTCGGTTATCGCAGCCCGCTGTGGCTGATCTCCTTCAATCCGGTGGTCGATAGCACGTTTCATCCGCGCTACGGCAGCAGCTCCGCCGACTTTGCGCCGGCATTGAAAGTGGCGCGCACGGTATGGCCCGGCACTGCGCTGGGTGTGGAGTACTACAACGACCTTGGCCGCATCGGCCATTTCGATGCGGCAGGCAGGCAGTTCCAGCAACTGTTCGCCGCCGTGGACGTGACGCGCGGCCCGATCCCCTTCAACTTCGGCATCGGCCGCGGCTTGAATGGCGCAACCGACAAGTGGACGGTGAAGGCGATCCTGGAAATTCCTATCTGATTCGTCGGGGCCTGCAGGCAAGGATTATGATGTCGACCCACAGCGAACTTCCTGTTCCAGCATGTCCGACACTCATTGGGACCAAGTCTACGGCAGCAAATCCGCCGAGGCGGTGAGCTGGTACCAGCCGCGCCCGGATACCTCGCTGCAGTTCATCGCGGACAGCCGATTGCCGCTCGACGCGGCGTTGCTTGATGTCGGCGGCGGCGCATCCACGCTGGTCGATCATCTGCTGGCGCTTGGCCACACCGACGTCAGCGTGCTCGACATCGCTCCGCATGCGCTGGCCCAATCGCAGGCCCGGCTGGGCGCAGACAAGGCGCAGCAGGTGCATTGGCTGGTCGAGGACGCTACGCGCTTTGCGCCTGCGCGCCGCTATGCGTTGTGGCACGACCGCGCCGTATTCCATTTCTTGACGGATGCCACGGCCCGAACTGCTTACCTGGATGCCTTGCGCCGCAGCCTTGCACCCGGCGGCAGCGTGGTCATGGCGACGTTTGCGCCCGATGGCCCCGCGCGTTGCAGCGGGCTGGAGGTGGCGCGTTACGATGCGCAAGCCCTGTATGCGCTGTTCGGCGACGCGTTCGAACCCATGGCGGCGGCACGCGAGATCCACCTTACGCCGTGGGGATCGAGCCAGGCTTTTACGTACGTGCGCTTGCGCAGGCAGGCATGAACCGCACGGCTCTCGGCAACCGCAAAAAATAAAGAGGGCGCCACATGCGCCCTCTTCTGGCTCAATCCCTTGGGAAGTCGCCTCGACTTCGTTCGTCGCTCCGTTGAAACCTGCAGCCCAGCATCACAAGCTATTGCCGATCTTGGTGTTTGCGCGCTTCGTCGTTGGCCTTACCGACTTCTTTTTGAATCTTGCCGGCGTTCTTTTCGAGATTGCCGGAGAGCTCGCGCGTGTGGTTGCCGGTGGCTTTGCCGGCAGCTTCCTTGATACCGCCCTTGATTTCGTGCTTGGTACCTTCAACGCGATTTTTATCCATGGCTTTGCTCCTGACTTGGGTGTGGCGCCATCATGCGCACGGTCGCAGCACGGGGCGGTGCAAATCGGGTGAAGAGCATCGCGATATTGCTGAGTACGCCATGAAAGACGGGCCTGTTTGCTGGGGTGCCGAGACAGACTCACGGGGCATGCACGCGTTCTGCAGGACTCGATCACAGGATATTTCGGTGCAGCGCCTCAGCTTGCCTTGCGCAGCTTGTTTTCCTGGCCGTCGTGATCGTCGTTGCCGCCACCGCCCAGGCCATGGGTGAGGAAGCGGTACGTGTCGCGGCCGGCTTCCTTGGCGCGGTACAGCGCGTCGTCGGCCAGCTTCATCAGTACGTCGTCCGACAGTTCGTTCCGGCAAATGACGGCGCCCACGCTCATGTTCACCGTCACCTGCGCCACGCCGGCGTCGACGGTGATGTGCAGGCGCTCCCATAGCGATTGCACGAACGCCCTGGCCTGCCGAAGGCTGGTGATGTCGTTGCACAGCACCACGAACTCGTCGCCGCCCAGGCGCGCCACCATTTCGCCTTCGCGCACCAGCTTTTGCAGGCATTGGCCCGCCTCGGCCAGCACCACGTCGCCAACGGCGTGTCCGTAGGTGTCGTTGATGGATTTGAAATTGTCGATGTCCACCACCGCCAGCAGCACCAGCGTGTCGCGCTGCTGCGCCTGGCGCAGGAACACCGGCATGCGCTCGCTGAAATAGCGCCGGTTCGCCAGGCCCGTGAGCACGTCCTGATGCGCCAGGCGCAGCAATTCGCGCTCGGCGTTCTTGATGTGGGTGATCTCGGTGGTGAGCGCGTACACGCCGCGTACTTTGCCGTGCGTGTCGCGGTCGGGCACGTAGTGGCACTGGAAGTGCATCGGTTTGCTGCGGTATTCGGCCGCATATTCGAACAGCACCGATTCGCCGGCATACGCACGCTCGAGATAAGGCTTCAGGCGCTCGTACAGCGCGTTGCCGCGCACCTCGTGCACGGTCTTGCCGACGATCTCCGCCGGCAGTTCGCCGGAGACCTGTTCGACGTAGCGATTGACGTAGGTGTAGCGCTCGTTCATGTCGATGCGCGCAATCACCGCTGGAATGTTGTCGGTGATGGTGCGCAGCTGCGACTGGCTTTCCATCAGGGCTTGTTCGATGCGCACGCGCTCGGTGACGTCGCGGCCGGTGTAGATGATGTCCATGCTGCCGGTGTCGTCGGGGCTGGGCACCAGGCGCGCGAAGGCTTCGATCCACAGGTAATGGCCGTCCTTGTGCCGCATGCGGTAGGTGGTGCTGGTGGCGCCGCCGTCCATGCGCAGCCTGGCCACTTCGGCGGCGATGCGCTCGCGGTCGCCGGGGTGGATCAGGTCGGGACGCGGCTTCAGGAAATCGTCCACCTCCCAGCCGAGCAGGTCCTGCACCGACGGCGATACGTACATGCGCTCGCCGTCGGCGCGAATGCGCATCACCAGGTCGCCGCTGTTGTCGGCCAGCATGCGGTAGCGCCGCTCGCTTTCCTCGACCTGCTTGCGCAGTCGGTCCTGTTCCGCCAGCACCAGCGCCACCGGCAATGCCACGAAACAGGTGATGCCGATAAAGACCTGCCCCATGACGATCCGAAACGCCGGCGAGGCGTCCGCAACCAGATTGAACGGGCCCAGGCCCAGGGTGGTGGCGAGGCTGGCACCCAGGGCGACGACCGCCATGCCGGCCACCATGCCGACGAAGCGGTGGCGGTATACCAGCCACAGCAACGGCAGATAGACCAGGAAAACCAGCGGCACGCGCGACTCCAGGCAGACGCCTGTCGTGACCGCGGCGAGCAAGCCCAGGTCGCGCGCCAGCGCCCACGCCTTGCCCATCGGCACACGGCGAAGATGGACGCTGCCCAGCAGCAGCGAGGCGCTGCCGGCGATCATCATGCCGACGAAGTGCGCACGGAACTGCGTGTTCAAGACCATCAGCACGCCCGCCTGCGTCCATAGCTGCAGGATGAACATCAGTCCCAGCGCACACAGCGCACTGCCGGCCAATGCGCTGACGACGCCGACGCGCGCCAGATCGGTGAAACGCGTGGCCGGGGTGATGTGCGGAAAACGGCGGCGGATGGATTCGCTGACGATCACCGTTTCCAGCGCATGGAACGGGCCGATCAGCATGGCCTGCAGCGGCGAGTCGCCCAGGCTGAGCTTGGCGGCAAGAAAACCGAGGAAGGCCGCGACCAGCAAGGGCCAGGTCTGCCCCAGCGGCTTCTGCACCAGCCAGCCAAGCAGAATGCCGTTGGCCAGCCATAGGGCGACCGGGCTGTGATGCGCCCTGGCCAGCGCCAGCGTCGCGAACGAGAAGCCGGCGGTAAGGACGAACACGAGCCACAGGCCATGCGAATCGCGCCTGGCAAGCATGGTTGTCGGGTCCTTCGGTTGCGGGCTGCCCCTCTTGATCAAAGGTGAAGCAAGACTCCTGCCAAGGGGTGGTGACTTGCTGGCCAGCTACCTCCACCTCGCTTTTGGCAATGCTGGGGTTCGGATTCGCTCACCGCCAGCCTACGCTATTCGTTGACGTAAACGGGATTGCCCACCAGCAGCAGGTTGCCGCCCGCGTCGCGCACGTTGGCGCGTATCCAATGCCGCCGGCCGTCGCTCGGCCAGTCGAACGATTGCTTCAGCGTGTCGTGCACGGCCAGGTCCACGCCCGGCTGCCAGGGCTTGCCGTCGACGATGATCTCCGCATGGGCGCCTTCCGGCGCGGTGGCGGTGACCGTAAAGCGCAGCTTCTGCCCCGCCGCCGCCGCGATCGCATCGCCCATCTGCGCCGTCTGCGCGCCCGCGCTGGCGGTGAGATCGAGCATGCGGTCGCGCGTTCCCTGTACGTCGATGAACACGTGCCCGGCGCGGATGCCTGCCAGGATCGCCGGCATGGAAAGCTCGCTGGCGTGAACTACCGTGGTCGGCGTGCCGACCAGGTTGCCGGCCACCTGCCTCGCGTCGTGGTTGTCGCTACCGCCCACGCCGGTCAACCGGTAGCCCTGGTCCAGCCAATGCTGCCAGAACGGGATGCCCGAATCGGGCCGCAAGGCATCGATGCCGTTCACCGCCTCGATCGCCTGCACCAGGTGCATGTCGACCGGCTTTGCCGGCGCCCAGCCGCAGCCCATGCAGCGCTCGTCGTCGGGCCGGATCGGGTGGTTGATGGAAACCAGCCCATGCAGTTTCGCGGCGGCGCGCAGCAAACTGTTCCAGTCCGGCACCGATGCGCTGCCGACACGAAAATCCAGCGGCTCGTCCGAGCCGAACAAGTTGGCGTGGCCGGTGAAGGTAGTGATCTCGCGCGCCGGAATCAGCAGCAGCTGATCGTAATAGGGCTGCAGCTCGCGGATGTCGTTCGCTTGCGAAATGCTGTTGTGATCGCTCAGCGCAATAAAGTCGAGCCCGCGCTGCAGCGCCGCCGCGACGGTGAGAAACAAGGGACACGGCACGCGCTGCGTGCCGCTCTGGCTGGTGCAGCTGCCGTCGCTGTGCGCGCCGTGCATGTGCAGATCACCGCGATACCAGCCCGCTTCGCGGCGCAACGGCGGATTGATCACTTCCGGCAGCCAGGCCGGATCGCCGGGACGACCGAACCAGACCTTGGCGGTGTAGTCGGCGGTGACCTGGGGACGGATGTTGGGTACGCCGAGCAACAGCGTCCAGCGGCCGGGGCCGATTGCACCCGGCAGGAACGATGGCGTGGCATCGGTGCTGCTGATGGTGAAGAGCTTCTTGCTGCCGCCGGTCCAGCCGCGGAATCCATCCTGGCCACGAAAGCCATCCGGGCCGAGCAGGCCCAGATCGATGGTGGTGCGTTCGTTGCGTGTGCTGTAGTCGAATTCGATGGTGATGCGGTTGACGTTGGCGGGTACGTTGAACGGGACGGGGTGATAGGTATGGTTTTCGCCTGAGCGAATTTGGCCGTGCAGCACCAGATCGGGTGCATTGCCGTCTGCGTGGGCGGTGCAGGCGAGGCTGATGAATAGGATCATCAGGGCCAGAAGGGGGACAGTGCTGGAACGTAAGAATGCTTTCATGATTTTTGCCGATACCTGAGTTGACGCCGTGACACCTTGTCTTGCCGGGTACCGCCCCCTCCCCTGCGACAGTAGGGGAGGGCTGGGGTGGGGTTGCTTGTGCTTTAGCGTGCAGCCAGATGGCGCTAGATAACCGCTGAAGGCAGGAAGCATGTGGGCGCGACGCAGCACCCAACATCCAGCGCTCGCTTCGCTCGCGGCACCCCACCCCAGCCCTCCCCTGCAGGCAGGGGAGGGAGCAGTTCTTCGCAATCGTGGCGATTCGACGCGATGGCTGGTCAAAACTGATACATCACCGAAGCCCTGAACGACCGCCCCAGCAAGGGCCGCGCGATGAACACCGTCGCGCCCGCGTCGCTGCTCTTCAGCTCGCCCGAGCGCGGATTGCCCTCGGTCAAACCCAGCGAGTTGTTGAGATTGTCCGCGTACGCGAAGAACGTCAGGTTCGGGGTCGCCTGATAGCGGGCGCTGAAGCCGAGGGTGTAGTACTGCGGCAGCTCCACGGAGTTGGCGGTGTCGGAGTAGCGCTTGCCTTCGTATTCATAGGTGAGCTGCAAGCGCAGCTTGTTGTCGAGCAGGTTCACGCCGGGCACCAGGCGCAGGCTCTTTCTCGGTACGCGGATCAGCTGGTTGTCGTTGTAGTCGAGCAGCACCGGCTGTCCCGCCTGCACCACGGTGTAGCGCAGGCCCTTGTAGCGCGGGTCCTGCAGGGTGGCGCTGTATTGCAGGTCGAACCATTTGCAGGGATAGATGGTGCCTTCCAGCTCCAGGCCGTAGGTTTCGGTATCCGCATAGCCCTGCTCCACCGTCGATGCGCCGGAGGTGGGATTGAACACGTAGTTGCTGAAGCCGACGTTGTTGTAGCGCGTGTAGAAGAACGTCTCGTAGGTTTCGATGTAGCGATTGGCGAACTTGTAGCCGATCTCCGGCAACACCATCGTCTGCGTCACCGGCGTGGCGGTCGGCGTGGTGATGTAGGTGCTGAGGTTGGGCAGGCGGAAGGTGGAGGTGTAGCGCGCGAACACGCCCTGGTGATCGCTGAACTGGTAGTTCGCGCCCAGCGTCCAGCCGAGCTTGTTGAAACTGTGGTCGTAGGAAGCGTATTTGCCGCTGCCGGTGGTGATGGCCGCACTCCACGGCGTACCCAGGCTCACCGTGGCCGGCAGTTCGGTCCAGCCGGTGGTGTTGACGCGCTCCCAACGCGCGCCGCCGTCGATGCGCAGTTTGTCGGTGATCTGCCATTCGTCCGAGGCATAGAACGCATCGGTGTCGGAGGTGCCGTGCGCATGCGCCCATTCGTAGCCGTTGTTGTAGATGCCGCCATCGGTCAGCGTGCCGATGGTCTGGCCGGCAGCGTTCACCGCGACCAGGTTCAGCAGCTTGGCGTTGTCGGAGGTATCCAGCAGCACAGTGGACGAATAGCGGTCGAAGCTTTGGTTGAAGTATGCGTGGTAGTAGCCCAGCGTCACGTCGTGCGTCTGGTCGCCGAATTCGAACTTGCGCAACAGGCGCGTATCGCTGGTTATTTCATTCACCGGCATGGTGATGCCGCGCAGACCGCCGAGCATCACCAGGCCATTGCCGTTCTGATTAGGACCGAACGCGGCGCCCGAATCCACGTATTGCAACTGCATGCCTGCGGCGTTGGGGTAATACTGCTTGAGGTGCGACTGTGCCGAGGCATAAAAGGCAGCGGCCGTTTCGATCGCATTCGGGTATACGCCGTTGCGGATCGTGTTGGTGGCGCTGTAGCGGATGTTTTCGGCCAGCTTCCAGTTGTCCCACAGGTTGTAGTCGAACTTCAGCGTGAGCTGGGTGCGCTTCACGTCGGTACCCAGGCTGTTGTCGAAGTTGTAGTTGCTGCCGTTGCCCTGCTGCAGCTCCATATGCTCGGTTTCCGGCCCGGCTACGGTGCCGTATTTGCCGTTGAAGCCGGGCACGGACACCAGTTCGCCGCTCGGGTTGCGGTACATCGGAACGCCCAGGTCCAGGTAGACGCGATCATCCAGCCGCTTCACGTCGAAGCTGATGTCGCCGTTGTCGAACTGCTTGGATAACGTCGCGCGCAGCTGCCCGCCGTTGTCGCCGTTGTAGCCGGGGTTGCGGATGTTGTGGTCGATGCGGAAAAAGCCGCCGGTGCTGAATTTCCAGCCGTCGCCGACCGGCGTGCCGTACCAGAAATCCAGGCGGCCCAGGCCGTAGTTGCCGGCGGTGTACTTGATCAAGCCCTCGGCCATGTCGTCGACCTGGCGCGGGATGAAGTTGATCGCACCGGCCGGTGCATTCGAATAGAAGATCGAGGACGGACCGCCGCGCACCACTTCGATGCGCTCGATCGTTTCATCCAGTCGAAACACCTGGTCGGCATTGAGATAGCCCAGTGCCGGATCGTGCTGCACCGGGATGCCGTCTTCCAGCAGGTTCACCGAGCCGAAGCCATCGACCGGGATGCCGCGCGCACGGATGTTGCCGCTTGCTTCGCCGCCGGAGGATTCCACCCAGAAGCCCGGCACGGATTTCACCGCCTCGGTCACGCTGGTCGGCCCCTGCATGCGCAGGCGGTCTTCGTCGATGGTGGTGATGGAGTAGCTGGTCTGCGCGCGCGTGCGCACATCCACGCCGGAGCGCGCGGTTACCACCACGCGCTCGAGATCCTTCGTGGTCTTGTCGCCCTGCGGACCAGCCACGTCGTTGCCATTCGCCTTCGCGCCTGCACTACCGGCCGTCGTCACCGCAGCGGAGGCCGGACTGCCCGCATTGGTTGCCACGTTTCCCTGGATGATCGTCACCGTGTTCGGCGTTACGAAACGATAGCTAAGGCCCGTGCCCGCAAGCAGCTGGCGCAATTGCTGTTCCGGCGGGATGCCCGCCTGCGCTCCCGGGCTGCGGATGCTGTCGGCGATCTCCGAGCCGTACACGATCTGCAGCCCCGCTTCATGCGAGAACGCCTGCAGTGCCTTTGCCAGCGGCATCGGGGCAATCGCCGAGGTGGCGACGTGAGCGGCGGCTTGCGCGAACACCGCCAGGGGAATGCCGGTGCCCAGCACCAGGGCGATATGAAGTGCCAAACAGTTTCGGTTTCGCATGCGAACGATGACCCCACAAAAGGATGAGCAAGTACAGGCGAAGACCGCGTGCGCGTTTCGCCTGCCTATACCTTTCAAGAGTCTCCCCGCGGGAAATCGGGTACCGCCGGTTCGATGAATTTTTTCTTACAGCTGCGCGGCTTTCGTGTCGGTTTGAGGTGCCGCCACCACCCGGATGCGCTGGGCGTCATGGATGATGCGCACGCCTGGCAAGCTGGACAAGTAAGCCACGAAGGCCTGCGGATTGTCCGCATGGAACACGCCGCTGATGCGTTTCTGGGCGATGGCGCCGTCGTCGATGTCCAGCGGCGTGCTGGTGTAGGCGTTGAAACGGCGCGCCACGGTGGCGATGGTTTCATGCTGGAAGCTGATTTCGGCCGGCAACCAGGCCGTCGCCTGCGCAATCTGCACCGGCTGCACCGGCGTCGCGCCGCCCGCATCCAGCTCGATCTGCTGGCCGGCGGTGAGATCGGCGATGGCAGCGCCGGGCAGCAGCAGGCCGCCGCCTTTCGCCGTCGCTGGCTGCGCATCCAGCACGCGCACGCGGCCGCTGATCACGGTGAGCGTATCGCCGCTGGCCGCGCGCTTTACGTCGAAGACGGTGCCGATGTCCTGCAGGATATGGCCGCCGACGTCGACCAGCATCGGCCGCGCCGGATCCTTGCCCACGTCGAACAGCGCATGGCCGCGTTGCACCTCGATGCGGCGATAGTGGCGGTCGAAATGCACGTCGATGCTGCTGTGGCGGTCGAGCTGGATCAAGGTACCGTCGGCGAGCGCGAGCGATTGCATGGCGCCGGTCGCTTCGTAATGCCTGGCGTAGACCGGTGCGACCGGCACCTGGGTGGCGCGCCACTGCGCGATGCCCAACCAACCCAGCGCGATGGCGGCCACGCTGGCCGCGCCGGCCAGCACATAGCGGGTAAACCGGCCGCGCACCGGCTGCGGGTGGCGCTCTTCCGGCAACACTTTTTCGAGGTGCGGGAACATCACCACCGGGTTGTCGCGCCGTGCCTTCTCGACCAGTTCTTCCGCCGTGAGCTTCTGCAGCGCGGCGGCCGCCTTGACGTCACCATGCATGCGCACCACGGCAAAATACTCGGCGACGTGCCTGGGCGATGCGCGCAACCAGCCGAGGAACGCCGCCCGCTGGCGCTCGCTCAAAGGCTCCTGCTGCTCGATGTACCAGCTCACCGCCTGTTCGGTAATGCGGCGCGCTTGGCGCACGGCGTCGAATTGCGTGGATTCATTCATACTCGGCCATCCTCTGCCGGCACGCTGCCAGGCCCTTCACGATGTACTTCTTCACCATGTTCGTCGAGATCGACATGCGCTCGGCGATTTCGCGGTACGACAGTTCGTCGCGGTAGTGCATGATCAGCACCGCCTTGCACTTGGGCGACAGGCGCTCGATCAGCGCACCCAGCCGCTGCTGGCGCGCTTCGCTGTCCATGTCCGCTTCCAGGTTGGTGGGCGCTACCAGTTGCTCAACCACCTGCTCCAGTTCATCGCTGCCCAGCGGTTGCTGCGCGCGCAGCACGGCGTGCTCCTTCACCAGATTGGCGGCGACGGTGAAAAGATAGGCTTCCGGGCTGCGGATATTGGCCGCATCGGCCGGCTCGATGCGCAACAGGCGCAGATACACCTCCTGCACCAGATCCTGTGCATCCCAGCGATGCGCCACGCGCCGCAGGAAATAGTTGCTCAGCGTCGCGCGCTTTTCCGCGAACAACGCCGACCACGCCGCATGCTTCTCACGCATCGAGCCCTCCTTCGACTGCGCCAGCCGAAACAGGCTACGTCAAAAACCGGAAGATTGCAGAGACTATGGCGAGGTTGTGACGGTGGTGTGAAACGGCAGGAAGCTCGCCCCGCCTCAAGCCCGCAGCGCATTGAACGGTATGCAGATCCGCGGCACGTCGTTCGCATGCGGCTCCACGAAGTGTTCCAGCCAATGCGGAAACAACACCAGCAAACCCGCCGAGGGCCGCAGCTGGATATCCTTGTACGCATTCGCGCCGTTTCCCCGGGCATAGGAGTTCAACACCCCGGCCCGCGGGTCCTTGAACACCAACGCGCCCGACCCTTCCGGCACCTGCAGATAGAACGTGCCGCTCAGCAATGCGCCTTCATGCATATGCTGGAAGTTGAAGCCGCCGCGATCATGGATGTTCACCCACGACTGCAACACAAACGCCGGCGCTCCCACACCCATCTCCATGAATGCCTGCGCGCAGTACTGCCGCACCACGCGGTTCAACTCGGCAAAGATCGGCTGCTGCAGCACGGCGTTGTCGACACTGTTCCAACCGCCGCGATTGGTCCGGCCTGCCGGCACCGGCGCCGCCGCGCGCATCGCCCGTATCGCCTCGACCCATGCTGCGAAGTGCGGCGCCAAGGGGTTCAGCGGCACTTGCCAGATGCGGGTGGGGAACAGGTCGAACGCTTGCGCGGGCGTCTCATTCATATACAAACCCAGGTGTATTCGAACAAGGGCCGCACCATAAGGGCCGAATATGACCGTTCGCGTATGCGAGCCGCATCAATCTTGTTGCCCGTTTTCCTCATCCTCAAGCCGATATTCGTCATTACGGCTCGCCGCCAGAATTTTCATCGCCGCTTCCGCTTGAGAACTTCTGACCAGCACACGGGCACCGCCATAAGCCGCATGCACCCATACGGGTAGTGCGCTCATCAGGTTTTCGTCCGCTACAAAAGCATAGATGCCTTCTGCTTCCAAGCGGCCCTGAATCACATGCGCATCGATAGGCAGCAGATTGCGTGCGACGGGAACCATGTCTTCGGAAAGCGCCTCATGTTGGTCCTGCCCGTCCATGTCTTCCGGCAGCGGAAGTCCTCGCGATGCGATTTCCGCCTTGGCAATGGCTTCCGCTTCTTCGGTCAATGCGCCCGAGTTGAACCGCTTGAGCAACGCCTCATCCGATAGGTCAGCAAAGATCTTGGCTAAAGCATTCGCAGTCACGCCCCCTCCCTGATATCGAATCCCGCGTTGCCGGCAATGCTACATTACGGTGCTCCATAGTGCCGCAGCCTACGATTCCACGGAGCACGCCAAGCATGACGACTTCCTCCAGTTACCCCATCGGCACACCCGGCGTTCCGTGGGGTGCCGCCGAAATCGCCACATGGCTGGCAAAGCAGACCCGTCATCGCAGCTACCGGCAGGATGTGCTGGACGTGGTAGACACCCTGCGTTCGCAGTACGACGTGGTGGAATACGGCCGCCTGGATTACCCGCCGGAAAGCTTTCCGCTGGTGGCGATCAAGACCCGCCCCTGGCGAAGCGAACTGCCATGCATGCTGGTCACGGGCGGCGTGCACGGTTACGAGACCAGCGGCGTGCATGGCGCGCTGCGCTTTGCGCAACAGCATGCATCCGCCTATGCAGGCCGAGCCAATGTCGTCATTGCACCGTGCATCAGCCCCTGGGCCTACGAGCGTATCCATCGCTGGAACCCCCATGCCATCGACCCGAACCGCTCCTTCCGCGAAAACAGCCCGGCCCAGGAATCGGCAGCCTTGTTGCGCTTTGTGGCGGACTTCCGCGATCGCGTGCTGATGCACATCGACCTGCACGAAACCACCGACACCGACGAAACCGAATTCCGCCCTGCACTGGCCGCGCGCGACGGTGTCGCGCATGCGCCGGATAGCATCCCCGATGGCTTCTACCTGGTGGACGACAGCGAGAACCCGCAGCCCGCGTTCCAACAGGCAGTGATTGCAGCGGTGGCAAAAGTCACTCATATCGCGCCGGCCGACCGCAACGGCCAGATCATCGGCTCGCCGGTGGTGGCGCCGGGCGTCATCCAGTACCCCATGCGCGAACTCGGCCTTTGCGCGGGCATTACCCCGGCGCGCTACACCACCACCACCGAGGTTTATCCCGACAGCCCGCAGGCCAGCCCCGAGCAATGCATTGCCGCGCAGGTGGCGGCGGTGTGTGCTGCGATCGATTTTGCGTTGGCGCATGCGTGAGTACGTGACCTCATAGGGATGCTCCGATTAATTCAGCGCAGGCCGCAGCGGCCGAACTCCGTTTACATCCATTCTCGACGTATCGCTGTCACAAGCGAGTGCTGGTCAACCTGGCCGGTCAACGCTGGAACAAGCCCTTGGACTTGCCGATGACCGGCAGGCCTCGTTCTGGAACAGCTGCCAGACATCATTGCCGTAGTGCGCATAAGTGGACCGGAGTCGTTCAGGACTGTTGAGCATTTACCGCACAGAAGAAGAGTGTTTGCGCAGTGCTTAACTGTTTTCATGCCCATGGTTGACGTTCTATTAGTGCAGTTCGACAGAAACTACCGCCGCAACTGATCGGCATGTAGATACGTGGCAAATCACGTTTCATCTCAGCTCAGCACGTCAGACTTCAAGCGTCCCGCAAAACGGTATTTCTGGTCACCGAATCAGAAGCGATCAAGCCCCAAGCGCGCAAATCAACTCCCCAATGGGGAAAGTTGAACAAGTGAAGCACTTGCATACGACGCGAGACTCGACTCCGTTTCCCCGATTTCTTGCGTGCAAATGGAAATCAACGGATTTGTATTTGCCCTCCGGAGGGATTCACCATGCACACGTCCATGCCTCCCGTTGCCGATGGTCCACAGCAATGGGCCGCCACCACGATTCCACATTTCGAATTTCCCTGGCCCTCTGCCTGTGCACCCGAGGTGGAGCAACTCGAACTCAGCATGATCGACTGGGCTCAATCGCACGGGCTATTTCTCAGCAAAGACCATCGCCTGCGTGCCGCCAGGGCCCGCGCCGCGTGGCTTGCGGCAAGAAGTTATCCTTACGCCAAGCGTCATATGCTGCAGTACCTTGCCAATTACATCTTATGGCTGTTCCTGGCTGACGACATGTTGGTCGATCGTATTGACGTCGCACTGGCACCCACCGTTCCACCATTGACCGCCATACTTGACGTTTTGGATTTCAACCGCATCAGGGAGAAGCCCACATACGGCGAAGCTGCCTTGCTGGATATCTGCCTGCATTTACAGCAATGGCTGCCTGCAGAGCATTTTCAACGATTCGCCAACGGCATGCGTTTGTGGGTGAGTTCGGCGGGGCTGCAGATTCTGAACCATCTGAACAAGCTGCCGCCCAGCATGCAAACCTACATGGCCGTACGGCGGTACATCGGTGCCGTATATCCAGCTATTGATCTATGCGATTCGGCAAATGCCGGCCCGCTGCCCGCTGCCGATTACTACCGGCCCGGCGTGCAGCAACTGCGTTTTCATATCAACAACATCATCTGCTGGAGTAATGACGTCCATAGCGTAGGCATAGAAATGAAGCAGCCTGGCCAATTCTGGAATATGGTGACCATCTACATCTCCCAAGGGGAGACACCGCAGAGTGCCATCGACTGTACCTGCAAAAAAATACGCGACGAGACCGATCTGTTCCTCACCCTTGCCGCCACCATCGAACATGACGCCGATCATCTATTGCGCCATTACATTCGAGGGATGAAGGATTGGTTGCGCGGCTATTTCGACTGGATGGAGCAAGACACTCAGCGCTACTCACCTCAGTTCGCCGAACTGGATGCGGATGATCGCTCATTCGCCCACCCCATTTTGAGCGCCGGCCAGCAGCAGGAGAACCCAACTTCCGCCTGAAAGAAGCCCGCCTCTTTTTAGCGTTGCAACCGTGCGATCCCAGGGCCAAAAAGGGTTTTTTTTCACGTACGGCGGGATAGGCTCGCGCGTGCAGGGCGAGTTAGGGTCCTGTTGGGTGTGAGTCGGCCGAGCTGCAAGTCCATCTGCGCGGTCCCTGGTTTTCGCCGCTTGTTGACCATGGCGCCACGATGGGCCGGCGAATCGCCGAAAGTCTGTGCTCGCGCAGCCGCACGATGCCTTGACCACTCAAGTCCGACGGGTTCTTTGGGAGGAACACCGTCATGAAAGCTATGCGTCTGGCTCGTCGCCTGGCGACGGCGGCAACTTCTATCCTGATGCCGTGATAATGGATGGGCAGCGCAGCAACAGGCGTGGCCGATTGCATCGGCAAAAATCGGATTCGCACCAAGACTGGACTGGCATGGCCGAACTGACTCTCTATACGCCTCTCAATACTCTCAAGCCGGTGGCTCCGCGCATCTGGATCGTGGACGGCCCAGTGGTCGACATGACGGGGCCACTGGGTCTGCGCGCATCGTTTCCGACACGCATGACCGTGGTAGAGCTGAGCAATGGCGCGCTGTGGTGCCATTCGCCGACGGCACCTGACAAGGCCTTGTTCGCAGCGCTTGATGCCATCGGCCCCGTCAGGCACCTGGTCTCGCCGAACAAGTTGCATTACTGGCACATCGCAGCATGGAAACAACACTATCCCCAAGCCGTTGCCTGGGCGTCCCCCGGTGTACGTGAACGCGCAGCGCGTCGACATCTCGACGTCGCCTTCGACGCTGATCTTGGCGATATGCCAGACCCTTCCTGGGCCTACGACATCGATCAGCTACGCTTCGGCGGCAGCCCTGCGATGGAGGAGTTTGTGTTCTTCCATGGCGCCAGCCGCACCTTGATCCTGGCTGATCTTATCGAGAACTTCGAGGCCGCAAAGCTGCCGCGCGTGCTGCGCTGGATGGGAAAGCTGGGTGGCGTGTTGGACCCCGATGGCAAGATGCCACTGGATTGGCGCATCACCTTCCACAAGGCTGAAGGCCGCCTCTCTCTGACACGTATGTTGGCATGGCGTCCGCTGCGGGTCATCCTGGCGCACGGTCGCTGCTACATGCACGACGCCGAGGCGGAATTGCGCCGCGCATTCCGCTGGCTCGCATGATGGATCTGCTCCAGGATGTACTTCCGACATGAGATGGGAGACGAAGCATGAAACGACAAGCATTTGCCGCATTGGGGCTGATGTTGTGCGGGTGCGTTACCGCCATGGCGGCGGAACCGCAGGATTGTGCCGCGGTGTCGATTCCCGACCAAAAGAAGGACGAAAATACCATCCAGCGTATCGAGCAAGCCTGGCTCACCGCGGAATATCACGGCAACCCCAAGTTTCTCGACTGCCTGCTCGAACCCGATTATCGAACTTCAGGCCGTTCGGGAAAGGTTCGCACCCGCAAGGAAGTGATCGACCGCGTTCAGCAGCTCACCGATATGTCGCGGCCCGTGCCCAAACTGGAAACCATCGTTTTCATCCACGGCGATGCTGCCTCTGCGCATTCGATCTTGCGCTCGACGGACAAGGCCGGTAATCCCAAGGAAGTTCACTTCGTGGATTCGTACACCTTTCATGATGGACGCTGGTTTGCATTCAGCGGTGCGGATCTCTAGACGCAAGCCCGGGTAAGGTTCGCTTTGCGGCGTCGTTTTGTGATTTGAGATCAGCGCTCGCCACGTTTTCGGGCTGGGTACCTACCGCCATCATTACTGCCACAGATGGCTGCCAGTGCCCAGCCAATTCTCATCGCCCAGCCGCGCCAACGCCTCGTCAATCTTCGCGTTGATCGCTTCAAAGATGAAATACAACTCGGCGCGGCCGATGGTCATCATCGCCTCGCCGTTCTCGGCGTTGTCCTCGTTATAGGTGATGTACGCCATCAGCTTCAGCATGTCCTGCAGGTCTCGCAGGGTTTCGTAGTCGTCGCTGGACAATAGATAAAGTTGCGGACCGCAGCGGCCGCCTTGCAGGTCTTTCATAGGGGTTCTCCACACGCTTAGGTCACGCCGCGTGTTGCGCGCGGCGTGAAGGGCTTTCAGGAAAAATCCTGCTCGCTGTGTCGGAATCAGCTGCTTCCGTTTCGAGGAATGCCCACTTTGGCTCGACGCCGTGCAGTGTGCGCGGCGGTGAAGCAGGGGAAATGCACCGTGGCGGGAGCACGAAGCTGTGCGGGTGCCGTATGATCGAGGATAACCATGGTCAACTCTGCCGTGTTGGTTGTGGCCAGCGGATCGTTTGGGTTGCGCCCCAGGCGATCCGCGCTACTTCACTCATGTCGGGCGTGTCGCAGTCATCGCATTGGATGGGCACGCCCGACTGCCGCACCATCGCATAGAACACGTTCCGCCATCTGTCGGGGACGAGTGCTTTGATGCGTTGGCAAAGGCCTACGCGGTGCAGGCCAAAGCGGGGGTCGTCAATTTGATGATGAAATAGCCAAAGAGCAACATCGCTTCAAATGCAGATATTGCCTTGATCCACTGCGCGGCCTCGCGCAATGTTTGCAATACTCCACGCCGCACCTGGATCTCGGTTATCCGGAGCATTGGGCGAAGGCCAGTGCGAGCGCCGGGCGCAACCGCTCAACGCTTTTTTAAGCGGACGAAGACGCGGCCGTGACACGCCATTTGATATGTATCGGCGCTCGGGGGTGGGGTATCCACGGGGCGGGCAAGCTCCGAATAAGTCAGAGCCTTTCTTGTTTTTCTTGCATTGGCGCTATTGTGCCAGCCGGAATGCGTCGCCAATTGCCAGCTTTGTCACCTCAAGAGTGGCGCAGAGAGTGCGTCCTCCCATCGCGCGCCTTGGTGCCGCCGGATTTTGTGTTGCAGGAAACATGATCACCGCGACGGCACCTGTTGCCGCCGGGCAAGAAAGAGCCAAGTGATCGCCGTGACCGCTTCGATCGGGCACGGCTTCCGTCATTCCTAACGCGGAGATATCTGTCATGTCGTCTATCACTCTTGGCAACATCTACATCGCCAACGGCCAGTCGCAAGGCTGGATCACCACCTGGAACAACTCCGGCTGGCAAGGCAATACGTTCATCCAGCCCGAGCCGTTGAACACCGGCGCATCGCTGCTGTATGCCGGATCGGAATCCGTCAGCAAGAACAACAGCGGCCAATATTCGTTCGGCTACACGGTGAAGAACAACGGCCCTAATTCCACCTATTACAACCTGCAGATCGGCAGCAATTGATCGTTGCCGCCGGACGAAAGAAAAGCCATCCATCATCAAAGAGGTGCAGGCCATGAAACTTGCAGTCAGCTATGACGATAAAGGAACCATTCTCACCATGTTCGATCCGGAGAAGCTGCAAGGAAAGGAATTCACCTTGCAATACGTACCGGCGAAGGGCGAGAAACATCAAGTGTTCGAGGTACCGCAGGATCTGGAAAGAGTGGCGTTCACCGAGCTCCACAAGGTTGCCAAGGTAAACGTGGCGAGCGGCACTCCCAAGTTGGAACGGTTCATGTAGAAGATGCCGGCATAACTGCAGGAGAATACGTGCGGATAAGGGACAAGGGACCGGAGGTAGTTAAATGCCGTCGGCTAATGGGCCGACTCAGCCGCTTTGTTCTCAATATTCGACGAGCGACGCCGATACGGGGCCGGTGTTGACTACCTCCGGCCCCTTATCGTCTTATCGTGGTCGAATCGGCGCGATCCCCAGCTTTACTGCTGAGCGGCAAGAAACACCTGCTGCGACCCATTTCAATCCGGCAATCGCTGATACAACAATTCCCGCAATCTGCGCGCCAGGTCCGCATGGCGGTACGGTTTGGCGAGCACGGGGAATTCCAGGTTTTCCTCTTCGTCGAGCTGTGCGTAGCCGGTGACCAGCAGCACCTTGAGGGTGGGATCCTGCCGAGTGGCCTGGCGTGCCAGCGCGATGCCGTCCATCGTGCCGGGCATCACCACGTCGGACAGCAGCAATGCGTAGCTGTTCTGCTTGAGCATCTGCAGCGCCGATTCCGCGTCGTTGGCGATGCTGGCCTGGTAACCGAGCAACTCCAGTATCTGCTGGGTGGTGGTGGCGACGTCGCCGCGATCTTCCACCAGCAGGATGCGTGGCTGCGCTGCGAGTGCGGGGCTTTCGGCGTGGTTTTCCCGCGGCGGCGCCTCGGTATAGGGCAGCAGCAAGTGGATCGCGGCACCGCTGCCTTCCTTGCTTTCCACGTAGACCGTGCCGCCGGATTGGCGCGCGAAACCATAGGCCACCGATAGACCCAGCCCCACGCCCTTGCCTTCGGTCTTGGTGGTGAAGAACGGATCGAGTACGCGGTTGACGATGCCGTGGGGAATGCCAGGCCCATTGTCGGCCAGGACGATTTCCACGTAACGCCCCGGCTCCACGCTGCGCAGCGCGGCGTCCTTGTAGCTCAGTTCGCGGTTGAAGGTGCTGATGTCCAGGCGCTGGTCCGCGGCGCCCTGCATCGCGTCGCGCGCGTTGATCGCGATGTTGACGATGATCGGTTCCAACTGCGCGGGATCGGCGTTGCAATGCCATGGTGCCGGTTGCAAGTGCAGGCTCACCTGGATCTGTTCGCCCAGTGCTTGCGTGAGCACGCTGCTCAACCGCTGCAATACCTCGTTGATGTCGAGCGGCCGGGAGGCGAAGGTTTGCCGCTTGGAAAACACCATCAGCTGCTTGGTGAGCGTGCTGGCGCGGTCGATGGCACGGCGGCAGGTATCGATCGTGCGGGCGGTGCGGCGCGCGATGTCTTCGTTGGCCGCTACGGTCAGCTCGATCACTTCCAGCGCGGACTGGATCACTTGCAGCAGGTTGTTGTAGTCGTGCGCCACGCCGCCGGTGAGTTTGCCGAGCGCCTCCAGCCGCATCGCCTGCTGCAATGCTTCTTCGGTTTCCTTGCGTTGCGAGATATCGCGCTGGTAGCCGAAGTAGTAGGCCACCCGCCCGTTTTCGTCGCGCACCGGGCAGATGTACAAAAGGTTCCAGAACGTGCTGCCGTCCTTGCGGTAGTTGAGCAGTTCGCTGGATACCTCGCGCTGCTCGCGCAAGGCGTCGCCGATCTCGCGCACGGCGTTCCGGTCGGTATCGGCTCCCTGCAGGAACCGGCAGTTGCGTCCGAGCACTTCTTCGCGCGCGTAACCGGTCATGCCCAGGAACGCATCGTTGGCATAGATGATGGCCTGCTCGGGTGTAGCATCGGTCACGATGATGCCCACGCTGCTGGCTTCGATGCCCTTGGCCAGCGTTGCCGCGTCGAGCGCCCGTTTCTTTTTAGAGGAAAACTCCATCCCTGCCACGCTGCTCTTAAGACCTGCGTGCGAGTTCATAGATGCCTCCTGTTCGTGGCTCGTTGTACGCTCGCAGACATCGCGGGTTTGTGAAGAACCGTGAGACTTTTTGACCACGTCGTTTAGACGAAATCGACGGCAGGTGGTGAAACCATGCACTGAGACAACACAACTTTGCGTCGTTCCACGGGGAGATTCGCGTTCGCTTCATCCGCCTGTGACAGTTGCGCTACGAACGGCCGAACGGCAGCGTGTTGGTGCATTGCGTGAGAACCCGTGCGTGGCGGGCCATCCGGCGGCATGTCTCTTGCTATTGCAGTGCGCCATGCACAAGGGCCTGGACAACTGCTAGGGTTGCCGGATATAGATCGATTTAAACGGGGTGCGCAGCGCAGATCTGGTGGCGCGGCGCAGCGGGTGTCCACATCCTAGTCACGGCTCAACAGCATGCTTGAATCCATTCGCTTGTCCGCAGGCGCCTCACGGCCTTTTTCGAAACTTGCCCTGCTGTTGCTGTTGCCGCTGGCAACCTGCAACGTCGCCGCACAGACCAGCTCGCAGAATCTGGACGGCGGCTGGCGTTTCCGCCTGCTGCAGGGCGATGCGCAAGCACAGCAGCATCACGACGCCACGCGCTGGCATGCCGCCGATGTGCCGGGCACGGTGCAGACCGACCTGATGGCGGCAAAGCTGCTGCCCGATCCGTTCTACCGCGACAACGAAGCGCGCGTGCAATGGGTGGGCCTGAGCGATTGGCAGTACGAAACGCGCTTTACCGTCGATGCGGCCACGCTCGCGCGCGATCACGTGGAACTGGTGTTCGACGGCCTGGACACCTTTGCCGACGTCTATCTCAATGGACAGAAACTAGCCTCCGCGGACAACATGTTCCGGCGCTGGCGCGTGCCGGTGAAAACCGCCCTGCATGCAGGCAGCAATACGCTGGAGGTGCGACTCTATTCGCCGATCAAGCGCGTGCTGCCGTGGCTGCTCAAGCAACCCTATGCGCTCCCGGGCGAGTTCGATTCCGCCTTCGGCGACGAACCGAAGGGCAAGCAGACCGCCAATTACGTGCGCAAGGCGGCCTATCAATATGGCTGGGACTGGGGCCCGCGCATCGTCACCGAAGGCATCTGGCAGCCGGTGCACCTGGATAGCTGGAACAGCTTGCGCGTGGATGGTTTCCACGTGCAGCAGAATTACGTGGGCGCGGAGGCGGCACACGTGACCGCGCAATTCGAGGTGCTGGCCGATGCCAGCAAGACGGTGCACGTGAGCGTGGATGCGGTCGGGCCTGATGACCAGGTGGCCGCACACGTGGAGCAGGACGTCACCGTCGATCCCGGCAGCAATACGGTCAGCCTGCCGCTGCGCATCGCGAGCCCGAAGCGCTGGTATCCGGCCGGTTACGGCGCGCAAGACATGTACACGTTCAAGGCCAGCATGCGCGATGGCAGCCATGAGCTGTACAGCGTGCAGCGCGCGACCGGCCTGCGCAGCATTGAACTGCGGCGCGAAAAGGATGCCTGGGGCAAGAGCTTCGCCTTCGTGATCAACGGCATTCCGGTGTTCGCCAAGGGCGCCGACATGATCCCGTTCGACAGCTTCCCGCCCCGCGCCACCGATGTGCAGATGGCGCGCGTGCTGCAATCCGCGCGCGACGCCAACATGAATGCCGTGCGCATCTGGGGCGGCGGCTATTACATGCCCGACGCGTTCTACGAGATGACCGACCGGCTCGGCCTGATGGTGTGGCAAGACTTCATGTTCGGCGGCGCGATTCCGCCGAGCGACGTCGCCTTCGTCGACAACACCAGGCAAGAGGCGATCGAGCAGGTGAAGCGCCTGCGCGACCATCCCAGCATCGTGCTCTGGTGCGGCAACAACGAGGTGCAGACCGGCTGGGACGGCTGGGGCGATCGCCTGGCGCTGAAAAAAGCCATCTCCGGCGACGAGCGCGAGAAACTGGTGACCGGTATGGTCAACCTGTTCAGCAACACGCTGCGCAACGTGGTCACGCAATACGATCCCAGCGTGCCGTACTGGGCCAGCTCGCCCAGCACGGATTACGACGGCCCGGCGAACGTGCTGTACGACGGCGATTACCACTACTGGAACGTCTGGTCCGGCGAGGCGAAGCCGGTGACTGAATACCTCAACGTCACGCCGCGCTTCCAGTCCGAATACGGCCTGCAATCGTTCCCCGAGATGCGCACCATCCGCGCCTTTGCCGAAGCGGGCGATCTACAACCGGAATCGCCGGTGATGCGCGCGCACCAGAAGTTCGACAGCGGCAACGGCAACAAACGCCTGCTGCTGTACATCACGCGCAGCTACGGCGAGCCGAAGGATTTCGAGTCGTTCGTGTATCTCAGCCAGGTGATGCAGGCCGAGGGCATCCAGCTGGCTGCCGAACACCTGCGGGCGTCGCGGCCACAGGCGATGGGTTCCATGTATTGGCAGCTCAACGACGTGTGGCCGGGGGCATCGTGGTCCAGCATCGATTATTTCGGCCGCTGGAAAGCATTGCAGTTCCATGCACGGCGGTTCTATGCGCCCTTGCTGATCGCAGCCTTGCGCAACAATGGTACGACGACGGTGTCGCTGGTTTCCGACAGCACCACGCCCACGACATTGCATTGGCGCCTACGCACGATGGATTTCTCGGGCAAGGTGTTGAGCGAGCACGAGACGGCCGCCGAGCTACCGCCCTTGAGCAGCACCAAGGTGGCTACGTATACCGATGCGCAGCTTCTCAACGGTGCTGATCCGCACGCAACGTTTGCGGTGTTCGAGCTGACGGATGGCGACAAGGTGGTCTCGAGAAACCTGGTGTTCTTCGACGAGGCCAAGACGCTGGCGTTGCCCGCGCCGCAGATTCACACGTCGTTGACCGCCGCTGGCGATGGCTACGCGTTGACCGTGTCCAGCGACAAGCTGGCGCGGGAGGTATGGATTTCGTTCGACGATCTGGACGCCGATATTTCTGATAACGCATTCGATCTGTTGCCGGGGCAAAGCGTGACGCTGACGGTGCATGGCAAGGCGGGGCTGGACAGGTTGCGGCACGCGTTGCGGGTGCAGGATCTGGCGGCTGTGATGCAGAAGTCCAAGTAGGCTGGCCAGGATGCGTCCCCTCCCCTACTTCGCAGGGGAGGGAGCTGATCGCGGTAAACAACACGCTTCCCGGCGCCGGAATGACGGCGCTTCCAAAGGAGACAACCTTACGCCATGTCCACCCGCCGCGACTTCCTCAGGCTGATAAGCACCGCCACCGCAGCCGGCATGGCTGGCATCACGCTGCCTGCCATGGCCAGCAACGCTTCGAACTACACCAGCAAACGTCCGCCGGCCGCCAAGCGCAAGTTCGTCAGCCACGCCGTCGAACAGCAGCTGGCCAGCGTGAAGGCATCGATTGCCGATCCCAAGCTCGCCTGGATGTTCGAGAACTGCTATCCGAATACGCTCGATACCACGGTGGAACTCGGCACGCTGGACGGCAAGCCGGATACCTTCGTGATCACCGGCGACATCGATGCGATGTGGCTGCGCGATTCCTCCGCGCAAGTCGTGCCATACATGCCGCTGGCAAAACGCGACAAGGCGCTGCAGCGCCTGTTTCGCGGCTTGATCCGCCGCCAGGCGCGCTGCATCCGCATCGATCCTTACGCCAATGCCTTCATGCCCGATCCGCATGCCAAGCCACTGGACTGGTCGGTGCACGACGATACCGACATGAAACCCGGCGTCGGCGAACGCAAGTGGGAAGTGGATTCATTGTGCTATCCCATTCGCCTTGCCCACGGCTATTGGCAGGCGAGCGGCGACGCCGAGCCGTTCGACGACGACTGGCGCGCGGCCATGCAGTTGGTGCTCAAGACCTTCCGCGAGCAGCAACGCAAGCACGGCCACGGGCCGTATCATTTCCAGCGCACGTCCAAGATACCCACCGAAACGCTGATGCTCGGCGGCTACGGCAATCCCACGCGGCCGAACGGCATGATCCACTCCATGTTCCGGCCCTCCGACGATGCCTGCCTGTATCCGCTGTCCGTGCCGTCCAACCTGTTTGCCGTGTTGTCGTTGCGCCAGCTGGCGCAGATGAGCCGCGCCCTGCACCACGATGCCGCGTTTGCGGCCGAATGCGAGGCGCTGGCGAACGAAGTGGAACAGGCCGTGCAGAAGGACGGCCAGCTGCGCGATGAGCAAGGCCAGGCGTTCTGGGCGTATGAGATCGACGGCTTCGGCAACCAGCTGTTCATGGACGACGCCAACGTACCCAGCTTGCTCGGCCTGCCCTACCTGGGCTGCTGCGATCGCAACGATCCGGTGTACCGGCGCACGCGCGAGCGGGTGTGGAGCGGCCACAATCCGTATTTCTTCCGCGGCAAGGCGGCCGAGGGCATTGGTGGTCCGCACGAAGGCCTGCGCATGATCTGGCCGATGTCGATCATGATGTATGCACAGACCAGCCAGGATATGGCCGAAGTCCGCCAATGCCTGAAATGGTTGCGCGATACCGATGCGGGCAGCGGCTTCATGCATGAGTCGTTCGACCAGGACGATCCTGCCACCTTCACGCGCAGCTGGTTTGCGTGGGCGAATACCTTGTTCGGCGAGCTGATCATCGATGTGCAGCAGAGATATCCATCCCTGCTGCGCAGCGGACTTTGAGTCTTGCGTAGGTTGGGGTGAGGCGCAGCCGAACCCCAACATCGCCGTGCGCAATTAGAACTTCACCCGCACCCCCGCCGTAATCCGCCGATCTTCCAGATACGACTCGTCCGGAATCGTCGGCCGCAGGTAATAGCTGGTGAGGTGGTTCTTCAGCAGGTTCACCATGTCCAGCGTCAGCGTGACGTTGCGCGATACGTCGTAGGCCAGCGAGGCGTCCAGGATGCCGTAGCTCTTCATGTAGATCGGCTCCAGGCTGGTATTGGTGTAATACGTGCTGGACAGGAAGCGGCTGCGCCAGTTGTACGCCAAACGTGCGGACAAGCCATGGTTCTCGTAGATCAGCACCACGTTGGAGCTGTTCTTGGAAAGATTCTCCAGCGGCGTGGTCTGGCCGGGAATGATGCCGGTGGCGCTGCTGTCCACGTAGGTGTAATTGGCCTGCACGCCGAAGCCCTTGAACGCATCCGGCAGGAAGTCGAAGAACTGCTGGTAGGCGAGTTCCACGCCGCGGATCTGGCCCTTGTCGCTGTTGGTCGGGCGGCTGATCTGGTATTGCTGGCCGTAGTACGTCTCCAGGTCGGTGGTGTAGGCGATGAAGCCGTCCACCTTCTTGTAGAACACGTCGCCGAATACATAACCGCCCTTGTTGAAGTACCAGCCGAGCGAGGCGTCAAAGTTGTCGGCCTTCATCGGCTTGAGGTCCGGGTTGCCCGCGGAGCCGGTGTGGAAGTACGTGGTGAGCGTGAGCGACGGCGAGAGCTGCGAGAAATCCGGACGCGTCACCGTCTTGGCGGCGCCGAGTCGACCCTGCAGCGCATCGGTGAAATCGAACTGCACGTTGAGGGTCGGCAGCACGTTCCAGTAATCGCTGCGCTTGTTGAGCGGCGTCACCACGCCATCCAGCGATTGCGAACCGGTCACCGATTCCTTCGTCTGCACTGCACGCACGCCCAGGTTGCCGCTGATCGGGACCGCGCCCTGCGTGCCGAAGCTCATCGACGCATAGCCGCCGCCGGTCTTTTCGCTGAGGTTGTAGATCGACAGCGGATCGTAGCTGGGCAGCGAACCGAGGTTGAACTGCTGGAAGATCGACGCGGCATCGCGCACCGCGCTGGGATTGGGCACCACCCATGAACCCAGGCTGCTGAAGGACGTGGTGGTCAACAAGCCCGGCAGCGTGCTGCCCGGTTCGCCGAAGTAGTTGGTGCCCGAATCCGGGCTCCAGCGCACATCGTTGATGGACGCGTTGGTGGCGGTGCGATCGGAATAGCGCACGCCGGCCTTGAAGCTCTGGAAGAAGCTGCTTTCGGTGTCGTACTGGCCGTCGAAGCGGAAGGTTTTCTCTTCGCCGGTGTTGTGTGCGCGATAGAAGTTGACGGTGTTGAAGTTGAAGTTGGCCGGGTCCTTGATGTTGAAGCCGTTGTAATTGATGGTCGGCACCGTGGTGGTGGTGTCCACGGTGAACGACGGCGCATTGCCGAACAGGCTCAACTCGTTGAAGTGCTGGTCGTGCACGCTGTTGGTATAGCTGAGGTTGCTGCTCAGCTTCAGGCCGCTGTCGTTATGCCAGCTGCCGCCGCCGGAGAATTGATAGGTCTTGTCGTAGAGATCCTGGGTGAAGCTTTCCGGCTCCACGCCCACGGTGGTGAAGGTGCCGGCGCGGAAATCGCTGGTGCCCGGATACAGCGTGATGTTGTTGCCGGAACCGTAGCTGGTGTTGACATACATCGCTTCGGTATCCGAATGCGATTTGAAATCCGCCAGGTAGCTGTCGAGGTAGAACTCGGTGTTCTTGGTCGGCTGCCATTGCAGCGAGCCGTTCACGCCCACGCGCGAACGCGTACCGTAGTTGTAGGCGTAGTACTCGCCGTACGGCGCGTTGATGGTCTGCCCCGGGACGAGATCGGTGCGCGGCGTGGGCTGGCTCAGTTCGGTGTAGTTCTCACGATAAGGGCGCGACTGATAGGAAAGCGCCAGCAGCGCGCCGATCTTGCCGATCTGCGTGTCCCAGGTGTTGCTCACCATGGCCGATACTTTCGGCTTGGTGCGACCGGCCTGGTCCGCGTTTTCCGCCGCGGCGCTGGCCGAGACCTTCAAGCCGTTGAAGTCGAACGGACGATGCGTGCGCAAATCCACGATGCCGCCGATGCCGCCTTCGATCTGGTCGGCGGTCGGCGTCTTGTACACGTCCACGCCGGCCATCAGCTCGGCCGGAATGTCCTCGAAATTGAGCGAACGGCCGCCGGCTGCGGTGAAGATGGTATTGCCGTTGAGCTGGGTCTCGATCTCGGTAAGGCCGCGAATGGCCACCGTGGAACCTTCGCCAGCATCCTGCGTCACCTGCACGCCGGTCACGCGCTGCAGCGCGTCGGCCACGTTGGTATCGGGCAGCTTGCCGATGTCGGAGGCGACGATCGAATCCACGATCTGCTCGGCCAGCTGCTTGCGCATCGCCGCCGATTCCAGGCTGCCGCGATTGCCGGTCACGTTGACCGTGGCGAGCGTAAGCGCCGCTTCCTTGTCCGCTTTCTTCTTGGCGGCGCTGGTGACGCTTGTTGGCTGGGCGGAACGGCCGGCGTTGTCCGTGGACGGAGCGGCGCTCTGCGCCCAGGCGCCACTCGCGCCGAACATACCAAGCGAAGCGGCGATGACGAGCGGCAGTGCGCGACGTTGCAAATTCATGTGAACTCCCCTGCTGAAAGGATGCTGGTGAAATATGTTGTTGGAATGAAAAAGCCGGGCCGCGCGGCAAGCGGCCCGCGGCAAGGTGCATGCAGAAAAAAAACGCGGCCGTACCGGGGGGAATCGGCCGCGTCCGAAAGATTTACTGGAAGGCGCTCAACGCCGACGTAAGCTGCCCGTTGCTGTTCACGGCACCCCAGGTGTAGCCCTGCCAGCTCGGATAGGCATCCGGTTCCCAGTAGAAGACGCCCACGCCGTGCGAACCCAGCGCCTGGTTCTTGCTCATCAGGTCCTGCAGCATGGATTTGGCCGCGGCAGCTTGTTCCCAATCCATGCCCGTCTCGCTTACCACCACGTCGGAGCCGTAGCGCGACACCATGTCCTGCATGGTCGTGGCCGCTTGGCTGTTCAGTGTTTGCCAGTTGCTGGCGGTGGGATAGTGCGACATGCCCACCACGTCCCACTTGCCGCCGGCCGACTTGAGGTTGTCGAAGAACCAGCGGAAATCGCTGTCGTCGTAGCCGTTGGCCAGGTGCACGATCACCTTGGCGCCGGGATACACCGCCTTGGTCGCGTTGTAGCCGCTGTTGATCAACTGCGCGAGGTTGCTGAAGTTGGGCGTCTGGCCGTCCGGCCATAGCATGCCGCTGTTGATCTCGTTGCCCACCTGCACCCAGGTGACGTTGATGCCGTTGGATTTGAGATAGCTGAGGATGCCTTGCGTATGCGCATACACGTCGGTGACCAGCTTGGCGAACGCATCGTTGGTCCACGCGGCCGGCTTGGTCTGGTGCGCGGGATCGGCCCAGGTATCGCTGTAGTGGAAGTCGATCATGATGGCCATGCCTTGCGCGGCGGCGCGCTGGGCCTTGTAGAGCGTATCGGCGCCGTTGCACCAGCCGCCGCTGGGGTTCACCCACACGCGCAAGCGCACCGCATTGACGCCGGTGTTCTTCATCAGCGTGAAGAAATCGGTTTGCGTGCCGGCCGCGTTGCGGAACACGTAGCCGCTGGATTCTTCCTGGTCGATCCAGCTGACGTCGGCGCCTTTGGCGAAGGTCGCCGCCATGGCGGTGCCGGCTTGCACGAGCAGCAGCAGGACTGCCAGCCATGCGAGTGTTCTTTTACCCGATGTACGCATGAACTTCCCCTCTATGAAGTGAGTACTGCATCGAATGAACTGCTTTTTTGCGATCTGTTTGGAGGCCGGGATGAAATCCCGGCTGCGCTATGGGACAGGCTTACTTTTTGGTCTGCACATCCAGTCCATAAGCCGGCACCACGCTCACCTTCAGCAGGCGCGCCAACTGTTCCCCTTCCTTCTGCGCCGGCCGATACGGCGCCTGGATGTAGATGGGCGAATCGGCGCGCAGCGGCAGCACGGTGAGCGTCCATGGCGTATCCAGCGCTGAAGCAAAGCGGTGCAAACCCACTTCCCAGGCCTGGCCGTTGTAGTAGTTGTCGTCCAGCAACGCGTTGCCGGCGAACAGGCGGCCGATGTCGCCCTGATAATCGACCTGCAGATACGCATCGCGCAGGCCATCGAGCGCGTGTGGCGGCAGCGCGATGGACCATGCCGCCGCATCGCCGAAGGTTTCCGGGAACGGTTGCATGGGTGCCTGCGCGCCGCCCCCGATGCGCACCGGCGGTACTGGCAGGGCATCGCGCAGCGGCCTGACCTCGGCCTGCAGCGTGTGCGGCGTCGCGTGCGCCTGATAGACCGTGAACAGGCCATCGTGGCCGGTCACCTGCAACGCCAGGTTGGCCGAGGGTTGCGTCAGCGCAGGATAGGTTTCGAAGCGGAAGCCTGTGTCACCGATCGAGGTGAGCTTTGCCGTGTCGTGGTCGAAATACAGTTGCTGCGCGGTGAGCCACAGGCGCGTCGTGTCGCCGGTCTGCTGCAGCCAAGCCTGCCTGGCCTGCGCTTCGCTCAGCAGCAACACGCGCAAGGTGCCGCCCTGCTTGCCCTGCAGGCTGATCGCGGCGGACGTACCCGGCTGAAGTCCGCTGACCAGCGTGGCATCCATGGTGTGCGTGATCTTGCCATGGGTCCCAAGCACCTTGACGTCGCCATCGAATGCGAATTCAGGCGCGATGCCATCGCTGGCGACGAATACATACGTGATCTCGTCACCGTGCTTGAATCGCGTCATCGGCTGCGCCGTGGCGTAGCGCAATGCAATGCCGTCCATGTCGAAATAAAAAGGCCAGACGAAGTACGCATCCGCTGCGATATCGATCGGCTGGCTGGGGAAGCTGAGCGTGCCGTGCGGCAGCTGGATGCTGAAACGCACTTGGCGTTGCGCGGCCATGGCGTACTGGCGCACGTGGTTGTTGAAGAACACGAAACCGCTGTCGCCGAGGCTGCGCACGGCGTAGCGCGGCGTGCGCAAATCCGCTGGCGAAGCGGGCAACACGGCCGGCGCATGCACGGCCATCGGCGCCAGGCGATCGCCGAAGGCTTGCAGGAAATAATGGAACGGACGCAGGCGGCCGAGCAGCGGGCGCTCTTGCCCGTATTGCCCCAGCGGCGCCTGGAAGTCGTAGCTGACGATCGGCGTGTCGTTGTAGCCACCGGTCAGCGTGCTCTCTTCCAGCGTGGTCGGCCCGATCAGGTTGCGGCCGCCCTGGAACATGTAATAGCCGTACAGGTTGATCCCCGAGCCCAGCTCCACCGGTAGCATGGCCGCGATATCGTCCGGCGCCATCACCGCGCGGCGGCGGTACATCGCCGGCACGCCGCCGCCGAATTCCGCGCTCAAAAATGGCGTGTACGGTGCGGATGCACCGGCGTCGCCTTTCGAAACGGACTTGGTCTGCGCGCCCAGGTCGGCGCCGCTCACGCGCGTGCCGAAGCGGAACGCATAGGTTTCGTCGGGCGGCAGCGCCTGCTTGGACGTGCTCCATGGTTCGTCCGGATAACCGCCGAACACCGGTACGACCTCATGCAGGGGAAACACCGTGCCGTCCCAGCCGGTCACGGTGTACAGCGGCACATCCATGCCGGCGGCGCGCGCCATCGCTTTCAGGCGCGTAATGTGGCCGGCACCCTGGCCGGGTCCGCTCAAGTTGTATTCGTTCTCGATCTGCACGCCGATGATCGGACCGTTGTCCTTCCACCACAGGCCGGTCAGCTGCGCGGCGATCTGCCGGTAGAAACGATCCACGTACGACAGGTAGGTGGCATCGTCGCGGCGCGTCGGCATGGCCTGCACCACCCAGTCCGGAATACCGCCAAAGCGCACTTCGCCATGTGCCCAGGGGCCGATGCGCAGCATCACATACAGGCCGTGCCTGGCGCACAGTTCAACGAAGTGGTGCAGATCGCGATCGCCGCGCCAGTCGAATACGCCCGGTTGTGCTTCGTGGTAATTCCAGAAGACGTAGGTGGAAACGATGGACACGCCAGCCGCTTTCATTTTCAGCAACTGCGCTTCCCATTCCTGCTCCGGCACGCGCGCGAAGTGGAATTCGCCCATCACCGGCAGCCACGGCTTGCCGTCCAGCGAGAGGTAGCGGCTGTTGATGTCGAGACGACGGCCCGCCGGCGATAGCGCCGTACCCATGTGCAGGTAGCCGCTGGTTGCCGCCGAAGGCATCGCCGAGGCGTCCACGCGCAATACCTGTTCCGCCGATGCACGGGCCGCCAGCAAGGGCAAAGCCAACCCGAACATCGTCCATGCCATCCGTCTCATCACTTCCCCCGAACGTGCCGAAATCACCGCATTTTCCGCGCGAAAACGCGGCAACCGCCTATTTGTAGTATGATATAGGCACGTTCGATCACGTCGAGCTGCAACGCAGCAGCCACCATCCCAGGCGAAAGCAGTGATGCTTGCGCATGCACGCGGAAACGTATTTCAGCGCAATAACCCACCAGTACCGCCATGCTGGCGGTGCTTCCTCGCGTGCAAAAAAACGGCGCATGATGGCAAGTAATGTTGCAGTCGCAACAATGTCATTTCAGGCCACTACAGGGTCTGTTGCGATAGATGTCACAAGCCGGTGCAGTTTCGCGCAAACAACTTGTTTTATGCGGATATCGCAGCATGCGGCCATCGGTGCTCCTCTGCGCAGCGCACATGCGCGAACCCATATGAAGCGGCAGTCAGGGCTCGATGCACATCAAGTGCAACAGCGTTGTCGAGGCGGCGAAGCGAATGTCGCGGGAGCATTTGGCAATGCATCGCCATCATGACGATAACGGCGCGCTGAGCGCGCTTCACTCACGCCGCCTCACGCTGTTTTTTTTTGGATTAGGTGGCACGTCATGCTGCTTGCCTGTGCTGTGATGAGCATGGCAGCAAGAAGCGCATCCGCGATGGGGAGGTACAAATTCCTTCACGCGGTCTTCACGTCACTGCTATCAGATCGATGCAAAAACACGTGGCCGCTGCATGCGCATTCACGAGGCTCTTACATCGCTCCCGATAAGGGATAACATCCTAACCGGCTGGCGCTGCCGCGCCATCCCGCGCAGAGGGACATCACCATGCGGGCCAAGAAGGGGATAAACCAGATGAAGCGACCTACGCCGGCCAATGCGGCCAAGTTCGTGGGAGCCTTGCTCCTGTTCGCCAACCTGCCCTTGTTTGCGCAGCCCTCCTCCGCAGGCCCGCCCACGCAGGCCGACACGGTAGGCAGCGATTACGTGATCGGCGTGCTGGTGTTGTTGCTGGTGGCGGTGGGCACGGCGCTCGTGCTGCTTGCTCGGCGTTTTCTTGCCATGCGCAAGGAGATGGCCGCCAATGTGCGCTTGCTGGATGACTTCTTCCTGCATTCCAACGTGGCGATGAAGGTGAAGGACAAGGATGGCCGCATCCTGCGCGTCAACGACGTGGCTGCCGGCCTGATGGGGCGACCGGCCAAGGACTTGCTGGGCAAGACAGTGGACGTGGTGGCGACGCCGGAAACCGCGCAGCTGATCCGCATGCACGATCATGAAGTGCTCGACGGACATGGCGTGACCGCCTATGAGGAACACCTCAACTATCTCGGCGGGTCCTACAGCTTGCTCACGCGGCGCTTCCCGATCACCGACGAGCACAATGCCATTGCCGGGGTGGGCGTGATCTCGATGGACATCACGCAGCGCATGCACACCGAGCAGGAACTGCGCATCGCCAAGATGGAGGCCGATTCGGCCAACCGCGCCAAGTCGCTGTTCCTTGCCAACATGAGCCATGAGCTGCGCACGCCGCTCAACAGCATCATCGGCCTGAGCGAACTGACCTTCGAGCAGGCCGAGGAACGCGAGGACCACGAGACCGCCGAGATCATGCAGCGCGTGGTCAACGCCGGACGGCACCTGCTGTCGCTGATCAACGACATCCTGGATATTTCCCGCATCGAGTCCGGCCGCATCGAACTGCATACCGAAGTGGTCCACGTGCAGACCTTGCTCGAAAGCATCATCAACTCGATGCAGCCGCTGGCCAGGGCCAACGGCAACAAGCTGCTGCTGGAGGCGGCGCCCGGCGTGGACCTGGCTTGCGTCGACGTGACGCGGTTGCGCCAGGTGGTCCTCAATCTCATCGGCAATGCCGTCAAGTTCACCCGCAACGGCGAGGTGAAGGTGGCGCTTTCCTGCCAGGGCGAACATTTGCAGATCGTGGTGGCCGATACCGGCATCGGCATGACGCCGGACCAATTGCAGCGCATTTTCGAGCCGTTCGAGCAGGCCGACCGTTCCATCGCCCGCCGCTTCGGCGGTTCCGGCCTTGGCCTGACCATCTCGCGGCAATTGCTGGGCCTGATGGGCGGCAACATCGGTGTGACCAGCGACATTCAATCCGGCAGCGTGTTTACCGTGACGCTGCCGGTGGGCGATGTGGGCAATGCCCAAGCGCGCTCGTACTTGCTGGCCGACGACATCCAACCCATGCCGGGCCGCAACCAGGTCGTGTTGGTGGTGGACGACGACGAGGATGCCTGCGAGCTGGTCCGCAATGCGCTGGAGCGCGACGGCATCAACGTGGTGAGCGCTTCTTCCGGCGAGCAGGCGCTGGCGCTAACCCGTTCGTTGCGGCCTGCGGTGATGGTGCTGGACATCCTGCTGGGCGACATGACCGGCTGGGACGTGCTGGCCGCGATCCGCGCCGATCCGGAGCACGCCGAGCTGCCGGTCATTCTTTGCACCGTTACCGATCCGGACCAGCGCACCGGCGTGCTGGGCGTGGTGGAACACCTCACCAAGCCGTTCGACCGCGATCACCTGAGCCATCTGGTGCAACGCTTCGTCGGCAGCGGCAAGAACAGCTCGCTGCTGGTGGTGGACGACGACGATTTCTACCGCGACTCCATCGCCAACGCGCTGCGCCAGGAAGGCCACCAGGTGGACACCGCGCCCAATGGCGAGCACGCGCTGACCATCATGCGTAACCGTCCACCCGATTTGCTGTTGCTGGACATGGTGATGCCCGGTATGGATGGGCTAGCGGTGATCGAGGCGATGCGCACCGATCCGCTGTTGGCGCCGGTGCCGATCATGCTGGTGACGGCGGCGGATATTTCGCCGGAGGTGACGCGCAATTTATATGAGCGCGCCGTGCTGCTGGTCCGCAAGGGCGAGGCCGACCACGCCGACGTGGTCTATCACGTGCATCGCCTGCTGGACCGCTTGCGGATACCGATGGGCGGACACGAGGCGAGGGCAGCCACGTGACCACCGTGCTCTACGTCGAAGACGACGAAGACAATGCCTTCATGCTCGGCCGCCGGCTGCAGCGGCACGGCATCCAGATCCGTCATGTCGAGGATGGCGAAAAGGCGCTGATCGCGGCGGTATGGAAGCGCCCCGACGCCGTGCTGCTGGATATCAACCTGCCCGGCATCAACGGCCTGGAAGTGTTGCAGAAGCTGCGCGCCAATGCGCTGACCAGGGACGTGCCGGTGATCGTTCTTTCGGCGCACGTGATGGAGGACGACATCCTGCGCGCCATGCAGGCGGGTGCGAACGCCTTCGTGCCCAAGCCGATCGATTTTCCTAAGCTGCTCGATGCCTTGCAGCGTGTCATCCAGCACGACAATCCGGATCTGGAGGACAGCGCATCGTGAGCCCGGACGCTCGAATACTTATCGTGGACGATGACGAAAACAGCCGCTTCATGCTGCGCAAGCGGCTCAAGCAGCTGGGCTTTCAACATGTGGCCGAGGCGCGCGACGGCGAAACCGGGCTGGCCGAGGCGCTGCGCCAGCCGCCGGACATCATGCTGCTGGACGTGATGATGCCCGGCTCCGACGGCGTCGCGGTGTTGCGCGCCATGCGCGAGGACGACCAACTGCGCACCATCTCCGTGCTGATGATCTCGGCCCACGACACCCTGGAGATGGCCGCGCAATGCATCGAGCTGGGCGCCGAGGACTACCTGGCCAAGCCGGTGCTGATGCCGCTGTTGCGCGCACGTATTTCCGCCGTGCTGGAGCGGCGCCGCTTGCGCACGGTCGAGCGTGCCTTCCTGTCGCATTTTGATGCGCAGACCGAACTGCCCAACCGCACCGCACTGGTGGAGCGCACCGAGCGCCTGATCGCCTCCGGCCGGCCGCTGGCGCTGGTCGCGGTGGCCTGTAACAACCACGCCAACATCGCGCTGGGCACGGACGAGCGGCACGCCGCCGCCTTTTTGCGCACGCTGGCGGCGCACGTGCAGTCGCAATGGGAACAGGTCGACACCGTGGCGCGCGTCGCCGAGGGCATGCTGGGCTGGCTGGTGCCGGACGCACAGGTCGACCAGCAATTGATCCTGAAAGTGCAGGCGGTGCTGGGCATCACGCCGCATGCATCGTCGCCCGCACTCAGTTCGATGCATGCGCTGACCGCGAGCATCGCCGTGTGGCCGGCTACCGACGAGGCATTCGTCGATGCCGCCGAACTGCTGCGGCTGGCGATGAACGAAGCCGCCCGTACCGATCCCCTCGGCGATGAGCGCGTGACGCTGGCCGATCCGGCGCTGCGCACGCGTACCCGCACGGCGCTGGCCATCCATCAGGAACTGGAAGAAGGGCTGGAACGCGGCGAACTGGAACTTTATTTCCAGCCGATCTTCGCCGTGCAGCACGATCCCTTCCCGGTCGGCGCCGAGGCGCTGCTGCGCTGGAACCATCCGCAGCACGGCGTGCTCGTCCCTGCCGAATTCCTGGCGGCGATCGAGCAAACGCCGTTGATGAGCCGCGTCGACAGCTGGGTGATGGAGCACGCCATTGCCAGCCTTGAAACCTGGAGCGCCGACCTGCCGCCGGCCTTTCGCCTGCATGTGAACGTCACCGCGCGCAGCCTCGCCTCCGGCCGGCTGATGGAGATTCTCACGGCAGGCCTGCCGGAGTCGGTGCGCCAGCACCTGGCGATCGAATTGACCGAGCGCCTGTATGTCTCGGACTTGCTCGCCTGCAGCACCACTTTGCAATCGCTGCGTACGCTCGGCATCCACGTTGCGCTGGACGATTTCGGCACCGGCTTTTCATCGTTGAGCCACGTCAGCCTGCTGCCCTGCGACACCATGAAGATCGATCGCAGCTTCGTCAGCGGTATCGATGTAGATCCACAGACGCGCCGCTTGCTCGAATCCATGATCAGCATGGCCCGCTCGCTCGGCTTGACGGTGATCGTGGAGGGCGTGGAGAACGACGGCCAACTGGCCGTGCTGCGCGAACTCGGCTGCTCGTTCGTGCAGGGGTTCCTGCTTGGGCGGCCGCGGCCGGAGATGGATTTTTTGGCGCATTTGCATTGATGGCGTGGGTTTGAGTTCATTGCCATCTGTATGGCGACGTTGGGGTTCGCTTGCGCTCACCGCCAATGCGCTTCGAGATGCGCTCCCTCCCCTACTTCGCAGGGGAGGGAACCGTCTGCCGCAATGATGCAGATGCCCACTTCGCCTGGGGATGCCTTACGCCTCAGCAGGCGCTCCGAACCAGGTCTGGAGTGCATCAACGAGGCCCGGCTGAGCCGGGTCGCCCGTCCAGGCGACATGACCATCGGGCCGAATCAGCACGGCCTTGGGTGCAGGCACGGCGCCGAGCACTGGAAGCTCCCACGTGCCGCTGCATGTGGCATCGTTCGACCGAACGCGATCTTGCCATGGCGTGATGTCGACATCGCCCGCCTCGGCAAGCTTGAGCAACACGGGTCGCGCATCGTGCAGCAAGCTGAAGACGCGCACGGGCATGCCGGCGACAAGCAGGTCGAGATCGGGCATGCGCCGTCCAAGTAGCGGATGGCCTTCGCCCAGGTCGTAATGCACGTCCAGGCCGGACACCATGCCGACCAGTCGCTTGCGCGGTTCGTGCATCACGAACAGCCCGGTAACCAGCTCGCCCAGCGCCTTGGTCCGCTCGTCGGTGCGGCGCAGCGCCGTCTGCGCCATCGTGTTGTGCAGCACGCGCGCCGCCGCCGGATGGCGCTCGGCGTGATAGGTATCCAAGAGGCTTGCCGGCGAGATCCGCTTGACGACCTGGGCCAGCTTCCAGCCGAGGTTCACCGCATCCTGCACACCGATATTGAGGCCCTGGCCACCGACCGGCGGATGCACGTGCGCGGCATCGCCGGCCAGCAGCACGCGTCGCTCGCGATAGCGCGTGGCCTGGCGAGTCATATCGTTGAAGCGGGAAATCCAGCTGGGGTTGCGAATGCCGAAATCCGTGCCATAGATGGCCGTCAGCGCATCACGGATATCTTGCAGCGTCGGTTCACCAGCCGGCCCCAGCTGCGCTTCGGTCAACACCACGCGCGCACGCTGTCCATCATCCAGCTTGGCAATCCCGTGGATGCCGGCAGACGTGTGGCGCATGCCCCATGCGGGTTCCTCGGCCATCTCGGCTTCGGCGATCAACCAGCTCATGCTCGGCTCCCACCCGGCGAACTCGACGCCGGCAGCCTTGCGGATCACGCTGCGCCCGCCATCGCAGCCGACAAGGTATTGCGCGTGCAACGCGCGGCCACCTGACAGCGCAACGTCGACGCCGGCGGCGTCCTGCACGAAACCGGCCACCTCGCATCCGCGATAGATCGGCACCGCCAGCTCGTCCACCCACTCGGCAAGGATGCGCTCGATGTGTTTTTGCCACAGCCCGAGCACGTAGTTGTGGCGGGTGGGGAAGTCGCTGATGTCCAGCTGCGTGTGGAAATGCACGAACGGATACGTCTGGCCTTGCGACAGGAAGCGATCGGCAATGCCACGCTGATCCAGTATCTCGATCGTGCGCGCGTGCAAACCGCCAGCGCGTGAACCGGCCAGGTCCTGGCTGGTGCGCCGCTCGACAATCGCAACGTCGACCTGCGCCAAGGCAAGCTCGGCCGCCAACATCAGTCCGGTCGGTCCGCCGCCGACTATCAGCACGGCGTGGTCGTTCATCGCCACGCTCCGCTCTGCAGCACATGCATGTCACACCTCCACCATTTGCGGCAATGGCGGGCGATGCTGCAGCAGTGCCCGGGCCTTATGGCAAGCCCCCTGCTGCGTTATATTGTGAAAGTGCCAGGGGCAATTGTTTTCTTGTGTCGCGGACGACCTTGTCCGGCATGCCTGGCAAAGCTTGTCCTCAGCGCTCTTTTAGCAAGCGGCTCTCGTCCCAGCATGGAGCAATGACGCTTAAGGACAATGGCACTAACTTAAGCGTGTATCTCGACGCTTGCAGTGATGCACCCCCTCCCCTGCGAAGTAGGGGAGGGGGCAAATCGTGGCGAGCCATGGAGCAATAACGCTTAAGTTAGCGCCATTGCGCTTAAGGATGCTCTGATTAATTCAGCGTAGGCTGCGGCGGCCTGCGGTGGATTAAATCAGAGCATCCTTGAGTTGCTGCCATTATCCCGAAGACTGCTCGACGAGCGTGTCAGTCGCGAGGACAATACCAACCTACCGAATACTGGCATCCGTTTTTCAGGCTCGCGGAGAATCCTTATGCGCCAGCTTCGCCTGTCATGACTATGCCAAGCATCAGCAATGCGCCTTCCCCCTTGGTCGGTGGCTTGGTTGCCAGCCGCCATGGCCATGCCGGAACGCCGCCGTCATCGGCGCCGGCCGTATCGACAGGCGCTTCGGCCACCGCCGCAGAACCGCTGGCTTCGGCGATTGCGGCAGCGTTGACGCAACTGGGGCTGATTCCTGATATCCACCTGGCGAGCCCGGATGCTGCCACCAGCGCGAATGGCGTGTCGCCCGCGCTCGACCCGCCGCAAGCGCAGGCAGCGCAGCAAATTCAGCGGTATCGGAACCTCACCCCGGCATTCTCCGGCCTGGCCCAGATGCTGAGCGATCGTTCGGGCCATGCGCCCACGGCAACCCATGGCCTGGCAAGCACGTTCCAAAGTCTCTGGACCTCGCTCGGCGCGTCATCCGGCCTGGCCGCCGACGCTTCCGGCAACGCCATCCCCAGCTTGCCTACCTTCCTGAACGCGCTGGCGCGCAACCTTAGCGAGAGCGGCGTTACGGGCTTGCGTGGCGTGTTTGTCGACACGGTGGCGTGATGGTTCGTGCCGCTCCATGCCGCTTTCTGTCGGTATCGTTTAATCGTGACGCAGCCATCACACTATTGAATTTATTGATATTTTCCGTCAAGAGTTCTTGAGGAAACGTCGGTTCGCGACAGGGTAAGGTACTTTCTGCGTCCCGCGACATGGACAAGTAACAGGAGAACCCGCCTGGACAGTTAATGGTTACCCACCCGCCTAGCCGGATGACAGCAAAACTATCTAGGAGCCCCGCTCAATGGGGCACAGTAGCCCTATGGCAGATGCGCGCTTCCGCAAGGCCGCTCAAGAAAGGGCGCAAAGGTTAGATGATCGCCGATAAACGTGCATTCCACACCCGCACCTTTACGCACTTTTCGTCACCGCGTAGCGCCAGTCAAAACTGATTGAGATTGAAGTCGACCGGGGCTGTGACCTGCGAGGCTACTGCTTGGCCATGTGAGTAGGCTGGACGGAAATGCCAGCGGTAAGCCGATTCCACAGCACTCCGGTCGAGCTCCTGATACCCGCTCGATGTCTGGACGGCCACGTTCTGCACGGTGCCATCGGGACCAACGGAAATCAGGAGGTGGACCGTCCCCTCATGCCGGTGGCGGATCGCTTGAGCGGGGTACTTCAGGCTCGAGTTCGCCACAAGCTGCGCGCCCACGTCAATGGTCGGTGCAGGCTGCGCTTCCGGCGCTGGAATGGGCGCTGGCGGAGCCTGCGGCGTGTCCGGCTGGGATGGAGTCGCTCCTAAGTTAGGAGGAATGTTTGAATAGACCACTCCCAGCCTGGGTGGGGCCGCGGGCGTGTGCGTTGTTGCGAGCGCTGTCGCATCCGCAACGTAGGGTCGCGGCTGCATGGCTGGAGCGGCGGGAACCACAGGAGTTGCATCGGGCGCGGTGGGCTGTGCCACGGGAGCCGAGGTCGTGGGCGCATTCTTCGAACCGCTATTGAAGATCCCGGCGCCAATGAGGACGCCGAGGAAGAGGACGCCGAAAACCGAAAGTCCTCCGCCTGAACTCTTACCTCGCCCCTTGCCTTGGAAGAAGTTCTCAAGGCTCTTTCGCGTGCGCTCAGCCTCGGCGTACTGCCGACGCTTCCGGTTGTAAACGTCAGCGCGAATCTCTGCCGCCCGTTGAATATCGAACGCCCTTTTTGAATCCATTACCGTCCCCGTAAGCAAGGCCGGCTTGGCCGGCCTATTCGGTCACTATCCTAAGCCACTTCGCACTATCGTTCTGGCAAAGTTGCCAATCTGAGCATGTCAGTCACATTCATCTCGTCCGCGTCCAAGGCGGAATAGGAAGCCCCATAGTGGTCTATGAACATAGGAACAAGGTATGCCACTTCATTTTCATTTCAAACAAGAGGCCACACATCAAGTTGCCCCCTCGTGGAGAGATCTTCGGTCAGGTATGCAATCCATCGCATGCAGGAGAGCCATTGTCTTAGCCTTGCGCAGGCGGTGATGCCGTTAGTCCGTTAGACTTTCGCGTTTTATGTCGATGGACATCGCATAGCGTCAATCTCTGGCCCAAGGTTTGCCATGATGCCGTACAGGGCTGCTTAACTGTTTCTTCGTAGATCGCTGACAAAGGCGAGTAGCAGAGTAGCCAAAAGCGGCTTATTCGGCCGGTAATACAAACTCCCAAAGATGCCAGATGCGAATGGCACCCGGCTTTCCACCGGGGGTATATGCCCATGGTCGCTCATGGGTACTCAGTGCACCTAGCGGCGCAGGGACACCCGATGTCATAAGGCAACTACCCTCTTGTTGCGTGGTATGAAGTGCCGCTTCTTTTTGCAACTTGGTGTCTAACGTTGACAGGGTTCGATGAGGCTCCCTTTGATACGCAAGCATCACGCCATCCTGCATCGCCCAAGCATAGTCCCCACGAACAAAGCGTGCCATGCCGTCCGCAGTGTAATGCGATAACTTTTTTTTCGCCGAGACGATTTTGGTCTCGGCAACAATACCTACATAACGTCGGGCCTGAATCAGAGGCGGGTTGGCGAGACGAATGACCAAATCCGGTTGTTTGTTAATACTTTCGGCGTTGTAGTTAGATAGATTCTCGCCACGTCCCACGTTTTCAAAAACGTCGGCGGTGAATCCGTCGACAGGACTCTGGGATTTCAGCCAGTAGAGCAAAATCTCACAGAGCGCATCCGTATATCGATCTTCTTCGGGATTGCCTGGTTTGGACGGCGCTAAATGCTTCTGGGGGTCCGCACAGATAAGTTCCCATGCCTGATAAAGCGCCTTGCCGACCACCGCTAGAATGTTCGAGGAAAGGACCAGAGGAAATCCTGTGTCCGTTGAAATGAGTTTGGCGGGACTTCCGTGTGCACCGATCATGAAGCACGCGCGCTCCTGCGGTCTCGATTGAGTATGGGGTCATTCCTCTTGATGAGGTCCAGTGCAAGCGTTCGTGCTGCGGTAGACGTCCAATAACGACGCTGATTGAGAACACCTAAATAGGCGGCGTTTTCACTATGGAACTCCACCAGCGAGCAATCCATGGCATCGGCCATATTTATTGCACCAAGTAAATCGGAGACCGGTGGCGCCACATCGCTCGAAGCTCCGCCAATGCGAACGAACCGCCACGGCGACAACGGGCTCTGCGGGTATGCAGTAACTTCAAGGGTGTCACCACTCAAATCAAACGGCTTTAAGATCTTGGCCAATGTCTCACGATACCGCGTTACCTCCGTCTCCTTGGGCGGCGCCTGGGCAGCGCGCTTAATACGTCTGAACGGCAACGCGGTTGTAAGCCTATCCTCAACGAGTGAAACATCGGCGGACGTCAGCTCATAAATAGCATTCGTGACCTCATTCACCGCCGACATTGCCACGTTGCCGTCCTTGACCATCTTAAGAAGATTGGCAATACGCTTACGGTGGACTTCGGGCAATGACTCTAATGGCGCGATGGGGAACTGCTCCACGTCGGACTTCTGCATCGCCTCACGTTCGCAACCAAAAATACTGCTGGTCATGAGTGCGTAGTAAAGAAACAGTTTGCTATTGAGCAGGGCCCATAGATAAGTGGCCGTCATGTGCGGCTCGGCAACCTGTGCGCAACTGTAGCCGATGTACGATTCGCGGTAGGCCAATCGTTTTAAGGCGAGCATCGCGACGGGTGCATTCGGGTCCGTACTCGGCGATTTACGCAGCAATACTAACGGCGCGTCATAGATCTCTGAGTCGCGCACACGGTGCACCCTATCGTGCTCAAAGGGCGGAAGCTCTTTTATGGGGACGATAGGCCAGACCGCTTGGCGAGGATCGGGCATCATCGGCAGCCCTTTGAGAAAGCCAGCGTCCTCGATTTCGCTACTTGTTTGATAGCCATGCCCATGATGAATCCCTACATGATCAGCATAGGCTTTAAGAGTAGGACGGAGTGTTTCGGATGGATCCCGCACACGCTGCGTGTTGCGCTGAATTTTTTCTAATAGGGCAACGTCCAAACCATTGCCTTTGGCAAGCGTTTTGAAAAGATGTGGCACCTGTTCAACCATGGAAGCATCCGATGCCCACGCATCTTTGCTATCAATTCGAAGGCGCCCTTCATCGTTTAGGGCGCGATCGACCACGGGAGTCACGGCATAGAAGCGGCTTTCATCGCTCGCCGTATAGTTTCGCGCGAAAAGCAAGCAGAAATATGCGTCATTGTTGGGCCAAACCGACGACTTACGCAGTTCCATGCCGTTGACGACATACGTCACATCAAGTCCACGAAAAATGGTCTTACGCGCGGCTAAGCCCAAGTGACTCGTTTTGATGAGCAACCGTGCATGCAGGGCGAAGGCGAGGACCCCACCAGGCTTCGCCCAGCGAGTGGCCTGCCATACGAAGGGAAGATCGGGCACGCCATCCGGATTGCTTACGGGTGACACCCCACGCTCGGCCATGGCGGCTTGCGCCACATGGTCGAATGCCTTTTGCAGGGGTTTGTCGGTCAGGGAGGTCCATGGTGGATTTCCCAGCACCACATCAAATTTTCCGTTCAGCGCATGGGCAGCAGGATGGCTCAAGCTTCCGAGCTTCAGCCCACTGTCTTCATCGATCCAATCTTCCGTGCCGAGTAGCACGCGTCCCTGAAGCTCTTCGAACTTCAGATGACGTAGCTGATTCACTTGAGGGTCCAACTCCAGGGCGGTCAAATACAACGCCAACGCACTGAGTTGCCTCGCTGACGGGTTGATGTCCATGCCAACCAGTTGGGTGTACAAGATGTGTCGGATGACTTTGGTCGTCGGCTGTTTGCCTGTGGCACGCCAGCGCCCTTGCACGAGTCGGCGTAAAGCAGCCAGTAGAAACACCCCGCCACCCGCTGCCGGATCCAAAATACGCGCACGATGCGCATTCTCACCAAGCATGGCCAGCGCGTGATCGACAACGTACTCTGCTAAGTGCCGTGGCGTGTAATAGACGCTTTGTTGTTTTGCGGTATCGGACTCAAAGCGATGGACATATGCCTCATAGACTTGGCTGAGCAGGCCTACCGGAATATAAGCGAAGTGCAGATCGGCCCAGGAAAACTGGGTCTGATATGCACCGTCACCTACCGGCTTGTCGCCTCGAATGATTGCACTCAAGTCATCGAGTGCAGAGGTACCGTTAGGACGCAGCAAGCGTTTGAAATACGCTTCTGCTCCATGCCCCGGCAACGGCAGCAAATCACCATTGAACGTATCATCGAGCCATTGCGAACTAGCCGATGCAAACGCGGGTGTCGCCATGCAATCGACAAATCGCGGTACTTCGGGCATTGGATTGACATCGGGAAGGATGCCTCGGTCGTGAAGGAATCGAAGAAAAAGTGCTCGGCCAACGAGTGCTAAAGCTTCTTTGCTACTCACACGACGCAGTTCGATCAGCTCTTCCGTGACCGCGCTCAATAGCTCAAGCATTAGGGTATGCGTGCTAACGCCATCCGCACGATGCGGAACATCCCCCAGTGCAAGTTTGGCCAGCAATCCCGGATGGAGCTCCGCCTCTTCGAGCAAGGGTTTCGCGTCCTCACTGCGTGCTTGACCTAAGGCATAGATCTGAACAACACCTGGCCGAAGCAATGCGACATAGGGGGCGTCCGAGCGAAGCGCGAGTTTTTCCATATCGCGGCGCCATACCTTTGGATCATGCATCGGGTCATGCCGCATGTCCCATACGTATAGCAATGGCTGACCGTCACGCAGCACGACTGCGTCAGGCGCTGGCTCCTGTCGCGCGCGCGCTTGGACGAGACCCAGAAAATCCAAATGCTCAGGAGCAAGAGGACGCTCGCCTAATGAAAGCGCCACGACATCGTCTGAACCCGTTCCCAGGGCACTCGCGAGACTTCGTTGCGTCAAAGTACGAGGCAACACTAATGCACCCCCTTATCATAAGGCGTGGAGCACCCAGGGCCATGCGCGCTCGAAGGATCGACATACCAGCGATCACGACGAATACTCATCCTGCCCTCCCACGAGATACCTCTAGGGGTGGAAACACAATATCTGGCTGCGACGGCCTCGTTTCTTCCTCCGACAAACACACTCGAAGCTGATCCATCAGCGGCCGCAAAGGAATCGTCACTCGCGCCCGCCCAGACCAATGACGTTCCTCCTGCACATTGAGCAGTTCCATACCCTGACCATCGTAAACCACGGCCTTATCGTCCAATCCGAACCAGGGTCCTTGCGCGCATACCCTAAAAAGCGCCTCGGCGTGAGGAGTGAGATGGCGCACCTGGACTCCAAAGAGGTGCAATTGGGCCACTACTTTTAATGCAAGCAAGTCTCCGGGCGTGAAACAAGGGCCATACCCCCGCTTATCTTTCAGCGGAGGGAGGGCGCGCCGCCAATGGCGAAAGGTCTCCTCTGAGATTCCGAGGGCCTCCTTGGCTTGGGCAGGTAAATAGCGCATGCTCCAAGTATAGTCCCAGATTGGTTCGTTGCTAGCAACGAATTGATCTGTGGCATTTGGCCAATCTCTCTCCTTGTCCGCTCCCCGGACACCGGTCGAAGCGGCATAGACCCTTTCTGCGGTCCGCGACAGGGTTATGTAGTCGCGACAAAGTTACGGAAAATGCGACACGGTCAAACAACATCGACACCGCTTTCCGCACGGGTTTCGTCCGCAAGCACGATTTTGCATTGCCGCAAAATTTCCGAAAACTTCTTTTATATCAGATATTTAATCTCGACACAGAAAAATTTGGATCGAGACAAATTTTTCGTTTACAGTCGTTCGGTCGCCTTGGCCTGAACGGCCAGGTGCCTGGCATATAAAAGTGAGTGCGTTTTGCACGCGAATCGGGGCTGCTGCCCCGCAAGCATTGCGCTGACGCCTTCGCTTCCACGACAACGAGAAAACGGGGAGTAGCAGCATGGTGTCACGTCGAAGGTTCCTGCAGAGCTTGGGGGCGGTCGCGGCCTTGGGTGGTCCGTTGCCTGCGCTGGCGCGATTGGCGCAGGGCACGGCGGCAGCAACGCGCGCAACGGGTGCCGCCGCGAAAACCGGTGGCGTGTCGCGCTACGTCGACGTGTTCATCGGCACCGGCGGGCATGGACACACCTATCCCGGCGCATCGATGCCGTTCGGCATGGTGCAGCTGAGTCCCGATACGAACGACGCCGGCTGGGATGCGTCGTCCGGTTATCACCAGGGCGACGGTTCGATCATGGGTTTCTCGCACACGCATTTGAGCGGAACCGGTGCGGCCGACATGCTCGATGTGCTGGTGATGCCCGCGCAAGGCGAGGTGCTGTTGCAGCCGGGCGCACGCGGCTTGCCCGATGTGAATTATCGCTCCCGCTTCGATGGCGTCGCCGGCAGCGGGCCGCAGCTGACGGAACACAGCAAGGCACATCCGGGGCATGGCTATCGCTCGCGCTTCACCTCGGAACACGCGCGGCCCGGCTACTACAGCGTGCACCTGACTGACCACGACATCCGGGCGGAACTGACCGCAACCATGCGCGCGGGCTTGCATCGCTACACCTTCCACGGCGCCGGCAGCGGGCATCTGCTGGTGGATTGGGCGCACGGTTTCCACGACGACTACAAGGTGCCCTGCAAGGTGACCGACGCCGAGCTCAAGCTGGTCGGCAACGACACCTTGGTCGGCAGCCGGCGCGTGCACCAGTGGGCGGACGGACGCTACATCTACTTCGCGATGAAAGTGTCGCGGCCGTTTTCGCAAGCCACGCTGTATTCCGAGGACGTGGCCGCGCCCAGCGGTACCGGCGAGATCAAGGGCACCCACCTGAAGGCGGCGCTGCATATCGATGACGTCGCCAAGGAACCCGTGCTGGTGAAGGTGGGCATTTCCGGCGTGGACATCGAAGGCGCGCTGCGCAACCTGGATACGGAAATTCCCGCCTGGGATTTCGATCACATCCAACAGGCGGCGGCCGATGCGTGGGAGCAGGAGCTCAGCCGTATTCGTGTGGAGGCGTCGTCGGAACGCACGCTGCGCGTGTTCTACAGCTCGCTGTATCACACCATGCTGGCACCGACGCTGTTCAGTGACGTGGACGGGCGCTATCGCGGCATGGACCTGGCCGTCCATCAACTGCCGCAAGGGCAGAACAATTACAGCACCTATTCGTTGTGGGATACGTACCGCGCGCTGCATCCGCTGTACACGCTGTACCAGCCCGAGCGCGTGCCGGATTTCCTCAATTGCCTGGTGCGCATGGCCGAAGAAAGCCCGCAAGGCCCCGCGGTGTGGCCGCTGCAGGGCGTGGAAACGGGCTGCATGATCGGCTATCACTCGGCCGTGGTGCTGGCCGAGGCGCAGGCGAAAGGTTTCACCGGCATCGACTACGCGCGCGCCTGGCCGATCTATCGCAAGCGTGCGATGGAAGACGATTACCGCGGCCTGCCCTATTACCGCAAGCTCGGCTACATCCCCAGCGACAAGGAACCGGAAGCGGTCAGCAAGACGCTGGAATACGCCTACGACGACTGGGCGGTATCGCACATGGCCGATGCCGCCGGCGAAAAACAGCTTGCCGAAGCACTGCGCCAACGCTCGCGCAACTATCGCCACGTGTTCGATACCAAGCTCAACTTCGTGCGCCCGCGCGGCGAGAACGGCGAATGGCTGGAGCCATTCGATCCGCGCGGCATGGGCCACTCGAAGGAGTGGCGCGATTTCACCGAATCGAATGCCTGGCAGGCCACCTTCCTCAACCAGCACGATCTCTATGCCTACATGGGCCTGTTCGGCGGCCCCGACGTGTTCGAGCGCAAGCTGGATGCATTGTTCACCACCAGCTCCAAATTGCCGGCGGATGCGCCGCCGGATATTGCCGGCATGGTGGGCCAGTACGCGCACGGCAACGAGCCCAGCCATCACATGGCGTATCTGTATGCGTACACCGGCTCGCACTACAAGACGCAGTCGCGCGTGCGCTCGTTGACGGAAACCATGTATCCGCCCGACCCGGATGGCCTGGCCGGCAACGAAGACTGCGGCCAGATGAGCGCGTGGTACGTCATGAGCGCGCTGGGTTTGTACGCGGTCGATCCGGTAAGCACCAACTATGTGTTCGGCAGTCCGGTGCTGGACTATGCCGAGCTCAAGCTGGCCGGCGATCGCAAGCTGGTGATTCGCACGTTCAACAACGGCTCGAACCGCCCGTATATCCAGTCGGTAACCTGGAACGGCAAGCCATGGACGAAAAGCTGGATCAGCCATGCGGAGCTGACCGCGGGCGGCGTGCTGGAATTCCACATGTCGGATGCGCCGAACATGGCGTTCGGCACGAAGCCGGAAGATCGGCCGCCGGCGTTTGGCATGGCGGCGAGCGACGTGGTGGCGATCGATGCGGCCTGATCCGTCATCCGCGGCGGACGTTTGGACGTCCAATTGTCGACGCAGGCCAGTTGCTTGATGTTTGAGGCCATAAACGCACGATGACGCTGCCGCGGGCGAACTTCCAGCCCGCGCAACGCACCAAGTCCCTGCATCGCGTGTGGGGCGATGCAGGGTGACGTGGTCCCAGCATGTCACCCTCGGGGCTGTTTCCTGTACTCCTCGCGAAAGAGGAAACGGTCCCCTTGAAGCCCCGGCAACCCCGTCCCCGGTTGCCGGGGCTTCATTCTTTTGCGCGTTCGCAATGCGGTTGCAGCGTGCGATGAAAGCTGTGCGCAGCACGCCGCTTTTTGCGTGGCGATGTCGAGGTTCGCATACGGTCACCGCCAACCTATGCACTGCGCACTGAAACACCTATAACGCACAGAGCTTGTTGTTCGGTGACCTGCTCCCTCCCCTGCGATAGCAAGGGAGGGTTGGGGTGGGGTTGTCTGTGCTTTAGCACGCAACTGAAGGCCGCGTGAGGGTTGATCACAAATATATGGCCGCGGCATCGCGTTCCCCGCCGCGCGCTGCGCTCGCACCCCACCCTAGCCCTCCCCTACTTCGCAGGGGAGGGGATACGTTCTGGTGAGCGCGCGTTACTCACTCACGTACCCATCGACAACAACCGCGCCCGATACCGGCTCGGCGATTCGCCCGTCCAGCGCCGAAACGCCCGCGTTAAATTGGCCGGATCGGCGTAACCCATGCGCACGGCGATTTCGTCCATGCGCAGGACCGGATTCAATACGTCGCGCAACACCGCATCCTTGCGCGCATCGTCCACCAGGCCGCGAAAGTTGAGGCCGAGGCGCTGCAACTTGCGCTTGAGGGTGCGGCTGGACATGCACAGCGTGCGTGCTGCTTCCTCGATGCTGGGGTAGCCGGTGCGCTCGTGGCCTTGCAACACATCCATCACGCGCACGACCAGGTCGTCGGAGCGGCGCAGGCGTGCTCGTTCGCGCTCGCACTGGACCTTGACGTAGCGCAGGGTGGAGGCGTTGGCGCTGGCCAGCGGGGTGTCCAGCTCGGCAAGCGGCAGGCGGATCAGGCTGAGGTTGGTATCGAAGCGCGTGGCGACCGCGCGTTTGCGGTAGCGCGCGTAATGCAGCGGCTCGGGACCGCGGTGCCAGACTTCCATGTCGGGCAGCGGGCGTTGCTGGAGTTGTTCACACAGGCGCGTGGTCATGCTCATCATGCGGTCGACCGCACAGAAGCGCATCGGCGCGCGTGTGGCCAGGTCGTGCACGATCAGTTCGGCAAAGCCATCGCGCTCGGTAAGGCGCAGGTTGAAGGTGGTGGTGCGCAAGTCGAGAAAGCCGGCCCAGAGTTCAAGCGCGTCGCGCAGGCTGGCGCAACTCATCAAGCCGTAGCCGAGCATGCCGTGCCAGGTGACGGTGCTGTGCAAGCCGATCTGGTAGCCAATGCCGGGGTCGTTGGTGAGCCGCACGGCGCTGGTGAGCAGGAGTGCATCCTGCTGCGTGCTCAGGCGGCCGCCTTCCTCCAGCTGCTCCGGGCGGATGCCGGTGCCGGCCAGCGCCCGGTCGCGCGAGATGCCCTGCTGCTCCAGCAGCTGCAGCAAGGCCACGGCGTAATCGACGTGAACGTCTTCTTTGTACAGCTTGTGCATACGGCTACCTCACCCGCTTGAGTTGTCTGTCCGCAGCGCAAACAGCGTTGCGTGGACCAAGCTTTGAGCAGGAATGTGCAGGAAATTTGGAGATTCCAAGGAATCACCCGCCTGCGCTTGAAACGGTCCGGGCAAACAGCGCTAATGACGGCAGGGACCACACCCACACGATCTTTCGCCATGCGCCCTGGGCTCACCGCCAAGCTGTTTCTTGCGATGCTCGCCGTCGCCGTGTTCGCCGTGCTGGCGATGGGCGTGGCTGCGCGCCTGAGTTTCAATCGCGGTTTTCTCGGCTATCTCGCCGAGCAGGAAACCGAGCGCATGCAAAGCGTGGCCGCGTCGCTGGCCACGGCATACCGCACGCACGGCAGCTGGGAGTTTCTGCGCAACAATCCGCATGCGTGGCTGGATGCGATGCGCCCCGGCCATTTTTCCGGGCTGCCGCCGCCGCATGGCTTCGGCGACCCGAACGCGCCCGACTTGCCACCGCCCGATGACGGAAGTGGACAACCATCGCCAGACGGGCATGAGCATGAGCCGCACGATCTCCAGGGACCGCCGCCAGGGCCGATGCACATGGATGCTCCCGGTTCGGTCTCCATGCTCACCGGCACCGATTTCCGCTTTGCCTTGCTGGATGCGCAGAACCGGCTGCTGTTCGGCAATGACGCCGCGGTCACCGCCGCGCACGCGGTGAAACAGGCGATCGTGGTGAATGGCCGCACGGTAGGCTGGCTGACGATGTTGCCCTTGCGCGACGTCACCGCCACCGGCGACCTGCGTTTTCAGCGCGGGCAATATCAGGCCAGCTGGATCATCGGCGGTTCGGCGCTGCTGCTGGCCGCGCTGCTGGCGATCTGGCTGGCGCGCACCTTGCTCACGCCGGTGCATCGCATCGCCAAGGCCACGCACGCGCTGGCGGAGGGTAATTACGCCACGCGCGTGGAAACCACCTCGCACGACGAACTGGGCCAGCTGGCGCGCGATTTCAACCAGCTGGCCGTGGCGCTGCAGAAAACCCAGCGCGCGCGGCGCCAGTTCGTGGCCGACATCTCGCACGAGCTGCGCACGCCGCTGGCGATCATGCGCGGCGAGCTCGAAGCGCTGGAGGACGGCGTGCGCCGCTTCGACAAGGACGCGATCGCGTCCCTGCAAAGCGAAGTGGGCATGCTGAGCAAGCTGATCGACGATCTGTACCAGCTCACGCTGGCCGACGTCGGCACCATGCTCTATCGCAAGGTGGAGGTGGATCTGCCGAAGCTGCTGGAAGGCATCGCCGATACGTTCCGCGACCGTTTCCGCCGCGCCGAGGTCAGCCTGCAGTGGAACCTGCCGTCGACGCCCGTGCTGGTGAATGCCGACGAAGGGCGCCTGCAGCAGCTGTTCGTAAACCTGTTCGAAAACAGTGCGCGCTACACCGATGCCGGCGGCGTGCTGCGCGTGAGCTGCCGGGTGATGGCCGACAGCGCGGTGGTCGACCTGATGGATTCGGCGCCGGGCGTGGACGAGGCCAGCTTGCCGCACCTGTTCGAGCGCTTCTATCGCGAGGAAGCTTCGCGCAATCGCGCCAGCGGCGGCGCCGGCCTGGGGCTGGCGATCTCGCGCGCCATCGTGGAAGCGCATCATGGCGCCATCGACGCGCACCCCTCACCGCTCGGCGGCCTGTGGCTGACGGTGCGTCTTCCCCTGGAGCAGGCGTGACATGCACAGCCCACCGCCAGAACGCACCGCATCCGCGCTCGCGCATATCCTGATCGTGGAAGACGAACCCAAGCTGGCCGCACTGGTGGGCGATTACCTGCGCGCAGGCGGCTACGACGCCAGCTGGGTGGCCGATGGCCGCGAAGCGATGGCCGCCATCAAGGCGCAACAGCCGGACCTGGTGCTGCTCGACCTGATGCTGCCCGGACGCGACGGCCTGGACATCTGCCGCGAGCTGCGCAGCTTCAGCGATGTACCGGTGATCATGCTCACCGCGCGCGTGGAAGAGATCGATCGCTTGCTGGGGCTGGAGCTGGGCGCGGACGATTACATCTGCAAGCCCTTCAGTCCGCGCGAAGTGGTGGCGCGGGTGAAAACCATCCTGCGGCGCGTGCGCCACAGCAGTGAACAGCACGGCAACACCGCGTTGCGCATCGATGAAAGCACGCACAGCGCCACGTTCCACGGCGTGACGCTGGAACTCACGCCGGTGGAATTCCGTTTGTTGAAGACGCTGGCCGCCAACCCTGGCCGCGTGTTCTCGCGCGATCGGCTGCTGGACAATCTGTATCTGGATCATCGCGTGGTGACGGACCGCACCGTGGACAGCCATATCAAGAACCTACGTCGCAAATTGGAACAGGCAGCACCCGGACAGGATCCGATTCGCTCGATCTATGGAGTAGGCTACAAGCTGGAAATCGAGTGACGGCTGGCGCGGTTCGCGCTGTTGGATCCCGCACGAGGTGTACATGATGCGCAGCGACGTGCTGATCATCGGAGCAGGGCCAACCGGCCTGGTGCTGGCGCTGTGGCTGACCAGGTTCGGCGTAAAAGTGCACATCATCGACAAGACTTCCGCGCCCGGAACGACGTCACGCGCGCTGGCGGTGCAGGCGCGCACGCTGGAGCTTTATCGCCAGCTCGATCTGGCCGATGCGGTGATCGCCGACGGCCATAAAGTGCCGGCGGTCAATTTGTGGGTAAAAGGTGAACGCAAGGCGCAGATCACGTTCGAGACGATTGGTGCGGACCTTACGCCTTTTCCTTTCCTGCATATTTTTCCGCAGGACCGGCACGAACGCCTGCTGATTGCGCGGCTGGAACAAGCGGGCGTATCGGTGCAACGGGAGACCGAACTGCTGCGCTTTACGGACCAGGGCGATGGCGTGCTTGCGTACCTGCGCGGCCCCGACGGCCGCGAGCAAGCGTGGGAAGCGCGCTATCTCGCCGGCTGCGACGGCGCGCGCTCGCTAGTGCGCGAAATGCTCGGCATCGATTTCCCCGGGGGCACCTACAAGCAGGTGTTCTACGTGGCGGACGTGGATGCGAGCGGGCCATCGCTGGACGGGCAATTGCATATCGACCTGGATGAAGCCGATTTCCTGGCGGTGTTTCCCTTGCGCGGCGAAGGCCGTGCACGCCTGATCGGCACGGTGCGCGACGAGCGCGCCGAACATCCCGAATCACTGCGGTTCGAGGACGTGAGCGCGCGCGCCATCGGGCATTTGAAGGTCGACGTGCAGCAGGTGCACTGGTTTTCCACCTATCGTGTGCATCATCGCGTGGCCGAACACTTCCGCCGCGGGCGGGCGTTCCTGCTCGGCGATGCGGCGCATATCCATAGCCCGGCCGGCGGCCAGGGCATGAATACGGGCATCGGCGATGCGATCAACCTGGCCTGGAAACTGGCGGCTGTCGTCGGCGGACAAGCCGCTGACGACTTGCTGGATAGCTACGAGGCTGAGCGTATCGGCTTTGCGCATCGCCTGGTCGCCACCACCGATCGCGTTTTCAGCTTCGCCACCGCCGAGGGACGCGTGGCCGATATCCTGCGCACCCGCCTGGCACCGGCGGTGATTCCGGCCGCCCTGCACGTCGGCGGCGTGCGCGAATTCCTGTTTCGCACGGTGTCGCAGATCACCTTGAATTACCGCGGCTGTCCCTTGAGCGAAGGTGCGGCCGGCGCCGTGCATGGCGGGGATCGGCTGCCGTGGGTGACGGCCGCTGGCAGCGACAATTTTTCCAGCCTTGCGGCCATGCGCTGGCAGGTGCACGTGTATGGCGACGCGAACGCGGCATTGCGCGACTGGTGCAGCGCGCACGGCGTGCCGCTGCATGTATATGCATGGCAGCCGGCGTATCAGGCAGCGGGCCTGGCGCGCGATGCGCTGTACTTGATCCGGCCGGACACTTATGTGGCCATGGCCGATGCGCAGGCCAGGCCGGAAGCCGTAGACGTTTATTTTACGAGCCGCGGCATTAAGCTCGGATCCGCGCACGCGATCCTTTCCGCCCCATCCGATAACGTTGCGCACACAGGGGATCTCCATGAATCCTGAAGAATCCATGCGCACCAAGCGGTCCGCATCGGCAAGCGACGATGCCATCGGCACTTCCACCAAGATCGCCAGTGTCGCGGCTGCGATCGGCGGTTGGGCCGCGGGCATGTATGCAGGCTTCAACCTGCTGCCGCCACTGGTGGCCACGACCGTGGTGTGGCTGGCCGGCCGAAAACTGTTCAGCGCATCGAAGCAGATCATGCTGCCCGCGTTCTGCGTGCAGGCCGGGCACCTGGTGTGGTTCGTGCTGATGATGGCGATGAGCCGCCAGCTGGCCAGCCCGAACCTGATCGACGTCGTATGGCTGGCGATCGGCCTGGCGTGGCTGGCGCTGCGTCCGGGCAAGGCGGCGCTATGCGTGCTGGCGGTGTATCAACTGCTGGCGCTGCCCTACAACGTGCTGCAGTTTACGCAGGCGGATTTCGGTACGCCGGCAAACAAGGTCTTGCTCGTCCACATCATCTGGCGCTGCCTGGCGCTGTTCTACATGGCGCGCATGTTTTACCGGATGGGCAGGCCGGATGGCATGGACGAAGATCAAGCTCCCTGAGGCGTTCCCTCCCCTGCCTGCAAAATGCATCGGCGGATCACAAGGTGGCGAGCACGCGGCCGACGGCGGCCAGTACGGCACTGCGGCCATCGCTGTCCATCGCGGCGTTGTCGTAATACACCGCGGCCAGCAAGGGCTTGCGCGCCGGCGGCCACAGGATGGCGACGTCATTCTTCAGCGTGTTGCCGCTGCCGGTCTTTTCGCCGATGCGCCAGCTGACGGGCAGGCCGGCGCGCAGCAGTTGCTTGCCGGTGACCGTGCCGAGCATCCAATCGGTCAGCTGCGTGCGCGATGCGTCGGACAATGCATCGCCTAGCAGCAGCGCATGCAGATTGGCGAGCATGGCGTTGGGCGTGGTGGTGTCGCTGACGCCGTCGGGGCTGGGGCGATTGAGTTCCGGCTCGATGTGGTCCAGGCGGGTGATTCCATCGCCAAGCTGGCGTGCCAGCTCGGTAACCACATGGGGACCGCCGAGATGCTTCATCAAGACATTGGCGGCGGTGTTGTCGCTCAGCGTGATGGCGGCGTGACAGAGTTCGGCGAGACTCATGCCGGGCGCACCGACGTGCTGGCTGGTGACGGGCGCGTATTCCAGCAGCGCGCCCTTGCCGAAGATGAGACGCGTATCCAGCCGTTCGGTGCCGCGGTCCACGCGCGTGAGCACGGCGGCGGCCAGCAGCATCTTGAAGGTGCTGCACAGAAGAAAACGTTCATCGGCGCGATGACCTGCACGGCGGCCGTCGCCGGTGTCCCAGATCGCCACGCCAAGGCGCCCGCCGCAGTGCTGTTCCAACGCCGCCAGACGCGCATCGGCGTCTTGCGTACCGGCCCGCAGCAGCGAGGGACGCAACGCCAGCGCCGCGGCGCTCATCGCCATGCCTTTGAGCAAATCCCGACGATCCATAGGTAAGCTCCTTGTACGAGGATGTGGCCGGCCATGCTAAACGCAGCACCGGTCGATGCGCGGTACGGCTCGGGGCGAAATCATGGCAGCGCATTGGCTTGGCGTCTTGCGGCGCAATTGGCTCTTGCGCAGCGCATGGCTGCCGTTTGAATGGATGCACCGATGCTGACGAGGAAGCGTGTATGCGCATGGCCGATGCTGGTCGCGTGGTATTTGCCCTGGCCTTCGTGGCGCTGGGCCTGCTTGGCGCGTTCTCGCAGGATTTCGCCTCGGTGTGGCAACCGGTTACGCAGGATCTGCCTGGGCGCGCATTTCTGGCGATGGTTTCCGGCACGGTCATGGCGGTAGGCGGCCTGGGCTTGCTGCTGCCGCGCACGCGGGTGTCGGCCGCGCTGCTGATGATGGCCTACACCCTGGTGTGGTTGCTGGCGCTGCATGTGCCGCGCGTGATCCTGGCGCCGCAGCATGAAGTGGTCTGGGGTGGTTGCGCTGAAATCGTTACGCTGGTGGCGGCGTGCTGGGTGCTGTATGCATCTACTGCAAGCGCGCGCGACCGGCCTTATTTCGCCGCGCTGGCCGGTGCGAAGGCGATCCGCATGGCGCGCATCGCTTTCGCGCTGGCGCTGCCGCTGATCGGGCTGGAGCACTTGGTGTACGCCAAGGAAACCACCGCCATGGTGCCAGGCTGGCTGCCTTATCCGATGGGCTGGGCGTATCTCACTGGCATCGCGCATATCGCCGCGGGATTGGCGATTGCGCTGGACGTACTGCCGCGGCTGGCTGCCACGCTTGAAGCGTGGATGATGGGCGCATTCACCGTATTCGTGTGGGTGCCCATGGTGCTGGCGACGCCGTCGCAACGGTTCGCCTGGACCGGATTGCTGATTTCGACGGTGATTACGGCAGCGGCATGGATCGTGGCGGCGTCGTATCGGGAGGTGCCGTGGTGGTCATTCGGCCGGGTGCGGAGAGAGGCTTTGGGTTCGCTCTCTCCGCCTGGCGCCTGATAGCCACTTTCGCATGGCAACGTTGGGGTTCGCTTGCGCTCACCGCCAACCCTACGTGCTGCGTCTTTAAGCGTTACGCCCTGTTTCGAACAGGAACCACACGCGCTTCTCCGCCTCGTCGATCCAGTTTTCCAGCAGGCTGGCGGTGGCGACGTCGTTGTATTCGTCGCATAGCTCGTGCGTCTTGCGCATGTACTCGGCCAGGCGTGCGTTGTCCTCGCGCAATTCCGCCAGCATGTCGGCCGGGGTGACGAAATCCGCATCGTTGTCGGACAGGCGCTGGTGCCGGGCAATATCGCCGATGGAACGCAGGGTGGTGCCGCCGAGCTTGCGCACGCGTTCGGCGATCGGGTCGGTGACGGCGTCGATCTCCTCGGCCTGCTCGTCCAGCAGCAGGTGGTAATCGCGGAAATGCGGACCGCTCATGTGCCAATGAAAATTCTTGGTCTTGAGATAAAGCGCGAACGCATCGGCCAGCAGGGTATTGAGTTCGGCCGAAATGTCGCGGCGCGCGTCGTCGCCGAGTGCGCTGGGGGTTTTCAGCGGCGCCTTGCGCAGTTGCTTGGCTTTGGCGGCCTTGTCGGCCTTGTTGGTTTTGGGCATGGCGGTTTTCTCTTGGCAGGGGTGATGAAACGCGGGATGGGCGCAGCGGAAGATGTGTGAACATAGGCCAGCCGTACGACGCAAGCAACCGGCGCCCGCGCAGCTCGCCTCGGGCCGAATTCCTGGTCGACCACTAGGGCCTTATGGAGCCGGCCCGGATGGCGCACCATTGCCATGCATGGCTGCCCCATTCATCCCAACGAACTGACCTATTTCGTCGGCATGGAAAAAATCGTCGCGTGTGAAGATGGCCATGGCATACCGCGCTGGATACGCAGCGTGTTTGCCTTGCTGCTTCGCAACGGCACCCGCGTGACCGACTATCTGCGCATTCCTGCGAACCGGATGGCCGATATCAGCCGGCATATTTCGATCTAAGTGCCGGTTCTTCACATAGCTAAACGCGGCATCTGCACGCACGCAGGCGTGGCGGGCAGCTTGCTGCTGTTCCCGCGTGGCATGTTCCTTGCCTGACTATTGCATTCGGCGGCCAGATAAAAACAAGCCCGTACTCGCCGATGCTGCGGATAAAGCGCCTGGGGAAAGGAGGAGCACAGCCATGTCCACCATAACGCGTTGTGATGTGCGCTAGCGCCGGTGATTGCGGCGAAGCGGTGGCGTGCATGAAGCGTGCAGGGGCGAAGCCCGGTGCCAGGACCCTACGATGCATTTGAATGTCGAGACGCTAGCGCTGATCAACGGTGGCGAGGCCCTGGTCTTGTCGCTGATGCTGTGGTTCGGCACGCGCAGCGGCAGCAACCATGCCGTGCAGGGCCTGCGCTTGCGCGCAACGGCGTTGCTGATCGAGGCCGTCGGCGATTTCATCCTGGCGTTCGATTTCAAGCTTTCATCGCTGACCGTGTTGCTGGTGGGCAACACCTTCAACCTCACGGCGCTGGCGCTGACCATCGTCGCCTTGCGCATGGTGTTGCAGCGCAAGCTGCGCTGGCGCGAAGCGCTGGCGCTGGGAGCAGCCGCGTGGCTCGGGGTGACTTTTCTCGCCACCGTCTATCCGGACTATCGGCTGCGCGTGTTGTGGGGTTCGATCTTTCTGATCGGCATGGCGATGCTCAATGTCGCCGCGCTATGGCATGGCCGCCCCAAGCATGATGCGCGTGCGCAGCACTTGTTGCTGTGGGCCTACCTGCTGGCGATTGCCCTGGTGGTGTGGCGCAACGTATCGCTGTGGCTGCTGGCGCAGCCGCCGCAAGGCATCGGTACGCCCACCACCGTGAACCTGGTGTACGTGCTGCTGCTCGGCATGCAGCCGCTGATGGCCAGCGTGGGCTTTCTGTTGCTGTACAACGAAATCCTGCAACGCGAGCTGCATGACCTGGCGCGCATCGATCCGCTCACCGGCGTCACCAACCGCCTCGGCTTGCTGGAAGCCTCCGACGCCCTGCTCGTGCGAGCGCGCAGCAATAAGGAACCCATCGGCGTGCTGCTGATCGATGCCGATCACTTCAAGAGCATCAACGATCGCTTCGGCCACGACGACGGCGACCGCGTGCTGCTGGAACTGGTCTACAACATCCGGCGCATGTTGCGCGCAGGCGATCTGGTCGGGCGCGTGGGCGGCGAGGAATTCCTGGTGCTGTCGCCGTCGGTGAAAGAGGCGGACCTGCTGGCGCTGGCCGAGCGCATCCGCAGCGCCGTCGAACGCACGCCGTTCCACATCGCGGGACAAGCCTATGCCCTGACCGTTTCGATCGGCGCGGCGATCGCCGATCCCAGCGAGCCCGACATGATGGGCGCACGCCGCCGCGCGGATGCTGCGCTGTATGAAGCCAAGCGTGCGGGGCGCAATCGCGTGATGATTTCAGGCGGGTGATGTGCACCGGATATAAGAGCGATCTGGCGATGTTATCGTCAGTCCGACTGTCACTGGCTGACGGGTGACCGCAAAGGACAACACAGCATCCGTATCAACGGTCAGTTTCGTATTTGCTTCCATTGGACGAAAGCTGGACCGACACAGGTCGAAATCGTGGATTACCACTAACCAGGAATCGCCACTATGACCAAACCCATCAATCGCATGCGTCCAGTGCATCCCGGAGAAATCCTGCGTGAGGATTTCCTTGCACCTCTCGGCATGAGCGTCAATGCACTCGCCATGGCGCTTGGCGTGCCATCCACGCGCATACATGAAATCGTCAAAGAACGGCGTGCCGTTACAGCCGACACCGCCGAGCGGCTCGTACGCTATTTTGGCGGAGACGCCGCAAGCTGGCTGGCCATGCAGGCTACCTACGACCTCAAAACACTGCCCACCCATGACGACATCATGCGGCGCGTCATTCCGCGGGCGTCTCACGGCTAGTGCTTGACGCACCCTGTGGCGCTTCTTTGGGGGGTCGCGCCGGTATCGGCGTTTGCAGCTCAGCACACGCCTGACGCAAGCTCGCCCGCAGTTGCTGCAAGGCCGTAAGCATGGTCGCCGGTTCGCGCAGGGATCGGCGCGCCCGGCCCAATGCTTGATGCACGGCTGCCGGCGGCGTGCCCTGTTCGATCAACCTGGCGGCTGGCTCGCGGCAATCGAGCAGTACGTCGATGCAGTCCGCGGGCCGATCTGGCCGGATATGGCGCGCGATGGGACGGGTGGCCCGAAAGGCCGGCGCGATTTGCTCCACCGCGCGTAGTGCGGTGAAGAAGGCAGCCGGCGTACGCGTGGGTTGCTGGCGGTCCAGGGCGGAGGCCAGCGCGGCCAATGCATCGGCGATGCGTCTGCGCAGCATGCCGGTCGAGCGCACCGGCAAGACGAACCACGCCGCTGCTACGCCGATGACGGCGCCGATGGCGATTTCTTCCACGCGCGACCACAGCATGCGCGACGCGGACACGCCCTCGAAATCCTGCAACAGCGCGAGCACCACGGTGACGAAAAGCGCCCACCACACATAGCTGATCGGGCGCAGCCACACGCCAAGGAAGACGCAGGCGAGCATCAGGACCACCATCACATGGCGATCGATGCCCAGGTGAATGCTGACCACTCCGGCCATTACCGTTCCCGCTGCAGCGCCCAGCACGCGCAGTACGCTCTTGTGCGCGACGTCCAGGCGGCCCCGGTTGCCGCTGTTGACGATGAAGGCAGTCAGCACCACCCAGGCCCAGTGCTTCGGAAACACCAGGTAGCCGAGCGCAAACGACAGGCCGAGCGCCACCGCCATCTGGATGGCCATGCGGGTGGAAGCGACGGGCCGCAGCGCGCTTTCCACCGGCGCCGCGGGAGCGGCAACCGGCAGCGTGACCGGCTTGAGAAATCGCAGCGCTTGCGCCAGCGCATGCACGACGTTGACCCAGAACAGGGCCAGCAGGGCGATGGCGATCGGCAACAGCCAAGGCGGCATCAGGCCCGGGTGGCGCGGCGGCACATAAGGCGTGGTCAGCAGCACAACGAACGGCAAGGCGATCAGCGAACCGGCACGGCGCGCCATCGGGCCGAAGCGCCGCAGCCAGATCGACACGAACATGCCCGCCGTGAAAACCACAGCGCCCACAATGGGAAAGTGCAGCAACAGCATGCCGACGCCGGCCGCGGCCAGGCCGACCGCCGGCAGCACGAAGGCCGCTTCGATGCGTCCGCGCCGGTCCCGGTCGAGCTGGCTGCGCGAGAGCGACAGGCACAGCACCACGGCGAGCACGCCGGAACCGGGTTCCGGGTTGATGGGCAGCACGCATAGCAAGGCCGCGATCGCGGCCAGCATGGTTGCGACTGCCTCCACCAGGGCGCGGCCGAACAGCGAATGCGGTGGAGAAGTCCGAGTGGCGGCGTGCATCGCAGATCCTTGTCCTTAGGGGCGACGATGGCGTCGGATGATGGCGTGCGCCACGCGTCCGGCGCAAACTTTTGCGCGCGCCGCTGGCGTCAACAGCCGCCAGCGTTATCCGTTATGGCGGCCTGGCGGCCTTCACGCTGCGCCGCTACCGGAAGCCGGAGCATGGGCTGCTACGGGACATTGCAGGAACGCACCGCAACGAGGCAACAACAACAATGAGCCTGTTGTACGACCTGTCCGCCAACGCAGTGCGCCGCCTTTACGATGCGCGCATCGATACGCCACCGGTGCTCGATGCCGCGCTGTATTTTCCCGATGCCGCCCGTTTCGCCGAGGCGTGGCCGGCGCTACGCGACGAGGCGCTGGCGGTGGCGGCGCGCATGCAGGCCATTCCGCGCTTCCATGAAGTGATGCCCGCGCAGACGCCGATCTCGGCCCATGACGGCAAGGATTGGCGCGTGTACATCCTGAAGGTCTACGGCACCGACATCGACAAGCATCTGGCGACCTGCCCGACGTTGGCGCAACTGCTGGCCAGCAGCCCGGACGTGCTCTCCGCCACGCTCTCGTTCCTGGCGCCGCGCAAGCATATCCCGCGGCATCGCGGGCCGTTTCGCGGCGTATTGCGTTATCAGCTGGGGCTGTCGGTGCCGCGGGATGCACAAGGGCGGCCGGCGGCGGTGTTGTCGCTCGACGATCGCGAGTATCGCATTGGCGATGGCGAGCACTTGCTGTGGGACGACACCTATCCGCATGAAGTGTGGAATCGCAGCGACGAGATGCGCGCCGCCTTGCTGCTGGACATACGGCGCCGGCATATGCCGATGGACATGCGCCTGCTGTCCCATGCGCTGATTGCCTCCGTCGGCATGGTGGCGCGCTGGCGCGGTATCGATTGAGCGCTGGAACAGCTCCCTATCGTTGAGCAAGCAAGAGCAGGACAGCGAACGCCGAAGAAACCGGCTATTGTCGCGGCGGCCAAACCGTTGGGCGTCTGGCAGGGAGCAGGAATCTATGCGCACACGCGTGGGTGACATTCGGGACTTCGATTTTGGCGGCGTCCAGACCTTGGTCTTCGCCGGCGGCGGCAATCGCTGCTGGTGGCAGGCCGGTGCATTGGCGCACCTGCTGGAACAGGGTGCGTGCCTGCCTAGGCAACTGGTTGGCACCAGCGCCGGCGCCGCGGTGGCTGCATCGTTTCTTGCCGATGGCGTCGACACCGCACTGCAGGCCTGCCTGCGCTTGTTTGCAGCCAACCCGAAAGTATTCGACTGGGGCGGCCTACCAAAACTCAGGCTGAGGTTTGCGCATCAACAGGTGTATCCCGCCTGGGTCGACGCCTTCTTGAACACAGACACGTTCACCACGCTACGCCAGGCATCCTCGCGTCTTACCGTCGCGCTCACGCGGCCGGCGCGATACCTGGGCGTGAGTGGATCGGTGGCGGCGGGAACCTTCGCCTACCTGGTCGACAAATACCTGTGGAACAGCATCCACCCACGGCTGCCGGCATGGCTGGGCCTGCGCCAGGATTTCATGGTGCTGAATGATTGCAGCCAGGTTGAAGCAGCGCAGGCCCTGCTCATTGCGGCAGCATCGGCGCCACCCATCATGTCGGCCCGACCGGTCGGCGGCAGACATGCCATCGACGGCGGCTATACGGACAATGCGCCGATTCCCCTGCAATCCAACGCGGAACGTGCTGCGACGCTGGTGTTGTTGACGCGCCATTATCCCAAGCTGCCCCTGCTTTTCAGCTGGCAGGGGCGCACGTATTGGCAACCGAGCCGGCGCATTCCTGTTTCCACCTGGGATTGCACGCCAAGAACCACCGTGCAGGCAGCGTACGACCTCGGCCGGCACGATGCGATACACCTGTTGAGCGCTGGCTTGATTCGATAGGGGATCGCTAGCCGGCATGGATGTTTCGTCCTTCCACGAAACATGCATGCTGGCCGTGCCATAAGGTGAAGGCGTCACCGTTTCGCGTCCTGGCATCGGCATGGATCAGCAACACGTCTCGCAACACGGCATCGCACGCGTCACCACGGCGAGCAGCTTCGGCTTCGCCCTGGTGCAGCTGGACGTGACCATCGTCAACGTGGCGCTTCCGCACATCGCCGGCTATCTGCATGCGGGCGTCGCCGGCCTGCAATGGGTGGTGGATGCTTATGCGCTCGCCTTTGCGGTGCTGCTTCTTAGCATGGGTTATCTCGGCGACCGCCTGGGCGCACGCCGGGTTTATCTCGGCGGCATGCTGCTGTTCGCGCTCGCTTCGGTGTTTTGCGGCGCGTCCAGCGATGCGGTGATGTTGATCGCCGGGCGCACACTGCAGGGCGTAGGTGCGGCGGCGATGCTGCCGTGTTCGCTGGCCTTGCTCAACCATGCGACGGCGCACGAGCATGCGCTGCGCGCGCGGGCCGTCGGCTGGTGGACGGCGGCGGGCGCCATCGCGATTGCGGCCGGGCCGATCATCGGCGGCATGCTGATGAGCGTGACCAGCTGGCGCAGCATCTTTTTCGTCAACGTACCGATCTGTGCGCTGGGTGCGTGGCTGACCTGGCGCGTGCCGGAGACCGAACGCAAGGCGCGCGATGGGCGCTTCGACGTGCGCGGGCAGGTGTTGGCGATCCTTGCGCTGACCGGGCTGACCATGGCAGTGATCGAAACCAAGCCGCTGGGCTGGACGCATCCGCTGGTGCTCGCCTGCATCGGCATGGCCTTGGTGGCAGCACCGTTGTTCGTGTGGACGGAAGCGCGCAGCGCGGCGCCGATGTTGCCGCTGCGGTTCTTCAAGGCGCCGGGTTTCAGCGTGGCGGTGACGTATGGGGTGATCGTGAATCTCACCTATTACGGCATCGTGTTCCTGCTCAGCCTGTACCTGCAGCGCGTGCACGGCTATAGCGCGCTGCGCACGGGCCTGGCGTACTTGCCGCTGACGGCGACGTTCTTCGGCGTGAATATCTTCAGCGGCTGGCTGGTCGGGCGCACGGGTGCGCGCCTGCCGATGGTGCTGGGCGCGCTGATCGACGCCGCCGGTTTCGGCCTGCTGCTGTTGCTGGGTGCAGGCAGCCCCTATCTGCTGATGCTGCCGGCGTTCGCATTGCTGCCGACCGGTATGGGCCTGGGCGTGCCGGCGATGACCACGACCGTGCTGTCCACGGTGGAAAAGCAGGCCTCCGGTACGGCTTCCGGCGTACTCAATGCCGCGCGGCAAGCAGCCGGAGCGATCGGCGTGGCGCTGTTCGGATCGCTGGCCGGCAACAGCAACGACATGATCGTGCGCGGCTTGCACCGTTCGGCGTGGATCGCCTTGATCATGCTGGTGCTGGCGGGCGTGCTGGCCTTGCGTGGCATTGCGACACGCGCGGGGATACGTCGCTAACACGTTGCTGGTCGGCGTATGCGAACACCAAGGTTCGCCATGCAGATGGCGAGGTTGGGGTTCGGCGGTGCCTCACCCCAACCTACGCGTTACGCCGGGTAATCGAGTTTTGGATACCAATCGGTGCCGCGTCCTTCCGGCGTCATGTCGAACACGGTCCAGATCGGCATGGGATCGGGCGCGCCGCGCGGGTCCTGGCCGGGGTCGGCTGTCTCGAAGCCCATTTCACCCGCCCAGAACAGACGAGTGGTGCCATCGCGCCGCGTGAATACGCTGATCGCGGGAGTATCGCTGCCGTCTTCCTCGACAGCGTGATAGTCGCGGCTGAAGTGGCCGTTGAGGTCGGCGTACAGCTTGAGATGGCGCCAGCCGCGTTCGCGCTTGAACGCCACCAGGCGCTCGATCGGCGAGCGCGCCACCACCGCCAGCGCGATGCGCTGCTCCATGTCACGCGCCTCGCCTTCCCATGCGCTCAGCAGCGAAGTGCACATCGGGCACGGCCGTTCGCGCTGCGGGCCGAACATGTAGCTGTAGACCACCAGGGTCTGCTTGTCGCCGAACAGGCCGTTGAAATCGGTGGGGCCGTTTTCGCCCTGGAAACGGTAGTCGCCGATGACTTCGCCGCCGGACGGCAGCATGCGGCGCAGCTGGGCGACGCGTTCGATCTGGCGGCGCAGTTCGATTTCCTCGCGCAACAGTTCATTGCGGGCGCGGCGGTATTCGGCGCTTTCGTTGGGCTGGGTGGCGGTGTTGCGCTTCACCAGCTCGGCGGCGGGGACGAGGGTGGGGTTCTGGGTCATGGTCGCTTCTCCGGATGAGGGCCCTTCGTGTAGGCGACGAGCGGAGGTGGGCGAAATCGACAAGGCGCCCTTTCCCCGCCCGCCGGGTGAGCCGGGCAGACGGAGGCTTGCACTTCGATACAATTTCGATATATCGTTTCCCGCACCATTTCGATATATCGGAGTTATCGCATGCACAGGCATTTCTATCGCTTCATGCACCGCCATCATGGCGGCGACTGCGCGGGCTGGCGTGAAGGCGAGGGGTTCAGGGGGGAGGCTTACGGCTTCCACGGCCGGCGCGGCCGGCACGGCGGCTTCGGGCACCACGGTGAGTTTGGCGACTGGAACGACCTGGAAGGCGGCGGCGGCCGCCGCGGTGGCGGGCGCATGCTCGGCCATGGCGACCTGAAGCTGCTGCTGCTGGCCCTGATCGAGCAACAGCCGCGGCACGGCTACGAGCTGATCCGCACCATTGAGGAGATGTTCCTCGGCCAGTATTCGCCCAGCCCCGGCGCCATCTACCCCACGCTGACCATGCTGGAGGAACTGGGCTACGCCTCGGTGGAGAACGAGCAGGGCGGGCGCAAGCTCTACGCCATCACCGACGAGGGCCGCGCTTACCTGGACACCCAGCGTGCAGCGGTGGAAGCCATCATCGAGCGCACGCGCGAAAGCGCGCGCCTGTTCGCCAAGCTGTCGGTACCAATGTCGGTGCGCAAGGCCATGCATGCGCTCAAGCATGCGGTGCTGATGCGGGGCAGCGATTGGAAGGCCGAAGCGCAGCGCGTGGTGGACATCCTCGAACGCGCGGCGACGGAGATTGCCTCCGGTCGCAAGCCTGGTGACAAGTGAACGCGCATGACCCGACACCGACACCGCACGATCCGGCATTCGATCGCCATCCGTCGGCTGGAGGTGCTGAGCGCCCAGCGCATGACGCCGCACCTGCAGCGGATTACCTTACAGGGCGAATCATTGCGCGGCTTCGTCAACGCTTCGCCCGACGACGACGTAAAGCTGCTGTTCCCGGATCCTGATGAGGTTGGGCATGCTCGCGCGCTGCGCGTAGGTGGGTGGTTCGCCCCGGACCTGGTCCGGGGCGAACCCCAACGTTGCCATGCACATCAACACGTTGGGGTTCGGCTGCGCCTCACCACTCAACCTACGCTAGCGTGAAGCCCCCGGCTTCACCCACGTCTCGAACAACTCGTTGATCCGCCGGTATTCGTCGTACCAGGCATCGGCATGCTCGAATTCGTGCCGCTCCAGCGGATACAGCGAGAGCCAGAAGTTTTTCTTGTGCAGTTCGATGAAGCGCTGGTACAGGCGCAGCGAATCGCTCGCCATGACGTTGTCGTCGATCAGGCCATGATTGATCAGCAGCGGATCGCGCAGGTTGGCCGCGTAGGTGATCGGCGAGCTGGTCTTGTACGCCTCCGGATCGAGCTGCGGCGTGTTGAGGATGCCGGAGGTATACGGATCGTTGTAGGTCACCCAGTCCGCCGGCGGACGCTGTGCCGCACCGGCGGCGAATTCGCCCGGTGCGCGCAGCAGCGCCATCTCGGTCATGAAGCCGCCGTAGCTGCCGCCGTAGATACCCACGCGCCTGGGATCGACGCCGTGGTTTTTCACCAGCCACGCCTTGCCGTCGAGCAGGTCTTCCAGTTCGGGATGGCCCATCTGGCGGTAGATCGCCGTGCGCCATGCGCTGCCGTAGCCTTCGGAAGCGCGATAGTCCATGTCCAGCACCACGTAGCCTTCCTGCACCAGCAGGTTGTTGAACAGCTGTTCGTGCTGGTAGTACGTGGCGGCTTCTTTCACGTCCTGCAGGTAGCCGGCGCCGTGCACGAACAGCACGGCGGGACGCGAGGACGGCGCATCGCTTTCGTTCGCCGGGCCGTAGTACTTGGCGTAGATCACGCCGGCGCCATGCGAGGAAGGTACTTGCACGATCTTCGGTTCAATCCAGTGGTACGCGGTGAACCCAGGTTTCATGGTGTGGGTGAGTTCGCGCGGCGCGCCGCCGTCCACGCTTTGCACGGCGAGCTGCGGCAGCACGTAGGCGGAGGAATGCAGCACGGCGAGCTGCCGGTCGTCCGGCGACAGGGTGAACTGGTCCATGCCGCCGTATTGGGTGATGCGGCTCAGTTCGCCGCCATTGGACGGCACGCGGTAGACGTCGTAGCTGTACGGCGCGAGCTTATTGGTGCGCACATAAAACCATTGGCCATCGTTGGAGAGCTGCGGCTGGCTTACTTCGAACTTGCCGGCGGTCAGCGCCTTGGCCGTGCCGTCCACCGGCTTTACGTAGAGCTGCGAATAGCCGCTTTCCTCGCTGAGGTACCACAGCGTGCGGTTGTCCTTGAGCCAGCCCAGGTCGTTGAACTGCCAGTTGATCCACGCATCGTTGTGCAGGTGGTGCTGCGGCACCAAGGCGTGACGCGCGAAGTCGACGCTGGCGATCCAGCGATCCTTGTTGTCGATGGAAAGAAATTCCAGCGCGGCCTGGCGGCCGTCGTCGGTCCACACGATGCCGGCGCTGCCGCTGTCCATGGTGTACAGCGTGACTGGCCGTACGTCGGGCGCCTTCAGGGCCTTGGCGGCATCGTCCTTGCCGGCCTTCTGCAGTTCGGCGACAGTCTTTGCGCGAATGGCTTTCAGCGGATCGTCCTTGATGCCGGGCAGGCCGTCGGTGGCCAGCGGGTAGGACTTGTGCGCAGCCAGATCGAGCAGCAGCAGCGACTGCGGCGCGGGATCGTTGCGGCCCACGTATTGGCGCGCCGGCTGGGTTTCGGTGTAGCCGGAATCGGTAACGTAATGGATCACGTCCGGCGCCTTGCCGTCGTCGTGATGCGCCGGTTGCGTCACCACCAGCATCCAACGGCCATCGGGCGACAGCTCGGCATCCACCAGCTGCGCCTTGTCGCCGAGGTAGAACGGCTGCGGCGCGCGCGTGGTGTCGGCGGCGGCCAAGGCCTGGTCGTTTGCGTGCAGCGCGTCCTTGTCCTCTTTGTCTTCACGCAGGTCCTTGAACGTGTCCAGCTGCTGCTGGCCGAGCGCGTCGGGCTGCTTGTCGTTCGGATCGTCGGTGAATTTCAACACGGCGGCCGGCGCCGTCACGCCGCTGGCGATGTCGTAGACATACCAGCTGTTGCTTTCGCGAAATTGCAGCGCACGGCCATCGGCGGAAAAGCGCGGCGAGGATTCCGGCAGGCTGCTACGCGTCACCTGCGTGCGGCGGCCGCCGTGCAAGTCCACCAGGAACACGTCGCCGTGAAAGACATACGCGCCGTAGCGATGCGCGCGGTCGTACACGGCGGGGCCTTCGGCCTGCGCGGTGGCTGCCGCATCCAGCTTGCTGCCCGCGCCGCTGGCAGGATCGACGCGATACAGGTCGTGCACCGGGCTGCCATCGCGCTTCAGCCGGTAGTACAGGCTGCGGCCGTCCACGCTCCAATAAGGGTTTTCCACCGGCTGCCCCATCCAGTCCGGATTGGCCATGATGGTTTCCAGGTCGAGCCTGGGCGCCGACGAAGACGTTTCTGCTGCCACGGGCAGTACGGTGAGGGCGATGAGGCCGGCGAGCAGCAGTCGGCGCATGGATGGGACTCCAGTGACGAAAGTCGGCCAGCATAGCCAAGCGTGCCCGGCTGACAAGCGCCATGGGTCCCGTTTCGCTCGGGCGCATGCAGCCTTTAGGCTGGCAGGTCCGCTCCGTACCCCGTTACAGGATCCGAGGCATGTCCCCCTTTTTGCGCTACCTGCCCGTCTTCGCCCTTGCCGCCACCCTCGCAGCCCATGCCGCGGACAGCTCCAAGCCCCCTGCTTCACCTACAAAGTCCGCCGCCAGCAGCCTGCACGGCGTTACGGTGAGCGATCCCTATCGCTGGCTGGAAGACGCACAGGATCCGGCCGTGCAAGCCTGGATCAAGGCGCAGAACGCGCACACCGAAGCCGTGCTCGCCGCGATGCCGGATGGCAAGGCGATGACCGAACGCGTGCAGCAACTGGCGATCACTTCCACGACACGCTCCTCGCCGCTGTTGGCCGGCGGCACGCTGTTCTATCTGCAGGAGACGCCGCCACAGCCGCAACCGCAGCTGATGGCGCAAGCCTGGCCGAACGGCGCCGCGCGCGTGCTGGTGGATCTCAATGCCGGCAGCGGCAACACCGCGATGACCGGCTACTGGCCTTCGCCAAGCGGCCGTTACCTGGTGTACGGCACGGCCGAAGGCGGCAGCGAATTGACTACCCTGCACGTGCTCGACGTGACCACCGGCAAAAGCTTGAGCGATACCTTGCCGTACGCAGGCGGCGGCACCACGCCGCAAGCGGTGGCGTGGGACGCCGACGAGCGCGGTTTCGTCTACGCGCGTTTCCCGCCGCCGCCGGCCGGCGCCGAGGTGCGGCAGTTCGACGCCACGCTGGTGCACCACACGCTTGGCCAGGCCGCGCAAACCGATGCGGTGGTGTTCGGCCAGCACTATTCGAAGGTGGCCGAATACCGCTTGCTCACTTCACCGGGCGCGAAGCAGTTGGCCGTGCTCGCCAACATCGGCGATGGCGGCCCGGCCGAGGTATATCTGCGCGAAGGCAGCGACTGGAAAAAAGTGCTGGGCCACGACGCCAACGTGCGCAATGCGGCCTGGGTGGACCAGCGCCTGCTGGTGACGAGTTTTGCCGATGCGCCGCGCGGCAAGCTGCTTGCCATCGATACGCAAGGCAAGGTGGCAACCTTGGTCTCGCAGCGCGAAGGCGCCGTGCAGGACATCGCGCCGATGGCGGACGGCTTTCTGGTGACGCGCAGTTGGGGCCCGGATTGGTGGGCGGAACAATACGATGCGCATGGCCAGTTCGTGCGGCGCCTGCCGCTTCCGCAGCACGGCATCACTATCGAAGGCATCGCTGCGGAGCAAGGCCAGGATCATGCCCTGATCACTTATGGCGGCTGGACGCTGCCTGCACGCTGGGCCGATTACGACGCGAAGAACGGCGACCTGCGCACGGTCTTCGACGTAAAACCCGCCGCCGATTACAGCGAGCTGGAAGTGCATCGCATCGATGGCCGCTCCAAGGACGGCACCCGCATTCCGGTCACCGTGCTGGCGATGCCCGGCATCACGCCCAACGGTGAACGTCCGACCATCCTCTACAGCTACGGCGGCTACGACATTCCGATCGCACCGCATTTCATCGGGCCGCAGCTGGCGTGGCTGGAACGCGGCGGCGTGCTGGCGTTCGCCAATATCCGCGGCGGCAACGAATACGGCCAGGATTGGCATGCGCAAGGCCAGAAGCTGCACAAGCAGAACGTGTTCGACGACTTCCACGCCGCGGCGCTGGCCTTGTTCGATACGCATTGGACCGATCGGCAGCACCTGGGGATTCTGGGCGGCAGCAACGGCGGCCTGCTGATGGGCGCATCGCTGGTGCAGCATCCGGGCGATTATCGGGCCGTGGTATCGATGGTCGGCATTTACGACGTCATCCGCCATGAAACGAATTTCGCCAACGGCGCCTACAACGTGAGCGAATTCGGCACGGTAAGCGATCCGGCGCAGTTCAAGGCCACGCTGGCGTATTCACCCTTGCAGAACGTGCAGCCGCACACCGCGTACCCGGCGGTGCTGATGACGACCGGCGCCAACGATCCGCGCGTGGCGCCGTGGCAATCGCGCAAGTTCACCGCGGCGCTGCAGAACACCACCAGCTCGAGCCAACCGATCTTGCTGCTGACACGCATGAATGCGGGACATGGGATTGGCGCGCCGTTTAGTCAGCGGGTGGGCAATACGGCGATCATGCTGACGTTTTTTGCGCAGGAGCTTGGGTTGCCGGCGCATTGATGCTTGCTGGAGTGCTGGGCGCGCTCAGCCAGCTTGAAACTGGGAAGCCTGATGCTCACGGTAATCGGCCCCTCCTCTGCGAAGTACCTGATTAGCGTCGAGTCTCAGTTCGCCAGATCTGCCCCCTCCCCTACGTGTAGTAGGAGAGGGCTGGGGTGGGGTTGCTTGGGCTTTAGCGTGCAGGACATCTCGTCATGACGCTTGGTGACAAGAAGCACATCGAATTGCGTGACACGGTAGCCAGGCGCGCACGATCACTATCAACGCAAGCTGCTGCCCAGCGCGTTCGCCGGTACCGACATCACCGAATGGTTGGCGCAGCACCACATCGACACGGTGCCATGTGCAGGGAAAGGGAGGCGCCCACCTTGCTGCTACGATGGCGTCCCGGATTCACGCCATGCTGCCTTATGACCCTGCTCCCCACCGTCGAAAACGAAACCGCCGCCAACCCTGTCTACAGCATCATCTGGCTGCATGGCCTGGGCGCCGATGGCAACGACTTCGCGCCGATCGTGCCGGAGCTGGTGTCGCCAGAGTGGCCAGCCATCCGTTTCGTGTTTCCGCATGCGCCGGTGCGGCCGGTGACGATCAACAACGGCATGGCGATGCGCGCGTGGTACGACATCTACAGCTTCGAAGCGGGAGCGCCGCAGGACGAAAAAGGCACACGCGAATCCATCACGCAGGTGGAAGCGCTGATTGCCCGCGAGCACGAACGCGGCGTGCCGAGCGAGCGCATCCTGCTGGCGGGCTTCTCGCAGGGCGGCGCGATCGCCTTGGCGGCCGGCTTGCGCCATCCGCAGAAGCTGGCGGGCATCATCGCGCTGTCTACTTATCTGCCGATTGCCGATTCGCTGGCGGCTGAGCGCAGCGCAGCCAACCGCGCGGTGCCGATTTTCTGGGGACATGGCACATTCGACCCGGTGGTCGTGCTGCAGCGGGGCATGGATTCGCGCGCCGCGCTGGAAGCGCTGGGCTACCGGGTGGACTGGCATACCTACCCGATGCCGCATGCGGTACACCCGCAGGAGATTGCCGACCTGCGCCGCTGGATCGGCGAACGCCTGCGCTGAAAAACGGCAAGCCATGCGGGCATACTGCGCGCATGTCGGGGAATGCCAACAAACCTTCGTCGCAGCCGCATGGTCCGCTGCCTGACTTCTGCAGCCTGCCGGTGATCTCGGCGCTGCTGGTGGTGGGCGCACTGTGCGTGACGCTGGCCTGGCTGGCGCCGCAGAGCACACGCGGCTGGCGCGGCTACAGCGTGGGCATGCTGTTCGTGGAATGGGTGGGCATGGTGATCGGCGTGGCACTGTGCAAGCTGCGCCCGTGGCTGCTGCGGCTGCCCGGCCTGCTGCCGTATGCGGGCGTGTGGCTGGTGATGGTGTTGATCGTGACCCTGGGCAGCGTCTTGGCGCAGTGGATGGACGCCATGCTGGAAATGCAGCTGATTCCCGCCGGATCGAACAGCTTCGTGCGCAACAATGCCGTGATCGCCGCCCTGCTCAGCGCCGCGATGCTGCGCTATTTCTACGTGCTGGCCGAATGGCAGGCGCGCCTGGCCGCGGTGGCACATGCGCGAGTGGAAGCCTTGCAGGCGCGCATTCGTCCGCATTTCCTGTTCAACAGCATGAATACGGTCGCGGCACTGGTGCGCGTGGACCCCGAAGCGGCCGAGCGCACGGTGGAAGACCTTTCCGAGCTGTTCCGCGCCGCCCTGGGCCAGGACGATACGCACAGCGGCACGCTGGGCGAGGAACTGCACCTGGTCGACCGCTACCTGGACATCGAGCAATTGCGCCTGGGCGAACGCCTGCGCGTGCGGCGCGAACTGGACGAGCTGCCACGCGATGCATCGATGCCGGTGCTACTGTTGCAGCCGCTGGTGGAGAACGCGGTGCGCCACGGCGTGCAACCGCTGCGTGAAGGCGGCGAGATCGTGCTGCGCGGCAGCCGCGAGGGCAGCATGATGCGGATCGAGATCGACAATCCACTGGCCACAACGCCGGCCACCGGCGGCAGCGGGCATGGCCTGAACAACGTGCGCCAGCGCGTGGCTTATCATTTCGGGCCACGGGCCAGCATGGAAGCTGGGCCGCAAGGGCATCGATTTGTGGTGAAGCTGCATTTGCCGATTGAGATACAGCGTGATGCGCGTACTGATCGTTGACGACGAACCACTGGCGCGGGCGCGGCTGGACGCCTTGCTGAAAGAGTGCGCGGACGTGGAGGTGGTCGGCAGCGTGGGCGACGGCGAAACGGCGCTGGCGGCGATTTCCGAAAAGCAGCCGGACCTGCTGCTGCTCGACATCAACATGCCCGGCCTGGACGGCAAGACGCTGGCGGCGCGGCTGGCCCATCGCCTGCGTCCGCAAGTGGTGTTCTGCACGGCTTACGAGGCGCACGCAGTGCATGCATTCGAGCTGGGCGCGGCCGATTACCTGTTGAAACCCGTGCGCGTGGAACGGCTGCGCGATGCGCTGCGCCGCGTGCGCCAGCGGCTGGAATCGCAGCCGCGCGAGCCAGTGGGCTGGCTGCATGCGCGCGTGCGCGGCGAGCCCATCCGCATTGAGCTGGATGACGTGATCTGCCTGGTGGCGGAAGAAAAATACGTGGTGGCGCACCGCGCGGGTGACCAGTTGCTGCTTGATGATTCGCTGCGCCAGCTGGAAGAAACGTACCCGGAGCATTTGATCCGCCTGCATCGCAACTGCCTGGTGCCGGCCAATCGCCTGATCGGCTTGAAGACGCTGACCGATGGGCGCGTGCTGGCGCGGCTGGCGGGTACGGATTTCAGTCCGGAAGTCAGCCGCCGCAATCTCCCCACCCTGCGCAAGCTGCTGCGTGTCGGTTGACGTTGGCCGGGCTGCTTCGCGCAGCCGGGCCAGTGCGCGACAATGGCCACCGACGTCGTTCCCGGAGCTGTCATGTCGCCTTCACTGTTACGTATCGCCACCCGCAAGAGCGCGCTTGCCTTGTGGCAGGCCGAACACGTGGCAAGCCTGCTGCGCGCGGCGCATCCGGGCCTGCGGGTGGAACTGGTGCCGTTGAGCACGCGCGGCGACGAGATCCTGGACAAGCCGCTGGCGACGATCGGCGGCAAGGGTTTGTTCCTGAAGGAGCTGGAAGTCGCCATGCTGGAAGGCCGCGCCGACCTGGCCGTGCATTCGCTCAAGGACGTGCCGGCGGAACTGGAGCCCGGTTTCGCCCTGCCCGCCATCCTGCCGCGTGCGGATGCGGCAGATGCCTTCGTCAGCAACCACTACGCCGATGTCACCGCGCTGCCGCTGGGCGCACGCGTCGGCACCTCATCGCTGCGCCGCCAGGCGCAGCTGCGCGCGGTACGGCCCGATCTGGCACTGCTCGACCTGCGCGGCAACGTCGGCACGCGCCTGCAGAAACTGGATGCCGGGCATTACGACGCGATCATTCTCGCCTGCGCCGGCCTGGAACGCCTCGGCTTGCACGAGCGCATCCGCAGCCGCATGAGCGCACCCAACTGGCTGCCCGCGCCCGGACAGGCGGCGATCGCGATCGAAGCGCGCGCGGATCAGGCCGACGTACTGGAAACGCTCGCCGTATTGGATGACGCCGACACCCGCTTGGCGGTGACCGCCGAGCGTGCCATGAATCAGGCGTTGGGCGGCAGCTGCACGGTGCCGGTGGGTGCGTGGTGTACGGTGACCGAGCGTGGTTTGCATTTGCGTGGCCTGGTGGGAGATGTGGCCAGTGGGCGATTGTTGTTGGCGGAAGCAACGGGCGGTAGCCACGATGCGGTGGCGCTCGGCAGGCATGTTGCGCACGCGCTGTTTGCACAAGGTGCTGAGGCGTTGCTCAGTCATTGAGAAAAGCGGGCACGATGGCCCGCTTTCTCTGCGGAATGTTCAGAACCGCTGGCTGTACTGCACGTAGAAATAGCGATCGATGTCGAACTGCGGATTGATGGGCGGACTGCCGGACCCGTACATAGGAACGTTGTAGTAGTACGGGCTCTTCTTGTTGAAGATATTGTTCACGCCGACCGAAAGGGTACCGTTCCATGACGTTTTGTAACGGAACTGCGCATCGTTGAAGGCCACCGAACCTTTGCGGGCCATCCCTTGCCCCGCGAACACCGGATTGGGGTTATTGGCATTGCCGCATTCGACATCGACATCCCAACAACTGTCCTTGAGGCCAGCGTAATAACGCACTGTCCAGCCCGCGCCGAATTGCTTGTATTGCCAATCGACCTGCAGATTGGAACGCAGGCGATATAGCGCTTGCGTACCGTTCATCCAGCCTGCCAGATTCGAGGCTTGCGTATCTGGGCCATTGCTCTGCTGATACTTGCTTAGATAGTTGCCATCCAGCCCAGCACGGAACTGGCCGACCGGGGTGGCCGGCAAGCGGTAGTGCACGCCGAAATCGAAACCGCTGGTGCTGATCGCATTGAGGTTCACCGGCCCCTCATAAAGCTGGACGATCTGACCGCTGCTGTCGCGCGTGATATCGGCGCAGTAACTGCTTATGTTCTGGTCGTAGCAGTAGCTCAGCACCTGGCTGGCGTCCAGGTACGTGATGGCTTGCTTCAAGCGAATGTCGTAGTAATCCAGCGTGAAGTCCAAACCATCCACGTAGCGCGGACTGTAAACCAGCCCCAGGGTACGTGTGCTGGACGTTTCCGGCTTCAGATTCGGGTTGGAAACCGATGTGAAAGGGATCGGGGTTTGGCCGCCGCTGGAACCCACGGCTTGCCCTGCCTGATTGATTTGGCGATAACCCGCCGGCACACCGGCGGCAGCGCAGGCTGCCGCCACGCTCGAGGTGCTGGCTGCCGTACCGTACATGCTGTCGCACGGGTCCAGGAAGCTTTCGAAGCTTTGTGCACTGCCGCCATACAGATCCTGCAGCGCCGGTGCACGGAAACCCCTGGCATACGTACCACGCAGCAGCAGGTCCTCCATTGGCCGCCAGCGAATGCTGTACTTGCTGTTGGTAGTGCTACCGAAGCTGCTGTAATGCGAGTAGCGGCTGGCAATGTTGATGCCCAGTTCCTGTGCGCCAGGCAGATCCCGCAGCAGCGGGACATCCAATTCCAAATAGGCCTCATTCACGTCGTAGCGGCCCTTGGTGGGATCGCTCGCCAAGTTGGTGGTGAGGCCGGCCGAATCAGGGCCGTAAGGACGGAAATAGCCTTTCTCGCGGCGATGTTCCAGGCCACCGGCAATATTCACCGTGCCGCCTGGCAGATCGAAGAGTCCGCCTCCGGCGTTCACCGAGACGTCGTCCGTCTGGCTTTGCTGACGCGCGATGCTGATGGAGTTGAGGTAGTTCCACTGCGGCGAAGACGTAAAGCCTGGCCCCGCCAGCACGTTCCATGGCATGCAGCCGGCAGCGCGCGCAGCCGCATCAACGCAGGCGGGTTGTCCGTCGATCAACGTCGTAGGGCCGATCGCATTCAACACGTTCGGCAGATACAAATTACCGGTCGTGATCTGCCGAATGTTCGTCTGAGAGAAGGTGTAATTGGCGTCCCAACTCCAATCGTGGTCAAGGAACGTGAAGTAGCCTTGTGCGCCCACATCCAAGTGGGCCAGGCGGGAATTGGCCCAGGTGATGCGCGGCAGCTCAGCGATGCGGCGTGAGAACTGCGTTTCGTAACCGGGGAACGGGTTGTACGCGTTGTTTGGATCGATGACCAGATTGGCGGTGGGAACGCCAGACGTGGAAAGCGGATAGCCCGCCAACCGGCTGGATGTATCGCGCGTGCTGTAAGTGGCGTTTCCGGTCAGGGTGATGTTGTCAGTGAGCTTGTAGCGCTCCTGGGCAGACAACGTTTTTAGCTTGCTTCCGGCGCGGAACGTCATGACCTCGTTGGTGTTGTACAAATCGGCCGGATCACCGTCGTAAAGGTGATAACTGTCGATGTTCCCGCTGTTTGCGTTCCCGTGATTGATGACGTACTGGTTCGGTACCCACTGTCCTTGCTTGTTGTATTCACCAGCTCCCTGCGTACCGGGAACGCGGGGATCCGTCACTCGGCCCCATGGGCCGGTGCCCAGACCATCGTCGGGATGACGCGGTCCATAGGTATAGCGGGTGGTTTCGCGCGTGCGGTCCCACATCGGCGATTCTTCTTGATAGGACGCGCTGAGGATGATGGACGATTTTTCCGTGCTATGCCCCCACGTGAAATCGGCATTTTTTTGCTGACCATCGCCTTTTTGATTCGAGCCGTAGTAGATGTTGGCTTCAGCGCCATCAAACTTTTCGCGCGTGATGATGTTGACCACGCCAGAGATTGCATCCGAGCCATAGACGGACGAAGCGCCATCTTTGAGCACATCGATGCGCTCGATCATCGAGACCGGAATGGTGGAAAGGTCCGTCATGCCCGAAAGACTGGTACTCCAGCGATGACCGTTCACCAGTACGAGTGTGCGGGTTGCCCCCAGATAGCGAATATCAACGTAGCGGCCACCCACATCCATGCCGCTGCTGAGCGTGTCTTGGGGGGTGATGTCGGGTGTGCCTGCCGAAGGCAGGCGCGCGAGGACGTCGTTGAGATTGGTCAGCCCCGTCTCCTTGATCGCCTGCCGATCCATCGTAAACACCGGTTGCGAGGTTTCCACGTCCACACTGCGGATGTGCGAGCCGGTAACCGTGATGGCTTGCAGTTGTCTGGTTTTGGTCTCCCCAGCTTGCGCCTGCGAAGCATCCTGCGCCTGCACCGCACCCATCACCAGCGCCGCGCCAATCGCCGACGCGATACGTGTCTTGTGTTTCATGATCACTGCTCCCTCTGCGCCGATGCCCCATCGCAGCGCGATCGCACGGCTTTACGAAAATTTGATAAGCACGCAGTGTTCGGGATAAGGCGCTGATGCTGTAGCAGGCATCTGCTTTTATGCGGGTATTCCAACGCTGACAGCGATGCAAGGGATCGATGTCAGTACCGCGAACGCCACAACAAAAAACCCCTCCGTGCTTGCACACGGAGGGGTTGCATGGGCGGCGAAGTCGCCGCGTGCGATCAGAGGTTGTAGACGAGATTGGTCGTCGTAAGCGTGTCGGTGCGGCGGATGCCGGACAGCACGTTGCTGTTGTGGCGTACCTGGAAGCCCACCTTGATCGAGAGCTTCTTGGTCATGCTGACGGCGAGGCCTGCGTCGTTCTGCAGATAGGTGTTCTTGCTGCCCGATTCCATCAGGAAGGTATCGTCGAACGCGGTGTTCGCGGTGAGACGGTACTTGTAGTTCACCAATCCACGCGCCACCACCTGGCTCTGGCGCGGTTCCTTCAGCGGCACCGTCACGCCGTCGACGACCTGGGTGCCGGTGGCCGGCTGGTACTCGGTGTAACCGGGGCCGATTTCGAAGGAGAGCTGGGTGCGGTCGGTTTTCAGCGCCATGTAGCCGTAGCCGATCGAGACCGTGCCTTGCCAGCGATACGCGGCGAAATCGTCGTGATCGTAGCGGGCGGCGGTGACGATGTAGCTGCGCGGGTCGAGCTTGTAGCCGGCCGACGCGCCGAGGTCATAGCGGTCCGCGGTGGTGTCGAATTGCTTGACCGCCACGCCTTGGGCGTTGGTGACGGTGACCTGACCCTTGGAACGCAGCCAGTCGGCGAAGAAGCTGTTCTTCCACTGGTCGGTTTCCTGGTTCAGGTTCAGCTTGGCGTTCACGTTCTGCGAGCGGGAGTTGCCGGTGGTGGACGCGAAACCCAGCTCGCCCGAGCCGGTCCAGGTGCCGGTGCTGGTCTGGGTGCCGGAGGACGTGTCCTGGGCGTGGGCGTTGAAGGTGGCCAGAGCGGCAAGTGCCAGGCTGGTCATCAGCAGTTTTTTCATCGCTGGATCGTCCAATGTTAAAAAGCTGTTGGGGACTGGTCACTTTAGCCGTCTGGCTTGAACGCTTTGTGAATATTTGGAGCGATCTTAGGGACCGGTCGATGACAAATTCGACGTTTACAAGGGGCTGGTCCTGGTAAAGCGTGTCAGGGCGAAGTCATAAAGCCATAGCTCCAGGCTCTTGCCGACGATGTAGGCCGCCGCCGCAACGGGCGCCAGCCACCGGCCGGCCGGTACGACGGGCACCAGCAACAGGCTGAGACAAGGGATGGCGCAGATGAGTGCCGCGGCCAGGAACCGCCGCGCTTGCAAATGATGGGGCGGCGGCAGCTGCTGCTCGCCCAGGCGGGACCCGCGCAGGGAATGCCAGGCCACGCCATCGACCAGCCCCAACAACATCGCCAGCAGCAGCAGGCCGATCGCCCACGGCACGGGTTCGTCCCGGGTGATCGGTAGATCCGCCTGGAAGATCAGGCACACCCACAACCACAGGCCACCGCCATAGCAGGCCGAGAGCAAACGGCTGATCGGCAGCTGGGCGGCCACGCCGGCCTGATCGGCCAGGCGGCGCGTACGGTAACCGTAGGCGCTGGTGATCAGGCAAACCAGGCTGCACAGCGCCAGCACCAGGCTGATCATGCGGGTGGCCCAGAACTCTTCGCTGCCCCGCACCAGGCCGGCCAGGCCCAACATGGGCAGGTAGGTCGCCAGGGCCAGCATGGCCTCGCGGGTCGGCCGCTGCCCGCGTCCGATCCGCCAGCCATGCCATTCGGAAAGGGTACGCGGGCGCAGACAGACACTGAGCAGACCGGCGCTGACGAACGCGCAACCCAGCGCCAGCGGCACCAGGGCATCGCCCCGCCCTGGGCTGTAGAGGCCCAGGGCCAGCGCCAGGCCAAGCAGCATCCACAGCCCATAGCCGCAAAGCGCCAGGACTTCCAACAGCATGGGCGCCAGTCCCACGGGCGGGGTGACCGGGTCGCCTTTGACCGACTTGGTTGGCTTGGGGAGAGTAGGCATGGACCGGGGAAAGTCCCACGCACGCTTGCGGGCGTCACGTAGCATCTCCATGCTACACAAAACCCCCGCTGCCAGACGCCGACATGGATCGCTACGAGCGCATTCTTACCCTGCACCGCCTGCTGAAATCGGCCCACTACCCGGTGCCGCTGCCCCGGCTGATGGACGAGCTGGATTGTTCGCGCGCCACGCTGTACCGCGACATCGCCTTTCTGCGCGACGCGCTGGGCGCGCCGATCGAGAGCGCGGGGGGCGAGCATGCTGCGTTCCGCTATGAAGCCGCTGAAGGGCAACGCTTTGAGTTGCCCGGGCTTTGGCTCACTTCCGACGAACTGGCGGCCCTGCTGGCACTGAATGAACTGATCGGACGCAGCGGGCCCGGTGTCTTGGCCGGCGCGCTGGCGCCGTTCAAGGCGCGTATCGAGCACCTGCTGTCCGACCGCGCCAGCGGCAAGGCCTTGCCGGTGGAACGCATTCGCGTGATTCCCTGGGGTGAACGCAAGCTGGATCAGCAGGCATTCCGCATCACGGCGGGCGCGGTGCTGGACCGCAAGCAATTGCGCTTCCTCTATCGCGCACGCACCACCAATAACGAAAGCAAGCGCACGGTGTCGCCGCAGCGGCTGACGCACTACCGCGACAACTGGTATCTGGACGCCTGGGACCACGACCGCGAAGCGCTGCGCAGTTTCGCCGTGGACCGCATCGCCGAGCCGCATGCGCTGGAGGCTGGCGCCAACGATGTGGCCGAGGGTGAACTCAACGAATTGCTTGCGTCCAGCTACGGCATCTTCGCCGGCAAGCCCAAGGCGTGGGCCACGATTCGTTTCTCCGCCCATGCCGCGCGCTGGGTGGCGGACGAGCATTGGCATTCGCAGCAGAAGGGCACGTGGCTGCCGGATGGGCGCTACGAGCTGCAGCTGCCCTATTCCAATTCGCGCGAACTGTTGATGGACGTCTTGAAATACGGCCCGGATGCGGAGATCGTGGCACCACTGCCGCTGCGCGAAGAGATGAAGATCATGCTGCAGCTTGCGCTGACCGGTTATCAGTAAGACGCATTCATGCCATCCACCGAGCTTCGACTGCAGGCTGGCAAGGACGAAACACCGCGCAAACCCACCGTCGCCCTGGCGCTGGGTGCTGGAGGCGCCAAGGGGCTGGCACATATCGGCGCCATCGAGGAGCTTGAAGCGCAAGGCTTCGAGATCGTCGCCATCGCCGGTTGTTCGATGGGCGCGCTGGTCGGCGGCATTCATGCTGCGGGCAAGCTGGATATCTATCGCGACTGGGTATGCTCGCTGGACAAGTTCGACATCCTGAAGCTGGTGGATTGGTCTTTCTCCTTTTCCGGCGGCGGATTGATCAAGGGCGAGAAGATCATCGGCACCATGCTGGAGCTGGTGGGCGATGTGCAGATCGAAAACCTGCCCATCGCGTTCACCGCAGTCGCCACGGACATCGAACGCGAGCGCGAGGTCTGGCTTACGCGCGGTTCGCTGTTCGATGCGATCCGCGCGTCGATCGCCATTCCCACGCTGTTCCGGCCGCACCTGATCGACGGACGCGTGCTGGTGGACGGCGGCTTGCTCAACCCGGTGCCGGTCACGCCGCTGATTCGCGAGCCGGCGGACTACGTCGTGGCGGTCAGTATCGATGGGCCGGCCGAGGCGAATCTGCCGGTGGAGATGTCGGCGGGCGAAACGAAGGGCAAGGGCGGCTTCGGCCGCCTGCTGGAACGGTTGCTGCCGGGCAACGAGATGAAAGCCATCGCACCCGGCAAGGCGCATGAACTTGGCGCGCTCGAGCTGCTGGGCCAGTCGCTGGACTTGATGCAAGCCAATCTTTCGCGCCTGCGCCTGGCTGCGTATCAGCCGGACCTACTGGTGCAGTTGCCACGCAACGTATCGAGCGTGTACGCCTTTCATCGCGCACGCACCTTGATCGAATCGGGCCGCGACAAGATGCGCAGCTCGCTGGAGGCATGGCAGCCGCGTCCGCGCTGAATGCGGCGGGCCGTCAACGCAGGCCGTTCGCCTTCATCCAGTTGTCCAGGTACATCTTCAACGCCACCGCCTGGTTGTGTTCTTCGTCTTTCGCACCAAACAGCAGCGTGACGCGATGGCGCTCCGCCCGCGTGATCAGCGGTTGCCAGAACGATTTGTGCTTATCCAGTTCGCTCGCATAGCGATGGCGGAAGGCTTCCCAGCGCGCCGGATCGTGGCCGAACCATTTGCGCAGCACCGTGCTGGGGGCCAGCTCTTTCGCCCATACATCCAGCGCCACGTCTTCTTTCTTCAAGCCGCGTGGCCATACGCGATCCACCAGCACACGATAGCCATCCGACTTGGCGACAGGTTCGTAGACGCGTTTGACGGCGATGCTCACGGATGTCCTCCTGGCGGCGCTGCGTCCGCCAAGCATACGCCCAGGCCATGCAAACAATGTGATCGCGTTTTAGAGCCTGTTCAATATCTCAGCGTGGCTCGCATAGTGTCTGAGTGGCCGCCATGCGGGTTGCGGGGAGATATTGAACGGCTCTTACAGCTCTTCGATCCGGGTGACCTTGGCCCGGCGCATCAGCCAGGCCACGCCGCGCAGGTCGGCGATGCCTACCCACAGGCGATCGAGCATGCCGTACTTGGATTTACCGGCCGTGCGCGGGCGATGTCCCACCGGCACGCTCTGGCTCTGGAAGCCGGCGCGCTTCACCAGGGCCGGCAGGTAGCGGTGCATGTGGTCGAAGTAGGGCAAGCGCAGGAACACCTCGCGCTCGAACAGCTTGAGGCCGCAACCGGTGTCTGGCGTGGCGTCGCGCAGCATGCGCGAGCGCACCGCATTGGCGATCTTGGATGAAATGCGCTTGTTGAAGCTGTCGCGGCGCGTGGTGCGCCAGCCGGCGAACAGTTTGATGTCCGGACCGGCTGTGTCGCGCGCGGCAAGCAGGTTGGGAATGTCGGCCGGGTTGTTCTGGCCATCGCCGTCGAGCGTGGCGATCCACGGCGAACGGGCCGCATGCACGCCGTTCCATACCGCCGTGCTCTGGCCGCTGCGCGTCACGTGATGCAGCACGCGCAATTCCGGATAGCTGGCCTTCTGCGCTTGCAGCACCGCGCGGCTGTCGTCGCTGGAGTCGTCATCGACGTAGATGATTTCGAAATCCAGCTTGCCGCGCAGCGCAGTGGCGATTTCGGCGAGCAGCGAGGGAATGTTGTCGCGTTCGTTGAAAACGGGCACGACGACGGAGAGTTGCGGCATGGAGAGATAGCCTTTGATGCAAGTTTTGAATTTTTTCAGAGCCGCAGCTCAGTCGCCGCAGTCATCAGGCGCCTCCCCCTGCTTGCAGGGGGAGGCTGGGAGGGGGTGAACACTTGCGGGAACGTCTGCGGCAAGTGCCTGACCCCACCCCTACCCTCCCCTGCATGCAGGGGAGGGAGGTTATTGCGCCGCGCATGTAATCAGCGCAGTTTGCCCAGAATCCCGTCCAGCTCGTCATTGCTGTGGTAATGGATCACCAGCTTGCCGCGCCCGCCGCGGCCATGCGCCACTTCCACCTTGGTGGCGAAGCGCTCGGCCAGCTCGCGCTCCAGCGCGTCGATGTTCGGGTCGCGCGCCGGTGCGCTCTTGGCCTTGCCCTTGGGCGCGGTCTGCGCCTTGCGCGCGGCGTCTTCGAGTTCGCGCACGCTCCAGTTGTTGCGAGCCGCTTCCAGCGCCAGCGATTCGGCCTGGTATTCGGGCAGCGTGAGCAGGCAGCGCGCGTGGCCCATTTCCAGCTTGCCGTCGTCCAGCAGGCGCTTGATGGAGGCCGGCAGGTCGATCAGGCGCAGCATGTTCGACACGGCGGCGCGCGAGCGGCCCACGGCGTCGGCGGCCTGCTGGTGGGTGAGGTCGAAATCGTCGATCAATCGCTTGATGGCGTCGGCTTCTTCCAGCGGCGTGAGGTCCTGGCGCTGGATGTTTTCGATCAGCGCCATCGCCGGCACGGCGACTTCCGGTACGTCCTTCACCAGGGCCGGAATCTCGCTGAGCTGCGCGCGTTGCGCGGCGCGCCAGCGGCGTTCGCCGGCGATCAGCTCGTAGCTGTTCTTGCCGATGGCGCGCACCACCACCGGCTGGATCAAACCTTGCGCCCGAATGGAGGCGGCCAGTTCGTCCAGCGCTTCATCGTTCCAGTGGCGGCGCGGCTGGTACTTGCCGGGCTGGATGTATTGGATCGGCAGCGTGCGCAGTTCGCCTTCCTGCTCGATCACCGAGGGTGCGCCGGTGTCGCCGCCGCCAAGCAGGGCGTCGAGCCCGCGTCCCAGTCCACGTTTCTTCGCGGCAGACATGCTGTTAGAGCCTGAGTATGGTTTCGGCGTAGCCCGCGTTGCCACGGTGCGTTCGCCAGGTGGTAGTGAGCGGCGCAGCGCTTGCCCGGCTGGCAAGCCAAGCCGCGCGCTGCCGCATGGTGGACGCACCGTGGCAACCCTTCGGGCCGGGGCTGTTTGCCCGCCGGGCGGCGTCCTCTCTCAGTTGTGTATCGACATGCACGCCTTCGTTCCTCCTTGCCCGTCAGGCAAACAGTCCCGGCGCGGGCCACGCCGAGACCGTACTCAGGCTCTACTACTCCTGGTCCAGATGTGCCGAAGCTTCGATGGACGATTCTTCGGGAGCATCGCCATGCATGGCATGCAACGCCGCGATGGCCGCTTGCGAACCGCGTTCGCGGCGAATGATTTCACCGGCGAGCCCGATGTACGCAATGGCGCCGCGCGAGCTGCGGTCATACAGGTGAATGGGCTGGCCGTGGCTGGGCGCTTCGGCCAGGCGCACGTTGCGCGGAATGATCGAGCGCAACACCTTGTCGCCGAAATGCTGGGTGAGCTGCGCGGAAACCTCGTTGCCCAGGTTGTTGCGCACGTCGTACATGGTGCGCAGCAGGCCTTCGATTTCCAGCTGCGGATTCAGGTGCTGGCGCACGGCCTTCACCGTATCGAGCAGGCTGGAAAGACCTTCCAGCGCAAAGTATTCGCACTGCACCGGAATCAGCAGGCTGGTGGCGGCGGTGAGTGCGTTGACGGTAAGCAGGTGCAGCGTGGGTGGGCAGTCGACTAGGATGATGTCGTACTTGCCGGCCACTTTCGCCAGCTGTTCCTTGAGCCGGTTTTCGCGCGCGAGCGCGTCCATCAGCTTCAATTCGGCGGCGGTGAGGTCGCCGTTGCCCGGCAACAGGTCGTAATGCGCCTCAGTGCTGACGATGGCCTGCTCGATCGGCGCTTCGCCCAGCAGCACTTCGCAACCGCTGAGTGCGGCCGCGTGCTTGTCCACGCCGGATGCCATGGTCGCGTTGCCCTGCGGATCCAGATCGATCAGCAGCACCTTGCGCTTCGCCGCAGCGAGCGCCGCGGCGAGATTGACAGCGGTAGTGGTTTTGCCGACGCCACCTTTCTGGTTGGCGACAGCGATGATACGGGCCATGTCTTGTCCGGTACCGGGGGTGTATGCGAAAGGACGGCTAGATTAGCAGGAAGGGGGCGCTAAAGCCTGATGTTTTCAGGTGCTTGCGCGCTCCAGCACCACCAGGTGGCGCTCCGCTGCGCCAAGCCCGGGCACCGCCAGCGTGTGGATGCCACGCACGACAAAGCCAGGCGGCACGGCGGTCAGCTCGTCATCCGGAACCTTGCCTTTCATCGCCAGCCATACGCCATTGGGCGCCAGCAGGTGGCCGCCCCAGGTCAGCATGTCCCCCAGGCTGGCGAAGGCGCGGGCAGTGATGCAGTCGAACTGGCCTTGCACCTCCTCCACACGCGATTGCAGGGCGCGCACGCCGTCCAGTTTCAACGCGCGGATCGCCTCGCGCAGGAAGCGCACTTTCTTGCCATTGGAATCCACCAGCAGCACCTGCCGCCCGGGCGCGGCAATGGCCAGCGGAATACCCGGCAGGCCGGGGCCGGTGCCGAGGTCGGCCAGCGTTTCGCCCTGTACGGAGGGCAGGATCGCCAGCGAATCCAGCAGGTGCCGGGTCACCATCTCGGCCGGATCGCGGATCGCCGTGAGGTTGTACGCGCCGTTCCAGCGTTCCAGCAGGGCGAGGTAATCGAGCAGGCGCGGCACGGCCTCGGCCGGCAAGCGGAGGCCGAGCGCGGCGATGCCTTGTTCGAGCCGGGCTTGCAGGGCGGAGCGTTCAGTCATGGCGGTTCCTCAAAGGCTGGCGTGCGATGCAGGTTGGCGGTGAGCGTACGCGAACCCCCACGCCACCATGTCCGTGCTGCTGAACAGGCGAGGTGAAACGCGTAAAAAAAGAAGACCCGCCGTAGCGGGTCGAGCTTTTCAGATTCCCCTGAGCCGGTGCTTCTTGGGCGACCTGGCCAGATTCGGTTCTGCTTAGGCGGCGACGTCCAGTTCCACCCGGGTGACCATCACGCCGCGCTCGCGCAGTTGCTGGTTGAGGCTGGTCTTGAGGCGGCCGGCTACTTCGCGGCGTTGCTGCTGGCCGGTATCCGATTCCGTTTCCAGGGCTTGCAGCACCTGGTTGCGGATCAGCTGGTCGGCGCTTTCGATCACGGCATCGACGCGCTCCGGTTCCAGCACTTGCCAGTAGACCGTGCCCTGCACCGGCGTAGCTTCGGCGAACGAGGCGTCGAAACGCATGACGCGGCCGCTGAGATCGATGCGATGGCCCACCCGGTCGACCAACGGCAGCACGACGTGGGTGCCCGGCCGCAGCAGTCGTACCGGCTTGCCGTTGCGGTAGAGACTGTAGACCTGACCCGCCGGTACACGCTTCACGGCCACGGCGGCCAGTGCGAGTACCACGATGAGAGTGAAGGTTAGGACGGTCATGGTCTATTAAAACAATGAGTTAAGCGCGATTTCTAAAAACTTTACGGAGCAACATTCTACAGCCATATGTAGAACGCTGGATTAATTCTAATTTAACGCCCTGCTTTTTGTCTCCGCAACCCTTTTTTGCCGGCGAATCTTTAACGTCTCCGGCGCCGAATGTGATGCATCGTCCATGCCGGAGGGCACCGCCAGGCGCCCCATCCACCCATGCTGTGACCCAATACGCAGCGCCCCACCGATATCTCTATCGGCAGGGCGCTGGAATCGCTGAAACGCCTGCGGTGGCTCAGAACTTGCCGGCGCGGAAATCGGCAATGGCCTGGTGGATCTGCTCCGGCGTGTTCATGACGAACGGACCGTAGCGCGCCACCGGTTCCTGCAAGGGCTGGCCGGCCACCAGCAATACGCGGGCCGGGGCTTCGCGGCCGGCAATCCGCACGCTATCGCCCTTGGACAGCACGGCCAGCTCGCTGCGTGCGAGTTTTTCGCCGGCCACCTGGGCGTCGCTGCCGTCGAAGACGTAGGCGAAAGCGTGGTGGTTTTCGGGCAATGGAATCGCAATGCCCGCGCCGGCTTCGACGGCGATGTCCAGGTACACGGGCGCGGTGACAATTCCCGACACCGGACCGGTTGCGTCACCGAATTGGCCGGCAATGACCTTGAGCGTCACTCCATCGACCGGGTTCACAACTGGAATGTGTTGCGGATCAATATCCTGGTAGCGCGGCTCGGTCATCTTGTCTTTGGCCGGCAGATTCACCCACAGCTGGAATCCCCACATCAGGCCGTTTTCCTGCTGCGGCATTTCCGAGTGCAGGATGCCGCGGCCGGCCGTCATCCATTGCACGCTGCCGGGCTTGAGATCGCCGCGGTTGCCGTGGTTGTCGCCGTGCTGCATGTGGCCGGCCAGCATGTAGGTGACGGTTTCGAAACCGCGATGCGGATGTTCCGGAAAGCCGGCGATGTAGTCGTTCGCTTCATCGGAACGGAATTCGTCCAGCAGCAGGAATGGATCGAGCATGTCCAATCCCGGTTGGCCGATGATGCGCTTGAGTTTCACGCCTGCGCCATCGGACGTATCGGTGCCGCGGATGCGGCGGAGAATGTGGCGTTCGGTCATGGCGCGCTCCTGTCGGAAGAATCTGCCGCCCATGATGGTTGTACTCAAGCACGAGCCCAAGAGCCGGCGGCGCGAACGCACTGTTTCACGCAGGCGTGTTTCCCGCCTCCTGCCGATTCAATGCACCCAATGACCGCTGCGCTGGCGGGGTGGCGCCGGCTGTTCGGTCTTGACCTCGCTGGCACGATGCAGCGCATCGAGCTCCGCTTCGGTGGCGGGATGTTCGAACCAGTAGTGGTTGACGGAGGCCAGCACCGCGGGGAGCTGTGCCAGGCAGTCGTCGTATTCTTCTTCGGTGAGCTTTTCGAATTCGGCTTCGGCGCTCAGGATGCCTTCGTCCACCGCCAAGGCCATCACCGGCCCGAGAATTTCCATCAACGTCGGATCGTCGGCCAGGCGTTTTTCCCACAGGGAGGCACGCAGGTCGATGCCGCGGCTGAAGCCCTCGCACCAGCCGGCCGCCGACAGCGCAGGGCCGGCTTCGGTATCCACTTCGCCGAGAATCGGCTCGTAGGCATCCACGTCCAGTTCGGCGCTGATCGAATCATTGAGCTTGGCCAGCAGGGCCAATACGCGATTGCCTTCGTTTTCGTCGGCAAACGGCTCGTGCAGCACTTCGGGCAGCCATTCGTCGGGCAGCACCCGGGTGGGCCCGACCGCGAGGGCGCTCAGCAAGCCGTGCACGCCGTCGAGCAGCAAATGGCCTTCGCTTTCCTGGGCGTGCGCGCGCAGGTAGGCATCCAGTTCGTCCAGCTCGCTATCGTCCAGCGAACTGGGCCAGTTGGTCTTGGTATCGCTCATCGTCATTCAATATCCAGTTCTACCGTGACTGGAGTGTGGTCGGAAGGCCGCTCCCAGCGCCGCGGTTCGCGGTCGATAGTGGCAGCCCTGGCCGACGATTTCAGGGCATCGCCAAGCAGGATCAAGTCGATGCGTAACCCCATGTTGCGCCGGAATGCGCCCTGCCGGTAGTCCCACCAGCTGAAATGGCCGCCTGCCTCTTCAAACAGCCGGAAGCTGTCATGCAAGCCTATGTCTGTGATGGCTTTTAACGCGGCGCGCTCGGGCGGCGAGCACAACACCTCTTCGCCCCAGGCGATCGGGTCGTAGACGTCGCGGTCATCGGGGGCGATATTGAAGTCGCCCAGCACCACCAGCTTGGGATGCCGCTTGATTTCCTCGGCCAGGAAATCGCGCACGCGTTCCAGCCAGTGCAGCTTGTAGCTGTATTTCTCGTCACCGACGGCCTTGCCGTTGACCACGTAGAGATCCACCACGCGCACGCCGCCGACGGTGGCGGCAAGGATGCGCCGCTGCGGATCGTCCAGGCCCGGGATATCGGTGAGCACGTCCGCGAAGCTGAAACCCTTGTCGTTGCGCGCCAGGATCGCCACGCCGTTGTAGGTTTTCTGTCCGGCGTAGATCGCCCGGTAGCCGGCTGCGGCCAGCTCGTCGACCGGAAACTTGGCGTCTTCCAGCTTGGTTTCCTGCAGCGCCACCACGTCCGGGTGCGCATCGGCCAGCCACTGGGTGAGGTGCGGAATGCGCACCTTCAGCGAGTTCACGTTCCATGAGGCGATTTTCATGGGGCCGGATTGTACGGGATGACGATGGCGCGCATGGCGCGGATGCCCAGGCAGTGCCTTCATGCACATGGGTGGGATGGGGCATAGCTGCTAGCGTTAGGTTTTCCTGTGCCGTTGGGGAACGTATCTCATGCCGAAACCTTGCCGTCTGCTGCTGCCCTTGCTGGCGGCGCTGGTGACCCCGCTTGCGCTGGCCGACACGCGCCATGCCGCCGATCCGCGCATCGAGGCGCTGCTTACCGAACTGGGCAAGGTACGGGCGATCCACGAGGTGGCGCTGTCGCCGGATGGACGGCATCTGGCCTGGGTGGTGGAAACCCAGGACAAGCCCGCCATCATGCTGGCCGATGCGGAGGGCAAGCATGCACACAGCATCGGCCTGGCAGCCAAACCTGGCGTGTGCAGCGAAAGCGGCCTGGCATGGGCGCCGGATTCGCAGCACCTGGCTTTTCTTTCCAATTGCGCCAGCAATCGCGCCGGCATGGGCGGCAGCAAGCAGCCGGATATCTATGTGCTCGACGTGTCGTCCCAGGGCCAACCGGTGCATCTCGCCTCGCTCAACGGTTATGCGGATGGGCTGAGCTGGTCGCCTGACGGCAAGACATTGGCGTTCCTCTATGTGGAACATGCCACGCGGCGCGCCAGCGCGCTCGCGGCAGCGAAGCCCGCCCTTGGCGAAATCGGCGTGGAAGGCATTGAAGTGCAGCGCGTCGCCACGGTACCCGCGCAGGGCGGCGCGCCACAGCCAATCACGCCCGCAGAGAGCCATGTCTATGAGTTTGCCTGGGCGCCGGACAGCACGCGCATCGCCTACGTGGCGGCGCCGCCACCGGGCGACAACAACTGGTGGATCGCCCAGCTTTACGTGCAAGCCGCGCGGCCGAATGCCGCCCGCACGACGTTGGTCGATCCGAACACGGTGAGCGGATCGCTGCATGGTTTGCAGATCGCGTTGCCGCGCTGGTCACCGGATGGCTCGCGGATCGCCTTTATCGGCGGCCTGATGAGCGACCAAGGCTTTACCGGGGGTGATCTCTACGCGGTGGCCGCCACGGGCGGCGCACCGGTCGATCTCACGCCGGGCATCCACGTTACGCCGTCGTGGTTCACCTGGCGTTCGCCGCAATCACTGCTGGTCGATCAGATCAGCAATGGTCACGCGCAGCTGGCCGAGTATGCGATCGACGCCAAGCGGGCGCAGCAACAGCGCGTGCTGTTCACGGCCGCGGGCTATATCGACGATGGCACGGCGGTGCTTGGACTCTCCTTTTCCGCCGACCATCGCCAGGTTGCTTTCATGCAAACCTCGTTCGACGCGGCGCCGGAAGTGTACGCAGGCATGCTCGGCAACGAGATGCCGGCTGCCGTGACCGCGATCAACGCCGAGCTCAAGCCGAGCTGGGGCAAGGCCGAGTCGGTGGAGTGGGACAACGAAGGCTTCCACGTGCAGGGCTGGTTGCTGTATCCGGCCCATTACGATCCCAGCAAGCGCTATCCGATGATCGTCAACATCCATGGCGGCCCGTCGGCGGCGCAGATGCCGCGCTGGCCTTCGGTGGGCTACGGCGCGGTGCCGTTCTCCACCCTGGGCTATTTCGTGTTCATGCCCAACCCGCGCGGCAGTTACGGACAGGGTGAGGCGTTCGTGCAGGCCAACCGCAAGGACTTCGGCTATGGCGACCTGCGCGACACGCTGGCCGGCTTGGATGCGGTGGAAAAAAAAGTCCCGGTCGACGACCGCCGCCTGGGCCTGACGGGTTGGAGCTACGGCGGCTTCATGAGCATGTTCGCGCCCACGCAGACGCAGCGTTTCCGCGCGGTGGTCGCAGGCGCGGGCATTGCCAACTGGCAGAGTTATTACGGTCAGAATGAGATCGACAAGTGGATGATTCCGTTCTTCGGCGCATCCGTGTATGACGATCCGGCGGTGTATGCGAAGAGTTCGGCGATCAACTTCATCAAGAAGGTGAAGACGCCCACCTTGATCGTCGTGGGCGAACGTGACGCGGAATGCCCGGCGCCGCAGTCGTTCGAATACTGGCACGCCTTGCGTACGCTTGGCGTGCCGACGTCGCTGGTGGTGTATCCGGGTGAAGGGCATCACTTCTATAACCCCGAACACCAGCGGGACGTGTTGCAGCGGGCCTTGAACTGGTTTGAGAAGTATTTGCCGCCGCAGTGAACGGCAGGGATGCCATCACGCAAGTCAGAACAGTTCGCCCTGTGGCGACGGCTTGCGTGGTGGCACGAAGCGCGACGTGTCCAGCTGCAATTCGCGCGCACGCGCAAAACCGTGGCGCTTGCACGCCACGTCGAAGCGGCGGCGTAGCAGGCCGGCGAACACGCCCTGGCCGCGCATGCGCGTGGCGAAGTTGCTGTCGTAATCCCTGCCGCCGTTGAGCTGCTGCACCAGGCTCATCACGTGCTGCGCGCGTTGCGGCGCATGCAGCTCCAGCCATTGGCGGAACAAGGTCTTCAACTCGTAAGGCAATCGCAGCACGGTGTAGCCGGCGCAGCTTGCGCCGGCCGCGGCAGCCTGTTCGAGTACGGCTTCCAGGTCGCGATCGTTCAAGGCAGGAATGATCGGCGCTACCAGTACGCCGACCGGCACGCCAGCTTCCGCGAGGGCGCGCACTGCTTTCAGGCGGCGATGCGGTGCGCTTGCGCGTGGTTCCAGCTTGGCGGCCAGATGGTTGTCCAGCGAATTGACCGAGATGAAAACCTGCACCAGCCGTTCGCGTGCCATCGGCACCAGAATGTCCAGGTCGCGTTCCACCATCGCGTTCTTGGTGACGATGGTGCAGGGATGATGGCATTCGGCCAGCACTTCCAGTGCGGCACGCGTGATGCGCCAGGTCTTTTCGATCGGCTGATAGGGATCGGTATTGCTGCCGATGTTGATCGGGCTGGGGGCATAGCCGGGCTTGGCCAGTTCCCAGCGCAGTACCTCGGCAAGATTGCGCTTGGCGCGCAGCTTGGTCTCGAAATCGAGGCCAGGCGACAGGTTGAGATAGCTGTGGCTGGGCCGTGCGTAACAGTAAATGCAGCCGTGCTCGCAACCCCGGTAAGGGTTCATGGCCAAGCTGAAGGAAAGGTCGGGCGAATCGTTGCGCGTGATGACGCTGCGTGCGCGTTCCTCGGTGACTTCGGTGAGTGGGCGGGGTCGCTCTTCATCCAGCACGGCGTGCTGCCAGCCATCGTCTTCGGCATGGTACCGGATGCTTTCGAAGCGTCCTTCCGGATTGGAAGCGGCACCACGGCCTTTGAATGCATGAGGAGGATGATCTGCCATCGCTACATCATGCCCTTCGACCATCTCAGCCGGCGCGACACTTAAGGACAATGGCACTGACTTAGGCGTGTATCTCGACGCTTGTAGTGATGTGCTCCCTCCCCTGCTTGCAGGGTGAGGGTTGGGGTGGGGTGCGAGCGTAGCGAGCGGTAAGAACCTGACGTTGCCACAGCCCTCCCCTACTATCGCAAGGGAGGGAACGCATCATGGCGAGTGTCTGGGTTGCTTGCTTTGATCTGCTGGGCCAGCCACGCGCCCATGCTTGCCAGCGGATAGTTCTGTTCGAGCTGACGATGCATTTCGTCGAACACCGGCGAGGAAATGGTCCAGCCCAATGGCAGCGGATAATTGCCTGGGCACAGCCGCAGGTGCCACAGCACGTCGCCATCGTCGGGTTTTGCCGCGTCGATGTTCAAGGATCCCAGCAAGGCCGACCGTGCATATTCGCCACGCGCGTCGCGCGTATCCAGCAACGCCACCAGCGGAGCGGTGGCTTCACCATAGCTGCTCAGCTCGGTCGCACGCGGCGTGCGGGGACAGGCAGCCGAGTAAAGCGGCAGCGGATGGCTGGGATCATGCGCCTCGACGAAGTCGTGCAGGCTCGGATCGTTGCTGATGTGCAGCACAATCACATGGATCGGCTGCGCGACGGAGGCCGCGATCGCACGCAAGCGCTGCGTCACTTCCAGCAGCGTGGTAGCGCCCGAGTTCTCGAAGTACCCGCCGTCCACCAGCTGAAATCCTACCGGCGACGGTGCTGGCTCGAGAGCCGCCTGCAGCGTGCCGGCGGGGCTCAGGTAAGTGAAACGCGCGCTGTTGAGCACCACTTCGCTGAGCGGTATGCGTGGGTCCAGCCATCTTGAACCGTCATAGGCGGTGGTCCAGGGACTGTGCGCGAAAGGCCGGAACGGGTCCTGCACAAAGCGCCAGCCCTGGCCGACCGTGGTGCTGTTGAAGAACAGGGCTGGCGTGCTCGTGATGACTTCGCCGGTTTCGCTTTCATACAACCGGGCGAAGGGCTGCGCCAGGGCGTCGACGCCTTGTTCCCGTGCGGCCTGCTCCCACGCGCGGGTGAGGGCGCGGCCGCGATCGTCGAACAAGGCGCCAGGGAGCCAGCGCTGCGTGAAGTCGATAAACCACGCATTGGCCATGATCGGCGCCAGAAAGTCGTGATCGAGTATCTGCTCACTACGCGCCAGGGCAGCTTCACCGGTACCCGGCGCCGTGCGCAGCGACGCGACGTAGGTAGCCAGCCCAAGACTGCCGCCAGACACGCCGCTGCCGGCGAACAGGTAGCGTTCGAACTGCGGTTCGCTGCCATTCGGCGGCAAGGCTTGGTCGACACGAGCGGTAAATTCGCCCAGCACCATCGCCGTCCAGGCCGCGCTGCGCAAACCGCCGCCCTCGGCAGACACCATGATGACCGGGCAGGCCCGTTGCGGGCGGCAGCGGCTTTGCAACCAGGCTTTGGCGTACGCCTCGAAGCTGGGCCGGTGGTCGGCAGGCGGTGACCCAGGCCACTGATGGGTGCTCATGCCCGGGTATTGGCGCACGCGATGGTTGTCGTTGAGGTGCAAGACATGCAGCGTCAGCGACATCGCCACCAGTGCGCTCAGCAGTGGCACGCCGCGCCGATCCGCGAGCATGCACAGGAACCCGCCGCTCGTACAGAAGAAGCTGGCGGCTATCAGCGCCACCGCCAACGAGCCCACGCCATCGAATTGGCGCGGTTGAAACGCAACCCACACCGTGAGCAGCACATTCAGGATCAGCGTGGCCAGGAAGATGCTGAGCGGCATGGTGCCCAGCGCGGTGATTGTCGCCACGCGCGGCTCGACCACCTTGGCGCTGCGCTCGGCGGCGGCTCGCAGCACGCGCTGGCGGCCGATGAAGAACACGATCATCGCTGCCGCAACGATCACCAAGCCGGCGCTGCGCAGATCGCGCCGCAAGCAGTCCGCATGCGTGCTGCACGCAGGATGCGGCGTACGCAGCGCCATCAGATAGCCGTACAGCACCAGCAATGGCACGACGATGCCGAGCAGTCGCGGTATCCATCGCCGCAATCCGGCGGCGCGCGGGTCTTCCAGCGACGGCCAGCGCGGGTAGATCAAACGATAGGCGTTATGCGTGGCGTACCAGATGGCCAGGCCGGCCACTGTGCTGGTCGCGAGCAGAAAGAAGTAGCGCGTGTTGCTGGGGTCCACCCAGAGGGCGATCAGGAACAGCTCCGTAGCCTGGTCCACGTTGGTGATGACGATGGCGGCCAGGATCAGCACCAACAGGGAAACGCGAATCGGCTTGCAATGATCCAGGCCGATGCCAAGCCAGTCGACGATGTTGGCCCAGGCCAATGGCCTTGCTTGCGGCCTGCATGGGGATGGAGTCGGCTCAGCCATCGTTTCCCTTGTCCTAGCTCTATCCGATAGGCCCTCATCTTACGGATTGAAAGCGTGTCCGGCCGGTGGATGGGATCGCAGTTCGGGCGCGGCGCCAAAAGTATGATGCCGGTGGTTCAAGGGGAACGTTGCACGGGTTCGTTATGCGCTGGTTATTGCTGTTGGTGACGCTGCTGTCGTGGGTACTGTGCTTTACGCGGCACAGTCCGGGCGCCCTGGGCTTCTGGCTGTTGGTGGGCATTATCGGCGCCATTGCTACGGCGCTGGGCTTTGCGCAGGCGCGCATCGAGGCGAACGCGCGCCCGGAAACCATGCTGGATCTGGGCTATCGGCGAAAGGATCAGGACAAGCCGCCGCAAGCGTGATTGCTGCACCGCAACTTTGGCGGTTCAGCCGTCCAAACGCTACACTCGGGCGGTTGATACGGCTTGATGGTGTCAAGCCGTTACCCACGTGCGCTCCCGGCCGACCGGTGAGCAGGAGGCTGCTATGTCAAAGGTTTATCCGGTCGATCCCGCGTTTGCCGCCAAGGCGCGCATCAGCAAGGCGGATTACGAAAAGCTGTATGCCGAATCGGTAAAGGATCCCGACGGATTTTGGGGCCGCGTCGCCGAACGGCTCGAGTGGGCGAAGAAGCCCGCGCGCATTCGTGACGTTTCCTTCGATCCGGCGAACCTGCATATCCGCTGGTATGACGACGGCCAGCTCAATGTGTCGGCCAACTGCCTGGATCGCCATCTCGCCACCCGCGGCGACAAGACCGCCATCATCTTCGAGGGCGACGATCCGTCCGAATCGCGCCGCATCAGTTATCGCGAACTGCATGCGGAAGTATGCAAGTTCGCCAACACGCTGAAGCATCTTGGCGTCACCAAGGGTGATCGCGTAGCGATCTACATGCCGATGATTCCGGAAGCGGCGGTGGCCATGCTGGCGTGCGCGCGCATCGGTGCGGTTCACTCGGTGGTGTTCGGCGGTTTCTCGCCCGATTCGCTGGCGGGCCGCATCGCCGATTCGACGGCGAAAGTGGTGGTGACCGCGGACGAAGGCGTGCGCGGCGGCAAGAAGATTCCGCTCAAGGCGAACGTCGATGCGGCGCTGGAACGCCCTGGCACCAACAGCGTGGAAACAGTGATCGTGGTGCGCCGCACGGGTTCGGCCGTGCCGATGCAGTCGCCGCGCGACCGGTATTACCACGTGTTGATGGAAGGACAATCGGCGAATTGCGCGGCCGAGCCGTTGGAAGCGGAGCATCCGCTGTTCATCCTGTACACCTCCGGCTCCACCGGCAAGCCGAAAGGCGTGTTGCATACCTCGGGCGGCTACCTGGTGTACGCGAGCCTTACCCATGAACTGGTGTTCGACGTACGCGAGGATGACGTCTACTGGTGTACGGCCGACGTGGGCTGGGTGACCGGCCATAGCTATGTGGTGTACGGCCCGCTCGCCAACGGTGCGACCACCGTGATGTTCGACGGCGTACCCAACTATCCGGACTTCAGCCGTTTCTGGCAGGTGGTGGACAAGCACAAGGTGACGCTGTTCTACACCGCGCCGACGGCCATTCGCGCGTTGATGCGCGAGGGCGAAGGTCCGGTCAAGAAATGTTCGCGCGCCAGCTTGCGGCTGCTGGGTTCGGTGGGCGAACCGATCAATCCGGAAGCCTGGGAGTGGTATCACCGCGTGGTGGGCGATGAGCGCTGCCCGATCGTGGACACCTGGTGGCAAACGGAAACCGGCGGCATTCTGATTACGCCGCTGGCCGGCGCCATCGACACCAAGCCTGGCTCGGCCACCCTCCCGTTCTTCGGCATCAAGCCCGCGGTGGTGGATGCGAACGGCGTGGTGCTCGACGGGGCAGCCGAAGGCAATCTGCTGATCACCGATTCCTGGCCGGGCCAGATGCGCACGGTATATGGCGACCATCAGCGTTTCATCGATACCTATTTCAAGGCCTATCCCGGTAATTACTTCACCGGCGACGGTGTGCGCCGCGACGAAGACGGCTACTACTGGATCACCGGTCGCGTGGATGACGTGATCAACGTTTCCGGCCATCGCATCGGCACGGCCGAGGTGGAGAGCGCGTTGGTGGCGCATCCCAAGGTCGCCGAGGCCGCGGTGGTGGGCTGTCCGCACGAGATCAAGGGCCAAGGCATCTACGCCTACATCACGCTCATCGCCGGCGAGCAGGGCAGCGAAGACTTGCGCAAGGAACTGGTGGCCTGGGTGCGCAAGGAAATCGGCCCGATCGCCACGCCTGATTACATCCAGTGGGCGCCGGGTTTGCCGAAGACGCGCTCGGGCAAGATCATGCGCCGCATCTTGCGCAAGATCGGCGAGAACCAGCCGGATCAGCTGGGTGATATCTCCACGCTTGCCGATCCAGCCGTGGTGAAGAACCTGGTGGAAGAGCGGCTGATTCGCTGAGCGATGGCTATGTTCCTCTCTCCTCCTTCGCGAGACAGGAGAGGAAACGGCTTGTCGCATGCCATGGCGTTGCGGCAGCATGCGCGCATGCAAACGAACCAGGGCCAGGATGTCGCCAACATTGCGGCGCGATTGGGCCAGGACCAGCTTCATGTGTGGCGGCTTCGCTATGACCGGGCGCGGCGGCGGGAACCGTTGTGCGCCTTGTTAGGCGTCTACCTGGGGGTGCCGGGCGATGCGGTGAGCCTGGTGGACGGCGAGCATGGACGTCCGGAACTGGCCGAACCCCTGGATCGTTCGTTGCAGTTCAACTGGTCTCACAGCGGGGATGCGGCGCTTATCGCGGTGGCGCGCGGTTGTGCACCTGGCATCGATATCGAACAGCTCCGCCCACGCCCGCGAGCCATGCCGCTTGCCGAGCGCTTTTTTCATGCAGAAGAAATAGCTGCCTTGAAGGCCTTGGACAGCTCGGATCAGGAGCAGGCATTTCTGCAACTTTGGACGTCCAAAGAAGCCGTGCTCAAGGCCATGGGTCGAGGCATCGCTTTCGGCCTGGATCGATTGCGGCTGGCGGTGCCGCCCGCTCCGTCACGAGTGCTCTGGTTGGACGGCGATGATGCCTCTATGTGGCAGCTCCATACTCTGCCAGTCGGCAAGGACTGTGTGGCGAACGTGGCGTGGCGTGGCGCCACGCGGATGGTTGAATACTGGACACTTGCCGAAGGCGGCTGATCGGAGCACTGTTTCCGGCCCACGATTTTTTCTTCGGCTTCCATGACCCTGCTCAGCGTCAATCTCAACAAGATCGCCGTACTGCGCAATTCGCGCGGCGGCAACGAACCCGATATCGCTCGCGCGGCGGTGACCTGCATCGAAGCGGGCTGCGGTGGCATCACGGTGCATCCAAGGCCGGACCAGCGGCATGTGCGACCGGACGACGTCCGCTTGCTGGCCAGCATCCTGCGCGGACGCGTGGAGTACAACATCGAAGGCAATCCCTTTGCGGCGGCGCGCGGTGCGTATCCAGGGCTGATTGCGCTCGCCCGGGAGGTCCGTCCAACCCAGGTCACCCTGGTGCCGGATAGTGACGGGCAAATCACCTCGGACCACGGTTTCGACCTGGCCCAGGATGCCGAACGTCTGCGCCCGCTCGTCACTGAGCTACGCGAACTGGGCTGCAGGGTAAGCCTGTTCGTCGATCCTGGCGCCACGGGTTTCGAGCATGCGGTGGCACTTGGCGTGCAACGCGTGGAGATCTACACCGGCCCTTACGCTCATGCGTTTGCAGAGGGCGATGCGAAGAACCAGCTGGAACTTTGCGTGGATACGGCACGGCGTGCGCAACAGGCCGGGCTGGCGGTGAACGCGGGGCATGATCTCAGCCAGGCCAATTTGGGCACCTTGCGCGCTGCCATTCCCGGTTTGGCGGAGGTATCGATCGGTCATGCCTTGATTGGCGAGGCCTTGTATGAAGGGCTTGCCAATACCGTGCGTCATTACCTGCAGATCCTTCGCTGACGTTTGGATGTTTAGACGGCTATTTGTTTCTGCGCTGTGTCGTTGGCTGCAGCGGTGACGCAAGGCTTGGGCAATATGCCATCTTGCAAAAAACAGAACCCCTCGCTTTCGCGAGGGGTTCTAGGGGTAACGCCTGAATTACGCGATTGAACTGTTCCGATTCAACCGTTGTTTGTTACTGCCCGCTTTCGGTAAAGCCAATCTTGTTCAGACCGTAGCTCTTCGCATCGGCCAATACGCGTGCAACTACTTGGTAAGGTACCTGATCTGCCGCGTCGATCTGCACTTCTGGCTGATCCGCTTCGCTCTTGGTTGCAATAACCGCGATCTGCGTCTTCAGCTGCTGCTCGTCCACCGGACTGTCGTTCCAGTAGAACGCGCCCGACTGGTCGATCTTCAGATGTACCGGTTCCGGAGGATTCGTCGGCGGAACGACGTTCGGATTCGGCTGAGGCAGGTCGATCTTGACCTTGTGGGTCAGGATCGGCGCCGTGATCATGAAGATGATCAGCAACACCAGCATCACGTCGACCAGCGGCGTGACGTTGATGTCGGCCATGGGACCTTTACCGCCACCTGTACTAAATGCCATGGCGTATTACTCCTTGCCGGTCGTCATGAAACCAACGTGGACCAAGCCGGAGTCCTTGGCTTCGCCAAGAACTTTGCGGACCACCTTGAACTCAGTGTCGCGCGCCGCGCGAATCTGCAGCTCAGGCTGAGGCGAACGGCCGGCCATTGCTGCAAATTGGCCCTTCAGCTCAACGTCGGTAATCGGATTGGAGTTGTCCTGGAAGTACATGCTGCCATCCGACTTGATAGCGAGGTCCACAATATCCGTCGGAGGGGTTTTCTCCTGTTGATGCGGATTCGCCGTAGGCAGATCCACCTTGATCCGGTGCGACATCAGCGGTGCTGTGATCATGAAGATGATCAGCAGCACCAGCATCACGTCGACCAGCGGCGTGACGTTGATTTCCGACATCGGCGAGCCGGACTCGTTTCCGGAGCTCATCGCCATGGGTCAGTCCTCACTTTTGAACTTGAGCAACGCCCTCGACGCGCGCGCCGGTGGCGAAGAAGTCGTGCAGGTCATGCGCGAATTCGTCAAAGCGGGCGTAGGTCAGGCGGTTGGAGCGGGTAAAGAAGTTGTAGGCAAGCACCGCCGGAATAGCCGTGAACAGACCGAACGCGGTCATGATCAGCGCTTCACCCACCGGGCCGGCCACGGCTTCCATCGACGCGTTACCGGAGGCTGCGATACGGATCAGGGCGTGATAGATGCCCCACACGGTACCCAGCAGACCGATGAACGGTGCCGACGAACCCACGGTAGCGAGCAAGGTCATGCCGCCTTCCAGGCGAAGGCTTTCGCGGGCGACAGCCTGGCGCAGGGCGCGGTCGATGAATTCCGAACGGCTCAGCGATTCGGCCAGTCGGCCACCGCCAGCGGAAGCCTGCTGGTGGTGAGCCACCGCCGAAGCGGCGTCGAGGGCGATCTTCGAGAAGGGTTCACCCTTTGGCTGGGCTTCCAATTCGCGAATCGCGTCTTGCGTGGAGTTGTTGGACCAGAAGCCGTTGATGACACCGTCGGCACGACCACGGACCATCGCATTGCGAATGGCATTGGCGATGATGAAGTACCAGGAGGAGAAGGACATCACCACCAGCACGATGAACACGATCCAGCCGAGCGGGTCGAAGTTGTGGATGAGGTCACCGAAGCCCATCTGTTGCATGGCCTGGGCGTTGGCATTGCCAGCCAGAGCCGGAGCGGCATCGGTCGGAGCAGGAGTCTGTTGGAACATAAGCGCTACCCTTGGAAGTCAGGCGTGAACTGTAACTGTAATGGGATGACTACAGCTGGTTGAGGTTGAAGGTAATCGGAATATCCACCGTCGATTCGACCGGCTTGCCGTTCTTGATTTCAGGATTGAAGCGGACCTTCTGGACCGATTCCATCGCTGCACGATCAAGCTCGCGGAAACCACTGCTTTGCTTGACGGTGACACTCTTCGGCGTGCCGTCGGTGCCCACGATGACCTCAAGGATCACCGTACCCTCATGGCGCTGGCGTATCGCCTGCGGAGGATACTTCGGCTGCAGTTTATCCCTGTACGAAGGATCAACACCGGCCTTGATATCCGAAGGCGGTGCCGGCGGCGCTGGCGGTGCCGGCGGCGGCGACGGGGCCGGATTGCTGGAGGGTTCTTCCACAGCCGGAGGCGGCGCCGGAGGCGGCGGATTCGGCGGTGGGATCACCTGCTTGATCACTTTCGGCGGCGGCTGCTTCGGCGGCTCCGGCGGCGGGGGCGGCGGAGGTGGCGGGGGCGGCGGCGGCTCGAGGAAGTTCACCTGCACGATCTTTTCTTTTTGAACTTCCGCCGTCTTGGGCGGTGCGGCAGGCGCGATCAGTATCAGGAAAGCAAACGCATGGAGTGCGATGGCTACCGCCAGCGCCCATGTGCGCCCCCAACTGAACGGCTTAGCGCCGGTATCTTCGTTACTTGAGGCCATCTGTCGCTTTCAATCAGGAGCTAGTAATCGGGAGGACGTGGTCGCAGCATTCAGCGGCAAAGTCCGCTCCCAAGGGGGTGACATTTGCCACTGGACAACGCGGGGAAAATCCAACGGTACAACAGCACATGGCGTTTGTATAGCTTTTGTGTAGGTAAAAGATGGCAATCTTTTTGGACGTCCATCCGGCCCTTAAAAAGGCTTTCGCCATGTCGCTTTTTTAACTACCAATGTTGGCTTGCTTCAACCACTTCTCGGCTTGAGCTTTGGTTTCCGGGTCCTTTTCGGCTTCCAGCACTGCCTCGGCCGCAGCAGCCTTGTCCTTTAGTCCAACGTTCGCCTGAGCGAGTGCCAGGTAGGCCTTGCCCTTATGCTTCACGCCTTTGCTGATGGCTTGCTGCAGTAGCGGTTTGGCCTTGCTGAATTCGTTCTGCGTAACCAGTGCCACGCCAGCCTTATAGGCGGGCTCGCCGTCGCTCGCCAGCGGGATGGCCTTTTCATAAGCCTCAGCCGCTGCATTCGCGTCGCCGCCAATCATGTGGGCGTCGCCCATCAGCACGTAGTTGTCTTCGCTCGGCTTGACGACGCCCTTGGTCATGCCTTCCTGCAGCACTTCCACGGCTTTATCGGTAAGCGGTCCAGGATCTTGCGTACTCTGGTCCTGCGCCTTGTTCATGTACAGCTTGGCGAGGGTGACATAGTCGTTCTCGGAGGTGAGCAGGCCTTTTGCCCTGCCGTCTTCCATGAGCTTCAACGCGTCGTCGTATTTCTGCATCTGGATGTCCAGACTCAACGCGTTGTGGAAGCTGGTGGGATCGGTCGGCGAGGCAGCAGCCGCCTGCTTGGCGATTTCGGCCGCTTTGTCTTTCTGGCCGGAATCGCTATAGGCGAGCATCAGCAGCTGATTCCAGCGCGGGTCCGGCTTGTCGGTCATCGATTGCGCTTTCTTGATGGCGGCAATCGCTTCGGGATATTTCTGCAAGCGGTAATACGCTTCGCCTTCCAGTGCGTAGGACTCAGGCGTTTCCTTCTTGCCTTCGGCGCGCCACTTTTCTACTTCGTCGATCGCCGGCTGGTATTGCTGATTGAGTACGTAGAACGTAGCCAGCTCGTATTCCAGTTGGAAGTACGCATCGTTCGGCAGGACGCCGTTGTCGAGCGCACGCTTGAGCAGATCGATGCCGCCTGGCAAGTCATTGTTCGTGGCATGCACGCGGGCCAGGCCCTGCAGCGCCATCGCCTGAACATACTTGCTCTTGCTGTTGTCGATGAGCGGCTGGAGGACCTGCTCCGCCTGCTCCTTGTTGTTCGCTTGTGCGGCGTCGAGTCCCTTGTTGAGCGCTTCCTGTTCTTTCTTGTCGGTCAGGTCCAGCTTGGGTTCCTTGCGGGTCGCATTGGGATATTGCGGAGCCGCTTTCTGCTGGTCACCTGACGATTTGTCGCTTGCTAGCGCCGGAGTGCTCGCCAACATCAGCGCAAGCGCAGCGCCGGCCAGCATCTTCAGGGAAGCGTGTTTCATAGCGTTCCTCAAATGGAGTCGAATTTCACGCACAAGCTGTGCGGGGGATCACTGAGATTAACCTGACCTTGCTATCGATAACAAGCTGCATCGCCGCATTAAAGTTTCTTTAAAATCAAGTGGTTATGTCATTACGCCCACACACCGTCCCATTACGGACAGAAATTTGTCCGAATGCATGGGCATAGATTAGGCGAGCACCGTGACGGGCGTGTGTATAACCGTACGCGTGTACTAATGCGTTAATGCGACAGCGCATGCAAAGCGCCGCGGATTTCGCGGCACCTTGCATGGCCTTAAATATCCAGGTTGGCCACCTTCAGTGCGTTGGCCTCGATGAAATCGCGACGCGGCTCCACCGACTCCCCCATCAGCATCGAGAACATCTGGTCTGCGGCGATGACGTCCTCAATACCGACTTGCAGCATGCGGCGCGTTTCTGGGTTTACCGTGGTTTCCCACAATTGTTCCGGATTCATTTCGCCCAGGCCCTTGAAGCGCTGGATGGTGCGTCCTTTCTTGGCTTCTTCCAGCAGCCAGCTGCGCACATCGGCGAAGCGGACGACACCACGCGATGCATTGCCGCGCCGAATCACGGCATCTGCCTGGATCAGGCCGGCCAGTTGCTGGCTGATGGAAAGAATCGGGCGGAATTCCGAGCCCGCAAAGAACGGTTGCGGCAGCAACCAGGTATGGTTGAGGCCATGCTGTTCGCGGACAACTTCGATCGCCGCCGGCTGTTCGCCATGGGCAGGCCGGAACGACAGGCGATAGCGAGGTTTACCCAATCCACTGGAAGCCAGGTTCCTGACGATTCCCTCCAGCCAGGTTTGCATGGCTGCCGCGTCGTTCCAGTAATCCGCCTGGATGGGATCATGCTCGACCATCGCGGTCAGCACGTTGGCGTCGAAGCGGTGGCCGAGGCGTTCGATCTGGTCCAATGCAGCCTGGTAGTCGCGCAGCAGTTTTTCCAGCGCCTCGCCGCTGATGGGCGGCGCCTCTGGGCTGCACTGCAGTCCGGCGTTGTCCACGGCGTTGGAAATCAGATACGCGTTGAGTGCCGCGTCGTCCTTCAGATACAGCTCCTGCTTGCCCTGCTTGAGTTTGTACAAGGGTGGCAGGCCGATATAGACGTGCCCGCGTTCGATCAGGTCGGGCATCTGGCGGTAGAAGAACGTAAGCAGCAGCGTGCGGATGTGCGATCCGTCCACGTCCGCGTCGGTCATGATGATGATGCGGTGATAGCGCAGCTTGTCGGGGTTGTAGTCCTCTTTCCCGATGCCGGTTCCCAGCGCCGTGATCAGGGTGCCGACTTCGGCGGAAGAAAGCATCTTGTCGAAGCGGGCCTTCTCGACGTTGAGGATTTTGCCTTTCAACGGCAACACGGCCTGCGTCTTGCGGTTGCGGCCCTGCTTGGCCGAGCCGCCGGCGGAGTCACCCTCGACCAGGAAGAGTTCGCAAAGCGACGGATCCTTTTCCTGGCAATCGGCCAGCTTGCCCGGCAAACCGGCGATATCCAGGGCGCCCTTGCGGCGCGTCATCTCGCGGGCTTTGCGCGCTGCTTCACGTGCGCGGGCCGCGTCCACGACTTTGACCGCGATGGCTTTGGCTTCATGAGGATGCTCGAGCAGGAAGTCGCCGAGTTTCTCGTAAACCACCTGCTCCACCACCGTTTTCACCTCGGACGACACCAGTTTGTCCTTGGTCTGGGAGGAGAACTTCGGATCCGGCACCTTCACCGAAAGCACCGCGATCAAGCCTTCCCGCATGTCGTCACCCGACAGCGTGACCTTGGCGTTCTTGGCCAGCCCTTCTTTCTCGATGTAGGCCTGGATCGCACGCGTCAACGCAGCGCGGAAGCCGGTGAGATGGGTACCGCCGTCGCGCTGCGGGATGTTGTTGGTGAAGCAGAACATCGTTTCCTGGTAGGAGTCGGTCCACTGCATCGCCAGATCGACCGTAATCGCATCCTGCTGCGCGGTAAGGCTGATCACGTTGGGATGGAGCGCCGTTTTCAGCTGTGCGAGATGTTGCACGAAAGACTTGATACCGCCTTCATAGGCGAAGGTATCGCTGCGCCCTTCTCCACGTTCGTCGCGCAGGTCGATGGTGACGCCGGAATTGAGGAAGGCCAATTCGCGCAGGCGCTTGGCGAGTATCTCGTAGTGGAACTCGATGTTGGAGAAGGTTTGCGGGCTCGGCCGGAAGCGCACGGTGGTGCCGCGGCGCTCCGAAGGTCCGACCTGTTTCACCGGATACTGGGGTTCGCCCAGCTGGTATTCCTGATGGTATTCGTGCCCGTCGCGATAGATGGTCAGCCAAAGATGATCACTGAGCGCATTGACGACGGACACGCCCACACCGTGCAGGCCACCCGATACCTTGTACGAGTTAGCGTCGAACTTGCCGCCGGCGTGCAGCACCGTCATCACCACTTCCGCGGTGGAACGGCCCTCTTCCGGGTGCATGTCGACGGGGATGCCGCGGCCATTGTCCTGCACGCTGACCGAGCTATCGTCGTGGATGGTTACGATGACATGGTCGCAATAGCCGGCCAGGGCTTCGTCGATGGAGTTGTCGACGACTTCGAACACCATGTGGTGAAGACCGGTGCCATCGTCGGTATCGCCGATGTACATGCCAGGGCGCTTGCGCACCGCTTCCAGGCCTTTGAGTACCTTGATGCTGTTCGAATCGTAGGATGCGTTCATGCAATAACCATCTTCCGGCGCCAATAAATCCGCCCGGTGCGGCGCCATGAGGGCCGGGCTGGATGCAACCGGTCAATTATAGCAGGGGCGTCAATTGCCCCTGTTCCACGTGGAACATGCGGATAGGCAGGTGTTCCAACACCTTCGGCAACTCGGTGCCCGTGATCAGTACCTGTGCCGCGGTGCCGCGTAGGCTGTCAACCACAGCAGCCTGATGGGCCTGATCAAGCTCGGAAGCCAGGTCATCCAGGCAGACAATCGGCCATTCGCCACGACGCTGAGCGTCGAGCCGGGCCTGGGCAAGCACACAGACCAGGGCCGTCAGCTTCTCCTGGCCACGCGATAGATGTTCCCGCTGCGGAGCGAATTCAAAGGAAACTGACCAGTCAGCGCGGTGCACGCCCGACGTGGTGTGTCCCCTGCCCTGGTCCCGCAAACGCTGTGAAGCCAGCACTTCCGCTAGCGACTCCTCTTCGGGCCACCCACAGCGGTAGCGAAGGTCCAGGTCGCCCAGCTCGGGTAGCAGCAAGGCCGCCTGCTCCCGCAATAACGGGAGCAGCGCGTCGAGATATGCCCTGCGCCACTGGTCGATCAGCGTGCCTGCGCGCCCCAACTCGGCTTCCCAGGGGCGGAACAATGCGCTATCAGGTGCCTCAGCGCTGCGCAACAAGCCATTGCGTTGCTTGAGTGCGCGTTGATACCGACGCCAAGCAGCCAGGAATTCCTGTTCCACGTGGAACACACCCCAATCGAGAAAGCGCCTTCGCTCCTCGGCCCCGCCTGCAATCAGCGCATGCGATCCGGGCTCGAAGCAAACAACAGCGCATTCACGAATCAACTCCCCCAAGGAAACATCCTGCCCGTCCAGGCGCGCATCCCAACGAGCGCCCTCTCGTCCCAACCCAAGGCGATGCACTGTCCCCTCGTCGTGGCGTACGCTTGAAAAAATACTCAAACCTGCCGCCCCACGTTGCACGAGGGCGTCACGCGCGCCGCTACGGAACGAACGGCCATGGGACAACAAAAAAGCGGCTTCCAGCACGGATGTCTTGCCGGCGCCATTCACCCCAACCAGGACATTGAAGCCAGGAGCCAAATCCAGGGCGAGATCGCTGACGCAGCGCAATCCCTGCAGATGCAGACGCTCGAATCTCATGAACCCCTGGCTCTCAAACGAAGACGCCGGAGCTTGGAAGCCCCGGCGTCGCAAAGATAACAATCGTCCAAATCCGGCACGAAACAGAGCGTCAAAGCCGCAACGGCATGATGACGTGGCGCGAATGCTCGTTTTCGTCCTCTTGCACGAGACAGCTCGACTGGGCATCGCGAAGACTCAAGCGAGCCTTCTCGCCGCGGAGCGCACCCAGGGCATCCAGCAGGTAGCCAACATTGAAACCAACCGTGAGATCCGACACGACCGTCTCGGCTTCAACCTCTTCGACGGCCTCTTCCTGCTCGGGGTTGTGCGCCACGATACGCAGCTTGCCTGGCGAGAATTCAAGCTTTACGCCGCGATATTTCTCATTCGACAGAATGGCCGCGCGCTGCAGCGCCCCGCGCAGCACTTCGCGATCCAGCGATGCACGCTTGTCGGCGCCAAGCGGAATCACGGCCTCGTAGTCCGGAAAACGGCCGTCGATGAGCTTCGACGTGAACACCACCTCGCCACGGCGCACGCGCAGATGATTGCGTCCGAACTCCAGTTCGACTGATCCATCACCGGTTTCCAGCAAACCAATCAGTTCGTTCACGCCCTTGCGCGGAATGATGATCTGGCGACGCGCGGAAACCTCGCTTTCCAGGGTTGTTTCCTTCAACGCAAGCCGATGCCCGTCGGTGGCCACGCAGCGCAACGAGTGCTCCTGCAGATCCAGCAACATGCCATTGAGGTAATAGCGTACGTCCTGGTTGGCCATGGCGAACGCCGTGCGTTCCATCAGGTCACGCAGCACCTCTTCTGGGAGGCTGACACGTTCAACCAACTCGATCTCGTCGATGGTCGGAAATTCGGTGGCTGGCAGCGTGGTGAGCGTGAATCGGCTCCGGCCCGCATTGAGCGCCACCCGGTCCCCGTTCAATTTCAACTCGATCCTCGCGCCATCCGGCAGCGCGCGAACGATGTCGAACAACTTGCGAGCGGGAATGGTTGTTTCGCCGTCGACCAGCTTTTCAGCCTCGGTCGCGGCAACCATTTCGACCTCCAGATCAGTACCGGTAAAAGAAAGCTTACCGTTGCCGACTTTGACCAGAAGATTGGCGAGTACCGGCAACGTCTGGCGACGTTCCACCACACCGACAACCTGCTGCAAGGGTTTAAGCAGAGCTTCTCGTTGGATGCTGAATTGCATGTTTGTGCTTTCCCTATCCTGCAGTTCTGTTTTTAAAAGAAGAATGGTGGTTGAAGTAGGCTCGGTGGATATCTTGAAAACCCCAAAACACCCTTGTTAAACAAAGAGTTACAGACCATCTCCCTGTGCTCGAACCGCTTCGCGACTTGTGCATCACCAGTGGATAACTTTGGCACGTCAAAGCGTCTTCATATTATCCACAGGATATACGCCTGGTTTTCAAGCGCTTGTCCAGGCCTCAGCCCGTCAATGAGCGAATGAGCTGCTCCCAATCCTGGCGCATGCGCGTATCGGTCTCGCACAGCTTGCGAATGGTGCGGCAGGCATGCAGCACCGTCGTGTGGTCACGTCCGCCGAACGCTTCGCCGATCTCTGGCAAGCTGTGTTCGGTCAGTTCCTTGGACAGCGCCATCGCAATCTGGCGTGGCCGTGCCAGCGAGCGTACACGCCGCTTGGACAGTAGGTCCTGCAGGCGGACGCCGAAGTATTCGGCCACGATCTTCTGGATGTTCGGCACCGTCACCGCCTGGGCGTGCGTGGCCAGCAGGTCGCGCAGGGTTTCTTCCGCAAAGTCGGTGGTGATCGGGCGACCGTAGAAATTGGCGCGCGCCGCAAGCGTATTGAGCGCGCCTTCCAGGTCGCGCACGTTCGAACGGATGCGCTTGGCCAGCAGCATCGCCACGTCCTCGCTGACCTTTACGCCCTTGTCGTGCGCCTTGGCGAGCAGAATTGCCGCGCGCGTCTCGAAATCCGGCGGCTCGATCGCGACCGACAAGCCCCAGCCCAGACGCGACTTCAAGCGCGGCTCGAGCTTGTCCACCTCTTTCGGATAGCGGTCGCAGGTCAGGATGATTTGCTGCTTCGATTCAAACAGCGCGTTGAAGGTGTGGAAAAACTCCTCCTGCGTGGTGTCCTTGCCAGCGAAAAACTGGATGTCATCGATCAGCAAGGCGTCCACGGAGCGGAAGCGGCGCTTGAATTCGTCCATGCTCTTGGTGCGCAGCGCCTCGATCATCGAGCCGACGAATTGTTCGGAACGCAGGTACAGCACCTTGAAGTTCGGATTGTGCTCACGCATCAGGTTGCCGGCCGCATGCATCAGATGCGTTTTGCCCAGTCCGGTACCGCCGTACAGGAGCAGCGGGTTGTAGGCGCGGCCCGGATTCTGCGCCACCTGCATGGCCGCGGCCTTGCCGAGCTGGTTGGACTTGCCCTCGACGAAAGTCTCAAAGGTGTAATGCGGATCCAGGTTGTGGTGGAAATTCACCGATGGGGCGTCGGCGACCGCAGGCGCACTGGTCGGCTTGATGGGCGCGGCGTGGCGCCCGTTCACCGATGCAATGGCACTTGAACCCACCTCAAGCCGCACTAGCAGGCTCTGCCCGTGCAGTAGTGCGACCATGGCCTCGATGCGCGGCAGGTAACGGTCGCGAACGACATCCAACGTGTAGGGATTTGGCGCGTAAAGCTGCAATCCATCCGCATCTTCGCGTGCCTGCAGTGGCATCAGCCAGGTGTGCAGGTCCTCGGCGCTCAACTCACCTTCAAGACGCTCGAGACAGCGCCGCCACAGATCACTCATGGATACGTTCAACCACAGCAGGGGCGCTTTCGCGCAGGGTGGACCGGGAAGTCTACCAGCACCTACCCAGCAACTATCCACATGGATATCCACAAGCTGCCGTCACGGCCGCATTTGACACGGATCGGTCCTGTTCCGCATACTTCCCAATCTTTTTCACCCATACATTAGGAGGAAGCCATGAAGCGGACCTTCCAGCCCAGCAAGCTCAAGCGCGCCCGCACGCACGGCTTTCGTGCTCGCATGGCCACGGCCGACGGTCGCAAGGTGCTCAACGCCCGCCGCGCCAAGGGCCGCAAGCGCCTGATCCCGTAAGCGATCGCGCTGATGGGCACCGCCGGCCTGCCGCGCGAGGCGCGGATTCGCCGAGCCGGTGACTTTGCAGTCCTGCGTCAAGCCAGCGGCCGCCTCGGCGGCCGCTGTTTTTCTGTGCGCTATCGCCTGAACGACGTAGGCCATGCACGATTGGGGCTTGCCATATCCAAGCGGGTTTCCAAGCGCGCCGTCGATCGCAATCGCATCAAGCGGCTGGTGCGCGAATCATTCCGGCGGGCACGCCATGCCCTGCCGCCCGTCGACCTGATGGTGATGGCACGCGAACAGGCCTGTATCCTGCCCGGCGCCGTGCTGCTGGCCGAGCTTGATGCCCTGTGGCGCAAATTGCCGCCGTTGAAGCGCGAAGGCGACACCTCCACAATGGCGTGCTGATCTTCCCTTCTTCTGTCCCCCTGGCCCGCCATGGCGGGGCCTCTTCCGGATCGCTACGCGATGAATCAAACGCGCACCTTCCTTCTCTTCGGCCTGCTGGCTGTTGCCTATCTATTGTTCCAACAGTGGGAGCAGGATTACGGCCCGCATCCGCCTACGCCTGCCGCTGCCTCGAACTCTGCCGCAAACGGCAGCAGCACCCCCGGCGTCGCGCCGTCTATCTCCAGTGGCAATACGGATGAAGGTACGGGCCAGCTCGTTACCGTTACGACGGATGTGCTGCGGCTGACCATTGATACGCGCGGCGGCAGCATTGTCCGTTCGGAATTACTGCAATATCCGGTCACACCGCGCACGAAGAAAGATCCGAACCCCGCACCGATCCGTCTGCTCGATGACAATGCAAGCGACTATTTCGCTGCACAAAGTGGCCTGGTCAGCGCCGACGGCGCCGCGCCTGATCACCGCGCGGTGTTCCAGGCCGCTCAAACCAGCTACGAACTGGCCTCTGGCCAGGATGCACTCAACGTCGACCTGACCTGGACCGATCCTTCCGGCATCAAGGTCGTCAAGCGCTACACCCTGCATCGCGGCAGCTACGTGATCGATCTCGCTCAGCAAATCGACAACGGCAGCGGCAAATCCTGGGACGGCAACGCCTATCGCCAATTGCAGCGCGTTGACCGCCCGGCGCCGGTATACAGCAACTTCCTGCAGCGCATCTCCGACCAGTCGCGCTACGGCTTCTTCGGCGCCGCGTGGTACAGCCCGGACCAGAAATTCAACAAGCTCGCCTTCGACAAGTTCGAAAAAGAGCCGCTGGACAAAAGCCAGGTCACCGGCGGCTGGGTGGCGATGATGCAGCAGTACTTCCTCAGCGCGTGGATTCCGCCGGGGAAGGAAGCCGATAGCTTCTCCACCGCCGTGGTGAACGAGGCCGACGGCAAGCCACGCTACGTCATTCGCAGCGTCAGCCCGCAGATCAGCGTGCCGGCCGGTCAGCATGTAGATAGCACGGCGCAGCTGTATCTCGGTCCCAAGCTGCCTTCCGAGCTCGGCGCGATTGCACCCGGCCTGGACCTGACCATCGACTACGGCATGCTGAAAATCTTCGCCGAGCCGTTGCACTGGATTCTTGCCCAGTTGGACAAGCTCACCGGCAACTGGGGCGTTTCCATCATCCTGCTGGTGCTGCTGATCAACCTGGCCACCTTCAAGCTGACCAATGCGCAGTTCGAATCGGCGAACAAGATGCGCAAGCTCAAGCCGCGCATCGACGCCTTGAAAGAACGCTATGGCGATGATCGCCAGAAGATGCAGCAGGCGATGATGGAGCTGTACAAGAAAGAGAAGGTCAATCCGGCCGCCGGCTGTTTTCCGCTGCTGATCACCATCCCCATCTTCTACGGCCTCTACTACGTATTGCGCGATAGCGTGGAGCTTCGCCAGGCGCCTTTCTTTGGCTGGATTCACGACCTGTCAGCGGCCGACCCCTACTTCGTGCTGCCGATTCTTTACACCGTCGTGATGCTGGCCCAGCAATGGCTGATGCCGGCGCAACCCGGGATGGACCCGACCCAGCAGAAGATGATGAAGTTCATGCCGCTGATGTTCGCGGTGATCTTCCTGTTCTTCCCGTCGGGCCTGGTGCTCTATTACGCGGTCAACGGCCTGTGCCGCCTGCTGCAGCAGTGGTGGATGATGCGCCGGGCCGATGCCGCACCGCCGGCCAAGGCGGCGGCATAAGAAACTTCGCGAGGGCGGCCATGGGCCGCCCTCTGCCGTTATGCTGACCCGCTATGGCCGCACAAGCTCTCCATGACGACACCATCGCCGCCATCGCAAGCGCACCTGGCGCGGCGGGCGTGGGTGTCGTGCGCGTATCCGGTCCGCGTGCGCCTTCCATCGCGCAAACCCTGCTGGGTCGTTCACCTTCTCCACGCCATGCACATTTTGCTGCGTTCCGTGCAGCAGACGGTGAATTGATCGATCGCGGCCTACTGCTGTACTTCCCTGCTCCCGCTTCCTACACCGGCGAACACGTGCTCGAACTGCAAGGCCACGGCAGCTCGGTACTGCTCGATGCGCTGCTGCGCCGTGTGTGCGAACTCGGCGCACGCCTCGCGCGCCCGGGCGAATTCACCGAGCGCGCCTTTCTCAATGGCAAGCTCGACCTGGCGCAGGCTGAGGCGGTCGCGGATCTGATCGCTGCACGTTCGCAAAGCGGCGCACGCGCGGCGCTGCAGTCGATGGAAGGTGTGTTCTCGCGCAAAGTGGATGCTTTGCTGCAGGCGCTGATCGCCTTGCGCGTACACATTGAAGCTGCGATCGATTTTCCCGAGGAAGAAATCGATTTTCTCGCCGATCCCGCCATCGCGCAGAAACTGCAGTCGCTACGCGCACAGCTCGCGGAACTGCTGCGCGAAGCGCAGCGCGGCGTGCGTCTCAATGATGGCTTGCGCGTTGCCATCGTCGGTCGTCCAAACGCCGGCAAATCCAGCTTGCTCAATGCGCTTGCCGGTAGCGACCGCGCGATCGTCACCGACATTGCCGGCACCACGCGAGATGTGCTGCGCGAAAGCATCCAGCTCGATGGTATTTCGTTGGAACTGGCCGACACCGCGGGCTTGCGCGACACGCACGATCCGGTGGAGCGCGAAGGCGTGCGGCGCGCGCACAGTGAACGCGAACGTGCCGACGTGGTATTGCTGGTAACCGACGTCAAGCATGCAAATACCGATGTCACATGGCTACAGGATCTGCCCGCCACGGTGGAACGCATCGTGTCGATCAACAAAATCGATATCGATGGCGCGCAGCCGCATACAGAGCAGCGTGGCGATGCGTGCTGGCTGTGGCTATCGGTAAAGACAGGCGAAGGACTGGAAGCCTTGCGCGCGCACCTGAAACGGCTCGCGGGTGCCGGCAATGGGGAAGGCGCATTCAGTGCACGCCGAAGGCATGTACTGGCGCTGGAGAACGTTGCGGATCATCTGGATCGCAGCGCAGGCGTACTGATTGATGCGCATGCCGGAGAACTCGCCGCCGAAGAATTGCGCCAAGCTCAACATGCCCTTGGCGAAATCACGGGCACTTATTCCAGCGACGATCTGTTGGGCGCCATCTTCAGCTCGTTCTGTATTGGCAAATAAGGGCGGCAGACACCGGCTTTCACTGGCGCGTGCCAGGACCAATACCCCCGAGGGCAACGCAAAACATTAGCCGCTCAGAGACCGGCTAATGCAGTGACGGCAGGTATATGTGCGATCTGACCGTGGTCCGGTCCATCGTGAGCCACTGAATGATTTCGCCACCCCCGCCACAACTATCGTCTTAGTGAGTTAATGCGCCGTTATCGAATGACAGATCGTTCTGCACACTCATATCGCCGCATCAGCTTCGCGTCGTGCAGAGTTTCGCGCTTCGTCACTGCATTAATAAGCTACAGCGCTTGGCATGGTCAATGCCCGGCTACGTCAGTCATTGACCCGCCGGAAGT